>Ga0247803_1000003_pt1 | contig 843258 bp, 772 predicted proteins | sample UWRJL014104B1_FD_180928 | JGI IMG/M metagenome (GOLD analysis project Ga0247803, IMG submission 180928) | Plant litter microbial communities from Arlington Agricultural Research Station in Wisconsin, United States - UWRJ-L014-104B-1 | ecosystem: Environmental > Terrestrial > Plant litter >... | reverse complement strand
TCTTTCAATCTCCTGAACAATCTGAAGTTTAAGCGACATTGTATAATCCCGCTGGGTGCGTTTTACATAATTGTTGTCTTCTGACATAATGAAGCTTTTTTATGTATCGCTATTTCAGGACGGGACAAATCTTAAAATTAAAAAGAGCTGCCTTTCTGAGCAGCTCTTTTTATTTGACGTAATATTTTAACGCATAAAAAAAGAGCCACCTTTTCGGGTGGCTCTTTCTTATAAAAGAATCAATTATTGTTTGATTACTTTGATGGTTTTAATTTGTCCTTCAGAAGTTACTTTTACGATATAAGTTCCCGTTGGTAAGTTAGACATGTCTACTTTGCTCTCACGGTTTTGAACATTTACTACTGAAACCTGTTGTCCCATAAGGTTGAATACCTGAACATCTGAAATGTTTTTAGTGTAAGACAAGTTAAGTACATCTTTCACCGGGTTCGGATAAGCGCTAAATCCAGTGCTGTCAAATGATGTTGTCGCTAATAAACTTGCGTCATAAGCAGAGATCATAAATGGAGCAACATTGTCGTTGCCATATTCATAAACTCTCAGGTAAATCACTTCTCCTGCAGTTCTTCCTGTAAAAGTTAGTCTTGAGTAAGGAGAAATTCCTGATGCATCATCGCTACATGAAATTGCAGTAAACTCGTCACAAGTTCCTGCGTAAGCCGCAACAACTGAATCGAAAGTTTCTGTTCCTGAAGGTCCTGTTTCCACGGTCAGGTTTCCACTTTCCGGAATAGTAACTGAGTACCAGATATCTCCACCTCCGTAGCTAAATGTACTGCAAGAAGATGCAGGAATTGTGCTGGTAGCACCAGAATCTGTCGCGCCACCTGTGTCTGATCCTTCAATTGCGCCAGTTGCATAGTTTCCTGCTGGAATCAGTGCAATCGCACCGTTGCAATCGTCATTGGTTGGTGCTGGTGGTGGTGTTCCAATACAAATATTGAACAGCGTTGAAGTAGATGGTGTTTCGCTGTAGCTGAATACTCTTACATAATAAGTATTTCCAACTGTCAATCCTGAAACATTACTCGTATTAGGATCGCTGATGTTCAGGCTTGTGAAATTTCCACAAGTTCCGTCTAACACTTCGTGAACAAGATCAGTTACATTTCCGGAAATGTTTGAAAGTGTAATTCTGTGTGCAGCATTTGTTGCAACAAACGTGTACCAAACATCGTCGTTAGGATTTCCGGCACCATTGTCACCTTCATTTGAATCTGTAGCGCCAGATAAAGATCCTGAAACTACTGAAGCGCAATTGAAGTCAGGATTAACTGTTAACGCGATTGCATCTGAACATTCATCATTGTCAAGTTCTGGAGCAGTACCAATACAAATGTTGAATGTTGTAGATTCTGGAGCTGTTGAATAATAGCTGTATACCCTAACAAAATAAGTATCTCCTACAACAAGTCCTCCTACAACACTGGTGTTGCTATCGCTTGCATTCACGCTCTCAAGATCGCCTCCACAACTTCCTGTCATCACTTCGTGAACCAGGTCGGTTTGATCTCCTTCAACGTTAAGTAAACTGATGACATGTGTAGTCGCTGTTGCAACAAAGGTATACCAAACGTCATCGTCAGAATTACCTACTTCGCTTTCGCCTTCTCCAGAATCTGTAGCTCCGGCAAGTGTTCCGGCTATTACATTTGTGCAAGCTAAATTAGCATTTGGAGTTATGACAACTGCAGCATCACAATTGTCATTTGCCGGTGGCGTTGGTGGCAATCCGATGCAAAGGTCAAAGGTCGTCGATAATGCCGGAGCATTTTGATAACTGAAAATTCTTAGGTAATAGGTATCGCCTTCTGTCAATTCGGTTACAAGCGTAGATTCCGGATCACTTAAAGCAAAGCTTGTGAGGTCACCACAACTACCAGTTAAAACCTCAATCATAAGATCTGAAGGAGAACCTTCAACATTTAAAAGGCTAATTTTTTGTGACGACGCAGTTGCGACGAAGGTATACCAAACATCATCATTTGGAGTACCGTCACCATTGTCACCTTCGCCAGAATCTGTCGCTCCGGCCAAAGTCCCGGATACAACCGTTCCACATAATGAATCAGCATTGACAGTAAGCGCTACAGCTGCATCGCAATTGTCATTTGCAGGTGGGGAAGGCGGAGCAGCAACACATACATCGAAAGTTGTTGAAGTAGCTACACCAGCCTGGTAACTAAACACTCTTAAATAATAAGTATCACCAACAATAAATCCCGATACGGAACTCGTGTCAGGGTCGTCGCCAATGTAGAATGTCGTAAGATCGTCACATCCGCCAGTCAGGATCTCATGAACGAGATCTGTAGGCGTTCCGGCAACGTTTAGTAATTTGATCACCTGTGTGGTGTTGGTAGCAACGAATGTATACCAAACATCATCACTTGGTGTTCCTGCGCCATGGTCACCAGCGCCTGAATCGGTTGCGCCTACTAACGATCCTGCTACGAGTGTCGTACAATCGCCTGTAGTGTTTACTGTTAACGACACTGCGCCTGAGCAGTTGTCATTTGCGGGTTGTGCGAATGCCTGAAACGAGAAGGCAAAAACCGCGCATAAATAGTACAATTTTTTCATTATAAAATAGATTTTAATTAGTTGGGCACTAATATACAAAAATATAAAGGTCATTATTGTTTTTTTGTCACGCCAAAACAAAAAATATTGAAAATTATATCCGTCTTTCGCTGAAAAAGTATGGTATGCCTAGCAACATTCGCAATAAATCTTACATTTCCGAATTCTGATGAAATAAAAAACATCCGACTAAAACGTTTGAGTTTATAAGTTTCGCCAAAATATTATCAATACGCTTTTTTGATAGCATATAATTTTATAATTTTCCAAAAATTAGATTCAAAAAACAACAAATAAATAAATTACAATGAGCATTATTATTAAAATTCATGCAAGGCAAATTTTTGATTCAAGAGGAAATCCAACTGTTGAAGTTGATGTCGTAACTGAAAATGGTGTTTTGGGCCGTGCCGCTGTTCCATCCGGAGCTTCTACTGGCGAACATGAGGCGGTAGAATTGCGCGATGGCGGAAAAGCATACCTTGGAAAAGGGGTTTTGAAAGCCGTTAAAAATGTCAATACCAGAATTGCTGAAGAACTATTGGGAACTTCTGTTTTCGAACAGAACCTGATTGATAAAATGATGATCGACCTCGACGGAACAGCTAATAAATCTGAGCTTGGGGCCAATGCCATCCTTGGGGTTTCCCTTGCTGTTGCGAAAGCTGCCGCGAACGAACTCGGAATGCCATTGTACAGATACGTCGGCGGTGTGTCAGGAAATACGCTTCCTGTGCCTATGATGAACATTATCAATGGTGGTTCGCATTCCGATGCGCCAATCGCCTTCCAGGAATTTATGATTTTCCCGGTAAAAGCGGAAACTTTTTCTCAGGCGATGCAAATGGGAACCGAAATTTTCCACCATTTGAAAAAAGTATTGCATGACCGTGGTTTGTCAACCGCTGTAGGTGACGAAGGCGGATTTGCGCCAAACCTAGCCGGCGGAACCGAAGATGCATTGGATACCATTAAAAAAGCGGTTGAAAACGCAGGTTACAAATTCGGTGATGAAATCATGATCGCCTTAGATTGTGCGGCATCTGAATTTTATGTAAACGGACAATACGACTATACTAAATTTGAAGGCGTAACCGGAAAAATCCGTTCGTCAAAAGAACAGGCAGAATACCTTGCCGAACTGGCTTCAAAATATCCAATTATTTCGATCGAAGACGGCATGCAGGAAGACGATTGGGATGGCTGGAAATACTTGACGGATCTTGTTGGAGACAAAGTACAGTTGGTTGGAGACGATTTGTTCGTAACCAATGTCGAGCGTCTTGCCACCGGAATCGAAAAAGGAATTGCAAACTCAATCCTTGTAAAGGTAAACCAGATCGGAACTTTAACTGAAACCATTGCAGCAGTAAATATGGCACACAATGCAGGATATACTTCCGTGATGTCACACCGTTCAGGAGAAACCGAAGACAACACGATCGCGGATTTGGCTGTAGCTTTAAACTGCGGGCAAATCAAAACCGGATCGGCGTCACGTTCGGACCGTATGGCAAAATACAACCAGTTGCTTCGCATTGAAGAAGAATTGGGAGACACGGCTTATTTCCCTGGAAAAAAAGCGTTTAAAATAAAATAATTCTGAATTTTAAGATTTTTTAAAAAGCCTGTTCATTCATTTGAACAGGCTTTTTTTGCGAATTCTAATTTAAACCCGCCGAATTCTCATTGGCAATGGGTGTCTGTTTTTAAAAAGGTATATTTGAGTTTTAATATCAGATATATGAGAAAAGTACTATTCGCATTTGTTTTTTTTACGCAACTCATCAATGCGCAAGTTGCAATTCCGGATCCGGTTTTTAAATCCTATTTGCTTGCTGCGACAGGCGTAAATGCTGCCCATGAGAACGTTGCTATTGATGCTGATGGAAATGGAGAAATTGAAAGTGAAGAAGCATCAAGGATATTCCAACTCATAATTTCGAATAGTGGCATTACCGATCTTACAGGAATTTCGGCTTTTACAAACCTGGAGTCACTAGATTTGATTGACGTTTCGACAACTTCATTCACTTCTGACGGACTTACGAGGCTTGCAGTATTTTATGTAAAAGGAACACTTATACAGACGCTTGATTTGTCGCCGTCTATTGCGATGATTCGTCTTGACGCAGAAAGTAATTCAAATTTGACCCATGTAAATCTTTCGGGGTTATCGCAACTGAATTACATAACAACCAAATTAAACAGTTTGCTAACAACGATGAATATTACTGGCCTTTCTTCGTTGGAATATTTTTATACAGACAGGGATAACTTTCATGAATTTGATTTTTCACAAACTCCCGCACTGAAAGGATTCGACAGTTTTCGAACACCTATGAGGAGTGTGGATTTTTCAATGTGTCATAATTTACTTAACGTTTCGGTATTTGAAGGCCAATTGACTTATGCAAATCTTAAAAATGGCAACACTGAAAATAACATTCAGCTCGAACTTAATCCTGATCTTCATTTTGTTTGTGTGGATGATAATGACCGTCGATTATTTGTTCCTCCAACATTTGGTGATTTTGAAATGAATAGCTATTGTTCATTTGCGCCCGGAGGAAATTACAATACAATAACGGGAAAGGTATTATTTGATGCCGAACAAAACGGTTGTAATGAAAGTGATGCCGCGCAATCTTTTCTAAAAATTAAAATAGACGATGGAACGACACAAGGCGCTGCATTTACAAATGAATTTGGAGATTACAGATTTTATACCACTGCCGGGAATTTTGTGTTACAGCCAGATCTTCAAAATACAAATTTCTTTACCTCTGTTTCACAAACGGTAAGTTTTCCTACTGCGAATAGTATGACGGAAATAAGGAATTTTTGTGTGTTTCCAATCGGAATCCATCCGGATGTCGAAATTGTGATCGCACCAATAGCTCCAGCGCGTCCCGGATTTGACGCAGTGTATAAAATCGTCTATAAAAACAATGGAAACCAGACATTATCTGGAAATATCGCAATTAATTTCGATGACAGCGTTCTAGATTTCATATCAGGCTCAATAGGAGTGATTCCAACTGCAGGATCGCTGGCGTATCAATACGCCGCGCTTCGGCCATTCGAAAGCAGAGAGATCGTCGTTGTTTTTAGTGCCAACGCACCGACGGCAACGCCACCTTTAAACATAAACGATATACTGGAATTTTCTGCTTCGATTACCCCGCTCGCCGATGAAACTCCTGAGGATAATTTATTTGTTCTCTCCCAGGTCGTTGTCGGCTCTTTTGATCCGAACGACAAACAATGCATTGAAGGCGAAACGGTTTCTGAAGATCACATCGGAAAATACCTGCATTACATCATTAATTTTGAAAATACAGGAACGCATGTCGCCGAAAATGTGGTTGTGAAGGATACCATCAACACTGCGCAATTTGATATCAATTCGCTTCAGATTTTAAATGCCTCACCTGGCGTAAAGATAAAAGTGACTGGAAATGTCGTGGAGTTTATTTTTGAAGGCATTCATCTGCCCATCGGCGGACACGGAAATGTGTTGTTCAAAATAAAAACCAAAGACAATTTGCCAATCCATACAGAAGTTTCAAATGTTGCCAATATTTATTTTGATTACAATATTCCAATTATTACCAATCACGCAACCACGCGTTTTAGCTCGCTGGGCGCGAGAAGTTTCACTACAGACGATTCTGTTTCAGTGTATCCAAATCCATCCACCGATATCGTAAATATAAGGGCAATGCATGATATAAAATCTGTTTCTTTGTACGATTTTCAGGGAAGGCTACTTGATGTGAAATATGCTTCATCCAAACAAGTCCAACTAAATCTGGCTCAAAAACGCGCTGGATTTTACCTCGTTCAGGTTGTAACAGACAAGGGGGCGAAAGCTGAAAAACTCATTAAAAAATAGCTCACTTTCAAAACATAATTTTTAAAAACCTGTGGCTTTTCACAGGTTTTTATTTTTTATGAAATCTTGTTTGGATGTATATCAATCTTGCAACTTTATAGAATTATTAACGATTTCGCTACAATATTGATTTTTTAATTCATACTAAATTCCATAGATTTGTTAAATTATAATTTCAAGATTAAATCCAAACATTATTATGTCAAAAACAGCAATATTAGAATTAGATGGCAAAAAATATGAGTTTCCGGTAATCACGGGAAGCGAAAACGAAGTTGCAATCGATATTAACAAGTTACGCGATTTGTCGGGCGCCATTACGATGGATCCGGGTTACAAAAATTCCGGAGTATGCAAAAGCGAAATCACTTTCCTTGACGGAGAAGAAGGCATTTTGCGTTACAGAGGTTACGCGATCGAAGATCTGGCCGACAAAGCCAATTTCCTTGAAGTATCATACCTTGTTATTTTTGGCGAATTGCCAACCGCCAGCGAATTAGAGCAGTTTGAAAATGACATCAGAAAATATACTTTGGTTAACGAAGAAATGAAAAACATCATCGATGGATTTCCAAAAACCGCGCATCCAATGGGCGTTTTGTCTTCACTGACCAGTGCTTTAACTGCTTTTAACCCAAAAGTAGTCAATGTTGAAAATGAAAAAGAAATGTACGAAGCCGTTTGCAAAACCATGGGTAAATTCCTTGTTTTGGCAACCTGGACGTTCCGTAAAGCATCTGGTTTTCCATTAAATTATTACGACAACACCAAAGGTTACGTGGAAAATTTCATGAACCTGATGTTTGCGTTGCCAACAGGTCCTTACAAAGCAAATCCTGTTGTAGTCAATGCACTCGACAAATTGTTCATCCTGCACGCGGATCACGAGCAAAATTGTTCGACATCAACCGTACGAATGGTGGGTTCTTCACACGCCGGATTGTTTGCTTCCATTTCTGCGGGTGTTTCTGCACTATGGGGACCATTGCACGGAGGTGCGAACCAGGCGGTTCTCGAAATGTTGGAAGAAATTCAGAAAAATGGCGGTGATGCCGATAAATATCTGGCTAAAGCCAAAGACAAAGACGATCCGTTCCGTTTGATGGGATTTGGCCACAGGGTGTACAAAAACTTCGATCCAAGAGCAAAAATCATCAAAAAAGCAGCAGACGAAGTATTGTCTAATTTAGGTGTTGATGATCCAATCCTGATCATTGCGAAAAAACTTGAAGAAGCCGCTTTAGTTGACGATTATTTTATCTCAAGAAAATTATATCCAAACGTTGATTTCTATTCAGGAATCATCTACCGCGCACTCGGAATCCCAACAGATATGTTCACCGTTCTATTCGCCATCGGACGTTTGCCGGGTTGGATCGCACAATGGAAAGAAATGCGTGTCAATAAAGAACCGATCGGAAGACCTAGACAAATTTATACAGGTTATGCTTTAAGAGATTTTAAGGATATGGATAACAGGTAATTTTAAATTTACATGTATTTAAAAAGCTTCACATTTGTGAGGCTTTTTTTGTTAATAAAATAATAATCAAAAAGTTGCAAGCTGTTAATGATTAGTTAAATTGGATTCTAATAATCTTAAATTTATTTTTATGAAACAGCACAAAATTTTAACGGCATTTTTATTTTTTGGGTTTGCAAATTTGGGATTTGCCCAAACAAATACGATTGTTCCGGGGAATACTTCGGGAAATTCGGCATATCAAAACAATGTCTTTGTAGGCAATAATGTAGCTACCGAAGGAACTAGCAATGTATTTGTTGGTTCAAATACAGGCCATGTTGGTACTGGAAATAATAATGGTAATACCTTTATAGGAAGTACTTCAGGAAATGCAAATTTAAATAATGACAATACGTACGTAGGGAATCAAAGTGGACAATTTAATGCTTCAGGCGCTAGAAATGTTTTCTTGGGATCTATGGCGAATCAAAACAGTGCTTCAGGTTCCCTCAATGTGTTTTTAGGTTATAAGTCTGGATTCCGAAATACAGGAAACAGCAATATTTTTATTGGACATGAATCAGGATTATTTAATACCTCGGGCACCGGAAACATTTTTATTGGCGGCAGCGGAAGGAATAATTCCACAGGTAGTGGGAATGTAATGGTTGGCGGCGGACAAAACTCTAATGGGAGCGATAATGCATTTTTTGGCCCCAATTCAGGCAACAACGTGACAACAGGTTCAGGAAATACAATGATTGGATTATTTTCAGGAACCGGTGTTTCAACGGGATCTTTTAATACAATTGTTGGTGGAACCTACGGTTTGGCAGCAGATCTGCACCATACTGTGATTTTAGCAGATGGCCAAGGTAATGAACGACTTTACATCACGAATTCTGGATTTGCAGGCTTAGGCACCAGAACGCCACAAAATAAACTAGATGTGAGGGGAAGTGTTGCAATAGGTGCAAATTATGCAGGTTCTTCAACTGCGCCGGCAAGTGGACTAATTGTGGAAGGAAATACTGGTATTGGAACTTCGGCTCCGCAAAATAGGTTAGAAATCACTGGAGCGGCAAATACTTCTGGACTGCGTTTTACAAATTTAACAACTGCTACAACTGTTGGAGTTACAAACAATATCAATAATAAATTCCTTACGGTTAATGCTGCTGGCGATGTAGTTCTTCAGAACCTTGCTCCTGGCACAGCGGGTGCAACCGCAATATCTGCTGGAACAAATACAACGGTTGCAGGAAACGGATCTGTGGCCACGCCGTACCAAGTCAATAGCAAAAATATCTATACTGACAACGGAAGCTTAACTTCAAATCGCGTTGTGACAATGGGCAATTTCAACTTGAGCTTTAATTCTGCCAGTGCAACAGGTGGTAAAATTTATATTGGAGAAACTTCTGTGTTTCCCACCACTACAGGGAATTATAAATTGTACGTAGAAGGCGGAATCCTCACTGAAAAAGTAAAAGTTGCCTTAAGAAGCACTACAAACTGGGCTGATTATGTCTTTGCCAATGATTACAAACTTAAACCGCTTTCCGAAGTAGAATCGTTTATCAAAGAAAACAAACATTTGCCTGGAATTTATTCTGCTCAAGAATTGGTAAATGAAGGACTTGACCTTGGAAGTATGCAATCCAAACAAATGGAGAAAATTGAAGAATTGACTTTGTATTTGATTGCACAAAATAAAAAACTTGAAAAACAAGATCAGGAGATTGAAGTTTTGAAAGCGCAGGTTAAGGCTTTACTCGCCAAGAAATTATAATCTAAAAACTAGAAAAATGAGAAACGTATGTTTAACATTGCTACTTCTATGTTTTTGGAGTATGAACGCGCAAGACCAATATAGGCTTCAGAACCAAAATTGGGTAATGGGGACACGCAATATTGTGAATTTCACAGCTAATTCACCGATAACCGGAATAATTCCGTTCACTAATACATATGGCGCGATGGAAGGCGTCGCATCGGTGTCGGACAGACAAGGAAATCTGTTGTTTTACACAGATGGTGTTCGGGTTTTCGACGGCAATCACGTTCAGATCGCATCAGGTTTGTTAGGAAATCGTTCCAGTACACAAAATGTCATTATTATTCCAAGGCCAAACCATCACCTGCATTTTTATATAGTAACAATAGTAGGAAAAACATATTATCCCACAACGATTGTCAATGAAAATATGAAGACTAAAGGCTTATACTATTCCGAAATTGATATGAACAAACCCTCTCCAGGTCTTGTCCCGGGAGTAATAAATATCCCATTGCTTGGCGAAGCAGTCACAACTCCTGTTGACGATACTTATAACAATGATTCTGAAGCAATCACAGCTACCTTGCACAGCGATCCAAACAAATACTGGTTGATTGCAAATGCGCTACATGCTAACGCTAACGGTTATGTCTTTTCGTATGAAGTCACCGAAAATAACATTACCCTTAGTCCGCGGTCGACTACCATCATGAATACGACGGGTTTTATACATACCATAAAAATAGCTCCCAATCGTCAAAAGATTGCCATTGCCGGCTCAATGGAGGGTTTGTATTTAGGAACATTTAATGATTCCAATGGAAATGTAACCATTGATTCTGTATTCCTTGACTATCCGAACGAACTTCAAACTTATGGAGTTGAATTTTCCAAAAATTCGGATGTTTTGTATTATACAGGCTTGACTATAGACAGTACCAGTGTAGAAATGCTTCCTCCGCCAATCAACAGTTTCACACGCGTAAATTTAAATAACATGGATAAAACGGTAGAATGGCATCCTGGCGCCTTGGGAGTGCAACGGGCGGTCAATGATACGATTTATATCGCAAGAAGTGGATATGAGGCCCAACTTTATAGCGAGATCCTTGCCGTTACAGATCCTCAAAATGTCACAAACCCGTATATTGTTGATCAGGTAATGGCTATGCCTCGGCCAACAATGGCTGGTTTCCCGCAATTGGTTCCTAAACAACATTGTGAGCGCTATTTGTTCGACAATCAGGATATCATGGCTACAGTACCGGTTTGGGAACAACGGACCGATTCCATCAGAATTACCAATAAAATTGAAAATGCTGCCAGGGCAATTTACCATTCAGGAGGTTTTATTGAGCTTTTGCCAGATGCCAATTCTGTTGCAGATACCGGTTTTGAAGCCGTTTTCGGATCCCAATTTGTTGCCGAAATTGCGCCTTGTGATTCAACTTTTACTTATACTAAAGGAATCACTTCCACCGAGACACAAGAAAAAACAACTGATTTAAGTGTTCCGGGCAAGATCAAGGTTTTTCCAAATCCATCAAACAAACGCATTACCGTTTCGTATGACAGTCCTGTGAAAAGAATCGCGATTTTGTCAATGGACGGGAAAACCATTTTGAACAGGTTAGCCAATGAAAATGAACTTGAACTTGACGTGAGCGCATTTGTAAACGGGATATATATCATCACCGTTGAAACCCAAAACGGGCAATTCCTTCAATCCAAATTCATCAAAAATTAACCATGCCAAGCAAAAAATGTCAAACCTCCTTCGGGAGGTTTTTTTATACCCAAAAACAAAAATATTTTCATACATTAATTCCCTAAACATAATAATCTATGAAAAAAATAGTACTAATGATGCTACTCCTGCTTTTAGGAGTAGACGAAACCAAAGCCCAGACTTCAGTTACCGTTTTCAACGAAATTTTATTCTACGACGGTTATGCTGCAGTTGTCGATTTTCCAACTCCGGAAGGTGTGATCCGGCATCGAAACGATTTATACGCAAGGAAACTGACCGAATCAGAATTGCTGGCTTTCGGCAACACCATGACCATTAACGTCACAATCAAAGCGGCCTGCGACAATTATGACCGCATCGGAAATGTGAATCTGGCTTTTGTGCCGAAAGGTGCGCCAACATACAATCCGTCTGAAGTGGCCAGGGTAGAACTCGGGCGTTTTATCACGCCGTTTATGAACAAGAACATTGAACCAACGCAGGTTCCGTATACTTTTTCGGTTGATAACGTGTCGAAAATTTTTAAAGATCCGGCAATTATTGCGAATTTCGATATTTGGGCCGAACTCGAAGTTTTTGGTGTTCCGTATGCAGCCAATACGCAGGTTGCAGGTTGTGCCGGCCGGAATGATGTTTTTTACGGAACACTCGAATTTGTTTCTGGAACAACTGCAGTCGACGCGGCCAACAATTTCATATTGCCACTCAATTTCAGAAAAGACCTGAACAATTATACTGCTGGCGCTTCTGATGCGATCGGGCAAACGGTCCGTACCATCACATTTACACTAACCAACGAAGTAACCGATGCAAAATTTCATTTAATCACGTCAAACCACGGCGCAAATTCCGGAGGCGAGGAATACCGCAGAAGAGTTCACAACATTTATTCGGATGGAAATTTGGTACTGACTTACACGCCAGGCGGCATTTCATGCGAACCTTACCGCATGTACAACACACAGGGCAACGGCATTTACGGGCCAAATCCACGAACCGATGCTTCCTGGGCTTTGAACAGCAATTGGTGTCCTGGCCAGGTCATCCCGATCCGTGAGATCACTCTAGGCGATCTGGCTGCCGGCGAACACACTTTTAAAATTGATGTGCCTTTGGCAAGATTTGTAGGTCAGCAAGGATACATTCCGGTATCGCTTTATTTGCAGGGAACTTCTGTTGCGGGATCGTTACAAACCGTAAATTATGAAACCACCACGTACAGCATTTATCCAAATCCGACTACAAATTTTGTTCAGATCGATGTTTCCGAACCGCTAATCTCCGTCAGAATATACAACATGCTGGGCCAACAAGTGATTTCAGAAACCCAATCCAAAATCGACGTGTCCCAACTCTCAAAAGGAATTTACACCATGCAAATCAACACACCTGGCAAGATATTTTCCGAAAAACTCATTAAAAATTAACTTTAATTTATAAAAATGTAAAATGCTCCTTACTTCAAGGGGCTTTTTTTATCTTTGCTGGCGAAAACGATTTCTATGCTAAATTTAAATGTAACAAACGAAACTTCGAGACTGCGCGCGGTCGTACTCGGATCTGCCGTGAACAATGGGCCTACGCCGACAGCCAATGAGGCTTATGACCCAAAATCCCTTGAACACATCCTGGCGGGAACTTATCCTGTCGAAAAAGATATGGTCAACGAAATGGACGCTTTCAACCAGGTTTTCCAAAAATACAATGTGACCGTTTTTCGTCCGGAAACGATCGAAAATTACAACCAGATTTTTGCCCGCGACATCGGATTTGTCATCGATGATACTTTTGTCAAAGCGAACATTTTGCCCGATCGTGAACGCGAACTTGACGCCATACAGTTTGTCATTGATCAGATCAATCCTAAAAATGTCGTCCGTCCGCCAGAGGAAGTGCACATTGAAGGCGGCGACGTGATGTTATGGAACGACCACATTTTCATCGGGACATATAAAGGGAGCGATTATAAAGATTACATCACCGCGCGTAGCAATATGCAGGGCGTGCAATATCTGAAAGATTTGTTCCCGAATAAAAAAGTCAAGGAATTCGATCTGGTCAAATCAAAAATTGAAGCGCGCGACAATGCGTTGCATCTCGATTGCTGTTTCCAGCCGGTTGGAGCCGACAAAGGCATCATCTACAAAAGCGGTTTTCGTGAAGAAGCCGATTATGTGTATTTGGTGAACCTTTTCGGAAAGGACAATTTGTTCCACATCACGCGCGACGAAATGTACGATATGAACTCAAATGTGTTCTCTATTGCACCAGATATCGTGGTTTCCGAAAAAAAATTCACGCGCCTGAACCATTGGCTGCGCGAAAACGGATTTACCGTTGAGGAAATTCCGTATGCCGAAATTGCAAAACAGGAAGGCCTTTTAAGGTGCTCGACTTTGCCATTGATCCGGGATTGATTTGCAGATTTATAACCTAAGAATGACCAAACTTTAAATTGAACCGGAACCCGCGTTAGGGATAGAGGCAAGTGCCGCGCACAGCCGAAAGCCCGGCCCACAGGGAAACGCCCAAAAAAATAAAAAAATGAAACAAACGACCAATTCCATATTGATGATTCGCCCGGTGGCATTCCGGATGAACGAACAAACTGCTGTAAATAATTATTACCAAAAAGTACTCGACGGACTCTTGCCGGCGACTGTAAACGCAAAAGCACAACAGGAGTTTGATGCTTTTGTAGAAAAACTGCGCGCAGTTGGCGTCGATGTGACTGTCGTAGACGATACATTGAATCCCGATACGCCGGATTCGATTTTTCCGAACAACTGGATCTCATTCCATGAAAATGCCGAAGTGGCTTTGTATCCAATGTTTGCGGAAAACAGGCGACAGGAGCGAAGGGAAGAAATTCTCGATTTGCTCGAAGAAAAAGGGTTTGAAGTAGAAAATATCATGGATTACACCGAAGCCGAAGATGACGGAATTTTCCTCGAAGGAACCGGAAGTTTGCTTTTAGACCGTGCGAATGGAAAAGCCTATTGCGCTTTATCGCCACGCGCTGAAGAAGAATTGTTTATAGAATTCTGTGAGGATTTTGATTTTGCGCCAATCATTTTCGAGGCTTTTCAAACGGTGAACGGCGAGCGCAAGCTCATTTACCATACGAATGTGATGATGTGTTTAGGAGAAACTTTTGCAGTGATTTGTGCCGATTGCATCGATGATAAGAAAGAACGCAAAATGGTGCTCGACAATTTAAAAGAAGACGGCAAGGAAATCATTTTGATATCTGAAGAGCAAGTCAATAATTTTGCGGGAAACATGCTAGAAGTACGCGGATCAAACGACAAACGTTATCTGGTCATGAGTGCAGCAGCTCATCAAAGTTTAAAACCGGACCAAATCGCAAAATTGGAGAAACACGCCGAAATTTTGAGTTCCAGTCTCGACACGATTGAAGCTTGCGGCGGCGGAAGCGCACGTTGTATGATGGCTGAGATCTTTTTGCCGAAAGCATAAAGTGATTTACAAGATTAGAAATTCTTAGATCTATAAATAAAAAACCAGATTCCGATATGATTCAGAATCTGGTTTTTTTTTATAAAAAAATGTATTTTATTTTTTTACAAAGCTGTCGATGATTTTATCGGTTTCTGCTTTTGGCGTATTTCCTTTCAAATCAAACAAAAAGCTGTAAAGTGGTTTGTTCTCTACTTTGGCTTCCAGGTTCAGGTCTTTGTCCTGTGCGAAAACCGCGGCCCATTTGTTGCGCACGTTTTTCCACAAGGGCGCGTTTTCTTTCCAGTATTTTTGTGCAGCGACACATTTTGAATCGGCTACTTTTTTGTAAACGTCATGTCCTTTTTCCTGGGCTAAAACGACGTCTTTTCCGCTGTCATCGCGAACGATTTTCGTATTGTCCTGATCGTGGATCCATCCAAATTTAGTGATTTCGTGAACGTTGGTTCTGTTCAGTACGTTGTAATCTTTTCTGAGTGTATGCTCTCTTCTTGGAAGCGGCGCATCAGTATTGTTTTCCCAGAAATGTCTTCCGTCAACGTGAACCCAGGTTGCGGAACCTTCGTATCGCGGACTGTCATCAACCTGATATACGCGTTGTGTCCATTGTCCTTTTACTTCGGTTTTTGGAAGGGTTTTAAATTTCCAGCTTTGGTCCTTGAAGAAAGTGTATAGTTTGGTGTTTTCAAATTCCCAATCCTGTCTCCAGTGTTTTACAATCATCGTGTCGCTTACAATCAGCAAATGCTGCATCACGATCTTATTCGGTTGGTCTTCCACAAGTTCTACCCATTCGAGTCCGTAATCGTATTTTGGTTTTGAAGGGACGTAATTGTCGTCCTTCGTTACTTTAAAGGTTTCAGCAAAATTGAATTCCACTTCATAGCAACCGCACATAGATTTGATGGCTTTGATGTCTTCTTTTTTCTTGTTGTCCTGGGCGTTTGTGTTCAGCGCTAAAAGCAATGCCAAAGCCGAAAGTATTCCTGTTTTCATTGTAAATGGTTATAAAATTTCTTTTGCAAAAATAGCATATTTATTTAGAACAATTAAAAATAATAGATATATTTGCAAAAAATTATCTGTAATCAGTCTAAATAAAATTATTCCCCAAATTGCAGTAAAAATACCACGCATGAGATTTAATACCCTTCATATTTTCTTTGCTTTAACCATCGGAATTGGCGCTCATGCCCAACAGGATACTATTCCGAAAACCAACAAACTCGACGAAGTGGTGATTACCGGACAATACAATCCGCAATCTGTAAGAAAATCAGTTTTTCAGGTCAACGTAATTACACGTGCTGATATCGATCGCCAGGCCGGAAACAATTTGGCCGATTTGCTGAACCAATCGCTCAATATTACGGTGACGCCAAATGCTTCATCAGGAAAATCGGGAGTGACGATGTTTGGCCTTGATGCCCAATATTTCAAAATTCTTGTAGACAATATTCCGATGATCAGCGACGAAGGTTTGGGAAACAATATCGACTTGACCCAAATCAATCTTGATGACGTGCAGCAAATCGAAATCGTTGAAGGTTCGATGGGCGTTGAATATGGTGCAAATGCCGTTTCGGGGATCATCAACATCATTACGAAAAAAGGATCCCAGTACAAATGGGAGGTTACGCCTTACATCCAGGAAGAAACCATTGGTGACGAATATAATGTAAACGACATGGGAAGACACATTCAGTCGTTAAAAATCGGGCACAATTTTTCTGATAAATTTTACGCGAATGCGATGGTCACGGCCAATGATTTTAAGGGATTCTACAACAACAATAAAGGCGAAAGTTACACCGAAAATGACGGATTGCGTGGTTATGAATGGCTTCCGAAAAACCAGCTTACCGTAAAATCACTGGCGAGTTTCAACCTTAAGAAACACAGTTTTTTTTACAAATTTGAATATTTCGACGAAGAAACCAGCCGTTACAATTTGGTTGTCACGCCAAATGAACATATTCCGACCGCAACTTCAAATCCAACGGCCAATGACGCCATCTTTACAACCAATCGTTTCCTGCACAACCTGAATGCTTCCGGGCGTTTTGAAAATCTGATGAATTATGACGTTTCGCTTTCTTATCAAAAACAGGAACGCGATGCTGAAACATATACGTACAGAATCCGCACAGGCGAAAAAACGGATGTTAAAAATGTCACCTATCAGTCAAGGGAAAGTATGTTTTCGAAAGGAAATTTCGGGAACTTCCTGAAAAATGAAACGATCAATTTTCAGGTCGGTTACGAGTTTAGCCAAATTGAAGGAACTGCAGACGCCTCGGCAATTTCAGGCGGATTGATTCCAGCCGACTCGAGTCCGAGAAACAAACTCGACAGTTATGATGTTTTTGGTTCGACTGAAATCAACATCAGCAACAGATTGTCGGTGCGACCTGGTGTTCGTGCTTTATTTTCGTCACAATTTGATACACAAGCTGCCATTTCGTTGAGTACGCGTTACAATCTGAACCGTGGTTACGAATTGCGTGCTATTGTTGGAACAGCGCCAAAATTGCCAAATTTTGACGAATTGTATACTTATTTCGTGGATGTCAATCATGACGTCCAGGGAAATATGAACCTGAACCCGGAACAAGGTTTTTCGGTTTTCTTACATCTGAACAAAACTTTCGCCACAAAAAACGGTCTGGAATTTAAAACCAAATTCAGCGGTTTTTACCTTGACGTACAAGATAAGATCGACCTGATCATTGTTGGAGAAACGCCTTTACGTTACCAATATACCAATATTGATATGTACAGGACTTTTGGGACGTCGCTGACATCTGCAATGAATTACAACAACCTTACGTTAAGCGCCGGATTTACACTTTCGGGCGTTTCTACAGTCATCAACAGCGACGACGCCAATGCGAACGACGATTATTTGTATGGCGTGCAGTTCAATGGAAATGTGTCATACATGTTTCCAAAATGGAAAACGGTATTTTCTGCTTTTATCAAATACAACGGACCGCAATACCAGTTTGTTTCCAGAACAGAAGAATCTGTAACAACGATTGTACGCGGAAAACAGGATGATTTTTCGATTATGGACGCAACGGCCAGAAAATCTTTCCTCGACAACAAACTCGAAGTGACGTTAGGTGCAAGAAATTTATTTGATGTGACGAGAGTCAACACCACTGCGATTTCAGGTTCTGCGCACAGTGCCGGAGCTGCCACACAATTGATGGGTTATGGAAGATCGTATTTCGTCAAATTATTATACAAGCTAAATTTTTAAGTGATGAAAAAGATATACATTTTAAACCTGTTGTTCGTTTTTCTGGCATTTGCTTCCTGCGAAAGTGATGAAGTTGATAACAAACAGCCTTTTGTTGCGGCCTTTGAAAACCTTTCGCACGAATTGTCAGCGATTCCTGTAGATAAGGAAATCAAAATGGTTTTTTCGGAACCGGCTGCGAGCAGCGGAACAGTGATTGTTAAAGTGACGCCAACAAACGCGGTTTATGGAGATGATTTTGAAACCCTTCCATCGGCTGAAAGCGGGACATTTGAGATTCCGTTCGAGGCAGGGCAAAAAGGGATTTCATTTCTATACATCAACCGCATCGAAGCGCCGTTTGGAGAAGAAGACCAGCAAAAATCGGTGTTGTTTCAGGTTGTTCAAATCAATTATATGTCACAAACTTCGGTTCAGGGCTATTCCAGTTCGCTTGTTGGTTTCGGAAGTTCTCTTGGTGCCACTTTGCTTCCTGAGATTGGCGGACCAAATCAGGGCGACCAGGTTTATATTGACTTAAGTACCGAGATTGTTACCAAAGCCAGAAGGGACAGTTGGGACCTCGGATTTTACAGCGGTACAAATTCACGTGTGGTCTTAAACGGATCAGTTTACATGGCGGCCAGACAATTGGAATCGACCAATATTGACGCTGTGACGCAAGCCAGCGTACAACAGTATTTTGCGTCAGTTTCTGTTGGAACATTTGATCCAGTCAATGCGGCTTATATCGATGCGCCAAACGGTGATATTACCAAAACGGCCATTGCTGAAATTTCGGATACTGAAAATGACAATAAAGTTTATCTCGTCAATTTGGGTTACCAAATAGGAAATACGACACCAGCGCCAGGAAGTGTCGCCATTGCCGGAAATCCGCGCGGATGGAAAAAAATCAGGATATTGAAAAACGGCGACAATTACGTCTTACAATACGCCAATTTAACAAGTACAACGCATCAGGAAGTGACGATTCCGAGAAATGAAGCCTACAATTTCAGTTTCTTCAGTTTCAATACACAAAATCTGGTAAATGTAGAACCGGAAAAATCAAAATGGGATTTGAACTTTAGCGTTTTTACAAACATCATCGAAGGTTCAGGATCGTATGGATATTCTGATTTTGTGATCAACAACCTGAAAGCCGGAGTTAAGGCTTACCGTGTAGAGAATGCTCCCGGGCTTGATTTTCCAACGTTTTCCAGAGCGAACATCGACGATTCAAAATTTACAGATGACCAAAGAATTATCGGAGCCGACTGGCGTGATGTGTTCGGATCGGTATTCACAAACAGGTTCTACATCTTAAAGGACATCGACGGCAATTATTACAAAATCAGAATGCTTGCTTTTGTGGATCAGGGCGGCGTCCGCGGACATCCGAAATTCGAATATAAATTAGTACAATAATCACTTAAATATTTATTACCATGAAAAGAAGAATACTTTTAATTACAGCAGTTTTGTTTGGATTCATTTCCAATGCACAAACCGCAGGATCGGTGGCAATGGGCGCCGGATATGCGAACCAGGTTTATTACAAATTGTCTAATGGAACTACGAATGCGTATCCGCAAAATTCATGGGACGTGGCATTTTTAAGAACCAGCAATTTTGGCTTTGCTACAAGAATCAATGATGCTAAAAACCTTTCTGTTTTTGAAGCAGGAACCACTGCAGATTGGGCTACATTAAATGTAAGCCAGGAATCAACGTGGACGCAATTGTACAACAGTGAAACAGAATGGGAAGTTGGTGCATTCGATAACGGTTCTGCCACTTATGGATGGGGAGAATATAATATGGCAAACCACCACGTTACTGGAGCGGTCGTATTTGTAATCAAATATTCAGCTACTTCTTATAAGAAATTTAAAATCGACGACTTTTTCGGTGGGTACACATTTACCTTTGCAACCTGGGATGGAACTGGCTGGGGTGCTGATACAACAGTTACATTGGCAAATGCAAACAATCCAACGAACAACTTTAACTATTACTCTTTAGAAACCAATGCGCCTGTAATTGCAGAACCTGCAAACACAGACTGGGATCTTAATTTCACCAAATACAACACAGATTATCCAATCGCAGGTGGCGGATCGATGATGTATGGCGTAACTGGTGTTTTGCACCACCCAAGCCTGGAAGTTGCTGAAAATGCAAATGGCACAACGACAGGTTTGGAATTTTCTTCAGACATCAACAAAATTGGTTTTGACTGGAAAACTTTTTCCGGAACTTCATATGCAGTAGATACAGAAAAAGCATTTTTTGTAAAATATCCAACAGGTACAGTTTACAGATTGAAATTCAACACTTTTGTAGGGAGTTCAACTGGAGCAATTACGTTTAACTACGAAGACGTAACAAGTCTTTTATCTACGACAACTTTTGCAAACAATGCGTCTTTCGGCGTGTATCCAAACCCAACAACCGACAAAAAGATCAATGTGGTTTATGACCTTCCTGCAGGAAACAGCGACCAAAATATCGTGACGGTTTACAGCCTTACAGGCGCTCAGGTTTTTGAAGCGAAAATCGCAAACAATTCAGGTTTCTTTAACCAGCAATTGGATCTTGGATCTTTGAATAGCGGTGTTTATGTGTTGAAATTCCAATCAGGAAATTATTCAACAACTAAAAAAATCGTTCTTAACTAAGTATTTTTTGAGTTAGTTATCTATATTTTATTGGTGAAAAGCCTCCGGAAACGGAGGCTTTTTTATTTTGTTCCCGCAATCTTTTTGATCATGCCGCCGAAAATAAAGTAATGAAACGGAATCAGTGAATACCAATACAGGCGGCCAAACAATCCTTTCGGGCGAAACGTCGCGATTTGGTGCAAAGTGTTTTCGTCGTCGATGCGGAATTCAAGCCAGGCTTCACCCGGAAGTTTCATTTCCGCAAATAAGAGCAAACGTTTTTCTTTTCGGCTGGCCAATAATACACGCCAGAAGTCAAGCGAATCACCCGAATAAATAATGCTCGGATGGGTTCGTCCACGACGCAAACCGACACCGCCGGCGAGTTTGTCCAGATTTCCACGAATTTGCCAGAGCCAATTTCCGTAATACCAGCCTTTTTGTCCGCCGATCGAAAAAATGTGGTCGAGCGCCAATTCCGTGTTTTCCACTTTTATCGATTGTTCGTCTTTGAGGCAGCCAAAAGTTGGAACCTGAATGTAACCGCTCAAATCGTCGGAACTCCAACTGCTCGACAAACTGTCTTTCCAACTCGAAATAACAAGATTTTGCTCTATCTTCCGAAAGGCCAGTTTGATCGCTTCGACATACGAAATGGGTTTGATTCCGAGGATTTTTTGCAAACGCTGGTCTTTGGCAACCACTTCAACCGACATGCTTTCGACCAGGTTCATCGCCAGTTTATAGGAAGTCGACGTCACAAAATACAACCAGTAGGCGGACAATTTAGGCGTCATCACAGGAATCGTAAAAATCCACAATTTAATGCCACGCGTTTTCGAATACAACAACAGCATGTCTTTATAAGTCAGCACATCCGGGCCGCCAATATCGAACGAATCGTCGTAACATTCTTCACGCAACAACACGCCGATCAGGTATTGCATGACGTCGCGAATGGCAATGGGCTGGGTTTTGGTCAATACCCATTTTGGCGTGATCATCAGCGGTAATTTTTCACACAAGTCCCGGATGATTTCAAATGACGAACTTCCGGAACCGACAATTATTCCTGCACGCAACACCGTTAATTTGGAATTTCCTTTGTACAGGATTTCTTCCACGTCGCTTCTGGACTTTAAATGTTTGGAAAGTTTGGAATCGTTGATAATTCCGCTGAGGTAAATCGTTTGTTTGATGCCGATCGCATTCATGTAAATGTTGAAATGTTCCGCCGATCGGGCTTCGAGTTTGTCAAATGAATCCGTTGACGAACGCATCGAATGGATCAGATAATAGGCTGCGTCAACATTTTTTGGAATTGAACTCAAATCGGGTTCGTCCAGAAAATCAACTTCCCAAACCGTGATTTTTTTTAGCGTTTCATCATCGACACCAAGTCGGTTTTTGTCGCGCACGCAGCAAATGATGTCGTGTCCAAGGTTCAGCAATTCGGGTAAAAGCCGTTTTCCAACATAGCCGTTGGCGCCGGTTAGCAGTATTCTCATTGGTGCTTTTTCTTAAAGATACTAAACCGATGCGGAAACGCCGCTTCAACAATTCACAAAACTTACATCAGATTGCCTTTGATGATGCTCACAATCGCACTGACAATGTATTGGATGCCAATCGCAATCACGATAAACCCGACGATACGCGAAATTGCGACAATGCCCGATGGTCCCAGGATTTTTGACAGATAATGCGCACTTCGGAGAATTAAAAAAATACTAAACGACACGGCGAAAATCGCCAATGTGGAAAATCCGATTTCAGTGGTCGTATGGTGTTCCTGATAAAACGCGATCAGTAGCGAAATAGATCCTGGTCCGGCCAGCATAGGAATTGCCAAAGGCGTCAGCGCGATGTCATTTCGTTTCTGGACTTCATTTTCTACTTTTTTATTGATTCCGCGGCGTTTGCTGAAATTGCCCGAAAGCAGGTTAAACCCCGAACTTACGATAATGAGTCCGCCAGCGATCCGCAACGATTCTATGCTGATCCCAAAAAATGTCAGTACGTATTGCCCAATAAAAAACGAAATGATCAGAATGATGAAAACGTCAATAGCCGTCCAAAGCGAAATGCGTGAACGCTCGTTTTTGTCGTCATGCTGGGTAAGTCCGACAAATATCGGGACGGTTCCAATAGGATTCAGCACCGAGAAAAGCGCCGCAAAAAGATAGATAAAAAGCTCCATAGTTTTCGTGTAAAATTAGGTTCGGCAGACAGTTTGAAAGTAAAGTTAAAATCAAATCGGTGTTACCAAATGGCATTTTTTATAATCATTTTAAGAAACTTTCAACCTAAAGATACTATTTTTAATAGAAATTGAAAACCGATATTTTGGACTACTTTTGTAAAAAATAAAAACTGCATTATGAAAAATAAGAAAACATTAGTGCTCGGCGCTTCGGCAAATCCGTCAAGATATTCAAATATGGCCATTAACAGGCTTGTAAACCACGGACATTCCGTCGTTGGAATCGGACTCAAAGAAGAAGAAGTGGCCGGCGTAAAAATTCAGACCAAACAAATTCCTCTTAAAAATATCGATACAATCACGCTTTACATGAATCCGCAGCGTCAGAGGGAATATTACAATTACATCACCGGAATCCAGCCCAAACGCGTGATTTTTAATCCCGGAACCGAAAATCCTGAATTGTACCAATTGCTAAAAGCAAACGGGATCGAAGTGGAAGTGGCGTGTACTTTGGTGATGCTTTCCACCGGGCAATATTAATTTTTTCAGGAGCTGGTTCCTGCTCTCGCCTGTGTCTTTTTTGACCATCGTTCCTTGGCAAAAAAGGATGTCGGCTACATCAGGGCTAGGTGTTTATCATCCAAAATAATTTCTTGCTTTTAAAATCGGGTCTGGCTCACTGCCGGTTTGCTGATCAGCATCAGGCCTAAAAAGGTGAGTCCGGCGTTCAGGATAATGAGTTCTTCGGCAAATTCGTAACTCCCGAAAAGTTCCTTCGAATACGAACTGATCGCAAAAGTAATCGCCGGCGCAAGCACACATACAATCGGGACCAGATTGTCTTTGACGGTTTTGGTTTTCATCAGCAATCCGAAACTGTACAATCCCAGAAGCGGACCATATGTGTAAGCCGCGACTTTGAAAATCAGGCTCACCACCGAATCGCTGTTCAGCAGATAAATCGTCAGGATTACGACAAACATCAGCAGTGAAAATCCAATGTGAACGAAATGTCTGGTTCTTACCATATTCGGATTGGCGATGTTTTCAGCCTTGTCCATTCCGAGGAAATCCACACAAAAAGAGGTTGTTAAAGCGGTCAAAGCCGAATCGGTCGTGGCAAATGTTGCGGCGGTCAATCCCAATAAAAATACGATTGCCGGAATCAGTGTCAGGTAATTGAATGCAATTTCCGGGAACAACAAATCGGTTCTCGGTTTGCCGTTGACCATGGGAATCTCAATGCCGTTTTTCGTCGCATACAAATACAACAATGCGCCAACACTCAGAAAGAAAATGTTGATCACGACGAAAACTGCAGTAAACGTAAACATATTTTTTTGCGCCTCACCAATGTTTTTACAGCTGAGGTTCTTTTGCATCAAATCCTGATCGAGTCCGACCATGGCAATCGTGACGAAAATTCCACCCAAAATCTGCTTGATGAAATAATTGCTTTTAAGCCAGTCTTCGTAGAAAAACACCTTCGAATAATTGCTGTTTTTAACCGCTTCAAAAGCTTCGGGCATGTTGTAATTTAAACTGTCACAGATGAAATAAATCGTGAAAATTACCGACGAGACCAGGAATAAAGTCTGTAATGTATCGGTGATGATGATGGTTTTGAGTCCGCCTTTGTAAGTGTACGCAAAAATCAGCGCCAGCGAAATCAAAACTGTCGTCCAGAACGGAACGCCAAAAGCATCAAAAACGTACCGCTGCAACACAATCACCACCAGGTAAAGCCGCGCGGCAGATCCGATCGTGCGGCTGATGAGGAAAATGCTTGCCGCCGTTTTGTATGAAACATAACCCAATCGCTGCTCGATGTAACCATAAATCGAAGTCAGGTTCATGCGGTAATACAGCGGAAGTAAAATGGTTGCGATCAGGACGAATCCGATTGCGTTTCCGAGTACGAACTGGAAATATTTAAACTGGATGTCTGGCGAACCTACCTGTCCGGGAACCGAAATGAAAGTCACGCCCGAAAGCGCTGTTCCGATCATTCCGAAAGCGACAAGGTACCATTTTGAATTTTTATTGGCTTTGAAGAACGCATCATTGCCACTGTCTTTTTTGCTGACAACGTGTGAAATGAAAAATAAGAGTCCGAAATAAACGATGATCAACGATAAAATGGCAACAGGAGTCATTGGTTTTTTTTTAGTCACAGCCAAAATACAAAAAAAGCGTTAACCGCCAATTGTTTCCACGAATCTTACGTTTTAGTAACCTCAGAATCTGGAAAAAAAGAGTATTTTTGCGCCATGGAATTTTCGTCTAAATTATTGGAGAAAGCGGTGCACGAAATGGCGCAGCTTCCCGGTATCGGAAAACGCACGGCGCTCCGGCTGGTGTTGCATTTATTGAAGCAGCCCAAAGAGCAAACCTCATTTTTGTCACAGGCTTTGCTGGAGATGCGCGAAGACATCAAATCGTGCAGCAATTGCCACAATATTTCGGATACGGAAACCTGCGAGATTTGTTCGAATGCCAAACGCGACCATGCGATTATTTGTGTGGTTGAAGATATTCGAGATGTAATGGCGATTGAAAATACAAGGCAGTTTCGCGGCATTTACCATGTGTTGGGCGGAAAGATTTCACCAATTGACGGCATTGGCCCGAGCCAGCTTACGATTGGTTCACTGGTTGAAAAAGTAAAAACCGGCGACGTGCAGGAATTGATATTTGCGCTGAGCTCAACGATGGAAGGCGATACGACCAATTTTTTTATCTACCGTCAGATTAAGGATTTTCCGGTTGTGATGTCGACGATCGCCAGGGGAATTGCAGTGGGCGACGAACTCGAATATGCCGATGAAGTGACGCTGGGACGGAGCATTTTACAGCGCATTCCGTTTGAGAATTCGCTCAAAAACAATTAAATCATTTTAATGTCGTTCTTCTTTGTTATTATAAATGAAAAACTATCTTTGTTGGCTAAATTTTTTAAATAAAATGAACAAATCTATACTGTTCTTACTGTTGAGTATCGGACTTTTATTTTCTTCCTGCGTATCCTTAAGTGAACTGACTTATCTGCAAAAAAAAGAAGGTTCAGATTCTGAAAGTGTAATTACGCCATTAATTGCAAAACCTTACCGGCTTCAAAGCAATGATGTACTCAGTATTTCAATAAAGGCCAACGACCCAAAATTGGTCTCTATTTTTTCTAAGACAGAATCTATCCAAACGGTACAATCTGAATCTTCGTTATATTTTAATGGATTCACGGTTGATGATCATGGGAATATCAGAATGCCTGTTTTAGGCGAAGTCAATGTTTTGGGCTTCACACTTGAAGAAGTTCGTGTGAAAATTGAGGCGCAATTGCTTGAGGAATATTTCAATAAAGAAGCCAATATTTTTGTTACCGTGAAATTATCAGGTTTGCGTTACACAATCAATGGTGAAGTAGGTTCGCCTGGTACAAAAGTGTTGTTTCAGGAAAAAGTTAACCTTATGGAGGCCATCGCGAATTCGGGCGATATCACCATTACCGGAAACAGGAAAGCAGTGACAATTATTCGCCAGTTTCCACATGGCACAGAAATGCATGACATCGATCTCACCGATATTAAAAGTATGCAGTCGCCTTATTATTACATTCAGCCAAACGATTATATATATGTGAAACCGTTGGTTCAGAAGACCTGGGGTACGGGTAAAACCGGTATCGAATCACTAGGAACAATCATTTCATTGCTTTCGTTGGCGACAACAACATTTTTACTTATAAGAAACAATTAAAAAGTATGATCGATACAAAAGATTTTTCATTTCTTGAAGGTCAGAAAAGCTTCGATTTTAAAGGTTTTTTGATTAAAATTGCCAGCTATTGGAAATGGTTTGTCGTAAGCATGGTCATTACTTTTACCATTGCGCACCAGGTAAATATCAGGAAAGAAAAAATTTATGCTATGGAAACTACCGTAGCGATAAAAGAGGAAAATAATCCATTTTTTACTTCTACTACAAGTTTGGTTTTCAATTGGGGAGGTACTTCAGATCAGGTACAGAACGTTTCTACTACCTTAAAGTCAAGATCGCATAACGAGCTTGTTGTCGAAAAACTTCAATTTTATATCGACTACCTGCAACAGGGAAAATACAATTATAAAGATGTTTATGGACAAATTCCGTTCAGACTCGTTGTAGATAAAAATAAAGGTCAGATTCAGGATGCGCTTATAGGTGTAAAATTCGTCAGTCCGACCGAATATGATATCAGGCTTACTTTTAACAATTCTACCGTCCCTTTGACTTATTATTTTAATGATACCAAAGGCGATGCGCAGGTTGCTGCCGGGGATTTTGTAAAAAGGTATAAAGTAGGACAACAGGTTTCATTGCCGTTTTTAAATTGGAAACTCGAAATCAATGACGAGCCCGGAACATATACCGGAAAAGAGTATTTTGTACGTTTTAATGATTTTGACAGGGTTGTAAAAGACTACCAGGGAATCGGTGTAAATGTTGATGCCAAAGCAGGATCAATATTGTCGTTGTCCCTTAGCGGTCCAAATAAGTATCGCATGGTAGCGTACCTAAATGCGACGGTAAACATGTTAATCACGACACAATTGGATCGTAAAAATCAGTTTGCAACCAATACAATAGCTTTTATAGATAGTACTCTGGTTGCCATGGGCCAGCAGTTAAAGGCTACTGGTGACGAATTGAAGTCATTTAACAGGGACAAAAACATCGTCGAACTGGAAGCAGGCGGAACAACAATCAACAGCAAGCTTTTGGAGTCTGAAGTTTTAAGAGATGGAATTCTGCGGAAAATAACCTATTACAATACTTTAAAATCATACCTCAGAAATAGCAGGGATTATTCCAAATTGCCGGCGCCAACTGTTGCAGGTATAGATGACCCGAACGTGGTAAGCAATATTGCCAAGCTGATTGCGCTGTCTGCCCAAAGGTCGGAATTGGCTTATTCTGTGAAAAGTGAAAAGATTTTCATGGAGTTTGACAATCAGATGGAGGCTGTTAAAAAAGTGTTGCTTGAGAACATTGCTTCTGCAACCAGTTCCATTCAATATGACCTCACCCTGATTAACAATAAAATAAGTCAGGCTGAAGGAGAAATGAAAAAACTTCCCGAAGAAAAACAGGAATACCTCAAAATTCTCCGCAAATACGATTTGAGTGATAACGTTTACAATAGTTTTCTTCAAAAACGCAGTGAGGCCGAAATTGTGAAAGCTGCGAATTTATCGGATATTCATTTTATAGATCCGGCAAAGGACGTTGGCGGCGGATTAATCGGACCGAATACCAGTGTGAATTATATCACCGCATTTTTCCTAGGATTGTTTCTGCCTTTACTTGTGATTTTCGCGCTCTTTTTCGTTGAAAATGCGATTTTAAATACTGAAGATATTTCAAGGCTGACAAACATTCCGCTTATTGGTGTAGTCGGTAAAAAACACACCACGTCAAATTTATCGGTTTATGAAAAGCCGAAGTCTGCTTTGTCGGAATCTTTCCGTGCGATTCGTTCATCATTGCAGTTTTTATACAAGAAAAAAGAAATTGAAGGCGCACGAACGCTGATGCTAACATCTTCAATAAGTGGTGAAGGAAAAACTTTTTGCTCCATAAACATTGCTACAGTTTTTGCTTTGAGCGACAAAAAAACGATCATTATCGGGCTCGATTTAAGGAAGCCTAAGATATTTGACGATTTTAATATTACCAACGACATAGGGATCGTAAACTATTTAATCGGACAGAAAACGGTCGATGAGGTGATTCAAAAAACGCATATTAAAAACCTGGATGTTGTAACTTCAGGCCCGATTCCGCCAAATCCATCTGAATTGATCATCGGGGATAGCATGAGGGAATTTATGATTAAACTTAAAAGCGAGTACGATTATATTATTTTGGATACGCCACCGGTTGGTTTGGTTTCGGATGCTGTAGAATTGTCAGAATATGTCGATGTCACTTTGTATATCATGCGACAAAACTACACCAAAAAAGATATGGTGACCCTGGTCAACAATCGTGTGAAAACCGGTGAATTGAAAAATGTAAGTATTATCTTTAACGGCTTTGAAAACAAGGCCAAATATGGAACTGGTTATGGTTACGGTTACGGCTATGGTTATGGCTACGGAAACTATTCGAATGGTTACCATGAAAATGACAAGCCCGATTCCTTTTTGAAGAAATTATTTTTCAAGATTTTTAAAAACAACAATATTTAAAACTGAATACCACTTGATGGAAAACAACAGCATTACGATCTTAATTACCGGTGGAGCAGGTTTTATCGGTTCTAATCTTTGTGAATATTTTTTATCAAAAGGGTATAAGGTGGTTTGCCTGGACAATTTCGCAACAGGCCACCGCCGCAACCTCGAAGCATTTTCCGGAAATCAGAATTTCAAATTGATAGAAGGTGATATCAGAAATCTGGCCGACTGCCAACTGGCCGTTGCCGGAGCCGATTATGTATTGCATCAGGCTGCATTGGGATCGGTCCCAAGATCGATCAATGATCCGATTACCAGCAATGATGTCAACGTTTCAGGATTCCTGAACATGCTTGTCGCAAGCCGTGATGCAAAGGTCAAACGATTCGTTTATGCTGCTAGTTCGTCTACTTATGGCGACTCTGAAAATCTTCCCAAAGTGGAAGACGTTATAGGAAAGCCGCTTTCGCCTTATGCCATCACAAAATATGTGAACGAATTGTATGCGGGAATTTTCAGCAGTACTTACGGACTCGAAACCATAGGTTTGCGTTATTTCAATGTATTCGGAAGAAAACAGGATCCAAATGGAGCGTATGCCGCGGTAATTCCTAAATTTGTGATGCAGTTCATGAATTATGAAAGTCCGGTGATCAACGGAGACGGCAATTTCTCACGGGATTTTACCTACATCGACAATGTCATCCAGATGAATGAACTGGCGATCACAACCCAAAATCCGGAAGCAGTAAATACGGTTTACAATACTGCATTTGGCGATAGAAATACGCTGAATGATCTGGTAGGTTACCTGAAAAAATACCTGTCTGAACTGGACCCAAAAATAGCAGATGTAGAAGTAATTTACGGACCAAACCGTGCCGGAGACATTCCGCATTCGCTGGCAAGCATAGAAAAAGCAAAAAAATTGCTAAATTACGATCCGAAGTTTTCTATCAGCGAAGGCCTCAGAGAATCGGTGAAATGGTATTGGCACAACCTCAAATAAGCTATTAAAGCCATAAAGAATATAAAATAAAATGAAAATTACAAAAATTTGCTGTATAGGCGCGGGTTACGTTGGAGGGCCAACGATGGCTGTCATCGCACAAAAATGCCCGCACATACAAGTAACTGTAGTCGATTTGAATCAGGAAAGAATCAATTCCTGGAACGATGAAAATATAGACAATATTCCGATTTATGAACCAGGACTTGGAGACATCGTTGCCGAAGCACGCGGAAGGAACCTATTCTTTTCGACCGATGTTGAAAAAGCGATCCACGAAGCACAGGTTATTTTTATTTCGGTAAACACTCCAACAAAAACATACGGCAGCGGAAAAGGAATGGCCGCCGATTTAAAATACATCGAGCTTTGTGCCAGACAAATCGCGCGCATTGCCAAAGACGACAAAATTGTTGTAGAAAAATCAACGCTTCCGGTGCGAACTGCAGAAGCCATCAAAAGCATCCTCGATCATACCGGTAACGGTGTTCAGTTTCAGATTTTGTCAAACCCGGAATTTCTCGCAGAAGGAACAGCGGTAGAAGATTTACTCGCGCCTGACCGTGTACTTATCGGCGGAGACAATCACACTGAAGACGGACAAAAAGCCATTGACGCATTGGTTGAGGTATATGCCAACTGGGTTCCGAAAGATAAAATCCTGACCACAAACGTTTGGTCATCCGAACTGTCAAAATTAACCGCAAACGCTTTTCTTGCGCAACGTGTTTCTTCCATCAACGCCATGTCTGAGCTTTGTGAAAGAACAGGCGCAAACGTCAACGAAGTGGCAAAAGCGATCGGAATGGACAGCCGCATCGGACCGAAATTCCTTAAAGCATCAGTTGGTTTTGGCGGATCTTGCTTCCAGAAAGACATCCTGAATCTGGTTTACATTTCGAAATCTTTCGGATTGCACCAGGTTGCTGATTATTGGGAACAGGTCATCATCATGAACGACCACCAGAAAAGAAGGTTTGCCAATAATATCGTGCAAACGCTTTACAATACGGTTGCCGATAAAAAAATCGCGTTCCTGGGTTGGGCATTTAAAAAAGATACCAACGATACACGGGAATCTTCGGCGATTTATATTGCGGATGATTTGATTAACGAACAGGCGAAAATTGCGGTTTTTGACCCTAAAGTTCCGGAAAATCAGGTGTTTTCCGATTTGGATTATCTCGAAACCAGAAGTTCTGAAAAAAACAGGAAAAATGTTACGGTTTACGAAAATGCATACGAAGCCTGCCAAGGTGCACACGCGATTGCGGTGGTTACCGAATGGGACGAATTTATCGATTACGACTGGCAGAAAATATATGACAACATGCAAAAACCGGCATTTGTTTTTGACGGAAGAAACTTGCTCGACGGCAATAAATTAAAAGCAATCGGATTTGTTTACCGCGCAATCGGATCTTAAATACAGTTTATGAAAAAAATATTAATTACCGGTGGCGCCGGATTTATCGGATCACACGTAGTCAGGAGATTTGTTAAGAATTATCCGCAATACCATATATTCAACCTCGACGCATTGACTTACGCCGGGAATCTTGAGAACATTACCGATATCGAAAATGAACCCAATTATACTTTTGTAAAAGGCGATATCGTCGACGAAACGTTTATCAATAATTTGTTTGCCGAGCATCAGTTTGAAGGCGTAGTCCATTTGGCTGCCGAATCACATGTCGACCGTTCGATCACCGATCCGTTGTCGTTTGTGAAAACGAATGTCATTGGGACGATGAATCTGCTGAACGCGGCAAAAACAATCTGGAAAGATAATTTTGAAGGCAAACGTTTTTACCACATCAGTACCGACGAAGTGTATGGAAGTTTGGGCGAAACCGGTTTGTTTACCGAAACGACGCCTTACGATCCAAATTCGCCTTATTCGGCTTCAAAAGCCAGTTCCGATCATTTTGTGCGCGCTTACGGAGAAACCTATGGTTTGCCTTATGTGATTACCAATTGCTCGAACAATTACGGACCGAACCATTTTCCGGAAAAACTGATTCCGCTGTTCATCCACAATATCATCAACAACAAGTCGCTTCCGGTTTACGGTGACGGAAATTATACACGCGACTGGCTTTTTGTTGAAGACCATGCAGTAGCGATTGATCTGGTTTTCCATAATGGGAAAAATCATGAAACCTATAATATCGGCGGATTTAACGAATGGAAAAATATTGACCTTGTGAAAGTGCTTTGTCAGATCATGGATTCCAAACTGGGACGTGAAAACGGAACATCCGAAAACCTGATCACTTACGTGAAAGACCGTCCGGGACATGACCTCAGGTATGCTATCGACGCGTCAAAAATCAACACGGAGCTTGGTTGGGAACCTTCAGTTACATTTGAGCAGGGACTTGAAAAGACGGTAACCTGGTATCTTTCGAACGCCGAATGGCTTGCACATGTGACCAGCGGCGAATACAACAACTATTACAATAAACAATACAACACGACAAATCTGTAAGATGGGAATAAAAATAGCGATAATAGGATTAGGATATGTAGGATTACCGTTGGCACGATTGTTCGCGACCAAATATCCTGTAATCGGTTTTGACATTCACAAACAAAGAATTGAGAGCCTTCGTTCTGGAACGGATACAACCCTTGAAGTCGAAGATGACATCCTTCAGGCGGTACTTTCTGAATCTGTTGCGATGGAAACCGGATTATATTGTTCGTATGATATCGACGACATTCGCGATTGCAACTATTATATTGTGACGGTCCCGACTCCGGTTGATAAAAACAACCGCCCTGATTTGACGCCACTTTACAAATCAAGCGAAACTGTTGGGAAAGTATTGAAAAAAGGAGACATTGTAATTTACGAATCTACAGTTTATCCAGGTGTTACAGAGGAAGAATGTGTGCCGGTGCTTGAAAAAGTGTCCGGACTCAAATTCAACGTTGACTTTTTCGCGGGTTATTCGCCAGAGCGCATCAATCCGGGAGACAAGGAACATACAGTTGAAAAAATATTAAAAGTAACTGCTGGCTCCACTCCGGAAATCGGGGAAAAAGTCAATGATTTATACAAATCGGTGATTACGGCCGGAACGCATTTGGCGCCGACCATCAAAGTGGCCGAAGCGGCTAAAGTAATTGAAAATTCACAGCGTGACATCAATATTGCGTTTGTAAACGAATTGGCGAAAATTTTCAATTGTATGGATATCGATACCAATGACGTACTCGAAGCCGCGGGAACAAAATGGAATTTCCTTCCGTTTAAACCCGGACTTGTAGGCGGACACTGCATTGGCGTGGATCCGTATTATCTCGCACAACGCGCACAGGAATTTGGATACCATCCCGAAATTATCCTTGCCGGGCGCAGGCTCAATGACAGTATGGGTGAATACGTTGCCTCGCAGGTTGTTAAATTAATGATCAAAAAAGGAATTACCATCAATGGCGCCAAGTTGCTGATGCTTGGAATTACTTTTAAAGAAAATTGTCCGGATGTAAGGAATACGAAGATCGTTGATGTGATTGCGGCACTTAAAGATTACGGCATCGAAATAACGATTTATGATCCTTGGGCGAGTTCTGCAGAAGTGACCCACGAGTACCAACTGGAAACCACAAAAAATATTCCGTCGGAAACCTTTGATGCGGTCGTTCTTGGCGTCGCACATAAAAAATTCTTGGGCCTTGATTTTGACGCGTTGCGAAAAGACATCAGCATTTTATATGATGTCAAAGGAGTGCTTTCGGGAAATGTAGACGGAAAACTTTAAGACAGCCTGTTCATACGACGGAAGCTGTTGCGTAAAATGTCGGGCTATTTCTGGCACTTTGCAGTTCATTTAAATAAAATTTACCATTGAAAAATAAGCTTGTCAATATTTTAAAATTGTATTTCAGCAAAGCCGGTTTTCATATTGACCGCATTCCTGATGTAGCTTATTTTAAAACGAAATCAGCTTTACAATTATACGATGAGATTTGGTATGACCTGAACCGTTTTTCGCAAAGCATTTCCATTTCAGGGAATCACAAACTTTATAATGAGGTATTGGCCGAACTGGTTCCGGATTTTTCGGAATTCATCGTATCGGCTCAAACTGCGTTTGTCGGAATCGGGAAGGGGAACGATACACTCAATTCTTACCGCAGGATTACTTTAAATGGAAATGACCTTTTCGAAAAAGTATACCGTACAGATTCGTCTATCCTGACGCGTCTTTTATGGTTTTATGAGCACGTACATCCTTTACTCGACCAGGATAAAATACGCGTTCCGCAAATCAAAAAAGTGCTCAGTGGAACAGTTATTACCATTGTGTATTTTGAATATGCCGAATTGCAAAAAATGACGCGTGAACAAATTCTTCTCAGCGCAATTGAAATTATCAGGCATTTGCTTTCGCTCGAAAAAAGCATTGACGTTCTTATCCCGAAAGCGCCTGAAAACGTAAGCGATTACACCACACACGAGTTCAATAATATTTACATGCAGCCTGCGCGCCGATACGCACAACAGCATTTTGGAGGAAGTGCCTTTTTTGACAAAATCGAAAAACACCTTATTGAAAGCAAGCCGTTTTTCGCGCATGCCGATATCAATTCCAAAAATCTTTTTGAGGATCATTTTCTGATAGACTGGGATACTTCGGGGCTTTACCCAATGGGTTGTGATGTGGGAAAAGTAGTCAATTGGTTTTACCTGACTGCAGAAACCACCGCCGAAGATGTCATTTTATTACTCAAAAATCAATTTAAAAATCAAATAAAAGAAGCAGATTTCAATCAGTTTCTACTGGGTTCGCTGTTTTTTTGTTTTGTTTTCCGCGCCAGCGACATCATGTTCGGCAACCAGGTTCCCGGAAATATGCTCAACGGAATTTACGCAGAAATTGAAAAGTTATTCGATGCGCCTGAGTTCAAAAAAATGCAATAACCTCGAGGTAACCAATAAAAAACGATGTCGCTAAAAAAACAAGCATTGTCGGGAATATTCTGGACGTCTTTACAACGTTTCAGCACACAGGGCATATCGTTTGTGATGTCGATCATTTTGGCGCGCCTCCTTTTGCCGGAAGAATTTGGGCTCATCGCAATGATCGGCGTTTTTCTGAATGTTGGTACTGCTTTGATCAGCAGCGGACTTTCACAATCGCTGATCCGTACCGACAATCCGGATGAGGAAGATTTTTCAACGGTATTCTTTTTTAACCTTGCCGGCAGCATCATCATTTACCTGCTGCTGTTTTTTGCGGCTCCTTTAATCGCGGCCTTTTACAAACAGGACATTTTGTCGATGATCATCAGGTTGTATTGCCTGACTTTTATCATCAATGCGTTCGCGGCGATACAAACCACCAGGCTCACCAAAATCATGGATTTCAAAACGCAGATGAAAGTCGCCGTTCCATCTTTGCTCATTGGGAGCATTGTGGGTGTCGGTATGGCCTGGCTCGGTTATGGCGTTTGGAGTTTGGTTTGGATGAATATTGCGCAATCTGTGGCTTCAACCATACAATTGTGGTTTTGGGCGAAATGGAAACCGCGTGTTGTTTTTAATGTTGAGAAATTCAAATACCATTTCAATTATGGTTATAAAACGACGCTTGCCGGACTTCTAAATACGGTTTTTGCAGATATTTATACCATTATCATCGGACGTTTCTTTTCTCCGGTACAAGTTGGTTTTTACAACCGTGCCGATACGCTGAAGCAATTTCCGGTAAACAATATCGGAGTCATTCTTGACAAAGTGACTTTCCCACTGTTCGCGGCGATTAAAAATGACGATGTCAAGTTGAAAAGTGTTTACAAAAGGATTTTGCAACTGGTGATTTTTCTGGTGGCGCCAACGTTGATCTTAATGGCAGTACTCGCCGAACCATTGTTTCGTTTCCTGCTGACCGAAAAATGGCTTCCGGCGGTTCCGTATTTCCAGATATTATGTTTCAATGGCATTTTGTACCCTGTACATTCCTATAACCTGAATATTTTAAAAGTAAAAGGCCGCAGCGATTTATTTTTAAAACTCGAAATCATCAAAAAATTCCTGATCGTCGCTATGGTGCTGATCTCATTTCAGTTTGGTATTTTCGGGCTGTTGTACGGAAGTGTCATAAGTTCGGTAATTGCGTTTTTTATCAATACCTATTATACCGGCAAATTTTTAAATTACACGAGTTGGGAGCAATCTAAAGATATAGTTCCGATAATTTTCTTAGCTTTGCTTGCCGGAGCGGGCGTGTATGCTGTTGATTACATGATGCGTGCCATGCACTTTGTCGATCTTCTGAGGCTAATAATTGGATCAACTTCCGGATTGGTGTTGTTTATTTGCCTGGCCTGGCTCCTCAAAATGAAACCTTTATTTGAACTCAAAACCATAATCCTTAGAAAATGATCCCAGTAACCAAACCGTTTCTGCCGCCGCAGGAAGCTTATCAAAAATACCTGGACGGAATCTGGCAGCGACAATGGCTAACCAATATGGGACCATTGGCAAACGATTTAGAACTGAAACTCAAATCACATTTGGGTGTCAAACACTTATTGTTTGTGACAAACGGAACCGTAGCGCTGCAGATGGCGATCAAGGCCCTGGATTTAAAAGGAGAAATTATTACTACGCCTTTCTCGTTTGTAGCAACCACGAGTTGCATCGTTTGGGAAGGCTGTACGCCGGTCTTTGTAGACATCGATCCAAATACACTTAATATAGACGCATCTAAAATCGAAGCATCGATTACCGAAAAGACTGCTGCAATTCTCGCTACGCACGTGTACGGAAATCCGTGTGACGTGATTGCCATAGAGAAAATTGCACAGAAACACAACCTCAAAGTAATCTATGACGGCGCACATGCATTTGGCGTGAACGTGCACGGCAAATCAATTTTTGAATATGGTGACATTTCAACATGCAGCCTGCATGCAACCAAATTATACCATTCGGGTGAAGGCGGATTGATTATCACCAAAAATGCCGATCTTTTGAAAAAACTGGCCTACATCCGCAACTTTGGGTTCAATGGCCCGGAATCGTTTGCTGAACTTGGCATCAACGGAAAAAATTCAGAATTCCATGCCGCGATGGGTTTGGTCAACCTGAATTACATCGACAAGATTCATGCGAAAAGGAAGGAACTCACCGACTATTATGATGCGAAGCTTAAAAATTTCAGAGCCAAAAGGCCGTCATGGCATAAACAGGCAACCATAAACTATGCTTATTATCCTTTGATTTTCGATAACGAGGAATTTATGCTGCGTTGTATCGAAAAGCTGAAACTCGGCGAAATTTTTACCAGAAGGTATTTCTATCCGTCATTAGCCAATACGTTGCCCTATCTGGAACCACAGGCATTGCCGGTTACTGATGATACTGCTAAAAGGATGTTGTGTTTGCCTTTGTATTATGAATTGTCAGTTGAAGAAGTAGATTTAATTTGCAGGTTGTTATTAAGAATTCAAAATAATTAAAAAATGAAAAGTATATATAATGTAGCCATTTCTTGTATTGGCAGCGGGGTAGGTCAATCAGTAATTAATTCCTGCAGACTTTCAAGATTGCCAATTAAAACTTTTGGTTTTGGTACAAATCCTTTAGCTTATGGACTTTATGACTGCGATGAATATGTATATACTCCAAATATCTATAATGAGGATTATGTTGATGCATTGATTGAAATTTGCAAAGAGCACAACATTGATATAATTATCCCAGGAATGGACGATGAAGCGCATATTTTCGCACAGAACATCGATAAATTCGCACAGGCAAATCTTAAAACTATTGTCGCAGGAGTAGAACTTCTGGACATCTGCAGGGATAAAGAAAAAATGAGCAACGAGCTCAACAAGATTTCAAACGTATTTGTAAAGAGTTACGACAAACAAGGATTCGTCGAAGCATTTGAAAATAACCTGATTACTTTGCCGGTTATTGCAAAACCAAGAAGCGGATTTGCATCACGTGGAATTGAAATTATCAACTCCAAAGAAGATATTAGCAAAATAACTGATACACACATTGTTCAGGAACTTGCTGTGCCACATCAACAAGATCCGGACCGTCAGTTTTATGATCGTCAGTTGAAAAAGAATATCAATCCGCAAGTCGCTGAGATATCAATCCAACTCGTTGCCGATCGAAATGGGGAAATTATGGGAAAAATGATTTCCTACAATAAGCTTAACAATGGTGTTCCGATCGAAATTATTCCGTTCGACAGCGAAGAAATCTGGGAAGAAGTTTTCAAATTGTATCCAACCTTTAAAAAAATGGGACTTAGAGGGCCATTTAATTTACAAGGCAGACTGACTGATAACGGATTAAAGCTTTTTGAACTTAATGCCCGATTTACCGGAATTACCGGACTTCGTGCCTATATGGGCTTCAATGAGGTTGAAGAATGTTTAAAGGAATGGCTGGAAATTCGAACTTCAGAATGCAGCCTCATACTAAATAATAGCCGCTTTGGGATCAGGCAAACCGCAGACAAGTCAATAAGCACCGAAAGAAATCCCGAAGTTCTTAAGCTTTTAAAACTTGTAAATGGCAAAGAGTTAAAAATCAATAAAAACATACTCATCTCAGGCGCAACAGGATATTTGGGACGTAATTTAATTGATGCCATTCAGAGAGAAAATCTTCCTTTTAATATCTGGGCATTTGTCAGGGATAAGAAAAAAGCAGAAACATTACTGCCGCAAGGAATTGCTTTTTATGATCAAGAAGATTTCCTGAACGGAAACTTGTCACTCGGAAATGTAGATGTACTTTTGCATGCTGGTTTTGCAAGACCACACTGTACTCAGCAGGAAATTGCAGAGAGCCTTAATTTCACCGCGGAACTTTTTAGCAGCGCAATTGCAAATCAAGTTGCGAATATTGTCAATATTTCCTCTCAAAGCGTCTACGGACAAACTACGTTGCCACCTTGGAAAGAAGAAGATGTAATTGCTCCAAATACGCCATATGGCGCTGCAAAATATGCATCAGAATTATTTCTTAAAAATATGGCTACGCAGCACAAGCATATTAATCACACTTCAATAAGACTCGGTGCGCTTACCGGTGGAGCGAAAGGCTTGGTTGGAGTCGATCTTGTCTACAAAATTGTGTCGCAAGCACAAAAATCTGAAAAAATAAATCTTGTCGGCGGTATGCAAATGATAGAGAGATTGGATATACGTGATGCGGTAGACGGAATTGTGGCACTTTTAAAGGCGCCAACATCAGTATGGAAACCGGTTTACAATTTGGGATCTATGGAAACGGTAAGTCTCAAAGAATTGGCAGATTCAATAGTCGATGTCGTTTCAGAAGAAAAAAATGTCGAAAAATCAACGATCTATGTTGAGCAGAAAGATGTAAAGCAGTTTTTCGGACTTAACTGTGAATTATTCAACCGTGATTTTAATTGGAAACCGACATATGCATTAAAGGACACGATTAAGTCGTTAATTGATTTTGAAATATAACACATGAGTTACTCGAAAGAACAAAAAGCACGCAGATGGGTTCTGACTTTATTTGGTTCGAAATGGTTTAGTTTTCCGATGACTTTCAAATACCGAATTAGAGCCTATCAAAAGCATTTCAATATTGGTGAAAATCCCATTATTGAGCACGGTGTATGGATTCAGCGCACACACGGCCTAAAAGGAACAATTCAAATTGGGGATCGTGTGCTGTTGGCTCGAAACGTGGCTATTGATTATTCTGGCGAAGTAATTATGGAAGACGATGTCTGGTTGTCCGAAGGTGCTCAGGTGCACAGTCACATTCACAAACTGGATGCCGGTCGCATAAAAAGGGAAAAAGGGAATGTTATCCCAACAAAAATTATCCTCCGCAAAGGTTGTTGGATTGGAAATCACGCCATCATATTGCCACAGGCGCAGGAAATAGGAGAAAATTCTATTGTAGCGGCAGGAGCAGTGGTTTCAAAACCTGTTCCGCCAAATGTTGTAGTTGGTGGAAATCCCGCAAGAGTAATCAAGCAGCTGGATTTATGATTGGCTACGCAGCATATTTAGATGAAATTTTTTCCCAACAACACGAATATTTGGGAATTGAAAAATTGGTAAACAAAACTGTTCCATTGCTTTCGGTTCACCTAATCACCTACAATCACGCCGCGTATATTGCAGAATGTCTTGATGGAATTTTAGCCCAACAAACAACATTTCCATTCGAGATCGTCGTTGGGGAAGATGGATCTCTTGACGGAACCCGTGAAATTTGCATGCAGTATGCGGAGAAATATCCGGATAAAATCAGGCTTTTTCTTAGAGACAGAAATATCTCAGTTTTAAAGCAAGACGGTCAAACTGTTTATTTTAATGGAAAACTTACGTTAAAAGCTTGTCGCGGGAAATACATAGGAATATGCGAAGGAGACGATTATTGGACCGATCCTTTAAAACTTCAGCAACAAGTTGATTTTTTAGAATCGAATCCTGATTATTCGTTAACATTTCACAACCGTTCCGTGTTGGAATTTGATGGAAGCATTACCAAAAAATCAGCCGGAAGTCAGCCTAAAACGATTGCTTCTGACCATTTGATTTCTACCTTTGTTCCAATGGTTTCAATGGTATTCAGAAATTACATGCAAGAATATCTAAAAGCCGATTTAAAATTTGTCTTTTCAGGCGATGTCGCCCTTCGTGCCTTTCTATCGACAAAAGGGAAAGCCTATTTTATGCCGTTTTATGGCGCCGTATATCGACGGCATGCTGGCGGTGTAAAATCGTCGAAGGATTTTGTGACCAACAGGAAACTGTGGCTTCAGTCACGCGATGAAATTTATAAGAATATTAAAGGGATAAACAAAAGTGACCTGCAATTTTCTAAATTTGTGATCATGAACGATCTGTTTTTTCATTATGCTGAAAATAAGGCATTTTTAAAAAGTGCAAAACTGCTGCCCCACATGTTGGTTTCGTTTGCGCAATCCCGGAGATTGGGCGCGGCTAAACTATTTGCAAATACATTTCGAAGCCTGTACTTAAAAAAATAAGACAGCGAATAAATTTAAGATCCACATTACAACGGTTAATAATACACATGTCATGAAAATATTAGTTACAGGCGCAGCCGGATTTATAGGATACCATCTTTGCGAGCGGTTGCTCGCTCTGGGTCACCAGGTCGTTGGGCTTGACAATCTGAATGATTATTATGATGTAAACCTGAAGTTGGCCCGACTTGCCGAACTTGGAATTGATCACGTAAGCGACAATGTTCTGGTTTCCGGAACTGCCGCCGGCAAAAGTTTCCAATTCATCAAAATGGGACTGGAAGACCGTGAAAATCTGCCGTTGTTGTTTAAAGAACAGCAATTTGACACCGTTTGCAACCTTGCAGCCCAGGCAGGCGTGCGTTACAGCATCGACAATCCGCTGTTGTATGTAGACAGCAATGTCGTGGGTTTCATCAATCTGTTGGAGTGTGTGCGGCAATCTGGAATTAAAAAAATGGTGTATGCCAGCAGTTCGAGTGTGTATGGATCGAACGAAAAAATCCCGTTTTCAACAAGCGATAATGTCGACCATCCGATAAGTTTGTATGCGGCAACGAAAAAAAGCAATGAACTTATGGCGCATACTTACAGCCATTTGTTTGGGATCAATACGATCGGATTGCGGTTTTTTACGGTTTACGGACCGTGGGGAAGACCAGACATGGCGATGTTTTTATTTACCGATGCCATTTTAAACAACAAACCGGTTAAGGTATTTAACAGTGGTGAACTTTCAAGGGATTTTACCTACATCGATGATATTGTTGACGGCGTTGTGGCGACTTTATTGCAGGATACGGCTTCAGACGAGTTGTACCAATTGTACAACGTTGGCAACAGCAAACCTGTTAAACTGCTTGATTTCATCAACGAGATCGAAAAAAGTACCGGAAAAGAAGCGATCAAAGAAATGCTTCCGATGCAACCCGGCGATGTTGAAAAAACCTGGGCAGATGTCAGCGAATTGCAGCAAAAATTTGGTTACAATCCGTCAACTGAAATCGCTACGGGCGTAAAGAATTTTATCGATTGGTACAAGACCTATTATAAAATGGCGTAATGCCGAATAAATGCTGTCAAATTTAAACCACACCAAATTGAAATTAAGCATCATCGTCGCAGCATATAATGTCGCTGAATTCATTGAAAAATGTATTGTTTCCTGCCTTCAGGATGGCGGTGGCGCCGGTTATGAAATTATTGTGGTCAATGATGGTTCGACAGACAACACTGCAGAAATTTTAAAGCAGCTGGAAACGAAACATCCGCTGCTGAAAGTTGTAAACCAGCCAAATTCCGGACTCGGCGCGGCCAGAAATACAGGATTGAAGCATAGTTCCGGCGAATACATCTGGTTTATAGATGGCGACGATTACCTGCATGAAAATGTGCTATCGGGAATCGTAAATAAAATCACCACACAGGATCTTGATGTACTGATTCTGAATTATGCAGTTGTCGATGAAAATTATAAAGTGCTCGACCAGCACCAGAACAAGATTGATATCGACGGCATCATTACCGGTGGCGCGTATTACGAAACCCATTTCTCGAAAAGTTACACCTGGATGTTTGTCTTTAAAAAGGCAATATTCATAGGGAACGGACTGGCGTTTAAAGAACGAATCAACATGCAGGATTCTGAAATTTTGCCTAAAATCATGTATCATACAAAACGATTGGCTTATTATGATTTTGTGTGTTATTATTACGTACAGCAAGCCAATTCTTTTACAAATTCGGCAAACGGAGCGAAAAGATACAAGTATTTTGAATCGATAATCGCGGTAGGGCATTCGCTTCAGCAATTTCTACACGAGAACGACAATCCGCAGATTGCTAGCGGAATCGAAAAAAAACTTCAGTCGCTTAACCATATTATTTTCAACCATTTGTTGTATTTCAAATATGACAGCCAGTGGCTCAGAAAAATCATCGCATTGTTAAAAGCAAATGAATTTTATCCGCTAAAACATCAGGTTTCGGGTAAAAACAAGTTGTTAAAAGCAGGATTGAATCATTTTCCGGTGTTCACAAAATCAATTATTGACAGCGTCAGATAATATGAAAATTTTATACGTCACCAATAGTATTTCAGGCGCCGGCGGACTCGAACGGGTTCTCGCGATCAAAGCCAGCTACCTCGCAGACAAACTGGGTTATGATGTTCATATCATTGCGATGAACCACAAACAGGAACAGGTTTTTTACGAATTCAGTTCCAATATTCATTTGCACAACATTGTCGTCGCAGGCAACCCTATGGCTTACATCAACGCCTATGCAAAAGGAATTAAAGCTGTCGTGAAATCGCTAAAGCCAGATGTGATTTCGGTTTGCGACGATGGATTTAAAGGTTTTTTTCTTCCAAATTTACTGGGGAAACCGTGTCCGATGATTTATGAGCGCCATGTTTCCAAAATCATTGCGGTGGGTCCAAATCCCGGATTCATTCGAAAAATACAAACTGGAATCAAGTTCAGGTTGATGAACTTCCTGGCAAAAAAATACGATAAGTTTGTCGTGCTGACACCAGATAATGTTCGGGAATGGCAGTTGGATAATATCGAGGTCATTCCGAACCCACTTTCCTTTTTTCCTGAAGAATCTTCAGCTTTAAATCAGAAAAAAGTAATTGCTGTTGGAAGGCAAAGTTACCAAAAAGGCTATGATTTGCTTTTGCAAAGTTGGGAACTGATTAGCAGCAAATACCCCGAATGGAACCTGGAAATATACGGAAAACACGATCCCGAGCAAAATTTGCAACAGCAGGCGGAGCAAAGAAAGATTACCAATACTGTTCGTTTTTATGAACCCGTGAAAGACATTGAGCAAAAATACCTCGACGCTTCTATATTTGTAATGTCGTCCAGATTTGAAGGTTTTGGGATGGTGCTTACCGAAGCGATGGCTTGCGGTGTTCCCTGCGTGTCGTTTGATTGTCCGTGCGGACCTGCCGATATCATCTCCAATAATGAAGATGGTTTATTAGCTGCCAACGGTGACATTTCAGACCTCGCTGCCAAACTTTCCATGCTCATTGAAAATGATGCCATGCGGATCGAAATGGGTAAGAAGGCAAAAGAAAATGTAACACGTTTCCTGCCACAGGTGATCGTCAAACAGTGGGACGAACTTTTTAAATCTTTGGTCAGATGAAAAATATTTTATTGATCATACCTTATGGAAGTGTCGGCGGGATGGAGCGTCTTGCATTAACGTTTTATGATTATTATAAAACCTTAGGTTATGGCGTAAAAGCGGTAAAGATCGTAAAACTTCGAAACGATATTATTAACTTCGGAGGAGATGAGTTTTTTCTGAGTGATAAAGATCTGAACGAATTTTCATTTCAGGGTCGTTTGAAATTTTACCTGAAAATTCCCGGAATGCTGCGGAAGATCATCAAACAGGAAAAAATTTCGCATTCAATCGCTTTCGGTGATATGGCTAATGTTTTCAGTTCGCTGACATTTACAAATGAATTTAAGATCGCAAGCATCCACGCACTTAAAAGCGTAGAGTTTCTGAACGACACTTTTCTGAACAAAATATTTAAACTGAGTTTTAAAACGAGTTACCGGAATTTTGACAAAGTAGTCTGTATCAGTGAAGCGATCAAAAAAGACCTGATTGCAAATTGCGGGTTCCGTTTTGTTTCGAAACTGCAGGTTATTTACAATCCGCATGACGTCACCGAACTGAACCGATTGTCTGTCATGCCATTGGATCTCCCGGAAGAGGAAGAATGGTTTTCAAAACCGGTCATAGTGTTTGTAGGAAGGCTTTCCATGCAAAAATCGCCCTGGCATTTAATCAACGCTTTTGCGATATTTCTGAAAAATGGATACGATGCCCATTTGCTTTTTATCGGCGATGGAGATCCAGCAGTTGAAAATCACATTCGCAATCAGATACAACTTTTACAGATTGGCAGCAGTGTTTTTTTTGCAGGAAGAAAATCCAATCCGTACAAATACCTCAAAAAATCAAAGTTGCTGGCACTTTCGTCCTATTATGAGGGAACGCCAAATGTGATTGTAGAGGCAATTGCAGTAGGCGTTCCTGTCGTTTCTTCCTTGTGCACTGATGGAATTTTAGAACTGATGAGCCTGGAGAAACTTGACGACAACGGTGGGAAAATACACACAGAAACCGGGATTATCACGCCCAATTTTTTTAAAGGGTCATTGGCCATTCCCGAATCTGCTGCATTTACACCGGAAGAAAAAATGATGGCTTCTGCATTTGAGGAAATCTTTCAGGACAACCGTTACAGCGAGAATTTGGTTGCAAACCAAAAAAATATACTCAGGAAGTTCAACCTTGATCAGGTTGCAAATGATTACCTTTCGCCCGTTTTAGCCGGCGCAGCGAAATGAATATTTTATAAATATGTTTAACTTTATCCCATTAGAATATTATTCCATAGTTTTTTACAACTTCCTGTTGCTGATTGTCGTTGCGATGTATTTTCAGTCCCAGGGCAGCAGTATCGATAGTGAAACGAACATAAAGAACAAGCGTGGACTTGGGATTTTTGTATTGTGTTTTGTGATTTTGTATATGGGACTGAGGCCAGTAAGCGGAAAGTATTTCGGTGATATGGGCCGGTATGCCATGATGTTCAACGAATATGCTGCTGGAGCAGAACTCGTTCTTGTGAAAGATATTTTGTTCGAAATATTTTTGTATGCATCTTCTGCAATAATGAATGTATCCTTCTTTTTCGTTTTTTGTGCGTTTTTATACTGTTATCCCGTTTACCGCATATCTGTTAAATTTTTCGGATCTTACTGGTTTTACGCTTTTTTGATACAAGTTGCCGGATTTTCATTTTGGGGCGGCGGAGCTAATGGAATCCGAAACGGATTGGCAGCAGCTTGCTTTTTATGGGGTTTGTCACAGTCCAACCAAAAAATCAGATTGGGGCTTTTAATCGGTTCGACATTTATACATGGCTCTTTACTACTTCCGACGGCGGCCTATCTCCTGACAATGTTTTACAAGAACACAAAAATGTTTCTGTTGTTTTGGTTGCTTTGTATCCCTGTCTCGCTGGCCTTCGGAGGCTTTTTCGAAGGTTTCTTCTTTAGTTTAGGTTTCGGCGCAGAAGAAAGGCTTGCGGGATATCTTACAGAACTCGACGAAGGAATTGCCAACAGCCGCACAGGATTTAGATGGGATTTCTTGATTTATAGTGCGTCAGGCGTTTTTTCAGGTTGGTATTTTATAGTAAAAAGGAAATTCGACGATCCAGTATATACTCAATTATTTAATGTTTTTTTGTTATGCAATGCATTTTGGGTACTCGTCATCAGAGCCAATTTCTCAAATCGATTTGCATACCTTTCATGGTTCATATTGGGACTAGTCATTATATATCCGTTATTAAAGTTTAAATTTTTTAATAAACAACATCTGTTAATAGGAAGAATAATTTTTGTCTATTTCATGGTAAGCTACGTTTTGACCATTCTGGTTTAATATAATTCTAAAAAATGAAGTCACTCACTGTTTTTACGCCCACCTACGACAGAGCCTATTGTCTCCATTCGTTATACGAGAGTCTATGCATACAAACATCTAAAGATTTTCTGTGGTTAGTTATTGATGATGGATCTACTGATAATACAAAGGAACTTGTCAATGGTTGGCGTGAAGAACATAAAATTGAGATTGTTTATTTCTGTAAACAAAATGGCGGGATGCATACAGGACACAATGCCGCATTAAAACTAATTACAACTGAGCTAAATGTTTGTATTGACTCTGACGATTTGATGCCACACAAAGCTATTGAACAGATTTTAAACTGCTGGAGAAATAATACTGATAGTAGTGTAGCCGGACTTCTGGGTCTTGATAGTTATAAAAATGGCCAAATCGTGAGTTCAAAAAAATTTCCGGAAAATGTCAAATCAGGAAAATATTCTTTGTTGAAAAAAGATTATGGGATTTCAGGCGATGTGAAGTTTGTTTATAAAACTGAAATAATTAAAAAATATCCTGAATATCCAGTGTTTCCAGATGAAAAATTTGTTCCCCTCGGATATAAGTACAGGCTGATCGACCAGGATTACAATATGTTGTTTCTGAATGAGGTAATTTGTGTCGTCGAGTATATGGACGATGGATCGACTAAAAATATGTATCGACAGTATTATAAAAATCCTAAAGGGTTTGCTTACAGCAGAAGGATAACAATGAAATATAGTTTTCCATTTAAAGACAAGTTTGTACAAGCAGTACATTTTGTGGCAGAATCTATTTTAGGTAAAACGGCAATGTTCAAAAATAATGAAAATAAAATGCTGATTGTTGCGGCTATTCCGTTAGGCATTATCCTAAGTGCTTATATCTTATATATTAATAAAAAATAATATGGCTGCGGGTTCAAAGTTCAAGAAAATTTCCTGGCTAATCAGGATTCTCGTTTGGTGCAATTCTCTTTTGCCACGTAAAGTAAACAAGTTCCTGCTGTTGCTATTCAGAAATATGCCAACGGCGTTTGGAATGTTAATCAGGTATATGCTGTTGAAAAATATATGCCGTTCTATGGGTGATAATGTGGCCATATTTGAAGGTGTCATTTTCGATGCGCCAGAAATGATGGACTTTGGAAATAATATTTCTATAAATCCATTTTGTTATCTCGCTGGTGAAATTACGATCGGTGATGACGTATCTATAGCGCATACAACAGCTATTCACAGTGCTAATCATACTTGGGATGACGTTAGCATTCCTATCAGGCAAAATCCCATTTACACCAAAAGGGTTTTTATTGAACAAGACGTGTGGATTGCCTGCAATTGTGTAATTTTATCAGGTGTAACAATCGGAAAAAGATCTGTAGTCGCCGCAGGTGCTGTCGTAAATAAATCTGTTGAAGCGCATACTGTTGTTGGCGGAAATCCAGCAAAATATATAAAACGCATCTGATAAATCTATTCATGAAAATTTCATTTTTACAACCTTCCGATAAAAAAAAATTTATCAGTTTCAATATCGATTCTTATCCGAATCGTGCAAAACTCAACGATAAGCTAACCAATTTTAGGTATTTTAATCCGTTACATCCCGGGGATTTTGTAGAAAATAATATACTTGCTTTCGAGGATTCAGGCGAAATTTCAGGGCAGGCGCTTTACCACCCGGCGAAATATTACTTTGAAAATGAGACGCGCGCAATGGAATGGGGTTTCGATTTGTTCGTACGTCCCGACATGCGCAGCGAATCGGTTGGCCTTCATTTGATGGAATACATCAAAGCGCAAAAACACACACCGATCTTCGCTTCAGGCGTTGGTGAAAAAGCACTTAAAATTGAAAAATTCTTCGGTTATCACGTCATTGGTTACCTGAAAAAGTATTATAAGATCGCAAATCCGTTTTTCCTGATCACCGGATTGCTGGCGCGAAAAAACATCAAACCATCACAATTTCCAAAAGCGGTGGTCGTGGGAAACAAGCGTTTTGAAAGAGCAACATTTGAAAATTTATGGAATGTTTCAGAACCGTATAACAACAACCTGCTAGAATTTGCACGCGATCGCGAGTTTCTGCAATGGCGGTATTATTCTGAAGGATTTGGATATGCGGTGTATCGTTTTGTTGGCGATTCGCCTCAAAAACCATTGTATTTTGTTGTACGAACTGTAAAAATCAAAAAAATAACCACGTTGGTTTTGGTCGATTACCGTTACGATACTTCAAAAAAAGAACAACTCGAACTCATTCTTGATGCTGTCGCCAAAGTCTGCGGCCGCTTGTTCTTGCCAATTATCGTTACCGGAAGTTCGCATCAGGTCGCCGACGATGTGATGGAATCTAAAAAGTTCAAGGTCACCGGAAAAGACCGCCCGATCATCTGCAACAAAAAAGAATACAAGCAATTTAAGGAACCCATCGCCAACCGCAATTTTATATTTTCAACGCTCGCCGATTCCGATGGCGAATACCTGATGTGATTTTAGTAACGATTTGGTAAATAAACATGTTGGCAAACCAGTTCAAATTGTTTACTTTTGCTGTAAATTTCAGCTATCAAAAATGGGTTCAAAAATCTCCGCCATCGAATATTATTTTCCAAAAAACGAACTGACAAATGCAGATTTGACAGCCCAATTCCCAGATTACGATTTTGAAAAGTTCGAGCAAAAAGTAGGGATCAAAACCAGGTATATCGCCGATTCAGGTGAAACCGCATTTGATTTGGCCGTAAAAGCCTGCGAAAAATTATTCCTGCGCTGCGAAAAAAATGACATCGATTACATTCTTTATTGCACCCAAAGTCCCGAGTATATTTTGCCAACAACAGCCTGTATTTTGCAGAACACTTTAGGACTGCGCAAAAACATTGGTGCACTCGATTTTAACCTCGGTTGTTCAGGCTTTACTTATGGCGTGAGCATGGCGAAAGCACTGATCAATAGTGGTCAGGCCAAAAATATTTTGCTGGTTACCGCAGAAACCTATTCGAAATTCCTGAATCCGCTTGACCGTTCCAACCGTGCCATTTTTGGCGACGCGGCCACGGCCACATTGATTTCTTTCTCAGAAAACGAAATGATCGGAAATTTTCTTTTCGGAACAGACGGTTCGGGTTATGATAAATTGATTGTTAAGAACGGAGGAAGCCGCTCACCATTTGCTTTTAATCCGGAACTCAATGATTACGGGACAAACAACAGTTATACCGACAACGATTTGTACATGAATGGCCCGGATATCTTTAACTTTACCAGCAAAAGCATTCCGCCGTTTAGCGACGAGGTGCTCGAAGCAAATCAGATTACAAAGGATGACGTTGACCAGTTTGTGTACCATCAGGCCAACGCGTTTATGCTGAATTCGATGCGCAAACGAATGAAGGTCGAGCCTGAAAAATTCTTTATCGACCTTGCGGATGGTGGAAATACCGTATCTTGTACGATCCCGATCGCTTTGAAAAAATACAGCGAATCAAAACAGGGCAATACAACCGAAAATCTGATGATCGTAGGTTTTGGCGTCGGACTTTCATGGTCGGGCGGATTGATTAAATTGGACAATAAACTATAAAAAATACCCATTATGAATAAACAGGAATTTATCTCAGGTTTGCAGGAAGAGCTCGAATTGGAAACGCAATTGACAGAAGAAACCGATTTGAAACAGCTTGAAGAATGGGATTCTATGGCGGCAATGATCCTGATCGGATACGTGTCAAACAATCTCGACATTACTTTGAATGCTGATGATCTTAAAGGAATTACGACCGTTTCTTCATTGATTGACCGAATCGGCGCGGAACATTTTAACTAATACAAATTCGCATGTATCAATCATTTGAAAATATTTCCATAGACGGAATTTCGAGTTGTGTCCCAAAAAATACAGTTGGAAATGACACTTTTTCCGAATTGCTGTCGCCAAAGGAGATAAAAATGTTTGAGAAAACTGTCGGGATTCTCGAAAGAAGATGGGCTGCGAAAGGCGTCACCGCTTCGGATTTGGGATTTGAAGCCGCCTCCGATTTGTTTTCGGACCCACATTTCAAAAAAGAAGATATCAAATGCCTGATTTTTATCAGCCAGACTTCCGATTATAAAATTCCGTTTACATCCAATATTTTGCAGGACCGTCTCGGATTGTCTCCGGATATTTTGTGTCTCGACATCAATGCCGGTTGCGCCGGATTTGTACAGGGTTTGAGTACGGCTTACTCGATGGCCAATTCCCTCGAAAACGGAAAAGTACTGTTGATCGTGGCCGAAACCTTATCCAAAATTTTATCACTAAAAGACCGTGGCACAACAATGTTGTTTGGTGATGCGGCTTCAGCGGCAATCATTTCCAAAAAGGAAACCGGAACCAAATCTCATCTCAACTTTTTTACCGACGGGAAAAACCACGATGCCATTCAGATTCCAGATGGCGGTTACCGAAATCCTGTGGGCGACGGAAGTTTATCGGTTTTCGAACGTGAAAACGGAAACCTGCGCAGCAACATGAATTTGAGTATGGACGGACCAAAAGTGTTCGATTTTACGCTTCGTGAAGTGGCAGCCGGCGTGTCTGATTTGCTAAACCATTTCTCGGAACCGATTGACGAAATTGATTATTTTTTATTCCACCAGTCAAACCGGTTCATCATCAACCAGATTGCGGGCCAGCTTAGCATTCCAAAAGACAAAGTGCTCATCAACATTCAATCCTACGGAAATACCAGCGGCGTAACCTTGCCGTTGCTGATAACGACACACAAAGACAATTTTAAAGATAAAAATGCGCGGATTTTGTGCAGCGGCTATGGCTCGGGATTAACCTGGGGCAATGCTGTGATCACCATTGACAAAGAAACCGTGATCCGTGATTTAATTGAATACTAAAATGACTATCGATTTTACAAACAAAACATACCTGGTGACCGGAGCGACTTCAGGACTGGGAAATGCAACCGTTTCACAATTGCTCGAAAGCGGCGCCGCAGTATTGGGCATTGGCCGGGACGGCAGCAAAGTGGAAACATTCGTGAAGCAATTTCCGGATCGTTTTACTTTTTTGGAAGTGGATCTGAACGCCGAATTTGAAATTGAAAAAGACCTGGCTAATTTTGTATCGGTTCATGGAAAATTCAATGGCGCCGTAAATTGCGCGGGTAAAGAAGAAACTTTGCCGCTTTCGATGTACACGCCCCAAAAACTTGCAGGTATTTTTAATGTGAATTTCAATAGCCCACTCGAAATCATGAGGTTGCTGACCAAGAAAAAATATGGTGAAGACGCTGCGTCTTTCGTGTTTTTGTCTTCCGTAATGGGAGAATTGGGACAGCCGGGAAAAACCGCATATTGTGCTTCCAAATCGGCCTTGCTCGGATTGGTAAAAGCAGCAGCATTGGAACTGGCCGGAAGAAAAATCAGGGTCAACGCCATTTCACCCGGAGTGGTTGAAACACCGATGACACAAAAACTTTTCGATCAGATCACCGAAGAAAATAAAAATAGCATCATTGCGATGCATCCGCTGGGCATGGGGCAAATTGACGATATTATCCCGCTGATTCTTTTTCTTTTAAGCAACAACAGCCGCTGGATCACCGGACAAAATATTAAAATCGACGGCGGCTATTCGATTCAGTAAAACAAAAAATGGAAAAAGGAAAATTTGTCATATCATTGGATTTTGAATTGCATTGGGGCGCGGCTGAAAAATGGGACCTTCGTCTGAAAAAAGAATATTTCGATACTACCAGAAAAAGCATCCCGGTCGTTTTGGCCCTTTTTAAAAAATATAACATACACGCAACCTGGGCTACAGTTGGTTTTTTGTTTGCTAAAAATAAAGAGCAATTGCTGCGGTTTTTGCCAAAAGACAGGCCTTCTTACAATGACGAGAACTTGTCTTACTATAATCTGATCGACAATAACGAGGTTGGAGAAGATGAAAACGATGACCCATATCATTATGCGTCCTCACTAATTACGAAAATTCTTGAAACGCCAGGGCAGGAACTGGGCACCCATACATTCGCGCACTATTACTGCAACGAACCCGGACAAAACAAACTTCAGTTTGAAGCTGATATTCAAGCGGCTCAGGCAGTGTCCAAAGAAAATTTCAATACGGAATTGAAATCGTTGGTATTTCCTAGAAATCAGTTCAATGAAGAATATCTTGAAATTGCTTCCCAAAACGGAATACAAGTAGTGCGATCCAATCCAGATCTATGGTTTTGGAAAACGCAATCAAAACTGGCACCCCTAGCCCGCGCGTTCGACACGTTACTTCCAATAAGTAAAACAACGACATTCAGGGAAACCAAACCTGATAAAAATAAAATGCTATTGTTACCTGCGAGTCGCTTTTTCAGACCTTATGCCAATAAAGAAAAATTGATCCGAAATTTCAAGCGCACCCGAATCAAAAATGAAATGTTATATGCTGCAAAGAACAATTCGGTTTATCACTTATGGTGGCACCCGCACAATTTCGGCGATGCGGTGAATGAAAATTTGCTGGATCTTGAAGAAATTTTAAAATGGTATCGAAAGTTACATGCCGATTTCGGTTTTTCTTCAAAAACTATGATTGAAATGTATCAGAACTCTAAATGAAAAAACTCATCCGCATTACAACAGTTCCTATTTCACTTGACAAATTGCTGTCAGGGCAGATGAATTACATGTCCTCATTCTATGAAGTCACTGCAATTTCATCAGATGAAAAAGCCTTAAATAAAATAGCGGAAAAAGAAAATGTAAAAATTTTTTCGGTTGAAATGACCAGAAAAATTACACCTGTTCAGGATTTAAAAGCGGTGTTTAAACTCGCTGCATATTTAAGAAAAGAAAAACCTTTTATAGTACATACACATACACCAAAAGCCGGACTTGTAGGCATGATGGCGGCGAGGATGGCAAAAGTGCCGCATCGGTTGCATACGGTTGCCGGACTTCCGTTGCTTGAAGCCAAAGGGAAAAAAAGACAATTGCTCGACAGGGTAGAAAGATTTACTTACCGATGCGCGACAAAAGTGTATCCAAACTCTTTCGGACTGTTGGAGATTATCAAACAAAACCGGTATTGCCGTCCCGAAAAACTTAAAGTGCTTGCAAACGGAAGCTCAAACGGAATCGACACGGCACATTTTTCAAATGCCCATTTTTCGGAAACCGACAATGAAACGTTGCGAAAATTGTTGCGAATTGCTGCGACAGATGTGGTGTTTGTTTTCGTTGGAAGACTTGTTAGCGATAAAGGCCTGAACGAATTGGCAGTTGCTTTTGCGCAATTGCATGCGAAAATTCCACAAGCCAAATTGTTGCTGGTGGGCAATTTCGAAAACGACCTCGATCCGCTTTCCGACGCAACGATGAAAATATTTAATGAAAATCATGGCGTCATTTCAGCAGGTTACCAAAATGACGTCCGTCCTTATCTGGCCATTTCAGACGCGCTTATCTTTCCAAGTTACAGGGAAGGTTTTCCCAATGTGGTCATGCAGGCCGGTGCAATGGATTTGCCTGCGATTGTGAGTAATATCAATGGATGCAACGAAATCATTAAAGAAGGGGAAAACGGAAATATCATTCCGGTTAAAGATACAAATGCCATTTACACTGCATTGGAGAAAATGGCGATTGATGGCGATTACAGACTGAAACTTAAACAGAATTCCCGGAAAATGATCGTCGATCGTTACGAGCAAAAAGTGGTTTGGGAAGCGATTCGTCAGGAATACCTTAACTTTGAAAAACCGAATCGTTAAATATGTACAATAACTTTTTTAAACGGCTTTTCGATTTCGCTGCGGCATTAACAGGCATCATTATTTTATCGCCTGTTTTTATAATAGTGACAATTTTTCTGGCTGTTGCCAATGATAGAAAGCCATTTTTCATACAACCACGACCTGGAAAACACGGCAGGATTTTCCGTATCGTGAAGTTTAAAACCATGAACGACAAAAAAGATGCCGATGGAAATTTGCTTAGCGACGAGATCCGGCTGACGAAAATTGGTTCTTTTGTTAGAAAAACCTCGTTGGATGAAATTCCGCAATTGTTCAACATCATTATTGGCGACATGAGTTTGATCGGACCGCGTCCGCTTTTGACGCAATACCTGCATTTGTATTCCGATTTCCAGAACAGAAGGCACGAAGTAAGGCCGGGAATTACCGGATGGGCGCAAGTCAACGGCAGAAATGCGATCAGTTGGGATAAAAAATTTGAACTCGATGTTTGGTATGTCGATCACATGTCATTTCTGCTTGATGTGAAGATTATTTTCAGGACCATTCAAAAAGTCGTAAAAAGCGAAGGAATTAATTCGGCTGATGCCGCCACAATTGAGCCATTCAATGGAAAATAGTGTTACTTTATACGGAGCCAGCGGACATGCAAAAGTGATCATCGATATTCTTCTGAACGGTAATGTTGCCATTGAAGCAGTTGTAGATGACAATCCTAAAATCCCGGTGATATTGGGCTATCCGGTCGTAAAAACCTCCGATTTCGATCTGGAAAAATTAAAACGTACCATCATTTCAATTGGTAATAACAAAGTCAGGAAAAAACTTTCCGCGTCACTGCAGACTTCCTTTGCAACCGCGATCCATCCATCCGTGGTAGTTTCGCCTTTTGCAACGATTGGCGAAGGTTCGGTGCTGATGGCAAATGTGGTGGTTAACCCGGATGCGGTGATTGGAAAACATTGCATTATCAATACGGCTGCGGTATTGGAACATGATTGCCAGATTGGTGATTTTGCACACATCTCGCCAGGAGTTTCATTGGCAGGTAATGTGAATGTAGGAGTTGGTGCTCATGTCGGAATCGGCGCAACGGTCATTCAGGGAATTACAATTGGCAAATGGTCGGTTGTAGGAGCAGGAACAGTTGTGATTAAAGACGTTCCCGATTATGCTGTAGTTGTAGGAAATCCCGGTAGAATTATACGATTCGACGAAAAACAGGATTAAATCAATGGAGAATTTAAAATTTGGCAACAAATCCTGATGACAATTTAAATGCAGTTGATTATTTGCAACTGTCGTTAATTGGTAGGGGAATATATATAAATTTACATTTTATTAAGAAATCATGAATCACTCTAAAATATGGCTTTCGTCTCCGCACATGGGAGGCAGCGAACAAAAATTTGTACAGGAAGCTTTTGATACAAACTGGGTCGCTCCACTTGGTCCGAATGTCACCGGTTTTGAAAATGACCTTGAAAAATACATTTCTAACGATTCACATATTGCGGCGTTAAGTTCAGGAACGGCGGCGCTTCATCTGGGATTGGTTTTGCTTGGCGTAAAAGCAGGCGACGAGGTGATTTGCCAGAGTTTTACTTTTTCTGCTTCGGCGAATCCAATTATGTACTTAAATGCCACGCCAGTTTTTGTGGATAGTGAGCCTGAAACCTGGAATCTTTGTCCCGAATTTTTAGAACAGGCCATCGTTAACCGGATTTCAAAAGGCAAAAAACCAAAAGCGATCGTAGCGGTGCATTTATACGGAATGCCTTTTAAAGGCGAAGAGATCCGTAAAGTTGCCGATAAATATCAAATCCCAATATTGGAAGACAGCGCAGAAGCTTTGGGAAGTACTTACAAAGGGAAGAAGTGTGGTACTTTTGGAGACATCGGAATTTTGTCTTTTAACGGAAATAAAATCATCACGACTTCGGGTGGAGGCGCATTGGTTGCCAAAACCAAAGAATTGAAAGAAAAAGCGGTTTTTCTCGCAACTCAGGCGAGAGATAACGCGCCACATTACCAGCACAGCGAAGTGGGTTACAACTACAGACTCAGTAACATTTGCGCGGGAATTGGCCGTGGCCAGATGGAAGTGCTCGACAAACACATTGGTTTCAGAAGGGAAATGCACGACTTTTATCTGGAATATTTTGCCAATGTTGAAGGCGTAACGGTTTTTAACGAACCTAATTCTGATTATTATTCAAACCATTGGCTGAGCGCGATCACTGTAGACCCTTTAAAAACAGATGGAAAAACACGCGAAGATTTGCGTTTGGCGTTGGAAGTCGAGAATATTGAAAGTCGTCCGCTTTGGAAACCCATGCATTTACAGCCTGTTTTTGAGCAATATCCGTATTATGGAAGCAATGTTGCCGAAGCTTTATTTGAAACCGGATTGTGCCTTCCTTCGGGATCAAATTTGACAAATGACGACCGACAGCGAATAAAAGACGTTTTTGATTCTTTTCTTGAATAAACTGTAACAATTGTTATAAAACTGTTAATTTTTTTTTAGCTTTGGATTTCAATAAAACATGATGAATAATTCTATTTTTCAAACTATAAAAAATAGTTTTTTTGCAGAGCGTTTCCGCAATATTGGCTACTTGCCAAGGTGGATTATTTTTGCGATTGACGTTTTTATCGTGTTGATTGCAAACATTTTAGCGCATTTTATAATCTCGAGTCTGACAGTGACTTTTTACGATGGACTCAACATGCCTGCCAGGTACGCGCTGAGTTTATTTGTCAACTGCATTTTCTTTTTTATCTACCGTACGTATGCCGGAATTCTCAGGCATTCCACTTTTATTGATGGAGTGAAACTATTGGTTTCAACCACAACATCTTACTTTATGATGTTAATTATCAATTATTCGTGGGGAATGGTGAGCGGGAAAAAGATATTTCTTACGACAGGATTGTTTATCAGTTATATGATTTCTTTCTTGCTGTTGTTTCTGTTCCGGATCCTGGTGAAGTATTCTTTTGAAAAATACGTGAATTTTGAGGATAAGAAGAAACTGATCAACGCAGTAATCTATGGTGCAGATGCCAATGCCATTTCCGTAGCCAATGCTTTGAAAACTGAAACGCCAAGTAGGTTCAGGCTTTTGGGATTTGTGGATAAATTCAGCCACAATAAGGTAAATAAGAGTATTCTCAATCTTCCGATCATCAACCAGAACAAAAAAATCCATGTCATATTGCGAGCAATGAAAGCCGAAGCGCTGATCATCGCGGAAAAAAGCCTTACAAAAGAAGAAACCATTGCACTGGTTGAAGAATGTTTGGAGTTCAATTTTAAAGTGTACACAGTTCCTTTGATTACCGATTGGGAAGACCAGCGGCAAATATCAAATAAAGTTAAGAATTTTGACATTGAAGATCTTTTGGAGCGCAAACCCATCGTCCTTGATACCAGGTCGATTTCATCACAATTGCAAGGGAAAACGATTATGATCACCGGTGCCGCTGGATCGATAGGAAGCGAAATTACCAGACAGGTGCTTGGTTTTAATCCGCGTAAAATTATCATGCTTGACCAGGCAGAATCACCATTGCACAATTTGACACTTGAGATCAATGCCATCGAGAGCGCGACTAAAATCCGTTCCGTCCTGGCTGACATCAGGAATAAAGAAACCCTCGAAAATGTCTTCAGTACCTATCAGCCAGACGTCGTTTATCACGCAGCAGCTTACAAACACGTACCGCTTATGGAAGGCAATCCGTCGCAAGCGGTTTCAACCAATATTATCGGGACGAAAAACCTTGCGGATCTCGCAGTGCAGTACCGTGTAGAACGTTTTGTAATGGTATCTACAGATAAAGCGGTGAATCCGAGTAGCGTGATGGGTGCCAGTAAAAGAATAGCCGAAAAATACGTGCAAACACTTTACCAAAACGGGCACGAACCAGATGCTACCAAATTCATCACGACGCGTTTCGGGAATGTTTTGGGGTCAAACGGATCGATAGTGCCGTTGTTTACCAAACAAATTGCGGAAGGCGGGCCAATTACGATCACACATCCCGAAATTATCCGGTATTTCATGACCATTCCCGAAGCTTGCCAATTGGTACTCGAAGCCGGTGCGATGGGAAAAGGTGGTGAAATTTTCATATTTGACATGGGAGAGCCTGTGAAAATCATCGACCTTGCTAAAAAAATGATCCGGCTTGCAGGTTTTACACCAGATAAAGAAATTGAGATCAAGATCATCGGACTCAGGCCGGGAGAAAAATTGTATGAGGAGTTGCTCAATGATACCTCGAAAACATTGCCAACGCACAACGAAAAAATTATGATCGCGCAGGAGCTTCATGACAATTATACAGAAGTCAACGTTGCAATTGCTGATCTTCACAATTGTGTTTCCAATGACGATGTAGTGTCGAAGATGAAAGAAATCGTGCCCGAATTTATCAGTATGAACTCCATCTTTGAAACCTTAGACCGGCAGCAATCGATTTAATACTTTCAATCTTATTTTCTGCAAGCCGTAATTGTGAAAATACTATATTTGCAAACTTAAAATCCAGGTATGAAATTTTTTTTTGAAAAAATAGTTCTTTTGCTGACCTTTGCTTTCTTCGCTTTTTCATGCGGATCCAGAAAGGAAATTGTATATGTTCAGGATATTGAAAAGTCAGCGAGTTATGATGCTTCCAGAAGTTACGAAGCGAAAATCCAGCCTGATGACGTGTTAAGTATTACTGTAGCAGCCGATAGCCCGGAAGCAACCGTTCCGTTCAATTTGCCTGACTTCAAAGGGAATGATCCGGAAAACAGGGGGCTTATCACCTATCTTATAGACAACGCAGGATATATCGATTTTCCAATATTGGGAAAAATTAAACTTGGCGGTCTTACGCGCACAGAGGCACATTTAAAACTGGTTACGGCTATCTCTGAATATATTACCAATCCAACCGTAAATTTGCGAATCGTAAATTACAAAGTTTCGGTGTTGGGTGAGGTGCGAACTCCGAGTAGTTACAAGATTGAAGGAGAAAGAATTACGGTTTTGGAGGCAATTAGTTTGGCCGGCGATCTCACCATCTACGGAAAACGAGAAAATGTATTGGTCATTCGCGAAATCGAAGGCAAAAAAACATACGGCAGGCTTGATTTGACAAAATCTGATATTCTAAATTCTCCTTTTTATTATCTCAGCCAGAATGATGTCGTGTTTGTCGAGCAAAACAAAACAAAAATCAATTCCTCAAAAATTGGTCCCGATGTCAATGTGATTTTCTCAAGTATTTCTTTGCTAATCACACTTACCGTATTACTCTTTAAGATTTAAAAATAAAAATAAATGGAAAGCCATCCGTCATTATCAAAAGAAACCCACGACGAAAGCCTCAATATCAGGGAAGAGATTGATAAATATTTAGTACACTGGAAATGGTTTCTGGTTGGGGTATTTTGTTGCCTGACTGTAGCTGCTATTTATTTGCGTTATGCTGTGCCGTTGTATAAAGCGTCAACAACAATTATGGTTAAAGATGAAAGAAAAGGCGGACTGCAATCTGAAATTTCTGCTTTCGAAGATTTGGGACTAATCAAAGGCGTTAAAAGCAATGTCGACAATGAAGTAGAAGTTATCAAGTCGCGTACTGTTATTGAAACGGCGATTAAAAAATTAAAATTCAATATCTCGTATTATACGGAAGCGCGCGTAAAATCGGTTGAAGTTTACAGAGACAATCCGATCGTTTGCGATATCGTCGACATGACTGACGAATATTATACAAGCCGCAGCAGTTACCATCTCAAATCGGTTTCACCTGCAAAATTCGAAGTCTTTACCTCGGCAGAAAAAAGCCTTGGCCAATTTGCTTACGGTGCGATCGTTCCTCTAAAATATTGTAAGATTATCGTCAATAAAAAGACGGCTAAGAAAAATGCTTTTCCTGAAGATTATTCGATTAAGATCAATTTCAGCAAACTCACAGATGTTGTCCAACGGTACAGGTACAAACTGGCAATCGCACCATTGGGAAAAAATACCAGCGTGGTCGAATTGTCTATCATTGATCCGATCAAAGAAAAAGCAGAAGATTTTCTGGATTCGGTAATCGAAATTTACAACAACGACGCCATTGCCGATAAAAATTTCATTTCAAAAAATACTGAAAAGTTTATCGAGGAAAGGTTGAAACTGATCTCTGGCGAATTGGGCGATGTTGAGAAAGATGCGGAAGGGTTTAAAAAATCAAACCGTGTAACCGACATCGTTTCCGAAGCAGGTCTTTACCTGCAAAATTCAGTTTTATACGAAAAAGAACTTATTGAAACCGAAACGAAACTGCGCGTGGTTGAGTCGATGATCGAATTCATGAACAACATTCAGGTGAGCGATTTGGTGCCAATAAACATCATTCCGGCTGAAGAAGGTACGAGTAACCTGATTTCAGAACACAACAACCTGGTGCTTGAAAGAAACAGGATTATAAAAACAGGTACGATAAAAAATGTTATGGTCATCAATATCGATAAAAAGATTGATGAGCTCAACATGAATATTAAGACCAGTTTGGCGACCCAAAAGTCAATACTCAACATCAGGCGTTCTGATCTGCAAAAACAAAATGCATCCATCACGGGAAAAATTTCTCAAATACCAAGACAGGAACGCGAATTTCGCATCATCGACAGGCAGCAAAAAATTAAAGAATCACTGTATTTGTACCTGCTGCAAAAACGGGAAGAAATTGCAATATCATTATCAGTTACGCCTGCAAATGCAAAAGTAATTGACAGCGCGCTTGCCAATGAATCTCCTGTTTCTCCGCAGAGCGCCATCATTTATCTTGGAGCGATCGTATTGGGATTGCTGATTCCTTTTGGAATTATCTATGTTTTGCAGTTGCTTGATACCAAAATTAAGACACGTCATGATGTCGAATCGAAGGTTACCATTCCGTTTCTTGGCGACATTCCGAAATCAGAATCGAATGAGGAAATTATCAATACAAACAGCCGTTCAAGTTCTGCCGAAGCCATTCGCATTGTCAGGACAAATCTGGAGTTTATGCTTGGAAATGTAGCTGAAAACACCGCTAAAACCATATTTGTCACCTCTACACTTCCTAAAGAAGGGAAAACTTTCGTGGCGGTAAATCTTGCAACGACAATTGCGTTATCAAATAAAAAAGTGCTGTTAATTGGGTTGGATGTCAGAAATCCTAAAATTGACAAATATGTGAAATTGCCATCAAAAGGACTTACAAACTACATTTCCCAAAATGAAAATGACATTGACGATTATATCGTGAAGCTGGATGATTTTGAAACACTTTACGTATTGCCGTCTGGTGTAATTCCGCCGAATCCGGTAGAATTGCTGATGAATAAAAAAATCGATCTGCTGTTTCAAGAGCTCAAAACCAAATTTGATTACATCGTGGTTGATACGGCTCCGGTAAGCGTGGTAACCGATACCTTGCTGATCGCGAAAAATGCAGACGTATTTATATATGTTATGCGCGCCAATTATCTTGACAAACGCATGCTCAAACTTGCGGAATCATTTTACAGGGATAAAAAATTGCCAAATATGGCGGTCGTTCTCAACGATACCATCTGGAATAAAAGTTCGCGTTATGGCTATGGATACGGTTATGGATACGGCTATGGCGTAGACGTAGAGAAAGAGCCTTGGCATGCCAACGTTACAAAGTTCTTCAAAAAGAAAAACTAAATCAGAACCTAAAAAAAGTATTGGCAGCGAAAGCTTCCTTTAATGCTACGGCATCTTTGAACATGATTTTTTTGGAAAATGCCGCGACATGGTTGCTGTGATGTACGTCTGAACTGACGTAATCGATCAATCCCTTTTTGAGTAATTTTTTGGCAGTCATCGCTACTTCTTCACCATAATATCCAACGGTAGAAAGTAAGTTGAGTTGGAACAGGCAACCTGCATTTTTTAGTTTTTCATATTGCGAGAAATTCTGATGGAAAAATAAATAACGTTCAGGATGTGCCAATACCGGCTTATAGCCTGCGACCTGCAATTCAAAGAGAATTTCATACAGCTGTATCGGCGGATTGATGTAAGACATTTCTACCAGCACATAATTGTCTTTAAGTGTAAGTAATGGGCCAGTTTTAAAAATCTCCGAAAAGTTACCATCCATCAGGTATTCTGCCGCACATTTTAAAGGAACTTCAATGCCTTTGTTCTGGAGTATTTCCTTTGTTTCTATGCATTTAGAATGAATGCTGCCAAACGTGTTGTCCCAGACATTTTTCATAATATGCGGCGTCGTGATAAACTGTTCAAATCCCAATTTAGATAACGAAGTAATTAATTCAACGCTATGGTGTTCAAATTTTGCCCCGTCGTCGATGCCTGGCAAAAGGTGTGAATGAAAATCGACATAATTATCCGGGATCAAATCTTTGAGGTAAGATTTTTTTATAAGGTAGTGAAGCAACTTTTCAATATTTTAGTGGGACAAAATTACGTAATTATCAGCTATAATCTTTTTTATTGAAAATATTTCATTCGTTTAAATTATAATAGATTAAGCCCGGCAGACTTTAGTTTAATTGTTATATTTGCGCTCGCAATAATACTGGTGTTTGGGCAAATATGGCCACGTTTGTGATACAAATTGCCTTCGCGCCGAAATAAAAAATAATGGATAGAGACAATCATGACGAAGACTGGGATCTCGTAATTAAAGGACACAGTTCGCTTTTTGATTTAAAATTTAACGACCTCTGGCGTTACCGGGATTTGCTTTTGATGTTCGTGAAACGTGATTTTGTAAGTTTTTACAAACAAACGGTCCTTGGGCCTTTATGGTTTTTTATCCAGCCGATTTTCACCACGATCGTATTTACTTTTGTTTTTGGAAATTTGGCTGGAATCAGTACTGATGGGCTTCCGCAGTATTTATTTTACCTCTCCGGAATCACCGCCTGGAATTATTTCTCCGATTGCCTCACCAAGACAAGCACTGTTTTTCGTGACAATGCCAGCATATTTGGCAAAGTATATTTTCCAAGATTAATCATGCCACTAAGTGTAGTCGTCAGTAATCTGGTTCGTTTTGGCGTACAGTTGCTGCTGTTGATCTGTATGATGGTTTATTTCGGAATTCAGGGCGCCAATTTTCACGTAACCTATGCCATTTTATTTTTCCCGGTTTTGGTTATTTTGATGGCTTTACTGGGATTGGGAGCAGGATTGATTATCACTGCGATGACTACAAAATACAGGGATTTGACTTTTCTGGTCACCTTTGGCGTACAGCTTCTGATGTATGGAACAACAGTCATTTACCCGTTGAGCGCCGCTCCCGCAGAATATAAAAGGATCATCGAACTTAATCCGATGACCGGGATTATTGAAGCTTTTCGATATTCCTTTCTTGGAAAAGGCGAATTTACCCTATGGAGTCTTGGTTATTCGTCTATTTTTACATTGGTTGTCCTGATATTAGGTATTGTCATATTCAATAAAACCGAAAAAAACTTTGTAGATACGATATAATGGAAGAGACGGCAATTAAAGTTGAAAATCTGGCGAAAGCCTATCAGATCGGACAAATTGGAACGGGAACGGTTTCCCGTGATTTTGAACGCTTTTGGGCTACAAAAATCAGAAAAAAGGAAGATCCGTTTTTGAAAATCGGAGAAACTAACGACCGCAGTTCCAAAGGCGGAAGCGATATTGTATGGTCTTTAAAAGACATCAATTTCGAGATCAATCAGGGAGATGCTGTTGGGATCATTGGGAAAAACGGCGCCGGAAAAAGTACGCTGCTCAAATTATTATCAAGAGTGACCAGTCCGACATTAGGCGAAATTAAAGTGAAAGGGCGTATTGCCAGTTTGCTTGAAGTTGGAACCGGTTTCCATCCTGAGTTGTCGGGACGCGAAAATATCTATCTTAATGGTGCTATCCTTGGCATGCGTAAAAAAGAAATTACCAGGAAACTGGACGAGATTATAGATTTTTCGGGTGTTGAAAGATACGTCGATACACCGGTAAAACGCTACAGCAGCGGAATGTATGTGCGTTTGGCATTTGCAGTGGCGGCGCATCTTGAAAGCGAAATCCTCATCGTCGATGAAGTTTTGGCAGTAGGCGACGCAGAATTCCAAAAAAAGTGTCTTGGAAAAATGGGAGACATTTCAAAAGGCGAGGGAAGGACGGTTTTATTTGTCAGTCACAATATGGCGGCTGTAAAAACACTGTGTACAAATGGAATCGTTTTAGAAAATGGTCAGGTCAAATTAAAAGGTTCTGTAGGAGAAGTGGTTGATCTTTATCTTAGAAACAGCATTGGGTCAGATACGTCAAAGTTGTTTGTTAATGATAAAAATAAAACCAAAGGAATTAAAAAAGTAGAAATCCTCGGTGATCAAATTTTTCAAAATCATGGGGAAACCATTAGTGTTCTGGTTGAATTAAGTGAGGAAATGTCGAATTGCAACGTGGGGCTTGCAGTGTTAAATTCCAATAAAGCAAAAATTTTTACTTCGGTATATAAAATTGGAACCGCGGTTAGGAGCCTGGTATGCGAAGTTCCTTCAAGACTTTTGCTAAAAGGGAATTATAGTTTTGACCTTGCCACTTTTACATCTGACATCGTTTATGAATACCTAAACGATGTATGTACTTTCGAAGTCGTAGATTTGGAAAATGACTATCAGATTTATGGTGGAAATGTAGGTGATATAAAAATCGACTGTCAATGGCACGTAAACTCCTGAGAAAAATTAAAAGCTATTTTCTTCAGAAACTGAAGCGAGATCGTTTTTTACATCAAAGTGTTAAGGTTTTTCCTAACGTAGTTTTAAATACTACTGGCGGCGGATCGATTACGATAGGAGAAAAAACCGAACTTCTATATGGCGTCCTATTGATGACATACGGTGGAAACATAAAAATAGGAAAAAATTGTTCTATTAATCCGTATACAGTTTTATATGGACACGGAAACCTGACTATAGGGAATAATGTATTAATTGCTGGTCATACTTTAATTATTCCTGCAAACCACAAATTTGATGACATCAACATTCCTATCAACAGACAAGGGGAAACGAAAAAGGGAATTACAATTGAAGACAATGTATGGATCGGTTCGGGATGCCGAATTCTTGATGGGGTTACAATAGGAAAGGGAGCGATAATAGCTGCTGGAGCCGTAGTAAATAAAGATGTCACTTCAAATACTATCGTGGGAGGTGTTCCTGCAAAATTCATAAAAAATCGAAAAATTACTTATGGCAGGGATGAAATTTAAAAAACTCAGAAAGATTTACAGGATACTTTTTCCAAAGAAAATTAAGAATTCCGAACGTTTCGAATTGGGCTTGCAGAACAATCCGCTAATTTCTGACTTCGAAAAAAGCGGTACTATTTACAACTTGCAAATGATTACCGGAAATACAGTTGTTTCACGTTCGGAAAGCTACAGTGATTACCTCGTGTTTCAACAAATTTTTAACCAACAGGAATATGACGTCATTATAAAATTGTTTGAATTAAACGCCGGGTTTTCGCATGAAAAAAATATAATAGACGCTGGTGCTAATGTTGGATATACAACGGTTTATTTGTCCGAAAATCTCAATAACCCATGCATTTTTGCAATCGAGCCTTCTGAAAAAAATGCGGAACTCTTCGAAATGAACATCGCCAGGCTGGCCAACAATTCAAGAATCACATTATACAGAAAAGCACTTAGCGAAAGAGAAGACATGCGATATGAACTTGGCCGCGATTTTCGGGATGGAAAGGATTGGTCTATTACAACTGCCGAAAACAATCATGGAACAATTGAAGGAATTTCAATTGCAGAAATTATTAGTGAAAATGAGCTTTCGCATGTATCACTTTTGAAAATTGATGTCGAAGGAGCTGAACGTTTTATTTTTAAACAGGGGAATGATTTTTCATTTTTAAAAATTACAGAGATCATTGCCATAGAAATTCATGATGAATACGAAATCAGGCATGATATTGAGAGGATATTGCAGCAAAATAACTTTTTCCTTTTTGAATCAGGCGAGCTGACTATAGGGATAAACAAAACATTGTTAAATCATCTATGAGCTGCTCTGGACGGATGAATATCTCCGTAATAATTTGTTGCTACAACAGCGCAAAAAGGCTTCCGCAAACACTCCGCCATATTAGGGAGCAGCAAACAGACCAAGCCGCTTTTTGGGAATTAATCATAGTGAACAACAACTCTACTGACAATACGTTAGAAGTCGCTGCCGCCGAGTTGGAAAAATTTCCATTAAAAAATACAGCAATAGTTGAAGAAACAAATCCGGGTTTGTCTTTTGCAAGAAAAAAAGGGATAGAAAGAAGTTCGGGACAATACATTCTCTTTTGTGACGATGACAACTGGCTCGCTCCTGACTATCTTCAGCGGTCATTAAATATTATGTCAGCCGATCCAAAAATTGGTATGTTGGGCGGTATGGGAACTGCCTTCACAGATCATGAAACCCCGGAATGGTTTGACGATTTCAAACTCACCTACGCCGTTGGCCCACAAAATAACGGAGCGGGTGATATTACTAAAACAAAAGGATATGTCTATGGAGCTGGTGCCGTTGTACGTAAAAATGCACTTGAGCAAGTGTATGAACGGGGATTTATACATGCACTTTCAGATCGTATCGGAAACAAACTCATTTCAGGTGGCGATAATGAAATAGGATATGCCTTGGCACTGATAGGTTTCAAAATATATTATACTCCGGACTTAAAATTTAAACACTATATTCCTATGGAGCGCATCACTAAAGAATATTTGTCTAGAATGCAAATAGGACATCTTTATACCGCAACAGCCGTGCGTACTTATGAGCATTTTTTATTTTGGGGAACCATGTCATACCAGCCGCCTTCGGTAAAGACCTTCAAAAAAAACTTTAAAAAACTAATTAAAGTTTACATCAGCCACTATCGGAAAGAAACGTCTGATTTTGATTTTTATTTGCAGTCCAAAAGGTTCGTAGGCTTGATGAAATACTATCTTTTTTCTAAAAAAACTGATGCTGAAAGTTTTGAAAAAGTCAGAAGAAACATTGAAATGCTTCAAAAAAAGAATAACTGATACCACTGAGTAATGGAATCGCTAATTTCAATAATCATCCCAACTTACAACCGCGCGCATCTTATTCTTGAGACGCTTCGAAGTATTTCATTGCAAACCTACCAAAACTGGGAATGTATCGTGGTGGATGATGGTTCCAATGACAATACGGCAGAAATAGTTGGAGATTTTGTACGCAATGATCAAAGGTTCAGTTATGTTAGTCGTCCGGAATCGCTTCCTAAAGGCCCAAACGCCTGTAGAAATTACGGATTTGAATTGTCTAAAGGAATGTATGTTAAATGGTTCGACAGCGATGACATACTGCAAAATGATGCTTTTGAGGCGATTGTAATGGCGTTTGAAAAAGATACCGATGTGAACATATCATCACTTTCGTATGTAGATTCAGAGCTCAACGCAATCCAAAAAGTCCATCGGTATAAATCAGATTCAACGATACCGGATTATCTTACGGGAAAAATTTCTTATTTTACATTTTTACCTACATGGACGAGAAGTTTCCTCTTGAAACAGCAAATACTTTTTGATGAAAACATCACCAATCTTGACGATTGGGACTTTAACCTCAGGATGCTGTATGAAAATCCAAAGTTAACCTATATACATGAAACGCTCATCAAGTATAGGCTGCATCCAAATTCGCTGTCTAAGGAAATTTCAAAATTAAATATTAAAGAAATTCGGTCAGAATTCCGAGCCAGAAAAAAACACCTGAAAATATTAAAACGCCTAAACAAAGAATATTACCATATACTTTTAAACTTTACAATAATGAGGTATAAATACTTACTGCGTGAGGCAATGATCAAAAATAATCCGGTAAAGCATAAGATATTTGCTGATTATACCAGATTGTTGTTCTCATCATTTAAAATAGTTACACTGTTTAAAACCTTGATTGTTTTTGTTATATTCATTTTTTTTAAAAAAGGTTACACCCTACTGTCCCGATGAAAATTCTGTTTATATCGATGCCATCCGTTCATGCCATCCGCTGGATCGAGAACTTGAAAGACACTGCTTTTGAGTTGTATTGGTATGATGTAACAAACCGTGGAAAGCTTAACGTTTCTGGATCGGTAAAGCAATTTGCAGAAATGAACCAGCGTAAAAGGAGCTCTTTGAAAGGCGAATATACGTTATCGAAAAAATTTCCTGAATTGTACGAGCGGATCAGGCCATTGCTCGAAGTCACCGAAAATGAAGCGTTAGAGAAAATTATCCATGAAATCAAGCCTGATGTCATTCACAGTTTCGAGATGCAAACTTGTTCATATCCGATTTTAAAAACAATGAACAAATTTCCAAATATCAAATGGATTTATTCCTGTTGGGGAAGCGACCTTTTTTACTATCGGAACATTCCAATGCACAACAAAAAAATAAAAAATGTCCTGAAGCGCGTCAATTTCATTCATACCGATTGCCAGAGGGATTTTGATATTGCCAAAGAACTCGGTTTCAAGGGAACTCATTTGGGTAACATTCCCGGAGGTTCCGGATATGATATTGAGGCAATAGACCGCATAAAAATTCCGGTTTTACAGCGTAAAATCATATTGGTAAAAGGCTATCAGCATTTTTTTGGACGTGCGCTCAATGTGGTCAAAGCGTTGGAGCAGATCCAGAACCTTTTGACTGGTTTTGACGTGGTGATTTTCGGCGCCCATCAACCGGTTGCAGATTACGTTGAAAATAAAAAACTTGCTTTCAAGGTTCTCGGGCGCAATGATTTGTTGCATCCGCAGATGATGGAACTAATGTCTAAATCGCTGATCTACATTGGAAACAGCATTTCCGACGGCATGCCAAACACGATGCTTGAAGCTATGGTTTGCGGCGCGTTTCCGATCCAGTCCAATCCGGGAAATGTCACTGCCGAAGTCATTACCGATGGATCAAACGGTCTATTGATTGATGATCCTGAGAATATTACTGCTATTGCAGAAAAAATTGCATACGCGCTGGCAAATCCACAACTGTTGGCTCAGGCTGCAGCTGACAATCATAAATTTGCGTCAGCCGAATTGGATTATAAAACAGTCAGAAAAAAAATCATAACATTGTATTCGGCGATATAACGGAACGATTTGATCAGATGCTGAATAAATTTCGGATTATTTTGACGAAATATTTCACTGCGAATGGTTTGCCAAACCGAATTAACGATAAATTTGCATCCACGTTAAAACCCCGAATAAACTGAACCATGCGTATAGGTTACAACCCATTGCGGAACGAATTGCATAAACCATCCGATTTCAAACATCAGGTGATTATTCCGGTGTATCTTCCTAATGCAGAAGGTTATTTTAAAGACGGACTCAGAATTCTCGATTACTGTCTGCAATCGCTTTTTAAAACCGCGCATTCCAAAACATTCATAACGATCATTAACAATGGAAGTACTGCTGAAGTTGCTGCATATTTGGACAAGCTGTTACACGAAAATAAAATCCACGAACTCATTCACACAACAAATTGTGGCAAACTCAACGCAGTTTTAAAAGGTCTTTCGGGCAATTCTTTTCCATTGATTACGATAGCAGATTCGGATGTGATGTTCCTCAGCAATTGGCAACAAGAAACCTACCGAGTGTTCGATGCCTTTCCAAAAGCGGGCGCAGTGTGTCCAACGCCGTCATCTAAATCATATAAAACGTATACCTACAACATTTGGTTTGAATTGTTTTTTTCAAAATCGTTGCGTTTTTCTAAAGTCAAGAACCCCGAGGCACTTCAGGCATTCGCCGACAGCATCGGAAATCCTGATTTTTACAACGATACGCATAAAGATCAGTACCTTACCGTCACAAATAGAAATTGTCGAGCGGTAGTAGGTGCAGGACATTTTTTCGTTACTTATAAAAATGAAGTGTTCGAAAAATTACCAATCAAATACTCCGGATACAAACTTGGCGGCGACAGCGAAAAAGAAATTCTTGACCTTCCGGTGGTCCGGAAAGGAATGTGGCGTTTGTCAACTGAAGACAATTTTGCGTTGCACATGGGAAATACCTACGAAGACTGGATGGATGCCACATTTAGTTCGATTGCAAACGACGATTCGGAACTGCAGGCAAATCTCAATTATAAGAAAGTTTCGATTTCAAAAATCGGGTTTCTGATAAAATATAAATTGTTGTCGAAGTTGCTAAAACGCAAAAAAATAATGAAATTGCTGCTGGTTAAAAAAGGCCTGACAAAAGAACAGGCAAAAACTTATTAGTATGGCCAAAGTAATCCTGTTATCGCAATATCCGTTGCCGTATTCAAAAATTGGCAGCTGGACCAATATGTATAAAAATTACCTGCAGGGCCAACACCAGATTGATTATATTATTTGTGAAAAACCGGAACAACAATTTACGGGAATACAGTATAAGGTTGTCGAAAATACGCTGTTGCTGAAAATCAGAAGGCGTTTGCTTAAATATTTTCGCATCGGATTTATTGACGCGCTTGAAAAAATTATCGATGAGAACAAGGGCGAAAAATTCGTCATACAATTGGTTGACAATTTTAAAATTGTAGTCAGGATCAACGAATTGCTCAAACAGAAAGGCATTCGTGACAATTGCATCATCCAGGTTTTTTACCACGGATTTGCCCCTTTTATCGACATTCATAAATACAAAAATTTTTATGAGACAATCGACGAACTGGTGTTGTTAACCAAAGACAGCTACCACGCGCATAAAGAATTTTATACAGTATTTCCAGTGAAAATCTCAATTTTGCCAAACGGAATCGATACCAAAAAATTCCATCTGCCCGAACCATCTGTAAAAGAATCGCTTAAAAAATCATTTGGTTACGAAGGAAAAAAAGTGTTCATCTGGTGTTCGCAGGACCGTCCTAAAAAAGGCTTGAGCCTGATCCTCGAAGTATGGAAAAAAATTTACGCAAAACATGACAATATCGTGTTGCTCATCGTTGGCGCCAAACGGGAAACTGCTGTCGATGGCGTAGTTTTTATCGGAAAAGTGCCTAATGACAGTTTGCCGGGATATTACCAAATGTCCGACTGTTACCTCTTTCCAACCTTATGTCATGAAGGGTTCGGACTCACGCTTGTCGAAGCGCTAAACTGCGGCTGCTATTGCATTGCTTCCAATGCAGGCGGTGTGCCGGAAGTGTTGCACTACGGAAAATACGGCAAACTCATCGAAAATCCAAACTTTGTTTCCGATTGGGAAAAAGCGATAAACGATTTCCTGAAAGGTAACGAATTGCCGGTGTACGCCGACGCAGAATTGTATACGATTACCCAATGGAGTGAAAATATGAACCGCATCATCACCGATGCCAAAAGCAACTTTTCGTGAAACCGAATCAGGAGCAAATTATTTTCGCCATTTTGATTACAACGAAAAACCGTTGTGACGAATTGCTGTTTACACTTGATAATATTCGTCCGCTCATATCCCGAAACGATGTTGAATGTGTTGTTTTTGACGATGGTTCGGATGATGGAACTTCGGCAATGGTCACACAAAATTTTCCGGAAATTACCCTGCTGAGAAATGAATCGTCGAAAGGACTCATTTACTGTCGCAATAAAATGCTGAACACCACAACTGCCGAATATTCCATTTCGCTTGACGATGACGCGCATTTCCTTTCCGAAAATCCGTTGGAAATTATCGCCAGTCATTTCGATAAAAATCCAAATTGCGGCGTGATCGCTTTCCGTATTTTCTGGAGCAAATCAAAACCTCAAAATAGCGTCACCAACCAACAGCAATCACAAGTCAGAGGATTTGTTGGCTGTGGCCATGCCTGGAAAATGTCGGTTTGGAACAAGATTCAGAATTATCCCGAATGGTTCGAATTTTATGGAGAAGAGGATTTCGCGGGCAAACAACTGAGTAAAAAAAACTACACGATCGATTATTTGCCGGAGATTTTGATACAGCACCGTGTCGATCTGAAAACGCGCGCCATTCGCGACAAAGATGGTGAAATCAGATATAGAAGGTCTTTACGCGCAGGCTGGTATTTGTATTTTTTGTTTTATCCGACTCAAAAAATTCCGCGAAAAATAGCCTATTCATTTGCAATGCAATTCAAAAATAAAATTTTTAAAGGAAATTTTAAGATCATCATTCCTTTGTTTAAAGCCGTTGGCGACGTAATCGTTCATTTCCCTCGACTGCTGCGGGAACGAAATGCTTTTACAGACAAAGAATACGAACAATACATGGCACTTCCCGAAACAAAAGTGTATTGGAATCCCGAAAAATAATTACTTTTACCCCTTGATTTTAAACCAATGAGCAAACCCTATCTTATCGCCGAAATCGCGCAGGCACACGACGGAAGCTTGGGGATTTTGCATTCTTATATATATGCCATCGCCAAAACCGGTGTTCATGCAGTCAAATTCCAATTGCATATCGCTGAAGCGGAAAGCAGTGCGCATGAACCTTTTCGGGTCAAGTTTTCGTACGAAGACGATACGCGTTTCGATTACTGGAAGCGAATGGAATTCACACTGGAGCAATGGAAAGGAATCAAATTGCATTGTGATGAGGTCGGACTTGATTTCATCTGTTCGCCGTTTAGCAACCTCGCGGTAGACTGGCTCGAAGAAATCGGAACGAAATCTTACAAAGTCGGATCAGGTGAAGTCAATAATTTGCTGCTGCTCGAAAAGATTGCCAATACTAGAAAGCCGATTATCATTTCCTCAGGCATGAGCAGTTTTGCCGAACTTGACCAGACTGTGGCTTTTCTGAAAAGTAAAAATGCCGATTTTTCGATACTCCAATGTACGACAGCCTATCCAACAAAACCCGAACAATTCGGCCTTAACGTGATCGCAGAACTTAAAAGCAGGTACAATGTTACAATCGGTTTTTCAGACCATTCGGCAACGATCGCTTCCGGGATTGCAGCTGTGGCGCTTGGCGCAGAAATTTTAGAATTTCATGTGGTATTCAGCCGCGAAATGTTTGGGCCTGATGCCAAAGCGTCACTGACTTTTGAAGAAACAAAACAATTGGCCGAAGCGGTCGATGCAATCCATACAGCGATAAGCCAGCCGATTGATAAAAACAACAACACCGAATTTACAGCACTCAAATCCATTTTCGAAAAATCACTCGCACTCAATAAAGATTTGCCCAAAGGACACCAGGTTTCATTTGACGATCTCGAAGCCAAAAAACCAAAAGGATTTGGGATTGCCGCCGCAGATTACCAACAGATTATTGGCAAAACCCTCAAATCAGACAAGTTGCAATGGGATTTTTTAAATGAAGAAGATTTAATATGAGCCAAAAAAGAAAAATTTGCGTAGTCATCACGGCACGCCCTTCATACAGTCGCGTTAAGACGGTACTTACCGCAATTCAGCAACATGAAGGACTGGAACTGCAATTGGTTGTCGCTGCTTCCGCACTGCTCGACCGTTACGGAAGCGCTGTCAATTATATCCAAAAAGACGGTTTTGAGATCAGCGCGAAGGTGTTCAACGTGCTCGAAGGCGAAAATTTAACTGCCGCAGCAAAAACAACCGGAATTGGGATTCTCGAGCTTTCGACCGTTTTCGACAACCTCAAACCCGACATTGTTGTCACTGTCGCCGATCGTTTCGAAACCATGGCCACGGCAATTGCGGCATCTTATATGAATATTCCGCTGGCACACATACAAGGTGGCGAGGTGACCGGAAACATTGACGAGAAAGTACGCCATTCGATCACCAAACTCGCCGATTACCATTTTACCGCTTCAGAAAATGCGAGAAATCGTGTAATTCAATTGGGGGAAAATCCTGATATGGTTTTTAATACGGGCTGTCCGTCGATTGATATTGCAAAAAAAATACTGGAATACAGCACACTTACCTTTGATCCGTATGAAAAATACGGTGGCGTTGGCTCGAAACCTGACCTGCGCAACGGCTACATTGTTGTGATGCAGCATCCGGTAACGACTGAATATCAGGATTCACGAAAACATATTGAAGCGACTTTAAACGCGATCAGAAAAATAAATATGCCAACGCTTTGGTTTTGGCCCAATGTTGATGCTGGCGCAGATGGAACTTCGACCGGAATACGTTCGTTCCGTGAAAAATACGAAATGGAAAACGTCCATTTTTTCAAAAACATGGAAGGTGATGACTTCCTGAATTTGCTCGATTCGGCGATTTGCCTGATCGGAAATTCTAGCGTTGGCATCCGCGAATGCTCATTTATGGGAGTTCCGGTTATCAACATCGGATCACGACAAAACCGACGCGACCGAGGTACAAATGTCGTTGATGTGGCGTATGATGAAAATGAAATTGTTACAGCAGTGCGTGAGATTTCATTTAAAAAAGACCGCGTGAGATCAGACGTTTACGGTGGCGGAAATGCAGGCGAGGCTATTGCCGGATTGTTGGAAAAACTGCCGCTGCAATTTCATAAAACGATAACTTACTAAGATGAAAATTCTTGGACTTATTCCGGCACGTGGCGGCTCAAAAGGTGTTCCCGGTAAAAACATCAAACCGCTCAACGGAAAACCGTTATTTGTTTATACTGCGGAAATTGCGTTGCAGTCTGAACTTTTAGCAGAAGTGATTCTTTCCAGCGATGACATACAAATCATCCAGGCAGCAAAATCGATACATCTTCAAGCGCCGTTCATACGTCCGGCCGAACTCGCAAAAGACGATACGCCAACGATCGATGTGGTTAAACACGCGCTCGACTTTTACGAACAACAAAATATTTTTTTCGATGCGGTTTGTTTGCTACAGGTAACAAGTCCGTTTAGAAGTTTGGAATTTTTAAACGAGGCGATTTCAAAATTTAGTGCGAGCGGCTGCGATTCGTTGGTTTCTGTCCAAAAAGTACCACATGAATTCAATCCGCATTGGACGTTCGAAGTCAACCCTGATGGAAATCTGAAAATCGCCACCGGAGAAAAAAATATCATTTCGCGCCGCCAGGAACTTCCCGACGCTTACCACCGCGACGGACTGATTTATATTACCACAACAGCGGTCATTCAGCAACAAAACTCACTTTACGGGCAAAATATCACTTTCATAGAATCTCCAAAAGCGTTTCACGTCAATATTGACACGATGGCCGACTGGGAACGTGCAGAAGAAATAGCCAGAAATAATTTTTAAAATATGTGCGGAATCGCAGGGATAATCGGAGAAGGCAACAACGACCAGCTGTTGTTAAAAATGCTGAATTCGCAAAAGCACCGCGGTCCGGATGCGACAGGCGAATTCTATGACAGGCAGGGCGGAGCCGCACTTGGCCACAACCGGCTTTCAATCATCGATTTGTCGGTGGAAGCCAATCAGCCTTTTCACGATGCTTCGAAAAGATATTCGATGGTTTTTAATGGCGAAATCTACAACTATATCGAGCTGCGCGAAGAACTTGCGCAGCATTATGAGTTTCGCACGCAATCGGATACTGAAGTGTTGCTGGCAGCGTATAAAACTTGGGGAAAAAATTGCCTGAGCCGTTTAAACGGTATGTTTTCATTTGCCATTTGGGATGCCAAAAACCAAACTTTTTTTGCGGCACGCGACCGTTTTGGCGTCAAACCTTTTAACTATTCGCTTAAAAAAAACACACTGTTTTTTGCTTCGGAAATCAAGGCTTTACATGCAGCAGGAATAGCGAAATCACCAAATCTCAAAGTCTGGGCTTCTTATTTTGCGTATGGTTCTTACGGAAATCCGGACGAAACGTTTTGGGATGAGGTACACCAACTTCCAGGCGGGCATTACCTGGAATTTTCGAATGGTCAACTTCAGATTTCAAAATGGTATTTTTTTGAAGAAGAAATCAAAAAGCAGCCGACAAACCTGACTCATGATCAGGCCAAAAACCATTACCTTAATTTGCTAAAAGACAGCATTAAACTGCGTTTCAGGGCTGATGTTCCTGTTGGTTTCAACATCAGTGGCGGACTTGACAGTTCGGTTTTGCTAGCAATGGTGAACGATTTTGATAAAGGGAAAAGCGCGATAAATGCGTATAGTTTTTATACGAACAACACCGATTATGACGAAATTTCTTGGGCAGAATCGATGATCCGCAACACAAAATATCCATTGCATAAGATTTTGCTGGAAGCCAAAGATGTCGATCCGTTATCCGAAAAAATCAATTTTTACCAGGACGAGCCATTTGGCGGTATTCCCACATTGGCGTATGCCAAAATTTTTGAACAGGCGCGGAAAGACGGCATAAAAGTGTTGCTCGAAGGCCAGGGAATGGATGAACAATGGGCTGGATATGATTATTATACACAATCGAATGACATCACAATTCAGGGCGTACACGTTTCACCGTTTAAAATCAACATGCTTTCGGAAGCATTTTTAAAACTTGCCGAAAAACCAGTGTATCCAAAATTGTTCAAGGATGAATTGCTCAACAAACAATACCGCGATATTTTTTACACTAAAATTCCGCGTGCACTTCGTTTTAATGATCGTGTTTCTATGGCTTTTTCGACCGAACTCCGTGAACCTTTCCTCGATTACAGGCTCATGGAATTTGCATTTTCACTGCCGGAAGATTACAAAATCAAAAATGGCGTGACCAAATTTATGCTGCGCGAAATTGCGTCAGAATATTTGTCGGATAAACTGGTTTTTGCAGAAAAACGCCCGTTACAAACGCCGCAGCGCGAATGGCTGGCGTATGATTTGAAAGAGTGGGTGGGAAGCTGTTTCGACGAAATCGAAAATTCAGAATATTCCAATTGGTTCAACAAAAGTGAACTTCGCAGAGAATGGCAGACTTATCAGGACGGAAATATCGATTCGGGTTTTCATATCTGGCAATGCATCAGTTTGGCTGAAATGATACACAATTGTAAATAATTTCAGGTTTGTTCCAAATTCTTGCAATTTCAATACATTTTCTACCATATTATTTCGTTCGATAATTCAAAATATAGCAGAATTCGCCAAATTAAAATTAAATTTGCGCCGAATGCAAGTTGGATTCATCCAAAAAGATTTTTCTGGCAACCAGCATCTCAAACTTGTTTAGCGTAAATTTTCTTACCAGATATAAATAAGATTGTACCCTAATGGACAATAATAAAGTATTCATTTTGCTGCCAGATGGCATTGGGCTTCGGAATTTTGCCTTTACCAATTTCCCGGACCTCGCAGCTGAAAAAGGTTTTGACATTACTTATTGGAACAATACGCCGTTTGACCTGACTGAAATGGGTTATCCTGAATGTAAAATCGCTGCTTCAAAACCACACATTCTTACCGATTTTTTCAAACGAGCCCGCAAACAAATTGAACTGAACGCCAATGTCAAACGATCCGGTGATCCGGTATATGCGAAATACCGTTTTGCTTTTTCGTACCGGAATTTAAAAGTTTCAGCAAAAAGCCACGGTGTGAATTTGCTGACCAAAATGTTCGATTCCAAACGCGGATTGCGGTATGTCAGGAAAATAATCAAAACCCTCGAACGTTCGACGCCTTATTATAAACAAAGCATAGAAACGCTTAAAAAAGAAAAACCGGCCATTGTGTTTTGCACGAATCAGCGGCCTTTACTGGCTATTGCGCCTATGGTTGCCGCACAGGATTTGGGAATTCCAACAGCTGCATTTATTTTTTCGTGGGACAATTTGCCAAAGGCGACGATGATTATCGAGGCCGATTATTATTTCGTATGGAGCGACCATATGAAAAAGGAACTGTTGTATTATTATCCGTACATTCAGGAGCATCAGGTTTTTGTTACCGGAACGCCGCAATTTGAATCTCATTTCGATACATCATTGCTGATTTCAAAAGACGCTTTCTTTTCAGAATATGGATTGGATTCCGATACCAAATACATTTGTTATTCAGGTGACGATGTGACCACTTCGCCAAATGATCCGCAGTATCTTTCCGGTACGGCCGACGCGGTCAGAAAGCTGAATCAGAAAGGACATAAACTTGGAATTGTATTTCGCCGATGCCCGGTGGATTTTTCAAACCGTTTTGATGCCGTACTCGAAAAAAATAAAGACATTATCATTCCTATTGCGCCAAAATGGGAACGGCTTGGTGAAAAATGGAATACGGTTTTACCAACAAAAGCCGATTTGATCCTGCAAATGAATACGATCGCAAACACCGAGTTTGTAATCAACCTGGGTTCATCAATGGTATTTGATTTTGTTACTTTTGGCAAACCATGCATGTATTTAAATTACGATACAGACCATTGCCCAATTCCAACATGGAGTGTCAAAAAAATTTACAATTACATTCATTTTCGCTCGATGCCGGATAAAAATGCGGTCATTTGGATCAACAGTCCGGATGAATTTGAATCCAAAATTGAAGCGTTGCTACATAACAAAAACTTGACGCTCCAACAAGCTGAAACCTGGTTTGAAAAAATTAACCGGCATCCTGTAAATAAGGCTTCGGAGCGTGTGTTGGAAAGTATAAAAACCATTATTTCAAAATAATTCGCGAATATTACAGGGATTTTCATGCGCTTAAAAAAACAAAATTTTCAAATTTGATGGGTAATAAAAAGATATTTATTTTGCTCCCCGACGGCGTTGGGCTACGGAATTTTGCCTTTACTGATTTTCACAAGGAAGCGGTAGCGCAGGGATTCGCTGTAGAATTTTGGAACAATACCCCTTTTGATCTCAGCCGACTTGGATTTAGCGAAAAAAAAATCAACAATGCCACGCCACATTTCATTTCCGATTTGTACAAACGGGCGCGTACCGAGATTGATCTGACCCAGAATGTGAAAAGATCAGGAGACCAGGTGTACGAATCTTACCGTTTTCCACTATCGGACGGTGATCTAAAATTGAAGCTCAAAAGTCTCGCTGTTGTTGCGCTGCGTAACATTTTTAATTCGGATCAGGGCGTACAAAAAATCCGCCGCCGAATGAAAAGCCAGGAACGCAAAACGGCATATTATCAAAGTTGTCTGAAAGATTTGCAGGGAGCGAAACCAGACATCGTTTTTTGTACAAATCAAAGGCCGTTATCTGCCGTAGCGCCGATAATTGCCGCTCAGGATCTTGGAATTCCCACAGCTACTTTCATTTTTTCATGGGATAATTTGCCAAAAGCGACCATGGTTATCGAAACCGATTATTATTTCGTTTGGAGCAACCACATGAAAGCCGAGTTGTTGTATTACTATCCGTATATCAAAGAAAACCAGATTTTTGTAACAGGAACGCCTCAGTTTGAACCGCATTTTGATGCCTCTTTAATTGAGACGAAAGCTGTTTTTTTTGAAAAATACGGATTGGATACCGAAAAAAAATACATTTGTTTTTCCGGCGATGACATCACAACTTCTCCCGATGATCCACAGTATCTCGAAGATGCCGCTGCTGCAGTCCGGAAATTAAATGGCGAAGGCTCAAATCTGGGAATTGTTTTCAGGCGTTGTCCGGTTGATTTTTCCGATCGTTATGACAAAGTTCTGACTGAATATTCGGATGTAATTGTTTCGGTTGCTCCGGTTTGGAAGAAAATGGGTGCCAATTGGAATGCGATTCTTCCCACGCTTGAAGACTTGATTTTGCAGGTCAATACGATTTTCCATACAGAATTTGTGATCAATCTTGGTTCGTCCATGGTATTTGATTATGCGTGTTTCGATAAACCTTGCATGTACATCAATTATGACGCGGAAAAACAAAACGATCCCAACTGGTCTGTGGAAAAGATCTATAAATTTGTTCATTTCCAATCCATGCCCGATAAAAATGCCGTGATCTGGATTGATGATCCAAAAAAGCTGGATGTTCAAATCAAAAAGTTGCTTCTTGATTCGGCTGCTACCGTTAAAAGCGCGCAGCTTTGGTTCGAAAAAATCAATGAAATTCCAGCAAATCAGGCTTCAGACCGAATTGTTTCAGGAATCAAATCGATACTTTCCAAATGAAAATCGGATTTCTGACATCGGAATTTCCACATCCGAAAACCGGAAACGCGGGCGGAATCGGAACGAGTCTTTTGAATTTGTCAAAAGGTTTGGTTCAGGCCGGCCAACACGTTACCATCCTGGTTTACGGGCAGGACAAAGACGAAATGTTCGAAGAGAACGGAATCACTTTTTACAGGATCAGAAACATCAAAGTAAAAGGATTGTCGAGATTTCTGACGCAAAAAAAAATCGAAAGGCTCATCAATTCGTTGGTCGGAAAACAGCAACTCGACCTGGTTGAAGCGCCCGACTGGACGGGAATTACATCCTTTATTAAACCCAAATGTCCGTTGATTGTCAAGCTTCATGGTTCGGACACTTACTTTTGCCATCTCGATCAGCGACCAGTTAAATTCATGAACAAATTGCACGAAAAACTGGCTTTGAAGCGTGCCGACGGATTGTTGTCGGTGAGCCAATATACAGCAGATTTGACCAATGAATTGTTCGGTTTGAATTCGCATTTTACGGTTATTCCAAATACGATCGACCTTGAAAAATTTAATCCGTCCGAAGAAATTTCGATTGTAGAAGAAAATACCATTTTATATTTCGGAACACTCATTCGCAAAAAAGGCCTGCTCGAACTGCCGATGATTTTCAATGAAGTGTACAACCAAAATAAACAGGCGAAATTAATCCTTATTGGCCGCGATTCCGGAGATATCATTTCTGGTAATCGTTCAACCTGGGCAATGATGCAGCAACTTTTTGATCCGGATGCGTTCAAAAATGTGGTTTACGCAGGAAGTGTTTCGTATGACAAGATGCGACAGAAAATTGATACTGCCGCCGTTTGTGTTTTTCCAACATTTGCAGAAGCATTGCCTGTTTCATGGATTGAATCGATGGCTATGAAAAAGCCAATTGTAGCGTCGAATATCGGTTGGGCACCTGAAATTATTGATGACGGCGTTGATGGTTATCTGGTTTATCCGAAAGCGCATCAGGAATATGCAAACCGGATTATTGAAATTTTGGAAAATGATCTGTTGCGTCTAAACCTTAAAAATCAGGCAAGGAAAAAAGCCGAGGCCAGATTCGGACTTCAAACTGTTGCAGCCCAAAGCATCAATTTTTATGAAAAGATGATCGATCAATTCAATGCAAAAAAATAAACTATGGTTGTTGTCTATCATAAAAATGCACGTGTAACCGGAATCTCGGTCGAAAATGAACTTGATGTAAATATTAAGAATTTTTCGGTTGTTTATAACCTATGCGAATTGGCGCAAGCGCATCCGGATAAAATTATCATTTGGTGTCACGAAGATTTAAGACCGGCGTTGAATACCGATGCCATCCCGACTCTTTTTCACCACAAAAAATTACTGTTTTCCTACAACAATTCTGACGAAAATTTTTTAGTAAACCAAATTGGCTATGTTGAGGAATCGATTTTTATTAAGGTTAATAAGCTAGTACAATTCCCAACCTGGCAAATGTCGGGCAAGGTTGGTGCGGTTCACGCGTCAGTTTTAAATGGATGCAAAGATTACATTAACACCGATGAAAGTCTGGACTATTTTTTAAATTCATTGGCAAAACGCGCTATGCCATTCGGATTATTATGTTATTCTGAGCCTGCATTGCTCCAAAAAAATGAATTTGTTTTTCAGTATCCAAAAGCCGGAAACACCCTATTGTTTCGTTTCGTGAAGCAGCATTACAAAACGCGCTGGATTTTTTTATTGCTTTTAAACCTTTTATGGCATGAACATCAGTTTCCATTTGGCGCTTTTCTGAAGTCGATTTTTTATAGGAAAAGAAAATTTTCACAAAAGGCTTTAAGCGACATTGCCGTAAATTCAAATCGGAAAATTTCCCCAGATTTTTCCATCGACGTCATTATTCCAACAATTGGCAGAAAAACACATCTTTACCAAGTGTTTAAAGATCTTTCGGCGCAAAGCCATTTGCCTGTAAATGTGATTGTTGTCGAGCAAAATCCTGAATTAGGATCGCAGTCGGAACTCGATTTTATTATTAATGAACAGTGGCCTTTTGCTATTCGTCATATTTTTACACATCAGGCCGGCGCCTGCAATGCCCGAAATGTTTGTCTTTCACATACCAAAAGTAATTACGTTTTTTTAGCGGATGACGACAATCGGTTTGACAAAGATCTGATTAAGCAGGTTTTTGAAAAATTTCATCAGTTTGGCAACGACGTTTTGCAGGTTGCTTATCCGCAAGTCAATGAAAAAATCAGTAAGAAACCCGTATTTCAGTATGCGTTTTTTGGTGCCGGAAATGCTTTCTTGAAGCGATCATGTCTTGAAAACGTATTATTCGATATGGGTTTTGAATTTGGATACGGCGAAGACAATGACTTTGGAATGCAACTTCGAAATCATGGTTTCGACGTTTTGTATGCTTCAGATATCAGCATTGTTCACCTTAAAGCACCGATGGGCGGATTCAGGACAAAGCCGGTTTTGCAATGGAGCCATGAAAAAGTACAGCCGAAACCGTCGCCAACGATCATGTTGTTTCTGCTGAAGCATTATACGACAGAACAGATAAACGGATACCAAACCAATTCTTTTTTTAAGTTTTACAAATACCAATCTGAGAAAAATCCATTTCGGTACAAAAGAATATTTCAGGAAAAATGGGACAGCAGTGTTTTCTGGGCCAAAAAATTAATGCAACAATAAAATGAAATTTACACTGATCATTTGCACTTACATGAGGCCAAAAGCGCTGCTTGAACTTTTGGAATCTGTAAAATCGCAAACAATTTATCCAAGCGAAATCCTGATTGTTGATGGTTCGTTGAACAATGATACTGAAGCCAGCCTCGGAATAAATCATTTTCCAAATTTGAAATATTTCATGGTTTCCAAAGCCGATCGCGGACTTACAAGACAGCGGAATTTTGGCATTTCAAAAACGGATTCAGATTCAGATGTAGTATGTTTTCTTGACGATGACACGGTTCTGGAACGAAATTATTTCGAAGAAATCCTGAGAGTTTACCGTTTGTTTCCTGAAGCATTAGGTGTTGGCGGTTATATTTCCAATGAAACGAAATGGGAGCAAACCGCAACTGGCTACATTCCGAAAATCGATGAATTTGCCTATGACGGATGGAAGAGAAAAGACGGAAGCCGTTTTGTATTGCGAAAAAAACTCAGACTCGACAGCAATACCAAACCAGGTTTTTTACCGGAGTTTTCCAATGGCAGGAGCATTGGTTTCTTACCGCCTTCGGGCAAAATTTATGAGGTTGAGCAATTGATGGGCGGCGTTTCTTCATTTAAGAAATCTGTTTTTGAAACCTTTAGTTTTTCACATTATTTTGAAGGATATGGCTTGTATGAAGACGCCGATTTTACTTTACGTTTGTCAAAAACCGGAAAACTCTATGTTAATACTGCTGCGCAACTGGGACATTTTCACGACGAATCCGGCCGGCCAAATAAGTTCAGATATGGAAAAATGGTCGTGCGAAACGGCTGGTATGTTTGGCGTGTGAAATTCCCTGATCCTTCATTAAATTCAAAATTAAAGTGGTACGCAATCAGTTTGTTATTGACATTGGTGCGATTTAGTAATACTTTTACAACCCCTAAAAGAAAAGAAGCTTTTACGGAATCGATGGGCAGAATTTCCGGACTTTTAAGTTTGTTATTTTCAAAGCCGCTAAAAAAATAAACAGATTATATTTGATGAAGTTCGCAATTATCACTCACGTTCCGCACGGTTTCAATGGCAAAAATTGCTTTGCTTACGCGCCGTATGTGCGCGAAATGAACATCTGGACGAAATTTGTGGATGAGGTAATTATAGTGGCACCTATGGAATTGACGCATGAAACTCCAATTCATATCGATTACGAACATCAGAATATTGACTTTCGGCCGATTGAAAGTATGGATCTGCTAAGCCTGAAATCTAAAATTGCCGCGCTGTTACAACTTCCAAAGACGCTTTTTTTGATCTACAAAGCCATGCGAACTGCCGATCACATTCACTTGCGTTGTCCCGGAAATATTGGCTTGCTGGGATGTTTGGTACAGATCGTATTTCCTAAAAAGCCAAAGACTGCAAAATACGCAGGAAATTGGGATCCTAAAGCGAAACAACCGTTGAGTTACCGACTTCAAAAATGGATACTCAACAATACCTTTCTGACAAAAAACATGCAGGTTTTGGTTTATGGAGAATGGGCCGGAAGTTCGAAAAATATCAAACCTTTTTTTACGGCAACCTATCGAGAGGAGGATAAAATTAAACTCAGCCCAAGAGTGCCCCGGGAGCAATTGTTGTTTATATTTGCGGGCAGTTTGGCTCCTGGAAAAAGACCGGAGTACGCTATTGAAGTTATTGAAAAATTAGCCGCTTTAGGATATCAGGTCAATTTAAAGTTTTATGGCGAGGGAAGTCAAAAAGAAAAATTGCAACAGTATTGTAAGGAATGCGGACTTTCAGGAATCGTTGGATTTATGGGCAATGCCAATGAGCCGACCTTGCGAAAAGCGTATCAGGAAAGCCATTTTGTGATTTTGCCGTCAAAAAGTGAAGGCTGGCCGAAAGTAATTGCCGAAGCGATGTTTTGGGGAAGTGTTCCGCTCGCATCAAATGTTTCCTGTGTTTCAGACATGATTGGGCAAGGGAAGCGCGGAATCTTACTTACAATGAATATAGATTCCGACATTTTAACGATAACAAAAATCATCGAAAACCCTGAGGTTTATCAACAAATGGCGCTAAATGGAATGAATTGGTCACAACAATATACACTGGATTACTTTGAAAAGCAGGTTGCTGAAATTTTAAAAAAACAATGATGAAAAAATGTATCGCAGTCTTGCTTTTATTGGTTGCGGGACTTGTATTTATAAATTCTAGAACCCCTTTCTTTTTGAGTAAAGGCGGTCCATGGTCGGTTGGTTTCGGATTTTCGCGCCAAGTTCCGCAGCAGCTGAATATTGAAAAAGCAAATATTTATACGCCTGAAAAATTAGGCGCATTTTCACCCGGGACACAGTTTTTAGCCGATTCATTTTTCATCCACACCAAAGACACGTTTTACCTTTTTTTTGAACACAAATACCTAAACAAACCAAAAGCCGCCATCGGAGTTCTGACATCGGGTGATGGAACTCATTACCGTTTTAAAGGGGATGTTCTCAAAGAAGATTTTCACCTTTCCTATCCGCAGGTTTATGAGTACAAAGGCGAATTTTACATGGTTCCGGAGAGCAAACAAGCAGGAAATATTTTATTGTATAAGGCAAAAAAATTTCCTTACCAATGGGAAATTTCCGATACGCTTGTGAAAAACGTGAGACTTAAAGATCCAACGTTATATTTGTCCGATACCTTGAATATTTTAGTGGCTTCAGACGATCACTTGTCGATGTATTTGTATGAATCAAAATCCCTGAACGGAGATTGGAAACGTGTTGAAAAACCAATTTTACAGGGTTCGGAGGCGCGTCCGGGCGGAAGAATTTTCGAAAACAATAAAAAGTTATACCTTCCGGTTCAAAATTGTTCACATGGATATGGGAGTTCATTGTCTCTTTACGAATTTGGCTTCGACCAAAATAAGATCAGCCTTGAACGAACAAATCCCAATTTCCTTAAAGGACATGCCGACATACCGGAATTTGGTTTCGGGATGCATACATTTGACATACAAAAAGTGGACGGCAGGTATTATTACGTTTATGATGGAAATCGTCTTGCGCATGACAAAAAAAGTTTTGCGGGAAAATATGCTTTGAAACTTAGTTTTTATGATCTGAAAAATTATTTTAATTGATGAAAAGAATAGTTCAGATTATTGATTCGCTAGAAATTGGAGGTGCTGAGCGCATGGCGATCAATTATGCAAATGCATTGCTAAAACAAACCGGTTTCGCTGGTTTGGTTGCTACACGAAAAGAGGGCGGCCTCAAGAATCAGATTGATGAAGGCGTATCTTATTTGTGTTTGAATCGAAAAAAAACTTTGGATTTTGGCGCCGCTTTCAGACTAAAAAATTTATGTAAAAAGCACAAAGTCACGTATTTACAACCGCATAGTAGTTCATATTTTACCGCTTTGATGGTGAAAATGATTTATCCGAAAATTAACATCATCTGGCACGACCACAATGGATTGAGCGAGTTTTTAAGTTCGAGAAAATCGGCTGCGTTAAAAATCGGATCGTTTTTTTTTAAGGGAATTGTCGTGGTCAATTACCAGTTAAAAAATTGGGCTGTTCGGGAATTGCATTGTAAAAATGTGATTTATTTGCCGAATTTTACTAATTTTCAACAAAGTACGCCGGCAGAAACCATACTCAAAGGCGAAAAAGGGAGAAGGATTTTATGTCTTGCAAACCTCAGGGATCAGAAGAACCATTTTTTATTGCTTCGGGTCGCGCGACTTTTAAAAGAAAGCCATCCAAAATGGACGTTTCATTGTGTTGGAAAAGACTTCAACGACAGTTATTCGCAAAATTTGCGAGATGCGATTGAAACGGATAAACTGCAGGAACAGGTTTATCTTTACGGTTCGCGTACCGACTCAGCTGCGATTATCAGCCAATCTGATATTGCTATCATGACTTCGAAATCTGAAGGTTTGCCTGTGGCTTTGCTTGAATACGGATTGTACAAAAAGCCTGTAGTCGTAACAGATGTGGGCGAATTGCCGCTAATTGTAAAAAATGAAGTGAATGGATTCATTGTTCAGACAGAGGATGAAAAAAGTTTCCACAAAGCGTTGGTTTATCTGATTGAAAATGAAACGGCGAGAATTCAATTGGGTAAAGCATTATATCAAACCGTTTCGGAAAATAATACTGAAGCAGCAGTGATTAAACAATATCTGAACTGGTTAGAAAATTTATAAAATGTCTGAAAGCACAAAAAAATATTTAGCGCTGGTTTTGTTGCATGTTTTGATTGGCGTGGCCATCTATGTATTTCCTTTCACTTCCAAGATTTACGGCCTCGGGACAATTCTGGGTGGAATTTATTATGTCGTGATCAATCAAAATAAGAATAATGAAGTGCTTTTGGCTGCTGCCTACATCGTTGGAAGTGAGGTGCTTTTAAGAATGACTGACGGAAATCCGATCTACGAGTTTTCAAAATATGGCGTCATGATTTTTATCATTTTAGGGATATATTACAGCGGTTTTTCCAAAAATGCCATGCCTTATTGGATTTTCATGCTTTTGCTTGTGCCCGGCGTGATTATCGCAACCTACACGATGGATCCGCATTCGAGCCTTAGAAGAGAAATCTCGTTTAATACATCAGGCCCGGCCTGTCTTGCATTGTGCTCGTTATTTACTTTTCAGCGGGACATCACGTACGAGAATATCAACAAAATTTTACTTTTTGTTGGTTTGCCTATTATTTCGACTACGATTTATTTGTCTCTTTACACACCAAGTATCAAAGATGTCGTAACCGGAACGGGATCAAATATGGAAACTTCCGGAGGTTTCGGACCAAATCAGGTGGCGACCATATTGGGATTGGGAATCTTCGTATTTGTTACGAGGCTCGTCTATTTCTCTAAAGGGAAGTTGATTTTTCTCGTCAATATGATCATTGTTTTCAATATGGGTTTTAGGGGAATTGTGACTTTTTCGAGAGGAGGAATGTTCACCGCTGTCATTATGATTTTCATTCTCTTAATAGTCACGTATACAAAAATCAATGCTAGCGGCCGATCGAAATTGAACTACCTTATTTTTGCCATTGTATTTTCAATTATCGGAATCTGGACCTATTCTTCAAGTCAGACTTCAGGACTAATCGACAAACGTTATGCGAATGAAGATTCAGCCGGAAGGGTCAAAGCAAGTAGATTTACAGGTAGGGAAGAATTGGTGAAAGATGAACTGCAAACATTTTTGGAAAATCCGATTTTTGGCGTTGGCGTCGGAATGAATTCCGAAATAAGGGAAAAGAGAACGGGCGAACTTATCGTTTCGCATAACGAAATAACCAGAATGTTGGCAGAGCACGGATCTTTAGGCGTGATGTCTCTGATCATACTGTTTTTGACGCCGATGATTCTGTATTTTGATAATAAATTCAATATCTATGTGTATTGTTTTCTTGCTTTTTGGCTGCTGACGATAAACCACGCGGCAATGAGACTCGCGGCTCCGGCATTTATATATTCCTTATCCTTGTTAAAAGTTAGAATTGATGAAGAACCTGCTGTACATCGGGAATAAGCTTTCGAGCCACGGAATTACCGTAACTTCCATCGAAACCCTTGGTTTGTTGCTCGAAGATGAAGGTTACCAATTATTTTATGCCTCTTCGAAAAAGAACAAAATCTTTCGTTTGGCTGAGATGATTTTCCGGACGATCCAATATTCCCGCAAAGCCGATTATGTGCTTATCGACACCTACAGCACGTATAATTTTTGGTATGCTTTTGCCGTAAGCCAATTGTGCCGAATGCTAAATTTGAAATACATTCCGAAACTTCACGGCGGAAACCTGCCCAACCGGTTGCGGAAAAATCCAAAGCTGTGCAGTATGATTTTTAAAAATGCGTATCTGAATATCGCGCCTTCGGGTTATTTGCTCGAAGCGTTCAAAAATCGCGGTTATGCCGAATTGGTTTACATTCCAAATACGATCGAAATCCAGAATTACAGCTTTCTGAAACGCGATAATTTACAGCCAAAACTATTATGGGTGCGTTCGCTGAGTTCGATTTACAATCCGGAAATGGCACTTCAGGTTTTGTTTAAACTCAAAAAAGATTTTCCCCAGGCGCAACTTTGCATGGTCGGTCCCGATAAGGAAAACAAACTTTCTGGCTTGCAACAAATGGCCGAAGAACTTGAACTCGACGTAACATTTACCGGAAAATTGTCGAAGTCAGAATGGATCGAATTGTCCCGGCAATACGATATTTTTATCAATACGACCCATTTTGACAACACTCCGGTAAGCGTGATGGAAGCCATGGCGCTTGGCCTTCCCGTGGTTTCTACCAATGTAGGCGGAATTCCCTACCTGCTCGAAAACAGGAAAACTGCAATTTTGGTTGACGACGAAGATACAAATGCCATGGTGTCAGGAATCAAGGAAATTATCAGCGATAATATCTTAAGCCAAGCGATGATTGCCAACGCGCTGGAAATGGTCGAAAAGTTTGATTGGAACATTGTCAAATCCAAATGGAACGAAATTTTAAATTAACACCAAAATTCCTCCATAATTTAGTAAATTGCGCCCTCAAAGGCTAACGTTTACATGATCGATAACAAGAACATACATTTTGAAATATCAGAACGAAAAATCCTGTTGCGGATTTTTGATGTGCTTTTTGTAATGCTCGCCCTTTATATAATCGGGAATATTTTCGACTTCAAATATTTCAATATTTCCGGAACCAATTTTTACTGGACGATCGTATTGGGACTTTACCTCAATATTATCGGAACTGTTTTCGAAATGTACAACCTGCAAATCGCCAGCAATCAGTTTTTAGTGATTAAAAGTATCATTCTAACGACTTCTGTTACGGTTCTGGTTTATTTGCTTACGCCAATTTATACGCCTTTATTGCCTTCAAACAGGATTCAGATTCTGTTTTTCTTTCTCGCCATTTTATCGGCGCTGTTTTTATGGAGGCTGTTTTACGTACATTTTTTAGCTTCCGACAGATTCATCAAAAAAGTAATCCTGATTTGTGACCGCGAACAGGTGGAAGAACTCGTGAACGGACTCGAAAGCGTCGATCCGCATTATAAAGTCATGGGTTATGTAAATTCCGATAGCGTGCAAAATACGCCTTCCAATTTGCAAAGTGACTTTATCGCCAACATCAATATCGATAAATTAGAAGAATTTGTCCATAAAAATAACGTTTCCGAAGTGGTCATCGCTTCCCAAAAAACGGACGGAATTACCGTAAATCTTTACAACCAGCTCATTCATCTGCTCGAAAGCGGCTACATCATCCGCGAATACACACAGGTTTATGAAGCGATTACGCAACGCATTCCGGTGCAATATGTGGCACGTGACTTTTACCGTTATTTCCCGTTTAGCCGAAGCAACCAAAACCACTTATACCTTTTGGTGACGCGCATTCTGGAGATTATCTTTTCAATCGCCGGATTGGCATTCGGAATCATTTTATTGCCGGTTATTTTAATTGGAAACCTACTTGGCAACCGCGGAAGATTGTTTTACACTCAGGACCGGATCGGGAAAAATGGCGAAGTTTTTAAAATTCTGAAATTCCGTACGATGGTTAAAAACGCAGAGTCAAATGGCGCTGTGTTTACCACGATCAATGATTCAAGGATTACGGCTTTCGGGAAGTTCTTAAGAAAAACACGTATTGACGAATTTCCGCAGTTCATAAACATCCTCAAAGGCGATATGGGTGTCATTGGGCCAAGACCAGAGCGTCCGGTTTTTGTGAATGAAATTGCTGAAGTCATGCCGTTTTATGAAACGCGCCACGTTATTAAACCCGGACTTACAGGCTGGGCGCAGGTCAATTATTCTTACGGCGAAACGATCGACGACAGTTTGATCAAATTGCAATACGACCTGTATTACATCAAACACAGAAGCATTTTCCTCGATGTCAATATCGTTTTCAAAACGCTGAGTACGGTGGTTTTTTACCGCGGACAATAAGTTATTGCTGCGATTTTGGTTTGTGCTTTAAAACCAGTTTGGTCAGCAGGATTAAGTTGGTTGCAACCAATGGCAATACGATCAGCAAATGAATTTTATTGATCATCACGATCAAGTAAATCCCGATACATCCGATTGCAAAAGCAGAAATCCTGAAAATCCACATGGTATTCTTTCTGTAAAAAAACCAGATCAGTAAAAACAAAACCGGATTAAACAACAAAATGTTGTAATTGTACTCGAGTTCGTGGTGAAAAGAATACAATCCCATTACCGAAAAAATTAACCCAATAAAAGCAACGACCGCTAAATAAAACATGTTGAGGTTGTTCACCCGCGCGAGAACGACCAAAAGCAAAAATGCCAGATAGGTATAAATATTATTCCACCAGGAAAATGGCGCTTCTGCGGTTACATTCAGGATGTTATTGTGCTTTACGAGGAGTGGTTCATTTTTATATTTTACTTCATTGATGCTTTTCTCGAGTTCCAAAGGCAAAAATATCTTTGTGCCGTTTTGGTCGACTTTGGTCCCGAAAATAATGCTCGTTCCCAGTTGCTCGTAAAAGTGGTTGTTGAAGTATGGATATAGGATTTCCCTGTAAGTTTCATCGGTTTTTTTAGTCTTCACAATCGCTTTTTCGCCCAGGATTTCGTTCAGGATATCGACAACCATCGTCGTGCAATTCCGGTCGATGAATTTGTAGGTGTAATAACGGTCTTCAGAATATAAAGCGGCGTTGAGTTTGTCAAAAAGTTTCTGCTTCTGCTCGAGCGAAAGATTCAAAATCTGCTCGGCAACCGAACGTTTTTCATAAATGTATTGGGCCGCAAAATCGTTAAAGCCGGTTGATCCCACGAAATACTGCAAATCGCCTTTTGAAAATTTTACAACAAAGTTAGGTGTGTCAAAATCAAACATGCCATAATTGTAAACGACGTCCAGATTGGATGCCGGATCTTTGATCCGAATTGCGGTATGGCCAAAAAAAGAATAGACCTCGTTGCCGGTTCCGCAGGTAATTACGCTTACAGAGGTTTTATCGGAAAGCACATTGACTTGTCCAAAAACTGAAGCATTCGAAAGCCAGAAAAGGAAAATAAATGATAGATATTTGATACGGAACATTAGAGTAGCTGTAGAAATTTGCTGCAATTTAATCAAAATATCCGGGTGTTTTACCTGAAAATCCCAAGGTCGACCTTCACAGAGAAAATGTTGGAATACAACGCCACGCTCTGGTTGCCCAAATCGGTCAGCGCATAATCAATCTGGATGCCTTTGTATTTGAATCCGAGTCCGATATTCGGCTGGAAACTGAGTTTTTTCGTATCGTCAATTTGCGTGATGTTCTGGAAATTCCCGAAACCGGTGCGCAGGAAAACCAAATCGGTATAACCAAATTCAAATCCTAAAGCTGGCGCGATACTGACAATGTCGCTCGCGATAATGTCGTTGGTTTTGTAAAATTCCATATTCAAATTGGCCGAAGCCAACAACGTATAATCGTAATGAAATTCAAACTTCTTCGACATTCCGAATTGCGCTTTTGGCAGCGTAATTTCGGTGCTTTCGGGCAAATCCTGATTTTCTCCGGGAACTGCATCTTTAATTTTAGCGTATTCTTCCTCGTCGATATTCCAGATGTTGTACGTCGTCGTAATGTCGCGAAGCATGAGTCCGAATTTCCAGTCGTTGCGTTCAAACTGCAATCCGACATCAAACCCAAATCCCCATGAATTTGCAAATTTCCCAATGATCCTGCGGATAATTTTTGCATTTACGCCATATTGAAATCCAGGAACCTGTAATTTTCGGGCGTATGAAAAAGTGACGCCATAATCCGCGGTGGAGAAATTGCTGATCCTGTTGTAATCGATGTTTCCCTGGTCGTCGATGAGTTCGGTCGTGTTCAAAATGTCGTCAACGCCAAAACGGATCGCAGAAATTCCCCAGGCGCTGCGGTCGTCAATTGCGGTGGCAAAACCTGCGTAATCGTATTGGGCGATGTTTGCAAAATAACTCGCGTGCATCAGCGAAACCTGTTTATCTTCCACAGCGATCAGTCCGGCCGGATTCCAATAACCAGAATTCACGTCGGCAGTACTCGAAGTCACCGCATTGGCCATTCCAAGCGCAGCCGCGTCGACTCCAATATTCATAAATTCATTTGAATATTTTCGGATCGCCTGGCCATAACTCGCAGTAAACAGTAAAAGAAAGAGGATTAGCGGAATTTTTTTCAATGTAAAAATTTTTTACAAACCGGAATTTGCTTTTTAATTCGTGCCCAAAAATATAAATTTTTATCGAGGTTACTTGCCTGTGGCGTTTAATAATATCGGCGCGGCAAATCCGTTTAAAAATCTACATAAAAAACGCACTTGTCTTTAACTTATTGTACTAAATTTGTTTTTCAAAAATTTAAGCCCATGTCGATCAAATCCCAGATTCCGAATACCATTACGCTTCTCAATTTATTTTGTGGCTGCATTGCAGTGATTTTTGCATTTCACAGGGATTTTGAAATGGCTTTCGCGTTTGTTTGCCTTGGAATTTTCCTGGATTTTTTCGATGGTTTTTTCGCGCGTTTGTTCAAAGTTTCGAGTCCGCTTGGCTTGCAGCTTGATTCGTTGGCTGATATGGTGACCAGCGGCGTCGCTCCGGGTTTGGTGATGCATCAGATGATGGTAAGCAATCTGGCTTCAGCCAATGTGGAACAGTTTCAGATTTTCCCGTATCTGGGTTTTATCATCACACTTGGTTCTTGTTTCAGGCTTGCGAATTTCAACATTGACACGCGACAGACCGATTCTTTCATCGGTTTGCCAACACCAGCCAACGCGTTGTTCATCATGAGTTTGCCATTGGTTTTAAAAACCACCGATTCGTTTGTTGTTGTAGAAGCGCTAAACAATCAGTGGATTCTGTTGGTAATTTCATTATTTAGCGCTTACATTCTCAACGCGGAAATTCCATTATTTTCTTTAAAAATTAAAAACTTCAACTTTAAAGACAATGCGATTCAAGTTGTTTTTCTGCTGATTTCGGTGTTGTTGCTGGTTTTCTTCCAATATTTGGGCATTCCGTTGCTGATTTTGACCTATGTCTTGATGTCGGTAATCAACAACAAATTCCTGAAAAAGTAATTTCGTTTCATGAGAAAACCAGCTGCCAGAAAACCGGCCGTAAAGCGCAAACCGCGTGCGAAAAAGAAAACTTCGTGGTTCGGCGGCAAAGGTTTCCGGATTGTTTTAAGTCTTTTTGCAGCGCTTCTGATCTTCGGAATTGGGTACCATTACCGAACCGGGATCGCGTATTATCTCGGGTACAAATCGCATAAAGTTGCAAAAACTGAGGCGGAGGAAAAGCGTCTTTCAGATGTCCGAAATTTCCAGGTTTTGAGCAAATATCCCGATAAAGTCGTGGGTTTCGATGTGTCGCAATACCAGGGCGAGATCAATTGGGACAAAGTGAAATTTGTTGAAAATACCTTTTCGCTCGATTTTGTATTCATTCGCGCGACTGCCGGAAAAAATGTTACCGATGCTTGTTTCAGTTACAATTGGGCCGGGGCCAAAAAAAGAAAAATCATTCGCGGTGCTTATCATTATTACCGTCCGAATGAAAATTCGCTCGAGCAGGCGCAAAATTTTATCAAAGCGGTCAAATTAAGAAAAGGCGATTTGCCGCCGGTGCTCGACATTGAAGCGCTTCCGAAAGACCAGCCGATGGACAGTTTGAAATCGGGACTCAAACGCTGGCTGCGCAAAATCGATTCGCATTATAAAGTCAGGCCCATTATTTATACGGGAGAGAAATACTACAATGCTTTTTTGAAAGACGAATTTAGTGAATACACATTTTGGATCGCGAACTACAATTTTTTTGTGGAGGAAATGAAAGATGATTGGCAGTTTTGGCAGTTTACCGAGAAAGCTTCCGTATCGGGAATTCTGGGAAATGTTGACATTAATATTTATAACGGGACGCCAAAACAGCTGGGTTATCTGACAATCAATTAGGGTAATTTTGAAAGAAACAAAAGAACAGCAAAGGCGGCAACAAATAACAAACCAGTCATTGGATGGGCGAAATTTACCGTGTAGCCAAATGCTCTGATGCGTTTTGGCAGCCAAATTCGGTCGTCATTTGTATTGTAGTAGAATAAACCCCAAACCCAATTTTGCGGATCGTCGTGCCATTGATCGTATTGGTTTTGGTCGTATTTTCTCATCTGAATTAAAATTCCAGTTTCTTTTTACGGAGTTCGAAGTTTTGCCCGAGGTAAACGCGGCGCACCATTTCATCTTCGACGAGTTCTTCGGGAATTCCGGCTTTGAGAATTCCGCCTTCAAACATCAAATAGGTTTTGTCGGTAATGGCAAGGGTTTCCTGCACATTGTGATCGGTAATTAAGATTCCGATATTTTTGTTTTTGAGCTGGGCGACAATTCTCTGGATGTCTTCCACCGCAACCGGATCGACACCGGCGAAAGGTTCGTCCAATAGGATAAATTTCGGATCAGTGGCCAAAGCACGAGCGATTTCAGTACGCCTTCTTTCACCACCGGAAAGCAAATCGCCGCGGTTGGTGCGAATGTGCTGCAAACTAAATTCATCAATCAATGATTCCATTTTCGCTTCCTGTTCGGCTTTTGACAAATTGGTCAGTTGCAACACGCTCAGGATGTTGTCTTCAATGCTGAGTTTTCTGAAAACCGACGCTTCCTGTGCCAAATATCCGATGCCTTGCTGGGCGCGTTTGTACATCGGGAAATTGGTGATTTCCATATCGTCGAGGTAAATCGTTCCCGAATTCGGCTTGACCAAACCTACGATCATGTAAAACGAAGTCGTTTTTCCGGCGCCGTTCGGGCCTAATAAACCTACGATTTCACCCTGGTTGACTTCGACAGAAATGCCTTTTACGACGCTTCGGCCTTTGTATGTTTTTACTAAATTGTCTGCTCTTAAAATCATTGGAGTAGCTTAGCGGCTGATTAACTGAGTGCCTGTGTTTTGTGCAAATTAACGAATAAACAGATTCAACAAACGAACCTTTAACAATTATTTCTGTTCTTCGAGCGCTTCCCAAAATTCGTACGCACGGCGCAAATGCGGGACAACAATCGTTCCGCCTACGAGCGTGGCAATTCCGAGTGCTTCCATCACTTCTTCTTTGGTTACACCTTGGTTATAACTGGTTTCAAGATGGTATTTTACGCAATCGTCGCAACGCAAAACCGCAGAAGCGACAAGGCCTAAAAGTTCTTTTGTCTTCACATCCAGAGCGCCCGGCGCGTATGCATTGGTGTCAAGATTGAAAATTCTTTTGATGATTTTATTGTTGTCCGCGAGCAGTTTTTCGTTCATTTTTCCGCGGTAATCATTGAATTCTTTGACAATATCAGACATTGTTTTCTGCTTTAAGTTTGTTTCTGTAAACGATTCTTGAAATAAAAATACTGGCTTCATAAATGAGCAGCATTGGCAAAGCCACAATAATCTGGCTTACGACATCCGGAGGCGTCACGATTGCTGCAACGATCAGGATAATTACAACCGCCCATTTCCAGTATTTCCGTAAAAATATAGGTGTCACGAGTCCGAGTTTGGTGAGGAAAAAGATAATGATGGGCATTTCAAAAAACAATCCGCTCGCAATGACCGAAGTTTTGAGCATGCTGATGTAGGATTCCAGGTTGAATTCGTTTTTAACGGCAGCGCTGACTTTAAACGTAGCGAAGAAATTGACCGACATCGGAACGACGATGAAATATCCGAAAAGTACGCCAAGGAAAAATAAAAACGACGCGATAAAAATGAACAACTTTGCGTTTTTTCGTTCTTTCGGATATAATGCCGGACTGATAAATTTCCACAATTCCCACAGAATGTAAGGAAAAGCGAGGATAAAACCCGCCATGATACAAATCCAGACCAGAATATTTACTTGGCCTTCCATGGCTGTATTCTGAAGGATAAAATCGAGTTCGGTGACGCAAATGCTGTCCTGAAAACCTACGTAATGCGACAAATCGCAAAACCAGCGGTAAGTGATAAAGTTGGGATTGGTTGGCCCGAATAAAATCACATCAAAAATATAATCACTTACAAAAAAAACAATTGTTGCAGAAACCAACACTGCAATCGTACTTCTTACCAACAGCCATCTCAAGTCTTCAAGATGGTCCAAAAACGACATTTCGTTTATATTCTTTTTAGCCATTATACTATTCCTTCTTTTAAAATATCGTGTAAATGTAATACGCCTTTGTAGGTTCCGTTTTCAACGACTACGAGCTGCGTAATTGAAAAATCCTCGAGGATGTTTAAAGCATCTACGACCATATCGGACAACTGGATTACTTTTGGGTTTTTTGTCATGATGTCTTTTGCCGACAAATCGGAAAACGAATCCCGGTCGGTCAGCATCCGTCGGATGTCGCCATCGGTAATAATGCCGAGGATTTTTTCGTTTTCGATCACCGCGGTAACGCCGAGCCTTTTCTCCGAGATCTCAAAAATAACTTTTTTTATCGAAGAATCTGGTGTGACCATCGGTTTGTGTGTCTGATCGAGCATATCACCCACGCGCAAAAGCAATTTTTTTCCCAAAGCGCCGCCGGGATGGTATTTGGCAAAATCCTCGGGTTTAAAATCGCGCATTTCCATCAGGCAAATCGCCAGCGCATCGCCCATGACAAGTTGTGCGGTGGTGCTGTTTGTTGGTGCCAGATTGTTCCGGCAGGCCTCCGATTCAACGGTGGTATTGAGTACAAAGTCGGAGCCTTTCGCAAGAAACGAAGTCGTATTTCCGGTGATGGCAATTAAGGTGTTTTCAAAACGTTTTAAAAGTGGAACTAAAGCCTTGATTTCCGGGCTGTTTCCGCTTTTTGAAAGGCAGATGATCACATCGTCATTTTGTACCATTCCGAGGTCGCCGTGAATGGCTTCCGATGCATGCAAAAACATCGAAGGTGTTCCTGTAGAATTGAATGTTGCGACGATTTTTTGTGCGATAATGGCACTTTTTCCAATGCCAGTTACCACCACGCGGCCCTTGCAATTGTAGATGATTTCGACCGCAGCAGCAAAACCGGAATCCAGGAAATCAACCAGTTTTTTTATGGACTCGCTTTCGGAAAGAATGGCCTTCTTTGCGACGGCGAGTATATTTTCTTTTGTTATCAAATCAGAATGTATAAAATTTGTGTGTATTAAAGAAAGTTGTATCTTTATGTGATTGCAAATTTATACAAAATACCATTAGCAAAGAATGAATTCAAGCGAAATTGACATACACAAAGAACTCAAAAAGTATTTTGGTTTCAACCAGTTTAAAGGCTTACAAGAGCAAGTTATCAAAAGTATCTTATCGGAAAAAAACACTTTCGTGATCATGCCTACGGGCGGCGGAAAGTCATTGTGTTATCAATTGCCCGCTTTAATCGAGCCTGGAACTGCGATCGTTGTTTCGCCACTTATCGCGCTGATGAAGAATCAGGTAGATGCGATCCGCAGCCTTTCATCCGAAACCGGAATCGCGCATGTATTGAATTCGTCATTGACCAAATCGGAAATCACCCAGGTCAAAAAAGACATCACTTCGGGAATTACCAAATTATTATATGTTGCGCCCGAATCCCTTACAAAAGAAGAGTATGTGCAGTTTTTGCAAAGTGTGCCCATTTCGTTTGTAGCGATTGATGAAGCACATTGTATTTCCGAATGGGGACACGATTTTCGTCCGGAATACAGAAATTTACGCCATATTATCAAACAACTGGGCAATGTTCCGGTTATTGGATTGACCGCTACTGCGACGCCAAAAGTACAGGAAGACATTCTTAAAAATTTGGATATGTCCGATGCAAAAACGTTTAAAGCATCGTTCAACCGTCCGAATTTGTTTTACGAAGTACGTACCAAAACCAAAAATATCGAATCGGATATCATCCGTTTCATCAAACAGCACAAAGGAAAATCCGGAATCATTTATTGCCTGAGCCGTAAAAAAGTGGAAGCCATTGCCGAAGTTTTACAGGTCAATGGCATCAGCGCAGTTCCTTATCACGCCGGACTTGACGCCAAAACCCGCGCCAAACATCAGGACATGTTTTTGATGGAGGATGTCGATGTGGTTGTAGCGACAATTGCATTCGGAATGGGAATCGACAAGCCAGATGTTCGTTTCGTGATTCACCATGACATTCCAAAATCACTCGAAAGTTACTATCAGGAAACCGGTCGCGCCGGCCGTGATGGAGGCGAAGGGCATTGTATGGCGTATTATTCATACAAAGACGTCGAGAAGTTGGAAAAATTCATGTCAGGAAAACCAGTCGCCGAGCAGGAAATCGGTTTTGCACTGCTGCAGGAAGTTGTGGCTTATGCCGAAACGTCTATGTCGAGGCGTAAATTTTTACTGCATTATTTCGGTGAAGAATTTGACGGCGAAACCGGTGAAGGTGCAGATATGGATGACAACGTTCGCAACCCGAAATCGAAAATCGAAGCGATGGACGAAGTCGTAAAACTGCTTAAAGTGGTTCGCGATACCAAACATTTATACAAATCAAAAGAAATTATATTTACACTGATCGGCCGCGTCAATGCTGTCATCAAAGCGCACAGAACAGATACCCAGCAGTTTTTTGGCAGTGGCGTCGATTTTGAAGAAAGGCATTGGATGGCCTTAATTCGCCAGGTTTTGGTCGAAGGTTTGCTGTCGAAGGACATCGAAACTTATGGAATTTTGAAAGTAACCGACAAAGGACTCGATTTCATCAACCATCCGAAAAGTTTTATGATGTCGGAAGACCATGAATACAATGAATCGGAAGACGAATCGATTGTTACAGCGGCAAAATCTTCCGGAACGGCCGATGAAGCTTTGATGGGAATGCTTCGTGATCTTCGTAAAAAGGTCGCGAAAAAACTCGGCGTTCCGCCATTTGTAGTGTTTCAGGATCCTTCTTTGGAAGATATGGCGCTCAAATATCCAATCAAAAATGAAGAACTCATCAACATTCACGGTGTAGGCGAGGGCAAAGCTAAAAAATACGGAAAGGAATTTATCGAACTGATCAGCCGTTATGTTGAAGACAACGACATTGTTCGTCCTGATGATCTCGTCGTGAAATCGACTGGCGCAAATTCTGCCAACAAATTGTACATCATCCAAAACATTGACCGCAAATTGGCCTTGACCGACATCGCTTCTGCAAAAGGCCTGACCATGGAAGCGTTGATCAAAGAAATGGAACAAATCGTATATTCAGGTACCAAACTCAACATCAAATATTGGGTCGATGATATGCTCGACGACGACCAACAAGAAGAAATCCACGAGTATTTTATGGAATCCGAATCAGACAAAATCGAAGACGCGCTCAAAGAATTCGACGGCGATTATGACATCAGCGAATTGCGCTTAATGCGAATCAAATTCATCAGCGAAGTCGCAAACTAATGAATACCTGACATGAACAATTGATAATTAAAATCCCGAAATGGGATTTTTTTATGGACAAATATTTCTTTATTGATCCTCATAAATTTCACCACGATGCGGTTTCAAAGCATCGCGCACGCCAATCATATTTTCGTCGGTGACCACCATGAAAGCAATCGCGTGCATGTCATTCAGCACCTGAAAACCGGTGATGTTGAGCGGTAATTTTTCTATGGCAATATATTCTTTAAGGTGAATTTCGTGGTGTTCTGCGGTTTTTGCTGCAGCCGATCCGCGGAAATCCCAAATCAGTTTAATTTTTCTCATGCTGCAAAAATATCAATTTTTTTTGGGCGAACGGCCGCGCTTTCCATTGCAATCTTTTTAGAAAATTTACTTTCGCGCGCTCCAGTAATTTTCTAAAAAGGATTTTCATTGCAATCGCTGTCGCAATTTGGGTTAACAGACAAATTTCCTACCTTTGCCGCATGCCAAAAGAACTTTTACTTCAGGTTTCACCGGAAATCGCCGCAAACCCAACTTTGTTAAAAGAACAGGTCGGCAAATCCCTGCGCATTTCCGAGAAAGACATCCTGCATACCGTAATTCTGAAACGCTCGATTGACGCCCGACAGAAAGCCATCAAAGTCAACCTGAAACTGGACGTTTTTTTTAACGGGGAAGAAATTACCGAACAAAAAATTATCCTTCCAAATTATTCAGATGTTTCAAATGCAGCAGAAGTGATTGTCGTTGGCGCAGGCCCGGCCGGACTTTTTGCAGCGTTGCAATTGATCGAACTTGGCCTAAAACCAATTGTAATCGAACGCGGCAAAGACGTTCGTGGCAGAAGGCGCGACCTCAAAGCGATCAACCTCGAGCACACGGTCAATGAAGATTCGAATTACTGTTTTGGAGAAGGCGGCGCAGGAACTTATTCCGACGGAAAATTATACACGCGTTCCAAAAAACGAGGCGATGTCGACCGGATTCTAAATCTTTTTGTGGCTTTTGGCGCTTCACCTGAAATCCTGATCGAGGCGCATCCGCACATCGGAACCAACAAACTTCCGCAAATCATTCAGGATATGCGCGAGAAAATTGTCGAGTTTGGTGGAAAAGTACTTTTTGAAACCAGGCTGACAGACATTCTTATAAAAAATAACGAAGTTCAGGGCATTGTCACACAAAGTGGCGAAACGATTCTGGCATCGAAAGTAATATTGGCCACCGGCCACTCGGCACGCGATATTTTTGAATTGCTTGACCGCAAGAAAGTTTTCATCGAAGCCAAACCATTTGCGCTTGGCGTTCGTGCAGAACATCCACAGGAATTGATCGATAAGATCCAATACAGCTGCGATTACCGTGGCGAATTTTTACCGCCGGCTGCCTATTCAATCGTGAAACAGGTCAATGGACGCGGCATGTATTCGTTTTGTATGTGTCCGGGTGGCGTGATTGCGCCGTGTGCGACGAGTCCGGGCGAAGTGGTCACCAATGGCTGGTCGCCGTCAAAACGGGATCAGGCTACAGCCAATTCCGGAATTGTGATCGAACTTAAAATGGAAGATTTTAAGCCGTTTGCCAAATTTGGCGCGCTTGCCGCAATGGAGTTCCAGAAAAGCATCGAACAGAAGGCTTGGCACGTTGCAGGACAAACCCAAAAAGTTCCGGCGCAGCGCATGATCGATTTCACACAAAATAAAGTGTCGTCTGAAATTCCGAAAACGTCTTATGTTCCCGGAACGACTTCGGTAGAAATGGGAACGGTTTTTCCAGGATTTCTGACACAAATCTTACGTGAAGGTTTTACGGAATTCGGCAAATCGGTGAGGGGTTATCTGACCAATGATGCGATTTTACACGCACCCGAATCGCGTACGTCTTCGCCAGTCAGGATTCCGCGTGATGCCATTTCGCTTGAGCATCTGCAAATCAAAGGGCTTTATCCTTGCGGAGAAGGCGCGGGTTACGCAGGCGGAATTATATCTGCAGCGATCGACGGTGAAAAGTGCGCACTCAAATGCGCTGAAACGGTAAAAAGATAACTAAAGGAACAAATCGAAACATAAAGTTAAAGCATCCAATTTTCTGCAACTTTTTTGTATTTTTGATCAGCTATGACTTATATAAAAGAAGAAAATGTCATTCTGGTAAATGATAAAGACGAACAAATCGGACTGATGCCGAAGCTCGAAGCACACGAAAAAGCCTTATTGCACAGGGCATTTTCTGTTTTTATACTCAATAGTAAAAACGAAATCATGCTTCAGCAACGCGCAGCTGAAAAATACCATTCGCCGTTGTTGTGGACCAATACCTGTTGCAGCCACCAGCGCGAAGGGGAAACCAATATCGAAGCCGGAACGCGCAGGTTGTTTGAAGAAATGGGTTTTAAAGCAGAGTTGAAGGAATTGTTTCATTTTATTTACAAAGCGCCTTTCGACAACGGACTTACCGAACATGAATTCGATCACGTCATGATTGGATATTACAACGAAAATCCAGAAATTAACAGCGAAGAGGTTGAGAATTGGAAATGGATGGCCATCGAAGATGTCAAAAAAGACATGCAGCAGAATCCGGGAATTTATACCGTTTGGTTCAAGATTATTTTTGACGAATTTTACCATTACCTTGAAGACCATAAATTGTGATCTCAAAAGGATTCAATTCTTAACTCATAAATCAAAAATCATAAATTGAATGAAAGTCACAGTCAGCAGGAAAGCCCATTTTAATGCCGCACACCGTTTGCACCGAAAAGACTGGTCGTTTGAGAAAAATGATTCGGTTTTTGGAAAGTGCAACAATGCCAATTTTCACGGACACAATTACGAACTAACGGTCAGTGTAACAGGCGAAATTGATCCGGAAACGGGTTATGTTATGGATATTAAAGATTTGGCTGACCTGATTTTTGAAGAAGTCGAACAGGCATTTGACCATAAAAATTTAAATCTCGACGTACCGGAATTCGCCAATTTGAATCCGACTGCTGAAAATATATCCGTGGTAATCTGGAATAAGATGCGCAAAAGAATCAAACCTGAACTCGACCTGGAAATTGTTTTGTATGAAACGCCAAGGAATTTTGTGACTTATCGTGGCAATTGATTTCGAAAATCGTATAATTTATTACCGAAATAATATCACAAATCCCAATTGTATTTTTCGAATTTTACAGCTTAAAAGAATAAGATGAATCCAAAATTATATCCGTTGCAATTTGAGCCCATTTTCAAAGAAAGAATCTGGGGCGGCGAGAAACTTAAAACAATATTTGATAAACCAATCACCTCCAAAATTACCGGTGAGAGCTGGGAACTTTCTGCTGTTGAAGGCGATGTAAGTGTCATTTCCAATGGTGATTTAAAAGGCAAATCGCTCACAGACATCATCAACCAATTTCCCGACGAACTTCTGGGAACGGCAATTCACAAACGTTTCGGAAAGCAATTTCCGCTATTGTTTAAATATCTTGATGCTAAAGAAGACCTTTCCATCCAAGTGCATCCAAACGACGAACTTGCAAAAAAACGCCACAATTCTTTTGGTAAAACTGAAATGTGGTATGTGGTCCAAGCCGATGAAAATGCAAGGATTATTGTCGGATTTAAAGAAAAATCGAGTCCGGAGCAATATCTGAAAAGCCTCGAAGACAAAAATATTCTGTCGATTTTAAATTCGGTGAACGCAAAAAAAGGCGATGTTTTCTTTTTGGAAACCGGAACTGTGCATGCAATCGGCGCAGGTTTGGTCGTTGCCGAAATCCAGCAAACGTCTGACATCACTTATAGAATTTACGATTTTGACCGTAAAGATGCCGATGGAAACAAACGTGAATTGCATGTCGATCTGGCTCTGGACGCGATCAATTACAACACGACTGACACGCAGAAGACGTATACTGAAAATGCAAATGAATCCAATACAATGGTCGATTGTCCGTATTTCACGACCAATTTGATTCCGCTTGACGGAAATACAACGGTTGAAAAAGACGGCCATTCATTCACGGTTTACATGTGTACGGAAGGAAATTTTCAAATTGAATCCAACGGAAATACGTATTCCTATCAAAAAGGCGATACGGTTTTAATTCCAGCGGCTTTAAAGTCGTTCGCGCTCAGCGGAAAAGCTTCTGTCTTAGAAATTTATATTTCATAGCCGGTTATAAAAAGAATATGTGTATTTTTGCACCGGATTTTAAAAATTAAAAATAAAATGGCGAACGTTAAGAATTTAAAGAAAGACATCAACTACGTATTGGGAGATATTATTGAAGCAGTATATTTATTTGAAATGTCAACTTCAGGAAAACCAACTGATGAAACAAACGCATTGATTGATGAAGCGATTGCTACTTTCGACGCTTTGATCACTAAAGTAAACGCTAAAAACGTTGAGAATAAAAAAGCACATTTCAAACAAATCAACGTAGAATTGGAACAAGCTGCAAATCAATTGGTTGGTAAAATCAATGATTTGCAGTAAAAAAAAGCAATAAAAAAGTGTAATTTTATTTTGGAAATTTAAAATTCACTTCTATATTTGCACCCGTATTGAGACGCCGGTGTAGCTCAGTTGGCTAGAGCAGCTGATTTGTAATCAGCAGGTCGTGGGTTCGAGTCCCTCTATCGGCTCAAAAAACCATCACATTTATTTGTGGTGGTTTTTTTTATTTTCAGACAAGACGTAAAAAAACCGCTGGTGTTTATTCAGCGGTTTTTCTTTTGAATTATTGTCCGAGTTTTTTTCTTTCGTTGTAGTATTTGATCAATTCCTTTCCGTATAGCGACTGGGCCACTTTTGGTGTCATCGATTTTTGGATTGTGTCCAGATATTTCAAATTGATGTCCGGAATTTCTTTCAGGGTAATAAATGGGGCGATTTCAAGATCTTTGTTGTTGATCGCAAAGTTCGTCGTATACAAGTAGCGTCTTTTCGTGACCAATTCCTGAACGGTTTTGATGCTGTCAATTCTTTTTGTGTTGTTAAATTTGAAGGCTTTAAAACGCGCTTCGATCAGCGTTAGGGTTTGATCTGTAAAACGCGAATTGACCTTTTTGAATTCGTCGTATTTTTCCTGGTTTTTCGAACCTGTAATTTTCGAATCGTATAGAAAATGGTCCAGACTGGTTTCGATATTGATTTTTCCCGGTTCCACAAAAAACGGAATGTTGTTGTCAACCGAATTCGTAACGCCACGATCCAAAAACAGATAATACATTTCTGGTGATTTGATATCGAATGCGGCAGTGAAATGGGAATCGCCGTCGATTTTTATCGTATCAATCGGTACAAGGCTCGTGTCAACTATTTTCTGGATGTATAAAGTTCCTTTTTTAAGTCCTTTGATATTTCCTGTGATTGTAAGGTTTTTATCAGATTCTTTTTGGCTGCAGCCAACAATTAAAAGCGACGCAACAACTGCGGCAATCGAATATTTCATGAAATATGAGTTTAACTTCTCTCCGATGGGCCACTCTGGCATCGGGTTGGCAAAATAATAAAAAAATCCCCAATTTGTCATACAAATCGGGGATTATAAATTTTAGTTTTTCGCAAATTATCCTTTAAGCCAGGCTTCTTTGAGTTTGCTTTTCGAATTGTCGGTCGCTTTGAAAGTTTCTGAATCTTCGTATGGAAGTTTTACTTTTCCGTTCAGCGTCAAATCTTTTCCATCGCGTTTGATTTTCAATGCAATCGCATCGCCTTCTTTCCAGTTTTGACTGCCCATGATCATCTCGTAAATGTTATCGAGATTGTAGTTTGTTCCGTTTACAGCTGTAATGATATCGCCACCTTTTAATCCTAAAGTGCTGTAAAAATCAGGCAAAACCGTATCGGGAAGCACAACGATTTCTTTGGTTGTAGGATTTACCGTGATGTAAGGTTTTTGTCCTTTGATGAATACGTTTCCTGGGATTTTGGTTGCGATTTTTGTCACGCCCACTTTCGCCAAATACGTATCGTACGGAATTGGCGTTGGCCCGGCCACATAAGTTTTCAGGAATTCGCCTACTTCAGGATAAGTCAGTTCGGTGATTTTTCCGAAAAGTTCTTTGTCATCAAACGCTTTGTTCGCACCGTAAGCATCAGACAACTTTTGCATCAGATCCAGAACGCCTCTTTCGCCATTGCTTTTCTCGCGTATGATGATGTCGATACACATTCCGATCAACGCGCCTTTCTCGTAAACGTTCAGATATTGGTCTTTGTAAGGTTTGTTCAATACGTTTGCGCTCATAGTCGTAAACGGCATGGTGTCATCAAGATTTTTTGAATTGGCGATTTTCCCGGCCATTCTGGTATAAAATTCATCTTCCGTAATCAATCCCTGATTCACCTGAAAAAGATTTGCAAAATATTCCGTCACACCTTCATACATCCACAAATGCTCCGACATTTTTGGCGCATTGTAATCGAAATTCTGGATTTCTTTGGAATGGATGGCCAACGGCGTAACGATGTGGAAAAATTCGTGTGAAACCACATCTTTCAACTGTTCTGCCAATTGGTCTTTAGGCATCGCTTCGGGCATGACCACTGTAGTTGCTGTCGGATGTTCGAGCGCACCGAAACCCTGTGCGTCTTTTTGGTTCATGTCTGACAAATAAATCAGGACGCTGTATTTTTTGGTGGCATTGAATTTTCCGAGGAATTTTTTCTGTGCCGTTACCATCGTTTTCATTTCTGGCGTAATGCTTTCTGCTGTGACGAGTCCGTTTGGCGAATAAACCGCAGTCAGTATTTCCATTCCGTCGACATTAAAAGTCGTGTAATCTGGTTTGGCATACATGATCGGGTTTTCAACCAATTCTGCGTAACGCGAAACGGTAAAAACATCTTTCGTCTTGCTGGCATCGGTATCAGTCATCGATGTAGCGCCCCAAAGTGTTTCAGGATGCGTAACCGACAATACGTACGGAGCTGTCAGAATATTGTCAAAATAGCCGACAAATCCATGCGTATTGAGCATGAAATTTTTGCCTTCCAGGATATTCGTTCCCGCAGGTGAGAAAACATTTTTTCCACCGAATTCATGTCCGGGTTCTTCAGAATCATAAGTGTCATTGACCCAATAGGTCACTTTCGCAAGTTTTTTGGCGTCTTTGATGGTCCAGGAATTTTCATCCATTTTAGCTACAGACAACGGTTTGCCTTTGGCATCATAAGCTTTCAGGTTTTCAATGTATTTTCCGTAATCATCTTCAGAATAAGTTCCGGGAACAGTTTTCGGAATGTGGAAAGTAATTTCGGCAGTCGTGATTTTTGGCGGAGTGACCGTTACCATGACTTTATCGTCTTTAACGGTATTGAGGTCGATGTCTACTTTTACATCGTTGCCTTTTTTCGATTGTGCGTTGGTGTTGTAGCTAAATAAAAGCGCTGCAAAAGCCAGTGTCAAGGCTGTTTTTTTCATTAATTTCTGTATTTTTTTAAGGAATAGGTATGCGAATGTATAAAATAGTTACAGTCCGCTAAATCTTTTTAGTATCGGATTAACACTATTGGCAGCGAAGTGTGCAAAAAAAAACTCCCGCGTTGCAGGAGTTCAAGGATTTAATCCATTTTGTTTTTGATGTAATATTTTCCGTCGAGTTCTTCGTCGAAGTCGTCAATTTTTGGCGGTTTTGGTTTTGGCTTGCTGGCCATGGCTTTTTTCTTCCAGAGTTCGAACTTATCTGCCGTGAGCCTTTTTTTCATAATCTCCAGGATTTCCTTTTCGGCAAACCCAAATTCTTTTTTTATGATCTCAAACGGATTCCGTTCTTCAAGCGCCAGGGTGACAAGTCTCTCGTTTTGTTCCCAGGTTAATTCGATGCGTTTACTCTTTTTCATTAATCGGAAATTAATTCTGATAAAGGTTTTAAGGTTAGATTTCTAAACCAATATTAAGAAAAAAAATAATTACTTTTTCAGCTGCATTCAAATTTTTTTTAATCATTTTTATTTTGAGTCGTAGTGCCGCTTTTTTGGAACGGAATTTTTAGCAGATTTCCCAGGTCGTTGTGCTCTTCAGGTTTCATATGCGTATCAACGCCGTACACAATTTTGTCGCGATCTAAAATGGTAAATGTTCCAAAAATACGATCCCAGATCGAAAAGATATTTCCGTAATTGCTGTCGGTATACGGCAAAACATAATGGTGGTGGACTTTATGCATGTCAGGCGAAACAATAAAATAGCTCAGCAAGCGGTCAATTTTTTTCGGGAGCGAAATATTGGCATGATTGAACTGCGAGAATACCACCGACATCGATTGGTATAAAAACACCAGCCACATCGGCGCACCAATGATCAAAACACCCAAAGTCGTAAAAACAAACCGGATCACACTTTCACCCGGATGGTGGCGGTTTGCGGTGGTCGTATCAATCCAAGTATCGGTATGGTGAATCAGGTGAAAGCGCCACATGATTTTTGTTTTGTGCTGCGCCCAATGAGCAAGATAGGCGCCAATGAGGTCGAGCAGCAACAATCCAATTAAAGTGTAAATCCAAATGTTGATCTCAGGCAGCCATTGCAGGATTCCGAAATGATTTTCAGTCGCCCATTCTGCTGTCATCAGTAAAATGAAAGCCATGACAAAATTGACGACGATTGTCGTTACTGTAAAAAAGATATTGATTCCGGCGTGGTTCCATTTTTTGTAATCGAATGAAAATAGCGGCGCGACACTTTCCAGCATCCAGAAAAATGCAATTCCGCCAGCGAGAATCAATCCGCGGTGCAAGGAAGGAATTGTCGAAAAATAAGCGATAACAGCGTCCATATATTATAAGATTAAATCCAAATTTACTTTTTTTCCGGAAAGCACAAACAAAAAACGATGAAACCAATTCATCGTTTAAACAATATGAAATTGAAATTATTCTCTTCTGTCTTCGGGTTCAAATTCTGTTTTTCGCAGCAGGTTTTTGTAAACCAATCCGCCAGCGATCGCACCCAAAATCGGAGCAACAATAAACAACCACAATTGCTCAAGCGCCCAACCTTGAACAAAAACGGCCTGGCTGATGCTTCGCGCCGGATTTACCGAGGTATTGGTTACCGGAATGCTGATCAGGTGAATCAATGTCAGTGCAAATCCAATCGCGATTCCTGCAAAAGCTTCACGCGCACGGTCTTTTTCGGTCACGCCAAAGATGATAATAATGAACATGAAAGTCATAACAAATTCCGTAACGAACGACGAAACAACATCGTAACCACCTGGTGAATGCACGCCATATCCGTTGGCTGCAAAGTTCCCGATGCCGCTTCCGTTTCCGGTTGCGATGATATACAATACGCCGGCGCCAACGATTCCGCCAAGGATCTGCGAAATTACGTACGGCAAAACCGTAGCAGTTTCAACGCGTCCGCCTGCCCACAATCCGATTGTTACTGCCGGATTTAAATGCGCTCCGGAAATCCGTCCCAACGCATAAGCGATCGTCAGTACCGTTAAACCGAAAGCGAGAGAAACGCCTACAAGTCCGATGCCGATGAAAGGTTCAGATGTAAAATTGGCTGCTAAAACGGCGCTTCCGCAACCGCCTAAAACCAGCCAGAAAGTGCCGAGAAATTCTGCTGCAAATTTTTTCATAATGTTTGTATTTAATTTATAATTGGTTCAGAAATCATTTGATAAAAAACGAATATTCATAAGCCCAGAGGATCAGTATGATCTGCAACGGAAGCCGGATAAGCAGCGCCCATTTTGGCAATCCGAGACTGGCTTTTTTATTTAAATACATATAAAGATTTGCGGGGAAAATGGCGATCAGCAGCGCAATAATGCCCAAAGCAGCGTAAGATGAAGTGGCCGGAAAACACAACAAAAGTCCGAGAATGATTTCAGCACAGCCGCTGATATTGTTTAGTAATTTTGGATTCGGGAACTGGTGCGGAATCATTCTGACGTACAATCTGGGTTTCCTGAAATGATTCATTCCTGCGAGAATATAAAGTAAAGCCATCAAGTATAAATGCCAGGGTAACATCATAAAATTCAGCTTTAAAATATGAAATTGTTAATTTCGGTATGGCTAATGTAGGAATTTTTTAGATCAGATGTTAAAATTAGGCGTAAAAAAACCGGAAATGAATTCCGGTTTTTTGAATTTTTATCAGTTATTAGTTTCCGAACATAACGGTAAAAGTCGTTCCTTTTCCGAGTTTACTTGCAACGGTAATTTTGCCTTTCATGGTTTCAATTTGCGCTTTAGTCATAAACAAACCAATTCCTTTGGCTTCCGGATGTTTGTGGAAAACCTGGTTCATCCCGAATAATTTGTGTCCGTTTTTCGCCAGATCAATACCCAATCCGTTGTCGCTGACATGAAGGTAAACGTGTCCGTGTTTTTTTTCTGTGCGTACCAAAATTTCCGGTGATCTGGTATTGTCGCGGTATTTCAACGCATTGCTGATCAGGTTGTGGAAAATGCTGTCCATGTAAATTCGCGCATACGAAATAGAGTCGGCGCTGCTAAAATCGGAAGTGATGACCGCGCCTGATTTCAAAATTTCCCCTTGCAACGTATCAGTTGTCTTCACGAACAATTCTTCGAAATTCAGCAGTTCTTTTTCGATGGTCCTGTTTTTTCTGATGTGTAAAACTTCCATCAACTGATTTAGCGAGTCGTTTAGGTTTGCCGCCACTTTTTTGAGCATGTCAAAGATCATTTTATATTCGTCGATGCTGCTTTCTTCTTCAATTGCGGCAACAAGCGAAGTGATATTTGCTGCTGGCGATCTCAGGTTGTGCGACGTCATATTGGCGAAATCGTTCAATTGCTGGTTCTGAACCGTAAGCTCATCCATCAGGTTTTCCTGGATGATTCGGTCGATCAGTAGTTTTTTGGCGTTCTGCCTGATTTTGATGTACGAAAACAAAACGATGAAGAAGGAAACGATCGTAAAGAGGATAAAATTTCGGTTTCTAACTTTGACGTTTTCTTCAGTTTCGGAAAGATTGGCCGACAATAATTTTACCGCATTGTTCTGGTAATCCATAATGGATGCGCGGATGGAATCCATAATTTCTTTTCCACGGCCGGTTTTTACGATTTCGGCGGCTTCGATCATACCGAGTTCTTTTCGGGTCTTGATCGTCAGCGCACTGATTTTTTTCTTGGATTCGATCAACCGTTCGAGTGAGTCGAGTTTCATCAGCTGCAGCGTATCGGTAACATTCATGGATTCAAGGGAATCCAGCCAAACGCTCAGGCTTTGATGTCCCTGATTGTACACCGAAAGGTAATTGGTGTCGCCGGTGATGGTGTAACCTCTTGTGCCGGTTTCAAGGTCGATTGTGCTCGAAAGTACTTTTTCAAGAACCGCGTTTACGTTGCTGGTATGGTTTACGATGAGTCGGTTTTTTTTAACCATCTGCGCGCGGTTGTAGGTAGAATAAACCAGGACAGCAAAAGCGATCATCACGACAAAAAAAGTGATGTCGATTGCGTTTTTTAAAGAAACGTTTTTCATTTGTATGTGTGGTATTTGTTTCCGATGGGTTCAGAAATCAAGTGCAAAATATATCTTTTTTCGTGAAAAACCTTACTTTATTTGTTGTTTTTAAAATTAACGTTCATGATGACAATCGCAAATATAATCAGGCCAATACCAAGCCATTGCGTCCCGATCACAGTTTCGTTTAAAAGCACGTAAGCCATGGTTACGGATACCGGAAGTTCCAATGAAGAAACAATACTTCCGAGTCCGATTCCGGTGTGTGGAAATCCCGAATTCATCAGCATTGGCGGAATTACCGTTCCGAACAACGCCAGTAAAATTCCCCATTTGTAGAAAATATCGTAATTAAAAGGTGTGGCCTGTGTAGCCAACGCGAAGAAGAACACGATCACGGCGCCGCCCAAAAGCATGTACAAACTGCGTTGCGCTGAAGAAATATGGGTTGCCACGCTATTTGCGGTAAACATTGTTGTTGTAAACGAAGCCGCTGCTAATAGTCCGAGGACAATTCCGCGCCAGTCGAGCGAAGTTTCAGTGTTTAGTAAATTGGTGGCCAATGCGGTTCCGAACAATACAATGACAACAGCTAGAATTTTTATCCGCGAAGGCAGTTTTTTCTCAAGTGTCATTTCGAGTAAAACGCCCATCCATACAGTTTGCATCAGCAATACGATCCCAATCGAAACCGGAATGTATTTCACTGCCAGATAATAAAAAATACTCGTAAGTCCGGTCGAGGTTCCGGCAACCATCAATTGGATGATGTCACGTTTGCCTGCTTTGACTACGGCATTTCCCTGACGCGCTTTTTGAAACGCATTGATGATCAACACGGTAAGAATTCCCAATATGAACTGGGATGAAATGACCTCGGCAGGAGTAAAAGGAAGTCCGGTGATGCCTTTGTCAGAATATGCGAGTTTTACAAATGTGGCGAGCATACCATAACTCGTGGCTCCGAGTCCAACTAAAATTACCCCTTTGATTACGTTATTCTTTGTCATGTCTGAAATTTAAAAAGCGGGCAAAGATAGCGAAGCAAATCGCAATAGGGAAGGGAAGCTATTTCTTTTTAAGTATAATATTCAGTTTTTGAACGGCTTGTTTGACAAAAATCTTTTAAAGCCGCCAAAATAGAGCCATCAGACAAAAAACGCATCATAATTTAGTAAATGCTACAGTTTTTCTGTAAAACCAATCAAAAATAAGGTTAAGACTCAAAATAAGTTGCGAAACACTTGATTCCTATTGGTTTTTTTAATTATTTAGTGGTTGAAATGCAAAATACCACTTCAGGCATTTTATAGGCTGTGCAAACTACGATGCGAAAATGCACGAACAGACTATTAAAAAAGCAGAAACTGAAACCTCAGTGTTTTGGTCCGTATGCAATGCGGCTGCTTGAAAATTACATATTGGACAAAGATGATTTTGCTGGAAAAGCAACTTCATTTGAAAATAACTTTGTTGTAGCAGATTTGTATATGCAAAAATTAAATTTTCTGCGAATGCAATTTGATACATCGATGGACATTTTTATAATACAGACAAACAAAACAGAAGTTTATGGACCCAAAAATGGAATCAAAACTCAGAATGTACTTCGCGGTTGAGAAATACGGCGACGGAAACCCCATAACTGTCGAATTGGCTCCCGCCTTTCATTCGGCTTTTATAACGTTTAAAGCAAAAGTTGCAGAGATTTCCGATACGGCCCAACAGCTGGCGGAACTGACCAAAGGAATCACGCATGATAAATCTGAAGCGAAAAAAACCCTTTGTAAAGTTGCTGCTGATCTGGCTGCGCCAATATTGGCCTATGCTGCTAAAACTGAAAACCATACCTTAAAGGAACAGGTGAATTTTTCGTATACCGATTTGTATAAAGCCAAAGACGACGAATTGCCGAAATTTGTAAAAAATATCCACAAGGCCGGAAGCGAGCACCTTCCAAAACTTGCGAAATACGGCATCACGCCGCCGGTTTTGGGTTTGTTTGAAACGGCAATGAATACGTACGAAAATATTATTCCCGATCCCGGAAACGCTGCTTTAAACCGCAAGACATTACGGCTGAATCTAAAGGAACTTTTTGCTGAAACGGATCTAATTTTAAAAGAGCAAATGGATAAATTTATCACGGTGCTCAAATCATCAAGTCCCGGATTTGTATCCAATTATAAAAATAACCGTGTTTTTTTGGATCCGGCGAAAACCGATGCGACCTTAAAAGGACAAATTATGCAAAAAGATAGTGGTGAGCCGATTTGGGGCGCCACAATCCAACTTCATGATACCGAATTTAAAACGACCACAAATAAATCCGGAATGTTTAAGTTAAAAAAAGTGCCTTTTGGAAACTATATCGGCGTGATCGCTGCCGCAGATTTTGATCCGATTTCCAATGTCATTGTAACTGTAAAACCAGGAGAAATCAACCATTTGAAGATCGAGCTTCATCAGAAAAAGTAATGCGCTCAAAAAATAACGTGTAAAAAATAAAAAATCCGAAAGTTTAATTTCGGATTTTTTATTTAGATAATTATTATCGTTTGATGAATTTCTGTTGGTATGATTCGCCGTTTCGGAAACCTCGTAAAATATAAACACCCGATTGAAGGTATTGAACATCGATCGCAGTCAGATCCGCAGTTTTTTCGAGTACTTTTTTTCCTGAAATATCAAAAATTATAACGCGATCCAAAGCGCCGTTTGAAGATTTAATGTAGAGTACAGAATTTACAGGATTTGGATAGATCGTAAGCGCGGCCGTTTTTTCAGCTTCGGCTGTTTTCAGCGAACAATTGCTTTCAATCATAATCGGAATGTTCGCATGGCTTGTCGTGCCATTGCCCAATTGGCCGTAAGTATTTTCGCCCCAGGCCCAAATATTGCTATTGTCATCCAATGCAATGGTAAAATCTTTTCTTCCGGAAACTTCTTTCCAAAGCTGTTCCTGGCCAATTTGAACGGGATAATTTTTATTGGTGAGCGATCCATCTCCGAGTTGGCCTAAATTGTTTTTTCCCCAAACCCAAAGCGTGCCGTTATTTTTTATAGCTCGCGTAACCGAAATGCTGGTCACTGCCGAATCCCAATCGTTGTCGTCGTCAATTTGGACAGGAAAAGGAACGTTGCTATTGGTGCCATTTCCTACGGTTCCATAACCGTTAAATCCCCAACCCCAAAGCGAACCGTCGAGTTTGATGTTTAAACTGGTATAACCGCCTGAAGATGTTTTTTTGTAGTTGAACACCATTGGTCCAACCTGAGACGGAATTTCCTGAAATTGCAAAATTACCGAACCTAATGCGCCTTCCACATTTGCGCCCCAAGTCCATATGCTGTGATTTTTTTTAATCGCTGTTGCAGATAACGTACTTGCCGAAATTGACTCCCAGTCGTTGGCATCGCCAATCTGTACTGGTGCAGTGCGGTTTTGGGTATCGCCGGTCCCGAGTTCGTAGTGGTCATTCCAGCCCCAGCTCCACAACGATCCGTCATTTTTCAAAGCAAGTGTAAAAATGGATCCTGCTGAAACGGTTTGCCAATCATTGTCGGTTCCTATTTGTAGCGGTTCACTGGTATTGTCATAACTGTCATTTCCAAGTTGGCCATAAATATTTTGGCCCCAAGCCCAAAGTGTGCCGTCGTTTTTTATCGCCATGGTATGATCGCCTCCGGCAGAAACCAGACGCCAATTTGTAGCTTCTCCAACTTTGACAGGCGTTGTCTGATTTTCGAATGTGCCATTGCCTAATTGTCCCGCATCATTTTTCCCCCAAGCCCATAGAGAACCATCCGATTTTAAGGCCACAGTATGATTTGCACCGCCGGAAACATGCGTCCAGCACTGCGAAGAAACTGCTTGGGTAAAAGCAATAACAAAACTTAGAAGAAGATAGTATCTTTTCATTTATATGGGGTCATGTGGTATTTTCAAGATCGCTAAAATATGAAAAAACCTATTAGTTTGGTTGATTAGTTGTTTTTTTTATAACGTTTGTGTTATAAAACAGCGATTGTGGTAGTTGTAGGTTCTATTTATTGTAACTAATCGGAATCCGAAAACGATGTAATGGAAAGTAGAAAATTTTGTCGAAGCCAAAAAAAGGCAATCCAAACACGGATCACCTTGTCTTTTTTACTGTTCAGCTTCCAATTAAACAGCATTTAATTTAACGAATATCTGGCTTCCATTCAGATATTAGAAAATCATTTAATCTTTTTGCAGTTGTTAGATACTGCCGCGACCACTATTGTCGTCTTGTTTTTGCTTCTGTTAGGTATGTCAAAAGTAAATCTTCACGTTATAAATTGCTTACACTTTAAAGATTGAGTTTTGTACAATTAGAATGTTACCTACTGACCGGTTTTTTTGCCGACTTTGGTTTGGCAACCGTGTCTTCCGGATTCATTCCAACTGGTTGTGCTTTCGTCTGTTTTTGTGTCTGCGACTTTTCTTTAGCAAGCCTTTCCGCGTCCACTTCGCTATTGCTTTGCTGTTTTACGGCTTCTACTTTCGCACTGCGTTCCACCTGTCGTTGTGTTTCTCTCGGTGCTTGTTGTTGCAACTGGTCATCATTCGGCTGTTCACTTCCCTGTTGCGAAAAAGCAAATCCCGAAAAGAATAAAAATGCTGCTGTTATAAATAATTTTTTCATGTTGTATATTTTATAAAGCAAAGGAAATCATTATACTAACGTATGCTGTTACGGAATTTCCCGAAAAGGTTACAGCAATGTGCGATTATGTGAGTTTTTTGGCAAATTGGTCACGAACTTCCCGATTGATGTAAGTCGTTAGTCCGATTCCTTTTTCGGCCAAACCTTTCATGATCTCGATCGTACGTTTTCCATTCACTTCATAATTGTACAAATAGACGCTTCCGTCAGCAAATTGGATTTCGATGCTTTCACCTGAAATTTTATAGGCCTTAATTCCAGAATTTCTGTTTAAGTTCTTGTACGTCTCCATAAACTGACTTTGGTTTAATAATACGTCAAATATCTGACATTAAATATTTTAACCAATTACAGGATTTAGATATTAGATTGCATTTTGGAAATACAGTTGAACCCAGTCTCAAGATATTATCGGCTTAAAGCCAATGCCATACGAACAGCAAAACGATAAAACGGCTTTTGCAGATGAAGATTTATTCTAAAGGCATTTTTGAATTTCCTTTTCGATTTCAGCGAGTTCCATTGTTCCGGAATGTTTGGATACCAATTCGCCGCCGGCGTTGAAAAAATAAGTCACCGGAATCGAGCTGATGTCATAATCGCTCAAAGGTTTTACACTTCTCACAAAGAAAAACGGAAGCATTGAAGTTGTTTTAAAAGTGGCGATCTTTTCCGTTTCCTCATCTGAGATCATCACAAAATTGACCTTATCACCATACTTTTTATACGCTTGGGAAAAATGTGGGAATTCCTGTCGGCAAGGACCGCACCAGGTTGCCCAGAAATTGACAACGATCGGTCTTTGGTGTTGGCTGGCGAGATTTAAAGGAACACCGCTGAGGTCATTGATCTCAATTTTTCCCAATTCAATATCCGGACTGTATGTCATTTTCCTGTAGCCATAATATCCGATAGCAACTGTCAGCAAAATTCCCGCGATGTATCCTGTAAGGAAAAGTTTTTTGTCCATAATTATCCTGAAATAAATTTGATGAGAATCACAACCAAAACGACCGTGACAAATCCCGAGAGCAAACCACCGAGCAAACTTGCTGCTTTTTTCATATGATGACTTTTAAAGAGTCACAATGTTACGCCTTTTTAACCGATTCCAAAAATTCACGACATGAAAAAACCCGCCAATTTTCATCAGCGGGTGCTCTCATTATTAACCTTTTTCGTTTATTTGATCAGTTCAAAACTTCTTTTTACAAAAGCAGTAAGTTCTTCGCCTTTCAATAAGTTTTGCGACAATTTGGCCAAATCAAGGGCTTGTCTTACCAAGTGTTCCTGTTGGGTTTTGTCTGTTGTATTCAAAATGCTGGTAGCCAATTCTGAGTTGGTGTTCACAACCAAATTGTACATCTCCGGGAAATTGCCCATGCCGAACATGCCGCCGCCGCCGGATTGGCTCATTTCTTTCATTCTCCGCATAAATTCAGGCTGCGTAATAATGAACGGTGAAGCCTGGCTGTCTAAAGCTTCCAGTTGCACCGAATAGTTTGTTTTTGGAACAATCGTTTCCACAACGGTTTTCAAAGTTTCTTTTTCGTCATCCGACAATTTCGAGATCGAATCATTGTCTTTTTTAATCAGGTTTTCCACATGATCCGAATCGACACGAACGAAAGTCAAATCTGAATTGTCGCCTTCCAGTTTCTGGATCAAATGCGAAATGATCGGAGAATCCAACAACAACACTTCATAACCTTTGTCTTTGGCAGAAGCGATGTAACTGTGCTGCGCGTCTTTATTCGACGCATACAACACAACCAGTTTTCCGTCTTTATCCGTTTGGTTGTCTTTTAAATTCTCTTTTAATTCGTCAAGCGTAAAATATTTGCCGTCCACGGTTGGATACAAAACAAATGCACCCGATTTTTCATAGAATTTCGGTTCAGATAGCATTCCGTATTCCAATACGATCTTAATATCATTCCATTTTTGCTCAAAATCTTCACGGTTTTCAGTGAACAAGAATTTGAGTTTATCGGCAACTTTTTTAGTGATATAATTAGAGATTTTTTTCACCGCGCCATCGGCTTGTAAATACGATCTCGACACGTTCAGCGGAATGTCCGGGGAATCGATCACACCTTTGAGCATCGTTAAAAATTCAGGGACAATTCCTTCTACATTGTCGGTCACGTAAACCTGATTTTGGTACAATTGGATTTTATCCTTTTGGATTTGCAGATCAGACCCAAGCTTAGGAAAATATAAAATTCCGGTCAAATTAAACGGATAATCCACATTTAAATGAATGTTGAAAAGTGGCTCTTCAAACTGCATAGGATACAATTCGCGGTAGAAATTTTTGTAATCTTCATCAGACAATTCCGTTGGTTGTTTGGTCCACGCCGGATTCGGATTGTTGATAATGTTGTCGACTTCAACAGTTTTAAACACTTCGTCTTTATCTTCCGATTCAACAAATTCGCCTTTTTTCTGCTCAATTTTTTCAGAACGCGTCCCGAATTTAATCGGAATCGGCATAAACTTATTGTACTTATTTAAAAGTTCGGTGATTTTGCTTTCTTCCAAAAATTCCAGTGAATCTTCGGCAATGTGCAAAACGATCTCCGTTCCGCGCGAAGTTTTGTCAGATGGTTCTAGTGTAAATTCCGGACTTCCGTCGCAAATCCAATGCGCTGCAGGTTCGTCTTTGTAAGATTTTGTAAAGATTTCGACCTTTTCAGCAACCATAAAAGCCGAGTAGAATCCAAGTCCGAAATGCCCGATGATCCCGGAATCTTTGGCCGTATCTTTATACTTATCAAGAAATTCTTCTGCTCCTGAAAACGCCACCTGGTTGATGTATTTTTCCACTTCGTCAGCGGTCATTCCCAAACCTTGGTCGATAATGTGCAGTTTTTTGCCTTCTTTATCGATTTTAATTTCGATGATCGGATTGCCATACTCGGTTTTGGCTTCGCCAATAGAAGTCAGGTGTTTGAGTTTTAAAGTAGCGTCGGTTCCGTTGGAAACCAATTCACGCAAGAAAATTTCGTGGTCGCTGTATAAGAATTTCTTGATTAAGGGAAAGATGTTTTCTACTGAAACATTGATTTTTCCTGTTGTCATAATATATAAGGTTTAAATTTTTTCTGGTTCGCGGCAGTCAAATAGAATACCGTTTTGTTAAAAGTGACAAATTGTCGGTTTTGAGGTGTAAGGTATAAGGCATAAGACACAAGGCATAAAGGAATAGATTGCGAACAATTTCGAAACTTATACCTTTTCTAATGCATCTTATAAGTGTTAATTTTAATATTAAATTATCAAATTTTAAAACAATTAAGGTTTTTAACAAATGTATCTTTGTAGGAATTAATAATTCAAAACCATCTAACATGAGAAAATTAATTTTACTGAGTGTGTTTTCCTTGCTGATCTTTTCCTGCAAGTCGACTGCTCCAGCTACAAACACCAAAGTTGACAACAAATCACAGGTTGCAATTAAAGGAAATTGGGTTGTAAGTTCTGTGACTTATCCGGGTTCACAATACATTAAAGTGACTTCATTTGGCCTGGCCGACTCACAATGTTTTGAAGGCAGTACATGGAAATTTGTATCCAACAATGATTCAGGGGAAATGTCATTGGTAAAAGCAGATTGTCCATCGTTCAGTTCGCCAATCAAATGGTTCGTAAACAAAGATGGCAAATTTGTCCTTAAAGTATTGAATGCAGGTGAAAAAGCGAAAAAAGTTCGTGACGGGTATGTTCTTGATGTCGCAAATCAGTCTCCGGAATCGTTCCAGCTTGTTGACCACATCGACGTAGGCGGAAAACTCACAAATGTGGTGTACCAGTTCCAAAAAGTAAATTAATTTAAAAATATAAATCTACCATAATGAAAAAAGTTTCAATATTAGGACTTGCTGTTTTAATGATCGCAGGTTCGTTTTTATCAAGCTGTGAAGCAGCAAAAAATACAAATAAAGCACAAAGAGGCGCCGGAATCGGAGCCGTTGGAGGCGCGGTGATCGGCGGAATTCTTGGAAACAATCTTGGAAAAGGCGGAAACGGTGCATTAGGTGCCGTACTTGGTGGCGTTGTCGGCGGTGTAGCCGGTGGTGTTATTGGAAACAAAATGGACAAGCAGGCACGTGAAATCGACAATGCGCTTCCGGGTGCAGATGTGGTGCGTGTAGGTGAAGGAATCAAATTGGTTTTAGGAGAAAATTCTGTTCGTTTTGATACCAATAAATCAACCTTAACAGCTGCTGCAAAAGCAAACCTTGACAAATTGGTTCCGGTTTTTAATGAATATCCGGATACGAACATTGTCATTTACGGATACACTGACAGTACTGGATCTGCAGATTACAACCTGAAATTATCAGGTGAAAGAGCAGCGTCTGTTAAAAGTTACCTGGCTGGAAAAGGTTTGGTTTCAACAAGGTTTTCAGTAAGCGGACTTGGAATCGCCGATCCGATCGCATCAAACGAAACTGTAGAAGGAAGAAGCCAGAACCGCCGTGTAGAGTTTGCCATTACTGCAAATGAAAAAATGGTTCAGGACGCCGAACAAGGAAAATAATTCCAACCACATATAGAATTTCAAGAGCAGCTTTTAACAAAGCTGCTTTTTTTCTTTCATAAATTCTGAAAGACTTTTATAAGAGATTTAACATCCGTTTCGAAAGTGTTTTGGCCAACCGGAATTATCTTTACGTGATTTTAAATCCCTGATCCTTATGGCAAATCCAAAGATTGTTGCTCCGGCAAGAAAATTAATCGACGATAATGAAATCGTAACTTTATACATCAATTCGGTTTTAGAAAACAATGAGCCACCAAAAAATGTGTACTTATTCTGCAAACAAAACAATATTGAAGAATCTGAATTTTATGCTTTTTTTGGTTCGTTTGATTCGGTAAAACAAACCATCTGGATCAAATTTTTCGAAAATGCGAAAGAAGCGATTTCCAAAGAACCGACTTACCATACATTCACCAATAAAAACAAACTGCTGACTTTATATTTCACGCTGTTTGAAATCCTGACGCTAAACCGCACTTATATTCTTTATTCGCTGAAAGACAACAAAGAAGGACTGAAAAATTTGCGCGATCTGAAACACTTCAGAAACCACTTCAAAGATTTTATCGTAGATCTGTTAAAGTCAGAAACCTCAGAGAAAGACAGGAAAGTAGCGAAAGTAACCGGACCGGTTTTCTCTGAAGGCGGCTGGCTCCAATTTTTATTCATTCTCAAATTCTGGCTCGACGACAATTCCAAAGGGTTTGAAAAAACCGATATCGTCATCGAAAAATCGGTAAATACTGTTGTTGATTTACTCGATACCAAACCGCTGGAAAATCTTTTCGACCTCGGGAAATTCCTTTGGAAAGAAAGCAAAATGCGATAATCTGAAGCCAAAATCCACACATGAAAACATTAGACAAAATTCCTACGAATAAAATCGAACGCGCCGGGCAATTGGTTAAAACCGGAATCAAGGTTGGCGGAAATTACATCGCTTATTATGGCGAAAAAATTGTAAATCCGTCATTGACCAAAGAAAAACTTAACGAGAATAATGCCGAAGACATTTACGACGGATTGCAGAATTTAAAAGGTTCCGCGCTGAAAGTTGCCCAAATGCTAAGCATGGATAAAAGCATTATGCCACAGGCTTATGTTGATAAATTTTCGTTGTCACAATTTTCAGTTCCGCCGTTATCAGCGCCTTTAGTTCGCAAAACTTTTAAAAAATATCTTGGGAAATTTCCCGAGGAAATATACGATTCGTTTACGCCCGATTCGGTAAATGCCGCAAGCATTGGACAGGTTCACGTGGCGTTTAAAGACGGAAAAAAACTAGCGGTTAAAATTCAGTATCCGGGCGTTGCCGATAGCATCAGTTCCGATCTGGCGTTGGTCAAGCCTTTTGCGACGCGCATGTTTAACCTCAAAGGAAAAGATTCGGAAAAATATTTCCTCGAAGTTGAAAATAAACTGCTCGAAGAAACCGATTACGTCTTGGAATTGAAACAAAGTGTCGAAATGGCTCAGGCTTGTAAAAATATCGAACACCTGCGTTTTCCAAAATATTACGCCGAATTTTCTTCTGAAAAAATCCTGACGATGGATTGGATGGAAGGTGAACACTTGTCAGAATTTGCAGCGCACAACACCGACCGTCAAAAAGGCGACCAACTTGGTCAGGCGCTTTGGGATTTTTACATGTTCCAAATGCACGAATTGCGCCAGGTTCACGCCGATCCGCATCCCGGAAATTTCCTGATCGATGAAAATGCCAATCTGATGCCAATCGATTTTGGCTGCATCAAAAAAGTACCGAATTCGTTTTATGTCCCGTATTTTGAATTGGCAGACCCGAAATTCATCAACAATCCGGTGTTGTTTACTGAAAAATTATACCAGCTCGAAATTTTACGCACCGACGATTCGCCTGAAGAAGTGGCTTATTTTACCAAATTGTTCCACCGTTTGCTGAGTTTGTTCACCAAACCGTTTCATGCGGATCATTTCGATTTTTCTGATGAGGAATTTTTTGGAGCGATTGCAACGATGGGCGAGGAGTTTACCAAAGACACGCAGTTGCGCAAAATGAACGGAAACCGTGGGTCGAAACATTTTCTTTACATCAACCGTACTTTTTTCGGTTTATACAATTTGATGCACGACCTCAAAGCACGTGTCGATACGCAACAATATCAAAAATACAGATCTCAAAAATAATAATTTGTTTATTGGTTAGGTTGATAAGGGCGGTTTTCTGAAAGGGACTCCGCTCTTATTTTTTTAGATTTAAATCTTCTACGATAAACTTGCGTAAATTTGGACATTCATTTCAAAACCATATGCTTTCTCTCCAAAATCTTTCTTTTTCGTACGACAATATTCAGGTGTTGAAAAACATCAATTTTGATATTCCGAAAGGCCAGAATGTGGCAATAATTGGAGAAAGCGGCTGTGGAAAAAGTACGTTGCTAAAGTTGATTTACGGCCAATATGACTTAAATGAAGGCACGATTTCGTATGGCAACCAACCGATTCTTGGCCCGAAGTTCAATCTGATTCCCGGCGAAGATTACATCAAATACCTGGCTCAGGATTTCGATTTGATGCCATTTATTACGGTTGCCGAAAATATTGGAAAATTCCTTTCCAACATCTATAAAGATAAAAAAGCCGCACGTGTCAACGAACTTTTGGACATGGTTGAAATGTCAGAATTTGCAAATGTAAAAGCCAAATTCCTCAGCGGCGGACAACAACAACGCGTCGCGCTTGCACGTGTCTTAGCTCTGGAACCAGAAATTTTACTGCTCGACGAACCGTTTAGCCAGATTGACACGTTCAGAAAAAACAAACTGCGCCGGAATTTGTTCCGTTACCTGAAAACCAAACAAATCACCTGCATCATGGCCACGCACGACAGCACCGATATTTTGTCCTTTGCCGACGAAGCGATCGTAATGCGAAACGGCGAAATCCTGCAAAAAGCAGCGCCAAAAACAATCTATGAGCATCCGGATAATTTTTACATCGCATCATTGTTTGATGAAGTCAATGAAATTCCGGAATATTTGCTCGACAACACTTCTAAAAGCAATAAAAAGCTGTTGTTGTATCCAAGCCAACTTCAGCTTTCCGCGAAGACGCAATTAAAACTGACAGTTGCCGATTCATTTTTCAGGGGCGAAAATTGGCTTATTGAAGGCATTTCCGACGAAGGAATAACCGTATTTTTCGAAAATCCGAAAACACTCCTGGTTCATTCGACCATATTCGTAGAAAAAAAGCCAACGTATTAATTTACAACGGTATTGATAAATCGTTATTTTTATCCAAAATTCAAGACATGAAAAAATATTACTTTTTAATGCTTTTAGCTACAGTTTCAGGTTTTGCACAGTTGCAATGGCGTCCTTTGGCGTCGGCTCCTGAAAACACAAATGGCACACGCTTCGACGATGTTTTTTTCTTAAATGAACAGGTAGGCTGGGCGGCGAACGGTTATGGTGCGACGGTTCATAAAACTACAGATGGCGGCCAGACTTGGGAACAGCAAGTGTCGTTCGCAGGTCAATATTACCTCAGAAATATCGAATTTCTAAACGAAGATGTCGGCTTTTTGGGAACGCTAAACAACAAATTTTTTAAGACTGTAGATGGTGGAGCGAATTGGTCTGAAGTAACCAATTTTCCGACAATTCCGGCTGCAATTTGTGGGCTGGATTGTGTGGGAACAACTACGGTTTACGGCTGCGGCGCTTATTTTACGCCAGCTTATGTAATCAAATCGGTAGACAGCGGACAGACCTGGCAATACATCGACATGAGCGCATACGCTACAGCATTGGTGGAAATTTTATTTTTGGACGAAAATCTGGGATACGCGGCGGGCGCAAACGAAAATGGTGGCGTCATCCTTAAAACGACCGACGGCGGAACAACCTGGACACAACTTTACCAGTCAGCTCAGGCTGGAGAATATGTTTGGAAACTGCAGGTTTTGGAATCCAACCGGAATGTGATTTTTGGTTCGGTCGAATCGGTGGCGCCTTTGTTGGGAAAACTTGTGCGTTCGACCGACAACGGTGTAACCTGGACGAGCAAAGAAGTTCCGGATTCAGACATTCAGGCAGTAGGGTTTGTAACTGAAAACCACGGCTGGATGGGCGGACATCTCAGTGGTTTCCTCGAGACAAATGACGCGGGAGAAACGTGGACAGATACTGAAATTGGCAGCAATTTAAACCGGATTTTTTTTATCAACGACCATTTTGCCTACGCTTCGGGAAGTACCATTTATAAATTTAATGATACCAGTTTAGGGAATGCGACGTTTGTGGAAAAAGCACGTGAACCATTAAAAGTTGTGGTCAATCCGAATCCTGTGAAAGACAAACTCAATGTTACGATCGAATTTTTGGGAACCGACCATTTGATTATCGAATTGTATGACATTCAGGGCAAACGCATCAAAGTGTTGCAAAAAGACAACATTTCCGGAGCATCTAAAAAGACATATACGTTCGACTTTCCGTACGCGAAAGGCGTTTACAGTTTGAATTTCCATACCAATACCGGAAGGCAATCTGTCAAATTCATAAAATAAAAATTGAAATTAAGCTGAAAAGATCCGGTTCGACTAATGTTGATCCAGATTTTTTTTGTCGAATGAGTACATCATATTGCGAATTGCCAAAAAAAACTTATCTTGGACGTTATCATTTTGCAGTTTGCTTAAATTTGTAAATGTTATTTTACTAAAACAACAACAATACGATGTATCATTCAAAAATATCTGGACTTGGTTATTATGTCCCGGATAATGTGGTCACAAATGACGACTTATCTAAAATAATCGAAACAAATGATGAATGGATCCAGGAACGCACCGGAATTCAGGAGCGCCGGCATATCATCAGAGGCGAAGACACCACAACATCTATGGGAGTCAGAGCAGCAAAAATTGCGATTGAAAGGTCTGGAATTTCAAACGACGACATTGACTTTATCATTTTTGCAACACTGAGTCCGGATTATTATTTTCCTGGGCCAGGCGTTTTGGTACAACGTGATTTAGGTTTGAAACCCATTGGCGCGCTCGATGTCAGAAACCAATGTTCGGGATTTATTTATGCCATTTCGATTGCGGATCAATACATCAAAACCGGAATGTATAAAAACATTCTCGTGATCGGTTCAGAAGTGCATTCGACCGGACTCGACATGACTACGCGCGGGCGCAGTGTTTCGGTGATTTTTGGCGATGGAGCCGGAGCAGCCATTTTGAGCCGAGAAGAAGATTTGTCAAAAGGAATATTGTCAACCCATTTGCATTCGGAAGGACAGCATGCCGAAGAACTGATCGTCAAAGCACCAGGAATGGGCGGGCGTTGGGTAACCGATATCGTAGCCGACAACAATGCCGAGGACGAAAGTTATTTTCCATACATGAACGGGCAGTTTGTTTTCAAAAATGCCGTGGTACGGTTTGCAGAAGTCATCAATGAAGGGCTTGAAGCCAACAATCTGAACGTGTCCGATATCAGTATGCTGATTCCGCATCAGGCGAATTTGAGAATTTCACAATTCATTCAGCAGAAATTTAAATTATCGGATGATCAGGTGTACAACAACATCCAGAAATATGGAAATACAACTGCAGCTTCGATTCCGATTGCTTTGACGGAAGCATGGGAGCAAGGCAAAATCAAATCGGGAGATCTTGTGGTGCTCGCTGCTTTTGGAAGCGGATTCACCTGGGGAAGTGCTATTATCAAATGGTAATCCGCGAAAGCGAAAACATTTAAAAAATTCTTATATACAAAAAAGCCCCGCTTTGCACAGTCGGGGCTTTTGTTATAAAAAAACTCAAATAATAGTTAATAACGCAATTGTGATATGATTATTATTTCAGGATTGAAAAAATTCATTCCATTTTGTATTATCGTTTCATGGCGAAGTGTGCTTTGAACTCTTTCTGGATTCCGTCTTCTTCATAATTGACAACAAACCAATAATCTGTTGAAGGCATCACTTGACCGTTTGATGTTCCGTCCCAACCTGTTCCGCTTGGTCTGATTTGGGACATGAATTTTCCGTAACGGTCATAAATATTGATCTTCGCATTGGTTTGTGACTGCAAATCGATAATGTTCCAGGTATCGTGGAAACCATCTCCGTTTGGCGTGAAATATTTCGGATAATTTACTACCAAAGCTTTTACAGTTGGATCTGGTCCGCAACCATTTTTATCGCGAACGGTAATGTTGTGGATTCCCGATGGTACGTTTTCGAAAACATTGCTGTCCTGGAAAGGTCCGTAATCCAATTGGTATTCATAATCACCACCAACGCCAACCGCGTGAACGGTAACAACCTGGCTGTCTACAAAATCGTCAGTAATCGTATACGTTACAATCGCTGGCTCAGAAGGCAATACCGAAACAAAAGTTTCTTTTGAAGGACAACCTGTAGCGATGCTTGTTGCAATAATTGAATATTCGCCCGGAGTTACAGCGGTGTAGCTGCTTGCTCTTCCAACAACATCTCCGGCAGCATTGAACCATTCGAAAGTATATCCTGATCCGAGTCCGCTATGAATTGTATATGGTCTCAAAACGTGTCGTTCTGTACTGTTGTAACAGATGATTCCGTCAACAGGAGTCGGTTCAGGGATTTTATTCACCTGAATATTGATCGTGCGCAGGTCAAAACAATTTGCGGTACGTGTGTTAGTCACTCTTGCAACGACTCTAGACAAGGTCGTTGAGGTAATCGGATTTACATTCGCCCCAGCGTCATTGATGTTTGCGAAATAAGTCACTGTAAATTCAGTTCCGGTCTGGCTTCCTAAAACGGTTGCATTCAGTTGGGACAGATTAAAAGTCGTCACACCGTCATTGGTTGCATCTTCATCACAAACTGTGGTCAAACCGTTCGGTACGTTATTCGCAACAGGCGTGTCCACAATTGTTACAACAAATTCACTTTGGTCAGAACAAGTCGGCGTAAAAGGCGAGAGCGCATACACGTAAATCGTTTGTGTGGCGTTGATTGACTGACCAGGGAAATATCTCGTACCCAATCCGTTTGGCTGAGAATAATATTTTCCGATGGCCAATATAGGCAATCTGTAGCTTTCGCAGATGACAACATCGTCAATTTCGTCCACGTTAAATACCGTTACGTGGAATTTTTCCTCATCCCAGCAATTTGGAGATGTAGCTGTTTCTTCATACACATAAACATCCTGGTTTGACGTAATCGCATCTCCGGCGTTTAACAAACGTCCTGATTTTTCAGAACCTGTGTAATAATTTCCTCTGGCCAAAACTGGAAGGATATATTCGTTACACGCAAATTTGTCAGCAATTGGTGCAACAACCGGCGTTTTGTTGATGGTGATCAGGAAGCTGTTTTCGTTCGGACAATTGTCGGCACGATCTCCAGATTCTGCATATACATACAAAGTTGTTGTTGTGGTGATCCTATTTCCGGCATGTTTCATTACGTTTCCGGATGTTCTTGAACCTCCAGACAACGTATAATAATTTCCGGCAGTCAAAGCTGGCAACGTATAAGTATCGCAATGCGTTTCATCAGCAGGATCGTCAACAGTAACCCTGTTAACAGTCACTAAAAACGTGGATTCATTTGTACAACCCAAAGCATTTACTGCATAAATATAAAGCCTTTGTGTTTGAGTTACCAATGATCCGGCGGCAAGCATGGTTCCCAATCCACCAGATTGTGTGTAATAATTACCAACAGTCAATGGAGTTAATCTGTAGTCTTCATTACAAGAAGTTACTGGCGCTCTCGATGGAACATTTGGTTTTGGATTCAGCGTTAAGGTAAACGGGTCTTCATTAAAACACGTTGATGTTGATCTTTTGAAAACATAAATCGTTTCAGTTGAGGTGATCAGATCTCCAGCGTGCAATTGCAGTCCGGTTCCTCCAGATTGTGTCCAGTATTCTCCGTTTGTCAATGGAAGCAATTGGTAACTGTCACAAAAATTTTCATCATCAAGGTGATCGATAAGTGGCTGCGCGATGTTGATTGCATAATGAATGTCATCGGTACAACTTTGTCCTGCCACATAAATATAAACCACAGCTGATTGTTCAAGCACTGTTCCTTGCGGAATCAGGTCACCTGTTCCTGCACGTTGGGTGTAATAATTTCCAACCGGCAATACAGGAAGGGTAAAGCTTCCGCACTGATTGATTTCCGATGGCGTGTCCATTCCAATGTATACCGTGAAGTTGGCTTCAGTCGAACAAAAAGCTGGTGCTCCTGTATTGGCATAAACATAAATCGTTTGTGTCGCAATTATGGCAGTTCCTGCGGCAATTTCTCCGCCCTGGCCACCTGGTTGTGGGTAATATTTACCGGAGGTCAAAGGAGGTAAAGTATAAGAGGCGCAATCAAAAACATTTTCAAATGTTCCAATTTCAATAGCTGGTGATATGGATACTGCAAAAGGTTTGTCGATGATACAGCTTGGTTCTGTTGTTGATGCAAAATAAGCATAGATTGTTTGTGACCCGGTAATAGTGGTTCCGGCTGGAATTCTGGTTCCGGTACCGCCTGGGCCAGTATAATAATTTCCAACGATTAGTGATGGCAATGTATAATTTCCACAATTAGAACTGCTGTTTGGCCCAAATTCTTCCGGTTTCAAAATGATGATTTTAAAAATGGTCTGTGCAGAACATCCGGTTACACCATCGGGTTGGTTAAAGATGTATAAGTTTTGGCTTGCAGAAATAGTGTCGCCAGGGAACATTTGAGTTCCTCTTCCGTTCGATTGTGTGAAATAATTTCCGTTTACCAAAGGTTGCAATACAAATGGCGTACACTGAATCACTGTCGCTAATACATCTACTAATGGTTTGGGTTTCACTTGCAATACAAAACTTCCGGTGCTGAAACAGTTGCGGTCGGTTGCATTTTGAATTCTAACATAAATGACAGCATTGTTTGCTCCTGTATAATTGGCGCCAAGCGGACTTGTTCCTGCGATGGCATTTGCTTCAGAAGTGTGATAAGTGACAACATTTGTTTGTGCCGATTGTGACCCTAAAACAGTCGTTGTTTGTGAAGACAATGGAAAAACTGCCGTGGTCGCAGTTGCATTTCCTGCACACTGAACCAGAGGTTGTAGCGCATTTACGACAGGCGCTGGTGCAGTCTGTAGTAAAAATTGTTTGATCGTATAACAAGGCGTATTGTGGCTGTTTACCCTAGCAAAAATGGTTTGGTTTGGCGCACTTGTATAAGTTAAAGGCAACGGATCTCTAGCGTCTTTTGCATCATTTTCCGAAATATGATAACTCAAAGTAGTCGCAGCGTTCATGCCTTGTTTGATACGTGGTGTATTTAAAGACAAGTCATATGTGTACGTGGCCGCGCCAGTATCACATTTGTATAAAGTAGTCGCTGTTCCCGTGTTGATCTCATTGTAATATTGGATTCTTACCGTGTCCGAAATTGGCAAACATCCGGGAGCCTGATAAGTAATCTGGTAATTTCCAGCTTGCGAAATTTGCAGAAATGGATCGTTTCCGGCGATCGCTGCGCCATTTCTTTTCCATGAAATGTTGGTGTAAACCGCAGGATCAAGTCCGGATTGGATAGTATAATCCTGTCCAAAACAAATCGCGGTGTTGGTAGCTACAGTTCTGTCGGCGCCTAAAACGTCCTGTCCGATGTTGAAGCTGTCTGACGCAATGAAAATAGCTGAATCCGATTCGTTGTCGTTTCTGTCGGCGATTACCAATTTAATATGATAAAGTACATTTGGCGTTAAAACCGCCGATGCGTTTAACATGGTTGTTTGTCCGTTAAAGTTCGTTGCAGAAGCGTCCGCAGACAATCCGCCGTTGTAACTTCCAAAATATTGGGCGTTTACCGATGGACATAAAGAGTTGTACAAGTAGTCACGGATTGTAACTACCGAAATAGGTTCGTTCGTTCCGGGAACTACCGCAAGGTTTTTGGTTTCGCCTGTCGCCGTATTGGTCAGCAAAAACGCGAATGCATCTGAAAACCTGCACTGGTAGTTTCCATATTCTTCTGAGGCAAAAAGGAAATCGAAACTAAAGTTTGGTGAAATAGGTGTAAAATCAAATTCAAGCACAGTAGCATTGGCCGAAGTCATTGAGATTCCAGAAGCCGCTAAAGTTGCTTCAAGATCTGTGTCGCCAGTCCAGGCGGCATTTCCGTCGTTGAGATGCGTCGTGTTAGGTCCGGGCGCATTGGCAACATTACCTGTACTTAAGATAACACCCGCAGGAATTGGGAAGGCACTGTTGGTGTTTTGGAAATAACCGATACCGTTTGACGAACCAAAATTAGTACCTGTTCGCCAGGTCACATTGGTTGCGTTGGCACAGGGCGAATTGATCAGCACTGAGTTTACGAGATCAGGAATGGTGTAGGTGGTTGTGTTTACCGATATAGCCTGTGAAAACACGGCAGACGAAAACACGAGGGCAAAAAGGAGTAGCAATCTTTTCATCATAATCTTAATTAACAATCTACAATAATAGTTTTATTTTGACAGGACAAATATTTAATAAATATCGGTTAAATGCAAATAAAATCGATGAAATGCACTTCTTTGGGAATAAAAAGGGTAAAAATCCTACATTTTATGTTTATAAAATTGTTTATAAAATAAGAACGCGTCAGTTGAAGCGCAACCTCTTGAAAAACAGTCCCTTCTTTCATTTGAACATTTCGTGAATCTTCTGTTTTCAGATTGGATGCGTAATCCTTATCTTTGCGCACTTATAAATCAAAAAATCATGACACTTTTACAAATTCTCACGCCCGGTATTAAAAATGCATTACAGGCATTGTTTGATGTTTCAATCGAAAAAATTGAATTTCAGGCAACCCGCAGGGAATTTGAAGGCGATATCACGATGGTGATTTTTCCACTGCTGAAGGTGATTAAAGGAAATCCTGTTGAAATTGGCAACAAAATCGGACAATACCTAACCGAAAACATCCGTGAAGTCAAAGCTTTTAATGTCGTTTCGGGATTTTTAAACATTGTGATTTCGGACGCATATTACCTGAGTTTTTTCAACGAAATCAAAAACGATCCAAAATTTGGATTTGCAAAACCAGCCGAAAACAGCAAGGCCGTCATGGTCGAATATGCTTCGCCAAATACCAACAAACCATTACATCTTGGCCATGTTCGAAATGTATTGTTAGGTTATTCCGTTGCTGAAATTTTAAAAGCCGCCGGAAAAAAAGTCTATAAAACCCAAATCATCAACGACCGTGGTATTCATATTTGCAAATCGATGTTGGCCTGGGAAAAATCAGGTTTGAATGAAACCCCGGAAAGTACCAATCTGAAAGGTGACAAACTGGTAGGAAATTATTATGTCGCTTTTGACAAAAAATACAAAGAGCAAATCAGCGAATTGGTAGCCGAAGGCAAAACTGAAGATGAAGCAAAAAAGCAAGCGCCAATCATGCTCGAAGCCCAGAAAATGCTGCTCGATTGGGAAGCTGGAGATGAAAGCGTACTCGCGCTCTGGAACAAAATGAACGGTTGGGTTTACAAAGGTTTTGACGAAACGTATAAAAATATCGGAGTTGATTTTGACTCTTATTATTACGAAAGCAACACCTATTTATTAGGAAAAGAAGTTGTGCAACTCGGACTCGGAAAAGGCGTCTTTGAAAAAGATCCCGACGGTTCGGTTTGGATCGATTTGACTGAAGACGGACTCGATCGTAAAATCGTATTGCGTTCAGACGGAACAGCAGTTTATATGACGCAGGATATCGGAACCGCGATCCAAAGGGTCAAAGATTTTCCGGACGTTGGCGGAATGGTTTACACGGTTGGAAATGAGCAGGATTATCATTTCAAAGTGCTGTTTCTGATCCTGAAAAAATTGGGTTTCGACTGGTCGGACAATTTATTTCATTTGTCATACGGAATGGTTGATTTGCCTTCCGGAAAAATGAAAAGCCGCGAAGGAACGGTGGTCGATGCCGATGATTTGATGAAAGAAATGACCGAAACCGCGCAGAAAATTTCCGAAGAACTCGGGAAACTCGACGGCTATTCTGACGAAGAAAAAGCAAAATTGTACAACACAATCGGACTCGGCGCACTGAAATATTACATTTTAAAAGTCGACCCAAAGAAACGAATTCTTTTCAATCCGGAAGAATCGGTCGATTTTGCGGGAAATACCGGTCCGTTTATTCAATACACTTACGCCAGGATTCAGTCGATTCTGCGCAAAGCAGATTTTGACCTCTCCGGAAATTATGACCATTTGTTACTCCATGAAAAAGAAAAAGAGTTGCTCAAACAACTGGCGCTTTTTCCGGAAGTAATCCAAAGTGCAGCCGAAAATCACAGTCCGGCGCTCGTTGCCAACTATACTTACGAACTCGTAAAAGAGTACAATTCGTTTTACCAGACGGTTTCGATTTTAGGTGAAGAAGATCTGTCGAAAAAAACGTTCCGTGTGTTGCTTTCACAAAAAGTGGCCGATACGATTGGGTTGTCTTTCAACTTGCTCGGAATTTCAGTTCCGGAAAGAATGTAAAATAACTTACAAACATAAAAACCAGTCATAAAGGCTGGTTTTTTTATTTAATTTTTATAATTGTGTACGCCTTCAGATTTTGGAACTTTTCCATTTCCGTTGGTCGATCCGTTCGAAGTCCTGTCAGAAGCGCTTCCTTTGTTGTGCGCATTACAGGAGCATAAAAATGATAAAATAAATACCATAATTTTCGCTTTAAATTTTGTTGAGTTTTTCATAAGACCATGAATTTGAATTATTTATAAATTTAGGCTTAAACGGAATTTTATCAACTATAATTTTTTTGCCGATTTTTATACGATTTCGACATCCGGAAAACTTCTGCCGCAAACACCTAACTTTGAGGTTTACAGGCTTTGAACCTTTGTTGTTTTACACTATATTTGCATCTTCAAAAAAGAATTTACCATTATGTTTGATAATTTAAGCGACAAGCTCGACAAAGCATTCCACATATTAAAAGGACACGGAAAGATCACCGAAGTCAACGTTGCCGAAACTTTAAAAGAGGTTCGCCGTGCTTTGCTTGACGCCGATGTCAACTTTAAAATTGCCAAAGATTTTACGACCAAAGTCAAAGAAAAAGCGATTGGGCAAGACGTTTTAACGACGCTTCAACCGGGACAATTGCTTGTAAAATTGGTCAAAGACGAATTGACCGAACTCATGGGCGGCGATGTTGCCGGAATCAACCTTTCGGGAAATCCGACCGTGATTTTGATGTCAGGTTTGCAGGGTTCAGGAAAAACGACTTTCTCCGGAAAACTGGCGAATTACCTTAAAACAAAGAAAAATAAAAAACCTTTATTGGTGGCCTGCGACATTTACCGTCCTGCGGCAATCAACCAATTACACGTTGTTGGAGATCAGATTGGCGTTGAAGTTTATTCTGAACCAGACAACAAAAATGCGGTTGACATTGCTCAAAATGCAATCAAACACGCCAAAGCAAACGGCTTCAACGTAGTTATTGTCGATACAGCCGGACGTTTGGCTGTCGATGAAGAAATGATGAACGAAATCGCAAACGTTCACAAAGCAATCCAACCACAGGAAACCTTGTTTGTTGTCGATTCGATGACCGGACAAGATGCTGTAAATACGGCAAAAGCATTCAATGACCGATTGAATTTTGATGGTGTGATCCTGACAAAATTGGACGGTGACACGCGCGGTGGAGCGGCAATTTCGATCAAATCTGTAGTTAACAAACCAATCAAATTTGTTGGGACAGGCGAGAAGATGGACGCAATTGATGTGTTCTATCCGGTTCGTATGGCCGAAAGAATCCTCGGAATGGGTGACGTTGTCTCTTTGGTAGAACGTGCTCAGGAACAATTTGACGAAGAAGAAGCCAGAAAATTACAAAAGAAAATCGCTAAGAACGAATTCGGTTTTGATGATTTCCTGACCCAAATCCAGCAAGTGAAAAAAATGGGTAACATGAAGGATTTGGTCGGCATGATCCCAGGCGCATCCAAAGCCATGAAAGATGTCGAGATCGAAGACGACGCTTTCAAACACATCGAAGCGATCATTCATTCGATGACACCAATCGAACGAAGCAAACCCGCAATCATAGATGTGAAAAGAAAAAACCGCATTGCAAAAGGTTCGGGAACCAAAATAGAGCAGGTCAACCAACTCATGAAGCAGTTTGACCAAATGAGCAAAATGATGAAAATGATGCAAGGCCCGGGCGGAAAAAACCTGATGAAAATGATGGGCGGCATGAAAGGAATGCGATAAGACTTAAAGACGTGTGCAAACGCGTCTTTTTTATTTGATAGAATTTCGGACATAACTACACAATAAAACTATGCAACTACTCGACGGAAAAAAAGTATCTGAAGACATCAAGCTCGAAATCACAGCTGAGGTCGATTTGATGAAAAAAAATAATGAAAAAGTGCCGCACCTTGCAGCGATCATTGTCGGAAACGACGGCGCCAGCTTGACTTACGTTGGAAGCAAAGTCAAAGCCTGCGAGCGCGTCGGTTTTGAATCGACTTTGGTCAAAATGCCAAGCACGACTTCTGAAACCGAATTGCTTAAAAAAATCAAGCAGCTCAACGAAGACGACAACATCGACGGATTCATCGTACAATTGCCGCTTCCAAAACAAATCGACACCCAAAAAGTTTTGATGGCCATCGACCCCAGCAAAGATGTCGATGGTTTCCATCCTGAGAATTTTGGGAAAATGGCTTTGGATATGACAACATTCATTCCGGCGACGCCATTTGGGATTTTAGAATTATTGGAAAGATACAATGTGGAAACCAAAGGAAAGCACACGGTGGTCATTGGCCGCAGCCATATTGTTGGCCGTCCGATGAGTATTTTGATGGGAAGAAAAGGTTTTCCAGGAAATTCGACCGTAACTTTGACGCACAGCTACACCAAAAATATTGCACAAATTACAACCCAGGCCGATATTATCATCACGGCGCTTGGTGTTCCAAATTACCTCAAAGCCGAAATGGTCAAAGATGGCGCGGTGGTCATCGACGTCGGGATTACGCGCGTTGCCGACGATTCTGAAAAAGGTTACCATATTACCGGTGATGTCGATTTTGAAAATGTCAGTAAAAAAGTGTCACACATTACGCCTGTTCCCGGCGGTGTTGGTCCAATGACGATTGCGATGTTGCTGAAGAATACATTGCTGGCACGCGAACAACGGAAGGAAAAGTAGTCAAAAGCCGAAAGTCAGGAAGTCGAAAGCCGACTATATTATAGATAAAACAAAAAAGCCTTCAAAATATGAAGGCTTTTTTATGCACGAGTAATTTCTTCCGACTTTCCACTTTTGATTAAGACTTTAGGCTGACTAATAATCGCCTTTTTTCTTATAATCCGGATCGTCTTTTTTAATGACTTCAACTTTCCATCTTGAAGTCGGTTTCGGATTTTCTCCAGATTGTTGTTCAGCTGTTTTGTCTTTATTCGGAACGATCTTCCGGCTTTCATTGTCGCGGTTGCTTTCTTTTGGCCTGTCATTTCTTCGCGGTTGGTAAGCTCCGCGTTCCCTTGGTTCTTGCCTTTTGGCTCTTGGCTCAGCCAGATAACTCGCTTCTTCGGTTTTACTTGAAGGTTCGATCAATTGGTTTAATTCGAGAATTTCAGCGTCTGTCAAATCGCGGTAACGGCCAACAGGAACATCAAGCGAAATATTGATGATCCGGATTCTTTTAAGCGCTGTCACTTCATAACCCAAATATTCACACATGCGGCGAATTTGGCGGTTCAAACCTTGGGTCAGAATGATCTTGAAATTGTATTTGCTGATTTGCTCAACTTTGCATTTTCTGGTTACCGTATCCAAAATCGGAACGCCGTTGCCCATTTTTTCAATGAAACGATCGGTAATTGGTTTGTTTACAGTTACCGTGTATTCTTTTTCGTGATTGTTTCTCGCACGTAAAATTTTATTGACGATATCGCCGTCATTGGTCATGAAAATCAAGCCTTCGCTGGCTTTGTCCAATCTGCCAATCGGGAAAATCCGTTTTGGGTAATTGATAAAATCGACGATGTTTTCGCGTACTTCAAGATTTGTGGTACATTCAATTCCGACAGGTTTGTTGAAAGCCAGATAGACCGGTTTTTCATTTTTCTCCCGAATGAGTTTGCCGTCAATGCGGACTTCATCATCATTAGTGACTTTCATTCCCATTTCCGCAGCGTTTCCATTTACGGTCACGCGGCCTTGTTCGATAAAAGTATCGGCTTCACGGCGCGAACAAAATCCGGTTTCGCCTATGAATTTATTGAGTCTTTTTAAATTCTCTTCCATCTGGCAAAGGTAGCGAAAATCAATGTTTGACGAAACAACGATTTTTGTTTTCAGCTTTTATTTTTCAGGCTATTGCTTCTTCAGCAAATCTAAATTTCGTTGGTAAAAACGTCTCGCCATTTCGTCGTTGCTGGTTTCGAATAGGTTGGTCAATGCCAGAATATGTGCTTCACTGAGCGAATTTTTAGGATCGGTTTTTATGTCCGGAGCCACGCCAACGCCTTCCCAATTGGTTTTCGTAATCGGATTGATGGCACGTCCATTTGGTATAAAAGCTGAAAATCCAGAATCCAGATCGACCATATCTCCAGGATTGGCGCCGCCGCCGGTATTTTCTCCTATAATAATTCCTCGTTTCAATTCTTTCAGGTCATTTGCAAATTCCTCGCCGCCCGAAAATGTTTCATTGCTCGTTAAAATGTAAACCGCTTTATTGGTGTAACGCGATCCGGGTAATTTTTTTAATGTCCAGTATTGTTCAGTTTTGTTGCCTTCCCGATAATACAGATCGTTTAGGTGAACCGGTTTTTTGTCAAAAAAATAACTGGCCAAATATTGCACCATCGCGGGTTCACCACCGTGATTTTCCCGCAGGTCAATGATGAGCGCATCTGTATTTGACAAATATTCCATGGCAAAACTGGCGGTTTTCCCGGCGAAATCTACCGGGGCAAATCCGTCGACCTTTAGATAGCCGATATTTCCACGCAACACTTCGACTTTTGGAAACCCGAAATTTCGTTTGGACGTTGCAAGCCTGAAATTTTCCTGTTCGGCTTTTTCTTCCGCTTTGGTTTGTTTTCCTGGTTTCGCGTTTGGGTCGTATCGCAGTCCAATGTGTTTGTCATTGATGATCGTGCGTAAGTTTTCTGTCATGACCTTTGCAAAACCAAACGCATCACCTGCATTTTTATAAGAATCCGTTTTTTGGAATTCACGGATTTTACTTTCGGATGCAATAGCGATTTCCGGGAAAATGTAGACTTCTTTTAATTTTTTGACGTACGATTCCACCACGCTGTTTTTGGTTTCAACACCAATCGGGATTTTAGGCTGGTCATTGTTTCCCTGCGCTTTCGCAGATTGAAAAGTGAGTGCCAAAATCAGGATCGCGAAACTTTTGTAAAAGATTGATTTTTTCATTTTTGATCGATTTTAATGATGATTATTGAACGTTTGATGTAATTTTTTCCAATTCAGATTGCAGGATTTGAAGATTCTCATCCGAAATTCCGTTCAACGCCGTGCTGCGGTTTGAGACGATTAGCGGTTGAATTTGCTGTAGCAGATTTTTTCCTGTTGCTGTAAGTTCGAGGTCGAAACGGCGGCGGTCACTGGTGTTGAACTTTCGCAGCAGGTAATTTTTCCTGACAAGTAATTCGACGATTCTGGTCATCGATGCCATGTCCTTAAATACTTTTGCCGCCATTTGCTGTTGCGTAGCAGTAGAATCTTCTTCAATGGTTTTAAGCACGAGCCATTGGTCGATAGTGATGTTAAATCCGGCAGCGGCGATTTGGCGTTGCGCGAATTGACGGTACGATTTGATCGATTTTTCAATCGTATAAAAAAGAATGTGGTTCAGGTTTTCCAACACGTGTTCATTTATTTGATACAAATATAATTGATATATCAAATAAAACTGAAAAATATTTTTTATTTTAAAATGGATGCTATTTTAGCCCTGATGGAAGCGGCATCCTTTTATGCAGCGCAGCGAAATAAAAGATACAGCAAACAGCAGGAACAGCTCCTAATCTTCAAATAAAAACTGCATGACCTGATGGTATAAAACATCATCGTGCATGCTGTGTCCGAGTCCTTTGGTTTCGATAAATGTAGCATTTTTCCAGGATGAAGCGATTTTTTTTCCTTCGCCAAACGCGACAATGGTATCGTCAAGATCATGGGCGATCATGCCTTTCAGGAGTAATTTTTCGCCAAAGATTTTACCGGAAAAGTCGTTTAAACGGAACTGGAATTTGTTAAGAAAGTGATTGTCCAGCAAGGTTTCCATTTTGGAATTCAGGCTTAAAAGTGCGCTGTAATTTGAAATTAAGATCCGCAAATCTGAAGGCGCGCCGAGCAAAACCATTTTTTGAAGATTCGAATTCTGGAATTTGTACTGATAATAAACCGAAGCCGCGCCGCCAATAGAATGCCCGATAATCGTATGCGGCTGAAATTTTTGAACTGCAACATCTATAAATGCGGCATAAGTCGGAACGTTAAATTCCAATCCTGAAGACAAACCGTGCGCTGGACCGTCAATCGCGACAATGGTACTCCCGGATTTTTGGAGATACGGTAGCATTTTTTCCCAACGTGACGCGTTGCTTTCCCAGCCGTGAATTAATAAAATGATATGATCGTTTCCTGGCCAGGTGTAGGAATGGAATTGTTGATCTTCAAATTGTAAAGTTTCGTGCTGCGCTTTTTTAAGGATTTCGGGTAGGTTTTCTTTCGATAATCTTCCGTCGCGCGGATTGCTGAAAAGTTTGTATGCCAGCAACGTCGCCTTTTTTGGATGCGCATAACTCAGGAAGTTGATGTACAATCCGATCGATTTCGTTAGCAGGAAATACTTTAATTTTCGCATAAAAAAAGCCCCGTTAAACGAGGCTGATATTTTTAGATTTGTGCAAACAACTGTTGCATTTTTTCTCTTTCTTCTTCGGCTAACGAACTGTCTACCAAAATTCTTCCGGAGTGTTCATCAGTGATGATTTTTTTTCTGCCTGCAATTTCAACCTGCGTTTGTGGCGGAATGGTAAAGAATGAACCTGCTGATGCGCCTCTTTCAATAGACACTACTGCCAATCCGTTTCTCACGCTGCTGCGGATTCTTTTGTAAGCAGCCAATAATCTTTCTTCGATCAGGTCTTCGAATTCTGCAGATTTTTGTGCCAGGAACGTTTCTTCTTTTTCAGTTTCAGACATGATATCGCTGAGTTCTGATTTTTTATGTTTCAAGTGGCTTGATTTGGCCTCTAGTTTTTCTTTTGAATTCGAGATCACTTCTTTTTTGTGCTCCATTGAAGCTTTTAATTCTTTGATCTGTTTTTCAGCCAACTGGATTTCGAGTTCCTGAAATTCCACCTCTTTAGTTAAAGAGTTGAATTCGCGGTTGTTGCGAACGCTGTCCTGTTGTTTGGTGTATTTTTTAATCGCAGCCTGGTGCTCTTCAATAGCCGCTTTTTTGGATTTGATTTGTTCGTCAATGCTGTCTAAATCTTGTTTCAGTTTTTCAGAACGAGTGGTCAAACCAGCAACTTCATCTTCAAGATCTTCAACCTCTAAAGGAAGTTCACCTCTTACATTTCTGATTTCATCAATTCTTGTGTCAATTAATTGCAGGTCGTATAACGCTCTTAATTTTTCTTCAACACTTAATTCTTTCGTATTCGCCATAACTTTTATAAGTACTTAACAGGATTTGTATTTTCTTCTGATAAAATGATTGCAAAATTAAGGATTTTTTTCTTAAGAAAATCAACAATATAAACTTTTGTATAACGTTCACTCTCAAAATGCCCGATGTCGGCTAAAAGCAGCTGATTTTCAGCCTCATAAAAGTTATGGTACTTCAAATCGGCGGTTAAGAAAGCATCGGCTCCGGCCTGAATTGCGTTTTGAATTGCAAAACTTCCCGAACCGCCAAGAACAGCCACTTTTTTAATATTCTTATCCAAAAACGCGCTGTGGCGAATGCCATCCGATTGCATTTTGTCTTTGACCATTTGAAGAAAATCACGCTCGGACAAAGCGGTTGGCAATTCGCCGATCATTCCGAGACCGATATTCTGATGCAAATTTTCCAGGTTGTAAATTTCGTAAGCCACTTCTTCATATACATGATTTGCAAAAAGCGCTTTTAGGATTTTACTTTGCAAATGTTTCTCAAAAGTCACTTCGATCTTAATTTCATTCGATTCAACAAATTCAAAACGTTCGCCAATTTCCGGGTTGCTGTTTTCGTTGCCTGTGTACGTTCCGATTCCGGTTGAATTGAAACTGCAGTCTTCATAATTCCCGATGTTTCCCGCACCGGCTTCGAACAGCGAATTGCGAAGTTTTTCAGCGTTTTCCGGAATGGTGTACGTAATTAATTTCCGGATGAAATTTTGTTTCGGAACCAGGATTTTGGTGTTGCTTAAACCCAAAGCGTCACAGAAAATCTTGTTCACGCCGTTTTGATGGTTGTCCAATGCCGTGTGAACCGCATAAATCGCAATGTCATTTTTGATGGCTTTCAAAACCACGCGCTCGACGTAATTTTTTCCGGTGATTTTTTTCAATCCCGAGAAAATAATCGGATGAAAACACACAATAAAATTGCAGTTTTTGGCAAGCGCTTCATCAATTACATTTTCCAAAGCATCGTGGCAAACCAGAACTCCGGTAGCGTCATCATTGGCGTTGCCTAATAAAAGCCCAACGTTGTCAAAATCTTCGGCGTAAGCCAAAGGCGCCATTTCTTCAAGCACGGAAATTATCTCTTTAATTTTCATTTTCAGGTTTTTAAGTCGCCCACGGATTCAGGTATTCCTTGATTTCCCAGTTTTCACCGGATTTCTCGAGCAACAGGATCGAGCCGCTGTTGTGTTCGATATTTCGGTAAAAAACCACTTTAACCAATGCAATCGTTCCTTTTTTGTCATATAAAGGTTTGCTGACAATCATTAGTTTCTGGTTGTTCAGGTTGAGTTTTTTTGAAATTTCCTGATATTTTTCGAGCGAAAGGCAATCGTTTATTTTTTGGTGGAGTTTGGTTTGGTCGGTTTCATAGATCGAATTCAGTTCAGCCGACCAGTCTTTTTCGACAACATCCGACGCAATTTTTGAACGCATTTCTTTCACAAATTCGTCCGGAAATTTCCGGCCTTTGATCGCTTCAAAAATTTCTTCATTGTTGTTGGCGCGGTTGCAATACAAATATAGTAATTGGCTGCGGCCTTTAAAAACAGGCTTTTCGGTTTTGTAATACCGTTGTAATATCGTTTTGAGTACGAGTTCGTCATTTTGCTGCCCGAATGAAAAATTCAGGAATGTCAAAAAAAAGATAACCGTAAAAAAGATTGATTTTTTAATTTTCATAGTTCGGATTTGCTGCCGGATTTCAAATTATTTTTCCTTTCAAAGATAAAATATTATACTTTCGTAAAATGAATTTCCTGCGAAAAATACTGTTTCCATTTGCCATTTTGTATGGTTTAATCACGCAGATCCGAAATTTTTTGTTTGACAGCGGAATCCTGAAATCGTATGCTTTTAATGTCCCGGTTATTGCTGTCGGAAATCTCAGCGTGGGCGGAACGGGAAAAACACCGCAAATCGAATATTTGATCCGTTTGCTTTCCGCAGATTATAAAATTGCCACTTTAAGCCGCGGTTACAAAAGGAAATCGAAAGGTTTCGTATTGGCTGGCCCAAGTTCTACAGCTGAAAGTTTAGGAGATGAACCGTTTCAGTTTTACCAAAAATTCCCTCAAATCCAGGTTGCGGTCGATGCAAATCGAAGGAACGGAATCGAACAATTGTTGGCACAAAAAAATAAACCGGAAATTATTTTGCTCGACGACGCATTCCAGCATCGAAAGGTCAGCGCCGGATTTTACATTTTACTAACCGCGTACAACGATTTGTATTCGGATGATTTTATACTGCCGACGGGAAATTTGCGTGAAAGCAGAAAAGGAGCCAAACGTGCAAATATTATTGTTGTAACCAAATGTCCGCCGGATTTATCTGAATCGGAACAGGAAATAATCAGAAAGAAAATAAATCCACATTTTGGACAAGAACTGTTTTTTACGATGATTTCGTACGACGGGCAGGTTTTCTCTGAAAATGGCGCATTAAATGTGAACGATATCAAAACTACTAAAAAAGTATTACTCGCGGGAATTGCCAAACCGCAGTCCTTTTTCGAGTATTTGCAAAGCGGAAATGATTTGGTACTGGAATTTCCGGACCATCACCATTTTTCAGATGATGAAATCGCTGAAATTGGCAATAAAGCCAATGGTAAAATGATTTTAACAACCGAAAAAGATTATGTAAGGTTGAAGGGAAAAATTGGCGACAGCCCGGTTTATTTTCTGCCCATTCAAAGCAGATTTTTGTCGGAAGCAACAAATTTTGACGCCGCCATCTTAAACTATATTCAAAAATCAGTATTTACAAATCCCCAAAAGACCCAAAATTAAATTCGAACTTCCGTAAAAATTTTTCGAGCGCCTTGCCATTTTTATCGGGCATAAAAATTCGGTTCATTTTTCCTGAAAACTTATTTGCTTTGTTGGAATAGCCATTGTTCGCAAGCAACATTCCCCTAAAACCAATTTCCTTAACAAGATTCAGAGTATGTTCGTTGTATGAACCGTGCGGCAGTGCGAGAAAATTGGCGTCTTTTCCTGACAATTGTTTCAGTTTTTCAACCGAATATAAAAGTTCTTCCTGTTGCTCAGATTTCGACAAACATCCCAACGGATAATGGTGGTGTGTATGTATTCCAATCTCGGCCAGCGGATGCGAAGCCAGTTGGTTCAATTCATGCTGAGACATCGATCTGTAATCTTCCCGATCGTAAAATTCAATTTTGTTCAGATCTTCAAATGTTTCGATCCAACGTTGTTTTTCGCTAGTTTTCATCGCCATTAAAAGACCAGATAAGTAGGGATAAGAATATTCTTTTTTGGAAACTTTTTCAGAAACTCCCGGAATATAAAAATCTGTTTCGCATTGGTTGTAATCAAATGCAAAATGATCCCACCAGAACTCTTTTTTTGTGTCAATATTTTCTGTTGTAATAAAAAAAGTTGCCGGCATATCATACTTTTCCAACAGTGGCATTGCATTCAGAAAATTGTCGGCATAACCGTCGTCAAAGGTAATTACGGCGCCGGCTTTTTTATGTACGTGCCAATTATCGGTAAGCCTCAAAACGCTGTAATTTTTTTTGATGTAAATGAGTTGCTGCTCGAAATTTTCAAGGCTTACGGCCAAATCAAGTTCCTTACTGCTACTGTTGTGAATGCGATGGTACATGAAAATCAAAACCGGTTTTCCCTGAATGATCCGGTTTTTTAACTTCAGAGTTTTATAATATAGCGGCTTTATCATAACAGGCTATCGGGATGTTTTGTGATCTTTCGTTCTCGGGTTTCCAATACAATTTTGCAGTTTCAAGCTTTTTGTATTGGGCATATTGCTCAGTTGTCAGGCGGTTTTTGTATTTCATGATTTTTGGTATAGCAGCGCAAACGTCAAAAATCGCAAGTGCGATCGGTTTAATGGCGTTTGGATTTCTGTTTATCAAAACCCTTTGCAAAAGTTGTATCCAAATTGAATATGCTATTTTTTTTGGAATAAGTTTCAAAGGAACAAACAGAAAATACAGATACCAGTCTGATCGCAAAGCGCGGCGTTGGCGAATGTAATAATCATCATTGTTTTTCCGCAGTTTCAAATCGACACGATGGTGCGTGAGTACTTCTGGCAAATAATGGATTTCCATGTTCCGAAGCAGCATTTGATATGCAATAAAATCTTCTTCACCATAAAAAACAAACCAAATTGGGTAATCCGGAATTTTCTTCCATGACGAAATCCGAAGTACATGTGCGCCGCCGGCAAAACTTCTGACCCGTTGCGGAACTTCATCTGTATAGTTTGATGCCGGAGCAGAAAGTCCCCAGAAAATCCTGAATGACAACAAATCGGTTTCAGGGTTTGACCGGAAATAGTCATCAATAATCTCCAAAGGATTTTCGGTAATGAAATGCAGATCATCATCTAACGAAATTCCGTATTCGCCTGAAGCTTTTTGCAGCATTTCATTTCTGCTGAACATCAGTCCTTTCGAAGTTTCATGTTTCAATAACACAATATCCGGATAGTTTTCTGAAATGGAATCGAACGTTCCATCAGTTGATCCGTCGTCACAAACAATACATTCAACATCACTTCGACGCAGTAAATGACCAATTTTATGAAGGGTAAATAATAAATCGTCACGGCGGTTTTTTGTCGTGATTAAAATCGAGAATTTTTTTTCGGTCCGCATTTTAATAAACTAAATTTTGAAACCATTACGATTGTAGGTTTCAAAGGGTCTGACTTCTGTTCACTCTTCGGTAAATTGGCATATGTTTGAAATATTGGCGATGTGAAAGTAGCATGAATTGATATCAGATTTTTTTGATAATGTATTTTTTAAGCAAATTTTAAGCGAATGCGCAAGCAAAAAGTAAAATTTTTAAAGGTTTATTGTCTCACAGAAAGAGTCGCATTTTTCGGAAAAAAAACTTGATTTTTATGAAACAGATTGCAGCTGAAATTTAATTATTACTTTTGGCTGCGATCGAAGGCAGATTTAAAATTTGGCGCAAGCGATATCGATATATTTTTAAACATCAACACACTGCATTATGTGGGAAAAAGTACAACAAACGGTTGAATACATTAAACAAAAAACCAATTTCATTCCGGAATATGGCGTTATCTTAGGTTCCGGACTCGGGAGTTTTACAGATGATATCAAAATCGAATTTACTTTACCGTACAACGAAATCCCAAATTTCCCGGTTTCAACCGTTGAAGGGCACAAAGGCGCTTTGGTTTTTGGAACCATCGGAGAGAAAAAAGTGGTTGCCATGCAAGGCCGTTTTCATTATTATGAAGGATATGACATGAAAGAGGTGACGTTTCCGGTTCGCGTAATGAAATACATCGGAGTGGAAAAACTCATCGTTTCCAATGCTTCTGGCGGTGTTAATCCGAATTATAAAGTGGGTTCTGTGGTCATAATCAAAGACCATATCAATATGTTGCCCGAACATCCTTTGCGTGGTAAAAATGACGAACGTTTCGGACCGAGATTCGTCAATATGAGTGAACCCTACAGTCGGAAAATGATTTCGAAAGCCAAAGAAATCGCATACGAACTCGAAATTGACGTGAAAGATGGCGTATATCTCGGATTGCAGGGACCAACATTTGAAACCCTGGCCGAATATAAAATGGTCAAAGCGATGGGCGGCGATTGCGTGGGAATGTCTACTGTTCCGGAAGTAATTGTGGCGCGTCACATGGACATGGAAACATTTGGAATTTCAGTCATTACCGATATGGGCGACGAGGAAAGCATCGACTCGATTTCGCATGACGAAGTGCTTGAAGCTGCCAGAAAAGCCGAACCCTTGGTGCGAAACCTCATTAGCGAACTCATCAAAAGGTATTAGATTCTTTTGGCCAGGTTTTGTGCGATGACTTTATAAAAATCCTGCGGATCAAACGGTTTGGTGATGACATCGTTCATTCCGTATGATAAAAGCATGTCACGGTTTTCGTTTAGCGAAATGGCCGTCAGTGCGATAATTCTTGTTTTTTTATCAAAAGTCCGAATCGTCTGCGTCGCAATTGTACCGTTGATTCCCGGAAGGTGCACGTCCATCAAAACCAAATCGTACACATTGTTTTTCACCGCTTCAATCGCGTCTTCGCCGTTGTCGATCACTTCGCAGATCATGCCTTTATTTTCCACCATTTTCTTGGTGATCATTTGGTTGATCTTGTTGTCTTCAATCAAAAGCACTTTTTTATCCTGTAAAATGCTGTCGTCAAAATCGGCTGGTTTTTCAATCGAAATTTGTTCGGCTCCAATTTTAAAACTCAGGTCGAACGAAAATGAAGAGCCTTTTCCAACCTTACTTTCAAGTTTGATTTTTCCGCCGAGAATGTCAATCAATTTTTTGACGATGCTCAGTCCGAGTCCGGTTCCTCCATATTTTCGGTTGATTTCGATCGAACCTTGTGAGAAGCTGTCGAAAACCGTTTCCATTTTTTCTTCCGGAATTCCGATTCCCGTATCGAGCACTTTAAAATGGATCGACGTAAATTCAGGATTGAGTTCGTTGACCATCAAAATCACTTTAACTTCACCGTTTTTCGTGAATTTCAACGCATTGTTGATCAGATTCAGAAAGATCTGAGACAGTTTCGTCGGGTCACCAATAAGATAATCCGGGATTTTCTGATCGATCTCAATCGTAAACGCATTGTTGTTGATGGAAGCCAGTTCTTTCAGCGAATTCTGGATGTTGCTCAACAACTGTTTGAGGTTGAAATGGATGTTTTCCGTTTCAATCGTGCTCGATTCGATCCTGTTGATTTCGAGGATTTCATTGATGAAAGTCAGCAGGTAATTTCCCGAAAATTTCAGTGAAGTCAGGTAATTCAGTTGCGATGGTTTCGGATTTTCCTCAAGCAATAAGTGCGTAATTCCGTTGATTGCATTCAGCGGCGTGCGCAATTCATGGCTCACCGTTGACAAAAATTCGGCACGGGCTTTCGACGCTTTTTCGGCTTTATCCTTTGCGATTTGCAGTTCGGTATTTTTTTCTTTCAGAAGTAAATTCGACTGATTCCTGATGATGTTGTTTTTGTACAAGGACAAACTCAGCAGCGATAAAATTGAAATCAGCGCGATAGCTAAAATACTGATCAGTTTCGCGACCTTGTTGGATTTTTGCTGTTCCTTATTTTCCTTGTCCATTTGCTCAATGGTTTTGAGCCTTTCGCCTTCTTTGAACTGAACGTAGTCTTCAGAGCCGAGTTTTTTACTGTTCAAAACAGCAATGCTGTCCTTAAGCTGCAAATGTTTTTTAAGAAAATAAAACGCTTTGTCAAGGTTTAAAAGTTGTTCGTGAACCTGACTCAGCGACAGCAGGATTTTGGCTTTTTGCTCGAAATTTTTATCTTTTGCATTGAGTTCGTATGCGCGATTGAGGTAATTCAGTGCCAGATTTTTCCGGTTGTTGTTGGCTTCAATATTTCCGATTTGGTACAACGCTTCCGCTTTGGTTTTAAAATCGTCGTTGGCATCCGGTTTTGCAATGATCTGATCAAAAATCGGAACCGCCATTTTATATTCGCCTTTGGCTTTGTATACGATCCCTTTCTGAAGATTTAATAATTCGATCGCATTCGGAATACGTATGGTTTCATAAATCGTTTTTGCCTTGTCAAAATAAACTTCAGCTTTTGAATAATCGCCTTTTTCCATGTAGCACAAACCAAGCTGATAGTATGAAAACGCCTGCTGACTCGAAGGTTTTAGCGTATTAAATAACGAAACGCTGCGAAAATACGTCTCAATGGCGTCGTCGTATTTTTTCAGTTCGAAGTAAATCGAACCTAACGTCGCATAAGCATTGGCCTGAGCCTCGACATTTTTTGTTTTCTTGGCGTAATCGAGCGCTTTTTGGGCAAAGGAAAGTGAAAATTTGTAGTTGTCGGTCTTGATGTTGAAATTCGAAAGTTCAATATAGTATTGTACACTATCTGTTTCCTGAGCAGAATTTTTCTTCCGTTGCGGATATAAGACCGAAGTGAACAGTATGAAAAATAATAAAATGTGTCTCATTAAGACTTTTGGTTGGTTTTCAAGGGATTAAATGTAGGGAATTATTTCGTAAATGTTAAAATAATTAAGTCAATAATTCTTGAAGAATATCCGATTTCGTTGTCATACCAACCCACAACTTTAACCATTTTTCCAATTACCGAAGTGAGTTGCGAATCAAAAAGGCACGAATTCCGGTTGCCAATGATATCAACTGAGACGATTGGATCTTCAGTATAGGCCATAATTCCACGCAATTCATTTGCCGACGCATTTTTAAAAGCGTCATTGATTTCGTCAATCGAAACGGTTCGTTTCACATAACACGTAATATCGGTCAGCGAACCGTCGGGAACGGGAACGCGAATGCCGCTGCCGCCAATTTTTCCGTCCATTTCAGGGAAAATCTTAGTCAGTGCTTTGGCCGCTCCGGTCGTTGTTGGAACGATCGATTGCGAAGCGCCACGTGCCCGGCGCAAATCCTTGTGCGGCTGGTCGTGCAAACTCTGATCGGTCGTGTAGGAGTGGACCGTGGTGATGTATGCCTGCTCAATGCCGCACAATTCATTGATGACTTTGATCATCGGTGCGGCGTTGTTTGTAGTGCAACTTGCGTTGGAAATAATGGTTTCGCTGCCGTCGAGTATATGTTCGTTCACGCCGAGAACAACTGTTTTAATGTTGTCGACTTCAGATGGCGCGGATAAAATGACTTTTTTTGCTCCGGCCACAATGTGCGCGTTGATCTCGTCAAAAGTTTTGTGTTTTCCGGTCGCTTCAACGACGTAATCGACGTCAAGTGATTTCCAGTCGAGCTTTGAAATGTGTTTTTCGTGAAAAAAGGTGTAGCGTATGCCACCAACAACAATCGCATTTTCGTCATACGAACAGTCCAAAGCCAGAACGCCGTGGATGCTGTCGTATTTGATCAAATGTGCCATCGTTTTATTGTCGGCGATGTCGTTGATCGCGACCACTTCAATTTCCGGATGTTCGAGCAACAAACGGAATAGATTTCTTCCGATGCGACCAAATCCGTTAATGGCAACTTTTATTTTTGTCATGGAATGTGAATTGTAAGTCGGAATTTGTTGGTTGACCGTGCCTGCGTTAAGGATGGAAGCGGAAATCCTTTTTAAGGCGCAGCGCAGCGGAGCCGTAAAAGATTGTAGCGAACAGCCTGGCCGAAGGCAACGCCCAAATAATTATTAATTACAAAATGTGTTTCTGCGCATGGTAAGACGAACGCACCAAAGCGCCGCTTTCCACGTGCCTAAAGCCCATTTCTTTCCCGATTTCTTCGTATTTTTTAAATTGTTCCGGCGTGATAAATTCTTTAACAGGCAAATGTTTTTTGCTGGGCTGTAAATATTGGCCAATCGTTACAATGTCGACATTGGCATCGCGCAAATCACGCATGGTTTGGATGACTTCTTCTTCTTTTTCGCCCAATCCTAGCATAATTCCAGACTTGGTCCTGCGGATTCCTTTCTCTTTCAAATACCTTAAAACTTCGAGGCTGCGGTCGTATTTCGCCTGGATCCTGACTTCGCGCGTCAACCGGCGAACGGTTTCCATATTGTGCGAAACCACTTCCGGATTGGCTTCAACGATGCGGTCGATATTTCTTTCATTTCCCTGAAAATCAGGAATTAAAGTTTCCAAAGTCGTTTCCGGATTCATCCTGCGGATCGCCTGAACGGTTTCAATCCAGATGATCGATCCCATGTCTTTCAAATCGTCACGATCCACGCTTGTTACAACGGCATGTTTGATTTTCATCAATTTGATCGAACGCGCCACTTTTTCTGGTTCGTCCCAATCTACCGTTTCCGGCCTTCCGGTTTTTACACCGCAAAATCCGCACGAGCGCGTACATACATTTCCGAGGATCATAAAGGTTGCCGTTCCTTCGCCCCAGCATTCGCCCATGTTCGGGCAACTTCCCGATGTACAAATGGTGTTGAGTTTGTACTTGTCAACGAGTCCGCGGAGTTCGGTATATTTCTGGCCAATCGGCAGTTTTACCTTCAGCCATTTTGGTTTGCCTCCGGCCAGTTCGCCTCCGGCTCGGGTACCAACTGGTAATGTATTTTCTAAAACCGTTTCCATGCATGCAAATTTTGAAGCACAAAGATAACGATTGTTTTCATTTAAATCGTTAATATCATGTTAGCGGAATTGGTCGCTTTTGATTGGTTTTTTGAAGCTGATCCTGCTCTCGCCTTTATCTTTTTTCCTTCGTTCCTCAGGAAAAAAGGATATCGGCTCCATCAGGGCTAGGGCAGTGTCATCCAAAACTAAATTTCGGTAAAAAAAAAGCAGCACCCGAACAGCGCTGCCTCCAAACATAGGGTTATGTGCCCAAATTATTGCCTGATGACCTTGTCGGTAAATTGTCCCGATGCGGTGGTTGTTTTCATTAAATAGATGCCTTGCGGAAATTCAAATGCAATGCGGTTCGTGCCAGATTTTAATTCAAATTTTGACAGCATTTGTCCACTTAAATTAAAAATTTCTGCATCGCCGTTTTCGTTCATTTCAATCGAGATCAATCCTGAATTCGGATTTGGGTAAAACGAAATCTTCCTGTTTTCAAAAGCAGTTGTTCCCAGCAGACAGTCGCTGAAAGGCATAAAAGTCACAAGTCCCAACGCCGGATTGTCAACCTGATGGCTGATTACGTTTTCAACAGATTGCGCTGTTGGCGAAACGCCTTCGGTCCAGCAATTGTTCATGGCCAAAATCGGAAGCGCGGTATTGTTGAAAAGCGCATAGGTTTGTCCGGTGTTCTGATTTTCAGAAAATACATTGCCGCCTCCGTTCAGATCGCCCAATTCAGGGTTGTCATTTCCAAGATTGATTTTTGCGGTACCAATCATCGTAATTCCCCATAAATTTCTCCGGATCTGGTTTTGGCTGGCGATCAGATTCATGGTATTTGTTCCGGTCGCATTGATAGAAATACCGCTTCCGCCAAGGTTTGGCAGGTTTTGCGTATTGTTGTCTTCGATGAGATTGCCGCGAATGTAACCCACAGCGTTTCCACCGCCAATAGTGATGCCGTATCTGTTATCAGTAATGGTATTATTTTCAATCAGCACTTTGATTGGATCACCGAAAAAACTAGTTACCGAAATTCCGCCAGTTAAAATCAGTTCGCGGTTTCCTTTGATAATGTTCCCGATGATTTTGATGGTGTCATTTCCGGTCGCGCTCATATTGATTTGCGGACGGTTGGCATTTGCGGTATTGTTTCCTTCGAGGTAATTGTTCGTAAATACTGGCGCGGCAACCTGGTTCGCTCCTGACGAAAAAGCCGGAACCGCATTAAATGTAAATCTGGAGTTGTTGATGATTGGTTTGCCGGCTGAAAAATTCAGCGTTCCCGAACCTGTAGTTCCGGAAACATGGTACGACATCGAGGAATTTTGCATTTCAAAATTTCCGGTTGCCACGCGGATTCCTTTTCCGTAATCAATAGTTGTGTTTCGGATGAAACCACTCGAATTTTCCTCAAACCGAATGGTGTTGTAAGGTGCCGTAATGTTTGTGGCGGTGATCAGGACCTCATTCGCGTCGGCGGTAAAATTCCCTTCGACGAAAATCTGGACATCGGGATCGATTTTGATCGTCGCATTTTCATTGATCACAAAGCTGTCCGTTGAGGCGATGGTGAGGTTTTGCGACAGTGTGTAAATTCCGTCGCTGTAGCTGATGATTTGTGGCGCATTGGCAACAAGTTCAGTTAAATTCCAGGTGATTCCGGTGTTTGGCGTCGTATATTGTGCGTGAGAGGAGAAAGCAAATGCCGTAATAAGTGTCAGGAAGAGTAGTCTTTTCATCATATTTCGCTTTTTGGTTGGAACCTAAATTTACAGATAAATCTTCAAAACACGGTTAATATTTAGTTAATTGGCCAATGGTAAAATGAAAATCGTTTTAAAAAATGTGCCGATTTGGAAGTTTGAGGCAAACGGTTTTTGGTATGAAATAAATGTTCTTACTTTTACAGCTCGATAAAACAAAAACAAAATGGAAGTAAAAGACAGCAACGGCAACATCCTGAACGATGGCGATACAGTAACGGTAATCAAAGATTTGAAAGTGAAAGGGTCGTCAGATGTGATCAAAAGAGGAACTACAGTAAAAAATATCCGGTTGACCGACGATCCTGCCGAAATTGACTGCCGCGTCAATAAAACCGCAATGGTGTTAAGGACCGAATTTGTCAAGAAAGCATAAAAAAAGCAGCATTTTCGGATGCTGCTTTTTTGTTTTAATTTATAACATCTGCACCGAAATTGGCAGATTGTAAGCGGTGCGAACCGGTTTTCCGTTTACGATTCCCGGAGTCCATTTGGTTTTCAGCGATTTCAAAACACGGATCGCTTCTTTGTCCAAACCATAACCCGGATTGCGGAGGACTCTGATATCGGTCATGCTGCCGTCTTTTTCGATGACGAATGCGACAAGGATTTTGATGGTTTTGGCTTCGTCAATTTCAGGTTTTTCAAAATTATTTCCGACATACGTATAGAATTTTGCGATTCCGCCAGGAAATTCAGGAAGTTTGTCTAACAGGCCCGGATTAAAAGGTTCCTTAGACTCAATAACGGTTCCGGTTTCATTTCCTGTAGAAACGGTATTTCCGGTTCCTGTTCCAGCGGTTGAAACTCCGGATTCGGTTCCATTTTCGGGCGTACTTACCGCGCTGGTTTGCTTGTTGGTATTCACGTCATCGACCGGCGTATTTGATTTTACAACCGTTGGATTAACCAGATCTTTTTTAGTAATGTCCTGTTTTGTAACTGTTTTTTTCTGAGTGGTGGCTGGCATTTTCGTGACTGGCTTGTTGATTGCAGGATTGTAAATTTTCGTCAAGATCACGGTTTTGTCAATCGTCAGAATTTCAGTTGGTTTTTCTCCGAAAGAACTCAGCAACATGCTGCCGCCAAAGAGTGAAAAAATCAATAAAAAGCCCACAAATAAAGCAGTTAAAGTGGTTTTTTCATTTTCATTTCGCAGTTGGTACGCGCCATAGGATTTATTTCTGCCTTCGAAAACGAGGTCAATCCATTTTTTTTCATAGATACTAACATTTTGCATAATCAATAATTTAATTGGTTAAGTAGCTATGTTGCATAAGCGAAGTCGTTTTAACATATAACTTCAAATATGTACAAAAAATTATATAATTATTAAGATTTTTTTCAGAACGAAATTATCGCTTGTTTTCAATGATTTCTGCCAGCAGTTTTTTAGCCCTAAGCAGTTTGATTTTGACGTTGCTCAAAGGTTCGCCCAATAAGTCGGCGATTTCCTGATAACTGAGTTCCTGAAAGTAACGCAACTGAATCACTTCCTGATAATGCGGTTTCAGCTGTTTGATGCATTGCAGCAGGCTGGAAAGATTTTGCCTTGCAATGAGTTCGTCTTCGGCAGACAAACTCGTATCAGCAACGTTATACGCCTGATTTTCCTCGCTGTCGGTAATGTTATCGATAAATAATGATGATTTTTTTTTACGTAATAAATCTATGTGTACGTTTTTCGCAATAGCGATCAGCCAGGTATTGAATTGGAATTCAGGGTTGTATGAAGCAATCTTATCAAATGCTTTGGAAAAGGTTTCAATAGTAATGTCCTCGGAGTCGGTTTCATTTTCAGTGCGTTTGAGCATGAATCCGTACACTTCATTCCAGTAATGGTTCAATAGAAAAGTAAAGGCATTTTGATCGCCTTTTTTCGCTTTTTCTATGTTTTCGTTTATTTCCAATGGACCGGTTTTGAAAAAATATTGCTCAGAAAAATATTCAATTGCGTAAAAATCAAGGTAAATTCAATGATCGGAAACCAATACATGACGTCTTTTTCTTTGAGTTTTCCAGCCGAAAATCCGAGCGTGATCCACGTAAATAAATACCGGAAACCGATAATTCCCAGTACGATGATCCATTGAAACTGAAAAGCCAAAAGTACTATCGGCAAAAGGAGGAACAACAACTGCGACAGGTAAAAAACGGCCAATTGCGCGCGGTCGAACGGTTTGTAGAAATTGGCGGTCGAAACGTGCCTTCTTTTTTGGGTAAACCAATCTTTGAAAGTGGTTTTCGGTTGCGAATACGTAAAACTGTCTGGCGCGTAAGCCACAGTCGTATTTTTTTTATTTGCGGCCTGGTTGATGAACAAATCGTCGTCGCCGGAGCGTATTTTCATGTGGTCGATAAAACCATTTACATTAAAAAATTCTTCTTTTTTATATGCGAGGTTCCGGCCAACGCCCATGTACGGATGTCCGGCTTTTGCCCATGAAAAATATTGGACTGCTGTGAGCATCGTTTCAAAACGGATGATTTTGTTCAGGAACGAATTCGGCTTTTTTTCATACGCGCCATAACCCAAAACGATGGTTTTTTGCATCGTAAAATTGGAGGTCATTTCCTTGATCCAGTCTTTCGTCAGCGGATAACAATCGGCATCGGTAAAAAGCAAATATTCTTTCCGGGCAGCTTTGATTCCGAGTGTTAATGCAAATTTTTTGTTGCCCCAAAAAGCTTCATTGTTTTCAACTTTTACCAACCTGACATTCGGATATTGTTTTTCAAAAGCTTCAAAAATCTCTAAAGTTTCATCGCTTGAAGCGTCGTCAATCAAAACAATTTCAAAATCGGGGTAATCCTGTTCGGCAAGGATCGGAATGAATTTTTGTACGTTTTCTTCCTCGTTTTTTGCGCATACAATCACTGAAACCGGAATTCTTTTTGGCGTATTTTGCTGTGGTTTCGCAAACGCAAATTTCCCAAAAATCACCAGATAATAGAACAGCTGTACGGCAACGATAACAATGAAAAGATAAAAAGTAATGGTCAACATATAAGCAGGTTGTCTTTTAAAAACGTGTGCAAAGGTACAAATTCAATTATGAAATCGGAATGAAGATTTTTTATTTGTTGAGAACTTTGCCTTTGGCATCGGATTGATTCCATTTGCCATTTACCGGACTTGATTTGCGTTGCAGACTTTTGGTCAATCTAAAATCAGATTACATTCACTTCCGCTTCAATGGAGATTCCGAATTTTTCAAAAATCGTTTTCTGAATATCTTTGGAAACATCCAGGATTTCCTGTCCTGTTGCATTTCCGTAATTGACCAAAACCAGCGCCTGATTTTTATGGATTCCGGCGTCACCAAAGCGTTTGCCTTTAAAACCGGCTTGTTCGATAAGCCAGCCAGCGGGTACTTTTACCTGTGTTTCAGAAACAACATAATTTGGCATGTCAGGAAAATTGATACTTATTTTATCGAAATCACTTTTTGGAATGATTGGATTTTTAAAAAAACTTCCGCTGTTTCCCAAAACTTTAGGATCAGGAAGTTTGCTTTGTCGGATTGCGATCACAGCATTGCTGACATCTTTTAATGTTGGCGTTTGAACATTATTTTTTTCCAGCTCTTTCGTAATATCACCATACGACGTATTGATTTTATGATCCTTTTTGGTCAGTTTAAAAACCACCGAAGTAATCACATATTGGTCTTTTTGTTCATGTTTAAAGATGCTTTCGCGATATCCAAAATGACATTCGTCTTTTGTAAAAACACGAATTTGCTGCGTTTCAATATGCATCGCTTCGCAAGAAACAAAAGTGTCCTTGATTTCAGTTCCGTATGCGCCGATGTTTTGGATGGGCGTTGTGCCCACATTTCCCGGAATGAGGGACATATTCTCGAGTCCGCCCAAATTTAAACCAATCGTATGAAGTACGAATTCGTGCCAGTTTTCTCCAGCCGCTGCTTCAATCCAGGCAAAATCCGCGTCTTCTTTGATGATTCTTCTGCCTTTAAGATCCACATGGATTACCAATGCTTCGATGTCGCGGGTCAAAAGCATGTTGCTTCCGCCGCCAAGAATGAATTTCTTATCGTTGCGATGTTGTTCTAAAACCGTTTTTAGTTCGGTTACGGTATGAACGGCGACAAATTTTGAGGCTTTGGCTTCAATGCCAAAAGTGTTGTGTTTTTTTAAAGAAAACTGGGATTGGATTTCCATGTGGCGTAATTTCAAAAGGCGAAAATAATTATTCTTCGATGGTTAAAGCGCGGTTCAAAAACTGCATTAACGGCTTGAGTAGGATGAGTTTTTCAGAGATTTTTTTGACGAAATCCGGATCCGACAATAACTTGTCGTCTATTTTCTCAGATGCCGTAAAACTTTTTAATTTCAGGAACTCAATCGCCGGATGGTCTTTTTCGAAATCTTTCGGCGCGTTTTTCAGGGAATTGTTACGGTCCAATTCGCCGAAAGCGTCTTTGAATTTCTTATCGTTTACAATCGTTTCAAGTTCGTCGTAAAAAAAGGCAATTTCCTTTCGGATTTTCTTCAGGTCGTCATTTTCGGGAGAATACACGCCTGCTGCGATAAAACTTGCGCCTTTTTCAATATGGATGTAATAACCCGCAAGGTTTGTGTTTTTCGTTCCCGGCGACATCCAGATTCCCATGTGGGTTTTATAAGGCGATTTGTCTTTTGTAAACCGAATATCACGGTTGACGCGGAATACACAGTTTTTTACTTCAAGATTTCGCAACGATTCGTCTTTCGATTTCATGTTGTCGAGAAAATCCTGAACCAATTGGTAATATTCTTTTTTATAAGAATCGTAACGCACTTTTTGCGACTGGAACCAATCGCGGTTGTTGTTCTTTTTTAAATCGTCAAGGAATTTTAAACTTTCTTTTGAAATCATTGCAATTGCTTTTTTAGATCTTCTTCACTGATAAAACCCTTGTGCTGCCATTTGATCTTGTTGTTTTCATACAAAATCAAAACCGGAAGGTCGTCGATTTTCATTTCGGAAACTAACGTTTTATTTTCATCGGCATTCAGGCGTGCGATTGTTACTTTATCTTTCAATTCTGTTTGCATCCGAAGCATATAGGGTTGCATTTTTTTGCAGGGTTCGCACCAATCCGCATAAAAATTCACCAATACTTTTTGACTTGATTTGGTCAGATCGCCGTATTCCTGGCTGCACATTCCGATAATTTTGTCGCTGGGTTTTGAGAATCCGGCCGCGTTCCATTTCAGGATGCCGCCGTCGAGATTGTAGATTTCGGTAAAACCGAGCGTGGAGAGTTTTTCGGCTGCCTGTTTGCTTCGTCCGCCTACTTTGCAATACACAAAAACGGGTTTCGATTTGTCGTATTGAAGTGCTTTTTCGGCAAAATCATTGCTGTTCCAATTCACGTTTTGTGCCTGATCGAGATGTTCGCCCGAAAATTCTTCTGGCGTTCGCACATCAAGAATTTGCGCGTTTGGCGTCGTTTTGATTTTCTCGGCGTAAGCTGCGGGCGGAATGGTATGAATGTTTTTGGAAACCTGTCCGTTGCAGTTCAGAAATAAAATGCAAAGAAGCAAAGCGGCCGCAATTTTTGTTTTCAATGGATTTGGTTTAAAATGTCAGCTAATTTACAAAAAATCGGGCAACGCAAAAGCAAATAGTTGGCTGCCAGTTTTACAAATTAAAAATCCTGTAACTCTGGTGCGTCGATTTGATAATCGCTTCGGTTCGCTCGGGATGCGTATCGGAAATAAACAATTGCCCAAAATCGTCGTTGTTGACCATTTCGACAATTTTACCCACGCGCGTTTCATCGAGTTTGTCGAAAATGTCGTCAAACAAAATAATCGGTTTTTCGCCGCATTTCTTTTTGATGAACTCAAATTGCGCGAGTTTCAGTGCGATCAGGAAAGTTTTTTGCTGTCCCTGAGAACCGAATTTCTTGATCGGAAAATGATCAATTTCAAACAAAAGGTCGTCTTTGTGAATTCCGACTGACGTGTATTGCAGCGCGCGGTCTTTGCCGATATTTTCTTCCAGTAAATCGAGCAGGCTTTTTTCAGCCAGCAAACTGTCGTAAACCAATTGTACGGTTTCAGCCGAATCGCTGATTTCCTGATGGTGTTTGTTGAAAATCGGAATAAAATCCTCCAGAAAAGTTTTGCGTTTTTCGAAAATGCGCTGGCCAAGATCGTTGAGTTGATCGTTGTATATAGATAAGGTATCTTTTTCAAAAACGTGGTTCAATGCGAAATATTTTAGCAGGGCATTGCGCTGGCTCAGGATTTTCTGGTATTGTATGAGTTCCTGTAAATATTTGGTGTCGAGTTGCGAAATGACGCTGTCGATGAACTTTCTTCGGGTTTCGCTGCCTTCGACAATCAAATCGCGATCGGCAGGCGAGATGATAACCAGCGGAATAAAGCCAACATGTTCAGAGAATTTGTCGTATGCTTTGCCGTTGCGTTTCAGGATTTTTTTCTGTCCTTTTTTGAGGCTGCAGACAATTTGTTCGTTTCGGTTTTTAATTTCGAATTCGCCATCGATCACAAAAAATTCCTCGCCGTGTTTGATGTTTTGGACAGCCAACGGATTAAAATAGCTTTTTCCGTATGACAAATGGTAAATCGCATCGAGCACATTGGTTTTACCGATTCCGTTTTTGCCAACAAAACAATTGATCTTGTGGTCAAATTCGAAATCAGCTTCGTCAAAATTCTTATAATTAAATAGCGAAATCTTTTTCAGGTACATGGGAAAGCTTGCTGTTGTTAGGAAATTGCATTTTCGGATCAGATGAATTTCCTGCTTTGAAAGCGGCTGCAAATTATTGAAAATTATCCATAAAAATGCTGCTGTCCGAATCTGTTCGCAAAATATTTTCAGATGTTGCGGAAGGAAGTTTCCATAAAATAAATTAAATTTTCCAATTTGAATATAAAATTGATTTTTTTTATGTTGGTTTGGATAAAAATTTTATTTTTGCGGCTCACTAATTTAAATTAAATGGCAACGTATAATAAAAGAGGTTACAAAACTCCAAAAGAAAAAGAAGAAACATTAGACAATAATTTTATCGAAGATGTCAATGTGGATGAAAAAGACAGTACAACTGCGGGCGTTTTTAATTCTTTGGACCAAACCGCTTCAAAAACCGAAGCCTGGGTTGAGAAAAACCAGAAGGCTATTTTCGGAATTGTAGGTGCTTTGGCACTTGCGGTTGTTGGATACGTATTGTACCAGAAATTTATCGCCCAGCCAAAACAGGAGGAAGCTGCAAATGAAATGTTTGAAGCACAACAAAACTTCCAGAAAGCAGTTGATGGAACGGCAAGCGATTCTTTATATACATTGGCATTGAAAGGATCTGAAGGAAAATTCGGATTTGCAGATATCGCTGATAAATATTCAGGAACAGATGCTGGAAATTTGGCCAATTATTACGCCGGAATTTCTTACCTGAACCTTAAAAAATATGATGAAGCTATTGCATCGCTTGAAAAATTCAAATCGGATGATGTTGTATTAAGCGTTTTGGCAAAAGGAGCAATCGGAGATGCTTATGCTCAGAAAAACCAGCCAAAAGAGGCATTGGAATTCTACGTTAAAGCTGCAGAAAGCAACAAAAACGAATTTACAACGCCACGTTTTCTTGTAAAAGCGGGACAAGCTGCTTTGGCAACCGGAAACAAAGCTGATGCATTGAAATATTTTACAGAAGTACAAGACAAATACGAAAATACACCTGAAGGTCAGAACATCGATGCTTTGATCGGACTGGCGCAATAATTTCAGATTTTTGATTTCGGAATTTTTGTGGTCTTAAATCCTGAATTATAATTGCGAATAATACACAATCCCAAACTTGAAAAAAATTTCGGTTTGGGATTTTTGTTTGAAAACAATTGTGTTGCGACGATTTCCAATTTGTAACTTTACGCTCAAATCCAATCTAACAATATTGGGACTAAAACCATAAATCTGAATCAAATTCCTATGGCAACTGCAAATAAAAACTTATCCAATTACGATAAAAATACCATCCCAAACGCAAAAGATTTTAAATTTGGAATTGTCGTTTCTGAATGGAACGACTACATTACAGACGGTTTATATTCCGGCGCTGAAGCCGCGCTTTTAGACTGTGGCGCGCTTCCGGGAAATATTGTCCGCTGGAATGTTCCGGGAAGTTTCGAGCTAATCTACGGTGCCAGCAGGATGATCCTGACACAGCAGGTAGATGTGGTTATTACAATTGGTTGTGTCATCAAAGGCGAAACGATGCACTTTGAATTTGTCTGCGAAGGCGTCACCCAGGGAATTAAAGACCTGAATGTTAAAGGTGATGTTCCGGTAATTTTTTGCCTGCTGACCGATAACAATGAACAGCAATCGATCGATCGAAGTGGTGGAATCCACGGAAATAAAGGAACCGAAGCTGCGATCGCCGCAATCAAAATGGCAGAATTACGCAGGCAGTCATAAAAAAGATTTAAAAATAATCTTCCTCCAATACAACATCCTAAAATTTGATTTTCACCTCAAATTCCAGAAAAACATCAGTTGTTTTAAACATGTAATTTGCGTTTTCGCTGTGTAAAACTTTCTCTTTTTTTTCACAACTGCGCGTGAGTGCTTACGTATTATTTGTGTAAATTTGGAGGTCAATCCAATAAACACAAATGTCGAGTATCATTCAGTTACTTCCTGACCATGTTGCCAATCAAATTGCTGCCGGAGAAGTAGTCCAGCGGCCGGCTTCAGTGGTTAAGGAACTTCTCGAAAACGCGGTTGATGCCAAGGCAACCGACATCAAATTAATCATCAAAGACGCCGGAAAATCGCTTGTGCAAGTGATTGATAATGGTGTCGGAATGAGTGTCACCGATGCAAGATTGTGTTTCGAAAGACATGCCACTTCGAAAATCCGGCAGGCTGAAGATTTGTTTTCATTATACACCAAAGGTTTTCGCGGCGAGGCATTGGCTTCCATTGCGGCGATCGCGCATGTCGAAATGAAAACACGTCAGGAGCAGGAAGAACTCGGAACACATATCATCATTGAAGGCAGCAAGTTTGTTTCTCAGGATGTTGCAGTTTTGCCACGCGGAACTTCTTTTGCGGTCAAAAACTTGTTTTTTAATATCCCAGCGAGGCGCAATTTCCTGAAATCGGAAACCGTAGAACACCGTCATATTGTCGATGAATTCCAGCGCGTCGCATTGGCACACCCAAACATTCATTTTACGTATTATCATAACGGTGGCGAATTGTTCAACTTGCCGCCATCGAATTTCCGCCATCGGATTGTCAATATTTTTGGAGGAAAAACAAACGAAAAACTAGTTCCTGTAAAAGAAGAAACCGAAATTGTTTCGATTGCGGGATTTGCGACCAAACCGGAGTTTTCGAAAAAGAACCGTGGCGAGCAATTTTTCTTTGTCAACGACCGTTTCATCAAAAGCGGCTATTTGCACCATGCGATTATGGCGGCGTACGAAGGTTTGCTGAAAGATGGCTGCCAACCCGCGTACTTTTTGTATTTGCAGGTTCCGCCGAACACGATTGATATCAACATTCATCCGACAAAAACCGAGATTAAGTTTGATGACGAACACGCGCTATATGCAATTTTGCGCTCTGCCGTGAAACACAGCCTCGGCCAATTTAACGTGGCGCCGGTGCTCGATTTTGAACGTGATTCCAATTTGGATACGCCGTATGCTTATAAAGATGCGGAAGCGTCATTTCCGACGATTCAGGTTGATGGGAATTTCAATCCGTTTTCCGATGATAAAACCAACAAACATTTCACTTCCGACGCGTACCGAAGCAGGAAAGCGGAAACGGCGAGTTGGGAAGGTTTGTATGTCGGACTAAAACACGATACCGAAATGAGTTTCGAAAGCGAACCGCAAACACTGACGGATGTGGGCGATTTTCAATTCGAAAGTGAAACCGTTGCCGCTTCGTTGTTTGACGATAATGACATTGAAAAAGCGGTCAATAAAACGTATCAGATCCATAAAAAATACATCGTCAATCCGATTAAATCCGGAATGGTGATTGTTGATCAGCAGCGCGCGCACCAACGCGTCTTGTATGAGCAATTCCTGACCAATATGACGGTTTTTCAGGCAGCGAGCCAACAATTATTGTTTCCGCTGAATTTGTATTTTTCGTCCGGCGAAATGGAACTCGTTCACGAACTCAAACCTGCATTATCGAATACCGGATTCGTATTTGATTCCAATGAAACCGATCATATTGTTATTTCCGGAATTCCGGTAAACGTTACCGAAAGCGAAGTGTCGATTGTACTCGAGCAGCTGATCAGTGATTTGCAGGACGGAATTCCAGAGAATAGTTTCAGCCAGAATGATTCCATTGCCAAATCGATGGCGCGAAGTCTGGCGGTTAAAACCGGAACCTACCTGACCGAAAAAGAGCAGGAAAATCTGGTCAATGGCCTGTTTGCCTGTAAAGAACCGAATGTTTCCCCTTTTCAAAAACCCACTTTCATCACCATGCGTGTGGAAGATTTAGATAAAAAATTCGCGATATGATGGAGATTACACCGACAGTAAAACAATTGCTGATCATTAATATTATTTTATTTATCGGAAGTCAGTTTGTTCCGGCAGCCGATTTGTATCTGTCGCTTTATTATTTCGAAAGTGACAAATTCCATATCTGGCAACCTTTGACACACATGTTTATGCACGGCGGAATCATGCACATTGCGTTTAATATGTTTGCTTTGTATTCGTTTGGATCCGCGCTTGAACATTTTTGGGGCAGCCAGAAATTCTTGTTTTTTTATATTTCCTGCGGGTTGGGCGCTGCGTTGCTACATTCGGGCGTTAACTATGTCATGTTCCACAATGGATTGAACGACCTGTTACAGGCGGGTTTTAATCAAAAGGATATTTATGGGCTTTTGAATTCCGGGCAATTGGACAGAAGATGGATCGATGTATTGGGAGAGTCGGGGCTAATCAATTTTACGGGTGCATTTACCACACCTGCTGTGGGCGCCTCCGGAGCAATCTATGGTTTACTTGTGGCTTTCGCCTTTATGTTTCCAAATGCAGAGCTGGCGTTGATGTTTATTCCTGTGCCGATTAAAGCAAAATATTTTGTTCCCGGAATTCTTCTTGTGGATCTGTTTTTAGGCGTGAAAGGAACTTCTCTTTTTGGAAGTGGAGGCACTGGTATTGCGCATTTTGCCCACATTGGTGGTGCACTCATCGGATTTATCATGATGTGGTACTGGAAGAAAAACCAGTTCAGCAACAACCGCTGGAATTAATGTAGCGCTCAAACTCAATCTTAAATCTTAAATTATCAAAATACAACTATGAATTTTCTCGATGATCTGAAATTGCATTACAAAATGGGTGGCTTTGAGCAAAAAGTCATCTATTGGAATGTGGGCGCATTTCTGATTTCAATTGCGTTTTTCTATCAGTTCAAATTGGCCTATTTCGACTTTCCGGCCTGGATTTCATTATCTTCAAATTTTAACGAATTGCTTTGGAAACCATGGACGCTAATTACCTATTCGTTCTTCCATGCCGGATTTTTCCATCTGTTGTTCAATATGATCATCCTGAATTTTGCAGGAAGGTTGTTCCTGACGTTCTTTACGCAAAAACAATTTTTAGGATTGTATTTGCTCAGCGGAATTTTCGCCGGACTCCTGTTCGTATTGGGCTATTATTTTCTCGGTTTACAATCGGCAATTGTAGGCGCATCGGGTGCAATTATGTCCATTTTGATCGCGACAGCGACTTATTCGCCAATGATGAACCTTCGTTTGCTGTTGATTGGAAACGTCAAATTGTGGCATGTTGCATTGGCGATCATCGTGATCGATCTGCTGCAGCTATTTGCTGAAAATACCGGCGGACACATTGCGCATCTAGCGGGTGCTTTTTTCGGATTTATTTATATTAAATTGCTGCAAAATGGAACTGATCTCAGCAAAGGCGTTTCGGCGATCTTTGACTTTTTTGCCAATATTTTCGGACGAAAAAAGACTACGCCGTTTAAAAAAGTATATCGGAATTATCATGTCGAAAAGCCGGTGCAACCAAGCCCGAGGATCGTTATAAAAGACAAAACACAACAACAAATCGACGAAATTCTCGATAAAATCGGCCAGTCTGGTTACGACAGCCTGACCAAGGAAGAAAAAGAATTCCTTATTAAAGCCGGAAAATAAAGCGATGAAAAAACTCTCATGGTTTAACAAACTGATGTACTTCTTCAATATAGTTTTGGCTGTATTGACTTTTCTCGCTTATGTTTTACCATTCCTCGCGCCGAAATTTTTCCCCCTATTGTCGGTGTTGACGCTCATTTTGCCATTGTTTTTGATCCTGAACGGATTGTTTTTCATTTATTGGATCTTCCAGTTTAAAAAACAGATTATTCTCTCAGGTTTGGTGCTGTTGCTCGGCATCACATTCATCAACAAATTCTATAAATTTTCGGCTGCTGATTTGCCCGTGGAAGAAAAAGATTTTCTTGTCATGAGTTACAATGTCAGGCTTTTTAATTTGTTTAAATGGATTGATTATGGCGATGTTCCTGCTGAAATCCGTTCGTTTATTAACGATGAAAATCCGGACATTCTGTGCGTTCAGGAATACTCCAATTCGGCAAAACTCGACCTGAAAGTCTATCCGCACAAGTATATTTTTATGCAAGGAAATAAGATCAAGACCGGCCAGGCGATTTTCTCTAAATTTCCAATCATCAATGAAGGAAACCTCGAATTGCCTAGTTCAAACAACAGCGTGATTTTTGCCGATATCAAAAAAGGAAAAGACATTATCCGGGTGTATAACATGCACTTGCAATCGATAAAAATTTCGCCCGATGTGAACGAAATTTCTGAAAACATTGATGAAATTAACCAGCAAAAATCACAGGTTGTCGTTCGTAGGATCAGCGCCGCGTTCAAAAAACAACAGCAACAAGCCGAGATCATCATGGAGCATAAAAAAGGCTGCGAATATCCAATTATCATTTGCGGCGATATGAACAACAGCGCATTCTCGTATGTTTATAGAAGCATTCGCGGGCAATTGCAGGACACATTCGAAGAAGCCGGCGAAGGTTTCGGAAAAACGTATAATTTCAGGTATTATCCGGCGCGGATCGATTACATTTTTGCCGATTCAAAGATGAAAGTCAAAAGTTTCAAAAATTTCCCGGAATTTGAAAACTCCGACCATTTTCCAATTCTTACCAGATTGTCAATCGAGAACTAAAGTTTTTGATTTTTCAGATAATCCAAAGCAAAACGCCCTTCATTAAAGATTAAATCCAAGATGCTCAGGTTGTTGATGAATCCGAATTTGTCGCCAAAAACCTGTGTGTAAGGCTCAAAGGCAGCAGTATCTTTTTTGCCGTTTGCGAGATTTCTAAAGTCGGTAATAGCTGAAACTTCGTGAAAATATTCTTCCGTTTTGCCAAATTCGAATGGCATTGTCAGACATTTCGATACAATTTCCATGGTTTCAAAGTTGAGATCCATCAGGAATGTATGTTTTTTGGTAAAAACTGGCATCAGGCTGTCTTCAAAATATTCGAAAAACGGCGAAGTTCTATAAGCAGCTTCGAGTGATTTGAAATGTTGTTTTTGCCAATCGAAAGCCGTTTCGAGTTTGACATCTTTGGTTTTCTGATGTTTTTCCTTTGAATGTTTGATCGGAATATTAAGCAACTGGATTCCGTTCGGACTGTAAATATACGTCCGGTTCCGGTTGGTTTGCTTCTGAAAATTATCTTCCATTTCAAAAGTAATGCTGCCCGATTGCGCCATAGCGGCAAAATGGCTGATCGATGGAAAATACGTAGGATGAATTAAAATGTCCATGAACAATTTAGCTTTTCTTTTCTTTTCGTTTGTTCAGGAAGTAAGTGATTCCGAAATAAGCGGCCAAAGCAATCAGGAAAAATTTGAAATAGGAGTAAGGCTGGCCTTCGCCGCCAACGGTAGTAAATACGCGTTCCCAGCGCACTTTATCAAGTCCTTTTCCATTTGGATCCATGCTCAGCCAAACAAATACCGGTTTTCCAACGATATGGTTTTCCGGAACAAATCCCCAATAACGGCTGTCTTCAGAACGGTGTCGGTTGTCTCCCATCATCCAGTAATAATCCTGTTTGAAAGTATAACTTGTGGCTACTTTTCCGTTGATCCTGATCTCGTTTCCGTTTGCTTTAAGATCATTATTTTCATATTCGGTAATGATCATTTTATACAACGGTAAAGTTTCGGCATTTAATGCGACGGTTTTGCCCTTTTGCGGAATATAAATAGGCCCGTAATTGTCAATGTTCCATTTGTTGTTCTGAGGAAAAACAGTCGGATCCGGTTCGTGGTTGATGTTTCTGCTGATGTTTTTTACGATCGGATTTGCTTTCAACCTCGCTACGGCTTCATCGGTCAATGCCGAGAAAATATAGGTGTTTGGCGTTCTGTCATCCATGTAAATGCCATCTGTAATGTTCAGCTCTTTCAACAAATAGGTTTGGTCAAACGGACTTCCATCGGTCGTTACCGTGTAGGAATATTGCGGTTTTGCACGCTCTGGCAATACCAAAAGTTTTCCGCCGATGTAAACGATTCCGTCTTTTATTGATAAACTGTCGCCCGGAATTCCGACACATCGTTTTACATAATTTGATTTTTTGTCAATCGGTTTATCTGCCCTGTTTCCAGGCGTTCTGTCAAAAAATTTGTAAACCGTATCCACCGGCCAGTTGAATACCACAATGTCGTTGCGTTCGATTTTTTGTAAAGACGGCAATCTGAAATAAGGCAATTGCGGCCATTTTACGTATGATTTTTTGTTGATCAGCGGAATGGTGTCGTGAACCATCGGAAAGGCCACCGTTGTCATTGGCGGTCTCGCGCCATAATGAAATTTGCTTACGAAAAGGAAATCGCCTACCAACAAAGATTTTTCCAATGAAGAAGTCGGGATCTGAAACGGCTGCAACACATAACCGTGAACGATCGTCGCCACAATAACCGCGAAAAGAAGCGAATTTACAGTGTCGCCGGTTTTCGTATGCGGAATCAGGCTTCGGTCAGAAATGTAATTGAGATGCTGCGTATAATTGACGTAATAAATGTAAAATCCAAAAGTGATCAATCCCAGAAACGTATCGGTATTTGAATTTTTTCCAAAACTTCTGAGCGTTTCCACCCAAACCACCGGAAACATGATCAGGTTGACGATCGGTACGAAAAGCAAGACGGTCCACCAGGTTGGGCGGTTGATAATTTTCATCAAAACGATCGCGTTGTACACTGGAACCAAAGCTTCCCAACGTTTTCTGCCGGCGGCTTCATACAATTTCCAGGTTCCCGCAAAATGAACAACCTGAACGATCAGGAAAAAGATAAACCATTGTGTGAGTGTCATAATGTATTTTTTATCGGATTAGTAAGCCAAGCTACTTTATTGTTACAGTTGTTGATTTAAATTTAACACGTCCTTCATCGTGAAAATGCCCGTTTTGCCAAAAATCCATTCAGCAGCGACAACTGCTCCGAGGCCAAAACCTTCGCGATTGTGCGCGGTATGTTTGATTTCGATGGCATCGATTGCGGAATTGTATGTCACCATGTGCGTTCCCGGAACATTTTCAATTCTTTTGGCTTCAATTAAAAGTTCGTCGTTTTTTGCATGATCCAACGCCCAGCTCGAATAATCGGAATTTTCTATAATTCCTTTTGCCAGTGAAATCGCTGTTCCGCTTGGCGCATCAAGTTTTTGCGTATGATGGATTTCTTCAATTGAGGCTTTGTATTGGTTGAAACCCGACATAATTTTGGCGAGGTAATCATTCAATTCAAAGAAAATATTCACGCCAAGGCTGAAATTCGAACCGTAGATAAAAGCGCCATTTTTTTGTTCGCACAAAGCGGCGATGTGGTGGTATTGGTCAAGCCAACCCGTTGTTCCGGAAATCACCGGAATGTTTTGGTTCAAACAGGCAGAAATATTTTCAACTGCCGCGTCCGGAATGCTGAAATCTATAGCGACATCGGCGGTTTCCAATCCATCAAAAGAATTGTTTCGGGTTTTTCGCAGTACGATTTCATGGCCGCGTTCCAAAGCAATTTTTTCGATCACCTGGCCCATTTTTCCATATCCTAAAAGCGCTATTTTCATCAGAATTTGTAATTGATGGTGAAACCAATGCTGGGTTTGCTGTTGAAATCGTTCGTATTGATCGTCGGATTAAAACTCAAATCGTCATCTACGTTGAATTGCATCAAATGCGCGTCAACATTGGCATCGATAATATTCAGCACATAAAATGCGGCAGTAACCAAAACCGAAAGATCGCGGTTTCGCTGGTAAAATTGCTGCGCCCGAATCAAACGGTCGTTGTCGAGATAATCGTATTCAGGATTCGAAACTCCGGCAAGTCTTTGTTTGTAGACATCACGAAATTCGTGGTACTTGTCGCCGTTTGAAACGTAAAAATATACGCTGGTTCCAATTGCGGCGTAAACCAACGGCATTTTCCAGTATTTTTTATTGTAAAGTTGGCCCATTCCCGGAAAAATCGCAGAATAAAACGATGCTTTCGCCGGAGCAAGCGGATTGATGTCGCCGCTCTTGCTTTTTTTAACCGTATCAGAAACGATCAGCGCGCCAGTGGTGTTTTCCTGAGCAGCCACGAAGAGCGGTCCGCAAAGAAAAGTTATAAATAAAAATATGAGAAACGGCTTGTTCACTAACCTTTGATCAATTTAATAATGCGGTTGAAATCTTCTTCAGAATGAAACGGAATCGTGATTTTTCCTTTGCCGTTTGCAGCCACTTTGACGTCCACTTTTGCACCGAAATACGTTGCGATTGCTTTTTGTTCGTCATCAGCTACTTTAAAAGTTGTGCCTTTTGCCGCTTTTGCAGGCGCAGGTTTTAAACTTTCCTGATAGTTTTTGACCAAGGCTTCGGTTTCACGTACAGATAAATTTCCGCTGACGATTTTCTGGTAAATGTCGGTTTGAACGTCCAGATCATCGATGTTGATGATCGCACGTCCGTGGCCCATGCTGATAAATCCGTCACGAATTCCGGTTTGGATGATCGGATCGAGTTTCAGCAAACGCAAATAATTTGCAATTGTCGAACGTTTTTTACCCACGCGTTCGCTCATTTGTTCCTGTGTCAACTGGATTTCGTCGATCAAACGTTGGTACGAAAGTGCAATCTCGATCGGATCCAAATCATGCCTCTGGATGTTTTCCACCAAAGCCATTTCCAAAGATTCCTGATCGTTTGCAATACGAATGTACGCCGGAACAGTTGTCAATCCGATGCTTTTTGAAGCCCGAAGCCTTCTTTCACCCGAAATCAACTGGTATTTATTAAAGTCTAATTTTCTAACGGTAATCGGCTGGATCACACCCAATTCGCGAATCGAAATCGCCAGTTCCTGAAGCGCTTCTTCATTAAAATTGCTTCTTGGCTGAAACGGATTGATCTCAATCGCTTCAATGTCAAGCTCGATAATATTACCCACTACTTTGTCTGCATTTTTATCGTCAACCGACTGAATGTTGTTTTCAGGGTCTTTCAATAATGCCGACAATCCTCTTCCCAATGCTTGTTTTTTGACCACTTTCGTCATAAATCTATATGCTGTTTTTCTTTAAAATTTCTTGTGCCAAATGCAGATAATTCGTGGCACCTTTGCTCGTCGCGTCATAATTGATGATGCTTTCGCCAAAACTCGGTGCTTCGCTGAGTTTCACGTTTCGTTGAATGATCGTTTCAAAAACCATGTCGTGAAAATGTTTCTGCACTTCTTCCACAACCTGGTTCGACAAACGCAAACGCGAATCGTACATCGTCAGCAATAAACCTTCAATGTCGAGCTGCGGATTATGGATTTTCTGCACGCTTTTGATCGTATTGAGTAATTTTCCCAAACCTTCCAAAGCAAAATATTCACACTGGATCGGAATCACGACGGAATCTGCCGCAGTCAGCGCATTCAGCGTCAGCAATCCCAATGATGGCGCGCAATCAATCAAAATATAATCGTATTGTTCCCGGATATTTACCAAAGCCTGCTTCAGCATGTATTCGCGGTTTTCTTTATCAACGAGTTCGATTTCAATCGCAACCAGGTCGATATGCGCCGGAATTAAATCCACGTTCGGGGCAGAAGTTTTCAGGACTGCATCTTCCGGAATGTTGCTGTGCTCCAAAATCTGGTACGTCCCGATCTCTACCGAGTCGACATCAATGCCCAAACCCGAACTCGCATTCGCCTGCGGATCGGCATCAATTAACAATACTTTCTTCTCGAGAACGCCCAGCGAAGCCGCTAAATTAACCGATGTTGTCGTTTTTCCTACGCCGCCTTTCTGATTGGCAATGGCAATGATTTTACCCATTTATACTTTAAAATTTTGAGGTGTAAAAATACAATTAATTATGGGTTTTTCAAGGCTTATTTGTTAACATTCCTGTAAAGTAATGAGGCGTAAGCATTAAATAGAAATTAATAATTAACAATGAATAATTAACAATTATCGGATTGTATTTAAATGTTTTCAGGAGCTGTTCCGGCTATCCGCTTGTATCTTTTGCGCCGCTGCGCTATGCAAAAGGATACCACTTCTATCCGGGCTAAAAATCACACGCACCGGAAGCTCCAATTATTAATTATTAATTATTAATTATTAATTATCAATTATCCATTATTTTTTCTTCGCCTTAATCATCATCTCCAGCATGTCCCACATTTCTTCCGGAATTTCTTCCAAAAGATTGAATTGTCCCGCGCCTTTGAGCCATTCGCCGCCATCGATCGTAATGACTTCGCCATTCACATAAGCCGAAAAATCAGACACTAAATAAGCCGCTAAATTCGCCAGTTCCTGATGGTCGCCCACGCGTTTGAGCGGTACTTTTTTCGCCATGTCAAATTTCTCAGCCAAATCTCCGGGAAGCAATCTGTCCCAGGCGCCTTTTGTAGGAAAAGGTCCGGGCGCAATCGCATTCGAACGGATTCCGTATTTTGCCCATTCAACCGCCAAACTGCGCGTCATTGCCAGAACTCCGGCTTTCGCCGTCGCACTCGGAACTACATAAGCCGATCCGGTCCAGGCATAAGTTGTAACAATATTTAAAATCGTTGAAGATTCCTGTTTGTTGTCGATCCAGTGTTTTCCAAAAGCCAAAGTGCAGTTTTTCGAACCCTTCAATACAATGTCAATAATCGTATCAAATGCGTTCGCCGACAATCTTTCTGTTGGTGAAATAAAATTCCCTGCAGCGTTGTTTAGCAATACATCGACCTTTCCAAAAGCTTTCAACACTTCAGCAAGCATGTTTTCGACTTCGTCGTAATTCCGCACGTCGCATTGCACAGGAAGGCACTTTCCGCCAGTTTGGCTTTCGAGTTCGGCAGCTGTAGTTTTGAGCTTGTCGAGATCACGCGAACTGATCGCTACGTTTGCGCCGAGTTCTAAAAAATATTTCGTCATCGCTTTGCCCAGGCCGCTTCCGCCGCCGGTTACTACGATCGTTTTCCCTTTTAGCGCATCATCGCGCAGCATTTTTGCAGTAAAGTCCATAAAGGTTTGTTTTGGCTAAAGATAGCAAATCCGGTGAAATGAAATACTTTGGAAAGCTTAAATTTCACTTCAAAAAAAAGGCTGCATCTTAAAGAAACAGCCTAAAAATATAAATCGGAATTGACTTATTTTACAAGTTTTTTATTGAATTTTAAACCATTCGAATCGGTTCCTTTGACAATGAACATCCCACTGGGAAGCGATGAAATATCTGCTGAGTTTTCAGAATGCGGGACATTTAATTTTTTTCCGTCAAGCTGGAACACTTCCAATGCATTGATGTTTTCTGAAAAAGTGATTTTGTCCGATGCCGGGTTCGGATAAAAATCAAGTTTGGAAACTTCAAATGCTTTTGTTCCAAGACTTCCATAATTAAATGTTGTAGAAACAGTATTTCCCTGATAAGTGTAGGAAACCGTATAGGTTCCGGTTTGGGTCAATTCGGCAGCCGGAAAAGACCAGTACCAATACGAACTCGAATACAAATCATTCAGCGTCTGGCTAAAATTATACAAAACAGTATTGTTTGGACGTGTCAATCTGATTGTTGCTGTCGTTCCCGGCAATTGATCGGTCAGATAAACCGCAACATATACCGTTTCGCCCACATTGAAATCGGTTTTGAAATTGGGCGTTTCGATATTCGGGCAAGTTGGGAAAACGGGCGGCGCGCTGTGTGTCATAAACGCGTTGATCTTGGTGTTGAGGTAGGGTTTCTGAGTCGTCCACCAACTGTCGTTTACAGGTTCCCAGGTGTTGCAGGTACCGGCGTAAGGATCTACAAGTTGCTCTTGGGAATTGTAAACTTCAAAATGCAAATGCGGTCCGGTTGAATTTCCTGAACTTCCAACCACTCCTAAAAATTCGCCAGTTTCAACTGTTTGTCCCACCGCTTTTGTTGTCAGGGAATTTCTTTTGAGGTGGCCATACCAGGCAATGCTGCCATCGGCGTGACGGATATAAACCGCATTCCATTGCGCCGAATTGAAGTTGCAACTGCGGTCACTGTTCGAGCCGGCTTTGTAAATAATGGTTCCGGGAGCGGCCGCCACTGCCCAAGAGTGATTGTTTTCAAGTTGGTACCAGGTAAATGGCCAGGTGTAAATATCCATGCCGGCATGGTTGTAACCAGCAGAAGTATCGTAGGTCCTTGTGCCGCAGTTCCAGTCCTGCACCTGATTTGGAAAAGCCTGGTTGTGGTCTACATAATTGCTGATCGCCCAGGTATTTTGATAGGGCGCGTCCGGACTTTTGACCACCGGCCACTGAAAAAGCGGATGGTTTAAGCCAAAATTGTTTTTTTGCAGCATTCCTTTTGCTTCCAGATTTTTAACCGATTCCCGGAGTTGCCCAAAAATTTCCTGACGCTGTTCTTCCGTAATACAGGCTTCGGTTTGTTTGTTTCCCGAATATTCGCCTCCATGTGCTTTGTGCGATTCCTGTGCGCTGCAAATCCCAAAAAGAAGCAGCCATAAAAAGGTAATTTTGTTTCTCATGATACAATTTGTTAGTAATGAAACGGTTAGTGTATCTCAAATATAATAAATTGAATATTTTCAGGTTTAGATGTGGCTTGAAATAGGTGCGGATTCATGTTATTTGGTACAAATCCGGACAATTTTAGAGAATCGTCTTACGGATGTAATGCAAACTGTCGGAAAGTAAATGATCAGTTCAGTTTCCTGACAATCCACGGAAGTGTAAGTCCTTGTCCGATTAGCGTAAATAAAACCACAACAACCGAAATAAAAATGATGGTGTCTCGCAATGGAAAAGGCGTTCCGTCGCTGAGAGTCATTGGCAAACCGATTGCGATCGCCAGCGAAACAATTCCGCGCATGCCAGACCAGCTGATGATCAGGCTGCTTTTAAAATCCAACAAAGCCTGTTCAGAAACTTTCCTCTTTTTGTGTTGAAAATTTTTCTTCAAACTGAATTGTTGCAGAAAAACACGTGACATCCGCAGCAAAAGTGCAACTATTGTAATGATAAATGCGTAACCCACAAGCGGCAACAACTGATTTTCATCAATGCGGCTCATCACGTACGGGAATTGCAATCCGATAAAAATAAAAATCAATCCGTTGAGCAAAAAAATAATGATATCCCAAATGGACTTTGATTGCATTTTGAGTGATTCCGGGAAAATTTTATTGCTGAACCTGGAAATTCCGAGTCCTAAAATTACCACTGCGATCACGCCGGAAACATGAAGTTCTTCAGCTATAAGGTAGGTCACAAAAGGCATCAGCAGCATGAAACTGATTGTTACCGCTATGTTGTCCTGAACGCGACCCAAAATAAACGCGAGTATCTTTCCCATCAGAAATCCGACTGCAAATCCGCCCGCAAGCAAAAATGCAAAGGCAATAGTGGCTTCCCAAATGACAAAAGCAGTTCCTGTGACCGCGGCTACGGCAAACCGATATGCAACTAGAGCTGACGCGTCATTGAGTAAACTTTCGCCTTCAAGTATCGTATTTGTTTTTTTGGATAATCCGAGTCCTTTTGTGATGCTCATCGCGGCCACGGCATCAGTTGCGGAAAGAATGGACCCGAGTACAAACGCCAACTGCCAGCTCATTCCAGGAATCAGATATTTAGCGGCAACGGCGATCGCGGTAGCGGTGAGAAATACCAGTGAAATCGCTAGTGTTCCAATTGTATTGATATTGGTTTTAAATTCAGTGAACGAAATATTAAAAGCTGCATCGTACAACAACGGCGGCAGAAATATCAGGAAGATGATTTCGGGATTGATTTCGATGTTTGGCAATTCGGGGATGAATCCGATAGCAATTCCGGCAGAGATCAACAAAATCGGGTAGGGCAGTTTGATCTTATCCGCAACGGCGGAAAGTCCGATCATTAATGCCAGGATAAAAATAACAATGGTGTAATTTTCCAAATTTCGTTTTATTAGTTTTCCCGAAAAATAAATTTAAGGATAATCAAATGTATTGTTTTCAGGAAAAAAGAACAAAAGCAAATCTGAAATTTCTGTTGTGAACAATGTATTATTTTGCCACTTCTACCGGATTTATTTTTTCAAGAAATTCTGAAGACAACGGTTTTTCCTGGAAATCGACCACATTTTCGTCATTCAGAGCGCGCGCGATGTCGTGTTCGTCAATGGTCGAAGAAACGATGTATACCAGCGTATTTTTTTTCAGGATTTCGGGCAATTTGTCAAAAGCTTCCATGAATTCGAAACCCGACATCACCGGCATATATATGTCTACGAGTATCACCTGTGGCCAGGCTGTTGCATTTTCGGCGTTGGATTTCAGGTATTTGATTGCGTCGGCAGCTGACGAATATTGCAACAGGTTGTTGCAAAAATTGTTTTTGGTCATCGTTCTGGCCGTGACGTAAAGGTCGATGTTGTTGTCATCAATTACCATTACCGTGTCAAATTTGGGGGCTGTTGTCATGGTTTTATGTTTTGTAGTTGGATGTTAAATGAAGTTCCTTTGCCTTCTTTTGATTTTACTTTGATTGAGCCTCTGAGTTTTTCGACAATTTCCTTTGCAATATACAAACCTATTCCGGAACCTTCTATTTTTGCGGAAGTTCTGAAGAACATATCGAAAATCCGGTCGAGCTGATGTTCCGCGATTCCGATGCCATTGTCTTCAATAACGAGGTTTAGATGGGTTTCGTCAGCTACGCCCTCAATACTAATGTATTGATTTTCTTTGTCGTTTGCGCGGAATTTGATCGCGTTTGAAATGATGTTGTCCAAAACTGTACACAAACTCAATCTGTCGGAATAAAACGATTCCTGCTGGTGGATGTTGATTTTAAAGTCAATCTCTGAAGCACCTTTTTTCTTTTTATATTTTTCAACAACATCGGCCACGGTACGATAGACCGGAATTTTTTCAATCTCGAGTCCGGTGCGGTTGTTGCGCGAATAATTCAGGATGTTTTTAATGAATCCGTCGAGTTTGTAAATTCGGCTGCGGATCATCTTCACGTGTTCAAGCATTTCAGCTTCCTTAGATTCGGATTCGATAATGGCAAGCAATCCCAGGATGGATGTCAGCGGCGAACGCAAATCATGGGAAACACTGTACACAAAACGGTCAAGTTCGAAATTTGTTTTAAGAAGTTGTTTGTTTTGTTTTTCGAGTTTCATGTCAGATTTCATTCTTTCGGAAATATCTCGGGAATGGCAGGCAATTCCTACGATTTCGCTTCCTTTTCTGATCGGCGTAAATGAAATTTCTGACCAGTTTCCGTCGGGGACGACAATCTGCAAAATCTCGGTAAAACTTTCGCCGTTTAAAACCCGCTGGTAAAATTTCTTGTAAATGCGTGTGTTTTCCGGCGATAAATCTTTGGTGAAAACATATTCTCCTTTCGCTAAAGGTTTTCCGTAAAGATTGGTAATAAAAGCGTCAAATGGCTTATTTGAAGTAATCATTTTAAAGTCACTTCCAACGCTCCACATTAAATCCTGAGTGCTGTTGATCAGCGCGTTGAGGTTATTTTTGTCAAATTCCGCTTGTTGTTCGACCAGTTTTTTTTCTGAAATATCGCTAAAATTTGAAACAACGGCGTTGATGTCGGGATCCTCCAAAAGATTGGTTCCTGAACCTTCACACCAAACGTAATAGCCTTTTTTGTGCAGCAAACGCATTCGGAACCTGAAACTTTTGCCGGGTGCTTTCAAGATTGCATCGCGTTTTTTTAAGAATCCAGGCAAATCATTTGGATGAATGATTTCAAAAAGATAGGAATGCTGCATTTGCTTAAGCGGATAACCGAGGATTTTTGTGATCGACGGACTTCCGTAAATGATTCTCCCTTCCCGGGTAGCCAGCGTTTTCATGTCGGCACTTTTTTCAATCAGCGCGCGGAATTTTTTCTCATTTTTAAGGACCAATTCTTCTGTTTTCTTGTGCATCCTGTTTTTTTCAAAGATGTCGATAGCGAACGAAATGTCGGAGGTAACTTCTTCCAACAGTGCAATTTCTTCTGGTCCTGTAAAATTCAGCTGGTCGGAATAAAGGTTAAAAGTTCCGATCACTTTTCCAGATTTTTTTATCGGAAGTACGATGCAGGAGTTAATTTCGTGTTTGAGTACGAAAGGTTTCCAGTTTGAAAGGTCAAGTTCGTTTCCGATATCATTGCAACTGTAATAATTTTGCGTTTGCAAAATGTGCTTTTGCGGAATGTCAGATTCGTATGGATAATCATTGATGTCTAGTGCTTCTTCAGTCGACAAACCAGATTCGGCCACGAGCTTTATTGTTTTGTTTTCTTCATCATAAATGCCAATCCACGCGACTTTGAACTTGCCAATTCGGGTTGCAATTTCACAGGAATTTTGAAATAGCGTTATTTCATCATTCACATGAACGATGTTTTGATTGATCTGGCTCAGAAACGCGTAAAGGGTTTTGCCTTTCTCAATGTGACGCAATGCCTCTTTATAAGGGGTGATGTCTAGCGATAATATGCAAATTCCTTCTTCATCAGGTTCGATAAAAAGTTCGAACCAACGTGAACTTCGATCCGGGAATGTAAATTCGTTTTCAAAACGCTGAGAGGTTCTTTCGGCCATGCATTTTTGCAACAGATTAAATAAAGGCGTATTTTCAATCTCAGGATATTTTTCCATCATGGAATGTCCAATGAGCTCCTCACGACTGTAATGTGATTGTCGGATCATCGCATCATTCATATAAACATACCGCCAGTTGAAGTCAATAATCTGCACGCCTTCGAGCAAAGAATCTAGCCTGCTCCTGAGTTTGCGAGTGATATTGAGATTGCTGTCTGTGTATTCCATTTTTTATTTTTAGTTTCAATGGGATGAAACCAAGGTATTTGTAGTTAATGCAAAAAATCTGACGGTAATTTATTACTACAAGTTAACTATTAACAAACAAATATGCAAATCAATAATCGCAAAATGAAATATGTTAATTGCCGACAAAGTGACAATTTGAAGTTTTTAATATTTTTGAAATCTGATTTCACCCCAAACAATAGGGTTTTAACCTTGAAAATGAGTCAAATGGAGGTGATTGCTGTTTTTTAAGGGCCTTATGTAATTGCTTTAAATAATATGCGAGAATTTTTTTTCTGAAATAAATATTTTTTTAACAGGAAATATAAGATTTATAAAGTCTATAATTTGCTGGAAGTAGCAATTAAAGTTTCATATTTTTGAGCAAAGCAAAACCAATTAATCTCAAATTGACTGGATTTTCATAAAGGAATGACTGCAACGCCAAATTCTGCTGCCATTTTCGACCTGGTCGCGAAAATACTGACGCCCGAATCTGAAAACTTTGACATCTTATGGAGTTTCAAATCCGTTAATTAAAATTTCCAGAATTTTAATCGCCGCTTCACTAATTTTAGTCCCTGGACCAAAAACAGCAACTGCGCCCGCATCAAATAAATATTGATAATCCTGCGCGGGAATGACGCCACCAACAATGACCATGATATCTTCGCGGCCATACTTTTTGAGCTCTTCAATTACTTGCGGAACCAAAGTTTTGTGGCCTGCCGCCAATGAAGAAACGCCTAAAATATGCACGTCATTTTCGACGGCTTGTTTTGCTGCTTCTTCAGGAGTCTGGAATAACGGGCCTATGTCTACGTCAAAACCAACGTCAGCATAACCTGTCGCTACCACTTTCGCACCGCGGTCATGGCCATCCTGTCCCATTTTGGCAATCATGATCCTTGGACGTCGGCCTTCGAGTTTCGCAAATTCGTCAGCCAGTTGTTTTGCTTTTTCAAAACTCTCGTCATTTTTTATTTCTTTGCTGTACACGCCGCTAAAAGATTTAATTTGTGCTTTGTATCTTCCAAAAATAGTTTCCAATGCATCGCTAATCTCGCCTAAAGTAGCGCGATTTCGTGCGGCATCAACTGCCAATTCCAATAAATTACCCTCGCCCGATTTGGCTGTGGCAATTAATTTTTCAAGGCATTTGTTTACTTTTTCAGTATCTCTGGACGCTTTGATTTGCTCCAGACGTTCAATCTGTTGTTTGCGTACCATTTGGTTGTCGACATCCAGAATATGCAACGGATCTTCTTTTTCAAGCCTGAATTTGTTGACGCCAACAATGATATCCTGACTGCTGTCAATTCGTGCCTGCTTTCGCGCAGCGGCTTCCTCGATACGCAATTTAGGGATTCCGGCTTCAATCGCTTTGGTCATTCCGCCCAGTTCTTCAACTTCTTCGATCAATTTCCACGCGCTTTGAGCGATGTCATTGGTCAAACTTTCTACATAATAACTGCCTGCCCATGGATCAACGGTTTTGGTGATTTTGGTTTCTTCCTGTAGGTAAATCTGGGTGTTTCTTGCAATTCGGGCTGAAAAATCGGTAGGCAGAGCGATAGCTTCATCCAATGCGTTGGTATGTAAAGATTGTGTTCCGCCAAAGGCTGCGGCTGCGGCTTCGATAGTTGTTCTCGCCACATTGTTAAACGGATCTTGCTCTGTCAAACTCCAGCCAGATGTTTGGCAATGCGTTCTGAGCGCCAGTGATTTTTCGTCTTTCGGATCGAATTGTTTCAGCAATTTCGCCCAGATCATTCTTCCGGCACGCATCTTTGCAATTTCCATAAAATGATTCATTCCGATGGCCCAGAAAAACGACAATCTTGGCGCAAATTCATCAATCTTCATTCCGGTTGCCAATCCGGTTCGGATGTATTCCAAGCCGTCGGCCAAAGTATATGCAAGTTCGATGTCTGCGGTCGCGCCAGCTTCCTGCATGTGGTAACCGGAAATCGAGATCGAGTTGAACTTTGGCATTTTTTTACTCGTAAATTCAAAAATGTCTGCAATAATCTTCATTGAAGGCGTAGGCGGATAAATATAAGTATTCCGAACCATAAACTCCTTTAAGATGTCATTTTGGATCGTTCCCGAAAGCAATTCCGGTTTCACACCTTGTTCTTCCGCTGCGACGATATAAAATGCCATAATGGGTAAAACCGCACCGTTCATAGTCATTGAAACCGACATTTCGTCAAGCGGAATCTGGTCAAACAACACTTTCATGTCTTCCACCGAATCAATTGCAACGCCTGCTTTTCCAACGTCGCCTACCACGCGTTCGTGATCTGAATCATAACCGCGGTGCGTGGGCAAATCAAAGGCAATTGACAACCCTTTTTGGCCGGCTGCAAGATTCCGCCTGTAAAAAGCGTTGCTTTCTTCTGCGGTTGAAAATCCGGCGTATTGACGAACAGTCCACGGACGGCGCACGTACATGGTTGCGTACGGCCCGCGTAAGTTTGGCGCAAAGCCTGCCCCGAAACCAAGATGCTCAAGGTTTTCTAAATCTTTTTTTGAGTAGTCAGATTTAAGTTCGATGCCTTCTGCTGTCAGAAATGATGCTGAATCCTGAGTATTTTGCAGATTTGCGTCTGAACTGAGTGTGATATGTTGGAGATTTTTCCTCATTTGGTTTCTTCAGTATTGATCGGAATGGCAACTGTGATTCCGATCTGATAATTTGGCCGTTTTGTTTCGCTGAAATTCACTTGGATGAGACTTTAAATACAATCTGACCCAATCTTTTCATTTTTATTGATTTTCGAGCGCAAGGCGTTCCTGCTCGGTTTTTTCAGCCAGTCTTTTTGGTATGATCGGCGTGATCAGCGTTTTTCTGGGTTTGGTTTTGACAAATGGAAACAATTCAAGATCGTGGGCCATTTGATCGTTTTTGTTCGGATATTTATTGGTTCCGAGTAAAATTTCTTTTCCGGAATCGAATAGTTCCTGTTCTTTTTCGGCGCTTTCGCCAATTTTTCTCTGGATTAAACCTTCACCCAACTTCACTAGAAATCCGCCGTTTGCTTCTATTTCCTTAAACAAAACCAATGCTTTTTCAGCCAGTTGGGAAGTCAGGTTTTCAATATAATAACTGCCGTCTGCCGGATTGTTAACTTTGTCAAAGTAACTTTCGTGTTTGAGTACGAGCAATTGGTTCCTGGAAATACGCTCGCCAAATTCGTTGCTTTTGTGGTATAAAACATCGTAAGGCAAATTCGCTACAGCGTTTGAACCACCCAAAATCGCACTCATGCATTCGGTTGTGGATCGCAGCATATTGACATTGTAGTCATATAACGTTTTGTTTCTTTTTGTAGGCATAGCCAGAATATGGCAATCGTTTGTGTGGCCAAATTCTTTCGCAACAATGTTGAATAAGATACGCAGCGCGCGGAGTTTTGCAATTTCGAAAAAATAGTTCGTACCGACTGCGACTTCTATGACAATCGGTTTTTGGATGTTTGGAACGCGGTTCAGATATTCGGTCAGATGTGACAGCGTGTAGGCGATTTGCTGTACAATATTGGCTCCGGAATTTTGAAATAACCCCAAATTGACGCTGATGAAAGATATATTTTTCAGTTCGGTCGATAAGACATTTAAAGTCTCAAAATTGTCTTTTTGCATGGTTTTAAACCAATTTCCGTCTGCTGCGAGTTGGCCAACAGGGTCCAAAAGACAAAAGATTCTTGCATTTTTAAACCCTGCTTCCTGATCGATTTTTTTTACGAAATCGATTGAGAGAAATTGTAGCGAAAAGTAGACGGTAATGTCTTCCAACGGAAGGTTTTGCAGCAATCTTACCACATCGGTTTCTTCGTTTTCAATCGTAAATCGGATGCTTTCTGCGCCGCGTTTGATGCTGTCGTTTGCACGATAAATCGATTTTTCGAGGTCGTGGACAAAAATATCCTGGCAGATTTTAAATTCGGAAACCTTGGTATTTGCAGGCAGTGGTTTTTGCGCTTCGTCGGCGTGGTAAAATGGTTTTACCTTGATGTCTTCTGGCGAATTCCACACCAGGGTTTCGTTATAATCGGCGCCTTTGAGTTCAAATTGTATTTGCTGTTTCCATTGTTTGGACGACACCGGCTCAAATCCTTCAAATAAATGTTCTGCCATGTTTTTTAAGGTTCAGGTTTAGAGATTCAAGGTTCAGGTCGCTTGACTTATGAGGTTCGGCTTTCAGGCTTTTGACTATTTCTTTACCGTGTCGCCTTCAAATTCGATCAGGTAAATGTCTTCGCTGTCTTTTTTCATGTAATATTTTTCACGTGCGTATTTCTCGATCTGGTCCGGATTTTTAAGGAGTTTGATATTTTCCTGGTCTTTCCTGATCTCGTCCTGATAATACGTTTTGTTGTCTTCGAGTTCGTCAATTTCTTCGTTCAGGACCCGGTGGTCGAAATACGAATAGTTGTCTAAGAAAAGCATCCAGACGCCAAAGAACAACAGCACCCAAACATATTTGTTGCTGATGAATTTGAACCAGGATTTTTCTTTATAAGACATTTGTTCTTGTTGGTTTTAGCCCCGATATAGCTGGTATCCTTTGTTGCTCTCGTCCCGATCCCGAAGCTTCGGGACGGGATCGGGAGCAACAAAGATAAAGGCGAAAGCGGGAAAAAGCTCCTAAAAATACTAAAAATTTATGAGATGCGCTGATTAATTACCGCGCGTACGACATCGATCGCGACGGTGTTGTATTTGTCATTCGGGATAATGATGTCGGCGAACGCTTTTGTGGGTTCGATGAACTGCTGGTGCATGGGTTTGAGCGTGTTTTGGTAACGCGTAAGCACTTCTTCCATGTCGCGGCCACGTTCTGCGATGTCGCGTTTCAATCGTCTGATCAGGCGCTCATCTGAGTCGGCGTGCACGAAAACCTTGATGTCGAATAGATCGCGAAGTTCCGGATTGGCCAAGATCAGAATGCCTTCCACGATCATCACTTTTCGCGGATGTGTAGAAACGGTATCGTCGGTACGGTTGTGCGTGACGAACGAATAGACGGGTTGGTCAACGACGTTTCCGGCTTTAAGTTCTTTCAAATGCTCGACCAAAAGCTCAAAATCGATCGCACGCGGATGGTCGAAATTGATCAGGGCGCGTTCGTCAAAGGATAAATGATCGGTTTGTTTGTAGTAATGGTCTTGTGAAATAATGCCGACTTCTGTCTGTGGCAATTCGTTCATAATCTGGTGTACTACGGTGGTTTTTCCGCTTCCGGTTCCGCCGGCGATTCCAATAATCAGCATGTTGTAGAGATTTGCAGTTTGATGCGGCAAAAATAAGTTAATAATTGACAATGAACAATGGATAATTAATAATTGTGGCAGCAATTCCGGCTGTACGCTGCAAGTTTCCTTGAGGGGCTGTTTTTTTACAGCGGCATTCCAGGCGCTTGCGTGGCCCGCGCTGTCCCGCCAGTAAAAAAATACAGCCCCGCTGCGGCAAGCTTTTCGCTTCCATCCGGGCTGCGCAGGATTTATAAGGACGTTTTGTTGAAAAGGATTGCAGGATTATTCCATGATCCTGAGTTTGTTAGCGCCGCTGAAAGAAATCCCTAGCAGCAGTTTTTGCAACTGCCTGGTGTTTTTTGGTTTAGCAAAACCCTTCGAAGCTTTGGGATTTACTTAAACCAAAAAATCCCTTCTGCCAGGCAGAAAGGATTTCTTTGTCGGGGTGGCAGGATTCGAACCTGCGGCCTCCTGCTCCCAAAGCAGGCGCGATAACCGGGCTACGCTACACCCCGAAAGCGAGTGCAAATATAAAACTATTTTTGTTCCTGCAAAATGAAATCCCGAATAATGTCGGATTATTTTCAGATAGCTAAAACTAATATGCAAATGGCTGTAATATTTCATTTATAATGTACTTTTGCAGCATTAAAAAGAACAACAATCATGTCAGATACAATTGAAAAAGTAAAATGCTTAATTATAGGTTCAGGTCCTGCGGGTTATACGGCTGCCATTTATGCCGCGCGCGCCAATATGTTTCCGGTTTTATACCAGGGAACGCAGCCAGGCGGACAGCTTACCACAACAAACGAAGTCGAGAATTTCCCGGGTTATCCTGACGGAATTTCTGGTCCCGATATGATGGTGCAACTACAGGATCAGGCCAAACGTTTCAGCACAGATGTTCGTGATGGCTGGGTGACCAAAGTTGATTTTTCGTCGCGTCCGCACAAAGTGTGGGTTAACGAAACCAAAGAAATCCATGCCGACACGGTGATCATTTCTACAGGTGCAACAGCAAAATACCTCGGACTTCCATCAGAAATCCATTACTTAAATATGGGCGGCGGCGTATCAGCCTGTGCGGTTTGTGACGGATTTTTCTACAGAAACCAGGAAGTTGTGATCGTTGGAGCAGGGGATTCTGCGTGTGAAGAAGCGCATTACCTCTCCAAATTGTGTAAAAAAGTAACGATGCTTGTCAGAAGCGAGCAATTCCGTGCTTCCAAAATTATGGTCGAACGTGTTCAGAAGACAGAAAACATCGAGATCATGATGAATACCGAAACACTTGAAGTAATTGGAGACGGAAACGTCGTGACTGCTGTAAAAGTGATCGACAAATCAACTACGGAAGTGCATGAAATTCCGGCTACCGGATTTTTCGTTGCCATTGGTCACAAACCAAATACCGATGTGTTCAAAGACTATATCGCACTTGATGAGACCGGTTATATTGTAAATGTTCCGGGAACTTCAAGAACCAATGTTGACGGTGTTTTCGTTGCCGGAGATGCTGCAGACCAAGTGTACCGCCAAGCGATTACTGCTGCCGGAACAGGTTGTATGGCTGCGCTTGACGCCGAAAGATATTTGGCTTCACAGGAATAATTTTCAAACTAAATAAAATAAAAATCCCGAAGATGTTCGGGATTTTTTTATGCTCTATTTTGTCGGTTTCTTGGCGAGTGTGGCGTTGTCGACAAAGTTTTTCATTTCGATTTTCTGGTCGCCGTACAACTGGATTTCCGATTTTCCCGAAGCGTCGATTACAGCGGTCGTATTGACCAGAATGCTGCAAACCGTGTAACCTTCCACAGTAAGTTCGGCATTTTTTGAAGTCAGGTTTTTTCCTGTGAAATTCGAATTGTTGTCCAACCTCAGTTTCAAATCGATCACGTCGCCTTCGATCACGGCAGTCGATTTTTGGTACATGTCAAATTTCATTGCGGTAGTGGAAATCAATGCTTTCAAATGCGCCGTTTTTCCCATTTCGATCGCCGTTTGTTCGCTGGTCAGATTGAGTTCTGTTTTGGATTTGTCATTCGCCGATAACATGAAATTCTTAGTTTTCACATTGGCAAAAATCTTCGCCGAATCAAATGATTTAAACGTAAAATCGGGAACTTCCAGGTCAGACAAAGCGGTGATGTTCGAATTTCCGTTTGCCGTAACCATTTTAAAACTGTCGGTATATGTGATTTTGACACTGAATTTTTTGGCGCCAGTGACTTGTTTGGCTGCTGCCAATTGCAAGGTTCCCGCATGTAGGTTGATATCGATTGCCTCGTGCAAATTGTCATCCGCTTCGATTTCGATGCCACATTTGTCACCTTTTATCAGAAAAATTTCAAGGTTGTCGCTGACTTCAAGGTTTTCAAAATCGCCAATTTCCTTCTGCTCCAGCGTCACCACTTTGGAACCTTTGATTTTTTCTTTTTGCTGCGCTGATAAGGTTGCTGTCATAAAAAAAACAGCTATAAAAAAAGTAATTTTTTGAAACATGGTCTTTGATTTCAGGGTTATGGAACGCAAATATAAAAAAAACATCCCGTGAATTCCGGGATGTTTTGTTTTAGTTATTCTGAAGTTTTTTTGATGTTGTCGTCGGGAATCCGGTCAATCAGGTAATTGTAAGGATCGATTCCTGCCTGATAGGGCAATTCTTTGGTTCTGAAAGAAAACGTATTGTCTTTTTTGGTGATTTTCAGACGCTTTTTTACGAGTACTTTTCCCGTTGGCGCGTCGCCTTTTGGTTCTGCAAACACGGCAACATCGATATAATCAGCAATCGGGATTTTGGTTTCTTTTCCAAGGGAATCGGAACGGAATTTTTCGGAAACGGTTTTCAGGTTCACTTCATATTCGTTGCCTACTTTTTTATATTTGGCTTCGAGCAAACGGTTGTTAAATAAAGTGATGTTTTCAAACATGTCTGAAATGATGTATTGCAAACTGTCGGGTGTCACTTTTTTGAATTCGCGTATGGCGTAATTTGCTGTCGGATAAGGTGGATTTTTATAACCGAATTCCTTTACCAAATTGGCCAAAGCCTGATTCACATTCTTTTCACCAATCATTTCCTTCAAATAATACATGACAACGCTGGCTTTATTGTAGTGAATGTATTGCTGGGATTCGGTTTGCATCAGCGGACGTTCAGCTTCCTGTTCGTTGCTTCGGCCGCTGAGGTAATTGTCCATTTCATATTCGAGGAATTTTTTCATTTTATCGCGTCCGTATTCTTTTTCCATGACCATCAACGCCGAATATTGCGAAAACCCTTCACTCATCATTTCGCTGCCCTGCATGTAAGCGCCAATCACCTGATGTGCCCAATATTGGTGCGCCATTTCGTGAGCAACGACATAAAATACCATATCAATATCGTCATGTGTCACGTCGCGCAAATCGATGATAAAGCCAATTCCTTCACTAAACGGCATCGTTCCCGGAAACGCCTGTGCAAATCCGCTGTAGCGTGGAAATTCGATGATGCGGCATTGCTTGTGCGGATACGGGCCAAAATTCGCAATGTAATATTCGAGCGATTTTTGCATGCTTTTCATCATATTCGGAATGTTGTAAGCATGTTGTTTGTCGTAATAAACTTCGAGGTCGATGCCATTCCATTTTTTGCGTGCAATCTCGTATTTGGCCAAAATGAACGAATAGAAATTCAGCGATTTGTGGTCGAGTTTGTAATTGAAATAATTGCGTCCGCCCGATTTCCAGGACTTGATCAGCGAACCCGGCGCAATCGCGGTCTGGTCGGCAGAAGTGCTGATAATGGTATTGACTTCAACCCAATCCGAATCATTTCCAACATATGTATTCGAACGCGCTTTGAGGTTGGAATCATCCAGTTTCGGCATCCTTTCGCGTTTGGGCAATTTGAGTTTGATGCGTTTGTTTTTGTCGCTGATCTCGTAACCGTTGTTGTAACCAAAAGTTGGAATGATGTCGGTATTGTTGAAAAAAGTCCCGTTTTCAGTGAGTGATTTGAAAGCAATCGTATTTTCAAAACCTTCGGAAATATATTTGTAACGCATGTCAATTTTGATCGAGTCGCCCGGCATCATTGGTTTATCCAATTTATAAATCCTGTAAAACAAACGGTTGTCACGCAGTTTCAATTTGGCGCCTTTGATGTTTAGCGAAACACTGTCAGAAGTAGAAGGCATCGTAAAATGAAGTTCATTCACCAGCTGGTTTGAAATGTTTTTTGCCCAGGCGGTGACATTGGCGCGCAGGTTTCGCTTTTCCGGTTCTATGTCGATGTTGAAATCAAATTTGTAAAAACGCGGCTGAACCAGATCTTCATATTTTTTAAATGACTTTTCGTAGGCAGTCTGAAGTTGTTCCTGTTCGTCAGATGATTCGTAGTGGTTTAAAACCTTGGTGTTGTAATATACGAATCCGCCGCAAAGGCCAAAAGAAATAATGCTGACTGCGACTGCGGTTTTGATATTGGCAAACCGCGATCCGGCGTGTTTCAATCGTGCTTTGAAATTTTCTTCTTTGCCGCGCACGTAAAACGCATGGATCACAAAACACAAAATGATGCTGAACAGTGTCCAATAAATCGTAAACCAGAATTTCTGGTCGACGAATGGTCCGAAACCGTTCATATCCGAATAGATTATAGGCTCACTTTTTCCGAACCTGACCATGAAAGAACTCACTTCGAGTAGCATCCAGATCGTATTGTTCATCAGGAAAAAAACTACAAAAGCAAAATAAGCAATGTAACGGTTGTTAATCAGATAATGGAACAGTAGCGAAATGACAATCAGATACGAAAAATAAAAGGTATTGAGCAGTAAAGCCGATTTGAAATAGACGTCCAATTGGTAGCGGTGGTAACCGTAGAAAGTCTGGGCAACAATTCCGATGGCAATCGTCAGCAAAAACACAAGGACCAAAGTTGCGATCATTGCGACAAGTTTTGAAGCAAACAACATTCCGGTTTTGATTGGCGTTGCATCTCGGATCTCGTTGATTTTTGCATCGCGTTCTTTCCACACGAGCACTCCGGTGTAGAAAATAATAAATCCGATCAGGAAAATGTCAAACGAATTGCTGATGCTGTCGATCATATCATAAGTCACAGGATATTGATTGGAACCATATGCTTGCGTAAAACTTGTGATGCTTGCGATCAGGTTCAGCAACCCAATAATAATGATGATGATAAACACTGGATTTTTGATAATGGCTTTGGCTTCAAAGCGAACCAGACTAAAGAAAGTTCCAAATGAAAATACGTTTGCTTTCGTCGGGATGTAAATGGTATTGCCGGAAATGACCGGTTTTTCGACTGTCGTTGTTTTCTTAAGTTTTTTCGGTTTTTCCTTTTTCGCATTGAACGAAAATCGGGAATACACGCCAAATAAGATCACCAACGCGATTAAAATCCATACGACACGATTGATTAAAAATGCACCTTCGAGCGGTACAACGAACAGGTTTTTTTCATCGACCGTCAAATATTTTGACATAATTCCCAACGGTTGGAACCCAAACGGATCGAGAATATTGGCAAGCCATTCTTTTTGGATGTCTTCAGTAAATCCGGTCGACAAACTGTATAATACAAGAATTAGCATCGAGCCAATGAACGAAACGATATTGCTGCGGAAAATCATCGCCAGCGAATACACTAGCACGCCGATAATCAGCACATTCGGGATCGCAAAACTTAAAATTCCCATCAAATGCCCCGATAAAATGAAGTCGCCATAACGTTCTGCCGGCGACCAGTCCATAGCCGGAGCGATGATCGGCGAAAGCAACATTCCAAAGGTCACGCCCAATAACGGAATGATCGAAATGATTGTCGCGCCAATGAATTTGCCAAAGAAATAATCGCGTTTTTTAACTGGCGAAGAAAAAATGAATTGTTCCATACCGTACTGAAAATCCCGGTTGGCCGTCGCATTCATAAATGCGGTGATCATCAGAAGGCTTAACAAAGACATATTTCCGTAAAAATTCTGGATCACAAAAGGCGCGTTTTTATGCACGCTTCCGATTCCAAAACCGATTTGGATGTTGTCCGAAGAAGTAGCCCCGAAAACCAGCAGCGTATTGATCAATAAAAAAATCCAGACCATTGGCGTTTTGAGCCAGTATTTGAGTTCGAATCGTATAAATTTCCACATAAGATTTTGATTTAGAAATTAAACGAGTTCGTTGAGTTTGGCAAAAAACACATCTTCGAGATTTTCTTCAGCTTTGGTGAAACCATTTCCGGGTTCGGTTTCTGAAAACACGTGGATCAGCGGATTTCCGCCAACGAGTTTGTTGGAAATGACTTTATAATGGTTCTGGAATTCGGCCAATTCAGATTTGGATACTTTGCGTTCCCAGACTTTGTCTTTGACTTCCAGCAACGCTTCATCAGTATTGCCACTAAAAAGCACTTTTCCGTGGTTCATTACAGCCATTTGCGTACAAAGTTCGCGTACATCCTGAACAATATGGGTTGATAAAAGCACAATAATGTTTTCACCAATTTCACTTAAAATATTGTAAAAGCGGTTTCTTTCTCCCGGATCCAAACCCGCTGTAGGTTCGTCAACAATAACCAGTTTAGGATTTCCGATCAAACATTGCGCGATGCCAAAACGCTGGCGCATCCCACCGCTGTAACTGGAAACGGCATTTTTCCGGTGTTCCCAGAGATTGACTTTTACAAGCAATTGCTCGACAATCGCTTTCCGGTCCGATTTGCTGTCGAAACCTTTTAATAAAGCCAGGTGATCCAGCAATTCTACGGCAGAAGTTCGCGGATATACGCCAAATTCCTGTGGCAGATAACCCAAAACTTTCCGCACCGATTCTTTGTCGTTTAAAACATCAATGTCGCCAAGGGTAATGCTTCCGCTGTCAACGTCCTGTAAAGTGGCCAATGTTCGCATCAGCGAGGATTTTCCGGCGCCGTTTGGTCCGAGTAAACCAAACATGCCTTTATTTATCGTAAGTGAAACATTGTTCAGCGCATGCACGCCGTTGCTGTATTGTTTGTCGAGGTTTTTGATGATTAAATCCATAGGGTTCGTCGTATTGGTTTGGTTAATGGTTGTCGGTTAGACTGGATGCGTTTGTATTTGTTACAGCTTTCCGGCTTAGTCTTTTACAAGTGTATAAAAAAAATCCCGATTGCGAGAACCGGGATTTTTTAATTATTCTTGATTGATGCTTCCTCCGGAACTTGATTTCTTTTCAAGATTGTTCTTCGGGCGGTTGTGGTACGAAATATGTGCGCCGCTTGAAGCTCTTGCGTTGAGGTTTGCCAACGGAAAAATGTCGATTCCGCTGCCGCTTGAAGCTTCGGCGGTAATGTCGTTTGCAAGCAGTTTTTCAGCGTTGATCGTACTTCCGCTTGACGAATTGCTTTCAAATCGCAATGATTTTCCCGACAGCCTGATGTTTGCCGCGCTCGACGATTCTGCCGAGAGGCTTTCCCCTTCATAAGCGATTTCGATTTCGGAAGCGCTGCTTGCGCTCAGGCTCAAATCGTTTGACCGGATGGTGTTTTTGCTGGTGATTTTTGCAGCGCTCGAGGCTTGTAATGCTTCGATCCTTGGCATTTTTACGATTACTTTTTTTGACGAAGCTTCTTTAATATTGGCATCTGCAGTGATTTTTAAAACACCATTTTCAACGTGTGTCGAAATGTGGTTTTGCAGATTTCTATCGGCAACGACCGTGATTGATCTTTCGTTTGATTGCTCAATTTCAACTTCAAGTGCGCGGCTGACTTCGATACTTTTAAATTCGTTGTCGTTGTTGCGTTTTTCGGTCACTACGTCTCCGTCGCCTTTAACCGACTGGCCGCCAAAATCCACATTGTAATTGCATGAGGCAAAAAGGAGCGCGATGGCTGCTGTGATTACAAATTTTGTAATATAGAGGATGAACTTGACCATGGTTATTCTGTTTTAATGGTGATTCCGTCTTTGTTGATCTTTACACTTTTCACTTCTTTGTTTTCGTCGGCCTGGCCTGTTTTTTTGATCAGGATGCCATCTTTGTTCAAAATGATGCTGGCTGTTGAATCTTCGCTGATTTCCAAACCTTCGTTATGTTCGTACTCGTTGTCTTCATAATCATTTTCATCGGCCGGGCAGTTCAAACATTTGATTTGTGTATTTTCTACTTTATAAAGGTAGTCGCCGCTATAGTGCAAATTAAAGAACGAATCGTCAGAACGGTCATAATGCTGGATGCTGCTGTCTGGTTTCAACAAAGTTCCCGCTGGCACATAAAGGAAAATCTCTACATTTTGGTTTCGGTATTTATTGGCAATGTCAGAAGTCAGGTAGTTGTCAAGGATCAAATGGTTGCCTTCAAGAGTGTAACCGTATTTGATTTTTTCAGCGCGGTGTTTGGCTTCGATTAACGATTTTCCTTCGGCGCGTTTTTCAATCTGGATGTATGGTTGTTTTTCGTCTGTTTTTAATATCGTAAACTCGATATCATTAGAATAGATCAATTCGTTGTTGTTCTCGTCCTGCGTAAACATGTAGTCATGCCTGTGGTTGATGTCTTTCGCATAATAATCATTGAACCTGAATTTTACGTAAAGCGTATCTGTTGGCGCAAGCTGTACATTTTCTTTGACAACGACTTTTCCGTCGAACGCAATTTCGGTCGCCTGTTTGATTCCGAGTGAGATCAAAATCCCGACAGAAATCAGCCATAGTGCAAGCAAAGTATATTTGGCAATGCTTCCGATTGATCTCATATTGTTCACGAGCAATTTCAATCCCAAAATGAACAGGAAGAAAAACGGAATTCCAATCGCGAAAAATCCAAGAACGGTGATGACCCAAAGCGGAAAGTTGGTATAATTTACAGCGTTCACATAATTCTGCCAAGGCAAATCAACAAATGAAGTTGATCCCACAGTAAACAATCCGATCAGCATGCCGCCCAAAGTCATAGCGGCAAAAATCACGATAATGGCACCTAAAATTTTAGCGAAAACTTTGAAAATGCTCATGAACACTTCACCAATTCCGCCTGCAAAACGTTCTGTTCCCGTTTTGATCTGGTTTCCCATGGCATCATAATTCACGTTTTTGAATTTTTGGGATACGCTGTCAAATTCTTCACGGACTTTTTTCTCAATGTTGGAAATCGTCACCGGTTCGCCTGTCATTTCGAGTTTTTCAGAAGTCGTTACCGCTTCCGGCATCACGATCCAAAGCACGATGTAAGCGATAATTCCCGATCCGCCAAGCCATACAAACAACACCAAGAGGATTCTGAGCCAAACCGCATCAATCCCAAAATAATGTCCCAAACCAGCAGCAACGCCGCCAATCATGCCTTTTTCTTTATCACGGTATAATTTTTTGGTTGTTTTTACAGATGAAAAAGTTTCTGATCTTGGCTGCTCGTCATCGTTGTCGATTCTATAATCTTCAGGTTGGCCCATGATGATGATGATTTCCTCAACTTCCTTCACGTTAATCACCTGTTTGTCATTGCTGTGTTTTTCAGTAACCAATTCTGCAATGCGCATTTCAATGTCTTTGATGATCTCGTCCTGACCGTTAGAATTGGATAAAGAACGTTTGATCGCATCAAAATAACGCGTTAATTTTTGGTATGCATCTTCGTCAATGTGAAAGAACATTCCGCCTAAATTTATGTTTACAGTTTTGTTCATGACTTGTTATTTTTGGTTGGTTATGATGTTTACAGCATCCGAAAGTTCAGTCCAGGTGCCGTTTAATTCGGTTAAAAATGTTTTTCCTATTTCGGTGAGCCCGTAATATTTACGCGGCGGTCCCGATGTCGATTCTTCCCAACGGTAGTTGAGCAGTCCGTCGTTTTTGAGCCTTGTCAGCAGCGGATAAACTGTACCTTCTACTACAAGCAGTTTCGCGTTTTTGAGGGTGTCCAATATTTCAGAAGTGTAGGCATCTTTTTCTTTTAAAACCGATAAGATACAGAACTCCAAAACACCTTTTCGCATCTGGGCTTTTGTGTTTTCAATATTCATAATGTCATTTTTGATTTTTTTTGATTAAACAGTCCGTTTTTGATTGATGATTGTCCCGAAGCTTCGGAATTGTCCGGCTTGATGAAGGCCGAAAGATTGCTGATTGATTTTGATTTTCGGAGTGATGAATTCCGTTTTGATTGATTTAAATCTCCAAAAGTGATTATTTTTTGAAGCTGATTCCTGCTATTCGTTTCAATCTTTTTTTTCGTACCTCAAAAAAAAGATTTTCACTGCTATCAGGGCTAGGGCATTATCTTATAAATGGAATAGTCAGCGGATATTTAAAATCTTCCCCGTTTGACGTTTTGACCGCCGCATAAATAATCAGGAAAAATTCGGCTACTTTCAGCGCCATGAAAATGACAACTGCCATAATCACGACCAAAACCATTCCTGAAATATGCTGAAGGTTTAAGTTTTTGATCATCATGTCACCGCCGTCTATAAAGGTTTCAAATGACATGTTTTTTAAAACACTTACACAAAAAACCGGAATCGCGATCAGCGCCAAAACCAAAGTGTACACAAATAAACTCAACTGAAAATTGATCGTTTGTTTGCCCTGCGCATTTACAAACTCCGATTTATCACGAGAAGTACTCCAGATAATAATCGGGAAAATGTAATTCCCAAACGGAATAAAATACTGGGTCAGTGTGCTTAAGTGAACCAGTGTTGCTGTGCTTTTGTTGGCTGTTGTTTCCATGATTAAAGTATATAGTAATTTCTTATGCAAATATATGGCTAAAAAACAGTATCTTGTTTTGCATAGTACTAATTATTAACAAAATATTAACAAATGCAAAATCTTGTCTGGACGGTTTTAAATGCCTATATTTCCAAAAAATCCTTGTGAATATGAAGTTTTCGGCAGCCAATATCAATAAGTTTCTATTCTTCAAATTGCCATCGGCATTTTTATGCGGCGTTCGCGCCAAATACATCGATGACGCCAAATGTGACGTGACGGTCACGCACCGCTGGATCAACCAAAACCCATTCAATTCGATGTATTTTGCGGTTCAGGCCATGGCGGCAGAATTGTCGACCGGCGCATTGGTCATGGGTAAAATCCGCGCAAGCGACCAGAAAATTTCCATGCTTGTCGCCAACAACAAATGCAATTTCACCAAGAAAGCCACTGGGAAAATTACGTTTACCTGTAATGATGGAATCCTTATTTCTCAAGCCATCCAAAAAACAATCGAAACCGGAGAAGGCCAAACCTGCTGGATGAAATCCATTGGAAAAAATACGAATGGCGAACAAGTTTCGGAAATGGAATTTGAATGGACGGTCAAATTAAAATCTTAAGATTTTTCGCATAAGCCAAATCGTTAAATCGAACCTAATTAACATTTTGTTTTCTCATTCCGGGCGTAAATTTGAGAAGAAGGCGGTTTTCAAAACCTCATTTTTCCAAAACACAACTACATGAAAGTATTAATTACAGGCGCAACGGGAATGATCGGTAGCGAATTGGCTGCCCTGTTTTTACAAAACGGAATCAGTGTCCATTATTTAACGACTTCCAAAAAAGAAATCAAAAGCGAAAACAACTTCCAGGGTTTTTACTGGAATCCGCAACAAGGCATGATTGATGAAAACTGCATGCTCGGTGTCGACAGCATCATTCACCTCGCCGGCGCCAGTATTTCCAAACGTTGGACGCAAAGTTACAAACAGGAAATCATCGAAAGCCGGATTGTTTCCGCAAACCTTCTATACAAAATCCTTAAAAGCAATCCGCACCAGGTTAAACAATTTGTGTCGGCTTCAGCCATCGGAATTTATCCTGACAGCCTTTCAAAATTATACACCGAAGACGAAAAATCAGTTGATGGCTCATTCCTCGGAAATGTGGTTGTAAAATGGGAAGAATCGGTCGACAAATTTAAATTGCTCAACATCAATGTCTGTAAAATCCGCACAGGATTGGTGCTTTCCAAAAAAGGCGGCATGCTGCAGGAATTGTTAAAACCTATAAAATTAGGGCTTGGTTCGCCTTTCGGAACTGGAAAACAATGGCAATCGTGGATTCACATTCACGATCTTCTGCACTTGTATTTTTACGTTGTGACGCATGAATGGCAGGGAATTTACAATGCAGTGTCGCCAAATGCGATTACCAACACAACGCTTACAAAATCGGTGGCCGAAAAACTAAGAAAGCCATTTTTTATGCCAAATATCCCAAAATTCCTGATGAAATTTATACTGGGAGAAATGCACATTTTGTTGTTCACAAGCCAGAAAGTCAGCGCCCAGAAAGCCATTGACAATGGTTTTGAATTCAGATATAAAAACTTGGATGCGGCATTGAAAGACTTGCTGTAGCCAATAAATAATGAAAGAAATAAAAAAAGCGCTGTTTTTACGACAGCGCTTTTTTTTAAATATAAGGTAATGTGAATTAATAATTTTAAGCCGAAGCTAACCTTAAAGTTTCAATTTTGACAAACATTTGCATCGCAAATGTCTGGGAAGCAAACATAAACAAAACGAAAACGAAATAGTCATAAAATTCTATTAAAGTTTTTTAAGAGCTGAAAATTTATTTTTTCCAATTCAACTATTGCCCGTCCTCAGCTTTATCATTTTATCAAATCCCGAAGCATCAGTAGGGACTAATAATGACTCTCTGAATTCCAAACCCACAACATTATAAAAATGACAATTTGACATTAATTAAGAAATGGCAATACTTTTGCAAACCATGGCAAAAGAAAAAATGAAATTCAACAATATATTTAAAAATAGCACAAAAATGACTACTGAGAATACTGAAAACGAAAAGGAACTCGATCCTAATATCATCGAGGAAAACGCTAACGGTGAACAGCTTATCGTAGAAGAATTAAGCCCTGAAGAACAATTGAAGCAGGATTTGGATAAAGAAAAAGACAAACACATCCGTCTTTTTGCCGAATTTGAAAATTATAAAAAACGTACTGCTAAAGAACGCATCGATTTGTTTAAGACTGCCAATCAGGAAGTTTTACAGTCATTACTTCCGGTTTTGGATGATTTTGACAGGGCATTGGCAGAAATCAAAAAATCAGGTGATGATTCGCTTGTGAAAGGAGTGGAACTGATCCACGAAAAATTAAAAAACACCTTGGTTTCTAAAGGTCTCGAAGAAGTGGAAGTTCGCGCAGGCGATCCTTTCAATGCTGATTACGCGGAAGCGATCACGCAAATTCCGGCGCCATCAGATAAATTAAAAGGGAAAATTGTCGACGTTCTTGAAAAAGGATACAAACTGGGCGACAAAATCATCCGTTTCCCAAAAGTGGTTATCGGACAATAATTTGCAGATTTGCTAAGCATTTGAAATTATAAAAATGAAAAAAGATTTTTACGAAATACTAGGGATAGCAAAAGGTGCAGACGCGGCGGCAATTAAAAAAGCCTATCGCAAAAAAGCCATCGAGTTTCATCCTGACAAAAATCCAGGAAATAAAGAAGCCGAAGAAAATTTCAAAACAGCTGCTGAAGCCTACGAAGTTTTAAGCGATCCTGATAAAAAAGCCAAATACGACCAATATGGCCACCAGGCTTTTGAACAAGGCGGTTATGGCGGTGGCGGACATCACATGAACATGGATGATATTTTCAGCCAGTTTGGTGATATTTTCGGAAGCGCTTTTGGCGGCGGCGGCGGATTCTCAGGTTTCGGCGGCGGACAACAGCAAAGACGTGCAAAAGGGAGCAACCTTCGTATCAAAGTCAAACTTTCGCTCGAGGACATCGCAAATGGAGTAGAGAAAAAAGTCAAAGTCAAGCGTAAAGTTCAGGCCAAAGGCGTAACATACAAAACCTGCTCCACCTGTAACGGACAAGGCCAGGTGATGCGTGTAACCAATACCATTTTGGGACGTATGCAATCGGCTTCAACCTGTCCAACCTGTGGCGGAACGGGCCAGATTCTTGATAAAAAGCCAAACGATGCCGATACACACGGAATGATCGTTGAAGAAGAAACGGTATCGATTAAGATTCCTGCCGGAGTAGTAGACGGAATGCAACTCAAAGTTTCCAATAAAGGAAATGATGCGCCTGGAAACAACAGTATTCCCGGTGATTTGATCGTTGCGATTGAGGAAGCCGAGCACGAGTTTTTGAAACGCGAAGGCGAAAACTTACATTATGATCTTTACATTAGTTTTCCGGAAGCCGTTTTGGGAATCTCAAAAGATATTGAAGCCGTGAACGGAAAAGTACGCATCAAACTTGAAGAAGGAATTCAATCGGGTAAAATACTGAGGCTGAAAGGGAAAGGAATTCCGAGCCTGAATGGTTATGGCAACGGGGATTTATTGGTTCACGTCAATGTATGGACACCAAAAGAGCTTAACAAAGAACAAAAAGCGTTTTTTGAAAAATCGCTTAAAGAGGAAAATTTTATTCCAAATCCCGAAAAATCAGACAAATCTTTTTTCGAAAAAGTTAAAGATATGTTTTCATAAATTAAAAAAATATTTTATATTTGGATGTTACTAGGTAACTAGTAATTTCTTTTTCATAGCAATTTTTCCCATCCTTGTGCAAATAAGGGTGGGTTTTTTTTGTAACATTTCGGCCTTAAACAGGACTAATTTTTCTACATTTACACAAATAAAAATCCGCATGAGCAACATCCTTGAAGCCAAGAAAATAGTCAAACAATATGGCGATTATACTGCGCTTAACGAAGTGTCATTAACTGTTCCAAAAGGCAGTATTTATGGACTCCTTGGTCCGAATGGCGCCGGAAAAACGTCCCTGATCCGAATCATCAACCAGATCACAATGCCCGACAGCGGCGAAATTATCCTCGACGGGGAAAAACTCAGTCCAAAACACGTACAGCATATTGGTTATCTGCCCGAAGAAAGGGGATTGTACAAATCTATGAAAGTGGGAGAACAATGTTTGTACCTGGCGCAAATGAAAGGCATGTCAAAAGCCGAAGCAACCAAACAACTCGAATATTGGTTCGACCGGCTCGAAATCAAAGGCTGGTGGAACAAAAAAATCCAGGAACTCTCTAAAGGAATGGCCCAAAAAATCCAGTTCGTTGTTTGTGTATTGCACAAGCCGAAATTGCTGATTTTCGACGAACCGTTTTCAGGTTTCGATCCGGTAAATGCCAATTTGATCAAAGATGAAATCCTTGAACTCAAAAAACAAGGCTCCACGATTATATTCTCTACGCACCGAATGGAAAGCGTCGAAGAATTGTGTGATGATATCGCTTTGATCCACAAATCGAACAAACTTATCGAGGGCAAACTCGACGATGTGAAACGCCAATACCGATCCAACAGTTTTGAAGTCGGGATTTTAAGCGACAACGTGGAAGGTTTAATGTACGATTTGACACAGAAATTTACGCTGTCGCAAACGAATTTCAAATCACTCAATGACGAACTCAAACTCAGCATACAACTCGGGAATGCGGCTCCAAATGAACTGCTTTCAATCCTGACGCAAAGGGGACAAGTGACGCATTTTGTCGAAAAAATCCCAAGTGTCAATGACATTTTTATCCAAACTGTCAGCAATAACTAAATCAAAAATATTTACGCAAAGTAATTTCTGTGTATCACATCCCAAAGTTTCGGGAGTAAATCAATATCCGAATGAGTATTTTATCCATCATCATCAAAAGGGAATTCATTGCAAAAGTCCGCAATAAATCGTTCATCGTCATGACTTTTTTAAGTCCGCTACTATTTGTCGGAATCGCAGTTTTCGTAGGTTATTTGGGTTCGATGAAAGCCGATGTCAAACAAATCGCCATTCACGATGACAGCGGCCTTTTCGTCAACGAATTTAAAAATTCTGATGAATACCGATACCAGAATGTTTCAGGAATCGACATAAAAGTACTCAAAGACAGCATTACCAACAAGTATTATGAAGGTTTGCTGTTCATTCCAAAAGTCGCAGACAACAAAGAACTTGCCTCGAAAATTCAATACATTTCGAACGACAGCCCGAGTTTGTCTTTTGTGGGCCAACTCGAAAATGTCATTGCCAAAAAGCTCACCAAAGCCAATTTCGAAAAAGCAAATCTCGATACGCTGGCCATTAAAAATGCCGAAGCCAAAGTCAGCATTTCCCTGACCAAATCATCGGGAGAAGAAAGCCTCAAAGGACTGAACGAAATTAAAATCGCAATTGGCGGCGCGTTCGGTTATCTGATCATGATGTTTATCATCATCTATGGAAACATGGTTATGCGAAGCGTGATCGAAGAAAAAACCAACCGCATCATCGAAATCATCATTTCGTCTGTAAAACCATTCCAATTGATGATGGGAAAAATCATCGGAACTTCACTCGCCGGAATCCTGCAGTTTTTGATTTGGGCGATCATCGGAATCACGATTATGTTTATCGGATCGACATTTTTCGGAGTAAATCCGGGTCCAACCGGTGGCATGTCGCCAGAAATGATGCAGGCCGCACAAAACGAAATGGGCGGAACATTTGCACTTTACCTCAAAGAATTGTGGAATTTGCCTATCGCAACGCTCGTCATTTCGTTCATCGTTTATTTCATTGGCGGTTACTTTTTATACAGTTCGTTTTACGCAGCAATTGGCGCCGCGGTCGACAACGAAACCGATTCCCAGCAATTCCTGCTGCCGATTATCATGCCTTTGATTCTGGGCGTTTACATCGGTTTTTTTACTGTCATCAATGATCCGCACGGAACGATCGCGACCGTATTCTCGATGATTCCACTGACCTCGCCAATCGTGATGCTCATGCGCATTCCTTTCGGCGTGCCGATTTGGCAATTGCTGCTTTCGATCGCCATTTTATTTGCAACTTTCTTTTTTGTCGTATGGTTTGCAGCCAAAATTTATCGCGTCGGAATCCTGATGTACGGCAAAAAACCAACGTATAAGGAATTGTTCAAATGGCTGAAATATTAGGAGCTTTTTCCCGCTTTTGCCTTTATCTCTCCGTCCCGAAGTTTCGGGACGGAGAGGATATCGGCGCAATCGGGGCTAGGGCATTTCGCTTACAATTTCACAATCATTAGATAAAGCACCATACTTTTTCACAACTTCTGGGTAACTTAGCAACTTTTGGAAAACCCAGCAACTCAAAATAAAATGCCAAAGATATTAGTCATAGAAGACGAAGCGTCGATCCGCCGCGTACTCACAAAAATCCTGTCCGAGGAAAACGATACCTACATTGTAGAAGACGCCGAAGACGGCATTTCCGGCTACGAAAAAATAAAAAACACCGATTATGACCTGGTGCTTTGCGACATCAAAATGCCCAAGATGGACGGTGTCGAATTGCTTGAAGCCGTAAAAAAGATCAAACCTGAAATCCCAATCGTAATGATCTCCGGACATGGCGATATGGAAACTGCGATCCAGACGATGCGCCTCGGAGCATTTGATTACATCTCAAAACCACCAGATTTGAACCGTTTGTTAAACACTGTCAGAAATGCGCTGGACAAAAAACAACTCGTTGTCGAAAACAAAATCCTGAAGAAAAAAGTCGGGAAACATTACGAAATGATCGGCGAAAGCGACGCGATCAACCACATTAAGGAAATCATCGAAAAAGTCGCGCCTACAGATGCGCGCGTGCTCGTCACCGGACCAAACGGAACCGGAAAAGAATTGGTGGCGCATTGGTTGCACGAAAAAAGCGAACGTGCAAATGCGCCATTGATCGAAGTGAATTGTGCGGCGATTCCGTCTGAACTCATCGAAAGCGAATTGTTCGGACATGTTCGTGGCGCGTTTACATCAGCTGTGAAAGACCGGGCCGGAAAGTTTGAAGCAGCAGATAAAGGCACGATTTTTCTGGACGAAATTGGCGATATGAGTTTGTCGGCGCAGGCCAAAGTGTTGCGCGCTTTACAGGAAAATAAGATCTCGCGTGTAGGCGACGAAAAAGAAATAAAAGTCGATGTGCGCGTTGTTGCAGCAACCAATAAAGATTTGAAACTGGAAATCGCAGAAGGCCGTTTCCGTGAAGATTTATACCACAGACTGGCCGTAATTCTTGTAAAAGTCCCGGCGTTGAACGACCGACGCGACGACATTCCGTTATTGATCGAACATTTTGCAGTTAAAATTGCGCAGGAGCAAGGCAACGCACCGAAAGTTTTTTCACCTGAAGCGATTAAATTGTTGCAGGAATACGATTGGACCGGAAACATCCGCGAATTGCGAAATGTAATTGAGAGACTGATTATTCTTGGCGGAAGCGAAATTTCGGAAAATGATGTCAAATTATTCGCAAGCAAATAAACCAATTGAAATTTAATTTTCAGTTAAGTAAAATATCAAAATGAACTTAAAAAAAATAAATCCGAACCTTCAGCAGGCACTTTCTGAGAACGGTTTGACTGAAGCTAACGAAATACAATCGGCAACGTTTTCAACGATAAAAAGTGGCGCCGACGCTGTAATCATTGCGCCGGAAGGTTCCGGAAAAACGGCAACGATCGTGATCAATGTCATCCAGAAACTCGAAAAAGCACAGGGGGAAAGTACGCGTGCTTTAATATTCGCACAAGACAAAGACAAAGTGCTTGAACTCGTCGAGCTTTTTAAAACGTATGGAAATTATACCGATTTGCGTATCATTGGAACACATGACAAAGGCGATATTGATTACGACAAAAACATCATTTCGCTCGGACTTGACGTGCTGATTGGAACACCGACGAAAATCAACGCCTTGTTTTCATCTGCTGGTTTTAATATGAATACTGTAAAAATATTTGTTGTTGACGACGCCGAAATCCTGTTTAAAAACCGGATGGATGCTGTCATTCACAGATTGGCCGCAAGCATCGCAAAGACACAATACTTGTTTGTGGCCAACGATATTACAGAAAGAGTGGAGTCGATGGCCGATAAAATTATGCTGGAACCGGTGTTTTTCGAAATCGACGAAGAAGAGGACGAATCCGAAGACGAAACAGAAGATTAACAAAAAATAAAAAGTTATGGGATTGATGAAAGTATTTTCGGGTAGTGAAGTTTTGGCTTTGGCTTTAAAAGAGCGCCTGGAGGCTGTTGGGATAGACACTTTATTAAAAAATAACATTCAATCGGCACGACATGGCGGATTTGGAGGTACAGACCTGGCAGTAGAATTGTTCATTGAAGAGGTTTTGTATGGTAAAGCCAGTCCGGTGATTGAGGAATTCAGGATGAGCATTTAAATTTGTCCGGTGAAAACGTCATTTGAAACTGAACGACTGTTGCTGCGGGAATTGCTTCCGTCTGATGCTGAAAGCATGTTTCGGCTCGATTCCAACGCGGAAGTGCATAAATATTTAGGCAGGAATCCAGTTACGGATATTTCGCAGATTCACAACGTTATTGCAAACATCCGGCAGCAATATTTAGACAATGGTATCGGGCGCTGGGCCGTAATTTTGAAAGAAACGAATGAATTCATCGGGTGGAGCGGAATTAAAATCGAAAAAAATGTCAATGGGCACGAAAGGTTTTACGATTTGGGTTACCGGTTTATCGAAGAATATTGGGGAAAAGGTTACGCCTTTGAATCAGCGAAAGCCTTTGTGGATTTTGGATTCAACGAAATGAAAATCCCGGTTTTAAATGCCTGCGCAGATGTCAATAATTTGGGTTCACGAAAAGTACTTGAAAAATGCGGGTTGCAACCGATGAATGAATTTATTCTCGATGGCGACCCGCATGTTTGGTTTGAAATAAAAAACAGACTACATTAACGGCGCTTAAAATACTTTGTAAGAAAGCATTAACGCTATAGTTGTATACCTTGCGTCGGTCAAAGAATATTGGCTTAATAAGTTCCTTCCTGTATTTAATCTTACCGAAATGCCTAAACTTTTATAACTATAGCCCAATCCTAATGCGAAATTGCTGTTGCTCTCAATTGGATAGGTGGCATCAATATAGAAATCATTTCTGTTTTCGCTCAAAATAATGGTACTGTTGTTTTCTCCAGCGCGAATTACGTAAGCAGCATCTACGAATATTTTTGAAGATGTGTTCAGAAAGAAGTAATGCCTGATCCCTACAGGAATTTCGATCGTTTTATAGTTGAGTTCGGCCTCATTTTTTATTGGATTTCCATAAACATCCGCGCCATAATACTCTTTTTTAAAGTCAAGCTTATGGTAAACCGGGCTTACAAAAATGCTCCAGGTGTCTTTATTGAATGGTAGGATATATTCGGCATCTAAACCATATTTTACAACCGATTCATTTTTAAAATTGATATCATTGCCATTTTCCAGAAATCCGCCAAGTGATAAAGATGCGGTTCCTACTCCAGCCTGAACCCGAAGTGCAAAAGGATTTTTTGTTTGCACCCGTTTGTAACTTACTGTAGGGGTAACAGATGATCCGCAACTATTGGACTTCAGAAAAATATTTGAAATTTCAGACTCACTGTATTTTATTTTTGCAATTTCTGACTGTTCAATTTTATCACATTTCAGTGCGTTAAGCAATTGCTGTCTAAACTGGTTATTTTCTGCGGCCTCGCCCTTTTCATTAATGTACCGAATGTAAACAAGTTGTTCAGTTGGGACATTTTTATTATTATAGAAAAACTTCACGATTGTACCATCTTTGTAAACATATAAATTGGCATCGCCGCTTACAAGCACCTTTAAAAAAACCGTTTCGGTCTTAAATTCAGGATATCTGTTTTTAAGCAGTTTGTTTGTAATGGTCGAAGAGTGTTCCATGTTTATCTTGAAACGTTTGTACTTTATAATTTCGCCAACTCCAAATTCTTTTATATTGGAAATATTGGCATTTACCTCTTCAGATGATTCGCTAATTTTATACAAAAATTCTGTAGGGCTGTCTCTCCAGTCAAGATTTTTGATAAAACACGCTGTTCGGTTGCCGGTGTTATCGATAAAATAACCTTTTTCGAAAACGATTTGAGCGTTTAGTCCATTGTAAAAGATAATCGAAAATAAAAAAAACAATTTTTTCATGTTTGTTAGATAATTTGAAGGTAAAATTTGATATATATGATTTTACAAGAACTTGTAAGCAATATTTAATCCGGTAGCCTGATATTCTGCTGACCAGTTGACTTCCTGATCCAACAATTCTTTAGGCGTGTACATTCTCAATTCGGCACTGAATTTTTTATAAGTGTAACCAACGCCAACTGCAAAACTACTTGTCGTTGCGATTTCGAATGCATGCTTGGCATTAAACGCATTGTTAGAATTTTCAAATTTTATCGAGGAACTCGTAGGAATATCGAGAACAAGCGCGGCATTTAAATATATTTTAGATTTTTTGTTCAAAAAGAAATAGTACCGGACACCAATCGGAATTTCCACAGAAGCGTAGTCAATAGTTACTGTATTATGAATGGTTGCCGGAACAATATTACCATCACTTTTATCATAACTTTTCGACGTGCTGAATTTCTGGTAAGACGGAGCTACAAACAGGCTCAGTTTGTTTTTATAAAATGGCAGAATATACTCTCCTTCAATTCCAACTTTTACAATTGTCTTGCTCAAATCTGTTCCTACATTGTAAAATATATTCGGATCCGTAATCGATAAATCGGCTTGATAAACGCCTGTAAAAACCTTGAGAGAATAGCTTTCACGATAAACGCCACTTGTCAAATCTTTTGTTGGAGTTTCGCTGCAACTGTTAAACTTCATGAAATGGCGAACCAGATCACTTTTTTCATAACTGATCTTATTAAAATCCTTATCCGGAGTCTTTTCACAACGCACATTGTTAAACAGTTGTTGTTTGTAAAAATTATTTTCCTGGATAAAAATGCCCTCAGTCAGGTATTTGATTCTAACCAATTGCTCTACAGGCGCCGATTTAGTTTCATAAAAATATTTGGTAAAATTCTTGTTGCTGTACATGTACAATGTCGCTTCGCCTGAAACAAGTTCCTCCAAAAACAAAGTTTCCAGTTTCCATTCCGGGTTTTTTGCCGTTGTCATTGTTTTTACATCATTGGAAGAATATTCAATGTTAACCGTAAAGCGTTTGAACTTTGAAAAATTTTCGATTCCAAATTCTGAAACTGTAGCAAGTGACTCGGTTTTTACATCGGTATCATCCTGACTGAGTTTGTAATTGAAACTTTTTGGATTGTCTCGCCAGTCGAGGTTTTTGATCAAACAATTGACGGTTATTCCTTTGTTGTTAATGAAATAGCCTTTTTCATATCCAATTTGGGCCTGACAGATAAAAGTCAGCAGAAAAAAAGCGGAAGACAAAACTTTCGTCATAATAGTTCAAATATTTATTACGTTAGATAAGCACTCAAAATATGTTTTAAGATAATTTTAACAGCGGCGAATGTATATAAAATACTTTGCATACAAATACAGAATTAATGTAATTCGTAAAATAAATATCTCTGCAATCAATTATCTTTGCGACTTTAAAAAAATAAAAATGATTACAGTCAACGACATATCCGTTCAATTTGGCGGAACCACACTTTTTAGCGACGTTTCGTTTGCCATCAACGAAAATGACAAAATTGCCCTTATGGGAAAAAATGGCGCTGGAAAATCGACGCTTTTAAAAATCATTGCTGGTGAAAGCAAACCTTCAACAGGGAACATTTCTACTCCAAAGGAAGCCGTAATCGCCTATTTGCCGCAGCATTTACTCACTCAGGATGGCTCGACTGTTTTCGAAGAAGCGTCAAAAGCTTTTGGCAGCATTTTTAAAATGAAAGCCGAAATCGACGAATTGAATGAACAACTCACCATTCGCACCGATTATGAAAGTGACGATTATATGAAATTGATCGAACGCGTCTCCGACCTGAGCGAAAAATATTATGCCATTGAAGAAGTCAATTATGAAGCGGAAGTAGAGAAAATCCTAACCGGACTCGGATTTGAACGCGAAGATTTTTCGCGCCAGACATCCGAATTTTCAGGCGGTTGGCGCATGCGCATCGAACTTGCGAAAATCCTTCTGAAAAAACCAGACCTGATTTTATTGGACGAGCCAACAAACCACATGGACATCGAAAGCATCCAATGGCTTGAGGATTTCCTGATCAATTCCGCGAAAGCGGTGGTCGTAATTTCGCATGACCGCGCGTTTGTAGACAACATCACAAACCGTACGATCGAAGTGACAATGGGCAGAATTTACGATTACAAAGCAAAATATTCGCATTACCTCGAATTGCGCAAAGACCGCCGAATCCACCAGCAAAAAGCTTACGACGAGCAACAAAGAATGATTGCAGATAATCAAACATTTATCGATCGTTTTAAAGGAACTTTTTCCAAAACGGATGCGGTTCAATCACGCGTGAAGATGCTCGAGAAACTAGTGCTCGTTCAGGTAGATGAAGTCGATACATCGGCATTGAAACTGAAATTTCCGCCATCTGTTCGTGCGGGCCAATATCCTGTGATTGTCAAAGAACTCGATAAATCGTACGGTGATCATGTCGTGTTTAAGGATGCAAATCTTGTCATCGAGCGTGGCCAAAAGGTCGCTTTTGTCGGAAAAAATGGCGAAGGAAAATCGACTATGATCAAAGCAATCATGAAAGAAATTTCGCCGGAAAGCGGTTCGGTTGAAATTGGCCACAATGCGCAAATTGGTTATTTTGCCCAAAACCAGGCATCACTTTTAGACGAAAATGCCACAATTTTTGAAACGATCGATGACATTGCTGTTGGCGATATTCGTTCGAAAATCAAGGATTTGCTAGGTGCTTTCATGTTCCACGGCGATGATGTGACTAAAAAAGTAAAGGTACTTTCAGGTGGAGAAAAAACACGTCTGGCGATGATCAAATTGCTATTGGAACCAGTGAATTTGTTAATTCTCGATGAGCCTTCGAACCATTTGGACATGAAAACCAAAGACATCATTAAAGACGCTTTGAAAGATTTCGACGGGACGCTAATCTTGGTTTCCCACGATCGTGATTTCCTCGACGGATTGGCCGAAAAAGTATTCGAATTCGGAAACAAACGTGTCAAAGAACATTTTGAAGACATCAAAGGATTTCTTGCGCATAAGAAAATGGAAAACCTTCGCGAGATTGAGAAATAATGGATAATTAGCAATTAATAATTAATAATGAAAAGGATGCGTCAATTGTTTTTTGGCGCATCCTTTTTGTGTTTAATCTGGTATTTTAATACTCGATATTAAATTTTTACTTCGCTTTCCACAAGCCTGATAAATTCGGCTTTGTAACCGTCAGCATCATTTGATAAACCTTGCCTTGCCAGTTTCTCGATGTCGCCTGAATTTTTGTTTCCAATTAATTTCGAGTCGCGCAACTTCAATCCGAACCAAGCCACTGCCGCGCTGAATTTAAAATCATCAGTTGCATTTTGCAGTAATGAAGGCGTGTTTTTGATTGCCTGAACCATCTCAGTACTTTTATCACCATTTGGTTTTTTGTACCTGAATTTTACCGTTGCGAGTTCATCTTTGTAACTGTTATCCAATGTTGCTTCGGTTTTTGTGTATTTCAATTCAGGGATATTTCCGGTAAAATCGCTTGAAACGCCAACGGGAACAATTTCATACAAAGCTGTTACCGTGTGTCCGCTGCCGAGTTCGCCTGCATCAATTTTATCATTTGTAAAATCTTCGGGACGCAATTTTCGGTTTTCGTAACCAATCAACCGATAGGCCTGAACTTGTTTCGGATTAAACTCAATCTGGATTTTTACATCTTTCGCAATCGCAAACATTGATCCTTTGAATTCTTTTCCTAAAAATCGGTTGGCTTCCTGAATGTTGTCGATGTAAGCATAATTGCCATTCCCTTTATCCGATAAAATTTCCATTTTGCTGTCTTTGTAATTCCCCATTCCGTAACCGAGGCAAGTCAGGAAAACGCCCGATTTTCGCTTCTCGGTAATCAAAGTCTCCATGTCTTTATTCGACGAATTGCCTACATTAAAATCTCCGTCAGTGGCAAGAATCACACGGTTGTTTCCATTTTTTATGAAATTTTCCTCGGCAGTTTTGTAGGCCAGGTCGATTCCGGCACCTCCAGCCGTACTTCCTCCGGCCTGAAGGTTCTCGAGTGCATCGATGATCATCTTTTTCTCTGACCCGGAGGTTGGAGGCAAAACCAAACCAGCTGCTCCGGCATACACCACAATAGCGACTTTGTCTTCTTTTCGAAGTTCCTGAACCAGGATTTTAAGCGATTGTTTGAGTAAAGGCAATTTGTTGTCATCGCTCATCGAGCCCGAAACGTCGATCAGAAAAACCAGGTTTGAAGCCGGCAAATCATCAGTTGGAATATTTTTTCCCTGCAATCCGATACGAAGCAATTTGTGTTTCGGGTTCCATGGCGATTCGCTGTATTCGGTGTTGATCGAAAACGGATTGCTGTTCAATGGCTGCGGATATTTGTATTTGAAAAAATTGATCATTTCTTCAACCCGAACAGCATCTGCAGGTACATTTTGGCCGTTATTGATGAATCTCCGAACGTTGGTGTAAGACGCATTATCAACGTCGATTGAGAAAGTTGAAAGCGGCGCATTTTTAGGCGTTTCAAACGGATTTTCAACAAATGAATCGTAATCTTCATCAGATGGTGAAGCCGGAATGACATTTCCGTATATTTTTCCGGATTTCAATTCCTCGTTTTTGTAACTTTTGTTGCTTCTGATGACAATGTTCTGTGACGGACTGGCATTGCTAATTTGAACGCCGGCGACTTTTCCACTTAATCGTTTAGAAACCTTGTCTTTTGAGCTGGAATTTTGTACAGCATAACCCAATGACCGTTTTTCCCGCCGAATGCCGGTAGCAGTTACGACTACGCTTTCAAGCTGCATGCTGTCATCCTGCAACGTCACGTTAATGGTGTTTTTTTTACCAATGGTCATTTCCGTAGTTTTCATTCCGACAAAACTAAAAACCAATATCTGATTTTCTTTTGCCTTAATTCTATATTTGCCGTCAAAGTCGGTTTGTGTCCCAAGTTGCGATCCTTTGATGGAAACTGTCGCGCCCGGCAATGGAAGTCCTGACACGTCGGAAACTGTGCCGGTAATGACTTTTTCAATTTCAGTAGTCTGTAACAGATTTGTTTTTAAATCAAATGACCCGAAAAGTAAAAGCATAGCGATGCCTGATGAAAAGATTTTCAAATTTTTCATAATGTAAGATTTAAGATGTTAGTACTGGATTATTTGCCTTTTTCGGCGGCCTGGTTCACAGGTTTCTGGTTTTTGGTGGAAATAATGACAACGCCTTTGCTGCCATCTTTTCCGTAAACTTCGATGGCCTTTTCACCCTGCAGAATTGAAATGGTCTCGATTTCCTGTTTGTTCAGCGGTGCATACGGACTTGTAGGGTTTGGCCCGAAAAGTTCTTCCTCTGAATAATATTGCCCGTTAATAATATATAATGGTTCTTTTAAAACAACAATGTCTTCGATTTCGTCGGCAGCCAGTTTAGAAAATCCGTCTTTGACCGCTTTGTCATTTTGCCCATTTTTACTGGTAAGTGCATTGCCGTCAATTACGACCAATGGTGCTGTTTTGTTCGCCGATTTAGAAATTTCCTGTTCTTTGTAAGCGACACTCCTGGCCGCTTTTTTTTCACGTTTCAGAAAATCGTATTCTTCTCGATTCGCTGTTTCGTATGAAGCGGCATTCTCGGGAAGCCTTTGCGCTTTTATTGGTGCTGCTGAAGTTGCATTTGGTTGCGCCATTCGGATGGAATTCTCAATAGCAACTTCTGTTTTTTGCTTCAGCTGCCCTTTCAGGATTTCGGCAGCCTCAGTTTTTATTATTGGATTTGATTTTCGCTGCTTCTGATTTATGACATTTGGATTTTCGGCTGCGATTTCCTGTTCTGTTTTTAAAGTTTCAACCGGTGTGAGCTGATTGTTAACGGTGTCTTTTACAGCAATTGTATTTATTGGAACCGCCAGATTTTCTTTCGGTTTCAACAATTGGTAACCAACAGTAAATAGCAATAAAAAAGAAGCTGCGACCGCGATTTTCTTCCAAAGATGTTTTTCTGTTTGAAGCACTTTGTTGTCAAGTTTGTCCTCGACGCGCGACCAGACTTTGTCAAGTGCCGCAAAATCTTTTACTTCCTGCTTTTGCGAAGCGTTTTTAATCTGGTTGAATAATTTATCGGGATTGTCCATGACTATCGTGCTTTTTGGTAATACATTTTGTTGACTAAATCTTTAAGTTTCATTTTTGAAACGTTCAATTGCGATTTGGATGTTCCTTCAGAAATATGCAGCATTTCGGCAATTTCCTTATGCGAATAACCTTCAATAACAAAAAGATTGAAAACGGTGCGGCAACCTTCCGGGATCAGATCCAGTAATTTAAGCAAATCTTCCTCTTCCAGATCGGTAAGTTCCGCTGTCAGCGGTTGCGCGCCCAATTCCAAGTCATCAAGATACATGTTGAAATTTACTTTTTTCCGGATCATCATCAAACATTGGTTGACTGTAATTTTTCTCGCCCAGCCTTCAAAAGCGGCTACTTCTTTAAGTTTGTCCAACTTGGTAAAAATCATATAAAACGATTCGGACAAAACGTCCTCAATCTCTTCTTCCTTTTTCAAATACCGTTTGCACGTATGGTAAAGTTTCGGCGCCATATACTCATAAAGTTGCCGCTGTGCGTTTCTTTGCATTTTCCTGCAGGCCGATATGAGATTTTCGTTGATCACAAGTTTGGTGTTTATACTAAGAGTAAAAAAACAGGCAAAAGGTTGGGACGGAATTGTAAATTTCTTGAAATTATTTTAAAATGCCAGTAAATTCAGGGGTTTCCCGCATTATTTTTTTATGACCAATTTATAAATTTCCGACTGCTGGATATCGGTATCGTTGTCTTCGCAGAGCCAGAATTCGATTTGTTTTTCAGAATCTGAGATCAAAGCCAGGCCTTCAAATTTGTGTTTATCTGTAATTTGCTGGGTGAATTCAAGTTTCATCGTTTCAATATTTACCGAACCAATGATGCTTCCCAACACTTCGCCATCGCTGTAAGTTGATTTGGAATCTTCGGCTGTCGCCAGAAAATACAGTTTTTTACCAACGAGAATTCCATCTGTAAAAGTGGTTCGGATACCTTTTATTTTCGGCAGTTTGTAGTCGTTTGCCAATATCGTAAAGTTGTTTTCCAGATTTTGCGCTTCGACTGTAAAAATCATATTTTTTCCTTTAGCTCCGTTTCCACGTTGTAGAAAATACCAGGTTTCTCCAGACAATGCAACGCCTTCAATGTTAAAGTCTTCAGGTTTGATGTTTCCAAAACTCTGCATCGACAAATACAAATCAGAAAGATCGACTGCTTTTACAGCGGTTTTTGAGGCTTTGTCAAACTGAACCATGGTGTTTCTGTTTTCGGTCGAGCCGGAACCGAAAATGTAAAAATTTTGGGCATCTGAAGTTACCGCTTCAAAATCGGGTTTTTGTTTTTTCGGAATGTTGGACGCAGCGTTCGGAATCAGCGAATAGGTTTTTAAATCCTTGGATTCGGTGTTGTATTCATACAGAAATCCGCTGTTGTCGCTGATCACCGTTAGTAAATTGTCTTTATAGAACAGTCCGGAAGCCGATCCGATCCCGATGATCTGAAATAATAACTCAAGTGTGAATTTTTGCATGCTGTTGTTTTTAGCCCGGATGGCCCGAAATTTCGGGAGGCATCTTTTTATTTTGCATTAATTTTATTTTGAACTTTAAATGCCATTAAAACAAAAAAGATACAGCGCACAGCCGGAAATAGCTCCTAAAATTACTTATATTTACTTAGATAAACTTAGATTATGACTACAATTAACGCCGATGATTTCAGGGTCGGGAAAAATATAAAACTTTCGAAAATACCAACCACTTTTGATATTGGCATCGAAAAAGACGAAGTAGAAGAAAAAATACAAAAAACACGCACCAAACTCGGCGACTTACAGGACATCATGTATGCCGACAACCGGTATAGTGTGCTAATTTGTCTTCAGGGCATGGATACTTCAGGGAAAGACAGCCTGATTCGCGAAGTGTTTAAAGATTTTAATCCGCGCGGTGTCGTAGTGAATAGTTTTAAAACGCCGAATTCTACCGAACTAGAGCACGATTATTTGTGGCGGCATTATGTAGCGCTTCCCGAACGTGGAAAATTTGGCGTTTTCAACCGCACGCATTATGAAAATGTACTCGTTACGCGTGTGCATCCGGAATATATTCTGAACGAAAATTTACCGGGAATTAGAAATGTGGAAGACATTCCGAAGGATTTCTGGGACGAACGTATGAAGCAGATCATCAATTTTGAAAAACACATTTACCAAACCGGGACGATCGTACTAAAGTTTTTTCTGCATTTAAGCAAAGAGGAGCAAAGGCAACGTTTGTTGCGCCGACTTGAAGAAGCCAAACACAACTGGAAGTTTTCTCCGGGCGATTTAAAAGAGCGTGAATTTTGGGATGATTACCAAAAATATTATGAGGAAGCGATCAATGCGACTTCAAAGAAAAATGCGCCTTGGTTTGTTATTCCCGCCGACGACAAGGAAACTGCGCGTTTAATCGTAGCGAAAATCATACTGGAAACACTTGAAAAATATTGTGATATTCAGGAACCCGAACTCGAAGATGAAGTCAAAGCGCACATTTCACAGTACAAAGATATTTTAAACAAAGAAAAGCCCGAATAAATCCGGGCTTTTCAAGGGTTTTGAGTTAGTGTGTTGTCTTTTTTATGGTTTAGAGTTTGAAACCGTATGCAATACGAAGTGCGATTTGCCCGGTTTCAAATTCGGTGTAGTGTTCGTAACGTGCGCTCACGTCGATCCATTTGTTGGCATAACCAATTCCCGGAGACAAAATCAATGTGGTATTTTCTGAATACGGATTTCTTTTACTGGTTACAAATCCGGCACCTGCTTCACCCATTGCATACCAGCTGTCTTCCCAGAAAAATGCTTTGAACCCTGCTTTTACCGGAATCATTCCGATGTCTTTTGCGCCCAAGTCTTGTAAATTATCATCCACAAAAAAGTGGTTGTAACCTGTAGTCAACGTCACTGAAGTTCTTTTTGACAAATCATATTGCAATCTCACGTCTCCGCTAAGCGCAAGTCCGTCAAAATAATCGGTGTCGAAAACATAACCCGCGCCGAGTCCGAAGCCCAATCGAAATCCCTGATCATAATTTTGCGTGTCGCCAATGACGCTATTCGTGGTTGATGTTGTTGTAGTAGTCGTAGTTTGCTGCGCATTCATATTCGCCGACATAAGCATTAAAACGCCCGAAGCGAACAAACCTTTGATTTTTGATGTAGTTTTCATAGTGTACTTTTTAAATTAATTTCTGTTAGATTTAGCATTGTTTTCAAGCCGTGGCGCCTTCAAACAACGGTGTAAATATATTATCGTCGTTTTTGAACCGGTTATATAATTCGCAGGGATTGTTTCATAATTTTATTTTCTTCTGAAAATTTGATGGCTATTTTAACTAAAATTAAATTATAATGTATTGTTTTGTAAAGGTTTGTGATTTTTAATGTCTGAATCCTGAAAAAATGGAAAATGATCTTTTTTTGAGGAAAAGACCATATTTTTTTTAACATAAATTAAGAATTTTAACCTCAAAATAGGCCGAAATTGCTGTATTTCAAAACCGATAATTACCCAAAATCTTGGTTATCTTTGCGCAAAAAAAGTAGTGGCTCTTTCCATTTATACAAAAGAATTTTCTCAGAATTTTAAACTTGCATACCCAGTTATCCTCGGAATGTTGGGACATACCTTAATTGGCATTGTCGACAAACTGATGGTGGGGCGATTGGGCTCTGCCGAACTCGCGGCAGTTTCGCTGGGAAACAGCTTTATTTTTATCGCGATGTCGGTCGGAATCGGATTCTCGACCGCAATTACACCAATTGTTGCGGAAGGCGATTCAGAAAAAAATGTTTCAAAAGTCCGCGCTGCTTTTCACCACGGCTTGTTTTTGTGTACAATTTTAGGATTGATGCTTTTTGCAATCGTATTTTTTTCAAAACCTTTAATGTATGCCATGGGCCAGCCAAAGGAAGTAATTGAACTTGCTTTACCCTATTTGGATTGGGTCGCGTTTTCACTGATTCCGGTCGTCATTTATCAGGGTTACAAACAATTCGCCGACGGATTATCGCTGACCAAATATTCCATGTATGCAATCGTGATGTCAAATATCATCCACGTTCCCATTAATTACGCATTGATTTACGGCGTTTGGATTTTTCCAAAAATGGGCATTGTTGGCGCTGCGATGGGAACTGTGATTTCCAGGTTTGCCATGGTAATTTTCATGCATATTATATTGTCTAGAAACGATAAATTACGATTATATTTCCACGGTTTCAGTTTTGGCGAGATCAAAAGATCGATGCTCAAAAAAATCATCAACCTCGGTTTGCCGTCTTCCATGCAAATGCTTTTTGAAGTCGCATTGTTCACTTCCGCGGTCTGGCTTTGCGGAAACATCGGGAAAACCAGCCAGGCGGCGAACGAAATTGCACTGAGCCTCGCAACGCTGACATTTATGTTTGCGATGGGTTTGAGCGTGACGGCAATGATTCGCGTCAGCAACCAAAAAGGGCTGAATGATTTTAAAAATCTGGTCATCGTAGCACGTTCGATTTTCCTGCTGGCCATAATCGTTGAGGTTGTATTTGCGCTGTTATTTGTGGCTTTCCACCAATGGCTGCCTCATTTTTTTCTGAATATGGACAACGAAATGCAGGCTTTAGACAATACCGAAGTCATCACAATCGCCGCCAAATTATTGCTTGTGGCTGCTGTCTTCCAGATTTCGGACGGAATTCAGGTTGTGGTTTTGGGCGCTTTACGCGGATTACAGGACGTTAAAATTCCAATGTACATCACATTTGTCGCCTATTGGATTGTCGGATTTCCAATTTCATTTTATCTTGGGAAATATACCGAACTTAAAGCCGTTGGTGTCTGGATCGGACTTTTGGCCGGATTGACAGCTGCCGCAATATTTTTGTATATTCGCTTCAGCAAATTGACCAATCAATTAATCAAAGATTCGGATTCGGGCAAACCTGAAATCCCAAATCTGAAATTATAAATTTACTATGGAATTACCAAAATTTTTACTCGGAGACAACACCGATTTTCCGGACGATATTTTCATCATCCACATGGATTACCCAAGATTTATCATCAACCTCAAAGACGATGAAGTCGAATTTTTAGAAGAAGCCGAAGACCTTGACGAAGGCGAACTCAACGAAGTTATGGAAGGTTTGATCGTTGAAGCAAACGATTTTTACGATCGTGAAGTGCAGCGTTATGAAGAATAACCGCATTTCAGATTTAGCTTTCAAGATCGGATTTGAAATAACTTTCTAATAAAAACTGAGCGGCGGCAAACGGTGAAATTTCATTGTTTTGCACCGCTTTTTTATGTTGTTCCAACAACGAAATGATGGCCGGATTGTTATAAAAGTGGTTTTTCAAACGGGCATCAATCGTTTCAAGCATCCAATACTGATTTTGTCCAAGGCGTTTTTCTTCAAAATATCCATTTGTTTTCGTGAGTGTTAAAAACTCCGAAATCATGTCCCAAACTTCCGGAATCCCATCTTTGGTGTACGCGCTGCACGTACTGACTTTTGGCGTCCAACCTGACTTTTTTGCAGGAAATAAATGCAACGCCCGATTGAATTCGGTCTTCGCCAATTTGGCTCTTTTAATATTATCGCCATCGGCTTTGTTGATTACGATTGCATCGGCCATTTCCATAATTCCGCGTTTGATGCCCTGCAACTCGTCACCGGCGCCAGAAATTTTGAGCAACAGAAAAAAATCGACCATGCTGTGAACGGCAGTTTCACTTTGGCCTACGCCAACGGTTTCAATTACAATCGTATCAAATCCGAAAGCTTCACAAAGCGTAATCGTTTCACGCGTTTTTCGCGCTACGCCGCCCAATGTTTCGCCTGAAGCAGAAGGCCGAATGAACGCGTTTTTGTCCTTAACCAATTCTTCCATTCGGGTTTTATCGCCCAAAATACTACCATGCGAAATCGTGCTGCTCGGATCCACTGCGAGTACGGCGACTTTCTTTCCCAAACTGGTGAGATGTTTGCCAAAAGCTTCTATAAACGTACTTTTTCCAACACCCGGAACGCCCGTAATTCCAATGCGAACCGATTGATTGGCATGTGGAAGACAAGCGTTGATCACTTGGTTGGCTTTCGCCAGATGTTCAGGATTGGTGCTTTCAACCAGCGTAATTGCCCGGCTTAGTGCGGTGATGTTTCCTGATAATATGCCTTCTGTTAATTCGGCGGCAGAAACGGTTTTATTACGGAACGAAATCACTTTTTCTATCGAATTCCGGCTCACAATTTCCGGCGGTTCAATCCCTGATTTTTCGCTTAGCGCAGATTTTTTTGGCTTGTCCACAATTCGATTTTATGAAAGTAAAAGTAAGTAAAACAAAAACAGTTTCAAAAAGCAAATTGCCTTCTGAAACTGTTCCCGAAAATCTTAAATCTGAATTCTTAAATCTAAAATTAATAAGCTGCCGTAAACCTTAGTTGGTGATGTTTCGGATTTTCGACTTCGTCAGCAATGACAACTGCCAGATCTTCGACTGAAAGAATGCTTCTGTTGTCGGCATCAAAAACCGGATTCTCAAGTCCGAGTCGGTATTTACCGGTTCTTCCCGTAGTAATTCCCTGATGCATTTCGAATGCCGGACTAAAAAAGGCCCAATCCAGATCTTTCTCTTCGCGAATGATGTTCAGATAATCTCTTGCCGCAGTTGCGCCCGGATAATATTCTTTCGGAAAATCCGGCGTGTCAACAGCCTGTACGCCCGGAGCTACAAATAAACTTCCGCCGCCGCCAATGGTAATGTAACGTTTGACACCCGAATTTTTTACCGCTTGCTGGATTGACTTTGAGCCGGAAATAAAATCTTCGTAAATGTTTGGGTTTGTCCATCCGGGATTGTAAGCGCTGATGACCGCGTCGTGGTTTTCCAACACTTTCGCCAATTCCTCAGGCTTTGTAACGTCGGCTTTTACCCAGGTCGCTTTGTCGTTTTCTGCGGGATTTTTCGCAATTGCGGTAATTTGGTGTCCGCGTGTAGCCAATTCGTTCAATAAAGCGGAACCAACAAATCCTGTGGCTCCGATAAGTGCAATTTTCATAAGGTTATTTATTTAAATGTGATAAAAAAAGTTACAGTTTTAATGAAAAAAAATGTCAGAATGTATCTGCAAAATTTAGCAATGAAATCTCGCCAAGCTGTTTGCTGATTTTGTTGTTGATGTCTTCATACAAATTATCAAGATTTTTGTTGATTTGTTTTCCGACAGGGCAGGCCGGGTTGGGTTCATTTTTTGAATAGCCAAGCGTCACTGTTTCGAATGTCATTTTGAAAATATCGTCAAGCGTAATTTCGTCCGCTCGTTTCAATAATCTCGTACCGCCATTTTTCCCTTCTTTACTTTCTACAATATTATTTTTTTTCAGGTTTGCAATTTCTTTTCGCACCAAAACCGGGTTCATATTCATGCTGCCGGCAATGTATTCCGACGAAAGAAATTCGTCAGGCGCTTTGGAAAGCAAGGTGAGAATGTGTAAAGTAATCGCGAATTTGCCTGAAATCATACTGTAATAAAATAGATTACAAATATAGGTTTTTAATGGTTCCGTTCGTCGATAAAAAAATAAAGTTTCGTTAAAATTGGCAATCTGCGGATTCCAATTCAGGATGTATTATTTTTGCAGCAATATGGACAGCCTTATTTTATTATTTCTTTGCATGGTCATTGGCGTTGCTTTACAATTTGCAAAAGCATTTCCGACGAACACACACGTGGTTTTAAACCAATTTGTCATTTACATTTCGTTGCCTGCGCTCGCGTTGTATTACATTCCGAAAATACAAATCAACCAGCAATTGTTGTTTCCACTCGGAATTGCATGGATCGGATTTTTGCTGTCATTTTTACTTTTTACAATGCTCGGCCGAATTTTCGGCTGGTCAAAAAAACTTATCGGCTGCCTGATTTTATTGGGCGGTTTGGGAAATACTTCCTTTGTTGGATTTCCTGTAATCGAAGCGCTATATGGAAAAACCGGTTTGCAAACGGCAATTATAGTCGATCAGCCCGGCTCGTTTATGGTCATGGCGACACTCGGAATTATCGTGGCGGCGCTATATTCGCGAGGCAAACCCGATCCAAAAACGATCATTTTGAAGATTGTTACCTTTCCGCCGTTTATTGCTTTTTTTGTAGCCATATTGATGAACGTACTTCGTTTCGATTTTGTTTCAGATATGCAATCGGTTTTCCAAAAACTGGGAAATACCGTTACGCCAATTGCGCTGGTCGCCGTCGGACTTCAATTAAAATTCGACCGCCGAAGCAAACATTACGGTTTTCTGGCTTTGGGATTGTTTTTCAAATTAATGGTCACACCGGCATTTTTCTATGTTTTTTATCGCTCGTTGCTGAAACAGGACAACCTCCAAATTGATATTTCCATTCTGGAATCGGCGATGGCGCCAATGATTACTGCGGCTGTGCTTGCAACCAATTACGGACTCAAACCAAAACTCAGCACGATGATGATTGGAATTGGAATTCCGCTTTCGTTTTTGACGCTCGCTTTTTGGTATTTTATTTTGAATTTGTAAACTCAAAACCTGGTTAAATTTTGAAAGTCAGTAAATTGAAATTTCAAACAATTAAAATCAGATAAGATTTGGCTTTGGCCAATAAAATTAAGCTACTGAATTCGTACTTTTGCACACAAATCCATTGACATGACAAACCAGGAAAATGTTGCTTCCCCAATACAGCAAAATGTTCAGAAAACCGTTTATTCCATCCTGTTTTCGATTGCCTTCGCCCATTTGCTTAACGACTTACTTCAGGCCGTAATTCCGTCGGTATATCCGGTTTTAAAGGAAAAATACAACCTGACTTTTACCCAGATCGGACTGATTACTTTTTCATACCAAATGGCAGCTTCCATTTTGCAGCCGATCGTTGGATTGTATACCGACAAACATCCGAAACCATTTTCGCAAATCTTCGGAATGCTTTTCACCGCAGCCGGAATTGTTTCGCTGTCATTGGCTTCGAATTTTTATATGATTATCATTTCGGTCATTCTCGTCGGAATTGGTTCATCCATTTTCCATCCCGAAGCCTCACGGATTTCCTTTCTCGCATCGGGCGGAAAACGTGGCCTTGCACAATCAATTTTCCAACTTGGCGGAAATGCGGGCACGGCAATCGGACCGTTACTTGTGGCTTTGTTCGTAGTGCCAAACAGCCAGTTTTACATCATCGGATTTTTAATTGTCGCTGCAATCGCACTGGTCGTTTTAAGCCGCATTGCCATTTGGTACCAAAACCACCTGAACCTTCGCGCTAAAACCAAACCGGTAGTCGTTTTACCCGATTTGTCACAAACACAAATCGTCATTTCTGTAACCATTTTGCTGGTGCTGATTTTTTCAAAATTCTTCTATATGGCGAGCATGTCGAGTTATTTTACGTTTTACCTGATTGAAAAATTTAATCTTTCTGTTCAGGACGCGCAATACCATTTGTTTTTATTTTTGGCTTCCTGTGCGATCGGAACTTTGCTTGGCGGACCTTTAGGCGATAAATTCGGGCGCAAATATGTGATTTGGTTTTCTGTTTTGGGTGTCGCGCCGTTTACCTTATTATTGCCTTACGCCGATTTGTTTTGGACGGGCGTTTTATCAGTGATTATCGGAATCATCATTTCTTCTGCTTTTCCGGCGATCTTGGTGTATGCCCAGGAATTGTTGCCCAAAAAACTCGGTATGGTTTCGGGTTTGTTCTATGGTTTCGCATTCGGAATGGGCGGTTTGGGTTCGGCAATCCTCGGTTACATCGCCGATCACACCGGAATTGAATATGTATACCACATCTGCGCTTATCTTCCGCTAATAGGCATTATTGCGTTTTTTCTCCCGAATCTGAAAAAGAAAAGCCTGTAATTTTTTAGGAGCTGTTCCCGCTTTCGCCTTTATCTTGCGCTCCCGATCCCATCCCTTCTGGATCGGGAGCGCAAGGATGCCGGCTCACACGAGCATAGCGAACTGGCGAAGCAATCGGGGCTATGGCAGTATCATTCACAACAAACGGTGAATTAAAATGACAACTAAAACGTTTTCGTTAAAAGATGTTTTGAGATTTAACTTTTCATACCGGAATCGTTGCAAATAATTCAATAAATTTAAAACTGCAAATATTTAAATGATCACAATTATGGCAACAATACGTTTGGGCGATACCGCTCCCGATTTTCAGGCACAAACCACCGAAGGAACTTTGAATTTTCACGAATGGCTCGGGAATTCCTGGGGTGTTTTGTTTTCACATCCCGCCGATTTTACACCGGTTTGTACGACGGAACTTGGAACGGTCGCCAATTATTATCCGGAATTTCAGAAACGCGACACCAAAGTAATTGCGCTCAGCGTTGACGGAATCGATTCGCACCACCAATGGATCAAAGACATCAACGAAACCCAGAATACGACCGTAAATTTCCCAATTATCGCCGACGAGAATAAGGAAATCGCTTTGCTCTACGACATGATGCATCCAAATGCAAGCGAAAAATCTACAGTGCGTTCAGTTTTTGTCATCGGACCAGATAAAAAAGTCAAACTCACCTTGACGTATCCGGCATCGACAGGACGAAATTTCGACGAGTTGCTGCGCGTTATCGACAGTTTGCAACTGACCGCCAATTACGCTGTGGCAACGCCAGCCAATTGGAAAGATGGCGAAAATGTCGTGATTACGCCGGCGGTGAAAGATGAGGAGATCGCAGCTAAATTCCCAAAAGGGTACGAACGCGTGAAACCGTATTTGCGTATGACGCCGCAACCCAACAAATAAATTTTTGAAGTTTGAATCACAAATTTTAATTGTCTTTAAACTGAAAATGCTTCACCAATGATCAAAAGTCGGTGAAGCATTTTTATTTTTGTCAACATCTTACGCCAACCTTTGTTGTTTTGGCAAAAGCTTTTTTGCGAGTTTTCCGATAGTCAGTCCCTGGACGATGATCGAAAATACCACAACGAAATAGGTGATTGCGATAATGATTTGTTTGTTAGGGCCTTCTTCAATCGAAAGCGCCAGGGCAATCGAAACACCACCGCGTAAACCGCCCCAAACCAGGATTTTGATTGTCGATTTATCGAATTTTTTGCGAAACGGAATAATTTTAGTCGGAATCCAGATGGAAATGAAACGGCCAAATAAGACAATTCCGATGCAAATCAATCCAATTGTCCAATAGCCTAAGATGTTTGGAATCAGTAGCAATTCAAACCCGATAAAAAGGAATAAAATCGCATTCAGGATTTCGTCAATCAGTTCCCAGAATTTGTTCAGGTAATCGCGTGTTATTGGCGACATGGCCGATTTCTGTTTGGCAAAGTTCCCGATAATGATTCCGGCAGCGACCATCGTTAAAGGTCCGGAAATGTGCATTCCGCGCGCAATCAGATAACCGCCCATTACTACTGACAATGTAATCAAAACAGATACTTTATAGTCGTCTACTTTTCGCATGGCATTGCTTGCGCCAATTCCTAAAATTGTACCTAAAATAAATCCGCCAAGCGCTTCTTTGACCAAAAGCCACGATACATGCGTTAAGGTCAAATCGTTTGCCGGATCTTGTGCCAATTGCAGAATTACGGCAAAAATTACGACAGCAACTCCATCATTAAATAACGATTCGCCGGCAATTTTTGTTTCGAGCGATTTCGGGACGTTTGCATTTTTAAGAATACTCAAAACGGCAATCGGATCGGTGGGTGAAATGAGTGCGCCGAAAAGAATGCAATAAATAAACGGAATGTCGAATTTCATGAAATGCAGTAAAAAGTACAACACACTTCCAACGACGACCGTTGAAATGATCACACTTAAAGTAGAGAAAACCATTATCGGGCCGCGTTGTTCCCTCAAATCTTTAAGGTTTACGTGAATCGCGCCGGCAAATAAAAGAAAATTCAGCATGGCGCCCATCAGCACTTCTGTGAAGTCAAGTTCGGCGATAAGTTTTGAAAATTTGGTGAGTGTATTTGGAAACACATTTCCGAAAACAACAAGTAAGATTGACGTAATCATCGCAATGATCATGATGCCAATTGTTGCCGGAAGTTTCAAAAAACGAATGTTCAGGTACGAAAAAAATGAGGCGAGTACGATGAGAACAGAAAACGAGTAGTATAATTCCATAGAAATTGCGTATAGTCGCAAATATAAAGATTGAAAGAAGAAAACGCTTTTAAAAACTTTTTTTTAGCAATCTTTTAGCATAAAAAAAGCGCCAACCGGCGCTTGTGATCAATCTCTTTTTGGAGTATTTTTCTTTTCTCTTTTTTCCTCTTTTTTCTCTTTTGCAGTTTTAAGAGGTTCTTTTTTGACTGTTTTTTTTGCGTCCTGACTCTTTGCCATAATAATATATTTTTGTGGTTAGTATTTTTCTTAGAACGTATTTTGATCGTTGGATCGTATCGTAAATATAAAAAAATCCCCGGTTGTTGAACCAGGGATTTCAATATAAATCGGAAAATTTTATTCATTAACGATAACCCATTCGCCTGTTCCAATCATGGTTTCGGCTTTTTTGTATTTCATGGTTTCTGTTTTTCCACTCATGACGTGTTTGATGGTCACATTGTCGTTGCGGTTGATTTTTGGCATATCGCGTACGATTGTTTCCGTTACCTGGCGCGGCTGTGTTTGTCCGGCTTCACGGTTTTGTGCTGCTGCTTCGTCGCTGTTCGGGATTTCATCTTTTGAAGTCTGGTAGTTTTCTTTCTGGCGCACTTCTTTTGCTTCTTGGATCGCAGGTGCATTTTGTTGTGGTAAATCACCTTTGAATAAAAACGAAATCACTTCTTTATTCACACCGTTCAACATGGCGCTGAACAAGTTAAACGCTTCGAATTTATAAATCAGCAACGGATCTTTTTGTTCGTGAACGGCAAGCTGAACCGATTGTTTCAATTCATCCATTTTACGAAGGTGTTTTTTCCAAGCTTCGTCAACAATCGCCAAAGTGATGTTTTTCTCAAAATCGGCGACCAATTGTTTTCCTTCAGAATCGTATGCTTTTTGCAAATCGGTAACCACATTTAATGTTTTCACACCATCTGTAAAAGGAACTACAATTCTTTCGAACTGGTTGTTTTGTTCTTCATAAACATTTTTAATGATCGGAAACGCTTCACGTGCGCTGCGTTCTGTTTTTTCAGTATAATACTGCATTGCTGCTTTGTATACTTTTCCGGTCAGGTCCATTTCACTGATGCTGCTGAATTCGCTTTCGGTCACAGGAGAAGTAATCGAGAAATATCGGATCAGCTCAAATTCAAAATTCTTGAAATCATTTGCAGCTTTATTTTGGCTTACGATGAGTTCGCAAGTGTCATACATCATGTTTGCAATGTCGAGTTTCAAACGTTCGCCATGTAAAGCGTGTCTTCTGCGTTTGTAAACCACTTCACGTTGTGCGTTCATAACATCGTCATATTCCAATAATCTTTTACGAACACCAAAATTGTTTTCCTCCACTTTTTTCTGTGCGCGCTCGATTGATTTGGTCATCATGGAATGCTGGATTACTTCGCCTTCTTTGAGACCCATTCTGTCCATGACTTTCGCCACTCTTTCAGAACCGAACAAACGCATTAAATTGTCTTCCAAAGAAACGTAAAACTGTGAACTTCCCGGATCTCCCTGACGTCCTGCACGACCACGCAACTGGCGGTCTACACGACGCGAATCGTGACGTTCAGTACCAATGATTGCCAAACCTCCGGCTTCTTTAACTTCTTTTGATAATTTGATATCCGTTCCACGACCAGCCATATTGGTTGCGATCGTTACGACTCCGGCTTTACCAGCTTCTTCCACAATTTGTGCTTCCTGTTTGTGCATTTTCGCGTTCAGGACGTTGTGTGCTACACCGCGCATTTTCAGCATTCGGCTTAACAATTCTGAAATTTCTACAGAAGTTGTTCCGATCAAAACCGGTCTTCCAGCCTGAGACAATTGGGTGACATCTTCAATAACAGCGTTGAATTTTTCGCGTGTCGTTTTGTAGATCAGATCTTCACGATCCTGTCTGGCCATTGGCCTGTTGGTTGGAATTTCGACTACATCCAATTTATAGATTTGCCACAATTCGCCTGCTTCTGTAACCGCTGTTCCGGTCATACCGCCAAGTTTGCTGTACATCCTGAAATAATTCTGTAACGTTACCGTTGCGAATGTTTGTGTTGCAGCTTCAATTTTTACATTTTCTTTGGCTTCGATCGCCTGGTGCAATCCGTCAGAATAACGGCGTCCATCCATAATACGGCCTGTTTGCTCGTCAACGATCATGATTTTGTTTTCCATGATCACATATTCAACGTCTTTTTCGAATAAAGTGTAGGCTTTCAACAATTGCGTCAACGTGTGGATTCTTTCGCTTTTGATTGAAAAATCCTGAAATAATTTTTCTTTTTCTTCGGCTTCTGAATCTTTGTCGAGGTTTTGTTTTTCGATTCTGGCAATTTCAGTTCCAATGTCCGGAAGTACGAAGAAATTATTATCCGTATCAGAAGACAGGAATTTGATTCCGTTATCAGTCAGTTCAACCTGGTTGTTTTTCTCTTCAATTACAAAATACAACGCTTCATCGATCAAATGCATGTCGCGATTGTTGTCTTGCATGTAAGTGTTTTCAGTTTTCTGAAGCAATTGTTTCACGCCTTCTTCACTTAAGAATTTGATCAGCGCTTTGTTTTTAGGAAGTGCGCGATACGCTCTCAGCAAATTGAATCCGCCTTCTTTGCTGTTTCCTTCTTTGATCAATCTTTTGGCTTCAGATAAAAATCCGTTAGACAATTGCCTTTGAAGATTTACAAGATTGTCAATTTTTGGTTTCAGTTCGTTGAATTCGTGGCGGTCGCCTTGTGGAACCGGACCTGAAATGATCAACGGCGTTCTCGCGTCATCGATCAAAACCGAATCGACCTCATCGACAATCGCGTAATTGTGTTTCCGTTGAACCAATTCGGCTGGAGAATGCGCCATATTGTCTCTCAAATAATCGAAACCGAATTCGTTATTTGTTCCATAAGTAATATCGGCATCGTAGGCTCTTTTACGGCCTTCAGAATTGGGTTGGTAGTTGTCGATACATTCAACCGTTAATCCGTGGAATTCGAACAAAGGCGCTTTCCAGGTGCTGTCACGTTTGGCAAGGTAGTCATTCACGGTAACCAAATGCACGCCATTTCCGGTCAATGCGTTCAAATACAATGGCAAGGTTGCCACCAATGTTTTTCCTTCACCCGTTTGCATTTCGGCAATTTTACCTTCGTGCAATACCATTCCGCCAATAAGCTGCACGTCATAATGGATCATGTCCCAGGTAATTTCTTTTCCGGCCGCGCTCCAGGAATTGGCCCAGGTTGCGTTGTCGCCTTCGAGTGTAATGTATGTTTTTGCAGCAGAAAGCTCGCGGTCTTTCGCTGTTGCTTTTACCGTAATTTGTGTATTTTCTTTGAAACGTCTGGCAGTTTCTTTTACAACGGCAAATGCTTCCGGAAGAATTTCATTCAGTGTTTTTTCTGAGATTTCGTAAGCTTCTTTTTCAAGTGCGTCAATCGCAACATAAATGTCTTCTCTTTTATCGATGTCTTCGATGGCTTCCACTTCGAGTTTCAAGGCAGCGATCTTACTGTCTTTTTCAGCACGGGCTTTGATGATCCGGTCTTTAAATTCGGTGGTTTTTGCCCTGAGTTCGTCGTGTGATAAGGCAGCAAGCGTGCTTTCCAACGCTTTGATCTTAGTAATATTTCCCTGTAAAGCCTTTACATCTTTTTCAGATTTGTCACCGACAAAAACTTTAAGTAAGCTATTTATGAAACTCATAATTTTATTATATTTCTATTTAATAAAGTGTGCAAATTTATGCAAAAAAAAAGCCTCTGATGAGACTTTTAAGATAGTTTTATTTTTTAGTATTCGTCCTCGTTCCAAAGATAATCTTCGTCTGTCGGATAATCTGGCCAAATTTCTTCCATTGACTCATATATTTCCCCTTCATCCTCGATAGATTGCAGGTTTTCAACTACTTCAAGAGGCGCTCCGGCTCTGATCGCATAGTCAATAAGTTCATCTTTGGTCGCAGGCCACGGCGCGTCACTTAAATATGATGCCAATTCTAATGTCCAATACATCTTCTGTCGATTTTAGTTTATGCAAAAATAAATTTTCTACTGAAAAAGTCAAGTAAAATTTCATTTATTTTAAAAAAAGTTAAGAACGTAGTTTTTGAAATTAAGATTTACGAACTAAGATTTAAGATTTTTAAATCTTAAACAGCTATCTTTCAATTAGTTATTTATAATTTTTCGGCTGTAAATCTTAAATTCATTCGTCTTTGCGCGGAATCCATTTTACTTCCTCAGCGTTCAAGTCAGCCGACAACTTCCGTGCCAGCACAAAAAGGTAGTCAGAAAGTCGGTTCAGGTACTTCAAAACGAGTTCATCTATCGGTTCAATGTGTGCCAAATGCACCGATAAACGTTCGGCTCTTCGGCAAACGCAACGTGCAATGTGACAATATGACACGGTTGTATGGCCGCCCGGAAGTACGAAATGCGTCATTGGAGGTAAATCACTTTCCATGGCATCGATTTCATTTTCAAGCAATTCGATATCGTTTTCGGAAATTTTCGGAATATTAAGCCGTGGTTTTCCATTTTTTAAAGTCTCTTTGTCAGGCGGCGTGGCTAAAATGGCACCCGCAGTAAACAACCGATCCTGAATTTCGATTAAAATTTCTTTGTAATTTGAATTAATTTCCTGGTCACGGATGAGTCCGATGTGCGAATTGAGCTCATCAACAGTTCCGTAACTCTCAATTCTGATGTGGTCTTTCGGGACGCGTGTTCCACCGAAAAGCGCTGTGGTTCCTCTGTCGCCGGTTTTGGTATATACTTTCATAATTCAATTCATAATTAACATTAACAATTAATAATGAAAAAACAATTCGCATTGCAATCTCCTTTTAAGCGACAAGCAATTATTAATTGTTCCTTATACATTATTAATTATTCTGCGTGTCTGTTTCAATCAAACCGTCGCGCAGGCGAATGACACGATGTGCGTAAGCGGCGATTTCTTCCTCATGCGTAACGAGAATCACAGTATTTCCATTTTTGTGAATTTCGCTGAAAAGGTTCATGATTTCGACTGAAGTTTTGCTGTCCAAATTTCCCGTGGGCTCATCAGCCAGAATGATGGATGGTTTGTTGACCAATGCTCTGGCGATTGCAACCCTTTGGCGTTGTCCTCCCGAAAGCTGGTTGGGTTGATGGTCCATTCGGTCGGCGAGGTTGACTTGTTTTAAAACTTCGGTGGCGCGTTCGGTTCTTTCGGATTTGGAATATCCGGCGTAGATCATCGGCAGCGCCACATTGGCCAAAGCCGTAGTCCTCGGAAGCAAATTAAAAGTCTGGAATACGAAACCAATTTCTTTGTTGCGAATTTCTGCCAATTCGTCATCGTGCATTTGGCTGACATCTTTTCCGTTGAGTACGTAACTTCCCGATGTTGGCGTATCTAGGCAACCCAAAAGGTTCATCAAAGTCGATTTTCCGGAACCGGACGGACCCATTAATGCGACATATTCGCCTTTGTTGATTTCGAGATTGATTCCCTTGAGTACATAAACGACTTCATTTCCAAGGATAAAATCCCTTTTGATGTTTTTGATGTTGATCAGCGGCGTGGCCATATTTTGAATTTGTGATAAAAGTAAGCAATTTCCACAAAAATAATACTCATGATTTGGTGAGTTGCTGTTATATAATTTCAATCTGCATTTATATGATATTTGATGTTTTTGTAAATAAATATGTATATTATTAAATTATTCATAAAATATTAAGTTAATTTGAGATTTAATTTAAATAATAATTACTTTTATTTCAAATTAATATCTAATCAAAATAAACAAGTACATCATGAAAAAAGGAATTTTATTATTAGGAGCGGCGATTGTGACCTTAAGTTTTACAAGTTGCAAAAATGAACAGGAAGAAAAAGCGAAAGTAACTGTAGATAATTACGCTGTTTACGTGGATTCGGTGAGCACTGTAGCATCGGCTGACGTTAAAGCAAATTGGGCGGCTATTGCAGCGCGTTCTGAACAACAATTGGCGGAAGCCAAAGCGGCATTGGCAAACTTAAAAGACAAAACGGCTGCTGAAGAAAAAGTAATGGCTGCTGAAACCAAATACAACGAATGGAAAACCAAGGTGGAAACTGAAGTTGCTGCAGAAAAAGCAACAGCTGACAGGCCAACAGCTTTGAGAAATGCGTTTTTTGGAGAAGGAAAATTAGGTCAGGATATGAATTTCAACTGGGTGAACAAAGACAACATTTTGTCGGTATACCAAAATTTTACACAAACGTTTTATGACAATCAAAAATCGTATTCAAGAGAAGATTTTGACAAGATCAAACAAATGTATGAAGCTTTGGATTCAAGAAAAAATACTGTTGAAAAAGAAGGATTGTCTTCAGGTGACAACTTGAAAATTGCAGCGATCAAATTGAAATTTGGTCCGGTTTTCAAATGGGACAGAGGAACAGCTAAAGCAGATGAAAATGCGGATGCAAAGAAATAAAGGATTAGATTATTAATTCAGGAAAATGGCTGTCGGGAAACTGAGAGCCATTTTTTTTACAATTAATTTAGCAATCCATAAAGATTTTTGAATCCGAGAACGGCATTCAATATTTTGGAATTGTTGCTGCGAATTACAAAATCTTCCTTCTTTTGTTCTTTGCGAAAGAAAACAAATCCCCATTGAAAAGTGTCGATCGTGACCGTTACTTTGGGATTTTTTTTGATGATTTCCCAGGCAGATTCCATATCGGAAGACCAATGGATGTCATCGAAAATCCAAACCGAATCATTTGTAATTGTTGGCAAAAGCAAATCGAAATATTGCAAAGTGGCTTCTTTCTGATGGTTGCCATCAATGTAAATCAGATTTATGATTTCCGATTTCCGATTTTCGGAATCCAGGTAATTTGTGAATTCGGTTACAACCGGATTGATATTGGCCAAACCGAATTTTTTAAATTCATTTTGTGCCACTTTTGAAGTTTCAGGACAACCTTCTAACGTAATAATATTTGAATTTTTATTTCCAAGAGAAAGGGCAGAAGTCGCCAATCCCAGTGAGGTGCCAATTTCCAAAACTTCCTCGGGCTGAAAATATTTAGAAATCCGAAACAGCAATTCTGCATTTTTAGAAGTGATTCCGGCTGTATTTGCGATTTTGGAAATTTGGCGTGTATTCGATTTAAAGACTTTCGATCCGGCGCCAAAATCGGTTACTTCAATAGTTTTTTTGTTTTGCAGCAGCGAATTCCTGTAATTTTTTAAAACGGAATATTCGGGATAATTGGCTTTGTCATAAAAACATTTCGTAACCAAATCAAACACAAACGGCGAATGAATACCGTGCGCATTCCTGGATTTCCAAAGGAATTTGAGATATGATTTTATTTGGAATAACATCTACGGTCCATGGTTTAGGTTGTAAGGTTCAGGTTTTTGGTACAAGGTTCTTGCCGTACGGCCTGAACCTTGTACCAAAAACCTTTGACCAAAATTATCCTTCAAACTTTGCGCTCAATTCAAACCAGCGTTCTTCCTTGCTTTCGATCTTTTTAATAACCGTTTGCAGTTCCAATGCTTTGCTTTCAATATCAGAATCGGCCACTTTTCCGTCCGAAAACAATTGTTCGATCTTGGATTTTTCGAATTCCAGATCCTTAATTTCCTTTTCGATTTTCTTGAATTCTTTTTCCTCGTTGAAAGTTAAATTTCCGGTCGGATTGCTTTGTTTCCAGGCTTTCTTTTCGGTTTTGTTGTCTTCTTTCTGCTGCACGTCGGCCGAATCTTCATACGCGCGGAAATCGGAATAATTCCCCGGAAAATCTTCAATTTCGCCTTGTCCGCGGAATACAAACAAGTGATCGACGATTTTGTCCATGAAATATCTGTCGTGAGAAACCACCAATAAACATCCGGGATAATCCAAAAGGAAACTTTCGAGGACGTTCAAAGTCACAATATCCAAATCGTTCGTCGGTTCATCCAAAATCAAAAAATTCGGGTTCTGGATCAAAACCGTACACAGATACAAACGTTTCAATTCGCCACCGCTTAATTTTTCAACAAAATCGTACTGTTTTTTATTGTCAAACAGAAAACGTTCAAGCAATTGCGAAGCCGAAATGATCTTTCCTTTCGTCAGCGGAATGTATTCGCCGTATTCCTTAATAATGTCGATAACTTTCTGCTGCGGTTTCGGATTGATGCCGCTTTGCGTATAATATCCGATTTTAATCGTATCGCCAACAACCACTTTTCCGGCATCTGGCGGCGTAACTCCGGTTAAAATATTCAGGAAAGTCGATTTTCCGGTTCCGTTTTTCCCGATAATTCCGATGCGTTCGCCACGCTGAAAATCGAAGGAGAAATTCTCCAAAATCACTTTATCGTTGAATTTTTTATACAATTTGTGCAGCTCAATAATTTTGCTGCCCATGCGTTCCATGTTGATTTCCAGCTCGACCTGGTTTTCCCTGCGTCGGCTTTCGGCTTTTTCCTTGATTACGTAAAAATCGTCCTGGCGCGATTTCGATTTTGTCGTACGGGCTTTTGGCTGGCGGCGCATCCATGCGAGTTCTTTGACGAAAAGATTTTGCGCTTTGTCAACCGATGCATTTTCGGAAGCGATACGCATTTCCTTTTTCTCTAAATAATACGAGTAATTTCCTTTGTATTGGTACAATTTTCCATTGTCAAGTTCGATGATTTCGTTACACACTCGCTCTAAAAAGAAACGGTCGTGCGTCACCATAAACAATGTAATATTTTCTTTTGCGAAGTAACTTTCGAGCCATTCAATCATTTCCAAATCCAGGTGATTCGTCGGTTCATCCAAGATCAATAAGTCCGGACGGCTGATCAAAATGATTGCTAGCGACAAACGTTTCTTTTGTCCACCCGACATATTTTTGACCTTCATTTTCAGATCTTCGAGTTTCAGTTTGAACAAAATCTGCTTAAACTGGTTTTCAAAATCCCAGGCTTCATGTTGGTCCATTCGGTCGAAAGCCAATTGGTACGCTTCTTCATCTTCCGGATTTTCAAGCGCTTTTTCATACGCTTCTATCACTTTCAACACTTCATTATCCGATGCGAAAATGCTCTCTTCAACCGTTAATTCGTCCTGTAAATTCGGAACCTGAGACAAAAAGGCCATCTTGATTTCCTTCCGAATAACGACTTTTCCCGTGTCTGGCGTATCAAAACCATTAATAATATTCATAATGGTGGTTTTACCCGAACCGTTTTTCGCGATAAAAGCAATTTTTTGGTCTTTGTTGATGCCAAACGAAATGTTGTCAAATAAGGTGCGGTCGCCAAACGATTTCGAGATATTTTCTACTGATAAGTAATTCACAGGAATATTTTTTTTGCAAAAGTAATCTTTTGTGTGAAGTTTCCGGCGCAAATTATAAAATCAGTGCGTTTAAAGAAATGTGGGAACGAAGATTACAAAATTGTTAATTGCCGACGAAATGCAGGAATGATGTCAGGCCGATTCCCAAATAATATATATTTGTAGCTATTATATTATTAAAATGAAGCAACCTTCTTTGCTGAACTGTTCTCTCAGTAAGACATTTGAATTTGTTCCCGATTCTTTGGATCAGGCGAAAATAAAGATTTTCATTTTTATTTTCCTGCTCAATATTCCCAAGATTTGCATTGCGCTGCCCAAGTTTATCGTCGACGGACAACAGCAGATGGTTTTTAGAAGTTTCATCGGAATTGCGATTTCACTTCTCATGATCAAATTGTTGCTTTCAAGACCAAAATGGATCAATTTTCTGATGCATGCAGCCATTTCGGTAACCGTCTTGCTCATTTTCGGGCGCATTTTATTGTACGGAAATTACACGACAGATATCGCCGTTTTGCAGCAGGTTTTTATGGTGATGACGTTTAGTTTCTATGGTTTGGGACGAAAATTGGGCATGTTTTATTCGGGTTTGTCGGTCATTCCGATCATCATTTCTTTGATTGCCAATCAGCATTCGCAAGTGTTTTACGTGGTTCCCGATATTTTTACCAATGCTACTTATGTGTCGGTTGTTATATTGAATTTCATCAGTATCGGAATTTCTCATTACCTGTTCTACAGTGCGTTTTTTGACACGATTAACGAAAAGAAGCAACTCAATCAAATCCTGAGCAAAACAGCCAAAGGGAAAAGCGATTTTTTATCGACGATGTCACACGAATTGCGCACGCCGCTGAATTCCGTTATTGGTATGACCAATTTGCTGATGAGCGGAAAAACCGATCCCGACCAAAAGGAAAATCTGGATATTTTAAAATTTTCCGCCGAAAGTTTGTTGTCGTTAATCAACAATGTGCTCGATTTCAATAAAATAGATTCAGATCATGTCGTTCTTGAAAAACAGGAATTTAATCTCTACAACCTGATTCAAAATGCCTATTCCGGATTTCGGATGAAAGCGCAGGACAAAAAGCTCGACTTCATTATTTTTCACGATCCGGAAATCCATGGTTTTAATATCGTCAGCGATTCTACGAGATTGCTTCAGATCTTTACAAACCTCATTGGCAACGCAATTAAATTTACCGAAAATGGGTTTGTTGAAGTCAGCACAACCTTGCTGCGCCATGAAAATAAAATCGCCCGCGTGCGTTTTTGCGTAAGGGATTCGGGCATTGGCATCAGTTCTGACAAACGCGAACTGATATTCGATCCTTTTACGCAGGCTTCTGAAAGCACGACGCGTTATTTTGGCGGAACCGGACTCGGATTGCCCATCGTAAAACAATTGCTCAGGCATTTTGAAAGCGAGATTTATATGGAAAGTACGACCGGAATGGGAACCAATTTTTATTTCGAAATCGACTTTGAAACGGTTAGTTTGAATGCGGCGGAAAATACAGATCAACCACAAACAGCAAATGTCAATATCGAAAATTTCAGAATTTTGCTTGCCGAAGACAATGCGATCAATGTGTTGTTCATGAAAAAATTGTTCGCCAAATGGAACCTTGAAATCGCAGTCGCCGGCAACGGAAAAACAGCAATTGAAATGTTGGCCGAAAATCAATATGACGTTATTTTAATGGATGTCAATATGCCAATTATGGACGGACTAGAAGCAACGCGACACATCAGAAAACTCGAAGGCTGGCCATCCAAAATTCATATTATTGCGCTCACGGCGGAAGTTTCTCCGGAAATGCAAAACGAAATCCGAAACGCCGGAATGAATGATTACATGACCAAACCTTTTGTTCCCGATGAACTCAAAGCAAAAATCCATGCAAGCCGCCAGCATATTGTTTCAGGCTTGGTAAACGCCTGACGCATTATGGGATTTTCATTTATATTTGCGGTATGAAACTGTCTGTCATCATTCTCAATTACAACGTCCGGAATTTCCTTGAGCTTTGCGTTTTAAGCGTTCAGAGCGCAATCCGAAACATCGACGCTGAGATTATCGTGATTGATAACAATTCGCCCGATGACAGTTGCAACATGATGAAAAAGCGTTTTCCGAACGTCAGACTCATCGAAAACAAAGAAAATTCGGGTTTTCCAAAGGGCAACAATATTGGAGTTGCCGAGGCCAAAGGCGAATATATTTGTGTCCTAAATCCTGATACGGTCGTTGCCGAAGATACTTTTGAAAAAGTGCTGGCTTTCGCCGAAAAGCAACAAAACCTCGGAATCATCGGATGCAAACTCATCGACGGCGCCGGAAACTTTTTGCCCGAATCCAAACGTGGCGTTCCAACGCCATTTACCGCATTTACCAAAGTCACCGGATTGTATAAATTGTCGGATGTTTTTGGCAAATATTACGCATCGCATCTGAATCAGAACCAAACCGGAAAAGTCGAAATTCTCGTTGGCGCATTCATGGTCATGAAAAAAGAAACCTATCTCGAAGTCGGCGGTTTTGATGAAAATTGCTTCATGTATTCCGATGACATCGATTTGTCTTATATGGTTTTGAAAACCGGAAAATCAAATTATTATTTCCACGAAACAACCGTAATCCATTATAAAGGAGAAAGCACGATTCGCGACGAAAAGTACATGCAGCGTTTTCGTCAGGCGATGGACTTTTTTTACAAAAAGCATTTCCGAACCTCAGTAGTTTTCGATGTTTTCATGAAAACCGGCGCGTTCTTTTTTTCTATTGTCAAAAGGAAACAAGCCGTGCTTTCGAGACCCGAAATCGGACATTATGTATTGATTTCGGATAACGAAAACCTACATTCAAAAGTTGAAAAGTTGTTAGGAAAAAAAGTGCAAAGGCTTGATTCTGCAATTGAAAATGAGTTAAATTCGCTACAAGCGGAAGAAGGAAAACGCGTGGAAATCATATTTGACAACAGTCAATTAAATTTTAAAAGCATCATTTCGCAAATGGAAAAATACGCAAAATCCCGATTCATATTCAGGATTTTTCCCAGTAACAGCGATTTTTTTATCGGAAGTGATGACAGCAATGATCGCGGCGAAATTATATATTTGGATAAAAACTAAGTTATAAATTATACAATTCCTGTTAAAAGCAGAAAATTTTAATTAATTTCGCAAACAGAAAATCGAAAACAACCTTTAGGTTCATAATATGGCAAGATTTGAATTGAAACTTCCAAAAATGGGAGAAAGCGTAGCAGAAGCGACGATCACGAATTGGCTCAAAGAAGTTGGCGACAAAATCGAAGCCGACGAAACCGTACTCGAAATCGCTACTGATAAAGTCGACAGCGAAGTGCCATCCGAAGTTTCGGGTGTACTGGTTGAGAGATTGTTCGGGAAAGACGATCTGGTACAAGTGGGCCAAACCATCGCCATCATTGAAACTGAAGGCGGAAATTTTGCCGCTGCGCCAATAGCTGCTGAACCTGCAAAAGAGGAAGTTCCTGCCGCTGTAAACGAAATCAACAAATCGGTTGAATCTGCCAAACAATATGTTGCTGCTCCGGCCGTGACCTCACAGGATTTCTCCAATTCAGAAAAATTCTTTTCGCCATTGGTAAAAAACATTGCTAAAGAAGAAGGCATTTCTATCGCCGAACTCGAAAATATTTCGGGAACCGGAAGTGAAGGCCGCGTAACCAAAAACGACATTTTAGCTTACGTAGAAAATAAAAGCAAAGCACCTCAGGTTGCGGCGGTTTCAGAATCGGCGCCACAAGCGCAAACTCCTGTTGCGCCACAAGCGGTACAATCAAATGCAACAGCAGAAGTGCCAAAGCCAATTGTCCAACAACCAACAACCAAAATCCAACAACCAAAATCCATCCCGGTTTCTGTAAACGGACAGGACGAAATCATCGAAATGGACCGCATGAGGAAACTGATCTCAGGTTACATGTTGCAATCGTTACAAACCTCTGCACACGTGCAATCGTTTATTGAAGTCGACGTCACTTCAATCTGGGACTGGAGAGAGAAAAACAAAAATGCATTTGAAAAAAGAGAAGGCGAGAAGCTGACTTTTACGCCAATATTCATGGAAATCGTCGCGAAAGCGCTGAAAGATTTTCCGATGATGAATATTTCCGTTGAAGGCGATTACATCATCAAAAAGAAAAATATCAACCTCGGAATGGCGGCAGCGTTGCCGAACGGAAACCTGATTGTTCCGGTAATTAAAAATGCCGACCAGCTGAATTTGCTCGGAATGGCGAAAGCCGTAAACGATCTTGGAAACCGCGCCAAAGCCGGAAAACTGAAGCCGGATGATACGCAAGGCGGAACCTATACGGTGACCAACGTCGGGACTTTCGGAAGTGTTTTCGGAACGCCGATTATCAATCAGCCGCAAGTTGGGATATTAGCTCTTGGCGCGATCAGAAAAGTACCAGCCGTTATTGAAACCCCGGAAGGCGATTTTATCGGAATCCGCAAAAAAATGTTCCTGTCGCACAGTTACGACCACCGCGTTGTAGACGGCGCGCTTGGCGGAAGCTTTGTAAAACGCGTCGCTGATTACATGGAAGCGTTTGATGAAAATAGATCGATTTAATTAATAATTAATAATTATGAGCCTTTCGGAAACGGGAGGCTTTTTTACATAATCGAAATTTTTAATTATTCATTATTAACTATTAATTGATAAAGTTTCGCCGCATGCATTGTCCGTTTCCTAATCCGGCTCACCAAATGTTTCGGTGCCAAAACTTTCACACATTCGCCAAAACCCAAAATCTCACGCTCGAGCTCAAAATTCAAAATGACATCAATACGGATAATTACACCAGTTTCATCCTCATGTAAAATGCTTTGCGAATGATGAATCGGTTTGGTTAAAACGTATGGCGCATTTGTTTTGTCAAAATGCAGCAATACCTTTTGCCCGCGGTCGCGCTCCGATTTGGTCACGCCCAGCAAATCATCAAAATACCGCTCAAAATCCACGCCTTCGTATGCTTCAAAAAGCGTTGCCGGCAATTGATGAAAACCAATAATCCTGTCAAGCGCCATCGTGACCAAAGCGCCTTTTTTAGCTTTGGCCAGCAAAAACCAGCGGTTGCGGTATTCTTTCAATAAATACGGAAAATAAATCTGCTGCGCCGCTTTCGAGGCACGAAACGACTGGTATTCGATCAAAAGCGGAACCTTATTCAAAATAGCCTGGTACAGCGAATTGATGTGTTCCAAACCTTTAAGTCGGCTGTTGCTTTCAAACTGGATGTAATTTCTCTTTTTATCAGCCGATTTGTACATATTGTTTTCGAGTTTCGCAATCATGTCGCTCATTTCGTCAAAATAACTAAAGCCGTTCAGATGCTTTAAAACGCTCACGATTTCCTTCATCTTTTCCATGTCGGAGTTGTTGATCGGCGAATTCGTAATGCTGAAATTCGCATCTTCGTACGCATAAAATTTTCGGTCAACAATCACGATTGGCGCATTATAACCCAGTTTGTCACTACGCATCATCTGAATGTCGCCCTGAATCGTCCGTTTGCTAATGCCGCTCGAAATGCCTTCATATTCAAACAAAGCATCCGAAACCTTTTCCATCAAATCTTCCAGGGTCCATTTTCTGAAACGGTTCTTCAGGCAATTGTCAATCGTTTTGTAGCGAATCAACGCGAGTTTATTTGTAGCCATAATTTGTATTTGTTGCGCGTGACGGCGAAAAAAAGCGAATCGCATTTTTCTGCCGTCGCGCTGTCCGCTGTATCTTTTTCGGCAAAAAGCCTCAAAAGGATGCCGCTGCCATCGCTCACGCAGTCCAGCCGGAAATTTTCGGTTAAAAAAACTGTTTTGAGTAAGCCAAATGTAATGAAATTTCAATTTGCTGCGCAATCAATCTGCGCACTAAGCGATTTTTTAAACACATCCCAAAATAATCTCATCTGTAAACTACCTTAAACAAACGTTTTTTAAAATAAATGAAAAAATATTTCTACTGCGCAATTTCAATGCGTAGTAGCGCATGCATCTTTGCCTTGTCAGGATAAGACAACAAAAACGTTCTTACACATCATAAAAATATCAGGCAGGTCTTGGTTGGGTGTTTCTGTATAGCACCAATGCTGCAAAAGTTGCCGAGAGGCATTACGGCTGCTGTTCAACCTGACCTGAAGGTTTTAAGGAATTTTTCCAGATAAAATTTCTCCATCTAAAGTCGCGGGTTCGAATCCCGCTTCCGGAAATTCCGGAATAGTTCAGTTGGTTAGAACACTAGGAAGCTGAAGGTTCGAATCCTTCACGTGTTTTTCGTACACGTTAACTCAATTGGTAGAGTACTGCACTTTTAATGCAGCTGCGGGTCAAACCGCGCCGGAGCGCTCACTCCTAAAATGAGCAAATTGAAAATCGGCTGTCTTTGCCGGCGATCAACGCAAATTGGATTGAAGCCTGAAGAAGGGACGCGCCGCACGATCACAGCTTCTGAATAAAGGAAATCCTGTCGCATTTGGATAGGGCGGAATTTTGAAACAAACTGTGAAGATTTCGGAAGCAAACCTATTTTCCGCCAAAACCTGATGGCAAAGTCAGAAGCTTTTTTAAAAATAGCAAAACAAAAAATATAAATATCAAATACAATTAGCCATGGTAAAAAATATCAGAATCAAAGCACATCAGGTTGGACTGGTTTTCAAAAACGGAAACCTGACCAAAGTCCTGTCAGAAGGAACACATTGGATGTTCTTTACAGAAGACATAACCATTTACGATAAAACTGCCGCATTTTACGCGCCGGTCGAACTCAACATCTTATTGCAGCATCAAGATTTTGCTGAAATGATCGAAGTTGTTACGGTAAAAGACAACGAAATTGTCTTCAAATACACCAACGGAAACTTTAGTGATTTCCTGACTCCGGGACGTTATATTTTCTGGAAAGGAATTATCGAATACGAATTCATCAAAGCTAATATTTCTGATGTCAACATCGGAGAGAACATTCCGAAATCATTGCTGGATCTGCCAAAAGTAAGGCCGTTGGTCCGGAAATTCATAATTGCCGCAAATGAAACCGGTTTGTTGTTTGTTGACGGAAAATTCGTAAAACAACTCACCGCCGGAACTTCGTATTTCTGGAACAACAACACGACGATCGACGTCAAAACTGCCGATTTAAGGAAGCAGCAGCTCGAAATCGCCGGACAGGAATTGCTCACAAAAGACAAAGCGGCGCTGCGTATCAACTTTTATGTATGGTTTAAAATCACCGATGTCGTAAAAGCCCTGACTGAAAACAAAGAACACGAAAAGCAATTGTATGTGTTGATGCAATTGGCGTTGCGGGAAATTATCGGAATGTTGACACTGGACGAATTGTTGTCTAAGAAAGAAAGCATCGGGAACGAAATTGTCGAAATAACGGTTGAAAAAGCCAAAGCGATGGGAATCGAATTGTCCGAGGCCGGAATCCGCGACATCATCCTGCCGGGCGACATGAAAGAAATCATGAACCAGGTTTTGGTTGCCGAGAAAAAAGCACAGGCCAACAGCATCATGAGGCGTGAAGAAACCGCTTCGACCAGAAGTTTGCTGAACACCGCTAAATTAATGGAAGACAATGCGATGTTGTTCAAATTGAAGGAAATGGAATATGTTGAGAAAATCGCCGAGAAAATCAATACGATCTCCGTTTCCGGAAGCGGCCAGCTCGTAGATCAGCTCAAACAGATTTTTGTAAAATAGAAAGAAATCTGGAAACGCCCTGCCAATAAAGGAGTTTGGCAGGGTTAACGTAAGCAGAATGCTGTAACAAATAAATAATGTAAATTTAAATCAGGTAAAATAAATACCATGAAAACAAATATCACAGGAACCGATTTGATAAAAATCGGTTACAAACAAAACGGAATTTTAGAAACTGCTTTAAGTTTGGCCAATTCCAATTATTTGGAATTGTCCAAGGAAGAAACCATTGGCTTATTCAAAAAACTGCACGATTATCCCGAGAATTTCCTTGATGATGAAATTTTAGGATTGTTGGCTACGCAAATGGTTGAACTGACAAATGTTCAGATTGATGAGACAATTTCACTGAATGAAAATCCAAAAGAATATATAATTTATGGATCGCAGCACATTGAAGATGGTGCAAAAGCCCAAATGGATGTCGCGATGAAATTGCCGATTTCCGTTGCCGGTGCTTTAATGCCAGATGCGCACCAGGGTTACGGATTGCCTATTGGCGGCGTACTAGCGACAAAAAATGCGGTGATTCCCTATGGTGTTGGCGTCGATATTGGCTGTAGAATGGCACTTTCCATTTATGATATTCCGGAAATCCATTTTGAAGACAACCGGGCTAAATACCAAAGGGAATTGATAGCACATACCAAATTCGGCGCTGGTCAGGGTTTTCACGGGCAATACAAATCAGATCACGATATTTTGGATACCGATGAATTCAATCTGACGCCATTCATTAGAAACCTGAAAGACAAAGCCTGGTCACAACTCGGGACTTCCGGCGGCGGAAACCATTTCGTTGAATTTGGAATCATTGAATTTGCACAAAAAGACGAAATCCTGAATATCGAAAAAGGGAAATACATCGCATTGTTGACGCATTCGGGCTCTCGCGGAATGGGCGCAAACATCGCAGATCGCTACACCAAACTGGCAAAAGAAAAAACAAAACTCCCAAGAGAAGCTGTTAATTTGGCTTACCTGGATATGAATTCGCAGGAAGGCCAGGAATATTGGATCGCGATGAACCTTGCCGGAGATTACGCCTCAGCCTGCCATCAGGTCATTCACGAGAAAATGGCCAAAGCGATCGGCGCTAATGTATTGGCAAAAGTGGAAAACCACCACAATTTTGCATGGAAGGAAATCTGGAATGGCGAAGAAGTGATCGTGCATCGAAAAGGCGCTACGCCGGCTGGAAAAGGCGTTATGGGAATTATTCCCGGATCGATGACCGCACCGGGATTTTTAGTCCGTGGAAAGGGTGAAACCAATGCGATCAACTCCGCCTCACATGGCGCCGGAAGGCAAATGAGCCGAACGCAGGCGATCAAAACTATTACGAAAAACCAAATGCGGGATGTGCTGAAAGACCACGGAGTGACTTTGATCGGAGCCGGAAAAGACGAAGCACCGATGGCTTATAAAGACATTAATTTGGTTATGGATTCCCAAAAAGAACTGATTGACGTTGTGGCCAAATTCACGCCTAAAATCGTCAGGATGGCAGATGACGGAAGCCGGGAAGACTAAACTTTTCAATTAACAATTAATAATTAATAATGAATAATTAATAATGAAAAGCCTTTCGGAAACGGAAGGCTTTTTTGTTTTGACAAATGATTTAATCAGAACTAAAACGAAACATATCCGCACCAATTGTCAATTATTAATTAATAATTATACATTATTAATTGATTCTAAAGCCTATTTTTGTAGTCCAAAATACAAATCATGGAACTCAAACTCAACAAGCCAATCTGTTTTTTCGATCTAGAGACCACCGGAATTGAAGTGGCGAAAGACCGCATTGTCGAAATTTCGATTTTTAAGGTTTTTCCAAACGGAAACAAAGAAAGCAAAACCTGGCTTGTGAATCCGGAAATGCCGATTCCCGCCGTAACGACTGCCGTGCACGGAATTACGAATGAAAAAGTAGCCAACGAGCCAACGTTTAACCAGTTGGCGCCGCAGGTTTACAATATGATTAAAGACAGCGATCTGGCCGGATTCAATTCGGATCGTTTTGATATTCCGCTTTTGGCCGAGGAATTGCTTCGCGCCGGAGTTGATTTTGACATGAAAAACCGCGTGTCTGTTGATGTACAGACGATTTTTCATAAAATGGAAGAACGTACATTAAGTGCCGCATTGAAGTTTTACTGTGGCAAAAGTTTGGAAAATGCGCATTCGGCTGAAGCCGATACGATGGCGACATACGAAATTTTGAAAGCGCAACTCGACCGTTATCCGGAACTCGAAAACGACATGAAATCCTTATCGGAATTTACGACCAGGAAACGCTGCGCTGATTTCGCCGGATTCATTGGTTATGACAAGGATGGTGCAGAAATATTTACTTTTGGAAAAAACAAAGGAATTAAAGTAGATACGATTTTCGATACCGAGCCCGGTTATTTCGGCTGGATCCAAAACGCCGATTTCCCATTGTACACCAAAAAAGTTTTGACAGCGATTAAGCTTAGGAAATTGAACAATAAATTGTAAGAAGGTACAAGGTTTAGGGTTTAAGGTTCAGGAATCAGACTTTAGGGTCTTTCCAAACCATGTGCCTTGAGCCTACAACCCAGCACCTGTAATATGAAAATCATCTGCATTGGGCGCAACTACGCCAAACACATCGAAGAACTCCAGAATGAAAAACCGACCGAGCCGGTTATTTTTATGAAACCCGACACGGCGATCGTACTGAAGAAATTTCCGTTTGTGATCCCGGATTTCTCTAACGATGTGCACCATGAAATTGAAATTATTGTCAAGATTTCCAAAGTGGGCAAACACATCGATAAAAAGTTCGCACACAAATACTATGACGAAATCAGCGTAGGCATCGATTTTACCGCACGCGACGAACAGCAAAAACTAAAAGAACAGGGTTTGCCATGGGAAAAAGCCAAAGGATTCGACGGTTCAGCGGTGATTGGTGACTTTATGCCGAAAAAAGTTTTTAGTTCGGTGGAAAATCTTAAATTTGAACTAACCAATAATGGAAAAACGGTACAAAAGGGTAATTCGGATATGATGCTGTGGAAAATTGACGAGATCATTTCGTATGTCTCTCAGTACTTTACGCTAAAAATCGGCGATATTATTTTTACAGGAACGCCTGAAGGTGTTGCGGCGGTAAAACCGGACGACGTGTTGGAAGGATTTTTAGAAGAAAACAAACTATTTAGAATACACGTAAAATAATGGCCTTAAACTATAACTTAGCAAAAGTGTACGCGCTTTCAGACAATGATCCGGAGTTTGTGCACCAAATTATTTCCCTTTTTGTGTCTGAAGTTCCGCAGGACATGGAACAAATCAAGACCGGAATCAAGGTCAAAGATTACAAACAAGCATACAGTTATGCCCATAAAATAAAGCCGACTTTGGATTTATTAGGCATGAACCAGGCATTCGAAGAAATTTTGCTCATCGAAGCATGGACAAAAAACGAAGGCAGGCGCAGGGAAATCAACGATACTTTTGACAGTGTCGAACTTCAGGTTGAAAAAGCCGTAAAAGAAATTAAAAAAGATTTCGATATTTAGCTGCTGAGTTGCGAGTCGCTGAGTTTTTTTTAAGGAGCTTTTTCCGGCTTTCCGCTGTATCTTTTGCTTCGTAAACTCCGCAAAAGGATGCCGCTGCTATCCGGGCTAGGGCAAACTGCTAAACAATAATTTTCACAATCCAATAAACTGAGCTACTCAGGCACTTGCAACTCAGTTACTAACGACTCGAGCGCAGCGACAGCATGAGTCCGCTGAAAGAAATATTAAAGCCGAATGAAAGCAACCATAGTTACCATAGGCGACGAAATTTTAATCGGGCAGATTGTCGATACGAATTCCGGTTTTATCGCCAAATCGTTAGATAAAATAGGAGTGGAGGTTTCTGAAATGATTTCCATTTCCGACAACAAACAGCACATTTTAGACACGTTTGCCAAACTCCAAAACCAGGTTGATCTGGTTGTGATCACCGGCGGTCTTGGTCCAACGAAAGACGACATTACCAAAAAAACATTTTGTGAATACTTTAATGACGAACTTGTTGTTAATGAAGAAGTATTGGCGCATGTCACCCAGCTCATTGAAGGTTATTTTAAACGCCCAATTACGCAGATTAATAAAGACCAGGCTTTGGTTCCGTCAACAGCGACGGTGCTTAAGAACGAAAATGGCACCGCGCCCGGCATGTGGATGAAAAAAGAAAATACGGTTTTTATTTCCCTGCCTGGCGTTCCGTATGAAATGAAAGGCATTGTTGAAAACGAAATTATTCCGAAAATCGTAAGAGAATATGAACGCCCGTACATCATCCACAAAACCATTTTAACCTACGGAATGGGCGAAAGTTTGCTCGCCGAGAAAATCGAAGACTGGGAAAACAACCTTCCGGAATTTATAAAACTGGCTTATTTGCCAAGTCCGGGTCGCGTGCGCTTGAGATTATCAGCCCGCGGAACCGACAAAGAAATCCTCGACAAAGCGCTGGATAAAAACATCGAAGCGTTAACCAAAATCATCGGAGACATCATCACGGGATTCGACGACAGCGAAACGCTTGAAATGGTTTTAGGGAAATTGCTGATACAAAACAAAAAAACGATTGCGACTGCTGAAAGCTGCACCGTCGGAAAATTGGCCCAAATTATCACGTCCATTCCGGGTTCGTCACAATATTTCGAAGGCAGTATCGTCAGTTATTCCAAAGAAATCAAAATAAAAATCCTCGGAGTTTCCGAAGAAACGATAAACAAATATTCCGTCGTTAGTGAAGAGGTCGCGATCGAAATGGCCACGCAAATCCGCAAGATCATGAATGTCGATTATGGCATCGGAATTACCGGAAATGCAGGCCCGACAACCGATGAAACCGACGAAGAAGTGGGTGTGGTTTTTATAGCATTGGCAACGCCAAACGGCCTTGTGTCCGAGAAATTTAACTTCGGCCAGCCACGCGAAAAAGTCATCGACCGTGCCGTAAATAAAAGCATGGAAATGCTGCAGAAAGAAATTTTAAAAATTGTAGTTTAATTATTTTGCAGAAACGTTTATTTTTCTTTTCTTTGCACCCTGATTTTGAATAACGATAAAAGATAAGCATAATGTCAAGAGTTTGTGACCTTACAGGTAAAAGAGCGATGGTAGGAAATAATGTTTCCCACGCTATGAATAAAACTAAGAGAAAATTCTCTGTGAACTTAGTGAAAAAGCGTTTCTATCTTCCTGAAGAAGACAGATGGATCACGCTTAGAGTAGCTGCTTCTACAATTAAAACAATCAATAAAAACGGAATTGCTGCAGTTTTGAAAAAAGCGCAGACTGAAGGTTTTATTAAGTAATATTCCCGTTTCCCGGGCTAAAAATTATACAGCAAGATGGCAAAGAAAGGCAACAGAATCCAGGTAATTTTAGAATGTACTGAGCACAAGACCAGCGGTCAGCCAGGTACTTCAAGATACATCACGACTAAGAACAAAAAAAATACTCCGGACCGTTTGGAAATTAAAAAATTCAACCCGATCCTTAAAAGAGTAACTGTTCACAAAGAAATTAAATAATAACAGGGATTTAATAAGGTCTAACAAGATCATTATTTAAATTTCAAATAACATTGAATCATGGCAAAGAAAACCGTAGCAACCTTACAAACCGCTTCTAAGAGATTATCAAAAGCCATCAAAATGGTGAAATCTCCTAAAACTGGTGCCTATACTTTCGTAGAAAGCATCATGGCTCCTGAACTCGTTGACGAATTCTTGAAAAAGAAATAATCAGGCAAACATATATAGAAAAGCTACTTTCATTCGGAAGTAGCTTTTTTATTTTATACTTTTACGCTAGATTTTTAGGAGCTCATTCCTGCTTTACGCTGCAATCTTTTTGCAACTCCGCTGCGCATTGTTGAAGATTCCTCTTCGCTGCGCTGCGAGCAATCCAAAAAGGATTTCCGCTGCAATCAGGGCTAGGGCTTCGGTCTCCGGTTCAGGATCCGGATTGAAATCGAAAAATCGGATATCTAAAATCTAATATCAAAAAATGAGCTTTTTCAAAAGAATATTCTCTTCCGAAAAGAAAGAAACACTCGACAAAGGACTGGAACAATCCAAAACCAGCTTCTTTTCCAAACTCACCAAAGCCGTCGCCGGCAAATCCAAAGTCGATGATGAGGTTTTAGACAACCTTGAAGAAATCCTCGTGGCCTCAGACGTTGGTGTCAACACGACGCTTAAAATCATCAAACGCATCGAAAAACGCGTCGCCGACGATAAGTACCTCGGAACAGACGAACTTAACAAAATCCTGCGTGAAGAAATTGCGTCTTTACTATCTGAAACCAATTCAGGAGAAGCCACCGAATTTGTGATCCCAACAGACAAAAAACCTTATGTGATTATGGTTGTCGGAGTGAACGGTGTTGGCAAAACAACCACCATCGGAAAATTGGCACACCAATTCAAAAGCGCCGGATATTCTGTTGTGCTTGGCGCTGGCGATACGTTTCGCGCCGCAGCAATCGACCAATTGCAAATCTGGGCCGACCGCGTTGGCGTTCCAATTGTCAAACAACAAATGGGAAGCGATCCGGCTTCAGTTGCTTTCGATACCCTTCAATCTGCAGTATCACAAAACGCCGATGTGGTCATCATCGATACCGCAGGCCGTTTGCACAACAAAGTCGGCTTGATGAACGAACTCACAAAAGTCAAACGCGTCATGCAAAAAGTCGTTGAAGACGCGCCGCATGATGTATTGCTGGTCCTTGACGGATCAACAGGACAGAATGCTTTCGAACAAGCCAAACAATTCACCGCCGCAACCGAAGTCACATCACTCGCTGTAACCAAACTCGACGGAACCGCAAAAGGTGGCGTTGTCATCGGAATTTCTGACCAATTTCAGATTCCGGTAAAATATATCGGAGTAGGCGAAGGCATTAACGACTTGCAGGTGTTTAATAAATATGAATTTGTGGATTCGTTTTTTAAATAAAATTACATTATTTATTATCGGACTATAAAGAAGCTTCAAATTGTTGCAAGTTTCCGATGATCGTATAATCACTTAATTTACCACTAAGGCATTAAGAAAAGTTCAGCGCAAAGCTTAATTTTTCTTAATGCCTTAATAGTTTAAATTTCTCCAGCTTTTCATTTTTTATAAAATAGGCGCAAATCTTTATACTGTGAAATAGTAAAAGTTGTGACAAAAAAAATAAATCTAAAAATTTGTCACAGATCTTGTGACAAAAAATCAAAAAATAAAATTTTGTCACAACATAATGTTGATATAGTATCTTCAAACAATTGTAGTTCTGGAAGAATTTTTTACATTGCCATACAATCTGTGAAAACGCGCAGCAATATTTGTAAACCATGGTCATCAAAGATAAATTGCCGGTCAGTTACCTGCTTTTCACCAATCGGGGACGCATTTCCCGAATGACTTATTTGACAGCTTGCGTTTTTATCTGGTGTTCGTTCTACATTCTTTTTACATTACTCGACCGTTTTGTTTCGTATGCTGCGACCTGTGCGATCTATCCACTGTTGTTTTGGGCATTGTATGCGACTGCAACAAAAAGGCTGCACGACGGTAATCGCAGCGGTTATTGGCTGTTGTTGATCCTGGTTCCGGTTTTAGGACCCATGATCTTGTTTTTTCTATTGGGTTTTAAAAAGGGCAGTACTGGCCAAAATCGCTACGGTGCCAATCCACTTCACGCACCCGATTATTTCAAAAACAACACAGTCAAACCCGAAACCGGAAAATTGTTGGTCAATGACGTAACCCAGTTGAATCCGGTATTTGTCTCAGCTGTTGAAACTCCAGAAAATATTGGGCAATTGCAATCAATTATTAAAAATGCAACAACACCCATTTCAATCGGCGGCGGCAGGTTTAGTATGGGCGGGCAAACGGCAAGCGCCGATAGTCTGCATATCGACATGCGAAAACTCAATAAAATCATTCACTTTTCTGCAGAAGACAAAACGATAAAAGTGGAAACCGGAATTCGATGGTGCGACATCCAGCACGAAATCGACAAGCACGATCTAAGCATCAAAATCATGCAAACGTATGCCAATTTTACCGTTGGCGGTGCATTAAGTGTCAATTGCCACGGCCGTTACATCGGACTTGGCCCGGTCATTTTATCAGTAAAAGCGATTGAAGTAATATTGGCAAACGGTGATTTGGCCAAAGCATCCAAAACTGAAAACCCGGATTTGTTTTTTGCCGTTATCGGTTGTTACAATGCCATTGCAGCAATTGCAACTGTATTACTCGAACTTGAAGAAAATGTCGCAGTCGAAAGATTCAGCAAGACGATGAAAGCCGGTTCTTACTGGAAATTTTTCAAAGATAACATCCGCGACAACAAAGAGGTTGTGTTTCACAATGGCGACATTTATCCGCCGCTGTACCAAAATGTACGTGCGGTGAGTTGGCTGAAAACCGGGAAAAAACCTACCGACAAAATGCGCCTGATGCCATTGGCGGCAGCTTATCCGCTGGAGCGTTACTTTATCGGTGCTTTCAGTAAAAGCAAATTTGGCAAATGGCGCCGCGAAAATATTTATGATCCGATGCTGTATGCCAAAAAGAAAATCCACTGGCGCAATTATGAAGCCGGTTATGATGTAGCCGAACTCGAACCCGAATCACGTAAATCTGCTACTTATGTTTTGCAGGAATATTTTGTGCCGGTTGGCCATTTTGATGTTTTCAGAATTCAAATGGCTGAAATCTTCATCCGACATCAAGTCAATGTAATCAATGTTTCGATCCGTCATGCGATGAGAGACAGTGGCTCTTTACTGGCTTGGGCCAATGAAGAAGTTTTCGCTTTTGTCATTTGGTATAAACAAAAAACGGATGCTGTTGAAAAAGGAAAAGTAGCCGTTTGGACGCGCGAATTGGTCGAAGCAGCCATTAAAAATAATGGGTCGTATTACTTGCCTTATCAGCCGCATGCGACAAAATCACAATTTCTTAAAGCGTATCCGAATGCCGAAAAATTAATGGCTTTCAAGCGAAAAATGGATCCGACGTATAAATTTAGAAATGTCATTTGGGATACGTATTACCAACCATAAAACCAATATAAAAATGTCAGAATTTAAAGCCGTATTTTCAGATCCAAAGTGTAGTGATGATTTTTATCGTTTTCTTCAAGTGGTTTTTCATTTGTACCCAGAAGATAAATTTCACCACCTGATTGCTGACACCACAAAAGCCAAAGCAACAGATGAGGAAATTTACAAAGCCGTTCAAGGCGGAATTCCAAAAATAAAACCGTTCCTGTCTGAATTGACATTCGCATTGCCGGCACTTAAAAAGCAGAAAAAAGAAATGTCGGCGCAGGTTTTACAACTCCTGGGAAAAAAGAAAAATATTAATGGTTATCTCGAAATCGGCTCGACCGGGCGATACATTAGCGACCTTAAAAAGCATTTGAACCTTAGCGGAAAAATATTCATTACCAATGATATCGAACCATCGAACAGTCCCGGCGATATTTTTGAGCGCGGGCAGCTTTCAAAACTCGGGCATTTTTTCAATCTGAACAATTATAAACCAATTCCATCTGAAATCATTGCAGACGAAAGCGTTGACTTGGTTACATGTCATATTGGTTTGCACCATTGCCCACCTGAAATGCTCGATGGCTACATGAATTCAATCAAACGAATTTTAAGAAAAGACGGTTTTTTTATTATTCGCGACCACGATGTAAAATCTGAAGAGATGGCAACTTTTGTATCATTAGTACATACAGTTTTTAATTTAGGGCTCATTGTACCGTATGAAACTGATCATGCCGAATTCAAATCATTCAAGCCGATTGAAGAATGGAGCAAAATTATATCTGGTTTCGGATTTAAAGATTCCGGCGAAAGGATTTTGCAGCAAAACGATCCTTCAGACAATACTTTAATGGCTTTTGTAAAACAATAAATATGAAAAGGCTGCGGTGGCTTACTATTTTTTCAATGCTGATTTCGGTGGTAATTTATTGCTTTTCCGACAGGAAAGCTGCGACTATTCCGGCAGGGAAAGCATGGGCTTTGCCGAAAGCATGGCTGGTGGAAAATAAAAATCCGGTTACGCCGATAGTTTTCCGCCGTTCAGCTGACCAAACCTTTTTGACCTTTCCAGAATGGTTCCTGGTTTTCAGTCCTGACGAGCAGGCCCAATATTTCAAACATCACACAGCGACAACTTTTCCTTTTACAAGTCACACTGCCCAAATCTGGGAAAGTTACAGCATTATGAAAGACCAAATCGATGGGAATTTTGCTTATAATGGAGGTTACCATTTGATGATTTGGGTAATTGGATCGAGCGCATCTGCGGAATATTCGATTAAAGCATTATATGAATTACTTATAGGAAGACTTACCGATACACACGAAGTTCAAACATCAGAAGATCATTTCAATGCAGCATTTACGCAAGATTATGTAGATTTTATCAAAGTAAGGCCATGGTATGAATTCGATTTTAAGTCCGAACTGAAATCTTTGTGGCAATCGCCTTTTTTCGGAGAATATTTTATCAGGAAAACAGAGCGTAAATATATTCTAACTTCTGAATTGGTCGTAAAATTCATATATGGGAAATTGATTGGGATCGGTTCAGCCAATGTTTATGACAAAGCGGTTCCGACAACAGCAGTTTTAGTTGACAAACTTCCAGTACAAAGTACTTATGAAACCTTCCAAAAATTCCAAGATGGTTCCGGATTGCTGGCTTTTCCACGTTATGATGCATTTAAAGATGCAGCTGAAGAATTAGCTGGGGGCGGAATTAATTTCAAGGAAATTGCAGGAAATAATTCGGCGATATTGTTGTCGGTCTTAATTCCTGCAAATGTTGATTTGAAAGTTCAGAATACAAACATTATTTTTACGCAGCCAATCACTTCGGCACCTGAAACCAAACGTGTATTGCTGGCCATCCAGGTAAAAAATCTGTCCCGACTGATCTCCGACTTAAAGAAAGAACAGGTTTCAATTGAGCATATTTTCGATTACTGATACAGCGCATTAATTATTACCCACAATTCATTGTCAAAACCAGACAAAGCTAAATTTACATTATCGGCGGCATCGCCCATTCGGATGACTACCATTTTCTTACTCGGAATGACGTAGATTTTCTGGTCGTTTTTACCCAAAGCCATGAACATGTCATTTGGCCCTTCTGGAATAACGCTGCCTGGAAACTGAAATTGTGTTTGGGGCATGTGATAACTCAATTTTCCATTGAGCCACCACAAATAACCGTAAGCAAGGTTGATACTTTGAGAAGTGGTCGTTGCCGAATTGAAATAACTTTCATTCAGGACTTGCGTGGATTCCCATTTTCCTTTATTCAGCATCATCAAGCCAAATCGGGCCATACTTCTTGTCGTGCTGTAGTAAACAACATTGTTGTCAACGTTTAGCCAGGCGCCGGTCATACCAATTTTGTCCCGAAGTTTCACATTGAAGTAATTGTTCCAGCTTTGTCCGGACGTGGCAGCTACAACGTCCTGAAGTTTAACGTAAACGTTGTGGTAAGCCCAGCGTGTTCCGGCATCGGCTTTGTACTGCAACTCGGCCGGAGAAACACCGTCGCCAACAGCATCGTCAAGTCCGGAAGTCATCGTAAGTAAATGTTTGCAGGTGATGAGATTTTCTTTAGCCAAGGTTTCTGATGTCCATCCGGTTCCGATATAATCCGAAACTTTATTGTTGGTATTTAATAAACCTTCCTGTTCAGCGATCCCTGTTACGGTCGAAGTCAGTGTTTTTCCGGCGCTGGCCCAATACCAGGGCGTTGTGTAAGTATGTCCGTTGAAATAGTTTTCCATCACAATTTTTCCGTTGACCAGAATCATGAAACTTTTTGAATGTTTGCTTTCGAGATAGTCGAGTAGCGGCTGAACGGCTGATTGATTCCAGTTTAAATCGGATGTGGATTTCGTTTCCCAGGTTGTTCCGGTCAGAGGCGGAAAATACATTGGATCTGTTGTTGGGTTTTCGACGATTGGATCAGGGGATTGAATTTCGGCTTCTGAAGAACTACAGCCAAGTAGAATAATTGTTAGGATAAAAAAAAGTAACTGCTTCATCATTAGTTTTTTAATAGGCTTTTGACGTATAGATCTGAAAATGGTTTAACATTAGGGTCGAGTAAATGAAAATAAAACAATTTCGCAGGTCTTTCGATCTTATTCGGCTTTTTTAAGATTGGCAACTAAATATTCAAGCGCTTTTTGTTTAAGCAATTGCTTTTTTATTTTATCGCTTTCCATTTCTATAAAAAAGAAATGGCCGTCGCCTTTCACCGCTAATGCATACCCATTGAAAATTTTGTTATTTTGATTGATCGTATATGAATAGGTATTGGCCGAACCGAGTTTTTCCTCAACCTGTAAATTCGACAATTGTCGCTTTTTCTTCAATTCGATAAAATTGTATTTCAAATCGCCCTGGCCTTCAAAAGAATGAACAAAAATCGTCATGTTTTGCGGTGTTTTGATTGCCATTCTTAAGGAATCGTCAAAGCTTTTCTGGAAAAAACTTTTCTTTTGGATTGTGATTTTTGTCGAAAGATCAAAAAGTATCACGGAATCATTTTTAATTTTTGATATTTTATAAGCCGCGTTTTGTTCTGTAGTTAGATTGTCGAGATTTTGATAATCGTTATACATGACCTCATTTGAAAGCCGTTCGGCTTCTGATAGCTGGTCGCGTCGTCTGTCTTCATATCTTGTCTGGTGCTCTTCCATGATTTGCTGGAATTCTGCGTTTTGCTGATTCTGGTTTGATTGTTTTGCGCCCGAGCAAGTATAAGCGAGCCGTCCGATTGCCATAATAGCGAGTACAATAGACAGCAAAATGCGCCAAACAGGCGTTGATTGCGGCTCAAATTTTGAATGGTTCCTGTAATCGTTTGGTTGCTGATCCATATTATTGAAAGTCGTTTGTTGTAAGTTTTATTTTATTTACCATTTTACCATTGGTGTCGCGATACAGGTATACAATTGCCGTTAATCCGTAGCGGTTGAGCAGCGGTAACATCTTTTGTACGTTCAGATCGCGCATCATCTCATCTTTCAGAAGATTTTTAACGTCGTTGCCTTGAAGATCTTTAGCTAGCGATACAGGAATTTCATGGGTATAAACTATTTCACTTTTTTCGTTCACTGCTATAGAAATAATTTTTGTACCTGCTTCTTTGTCCTCAATCGGAAGATTTTTATTGAGCATTTCCAAAATTTGCTGCAATGCCGGAGCAATGTTTGGGTTGCTTGCATTTTGAGGTTTAACAGCGTTTTTCTGCTTTTCGGAATTGTAGCTTTTAAAATCCAGCGTCGTCTCCGCTATTTCAGCGTCGTCGAAAGCGAGTACAGCAAAATGTATTTTTACACCGTCTTTCAAAAGATCAGGTACCGTATTGCCGCTTTCGACAATTTGGGTGGTCATTGTCGGTAATAATTTTTCATACATGGCATTGTTGATGCTGTTTTTTCTCAACGTTGTTTCGAAAATTATCCGTATTTCATGATTGGGCAAAGCTTTGGCAGAAGTGTGCGTAATGATGTTGTTTGAGAATGTCGCTGCCGCATCGTTATAGGACACTACAAATTCGTTGACTTTTTCATCAGTTGTTTTACAAGCTGCAATTAGAAAAAAGAAAATAAAAACTAAAAATGTTCTCTTGAGCATAATCCAAATGTTTGATAGTTATTGGTAACTGGCTAAATGTAACAATTATATCACAAATAAAGCATTCACTTTTCTTAGATATTTAATGCATTTTGGTTGTTTCAATTTATCAAACAAAGCGATGTTCCTGCATCCTAAAATTCCATTTAAAAATCCTATTTTTGTCTTATGAAAAATGTATTCAAAATGATAGCGTTTTCGCTGGTTTTTGTGGCTTGCCAACATCAGGTAAAGCCCGAGGACATTGCGAAAATCAATGGCTATTGGGAAATTGAAAATGTGGTGCTTCCGGATGGCGCGGTGAAAAATTATACGATGAATGAAACTTACGATTTCTTTGAAATCAAAGGAAATAAAGGTTTTCGGCAGAAAGTAATGCCGCGGCTTGACGGGACTTTCGAAACCAACGAGCTGCAGGAAAAGATCGAAGTTGTGTTTGAAAACGGAAAAACATTTCTCAAATATGAAACGCCATATTCAAAATGGCGTGAGGAACTGGAATCAGTTTCTGATCAGGAACTCGTTTTGCTGAATGCCGAAAAAAAAGAATACCATTACAAAAAAACAACTGCAATAAATATCACCGGAAATGGCAAAAAGGCTGAATAATGAGAGTTCGATTGGCGATGTGCTCAAACAGATCATTCAGGTCAATAAACTGCAACCCGGAATGGACGAGGTTTCTGTAAAAGATGCCTGGAAAAGCCTGATGGGAAATGGCGTGAACACGTATACGCGAAATGTGGTTTTAAAAGGAAATATTTTGTATGTCGAGCTGACATCGGCGGTTTTACGTGAAGAACTGAGTTACGGAAAAGACAAAATTATCAAAATGATCAATGAAGAATTACGCCGCGATGTGGTAAAAGATGTAGTGCTTCGATAATAAATTAAGATTTCAGAATTCAGATTTATATAAATGATAAAGCCCGTTTCAGTTTGAAACGGGCTTTTTATATAGACAGAGATTTAAAATCTAAATTCTTAAATCAAAAATCGTAAATTAAAACTGCTCTCTTCCTGCAAAATGGAAAGCACCTTCGATGGCTGCGTTCTCGTCGCTGTCTGAACCATGAACTGCATTTTCTCCAATTGAAGTCGCATATTTTTTACGGATGGTTCCTTCGGCTGCATCTGCAGGGTTCGTGGCTCCAATCAACGTACGGAATGATTCGATAGCATTGTCTTTTTCAAGGATCGCTGCAACGATTGGGCCTCTAGACATGAATTCAACCAATTCTCCGTAGAATGGACGTGCTGCGTGCACTGCGTAAAATGCCTGCGCATCAGCAACAGTCAGTTGCGTTAATTTTAAAGAAACAATTTTAAAACCTGCTTCTGTAATCATATTTAAAATTCCTCCGATGTGGCCGTTTTCTACCGCATCTGGTTTGATCATTGTAAAAGTTCTGTTCGTTGCCATTTTGTTTTTTTTAATTTCGTGCAAAAGTAAGGTATATAAATCGATTTCTGAAAATCAATTGGTAATTTTTGCGCAAAAAAAATCCCTTACAAAATTGCAAGGGATTTTATGATGAAATAAGTAAGTGATTAGTTTTTAACCAATTTTACAGTTTGTGTAGCTGTTGCAGTAGCAATTCTTGCGAAATACAAACCAGCGTTTAAGCCTGAAGCATCAACAGTGTTTTTTGCGTTAACAGTCAATACCACTTTTCCGGTTACGTCAACGATTTGGATAGATTCTATTGTTGCGTTAGCAGAAGAGAAAGTCCAAGAACTATTTGTTGGGTTTGGATAAGCTTTGAAAGTCGAAGCATTGAAGCTTGTTGTAGCCAATGCATTGAATGAATAAACAGCAGTTTGACGGTTGAAAGTTACATTGTAAGTTCCCGCAGTAAGAAAAATATTTCCATTGCTTGACGTTGGATCTCCCCATGACAAATCCCATGCATTGTTTGCTCTGAATTTAGCTTCACCGTCTGTAGCAGTAAGGTTGTTTAAAGTGTAGTTGATATTGTCAACAGTAGTCAATTGGTGAAGATCTGTTGGTCCAGTATTTTCTCCTTCACCTGGCCATCCGCCTACAGCAGCACCAACAATAGAAATAGTTGGAGGAGGTGGAATTACAAATGAATATTCTCCATTCGACAAATTGAAGGTAATATTATACATCTCAGCAGTTACAGGGATCAATAAACTCGGCTCGGTCGCTTCTCCTGAAGGAAATGTGCTTCCTCCAAAATTTTCACCGTCAATATTAAATTGTGCAGTTCCATCAACTAAAACTACGTTGCTGGCAGTGTACATTACACCGTCGGTTGTTGTGAATAAAACGTCAGCAGAAGTTGCTGTTCCTACAAGTTTTACAGCTGCGATTGGTGGACCTTCAAAATGGTAAGCCCCGGTTGCGCTGTTAAAAGTTACGGTATAAGTTCCGCCAACAGTAAGAATGTTTGCGCCACCAAGCGCTCCAACACCCGTTGGAAATGCTGTAGATCCCCAGCTAGTGTCCCACGCATTGTTTGCACGGAACTTTACTCCGCCTCCAGTAGCTGCATTTGTCAATACGACATCGATCAAAATCCAGTTGTCAGCATCTACACGCGTCATTTGGTGAACATCTGTTGGGCCTGGATTCCCAGCTTCTCCTGGCCATCCGCCAGCTGCTTCTCCCACAAGAGCAACAGAATTAACCTGAGAATATCCTACTGCAATCGCAAAAAACAGTAATAAGGATAGTAATTTTGTTTTCATAATAAATGATTTAAGTTTAATTTTCAATAAAAATAATCAAATTTCAATAACAAAATCGATTGCGTAAATTTTTAAGTCTACGAAAACGTTATCGTGTTGATAACATTATCTTAATGTGGTTTTTTTACCTATAAAATTATACATTTAGGAATTATAAAAGTAAAATTTTGAAGTTATGCTCGAGTGGCTTCAATTCGGTGAGTAATTTTCCAATTAAGCTGTCGCCGGCCTGAAGATAATATTCCGCAAAATTTACCTGTCTTTCCTGGAGGCTTTTATTGGGAAATAGCTCATTTTGCAAATCCGTAATACGCTCAAGCTGTTCACTGTGTTTTCGTTTTTGCGCTTTTAACAATCTTTTCTCCAGGTTTTCCAAACCTTTGAGTTGCTTCGCTTCCTGTGCTTTTACCGCTCCCGAAAATGATTTGTCCGTTCTTTCCGCGATTTTATGCAAATCGTCAAATTGTTTTTGGAGCAATTCTTTCTGGATGGCCAAATCTACCGGGAATTCTGAAAGCAATCTGATCTGGGTGTTGGCAAGCTGCAACTGATTGGAAAACAGATCGCGCCATTTTAAATTTAACTTATCCGCTTTTTGTCCCTGTTTTTCGGTAGCCAGCAAAACGGAGTTTCTGAGCAACAATATCGGAAACGGAACTGAAACCGATTCAAAATAGGATTTTAGTTCAAGCCAATAAGCCAGTTCGCCGCCGCCGCCAATGTAGCAAAGGTTCGGCAAAATCACTTCCTGGTACAACGGACGCATGATCACGTTGGGACTGAATTTTTCCGGATGTTTTTCAAGTTCCTCCAAAATTTCCGTTTCAGAAAATTTGAACTGCGTATGGTTTACAGAATAAACGCCGTTATCAAAAATGATCCGCTCACGCAAACGATCTTCAATATAAAACAGATTAATTTCTCTCGGATTCACCTGAATCTGATAGTCTTTCAAAAGCGTGATGGTTTCAGAGACTTTTTTGCCCGAAGTTTGCTGCAACAATTCTTCCTTTATATAAGGTATAAATTTGCGCTTCAGTTTTTGATTATCGGCATCAATGATTACAAGTCCGTGACTGCCGAAAAGTTCGTTGGCCAAAAAACGTGTCGCGTCTGTCAGGTTTTCATGTTTCAGATAAGCCTGCTCGAACAATTCCTTGATTTTGTCAGCATGTTTTCCAACGCCCAAATCCTGCGCGAAAAACTTAAAAACCTCATTCAGTCCTTCGGTTGACAAACGTCCAACCGGACCAGAAGTTTCCTTGTTCCATCGAAATTTTTTCCCTTTGAAAATGAAGTAGTTGATTTCCTCAAAATCATGATCTTCAGTCGCCATCCAGTAAATCGGCACAAAATTGTATTCGGGATATGCTGTTTTAAGTTCTTTTGCGAGATTGATCGCACTAATGATTTTATATAAAAAATACAGCGGTCCTGTAAACAAATTCAATTGGTGTCCCGCCGTAATCGTAAAGGTTTTTTGGTCTTTCAGTGATGAAATATGATGCTGCGTAAGCGCCGATGTGTCGATGTTTTGATATTGCTGTTGCAAAACTTCAACGAGTGTGTTTCGGTGATTTTGTGGAAATTGCTGCTGTTTTTCAGCGATTTGTTCGCCAAAATTTTCCAGTGTCGGAAAACGGTTGTAAAAAGGCTTCAGGTTTTCTTTTACATCCAGATAATCGTTCATGATCGGTGTGAAATATCCGGAATCCTGGTAGCTGATACAGTCGTTTGGCATTTTTGGAAGTACTAAAAATTTTGGTAAATTTAACGAAAAGTAAAGTTACAATTTTTGGTTTAACAAATGCTTGGCAAACTTTTACCCGAATGTCGTTGTTTGACTAAATGTTCATAAAATAACGTTCCGATAAAATTCCTTAAATACAACAAAAGGATCAAAAATATGGAGTAAATTTGCCGTTTTCAATCCCATGGAAACCAAACTATTCCTTATCACGCCGCCTTTTACCCAGCTGAATACGCCTTATCCGGCGACAGCTTACATTAAAGGTTTCCTAAACACAAAAGGAATTTCCTCAGTTCAGGCCGATCTTGGGATCGAAGTCATTCTCGAACTGTTTTCCAAAAACGGACTTAAAGATCTTTTCCGATACATCGAAGACAAAAACGCATCACTTTCGCCAAATAGCCAAAGGATACTGGCCTTGCAAGACGAATATCTGAAAACGATCGATGCAGTAATTCTATTTCTCCAGGGAAAAAATCCGACATTATCGCTGCAGATTTGCCAAGAAGATTTTCTTCCCGAAGCGTCCCGTTTTGCCCAACTCGAAGAACTTGACTGGGCTTTTGGAACGATGGGCACGCAGGACAAAGCCAAACATTTATCGACTTTATACCTCGAAGATATTTCAGATTTGATTGTTGAAGCAGTCGATGAAAATTTTGGCTTCAGCCGATATGCCGAACGTTTGGGAAGAAGCGCAAATTCGTTTGACGAACTTTACGCTGCTTTGCAAAACGATTACACCTATATTGATGAAATTCTGATCAGGATCCTAAAGGAACGAATTGAAGATGTGAAACCCTCGTTATTCCTGATTTCAGTGCCGTTTCCGGGCAATTTATATGCGGCTTTCCGATCGGCCCAATGGGTGAAAAAATTCCATCCCGAAATAAAAATTACGATGGGCGGCGGTTTCCCGAATACCGAATTGCGTTCGCTTTCCGATACACGTGTGTTCGAATTCTTTGATTTCATTACGCTCGACGATGGCGAAATGCCTATCGAAAACCTAATTGAACATCTGGAAGGCAAACGGGAACTTTCCGACCTGAAACGGACTTTCGCTGTCGCGGACGGAAAAGTGCGATACATCAACAACTCGACTTGCCGCGACTACAAACAAAACGAAGTGGGCACGCCCGATTATTCCGGGTTGCTGCTCGATAAATATATTTCCGTAATCGAAATCGTCAATCCGATGCACCGCATGTGGAGCGACGGCCGATGGAATAAACTTACGATGGCGCACGGCTGTTATTGGGGCAAATGTACTTTTTGCGATATTTCGCTCGATTACATCAAAGTTTACGAACCTGTTGCAGCAAATTTGCTGTGCGACCGCATCGAAGAACTGATCGCACAAACCGGGCAAAATGGCTTTCATTTCGTTGACGAAGCCGCACCGCCGGCTTTAATGCGCGCATTGGCACTTGAAATTATCCGGCGAAAACTTGCAGTAACCTGGTGGACGAACATCCGTTTTGAAAAAAGTTTCTCCAAAGATTTGTGCCTTTTGCTTAAAGCTTCCGGTTGTATTGCTGTTTCGGGCGGGCTCGAAGTGGCGTCCGACAGGTTGCTGCAGCTGATCGATAAAGGCGTGACAGTCGAACAAGTTGCCAAAGTGACGCGCAATTTCACCGAAGCCGGAATCATGGTGCATGCTTATCTGATGTATGGTTATCCTACGCAAACCGTTCAAGAAACGGTCGACAGCCTGGAAATGGTGCGCCAATTGTTTGAAGCTGGAATTTTACAATCGGGATTTTGGCACCAGTTTGCGATGACCGCTCACAGTCCCGTTGGCATGTATCCTGAAAAATTTGGCGTACTCAAAGAAACTGAAACCATTGGAAGTTTTGCGAACAACGACATCAATTACACCGATAAAACCGGAATCGACCACGACAAATTTAGTTTCGGGCTTAAGAAATCACTGTTCAATTTCATGCACGGCATTTGTTTCGACTATCCGCTGCAGGATTGGTTTGATTTTAAAATTCCGCGTACCAAAATCCCTGATGATTTTATTTTTAATGCGCTTGAAGACGACGATCATCTGAATGTAAAACCTTCGGCAAAAATAATCTGGCTGGGCGGAAAACCATCAGTAGAATTTTTTACGAAAACTAAAAAAGGCCGATCTTGGGACCTGCTCGGACTCACTTTTCATGACAAAAAAGAAAGTTTTACGGTTCAGACGAACAAAGCGGAAGGCGAGTGGCTGGTGGCATTGTTGCTTAAAATTGCTGTTTCCAATGTAAAAATCCACACGTTTGCTGAAGTAAAGTCTGATTTTGAAGAACACCGACTGGAAGATTTTGAATTGTTCTGGCATTCGAAACCAGTTCAGACGCTTCGTGAATTCGGTTTGCTGACTTTATAAAATTACTTTTATTAACCAATAACCAATAACCAAACAATCAGAATGAAGTTACCGAAAACCATCGCATTCCTTATTTTCACTGTTGTGTTCTTTTTAAACGCGGCTGCTGCATTTTCGCAATCGCATTATGAATACGCGGGTCGGGCAGAAGTATTGCCGAAAAATCAGGTGGCTTTGATTGGACCGGCTTCGTCGGTTTCATTTGAATTTTCAGGAAAAGATTGCGAAATCACACTCAAAAATGCGTCGCCGGAGCAGAATTACATTGCGTTGGAACTCGACGGCCAATATCTGGGAAGATTTCGTATTGAAGGCGCACAGACTTTTTCGCACAACGTCAAAGTTGATGATCCGAAAAAACAGCACAGGCTTTCGATTTTTAAAGCGACTGAATCCAATATTGGCGATGTCATTTTCATTGGCACAAATGCTAAAACAACGCTTCCAAAATCAAAAACAAAACGCAAAAAAATAGAATTCATTGGAGATTCGCTGACTTGCGGACAAGGAAATGATACCACGCAAACCGCCTGCGATCAAGGGAAATGGTACGACAAACACAATGCTTATTTTTCATATGCTGCTGTGGCCGCGCGGGAGTTGAATGTTGATTTTATACTAAATTCCGTTTCGGGAATGGGCATGTACCGCAACTGGAATACCGAATACGCCGACAAACAATCGATGCCGGACGTGTATGAAAATTTGCGATTAAACAAAGGCGCGTCGAAAAAATACGATTTCAGTTTCAAGCCCGATATCATCAGCATTGGCATTGGAAACAACGATTATTATTTGGGTGGAAATTCCAGAAAACCGTTTGAAGCTGACAAATTTGTTTCGGCATACGTCGATTTTGTCAATATGTTGTATCAGCACAACCCAAAGGTTTCTCTGGTGTTTGTCAGCGCAATTCTGGAAGGTCAGGAAGCCAAAATCATGGGCGATTGTCTTGCCAAAATTAAAGCCGCTTTTCCGCAGAAAAACATCAAGATTTTTAAGTTCCCGAAACTCGAATTACATGGTTGTGATTCCCATCCGAGCAAAGCCGACCATCAATTTATGGCTGATGCTTATGTGAAGTTTATGAAAAATGAAGCGGATTTTGGTTTGTAAGTGATCCGAGAAAAATAAAAAGAGCGCAATCGTCCAAATTGCGCTCTTTTTTTTGCTGAAAACTGGTTTATTCTTTAACCAGTTTTTCAATTTTACTGCCTTTGTCAGAATTGATTTTGACGAAATAAATGCCTTTGGTTACTGCCGAAAGATCGATTGTTGTTTCTTTTTTATTTTCGATAGCGGTTTGAAGAATCCTGCCATTTACATCAAAAAGCTGCACCGATTGAAGTGTGTTTTTTGACCGTATTTTTATAAAATCTCTGGTCGGATTTGGTTCCAATTTGATGCTCGTGTCGCGGTTGAATTGTTCGGCATTCAAAACGGCAAAAGTTGTTTTGGCTTCGTTGGTTACAATCGGCGCATTGTAATCAAAATAAATATTTGCCGTATTTTCTACCGTATCGCCTGGGTACAAATTTCCTTTGGTCTTAATTTTAAACAATACATTTCCGTGTCCACCAATCGGATTTATAATCGATGGCGGAAGGTTGATGTTTTCGAAAATAAATTCAACGATGTTTGCTTTAATATTGACCACAACCGGATGCGAACTGTTTAAAACCTGCAGGCTTCCAAGATCAAATTTTCCCATATTTATGGTATCCCTGATTACCACATTTACAGCATCGGCGTTACCGGTATTTTCAAAATTGATGTTGTAATGCAGGTACTTTCCAATATTATCCGTAGAAACTATATTGCCTTCGAGGCAGGTTTTGTCATTTGGGTCGTAAGAACCAATAACCGTTTGCCTAAAGGTAAAATAATTGTCATCTGGAGATGCATCGGTTGCAACCGGATTTATTTCGGCGGTAAAAACCAACTCATCATCAATATTGACTGGCGGCTGTTCAACAGGTGAATTAAGATTTAAAACCGCTATAATTTCTTTGTTTTCAAACGGTCGTAAATTCAGGTAATCAAAAGTAAGCCTTCCAGAAATTTGGGCTGCCGGTGTTGGATTTGCCAATACATAATCTAGAAGCGTTTCGTCGTAATTAAATGCGATATTTCCACTGAGCGTTTGGTTTCCCTTGTTTTTATACACAATTTTGTAGTGCGTATCAAATCCCGGCCTGGCGTTGTTTAACGGAGCAATAACAATTTCAACATCGGGATGAATGCCGTTTGCGGCAATGCAGAAATCCTGTACATGAACCAGCCCATCAAGTGAAGGAAAATTTACCAAAGCAGTTTGCGGGCTGGCGTTAAAATATTGTGCGTTTTCAAATGCAGGTTCGATAATATGACCACCCAGAACGGTGTAAAAGGTGTAATCGCCGGTAGATTTTGTATATGAGATTCGTTCATTGCCATCACTGGTAAGTTTCATTTTAATAAATGGAAACGTTGGCTCATTTACATCGCAACCATTGCTGTCTCCATCAAACCGTAATTTTCCGGTTATTGTATTATAGTTTCCGCCGGGTGTAAAAGTACAATCAGACCCAACAACGGTAAAACTTTGTGCCTGTTCCCTTACATATTGAATTTGTTCTTCGTTTGCACAAATGTAATCTAGTTGTGGCGCACCAGTAATTCCCAAATCTATCAAACTTGAGGTACCATTTTTTAGGTTAAGATATCTAATAGGATTGCCATCGAGATACAAAGCCCAAAGTTTACCGAGCATAGATACATCTAGGGATGAAATGAAAGTATTGAAAAACCCTAGCTGTTCTAAGTTTGGTAATATTGATAGATCTACAGTGTTTATCGGAGAATCCCAAAAGTTTAAATTTTTTAAACTGGAGCAGTTGACAAGAGATACTGCCGTAAGGGAAGTTGTATGGATATCCAGAGTTGTTAAAGTTGGGGGAGTATTGTGCAATTCAAAGATGGTTAAATTCGGAGCTATGAAATTGATAATTGGATCCGTGAAATTTGTAGCATTTGCTTTATATGAGACTATGGTGTTTGCATTGGGAAAAGAAATCCTACTTAATGCTGTTCCTGTTGCATCAAAATATTGTACAGGGCCGTTGACGTCAGCGGTTCTGAGATTTGCCAAGCCTGCAAAATTACAATCGTTCATCGCTGGTGCTTCACCAAAAACACTTTCAAGGTTTGACATATGCCTTAGATCTAAAGTGGTCAATAATACATTATCAAAATAAAGGTTTTTAAGATTGACATTAACAGTGCTAAACATAACGAGTTGAGGCAAATCTAGACGTAAGTACCTGATATTAGCCATGCCACTAATGTCTAATTCGGAGACGGGGTTAGACTGTACGATCAGACTAAATAAATTCTCAAATAATTTGATTCCGGTTAAATCTAAAATGTTGTTTGCTCCTAGATTCATATAATAAACCCGTAATGCCTCTGATTGCTGAATGTCCCCATCATTATTGGTGTCAATTTTAATGTTGTTTTCATTTGCATCTTTTGCAATATCATTGCTTGTGTTCGATTGCAGCAAAAGGGTTTTAAAATTCGCATCCGGAAAGTCAACAATTTGCGCTTGTGTACCCAGGCTAAAAATCAACAAAAGAAAATATAGTTTTTTCATATCCAATAGTTTTTATAATGCTTTAATAAGTTCCTGCAAACGTTCTTTTTTGCGTTGCGAGATCGGGAGGTTGGTATTGTCGGCCATCACCACATAACCGCCGTCATTTTTGATATAAGATTTCAGGAACGCCAGATTGATCAAGTGCGATTGGTGGATGCGCTCAAAACCATGTTCGCCCAGCAATTCTTCATAATCTTTAAGCGTTTTCGAAATCAGGAGGGGCCTGTGGTTTTTGATGTAAAACTTCGTATAATTGTCCTGAGATTCGCAACGGATGATGTCGCTGATCTCAAACAAATGGATGCCATCCGAAGTCGAAAGTGCGATGCGTTTAAAATTGTCGACTTTCTTGCGGATGTTTTCCAACAGCAAATCGATGTGTTCAAACGAATGGTGCTTTTCCAGCGTCTGTTTGATCTTCGCCATCGTCTTCTGCAATTCTTCGGGATCAACCGGTTTCAGCAAAAAATCAAGCGCGCTAAATTTGAATGCTTTTAATGCGTATTGCTCGTGAGCCGTAATAAAAACGATGTGCGACGCCATTTTTCCGTTGGCTTTTGCAAATTCTTCGAGGATGTCAAAACCGGTTCCGTCTGACAAATGGATGTCGAGAAAAACGACCTGTGGTTTGTATTTTTCCAAAGCAACGATGCCGGTTTTTACACTTTCGGCCTCGCCAACGATCAGGATTTCCGAAGCGTAACGCTCCAGCAAACTTTTCATTCCTTTGCGCAAATGTTTGTCATCATCTATAAGTAAAGCTGTAATCATATCCTGGTTTTTGTATCTGAAGTGTATTGTATCGGCAGCGAAATCACCACTTTTGTCCCTGCCGATTTTTCGTTTTCCATAAGTTCTTCAATGGAAACATGCGCCGATTGTGCGGTTTCGGCCTGCATCATTTCGAGCCGTTTTTTTGTAATTTCAAGCGCCATGGATTGGTGTGCTTTGACCGAATTTTCCTTCAGCAATTTCGATTGGTTGAAACCGATGCCATCGTCGGTAATCGTGCAAATGAGTTTGTCGTTGCTGAGGTCAAAATGAACCAAAATGGTTCCTTCGCCATCTTTGGGAACCATGCCGTGCAAAATCGCATTCTCAACAAACGGCTGAATTAAAAGCGGTGGCAAAGCCATGTCGTCTTCAATCTCCGGGCTTGCGGTAATATTAAAATCGAATTTTTGGTTGAACCGCAATTGCTCAAGCTCCAGGTAATTTTGAAGGCCTTCGATTTCCTTGTCAATCGGAATCAGTGAACCTTTGGAATATTCAAGCGTGAGTCGCATCAGTTTGGAAAATTTTGACAAATATTTTATCGCCGAATCGGTGCCGTTTTGGACAATAAAACTCGAAATCGATCCCAGACAATTAAAAACAAAATGCGGATTCATCTGCAAATGCAGCGCTTTCTGTTCATATTCGGCCACTTCTTTCTGCAAAGTTAATCTGCGTTTGATCTGCAACCGGTTGTAAACAACAAAAATCAAAGCCAATAATGTCAGTCCGCCCAAAATCAGAAATAAAGAAAATTGCTGTTGCCTTTTGTTTTTTTCATGAAGCAACGCTTCTTTCTTTTCGTATTCGAAATTCATTTCGGCACGCATCAGTTTGTGCGTATTTTCATCGTTCTCCAAACTGTCTTTGATGCGCACATAATTTCGGAAATGCTGGAAAGCCTGTTTTTCATTGCCAACTAATCCGTAAATGTCGCTGAGCCTTTTTTCCGATTCTTTGACTTGGTCTGGCGTGCCGATTTCTTTTGCCAGGTCCAGCGATTTTTGGACAGCGCGCAACGCTTCTGGATATTTTTGCAGCGCTAGATACACTTCGCCAACATTGTACAAAACCAAAGCGACACCAAATTTGTTGTCTATTTTCTGGTATAACCGCTGGGATTCGTTGTAATAAAAAATGGCTTTTTCAACTTCATTCTGTTTCTTGTAATAATCGCCAAGATAATTTTGGAGTAGTGCAAAACCGCGGCTGTTGTTTGTCTTTTCAAATGAGTGCTGCGCTTTGTCGTAATATTCAAGAGCTTTGGGATCATTTTGCAACTCGAAGTAGATCGCGCCAATGTTTGTCAGTGTCACGGCGATGGTTTGCTCGCCATTTTCTTGCTGTTGTTTTAACGCTTTGAGCAGAAATTCAAGCGCTTTTGGCAAATTTTTCTGTGATTTGTAAACGATTCCGATGTTATTGTAAAGTTTTGAAATGCTCTGTTTCTGGTTGGTTTCCTGGTAAAGTTTCAGTGCTTTGAAGTAATTTTCGAGCGCTCTAGGATAGTTGTTTTCTTCGCTAAAAACGACTCCAAAACTTGCATGAGCACGGGCCAAACCGTTTTTTACCTGTAAAATATCAGATTTGGAATTGGAAAGTAGTTTTTCAAACTTCGATTTTGCCCGGCCGAAATATTGCAACGCTTTTGTATAATCGCTCAGTATGATTTGCGCGTTTCCAAAATTCATCAGCGCATTCGCCTCACCAAAATCATAGTTGTTTTTTTGCGACAGAACAAAGGCTTTTTTTGCATAAAACGACACCGAATCCGGATGGATTTCACGGAATTCATTGGAAAGCTTATTAAAATTGTTGGCTTTCAAAGTGTCAACCTTTGAAGCAGCAATCACACGTTTCAAACTATCGATGACAGGCGTTTGTGCAAACGAAAAATTTCCGGCAAGTACAAACAGTAAAGAAAAAATATGTAAGTGGAAGCTATTTTTCAAAATGCGGTTGTTTTTGTTAACCGCACAAATATAAATGAAGTTTCAGCAAATTGCCGGGCCAATGAGAATTCTGCGGGTTTGAATTAGAATTTGATCAAATCCAGTGTTAAATCGAAAATCGAAATCCGATACCGTGGATATTTTCAATGGAAATTCCAATTTCATCGGCGAAAATTTTCCGCAACCTCGAAATGAAAACATCCAGGCTTCTGCCCATGAAATAATCGTCATCGCCCCAAAGTGCTTTCAGGATTTCCTCGCGTTTGAGTATTGTATTTTTATGGTCAAGAAATAATTTGAGCAGTTCGGTTTCGCGCTGGGTAAGTGTGATTTTATCAGATTCGTTGTAAATGAGAAAATTTTTGCTGTCAAATTTGTATCGTCCAACTTCATAAACGGAAGGTTCAAAAACGACATTCTTCTGCGAACGTTTCAAGAAAATTTCAATCTTCAAAACCAGTTCCTCAATGCTGAAAGGTTTCACCAGATAATCATCGGCGCCAAGCTTCAAACCTTTAATCCGGTCTTCTTTTAAGGTTTTTGCGGAAAGAAATATGATCGGAATTTCGGTGTTTTGTGCCCTGATTTCCGCCGCGATTTCAAAACCGTCTTTTTTTGGAAGCATGATATCGAGAATGCAAATGTCAAAATCGTATTGCCGAAACTGTTCCATGCAAATGTTCCCGTCGGCGCAATGAAACACTTCGTAACCTTGCTGTTCGAGGTTGTCTTTCGTTAAAAATGCCAGTGTTTCATCGTCTTCGGCGTATAAAATTCTTGCAGGATTCATGTTTGAAACGGAATTAAAATGGAAATGGTAATGCCTTGATCTGGATTGTTTGCTGCTTTGATTTTCCAGTGTTGCAGTTTGCAGATTTTCTTTACATAATACAATCCGAGCCCGAAACCGTTGACTTCGTTGCTTCTGGAATTCGGAATTCGGTAAAATTTGTCAAAGATATCGTTGATGTTTTTGGACGGAATTCCGATGCCATTGTCTTTAAAATCAATCCTTAATATTTTATTTTCGGTAGTAATTCGGATCGTAATCTCAGGTTGTTTTTCGCAATATTTGATTGAATTGTCAATCAGGTTGTACACCAGGTTTGTAAAATGGAACGTATCGGTTTCGATTTCGTAATCGCGATCTGCTTCAATGTTTACAGTAACATTTTCGTGTTTGAGCCTGATGTTTTCAATCACGTCTCTAAGTACCGAGATGATCGAAATGTTCTCTTTTTCAAGTTCGAGTGGCGCATTATCCGATTTGGCGATGTTCAAGATTTTCTCAATATGGCTGTTGAGTTTGTTGCTTTGGCTGATGATGATATCGGTGTATTTTCCCAATTTTTCATCCGATCTGATCTTGTCCTGTTTCATCAGATAATTCGAAGCGATCAAAATCGAAGACAGCGGCGTTTTAAATTCGTGTGTCATATTATTGATAAAATCTCGCTGCAATTCGGAATATTTTTTCTGTTGGAGAATCGTCACGATCGAATAGACATAAACCAGCAAAATAATGACCAGCGCAAACGAAAGCACTAACCAGAATTTCAGCGAACTGAACAAATACGCGGTTTCGTTCGGGAAACGGATCGCAAAATAATAGACCAGGTTTTTATGTTTTGGAAAATAAACCGAGCTTTCTTTTTTGGTTTTATCGAGTGCGACGTAATTGCCATAAATCATTTCATCGCTGTGGCAATTGTACATTGCGTATTCAAAATCGGTGTTGATGTTGGCTTTTTCAAATTCACCTTTAAGGTAAAACTCCAGAATTTCCGGTTCAAAATCATTGTTGACATTGACGATGTAATAATCGTTTGAAACCTTCACAACCGGATTTTCAGATGGCAATTCGTGGTTGGTTCCTTCGTAAAGTTTTTTGGCTACTTCCAATAAAGCGATGTGTGCTTTCTGGCTGAACTTTTTCTCTTCCAGATTGTATGCTTGTCTGGTCCAAAGCAATTGCGCGACGAGAATGCCAATAATGGCCACGAGCCCGAGCACGATAATGATATTGAGTTTTGTGAGTTTCAAATTGAATGGATTCAGTGTGTAATATTAGTCAAAATTAGGATGCGAATCTGCGCTTAACAACTCATTAACAAACAAACCGGCTTCGGTTAACAATTGCAAAAGTCATCGCACCGTACTTTTGAAATACCAAAAAATTAGTACTCATTTAAAAACCAAATATTATGAAAACCATCAAAATTTCTTTATTCGCAGCTGTTTTAGGCTTGATGTCCTTTACTGCTTTGCCTGAAAAAAATGTTTCCGAAGTTCTTAAAAATGTAGCATCAGCCGTAACCTGGAAAAGCGAATTGATCGATTTAGGCGAAATTCCGCAAAACAAACCCAAATCAATTGATTTCGAATTCAAAAACACCGGAAAATCGACGGTTGTCATTACCGATGTCAAGGCATCATGCGGATGCACCGCAACAGACTACACAAAAACACCCGTAAAACCTGGTGAAACTGCAAAAGTCACAGCAACGTATAACGCAGCTGCAAAAGGCGCCTTTACCAAAACGGTAACTGTAACAACTAATGCCGAAACAGCGCCAAAAGTATTGTCATTTAAAGGTATCGTTATATAATAAAATAAAAGGTTGGTTAAAATGAAAAACTCCGAACGAAAGTCCGGAGTTTTTTTATTTATAAAAGGAATATTATCTATTATCCATTGATTACAACTTCGCCATACAAATCAAATTCGGTCGCATCGATAATTTTGATCATCGCAAATTCGCCCGTTTTCAAATAATGTTTGGAAGCATCAATAAGTACTTCGTTATCAACATCCGGACTGTCAAATTCTGTTCTTCCTACGAAATATTGTCCTTCTTTACGGTCGATGATGCATCTGAAAGTTTGCCCGATTTTCTCCTGGTTCAGTTCCCATGAAATTTGAGACTGGATCTCCATAATTTCATTCGCGCGTTTTTGTTTCACGTCGGCCGGAACATCATCTTCCAATAAATAAGCATGCGTATTTTCTTCGTGAGAATACGCAAAACAACCCAATCTTTCGAAACGCATTTCTTCAACCCAGTTTTTCATGATCTGGAAATCTTCTTCGGTTTCTCCAGGATAACCCACGATCAAAGTGGTACGGATTGTCATTCCCGGAACAGCTTCCCGGAATTCTTTTAGCAATTTTGTCGTTTTTGCCTGAGTCGTTCCACGGCGCATCGATTTCAAAACCGAATCTGAAATGTGTTGTAGCGGAATATCTAAATAATTGCAAATTTTTGGCTCGCGTTTCATCAAATCCAAAACGTCCATCGGGAAACCCGTTGGGAATGCATAATGCAAACGGATCCATTCGATGCCTTCGATCGCAGCCAATGCCTCAAGCAATTCGGCCAGGTTGCGTTTTTTGTATAAATCAAGTCCGTAATAGGTCAAATCCTGTGCGATCAGAATCAATTCTTTCACGCCGTCTTTTGCCAAACCTTCGGCTTCTTTAACTAATTTTTCTATTGGTTGAGACACGTGTTTGCCACGCATCAGCGGAATCGCGCAAAAACTGCACGGACGGTCGCAACCTTCGGCAATTTTCAGGTAAGCGTAGTTTTTTGGTGTCGTAGTCAAACGTTCTCCAAGCAATTCGTGTTTGTAATCCGCGCCAAGCGCTTTCAAAAGCAAAGGCAATTCGGTCGTTCCAAAATACTGGTCGACGTTCGGGATTTCTTTTTCAAGATCCGGGCGATACCGTTCTGATAAACATCCGGTAACGAACACTTTGTCCACGATTCCACGGTCTTTTTTGTCGGCATATTCCAAAATCATATTCACCGATTCTGCTTTCGCATTGTCAATAAATCCGCACGTATTGATCACGATAATGTTTCCTTCTTCCGCGGCAGGCGCTTCGTGTGCGACTTCTTTTCCGCTGGCGCGCAATTGGCCCATCAGGACTTCGCTGTCGTAAATATTTTTGGAACACCCTAAAGTGATGACGTTGATTTTGTTCTTTTTTAAAGACTTGGTTCTCATGGATTTATGAATTGGGCTGCAAAATTACATTTTTTATTCCTTAAAGCACTATGGTTTGGTAAATTTTATGAAGCTGTTCCCGCTGTGCGCTGTATCTTTTCTCGTGCCTCGAAAAGGATGCCGCTGCCATCGGGGCTAAAAAAAAATCCGTTCCAATGACGAAACGGATTTTTAAATGAGGTTTTAATTTTTAAAGTTCAAACAGCAAACTCAACGAAACCGTATTATTCACCGATTTGATGTTGGCACCATCCGTAAATCCGTAGGAAAAAAATCCTTGTTGCGAATCCCTTTGCGCGTAAGAATAGGCGAGATCCAGTTTGGTGTAACCAAAGTTGTATCCAAAACCACCAGAAAATCCGGTGAGATCGCCCATGGTATTTTTGTTTTTATACGGACTTTGTTCATTTCTGAAACCGCCGCGCAAGCTCCATTGTTTGATTCGGTATTCGGCTCCGATCCTGAGTTCGCCAGCCAAATCCAATACATCGCTGATCTCATTGTTAACCGGATTGAAATAACTGTCATTAGGCCTGAACCTAGAATTTCCGTAATCTTTAACAGAATAATCTACACTGATCAGCGCTGATTTTCCGAAGACGTAAGCGGCGCTTCCTGTCCATTTTCCCGGCGTTTGCAAACGGTATGGATCATAAACAATCGTAATGTTTGTATCTGTTAGTGTGGAACTCAAATTTGGATTGGCCGGACTTCCATAATTATACCCTGTGCTTCCAACGGTTTGTCGGAGTTCATCGTTGAATTCGTACCAGGTTGGCGATTCGTAAGCCAGTCCGAGCCTTAAAGCTTCGGTTACCTTTGCAATCGCACCCAATTGGAATGAAAATCCTGATCCGTAAGTGTACAAATCCCTGTTGTAACGCAGGTTTCTAACGCCTGTCGTCTGGCTGTTGGTGTTGCTTTCGTAGAAACTGGTCGATTGGCTGTAATCTGTAAAATGCGTATTCAGGTTCAACCCGAAGAAAAACCGGTCGCTGTATTGTGCTGCCGCGTTAAAGGATAATTTTCCGTTGTAACCTCTTGAGAGAAATGCATTTTCCTGGTAGTAATTTCCGCCCGGAGCGATATTGGAAACGTAGCTTGTTGTATTTGGATTTACCACATCGCCAGGATTTACAATGCCTGCCGGATTCAGCACGTACGCCTGATAACCCAAATAAGCGGTTTGTTCCCGCAAGGTAAACGCGTCATAATAAAAGTTATCGAGATCGCCAACGGTCACATTGGCGTTATTGGCACGGTTTACAAAATAATTGCCCACTGAATTGTTCGGATTTGTTCCAGACGAAAAGTACGAATTGTCAAAGTTTTTGGTGTTTTCATAGTTTACAGAAAGCACGAATTTTTTCCAGCCTGATTTTTCGTTATTCGGATAAAAAACAAAAGCAGCTCCGGCTTGGTTTAACAAGTCGAAAGTGTTTTCGCTTTCAGAGTTTTGCGTCCCGAAATAGGAAGATTTATTTTTGATATTTGAATTGGATGCCGTCACGCCAACCTGGCTTGTCGTAAAAACTGCCGAACCAGCCGGATTCACATTAATTGAAGAAAAATCGCCGCCCAATGCCCCGAAAGCACCGCTCATGGCGCGAAACCGTGAAGTTCCGCTTAAATCACTTTGTCCGTATTGCAACGCATCGCGTACTTCCTGCGCCTGGATTGTTGTAAATGACAACCCGGCGATTGCTATTAGAATATATTTTTTCATGTTGAGATGTATTCAAAAAAATACCTATGCAGCTAACTCGGGGTCAAAAACATAGGTACTATTTATATTAGTAAAAATTATCGTCTTCCGCCGCCGCCGCCACTTCTTCCGCCGCCGCCGCCAGATCCGCCACCATAATTTCCGCCTGAAGATCTTGGTGAAGAATAACTCCCGCTATTGCTGCTGCTTCTTGTTGGAGCACTATAGTTGTTGTTGCTTCTCGTTGGTGCGCTTTGGGTCTGCGATCTGGTCGAATTGTAATTCGTATTGTTGTTCGACCTTGTAGCAGTATTGTTGTAATTGTAATTTCTGGTATCAGTATTCTGAGATCTGGTCTGGTATTGATAATTATTGTTGTTGTTGCGGCTGTAATTGGCATTACGGGAAGTATAATTTGTATTTCTTCTTCCGTCAGAATAATTAGTGTTTCTTGAATTTCTTACGCCAGTAGTGGTATAGTTATTCCTTCCAGCCGTAGTGTTTCTGTAGGAAGTGGTACGGCGTCCATTGGTATAACCGTTGTAATAGTATCCGTTATTGTACCAGTTGTTGGCGTAATAATTGTTCCAGCCGTAGCCGTTATATCCATAACCGTAATAAGGAGAATACCATGGGTTGAAGCCCCAGCCGTAATAACTTGGGCCATACCAGGAGTTCCATCCCCAGCCTAAATTCCATCCCCAACCGCCGGCATAATAATTTCCCCAGCCCGAGTTGTTGTCATAAACATTCACTGTTATGCCTTCTGGATTTCCGCCCCAGCCTGAATATCCGGATTCATAACCCTGATTGTTTTGCTGGTTGTTGTCGTAGTTGTTTGAGCTGTAATTTTCCACATCAGTAAAAATCTGATCGGATTCATTGTTTTGTTGCAACGAACTGAAGTAGTCTTTGTACTCGTTGCCTTGGGCATTATTTCTATAAGAATTTCCGGAATTTTGCCTTGCGGAATTTCCATAGATTCCATCATTGTCTGCGTAAGAAGTGTTTTGAGTTGAGCCGCATGAAGTAACGATTGTGGCAAGCAACCCAACGAGCAAACAGACGGAAATTTTAGTTTTGGAAAAATAATTAGTTTTCATAATCTGCAGTTTTTTTATTGTTGGGCAATACAAAAATAGTTAGTTTTGCTGAACTATTTAGTTAAATAAAGTTAAACAATTTTTGTGCCAAAATATTCAATATGAGCAAGAACCTGACGACAAGAGAAGAAGATTATTCGAAATGGTATAACGAACTGGTTGTTAAGGCGGATCTTGCCGAAAACTCCGGTGTTCGCGGCTGTATGGTGATCAAACCCTACGGATACGCCATTTGGGAAAAAATGCAGGCTGAGCTTGACCGCATGTTTAAAGAAACCGGACACCAGAATGCATACTTTCCTTTGTTTGTTCCAAAAAGCATGTTCGAGGCTGAAGAAAAAAATGCCGAAGGTTTTGCAAAAGAATGTGCGATCGTTACGCATTACCGACTGAAAAATGATCCCGACAAACCGGGGAAATTAATGGTTGATCCAAATGCCAAACTCGAAGAGGAACTGATCGTGCGTCCAACGAGTGAAGCGATTATTTGGTCCACATATAAAGGCTGGGTGCAGTCTTACCGCGATTTACCTTTGTTGATTAACCAATGGGCGAATGTCGTGCGTTGGGAAATGAGAACGCGTTTGTTTTTGCGTACAGCGGAATTTCTTTGGCAGGAAGGCCATACGGCACATGCGACTAAAGCCGAGGCCATCCAGGAATCAGAACAAATGATGCATGTTTATGCCGATTTTGCCGAAAATTTCATGGCCATTCCGGTAATCAAAGGATTAAAAACCGAAACCGAACGTTTTGCCGGCGCAGATGAAACTTATTGTATTGAAGCATTGATGCAGGATGGAAAAGCATTGCAAGCCGGAACGTCCCACTTTTTGGGCCAGAATTTTGCAAAAGCGTTCGATGTCAAATTTGCCACAGCAGAAGGAAAACAGGAATACGTTTGGGGAACTTCCTGGGGCGTTTCAACACGTTTGATGGGCGCTTTGGTCATGACGCATTCAGATGATAAGGGATTGGTTTTACCTCCGAATTTGGCGCCGATCCAGATCGTGATTGTTCCAATTTATAAAACGGATGAAGAGTTTGCTGCGATTTCAGAAGCGGCGCATACGTTAGTCACACAATTCAAAAAATTAAAGCTGTCAGTTAAATTTGACGACAGGACAACACAAAAGCCTGGATTTAAATTTGCCGAATGGGAATTGAAAGGTGTTCCGGTTCGTATCGCAATCGGTCCGAAAGATCTCGAAAACGGCACTTTCGAAGTGGCAAGACGTGACACGCTTACAAAAGAGGTTGTTTTGAAAGACGGAATCGTAAATTATGTGAATGATTTGCTCGAGCAGATTCAATCTGATTTGTTCAGTAAAGCACTCGATTATCGCAACACGCACATCACGGAAGTTTCTAATTTTGAAGAATTTAAAGACGTTTTAGAACATAAAACTGGCTTTATTTCCGCGCATTGGGACGGAACTGCCGAAACAGAAGAAAAGATAAAAGACCTCACGAAAGCAACCATTCGCTGCATTCCTTTAGACAGGGTGGAAGAGGCGGGAAGCTGCGTCCTGACGGGGAAACCATCAGTTGGAAGAGTCCTGTTTGCGAAAGCATATTAAAAAAAAATAAAAAAATTTACTTCAGCTATTGTACGAATAAAAAATAGTTGTATTTTTGCATCCGCATTAGAGAAGTATGGCCCGTTCGTCTATCGGTTAGGACGCCAGGTTTTCATCCTGGTAAGAGGGGTTCGATTCCCCTACGGGCTACAAATAAGTTCATATTACATTGGGAAGAATTTAAACAAACTAGATGAATAATGGTCCGTTCGTCTAGGGGTTAGGACGCCAGGTTTTCATCCTGGTAACAGGGGTTCGATTCCCCTACGGACTACAATAAAGTTATAAAAAATATTTTAAGAAAAAATGGCAAATCATAAGTCAGCTCTAAAGAGAATCAGAAGCAACGAAAAGAAAAGAGTGTTAAACAGATACCAGCACAAAACAACTCGTAATGCCATTAAAGCATTGAGATTGGCTACGGATAAATCTGACGCTTCTTCTAAATTATCAAATGTTATTTCTATGATTGATAAATTAGCTAAGAAAAACATCATCCATGATAACAAAGCTTCTAATTTAAAATCTAAATTAACCAAGCACGTTTCTAAATTGTAATTTTTTTACAATTCCAAATATAAAAAAAGCGCTCATTCATTTGAGCGCTTTTTTTATGTCCTATAATTTCAGGATTTAAAAAGATTTCCTTAAATCCTCAAGCATTTCTTTCGTAATTGGTTTTGACAAAAAGTCAATCACCATTGGATATGTTTTTGATTTCTCAATATCTCTTGGGTCAATCGTGGAAGAAAGTACCAGTACTTTGGTCTTTTGAAAAATGTCGGCATACTCGCTCTGCGAGAAATGATCCAAAAATTCCCAGCCGCCCATTACAGGCATGTTTAAATCAAGGAAAATCATTTCCGGATACCTGTTGATCTCCGTCCCGAGATTGTTCAGTTTAAGTTCATCAAAATAATTAATGGCCTCTTCGCCATTTTGTGCCGTTGCGATTTCTGTTGCAAATCCCGCACGTGAGATGACCATTTTGCAAAGCATCAGGGTAATCGGGTCGTCGTCGACGCATAAAATTAAATCTAACATTGAATTTATTCTCTTTTGAATGTTATGGTAAATGTGGTTCCTTTATCTACTTCGCTTTCCACGGCAATCGATCCGCCCATGGTTTCGACCTGCGATTTTACGAGGTACAATCCAAGGCCTTTGCTGTCAGGATAATTGTGGAATCGTTGGTACAAACCGAAAATTTTATCTTTATTTCTCTCGAGATCGATCCCGATTCCGTTGTCTTTAAAGATCAGTTCGATGTTGTCACCGGCATCTTTAGATGATACAAAAATACGCAGTGTGCGCTTAGGAGATCGGTATTTTATTGCATTTGTAAAAAGATTTAACAAAATGCTTTCGAGATAGGCTTTGTTGGTGTTAAGAATGGTAACCTTTTCGAGTTCGATCCGAAGAATCGGTTTGTGAAGGCTGATCAAAAAGGTGAGTTGGTTAAATACGTTTTCGAATACGTCTTTAATCAGGACTTCTTCTTTCTGGATCGACGGATTGTCTTTAATAATAACCACTTTCACCAGATCGTTGATCGTTTCATTCAATAAATGCGTGGAAGTGGAGAATCCATTTAAGATCTCGCGTAATTCCGGATTGTCTACCGGAACATCTTCCATCAAATTCAGCAATCCGGTAAGGTTCGATAACGGAGCGCGAAGGTTGTGCGACGTAATGTAGGAAAACTGCTTTAAATCTTTATTGTTTTGCGTCAGTTCTCGGATCAGTTGTTCTTTTTCCTTTTCCTGTCGTTTCTCGTCTGAAATGTTTCGTTGGATCGAAATCCAATGCGAATGTTCGCCTTCCTTGTTGGTAATCGGAATCATCGAAAAGTTAACCCAGTATTCCTCGCCGGTTTTGGTGTGGTTGATGGTTTCAAATTTGAATTCCTCTTTTCTTCGAAGTGCTTTCGAAAGTCGTGAAATGTCATTTTTAACCGATTTGCGTCCCATGAAAATCGTTGGCGGTTGCCCAATCACTTCGTCACTGTCGAAACCGGTCATGTGTGAAAAAGCCGGATTTACGAAGACTATTTTAGGAATCGCGCGGTTCGATTTTTCGGCCTCTGTAATAATCACCGAATCGTTCATTTGGGTAATTACGGTTTCGAGCAGTTTGAGCCGCTGCTCTTCTTCCTTACGTTTGGAAATGTCCTGGATCGATCCAATCATCCGGATCGCATTTCCGTCGTCGTCCTTGACTAAAAATCCCCGGTCAAAAACGTATTTATAAGTTCCGTCGGCACAGCGAAAGCGGTATTCGTCCTGCCATTTTTCTGTTTTTTGTTCGATAAACGAATAAAGTTTGATCGACATTTTGATGCTGTCTTCTGGGTGAATTCTGTCAAACCACCATTTTGAAGTGTCGCCCACTTCCCCTTTCTTATATCCGAAAATCCCGTGAATTCCTTTATTCCACGAAAAATCGTCGTCTTGGATTTTCCAGTCCCAAATAGTATCGCTGGTCGCTTTGGCCACAATGTCATAGCGTTCGTTTGAAGCTTTAATTTCTTCGTTATTTTCCTTTAATTTATCAAAGATTTTATTGTTCTTACTGTTGTTTTTTAAAATGACGTAATTGAAAATAAAACCCGAAATCAGGACGATCAACGCGTTGTTTAGGAAACTATAAAAAGGTAGGTTTTGTTCAGAAGAGAAGCGGAATAGGAGCTTATGACTAATTACAGCCAAAAACATTAAAAAAATAATAAAAAGTAAAGATATTTTATTGACTTTGTTTTTCATTACTCCAAATATAAATAAATATTTGAGATTCCAATTTGTATATACAATTTTCTTTTAGCCGCCAAATCTTGTTTAAACATTAACAAATTTGTTTCAAAGTAGTTAACAAACAGTAAACTATCAACTAAAGATTTTTTATATCAAAATAAAGTGTACCTTTGCGCCCATTAAAAATCACAGATGGAATCTATCAGAAACATTGCAATTATTGCCCACGTCGATCACGGTAAAACTACTTTGGTTGATAAAATCATGTATCACTGTCAACTTTTCCGTGACAACGAAAACACGGGAGACCTTATCTTAGACAACAACGACTTAGAGCGCGAAAGAGGAATTACAATTACTTCCAAGAACGTTTCTGTTGTTTACAAGGGTACAAAAATCAACATTATCGACACTCCGGGTCACGCCGATTTTGGTGGTGAAGTAGAGCGTGTATTGAATATGGCTGATGGTGTTTGCCTTTTGGTGGATGCTTTTGAAGGCCCAATGCCACAAACACGTTTCGTATTGCAAAAAGCTTTGGATCTTGGCCTGAAACCTTGCGTTGTAATCAACAAAGTCGACAAAGAAAACTGTACTCCGGAAGAAGTGCATGAAAAAGTTTTCGACCTGATGTTTGAACTTGGAGCAACAGAAGAGCAATTGGATTTCCCAACTGTTTACGGTTCTGCCAAAAACAACTGGATGTCTGAGGATTGGAGAAACCAAACTGACAATATCGAACCATTATTAGATATGGTAATCAAAAATGTTCCACCACCAAATGTTGGTGAAGGAACGCCACAAATGTTGATTACCTCTTTAGACTTTTCTGCCTTTACAGGTCGTATCGCGATCGGTCGTCTGGAAAGAGGCGTTCTTAAAGAAGGCATGCCAATCTCTCTTGTAAAAAGAGACGGATCGATAGTGAAATCACGTATCAAGGAACTGCACACTTTTGAAGGACTTGGTCGTAAAAAAGTTTCAGAAGTAATTGCCGGAGATATCTGTGCGATCATTGGTGTTGAAGGTTTTGAAATTGGAGATACCATCGCTGATTTTGAAAACCCGGAAGGTTTGCAAACCATCGCAATTGATGAGCCAACAATGAGCATGTTGTTCACCATCAACGATTCGCCTTTCTTTGGTAAAGAAGGTAAATTTGTAACTTCCCGCCACATTAGAGAAAGACTTACAAAAGAATTGGAGAAAAACTTAGCGATGAAGTTAGGTGAAACTGATTCTGCTGATAAATTTATGGTTTTTGGTCGTGGTGTACTTCACTTATCTGTTCTTATTGAAACCATGAGAAGAGAAGGATATGAATTGCAAATCGGGCAGCCACAAGTAATCATCAAAGAAATTGATGGTCAAAAATGTGAGCCAATTGAAGAATTGACTATCGATTTACCAGAAACACTTTCAGGTAGAGCGGTTGAGTTCGTTACCATGCGTAAAGGAGAAATGCTTTCTATGGAAACCAAAGGTGACCGTATGATCGTAAAATTCAACATTCCATCACGTGGAATTATCGGATTGCGTAACCAATTGCTTACTGCTACTGCCGGTGAAGCGATCATGGCGCACCGTTTCATTGGATACGAACCTTACAAAGGCGAAATTGCCGGACGTAACAAAGGTTCTTTGATCTCAATGGAAAAAGGAAAAGCAATTCCATATTCTATCGATAAATTGCAGGATCGTGGTAAGTTTTTCGTTGAACCGAATGCTGAAATCTACGAAGGCCAGGTAATTGGTGAAAACTCCCGTGGAGATGATATGTGTGTCAACGTAACCAAAGAGAAAAAACAATCGAACGTTCGTTCATCAGGAAATGATGAAAAAGCAAGGATCATTCCGCCGATCATTTTCTCATTGGAAGAAGCGTTAGAGTACATTCAAAAAGACGAATACGTGGAGGTAACGCCAAAATCGATCCGTCTTAGAAAAATCTATTTGACAGAAACCGACAGAAAAAGATTCAAATTCTAATCTGAAGTGTATATAAATGAAAAAGCCATTCTGAAAAGAGTGGCTTTTTTTATTTGAAGCATGTTCCCGCTGTCCGCTGTATCTTTTCCGGCTCCGCTGCGCTTTGCCGCAAAAGGATGCCGCTTCCATCAGGGCTAGCGTTTTGGGTTCACAATATGATTATCGTTTTAAAGCAAAGTGGCCTTTAAACACCTTTCCGTTTTCCATTTCAATAATATACCAGTAATCATCTCCGGGTGCCGGTTTTTTATTAAAAGTTCCGTCCCAGCCTTCGCCAAGCGTGCCAATTTGTTTCATCAGTTTGCCATAACGGTCGTAAATCCGGATCACCGCATTTTTATAATACGTTGCGGTCGCGCCTTTGAAATTCCAGGTGTCGTTGTATCCGTCGCCGTTTGGTGTAAAAAACTTAGGCATGCCCAACACTGATACTTCGACAGGTCCCACGATTCCGCAGCCGTTCAAGTCTTTCACATAAACCGAATGAATGCCTGCGTCAATGTTGTTAAACACCGGCGACAATTGAAACGCATTCGGATAATCCAGACTGTAGGCATAATCTCCAAAACCGCTCACGCTTATCGAAATCGCATTTACATCGGCCAGGTCGTTAACGGTAATATCTCCAATATCGGCGATATCGGACAAAATAACAGTGATTTCTTTGGTACGTTCACACAACTGCGAACTCGTCACTTTGACGGTGTAAATGCCTTGCTCTGAAATAGGAAGCGTATAATTGGTGCCCAAAACATTTCCATCTTTTTTCCATTCATATCTAAAATCAGAAAGCACGCTTCCAACGGGCAATCCGGCGTCAAGGGTTTCAGAAATAATTGGAGACGATTGGCAAAGCAGCACTTCTTCAGTTTCAGCTATTTCCGGCAATGGATCGACGATAAGTTTGACATACGGACCGAATGCAAAACATGAATTGTCGAGGTCGCTCTGGATTCTGACCCAGACATTTTGAGAATCCCGGTAACCAATATTTCTGTAATTCGAAATGTTGGCAATCGCAAGGGAATTTCCGGACGCATCTGTTTGTGCAGAAGCATCTGCTGAATTCCTGTAATATTTAATCGTAAATGAAGCGGTTGGAGGAAGTAATGCGGTAATATTGGCAGTCGTCGCGCTAAAGTTAAAAGACGAAATGCCATCGCGGTCATTATTGGCAACCGTATTATTGCCATTGGCATCCAACAAGTCATCACAGTTGTGATACGTATTCAAGAACGTTACGGGTATATTTGTCGCCGATATCTTCACATTGACTTGGGTAACACTAAAGCACCCATTTGCGTTTTGTATCCTGGCCCAAACCGTGGTATTTCCAGTGTAAAAATCGCCTGGAACAGAAATGAGATCTGATAATATTTCATTTTTTGCACCATTCTGCGATGTGTAAAAACGGAAAGTTTCATTGGTGCGGATTGGCAAAATATCACCCTCAAACTGGTTGAGGTTGACTTTTGTAAATCCGTCGATCAGGCCATCTTCATCACATTGCACCGTTTGCAAAACCGGAACAACGGCCGGCAAAGCCAGAATCGTAAGCGTCGTCTCTGCCGATATCAATCCGCAGGTATTTCCTGTTCGCGTCAGAGCCACGCGATATCTGAATCCGTCCATAGTTTCCGCGGCGGCAGTTATCGCTAAATTTGCTGTCGTCGCTCCCGAATACACCAAATTATTAGCAACATTTACCCACGAACCCGAACTGAAAACCTGCCATTGGTACGTGGTAACCGGAGTCGTCGCAATAGATAAGACTGTATTTTGCAATTTACAAACCGATACAGGTCGTGGCTGCGTAGTGATCGCAATTGGCGCTGCGGTTATGTAATTCGGATGTGGCAAAGTATAACCGCCTGAAGTGGTCACAAGTCCGTTGACATCGACAAGCGCTGTCTGGCTTCCGAGCGTTCCATTGTTGTCAGGATCTGAAAAACCAGCTTCTATGACATCGTTGCAACCGTCGCCGTCACTGTCTTTTTCGATACAATTGGCAATGCCGTTCGCATCGGTATCAGCCAGCGCATAATTTAAAATTCCTGAATTCGGCAGCGTCTGAATGCTGTTTGAAATTCCCTGCAAACCAAAACTCGCCGTATTTCCGTCGATAACTCCGTTTAAATCGGAATCGCGTGCGCCGCATCCGGATTCGGTAAGATCATAAATTCCGTCGTTATCGCTATCAAGATCTTTGTAATCAGGAACGCCATCGTTGTCGGTATCTGCTGGAGTTAATCCGTTTCCGTAAGCATCGTCAATGCCGTTGTTGTCATTATCGGTATTTAAACGAGGCGTACAATTTCGGCCTTGAGCCTCGATAACATCTAAAATCCCGTCATTGTCGCTGTCGTGGTCGAAATCATCGGTAATGCCGTCGCCATCGGTATCTCTCGGAACGCAGGTCGCCACAATTGAAAACGTACTTTTGGCAATGCTGCTGTCGGAAAGATTGATGTGTTGGAATTTCAACGACGAAATCAAATTTGCATTGAAGCTGAATGTTCCGCCGGAAGCGGGAATAGGAACTGTACTGTTGAGCCTGAAACGAATTTCAAATGAAGAATAACTAGTCACGCCGCTTTCGAAAATGCCATCATAATTGGTATCAATGAGCAGTTGGTTGTTCGGATTAAGAACGGTAATGGTTTCATTTACCGAGCAACTGATGATGAACTCTGAATCTGGAGTCGGCAAATAAGCCGCATTTGCAGCATCCGGATATTTCAGGGCCAATGAAATTGGTTTTGAAGTTGGCAGGTCAAATTTCATTTCCACAGTCACCGAATTGTTTTTTCCGGCAGAAACACCGGTAAAGAACGCATTTGCATCGCCGTGGTAACTCGAATTTGCAACCGCTCCGGAAATGGAGACGTTTCGACTGTAAGAATTGGAATAGCTGTTTTTTATAATGGAGCCAACAGCCGGTCCGGGTTGCAGCGTCAGGTCTAACGTCTGGCTTCCCAAAGATTCAGTACAATTTGAAATGCCGTCTTCATCATTGTCCTGGTCGATATTGTTGTTTGTTCCATCGTTGTCGGTATCTTTCGGACAATAGCTGATCGGGATTTTATCTGAAAACATTTGTGTCCCGCAAGAACTGATCGTTGCTTCGACATGATAAAAACCAGGCTGCAGCGGAATGTAAAAATTTCGCTGCGCTGCCGCACCGGGAATGGCTACGTCGTTAAAATACCATTGGAAGGTATCAAAAGAACTCAATGAATTTACGGTAAGTTTCGCATTGGGCAAGCAATTCGAGCCTGAAGCGTTGACTGTTTCAAAAACAATTTCCGGCTTGAAGGTAAAACCCGAATAAAATCCGCCAAAGGTAGCGGCAGCGTCGGTACCGTATGAAGCCAAATACAGTTCGGTATCTGAAAAAGCGGCCACATTTCCAGACAAACCTCTGATGGTATAAGTAACATAATCAACGTTTCCGGTCACATTCAGCGGACCAGTTTTAACAACGCCCGGAATGCTGCTGATGGTATTGTAATCGTAGGAAACACCATTGATGCGGAAGGTTAATGTTGAACCAGTTTTGGTAATGAGCGTGATCCGACCGGGAAATGTTCTCGATCCAATTTTGTCGAGTTGCGGAATATTGTCAATGCTGTGCGGTGTTTGGCAAGACAGCGGTGGTACAAAAAACATTTCCTGATTCGCATAAAGGCTGTTGCCTGTATTTACTTTTCCGATATTTTGATAAGCGAAAATATTTTCCGAAGAAGTGATGTACAAATTTCCATTCGCATCATAGTAAGTTCCGTCGAGCGACAAATATTCGCCAGCATTAAGAACGAACGAAGACAAAACGCCATTGATGGATATTCGGGTATTTGGGTGGTGTGCGACCAATAGCACGCGTTCGACCATTGGCGCACCATCGCCTGCGATGAATACATATTTTGTTCCGGTACGTTCTGCATCTACAATCTGATCAAATCCTAGGTCCAGATTCTGAGGTGCATTCGTTCCTGAAAAAGAACCACAATTTACCGCGATATTTTTATCAGATGTAACCAAAGCACCAATAAGCGCATCCCTGTTTGCTTCGCCATCGGCTCCCGATACTGCCATAACAAAACTTTGCCCGCTATTGAGTACGACTGGCAACGGATTGTTCCCTGGTATCGGATTGTTGTACAAACGCGCACCAGGTTTAATATCACTAAATGTAACGGTTGTATTATTTTCTGTAGCCATCACCGACACGAACGTGTACAATGCAGATCCATAAGTACTCGCGGTAGTATTGGTATTTAACATCGAACCAACCCTGAATTCCTTGCCCAAGGCCGCAAGTCCTTTGGAAACTAATGCACCGGCCTGATTTCCGCCACCTGCTGTCACTCTTAAGGATACGTACACCATATCCTCGGCTTCGATGATGTAACCTTTGTTTGAAAGTATGCGGCTTACGCGTGCAAGACTTGCGATTAGTTGTGTATTTAAACCTGTACCAATGTTTTGAATGTAAGGCGTGTCCCGTGAAACTGTTGCGTTTATAGTAGCGCCTCCTAAAGCGATGACTTTAAAATTTACGGGATTTGGACTGGGCGTTGACACATAAATATATTGATCTTCTGCGACTCCCGAAGGGTTGCTTGTACTCGAAAGCGGCGGAATGTAGTGGGTTTTGCTAAATTGTGCAAGGCAGCCAAAATGAACAAGAAGCAACAAAAGAGTAATTTTTTTCATCGATAAACCTATTGTTAAATAGAAGTTTATCTCTTCAAGGCGAAATGTCCTTTAGCTATCCTTCCGTTTTCGAGCGTTAAAATAAACCAATAGTCATCTGCAGGCAAATTTTTTCCGTTAAATTTTCCATTCCAGCCTTTTCCGTTGCCACCAAAATAATACAATAATTTGCCATAACGGTCAAAAACGCTTACCCTGTAATCGGGTTGGTTTCGCAAGCTTGAAATCGTCCAGTAGTCGTTGTATCCGTCGTTGTTAGGGGTGAAAAATCTTGGGTAATCCAATACGAGAATCTCACGGGAATCCATATCGCAACGGCTTTTTACCGACACGTTATATTCGTCTGCGCGAACATTTTCAAACAACGGACTCGCCTGATAATTGGTTCCGTCAAGTGAAAACTCATAAACGGCCGAACCAGAATAATGAATCAGGACAGTGTTATTATTTCCCGACAAATCTTTAATGTCAATTGAAGTAATTTTGGGTGCTTCCGGAGTTTGCACGGTGAATTTTTTGGTCGCAGAACAGGTTTTTTGGGTCACCGTTAGTATATAAATTCCTTCGGGTAAACTGTCTGCATAATAATCCGTACTCACAACAGACGTTCCATCAGACCAGCTGTAGCTGTCGTAAATGTCCGGAACTTCAAGCCTGATTCTTTCGCCGGGACAAATTTCCACAATCTGATCTTCAAAATCTGCAGGCGCAAAAGTGTTGACGATCAAATGAATTTTTACAAGTCCGTAACAATCCGGACCATTTAGAATTTTTGCGTAAATATCTTCGCTAAAAGGAATTCTGTTTTGGTAAACATTGGGTAAAATATTATCCGGATATAAAAACGCTTCAGCTTCACTCTCATAATATTCAACGACCAAACCTGACGGAAGTCCACTTAGCAGATTGGCTGTTGCGTCGCTGAGGCGGAATTCGTAAAGTCCGTCCAACGGAGCGGAATCTTCATCGCAAATTTCCAGAGTTTGCGGAGCAACCGAATGATTCGATAGTGCCAAATTCACAGAAGCGGTACTGTAACACCCATATTCATTGGCCGCAGCTGCATAAACCGTCTTTGCGCCGCTGGAATAATTCTGGAGATTGATTATCGGGCGAATTTGTACCTGTGCGTCGGGCAGATTTTCGTAATAAGTGACGTTGCCCAAATTGGTTGCGCCATTTTTTACAAGCGCGTCGGCATTTGTCAGGTTGAAAGAAGACAACCCGTCATTATCGGGATCACATTGCACCATGGTTGTATTGGCTAAAGCCGGCAAACTCGCATACTCAACAACAATTTCACCAATCGAAAGACAGCCGGATGTTCCTAAGCCCACTTCAACGCGGTAGGTTCCCGGGCTGTTTACGGTAAACAACTCAGGATGTGTCGGATCTGGAACTGGTTGTGGAATATTATCTTTAAACCACGCATATGAATTGGTTCCGGGTTCATTTGCGTTGAGATTCAAGGTTTGTCCGGCACAAACCGGATTATTCGTACTGATTAAACGGTCGGTGCCAATGGATGTTCCGACTTTAAAACTTCCGCCTGCAAGGAAAATCGCCGAATCGTAACGATAGTTGATGTGGTCAGCGATCACAAGTTTAATATGATACGTTACGCCGGGAACAACTGTCGCACGGGCAGTTAGCGGAACAGTTTGTCCGTTAAAATTGATCGGTGCGTTGTTTCCGTTAAATCCGCCAAAGTAAGTTTCATTTTTTGCAATACAGCTGGTGCCAATGGCTGGGCGGATATTGGTTACCGAAACCGGAAGGTTTGTTCCCGGAATTACCGCAAGGTTTTGATAAGTGTCTGTCGTACCGGCTTTTTTCAGAAGAAACGCAAATGCATCCGAATACCTGCAAGGCGCTGTTCCCTGATATTCTTCGGAAGCAAAAATATAATCAAAACTGATTTGGCTTGTTAACGGGATAAAATCAAATTCGAGTACCGTAGCATTGATGGTTTCGCCGCGCATGTCAAGCGCCGTTTCAAGATCGGTATCGCCAACCCAACTCGTACTTCCTTCATCGATCAGGTTGTCGTTTGGGCCATTAGACCTTTTGGCGCGCGCGGTACTCAACACTACGCCTTCAGCAAATTGGAAACTGCTGGATATGCCGTTAAAGTAACCGTAGCTTTGTTCGCCCGGACTAAATGTGTCGCCAGTTACGCTGAAATTCGAAACATTCGCACACGGACTATTAACAAGGACGTTTTCCACGAGTTGCTGCGCCGTGTAAGTATCATCAACCACCACATATTGTGCTGCCGATAAAAAAGGGACAAGGCAAAAAAGGACCAGTAAAATTGCGTTTTTGATGGGAGTCATAACTTCCGCAAAGATACTATAAATCGCGTTTTTTTAGTAATTTATACGACATTAACATAAAAATAACGACCCAGGCCAAAACGATCAGAATTCCATACCAATGGACGCCGTAATCTTTAAAGTTCTCAACGCCAATCTGGGTTCCGATGTTTTTAATGATCGACAACCTCGATATGGGTTCAACGATTAAATTTGACATTGCTTCAAGTGGGAAAAACTGGGTAATGTAATCTCCAGTATCGCTTCCTGGAAAAACCTGGAATGTAAGAATACCTTTCATAATCCCTTCAAGAATACTCCACACCAACAGGAAACCGAGTGCAAATGCCGACCTTTTGACCAAAATTCCAAGGAACAAACAAAAAGAGAAAAATCCGGTGAGCTTTACAAAATACGCAACCAGATATTCCATGTCCGAAAAAATAATTCCGGGTTCGGTATAAGAAGAAAAACTGAGACCCAATACCAGCGACATTAAAAACACAAAAATGGTCGAGCCCAAAGCAAAAACGACAACCGTCAAAAATTTAGACAGAATGAATTCCTGTTTGCTCATGCCGTCGATCAGATTCTGCTTTAGCGTGCCGTAGCTGTATTCGTTAGCCATCATCGAAACGATCACAATAGCCAGAAAGAATTTTAAAATGGCTGCGACATAGGTGTTAAAATGCCAGATGTATGGAAAGTTAAAAATGCCCTGTTCAGCAATATGAAGTTGGAAATTGCCAATATTGAACTTAATCGAGGCGATCAGCGCAATAAAAGAAAGTAAAATGAAATAACTTAAAGTCAGCACACGACTGGCCTTGTTTTTCCAGATTTTTTGGAGTTCTATAGAAAGTAATCGTTTCATTTCTTAATTTTTTGGAGTGAATTTCTGGCTGTTCGTCAATTCTAAAAACTGTTCTTCAAGGCTGTTTTTTCGTTTAACCAAATGGCACAAAATGATACCGTGTTCAAACGCATATTTGTTCAGCGCAATTGCATCAAGCGGTTCTTTGAGATACACCAAAAGTTTTGTGTTTTCTTCAGTGATTTTTTCGACCGAAGGATGGTTGCCAATGACTTGTTTCAATTTCAAATTGTCATCCGACTGTAACTCGAAAAATCCCTGATTCGCCGACATAGCGTCCACCGAACCCGAGTATAAGACTTCGCCGCGGCGCAAAATCAGCACATGCGTACACACTTTTTCCACTTCATCCAATAAATGCGAAGCCAGCAAAATCGTCGTTCCCTGAGAAGCAATGTGTTTGATAATGTCCCGAATCTGGTGAATTCCCTGCGGATCCAAACCATTTGTTGGTTCGTCCAATATCAAAATTTCAGGATCGTTCAAAAGTGCAGAAGCAATCGCGAGGCGTTGTTTCATTCCGAGTGAGAAAGTACTGAATTTGCTGTTCATTCTTTCGGTCAGGCCAACGAGATCAAGCTTCTCCCGAACTTTTGAATAATCGATGTTTTTGATTTTACAAACCAATTCCAGGTTTTCTTTGGCGGTCATGTAGGGATAAAAATTCGGTCGCTCAATAATGGCGCCTACTTTTTTTAAGGCATCGTGCGTTTGCATCGATCCGCCAAACCAGCTGTATTCGCCGGAAGTTTTGTTAACGACATTTAATACGATTCCGAGTGTGGTCGATTTGCCGCTGCCGTTCGGGCCAAGGATTCCGTAAACATTGCCTCTTTGGATTTCCAGAGATACATTTTTTACGGCCTGAACCAAACCGTAACGTTTGTTCAGGTTTTTGATAGAGAGTATGGTTTCCAAGTTGTTCGTTTTTTGATTGTGTATTGGACGAACAAGGTATGAAATTGTTACCGTTGGTTTTTAATCGGAAGAATTAAATGTGCAAATGGCGTTTCTGATGCAAATTGACCAGCGCCTGATTGATCTCCCGGTGTTCCTGCGTCAATGAAATTTTATGTCCCGTAATGTCATTGGTTACCTGAAGATGGCAAACCCGGCATTCAAATTCCTTGAAGTGATCGGTTACAAACCGGATGGTTTTAAATTTGTGTCCGAACAACGCGCACAAAAGTTTGCCTTTGAAAGAATTCTGCTTGTAAGTAATTGATTTCATGCAAAGTATATTTGGGACGATAAACTTATGCAAATGTGTTTTTTAGTCCAAAAAAATCCGATGAAATGCATCAATTTTATTTTTTGGCATTAAAATACTTACAAAACTCAAATCTGATAAATAAAAAAGCGACCTGATTTTTAAATCCAGCCGCCTCTAAATAATTATTGTTGCATAATTTAGCTTTTCTCTTCTTTGTTGAAATAAACCAGATAATAATACATCTGTTTTTCTTCGTCCCAGCCTTTTTCCACAAATTTTTCGGCGCTTTCCGGATTGATAAAATCCAGTTTGATCTGAATGTGCGTGTCAAGATTGATCACGTTTTTGATTGATTTTCGCGCGTCAGAAACTGCAGCGTTTGCAATCGGAAAACTCGTAATGTCTTCAATGCTGTATTTTTCGCCTTTGTCTACTTTGTAGTTCTTAAATTCCGGAATCAGGTCAGGATTGTCCAGCACTTCATTGAGGAAATTCGTTTCTTCAAACTGGTCGTTTTTGGCAAAATAATTCACCGAACGGTTCATGAACATCACTTCTTCTTTTTTATCTTCTGCAGGAAGCACGACGTCTTTAGCGAAATTCTGGCAAAACTTCAAATATTTTTTGGTGATGAAATTTTCATCTTCAAAAGCATCAACTGACAGAAAATGCTCAAGCCAATAACGCGCGTCGTAACGGTTGCTGTCAACGGTCAGGATTTTGTAACCTTCGTCTTTTTTGTAATTGAAAATCAAACAGCCTTTGTCCAGTTTATTCAGGCTGATTCCGTGCTGAAGTTGCATTTCAAGGTTGCTTCCTCTTTCTTCAAATTGTAAAAAGTCAGATTGCAGTTCGCTTTTAAAAATTCCGATCGCATCCACAACATTGTTGTCAATCGTCAGATTTGTAAGGTAAGTGACGTAAACTTCACCGTTTTTAATGTGCGGATGATTCGACTGTTCAAACAAATGTTTGGTGATTCTTTTAGAAACGTCATGCGCATTTGACGGATTGTCGAAAATTTCAGTAGCCAATTTGAACATGTCGTTGTATTCCAGATCAATTTCGTGCGCAAACTGAAAATAGTTTTCTTCTTTTTCACGAAACGGTCTGAAGAAAAATTCTTTGATCAGCGGCGCCACTTCGTCATTCATGTTGAAGGTTTGATCCGACAAAAATAGGGCTTCATTGCGGCTTTTGTTTCCCACGCGGTGAATGGAAAGCGTGTCAATGTTGGTGTTGTACAGGTTTATCATTGTGAGTGGCTGAGTGGCTGAGTGACTGAGCAGCTGAGTTTAATTTGCTTTTAATTTGTTTGCAAATGAAAACATCATAGCTTCTAATTCACGGCTGTCCTCGTAAAGGGGTTTAAATTGAGTTTCGTTAATGTAATTTATATTTTTCGCTATTTCAAGCTGAGTCTGATATTCGAATAATGAACTTATTGCAATGTTTAGAAATCTACCGAAATCCCTGCTGGATTGTCTTCCAAAACCTTCAAAAATATTACTCGGAATCGAGATGCAACATCTTCTGATCTGTGAGGTAAGCCCGAAAATTTCGTGTTTAGGAAATTCATTTGTAATCTGATATGTGTTGGTAACCAAAATCATGGCTTTTTGCCAAATAAACAAGTCGCGGAAAGTTTTCATCTGTATGGAGTTTAAATATATCCAAATGTAATAAAAACTCAGCTACTCAGCTACTTGCTGCTCGAATGCTAATTCCAATTTTCCTCAAATCCGAAATCCTCAAAGTTCTCATTGTCGTCAAACATATCGAGGTCGTCTTCATCCAGATCGTCTTCAAATTCGCCGTAAATGTCATTGTGCATGTCCTCGGCTTCGAAAGATTTATCTCCGGCGTCGAGCGGCATGATTCCGTGGCTGAATAAGGTGTTTGGATAAATTTCGGCGGCAGCAACATCTTCAATCGCAGCCAGTTCCACTAAAAACGTCCACATGTTCAGAAAATCGTACACGTAAATAATCTTAGTACTATCCGTATTTAAAAGTTCCGAAAGCTGGTAATCGCTCATGATTTTTTGTTCTCCCGGAACATCGCCGGTGTCAAAAAGCGAAATCTCATCTTCCTGGTTCCATTGGTCATCGCAGGTGTAAAACGACGCGAGTTCTGTTCCGTCGAAGTCAAAAGCATTCACGATCGCATTGTGGAAATCCTCCAATGTATCGTCTTCCAATATCGCAATATCGCGGAAAATATCTTCTTCCGAGTCGAGAATTACTCTGAATTTATAAACCATAATTCTATAATTTTTTGAAAGGGCAAAGGTAAAATTTATATTCAGTAATGAACGAAAAAGTAATTAACAAAATGTGGTTTTGTTCACCTGTCAAACAACCGGTTTTGGATGCGCGTACGCAATTTGTGGTATTTTTTATGATTTGGATATTGGCGGTTTGCAGTCATGTTGTTAAAAATCAGCGCGACAACCAGCAGAATTAGCGCGCCGCTTAAAACTGGTGAAATTACATACCAATAGCCCATGTTTTTTATCGCCGCCGAACCGCTAACCGCAATCAATGCCGTTGCGCCGCCCGGAGGATGTAGTGTTTTGGTCATTTGCATCAGTACGATGGAAAACGAAACGGCCAATGGCGCAGTGATCCATAAAATATCCGGAACGATTTTTAAAACGGTAACGCCAACAATTGCCGAAACCAAATGTCCGCCAATTAAATTTCGAGGTTGCGCGAGCGGACTTTGGATCACACCATAAACCAATACGCTTGACGCGCCAAACGATCCGATCAAAAAAACAACATCAGAATCGGGAAGTTCGCGCGATTGCAGGTAAGCTATAATTCCGATGCCGACAAATGATCCTAAAAATGCCCAGAAATGTTCATTAAAATCGATCAGGGTTTCTTTGTACAAAATGTACTTCGTTTTCCGGTAACTGCGTTTGATCTTTTTTATCGACATTTTACTTGGATAAGGGCGCTGGAATCGTGTAAACCGTATAAGGATAAATCATTTTTGCGGTGTATTTTGATACAAGGCAAACCAGCAAAATAGGGAAGAACAAAGTGTAATCTCCGGTCAATCCACAAACGAGAAATAATGCAGTAAAAGGCGCGTGAATGCTGGCACTTAGCATGGCCGCCATTCCGATGACCAGAAAATTAACCGGAATCACATTGGCATCAAAAAATGTGTTCAAAACCAATCCGGTCAAAAGTCCCAGAAATGCACCAATGAACAAACTCGGGGCAAATACGCCGCCGTCGCCGCCAGAGGCCAATGTTGCCGAAGTCACAATCGGTTTGATGAAAATCAAGGCCAGGAATGTCAAAGTCAACGTCAATGTCAGGGAAAGATCCGGTTTCTCCAAAATCTCATGGATCGCGTGATAACCGTCGCCGTACAATTGTGGTAAAAGCAATAAAACGATGCTGATCATCGCTGCGCCGAAAGCAATTCGAATAATTTGAGTTTTGGATTTGAAGAAATTCGATTTGAAAAACAACACGCATTTGGTCAGGTAAACAGAATGCATTCCGGCCAAAATTCCGAGGATGATAAAATACGGAATGGCTTTCAAATGCCAGATCATAATGTCGATCGCAAAAAGCGGCTGTTCTTTGGAAACGGTGATCAGTGCAAAAGCGATAAGGATCGCGATTCCGTTGGTAAATAAAAAAACACGAGAAACTTTTTTATAAATGACTTCGTAAGCAAACAAAATTCCGGCAAGCGGACTGCAGAAAAGTGCCGTAATTCCGGCAGAAACTCCGGCGCAGATCAATTCTGATTTGTATTTTCTGAACATGTTTTCTTTCTGCTGGGCAACCGATCCGATCGTAGCAGAAGCAACAACTGTCGACACTTCTATTCCTGTCGATCCGCCGAAAATCACGGTAAGAAATCCGTTGAAAAAATGGGACGGAATTTTATAAACCGGAAGGTTTTTGGTTTTGGAATTGGTACTTTCAAAAATTTCCTTGATGCCTTTATTCTCCTTTTTTTTGAACAAATATTGCCTCAGGAAATAAATGACAAACAAACCGACAGCCGGAAAAATAAAGAAAAGAATCTTGTTTTCGGAAGCCTGAGCAAAGAAAATAGCCTCGTAGTGTTCAGTCAGTTTCTTGAGGGAAATTCCAAGAAAAGCAGCCAGAAATCCAATAAGTGCAGAAACGACTATTAATTTTTGAAAGATAATAAATTGGTAGTTTTTCCTGATTTCGGCAGTAGTTTTCATAAAAAAAAGTTGTCGTACAAAAGTAGGCAAACCATTCCAAAACAGCGAAAAGTTTTAAAAAATTTGGCACCTGGCAAAAGGACAAAATCAAAAAAGGCATTCTGTTACAGAACACCTTTTCTTTTTCAAGTAGCAATTTTTCCCAATTTTATATTTTTGATTGTGTTGCTGTCAGGAATTCAGTTCCACAATTCAAAATTGCTTTTTTCAGCCGAAATTTTGCTTACAGAACTTAAGTTTAAAATTGTAAAATTTCAAAGTCGGTTTTATTTTTCATAGAATTCAATTGGAAGATTATCGGGATCGTTAATAAAGGTAAACCGCTTTCCCGTGAATTCATCAACGCGTATCGTTTCAGACACAACATTCTTCGAATCGAGATATTCAATTGTTTTTTCGATATCGTCCACTTCAAAAGCCAAATGCCTCAATCCGGTAGCTTCTGGCCTGGAATTTCGCTGCGGCGGATTGGGAAAAGAGAAAAGTTCGATCGCATACAAGCCGTTAACTTCAAGGTCAAGTTTGTAAGATTCCCGCTCGGTTCTGTAAACTTCACGTACAATTTTAAAACCTAAAATTTCGGTGTAAAATTTTTTAGACATTTTGTAATCTGAAGCGATAATAGCGATATGGTGTATTTTGTTGATTGATAACATTTGATATTCGGATTAAAAAAAAGCCCGGTCGTTTGACTGGGCCTTAAAATTAAGATTTTTTTCCGTCGGTACACAAACCGACAATTTCATGGAAAATGTTGTGGACTTCCGTCAGTGATTTTGTGATTTCTGCGTCCGGCGCTTTCGACATTACCAATTTATTGAGCGCCTTACTTCTAATCTGGAGTTTTTCGGCCGAGGCCAATATTGCGTTGGTCCTGTATTCCGCAGGAATGTCAGATTTTAAAAGAGCCGAAGCTTTGGCAGACAATTCTTCCGAACGTGCTTTGATTGGATCCAGATTTCCTTCTTCAGCCGGATGGAACGTTTGTGAAATTACGCCGTGGAAATCTTTAATTGCCGGCCATTTGTCCATCGCCGATTGTGCTGTGATGCTGTTTGCCGCAAGTAGAAAGGCAAAAATTGCTAAGATTCTGATTTTCATTTGTTGTGTTTTAAAATGGTTTGTAATTAATATGCAGTTACTTTTTTTCAGGTTGAACGAGCCACCATTGGTTGCCAAACAAGTCTTCAAATCCCGCTGTGTAACCGTAATCTTTTTGTTCCGGGATCATCAGGCTGTTGCATTTTTCACGAAGGCCAAGATCATAAGTCTGATCCACATCTTCGACATAAATAAACATTCCTGCAGGTTTGATCGGGAACGTTTCGGAAGCTTGGGCAAACATAACCACGGCATCTCCAATCCGGATTTCGCCATGCATGATTTCGCCGTTTTCCTGTCTGGTGATGTATTGTTCTGTGGCTTGAAAAACCGATTTTGTAAATTCCAGAAATTCCGCAGAATTGTTCAGGATCAGATACGGCATAACGGGAAGATATTGTTTCGGAATTTCCATTAACGGTTGGTTTTGATTGATTTGACTACTCTAAAATAGGCATTTTTTAAAAACCATTTGTGTTTCTGGCTAAAAAATTTACAAAAAAAACGCATTTCCGGATCAACAGAAATGCGTTTTGAAATGTATTTTAGAGCGACTATCTCAGGCTTGCCCCGAGTTCGTTTTCGAAATTTTGCTGTAATTTGCCCATGATTTTATCCACCTGAGCATCAGTTAAAGTTTTTGAACTGTCCTGGATAACAAAGCTTACCGCGTACGATTTTTTGCCTTCCGGAAGGTTATTTCCTTCGTAAACGTCAAACAGGTTGATGGCTTTTAACAATGATTTTTCTGTTTGTCTGGCGATTTTATAAACCGATTCAAAAGAAACATTTTGGTCTACAAGCAATGCGAGATCACGACGTACTTCAGGATATTTCGGAATGTCGGTGAATTTGATTTTATTCGAGATCAGTTTCAAAACCAAATCCCAGTTGACATTCGCATATAAAACTTCCTGTTTGATGTCGAAATGTTTGAGGATCGATTTTTTCACGGTTCCAAATTCTACCAGAATTTCATTCGCTGCCGAAATGGCAATTCCTTCCGCAAAAACATCCGATTCTACCGGTTGGCTTTGTGTTTTGTCGATACCAAGTCGGGAAAGGATCGCATTGACATAACTTTTGAATAAGAAGAAATCTGAAGTTTTCGGTGTCGTTGCCCAGCTTTCTCCGCCACGGTTTCCGGAAACAAACAGACTTAAATGTTTTTTCTCCTCGTAACCTGAAGGGAATTTGTGGTATGATTTTCCGAATTCGAACAATTTCAAATCTGAATTTCTCCGATTGATATTGTAAGAAACCGCTTCCAATCCCGAGAACAAAAGCGACTGTCGCATCACCGATAAATCGCTACTCAGCGGATTCAGCATTGTCACATTAAATTCTTCCTGAAGCATGTCAGTCAGTCCGATGTATTCCGGAGATGTCAGTGAATTGGCCATCATTTCGTGGAAACCCAACGAATTCAATTGGGTCGCAACAATGTTTTGCAATTTATAATCTTCCGTACGCGGTGAATTTGAAACCGTCGCATTCAGTTTTTTAGTGAAATTGATGTTGTTGTAACCGTAAACCCTTAAGATTTCTTCGATCACGTCAATTTCCCTGTTGACATCGACACGGTAAGACGGAATGATCAGGCCAAGTCCGGCATCGGTCACACTGTTCACTTTAATATCGAGCGAGGCAAGGATTTTTTTGATGGTTTCTTTCGGCAAATCCTGTCCGATTAGTTTCGCCGCTTTTGCGTAATTTAAAAATACCGGAAAATCCTCAATTTTCTTTTGGTAAATGTCGATGACATCCGATGTGATTTCGCCTCCAGCCACTTCCTGGATCAGCAAAGCCGCACGTTTGAGCGCGTATTCGGTAATTGTCGGGTCGATTCCTCTTTCAAAACGGAAAGAAGCATCAGTGCTCAACGTATGTCTTTTTGCCGTTTTACGAATGCTCACCGGATTGAAATAAGCGCTTTCAAGGAAAATCGCATTTGTATTTTCAGAAACACCTGAATTTTTCCCGCCAAAAACACCGGCAATTGCCAATGGTCCTTTTTCGTCGCAAATCATCAGATCTTCCGCGTGAAGCGTTCTTTCGATGTCGTCTAAAGTGGTAAACTTAGTGCCTTCGGGCAGCGTTTTGACCGCAATTTTTCCTGTGATTTTTGATGCGTCGAAAGCATGAAGCGGCTGTCCAAGTTCGTGCAACACATAATTGGTGACATCGACCACGTTATTTTTCGGATTGATCCCGATAGATTTCAGTCGGTTTTGCAACCATTCCGGAGACGGTTTTACGGTGATTCCAGAAATGGTCAAGCCGCAATATCTCGGTGCCAATTTAATATCTTTTACGTCAACGTCAATTTTTAAAGTGCGTTTGTCAATACGGAAATTACTTACCGATGGCGTAATCAATTCGACACTTACGCCTTTTTGTAACAAACCGGCACGCAAATCACGGGCAGTTCCCAAATGGCTCATCGCATCGGCGCGGTTTGGCGTGAGTCCGATTTCGAAGATCTCGTCGTTTTCGATTTTGAAAACTTTGGCAACTGAAGTTCCTGGTTTCAGATCGTCGCTCAAGACCATGATGCCGTCGTGGCTGGTTCCAAGTCCGAGTTCGTCTTCGGCACAAATCATCCCGTGGCTTTCCTGATCGCGGATTTTTCCTTTTTTGATGACAAACGAATTTCCGTCCTTATCATATAATGTGGTTCCAATAGTAGCCACCGGAACTTTTTGTCCAGCCGCAACATTCGCCGCGCCGCAAACAATTTGTACCGGAGTTCCATCGCCAAGATCAACGGTGGTAACTTTCAAACGATCGGCATTTGGATGCTGCACGCAGGTTAGAACATGGCCCACCACAATGCCTTCCAATCCGCCTTTTACCGATTGGTATTTTTCTACAACTTCCACCTCAAGTCCTAAATCGGTCAGTAATGCGGCAGTGTCTTCTGATTTTGAATCAATTTTGATGAATTGTTTAAGCCAGTTGTAAGAAATTTTCATAGGTCATTTTTTAATTAACTTCGATCTGTTCGGCCTCGAAGGCTTCAAGTCGGCTGCAAAGATAATAATTGAAGCTAATTTTTAATGGATAATTGACAATTAAAAATGAATAATTGTGTAACGAAAATGCGGTGCTGTGATCGTAAATTTATCACATTCAAAAACTGAAAATTATGGACAAGCATATCGAAAACCCAGAAAAAGATCCGGAAAAAGATGGTTACAAAGTTCCCGGTGATGGAAATCCGCCAAACGATCCGCCGAAACCCGGAAACCAAAGTTTCGAAGAAAACCCGAATTCGGTGACAACCAAATCTGAAAAAGACATTCCCGGAAAGGCCTTCAATCAAAATGACAAAGCCTACAACGACAGCTCCAAAGCCGATTTTGTGGAAACGGTTTCGAAAATGAACCACGCAAATGGTGAAAACCCAAAATTAGATAATTCTAATAATTAAGAATTTAAATAAACAATCTGCTATTTAAAGCGATATTTTTTTGTTAATGCATTAATAATTCGTTGTTAAATTTGAACCGCTGACTTTTTTATGCTATAACCTGACCGATTTATGCTATTCGGTTACTTATGATGAAACTAATTTTGAGAGAATCAAAAATTAAACATTATGAGTGATATAGCACAAAGACCTGAATTTAAGGCAAAGTATGACAATTACATCAACGGAAAATTTACGGCACCGGTAAACGGTCAGTATTTTGACGTGCTTTCTCCAATTGACGGGAAAGTTTTCACACAAGCGGCACATTCTGACAAAGCCGATCTTGAGCTCGCAGTCAACGCGGCACATGAAGCATTCAAAACCTGGGGCAAAACTTCTGTCACGGAACGTAGTAATTTGTTGAACAAAATTGCGCAGGTCATTGAAGACAATCTCGAATACATCGCAACGGTTGAAACCATTGATAATGGAAAACCGATCCGCGAAACATTGGCCGCAGATATTCCATTGGCAATTGACCATTTCAGATATTTTGCAAGCGTCATTCGCGCGGAGGAAAGTTCGATAGCCGAACTCGATCAAAATACAGTTTCCATCGCTTTAAGCGAACCTTTAGGCGTTATTGCGCAAATCATTCCGTGGAATTTTCCGATTTTAATGGCCGTTTGGAAACTCGCTCCAGCGTTGGCAGCCGGAAATACGGTGGTTTTAAAACCGGCTGAAAGTACGCCAATTTCAATTTTGGTGTTGATGGAACTCATCGGTGATTTATTGCCGCCTGGCGTTGTCAACATCGTAAACGGTTTTGGTGCCGAACTCGGACGCGCACTTGTAACCAACAAAAAAGTATCCAAAGCTGCATTTACCGGATCAACCACAACAGGCCGTTTGGTCATGCAATATGCCACTGAAAACATCATTCCGGTAACTTTGGAACTCGGTGGAAAATCGCCGAATATTTTCTTTCCATCCGTAGCCGATCATGATGATGATTTCTTTGATAAAGCCATTGAAGGTGCGGTTATGTTCGCTTTGAACCAGGGCGAGATTTGCACTTGTCCGTCCAGATTGTTAGTTCACGAGGATATTTACGACAAATTCATTGTTAAAGTGATCGAACGTACCGAAGCGATCATCGCCGGAAATCCATTGGATAAAGCAACGATGATTGGTGCTCAGGCTTCACTCGTTCAAAAAGAGAAAATCCTTTCGTACATTAAATTGGGAAAAGAAGAAGGCGCAGAGGTTTTAACTGGTGGAGACGTGAATAATTTCGGAGGCGAACTCGAAGGCGGTTACTACATTAAACCAACATTGTTTAAAGGACACAATAAAATGCGCATTTTCCAGGAAGAAATTTTCGGGCCGGTTTTAGCGGTGACGACTTTTAAAACGACTGAAGAAGCGATTGAAATTGCAAACGATACGATGTACGGACTTGGCGCCGGAGTCTGGACACGCGACGCACACGAAATTTATCAGGTTCCAAGAGCGATTCAGGCCGGACGCGTTTGGATCAACCAATACCATTCTTATCCTGCAGGTGCGCCTTTCGGAGGTTACAAACAATCCGGAATTGGGCGTGAAAACCACAAAATGATGCTCGGTCATTACAGGCAAACTAAAAACATGCTGATTTCTTACGACAAAAAGAAACTCGGATTCTTTTAAAAATTAATTTGTTGAAAACGCCGCATCGCTCAAATGGTGCGGTGTTTTTTTGAATACTTACACGCAAAATAGAGTTGATACACGCAAAAATAAAATGATGACAAAAATGAAAGCCGCAAGATGGCACGCTGCCAAAGACATTAGGGTTGAAGAAGCTGAAATTCCAACCACAGGATCCAAACAAGTAAAAATCGAAGTGCAATTTGCAGGAATCTGCGGGTCTGATCTTCATGAATATACGCACGGACCGATGCTGATCCCGGTCGAAAAACCGTATCCGTTAAACGGACATCAGGGCACAACGACTCTCGGGCACGAATTTGCCGGAATTGTTAGTGAAGTTGGAGAAGAAGTCACGCATATTAAAAAAGGCGATCGGGTAGTGGTTGAACCGCTTTTCAAAAACCCCGACAGTCCGTTTATCACGAATGGCGAATACAATCTTTCGGAACCTCTGGGTTTCGTTGGTCTGACTTCAAACGGCGGATTTGCAAAGTATACAGTTGTGGAAGATTATATGGTGCACAAAATTCCCGATTCTATGAGTTTCGAACAAGGAGCTTTGGTTGAACCTGCTGCAGTTGCTGTGTACGCAGTTTTGCAAAGCGGACTCAAAATTGGGCAATCGTGCGTGATTTTTGGTGCCGGACCCATCGGTTTGTTGTGTGTTCAGGCAGCCATTGCAGCCGGAGCAACAAAAGTCATCGTCGTTGATGTTGCCGACAAACGTCTTGAAAAAGCCACCGAAATCGGAGCCAGTTTCGTGATCAACGGAAAAAGCGAAAACATTCCACAGCAGATTAAAGAACTTACCAATGGCGGTGCAGATATTTTTCTCGATGCAGCCGGAGTTCAGGCCACTTTTGACGGCGGAATTGCCAGCTTAAAAAATGGCGGAACCGCAGTATTGGTAGCGCTTTTCGGAAAACCAATTACGCACAACGCATTTGATCAGGTCGTTCGGGAAGTTACCATCAAAGGTATTATCGCGTACCGGAATATTTTTCCGCAGGTGATCGATTTGATTGATTCCGGAAGAATGCCCGTCGAAAAATTGGTAACCAAAAAAATCACGCTCGACAACATTGTCACCGAAGGTTTTGAAGTATTGGTTTCAAATCCCGAACAGGTAAAAATATTGATTGACATCAATGGTTAATAGTTAGGTTGGTTAAACACAATGCCTGCAGGTTTCCGGATCTGCAGGTTTTTGTATCTTTAAATAAATTTCAAATGATGAAAAGCAGAATTGACGCAACAGAAAAAGCAAAAGAGCTCATCGCAATACTCAAAGAAAAACACGGTGATCTAATGTTTTACCAAGCCGGTGGTTGTTGCGAAGGCACGCAACCGCAGTGTTTTGAAAAAGGCGGTTATTACCAACGAATGGGCGACGTTTGCATCGGAACGATCGAAGATACCGAATTTTGGGTCGACAAAGATTTGTACGAATATTGGAAACACGCGCATTTTACTTTGGACGTGATCGATGCATTTGGCGTTGGCGGATTTTCATTGGAAACACCACTCAAAAAAACATTCAGGATCGAATACCGCATTTTTACGCCCGAAGAAGAAAAAGAACTGGAGCCTGTAAAATACATCGAATAATCAATTCACATACAGCAATTGGTACTGTTTTGGCGTGATGCCTTCGTGTTTTTTAAACAATCGGATAAAATAATTGCAATCCTCAAATCCCGATAAATAACACACTTCATTGATCTGAATTCCTGGATTTTTGAGTAATTTTTTAGCACATTTTATTTTTTCACTGAGGACAAATTCAATCGGGCTCATGCCGAGTTCCCGTTTGAAAAAGCGGTAAAACGAAGTGGTACTCATACACGCTTTATCGCTGAGGTTTTTTAGCGAAATGTTTTCTTTTAAATTTTTTCGGATGTATTCTACAACCTGCGCGATCGGATTGTTCGGATCGTTAAAAACGCCGTTGTCAATCGATTTTGCGGTTTGTGTTTGTATGATCCGGATCAGCAATTCCTGCAGGCTCAAATCGGCCAGTACATCTTTGGTTGCAGCCGAACTCATGCATTCTTTGATGAGTTTGTTGATGGTCGTGGCCAAATCGACGTTGTTGTAAAAAAAATAATTTTGATAATCCAAATGCCAGAATTGTTCGTGGCCTTCTTTAGGATAACGCTCATTAAGGAAATTCAGCGTTTCGGTAATTTTGCTCTGATCGATCGCCAGTGCAAGGCATTGCGTTGGATTGCTTTTGGTCGCTTCCGGAAAGTCGATTTTCATCTCTACGTTCGACGGAATCACAACGGTTTCTCCCGGCAAATAATCAAATCCAGGATCGTCAAACAAATGCATCACTTTTTTGCCGCGAAGCATGCTCGTCACTACAAGGTCGTTGAATTTTAAAGGAACCAGCTGCGACTCCTGATAGGTTTCGAAAAGATTGAGTTCGCAGTTGTTTAAGGAGTAAACGGTGCGGTTTTCAACCAATGTCTTCAGCGATTTTTCGGCAGACAAAACCGGCGCATGGAGTAACGTTCTGTGTTGGTTCATACAAAATAAGGCTAAGCCTTAAATGTAAGGAATAATTCCCGAAATCGATTTCAATGAAATGCTAAATTTTGAATTTACGATTCCAAATTTACGATTTACAAACGCTGATCACGTAATTCGTACTTCTCAATCGCAAATCAGATCAGTTCTTCGACGTGTTTTTTGATATTTTCCGAAATTTTACGCGTCGGCAAATCGTTTTCATCGTCGCCAAACGGATCTTCGATTTCTTCTGCGATCAATTCCAGACTCGCCAGTACATAAAAGATAAAAACCACAACCGGAACCACATAATAACCCAAACTAAAAGCATATCCGAACGGCAAAGTCATCACATAAAAGAAAATGAATTTTTTAATGAAAGCGCTGTAAGAATAAGGAATAGGTGTGTTTTTAATCCGCTCGCAAGCGCCACAGATATCAGTAAACGACTGGATTTCGGCATTTAAAATAATCAGTTGGTCGCCCGTGATTTTTTGTTGTTCGTACAAACTGTTGATTCGCTTAAACATCTTTTTGGCCAGTTGGTTCGGACGGTGTTTGTGGTGGTCGATCTCCAGGTCCAGATTGTCAAAAAGCTCCTTGCTGACATCGGCATCTTTGAGGTGAATGTGCAAAACTGACGCATAATTCGGAATCATTTCCCTGAAAAAACTTTTGTCTTCATCGGTTTTTAAAATGGCAGCGAGCTTCAGCGCAAAATTCCGGCTGTTGTTCACCAAAGCGCCCCATAATTTGCGACCTTCCCACCAACGGTCATAAGCGGTATTCGTCCGAAAAACCAAAAGCAGCGAAATCACAAATCCAAGCATGCCGTGCATGATCGTGATGTTTTTGATATAACTCTGTTCCGACAATTTCCAATATTCAACTTCCATATAACCCACAATTCCAGAGTACAATCCAATCGCTGCCATAATGGGCAACAGTGTGCGAAAGGTATCGGCTTTGTGAAAACGAAAAATAAAAGTGAACCAGTCTTTGGTGTTGTATGAAATCATGCGCCGTTTGGTGTTTTGACAAATTTAATCAAATATCCGAATTTAAAAAGTCAGGTTTCCGGCTAATTCTTTCAATGAGATTTCAGATAATTTGGCCTGGAATTGCGCGTCGCTGTTGCGTACTTTAGCATTCACATAATTCAATTGCGCGGTTCTGACTTCGATCGTTGTGATATTTCCAATCTTAAATTTGTCCAAAGTGATCTGAAGGTTTTCCTGTGCGATTTCCTCATTTCGCTGTTCGAGTTCGATAAGTTTGATGTTGGTCAGATACGTTTGGTAAGCGGTCGCCAATTGTGTCAATAGCGCCTGGTTTTGCTGTTGGATCAGGATTTCAGAATTTTCAATCTGGATTTTGGCCACTTTTTCCAGACGGTTTTGGTTGAGTCCGTCAAACAAATTTAAGGAAGCATTGAAACCGTAGGAAAACCCGCGCGAACTCGCCTCTGTTGTAAAACCCAAACTCGATTGCGATTCGGCAAAATTGTAACCCGTATTCACGCTAATGATCGGATAACGAGTCGCTTTCACTTGTTTCAATTGCAATTCGGTAATACGTTTGTTGATGACCTGCGCCTGCAATTGTGGGTTTTGGGCCTGCGCCAATGTAGTAAGTTCGGGAAGCGACAGTTTGGAATCGACAACAATCGTATCTGCAACTTTGAAATCGGCCGCAGCATCACGCGCCAGGATTTCGTTGAGTGCGATTTTTGTATTGGCGTACAATTCTTTCTGCCGAAGCATCGCGGTTTCATCGGTATTCAAATCGACCTGCGCATTCAAAACTTCAAGTTTTGACGCTTTCCCAATCGTAAAACGGTTTTGTGCCAATGTCACTCTTTCCTTTGAAATCACTATTGTCGTGTCGAGCGCTTTCAATTGCTGTTGCTGTTGAACCAGATCAAAATAAGTCGTCATGACGTCGCTGACTTTTGTCAGAATGGTTAATTTGAGCTCGCTTTCCCCGAGTTTCTGCAATTCCTTCAATTGGTCATAACGTGCAAACATCCGCAAACCGTCAAAAATCGTCCAGGTTAAACCCACGCCATAATTCAGGCTGTTGTTTCTGGCATTGTTGAGTTCGTTGATCGTTCCGTCATTCCGCGTTTGTTTGCTGTACTGGATTCCGTTGTTATCAACCGCTGTTGCGGCTACTGTAGGCAACATTCCGGCATTTCCGAGTGCCACATTGCGCTGGTCTATCTTAAGATCATTGGATGAAATCTTAATGTCGTAGTTGTTTTCCAATGCCGTTTTTACCGCATCTTCAACAGTTAAAAGTTCCTGTGCCTGCAATGGCAAAGCCAATAAAAACAGGGCAATAAGTGGATAATAACGCTTCATTTACGAATGTTGTTTTGCTTCTTTTTCATATTCTTCGATGTGGTCAAATTCCGGGCGGTGGATGCGTTTTTTGGACCACATCGAATAGATCGCCGGAATCACAAATAAGGTCAGAACCAATGAGAAAATAGTTCCGCCCACGATCACAACGCCCATCCCGATACGGCTCGTTGATGCTGCTCCAAGCGACATTGCAATTGGCAAAGCACCAAGCGAGATCGCCAAACTGGTCATCAGGATCGGACGCAAACGCGCTTCCGAAGCTTCCATGATCGCATCGATTTTTGACTTGCCTTCTTCACGCAATTGGTTCGCAAATTCAACGATCAGGATTCCGTTTTTGGTCACCAGCCCGATTAGCATTACCGTTCCAATCTGGCTGAAAATATTCCACGTCTGCCCGAAAAGCCACAGTGAAAACAAAGCTCCGGCGACAGCCATCGGCACGGTCAAAATAATGATAAACGGATCGATAAAACTTTCAAATTGGGCTGCTAAAATTAAGAAAATCAATAACAAAGCAAGTCCGAATGCGAATAAAGTATTCGAACTGCTCTCTACAAAATCGCGTGATTCGCCGCCAAGATCAGTCGTAAAAGTATCGTCGAGCACCTTGGCTTTGATCTCGTTCATCGCGTCAATCCCGTCGCTGATGCTTTTTCCTGGCGCCAATCCGGCAGAAACCGTAGCCGACATATAACGGTTGTTGTGGTACAATTGCGGCGGGCTGCTTTGTTCGTCAACAGTGACCACATTGTCGAGCTGGATCAATTGTCCGGCGCTGTTTTTTACAAACATCGAAGTCAGGTCTAACGGTGCGGCGCGGTCCTGTTCTTCAAATTGGCCGATGACCTGATACTGTTTTCCGTTGCGCATAAAATAGCCAAAACGTTGTCCGCTGAGCGAAAGTTGTAAAGTTTGCGCGACATCCAAAACTGAAATGCCGAGACTTTCCGCTTTTTCACGGTCGATCGTCACGTTGATCTCGGGTTTGTTGAATTTGAGATTCACATCGGTATTTGAAAACGTCGCGTTTTGGCTGGCCGCTTCCATAAATTCGGGGATTTTTTCCTGTAATTTCTCGAAGTTGGGCGCCTGTATGATGTATTGGATCGGCATTCCGCCACGACGGTTCACCGCAATGGTTGGCTGTTCAGAAATGTTGGTGCGCGCCTCGGCGTAACGTTTGGTCCATTTGGTTAAATCGGCGGCGATTTCTTTTTGGGAACGGTCGCGTTCGCCTGGTTCGACCAAAGCAATCCGGATCCTGCCGCTGTTCACCGACGAAGAACCAAAACCGGGCGAAGTGATCACCAGGCTGACTTTTTTCTCCGGAATCGAGTCGTTGATCAGTTGGTTCAGTTCCTGCATAAAACGGTCGGTATATTCATAAGTCGATCCTTCGGGCGCGGTGACGTTGACACCAATAAAACTCCGGTCGTCGTAAGGTGCGGTTTCCTTTTGCAGGATGCTGAAAAATAAAGCGATCAGTCCCAGACAGATGATGATAATCGGAAAACTGAGCCATTTTCGTTTCATGAATTTGCCCAGCGACTCGGCGTAACCTTTGTTTAATTTGACAAAGTATGGTTCGGTCAGATTGTAGAATTTCGATTTTTTCTGTTCGCCGCCTTTCATCAGATACGCGTTCAGCATCGGCGTAAGCGTCAGTGATACAAAGGCTGAAATTAAAACGGCCGCGCCAATAACGACGCCAAATTCACGAAACAGCCGGCCAACAAATCCTTCGAGGAAAATGATCGGAAGGAAAACCGCAGCAAGCGTGATCGATATCGAAATGACTGCAAAAAAGATCTCGTTCGAACCTTTGATCGCGGCTTCAATCGGCGACATGCCTTCCTCAACTTTTTTGAAAATGTTCTCCGTGACGACAATTCCATCATCGACAACAAGTCCGGTTGCAAGTACGATGGCCAGTAATGTCAGTACGTTTACCGAAAATCCGCAAAGGTACATGATAAAAAATGTGGCAATCAGCGAAACCGGAATGTCGATCAGCGGGCGGAATGCAATGCCCCAGTCACGAAAAAACAAATAAATAATTAAAACTACGAGAATGATTGAAATCGCAAGGGTTTCGGCTACTTCGACGACAGATTTTTTGATAAAGACCGTGTTGTCGATTGCAATATTCAGGTTAATATCTTCGGGAAGTTCTTTTTTTAAAACCTCGTATTGTTTATAAAACTGGTCGGCGATGTCAATATAATTGGTTCCCGGTTGCGGAATAATCGCAAGTCCGACCAATGGCACACCCGAATCGGCCATTTTGGTTTCCAGGTTTTCAGGACCGAGATCCGCGTTTCCGATATCGCTGAGGCGCACCGTTTTCGCACCGTCGGTTTTGATAATAATATTGTTGAATTGTTCAGGTTCTGAAAGGTTTCCGAGTGTTTTTACGGTAAGTTCGGTATTAGCACCTGTCAGTTTTCCAGAAGGCAGTTCGACGTTTTGTTTTTCCAACGCGTCCCTGACATCCGAAACGGTCACGCCATAAGACGACAATTTTACCGGATTGATCCAAAGGCGCATCGCATATTTTTTCTGTCCCCAGATTTGCACACTGCTGACGCCGGGAATCGTTTGCAATCTTTCGGCGATCACATTTTCCGCGTAGTCGCTGAGTTCGAGCGCGTCTTTCGTATTGCTCTGCACGGTCATGGTGATGATTGGTTCGGAATCGGCGTCGGCCTTGGAAACCACCGGCGGCGCATCGATATCCTGCGGAAGGCTCCGAATGGCCTGCGATACCTTGTCCCGGACATCATTCGCGGCTTCCTCTAAATTTTTTTCAAGCTTGAATTCTATCGTAATATTACTCGATCCCTGGTTGCTCGATGAGGTAATGTTGCGGATTCCGTCGATGGAATTGATGGCTTTTTCGAGCGGTTCGGTGATCTGGGATTCGATGATATCGGCATTGGCACCGGTATAATTCGTACGAACGGAAATCTGCGCCGGATCGATCGAAGGAAATTCCCTCACGCCTAGAAAAGTGTACCCAATGATTCCGAATAAAATGATCGTTAAGTTGATTACGATCGTAAAAACGGGCCTTTTGATGCTTAAAGTGGATAAACTCATTTTAATTTGTTCTTGCTGGCGAAACCACTTTTACTTTGACAGGCGCATCTTTTTTGAGCGACATTACTCCGGTGGTCAAAACCGTGTCACCAGCTTTTAATCCCGAAAGGATCAGGATGTCTTTAGCCGTTCTTGTGGCTGTTTCAACCATGACTTCTTTGGCTTTTCCGTTGCTGCTGATGAATACTTTTTTGCCGTTTTGAACCGGAACAATTGATTCGGTCGGCACAGTGAGCGCGTCTTTGATCGTGGCCAACGGCAATTCGACATTTGCAAAAGTTCCCGGTAATAATTTTCCGTTTTTGTTTTGTGCCAACGCACGGATCTGCAACGTTCTCGTATCTACGGAAACTTCAGGTTCCAATGCATAGATTTTGCCAGTATATTTTTCTTTTGATCCCGCGACTGTGAAGGTTATGCTCGAATTGACATTCATCTGCGAAGCGTATTTTTCAGGGATCGAAAACGTAATTTTAAGCTGCTGGCTGTTGACCAGTTTTGCGATCAGGTTTTCAGGTGTGACATAGGTTCCGGGCGAAATCGAGCGCAAACCGATCTTTCCCGAAAATGGCGCACGTACCGAAGTTTTGGTAATTTGTGCATTGATGAGTTGGGTTTGCGCCTGCGCGGATTTGAAATCGGCGCGCGCAATATCATATTCTTCCTGGCTGATGGCTTGTTTTTCGAGCAACAATTTGGCGCGTCTTTCATTTTCCGAAGCCAGTCCTTGTTTGGTCGCCATTTCAGCGCGCTGGGCACGCAATTCAATGTCGTTGACTTTTAGCAGTACTTGTCCTTTAGTGACATTTGTCCCTTCTTTGAAATAAATGCCTTCGACAATTCCGGAAACTTCACTGCGAATTTCCACTTGTTCGTCGGCTTCAATTGAGCCCGAAAGTGACAGGTCATTTGCGAAAGTCTGCGGTTTTAAAACCACTCCGTTTACGGCCATTGGCTTTTTCGGGCCTTTGTCTTTGGCATCACTATTTTCACTTTTATTTTCAGTAATCCTGTAGGCAATCAAAGCGCCAATTCCCAAAACAATTAAGGCGTAAACGATGTATTTTATTTTCATATAATGGTAAAAATGAAGGCTGAGCCGCTAAATATTAGTGTAGAACAAATCTAAACGGAATAATCCAAAATAATTTGTTGCGCATTCATATTTAACATTTGTGAGATATCTTTTAACTTTTGCTAACTGATGTAGTTCCAGATGTTTTTCTTCTTGGTCATTTCGATGAAAACATTCCGCATTTGCTGATGTTCTGGTTTTGCCATCGGCGCGTCATCTTTTAACAACAGAACTGCATAATTTCGTGCGAGTTGCAAGATGTCTTTATCCCGGACAATGTCGGCGATTTGCAGGTTGAGTACACCGCTTTGCTGTGTTCCCATGATATCGCCCGGGCCACGGAGTTTGAGGTCGACTTCTGCAATTTCGAAACCGTCATTGGTGCGCACCATCGTTTCCATCCGGATTTTGCTGTCGGCAGATAATTTTTGGGAAGTCATCAAAATGCAATAACTCTGTTCGGCGCCACGGCCTACGCGACCGCGCAACTGATGCAGTTGTGACAACCCGAAACGTTCTGCGCTTTCGATGATCATCACGCTCGCATTCGGAATATTGACGCCCACTTCAATCACAGTCGTTGCTACCATGATATCGGTTTTGCCTTCGGAAAAGCGTTTCATCTCGGCATCTTTATCAGCGGGTTTCATTTTTCCGTGAACGATGGAAATGGCGTATTTCGGCAACGGAAAATCACGAGATAAACTTTCATAACCATCCATCAAATCTTTATAATCCATTTTTTCAGATTCCTGGATCAGCGGATAAACAATATAAATCTGGCGGCCTTTCGCAATTTCATCAGCGATGAATTTCCAAACTTTGAGGCGGTTGCTGTCGAATCGGTGTACTGTTTGAATCGGTTTTCGCCCGGGCGGCAATTCGTCGATCACAGAAATGTCGAGATCGCCATACAAACTCATCGCTAAAGTACGCGGAATTGGCGTCGCAGTCATCACCAGAACATGCGGCGGAATATCGTTTTTTCGCCACAATTTAGACCGTTGCTCCACGCCAAAACGGTGCTGCTCGTCAATAATCGCCAAACCCAAATTTTGAAATTTTACCTTATCTTCAAGCAGCGCATGGGTGCCGATGAGAATATCCAGACTTCCATCTTCAAGCGCTTCATGTATGATTTTGCGCTCTGCGGTTTTGACGGATCCGGTCAGTATTTTTATGGTAATGTTAAGGTCTTTCGCGAGTTCGGTCAGGCCCGAAAAATGCTGGTTGGCCAGGATTTCCGTTGGCGCCATCAGACAGCTTTGGAACCCGTTGTCTTTGGCCAGAAGCATACTCATTAACGCGACAATCGTTTTTCCCGATCCCACATCGCCTTGCAGCATGCGGTTCATTTGCGCGGGATTTCCCATGTCGTTGCGGATTTCCTTGAGCACTCTTTTTTGTGCATTGGTCAGATCGAACGGCAAATGGTTGTTGTAAAAATCATTGAAATTTTCGCCGACTTTATCAAAAACGTGTCCTTTGATTTTGTGTTTGTGAACCAGGTTTTTCGTGATCAATTGCAGTTGGATGAAAAACAATTCCTCAAATTTTAACCGAAACTGGGCTTTGGCCAAAATGTCGCCGCTTTTCGGAAAATGTATATTGAATAACGCGGCATTTTTCGGGATCAATTTGAGTTCGTTAACCAGATATTGTGGCAATGTTTCGATGAATAACGCCTGGGTTTCCAAAAACAATTGCTGCATCATTTTATTGATAACACGGTTTGAAATCCCGCGCTGCGTAAGTTTTTCGGTCGACGGATAAACGGGTTGCATCGCCGATCGCAGGCTTTTTTCGTGTTCGGTTAAAGGTTCCAACTCCGGATGCGCCATATTAAACATACCTCCGAAAGCAGTCGTTTTTCCGAAAATGACATACGGCAAGTTGAGCTTTAGATTCTCTCTGATCCATTTTTGTCCCTGAAACCAAACGAGTTCCATCTGGCCCGATTCATCCACGAAAGTGGCGACCAAACGTTTTCCGTTTTTCTGCTCGACGGTTTTGATGTTGATGATTTTTCCAACAACCTGAACTTCAGTATTGCTGTTTTGCAATTCGTTGATCTTGTAATAACGCGTGCGGTCAATGTACCGGTTCGGATAAAAATTGATCAGATCCTGGTATTTAAAAATCCCGAGTTCCTTTCGCAGCAATTCGCCACGCGCCGGGCCAACGCCTTTGAGGTATTCGATCGGGGTTTGCAGGAGGTTGTTCATCGGATCATCAGGATATTCAAGGCGAAGATAGTTTTTAATTGGCAAATCGTAAAATGAACGAAATCGGATTTTGCTATTAAACTTGCCTTAAACATTATTATTTTTCTGACGAAATCAATAACTTTGGAACTATCGAAAAAACTTCCGCATGAGAATTTATACGCTTTTCCTTTTAGTGATTTCACAACTGTCTTTGGCGCAACAAACCGCCAAAGTCGATTTTAAAACCATATCCGCTGCCATAGAAATCAATCCGGTAAAACGGAATGTTGTCGGAAAAGCAACCTACACTTTCGAAGTGATTGACAAGAAAATCGATACCATTCGCATCGACGCGCAGAAAATGTTGTTTACCAATGTGAAGATCAATAACAGCAGCGTCAAATTCAAATCGGATAAAAAACAACTGCTTTTATTTGCCGGATTCCGAAAAGGAGAAAACACGCTAACCTTTGATTACGAAGCGTTCCCGACACAAACCATGTACTTTGTAAACTGGGATTTCACCAAAGTAAATTTAAAACCCGAAGCTGTTAACGGGCAAATCTGGACGCAGGGACAAGGCAAAAATACCAGCCATTGGTTGCCAAGTTTTGACGACGTGAATGAAAAAGTGGTTTTTAATTTCGACATCACTTTCGAGAAAAGTTTTGAAGTCATTGCAAATGGAACTCTGTTGAAAAAAGTCCCAAACGGTGAAAACATGACCTGGCAATACCGCATGCAAAAACCGATGAGCAGTTACCTGGCGATGGTTGCGATCGGGCATTATGAAAAGCGAACCGAAAAAGCACTTTCGGGAGTCGCGCTCGAACAATATTATGAGAAAGGCGACGAAAACAGGGTTGAACCAACGTATCGCTACAGCAAAGAGATTTTTGATTTTTTCGTACGTGAAATTGGCGTGCAGTATCCGTGGGAAATTTACCGTCAGGTTCCGGTGCACGATTTTTTGTATGCCGGAATGGAAAACACTTCGGCGACTGTCTTCTCCCGTGATTTTGTCGTGGACAGTATTGGCTACAATGATCGGAATTATGTTAATGTCAACGCGCATGAATTGGCGCACCAATGGTTTGGCGATCTGGTCACTGCGAAATCGGGCAAGGACCATTGGCTACAGGAAGGTTTTGCGACGTATTATGCGCTTTTGGCCGAACGTGAAGTTTTTGGCGACGATTATTTTTACAACAAATTGTACAATACTTCGCGACAGCTTGAAGATGCTGCAAAAACCGATACGATTCCGGTGATGAATGAAAAGGCGAGTTCGCTGGCTTTTTACCAAAAAGGTGCCTGGGCTTTACACGCAATCCGGGAAAATATCGGCAGGGAAAAGTTCAATCAGGCGGTCAAAAATTATCTGGACAAATTTGCGTTCCAAAATGTAACGACTGCCGATTTTTTAGCGGAAGTCAAAAATGTTTCGGGTTTCGATACAGATGCATTTCGGAAGACCTGGCTTGAATCGCCCGGATTTCCATCTGCGGAAGCGGTAAAATTGTTGCAGAAAAGCGAGCTGATGAAGCAGTACCTAAAACTGCGCGACCAACCGTTATTCCTGACGAAAGACAAAGGCGAAATCATCAGACTGATGCAAAGCGACGTCTATTATCCGGTTAAAGAATTGCTCGTGTACCAATCGGTTTCGCATCCGTTTGAGATGAAATCGGCTTTGCTTGAAGCAGCATTAAAAACCAATGATTTGCATGTGCGCCAGGCTGTCGCGGCTTCAATGAAGGAAATTCCCGAAAGTTTCCGTGCACAATACGAGGCGTTGCTGAACGACAAATCATACGAAACCCAGGAAATCGCGTTATTCAATTTGTGGAACCAGTTTCCTGCAGAGCGCAACCGTTACCTGACTATATCGAAGGATTGGGAAGGATTTCAGGATAAAAACCTGAGACTTTTGCATTTGTCGCTGGCGTTTGTAACGCTTAAAGAGCAGCCGGCAAAAGCCAAAATTTATCAGGAATTGCTTTCCTACACCGGAACCAATTATGATTCGACCTTACAGCAAAACGCTTTGGAACGGCTGCTTAGCCTGGAATTTTATACCGAAGATGTATTTAGAAGCCTGGCATACGGAACCGGAAACCACCGCTGGCAATTTGTCAAATTTTCGAAAGACAACATCCGCAAGCTTTTAAAAGAGAAAAAATACCGTGACATTTTTATAAAGATCAGGGGCGAACTTCCGGTTCGTGAGAAAACCCAACTGCAACGATTACTTGAAGAATAAGCTATGAAAAAAATATGAGGGCGCTGGTGATTTCCGGTGGCGGAAGCAAAGGCGCGTTTGCCGGCGGCGTGGCACAATACCTGATCCAGGAAAACAAACACGAATATGATTTGCTTTTGGGAACATCGACCGGAAGTTTGCTGATTCCGCACCTGGCACTCGGAAACGTCGAGAAAATTTATGGTATTTATACGAACGTCGACATGCACAAAATTTTCAACATCAATCCGTTTGTCGTAAAGACGAAAAATGGGATCGAAACGGTTTCCATCAACCATTATAATGTCATCCGGCAGTTTTTTAAGAAGAAGCGTACCTTTGGCGAAAGTCAGCATTTGCGCAAATACATTCGGGAAAATTTTTCGCTATCGGAATTCAACCAACTCAAATCTTCCAAATGCAGTATTGTTGTAGCGGTGACCAATTTGTCGAAGAACGAAGCCGAATACAAGTGCATTCGCGATTTTGACTATGACGAGTTTTGCGACTGGATCTGGATTTCGTGCAACTATATTCCGTTTATGAGTTTGGTGGAAAAAATGGCAGCGAATATGGCGATGGCGGATTCTCGAGCCTGGTTCCAATTCGGGAAGCGATACAACGCGGCGCGACGGAGATCGACGTAGTGATTTTGGAAACTGAGGTTCAGACCGCACCGAGGGTTATTGGTAAAAATCCATTTTCGCTGATGGTCGATTTGTTTGCGACTTTACTCGACCAAGTGGAAAAACACGACATCACCATTGGAAAACTGGCGGCAAACAATAAAAACGTGAAGCTGAATTTGTATTATACGCCGGTACAACTCACCAACAATGCACTGATTTTTAATAAAACCGAAATGAAAAAATGGTGGCACGACGGTTATGAATACGCGCAGAATAAAAGTGTGATTATGAGTGAGGTAAAAACGCCGTAAATCCGGAAGGCTTTTTTAAATAATTTCCTTGACCTCGTTTTTGATAAATGAAAGCGCGGCGCTGCTTGGCGTATTTTTATCGAAAAAACTGCTCAGGATCAGTTCGCGGAATTTATCGGCATCGGTAACTTCTTCGTTTGTTGCGGCTTTGCGAAGCATTTGGATCGTGGAATTTTTGGCAGTCGAAATAATCGTCCAGCATTCGTCCGAAATGTAAATCTGCTGGGTCAAATTGTGCTCAAATTCCTGTTCGATCTGCGCGATTACAAAATTGGCGTAATCATTTTTATCATTCGAAACCGGTTTGATCCGGATCAGCAATTTAGAAGGATCGATCCGTTCCATAAATAAGGTCATGCGTTCATAAGCCTGTAATTTCAATGGAAGCGAGCCTTTCTGGTTTTGGCGCATTAATAAGAAATGGCGTTTTTTATCTTCATTTTGAACAAACATTTGAAAGAAATAATAGGCCACGCCGCCCGTGATCAGTGCAGGCAAAGTGTAAAACAACAATTCTAGGATTTTATCTGAAGTCATCTGGTTAATTTTTAAAAGCAAAAATAAGATTTTAGTTCATTTAAGTTCAACAAAAAAAACGCTGATTTATTACAGGCGAAAAAAAATATTTTAACATATAGGAAAAATATTTAAATTAGCTGATAATCAATACAAACCATATGAAATATTTTTACGCCATTCTTATTTTATTCATTTGCTTCAATGCATTCGCGCAGCAAAAGATCGCAACCGGACTTATCAAAGACGCTTCGACCAATGAACCAATAGTGTATGCGTCGGTCGGAATCAAAGATTCGCACATTGGGACAATTTCCAACGAAGAAGGAAATTTTCAGATCACAGTTCCAAACGCAGCTAAAGAAATCATGATTTCCTGCGTTGGATACAAAACCGCCGCGATTGCCGTAAGCGAATTTACTTCCGAAACCAAAACCATCAAACTCGAACCCGACGAACAATTGTTAGACGAAGTGGTCGTTTCTAAAATTCCGATAGAGAAAATCCTGCAGGAACTTATCACGACGTCGCGCGCGCGGTTCAACAAACCCATTGTGTTGCATACTTATTACCGCGAGTTTGTAAAAATCAATGGCAAATATTCGAAGTTTTCCGATGGTTTGCTTGATTATCACATAAGCGGAACAACCAAAAAGAACAAATCAGATCTTATTGTAAAACAAAGTCGTGCCGCGCAATTGTTTACCGAAAAAGAATTGGAGGACGACGAACTTATCGATTTTGATACTTTCCTGAATGTCCAAAAAGGCGTCACCGACAATTACGATTTTACATTTTTAAAGAAACTATTGCTCGATAGCGACAACTATGAAAATTATGATCTCGAACTCAAATCTAAAAAAGACCGCAATGGTAAAGAATTGTTTGCGATTCATTTTGAGCCGAAACCAAATTCGGGCGGACTTTACAAAGGATTCGTTGTCTATGATCCGGAAACGAAACTTATTTATGACATCAATATTGATTTTCCCGATGTAAACCGAAAATTCAAAGAGCGGAATTTTTTGATTGCCCGTGTTACTTTTATGGAAAATACGTTGCGATCAGGATATAAATTGACGGGGAACAATTACATTTTAGCCTATAGCAACTCTTATAGGAAACTTCGCATAACCATCAAAAAGCGCAAATACGACAAAACCATCGAATCAAAAAGTGATTTGGTTGTAACCGATTTGGAAAAAGACGATTTGTCGTATCAAAAAGCACTGGTTTATAAAGAACGTGATCTGTATAAAAGCGGCAACAAATTTTCGGATAAATTCTGGCTCAAAAATAATTCGTTGGTGCTCACGCGCGATGAGGAAAAAATCATCAGCGATCTCGAAAAAACACAAAAAGCGACCGTCCAATAAACATAAAAAGGCATCTCGAAAGGGTGTCTTTTTTGATTCATTTAAATGTTGATAGTTAACAAACATCAGCTATAAATTTCCTGTAGAATTGCTTATTTTTGGACTTTGAAAATGACTATGAGAAAATATATTGACCAGCTTAATGATGCCCAGCGCGAACCCGTACTGCAAAAGGACGGACCGATGATTATCATTGCCGGAGCAGGTTCGGGAAAAACCCGTGTGCTGACCATTCGCATTGCATACCTGATGCATCAGGGCGTTGATGCTTTTAATATTCTGGCGCTGACTTTCACCAATAAAGCGGCTAAGGAAATGAAAAAAAGGATTTCTGAAATTGTCGGAAGCAGCGAAGCCAAGAACTTATGGATGGGAACTTTCCATTCGGTTTTTGCGCGAATTTTACGCTCGGAGGCGGATAAACTCGGGTATCCTTCAAATTTTACGATTTACGATACACAGGATTCTGTGCGTTTGATTTCGTCGATTATCAAAGAAATGCAACTCGACCGTGACGTATACAAACCGAAACAGGTTCTGGGACGGATTTCTTCATATAAAAACAGCCTGATTACGGTCAAAGCGTATTTCAACAATCCCGAATTGCAGGAAGCCGACGCGATGTCTAAAAAGCCGCGCCTTGGTGATATTTACCAGCAATATGTCGAACGTTGTTTCAAATCGGGTGCGATGGATTTTGACGATTTATTGCTTAAAACCAATGAGTTGATCAATCGTTTTCCGGATGTTTTGGCAAAATACCAGGACCGTTTCCGATACATTTTGGTGGATGAGTACCAGGATACGAACCATTCGCAATATCTGATCGTCCGCGCGTTATCAGACCGATTCCAGAATATTTGCGTGGTCGGAGATGATGCGCAGAGTATTTACGCATTCCGCGGAGCGAATATCAACAACATTCTCAATTTCCAAAAGGATTACGATAACGTGAAAACGTTCCGACTCGAACAAAATTACCGATCGACAAAAAATATCGTCGAAGCAGCCAATACGATCATCGATAAGAACAAGACCAAACTCGATAAAATTGTCTGGACTGCCAATGATTTCGGGCCACGTATCAAAGTTCACCGCAGCATGACCGATGGAGAAGAAGGACGTTTTGTGGCCAGCACCATCTGGGAAGAAAAGATGCAGAAGCAAATGAATAACGGGCAATTTGCCATCTTATACCGAACCAATGCCCAGTCTCGCGCGATGGAAGATGCACTTCGAAAACGCGACATTCCGTACCGCATTTACGGCGGTTTGTCATTTTACCAACGCAAGGAAATTAAAGACGTTTTGTGCTATTTGCGTCTGGTGATCAATCCGAAAGATGAAGAAGCGCTCATTCGTGTGATCAATTATCCGGCACGCGGAATTGGAGATACAACTGTTGAAAAACTCACGATCGCTGCCAATCATTACAAGCGTTCGATTTTTGAGGTCATGCAGAATATTGACAAAATCGACCTGAAATTAAACGGCCCAACCAAACAGCGTTTGCAGGATTTCGTCACGATGATTCAGAGTTTTCAGGTGATCAACGAAAACCAGGATGCGTTTATCATGGCCGATCATGTGGCTAAAAAAACCGGATTGGTTCAGGAACTTAAAAAAGATGCAACTCCGGAAGGCATTGCGAAAATAGAAAATATAGAAGAACTGCTCAACGGAATCAAGGATTTTACCGAAGGCCAAAAAGAAGTCGACGGCGCGCGCGGTGCTTTATCTGAATTTATGGAAGACGTCGCATTGGCAACCGACCTCGATAAAGATACCGGCGACGACGACCGTGTTGCTTTGATGACGATTCACCTGGCAAAAGGACTGGAATTTCCTTATGTTTTCGTGGTCGGAATGGAAGAGGATTTATTTCCAAGTGCGATGAGTATGAGTACAAGAAGCGAACTCGAGGAAGAGCGCCGTTTGTTTTATGTGGCTTTGACCAGAGCCGAACACCAGGCGTACCTGACTTATGCGCAATCGCGTTACCGTTGGGGAAAACTCACCGATAGCGAGCCATCGCGTTTCATCAACGAAATCGACGGGCAATATCTGGAATACCTGACTGGCGAGGAAACAAATTACCGTTACAAACCAATGATCGATTCGGATATTTTTGGCGATGTCGACAAATCGAAATTGCGACTGGCGAAACCTGTTGGAGGAACGCCCCCGAAATACATTACGGATAACGAACCCAAATCCAATGTCAGTGTGCGCAAACTGAAACCGATGTCTGGAAATGCGCCAGCTTCGGCAAATATGCCTGACAGCAAACTCAGCGTAGGAAATGTTGTCATGCACGAACGTTTCGGAAAAGGCGAAATCATCAATATGGAAGGCGTCGGTGCCGACAAAAAAGCCGAAATTAAGTTTGAAGTTGGCGGAATCAAAAAGCTGTTGCTGCGTTTTGCAAAACTCGACGTGATAGGCTAACTGACATCTAATAGTTGCGATTGCTCTTACATTCTTATGAGTTATTGGATATCGATTCTGTGACAGAAAATTCACATCTTAAACTAAACGCATCATTATTAATTATCCATTATTAATTGAAATAACATGGCCCAATTTATCAAAATATACGAAGACAAACCCAGCGAAGCCGCCATTGCAAAAGTGGTAAAAGTGCTCAAAGATGGTGGTCTTGTGATTTATCCAACGGACACTGTTTATGGTTTGGGTTGCGATATTACCAATTCAAAAGCTTTGGAACGCATTTCAAAAATCAAGGGAATTAAATTGGAGAAAGCGAATTTTTCGTTTGTCTGTTCCGATTTGAGCAATCTTTCCGATTATGTGAAACAGATTGACACCGCTACATTTAAATTGCTGAAACGAGCTTTACCGGGCGCGTACACATTTATTTTGCCGGGAAACAACAATCTTCCAAAAGAATTTAAAAAGAAAACTACTGTCGGGATTCGTGTTCCGGATAACAACATCGCATTGGAAATCGTCCGCCAATTGGGCAATCCTATTGTTTCGACTTCAATTTATGACGAAGATGAGGTTTTGGAATATTCAACCGATCCGGAATTGATTTTTGAAAAATGGCAGAACCTTGTCGATCTTGTAATTGATGGCGGTTATGGCGACAACCAACCGTCGACAATTATCGATTTATCAGGTTACGAGCCCGTAGTCGTTCGTGAAGGCAAAGGCGATCCGGATATTTTTTAATCAAATATTGGCATAAAAAAACGTCCTGCATATACAGGACGTTTTTTAATTTGTATCAGGAATGAAATTACGGTGTTTGTTTTTTCATTTCTTTTTCGATCATATCGTAAAATTGGTCGATTTTAGGAAGAACGACAATTCTGGTTCTTCTGTTAGTCGCGCGGTTGTCAGACGTATTGTTGTCTACCAACGGAATGTATTCGCTGCGTCCTGCTGCGATCAACTGTTTCGGATTTACGTTGAGTTCGGTTAAAACCCTTACAATCGAAGTCGAACGTTTCACACTCAAATCCCAGTTGTCAAGCAAAACTCCATTTGATTTGTAGGGAACGTTGTCAGTATGTCCTTCAACCATACATTCGAAATCAGGTTTGCTGTTGACCACTTTTGCTACTTTTGCCAAAACTTCTTTCGCACGATCGCTCACGACGTAACTGCCGCTTTTGAACAATAGTTTATCTGCAATCGAAATAAATACAACTCCTTTTTCAACGTTTACCTGAATGTCCGGATCTGAAATTCCCACAGAACTTTTCAAACTCGTTACCAATGCCAAAGTTACGCTGTCTTTTTTGGTAAGCGCATCCTGCATTCTTGAAATTTTTAGGTCTTTTTCTTTGATGGATTCGAGCGCTTTCTCGATATTCTGGGCACCTTTAGTTGACAAAGTTGTCATGTTGCCCATGTTGTTGATCAGGTCGGAATTGTTCTTTTTAAGAAAATCCATTTGACCGGCCAACGTTTCTTTTTCGGTAAGACAAGTATTCAGTTTTACAGTTGCAGTGTTCAGTAAATCCTGAATTTCTTTGTTTTTTGCCTCTAACGCGGCAATTTTCTTCTTAGTTCCACAACCGGTCGTTGCAAGCATGGCAACAATCGAAAGTGCTAAAATGACTCTTTTCATAAAGGTGAATTTTCTGGTTTATTGACAAATTTAACATTTATATATCCGAATGGCTAAAAAACGCGACTTAAACTATTGTTAAAATAATTTCTGATACGTCTTTTTGCCTTTTATATAATTGTCAAAAACGATGCTCGTTCTCTGAAAGTAATTTGCATTTTGGAAGCCAACACGTTTTCGGTAATTTTTAAAAAATCCGTTGTAAAACGAACCATGCGCCTTTAAAACGGCCAAAAAAAGTTTAGGTTTTCCTTTTACTAAAAACTGAACAGCAGCAATTCCGTCTAAAATCATCCTTACAAACAACCGCGAAAATAATTGCTTCTTCGGAAGGTTTTTTGTCAGCATAAACATTGAATTTCTAAAATTCAGATACGTTTTTTGAGGATTTCCCTGTTCCAGTGTCGCACCACCAACATGGTAAATTTTGGAACCCGAAATATATTTGGCGTGAAAACCTTTGTTGAATGCACGCCAACACAAATCGATTTCTTCCTGGTGTGCGAAAAAGTCTTCATCAAAGCCATTCAGTTCTTGAAAAACGCTGCTTCTGATAAAGAAGCAGGCGCCGGAAGCCCAAAAAATATTTGTGTCGTCATCGTACTGTCCCTCATCTTTTTCAATCGTGTCGAAAATGCGTCCGCGGCAAAACGGATAGCCATATTTGTCAATAAAACCGCCTGCAGCGCCCGCATATTCGAAATGATCTTTGCGTTTAAAATCGAGTATTTTCGGTTGGACGATTGCAGTTTCCGGTTCGTTTTGAAAAGTTTCAATAATTGGTTTGAGCCAATTTTCGGTTACTTCAACATCCGAATTCACCAGGGCAAAAATATCTGCAGCCAAATGTTTCAAAGCTTCGTTATATCCTTTGGCGAAACCGTAATTTGCATCGTTTTGGATAATTTTTACAGTCGGGAATTGTGACTTCACGATTTGAACTGAATCGTCAGAAGAATCGTTGTCTGCCAAGTAAATATCCGCTTCAGGCGAAAATGCCACAACCGATGGCAAGAAGTGCTGCAACAAGCCAGCGCCATTCCAGTTTAATATAACGACCGCTATTTGCATGGTTTTGATGTTGCGTATTCCGGCAATTCGGCGAGGAAATTGTATTTTTCATTTTGGTAATCCATTTCACAAAAGTAGTGATTCAGACCGTTGGTTACCATCAGCAATTGAGATTGCATCGTCATGTTGTATCTGGCGATCTGGTCGAAAACCATTTGGGAAATTTTGACTTGCGGCGCTTTGCATTCGACAAGGATAAAAATCGATCCGTCGTTGTTAAAAACCACAGCGTCATACCGTTTGGTCAGGCCATTGATCGTAAGCAATTTTTCAACGTTGATCAGTGATTTGGGATATTTTTTTTCGTGCAGCAAAAACCGGACAACGTGTTGGCGTACCCATTCTTCGGGCGTCAGCACTACAAATTTTCTTCGGATTTCATCAAATACCGATATTTTATTGTCAGTATTTTTAAACCGGAAAATGTAGTCGTTAAAATTTAATTTCTGCATGCTGCAAAGAAACAAAATTTGTTCAATAGAAAAGCGTGACATGTTTGAGATTACCGATTAGCCAAATATTCCTATTAAAATTTCGGTATCGAAAAAAAATCGCAAACTGTTTGTCTATTGTGTAATAAATGTCTATTTTTAATCCTTTAAAATCGCAACCCAGGCATTATTTTATTCAAAATAATTCTCACCACTAATACAATACCACTTCAGTATTATGAGATTTATGTTGAAAGTATTTTTTAATAAATATTTTAAACAAATTTCAATTTAGTATGAAACCGCATCGCGTAACATTATTTCACAGGCTTATTTTACCTTCTTTCGACTCCGTCAGATCACTCATGTGCAAGTTTTTATCCGCTCAATCCTGAACGTTATGGAACCAGACGAAAAAACAGCCTTCCAGATTTTAGATTCAGTCAGGGAAATACTGAGTAAAAAGGTCAAACCCGAAAGAATCACTTTGCGTGAAACCAAACGGTATTTGCTGGTCATGCTTGATGAAAATAACTGTCGTCCCATTTGCCGGTTTTACCTTGACAAGCAGCGTAAATACATGGGAACATTCAATAATTATAAGGTTGAAACCAAACAACGCATCGAAAAAATCAGCGATATTTCAAAATATTCCAACGATTTGATGACCACAGTAATGGGTTACGACAGATAAATCTTACTTGATTTCCGTTCCGTCTTTGATTTCTTCCGAGGCGAGTTTTACCAGAACCGTATTTGCATCCACATCTCCAAAAATCTCCACGCGGTCTTCAATCTCACGTCCTTTCTGAACCGGCAAACGCAGCGTTTTGTTGTTTTCAACTTTCAGTACAAAAAGCCCTTCAGCGGAATTAACGAGTGCTGTTTTCGGGATCACAAACGTGCTGTCGCGTGCGGTTAACGGAAGCAAGACTTCGGCAACCATTCCCGGCAATAATTTTTTATTTGTATTCGTAACGTCCATTTCGACGCGTTCTGAACGCAATCTGCTGTCGAGCGCACCCGACATTCTGGCGATTTTGGCGTCGAAAGTTCTGCCTGGAAGTGATTTTACGTTAAATTTCAACGCGTCACCATTTTTGAGATAACCAGTGTACAGTTCGGGAACGAAAACCGAAAGGCGCAATTTATCCTGTTGCTGTATCGTAAACAACGGCAGTTCAGATCCTTTTCCGGCCGGGCCAACATACGCGCCAAGGTTCACATTTCGCGTCGCGATCACACCATCGAAAGGCGCACGGATTTGCAGATAACTCTGAATATTTTGGATTTCTTTATACGATGCCCGAGCCGCCTGCAACTGCGCGTTGTCCGAATTTTTTCGGGCTTCTGCCTGCTCCAGGTCGTTTTTCGAAATTGTGCCTTCCACTTTGCTGGTTTCCAAAAACCTTTTATACGTGCTGTTGCTTCCGGTAAAAACGGCTTCCTGGGAACGCAGTCTGGATTCGGCGGCGGCAAGTTGCGAACTCACTTCTGGTGCTTCCAAAACCATTAAAAGTTGTCCTTTTTTGACTTCTGATCCGATGTCGGTTTTGAGTTCTTTGACAAAACTGCTTACTTTCGCATAAATGTCGACCTGTTGGAAACCGGTGAGTTCAGCGGGCATTCGCAATTCGGTTGAAATCTTTTCTTTGGATGGCGAAAATGTTTCCATTGGCGGTGCTTTTTCCTCCACAACAGTTTCTTTCTTTTCAGGCGAATTGCAGCTTGTAAAAAGCAATGCGATGGCGGCAGCTAATGCTGGTATTTTGATCATTTTATTTTTCATTTTGCGTATGTAAAGATGAGATGTAATGTTTGCTTTCCTTGTCTTCCGGATCCAGCGATACCGATTGTGTCGAACTTTTTCCTTGTGCCCAGGCGAAGATCATCGGTAAAATAATCAATACGGTAAAAGTAGAAAATAATAATCCGCCAATCACCGCGCGTCCCAGCGGAGCCACCTGTTCGCCGCCATCGCCGTGGCCAATCGCCATTGGAAGCATCCCGGCAATCATTGCGATACTGGTCATGATAATCGGGCGGAGTCGGAGGGAAGCCGCTTCACGAGCTGATTCCAGGGCATTTCCGTTAACTTTCCGGAGTTGTTCGGCATTGGTAACCAATAAAACGGCGTTGGCAATCGACACGCCAACCGACATGATAATTCCCATATACGATTGCATGTTAAGTGTGGAACCTGTCAGCAAAAGCATCAATAATGCGCCTAAAACTACTGCGGGAACGGTCGTTAAAATGACCAGCGAAATTTTAAACGACTGAAAATTGGCCGACAACATCAAAAAAATCACAATCACAGCGACAAGCAAACCGCTTTGCAAACTGCCCATGGTTTCGACAAGGACTTTGCTAAGACCGATGGGTTCAATGAACATACCGCGCGGCAATTCGCCCAATGAGGTAATGCTTTTTTGAACTGCTTCGGATGCTGTTCCCAAATCGGTGTGGTCGATATTTGCGGTAACCGAAATGTATGGCATCGCGCCAAGATTGTCATTCTCACCGTAGGTAAACGAAGGTGTAATCGTTGCAACATCACTCAAAACCGGACGAGAAGCGTTTTTTAGTAAAGGAATTTCTCCCATGTCACTTTGACTTTTCATTTTATTCAGCGGAACCTGAACCTGAACGTTGTAAGACAATCCGGCTTTTTCATCAATCCAGGTATTTTTGTCAGTATAACGGGACGAAGATGTCGAGGCAATCAGCGAACGCGAAATGTCGTTCATGTCAACGCCCAGTTGCGCGGCCCTTGTTCGGTCGATATTGATGTCGAGTGACGGATATTTGATCGGTTGGCCAATTTGAACATCCCGGAAATAATTGATATTGTTGAGTTTTGCGATCAGTTTGTTGGCATATTGCTCGTTGGCTTTTTTGTTTTTCCCTGCAATACGAATTTCAATTGGCGTCGGCGAACCCTGGCTCAAAACTTTGTCGGTGAGTTCGATAGGCTCAAATGAAATTTTCACATCAGGCAATATTTTTTTGATTCGTTTGCGGAAATCGTCTTTGAACACATCCATATCGGCTTCATATTCTTTAAGCGCGACTTGGAAAACGGCTTCGTGCGGCCCGGCAGTAAAGAGGTAAATCGGTGACACGGAAAATAACGACGGATGCTGCCCGACATAAACTGACGAAATCGAAATGTGTTCTTTTCCGACCATTTTTTCCAATTCCTTTAAGGCCAGAATCGCTTTTTCTTCCGTGCGTTCCAATCGCGTTCCGTCTGGCGCGCGAAGGCGCATCTGGAATTGTTCCGAATTGGTTTTTGGAAAAACGTCCTGACCGATTACGTTCAATAGAACAATCGCAATAGCCGTAATTCCGATCAGGTAAGCCAATGAAACGATTTTCCGTGCCGGAAACAATCGGTCGATAAAACGCATAAACCGGTTTCTGAATTTTTCAAAATGGCCAATTTTTCCATCATTGTTGTAATCTTCGCGTTCAGAAAGTGCTTTTTTCTGTCTGCCGGCATCGTGCTCGCTTGTGGCATTGTATTCGGCTTCATCATCTGTAATTTCAGGTCCGTGTTTCGGATGTTCGTGTCCTTTCATCAGCCAGTTGGCCATGATCGGTACAAAAGTCTGCGACAGCAAAAACGAAATGATCATTGAAAAACCGATTGCCAATGCCAAAGGCAAAAACAACGCGCCCGGGATTCCGGTCATCGTAAACGCCGGCGCAAAAACAGCAAGAATACAAAGTAAAATGAGCAATTTTGGAAGTGCGATTTCCTGACAGGCGTCCCAAATCGCCAGCGCCTTGGGTTTTCCCATGTCGAGATGCTGATGGATGTTTTCAATGGTCACCGTACTTTCATCAACTAAAATCCCGATCGCTAGCGCCAGTCCGCTGAGCGACATCAGATTGATGGTTTGTCCGAATAATTTGAGGAATAAAACCCCTGAAATGATTGAAATTGGAATGGTCAAAATCACAATTAAAGCTGCTCGTTTGTCGCCCAGGAACAACAAAACCATCAATCCGGTAAGTATCGCGCCAATCGCGCCTTCGGTAATCAGACTTTTTACCGAATTGATTACATAAACCGATTGGTCGAATTCGTAAGAAAGCTGCACATCTTCAGGCAATGTACTCTGAATTTTAGGCAGTTCCGATTTTAATTTCTGCACCACGTCCCACGTCGAAGCATCTCCGGCTTTCGCAATGCTCACATAAACCGAACGTTTTCCATTTACAAGCGCATAACCCGCGGTAATGTCGGCGCCGTCTTTTACAGTCGCAACATCGCCAAGGTATAAATTGCTGACGCCGCCTTTAAACAACGGAATTTTCTCAAAATCTTTAACTTCTTTGATCGTGTTGTTTGTGGGCGTAATATAGTTTTTATCGCCAATCCTGACATTTCCCGAAGGTGCCGTTTGGTTGTTGATTCGGATTGCTTCGACGATTTGGTCTGGCGTCATGTTGTGCGAACGCAGCAAATCGGGATCGACGTTGACTTCGATGGTTCTCGGGCTTCCGCCAAATGGAGGTGGCGACAGTAAACCAGGAATCGACGTAAACGAAGCGCGTACATAAACATTCGCCAAATCCTGCAATTCGTTGTTGGATTTGGTCTTGCTGCTTAAAACCAGTTGGCCCACCGGAAGTGACGAGGCGTCAAAACGAATGATGAACGGTGGCTGCGAACCTGGAGGAAATCCGGCCTGGATCCTGTTGGAAAGCGCACTGAGTTCGGCGGCGGCCTGCGCCATATTCGTATCTTCATAATAGGTGACTTTCATTAAAGTCAGTCCCTGAATATTTTTGGTTTCGATCGATTTTACCCCATTGGCAAACAATAAAATGTTGACGTAATTCTTGGCGAAATACGATTCCATCTGGTTGGGCGTATAGCCGCCAAAAGGGTGCGCCAGATAAATCACCGGAAGGTTCATTTTTGGGAGAATGTCGACTTTGATGCTTTTTACGGCGCCGATCCCAAAGAAAAACAGCCCGGCCACAAGCACGAGTATCGATATGGGTTTACGAAGGGCAAATCTGATTAAATTCATTTGACGGCGGTTAAAATTCGTTCATAAAAAGGTCAATGTTTCCACTTGCGGCCGCTTTGAGCAGCAACGATTGCCAGACATTTGTAAAGATAATGTCTCGGTCAATTTCGGCGCGGTTCAACGTATAAAATGTCTGCGTGACATCAATCAGGTTGGTAAGTCCGTTTTTGTATAAAGTGGTTTTTTGAAGATAAGCTTGTTTTGCCGCTTCAACCTGTTTTGGCGCTTCAGAATAATTGTCCATCGCAAATTGAATTTTTGCGTCTGCAGCGTCCGATTGGGTTTGCAGTTGCTGATCGATAACATTGTATTCCTCCTGCAATCCTTCGGAAACCAATTTTTGCGAGCTGACCTTTTTGCTGGTGCGCAAGATGGAAGTCAGGTTCCAGGTTACGCCAATTCCGAGCAGGTAATTCTGTCGCGTCGGGTCAATTCCGTCAACATATTTTTCTGAAAAGGAGTTTTGGTTCGACGCATAATCCGAATGAAATCCGGAACCTCTGGTTTGGTACACCCCGAAAAAACTAAAACTCGGATAATATTCCCGTTTGAACAAACGCAATTGCTGGTTGCTATAATCCACGCGGCTTTTGTAAAACTGCAACACCGGATTCAGGCTGTCTTTTGCACCTTGAAGCGACAATATCGACTTTGGGATTTGCGATACAAAACTGCTGTCGAGCTCGAAATCTTTGATGGCAACGCCCATTAAAGCGACGAGTTTATTGTTCTGTTCTTTAGTTTGGTCTTTGATCTGGTTCAGCGAAATTTTAGCACGAGATACTTCGGCGGAAGCCAGCGTCGAATCTACTCCGGCGAGCAATCCGTTTTTTACGCGTACTGCGGCAAGGCGGTGAAACACCTCGGCGCGGGCAAGATTTTTTTGTTGCGAAATCAATAGTCGTTGGCTTGCGAGCAGATTCAGATACGCGGCGGCGATCTTCACCTTATGCTGGAACTTTTCCTGTTCGAGGTCTTTTTCGAAACGCTGGACATCGGCTTTTGAAAGGTTGATGCGCTGTTTCATTTTTCCGAAAGTGAAAAACTCCCAGTTCATATTGACAAGATACAGTGCGCCAAATGCAGCATTCCAGTTCTGTTCAGCCAATGGCAATCCGGACGAAGCCACTCCGAGTCCGCCAAAACCGTACAACGGACCATTTTGCCCGTTCACGGTGCCATAATCCTGTTGCGCGGAAACATTCAGGTTTGGCAGGTATTCGCGTTTGGTTTGTTTGAGCGTTTCATTGGCGGCGGCGGTATATTTTCCTTTGGCTTTGATGGTTCCGTAATTGGTCACACCGGTTTCGACCGCTTCTTTCAGTGAAAGCGTTTGTGAGAAAGCCTGCGAGACAAACATCAAAAGGAAGAAAAAACTAAGTTTTTTAAGAATCATAATCAAATTCCTGATAAATTGAGTTGCAAATTTAACACAGCCGTTCGGTTTTGGATCGCCCAAAGTGACGAAATCCTTTGGTAAAATGACGAATTGAATTGGTCATTAAATTCCCTCAGAATAAAAATTATGTGGTTACTTTGCAGGTACTGAATTTTTGAAAATGAAGTTGAAGATCAACAATGTGCTGGAGAATAAGTGGGAACAGGAAATCGCGGTTTTGCTGTTTGCGTTTACGCTGTTTTCGATCAAAAATGACTGGATCTTGTTTCTGTCGTTTCAGGCTGTTTTGCCTGGAATTTTCTATTTTCTGATCTTGTATTTCCACGCCCAGTGCAACCGTTTTTTCCTGTTGCCGATATTATTTAAAGAACAGCGCCCGATTTTATATTTGCTGCTCACCGCAATATTGGCGTTCTTTTTCTCGGTTTTTCTATATGAAATTGCCAATATGTGGATTTATCAGAGTTCGTCTTTGGCAAAATTCTCACATCAGAAAAGTTATCCGTACCAACTCGCATCGGTTGTCGGAACATTGATTTGCGTACTTGGCCCGACGACTTTACTGAAATTTTACAGCGAACAAAAAAAACAAAGCAACGAAGCGCTTTTGCTGAATCAAATGCAGCTCAATTCGCTTAGAAGCCAACTGAACCCGCATTTTCTTTTCAATACATTTAATACGCTTTACGGAATTAGTCTGGAATATCCCGAACGTACGCCTGATTTGATCATGAAAGTATCGCAGCTCATGCGTTACCAACTCGAAAGCAACGACCGCCAATGTGTCCCGATTGAAGAAGAACTGCTGTTTATCGACAGTTACATCCAACTCGAAAAAGAACGCGTGGGATATCGCTGCGAAATTACTTTTGTCAGTAAAATCGATATTGAAAAAGCTTATAAGATTTCGCCGATGTTGCTGATCGCTTTTGTCGAAAATGCTTTTAAACATGGCGTTGGCGCGATTGAGAACTGTTACGTGCACATTGATATTGCGATCGATCACGGGAAACTGCAACTGAAAATCACGAATTCAATTCCGGAGAAAAAACGCGACGTCATTTCCACCAAAATAGGATTGAAAAATACCAAAGAGCGCCTTAAAATTTTATATCCCGGCGACTACAACCTGGACATTAAGGAAACTTCGAAAAGTTACACCGTAGACCTGAAGTTGAAGCTAAAGAAACATATGGTATGAATCCGAAGAAATGCATCATTGTTGACGACGAACCTGCCGCGCATTATGTTTTGGTGAATTACATCAAGCAAAATCCGCAGCTGGAATTGGCTCAGCAATGTTACAATTGCATTGAAGCGCTGAATTATCTGCGTGACAACACTGTCGATCTGATGTTTCTGGATATTGATATGCCTGAAATTTCCGGATTGGAATTGCTGCAAACACTTCAAAATCCGCCAAAGACCATTTTAACCACTGCGTATTCTGAATTTGCGCTTGAAAGTTATGATTATGGCGTCATCGATTATCTGCTGAAACCCATTTATTTTCCGAGGTTTTTAAAAGCGACCGAGCGGTTTTTATCTGGAATTGTGGCAGAATCAAACGACATTTCGCCTTTGTTTATTCCGGTAAAAATTGACAGTGCCATCGTCGATTTGGCTGTAGCCGATATTTTATTCGCACAGAGTTACGGCAATTATGTGAAGATTTTTACCAAAGCAAAAACGTTGCTTGCAAGCATGACGACGAACGAACTCGAAATTAAGTTGCCATCGCGAAATTTCGTCCGTGTCCACAAATCATTCATCATCGCGCTAGACAAAATTGAAAGTGTCGAACGCGATCAGATTTTAATAAACGGCGAACGCATTCCGGTTGGAATTACCTACAGGCGCGAACTTTCCGAAAGGCTGAAATAAATTAAGCTTCGTCTTTGGTTGCTTTGATCAGCCCGATTCCTGAAAGGAAAAATACCAATCCGAGAATGCCGTAAATGATAATCGACTTGATGTCGCGGTTTTGCCCGGACGTATTTGAAAAAACATAAGCGGTATAAATGAGCCCGATAATTCCCAATACAGTTAGAAGCGACCCGAAAATTCTTTTGATGTTCATGACTTTTGATTTAAGGTGTAAAATTGCGCAATTCCGATTGGCCATGCTTTACAGAATTTGGTTTTAAGGTTGTAAATTTTGAGGCAAAAGCATTTCAATTGCCCAAACCCGCAATTCGTTTAATTAATTCGTACATTTCCGTAAACTAGTTGTAGGTTTAAACTTTTAAAGCATATGAAAGTTTTTTCACTTCCTTTTTTAACGTTGGTTTTAATGCTTTCCTATGCTTTTCCGGGCCGTGCTCAAAAAGTATGGCAGGAGGAAATTATCAAGATCTATGACGGACTTCCGTCGGATATTGTCCTGAAAACACATACAGATGAAAAGGGATTTCTGTATGTTTCCACTCAAAAAGGACTTTCCCGTTACGACGGTTACCATTTTATAAATCATCGCAATATCCATTCGCCGGTAAACAGTTTTTATTACAAAGACAACCGTTTTTATGTATATGATGCGGCGGGATTGTTGGTGCTGCGTTCCATTGGCGATAAGCCGAAAATAGTTGTGCCAAACAATTACGAAGATGTCGATCCAAACAACGATCATTATGACAATTTGTTTGTGGATTCAAGATTGCGGATTTGGTGCAGCGATTTTAATTACATCAAATACTTCTCAGAAAAAAATAAAGAAACCCAGCGTTTTCGCGTGTTTTTGTCCAATAAAGCTGAGGACGAAGCGGTTGTTTTTATGGAACCTAAACCTGGCGATGTCTGGGCATTTACGAAAAAAGGCCTGTTTGTCTGGTCGGAAAAAACAAAAAAAATGATTCCGCATCCATCGGATGTTATCGGTCGGGAATCGTTTCGGACGGCAATATTGTTGGATAAATCTACGATCCTGATGGTGACGACCTCGGGAAAATTATGGAATTATGACATCGAAGGAAATTTGGTAAAACAGGTGTTTGATGTTCCCGCTGACGAACCTTTTACCGGCGGCGGTTTTTATATGGATAGCAAAACCAAAATTCCGTTTTTTTACGGACATCAGAAGATCTTTGCCTTTAACAACGGGAAGTTTTCCGAATTGTATAAAATCCAAAAAGCGCAAATCAACCATGTTTTTGCCGATTCGCTTTCGGGCATGTTGTGGATTTCGTCGACCAAAGGATTGGTCAAACTTTCAAAAACCGACGCGATCTCAAACCATGAAATTCCGCAAAAAAGCAGTACGCACAATCCCGTAATTTCCATTGGACAGGATCAAAATAAGACCATTTGGATTTTGGCTAAAAACAGTCAGGTCTGGAATTACAATCTGCAAAACATCTGGAAACGAATGGCGACTCCGGCCGGAAATCCGAAATTCACAAGCATCGATATTTTTGAAAATCAGGTTTTTTTAAGTTCAGATCAGGGTTTGTTCGCTGTTGCCAATGGTGAAATTAAAAAATTGTCGCTTCCGGATTTGCCAAAAAACAGTCTCATAAAAAAAACGATTTTAACCAAAAACAGGGAACTGTGGTTGCTTTGTGCCGGAATCCCGATACAGCGTTACCATTGGCCAAGCCTTAAAAAAATCACGTTGCCTTTTGAAAATGTACAAAATTATTGGACGGAAAACACCTGGAACGATATCATCGAAAACAGCGACGGTTTGATCTGGATGGCCGGCTGGGCGCCAAAAGATTACGGCATGCACTTTTACAATCCGGTTGCGAATAAATTTATCGACAATTCAGATCTGGAATTCAACCGCAACCGCAATGTGTTTTTTGGGGATTACAACACGCGCATTGGTTTGGGAAAAAATAAAAGCCTGCTTTTTTCAGGTTATGGCGGATTCAACCGTGTGGCTTCGAATGGAAAAATCACGCAAAAAATTGACGTTCTTCAATATCCGATTGCCAATGGCAGGATTGAAGGAATTGCCGAAGACAACCAGGGAAACGTAGTGTTTGCAACCGCTGACGGACTGCACGTATATTCGTCGGCAAATGATAAAGTCATAAGGATTTCACAAATTGACGGACTGCCTTCCGACGATTTGGTTTACGGATTCAAAAAATGCGCCGACGGAAAATTTGCGATCGGAACGGACAATGCTTTCGTAATTGTAGATGTAGAAAAGTTGATCCGTCCCAAACAAACCAACCGACTGGAACTGAGTAGCGTTAAAATTGACGGAATGTTTAGAAATAGCAACGGAAACCGAATCGAATTGTCGGAAGATGAAACCGATTTAAGCCTTAACTTTTCGACTTTGGCTTTCACCGACAAGCAGAAAATATATTACAGGTATAAGTTCAAAGAGGACAAACACTGGAACAATCTCGGCAATACGCCCGAATTGTCTTTAAACCATATTACGCCCGGAAATTACAGTTTGATCGTCGAATCGGGAAATCATCTGGGACAATGGGATTCGAAAAAACTCGGTTTCCTGATTGTAGCGCATCCGCCATTTTACAGATCGAACTGGTTTTATGCGCTGCTGTTGTGTGTGATTATCGGGATTGTGATCGGGATCAACCGCTATTTGCTGCTGCGCCAACGCAAAGAAGCCGATTACCGCCAAAAGCTCAAAGAAGCGGAAATGCTGACATTACGCACACAGATGAATCCGCATTTTATGTTCAATACGCTGAATTCGATCAACAGTTTTATCATCGAAAACAAACGTGAAGCCGCGAGTGGTTACCTGACGACATTTTCAAAACTCATGCGCAGCATACTCGAATTTTCGCAGGAATCTGTCATTTCGCTTGACGATGAAATCCGTACGTTGGGATTGTATCTCGAACTTGAAGCGGTAAGGCTCGAACATTCATTTGATTATACGATTAAGGTAGACAAAGAACTGAAAGACGAATTGATCCGGATTCCGCCGCTGATTTTACAGCCGTTTGTTGAAAATGCGATTTGGCACGGACTTCGGCACAAGCAGGAGCAAGGAAATTTATACATTTCATTTAGAAAGCAGGACGATAAATATTTAAAAATCCGGATTGAAGACGATGGCATTGGCCGGAAAGCCGCAGCAGAAATCAAGAAAAATCAGAATTCACACAAATCATACGGAATTGGGATTACGATTGAAAGGCTTTCGATGCTCGATCCCGAAAATACAGTAAACATAATCGATTTAAATGACGGCAAAGGCCAGGCGACGGGAACTGCGGTCGAAATCACCATAACAATTTAAGACATGATAAAAGTAATTATTATTGACGATGAGAAACATGCGATCGTAACGCTTCAGCATGAACTGGGGAAGTTTTCGGACGTTCAGGTTTTGGCCGTAACCCAAAAAAGCAATGAGGCCAAAGCGCTGATCGAACAACACGAACCCGACCTGGTATTTATCGATATTGAAATGCCTTTTATGAACGGTTTTGAAGTGTTGGAACAGTTTGAAAACATTACGTTCAAAGTGGTTTTTACAACGGCTTACAACCAATATGCGATCAAAGCGATCCGGATGAACGCACTCGATTATTTGCTTAAGCCGATCGATTCTGACGAATTGCGCGCCGCGCTCGACATGTACATCAACAACGAAATGAGTTCGAGCAGCGAGCAAATTCAGCAACTCAGCCAGTTTAATTCGGGGAAAATCACCGATACGCTCGCGCTTTCAACCCAGGAAGGTTTGCATTTTGTAAAAACCGATGACATCATGTATCTCGAAGCCAGCGGCTGTTATACGTATATTTTCATGCACAACAATACCAAACATCTGGTGAGCAAAAATCTCGCGGTGTTTGAAGAAGTTTTAAAAGACAATCCCATTTATTTCCGGCCGCACAAATCGCACATCATCAACCTGAAATTCATCAAACAATACATTCGCGGAGAAGGCGGCGAACTCATCATGCAAAACAATTCGAGCATCACGCTAAGCCGCAACAAGAAGCAGGAATTCCTGGGTTTGTTCAATAAAGTCTAGCAATTCGCCATTCGTATATTTAAACAGGCTGTTCGTATATTGGCATCCAAAAGGTATTTCAGAAAGCAATAATATTGTCTTGTAAATAAAACAAAACTTTATTATGAAAAATCTGAAATACCTTTTTTTGTTGGCAGTTGTGGCATTTTCCTGTTCCGATGACGACGAAAAAAGCGATAATCCGGACGGTTGTAAATTGTTGGGATTAACCGAAACGCATTCGGCTGCAGCCAACAATCCGTGTGCGATTGCAGTTTCCCCGGCCGGATATATCGCCATCAGCGAATACAACGGCGGATACGGGACGCTGGCGAAAATCAGGATTTATACCTCTTACGACAATTTTAAAAACGGAACGGTCAAAACAGAACTTACGGCCGTTTCGCCAGAAGCCATGGTTTTTGACAGTGACAACAATTTGTATGTTTCCGAAACCGAACAAATTGCCGGAATCAAGGTTTTTGACCACATTGGCGACGGCGCGTTTACCCATAAAAAAACAATTCAGGACAACTTCAACAATCCGCGTGGACTCGCTTTCGATGCTCAGGGCAGACTTTATATGGCCAATGACGGATCCGGCCAAATCTTCAAATTTGACGATCCGTTTAACAGCAACGCACATGTATCTATCGGCAGTTGGCTTACCGGAATCAAAGGATTGGCGATCAACGGAAACATCATGTACGTGGCCAATTACATCACCAATGTTGTGACCAGGAATATCTTAAAATCTGATGGAACGCTTGAGCGGATTGATGACTCGTTAACATTGGCCAAAGCTACCGATATCAGTGTCAACGGCAATACGATCGTTGTGACTTCGCACGACAATAGTACCATCACGGTGTTTTCCAATTGTGATTTTTCTGATGAAAATAAAAGCAATTATTCAGACAAAGGCAAAATTTTCGGAACTGCATTTTTAAATTCCGGCAGCATACTCGCCGCTGATTTTGGTTTGGACAAAGCCAAAACATTCAACCTTCAATAACAACGCATTTAAAAAACAACAACACATTATGAAAGCTAAAATCCTATTTATGGCCTTTGCACTTTTGGTAAGCGGTGCGACATTTTCCCAGAAAAAGAAAACTCCGGCGGCCAAAAAAACGCAAACGGTACAAACCAAACAGCCAGTGGCAACCAAACCAGCGGTTCAAAATAAACAACCTGTACAGGATAAACCAACAGTACAAAACAAACCATCTGCACAAATCAATAAACAGTCGAACGCCTCTTTCTACGGAACGCCATATGCACTTCGCAACAGCGGCAGTTTTGACCGCGACACGCATTTGGTCAACATTACTTACGGTTTTCCAAACCTGCTTGATTACACCGGTTATTTCTACAATTCCGACAAATCGGGGATTGGGCCGTTGACAGTAAGGTACGAATTTCCGGTGCGCGATGAGGTTGGCGTTGGTCTGAGTATCTCGGGTGCGACCAAAAAATGGGAATTCGCTAACAATTACAGTACGAAGATTATGGGCATTTCGATAAGTCCGTTGGGTTTTTACCATTTCAACAAACTGATCGCTGTTCGGAAACTGGATTTGTACGCTGGCGTTGGCGCATCGATCGATTTGCGGAATTATAAATATGAAACGGCAAATGGCAATTCTGACGATTCTGATCTTGAAGTGAATCCGGCCGGAATGGTTGGCGCACGCTACTATTTTACAGATTCCTTTAGCGGCATGGCAGAAGTGGGCGAAGGTTCGTATAGCAACTTCAGGATTGGTGTTTCGTTCCGACTTTAATTTGAACTACAGAAAGCAATTTTTTGCAATTGATTTAAAAACTTTATCATGAAAAATAATTTCCTTTTTGCCCTGGCTTTTTCTGCACTTTCCGCTTTTGCACAACAGCAAACCCTGAAAGTTGTAGGGAAAAATTTGACTTCTGTTTCAGGAGAAACGATCGTGTTGCGTGGCATCAATTATCCGATCATCGACGATGGCAGCATCAGTCTGACCAATGCGACGCAGTTTCAGCACAAAATTGACGAAGCGGCGAAAACCGGCGCGAACGCGATCAGAATTCCGTGGTACACAAACGGATCGCATTGGCGCGACATTCCGGGAGAGCCATCAAACGGAACTCCGGGAACTGTGATGGGTTATGTAAACAACGGCCATTTGAGCAATCTCATTGGCTATTGCCGAACCAAAGGCATGATTCCGATTTTGGAAATTCACAACGTAACCTGTTCAGATGATTGGAACGCTTTTAACAATGTTGTGATGCCATGGTGGAAATCCCAGATCATTTTAAATTTGATCGAAACGCATAAAGAATACCTTGTGATCAATTTGGCGAACGAATTCGGAAAAGCGCGCTGGACCGGAAATACCGCAAACGGAATGACCATTTTCAGGAACAATTACAATGCAGCCGTCACCCAAATGCGAACATTGAATGTCAAGGTTCCGATTATGATTGATGCGCCCGATTGCGGACAATCGTCAACCGAATTATTGGCTGTAGCCGAAAGCATGAACAACGCCGATCCTGAACACAATTTGATATTTTCCTCACATGCTTACTGGATTGGTTATGCGCAAACGCAAGCTTTGGTTCAAACGAAACTCAATGAAGCCCAAAACACGAATGTGTGTTACATTTTGGGAGAAGTCGCAAGCACGCAGGATGGTGAAACGCCCGCCGATTGTGGCCTTTATTCGCTTTCGGATTTGTATCCGATTATTTTAAATGAAGCGTGTTCGAGGAATATTGGCTGGCTTGGATGGACCTATACGCTCGACTGTAGTTCGGGACGGCAAATGACTACCAATGGCGAATTCAATACGTTGACTGCTTATGGAAGTGATTTGGTGAACAACAGCGTTTACGGACTCAAATCGGCCGGTGGTTGCGGCGCTACGGCATTGGCTACAGCCAAATTCAGGCAGAAAAATACGTTCTCAATAACACCGAATCCCGCGCGAAACGTCATATCGATCAGCGGAAATGAAGCCATTGAAAATATCAAAATTTTTGATGCGACCGGAAGGTTTTTAAAAAGAATTGATTCGGGTTTTGATCAGATCAACATTGCATTCCTGAAAAGCGGCAGTTACCTCATTCAGGCAGAAATGCGCGGAAATCGTACGGTTTCACAAAAATTATTGAAAGTTTGAGTTTTATATTTTGTTTAGTTTAGTTAGAATTCCGGGCTGTTGACGGTCCGGAATTTTTAAAAACCACTCGAATTTAGGCATTGCAACTACTTTCGGATTAACATTAAAATCAATTTATGAAAAATATATTTTTATTGCTGCTCGCAGGCGTTTTGAGTTTTTCCTGTTCAGATGATGATTCGGCAGACAAAGCACAAAAAGTCGCGTTGGCAACCAAAATCACAACGAGCAATGGCAACGGAACGCCAATTATTTACGATTTCATTTACGATAATGACAGGCGGATTCAAAGTTTTACAAAAACCGATGGAAATTTAAAAACCGATGTCAGTTATGAATACGACGAAAATCATTTGGTAACGGCTTTTACGTTAAAACGAAGTGTTTCCCAGGTACGTTATGTTTTTAAATATAACGACAAAATCCTCCAATCGATAACTGTAGACGATGAAGTCGTTCATGTAAGTTATGATCCGGCAAATCGGATGTATACTTTTTTAGGGAACAATTATACGTTTGCTGACAATGGCGATTTGGCAAAAGTAAATGCCGTCAGCGTTCTTTTTGCAGCGGATAGAAAAGGCGTTTTCAACGCTGTTGGAGGATCGAATTTTCAACTCGTGAATCAATTCACTGATTATGTCTTGTCACAAAATTTGTTTCAGACTATTGGCAGTAAATCGGCAGTAGTCAATACGTCAAGATTGGTAAACAATCAAACCGAAATCACATCTGAAACCACGGCCGATTATGATGCTGCAGGTTATCCGACACATATTGAAATTACGCAACCCAATGGGAATTTAACTATAAAAGCCGATGTAGTATATACGGCCCAATAATCATTTAACAGTTCATTTATGAAAGCTGCGATACTATTTTTTGTCATTTTATTTGGAATGAATTCGTGTAGTGACGATGGATATCCATTACTAGAATCGGAACCCGAAGTTCAGAAACCGCCGTTAGTGTCGAAGCTTACGATGCGCAGATCAGGGCGGAGTGAAATTTTTCGGTTTGAATATGATGAAAAAAACAGAATTAAAAAAATATTTATTGAAACCCCAAGCCAATTCACCTGGACCTATATTTATAATGACGACGACTATGTAGTTACTATCTATGACAGTGCCGGTCCCGAATCGAAAATGGACTTTTTTTATAACGACCAACACATTTTGACCGGATATAAACCTTTTTTTGATGAAATTTCCCCAATCACTTACGATCCAGAAACGCTAATCTATGTTGTTGGGCCAAGTACCTATATCATGAATGCAGCAGCAGATGTAGCATCAACGACTTTTATCGATTATGAATATTCAGGTGGGAAAGGTATTTTTTCAAATGTTGTAGGCAAAAATATCAGCCTGATCAACCACATGATATTGCAACTTCCTTATGTGTGTTCGAAAAAAGCAATTAAAGAAATTAATTTGAGCAGTAACGGAAATCCCGCCTATGAGATCAATACAACCAGTAATAGCGAAGGTGATCCGCTCGAACTTCATTTCATTGGCAAACTGCCAAATTATACTGACATTTTTTTTGACATAGAATATTAACCTGACTTAAGAAATATGAAAAAAGCAATCTTGTACCTTTTGTTTTTAATGCCAATGGTATCGTGTTCCGATGATGACTCTTCGGCCAAACCGCAAGAAGTGCCATTAGTGTCAAAATTGACGCTCGAAACCGCAAATGCTCCCAGACAGACGGTCAATTTGGAATATTAAAAATTAAAGTCAAATGCGATGCAGCGATAGAGTTTCGAGATTAATGCTGCACCAATTACAACAGAAGAAACTTTAGGGTTAATAGTGTTTTATTTTTGAGTGGAAAGCTCCGGTCGTGGTAGTCCGGAGCTTTTTTTATGCCAAATTGTGGTTTTAAAGTATTATTTTTGGAACTCAAAAAAACCTGAATTTCCAAGTGGACGAAGTTGTAAAAATTGTAAACGATATCAAGAACGGCAACATCAGGCCGATTTATTTCCTGATGGGCGAAGAACCTTATTATATTGACAAACTTTCCGATTATATCGATCAGAACCTGTTGTCGGAGGAAGAAAAAGGGTTCAACCAAACGGTTTTATACGGTCGTGATGTATCAATAGAAGATATCGTTTCGACCTGCAAACGGTATCCAATGATGGCCGAACGTCAAGTGGTTATCATAAAAGAAGCACAGGAACTTTCGCGCACCATCGACAAAATAGAAAGTTACGCCGAAAATCCCACCCCAACGACGGTTTTGGTTTTCTGTTACAAATACAAAACGCTCGATAAACGAAAAAAAGTCACCAAACTTCTGGAGAAAAACGGACTCGTTTATGAAAGCAAAAAACTGTACGACAATCAGGTAGGCGAGTGGATCAAACGGGTTTTATCGGGAAAAGGTTTTACGATCGAACCAAAAGCTTCGGCCATGCTGGTGGAATTTTTGGGCACCGATTTGAGTAAGATCAACAACGAACTCGAAAAACTGCAGATCATTTTGCCCAAAGGAAGCACGATCACGTCAAAACATATAGAGGAAAATATCGGTTTCAGCAAAGATTACAATGTGTTCGAACTCCGAAAAGCCATTGGCGAACGCAACCAGATCAAAGCTTATAAAATTGCCAAATATTTTTCCGAAAACCCAAAAGACAATCCGATGGTCGTGACAACAAGCCTCGTATTTAGTTTCTTTCTGCAACTGTTGCAATACCACGGACTCAAAGATAAAAACCCAAAAAACGTTGCCTCGGTTTTGAAAGTAAATCCCTATTTTTTGAAAGATTACGATGTGGCGCTTCGCAACTATCCGATGAAAAAAGTCAGCGCCATAGTGGCCGCTTTGCGTGACATTGACGTTAAAAGCAAAGGTGTCGGTGCGAATGCCATGCCGCAGCACGATTTGCTCAAAGAACTGCTGGTAAAGGTTTTTAATTAGAAAAAAATCGGAAAATTTATCGGGATCAAAGTTTTTAGGGTCTGATAATTTTTTACGATATTAGCACTCCAAAAAAAAGGACTATGGGCATGATGAACAAAAATACAGTTTTAGGCTGGGCCACTTTTATAATGATCGTTATGGGATTGCTGCTTATCGGACTTGGCGCTTTCCGTTACAACGACATCGCAGGTTGGGGATTTGCCGCTGTTGGTGTCGGATTTTTAGCAAACGCCTGGGTTTTCAGTTCGCTGAAAGGAAGGGTTTAGCTATAATATAATTGGAATCCAATCCAAAATCATTACAAGAATAAATACCTTTGCCGGGCAAGGCAGTTTCAAACTTCTACAAAATCAATAACAATTATGTCAGACGATAAAAAAGTGATTTTCTCGATGTCACGCGTAAGCAAAACATATTCGAGTACAAATAAACAGGTTTTAAAAGACATTTACCTGAGTTTCTTTTACGGCGCTAAAATCGGAATCCTCGGATTGAACGGTTCCGGAAAGTCGTCTTTGCTCAAAATCATCGCAGGCGAAGATAAAAATTACCAGGGCGACGTGGTTTTTGCGCCAGGTTATACCGTGGGTTATTTAGAGCAGGAACCAAAACTGGACGAAACCAAAACCGTGATCGAAGTCGTTCGCGAAGGTGTGGCTGAAACAGTTGCGATCCTGGACGAATTCAACAAAATCAACGACATGTTCGGTTTGCCGGAAGTTTATGAAGATGCAGATAAAATGCAACAGCTCATGGACAGACAGGCCGATCTTCAGGATAAAATCGACGCTTCAGGCGCATGGGAACTCGACACCAAACTCGAAATTGCCATGGATGCTTTGCGCACACCGGAAGGCGATACACCAATCAATGTGTTGTCGGGCGGGGAAAAACGACGCGTGGCTTTATGCCGTTTGTTGTTGCAGCAACCTGACGTATTGTTATTGGATGAGCCAACGAATCACCTGGATGCGGAAAGCGTCCTTTGGCTCGAACAGCATTTGTCACAATATGCCGGAACGGTAATCGCGGTCACGCACGACCGTTATTTCCTTGACAATGTGGCCGGATGGATTTTGGAATTGGATCGCGGCGAAGGCATTCCGTGGAAAGGAAATTATTCTTCCTGGCTTGACCAAAAATCGAGCAGAATGGCTTTAGAGGAAAAAGTAGCGTCCAAACGCAGAAAAACCTTGGAGCGCGAGCTCGACTGGGTTCGCCAAGGCGCAAAAGGCAGGCAAACCAAACAAAAAGCGCGTCTTCAGAATTATGATAAATTATTAAACGAAGACCAAAAACAACTTGACGAAAACCTCGAAATCTACATTCCAAACGGTCCGCGTTTGGGAACAAATGTGATTGAGGCAAAAGGTGTTTCGAAAGCTTTTGGCGAAAAATTATTATACGACAATCTGAATTTTACATTGCCACAGGCTGGAATTGTTGGAATTATCGGTCCGAATGGCGCGGGAAAATCGACGATTTTCAGGATGATCATGGACGAACAGAAACCGGATGCGGGCGAATTCACAATTGGTGAAACGGTAAAAATCGCTTACGTCGATCAGGCGCATTCCAATATCAATCCCGAAAAATCGATCTGGGAAAACTTTTGCGACGGACAGGAACTGATTATGATGGGCGGACGACAAGTCAACTCACGCGCTTATCTGAGCCGCTTCAACTTTGGCGGAAGCGACCAGAATAAAAAAGTATCGACACTTTCGGGCGGGGAACGCAACCGTCTGCATTTGGCGATGACCTTAAAAGAAGAAGGCAACGTTCTGTTATTGGATGAGCCAACGAATGATCTCGACATCAATACGCTTCGTGCGCTCGAAGAAGGTCTTGAGAATTTTGCAGGTTGCGCCGTAGTGATTTCGCACGACAGGTGGTTTCTTGACCGGATTTGTACGCACATTCTGGCATTTGAAGGGAATTCCGAAGTGTATTATTTTGAAGGCGGTTTCTCCGATTATGAAGAGAATAAAAAGAAAAGGCTGGGCGGCGACTTAACGCCAAAACGTATAAAATACAGAAAACTTATACGAAATTAATTTTTCAGAAAAATCCCGGCTTTTGTCGGGATTTTGTTTTATTATAAATGTATATTTGAAAACAACAACAGCGCTTTCATGTCCCAAGCAAGAATAATCTTACTACTCATTCTTTTTTACGGAAATCATATTGCGTTCGGGCAACAGGAAACTTTCTACAGCAAAAAAGCGATCACCAAACTTACAGATCAGGCCGACAAATACCTGAGACAATCCAAATTTAAAGAGTCGCTTTTGTATTCGCGTGAAGCGTTGAAACAATCCATTTACATCAAAGACGATTATTTAATTGCGACGGCTTACAATACGATCGCAGGGAATTTTGACGAACTTTCTGAAGCTGATAAAGCGATTTTCAATTATAAAAAGGCGTTGTTTTATGCCAACAGGTCAAAGAACGATTCGATCATTGGCTGGCTTAATAACAATCTTGGAAATATGTATTTCTTCGAGAAAAAGGAATATGACAAAGGAATCGCTTACTACGAAAAGTCGATTGAATATGCCGAAAAAACCAAAGACACCGCCAAACTGCTGCTTACAAACCTGAACATTGCACTTGGTTATTTTGAAGTCGGCGATTTTGACAAAGGCTATCCGTATCTGGATTACATCAACAAACACCATAAAAAGTATGGCGATGAATCGACAGTTGTGTTTTTATACATGCTCAATGGCGTGTATTATGGCAACAAAGGAGAAACGGAAAAAGCCGAACTGTTCTTCGCAAAAGCCATAGCAGAAGGAAAAAAAATCCCCGAAAAAAATGATCTTTCCTACACGTATCAGGAATATTCGAAATTCCTGATGAAGAAAGGCGATTATAAAAATGCCTATCGTTATCTGGCGCTTTATGACGGACTGAAGGACGAAATTTACGATGCCGACAAACTTCGGAAAGCCGATGTCGAAGGTGTAAATCTCGAAATTGACGAATACAAACGCGCACTCAATAAAATCGAAAATGAAAAGGAAATCCAGTCGCTAAGCCTTAGAAAATCAAGGATTATTGTCTTTTTGTTTATAGCAATTGTATTCGTTTTGCTGCTGCTTTTGTATACGCTTTACAAAAACAACAATTTCAAGAAAAAGAAAAATGGCGAATTGATCGTTGCCAATGAGGAATTGGTCGTAGCCAATCTTCGGGCGGAAGAAGCCTCGAGGCTCAAAACGCAATTTGTTTCCACGATCAGCCACGAATTGCGCACGCCGTTGTACGGAGTCGTCGGGATTACCAATATGATTTTGGACGAACACAAAGAACTCGCCGAAAGTCCGCACCTGAATTCCCTTAAATTCTCTGCCAGATATTTGCTGTCTTTGGTAAACGACATTCTTCAGATCAACAAGATTGAGGAAAAACGCATTGTGCTTGAAACACTTGCTTTTAATGTTTCCGACGAAATCAATATTGTGACGAGTTCGCTGCAATTCATTGCAAATAAAAATGAAAATACAATTGTCGTTGAAGCAGATGACAACATTCCGGAATACCTTATTGGTGATAAACTCAGGCTTTCGCAGATTTTGATGAACCTGACGAGCAACGCTTTAAAATTCACCAAAAAAGGGGAAGTTCGCATTGCAGCCAAACAGGTCCGCGTCAATGAAAATTGCCATTATATCGAATTCAAAGTAAGTGACAATGGCATCGGAATCGCGAAGGAAGACCAGGACAAAATCTTTGAAAAATTCGTGCAAATCGGCCGCAAAGACGAAGATTATCAGGGAACTGGCCTCGGATTGTCAATTGTAAAACGACTCATCGAACTGTTCAAAAGCAACATTCATCTCGAAAGCAATCCGCATGAAGGAACGACTTTTAGCTTTGTGATTGGCTTTGAAGCCGACGAACAAAAAACGCGTGAAATCATCAATAATATCGAAGTCGACCTGACATCCAACCAAATTTTTAGCATTCTGGTAGTGGAAGACAACAAGATCAACCAAATGGTCACCCGCAAAATTATTGAGAAAAACAATTTTAAATGTGATGTTGTCGAAGACGGACTTGAGGCGCTTAAAATTCTCGACTCAAAATCGTACGACCTTATTTTGATGGATATCAACATGCCGGTGATGAACGGTTTTGAAACCACCAGACGTATTCGCGGGCGCGGAATTACGACTCCTGTAGTTGCTTTAACTGCTTTTGACAAAGAAGAAATTACCGAAGAATCGATTTCATCAGGGATCAATGACATCATTATCAAGCCGTTTGAACCCGTCAAATTGTTCCAGATCATCAACAGCCAGATCAGTAAAAAAAGAAACGCCGGTTAATACCAGCGTTTTTTGTTTTGTTTCGATTGTGCGGATTTTCGCGATTTGTGTGCGCCTCCGCTTCGGTTTGAATTTTTCTCAGGAGCAGCCACAACTTCTTCGTCGGGACTTCCGGCATGCCACGGATAAGGATGGTCTGAAATCGTTTCCACGTCTACCTTGATCAGTTTTTGGATGTCTTTCCAGTATGGATGCTCGTCTTTTCCGCAGAATGAGATTGCGATTCCGCCATTTCCTGCGCGTCCGGTTCTTCCAATACGGTGTACATAAGTTTCAGGAATATTCGGCAGGTCAAAATTTACGACGAACGGCAATTGATCAATGTCAATTCCGCGCGCAGCGATATCTGTCGCTACTAAAACACCGACTTCTTTCGCTTTGAATGCATCAAGCACGCGTTGTCTTGCCGCCTGTGATTTGTCGCCGTGGATCGCTTCGGCAGGAACGCCTTTCTTGCGAAGTGCTTTTACGATATTGTCGGCTCCGTGTTTCGTACGTGAAAAGACCAGCAAATCGGATAGTTTTTCGTTGCGGATCAAATGATACAACAAGTTTCTTTTTTCGCCTTTTTCAACAAAATAAACGCGTTGTTCTACCTTTTCTGCTGTTGATGAAACCGGGGAAACTGTTACAGTCGCCGGATCTTTCAAAAACATTTCAGCCAGTTCGCGAATCGCAATCGGCATCGTTGCTGAGAACAATAAGGTCTGGCGGTTGTTTGGCGTTAGTTTTACGATTTTTTTTACATCGTTTACAAAACCCATATCGAGCATCTGGTCGGCTTCGTCTAAAACCAAAACGTGCAAATGATCGAGGTCAATGTAACCTTGTTTGTGCAAATCGAGCAAACGGCCCGGAGTAGCGATCAAAATGTCGACACCTTTTCGAAGTTGGTCGACCTGCGGAATTTGCGAAACGCCACCAAAAATGGTCAGTTGCGTCAGGTTTGTATATTTTCCATACTCGTCAAAATTTTGTCCGATTTGTACGGCAAGTTCGCGTGTTGGCGTTACGACAAGCGCACGGATTTGTTTTGCTTTTTTGGTCGAACCAACGATTCGGTGCAACTGGTGAATGATCGGAATGGCGAAAGCGGCTGTTTTTCCGGTTCCGGTTTGTGCGCAGCCGATCATGTCGCGACCCGCTAAAACAATCGGGATCGCTTGTTCCTGAATTGGAGTGGGTTGGGTATAGCCTAATTCAAATACGGCTTTCTGGATACTTTTGGAAAGTGATAAATCTTCAAATAACATATAAATTGTAGCATTAAACATTTGCCTTCAGCGGCAAAAATTTTTGCAAAGATAGGTTTAAAAATTTTAGCTGTGCTGAAGTTGCTTTTTTTGCGCCAAAAACTTAAAGTTCGGCCTGCGCTTTTATGAAATCTGTGACCAGATAACCAATGAGTTTTCCGACGAGGTGGTTGTTTTTCTCTTCGCCCAAATCTGGCGCGCCTTCGCAAATATGAAGGTAAGCCGCATTTTCGCTCGCTCCGAAAAAGTTGACAAACTGCCGAAGCTGTTCAATCGAAAATCCGCTCATGGTCATCGCGCTGCTCGCTATATTTGGAATCGCGTCAAGATCTATTTCGATTCCGTAAGTGTCGTGTTTGATGAAATGGTGCGCTTCAGAAAGTTCGTGTTGAAAGTCCTTTTCATTCCGGATCGCAATTTCGTCATATGTATTGTATCGCACGCGGTCTTCGATTTTTTTAATGATGTCGAGCACGTTTTTGGAAGTGTAGTTCTCGTGTAATCCGAAAATGAAATATTTCTTCAGGAAACCTTCTTCATACGCATACGAAAATCCGTTTCCGCTGTGACGTCCTTCTAAAATCCTGAAATCAGAATGCGCATCGAAGTTTACAGCGTTGATGGGTTTTCCTTTGGCCAAAGCCGTTCCTTTAATATTTCCGTATGCATTGTTGTGGCCGCCGCCAATGATGATCGGCGTTTTGCCTGCGCGTACAATTGTCGAAATAATGTGTGCGACCTCTTTGTCAATGCTTTCGACAAGTTTGCTGAATTCCTGTCGGTGGCTGATGTTGTAAAAATCGAGTTTTTTCGCGGCTTCCATCTCAACAGAAACGTCGAGTTGGCCAAGAACCAAAATCTGGCTGCCTTTGCAAAAACGGTTGTGCTGGATGTTTGCAATACTTTTGATCGCGCTGTCCCAGGCCGATGCTGCTCCCGGACGGCCAAAATTGGCACGAACACCAATGTCTTCAGGAATTCCGAACAGGACATATTTGGCTTCACATTCTTTTAGAAAAGCAGTCGCTTCAGTATTTTTTGGAACAGTCAGCATTTTTTCACCGAACTTGATTTCACCGCTTCTGTGGTTGGTGATCTTCGCAAGGTCGCTGATGTAAAAGGGCACTAACTTTTCCATAAAATTTAATTAAGTCCCAAAATTATAATTTTTTGGATAAACTTACGTTAATATAAGTGTTGTAAAATAATAATATTTAAATTTGTTAAAATTCTTAAAACAATACACTTTATGGAAAATCAAAAGAGCAATTCAAATCTAAAAGCAATAATTGCTATACTCGCCGTGCTTCTAGTAGGAAGTTTAGTTTACATATTTAAAATGACGTCGGATGCGAAAGCGCTTCAGACAGAATTGGTTACAACAAAAGACGACAAAGCGTCTGTAATGAAAGACCTTGAAGAGCTTAAAGCAACTTATGATGCTGCGATCGCAGAAAATACTTCGATGTCTGACGAATTGATCGCTGAAAGGGAAAAAGTAGTTAACTTGATTGCCGACCTGAAAAAATCAAAAAATGATGTTGCTTCATTAAGCAAATACAGAAATCAGTACAATGTGCTTCAGAAAAAATGGGAAGCGCTTGTGGCCGAAAATGATGTTCTTAAAAAGAACAACGCGACTTTAACCGTTGAACGCGACAGTACTGTAATGGTATTGGGAGAAGCGAAAAAATACAATGAAGTGCTTGTTGGACAAAACGAAGAATTGTCAAAAACCGTTGAAAAAGCTTCTAAACTTACGATTTCAAACCTGCAAACCGCAGCTTACAAATTAAGAAGTTCAGGAAAACAAATCTCAACGGAAAAAGCAAGGAAAGCAGATATTTTGAAAATCAGCTTTACCATTTCTGAAAATGCGGTTGCAAAACCAGGAGAAAGAGCTTATTACGTTCAGGTGATTGACGCTAAAAACAATGTTTTGGGCGAAAAGCAAACAGAAACTTTTGGTGAGCAAACTTTAACTTACAGTTTTGTAAGCAATGTAAATTATGAAGGAAAACCGGTTCAGGTTACTCAGGATTTGCCAGGTAAAGATTTCGAAAAAGGAACTTATTTCGTAAATGTTTTTGATAAAGGCGAATTGGTTTCTAAATCAAGCTTTAGCTTAAGATAAGAATCAAATCTCAATAAATGAAAACTCCCGATCATGTCGGGAGTTTTTTTATGTGCAAAAGCGAAAGAATTAAATGAGTTTTCCTTCCAAAATAACACGGTCTATCAAATTGCTGCCAAAAGCATACGGCAACTGGTAAAATGAAGCGATTGGTTTTGTAAGGATCAGATTGGCTTTCTTGCCAACGGTGATGCTGCCGTGTGTTTCTGACAATCCCATCGCATAAGCACCGTTGATTGTTGCGGCGTTGATGGCTTCTTCAGGTGTCATTTTCATTTTGATGCAAGCCGTTGCGATTACAAAATTCATATTTCCCGATGGTGTCGAACCTGGATTGAAATCGGTAGCCAGAGCCAATGGCAATCCGGCGTTGAGCATGTCGCGCGCAGGCGTATACGGAATGCTCAGAAAATAGGAGCAGGACGGCAAAGCAACCGGCATCGTATCGGAATTTTTGAGGATTTCAATGTCTTCAGGATTCATGACTTCAAGATGATCGACCGTAAGCGCGTTACATTTTACTGCTGCTGCGATTCCGCCAATGGCATTGAATTGGTTGACATGGATTTTCGGAACGAGTCCGTATTGTTGTCCGGCCTGCATAATTCGTTCGGTTTCGGCAACAGAAAAATAGCCGGTTTCGCAAAAAGCATCAATGTACTGGGCCAGATTTTCATTGGCTACAGCCGGAATCATTTCGTCGATGATTAAATCGATATACCCTTTGTGGTTGTCTTTGTATTCAGTAGGAAAGGCGTGCGCACCAAGAAAAGTTGCTTTGATCGCAATTGGATAATTGTTTTTGAGTTTTTTGATCACACGAAGCATTTTAATCTCATCTTCAACTGAAAGTCCGTAACCCGATTTGATTTCAACAGCTCCGGTTCCAAGTTGCATGACTTCTTCAAGCCGGATTTTCGATTGCTCGAAAATTTCGTCTTCGGAAGTTTCATGTAGTTTTTTAGCAGAATTGAGGATGCCGCCGCCGCGATTCGCAATTTCCTCGTAGGTCAGTCCGTTGATGCGGTCCACGAATTCCTGTTCGCGATTTCCGGCGTAAACGATATGTGTGTGGCTGTCGCACCAGGTTGGAAGTACCATTTTGCCATTGGCGTCAAGCACATTGAGGTTTTCGGTCGGCGGACAATTTTCCATTGGTCCAAAATCTTTGATCAGGTCGTTTTCGATCAGTAAAAAAGCGTTTTTGACCGTTGGCAGCGTCGACATTTCCACTCCGGAAAGTTTGTCAACTGAAGTTTCGCGAACCTGTAGGAGTTCTTTGATATTGATGAGCAGCGTTTGCATGTCGGATTTTTTGGTAAAGGTAAAAATGGAATTTTAAAAACGCCTATCTTTAGGTCAAATTAATGCGCTGTGAGAAGAGTGAAATATAAAAAAGTGCGTAAAGTACAACCCAATTTTTACGAATATACCGGAGTTCATACCACTGATCCTGTCGAAATGCAACTGTTTGTATACGACGATTCGGGTTATGAAGAATATAAAAAAGTGTCGTTGCAAAGGGTTAAAAAGGAACTCGAAGATCCGTTACAGGCCGACGATGTGAAGTGGCTGAACGTTCATGGATTGTACGAAATTGAACTGATAAAAGGTCTAGGCGAATTGTTGGCCATCGAGCCGTTTATCGTTGGAGACATCCTGAATACCGCGCGCCGCAGCAAAATGGAAGAGTTGGATCAGGTGCTTTTTTTTAGCATTAAATCGATTTTGCCGACTGATGATTATGACAATTTGCGCATTGAGCAGATCAGTTTTTTGCTCAAAGACAATACGTTGATTTCATTTCAGGAAAAGAAAAGCGACTTTTTTACGCACATCCGAGAACGCATCAAAACACATAGCGGCATAGTCCGAAAACGCAAAAACGATTATTTGCTGTATTTGCTGCTTGAAGCCGTGATGGAGAATTTTTTCATCACCATCGAATATTACGAAGACTGCATTGAAGGGTTGATGATTGAAGCCAAAACCAGCGACAAACCTGATGTTTTGGAGCGTATTGAAAAAAGCCGCGAAAATCTGAATTTCCTGAAACGTTCCATTTTGCCGTTGCGCGACGCGTTGTTTTCTTTAAAAAGCATTCACGACGACGACGATTATGACGGAATTGAAAAGGGAACATATACTTTTTTTGCGCGTTTGCACCAAAAATCACTTGAACTTTTGGAACAAATTGAATATGACATGAACACGCTCGACAGCGCCTCGAGTTTTTATTTTTCGTCACAAAGCCACCGGATGAACGAAATTATGAAAATCCTGACCGCGGTTTCAGTGATTTTCATGCCGTTGACATTTATTGTAGGCGTATACGGAATGAACTTCGATGTGATGCCAGAACTGCGCTACAAATACGGTTATTTTATGGTTTTATTTGTGATGTTTTTATTGGTTTTGGGCATGGTTTATTTTTTCAAAAAGAAGAAATGGTTTTAGGATTACAGTTCATCCCTCAAATTCTACAACTCGGTAAGGAATAGTTTTATAGTTTTGTTAACAGATTGATATTTGCTTCATCAAATAACAACAACATGAAAAATATCTTTACACTTCTGGTTTTATTTTGCGCTTCCATGGCTTTCGCACAGCAGACGATTTCCGGAAAAGTAACCGACGAAAAAGGAAATGGTGTTCCCGAAGCCAACGTTTTTATTGAAGGAACTTATGACGGAACATCGAGCGATGAATCCGGAAATTTTAGTTTCACTACCGAGACCACCGGAAGCCAGGTTTTAGTGGTAAGTTTCCTGATCTACGAAACTTCAAAAACAACGATCAGCGTTTCGGATTTTAGAAATAAAACCATCAAACTCCGTGAAAGCGTCAATTCGCTTGATGCCGTTGTCATTACCGCAGGAACTATGGAATCGGGTGATAAAGCGCGTGTTTCGGTTTTAAAACCGCTCGATATCGTTACTACGGCCGGTTCTGCAGGCGATATTGTCGCAGCCTTACAAACTTTGCCGGGAACGCAAACCGTTGGCGAAAGCGGAAGATTATTCGTCAGAGGAGGCGAGGCCGATGAAACCCAAACGTATGTTGACGGCATTCGTGTAGCGCAACCGTACGGATCGACTACGCAAAATTTACCAACGCGTGGCCGTTTTTCCCCATTTTTGTTTAGCGGAATTTCATTTTCTACCGGCGGTTATTCGGCAGAATATGGCGAAGCTTTGTCAAGTGTGCTTTTACTCAATACTCAGGACGAACCCGACCAGAACAAAACAGATATTTCTTTAATGACCGTTGGGCTCGGAGTTGGGAATACGCAAAAATGGGCGAAAAGTTCGTTAAGCATCAATGCAGCTTATATTGATCTGGCGCCTTACCAAAAAGCGATTCCGCAAAATGTAGATTGGAACCGTCCGTTTCAGTCGTTTTCTGGCGAAGCCGTTTACCGGTACAATTTCAACAACGGTTTATTGAAAATTTATGCTGCGTTCGACGCGTCCCGTTTTGACATCAATCAGGAAAACATCAACAGCATCAATAAAACGAGGGTGGATCTGAACAATAACAACTTATATTTAAACGCTTCATACAAAGGAAATTTCTCAGGAAACTGGCAAATGACAACCGGTGTGAGTTATGGTTATGGCCAAAATAAAATTGGTTTGGAGGAAGACGATGTCGAAAATGTAGAAAATGCGGCGCATCTGAAACTAAAACTCAGGAAAAATTTTTCCGACCGCATCAAACTTTCTTTCGGTGGTGATTATTTTATTACCGATTTTGACGAAGAATTTTCAGGTTTTCCGAAAATTGGCTACCATGCCAACATCACAGCGATTTACGCGGAAACCGACATTTTCTTTTCGAAAAAGTTTGCGGCAAAAGTTGGAATCCGAGCGTCGCACAACGATTTATTGGATGAAACCAATGTCGCTCCCAGAATTTCCCTTGCTTATAAAATTGCAAAATACAGCCAGTTTTCATTGGCATACGGAAGTTTCACTCAGGCGCCAAGACAGGAATATTTGAAATATTCGAAATTTTTTGAAAGTGAGAAAGCGTCGCATTACATTTTGAATTTCCAGTTCAGCAAAGACAGGCAAACCCTGCGAACAGAAGCTTACTACAAAGATTATCGCGATCTGGTCAAATACGATACGAAAACGGTTATGTACAATTCGGTTTTCAATAACAACGGGAACGGTTATGCTGCCGGACTTGATGTTTTCTGGCGCGATGGCAAAACCTTCAAAAACCTGGAATATTGGATTTCGTATTCGTACATCGACACCAAACGGAATTACCAGAATTTTACCAGCGAAGTTACGCCGGGTTTTGTTGCGAGCCACAATACGTCGTTGGTAACCAAATACTGGATCGCCGACTGGAAATCGCAGATTGGTTTTACGAACAGCTTCAGCACCGGACGGCCTTACAACAATCCGAATGAAACGAAATTCATGAATGGAAAAACCAAAAGTTACAACAATCTGGCGTTCAGTTGGGCGTATTTGCTGAGTGCGCAGAAGATTTTGTACTTTTCAATGTCGAATGTTTTGGGTACAAAAAACGTTTACAGTTATGAATATGCCAACGATAGAGACCTGAACGGCGTGTACAATCGCAGGGAAATTACGCCAACGGCCGACCGGTTTTTCTTTGTAGGTTTCTTTTGGACCATCAGCCAGGATAAGAAAAGCAATCAGTTGGATAATTTGTAGATGGAAGGCAGAAGGTCGTTTTTGCTTCGAATTACAATTCATCCGTGAAATCTGACAGTTGGGTAGGTTTAAATTTTTAAATGCGATTAACGAACATACATTTGTTTCGACAACAACCACAATAAAATACATTATGAAAAAAGCATTGGTAATATTGGTCATTTTAGTCGGAGGAATCGCTCAGGCTCAGAATATAAAGCTGGAAGTCAAAATCACAGGTTTTAAAAACAGCACCGGAAAAGTAAAAGTCGGTTTGTACAATTCAGAATTTACGTTCCTGAAAACCATTTACAAAAGCCAGGCTGCAGCCATTCAAAATGAAACTGCCGACGTAATTTTTACAGATTTGCCAAAAGGCGATTACGCGGTTTCTGTCTACCATGATGAAAACGAAAATGGCCAGCTCGACAAGAATATGTTTGGAATTCCAAGCGAAGATTACGCCGCTTCCAACAACGCAAAAGGCATAATGGGACCGCCGAAATACGCCGATGCAAAATTTTCGGTCAGTAGCAATTCAAAAATCAATATCACACTAAACAATTAATATTATGAAAAAATTACTTTTGGTTTTCGCCGTTTTATTAAGCGGAATCGCGCAGGCGCAGGGACAGTTTGAAAAAGGGATGGAAAAAGCATTTTCACTTTGGAAAGAAGGAAAATCTACCGAAGCTTCTGCGATGTTTGAACGCATTGCTTCGGCAGAAAAGAACAGCTGGCTCCCAAATTATTATGTCGCATTGGTAAACACTACCGAATCGTTTCAAACAAAAGACAAGGAAAAAGTCAGCGCGTTGTTGACCAAAGCACAAAACGCGATGGACGTAGAATTGGCGAAAGACCCGAACAATGCCGAATTGCTGGTTTTACAAGCACTGGTTTACACAGGTTGGATTGCATTTGATCCAATGACCAACGGAATGAAATTGTCAGGGAAAGTAATGGAATTATACGCGAAAGCTGAATCGATAGCGCCGGAAAATCCAAGAGTTGTCTTTGGTAAAGCGGAATTTGAAATTGGTGGAGCAAAGTTTTTCGGAACAGACACCAAACCCATGTGCGCACAGGTTGATCGGTCGATCGCGCTTTTTGAAAAGTTCAAACCAGAAACGCCTTTTCACCCAAAATGGGGATTGGACCGCGCATTGGAAACGCAAAAAGAATGTGCTAAAAAATAATTATGTTAAGTAAAAGTTGTCAGAAATGAAAAATAAACTCCCAAAACAATTGTCAAACATACTCTACATGAGCATCGGGATTTTTCTGTTGATGCAGTTGTTGAACTGGCTTTTGGGCAACAAGATCGCCTTTGACAACAAAATGCTGCAAATGTTTTTGTATACGGTTTTGTATACTTTTTGCCTCGGTTTGGCTAATTTTGGCGTTTTTCATTTCCTTGACCGCCATTTTACTGAAGACCGTTTTTCCAGAAAACGCGTGATCATTGGCTTTGTCGGATCGTTTTTAATTTCGCTGCTGACCATTTTCATGCTGCGTATTTTTGAAGATGTCGTGATCGAAAACCGCTCGTTCGCCGAATTCATCAATAAAGAAAGTCCGGGAAATTACATTTTTGCGATCATCATTACGTTTTTTGTCACGCTTTCGCTTTATGCATTTAACTTTTACAAAGCGTATCAGGACAATAAAGTCAAAGAGCAAAAGATTATCGCAGGTACGGCTTCGGCCAAATTTGAAAGCCTGAAAAACCAGATTGATCCACATTTTTTATTCAATAGCTTAAACGTGCTGAGTTCGCTTATTGAAGAAAATCCCGAAAATGCGCAGCGGTTTACGACTTCATTGTCTAAGGTTTATCGGTATGTACTTGAACAAAAGGATAAAGAACTTGTAAGTGTTGAAGAAGAATTGGCTTTTGCCAAAACGTATATGAATTTGCTCAAGATGCGTTTTGAAAATAGTCTGTTTTACGAACTCCCAACAAGTATTTCCAATCCCGACGCTAAAGTGGTTCCCTTGTCTTTGCAGCTGTTGCTCGAAAATACCGTCAAGCATAATGTTGTCAGTGAAAAGAAACCGCTTCACATCAGGATTTTTGAGGGAAATGATTACCTGGTGATCCAGAACGATCTGCAGAAAAAGGAAGTTTTGCAGGACAGGCAAGGCGTAGGGCTTCAAAATATCATCAGTCGGTATCACATTATAACGAAGCGGAAAGTGTTAATTGATCAGAACGAAAACATGTTTTCGGTCAAAATCCCGATACTGACACGGCAAATTACGGTCGTGGATACCGACTCGACGAACGCGCGAAGCGAATACCAAAAAGCAGAGAAAAAGGTAAAGGACATCAAAGGGTTTTATGCGAATTTAATTACCTATATCGTTGTCATTGGCGGATTGGCCATTTTAAATTTTGCAACTTCACCCGAATATTGGTGGTTTTTATTTCCTGCAGGCGGTTGGGGAATTGGATTGATTTTTTACGGACTGACAGTGTTTAACGTCTTTCCATTCTTAGGAAAAGACTGGGAAGAAAAAAAAGTTGCCCAGCTTATGGAACAATACAAAACAAACAAATGGAAATAGGAAACCATGGAAAACAACAAATTATCAGAAGCATTGCTTCACAGAAAAGCCAAAAAGCAGGCAAAAGAAATCCGTTCTTTTTATATCAATTTAATGTGTTATTGCATTGTGATTCCGATATTGATTGCGCTGAATCTCAAGTTCACTCCGGAACAATATTGGTTCCAGTATTCGATGCTCGGATGGGGAACAGGAGTTGTTCTTCACGGACTTTCGGCATTCAATTGCAGTCCAATCCTCGGAAGAAATTGGGAAGAGCGAAAAATTCAGGAAATACTTGAAAGAGAAAAATATAAAGACAGCCAATTAAACAATCACTAAAAATATTTCATCATGGAAAATTACAACAATATAGACGATTTAAAATACGAAAGAGCCAGGAAACGCGTCAAATCGATTTCCGGATTTTACAAACATTTGTCTGTTTATCTAATCATTAATGCGATCCTGATAGCGATGAAATATTTCAATCCGGATCACGATGAAAGGTTCTTTGAGTTCAATACTTTTTCAACCGCGATATTCTGGGGAATTGGTGTTGCGTTCCATGCTTTGGGTGTTTTCGGGACGAATATTTTTCTCGGCCACGATTGGGAAGAGCGAAAAATCCAGCAAATTATGGGCAAGGACAAAACCAAAAAGTGGGAATGATCTGAAATCGATAATGAACTTCGGGCTAATGATAATCTGTGTTGCTTTGCAAATGCGATAACTATTTATCTTTACAGCAAGCCAATGAAGAATATTAAATAATTTCTGGCTTACATTAGAAAAGGTTTGTAACTAAATCCAAAACATGAAAACAATCATTATTGAAGATGAAAAACCGGCTGCCAGATTGCTGCGGCGCAAACTCGAAAAACTAAACATTAATGTAAGTGAAATGCTTCATTCAGTTGAAGAAGCTGTAGGTTGGTTTTCGGAAAACGAACATCCGGATTTGATTTTTCTGGACATTCAACTGTCGGACGGATTGTCCTTTGAAATCTTTGAAAAAGTGGCGATTAAAAGCGCAATAATTTTTACGACTGCTTACGATGAATACGCACTAAAAGCCTTTAAATTAAATAGTATTGATTATTTGCTTAAACCAATAGATGAAGATGATCTCGAAGTGGCAATTAGCAAGTTTAAATCCAGGTTGCCAAAGCAGGAACCGGTGCAACTCGATTTCGATCAGATCAAAAGGATGCTGAGCAATCCGTTTGAGAAAACGTTTAAAAAGCGATTTACGGTTAAAATAGGGCAACATCTAAAAGTAATTTCTACCGATGAAATCGAGTGTTTTTTTAGCGAAAACAAAGGAACATATCTACATACAACCGAAGGGCGAAATTACCTGATCGAGTCAACGCTGGAGCTTTTGGAACAAGAACTCGATCCTAAAGAATTCTTTCGTGTAAGCCGCAAATTTATTATTCCGATGAAAGCGATCAAAGAAATCGTTTTGTACAGCAATTCGCGCTTAAAAGTCATGCTGCCGACCTACAAAGACGATGAAGTGATCGTGAGTCGCGAGAAAGTGGCCGATTTCAAAACCTGGATCGGATAAAATACAAAAAGCCGCTTCGTTAAAGCGGCTTTCTCTCAGTCAGATGTAAAAATATTAGTCTAAAAGTGACTTGATTTCTTTTTCGGTTTTCCCTAATTTCTGTTGCAATTTTCCCCACATCACATCTTCTTTTCCTTCTTCGTATAACAAATCGTCGTCAGTAAGTTCTGCATATTTCTGTTTCAACTTTCCTTTCAACTCGTTCCAGTTTCCTTTAATTTCTTTTGAATTTGGCATGACTTTGTGTTTTTAATTAGTAATTGTTGTTCACAAATTTCAACCAATTTTGATAGAAATATATTACAGGATTAGGATTTATTGTTGCATAACTTTTACGGGATTGGAATTTCAGGCTTTTAAAATTAAATTATAGTATTGTTTAAGTATTGTATTACAAAGGACTCGTAATTAAAACATTAATCATATCGCATAGATTTATCTTATAATGGTTTTTCGGTCATTTTTCCAAGATTTTTACCCAAATTGTAACTTTCAAGAATCATATAAAATTGCACGCCAAAAAGCAGAGATGCAATCACCAAATGTGTCGCCTGTGTCCCAAACGGAAAGTCAAAATAATACATCGCCATTCCCGAAACGATTTCCACTCCAACCAAAAGTACGACCCAGTTTATTTTTCCAAAACCCAAATGCAACTTCCGGTTTCTCAAAAACAAAAAAGCATTAAGGCAGAAAATCAAAATCGAAAACGAACGGTGAACGTAAAAATTTACCATCGGATTTTCCAAAACCTGACGCATTTGGTCGTAACCAAAAACTTTCACCTGTGCATCTACAAATTGCCTGACCTGAGTTCCCAGCGCAACCTGGATCAGCGTCAGGATCAAGGTCACAACAAGTACATTTCTAAAAATACGGTCTTTGCTGAAAACCGCTACTTTGGTTTCCGATTTGCGGATGATATACAAAATCACCCCAACGATCACCAAAGCCACAATCATGTGAACCGTGATTTTTACAGGATTCAATACCGAATACACGACGGTTGCGCCCAACCAGGCCTGAAATCCCATCAAAAAAACGCTCAGCCACGACAACAGCGGAATGCTTTTACTGGTTTTGCGGAACTTTAAAGAAGCGATCGCCATTACAAAAACCGCGATTCCAGCAAGCGCGCCGCTCAAACGGTTCAGGTATTCAATCCACGTGTGCATCGGGTTAAAAATCGCATAATCGTGTTTGGTATACGGCCGCCAGTGTGTCTCATCAAAATCGGTTCCGGTCGTAAAATTGTCTTTCGCAACCAGCAAACTTTCATCTTTGATGATCACTTGTCCCGATTCAAATTCGCGGTTCGGCGCCCAGGTCAGCTCTTTGATATCGGTTGGCGGAATGTAATAACCAAAGCATTTAGGCCAGTCGGGACAGCCCATTCCGGAGCCGGTCATGCGCACCAAAGCGCCCGCAAGGATCACGATATAAACTAAAACCAAAGCGGTTCTTGCAATTCGGGTGAAATTTTTTTTCATGTATGAAAAGGATTTACAGTTTTATTTGGAAGTAATTTTCGCAATTTTTTCAGGAGCATTTTCCTGCTGTTTGCTGCAATCTTTTATTGCATCGGAACTTTTCCAAACCGGACGTTCAGATTAGCAATAAAAGGATTTCCGCGTCCATCAGGGCTAGGGCAGCGGGATTTAATCAGGTTTTGGTATCTGAAGGCCAAGTTTCTCGGCGCGAGTCATCATAAAAGCATATGCTTCCTGATAGTCGTTCTGGATCTCGCCTTCAAGAATTGCTTCTTTGATGGCTTCTTTGAGTACGCCAATTTCGCGCGACGGCTTCAAATCGAAGATTTCCATGATTTCTTCACCGGTAATTGGCGGCTGGAAATTCCGAACGTGGTCGCGTTCTTCGACTTCCACAATTTTTGTGCGCACAACTTTAAAATTGTCGTGGTATTTTCTGAATTTATTCGGGTTTTTGGTGGTAATATCGGCCTCACAAAGCGTCATCAGGTTTTCGACATCTTCACCGGCATCAAAAACGAGCCTGCGTACCGCCGAATCGGTAACAGTGTCTTGCGCGAGTACGATCGGGCGCGAACTCATCATCACCATCTTCTGAACAAATTTCATTTTGTGGTTCAATGGCATGTGCAAACGCTCAAAGATTTTTTTGACCATTTTCCCGCCAAGGAATTCATGACCGTGAAACGTCCAGCCTTGTTTTTTGTTGAAACGTTTCGTTGGCGCCTTTCCAATGTCGTGTAACAACGCCGACCAGCGCAGCCATACATCGTCTGTATTGGGACAAATGTTGTCGACTACCTCCAGGGTATGATAAAAATTGTTTTTGTGTGTGTGGCCTTCAATTTCCTCAACCTGGTTCAAAGCGGTAAGTTCAGGAAGGATAATGTCGAGCAATCCGGTTTGGTACAGGAGTAAAAAACCCACGGACGGTTTGTTGGTCGAAAGGATTTTATTGAGCTCCTCGACAATACGTTCCCCAGAAATGATCCTGATGCGTTCCTTGTTTTTGGCAATCGAAGCCAACGAATCGGCATCAATTTCGAAACCGAGTTGTGTCGCAAAACGCACGGCGCGCATCATCCGCAAAGGATCATCAGAATAGGTAATATCCGGATCAAGCGGCGTTTTGATTGTTTTGTCTGCCATGTCGCGCAATCCGTTAAAAGGATCCGACAATTCGCCGAAATTCCGTCCATTCAGCGACAGTGCCAACGCGTTGATCGTGAAATCGCGACGGTTTTGGTCGTCTTCCAGCGTTCCGTTTTCCACAACAGGATTTCTGCTGTCGGATTGGTACGATTCTTTTCGGGCGCCAACAAATTCGATATCAATGTCCTGAAAACGCAGCATCGCGGTACCGTAATTTTTAAAAACCTGAACATTAGGCTTTTTTGGAAGCAATTGCGAGACTTTCAAAGCCAGCTCAATTCCGCTTCCGACGGCAACAATATCAATGTCTTTTTTGGAATTTCTGTTGAGTATCAAATCCCTGACAAATCCGCCTATCACATAACTGTCTACCTGAAGTTCAGCTGCAGCCTGTGAGATGATTTCGAAGATTTTATTGTTTAGCGCTTCTTTGTAATGTGTTTTGGCCACGAATAGACAGTTTTTTTATACTATTTCCGAATGACCTTTACCTGCGAATCGCTTGTAAGCTTTATAATTGCAGAAGGTTTTCCGGCGATTTTATCGTGCTGCAAATTTACGACATAGTCAACACCTTTTACGATTTCGGGACTGATTTCTTTGAAACTTTTTGGCGTTGGCTGACCCGAAATATTTGCTGACGTGGAAACCAAAGGTTTTTTCATGCGCTCGAGCAGTTTGAAACAAAACGGTTCTTTTACGATGCGGACTCCGAGTGATTTGTCTGCGGCGATAATATTTGGCGCGACATTTCTCGGATTGTCGAGGATCAAAGTCGTCGGTCTTTCAGACAAATCATGGATTTGCCAGGCAACTTCCGGAATGTCTTTAAAAACATTGTACATCATTTTTTCGCCGTTCATCAAAACGATCATGCTTTGCGTTTCAGCGCGTTGCTTAAGTTTATAGATTTTGGCGACAGCCTCGGCGTTTGTAGCATCACAGCCAATACCCCAAACCGTATCGGTTGGATATAAAATGATGCCTCCGTTCTGGATGATTTCAAAGGCTTTGTGAACTTCGGTATTGATATCCATTGTTGAATTTTTGGCAAAGTTACCAAGTAGATCTTGATTAAGGAACATTATCTGAATATAATTTGGATTTGGTATGGTTCTTTATATCGCGTGGCTACGTAATTAATGCTGAAATAATTTGCTCTACGTATTTCCTTTAATTAATCAAATATAACAGCTACAATTGCGAGGGATTTTTTTTAAAAGACCGGGCAATTCTGTGCTTTTTCTTGGATCAACTGTATATTTCACATTCAATTATTAAGTCATTTTTGATTTAATACTAAACAAATTAAAATATATATTTGTACACTTTTTACACGGGCAGGTAAATAAAAAAATGTAAAAATCTACTCAACCTAAAAAGAATATTTGTTAAATTAAAAGCAATGCACGATATCATCGAGACTGAAAGACACACTGGAATTAACGTAATTGGCTATATCAACGGAGAGTTTGGTATTGGTGAAGCTGTAAGATTAAATATAAAGGCCCTGATGGAAGCAGACGTTCCGGTCGCGCTAATAAATTATGATGTAAAAACGGCGCACAGGCACGAAGATGATACGTTCAGTTTTTCTGAAGAATTTCCGTATGATGTAAACCTTATCCAAATTTCGCCCGCAGAAGTAGGTAATTTTATGAGCCATAGGCACGCGAAGAAACTTTTTGGCAAATACAATATCCTTTACATGGCCTGGGAATCAGAATATTTCCCAAAAGAATACGTGAAAAATATCAGTTATTTTGACGAAATATGGGTTCCTTCAAAATTTTGCCAGGATGTAGTTTCAAAGGTTTGTGAAGTCCCAGTAATTACAGTGCCACATCCAATAGGGATTGAATTGGAGCCAACTGACGATCCGGACGCACTCGAATTTTATGACTCGCAGAAGTACAATTTTTTATTTATATTCGATTACAATAGTTCCGCAACCCGTAAAAATATTTACGGTCTTATCGATGCGTTTGAAAGGGCTTTTGGTAAAAATAATTCCGAAGTCGCACTTTATATAAAAACGTCATTGTCGAAACGGTTCGCTGATGAAAAAGCGGTCCTTATGGATAAGATTAGCGGCTTTTCCAATATTCAAGTTGTAGAAAAAATATTCACCAAATCTGCATTAAGCAGCATTATAAACGGTTGTGATTGTTATGTTTCGCTGCACCGTTCTGAAGGATTTGGACTAACATTGGCCGAGGCTATGTATTTTGGTAAACCTGTCATTGGTACAGGCTATTCCGGAAATCTTGAATTTATGGATTTTCAAAATAGTTTTTTAGTAAAATACAAAATGTCAGCTGTTGGAATCGATATTCACAATTACGATAAAAATACAATTTGGTCAGAACCTGATACAAAACACGCAGCGAAATTGTTGAAGTTTGTAAAAGAAAATCCTGAAGAAGTTTCGAATATTGCCTTGAGAGGCTTTACCGACATACGCGAGAAGCTATCATTTAAAAAAGTAGGGACGTTAATGAAAGAGCGTCTGGAATTTATTGCCGGAAAAGGTCATGTGGATACTACCAAAAATGAGCTGTTGGCGTTAGAGATCAAATTTTTAAAAATAGACAAAGAGTTAAAAAAAATTAAAAAAAGTAATCTGATCAGCATGATTCTTAAAATAAAAAAAGTTTTCAGAGAAACAAAGAGCAAAATTAGAAAACGACTTGATTAGAGTCGGTATTTTTGCCTGCCTAGATTATCAATTAATGTCAGTATTCTAAACGAAACTGCATATTTCTTTTTCATCGCGGCTTTTGTAAGTTCATACAATTTCCGGATATTTTGGGCGTTATCGGAAAAATCGTCACTGTATTTCTCTACTTTATCTCGCAGCAACAGGTCTTTCTTATGTGATAGGACTAATTTCCGAAGCCGCTTTCGAAAATTCTTAAAGCTGGTGTCAAAGTTATAGACATCGTAAACTTCTGTGAGTTTTTTTCGTACGGCATTGTTTTTACGGAATGAAATGCCACCAACCTGCTGGTTTTCATGCAATCTGTAGTAAATATATTTTTTGTTCAACAGTTCGAATGCATTTATTTTAGATGCGATTATGGCAATCCATTCGTCATGATGCAGATTTACCAATGGAAAAGGAAGGACTTCTGAAAGAAATTCTTTTCGCAACGCCATCGTCGCTCCGGTTGCAAGATTTGAAATAGAAGTCATAATTGTGTAGTAGCTAAAAGGCTTTTTTGTTGTACGCAGGAATTCGGGTATGTCCCAAAAAGTGTAGCGTTCCAAAATTTCTGATTTTCCGTCTATACAATAACCATTGGAAGCGAGCACACTGATTTTTGGATGTTTTTCAAAGTAATCTAGAAAATCAGCCGCTTTATCGGCTACCCAAATGTCATCCTGGTCGGATAAAAAGATAAAATCACCAGTGCAAAGGGAAATGGCCTTTTCGAAATTTTTAACGCTTCTTAAATTTTTTTCATTTTGATGGATAAAGAATAACCCCGGATGATTTAAGGCATATTCCTTTAAAATAGCAATCGTTTCATCTGTCGAGCAGTCGTCACAAACAATAATTTCGTTAATTTGAAGCGTTTGATTCAGAAGGCTGTCAATTTGCTCGCGGATGAATTTTTCACCATTGAAAGTACAGAGCGCTACAGATATTTTTGGTTGCATACGCTAATCCTTATTGGTTAATATTGAAAATTGTCCTCACCCAATTGTCGAGACTGTATTTTCGATAAATGTGTTCTGGCAACTTTTTATATGGCGTATCAAAAAAAGCATCAGGAATTTCAATAGAGTCTTCTGTCCAGATGAATATATTATTAGGGTCGTAAAAATCGTAATTTACGATATCGCCGTTCGTTGTGATGAGTTTTTTTCCTTTTCCCAAAGCTTCGAAAACACGAAATGTAAGCCCTTTTTGAATGGGTTTTTGAACGTCTAGAATAATACGCGATTTCATGCAAATTTTTTCACTTTCGCCAAACGGGATTACATCGCGAATAATATGGATTTTGTTTGAAAAATTGCTAATCAACCTCTTTTTTGTCTGCAGATATATCTTAGCGGATCGGTTTTTTTGCTCTATTTGTTCCAGGATTTTAGTAATGATGTGGATTCTGCTGTCAAGTGTTCCAATATAAAAAACATCATTATCAGTATCATTGCGAAAAAAATCAGAATAATAAAAATTCGTTAAAAAATCCAGCTTGTATTTTGCCGCATCATCACGTTCAAATGTAAATCCTTTGTCGAAGTAGTGGACTGTTCTTTTATATTTTGGAATATTCGCAAAACTATCCCAATAATAAACTATCGATTTGTCTGACATTGCAATTAATGCGGAAAGATCTTCTTCTCTCATGAAATCTGGGCAAATCACAAAAATAAAATCGAAGTGAGAGTTCACAGGCACCGATTTCAGTCGCTCTTTGCTTGCCCATTTTTTTTTAAGGTTTCGTTTTAGAAAAAATTTTGAAATGAAATTGGCGGCTTTCTCAAACGGGTTTTTGTATTTATAATCCTCGAATATCACAGAGGTCAGTTCGCAATCCGTATTTCTACGAATGCCATCTTCAATGACGCGATAAATACCGAAATAATCGGGGCACAAAAATAGAATTTTCATTGATTACTGATCTTTTGTTGTGTTTTCAACGACCTAGATAATGGGGCGCCAATTAACAAGATATAAAATAATTTCCAATATTTTGGTTTAAAAATGCTGCTGAAAAAATAGCGGACACACAAATAGATAATCATGAATTTGTACGCCAGAAAACCGTTGTGCTTGCGTATGACATACAATAGGGAAATCTTGAGTTCGATCTTAATATAGGTTGATTTCGCCGTACTTGCTCCATGATAATGCATAAATTTGGCACTCGGAATCAAATAGGCGAATCGGTTGTTTTTTAGCAGCCGCCTGCACAAATCAGTTTCTTCATAATACAGGAAAATATTCGTGTCAAATCCTCCTACGGCATTAAAATCCTGTGTTCTTACAATCATAAAACTGCCCGAAATAAATTGTGCACGTTTGGGTAAATTGTATAACTTTTTACGGTTAGGATATTTTTTAGAGTTGATCATTTCCAAAAAACCACGACCAAAAATTTCCTTCACGGGAGACGCAAAATGATCTATCGTAGGCAACAATTTTCCGTGTTCATTGTGTGCCAATGGCCCGCAGATGCCAAATTCAGAATTGGCTTTCATCGCCTCAAGAATAATTGTCAAGCAATCGGTGGTAAACAGGGAATCGTTGTTTACAAACGCCAGATAGGTTGCGTCCGAGTAGTGGGCGCCTAACATGTTTCCCGCTCCAAATCCGGTGTTAATGTCGCTGCGTACAAGTTTCAACTTTCTGAAAATGTGGTTGTCACAATAGGTTTTTAATGCCTTGAAATCTGCAACAGCGGAAGCGTTATCCACAACAATGATTTCATAATCAAGTGTCGAATCTGTATTCGAAATAATACTGTTGATACAGCTTTGTGTATATTCGCTTGAATTGTAATTGATCAGAATGACCGCAACTTCATGTTTTTTGCCTTCGCTCATAAATATTGGGCAATGCCTTTTTCGGTGAAAGTGATTTTTTTCTCAGTCGTTTCTTTTTCGATTCCAGCATTAAACGAAACGCGGTCTTTGGATTGTTCCTTGTGATAAATGTGAAACGCGATACCAGCGAATTTCAAACGTTTGGCCACAATGCCGATGTTGTGCAAACGTTGGATCATTTCGGAATCTTCCATGCCCCAGCCTTTAAATGCTTCATTGTATCCATTGATTTTTATAAAATCTTCACGCCAAAATGAAACATTACATCCGCGGAATTTCGAAGATCTGTAAACAATGGGTTTGATGAATTTTGTAAGGAAAGGAAAATGCAGTGTTCGGCCTCTTTTGCTGATTCCACTGGAAAAAAAATGAAATACAGTTTGTTTCTTTTGCCACAATTCAGGTAAAAATGACGATTTTATCGTGACCCTGGATCCATACAAATATTGTTGTTTTTCTGCAAATCGCAAATGGTCTTCGATAAAATTTTTGTGCAAGATAATATCGCCGTCAATCTCAATAACATATTCGTATTTGGCCTTTGCAATCGCCTTGTTCATGATGACCGATTTCCGGTTTCCGTCGTCTTCATGCCATATATGCACCAAAGGCACTGGAAAATTTTTCTGAAATTTTTCGATCAAAAATTTTGTTTCTTTAGTCGAACCGTCATCTGCAATTATAACTTCGTCGGGCAAATGGGTTTGGTGTAACGCGCTTGTCAATAGCAGTTCCAAGGCTTTCGGCCAATTGTAGGTAGACGCGACCAACGAACATTTAGGAAAACCCATAGATTGAAAATTTAAGTAAAAGTAGGGCTTAAATTGGAAAAATAAAAACCAATACCTACTTTTGCTCACACTTAAACCTATTTGATGCCTATCAATATACATTCCGACTTTAAAAAGAACCAATCTGATTTATTACAGTTTATCGCAGATTTTAATACAACAGGCATTCTTTTTGGCGACGGCAAACGCAATAAGATCAAGCTTTTTGAACTGGATGGGAAAACAGTCAACATCAAATCTTTTAAAATTCCGAACCTGATCAACCAAATCGCGTATAAATTTTTCAGGAAATCAAAGGCGAAACGTTCTTACGAATACGCCAGCAAACTCATCGAAAACGGAATTGGAACGCCACAACCGATTGCATTTTCAGAAACTTTTTCAATAATCGGATTGGGTAAAAGTTTTTACATTAGCGAACATTTGCCAACGGAACTAACGTTTCGCGAACTCGTCGAAATTCCGGATTATCCGGATCACGACAATATTTTAAGGCAATTTGTGCAATTTTCCTTCAGGTTGCATGAAAAAGGAATCGAATTTCTGGACCATTCGCCGGGAAATACACTGATCAAAAAAACGAGTGAAGGGCAATATGAATTTTTTCTGGTCGATTTGAATCGTATGGATTTTCACTCTGAAATGGATTTTGACCAACGTATGAAAAACCTGTCGCGACTGACGCCAAAAAAGGAAATGGTAGCGGTCATGAGTAATGAATACGCCAAATTGTATCACAAAACCGAAGCGGAAATTTTTGAAAAAATGTGGTTTTACACCAATGATTTCCAAATCAAATTCCACAAAAAAATCAAGATGAAGAAAATGCTGAAGTTCTGGAAATAATTAATTTCCGGCGCGCATCTTTTTCAATTCCCGATAACGAACCGCAACACTTAGCGCGTTCAGATAACAAATCGTAATCCCTTTTTTTCCATCCAGAAATCCGAGCCTGATCAGGTATTGGTACGCAAATTTATAGGCTGGATGTAAGTAAAAATGGTAGAAATTCGGTTTTACGCCTTTGGCAAATTCTTCTTTGGCCTTAAACCTTCCGTAACTTTCCATTTTGCCTTTGTAGGTTTCATAATCGGTATACGAAAAGTGGATGAGTTTATTTTTGAGTTTGCCGATGCGTCCGTTTACCGTTAATTTTTCATGCACAAGCCTTTCGGTCGTATAACGTGCTTTGTCTTTTTGGAACAAACGGAAAATCTTGTCGGTTTGCCAGCCGCTGAAATTCAGTTTTTGATCCTCAAACATAAAAGTCCGGTAGAATAAATAAGCGCTCGAAGCGTCTTTTTTCTGGATGGTTTCGATGACTTCATTCTTGAGTTCGTCGGTAAATCGTTCGTCGGCATCCAAAAACAAAATCCACGGATTCTTAGCGTTTTCAATGGCAAAATTTCGCTGCGAAGTGTAATCTACAAAAGCATTTTGGATCAGTTTGGCTTTTTCAAAGGAGTTGACCAATGCCACGGTATTATCCGTGCTAAACGAATCTACAACAATGATTTCATCGGTAAAATCAAGATCATGCATGATTTCGTTGATGTGTTTTTCTTCATTGAAAGTGATGATGAGCGCGCTGAGCGGAAGTTTGACCGGAACAGGTTTTAAAACAACGGCAACTTCCTGATTTAAATTGGCGTCCAAAAATGAAGCAAGTTGGTTTTTAAACAACTCCGGTTTGAATTCAGCGTAAAGTTCCGGAGTTTTAAATTTGACTTCCTTTTCAGAATACAGCGTAAAAAGCTCCGGTTTGAATTCTTGTAAATGGACAGAGATGTGATGGATCTCATCTTCAAAAGTCGCCCAGATTTTCTTTTCAATCCATGGCGAAAATATCGTAAACGTTGGTTTGTTCAGCGATTTGGCCATATTGATCGCGCCGCCATCATTTCCGACGATCAGGTTGCAATTGTTCATGATCGCGATAAACGAACGCAGGTCATTTCCGAGCAAATCGAAATAGATTTTCGCGCGCGTACTTTCCGCACAGGCGTCATAGACCTTTCGGGCTTCGTCGATTTGAGAAGGAAAATAATTAAAAAGAATGTTGATGTCGCGGTTTTCGGCTACAGCATCGACAATTTCCGACATGAATTCCAAAGGGTATGTTTTCAGTTTTTCGCTTCCAAGCAAACTGATCATTACCGTTTTCCGGTCTTTTTTAACGTTGTGTTTCTGGAAAAGCGCAATCGCTTCCAAATTTTCCTCTTCCGTTACATACAACTTTGGAAGCGGATCAATTTCAATATTTAAATCAAGCGGTTTCAGTAGCGAAAGCCGCCGTTCGATCGCGAGTCCCATGTTTGTTTTTGGAAAAACGGCAAACGGAACATTGTCGGTGTACAGGAAGTTGCGCCAGGCTTTCTTATACGAAATCTTTCTTTTCGCACCGCTAAGCAACACAAAAACCCAACTTTCGAGTTTTGAATACGCATCGATAACCAGATCGTATTTTTCACTCCGGATCTTCAAGGCAAGTTTTAGCAAAGCGGTATTGCTTTCGCGGTGTTCCTTTTTAAACAGGATGATATTGTCGATCGATGTATTTCCTTCGAGCACCGGAACCGTAGACTCATAGACGAGGTAGTCAATCTGGGCAGTCGGATAAGCGGTGCGCAGGTTGTTGCAGATAATGCTGCTAACCAGGACGTCGCCGATCATTTTTTGCTGAATTACCAGTATTTTCATTCCAGTCAGGTCTAGTTTTTGGATTTAAACGGCTACATCATATTCCCGCAACGCATCGTTTAGGGAGGTTTTTAAATCGGTTGATGGTTTGCGTTTTCCGATGATCAAAGCACACGGAACCTGGAATTCTCCAGCAGGGAATTTTTTGGTATACGTCCCAGGAATTACAACAGATCTTGCGGGAACAACGCCCTTCATTTCTATTGGCGTTTCGCCGGTAACGTCTATGATTTTAGTGGATGCGGTCAGGCAAACATTGGCACCTAAAACGGCTTCGGTTTCCACACGAACACCTTCAACGACGATGCAACGCGAACCGATAAATGCGCCGTCTTCAATGATAACAGGAGCGGCCTGCAAAGGTTCCAAAACACCGCCAATTCCGACACCGCCTGATAAATGCACGTTTTTACCGATTTGTGCACAACTGCCAACGGTTGCCCAGGTATCAACCATGGTTCCTTCATCGACATATGATCCGATGTTGACATAACTTGGCATTAAAATGACACCTTTGGAAATGTAGGCACCATGTCTCGCCACTGCATGCGGAACGACCCGGATTCCTTTTTCAGCATAACCGCGTTTGAGTGGAATTTTATCGTGGTATTCAAAAATGCCGACTTCAAAAGTTTCCATTTTCTGGATTGGGAAATAAAGTACGACCGCTTTTTTGATCCATTCATTAACCTGCCAGCCGTCGAGTGTGGGTTCGGCCACGCGAAGAATTCCTTCATCAAGCAGCGAAATTACTTTTCTAATGGCTGTAGTGGTTGCAGTTTCCTGAAGTAAAGCGCGGTTTTCCCATGCTTCTTCTATGATTGGTCGTAAATGGTTCATTTGCTAAGAATTTTAGCAAATATAGCCTCAATTTTTGAAACATTCAAAAGGTAAAATCAGAATTGTTTCACCGAATCGCTTTTTTGATCAATCGTTGGAAGCTACAAAACTACCTGCGTTAAAATTGATCATAAAACGTTTGCTTTGGTTGTAAAGGTACATTTTGAGGTTGTCGATCAGCATCACCGTGATCGGGTTCGATTTGTCATCCTTACACAAAAAAATGAAACCATTATTCGGAAGTTGGGTCGTCGAAATGATATTCAGATGGTAATCTTTATCGATGTTCAGGAAAATTTCCTTTTCGGAAAACCGGGCAGTACGCATTTCGGTATTTTCAATCTGTCCCCATTGCTGAAGGTCGCTGCGGGATTGGATTTCACAAAATGAAAACGTTTTGTCCTGTGCAAAAATACCATTTGAAAAAAGCGCTGTAAAAAACAACAGCAGGATTTTAAATTTCATGAACCGATTTTAGATGGCGCAATTACGCAAATATCTTTTAGATAACCATCCGTTTGTTCCTGAATTTGTTAAAATCCGGCTGTATTTTCTGAATTCTGTAAGTAGAATTGTAATTTTCTTACATATGTAGTGCGTTAATATCCCAACATGGTGAGCAAACGCCTGAAATCATAACTTATCAGGATCGTCTTCTTCCAGATCATTGTGATTATCACCACCAATACTATAGCTATTGTTTTCTTCATCTTCGCTTCCTATTTCTTCTTGTTCGTCATCTAGTTCTGAGCCTGGAATATCTAAATCGCCGCCCGAAACATCTTCATTAAAATCTTTTTCATTCTTCGCTCCCGGAATCTCGTCATTGGTTTTCAATTTCGTAATGTCTTCGGGATCGATTTCGGTTTCTTCTTTGCCCTGTCGGTAAATATCTTCACTTGCGGGATAATGCGGATAACCTGGAAAATCTTTATCAGATTCGTCTGGATTGTTATTTTTCTGTGTGTCCATGATCTTGAGTTTTCGTTCATTTTTGATGAACATTGTATTACAAATTTCAGCCTAACACGGCCGGTTCCCGTTACAGAACTTCAGATATCATTTGCAGGATTTCAAGTTTGTGATATTTTACAGATATTTGTGCATATGGAAGCATTTTCAAACCCGCAAATTGCCCGGCAAAGGCTGCTGAACCAACAAATTGAAAAGCCGGAATTTACTTCGGTTGGCAAACTTATTTCGCATCTCGCAGCAATCCAGGCGCAGGATTTCGCGATGGCCAAATGGGCGATAGGGTCGCGGATTCCCGGAAGTACGGTACTTGAGATTGATCAGGCGCTTCAAAAAGGAGAAATCGTGCGGACACATATTTTAAGGCCAACCTGGCATTTTGTCGCTGGTGCGGATTTGCGCTGGATGCTCGAACTCACCGCGCCACACGTCAGGCGATTGGTCGCTTCTGGAAACAGAAAACTCGAATTGACCGAAAAGGTACTATCCAAAACCAAATCGATCATCGAAAAATCGCTCGAAGGCAACAACCACCTGACGCGAAAAGAAATCATGACGATCCTTGAAACGAACGGAATCACAACCAACGAATGGCGCTCCACCTATATTATGTTTGATGCAGAACTTTCCGGCTTGGTTTGCAGCGGAATCAACAAAGGCAAGCAAATTACATATTCGCTGATCGATGAAACAATTTCCAGTCATGCGAATTTTGACAATGAAGAAGCGTTAGCCGAATTGACGTTCCGATATTTCAACAGCCGCGGTCCGGCCACAATCGCCGATTTTTGCTGGTGGTCGGGATTAACCTTGACCAAAGCCAGAAAAGGCGTGGAGTTGAATTCGAAGAAACTTGAAAGCTTCAAAACCGATTCCCAGATTTTTTATTTTACGGGTAATTTCGAAAAATCGGAACCTCAAAACAACCTGCATTTTCTTCCGGCATTCGACGAATTCCTGATCAGTTACAAAGACCGCAGCGCTTCAATGGATACGTCGCATTATAAAAAAGTGATTGCCGGATACGGCATTTTCAAACCGTTGATCGTCAAAAACGGATTTGTAACCGGAACCTGGCAGCGTACGATCAAAAAAGACGAAGTGCACATCGAGTTAAACTTTCTTGACAAAACAACCAAAACCGAATTGGATAAAACTGCCGCCGGACTCGAAGCTTACGGGAAATTTTTGGATAAAAAAGTCGTCGTTGTCAAACAGTAGTGTCAGAAATCTGTTCAAAACAAACTATCTTTGAAATAAAAAATGCCAAGAATCCTCGCCATCGATTACGGACAAAAACGCACGGGAATTGCGATTACGGATGAACTTCAGATCATTGCTTCAGGATTGACAACTGTGCCATCGGAAACCGCGATCGCTTTCCTGGCCGATTATTTCTTGAAAGAAAATGTGATCAAAGTGCTTATCGGTGAACCCAAACAAATGAACAACGAACCTTCCGAAAGTACGCCCATCATCGAAGCATTCGTTGAAAAATTCAAGAAAAAATTCCCGGATATGAAAGTCGTTCGCGTGGATGAACGCTTTACTTCAAAAATGGCTTTCCAAACGATGATCGACAGCGGACTCAAGAAAAAACAACGTCAGAACAAGGCGTTGATCGACGAGATTTCGGCTACAATCATGCTTCGCGATTACCTCACAAGAACCATGTTTTAAGCGTGGTAATTGTTCTCAAACGTTATCGTAATTTGCCTTGTTTTTATCCAGAATTAATAAAAGGATAACACGCTTTCTCAGTATCTTTGTGTTTCTAAAATTACTGTTATGTCTGACACAACGCAACGCTACAACACAGATGTAGTGCTGATCGGCGCCGGAATTATGAGTGCAACACTCGGCGTACTTCTAAAAGAATTGCAACCCGATATCAATATTGAAATTTTTGAAAGGCTCGATTCTGCTGCAGCAGAAAGTTCTGATGCCTGGAATAATGCCGGAACGGGTCATTCCGCTTTCTGCGAACTCAACTATACTCCTGAAAATGCCAAAGGCGAAGTCGAAACGGCAAAAGCAGTTAAAATTGCCGAATCCTTTGAAATTTCACGCCAGTTCTGGAGTTTTCTTGTGCAAAACGACCTGGTTTCTTCTCCCGAAAATTTCATCAGAAGCATTCCGCACATGAGTTTTGTCTGGGGCGAAGAAAATGTTGAATACCTGAATAAAAGATTCGAAGCGCTGCAAAAGCACAACCTGTTTAAAAAAATGGAATTCAGCACCGAATTCAAACAACTTTTTTCATGGATGCCACTTGTAATGGAGGGTCGTCAGGCGGATGAAAAGCTGGCTGCTACCCATATGCCAATCGGGACGGATGTCAATTTCGGCGAACTCACCAGAAGCATGTTTGCGCACCTGCAAAAGCTAGAAGGCGTAAAAATATTTTTCCATCATGAAGTGGAAAAGCTAAAACAGGCCACGACAACAACCGAATGGAAAATAAAAATCAAAGATTTGTCTAACGGACATATCAAAAAAGTACGCACCAAATTTGTATTTATCGGCGCTGGCGGCGGTTCGTTGCCGTTACTTGAAAAAGCCGACATTCCGGAAGGAAATGGTTTTGGCGGATTTCCGGTCAGCGGCCAATGGCTCAAATGCACGAATAAAGAAGTTATCGAAAAACATTTTGCAAAAGTCTACGGAAAAGCATCGGTTGGCGCGCCACCCATGTCGGTTCCGCATATTGACAGCCGCATGATCGACGGGGAAAAAGCATTACTGTTCGGACCATACGCGGGATTTTCGACCAAATTCCTCAAAAACGGTTCTTATCTTGATTTGCCGCTTTCAATCAAAGCCAACAATTTGATTCCGATGTTGTCGGCTGGTTTTCACAACATTCCGCTGACCAAATACCTGATCGACCAGGTCCGCCAATCTCCAGAAGACCGTATGGCCGCTTTGCGCGAATATGTCCCGGATGCGAAAATGCAGGATTGGGAACTTGAAACCGCCGGACAGCGCGTCCAGGTCATCAAAAAGGACGAAAACGGAAAAGGAATATTAGAATTCGGGACCGAAGTTGTCACAAAAGCCGATGGTTCATTGGCAGTTTTGCTCGGCGCTTCGCCAGGCGCTTCAACGGCTGCGGCGATCATGCTCGATTTGCTTCAAAAATGTTTCAGTGACAAACTTGAAACACCCGAATGGCAGGAAAAGCTAAAAGCCATGATTCCGTCTTACGGACAAACTTTAAACGACAAACCCGAATTTTTGGAAGAGATCCGAAAAAATACAGCTTTGGTACTCAAACTTGTAAATTAAAACCATGATAAAATTAGTGGTTACTGATATGGACGGCACGCTTCTGGACGACAACAAAAGCCTGCCGTCCGACTTTTTTGAGGTCGTTTCCGAGCTTCAGCAGAACAATATTTTATTTTGCGTCGCCAGCGGAAGGCAATATTACACGCTGCTCGAAGAATTTTTCGAGATCAAAGATTCCATTGTTTTTTGTGCCGAAAACGGAACGTACGTTGTTTACAAAAATGATCTGATTCATTTGAATACGATGTCAAAACCCGATGCGTTACAGCTCATTGAAACCGGGCGAAACATCGACGGTGCATTTTTAGTATTGTGTTGTAAAAACGGCGCATATGTGGAAAATGCAAATGCTGCGTTCCTGAAAGAAGTCGGAAAATATTACAAACGACTCGAAATTGTGGACGATATTACAAAAGTCGACGACGAAATTTTAAAAGTAACCTTATGCGACTTTAACAACGCCGAAAAAAACAGTTACACGCATTTTAAGAAATTCGAAAAAGATTTTAAAGTCGCGATTTCCGGTAAAATCTGGCTCGATATTACAAACGCTGATGCCAACAAAGGCATTGCGATCGAAAAACTACAGAAAGATTTTAATATTTCGTCAGAAGAAACGCTGGTATTCGGGGATTTTCTAAACGATATCGAAATGATGAGAACAGCGAAATTTTCTTATGCGATGAAAAACTCACATCCTGAAATCATCGAAGCCGCAAATTTCATTACAGCATTTGACAACAACCATGGCGGCGTCACGAAAACAATCAAGGCTTTGGGTTTGACGAAAAAGCAAAAAGTTTAATTGGTTTGTAACTTCATTGTGCTTTTCAGAATGTTTTCTGACAAGTTGGTCAGCCAGATCAACTGTTCAATGACGAGTTGCGCTTCCTGCATTTTTTCCTGAAAATCTTCCGGCGTATACAAATGGCTTTCCTGCAGCTCTTTCGCGCGGATATTTTTGAGTTCGGTAAAGCGCAACGACACGTCTTCTTTGCGCTCCGGAATGTCTGCGACTTCGTTTCCGGTAGAACTCAGGATTGTGATCGCGTCATTCAGGTTTTTGTTGACAGTTGTCATCACGACATTAAATGCTTCCGAAGCCGAACTGGTTTTATGCGACTGAATGTAAGTCCCCAATGAAGCCGATGACGACAGCATCGTATGGTTCAACACGACGAGTTTATACAATTGTGGCAACTGTTTTTGCTTCGATTTTGGTTCCTGAGACATCCTTTGAAAAGAGGCCATCAGGTTCGAAATTTCCACAAATGCATTTTTTCTGGCGAGTCGGTATGCCGAAGTCACATCGCCTTTTTTATTGTAAAAAATTGAAATTTGTTCGATGTAATCGCGATTGGCTTCAATGGATTTCTTGAGGAATATTCGCATGTTTAAAAATTCCCAAGAAGGCCAGAAAAAGTAATTGGCTAAAAAGGCCAATGCGCCGCCGACAACGGTATCGAGAATCCGGAACTGGATGACATTCGAAATGTCAGGCGTTAGCAATCCATACACAAACACGACATAAATCGTTACGAATGTCGCGCCAATTTTATAATTCACTGCAGTGAACGTAAATCCGAGTATCATCGCAACAATCGCAAAAGTCCCGATCAAAATGTGGTTGTGAACAACGGTCAAAATCGCAAAAGCAATGAGTCCGCCAACGATGGTCCCAAAAATCCGGTGGTAGGAACGTTCTTTGGTCAATCCGTAGCCTGGCCGCATGATCACGACAATCGTCAGTAAAATCCAGTAAATATTTTGAAGTGGAAATAACGCGCCAATTACAAATCCGATCAAAATCGTAATGGTCAGCCGCAGCGAATGCCGAAAATTTGTCGATGCAAAAGTCAGGTTTTCACGTAACGTGCTCCACGGATAATACATCGGAGCCAGCAATTTATCAAGGTCTTTATCGCGGCCTTTTAAATCCTGTGAACTCACTGCCTGAACAAAAGCACGTTCAACCACTTTGATTTTCTCAATTTGTTTTTCGGCATAATGAAGCATGTTGGTCAGCATCCAGACGCCTTCGGAATCTTCATTTTCCCCTGTAATTTTCGCATATTCGCCAATGACGTTTTCTAGATTCTCGAGATCCTTGATCAGCGCATGTTTGGAAATGTAATCATCTTTATTTTCAATGCTTTTGGACAATTGCTTTAGCGTAGCCGCCAAATTGTAAGCCAGCGATTGGTAAGTCGCGAGCACTTTTGGGAAACTGCTGAATTTTTCCTGCAATTTGCTGTGGTCGAAAGAGGTCGAAAGGGCGAGTTCCATGATTTCAACGAGTGAAATGAACACCAGCAGCATTTTGCGGTTTTGGTTCGAACTTCCCGTATCTGGCCGGTTTCTAATCAGGATCTCACGGATATTTTCCTGGATCGTGTTGAGTTCGACCTGAAGGTGCAATTGTTTTTCGATGATTTTCGCACGGTTGGCACCAATGTTCCACAGATCGCCACGCAATTTCAGGTATTTTGCAGTGAGTTTGATGCATTCGGCAACCTGCAATTCGACATAACGGTGCGGCCTGATGAAATGAAATAACAGCGAAATGGCGAGGTAGAACAATCCGCCAATGAGCATCAATCCCGAATTCTGAAAAATCTCCCAACCGGTATGAATGTGCCCAAAAGCCAGTGAAACCGACAGTAATGCGGAAAACGAAACCATATTGGCCCGATGCCCGTAGACGGAAATCATCGACAGGAAAAAAATCAGCACCGCAACAAAAGGATACAATATATAAGGAAATGGATGCAGCAGATTGACCAGTAAATTACAGCCGGCCACGATGAACGCAGCAACCAAAACGCCGTTTATTTTATGTTTGAGGTTGCTGGGTATGTCGCTTGGATAGGTAAGAAAAGCGCCCAGCGCAATGGTAAATCCGATTTCAAAATGATCAAAATAGGAGCAAACGAAAACCGGAATTACGGATGCGATCGTAACTTTTACCGCGTTGGTAAAATTGGTACTGTCCGTAAATTTTTTAACCTGGTCTATCATTCAGTTGGCGTTGCAAACAAAGTTACATATTGTCTTGTTTAATTAACAGCTATTTCGGCCGAATTAAGATAAAATTGTAAAAATTTGCTAATTGTTGAAAGGTAATAATCGTTTGTACATTTTTTCACTATTTTTGCCAACCATGTTAAGTAAATTTTACCGGCATGTAACTTTAATTCTGTAAAAATGATTTTACCTATTGTAGGATATGGTGATCCGGTTTTAAGAAAAGTCGGCACGGAAATTACTCCGGAATATCCGAATTTAAAGGAAACCATTGCAAACATGTATGAAACGATGTACAATGCGTATGGTGTTGGACTTGCTGCACCGCAGGTTGGACTTCCGATTCGTTTGTTTGTCATCGATACGACGCCTTTCAGCGAAGACGAAGACCTTGAAAAAAGCGAACAGGAAGAACTGAAAAGTTTCAAACGGACGTTCATCAATGCCAAAATGCTAAAAGAAGAAGGCGAGGAATGGGGTTTTAACGAAGGTTGTCTGAGCATTCCGGAAGTGCGCGAAGATGTCTACAGAAATGAAAAAATTACAATTGAATATTTCGACGAAGATTTCAACAAAAAGACAGAAGTATTCGATGGCATGATTGCCCGCGTGATCCAGCACGAATACGACCATATTGAAGGCATTTTGTTTACCGATAAAATATCGTCACTCAAAAAACAACTGATCAAAAAGAAACTTCAGAACATCATGGAAGGCAAAGCGCGTCCCGATTACAAAATGAAGTTCGTAGCCAAGAAAGGCAGATAATCAGTCAAAAATTAAAAACAAAAAAACATACCCAATAAATTTAAAAAAATGAATTTAGAAAAAATATTAGCGATCTCAGGCAAACCAGGCCTTTATGCATTAAAAGTTCAAACACGTACCGGTTTTGTAGCAGAATCATTGGCCGACGGAAAAAAGGTAACCGTAGGATTGAGAAGCAACGTGAGTTTGTTGTCTGAAATTTCGATGTACACCAATTCAGAAGAGAAACCGCTTGCAGAAGTCATGCGCAACATCGCAATCAAAGAAGACAACGGGCCTGCCATTTCGCATAAAGAAGACAACGCGACGTTAATTGCTTATTTTAAGGAAATCCTTCCCGATTATGATCAGGATCGCGTGTATCCTTCAGACATTAAAAAAGTATTGAACTGGTACAATATGCTTCAGGCAAAGGGACTTGTGTCTAAAGAAGCGCCGGTAAAAGCTGCTGCTGAACCGCAGGAAGAAGTGGCAGAAGAAACCGCAACAGCAAAAAAATAACAGTTCACCATTTATATTTTAATCCTGCCCGAATCTGATTCATGGCAGGATTTCTTATTTTTACAGCCATTCGCACAACACAAATACTTTTCAAATGAACAACAGGCAATCGCAATTACAGGCTTTCGGAAGATTATTAGACATTATGGACGACCTGCGTGAAAAATGCCCGTGGGACAAAAAGCAAACCCTGCAATCGCTTCGGCATTTGACGATTGAGGAAACATATGAACTCGGCGATGCGATTCTCGATAACGATTTAAACGAAGTCAAAAAGGAACTCGGTGATGTATTGCTGCACATTGTTTTTTATGCCAAGATCGGAAGCGAAACCAATAATTTTGACATTGCCGATGTGTGCAATGAAATCTGCGACAAGCTCATTCACCGCCATCCGCACATTTACGGCGACGTGGAAGTAAAGGACGAAGAAGAAGTCAAACAAAATTGGGAAAAACTCAAACTCAAAGAAGGTAAAAAATCGGTTTTGGAAGGCGTGCCAAAAAGTCTTCCGGCGCTTGTAAAAGCCTCAAGGATCCAGGACAAGGCAAAAGGAGTCGGTTTCGATTGGGAAGAACCGCACCAGGTTTGGGACAAAGTCCAGGAGGAAATTGAGGAATTCCAGGCCGAAGTCCAATCGGGAAATCAGGAAAAAATGGAAGGTGAATTTGGCGATGTCTTGTTTTCGATGATCAATTATGCCCGATTCCTGAACATCAATCCCGAAGACGCGTTGGAACGCACCAACAAAAAATTCATCAAAAGGTTCCAATACCTTGAAAGCAAAGCGGGCGAACTCGGAAAACCATTATCCGAAATGACACTCGCGGAAATGGATGTGTTCTGGAACGAAGCAAAAAAGCTATAACAAGACTTTACAAAAACTTTCCGTTGTTCATTTTTAGGTTACAAAACCAACATTAATTTAATGTTTGCAAAGTGTTTTGGTAAACCAACGGTAAACTTTACCTAATCATTTCGAAATTGCTTAATAATAAATTGCGTGCTCATTCAACACAACAATTTATTATTATGAAATTAAAAATTACAATGCTTTTTTCGCTGTGCGCAATGGGAATAGCCCAGGCCCAGTTAACGAATCCTGGCGAAATCGCGTTCGTAGGATTCAATGCAGATGGCGATGACGATGTGTCTTTCGTTACTTTTAAAGACATTCCGGCGAACACCAACATTTATTTTTGTGATTCAGAATGGAGCGGAAGCGTTTTCGGAACTGATGAAGGCGATTTTACATGGACTTCAGGATCTTCCGTCATTCCGGCCGGAACCGTGATTTCAATCAACAACCTGAGCGCTGCAATTGCGCCTTCTGTCGGAACAATTAGCTTAAACAACGCCGGCGGATTGTCTGCTTCAGGCGACGCGATGTTTGCCTTTTTAGGAACTGCGCCACGTACGGTTACTACAATGCTAGCCGCCATTTCCAATTCGTCTGCCGGATTTGGAACATTAACCAATTCCGGACTTTCTGCCGGAACAACTGCAGTTTTACTAACCGAAGGAACCGATATGGCGCAATACAACGGCCCGCGTACCGGTTTAGACCGCAACGGATATCTTGCGCAATTGGGTTCGATGTCGCAATGGCAATTGGAAGACACCGCCGCAGACGATCATAACAATGGCACAAATCCGGATCTTCCTTTTAACATGACGGCATTCGTGATCGCTTCAGGCGATGCAACAGCGCCATCGATTGCTTCTGCAAAAGTGACGACTTCCAATACGATCGATGTGATTTTTTCTGAAGATGTTACGCCAGCTTCTGCGATGGCAACGGCAAATTATGAGCTGTCGCCAACATTGGAAATCACGAATATCGTTTATGATGCCACTTTGCACAAAGCGACAATCACGCATAACGGATTCGCTTCGGGCATTGGATACCGTCTTGAAATTGGAAACGTGGTTGACCTTGCTGAAAATGTGATGGCAGCTTACCAAAGTCCGGTTTTGTATTTCAACACGTTGAATTCTGGCTTGCTGATCACTGAAATTATGTACAACGCGCCTTCAGAAAATTCGAACCAACTCGAATTCCTCGAAGTTTATAACAATACGACAAATGCTGTGGCGCTTGGCGGAATAAAAGTCAAAGACGAAGGCAATTTTACTTTCGAATTCCCGGAAATGAATCTGGCTGCGAATGCGACAGTGCTATTGGCAAACGATAAAACAAGCGCTGACGCATTTTACGGCGTGTCGTTTTTGGATATGCCACAGGGAATTATCAACGCGTTAGGAAACGGCGGAGAAAATTTGCAAATTTTGAATTCCCAGGACGCGATCATTTCTCAGGTAACTTACGACGATGCGTCGCCCTGGCCGTTAAGTCCGGACGGAAACGGTCCTTCTTTAGAATTGCTCAATCCAAACGGAAACAGCAACGACGGAAACAATTGGGCAGCCGCCACCAATTTGGTCGGACAATCTTTAGGTTCGAATGTGTTTGCTTCTCCCGGATTTTATACGCCAAATGTCGCTTCATCGATCGCATTCGATACCGAATTTGCTTTTGCTGCTGAAAATGCAGGAACCGTTTCGGTAAATGTTACCATTTCAAATGCTGCTTCGAATGCTGTAACGGCTACAATCGCGCCGCTTTCCACAGTTGGAACAGCAGTTGCAGGAACCGATTATACTTTCGCTTCACAAACCCTAACTTTTCCGGCAAATTCGACAACAGCGGTAACCTTAAACATTCCTGTTATAGACAATACGGTAGCGGGAATTGATAAATTTTTTGTGTTGGAATTGTCGAACCCGAATGGTGCTTCACTCGGCGGAATCAAAACCAAAACGATTTATATTACAGATAACGAAGAATTGGCGCCGGCCGCTTCTGACGCTTTAGACATCAGTTTTTTAAGCAGTTATGTGGTCGATGCCAACGGTTCGGCTGAAATTGTAGCGCACGATCCGGTATCACAACGTTTGTTCGTATTGAATTCGACTGCAACAACCATCAACATTCTCGATTTTTCCAATCCGACAGCCATGACACAAATCGCCGCAATCGATATGTCGGCTTACGGAATTGGCGCCACCAGCGTGTCATACAAAAACGGAATCGTGGCCGCGACAGTCGAAGGTGCCAATTTTGCCAACGGAAAAGTGGTTTTCATGGACATCAACGGTGCTAACGTAAAAGTGGTCGAAGCCGGCGTTTTGCCAGACATGGTAACTTTCAATCACGACGGAACAAAAGTACTTACAGCCAACGAAGGCCAGCCAAATGCCGATTATACGATCGATCCCGAAGGAAGTATTTCTATAATTGACGTGTCTGCAGGTTTGGCAAATATTACACAGGTCAATGTGACCACGATCAATTTTAATGCCTTTGACAGCCAGAAAGAAGTTTTGAAACAACAAGGCGTGCGCATCTTCGGACCAAACGCGAGTGTATCACAGGATTTCGAACCGGAATACATTACGATTTCGGCCGACAACCAAACGGCTTGGGTGACACTTCAGGAAAACAACGCGATTGCGATCGTAAATTTGGCGACCAATCAAGTGACATCGATTGTACCATTGGGTTTGAAAGATCATAATCTGGAAAGAAATGCTTTGGATGCATCCGATCAAAATGGTCAGATTTTTATGTCAACGTGGCCAATTAAAGGAATGTACATGCCTGACGCAATTGCGAATTACAGCATTGGTGGCGTAAATTATATTGTAACTGCGAATGAAGGCGATGTGCGCGAATACGACGGTCTTGAAGAAGAAGCGAAAGTTGGTGATGCTGATTATATTTTGGATCCTGCCATTTTTCCAAATGCCGATATCTTAAAAAAGAATACGAATCTGGGCCGACTTGTGGTTACAAATCAATCGGGTGATACGGATAATGACGGCGATTTTGATGAAATCCATGTATTCGGAACGCGTTCTTTTAGCATATGGAACGGAGCTACCGGAGCGCTTGTTTATGACAGTGGCGACGATTTCGAAAGAATTACTGCTGCAGATCCGGTCTTTGGAGCCTTATTCAACGCAAGTAATGACAACAGCAACTTCAAAAACAGAAGCGACAATAAAGGACCTGAGCCTGAGGGCATCACCATCGGGGAAATCGCCGGAAAAACTTATGCGTTTATCACGCTCGAGCGCATTGGCGGCATGATGACTTATGACATTACGAGTCCGCAAAGTCCTGTTTTTGTTTCATACAACAACAACCGTACAGTTGGAAGTGTTGGCGGCGATCTTGGTCCGGAAGGCATCATTTACCTGAAACCAGAAGATAGTCCGATCCAGAAAGGTTTGGTTGTGATGGCCAATGAAGTAAGCGCGACAATCAGCGTGTACCAAATCAACAACGACGTTTTGGCAACCGAATCATTTGACGGCGCATCATTCGCAGTATATCCAAATCCGGTAAACGGCGGTGTGTTGTATTTCAGCAAACCTGCCGATGTTCAATTGTTCGATCTTACAGGAAGGTTTGTAGCAGAAAAAAATAATGCTTCATCAATGAACGTTTCAGGATTGTCGAAAGGAATTTACATCGTAAAAACCAAAGAAGGATTCAGCCGCAAGGTGATTATTAAATAAATTTTTGTTTTTTTGAAATCAAACCATCTCATTTCGGGATGGTTTTTTTTATGCAAAAAAAAAGAGGCCCTTTCGAAACCTCTTTCAGTGAATTAAATAATTAAGATAAAATAGAGCGGGTAATAAGATGTTCCCATTTTTTCGCCAGTTGCTGGTCTTCGTACAAATAAACCTGACCGATCTGGTCTTTTTCAATGGTATAAAACGGGATATTTTCTTTTTTATGATTTTTATAAGTAAATTCAAATTCAATTTTTACCACGGCAGTCGAATTTTCCTGAGTTGTCGGAACAGTCTTTACAGCACTGACATCGTTGAGGTTTACGAAAAATACTTCTTGCGGAATGGTATTGAAATCGATGAAAACAAAACCTTTGTTTTTTTCGTCGAGCGCCAATGTTTTTTTGTTTTGGGTGTCGCTAAGATCGAAGCTAAAACTGCCATATCTGTCAAATATGGTTTTGATTTTTGCGTTATTGGCCGCATGCGAGCGGAACATATAAAATAAGGGAACGGCGATGAACAGGGCGATGACAACGCCAATGATAGTTACTGAGGTATCCATTTTTGATTTTTTAAAGTGAAATAATAATTGACAGCCGGAAAAAGCGAAAGCCAATCCGGGAATGAAGAAACTTCTTCAGCTAAAAATTATTCAAATCACCAAAAAAAATGGAATGGGAAGAGCAACAGCGATACTTTTTCACAGCGGTTTGTGTCCTGTGAAACAAATCGGGAAGCCGATTTCAGAAGTGTGAAATCCGGAATTAGGTTTAAATATTCCTGAAACCATTTTATAAAAACCGTGTTTCCGCCTTTGCTGTTTGACACGATATTGTGATCAGCCTGAGGTTGAATAAACGGAATGGAATGCAAGCCTTCATCTCCAAAAAAAGAATCCTGTTTTTCATTTTGCGCGGCAAAAAATTGCGGCTGTTTTTCATACGAAATGAAATACAACGCCGCCAAAATGGCTGAAAAAACAAATATTTTCTTTAAAAGCTTCACGGTTGCAAATATAAACTTAAACCCAGGTATGACAATAAAGAAGGTTCGTAAATCAAAGTTAAAATTTAAAGTGGCATAAAAAAAAGCCCTGATTTCAGGGCTTTTAAATTTATTGGTTCAATGCTCGGAGCTGTTTGAGTTTTTCTTTCAGTACAGCGAGTTCTTCGCGGTGTTTTTCGATATTCTTACGCACTTCCAGCACGATTGAGTTTTCTTTTTTCGCATTTTTCGTATTGGTGAAAAACTGGATGTTGTTTTCCAACTGGAAAATTTCGCCCTGAACTTCATCAATTTTACGCATTAAAAAGATTTTCTCGTTGTCTATTTTTCTGCTGTCATCTGAACCTGCTAGCTGTTCCATGCGGTTTGAAAAACGCACCATTTCAGTTTCTTTTTTGCTCAGGCTTAGTTTTTCAAAAAGCGCGTCGAGGATTTTGTTGAATTTTCCTTCGATGTGACGTCGTCCAAAAGGTACTTTTCCAAAACCTTTCCAGTTTTCAATATGCGCTTTAATTGCGTCCAGGTCTGTTCTGTGGTCGCCGGTAAGTTCAAATTCACGCAAGGTCTCAAGGTAGTTTTTCTTGTTTTCAAAAGCTTCCACTTCCTCGGAGTTTTCTTCGCTCCTCGATTCTTTCAATTTTTCAAAATAGCTGTTGCAGGCGGTTTTAAATTCTGCCCAAAGTTTATCTGAAAATTTTCTTGGCACATGGCCAATTTGTTTCCATTCTTCCTGAATTTGCTTCATGATTGGTGTAGTCACGGCAAAGTCGGTGCTTTCCTGCAATTCTTTGGCTTTCGCAACCAAAGCCTGTTTTCTGCTCAGGTTGTCGTTTTGGTCTTTCTTAATGTCTTTGTAAAACGAATTTTTCAAAGCATTGAAGTTTCTCACGCCATTTTTAAATGCTGTCCACGTTTCCTCATTGACTTCAGCCGGAACTTTTCCTGTCGTAAAAAACTCATTTCTCAAAGCTTCGACTTTTTCAATTTGAGCCAGCCAAAGCGCATGCGAATTGACTTTTTCTGTGGCCAATACGTCTATTTTGGCAATAATGTCTTTTTTCTTATCAAGGTTTTCTGTTTCCCCGGCGCGTAATTTCTCAAACAAAGATTCGCGTTTGTCGTGCATCTGTTTGGTCAGTTCGCTGAAACGGTTCCAGATTTCCTCACGATGTTCGCGTGAAACCGGCCCGATGTCTTCTTTCCATATCTTGTGCAAATCCTGCAATTCACGGAAAGCTTTGTTGATGTCTTGTTCGTTTACCAATTCTTCCACACGGGAAACGATTTTCTGTTTCAATTCTAAATTGTGCTTGAAGTCGATGTCACGCGCTTCGCGGTCCAAGTGTAAATAATCGTAAAAATTCTCCACATGGAAATGGTAATTGTTCCAAACGTGGTTGTATTTGTCTTTCGGAATCGAACCCGCATTTTTCCAGCGGTCGCGCAATTCGTTGAAATGTTTTAAAGTATCTTTAATATTTTCCTGCGGATTGATGAGGTTTTTGAGTTCTTCAACAATCGCTAGTCTCGCTTTTAAATTCTCGTCAAGATTGGATTGCAGGCTTTTAAAATGGACGTTTTTTCGGTCGCGATATTGCGAGTACAATTGGTCAAATTTTACCTTTAGCGGCAAATGATAATGGAAATCTTCGGTGGTTTCTGTCCCGACGTTTCGGGATTCAGCCTGCCATTCGTCTTTTTTCTCCTCGATAAAGTGGTGGTATTTTGCCAGGAAAGATTTTTTGACTTCTTCCACATGGTCCTTTACAGCCATCACTTTTTCGTTTGAAACCAGTTTTTCAAGCTCGGAAACCAATTCGTCCATAGAAAGCGCTTCGTAATCAAGCATCGGAATTTCCTGACGTACGGTTTCGTCTTCGCTCTCTTCCGCATTGGCATCGGAAATCGCTTTGATCGCAAAAATACTGTCGTCTTCAACAACTAAAGTATCATCGGCAACTTGTTCCGGAGTCAGTTCAATGATGTTTTCTTCGGCATCGGCAGCTTCTACTTTTGCAGGTTCAACGGTGTTTTCGCTTGGCGTAACTTCTTCAGCTTCATCCTGTTCGATCAGATCTGAAACGAATTCAGCGGTTTGCTTCGCCTGTTCGCTATCGCTCGGGTCAATATTCCCCACAGCATCCTGTTTGGATTCATCTTCGGCAATTAAATCCGATACAAATTGGGTCGTTTCCTCATTTTCCGCTACAGCGTCATTTTCGGTTGCAACCGCTTCGTTTTCAGTACTTGTCGATTCCTGAGTTGTTTCTTTTAAATTTCCGTCTGCATCATGCAGGTTATCAATCTTTTCTTCTGACATTTTGTAAAATGTGTAAGGTTTATAAATTAAGAGGGCGTAAGTTAGTAAAGGCGCAACAAAATTCAAAACAAAACGCTTAATTTAAAGCGATTATTGATTTGTTGGGAATTTTTTTTTAGGCGCTGATCTGGCTATCCGCTGCACTCGTGCATAGCGAACTGAACGAACACATAATCAAATAAATATTTTGTGAGTTAATCTTTTCATTTTGCTCATGCCTCGCAAAAATAAAAAGGATTTCCGCTTCTCCAAAAGTTTCGGGACGGACTAGGACAGCATCTGAAATTCAAACATCAGTTAAACCATTATTTATTCCAGATTTTCCAGGATTTTTCCGCTTGGAAAGCCAGCATTTCAAGACCGTTTTTTGTAATCGCGCCATATTTTTTGGCTTTCTTCAAAAACTGGGTTTCTTCCGGATTGTAGATCAGGTCAAAAGCGATATGGTTTTTAGTGAAAAATTGGTACGGAATAGGCGGGAATTCCTTTACATTCGGACTCGTCCCAAGCGGCGTGGTATTGATCACGATGAAGTAATTGTCAAATGTTGTGGCATTAATTCTGTTGTAATCAATCGCATTTTCGTTGGCTTCACGCGAGACAAAAGTGTATAAAATATCAAGTTGTTCGAGCGCAAAAGCCACACCTTTAGACGCGCCGCCGGTTCCAAGGATCAACGCTTTTTTGTGGTGTTCTTTGAGTAGCGGTTTGAGTGCTTTTTTGAATCCGTAAAAATCGGTGTTGTAGCCTTTCAGGTAGCCTTTTTTGGTGAATTTTATGGTGTTAACTGCACCAATTCTCTCCGCATTTGCCGACATCTTATCCAAAAACGGAATTACGGCTTCTTTATATGGAATCGTAACATTCAGGCCTTTTAAGTCGCGGTTGTTTTTGATGACGTTTGGAAAATCGGAGATATCTGAAATGTCAAAATTTTCATAGCTGTAATGCTGAAGTCCGTCTCTTTTGAAACGCTCTGTAAAGTATTTTCTCGAGAAAGAATATTCGATATTCCGGCCCAGCAATCCAAATTTCCTGATGTTGTCGTTGTCTTCCATATTGCAAAAATAAAAAAAAAATCGGCCGGGTTTTAAAGCCGGCCGACAGGATTGTATGTTGAAATTATTATTCTTTTTTGTACTTCGCGATCATGTTCTGTACGACTTTTCGCTCCCATACCACCGGAAACAATTCCTGAAGCAACGTATGGTTTTTAAAGTTGAGCCTCAATGCATTGCTCAAATGAAATTTGGCTTTTACATTTTGGCCAAGCATATAATACAAACCGGCAAGTCGGTATTCGACTTCAAATTCTTCAGGAAAATATTCTGAAGATTGCAATAACGTTTGCACTGCGCTTTCAAATTCGCCTAAAAACTGCAGAATGTCAACCCAAAACAACCAGGTGTCAAGTTGGAAATCGCCGAATTCAACTGCTTTTCGGTAACCAAATTCCGCTTCTTCAAAGAAATTCATTTCCTTGTTAATGGTCGCGTAACGTTTCCAGTACAGGCGGTTTTCATTATCTATAGCCAAAGCTTTATTGACATAAAACAGTGCTTTCTGGTAATTTTTTAAACGCACGTAAAAGTCAGTGATCGCGATCCAGCCTTTGTCCAAAAGCGGATCTTCATGTACTGTTTTGTTGAAATATTTTAACGCCAAAGCCTTTTCGCCAAGTTTTTCATAACATTTTCCAATTCGGAGTAAGGCGTAAGAAGTTGGATCGTCGAGTTCAATTGTACGGTTGTAGCTTTCGATGGCATCCTCGTATCGTTTGAGTCTTTCGAGCGCTTTGGCTTTTTCCATAAACGCGCCCATGAACTCGTCATCGATCAATGTCGCATAATCAAAAGCGCGCAACGCTTCTTCATATTTTTTTAGTCCGTAATTCAATCGCCCGCATTGGTGCCATGCAATTTCGCTGTACGGATTTTTGTCAATATATGCTTCGAGAAATTTAATTGCGTCCTCGTTTTGGTCAAGAAACTCGAAACAATATACCACGTTGTAAAGCGCGGCCTGATCTTCGGTATCTTCTTCGAGGCATTTGATGAAGTTTTCCTTAGCGAGTTCGAGGTTGTCCATGAACAAATATTCCATCCCGATCAAATTATACACATCGGCATAATCGTCGGTGTATTTTAATGCGGTATTCAACAATTCAACCGCTTTCTCGTGGTTATCGCGTTTGGAATAAATATTGGCTTTCTGAATGTAGATTTCTTCGTTTGTAGGTTCAATTGCGTAAAGTTCGTTGAGGAGCTTTTCGGCGATGTCGAGCTTGTCATCATAGACCAGCATTTCTACCTGTACCAGTTTGAGACCGGTGGATTTGGGATGCTGCTCGAGCGCTAATTTTAAGGCTTTTTTAGCTAAAGATGCTTTACCCATATCGAGGTAATGAAGAATAATTTCTTCGAATTCCTCGGAATCAAAGAAGAGCACTTTGTTGGTTTTCAACATCGACTCAAATTTTGATAAGGATAAGTTATAGTCTTCTTCTTCGTTGCTTAATTGCATACTATTTTTCTTTAAAATTATCCTAAATAAAATTAGGTAACGGTTTTCCTGTAATGCGGAAGATTTTTTATTGTTGTGAACAATTTAATTAACAAAAAATCAACGTTGAAGATGATTTTTGTTTTGACTCTGAGGTTTTTAGCCCGTCCCGAAATTTCGGGAGAAGTGAAAATCCTTTTGCTGTTTTTTTTTAAACGGCAAAAGATTACTTCACATAACTCACATTTTTGCAGGAGTTCAGTAAATTTCATTTGCAGTGGAAAGCGGTTTTAGCTCCTAATAAATTTACAAATGATTAACCGAAGTCTGTTGTAATATTTCATCCATCGTTTGCAGGATTATGGCGCAACCTTCACGAATTTCGTCTTCGGAAATTGTAAGCGGCGGCGTAATCCTGATTGCGTGACCTTCAAAAAGCAGCCAAAATAAAATCAGCCCTTTGTCCTGGCACCTTAAAATAACCTGATTGGTAATTTCCGGATCGGCCGTCATCGCGGCGAGCATCAGCCCTTTTCCGCGCACCTCTTTTATCAAAGGATGTACCAAAAACGACCTAAACAGTTTTTCTTTTTCCAATGCCTGTTCCATCAGGTTTGTTTCGGTAATTTCCTGCAAAGTCGCGAGACAGGCTGCCGCAATGACAGGATGTCCGCCAAAAGTGGTAATGTGCCCAAGTTTCGGATTGTCACTCAGCAAATCCATCATCTCTGCCGAGGCCGTAAAAGCGCCAACGGGCATTCCGCCGCCCATGCCTTTTCCCATGATAATTACGTCGGGAATGGCGTCGTAGTTTTCAAAACCAAAGAGTTTTCCGGTGCGGCCAAAACCAGGCTGGATTTCATCGACGATCATGATCGCGCCAACTTCAGTGCATCTTTCACGCACTTTTCTCAGGAAACCGTTTTCAGGCTCGATAAAACCTGCGCCACCTTGTATGCTTTCTAATATGATTCCGGCCGTTTTGGTAGTGATTTTCTGTAAATCGGCTTCGTTGTTGAAGGTAATAAAATCCACATCGGGAATTAAAGGGCGGAACGGTTGTTTGCGTTCTTCAAATCCCATAACACTCATCGAACCCATTGTATTGCCATGATATGCATTTTTGCAGGAAATCAATTGGCTTCTTCCGGTCACACGACGGGCGAGTTTTAATGCGCCTTCCGTTGCTTCTGTTCCGGAATTTACGAGATAGGTTTTGTTCAATGAATCGGGCAGGAGCGAAGCCAGTAGTTTGCAATATTGTACCGCCGGACTTTGCGAATATTCTCCATACACCATGACGTGTGAATATTTGTCCAATTGGTCTTTGATCGCATTGTTCACGCGCTGGTTTTTATGCCCAAGCGTACAGGCCGAAACACCGGCGACGAAATCGAGGTATTTTTTATTGTTGGTGTCGTAAATATACGAGCCTTCGGCGTGGGAAACTTCCATTCCGAGTGGATAGGGCGAGGTTTGTGCCTGATACTTTATAAAATCGGAGTTCATTTCAATTAATAATTAACAATTAATAATTAATAATTTGTTTTTGGGCGTTGCGCTGGCTGGAAAATTTTGCAGAAATGAGCATGTTTTGCGAAGCCACCGCCGGGTTTTCCGCAGTGCGCGGCACTTGGCTGCAACCCCTAACGCGGGCAGCTGCAAACTACGGCGTGAGTTTCTCCGGATTGGGATTTATATTTGGCTTTAGTTCCGGCTTTGGCTTAGGCTGTGGATTGTTCTTGTCATAATCGCGCGTTTCCTTGCGAACTTCCATCGGGACGTTTTCTTTTGCCATTTCGGCCTTGCTGGCTTTGATGATCTTGTCGTTGAGTTCGTTTTCCTCGGGTGGAAAAATATCGTCTTTGGATTTGATCCGTTCGTCGCCACGCCAGACAAATCCTCGAAGTTTTCTGGCATTTTCAGGCAAATCTTTCTCCGGATAAATTTCGCCGTCCACATTCGTAAAAAAAGTCATCGTATCAATCGTGTTTCCGTCGAGGGTCATATTGATTTTCGAACTGACATTTTTGTTGATTCCGATAAGCTCATTTTTGTCATTGCGCATATAATATACGACTTCGGTGTTCTTGACAATGTCGGCTTCGTAGAGTTTGTTGTCGCGGAATTTCCCGTATAAATTCAGTCCTTTAACCTGATTGTAGCCGGTTCCTAGCGTGTCTTTCGAAACAATAAATGCATTATTCAGCACTTTGAGCGAGTCGAGTTTTTCGGTTTGGTCGTTGCCAATTAAATGCATGACATCGCCGGTCATCTGGTTTTCAAAATTCCACAAAATGGGTTTGCCAATGAGCTGCGTCAGGTTGGTTTTCTGGTCAGAATGGATCGAATCGCATTTTCCGGCCAGGTCGGTTTTATAAAAACGCGCATTGTTGAAGGCACGAATGACACGGTGTTCAGGCTTTCCGGTGATCATCAGTTTCTTTCCATGAATGTAAACCGAATCTTTGTCAACCAGGTTAATGGCTACCGCTCTTTTGGTCACATACATCGAATCTTTCTGTTTGAAAACTTCGGCATAGTGGCCTTTGATAATGCCTTTGTTGATGGTATCGGTAATTTTTACATTATTAGTCGCCGATGCAAATTCGATATTTCTGTTGTAAAACAAACTGTCGCCTTCAATCAGTCGGTCATTGTATTTAATATAGGATTTCCGGAGAAAATGCCCGATGTTTTTCTTGCTGTCGTAAAATCCTTTTTCGGTATAAATGAAATTTTGTTCGCTCGTAATCGTCGATGGGCCAAATAAATACGAATGTCCGGAATTGTTATAATAATCCAAATGGTTCGATTTTACGACATATTTCGGATTGGTTATGGTCACCGCGGTCAGGAACTGGAATTTTTTCTGCGACACATAATAACGTCCGGATTTGCTTTTCAAAACGTTGTCTTTATTGGTAATCGTTCCATAAGTTTTGTAGTATGCTTCCTGGATATTCCGGTCAAAATTCAGCGAATCGGTGACCAAAGTCATATCAGGCGAACGCATAACGACATTTCCGGTCGCGAAAGCCTGTTTCACATTTCCGCTGTATTCGGCATATTTGCTGTCCATAAACAACGTATCGCCCTGAACCATGTGCACGTTCCCGAACGCTTTGATGTAATTTTCTTTCTGAAAATAATAAGCTTTGTTGCACGTCATGATCACGCCGTCGTGGTTGATGCGCACGTTTCCGGTCAGCAAAAAGGCATCCGGGATCTCGGTTTGGTTCACATCTGCAAAGTCAGAATATTCGATGATGATTTTCTTTGGTGCCTGCTGCGCGGCTTTTTTCGGTGCCGGCTTTTTTGGAGTTTGCGCCCAAAGCGGATGAAAACCAGTGAACAGCAATGAAATAAGAATGAAAAAATGGATGTTCTTCAACGGTTTTATTTTTGTGCCAAATTTAGCAAAAAGCCTGCAATGATTGTATTTATTAAGAATTATTTATACCTCGGCGAAAGCTGCAGCCAAATTTTTATATTTGTAACCCTGCGATTAAAAACCAGACCATGAAAAAAACGATAATCACTGCTGTAGTGCTGCTGTCGCTCACGGCGAATGCCCAAAACAAAAAACATTTGATGGATCAAAACAAAACAGAAAGCACTTCTGAAAAAAAAACCGTCGTGTACCAGGTTTTCACACGATTGTTCGGCAATAAAAACCAAACCAACAAACCTTGGGGAACCATCGAAGAGAACGGTGTCGGTAAATTCAATGATTTTACAGATAAAGCGCTGACGGAAATCAAAAAACTCGGCGTCACACACATTTGGTACACGGGCGTTCCGCACCACGCTTTGGTCAACGATTACACGAAATATGGCATTTCAAACGACGATCCGGAAGTGGTCAAAGGACGCGCGGGTTCGCCGTATGCGGTCAAAGATTATTACAATGTAAATCCGGATCTGGCGGTAAATCCGGCAAAAAGGCTGGAAGAATTTGAAGCGTTGATTGCGCGTACACACAAAAACGGACTCAAAGTCATAATCGATATTGTTCCAAATCACATCGCACGCAAATATGAAGGAAAAACCAATCCGAAAGGCGTAAAGGATTTTGGTGCCAATGACGACACTTCCGTGGAATACAAACGCGACAACAACTTTTATTACATTCCGGGACAGCATTTTCAGGTTCCGACATCGGATAATTACAAACCTCTGAATGGCGAGAAAAATCCAATGATTGACGGAAAATTCAATGAAAATCCTGCAAAATGGACCGGAAACGGATCGCGATTGGCAAAACCGGATTTTAACGATTGGTACGAAACCGTTAAAATCAACTACGGGATCAAACCTGACGGAAGCAAAGATTTTCCATTATTGCCTGAAGGTTTTGGCGAAAAATCCTATCAAGAACATTTTGATTTCTGGAAAGACAAAGACGTTCCGGATTCCTGGAAAAAATTTCGTGACATTGCATTGTACTGGACGGCAAAAGGTGTGGACGGATTTCGTTATGATATGGCCGAAATGGTTCCGTACGAATTCTGGAGTTACATGAATTCATCGGTCAAAATGAAAAATCCGGATGCCTTTTTGCTTGCCGAGGTTTACAATCCGAAGGAATACCGAAACTACATTCATTTGGGAAAAATGGATTATTTATACGACAAAGTCGAATTGTACGACAAACTCAAAGACGTAATTCAGGGGAAAAGTTTGCCTGATGGCATTTCCGACATCCAAAACGGTTTGGCCGATATCGAACACCACATGTTGCATTTCCTCGACAACCACGACGAACAACGTTTGGCAAGTCCGGAATTTGCCGGAACACCTGAAAAAGGAAAACCATTGATGACGGTTTCTGCAACGATCAGCACGTCGCCAACGATGGTGTATTTCGGACAGGAAGTGGGCGAGGCCGGAAATGAAAATGCTGGTTTCGGAACACATTCGCGTACATCGATCTTTGATTACATTGGCGTACCAAACCATCAGAAATGGATGAACGGCGGGAAATTTGACGGCGGAAAATTGTCTGCTCAGCAAAAAGAACTTCGTGATTTTTACAAAAGATTGTTGAATTTTACGATCTCGAGTCCGGCGTTGATGGGCAAATTCCAGGAAATCCAGAAAATCAACCGCGACAATACTTCAGGTTTTGATCCCGGGATTTACGCGTTTGCACGTTGGTCAAATCAGCAGAAATTGTTGGTTGTAACCAATTTTTCATGGATGACAACCAGTCATTTTGAACTCAAAATTCCAGCGGAACTGATCAAACAATGGAATTTGAAAGATGGTGATTATGACATTACTGATGCACTTTACAAAAAGAAATCGTCGGTTTTAAACGTATTGAATGGCGAAGGCAAAATGACCGTTGCGATCGAACCTTCAGAATCATTGATTTTTGAATTGAAATAAAAAAAAACAGTATGGCACAAACATCACTTTCCGATTTGACGATCGAAGAATTGGTACTAGAGGCAAAAAAACGCAGGCAATCGTATTATATGAATTGTGGAATCGTAGGATTTATGGCGGGAATCGCCTGTTACAGTACGGTGAGAAATGGCTTTGGTTTTTTTACATTCCTACCGTTGATTGCTGCTCCAATGGCTGCCAAAAGTTCAAAAGAGTACAAAGCTGTGAAGCAGGAAATCGCCTTAAGAACTACGATTAACCAAAACTAAATATTGATGGATCAAAAATGCTTAAATTGCAATGAAAACATCAAACGGAATTACTGTGATTATTGCGGACAAAAAACAAGCACACACCGATTTTCCCTGAAACATTTTTTTATTCATGATTTTGTACATGGGATTTTCCATCTTGACAAAGGCTTTTTGTTTACAATCAGAGAATTGTTTACAAGGCCAGGTCACAGTATCCGGGAATATATTCACGGAAAAAGGACCAATCATTTCAATTATTTTACGACTTTAATTTTACTGTTAACCATTGGGTACTTTCTCTCAAAAGTTGAAAAAGTAAATGCTTCACAATTGTTTGTAAACGTTACCGGATTAATGAAAGTGCTGAAAGATTACTCTAAAATCACCATTTTCCTGGTTGTTCCGGTTTATGCGCTCGCGAGTTATGTGCTTTTTCGAAAAAGTAAACAAAATTACACCGAAAATCTGGTGATCAATTTGTTTTTGTTGTGCGGGACTTTGACTATCGGTTTTATCGTGAAGATTTTCATGATCGTCACTGATGATATTGCATTTTTACAGTTAGTAAATGTGGTCGTGACCGCAATGGTGATGGTTTATATATTTGTATTCTATTACCAATATTTCTCAGTTTTTGGGTACAAGAAAGTTTCGTTAGTATTTAGGGCGTTAATCGTGGTAGTGATTTATGTGGTTGTGAAACAAAGTTCCAATAACATCCTTAATGAAATTGGATTGAAATACATGCATTAATTTTAAATGAAGATGTATTTAAAAAAAAGCCCTGAATTTTTCAGGGCTTTTTTACAGATAAAGAATTTTAATCTTTAAATTTTATTTCAGGATCGTCTGTTTCCTGTCGGGGCCAACCGATACAATTTTAATCGGCACTTCGACTTCTTTTTCAATAAATTCGATGTATGCTTTTAATTCCGATGGCAGTTCGTCATAAGTCGTCATTCCGGTCAAATCGGCTTTCCAGCCTTTAAATTCAGCATAAACCGGCGTGACATTTTCCGGTTCGATATTGTAAGGGAAATGCGAAATTTCCGCTCCTTTATAATTGTATGCTGTGGCTACTTTTAAGGTTTCAAAACCCGATAAAACGTCGCCTTTCATCATCATCAGTTGGGTAACACCATTCACTTGGATCGCATATTTTAAAGCGACAAGATCGAGCCAGCCGCAACGTCTTTGCCTTCCGGTAACCGAACCAAATTCGTTTCCAACACGTGCCATCGTCGCGCCATCTTCATCAAACAACTCTGTTGGAAACGGACCGCTCCCAACTCTGGTCGTATACGCTTTAAAAATCCCGAAAACTTCTTTGATTTTATTCGGTGCAATTCCAAGTCCGGTACAAGCGCCGGCTGCGGTCGTGTTTGAAGAAGTGACAAAAGGATATGTTCCAAAGTCGACATCAAGCAGCGAACCCTGAGCGCCTTCACACAAAATAGATTTGCCTTCTTTTTGAGCCTGGTGCAAATATTCCTCACTGTCGATAAAGGTGAGTTTTTTTAAGTCTTCGATGGCATCAAAAAACTCTTTTTCCAGTTCAGCCAGATTGTATTGGATCGCAACATCATAAAACGCAATCATCGCCTCATGTTTGTCGGCCAATTGTCTGTATCTTTCTTTAAAATCTTCAAGTTCGATATCACCAACGCGCAAACCGTTTCTTCCGGTTTTGTCCATATATGTTGGTCCAATTCCTTTTAAAGTCGACCCAATTTTGGCTTTGCCTTTTGAGGCTTCTGAAGCCGCGTCGAGCAAACGATGTGTTGGCAAAATCAAATGCGCTTTACGCGAAATGATCAGCTTTCCTTTAATGTCAAGGTTGAATTTTTCAAGGCCTTCAATTTCTTTCTGAAAAACAACCGGGTCGATTACAACGCCATTTCCTATGATATTGATGGAGTTTTTATGGAAAATCCCGGAAGGAATCGTTCTTAAAACGTGTTTGATTCCGTCAAATTCCAAAGTATGCCCTGCATTTGGTCCACCCTGGAAACGTGCAATAATATCATATTTTGAGGTAAGGACGTCAACAATTTTTCCTTTGCCTTCGTCGCCCCATTGCAATCCTAATAATAAATCTACGGTCATTTTTTAAGTGTTAGTTGTGTGTTTAAAAATTGAAGGACAGCCCGAGAGCTGTCCGTTCTTATGATTCTGTTAGTGGTTGTTTTTTGCTTCCGTACAAGTACAGGGAGTGGTTGTGGATCTCGATGTCGAAAATGTCCTCGATCGTCTTTTTGATCAATTGGATTCTCGGGTCGCAAAACTCGATCACTTCGCCGGTGTCTGTCATGATGATGTGGTCGTGCTGCTTGTCGAAATAGGATTTCTCGTAATGCGCCTGATTTTGACCAAACTGATGCTTTCGTACCAACGCACAATCCAACAAGAGTTCAATGGTGTTGTAAAGTGTCGCACGGCTCACACGGTAGTTTTTGTTTTTCATTTTGAGATAGAGGTTCTCAATGTCAAAATGCTCTTCACTGTCGTAAATTTCCTGAAGGATCGCGTAACGCTCAGGGGTTTTGCGGTGTCCTTTATTCTCAAGATACATTGTAAAAACATTTTTTACAATCTCCTGATTTTTGCTGTTATCAACGGATACTAGTGTCATGTGGCAAAGGTAATGAAATACTATTAATCTGAAAAATCAAAATGGTGTCCGAATTTGCTTTTTATCAATCGGTTGCCCGGACTAATTGTTTTTATTGACACGCGTGACTTTGTCGATTCCGTCAATTTTTTTGATGTTTTCGATGAGTTTTTTAAGAATGGTGTTGTTTTGCACAATTACAGCAACCTGTCCGTTGAAAATTCCGGCCTCTCCGCTAAGCGAAATACTTTGGATGTTCACGTGCATATTGTTCGAAATTACCTTTGTCAATTGGTTCGTAAGCCCAAGCGTATCCATTCCTGTAATGTGCAAAATGGCTTTGAATTCCTGTTGGGACGAATCGATCCATTTCGCCTGAATGATCCGGTAAGCATAATTGGATTGCAGGCTGATTGCGTTCGGACAGTCTTTTTTATGGACTTTAATTCCTTCGTTAATCGTCACAAAACCAAAAACTTCATCGCCGGGAATTGGGTTGCAACAGGTCGATAATTTGTAGTCGAGTTTGTCCTGTTCGGGTCCGAAAACCAACAAATCATAATTGCTGCTGATGACCTGTCGGTTGATGTCTTCATCCGCGGTATTCGGCGAACGCTTGATCTTGCTTTTGAAAAAGTTCATCAGCGTATTGCTTTTCTGCGCGGCGTAATCTTTCAGTTGCTGGTTTTCAATTGCACCAATTCCAACGCGGTAAAACAAATCCAGGCTGGTTTTCAATTTGAAGAAATTCACGAGTTCATTGATAACCTGCTCGCTCATCGTCACTTTAAGGTGTTTGAGTTTGCGCGTCAGCAGTTCTTTTCCTTCTTCGGCAATTTTTTTGGTATTTTCGTTCAGGACATTTTTGATCTTGTTTTTTGCCCTCGAAGTGGTCACATAATCGAGCCAGTTCATCGTCGGTTTTTGGTTTACCGATGTGATAATTTCGATCTGGTCGCCGCTTTTCAGTTCGGTATTTAACGGAACCAATCTTCCGTTGACACGAGTTCCGCGGGTTTTAACGCCAATTTCAGAATGAATGCTAAACGCAAAATCGAGCGAAGTTGCACCTTTCGGCAATGACTTGATTTCTCCTTTTGGCGTAAAGACGAAAATTTCTTTGGAATACAAATTCATCTTGAAATCCTCGACAAAATCCACCGCGTTCGTTTCCGAATTTTCTAGCGCTTCTTTAAGCAAATTCAGCCAAACGTCAAGGCCACTTTCTTCAGTCGCGCCCTGTTTGTATTTGTAATGTGCAGCATAACCTTTTTCGGCAATTTCGTCCATTCTTTCACTTCGCACCTGAATTTCGACCCAACGGCCTTTTGGTCCCATAACAGTAATATGCAACGCTTCATAACCGCTTGATTTGGGTGACGAAATCCAGTCGCGCAAACGGCTCGGACTCGGGCGGTAATGATCGGTAACGATGGAATAAATTTTCCAGGCGAGGAATTTCTCGTCATGCGGATTGGATTTGTATACGATCCGAAGTGCAAATTTGTCATACACTTCATCAAAAGAAACCCCTTGCGCCAGCATTTTCCTGCGGATCGAATAAATGGATTTCGGGCGGCCTTTGATTGAATATTCTACGCCTTCGAGGTCAAGCGAAGTTTTCAAGACATCGGAAATATCCTTAATGTAAGCGTCCTGTTCTTCCTTGGTTTCCTTGATTTTGCTGACGATTTCGTTGTAAACCTGAGGTTCGGTATATTTTAATCCCAGGTCTTCAAGTTTGGTTTTGATGTTGTAAAGTCCGAGTCTGTGCGCAAGCGGTGCATAAATATATAAGGTTTCCGATGCGATTTTAACCTGTTTGTGCTCTACCATCGAATCCATCGTTTGCATATTGTGGAGTCGGTCGGCGAGTTTGATTAAGATCACACGCACATCGTCATTCAGCGTTAGCAGCATTTTGCGGAAATTCTCGGCCTGCATCGAAATGTTCAGGTCTTTTTGTACCTGCGCGATTTTGGTCAATCCTTCAACGAGTTGCGCTACTTTCGGGTTAAACATCCTTTCGATGTCCTCGACAGTGACGTCGGTGTCTTCCACAACGTCATGCATCAGTGCTGCCGCGATGGATGTGGCACCGAGGCCAATTTCCGACGCTACGATTTTGGCCACCGCAATCGGATGGAAAATATACGCTTCACCTGATTTCCTGCGTTGGTCCTGGTGCGCGTCAACGGCTACGTCAAAAGCTTTCCGGATGAGTTTTTTGTCGTCCGGGCTCAGCGTTTGGTAAGAGATGCGGAGCAATTCTTTGTATTCCTGCGCGATCGCTTTGTTTTCTTTTTCAATATCAATTTCCACCATAGTCGTAGTCGTTCAAGTCTTAAAAATAAGCATAAGAATCGAGATGTGCAAAGATTATTTCAAAGCGGAATTGCTTTAAAATTCGGGTTATTTGAGGCTTTTCAAACGCGAAAAATCCAGATCGTGGAAATCGTAACTAAAGTCCGTCAGCGGCGAAATGGCTTTCATTTTAATCCGGTTGTTGTCTTCAGAAAAAGTCAGGAACGCATCGGCGTGGAAACTGCGGTTGTTCCATTTTACAGCAAATGTTTTGTCTTTGTAGAAAAATACTTCGCCTGAAAGTTGCGGCGACCTTTTGGAAACAAAAAAGAATTTTCCTTTGTTTTCAGAAAGGATAATTTCGCCAAACCAATTGTCTTTAAAGCTGCCAATATATTTTTTCAGGTCGGTTTTGGTTTTCGATTTTTGGTTTTTTGCAACTGTTGCCCAGACTTCTTCCGTAATTTTATCGGCCGCATCTTCTTTTTGGTGTACGTCTTTACTGAGGTTTGCCAAATGATCAAAAGTGGGAAGTTTCAGGTAACCATCTTTAATGGTGTTCGAAATCGCCGTAAATGCCGCACCCGATTGTTGGTTGGTCAATACGATAATTCCCAGATTAAGATCCGGAATCATCAATACTTGGGTGACAATGCCGTCGAGTCCGCCCGTGTGTGAAACTTGCAGATGTCCATTAATATCAGTGAGTTGCCAGCCCAATCCGTAACTCCTGAAATTGCTTGTATATGGAGCAGTTTTCCGGTTCGGGAGAATCGTTTGCGGCGTCCACATTTCATCATGCACTTTTTTGCTGAACAGCTGATTTTGTTGAGAATTTCCATATTTTCCATCGTGGAGTTGCATCAAAACCCATTGGCTAAGATCGTTCACACTAGAATAAATTCCGGCTGCGGGATCAAAAGTCTGGCTTTCGTAACGTTTGATAGCTTTGAGTTTTCCGTCGGTTGGCACGTGCGGCACAATAACGTTCGACGTGTCCTTTAAGCGTTTCCAGGCAGCTGCCGTATGGTTCATTTCAAGCGGTTTCAAAATCCGGTTCTCGACAAAATCGCACCAGGAAATTCCGCTTGCCCTTTTGACCACTTCGCCTGCAACGATGTAAAGCAGGTTGTCGTAATCGTATTTGGTTCGGAAAGCAGAAACCGGTTTCAGGTATTGCAAATTCTGCACGATATCATCGGTGTTGAAATTATTTCCGTCGGGCCAGATCATCAAATCACCTGCGCCCAGACCAAGTCCGCTGCGGTGCGTCAGCAAGTCGCGGATCGTAAATTCATTGGTCACATACGCATCATACATTTTGAATTCGGGGATGTGCTGAATGACTTTATCGTCCCAATTTAATTTTCCTTCATCGACCAAAATCGCAAGCGCCGCCGATGTAAACGCTTTGCTGTTCGAAGCAATACCAAACAAAGTATTTTCGTTCACGGGTTCATTGGTCACAACCGATCTGACGCCGTAACCTTTGGAATGCACCACTTTTCCATCCTTAATTACGGCAACCGCAATCCCGGGAACATCAAAAGTTTTAAGCGTTTTTTGGGTTAGTTCGTCAATTTGGGCAGAAGTCAGTTGTGCGAAACTTTGCACGCCAATAGTCAGGCAAAATAAATAAAGGAAATGTTTTTTCATAATTGGTTATTTAAAATTCCGCTGTCTTTTCGCTTCAAAAATTAATATGGCTGCTGCAACCGAAACGTTCATCGAATCAATTTCGCCCTGCATCGGAATAATGATATTTTGCGTGGCTTCGTCGCGCCATTGTTGGGTTAAACCGGTCGCTTCGGTTCCCACGACAAGCGCTGTTGGTGTCGTGAAATCCTGTGTGTGGTAAGCGGTCGAATTTTGTAGAGTGGCGCAGTAAAAGCGGATGTTTCTTTCTTTCAGAAAAGCAATGATTTCCGCCGTTGTTCCGGTCGCTATATTGTTGGTAAACAAACAGCCCACGCTCGAGCGAACGACATTTGGATTGTATAAATCAGACTTTGGATCGGCGATAATCACCGCATCAAGTTTTGCCGCGTCGGCGGTGCGAAGGATGGCTCCGATATTGCCAGGTTTTTCCGGAGATTCTGCAATTAGGATCAGCGGATTTTCCGGAAGTTGCAGGTTTTCAAGTTTCAGGTTTTTGCTTTTGGCGACAGCGATAATGCCTTCAGTAGTGTCGCGATACGCCAGTTTCTGGTAGACTTCTTTATTGATTTCTATCGCCTGGATGCCATCGGAAATAAAGCGGTGAATTTGCTTTTCGTCAACCAATTCCGGTAAAAAAAGCACGGTTTCAAGTTCGTATCTGCCGCGCTGCGCGAGTTCAATTTCGCGTTTTCCTTCAATAAGAAAAGTTCCCGATTGCTTTCTGGCTTTGGCCTTTTCCTGCAAAAGCACCAATGATTTTATAAATGGATTCTGGACGGAAGTGATCTGTTTCAATAGCTTTTCGCAAATGGTTAGTCATGACAAAGTTAACAGAAAAGTGCTAAAAAAAAACTGCCCGCTAAGAATAACGGGCAGTTTGAGGTTTTTTATAAGTTTCAGTTTAATTCTTTTTGAGAATTTTTACCGTGTTGACCGTACTTTGTGTTTCCACTTTAAATAAATATTGTCCGGTGCTTAATTCGGCGATATCGACTGCAGTCTGATTGGCATCGACCGTTACATTTTTAACCAATTGGCCCAGCATGTTGTAGATGCCAATGGATTTGATGGTTTCTTTCGCAGAGAAATTGACGATATTTTTCGCCGGATTCGGGTAATAAACAAAGCTGTTTTTGTTAAAGCCTGAAGTTGACAATGCCGAACAGGAAACCGTGGCGTTCCATCCCGGAGCGTTGTTTGCGCCGTCAGAATAAAATACGAAAGTCAGTTTTCCCGACGCGTCGGTTGAAGTCACCGTTCCAGGATTGTTTGTTCCTGTAAAACCGTATTGGTCTGGACCGATGAACGGATAAGTCGCGTCAGGTCCGTTGTAAATGTAAAGTCGGTCGATTTGATCTTCGAGTTCGAATGACGTAAAGGTCACACTTGCTTTGTCGCCGGCATTCATTGGATGGATCACAGTCGTGATGTATTCTCCGTCTGAATAATTGGCCTGCGGACCGCCTGAATCAAAGAATATTCCGTCCACACAATGATTGATCAAAGTGGCGGTTTGTTTTTCTGCGAGTTCGCTCCAGGTATTGTTGCTGCAGCTTGAACGCACATAAACGTCATAATTGGTATACGAATTTAGACCTGTAAAAGTATAAGAAGTATCGGTTACGGTCGTGTAAGGTCCGGCTGGTGTTTGTCCGCTTGGCACGATTAAAACTTCAAATGATCCGGCAGCATTCGGATTGGTCCATGTTGCGGTAATGCTTTGGTAAGTTACATCGGTAATCGTGATTGCCGTCGCATTGCTGCAAGGCGTTGTGAACATAAATGTTGCCGAATAATCGGAAGAGCCGCACAAATTATTTGCTTTCACCCTCCAGAAATAGTTCGATCCAAAATCAAGTCCGGAAACAGGAACCTGATTGGTTGCTGAAGTTAACGTTGTTACGCCACTTGCGAAATTGGAATCTTTGGAAACCTCAATTGTATAATTGGTTGCGTTGTTTTGTAAATTTTCCCAAACAAGTGTCGGATTCGTATTTGCAGCAGCGTTATTTGCAGGCGTAGTCAACGCAGGCGCAGCTGCAATAGGATTTTGTACGATCAAATTCAGAACCAATTCGTTATTAAAATTTGGCGACTGCGCTCTCAATGTCAACGGATAAATTCCCGCGGGCGCACCAGAAAGATTGGAAACATTCAAAGTCGAACTTCCCGATGTTGTTAATGAAGCCGGCGTAAATTCGGCTGTAGCGCCTGCTGGCAATCCTGTTACGGTAAACGCGGCATTTTCGTTAAACGCGTCAATTGTGGTCAACTGAAAATCGTATGAAGTAGTATTCGTACCCAAACAAATCCGGTTGGTCAGTGCGTGAGTAGAAGTCAGCATCAAAGGATTGGTAGCGATTCCGCTGATGATCAGCGAGTAATTTTGCAGGTTGTTTGCCAATGTTCCTTTGTGGCTCACGGTAATCGTATATTTTCCAGTTGGATTCGGGATCTCGATTTTCTCCACGTTGTCAACAACATTGTCGCCGCGCGTGGCTCCGGAAGCAACATCGCCTGGATTCAATTTCCATGGAAAATTGGTTTCTGTACCTTTTGTGATCCGGATATCAAGATCGTTGACCAAATTTGGCGTGGCCAGATCGACCGCAGTTGAAGAAACAACTTGTCCGGCAGGATCTGTCCAGCAAATCGTAGCAACAACAGGTTGGTTTGCATTTAACGGATCGATATTGAAAGAGTATGTTTCGCCCTGAGCAAGCGTTCGTTCGTAAATATAGGACTGAACACCTTCGTTTGTGATGACATTTGCCGCTTTTTCAGCATTGAGCAATCCCCAGCCAAAACGGTAATCCGGTCCATCGGTAGTTCCGGCTTCGTCAGCGGTATGAATCGCAAGGCCTCTCAAAGTCGCCGATTTCATGAAATTCCCTTTTACATTTTTGTAATGCTGTTGCAGAAGAAGCAAAGTTCCGGCTACGTTTGGCGATGCCATTGACGTTCCGCTCATTCTTCCGTATGATGTGTTTCCGGTTGCTACCGAAGACAAAAGATTGACACCTTTTCCCGAAATATCGGGTTTAATACGGCCGTCGTCTGTTGGTCCCCAGCTGCTAAAGCTCGACATCACGACACTTTCCGGCGATACATAATTGTTGACTTGTCCGACAGCAGCCACGACAATAGAGTTTTTGGAAACACTTTTGCCTGCTAGCAAATCGTATCCGTTTTTGCCTGAATTGTAACCGCCATTTCTGGAGTTTCCGGCAGAATTCACAAATAAATAATATGGAGCATTGAACATGATGTTGTCAAAAACCCGCGAATCGCTGTCGTATTTTCCCCATTTTGCAATCGAAACGCCATCGGGATCATAACCGTAAGAATGGTTTGATAACAGCAATCCGTTGGCTGCAGCCGCGCTTACTTCCGAAACATCGTTGCTCCAGTCATACGCCAATAAGTTGGCAAGCGGCGCCATTCCTTTCGCATTTGGATTTCCGGTTGTTCCACCGATCATCGTTCCCGCTACGTGTGTTGGGTGCGCCGAATAAGTTGGTGCGCTGTCAGAGATGATAACGCGTCCGTTGAATAAAACGTGTGTGTCGCGTACTTTCCCGCCGTCCCAAATCCCGATTCTCATTTCCTGTCCGTCGAGGTTCAAGCCCAAACTTCCGCCTGAATTCAATCGGTTTGCCCTTGTAGTGATTGCTGCTCCGGCATTGTCTGTGATAAAATAAACCGGATTTCCGCTTTCGTCCAAACGGATCAGTTCTTTGATCTGTCCGTTTTTTTTCTCAGAAAAAGTTTTCCAGCCATATTGTTTGGCAGCCGCGAAAGCTTCTGCTTTTTGTTTGGCGAAAAGATCTGAGTACACAGAAGAAATGCGGTTGAGTTCGGCAACATTGGTACCTTCCACAATCTTTCTTTTTTCAGTCAGGCTTTGCGAATGCGCAAAAACACTGCTTAAAAGAAGAAAAACAAGGGTAAATTTACTTTTCATTTGGTGGCATTTTTTAAATTCCGGCTAATGTAGTTCAAAATCCAATAACTTAAACATGGATTTGGGTGTTTAAATGCAGTATTTGTGTTAAAATATCGGAAGTATTAAATTTTCCGTGAAAATTTCGAACAACCGAAGCCGCTTTTTTTGATTCTTTCAAACAATCGCTGTAATTTCGCATAAAAAAAGATGTTCTATCTTCTCGATATCATCGGAACAATGGCATTTGCCATGTCGGGCGCGCTCACAGCGATGAATAAAAAGCTCGATCCTTTTGGCGTTTTTATCATTGCTTTTGTTACTGCTGTTGGCGGCGGAACGTTGCGCGACACACTCATCGGGCGCACGCCGGTGGGTTGGATGCTCGATTTGAATTACGTATATTTTATATGTACCGGATTTATATTGGCTGTGGTTTTTCGAAAAAAACTCGACAGGCTGCGGAAATCCCTGTTTTTATTCGATACGATCGGATTGGGCGTTTTCACGTTAATCGGACTCGAGAAAGGCATCAATACCGGTTTGCATCCAATCATCTGCATCGCATTGGGAACGATGACGGCTTGTTTTGGCGGCGTACTCCGCGATATTTTGTGCAATGAAATTCCGGTGATTTTCAGAAGACAGATTTACGCGACGATTTGCATTTTGGGCGGAATTGTCTTTTTTACACTCAAACAGCTCAACCTCGAAGACGATATTTTGTATGTGGTCACTTCATTGGTCATCATTATCGTCAGGCTGATGGCCGTGAAATTCAGATGGTATCTGGCGCCGCTAGAAAAATAATCAGTTGCTGAAATACAAATAACCCGTCAACGGTTTTGGATAACCTGCATCGTTAAGTTCGAGCACATAAAAATACGTGCCATCGGGAACTTTTCCCTTTAAAAAAACGGTTCCTTTTACAGCTTCACCGGTCCACTCTGGCGAATTGTTGTTTCCGGTCCAGATCAATCTTCCCCAACGGTTGTAGACCGAAAGTTTAAAATCCGTAAAAATATCGCGCAGTCCGTCGATTGAAAAATCATCGTTTTGACTGTCTCCGTTTGCCGAAATAAAGTTGTAAACGCGCGGCGGACAATTGTTCGTTTGGAGCAAAAAAGAAGCAATCGTATGGCAATGTTCGTTGTCTACGCGAATAAAAATCGGCGTCGGGCCATTTGTCGGATAGTTCGAAGTATTGGCAATCGCGTTGTTCTGGTTTTCGGCATCCTCAGCATTTTCGTAAAACGCAAAGGTGTCTGACGGATTGGTGATGGCCAGACTTCCGTAATCCGAAAAATTAAAAATTCCGCGGCCAAATCCGGTGTTGCAGGCTTTTGGGCTTTCCGGCTGGTTGACTTCGGGCGAAAGCCAAAGCGATATGGGAATGGTAAAATCGTTATTGTCTTCATTGATTTCGGCTACAACGCCAACGCCGCTTCCGTTATCATCGACGCTAAATTCCAGGTTGAAATCTGTTGGAATATTTTCGGGAACTGTCAGCGAAAATTGCCCGGATTCGCTTGCGCCGATGGCAATCGCGTTCCTGGTTGGCGTTCGTGCTAAAAACTGGCCATCTGCATAAATCGAAATTGGGACTGCCGATCTTAATAGGTCTGTCGAATTCAAATTTGATACCGTATAATCGACCACAATCTGCCGGCTGTCGCAAGCCAATGCAACCTGGTCGATCGAAATCGTGGCGTCGGGCAAAAGGCTGTTGAGTTTGGTTACAATCGTGCTGATCATCACCACATCGCGGCTTGAAGTAAGTTTGATCCTCGCGGTTTGATCGCCCGGGCGGATGTTGTTGCGGATGTCATACACGTCAAGATCCATGTTGTACAAACTGCTCGATCCTGTAAAACTGTTGGTTCCGTTGAATGCGTTGTTGGGCGGATTGAGCGGCGGATTTCCGATGATCCGGTCGTTGACGCTGAGGGTTTCGTTGTCGGACAGATTTTGGTCGCCTTCCCAGGCAATAAAGCCAATTTGCGCGCCTTCAATATCAATCACATTGAGGTTGGTCAGTAAAATGTTGATTTCACTCGGGACACCCTGGAAACCGTCATAAACATTGATCTGGAAAAGCGGCAGGCTTTCATTTTTGTATACGACAACGATCGACCAGCCGGCGAAGTTGGTTCCGTTGGTACAAAAATTTTCGATCACAGCTGAAATGTCGAGATCCGAAAGCGTATAGTTGGCATTGCCTGTGCTTTTTACCATTTGCGTCACATCTGCGAAAGCGCTGAAATAGGTTTTGGTAATGCCATCAGTGGTTTGGTTGTGCGAAAAACGGCGTTCGGCGGTAATATTCTGGTTGTTGAGTTTGACGTTAAAATCGCCCGGCCCGGAACCCGCCCAATATAAAAAAGCCTTCTCAATATGATCCTGAGGCTGGAGCGCCAAAGTTGCCGACGAAGAAGTCAGCGCGAAACAAGGCGCGAAAAAATTATTGTTTTCTTCCGTATTCATGGTGTTGCCGATAAAGACAAAATCATAACGGCCGTTAAATTGTTCGTAAAGGCTGATATTCTGGGCAAAACCAGAATGCGAGACCAGACAAAAAATAATAAAAAGACAATATTGTAGTTTTATTTTCAAGACAAAAATTTAATGTTGAAAGTTAGGCATTTATTTTTAGAATCCTAAATCCGGGCAGCGGCTCTCATGTTAAGAAATAATTGTTTAATTTTCCGAAATCTAAAAACGGCCTGTGAAAAATTACCTTGTCAGACGATATGAACCGGCAGATTATGCGGCCTGGAATGCTTTTGTAAGCAGCGCCAAAAATGCTACATTCTTGTTTCACAGGGATTTTATGGAATACCACGCCGACCGTTTTCCAGACTTTTCGATGTTGGTTTTCGATGGCGAAAATGTCGTTTCGGTAATTCCGGCAAACCGCGTTGAAAATAAAATTTATTCGCACCAGGGACTTACTTACGGCGGATTTGTCTTTAGTGAAAAGATAAAAATGGGGCAGGCGATCGATGTGGTTCACGCGGTTTTAAAATATTTGCATGATCAGCAGTTGGAAAGCATTTTGGTCAAATCGATTCCGGGAATTTACAACCGATATTTTTCGGAAGAAGTTTCGTACGCATTTTTCTTAACTGACGCCAAATTGGAAAGGCGTGATTGTCTGGCTGTTCTCGATTTGGAAAAACCTTTTAAAATCTCGAAAACGCGTCAGGAAAGTATTAGGCGCGGTGAAAAAAACCGACTCGAAATTCGGGAAGAACTTCAGTTTGACTTGTTCTGGAATACCATTTTGATTCCGAATCTCGATAAAAAACACAATGCGAAACCCGTTCATACCGCCGCAGAAATTGCAAAATTACAAAAATCATTTCCTGAAAATATCCGCCATTTTAATGTGTATAACGATGGCGAAATTGTGGCCGGAACTACGATTTTCATCGCTGATCAGGTCGCGCATCCGCAATACATTTCGGGAAACTCACAAAAAAACGAACTTGGCAGCATCGATTATTTGTACCATTATTTGATCACCGATGTTTTTAAGGACAAAAAATTCTTCGATTTCGGTCCGTCGCATGAAAACAACGGCAGGAAAATCAACGAAGGCATTTTGTTCTGGAAGGAAAGTTTCGGCGCGAAAATCACGGTTCAGGATTTTTATGAATTGCAAACAAAAAATTATACCCAATTGGAAAACATCCTGATATGATCAAATTTCTAGATTTACAAAAGATCAATCGTCCGTACCAACAGGCGCTGGAACAAAAAACGAAAAGTTTTTTCGATAAAGGCTGGTATGTTCTCGGGGAAGAAGTCAAACTTTTTGAAAAGGGTTTCGCGGCCTATTGCGGCACGAAATTTTGCATCGGAACAGGAAACGGACTCGACGCGCTGGTGCTGATTTTCAAGGGTTACATTGAACTTGGACGTTTAAAAAAAGGCGATAAGGTTATCGTTCCGGCAAATACCTACATTGCCAGCATACTCGCGGTTTTGGAAGCCGGACTTGTACCGGTTTTGGTCGAGCCAAAATTGGAAACCTTCAATTTAGATCCAGATTTGCTTGACGCCAATTTTACGCCGGAAATTAAAGCGGTATTGGCGGTGCATTTGTACGGCCAACTTTGCGATATGGAGGCGATCAACGCTTTCGCGGATAAACACCAGTTGTTGGTCATTGAAGATTCGGCGCAGGCGCATGGCGCGGAAAATACGCAGGGACTTCGGGCAGGAAATCTTTCCGATGCTTCGGGTTTTAGCTTTTATCCGACAAAAAACCTGGGCGCTTTTGGCGATGCCGGCGCGGTGACCACAAATGATCCAAAACTCGCAAAAATGATTTTTTCGCTCCGGAATTACGGATCTGAAAAGAAATATTACAACGATCACATAGGTTACAACAGCAGGCTCGACGAGTTGCAGGCGGCTTATCTGAATATCAAACTTCCAAATCTTGATGCGGAAAATGAACAACGTAAAGTCATTGCAAACAAATACCTGTCGGAAATCAAAAATCCGAAAATCAAGCTTCCCGAATACAACGGCGGAAACCATCATGTTTTTCATGTCTTTGCCATATTGACTGCCGATCGCAACGGATTGAAACAATATTTACACGACAACGGAATCGAAACGTTGATCCATTATCCGGTGGCGCCGCACAAGCAAAAGGCTTTCCCGGATTGGCACCAATTGTCTTTTCCGATTACCGAAAAGATCCACGAACAAATCCTGAGTTTACCGATGAGTCCGGTGCTGGCGTTAGCCGAAACCGAATTTGTAATCAGCGTGCTCAACCAATATTAACCGATGTCTGAAAGCCAAAGTGCATACAAGCAGGTTGTCAAAGCCACTTCAATTTTCGGAGGCGTACAGGTTTTCAATATTCTCATTTCGGTCGTACGGTCAAAAGTCATTGCCTTGTTTTTAGGCCCGGCCGGAATGGGAATTGCCGGATTGCTGAATGCGGCGATCGGATTGGTTGCGATGGGAACCAATTTCGGATTGGATACCAGTGCGGTGAAAAGCATTTCCGTTGCTGTAAATGAAGAAAATCCGATAGAAATTTCAAAAAATGTCACGATTCTCAAACGCCTGATTTGGTTTACCGGGATTTTAGGCATGCTGCTTACGATTCTTTTTTCACCGTTGCTGAGTGCGATCACATTTGGGAACTCTGACTATACTTATGCTTTCATCTGGATTGCGGTGACTTTGTTACTGCGGCAATTAACAAGCGGACATTTAGCGGTTCTGCAGGGTTTCCGAAAATTGGAATATCTGGCTAAAGCCAATGTTTACGGCAGTTTTTTCGGATTGGTATTTACAATTCCGCTTTATTATTATTGGAAAATTGATGCAATTGTTCCGGCCATCATCGTGGCGACAATTTTTCCGTTGCTGTTTTCATGGTTTTATTCGGATAAACTTAAAATAAAACACACAAAAATTACAAATTCTCAGGCGTTGTCGGAAGGAAAAGAAATAATACGGCTTGGATTTTCGCTGAGTTTTATTGGTTTGCTTACCACGCTTTCGGCGTATGCTTTGCAGATTTTTATCAGCAACAGCGGCGGTTTAGCGGAAGTTGGGTTGTTCAACGCCGGATTCGCAATTATCAACTCGTATGTCGGATTAATTTTCACCGCAATGAGTACAGATTATTTTCCCAGGCTCGCGGCGGTTTGTTCAGACAATTCTAAAGTCAGGGAAATGGTCAAGCAGCAGGCATACACTGCCATTTTGATTATGGCGCCGGTTGTAATCCTTTTTCTTATTTTTGCCCCTTGGATAGTGACCACACTGTATTCGGGTGATTTTCTCGCGATTACTGCAATGATCAGCTGGGGCATTTTGGGAATGATTTTTAAAGCGGTTTCCTGGTCTATGGGTTATATTTTGATCGCTAAAGGTGATTCGAGAATGTTTATGCGGACTTCAATTTTTTTTAATAGTTTATTTCTGGTCATCAATATATTGGGATATCATTTTTACGGACTTGAAGGTTTGGGCGTGACTTTTTTTGTGAATTACGTGATCCATTTTTCTGTACTGCTGTTGCTGACTTATAAACGATATGAATTTTATTTTGACAGGGAATTTTATGAGTTGTTCGTTTCTTACGCTGTTTTGTGCGGCGCGGCTTTTTTGCTTACCTACATTCCGAATGTTTTCGTTAAATATATTTTGATGGCGGCGATAGCGATATTTTCGGTAGCTTACAGCCTGTTTTTATTGGATAAAAAAACCAATATCAAAACATGGGTTAAAAATAAAACGACAAAAAAATGACAGGGATTTTGAAAATGGCATATCGCAGTTTAAGAAAGGTTTACCATCGGTTCCAATTGTATTGGTCGGTAAACTGGACGAAAACGATCTATTTCAATTTTAAAAAATTTCCGTTCGCAACTGCGAAAAAACTGCCTGTGTTTTTCTTTGGTAAAATAAAATTGCAACTGCTCACGGGCGAAATTATCATCAACGGGCCAATCACGAAAGGAATGATCGGCTATGGACAACGTGTGGAAAAACAACGCGTGGCAAAGGGCATCGCAGAATTTTCGCTAGAGGGAAAGTTGGTTTTTAATGGTCCGGCACAAATGGGAAAGGATGTTTTTTTGTATGTTGGTGAAAATGCGTATTGCGAATTCGGGTACATGACATTCCTTGGATCAGACGTAAAATTGGTATGTACTGACAAAATTATTATTGGCGACTGGACAGTAGTTGGATATGATTCGCAGATCATCGATACCAATGCACATCCAATGAAAAACAGTGAAACCGGAGTCTATTATCCGTTGACCAGTCCGATAATTTTAGGCCAATGCAACTCCATTTCAAACCGCATATCAATTATGGCAGGTACAAAAACCCCTGATTATTGCGTGATTGCCTCCAATACTTTATGTACAAAAGATTATACCGGTTTGGGCTCCAATATTTTGATAGGAGGCATTCCCGCGAAATTGCTCAAAAACAATTACACACGGGATTGGGAAAATGAAAAGCCGCTTTTGAAAACTTACAGAATTATAAACTGGTAGTAAAATGCCTATATTACAATGAACGCACAAATTATTTCCATACCAAAAGTCGAAGATCCATTCGGGAATTACGGCATTATTGAAGGCAACGCAATCCCGTTCAAGGTCAAACGCGTCTATTATTTATACGACATTCCTGGTGGCGCCGAACGTGGCGGACACAGCCATATCAACCAAAGCGAGTTTTTGATTGCCGCTTCGGGAAGCTTCGACGTAACGCTAAAAAACGGCAGCGAAGAAATTGTTGTCACCCTTAACAAACCCGATAAAGGTTTGCTCATCGGAACGGGAATCTGGCGCGAACTCAACGATTTTTCTTCCGGCGCGGTTTGTCTCGTCATGTCGTCAGATGTTTTTGATGAAAGCGATTACATTCGAGATTATGATGATTATTTAAAAGCTTTGTAAGTTTGATAAATTCATAAAAAAGCCCGCCATAATTTACGAGCCGGCTTTTTTATGGACTTATTTTTAGCGTAGATTCTGACAAATCAAATAGAATCTATGTGGCTGAAAATCAAAGTTTGCAATTTGCGACAAATAAGTTTCGGTAAATTTTTTTATCCCAATTATTGTACTATTTTTGATTGTTGAAAAGCTTAAATTTTTCTTAAAACAATCCACTTCTCCTGAATTTTTTTATGTTCAGATGAATTACACTGCGCCAATATGAAAAAAACACTACTGTTTTTATTATTTCCATTTTTTCTTTTCGCACAAACTGCAAAACAAAAACAAACCATTGTTGCAAAATCAGACGTCGCCAGATTAACTTCGATTTCCGATCGCTACACTGCATTTTACAAGGAAAACAAACGCATTGCGCTGGAGCAGGCAGGAATGAAAAACTGGCCGGTGACCATCAAAACAAACGAAAATTATTCGCAGCTTGTGGGTGTAACCAAAGACATGAAACCCATTTACCTCATGACTTTCAACCGTGGAGCGGGTGTTACATCGCGCGCAAGCAAGCTCTACACCGGTGGCGGTCTTGGCCTCAATATTCATGGTGAAAATATGCTTTCGGCGGTTTGGGACGCGGGTTCTGGAAAACCGTCGCACCAGCTTTTCAGCGGACGCATGCAGGTTCGCGATGCCGCGCCATTTACACATTACCATTCCGCGCATGTCGCGGGAACGGTTATGGGCAGCGATCAGGTGCAAAACGGTGCAGCCCGCGGAATGGCTTACAAATCCAATTTGGATTCTTACGAATGGAACAACGATAAGGCTGAAATTGCTGCCGCTGCCGCGAATGGCTTACTGCTGTCCAACCACTCATACGGTTACAATCCAGGTTTTGTGCAGTTGTCCCAATGGGGAAAATATGACGATGAATCGCAAATCGTAGATGAGATTATGTTCAGTGCGCCTTACTACCAGTTTGTCTGCGCGGCCGGAAACAGCAGAAACGATTTCAATCTGGAAAAAAATGGTTACGATGTCATTACCGGACATGCGTTAAGTAAGAACGGAATTACCGTTGCTGCGGTCAATGAAGTGCAAAATTACACAGGTCCTGAATCTGTAATTATGTCGGAATTCAGCAGTTGGGGACCAACAGACGACGGCCGGATCAAACCCGATATCGCTGCAAAAGGGGTCAATACTTTTTCAGCGCTCGACAGTTCAGACCAGAGTTATGGCAATCTTTCGGGAACTTCTATGGCGGCGCCGAGCGTACAGGGAACTTTGTTGTTGTTGCAGCAATATTACAACCAACAAAACAATTCGTTCATGAAAGCCGCGACTTTAAGAGGATTGATGATTCACACTGCCGACGAAACAGGTTCAAATCCCGGACCGGATTACGAATTTGGCTGGGGACTTATCAATGCTGAAAAGGGCGCAGATGTAATTACGAAAAGAAATCTACAGTCTTATATTTTCGAAAATACGCTTCAGCAAAACGGATCTTACACGATTTCCGTGGAATCGATCGGATCTGAGCCGCTTCAGGCTACTTTGTGTTGGACAGATCCAAAAGGAACAATTCCCGGAGGCGAAATCGACCTTAATACGCCGCTTCTTGTCAACGACCTTGACATCAGGATCAACCAGGGTGCGACTGCATTTTTTCCATGGAAACTGAGTCCGGCCAAGCCATCAGCAGCAGCGATAAAAGCAGACAATATTGTTGACAATGTCGAAAAAAATGAGATTGCAAATCCGTCGGGAAACTACACGATTACTGTGTCGCACAAAGGCATACTCGCCGGAAATGCTCAAAATTATTCGCTGATCATCTCCGGTGTAACGGTAAAAGATTTCTGGTTTTCAACCAATGAAAATGCGAAAAGCATCTGCAGCGGAACAAACTCGGCGGTATTTCCGTTCGATTTCCGCACCAAGTTAAATTTTGATGAAACCGTAACGCTCAGCACGGTAAATCTTCCGCAAGGGCTGACGTCGGTTTTCAATCCGGCAGTGATGACGCAAAACGGAAGATTTGATTTAACGCTAAACAATCTCGACGCACTGCCATTGGGCGACTATTCGTTTTCTGTCAAAGGGGAATCGGCTTCAGAATCTTTCGAAATGATCGTAAGTTTCCGAAGAATATCGGCGGAATTCGGAGTAACAACTTTGCAGCTTCCGCCAAATAACAGTACAAGTCTTAACAGAAACATCGCACTCTCCTGGACAGCCGATGCGCTGGCGCAAACCTATGAAATCCAGATCGCAACTGATTCTGCTTTTGCAGATATTGCTGAAACCGCTGAACTCGGACTAACTGAATTCACAGCATCGCAATTGCATTATAATGAAAGATATTATTGGCGCGTGCGGAGTAAAAACAGTTGTGCCAATGGTGATTTTTCCGAAACGTTTACATTTACAACCGATTGTCGCGCACCTTCTGATTTTACAGTTTTACACAGCGGATCAGTTTCGGCGACTTTGGGTTGGACAGAACATACAGCCGCTGACTCGTGGCAGGTGCAAATTGTAACACAGGGATCGCCGCCAACAGGAATTCCGATGACTGTGACTGGAAATCCATACACAATAAGTGGATTATCTCCGGGAACCTGCTACGATTTGTACTTTAAAATGGATTGCATCGACGGAACTTCACAATGGGCCGGGCCGTATTCTTTTTGTACGCAGCCCGATTATTGCAACGGCGCGCATTTTTACGACAGCGGCGGCGCAACAGGAAATTTTCAGAACAATGAGCGTAAAGTAACCACGATTTTCCCAGAAAATACAGGTGACCGCGTCAAAGCGATTTTCAGCTCGTTCAATGTGGGACAAAATCAGTTTTTGGTTTACAATGGTCCTGATACAAATTCGCCTATACTGTATTATTGGTACGGATACGGCAATCCGCCGCAAACCTTAGTGTCTACACATGAAACAGGCACATTGACTTTCGAGTTTGCTTCCTATGCTGGTGAAACCGCAAGCGGCTGGGATGCGGCAATTGTTTGCGAACCGCTTCCGCCGTGTTTGTATGCTCCGGTTGAACCATTTTTGCTCAGTGCTACCGCCACAACTGCAAAAGTAGGCTGGTATGATTACATCAATACCGCTTCATGGGAAACATTGGTTTTGCCACGGGGCGTTTTGCCATCAACCTCAGGCACGGTGACCAGTTCCAACCCAACCACGATTACCGGACTCACTAAAAATACGTGTTATGATTTTTATGTAAGAAGTATTTGTTCCAATGGAACGTCCGACTGGACAGGTCCGCTCGCGTTTTGCACGACTCCGGATTATTGCAACGGAGACCATTTTTATGATACCGGTGGCGCCGAAAATAATTATCCGCAGGAAGAATATAAAACCACGACGATTTTTCCCGAACAATCTGGTGACCGAATTCGTGCAGTCTTTAACAGTTTTGATTTAAGAAGTTGTTGTACATCGTTTGTCATCTATAATGGCCCGAACACCGGATATCCAGTACTTTACAACAGCTACAGTCAAATGAATGCTATGCCTCAGAATATTGCTTCGACGCACATGTCAGGCGCATTGACTTTCCAATTTCAAAGCAACAGCTACGAGCCTGTCACTGCGGCAGGATGGGACGCTACGATTCTTTGTGAGTCACTTCCGCCTTGTCCGAACCCACCAGTAAATGTCACGGTTTCACAGGTTACCAGAACGACGGCAAGTGTGTATTGGTATGAGCAATCGAATGCCAGCCAATGGATGATAGAAGTCGTCCTCCGCGGAACCACACCTACAGGAAATGGCGTCTTAATAACGAGCGATCCGTATACAATTACCGGCCTGGCCAGAAACACCTGTTATGATGTATATGTGAAATCCGTTTGCCAGAACGGTGGATCAGATTGGGTCGGACCGGCGTCTTTTTGCACGCTTCCGGATTATTGCGCCGGCGATCGTTTTTACGACAGTGGCGGTGCGACCGCAAACTACCAACAATACGAATACCGTTCAGAGGTGATCTATCCTGATCAACAAGGCCAGCGTGTTCGCGCGGTGTTTAACAGTTTTGAAATTCAGCGTTGTTGCGATTCTTTCCGAATTTACAATGGATCCGATTACAATGCCCCTTTATTGTACGACAGTAACGTGCAGCAAACAGCTCCAAGCACCATTGGATCGACCGCTTTTTCAGGTGCTCTGCGTTTCGAGTTTCAGGCCAATAGCAGTCAGCCTTTGAGTGGCTGGGATGCAACAATATTTTGCGAACCTATGCCGCCTTGTGCCAATATGCCTAGCCTGATTACGGCGACAACAATCACAACAAATACTGCGAGAATTTCCTGGACTGAAAATTCAAATGCTACTTCCTGGGAAATCGAGGTTGTAACGGCAGGAGCAACGCCATCGGGCTCCGGGATCCTGTCTTCCGCTGCTGCATATACATTGTCGGGCTTAAATGTAAATACCTGTTATGATGTCTATGTACGCTCGATTTGTACCGATGGGATTTCGCCGTGGTCAAACGCCTACACTTTTTGTACGCTTCCGGATTACTGCGCCGGCGACCATTTTTACGATACCGGAGGAGCAAACGGAGAATACCAATCTTACGAAAATTACACCAAAACCATTTATCCGGCTCAAGGCCAAAGGGTGAAAGCAATATTCAATACCTTTGCACTTGAAAGTTGTTGTGACCGATTAATCATCTACAATGGACCAGATACCACATATCCTGTTTTATTCTCGGGAACCGGAAACGCGTTGCCGGGCACATTTAAGTCAACACATGCCTCAGGTACACTGACTTTTAGTTTCTTTTCTGATGGCAGCGTAGAATATGATGGCTGGGACGCAACAATTATTTGCGAAGAAATGCCTGACTGCGCGGATTTCCCGACTGCTTTGACCGCATCAGCTATCGGGCTGACGCATGCAACAATCGGTTGGTCACAGAATTCAGAAGTGTTAAACTGGGAGGTTTCCATTGTAGCAAGCGGAAGTTCGTTGCCCATGATTCCAAGTTATACTACAAATACAAAACCGTTTACCATTGTTGGGCTGATTCCCGATACTTGTTATGATGTTTATGTTAGGGCAAAATGTTCCGCAGGAAATTCAGAATGGACCGGGCCATTGCGTTTTTGTACCGCTCCGGATTATTGTGGCGGAAACCATTTTTACGACAGTGGCGGCGTGAATGGGAATTATGCAAACGGTGAATACAAAACGACTGTCATCTATCCACAAGTGGCGGGCGATAAAATCACGGCTGTTTTTAATAGTTTCCAAATGGAATCTTGCTGTGATTACATGTATATCTACAACGGACCTGACAGCAGTTCGCCGCTGCTGTTTTCGGGCGGATACAATTCTCCGGGAACTGTTCGTTCTACCCATGCCACCGGCGCACTAACATTTGCATTCTATTCTGATAGCAGCGTTACGGCGAGCGGTTGGGATGCGACGATCAACTGCGGCGTTTTGTCCAACCAGGAATTTGGAGCGTTCACGGTACTGGAATATTATCCAAATCCGGTGACCAATGCCATTACGATCGATGCAAAGGAATTCATTAAAAAATATGAGGTGTATGACATCAATGGCAAAATGCTAAAAGAAGCCGAAGTCCTGCTGGAGAAATTCGAAATTGATTTGTCAAGATATCCGTCAGGAACTTACATGATCCGTCTGAGCGATGACCTGAAACGCGAAAAGACAATCAAAGTCCTTAAAAAATAAAATCAAAAGTCCTGTTTTAAACGGGACTTTTTTTTGTTCCGAAATAGGCATTTCATTTTAAAATAATACCTTTAAGGTCTCAAATTCCAAACATGAACAAGACCGCTATTTTTCTTTTATTATGGATTCCAATCGCAGCTATAGCGCAGCAAAATCTTTTTAAATATGTGCGCCCGATCATCGGAACGCAAAAAATGGGACACACATTTCCCGGTGCGACGGTTCCCTTTGGAGCAGTCCAATTGAGCCCGGATACCGATACAATTTCGTTCGAGCGCAACGGAAAATACAACGGAAAAGTGTACGATTATTGCGCGGGTTACCGATATGAAGATCCAACGATTGTGGGTTTCAGCCACACACATTTTAGTGGAACCGGACATTCCGACCTCGGCGATTTCCTGATCATGCCCACACAGGGGAAGTTGCAATTGAATCCCGGAACTGCGGATAATCCGAAAAATGGCTATCGTTCGGCATTTTCACACAAAAATGAAATTTCGGAAGCCGGATATTATAAAGTGATGCTTGATGACGACAACATCCTGGCCGAAATGACCGCTACAAAACGTGTTGGCATGCACCAGTATACTTTTCCAAAATCGGAAGAATCGCATATTGTTTTCGATTTGATGTCGGGAATTTACAATTATCCGGAAAAAAATGTTTGGACGTATGTGCGCGTGGTCAACGATACTTTGGTCACAGGTTACAGGCAAACCAACGGCTGGGCGCGAACCAGAACGGTTTATTTTGCGATGTCGTTTTCAAAACCGTTCAAAAATTACGGACAGAAGAATTACGATCCCAAACAATCGTATGGCGGTTTCTGGCGCAAATTCGACCAAAGCAAAAACTTCCCGGAAATCGCGGGAAAACAAATCCGCATGCATTTCGATTTCAACACATCCGAACAGGAAAAAATAAAAATTAAGTTTGCACTCTCTCCCGTAAGCCAGGAAAATGCGGTCGACAATATGCATGCAGAAATCAAAAACTGGGATTTTGAAAGCGTCCGCAAAGCCGCTCAAAATGACTGGAATGCCGAATTGTCGAAAATCCAGATCGATGCCTCGGAAGATGATAAAGTCAATTTTTACACCTCGATGTACCACACCTTTATCAATCCGACGCTTTACACCGACACGAATGGCGAATACAAAGGGCTCGACCAAAACGTACACAAAGCAACCGGTTTCACAAATTATACGACGTTTTCACTTTGGGACACTTATCGCGCGCTGCACCCGTTTTTCAACATCATTCAGCCTTCGCGTAACAACGACATGGTCAAATCGATGCTGGCGCATTACGATCAAAGCGTCTTGAAAATGTTGCCCATTTGGTCGCATTATGCCAATGACAATTGGTGCATGAGCGGCTATCATAGTGTTTCGGTCCTTGCCGATGCGATTGTAAAAGGGGTTTACGACGGCGACCCCGAAGCGGCTTTAAATGCGTGTGTTGAAACGTCAAACCACCGCGATTATGAAGGCATTGGCCAATATATTGACAAAGGATACATCGCCGCGGAAAAAAGTGGTACTTCCATTTCCAACACGCTCGAATATGCTTACGATGATTGGTGTATCGCACAGATTGCGAAAAAACTCCACAAAACTGACATTTACGAAACGTATCTGAAACGCAGCGGCAATTGGGAAAACAATTTCGATCCTGAGACCGGCTTTATGCGTGCAAAAATGAACGACGGAAGTTTCCAGAAAAATCCGGATGTCATGAGTACGCACGGACAAGGATTCATTGAAGGCAATTCATGGAATTACAGCTTTTTCGTACCCCAAAATCCAAAAATATTGATCGAGAAAATGGGAGGGAAGCAAAGGTTTTCCCAGCGGCTCGACACTTTATTTACGATGCATCTTCCAGACGCTTTTTTTGCAGACACTGAAGACATCACGCGCGAGGGAATCATAGGCGGTTACGTACACGGAAATGAACCGGCGCATCATGTCGCTTATTTGTACAATTGGGCAGGCCAACCTTGGAAAACGCAGGAGCGCGTCAGGATGATCCTTAAAAAACAATACAAAAATGCGCCCGACGGTTTGGGCGGAAATGACGATTGCGGACAAATGAGCGCCTGGTATATTTTCTCTTCGCTGGGTTTTTATCCGGTCGCTCCGGGTTCAGAAGATTATTCCATTGGAAGCCCGGCGGTAAAATCGGCCATTTTGAAATTGGAAAACGGAAAAACTTTTACGGTAGAAGCCATCCGCCAAAGCGATAAAAATGTGTATGTCCAAAAAGTATTGCTTAACGGAAAGCCGGTCTCGGATTTTGTTTTAAAACATTCAGATATCACAAATGGTGGAAAACTCGTTTTTTACATGGGAAGCAAACCTGTGAAATAAGGGATTTTAGAAATATTTTTTTAATTTTCAGATGCAACTTGAAACACGGCAGCGCTTTAGTAAATGCCATTTCACATATAAGAAATTTTGATAACCAAGCGACCGCATTTTGAAAGCTATCGGTTATTTTTATACAAAAAATAAAATGCAGGATACTTTCTTTTTTCAGGCGATGATTTATTTAGCAGGCGCTGTTGTCATGGTTCCGTTTGCCAAAAAACTCGGGCTAGGATCAGTGCTGGGTTATCTCGTAGCCGGTATGGTTATTGGCCCGGCCGGATTTGCACTTATTGGCGAAGGCGGACATGACGTGATGCATTTTGCGGAATTTGGCGTGGTCATGATGTTATTTGTCATCGGACTCGAACTCGAGCCTTCGCGTTTGTGGCGTCTTCGGAAAACCATTTCTGGCATGGGCGGACTTCAGGTGGCTGCAACCACAATCATCATCGCTTTAATCGGGCTCGCATTCGGGATGGAATGGAAAACCGCGCTCGTTATCGGAATGATCGTGGCCATGTCGTCGACAGCGATCGTGATGCAAACTCTCGACGAAAAAGGCTGGATGAATACGGTTTCAGGGCAAAGTTCGTTCGCCGTACTGTTGTTCCAGGATCTTGCGATTATTCCGATGCTGGCTTTTTTCCCACTGCTTGCCGACCACAATCTTCCGCAGGTGGCTACCGCTTCGGGCGAATCCAATTTGATCCAGTCGTTGCCGCAGTGGTTGCAGGCCGTCGTGGTTTTGCTTTCGGTAACTGCCGTCGTATTGGTTGGTAAATATTTATTGCGTCCGGTTTTTCACATGATGGCCAAAACAGGCTTGCGCGAAATGTTCACCGCCATGTCGTTGCTGCTCGTTGTTGGGATCGCTGTTTTGATGACGTCTGTCGGATTGAGTCCGGCATTGGGCGCGTTTCTTGCCGGAGTCGTTTTGGCCAACAGCGAATACCGACACCAACTCGAAATTGCGATCGATCCGTTCAAAGGATTGTTGTTGGGATTGTTTTTTATCTCTGTCGGCGGCTCAATCGATTTTCAATTGCTGATGACCAAACCGCTTTTGATCCTTGGATTGGTTGTCGGAATCATGACCGTAAAATCGGCGATACTGTTTTCAATCGGGAAACTCTTTAAAGTACGCCACGCCCAAAACCTGATCTTTAGTTTCGGCCTGAGCCAGATTGGGGAATTCGCATTCGTGTTGCTCAGTTTTTCATTACAGGAAGGCATTCTCAGCCAGCAGATCACCGATTTGATGATGGCCGTCGCGGCAATCAGTATGGCATTTACGCCGTTACTGATGGTGATCAACGAAAAATTATTTCTTCCAAAAATCTGCAGCATTGAACCTGTCGAAGGTGAAAGCCGCGAAAGTGATGTGAAAACCCATGAAAACCCAGTGATTATTGCAGGTTACGGACATTTTGGAAATACCGTCGGTCGTTTTCTGCGTGCCAATAATATCCAGGCAACCGTACTCGATAACGACAGCGACAATGTTGATCTGCTTCGGAAAATGGGCCAAAAAGTCTATTATGGAGATGCGACGCGTTACGATTTGCTCGAGATCGCCGGCGCGAATAAAGCGCAGATCATCGTCATTGCAATTAACGACAGGGAAAAACGCATGGGTATGATTGAAACCGTCAAAGAGCATTTTCCACATTTGTATATTTTAGTGCGAGCTGAAAACCGTTATGATGCTTACGACCAGATGAATGCCGGAATCATGCATATTTACAGGGAAACATTGGATACGAGCCTTAGGGTTGGTGTCGATGTTTTGAAAATTTTAGGACAAGATCCGCAGGAAGCCACGCGTGCGGCGCAGATGTTTTTCAGGCATGACGAAAAAACGCTCAAATATTTGTCGAGCATCCGCAACGACGACGATTATATCAACGCGGCCAAAGAAAAAATAGAAGAACTGGAAAGGTTGATATTGGCCGACAGGCAGGAAATTGCCGTTCCCGAAATGCAACAGCTAGAGGTCAAAACTGCCGATAATAACGGGTCATAATCGGATCTACGTGTTGGGATGTTTACAGAGTTTCCAGTAATCGATAATGATTTTTATCATCGCTTTCATTTCAGAATATTCGGTTCCTTTCTGAAAAAATCCCTGAACGGTCATCTCTGTATAAGCCTGATTTACATCGCGTTGAACCGTTGAGGTCGAATAAAAGAGAAAGGGAATGCATTTCTTTCGGAGCGTTTCATCTTCATCGACTTCTTTTTTAAAATCAAGCCCGTTTTTGCCCGGAAGATTGATATCCGAAAAAATAATAAACGGTGACAAATCTGTAGTCAATAAAAAATCAAAAGCTGCTGTTGTGTTTTCAAAACAAATTACAGTGTTCGGTACTTCAAGTTCACTGAGGATGTTTTCGAAGATTTGTTTGTCATCGTTGTCATCTTCAATGATAATTATCGGGCCGGATCTGGACATCTTTTTTGTTTTGGATACGATTAAAATTACGGATATCATTTTAAAATAAATTTATTATTGTATTTTTTTTAAAATATTTTGAGATTTATTTCGAATTTGAACGAATTTTCTTCATCTAATAACAAACAAAAACGCTGCAAACAATGGGCAGTTTGCAGCGTTCAAAAAACAAAAAAAACAGAAACTAAATTTATCTCCAGCCACCGCCCAATGCGCGGTACAATTCGATATTGGCTTCAAGCCTTGATTTTTTCAGATACGCGAGTTCAATTTCGCTTTGCAGCAGATTGCCCTGCGCCGTGATCACTTCAAGGTAACCGGCCATGCCATTTTTGAAAAGCATGTCGGCATTTTTTACTGCCGTTTGCAACACTTTGACACGTTGGGACGAAATCTCGTATTGGGTTTTGAGTTTTTCGATGCTGACCAAAGCGTCGGAGACTTCACCAATGGCCACCAAAACACTCTGCCTGAACTGGATTACGGCTTTTTCGCGTTCGATTTTTGCAACTTCATATTGGGTACGCAATTTTTTATTTTGTAAAATCGGCTGTGTTAAACTTCCGGCAACTGTCCCAAAAAGCGACGCCGGAATATTGAACCAGTTGCTGATTTCAAAAGCATTGGTTCCGCCGGCCGCGGTAATGTTCAACGCAGGATACATATACGCTTTTGCGATGCCAACTTTTGCATTCGCGGCCTGAAGTTCGAGTTCGGCGCTTTTCACGTCAGGCCTTCTGCTGACCAGTGAAGATGGAATTCCGGTAGCCAGATTTTCAACTATCGCAATGTCATTCAGCATTTTGCCGCGCTTTTTTGAATTCGGAAATGTTCCGGTAATCACGCTGAGCGCATTTTCCTGTATGGCAATTTGCTGTTCGAGTTCCGGGATCAGTTTTGCGGCAACGAGCTGTTGGGCTTCGGCCTGCTGTTTGGCCAATGAAGTGACTTGTCCGGCCTGGAATTGCAGGTTGATCACGAAAATTGTACTGTCATTTAATACCAGATTTTTTTTGGCTACAGCCAATTGCGCGTCCATCATCAACAAGTTGAAATAACCTTTGGAAACATTGGCGACAACCAAAGTTTGCACTGCTTTTTTGGCTTCTTCCGACTGTAAATAGACAGCTAGCGCCTGACGTTTGCGGTTGCGCATTTTGCCCCAGATGTCGGCTTCCCATGAAAGTCCGAACGCGGCATTGTAATCCTCAATATGGCTTTTGCCGAGGAAACTGCTTGTGCTGAGTCCGTTCAGGCTGTTGTCTGACAAACGGTTTGACGCGGCATTGATCTGGAAATCAAGTTGCGGAACATTGCTCCATTTGGATTGTTTGAGCTGCCATTGTGCCGATTCGATGTTCTTTTGCGCAATTTGCAGGTCGTTGTTTTTCGCGACCGCGCTGTCAATCAGTTGCACCAAAGCAGTTTCGGTAAAAAATTGCTTCCACTCCAGATCGGCGATACTGGTGCTGTCCTGGGAAGAAATATTGCGGTACGTTTGGGGTACGGCATCTTTCGGGGTTTCGATACTCTGGACCTTACAACCCGTGAGGATTGCAAAAATAGCCCAGATGATCATGTATTTAAAACGATAAATTTTCATTGTGATGGAATTGGATTTGAATTAAGCAATGGCCGTTTCAGGAACAATTTCCGAACGTTTTTTGCTGACTTTTTCATGTAAGAACTGGAAAACGATGTACAACACCGGAATGATAAACAATCCGAGAATCACGCCCGAAACCATTCCGCCGGCCGCACCAATACTGATCGAATGATTTCCCATAGCCGATGGTCCTTTGGCGCTCATCATCGGTATCAGTCCAACGATAAATGCAAGTGAGGTCATAATAATAGGACGGAGTCGGAGTTTGGCCGCTTCAATGGCCGAAGCCAATATTGATTTTCCGGCGCACCTGCGTTGAGAGGCAAATTCGATGATCAGGATCGCGTTTTTCGCAAGCAACCCGATAAGCATCACAAGTGCCACCTGAACGTAAATGTTGTTTTCAATTCCGGCCAGGCCAATGGCGATAAATACGCCGAAAACACCTGTCGGGATCGATAAAATCACCGCGAGCGGCAAGATGTAACTTTCATATTGGGCAGCCAGTAAGAAGTAAATAAACAACAACGAAAGGATGAAAATAACGGTCGATTGCCCGCCCGAAATGATTTCTTCGCGCGTCATTCCCGAGAATTCATAAGCGTATCCTGACGCCAGGTCTTTCGCAGCAACTTCTTCGATGGCCTTGATCGCATCACCCGAACTAAAGCCCGGTTTGGTCATTACCGTAATCCCGATCGAGTTGAACAGATTGTACCGCGAAGCCGTTTCCGGTCCGTAGACGCGTTTGAGTTTGACCAAAGTATTGATCGGCACCATATCGCCCAATCGGTTTTTGACGAAAATGCCGTCCATGGATGAAGCTGCGGTACGCGAACTTTTCTCAGCCTGGACCATGACCCTGTAATATTTCCCGAAACGATTGAAATCGGAAGCTTGTGCGCTACCAAAATACGCCTGCATGGTTTGCAAAATATCTTTGTTGCTGACGCCGAGTTGTTCTGCTTTCACGTCATCGACTTCCATATCGTATTGCGGATAATCGGCTTTGAACGAGGTAAATGCGACTGCGATTTCCGGACGTTTCATCAATTCGCCTATAAATTTATTTCCGGTTTCACTAAATTTTAGCAAACTTCCGCCTGTTTTGTCCTGCAACACCATTTCTATTCCGTCCACATTACTAAAACCAGGAACGGTCGGGAAGGTGAACACGAAGAATGATGCGCCTTTGATCGCACTTAATTTTTGTTGTACTTCACCCATGATGGCATTGATATCGCCGTTTTCACCTCTTTCTTTTGCAGGTTTGAGCAATACGAATGCGACTCCAGAAGACGGACTTGAAGACTGTGTCAGGATGTTGAAACCCGAAAGTCCCATCAGTGTTTTTTTGGCTTCCAGATCGCCGAGGATTTTTTCTGCTTCGCCCATGACTTTTGTCGTTCTTTCGAGTGAAGCTCCGGCTGGCATTGACAGCGAAATGGCAATGAAACCCTGATCTTCAGACGGAATAAATCCGGTTTTCGTATTTTGAACCATTACCACTGTGGCGATGATCACCACGGCCAGACCGCCCAAACTCACCCATTTGTAACGCACCAGAAACCGCAGGCTGCCCAGATATTTGTTGGTCAGCTTATCGAAACTTTTGTTGAACCCGATGAAGAATTTTTCTTTATAGGTTTTCTTAGGCGTTTCAATCGGGTCGTGCGGATGCACCGGTTCTTTGAGGAACAACGCGGCAAGGGCAGGAGACAAGGTCAAGGCATTTACGGCAGAAATAACGATCGCTATGGCCAATGTAAAGGCAAACTGTCGGTAGAAAACGCCGGTGGATCCTTCCATAAAACCAACAGGCAAAAATACGGCAGCCATGACCAAAGTGATCGAAATAATGGCGCCCGTGATTTCGCTCATGGCAGATGTCGTAGCGGCTTTCGGTGACATTTTCTTGTGTTCCATCTTGGCGTGTACGGCCTCGACGACGACAATCGCGTCATCGACGACAATTCCGATGGCAAGAACCAACGCGAACAATGTCAGTAAGTTGATCGAAAATCCGAACAACGACATGAAAAAGAATGTCCCTAAAATCGCCACTGGAACCGCAATTGCCGGAATCAGCGTCGAGCGGAAATCCTGAAGGAAAATGAAAACCACAATGAAAACCAAAATAAAAGCTTCAATCAGGGTTGAGATAACCTGGCTGATCGATTGGTCAAGTGAATCTTTGGTGTTGTAAAGAATCAGGTGTTTCACGCCTTTTGGGAAATCTTTAGACGCTTTTTGCATCAGTTTGTCGATTGCAATCTGTATTTCGTTGGCATTAGAACCTGCAAGTTGGAACGCGGCGATATTCACGCCCGGTTTTCCGTTGACACGGGTGTAATTTCCATAAGTATAAGCGCCAAATTCAATCTTCGCCACATCTTTCAAACGCAACACCGAACCGTCGCTGTTCGAGCGGATCACAATGTTTTCGTACTCCGACGGCTTGCTTAATTTTCCTTTGTATTTGATCACATATTCAAAAGATTCCTGGCTGCTTTCACCGAATTTTCCGGGTGCGGCCTCAAGGTTTTTGTCCTGGATCGAAGCCATGACTTCTTTTGGCGTCAGGTTGTAAGTCGACATTTGCGCAGGATTGAGCCACACACGCATCGAATAATCTTTATTTCCACCAAATATCAGCGACTGTCCAACACCGGGAATCCTTTTAATTTCGGGAATGATGTTGATCTGGGCGTAGTTGGCAAGGAAGGTTTGGTCGTATTGCGATTCGTTTTCCGAATACAAATCGACAACCATCAGCAAACTGTTTTGTTGTTTCGAGGTTGCGATTCCGGCCTGAACAACTTCTGCCGGCAATTGGCTGGTTGCCTGGGCTACACGGTTTTGAACGTTCACAGCTGCCTGATCGGGATCGGTTCCCAATTTGAAATACACCGTGATCACAAGTGAACCGTCGTTACTCGCGGTGGAACTCATGTAGCTCATGTTTTCAACACCGTTGATGGATTCTTCGAGTGATGGCGCAACGGCACGCAATACGGTTTCGGCATTCGCACCTGGATAATTTGCCAGAACTTGTACGGCTGGCGGCGCGATGTCGGGGAACATCTGCAACGGCAATTTGGTTAAACCCAATATTCCTACTATGACCAGCAATACTGAGATTACCGTGGCCAAAACTGGCCTGTCAATAAATTTTTTGAACATTTCTTTTGATGTAAATCGTTATAAATTAAATTTTGGCTAAAGCGGGTTTCGCCGTTTCCGGATTGATCACAATGCCATCCTGCAGGTTTTCAAAACCTTTGAATACGATGCGGTCGCCCGCTTTTATTCCGCTCAGGACCAGGTAATCGCCACCGGTTTTTCCGCTAACCGTGATTGGTGTTTTACTGACTTTATTGCTTTTGTCAACTGTAAAAACAAATATTTTGTCCTGTACTTCGACCGTTGCTTCCTGCGGAACCAGGATGGCGTTTTCATGCGGCAATGACAGTTTTATTTTTCCGGTATTGCCCGAACGCAGCAGCCCTTGCGGATTTGCGAATGTCGCGCGTAACGTGATCGCTCCGGTGTTTTTGTCAAACTGCCCGTCGACCATATCGATGTGGCCCATTTGCGCATAGGCGTTGTTGTCGGCCAATATCAAAGAAACCGGCGGCAGTTTTTTGATTTTGTCGTTGATCGTATTACCGGAATATTGGGCTTTAAAATTGATGAAGTCGCTTTCGCCCAGTGAAAAATACGCATAAACTTCATGCACGTCTGAAAGTTTGGTCAGCGCTTCAAGATCCGAAGCTGACACCAGGCTTCCTTGTTTTTTCGGCAAACGTCCAATGTAACCGCTTACCGGAGCAGCGATTAAGGTGTAGCCCAAATTAATTTTGGCAGATCCCACCATGGCTTTTGCCTGGTCGAGATTGGCCGAAGCGATCCTGTGCGCCGCTTTCGCAGATTTCAATTGGTAATCTGAAACCACTTTGTTTTGTACCAAAGGCGTGAGTTTATCGATTTCGAGTTGGGCGTTGATCAGCGCGGCTTCAGCGGAATGTTGGCTGGCAAGCGCATTGTTCAATTGTTCGCGGTAGGGTTGCTCGTTGATTTTAAATAACGATTGGCCTTTGTTGACAAACGCGCCTTCATCGACAAAAACTCTTTCGAGGTTTCCGTTTACTTGTGGGCGAATTTCAACATCAACGGTTCCCTGCAATGCGGCAGGATATTCTGCTTCCGTGTTTGCGGTCGCGCTGTTGATCGTAATCACCGGTAATGACGGTGCGGCGGCGACCTGGAGCGGTGTTTTATTGTCGGCACAGGAATAAATGAAAGCCAGTGCAAACAGGGTGAAGATTAGTTTTTTCATGATTTTTGTTTTTAGAAATTGTTGAGAATGGAAATTGGATAAACTTTTTATTTGAATTAATTTATTTAACAGCGTTAAGCGTCTTTGCAAATTTTTTTGTATCTAATGGAGGTATGTCATTTTATCGTATTTAATGATTTAACAGTGTTAAGTAATTGGTTTAAAAAAAAGTAAACCGCAGTTCACTTTGAATTCTTCCGAGATTTTACCTTTATGCAGGAACCTGTATGGAGCGTAAAATTCCACCGATGGCGTCTTTTAATATTTGTTCGTTGATGCTTTTTGAAAGTCCATTATTGCTAATGATATTTATTGAAATCAATCCGTGGATGATCGAGAAAAAAGTGAAATATTTCTGTTTGATAACTTCCGCTGTCGGATTGCTGTCTTTCATGATTTCGGCAATGACAGCAATAAACAATTGGTAAGGAGAATCGGCAGCAGAACAACGTTCGGCACAACAATTCATCTGAACGCCAAACATCACCTGATACATTTCGGTATCGGTAAACGCAAAATTCCAATAGGCCATCCACATCGCTTCAAGTTGCTCATCGGGATTGTCTGAAGTAGTTTTTGCTTTCTCGAGTTCTTTGGCCAACATCACAAAACCTCTTCCGGTCAATTCCGAAAGGATCGCCTCTTTGTTCGAAAAATATTCGTAAATAATCGGCGCCGTATATTCGATCCGGTCTGCGATCTTCCGCATGCTCAAACCTTGCCAGCCTTCTTCCTTTACGATCGCATACGCCGCATCTAAAATGCTGACGCGTGTTTCTTCTTTTTGTCTGAGGATTCTGTCTTTACTTGCCATTTTTATAAAGTATTAAATGATTTAACACCGTTAGGCAAATGTAAGGCGAATTTTATTTGCGGCAAATGTTTTTGGTATCAAATTTTCTTATGATAGTATTCATTTAACAAAAGCCCAATAAATCAGGCAGTTCCAAGTTTAAAATAAAAAGTACTGCCCAATCCCAACTCACTTTCAACACCAATTGCACCCGATTGTGCCTCAATAAATTCCTTGCTGATCGCCAATCCAAGTCCGGTTCCCGATTTGTGGCTGCCGGGAATCTGAAAATACTTATCAAAAATCTTCGATTGGTAACGTTTATCAATGCCTTTTCCGGTATCGATCACTTCAAAAATAACCTGGTTTTGCTGTTGTTTTAAATGCACCGTAATTTTGCTGTTTTCAGAAGAATAACGAATGGCGTTGGTCAGGAAATTGATTAAAACCCAGGCCGTTTTTTCAGCGTCGGCTTTGATGTCTGGAAGGTTGTTTTCAGCAAGTACAATCAACTCCGCCTGTTTTTGTTCGGCCTGCGATTTTACTGCCTCTACGGCATAATTTGCAATTTTGTACGGATTGCTTTTTTCGATATTCAACTGGATGTTGCCGGTTTCGAGCTGTGACAATTCCAAAAGTTCGCCCGTAATTTTAAGCAACCGCTGGCTGTCGTCTTTAATGCTTTCGATCAGCAATTGCTGGTCGGTATTGATGGTTCCGGTCGCCGGTTTTTCAAGCAATTGAAGGCTGAGTTTTATAGACGCAATCGGTGTTTTGAGTTCGTGAGAAATCGTCGCAATAAAGTTGGTTTTCGCAAAATCAAGTTCTTTAAAAAGGGTGATGTTCCGAAGGATAATCACGTTTCCAATGTCTATCGTGCGATCTTCGCCAGTAGGCGTGATGGTAATGTTAACGGTTTCTTTTTCAAAATAGCTTTCTTTATTATCGGCGTAAATTTTCATCGGATGCGGTTTTCCAGATTCGAGTTCGTTGATGATCAGCGATTTCAGTAAATCATTTTTCAAGGCCAAAGCCGACGCGGATTTTCCCACGATATCTTCCGATCTCAGCCCGATAATCCGCAGCGCCTCATCATTCACAAACAAAATCGTCCCTTCATTGTCAAGTCCGATAATCGGATCATGCATGTTATTGATCAATGTTTCGAGGCGTTTTTTCTCGAATGACAATTTATACAAATTGCTGTTGTTGTATTCCTGCAGTTTTTCAGCCATCGTATTGAACGATTTTGCGAGGTCGCCATATTCGTTGTGATTGGTAAAGCGTACGCGCTCTGAATAATTTTTGTTTGCGATTTCCCGAATGCTCGCCGTAAGTTCCTTCACCGGATTGGCAATATTGTTCGGAAGGTTGACCAATAAATTAAAGGCGATCAGAAAACAAAGCGAACCGATGACGCCAATCCACAAATTTGCCGATTCTGCGGTCTTTTTGGCAATTTCACTTTTCTGTTTTATTGCAAACATATTGAGTTTCATAATGTCGAAAATTGCAGCGCGTACAATGTTTTTCAACTTTTCATCGGATGGATCCAATTGCAGCAATTTAAAATCCTGGTACAATTTGGCCGTGATTTCGTCTTCGCCTGGTTCGGTCGTATTGGCCATTTGATTTTTAAGACTCATCTCAAAAAGCGTGGCAGAACCGTTTTCTCCGGATGTGATTTTGTCAATCGCGAGCAACATATTTCGGGAATATTCGAGCGAATTGTAATTGGCTTTCAGAATATTTTCGGTGTCTTTTTTGATTTGGAACACATAAAACGCGGCGGTCAATGCCAATATAAGGATCAGCATGAACAACAATCCGACGCCGAGGTTGAGTTTGGTTTTAATTTTCATTTCATGACAGAATTACAAGATCCGTATTTGACGAGGAAAGGTTGTTGAGCAATTTATTAAAAATGTTCGTGGACAAAATTACTTTAAATAAGTTCAGGTGCGGCTTTCCGATGCAAACCGTTGTGATTTGTTTTTGATGGCAGATTTCGAGAATGCCATCGGTAATGTTGGAGCGTTCGATTTTGATGACTTCGGCGCCGAGTTCTGTAGCCAATTTAAAATTGTTGATCAAATGCCGCTGTTTGTCCAAGGCGATTCTGTCGCTGTTTTCTTTTGGGATTTGGACGTACAAAACATACCATTTGCTGTTGTAATAGCCCGCGAGTCGCGCCGTTTTCCGGATCACGATTTTCGCGGTTTTGTCATTGCTGCTGATGCATGCGAGTAATTTTTCATGCCGCAGCGCCAAACTTTTCGGGACTTCGTTTTCGACTTTTCGCAAAACCTGGCTCGCCACTTCTTTCAAAGCCAGTTCCCGCAATTGCAAAATCTGATCTGATTTAAAGAAGTTATTCAGCGCTGTCGCAATTTTATCAGAAGTATAAATTTTTCCTTCTTTAAGCCGTGTAATGAGTTCATCTGCAGTCAGGTCAATATTGACAACTTCATCTGCTAACCGCAATACATTATCCGGAATCCGCTCCTGAACATCGACATTCGTAATGCGTTTCACCACGGCATTCAGGCTTTCAATGTGTTGGATGTTTACCGCAGAAATCACATTGATTCCGGCGTCCAGGATTTCCAAAACATCCTGCCAGCGCTTTTCATTTTTACTGCCTTCAATGTTGGTGTGTGCCAATTCGTCGACAATCACGACTTCAGGACGCAGATTAATGATCGCATTCAAATCCATTTCATCAAGCTGTTTGCCTTTGTAAAAAAGCGTCCGCCGCGGTATGACAGGCAAATCCATGAGCAATTCGTGGGTTTCTTTACGTTGGTGTGTTTCGATAAATCCGATCTTGACATCAATCCCGTTTCGCAACAGCGTATGCGCTTCCTGCAGCATTCGATAAGTTTTGCCAACACCGGCGCTCATCCCAATGTAGACTTTAAACTTTCCTTTGCGCGATTTCTGGATCAGGTCGAGAAACTGCTGAACATGCTGCTCTTTATCCATATTTTATAATCTAAAATTCACGGCTACGGTAAAACGGTTTTCGTTTTTTTGCAAATTGGCGGCCCAGGGCAAAGTCGATGGCGCGCCGTTTGTAAATCCTGTTGGCGAAGTCGTTCCGCCCGATCCTGTAAAATACGGAACCGATGAATTTCTGTAACCATATTCAAATCGAAAAGTTACATAATCGCTCGGCATAATGTCAACGGTTGTGGTAAACTGGAACAACCGCAGCTTTTCATTGTTGGCAATCGCCTGGTCATAATTGTTCGGAATATCTCCGGTTGCAGCAGGCGTAAAGGCCAGATAAGGTGAAGTATTCACGCCGTTTACAACCGATTGGTTTGTTAAATAATCGCCACGCAAAGTTGCGGCCATTTTGTTTTTATTGAACCAGATTCTGTTGGCCAATGATGTTCCGAGCATAAAATTCTGTGATGCTTTTACGATGTCGTTCGCCTGGTCATTTTTCTGGAAACCGTAATGCGAATTCAGGCTGAATGCCGCTTGGGAAATGCCTTTTGAATTCGGGTTTTTGTAATAACGCGCGACAAAGCTGTTGTCATGGTGAAAACGGATGCGGTTCGATTGGTTGCCAAATTCGTCCGGATTCTGCGTGTCTTTTCCGTAATAAAAATTTGCGACCAATTGCAGGTTTTCATTCGGGCGGTAATAATTCGAATTTCCAACGCCTGGGCCTTTGCTGTAACTGTTGTAGGCTTGCCAGCCGTTTAAAAGCCACAATTCGGTTTTGAATTTCGCGGACGGATACAATTGCACACGCGCACCCGAAAAATAAAACGGCGTAAAATCACAAACCATACTGCGTTGGTAACTCCAGTTTTCCTGCGTGATGTAACTTTCCAGTCCGATGTAACTCATGAAAATTCCCATTTCAATATTCAATCCGTGCATCACATCAAAATGATAACCGGCTGCGGCTTCACGAATGTACTTGAGGTTGCTTATGCTCGTATTTCGGCCACGGTACACCGATCCGTCGAGGTCGTTTACAATCGAACCCATCTGACCGTATTGCAGCCAGATTCGGCCGATGATATTCTTATAGTTGGTTTCAATCCCAATGCTCGCAAGGTTTAGCGTAAATTCGTTATGCCTTCCGATGGTGGAGGAAATCGTCTGTGTATTGTCCGTCGGCTTTGCAAAATTGTAATTGTAATAGGTATCGAGATAAGTAACGCCGGTTAAAATCGTTTCGCCATCGCTGTCTTTTAGCGACAATGGAAAATTCTTCTGGCGGTTTTGCCCATTGATCCAGCTCAGGTCCATGCCGTCAAACGGGATTCTGGATTGGATCGAATCGTTTTGCGCATGCATGGAAATGACGCAGGAAAATAACAGGATTAAGGTGCTGAATAGTTTCATAAGAATTATGGTAAATGTTGTTATTGTAATTTGTTTAAAGCGAGGTTGAGTTCGAGTACGTTGACTTTTTCAGGCCCGAAAACCGATTTTTCAATGTGGTCTGATACTAATTTTCGGATTTTACTTTCGTCAATTTTCCGAACAGTTGCAATGCGTTTGATTTGGATTTTCGCGCCTTCCACAGAAATATCCGGATCAAGTCCGCTGCCTGAAGCCGTGACCATATCCGACGGAATTTCTGATTTTTTCAAATACGGATGCGCCATCAAAAAAGTATCAATGCGTTTCTGAACCAATGCCAGATATTCCGCATTCGATGGCCCTTTGTTGCTTCCCGCGCTTCCGGCCGCATTATAATTCACCGCCGACGGTCTGCCCCAGAAATAATTCGATTGGTTGAATTCCTGCCCGATCCTGCGGTAACCGACTGTTTTGTCATTGAGTACAATCGTTTCGCCTTTGCCATGATTAGGTGCAAATTGCGCAATGCCAAAAACGGTCAATGGATAAATTCCGGCAAAAAGCACCAATGTGATGATCGTTAATTTTACAATTGGAAATAAGTTTTTCATAATTTGAAATTTTAGTTGCTGAGTTGCTGAGTTGCTGAGTTGCTGAGTTGCTGAGAAACTGAGTTCCTGAGTTTTAAAATCACTCAGCCACTCAGCTACTCAGTCACTTTACATAAATAATGCGACGACTAGGTCAATGAGTTTAATCCCAATAAATGGCACAATCAATCCGCCAAGACCATAAATCAAAAGGTTTCTTTTTAAAATGGCGCTTGCGCCGATGGGTTTGTAATCGACACCGCGCAACGCCAGCGGAATCAGGATCGGAATGATGATCGCGTTAAAAATTACCGCTGATAAAATCGCGCTTTCCGGGCTGTGCAAATGCATAATATTCAAACCTTCGAGCGCAGGAATGGCGGTAATGAAAAGCGCCGGAACGATCGCAAAATATTTCGCCACATCATTCGCAATTGAAAAAGTCGTCAGCGTGCCGCGCGTCATCAGCAGTTGTTTCCCGATTTCAACAATTTCAATCAATTTTGTAGGGTCGTTGTCTAAATCAACCATGTTTCCGGCTTCTTTTGCAGCCTGTGTTCCGCTGTTCATCGCAACGCCAACATCGGCTTGGGCCAATGCCGGTGCGTCATTCGTGCCATCGCCCATCATCGCGACGAGTTTGCCCATTTGCTGCTCGTTTTTGATGTAATTCATTTTATCTTCGGGTTTGGCTTCAGCGATGAAATCATCGACACCGGCTTTTTCTGCGATAAATTTGGCCGTCAGCGGATTGTCTCCTGTAACCATGACGGTTTTAACTCCCATTTTCCGCAAACGGTCGAAACGTTCTTTCATGCCGGTTTTGATGATGTCCTGCAATTCGACAACACCCTGGATTTGTCCGTTTTTGATCACGACCAATGGTGTTCCGCCGTTTGAGGAAATTTCAATGACTTTATTCGCAGTATCTTCTGGATAAGCATTTCCGGCTTGCTGTGCGATGTTTTTCGCCGCGTCCTGTGCGCCTTTGCGGATGTTGGTTCCATCTTTTAAAATCACGCCGCTGGTCCGGGTTTCTGCCGTAAATTTGATTATTTCTGAAATATCTGACGCCAATGAAGTGAGTAATAACTTTCCGCCATTGTCATCAAGTTGTTCGCTGAGTTCGATAATGCTTTTGCCTTCTGGCGTGTCATCGGCAAGCGAACTCATCACCGCCGACCGTACGAAATCTGAAAAAGCAATGCCTTTTGTCGGATAGAAATTCGTCGCTTTTCGGTTTCCAATGGTAATCGTTCCGGTTTTATCCAACAGCAACACATCAATATCTCCGGCTGTTTCAACGGCTTTTCCCGATTTGGTGATCACATTGGCACGCAGCGCACGGTCCATTCCCGCAATCCCAATCGCTGAAAGCAAACCGCCGATGGTTGTCGGGATCAAACAAACAAATAAAGAAATGAATGCGGCAATGGTAATCGGTGCGTTTGCGTAATCCGCAAAGGGTTTTAAAGTCACGCAGACAATCACAAAAATGAGGGTAAATGCGGCGAGTAAGATGGTCAATGCGATTTCATTTGGCGTTTTCTGGCGGCTCGCACCTTCGACCAAAGCGATCATTTTGTCCAGGAAACTTTCGCCGGGTTCCGAAGTCACAATTACTTTTATTTGATCCGAAAGGACTTTCGTTCCACCAGTTACCGAACTTTTATCGCCTCCGGATTCCCTGATCACCGGTGCGCTTTCTCCAGTAATGGCGCTTTCGTCGATCGTAGCCAAACCTTCGATGATTTCGCCATCGGTTGCAATCAGATCACCGCTTTCGCAGATGAAAACATCGCCTTTTTTCAACGAGGACGAACTGACATTTTCAATCGTTCCGTCTGCCAAAACCTTTCTGGCTGGCGTTTCTTCACGGGTTTTCCGCAAACTGTCGGCCTGTGCTTTTCCGCGGGCTTCGGCAATCGCTTCAGCAAAATTGGCAAACAAAAGCGTGGCAAGTAAAATTAGGAAAACAATAAAATTATAAGCGAAACTGCCTTGTTCCTGCGCGCCGAATAAAATGGAGATGCATACGGCAAACATAATAGCGGTACCGATTTCGACGGTAAACATCACCGGATTTTTGAACATCACTTTCGGGTTCAGTTTGACAAAAGATTGCACAAACGCAGCTTTCATCTGACGTTTTTCGAATAAGGAATTGGATTTATTTTGAGACATTTTAATTTATTTTAGTGTAAAATATTCGGCCAACGGGCCCAATGCCAATGCAGGAAAAAAGGACAAGGCAGCAATGATTGTGATGACCGCAAAAACCATTATGCCAAAAATCGTAGTATCGGTTTTTAGGGTTCCGCCGCTTTCGGGAATGTATTTTTTATTGGCAAGCAAGCCGGCTATGGCCAATGGACCGATGATTGGAAGAAAACGCGCAAGCAGCAAAACAATTCCGGTCGAAATGTTCCAAAACGGATTGTTGTCGGCCAGTCCTTCAAACCCGGAACCGTTGTTGGCGGCACTTGACGTGAATTCGTATAGCATTTCAGTAAATCCGTGATGTCCGGGATTGTTGAGCCAGGCTGTGGCATTTCCGTTAAACCAAAAACCCATTTCGGTATGGTTTGCGGCAAAATAAGAAGCCAATGCGGTTCCTGATAAAATCAAAAACGGATGCAAAATCGCAATGAATGCCGCAATCTTGACTTCGCGTGCTTCGATCTTTTTCCCGAGAAATTCCGGTGTTCTTCCGACCATCAATCCTGAAATAAATACAGCCAGAATGATGAAAATGTAAAAGTTAAGAAAGCCTACGCCGCAGCCGCCGTAAAACGCGTTGACCATCATGCCCAGCAGTTGCATCGCACCCGAAACCGGCATTGCGCTGTCGTGCATGCTATTCACCGAACCGGTTGAAATAACCGTGGTTGCAATGCTCCAAAACCCGGAAACAGCTGGCCCAAAACGCACTTCTTTGCCTTCCATTGCGCCCGAAATCTGGGAAATTCCCATTTTCTCAATCGCCGGATTTCCGTTGGTTTCTGCGATCATGGTCGGAATCAGCAGCAATAAAAAACCGGCCGTCATCACGCCGAAAATGATATAGGAAAATCTTCTTTTTTTTAGGAAGAATCCAATCGCGAATACCATCGCAAACGGAATCAGCAATTGTGCGATCAGTTCGACCGCATTGGTGAAATAAGTCGGGTTTTCTAATGGATGCGCCGAATTGGCTCCGAAAAATCCGCCGCCATTCGTACCAATATGTTTGATTCCGATAAACGCAGCCGCCGGACCACGCGACACTTCAACAGTTTGTCCCTGTAAGGTTATGATTTTATCTTTGCCTTCAAAATTCATTGGCGTTCCGCTGAAAACTAATATGATGGCGACAACAGCAGCAAGCGGCAACAAAATCCGCAGGCAACTTTTTAGGAAATAATTGTAAAAATTCCCGAGTGTATCTGTAGTACGTTCCCGCATCGCAGTAAACACGACGACGGCCGCAGCAATCCCAATTCCGGCAGAAACGAATTGCAGGAACATCAAAACGAGCTGGGATAAATATGACACGCCGGTTTCTCCAGAATAATGTTGCAAATCGCAATTCACCAAAAATGAAATGGCCGTATTAAAAGCCAGATCGGGCGACATTGAAGGATTATGGTCCGGATTCAAGGGTAAAAATCCCTGCGCGAGTAAAACGAAAAAGGCGAGGAAAAACCAAACCATGTTGAGTCCCAATAAGGTTTTGAGATGTTGTTTCCAATTCATTTCCTTTTGGAAATCGATGCCCGATATTTTAAAAATGACTTTCTCTATTGGATTGAAAATCGGATCGAGAAATGTTTTTCCTCCTGAAAAAATCCGTGCGATGTAACTTCCAAGCGGAACGGCCAGCGCAATCGAAACGATAAAAATGACAATGACGCCAAGTATTTCTGTGTTCATAATAATTAAAATTTTTCAGGTTTGAGGAGGACATAAACCAGATAGCCGAAAACGGCAAGGGCGATGATAAAAAGTGCAGCCATAATTTAGATTTTTTCGAAGAAATCGACGGTTTTGAAGCAAATCGCAAACAGCAAAATGGCCACCGCGATTAAAATAATGGTAAGAATCATTTGAGTATGGATTAAACGCTGGTCGCGTTGATTTGCCTGATGTATTCTGCTTTGAGCGTTTTCGGGAACAGGTTTGAAATGTTGCAATGGCGCAGTTCCATAAAAGACGAAACCGAAAATACATACACATTTGAAATGGCAATTTTCGTTTCGTTGCTTCCTGTGGCAAACAGCCTTTCGGCCAATGAGAGGCATTTTTTCGCACGAAGAATGTTTCCGGTAATGATTGCCGTTTTGGTGATTTCGGCAAACCGTTCTGCCTGATTGTAAATGTTGGTGACCTGATTTTTCATGAGGTGGATTTTTATGTTTGCACCGCAGTAAGCCAAAGCTGTTCCGATATTTGGCACGCGCATTTAATCCGTTAACAAACAGTGTTTTACCTGAAATCTGAAAATTCGGTATACAAAAAAAGCCTATCGTTTTGATAGGCTTTTCTCGTTATGATATCATTTTAATGGATGTTGTATTCTTCCAGTTTGCGGTAAAGTGTCGCAATTCCAATTTCAAGCAGGCGCGCGGTTTCTGCCTTGTTGCCTTTGGCATAATTGAAGACTTTCTGGATTTGTAATTTTTCGGTACTTGCGAGTGAAAAAGCCGACATCGATTTGGTACTTTTTTCCGACTGATGCTGGATGTCATACGGCAATTCGGCAATGGTCAAGCGATCGTCATTGGCCAGAATCACCGATCTTTCGATGATGTTTTTGAGTTCGCGTACATTTCCCGGCCATTGGTAAGATTCTAATTTTTCGACAAATGCATCATCGACTGAAAGGGTTCTTTTATTGGTTTTTGCCGAAAATTGCCCGGTAAAATAATCAATCAATGGCGCAATGTCTTTAACCCTTTCGCGCAATGGCGGAATATGGATCCCAAAAATATTCAATCGGAAATACAAGTCAGAACGAAAATTGTGCGCTTCGCTTTCCGATTTTAAATCGCGGTTTGTCGCGGCAATCAACCGAAAATTTGATTTTCTCGGCGTCGTATCGCCCACGCGGATGTATTCGCTGGATTCGAGCACGCGCAGCAGTTTGGCCTGGAGTTCGAGTGGCATTTCGCCAATTTCATCCAGGAATAAAGTCCCGCCATTGGCTTCTTCGATAAAACCTTTTTTGTCTTTTAACGCGCCGGTAAACGCGCCCTGTTTGTGTCCGAACAATTCGCTTTCAAGGATTTCGCGGCTGAAAGTGCTACAGTTCAACGCCACAAAAGATTGTCCGGCGCGGTTGCTGTTTTCGTGGATTGCCTGTGCGAAAACTTCTTTTCCGGTGCCGGTTTCGCCGGTTAACAAAACGGTCGAATCGGTTTTCGCTACTTTCCTGGACAAATCAATCGCTTGTTCGATGGCTTTGGATTTCCCGATAATGGTGTCGAACGAATATTTTTTTGAAATGCGGTTTTCAAGTTGCTGCACTTTTTGCTGCAATTGCGTTTTTTCGAGCGCTTTATATAACAACGGAATTATCTTATCGTTGTCGTCGCCTTTGACGATATAATCGAAAGCGCCGTTTTTCATTGCCTGGATGCCGTCGGAAATTTTGCCGAAAGCGGTAAGCAAAATCACTTCGGTAAAAGGAAATGCTGTTTTTGTTTTTTGGACAAATTCGACGCCGTTTCCGTCGGGAAGTTTGACATCGCACAGGATGACATCAATGTTATTTTGGCCGATTTTTTTAAACCCTGATTTTAGATCCGGCGCTTCGAACACTTCAAAACCTTCCGATTTGATAATCCGGACCAAAAGTCCGCGGAGTTTTTCTTCGTCGTCAATAATCAGAATGTTTTTCAAAATGGATCGGTTAAATGATTTGGCAAAATTACAACATTTCAATATGCTTTGGTAAACCAGCTGCTGAAAAACAAAAAAGCCACCCGCAACGGAATGGCTTTTTTGAAAATTTTGGTACAACGTTTATTGCTTTAAAAGTTTTTGGGAGAAATGTTGGCCGGCACTGTCAATTTTCAGGATGTACATTCCGCTTTGCAGGCCACCCAAATTCAACGAATGCTCCTTTAGGTTTTGGGCTTTCGACTGAAATACGATCCGCCCGTTAAGATCTGACACCGTAATGGCTGCATTTGGCACGGACTTTTGCAATTGGATGTTAAAAATTCCGCTTGACGGATTTGGAAATACTGCTATTTTGGCATCAGAAAATTCATTGACACCCAAAGACGTTACAGTGAAATTAGCCGTAGTAGCGACCAATCCGCAACCAATTTCCACGCTGATTTTTCCTGTCGTCGCGCCATTCGGAACCGTTACAGTAAGGCTCGTCGTTGTTGCTGAAGTGACTACCGCCGAAACGCCGTTGAAAGTGACCATATTATTTGAAGGTGTCGTATTAAAGTTGATGCCGCTGATTGTCACCGCAGCGCCCACATTCGCCGAAACAGGTGAAAAAGCAGTAATATACGGTTCGCTTTTGACAAGTGAAGATGCAACAAATCCGGGCAATCCGAGGTTTGACGTTTTTCCGCCCAAATCCACGCCTTCAACAACAAAATTACAGTTGCTGCCAATGACATTGGGATTGTTTATTACGCCAAGAAACGGGCTGTTTTCCTTAGCAAGGTAAATTTTGTTGTCAGGTCCCAATTGCAAAGCACCGAGCGCACGTGGATTGGCGGCAAGTGCAACAGCGGAAGCAGCGATCAGTTCCGGTGTTGACAACGTAATGTCAAACTGTACAATTTTGTTTTGGCCGCGGTGATCGGCAGCATAAACCAGATTGCTGTTCGGACTAAACTCGATGCCATAAGTGCCGTGTCCGCCAAACGAGTAATTGATTACTTTTTGATTGCTTACGATTCCGGTTACCGGATTGAAGTCGTACAAGTGGAAATTGTTGTCAAAATTTGCGGTAACGATCCTGGTTTGGTCGGGAGAGATTTTCATATAACCGTAATATCCTGAAGCGATAGTGAACTGGGAAACGACCGGCGTAGTGTTGATTCCCGATGGCGTGATCCTATATGTATTGAAACGCTTTTGGCCCGAGGCATAGGTGACAAGCCAGATGTCGGTTTGGTTTGACGTGAGCAATCCGGCTACTTTTTCCGAAGTTTCATTGGTGATCAGGATGTTTTTTGAAGTTGGTAAAATCGCACCATTTCCGTTGTCCAAAGTCATATCGACAATGCTGTAGTAATACGGACTCGGCGTAATCACAAAATACTGGTTCGGATTTCCCGGAAAAGGCACTACAAATGCCGCTTGTGTATTGCTGCTGTTTGATAAAAGTCCGTTTCCATTTTCCATGACCACGTGATTCCGGTTGTAAATCGTAATGCCATTGGTGTAAAACAGCAGATTTCCGTTGGCATCGCTCATCGAAGCTACACCTTCCACCTGGCTCATTGCACTGTTGGTCACCGCAACCGGTCCGTTGCTTTCAAATACCATGGCAGCCTGGTTTCCAAAATACCAGTTTTTCGCATTGTTGTTCGAAATACCGTTGCAGCTTGTTGATGACAATACGGTAAAAACGCTGCTGCTCGTGGCATTGTCGGCTCCAATAGAAACGTGGACAGCGCCTGTTGATGCTCCGGCAGGAACGACTACGGTAAGAATGTTCGGAGTTGCAGCAGTTACAATTGCTGCGGTTCCGTTGAATGTTACCGTGTTGGCTGAAAGTGCGGTGCTGAAATTGGAACCCGTAATGTTTACCGTAGTTCCCGTGACGCCCGAAGTAGGGGAGAACGAAGCGATTGTTGGCGCAAGCAGCACTTTTTCGTTATGGCTGAATATGGGAAAAGCCACCAATACAGCAAAAAGGCTGAAGAAGAATTTCTGTGTAATTTTTTTCATGATTTTAGATTTTTGTGAATTTTGCGAGAAACATTGTTTTGCTAAATTCCAACTAATCTAAAATGTAGGTATCAGTAGATACCTGTTTTATAAATTGTCAGGGTAAACCCTGAGCGTTTTTGAGATTATAAAATACGCAGTGATGCATTAACTGATTGCCAGGGCTTTATTTGTTGTTGAATTCGCCAATATGCCATAGGATTCCCGAAGGATCGTGGATGAAACATTCCTTTCCCCAATCCATTTGGCGCACGGGAATCAGGCGGACATCCGGATATTTTTCGGTCAGGTTTAAGTCCTTAAGTTCCTCCCAATACCGCTCGACATCGTCCACTTCCAGAAAAATCATGCTGTTGTCTATCCAGTCTTTGACGTAGGCATTTTGCAGGTAAAAACCAATTCCGGCGGTATGGAAATAGGAAAAATCAGGTGCCAGGATCACTTCTTCAAATTGTAAATCCTGGTAAAATCGCCTCGAGATTTCAAAATTTTTAGATCCGACAAACGGACGAATCGATTTTGCTTTGTGTTCCATAATTACTGGTATTAATGTTTTAAAATCAGGTCGGCTAAATATCCTGTGAGCACCGCAATAAAAGTAAAAGTGATCATTCCAAAAAGGTAAGCCGCGACTGCTTTGAGGTATGCGGAAATTTTACTTTTGTTAAAGAACTGCCCGATGGCCCAACTGCAATAGATAAAACCTAAAGCCCCGGCCAGCTGCATCATTTCGATTCCGGTCAAACCTTGGGCCATGGCAAACACCGAATACAACAGCATGCCCATACCCATGATGAAACACATAAGGATCAGGATCTCAAAAAAATTGTAGCCGCTTTTCCTGAAAAACAATTTCACCCACAGGGAAATGAAAATTCCCATGATGATATTGGCATAGCCGTAGTGGTTTTGGACCCATTGAAAAATAACCGTCGTTGAAGATTTTTCGGCACCCTGGAAATCGACGTATTCTTCTTCAATGTGAAAAAAATGGCTTATGATCGTATAGATCAACGAAGTGATGATGATAAAAATGATTGGTTTTACCAACCTGTTCCTGTTGTCTGATAAAAACATCCTGACATTTTCGCCGGGGCGGATCAACAGTTCCTTTACAGTATACAGAATTCCTTTTTCAAAATGCAGCACGTGTTCGACTTCATGCAGAATGTAATGAGCGTCAATCCGTTTGAGTGTCACGGCCTGGCCACAATTGGAGCAGTAATTCAGGTTGACTTCGTTGCTGCAGTTTTTACAATTTGTCATTTTGAAAATAGGGATAAATTTATAAGGTTTGCTCTTTTTTAACCAATTAGACTGCTAAAATAAAAGATTTTACGAGAAAAGCATTACCGAAACTTAAAATTTGTTGCGCTCGAAACGGTTCAGGAAACGCCATGAAAATCGCTGCTAGTTCAAGGTTTGGTGTTTCAGCGCATAGAGTTTTTTGCGGAGGTCTTTCAGCATCGACGGATTCAAACCGCCGTTTTCCATTTCGCTTAATAAGATCGGTTTTCCAATAGTCATCTTCAGGATTGCGCCTTTTTTGTTAAACAATTCTGAGATCAGCTTCGAGGTTTGCAGCGTTGGATGAACCGATTTCAGCAGGCTAAAAAACAAACTGTTGCTGCCATGGAAATATACCGGCAATATCGGAACTCCGGCTTTCGAAATGATCTTTCCCACAGCTGGATGCCATTCACGGTCGGTGATCTCATTTTTACGAAAATCATAAGACGACACTTCTCCCGCAGGAAAAATAGCGACCGGAACACCTTCTTTCAACGCTTTTAAAGTGATTCTTAAACCGCTGATACTCGACGAATTCTGTACGTTTTCAAACGGGTTGACACCAATGATGCATTTTTCCAGATTTGGGATTTTCTTCAGTAAAAAATTTCCCATGTACATGGCGTCGGGGCGTACTTTCGCAAGCGTACTCAGCAATGCCAGCGATTCGATGCCGCCGTATGGATGGTTGGCGATCACGATAAACGCGCGGTCGGCCGGAATGTGCTGCAATTCAGAAGCGTCTACTGCAACCTGGACGCCAATTTTCATCAGGACATGATTCGCGAAAGCGGCGCCTTCCAGATTTCCAGCTTCACTGACAACGGTATTGAGGTCGTTGATCTTCAGGAATTTCATCAGGTAAGACGACAAGCCCGGAATGGGGATTTTTGAAAGCCCGGCAATTTCAGAGAATTTTTCTTTGGAAATCAGTGTCATAAGATGTTGTTTGGAAGTGAAATTCGGCAATCGGTTACGTGCAAATGTAACGGGAATTATGACTTGTAGGTGATTTATTATTTTAATATTGGATTACGGTAATGTGAAGTGTAAAATGCGTTGCAGCAAACGCGAAGAATAACCGGTGTGATTTTTTTGTTGAGGTTTGGATTGTTTAACCCCCAGACTTTTATCAGAAAAACCCAAATTTGCTGCCTGTCATTCGAAACCGCTATTATTCAATTTTTTTTGCAGATAGCCATTCCACAAGCTCATATACAAGCGCCGCCTGCGCCGGATTTATTTTTTCAACCGCTTCTTCAACTGAAAACCAGCCAGCGCGATCCACTTCCGGAATTAGCATCTTTTTGCCTGACTTTGGCGGCCATTCTATTTCAATTTTGTTGCTTGTGATGGCGCTCGCATCAAGATCGTGTTCCAAAGCCCAGCCAAAAATGACCTTTCCAGACTTTAATTTTACAGATCTCAAAGGCACAAAAGACCCGTCAATTTTGAACGATGTCTCTTCCTCAAATTCCCGGATGGCTGCGTCAAGCGGATTTTCATTATCTGTAAATTCACCTTTCGGGATCGACCAGACACCCAAATCTTTATTTTTCCAAAACGGCCCGCCCGGATGTACAAGCAATACCTGTAACGCATTGTTGGCCATTTTATACAAAAGTATTCCTGCGCTCTGTCTCATTTCCTTTATCCATTTTCTTTTCATCCTTCTACCTTCTACCTTCAACCTTAAACCTTCCGCCTTTTCCCTAATTTACCAAAAACGCATAAACATCCAACAACCTTCCACTAACCTTACTCTGAAATTTCCCTACAACAATACCGCCCATTTTATCGTAAAACCGTACCGCATTGGGTTCAGCGATCAATGTCATGTTTTTACAGCCAATTGCCGCAAGATCACTGATGATTTTAGGAAATATGATGCTGCCGTAATGTTTTCGCATGTTTTCAGGTGTAAGCCACAGATGGTCGAGTTCGGCATTTTCACTGTCGGTCATTTTAATGGCGAAAAATCCGAGGAATGTTTGCCCATCAAAAACTTTCACGACTTTGTTTTTCAAAATATAAGCTGCCGTGATTTCCAGATCATCTTTCCATAAACGCATCAGCTCATCGTCGTAGCCCCAGTTTTTTTTCGAATGGAATGCTGTCTCGGATAGCCATTGCGCGTCGTCAGGGATTGCACTGAAATAGGAGAGGTTGGGTTTCATTTGTTGTCGGTTCGATTTGCAGTGTTGATAAGTTTAAAAGAATGCAAAAAATTCGGGCAGTCGGCGATGCAATGCAATATAAAAATAAGAAAAAGCTGCCAACATACGTCAACAGCTTTTCATTAAATCTGAATATAAGATCTTTATTACGACTGGATAAAATCCAGGATGTCTTTGTTAATCGTTGCCGCTTCGGTAGTGGGCATGCCGTGTGGGAAACCGGGATACGAGATCAGTTTTCCGTTTTTCAGCAGTTTCGCGGCTTTTGGTGCCTGGTAAAACGGAACGATCTGGTCGTCTTCACCATGCAATACCAAAACCGGGATTTCGACGCTTTTCAAATCTTCGGTAAAATCAGATTCCGAGAACGCCTTGATGCCTTTGTAATGCGCCAATACCGATCCCATCATACCCTGGCGCCACCAGTTGTGTTTGATGCCTTCGGCAATTTTAGCTCCGTCACGGTTCCAGCCGTAAAATGCGACAGGAAAATCATAATAATACTGCGCGCGGTTGAATCCGGTTCCTTCACGAATTTCGTCAAAAACCGACAATGGCACGCCTTCGGGATTGCTTTCGTTTTTGATCATGATTGGGGTTACCGCACTGATCAAAATGGCTTTGGCAACACGCCCTTTTCCGTGTTGGGCGACGTAACGGATCACTTCACCGCCACCGGTAGAATGTCCAATGTGGATGGCATCTTTGAGATCGAGTGCTGCGGTAAGTTCGGCGATATCGGCAACGTAAGTGTCCATGTCATTTCCTTCAGCGCTTTGTCCCGAGCGTCCGTGTCCGCGTCGGTCGTGTGCAATGACGCGGAACCCTTTCTGGAGGAAAAACATCATTTGGTTGTCCCAGTCGTCGCCTGATAACGGCCATCCGTGGTGGAATACGATGGGTTGGCCGGTTCCCCAGTCTTTGTAATAAATTTCTGTTCCGTCTTTTACTTTGATTGTGCTCATGTTGTAGTTTTTAAAGATTAGTAATGCTGTGAGTTGACTGTCCCAGGGCTTGCATGCCTGAATACGATCGCATGCCAGAATTACAAATATAATCCCAAAACCGCAATTGTCTGTAAATCAAAAATTTAAATTAAAATGATGTTTTTGTAAATTACGATATGGCGTAATTTTATGAGCCGTTTTTATTTGTCCTATTGGATGTCGTACAGGATTTGACTTTAAGCTTTCGCAACGCGCACAAAAAAAAGCTGCCCTGAAGCAGCTTTCCTCAATCAAACTAAAAAAACTATTCTTTTATTACTTTGACCGTTTTCATTTCGTTATCGGCAAAAACCTTTACCAGATAAGTGCCTTTTGGCAGATGCGACACGTCAATTTGTGACTGTTTGTTGTTTACCGGTTTCGCAATCACTTCCTGTCCGAGTAAATTAAAAACGTGAACATTTGTAATGTTTTTCGAATAAGACAGGTTTAGGATATTTTTCACCGGATTTGGGTAAGCGCTAAATGCGGAAGCATCAAAATTGTGGTTTACCAAAGAAGCATCATAGGCCGAAATCAAAAACGAACCCTGAACGCCCCAGGCACCAAATGCCCTAATATAAAGCACTTCGCCCGCCGTTTGTCCGGTAAGGGAAATTTTGGCATACGCATCGGCGCCACCATCATTATCGCACACGATTGGCGTCAATCCGCTGCAGTTTCCGGAATACACCTGCAAAACGGTATCGGTGACAACTGAAAGACTGCCTTCATCGCTGGCCGCAGTTTCGATCGTAATATTGCCAGATGGCGGAACGGTTACGGTATACCAGATGTCTTTCGCAAAACTCGTAAAGAACATATTTCCACAGCTCGGAATTGGCAATTCAGGGCTTACCGTGCCGCCTGCATTGGTAACAACCATAGAACCTGATGGCAAATCCGATCCCGGAATGATGGCAATGGCAGCTGCACAATTGTCATTCGATGGCGGACAAACCGAAAAGGAAGTGACTTCTGTTGTAAAGACGCAATCGCTGTCGTCGTTGTCCGATACGGTAAAAATAATGGACGTATAATCGGCGTAAGGACCAAATTGCAGTTGGCCTGCAGCCGATATCGTTTGGGCTTCGCCACCCTGATTGTCTATAATACTTACCGAAGTCGCGGTTCCCAAATCGGTTACATTCGCGTTGACGACAAATCCTGTAGCTGGGCAATTCAGCACGACTTCAAAATTTACAGCAGCATTGGTACACGTTGGCGGACAATCCAATTGGGTAATGGTCTGACTCATCAAAAAACAATCGGCATCGTCATCGTTGGTTGCTGTAAAATTGACCTGCGTGCCATTGGCGTAAGGCCCAAATTGCAACTGGCCAGTTTCTGTTACTGTTTGTGAAGTGCTTCCCTGGTCGTCTGAAACGGTGACTGAAGTTGCCGAACCCAAAGTATAAACATCGGCGGTGACTAAAAATTGTTCGCCGTTGATACAATCCGGGACAACCGTATACAAAGCCTCGGGAACAACACAATTGTCCAAACTCCATTCCAGTGTAAACGTACCAGTTTGCCCGTTAAAACCGTCCTGAACCCAATAAAAAGTTTGTTCAGTTCCCGTATTGTTGGTGTAATGATAGGTTTCGAAATCATCGTCAAAACAGGTCAATTCGATCAGGTTGTCGCAGTTTCCATAATAGAGGCTCACCATCGCGTCATAATCGGCTGCGGTTGCGGCGATGGTCAATGAATAAGTATTGGGAACCACAATCGAATAATAGACATCGCCCGCCGCACGGTTGGTCGCACAGCTGGTCGTGTTCTGGCTTGTCGCGCCAACGGTCGTACCGAAAACAGGAGATGTTTCCTGGCCAAGATCGATTGCTGTTGTACAAAAATTATTCAGTGGCGCGCAAATGATCTGGTTTTGTGGCGCGCTGGTGATGAAACAATTGGTGTCCTGGTCGTTGGCGATCGTAAAAGTTGCCGGCGTTCCGTTTGGATATGGGCCAAAAGTCACTGTTCCGGCAGCTGTAATATTTTGTGTCGGATTGCCCTGATTGTCAGATATGGTTAACGATGTAGCGGAACCCAGATTGGTGATTTTGACATCTACGACATATTGGTCGGTCACGCTGCAATCTGAAACTACAGTATAAGTTGCCGTTGGGTTTGTACAGGTGTTTTCTGCAATGTTCAAATGGAATGCAGCGGTTTGCGGTTCGGCCCAGGTGGAGATGAGGAAATAATACGTCGATCCATTGGTTACAGGAAACGCTTCAATTGACAGATAACCCGGACTATTTACATCTTCCATGACAACGCCAGCAAGGCATTCCTGACCAATATTGGCGCAACTTCCATACGCAAATAAACCTACGTAAGATGAATCGGTTGATAAGTGTATGTTAATCGTTCCGTCAATCGTGGCGGTGTACGCATATACAACATCGTTGCCGCTCAGGAAATTGTTTGGCGTGCCACAACTGGAATAGGTTCCCGGAACGCCGTTATAAAGATTTCCATAGTTGGCCGTATCATCGGTAGTGGAATAGGGCAGCGAAATCGAAACGGCCTGGTCGCACAAACCCGACTGGCTGAAAGCGCTCGCGACAATTCCGAAAAGAAACAAAAAGAGCAATGTAGTTTTTTTCATGGTTTTTCGTGGTTTTAATTTCTTCAAATGTAGCAGTTGCTGAATTTCAAACCCGAATTTGGCCGTGACAAAACGTGACAACTGCGTGACAAAGCGCTAACAGCCTGATTGTTTTAAAGCGACGTCAGGTAATTGTAAAGGTTGGTTTCCTTTGGCAATTCGAGTTTGGAAAGGATTCTTTCTTTGCGTTTCCGGCAGGATTCTTGGGTGATGTTCAGCATCGAAGCGATTTCTTTTGTGCTCAGGTTCATGTAAATGTAACAAATGTATCGGATGTCATTGATCGTTAAAGTCTTGTGTTTGGTTTTCAGCGCGTTCATAAATCCCTGGTTGACTTCTTCAAAGTGGGTGATGAAATGATCCCATTCGTTATCCGATTTCAATTGGTTTTTAAGCGAACGCATTTGCGCGGCCAGCGAACGGTCTTTTGAAACATCGGGCAAGGCAGAAAGTTCTGATAAAATTTCCTCGATCACTTCATTTCTGCCCGACAAATACAACGCTTTCGCAGACAGTTTGCGGTTTTTCAGCTCGACTTCGTTTTTCAGTTGTTCCTGTTGCAAAAGTGAAATGGCCTGGTTCTCGTTGAATTGTTTTTCGAGCAGCAGCGATTGTGTTTTTTCTTTTTCAAGTTCGAGTGCCAATATTTGTTCGTTTCGTTCGGCAATGAGCTTTTTTTGTTTGAGTTTTAGCGAGATGTTTCGAACGGTCCATAAAATAAACAGCACGATGATGGTAACAAACAGCAATACACAATAAAAGATCTTGCGTTCGGCGGCCAATCGGGATTCGTTCAATGCCGACTGGTTTTTGTAATTCTGCAACTCAAATTTGATCTTGCTGTTTTCAAAAAGTTTTTTGTTTTTGATTTCATTGAATTTGACGGTCGCATTGTACAGCGAATCTTTGTAAACCAAAGCCATATCCGGTCTTTTTTGCTTCATACTGATGTCGGTCAGCAATGTGAAAAGTTTCATTTTGCTGTCTATTCCTGGTTTTTTTGCGATGGCTTTATGGGCATAATCCGACGCCAGATCAGGTTTATTTTCTTTCAGGTAAGACTTGGAAATGATCGTCAGCAGTTCGGGTTCGAGGTGGTAATATTCGAGGTTTTTGGTGTTGGCCAACAAATATTCGGCTGATTCCCGCGCCAATTTCGTATGTCCCTGGAGCAGGTTGCAATTGGCCAATCCGCCTTTGGCAAGCACGATATATTCGGGTTTCTTTGCCGCAAGGATCAAAGCCTCATGATAGTAGTCTTTGCCAAGTTCGATGTCATTGGTTTCCACCGCAAGCGTTCCCAGATTGATAGCGGCCACGCTGGCAGTAATGAGGTCTTTGTTTTGTTTGGCCGTTTTGGATACTTTCTGGAAATAAGCATTCGCCTGATCGTATTTCTTTTCTTCAAAATAAATGATTGCAATGTTATTCAGTGCCTTGATTTCTTCCTTTGGAGTCAGTTTTTTGATGGCAATATCGTGTGCCTCCAACAGATAATTCAGTGCTTCACCATTTTCAGAAAGCCGGTAATAGTTGGTTCCAATGTTGTTCAGCGCCAAAAATTCCTGCTGGTCCCAGGCATTTTTTTTTGCAAGGCTTCGCGCGCTGAACAGCAATTCCAGGGATTTGGTATGCTGATTTTTTTCCAGCGCATGGATGCCCGATTGTATCAGGCTGTCGCAGGTCGCTTTTGCGGTAGGCTGGGCATTGATGGAACTGAGACGCAGCAGAAAAAGGAGCACCAACAGCTTACTTAAATATTTCGGGCGCATTATGGTATTTATAATGTTCACTCCAAATATAGCACATATAAGCGGTCAAATAAATCGTAAAAAATGATACCTGACTTCAATGTTTAGGCAAGTCAGATTTTAAAAGATTACATGATCATTCAGTAGCGGTAATATTAATTTTTTATAAACTTAAAAATCTGACTTTTACCGCTTAGTGATACTTCTAGAAAGTATATTCCATTCCTAAGTTCGTCTATTTTGACTTCTGGATGTGCATTTTTTAGGGATATTAGTTTTTTACCACCAACGTCTGATATTTCTAGATCCACAGGTTGTGTGGTGTTAATGCGAATAATATCACTGGCGGGATTTGGATAGATTTGCAAACTTATGTGCTTATGTCCGTCTGTATCTAAGGACCGGCACATGCTTCGCAAAGGAACCAAACTGTTTGTGTAAGTTCCGTTTCCAAATGTACCAGATAAATTGAGACCCCAAGACCAAAGTGAACGATCGGCTTTAATGGACATAGAAGTTCCGATACCCGCACTAGCAATTGTCCAATCTGTATCTGTTCCAAGTTGAGTGGGTACGAGCCTATTGATCGTGGTTCCGTCACCGATTTGTCCATAGTTGTTATCTCCCCATGTCCAGAGCGTTCCATCAGTTTTTATGCCAACGGCGTGAAAATATCCAGCAGTAACTGACTTCCAATTATTGTCTGTACCTATTTGAGTGGGTATTAATTTTCCTATTGTTGTTCCATCTCCCAACTGTCCTTTGTCATTTCGTCCCCAAGCCCAAAGCGTTCCATTGGATTTGATAGCGTAAGTAGTCAGGTTCCGTGCAGAAACAACTTGCCAATCCGTATCTGTTCCAATTTGTATTGGAAAAGAATTTGAGTTTAGAGTTCCGTTTCCAAGTTGGCCATTATTGTTTTGGCCCCACGTAAACAAAGTACCGTTATTTTTTAGAGCCACAGTATGATAAGAACTGCTTTCAAAAGTTGCCCAATCAGTTGCATTGCCAATTTGCCTGTAAGTGTTCACCTGGTCATATGTCCCGACTCCAAGTTGCCCGTAATTGTTATCACCCGTTGCCCATATGGTGCCATTACTTTTTTTTGCTATGCTAAATGAATAGCCTGAACTAATATCGACCCAGTCATTCGCCATACCCGTTTGTGTTAAAGCACGCAAATTAGTAGTTGCCCCGTTACCAAGCTGTCCATACATACCCCATCCCGCAACCCAAATGGTTCCATCACTCTTGAGTGCCATAATGTGGTGTCCACCCGTTGATGACTTCAACCAGGTGTTTCCAACTCCAATCTGTGCCGGAATAGAATTAGGATATGTTCCGCCATTTGCTAACTGACCATTTAGATTAGCTCCCCAAACCCAGAGATGCCCTCCATCTGTAAGTGCTGTAACGGTCGAGTTGCTGGTCGATACCGATTCCCAACATTGCGAGTTTGAAACCAATGGAAATAAAGCTAATAGTGTAATGATTATTTTTGACTTCATATCGTAAAATAGAAAAGGAATTTACATGCGGCGAAGATAATATTTAAAATACTGCGATACACTAGTTTAAAGGATATTTGTTGTTGGCTATCCAGATTGTTTTTAAAATCATAACAATTTTCATCGAAAACATATAACACATTAAAAACGCCGATTTTCTAGCTTAGCATAAAACGAATCACAATGAAAAAATATACCGCCATATTTAAAATTCACGGCAATTTAGGAATTACCAACAACGAAATCGACGCATCGAAAAGCACGCATCTCAAAAAAGAAGCCGTCGAAGCACTCAAAGAACATGCGGAGTTTATCGAATTGGCTGAAGCCGGAACCAATGAAGCCGCAAGCAAAGCACTTCATGAAAACGACAGCACTTATCTGAGCATCGTTTTGCCATCGCATCCCGACAATATCAAGGGAAGTGACGGAGATGTGAAGGAAGCTGCAATCATCATTCTGGAATCTTACAACACCGACCTCAAATCAATCGACATCCAGGGCAGCACGCAACATGTTATTTTTGAATATACCGGGACAGTGCATTATTCAATCCAGGAAAAAAAGGAAGCCAACCATTATGAGGCGTATACTTTTGTGGCCAAAGGCCATTATGGCATTCCTTCCCTGCACAAGACATACAAAAACGAGTTGGTTCGTTTATGCCTCGAAGCATTGAGCGATCCTGAAACGGTTTTGTACGAAAGGTCGCAACACACCACCGATTTTGATTTGGATCTGCCGGAGGAAATTTACGTCGGGGATTTCGATCATCTGATTGTCCAGCTCAACGTACCCAGAGGCGAAGTGGCGTATGAAAACGATACGGCCAAAGACGTTTCGGCAGAGATGGAGCCAGAACATTTCGACATCAATGTGTTTAATGCGGAAGGAATTTTTATGCCCGAGAAAATTGTTTATGATGATGGAGATGGCATCCGAAAACTGATCGTTTCGCTTTATTATCAAAGTACGTTGTAACAGCGATCCATTTGCAACAGCAGCAAATTAAAATACAATACCGTCAAAACAAAGCGTGGAAGCCTGGTCTGAAATGGATCAGGCTTTCTTTATTAAATTGGGTACAAATCAATTACAATCGTGTAAGGAATGTAGCGGTATTAAAATAGAAATTGGGGTATTCTAATTATTAAACAACAACACCATGAAAGCAGCAGTAATACACGGACCAGGCAAAATCACTTACGATACGGTAGACGATCCGAAATTGCAATCCAACGACGACATCATTTTAAAAGTCACTTCGACAGCCATTTGCGGCTCTGATTTACACATTTTTTCAGGCGGGATTCCACAACCGCGTCCTATGGTTCTCGGCCATGAATTTATGGGAATCATTGAAGAAGTGGGCAGCGCGGTGACGCATCTCAAACGCGGCGATCGGGTAGTGGTGCCGTTTCCTATCGCTTGCGGCGGATGTTTCTTCTGCGACCACGACTTGCCCGGCCATTGCGAAAACAGCAATCCGGAGAATTATGGTCCCGAAGGTGGTGTCATGACACAAAAAGGCGGCGCATTATTTGGTTACACCGATTTGTATGGCGGCTATGACGGCGGCCAATCCCAATATGTACGCGTTCCTTACGCAAACCACGGACCACGCATCGTACCCGAAAATCTCACCGACGAACAGGTTTTATTTTTAACCGATATTTTCCCTACCGGCTATACCGGAATCGATTGGGGCGAGGTCAAAGGCGGAGAAACCGTTGCCATATTTGGCGCTGGACCTGTGGGTTTAATGGCGGCAAAAAGTGCCTGGCTGCGTGGCGCCAAACGGGTCATTGTAGTAGATACTTTACAGTACAGGCTTGACAAGGCCAAAGCCACCGCGGGCTGCGACACCATTTTGTGGGAAGACGATGTGAAAGATGTCGTGGGCCAAATCCGGATGATGACCGAAGGACGCGGCGCCGAGGTATGTGTCGATGCTGTCGGATTTGAGCCTGCGCGCAGTTTTATGGACCGTGCCAAAGCCGTAGTCAACCTCGAAAAAGGATCGGTGAAAGTGCTGGAAGCTTGTATGAGTGCGGTTCGCCGCGGCGGAATTGTTTCAGTTTTAGGTGTCTATCCGGCGCTTTACGACAATTTCCCGGTTGGCCAATTTTTCGATAAAGGCATTATCATGAAAGGCGGACAGGCTCCGGCGCACAAACACATCGACAAACTTTTGGAGTATGTGGTCGAAGGCAGGGTGAAGTTGGATGACATTATCACGCACCGGCTTCCGTTATCCGAAATTTCACATGCGTATGACATCTTCGACAAAAAAGAAGACGGTTGCGTAAAAGTGGTTTTGGATCCCTGGAAATAAAAAAAGTAAAGCCCGGTTGTAGTGATCGGGCTTTTTTATTTTCTGGAATTTAATTGCAATTTTTAATTATTTCAGGACGGTATCATAAATTTCGTTCAACAGTTTTTGCCGCATTTTTGAATTCCGCTGGTTTAGCAATATGATAATGCCCCAATTTTTTGCCCTGTTGTAACAAATGATAGAAGATTGTCCCATAGAATCACCCGATTTTGAATAGATCGTATTTTGATCATCGGTCATCATGCCCAAACCCAATCCCATTTCCCGTTTTTCATCTTTGTAGTAGATTTTTTCAGTCAGCAAAGCAGCTTCGTAAATGGGATTTCCTTTCGTTAACACCGCTTTCAGGTATTTGACCATATCTTCAGTGTCCGATTTTACCAATCCTGCGGGTGCGGTAATATTCCATTTGAAAAATTCCTGGATTCCGCCTTCCGGATTGTGGCCGATGGTGGTGTTTTTTAAGTTGAAGTCTTTGGTCAGCATATTTTGTAACTGCAAAGGTTTGATGATTTTATTGCTGATGATTTTATCGTAAGGCTTGCCATAGGCTTGTTCCAAAATTTGCCCAAGTAAGGTGTAACCAATGGTCGAGTAACGGTATGTTCCATAATCTTTCAGTTCACTGCAATTGTTGATGAGGTTCGTTAAGGTTTCCTGATTGACAGTACTTACCGGCTGTTGCGAATTGAGCGCAATCAGTTTTCCAAAATCGATATCGGGCAAACCGGACTGATGTGATGCGAGGTCTGAAATTTTTATTTTGTTCCTGAGATCCTGATGCAAAACATATACTTTTGGAAGATAATTGTCAATGTAATCGTCCAGTTTTATTTTGTTTTCGGCAACGGCCTGCGCAATTAAATTTGACGTCAGTATTTTGGTAATCGAGGCAATTTCGAATAGTGAATTTTTATCAATGGGCTGTTCGCTTTCTTTACCCAATTTGCCATAAGCTGTAAAATACTCCTGTTTGTTGCTGATGAGACCGACGCTGATGCCCACATCCGGATTTTTTTGGAAGTTGTCTTTTATAATGGAATCAATCGCTCTGTTGAAGTCTTGTCCGAAAGAGAAATTGCTGATGAACAACAGGGCTGCTAAAAATTGTAAAGAAGTTTTCATTGTATCGTTTTTGGTTAAAAATTAATTCGATACAAAGATGTTGCGTTGAAAGAAATCATGCGACCGAATGCAGGTATTCGAACGCATTTGTTCTACAAAATAAGTACGGATCCTTCAAACAAGGCGTACGGGTAATTACAAAGCGTTGTTTTACAGGTTTTTGCGGTATGCTGTTGGCGTGCTGCCGGTATGCTTTTTAAAAGCCGTATTGAATGAAGATTTTGAATTGAATCCGACTTCGTACAAGATTTCCAGAATGGTGACCTTACTTTTTGTACGATCTTTTAAAATGGCCATCGCATTTTCGATACGGTAGGTGTTGACGAAATCGTAAAAATGCTGTTGTAATTTGTGGTTGATCAAAAGCGACAAATCGCGGACAGGAATTTTGGTCGCATGGGATACATCCTGAATGGTCAGCGACGGATTTAAAAACGGCTTTTCTTCGACCATATATTGCTGCAGTTTTAAACGTTCCTGATCGAATTGCTGATTGGTAACAGTTGAAGATTCGTTGTTTTTTTCTTCCAGAATAATATCCGAAACCAGCTTTAACCTGGAATCGATTTTCCTGAACAAACCCGGATTGTTCAGTGCTTTAAACAAATACCAGCAAACAATAAACAGCTGAAATACGAGGCCGCCAATTTTCATTCCTTCGGCGATGAATGGGTAATCAGAAAATTTAAAAATGTTTTTTACCAGCGCGACTGAATACAAAAAAGTGAGCACTACCGTAAACTGAAACAACCAATTGTAGGAATTGATATTAGCGCCGGCGTAATTTTCGAGATACAGTTTTTTTGCTTTCCGCAGCAACATAAACACGGCGATAAAATACAAAATGATCTGGAAATGTATCAAAATGTGGTTGAATTTGAGTTCGATGCTACTCTGGCGGTTGATGATAAAATCCATTTTGGAAGCGGCATCAACTGCATAAAAACGAGGCCATAAAATGACATTAGCAATTACAAACGGCAACAAATGCAAAAGGTGTTTTGGTGCGAGCTTAAAATCGGAATAACAAACCGACATGACATAAAGATAGAACACCGGGATTTGTATAAATGCGAGCGCGCTGCGCAACATGCCAAGATTTGAAGGGCCATCCACCATGAGGTTAAACAATGGTTCGCTCGCGTCTATCGCTGTAAGGATCAGGAAAGCCGCAAATAGAATATTGCTCGCCCTGTGTGTAGTTTTGACCGTCAGCAAAAAAAAAGCCAGAAAAAATGAAACGAATAAGGAGATTACCGAAACGATGACTAATATGTTAATCTGATCCATTCAATTTGCTTTTGGTAGTATAGTTTAACTGGCTGGTTTGGCAAAACGCAATGTTAGCAGCGGCGTGCGATAGGCGAAGATAATGGAAATTACTGAAATTAAATTAGGAACATCGACTAGGCATTTTTGGAACATACGAAAAACGAATTTTAAACATTAAACTTAATATCCGAAATTACATTGGATAAAAAATGCAATAAATCATTCCCAGATTAAACGCTGCATGGCAAATTACGGCGCCTAAAATGGAACCGGAATGTTTCTTGAAAATGAAAAACAACAGACTCACCAAAAACATGGCAAGTACCCAAACCAATGTTGGCGTGGTCAAAAAATGCCATTGAAGGTTTATAAAAACCAATCCGAAATGTGAAATGTGTGTCAGCGCAAACGCCAGACTGTCAAGAAAAGATGCTTTTTTATCCCCGATAGATTTCGCAAAACTGGCATGAACAATTCCCCTGAAAAACAATTCTTCACCAATCGGACTGAACGTCATCCCAGTCAGAGCCATAATCGAAAATAAAATCTTTTTGTCGTGATCGGATATTCCGGCCGGGATTTTATAAGAGTTTCCGATGTACTGATACCAATTTTGATATGAGTTTCCGTATAAAGTTTGCCCTAAAAAGTAAAGTAAAACGCTCGCGGCGAGTCCGGCTGCAAATGCAAATAGAAGCCAATTGTATTTTGTTGTTTTTGTAATTCCAATGCTTTTTCGGCCAAATTTAGTCAGGAAAATAAACGGTGCAACTGCAGAAACCACCATCACCAAACCGATGTAGCCGTAATTGCCCGAAGCGTTTGCTTCTAACACCAAAATAAATCGGGGAATGCAAATCAGGAGAATTAAGAAAAGCCCAAATTTCCAGTTAAAATTAAAAAGTCTGTTCCAAAATGGTCTTAATTCGTTTTCCATAAATGTATTTTTATGTGCGCTTTTTTTGAACGCGAAATTGGCGAAGATAAAATAATTTGTTAGAAATTAGATTCTCAAAACTTAAAAATCAGCAGCTCTATTTTATGCCTTAGTTTTATATTTCAAAAGCCTTTCCAAAATATGTTTCGAGCAGCATCACATCCCGAAATGGCAATTTTGCTACAGGTTGCTCCACAAATTTAAAATTTTTACCGTCGATGCTAATGATGTGGCAACTGGAAGATTGGGATACTGTCAGAAACCCTTTTTGCACATTTTTCGCACCCTTTTTCAGCCGGGAAAAAGGTGATGCAAACCTGACCTGTGAAATGTTTTCGTTAGCCTTGTCCAAAACAAACCAGCTTATTTCAGGAAAGGCATTATATCCATGCGTTTTTGGTATCGCAACTTCTAGAAGCGATACAGCTGCACTTTCCAAGTAGAACAAAATTTCGAATGGGTGGTTCATGGTTATTTCTGGAAAGGATTGTACGAAATTCCTACGTTAAAATACCCGTTCATATCCTGCTTTAGGGTCATGATCTCATTCGTTGCGCCGCGCAGCCTATAATTTCCCTCCAGCGTCGTATTGAGCCCGGCACGAAAAGTAGTAATGATTTTTTTACTCAGCATGTATTCGTATATGAATCCCGACTTGATTTCGTTTCTGTTGAATTGGTATACCTCCTTATATCCGGATTGGTGGGGATATACATAAAAGGATTCTCCGTCAAAAGAAGTACCAATTGAAATGCGGCCTTTGTCTAATAATGGTCTTCGCATATACACATATTTTGGAAGTATTAAATCCAGCGTCCATTGCGAGTTCCTGAACCTGTGTTCATAGGTAAAAGTTGGCAATATGGGCGAAAAAGAAGTGTTGCTGGAGTTAAGCAGAAGCCCGGCCGTCATCGTCGTACGCTCGGTTTTTTTCAATAGGAAGCTACCGATTATAGTTCCGTTGATTCGCTCATAACCGCCATTTGAACCCTCTGCGGTCACGCTGGCATTGTAGACAAATGTTTTTCCAAACAGTTGTGAAAAATAAGTGAAGTTAAGGCCAGTCGAAAAAAAATGGAAATTCTCAGTTTCGGTATGGGTGATTGGCAATGCATTTGTCGGAAAATTTTCGACATTTTCAAAATCAAAACCTTCAAATTTATAACGTGCCGATCCGCTTAAAGTCCATTTTTCTTTTTTGATGATTGGTAAATTTATGGCCGCTTTAAACCTTTTCTGACTTTGAACGCTTCCTTTTTCATAAGGTAGATCATAGAGTTTGGAAGTATAATCGCTGCCCGAAAATTGCTCGTACTGAAAATCTAAAAATCGGGTAGAAGGAAACCGTGTGGTAATGGCTTTGGCCGTTTTTCTTTTGATCGAATCGGAATCTACCTGTGCGCTCATCGTGAACATCGGAAGTACTAGTAATAAAAGACACATTCTCATAATTGATTAATTTAAGGTTAAGTAGTTTTACCTCATAGTTTATGATTTTCCGTTATTGGGTTTGACATTCTTTTATAATTCATGATTCAAAGTGATTTTCGGGGCGATAAGTTTGTAAACGACCGGTGTGACCAATCTTGTGAGTATCGTAGAGCTTGTCAGTCCGCCAATAATGACCCAGGCCAGCGGCGAGTAAAATGGCGATCTTTCGAGCACCAGCGGCATTAGTCCTAAAATCGCGGTGAGCGAAGTCAGGATAATTGGCAGGAAACGTGTTTCTCCGGCTTGTGCTATGGCTTGGTTAATTTCCATGCCTTCTTCGCGGAGTTTGTTGGTATAATCCACAAGCAATATCGAATTCTTTACCTCGATGCCAGCCAAAGCAATGATCCCAATGACCGCCATAAACGATAAGGTATTTCCCGTCAGATAAAGTATGAAGACCGCGCCAACCATCCCGAGCGGAATTACAGAAAGTACGATGAGCGTGCTCCGGAAAGTGCGGAATTCCAACAGCAAAATGGCTATAAATCCGAAGAATGTAATTAGTATTATGGTTCCCAGGCCGCCGAAACTTTCCTGGCTGCTCTCCATTTCGCCTGCGGCATAATAAGTATAGCCGTCGGGGAATTTTATTTTTTTGATTTTTGCCAATGCTTCGTCGGTCACTGCCTGCGTGTTGTATCCTTTCGAAACGTCGCTCGTGACAAGCGCATAGCGGTTTTTGTCGTAATGTTTGATCAGCGGAACCGAAGTCTCATAGGTAAGGTCGCAAACCTGGTTCAGCGGAATTGCCCTGCCGTTTCCGGAATCTGCGTATAATTTCGACAAAATTTCCGGATCCGGATGCTTGTTGCGGCTCACCGATACATTGATCTTATAATTGTCGCCTTTTTCGTCTTTGTAATCGGCAACATCGAGTCCGCTGATTCCCATTTTAACTGCTTTGTCAATTTGGCTCGAGCTTACGCCAAACAGTGCGGCCTTGTCGGTATTGACAGCCATCCGGATATCTGTTTTATAAGTTTCCAGCAGGTTTTTGGTGTAAATGGTACCTTGGGTGCTTTCAATCTGCTGGTTGACTTTAGCCGCGAGCAAACGGATCGTATCCAGATTGTCCCCAAAAATCCTGATTGCAATGGGCGCTTCGACACTCGGACCTTGTTCAAAAGCCTTGACTTCGATCTCGGCGCCGGCGTAACTTGCGAAAGATTTCCTGAATTTTTCAATCGTTTCCTGCAGTTCGTCAATATCCATATCTTCAAGCCTGACAAAAAGCTGGGCATAATTCGAGGCATCTTTATGTTGGCCCACATTGTAATAAATCTTCGGATTTCCTTTTCCCACATTCGTATAAACGGCCTTTACGCGTTTGTCCTGAAGGATGCTTTTTTCGGCGTAAGCGGCAACGGCGTCGGTCTTGTATAAATTGGTTCCCAACGGCGTTTCGATATTGACCAGAAACATCGGTTTTTCAGATTTTGGGAACAGGCTGAAACCAACGATCGGAACCATCATAATGCTGCCTGCAAATAGTAAAACTGCTATGCAAATCGTAACAAAAGGTCTGGCAAGAGCCGCCTCAAGAACCGGTTTATAGATTTTATTAATTCCGGATTGCAATTTTCTAAGAACGATATTTCCTTCAGCGTGGCTGTGTTTTTTTAAGATTAGGCTGGCTAAAAGCGGCACAACAGTCAACGATACAAACAACGAAGCCAATACCGTAGTCACTACCGCCATCGGAAGGCTGCGGATAAAATCCCCGGAATTGCCTGGCAGAAAAAGGATCGGCAGGAACGAAACAATCAGGATCGCAGTGCAGCCCAAAATTGCGAGTCCGATCTGATGGGTCGCGTCGATCGCGGCCTTGTATGGCGAATAGCCGTCGCGAAGATATCGTTCGATGTTCTCAATAACGACAATGCTGTCATCAACCAAAAGGCCAAGCGCCACCACAAGCCCTACAATAGTAAGCTGGTTGATTGTATAACCCAGCGCATCAAGCAAAAACAGCCCAATTGCAATTGACAGCGGAATCGAGACCATCACCACCGCTGCGGCACGCAAACCCAGCGGCGTCAGCGTAAAGATCACCAGCAAAATGGCGATTGCAAAGTCACGGAAGAAATGGTTGAGCCTTCCGCTAACATCTTCGGCCTGTATGAAACCGGTCTCCAGTGTCATATTCGACGGTAGCGCTGTGGCGAACGCATCGATAATCGGCATGATGTATTCGTGGTCGGCGATGATATTCGTTTCGGGTTTTTCGCTTAAAGCGATGAAAATGCAGCGTTGGCCATTGTACCTTCCGATGTACTTTTCGTCCTCATAACCCATGCTCACGCTTGCAATATCTTTCAGGAAAACTATTTTTTCTCCTGACGTCTTGATGATGGTGTTGCCAATTTCTGCAAGGCTGCCATAATCGCCACTGGTTTTAATGTTGAATTTTTTATCGTGCGTGTCGACGCTTCCTCCAGGAATGTTTTGGGCTTCCTGTTTGATGGCGTTCATGACCATATCGGCAGAAATGCCATGGGCTGCCAGCCGGTCCAAATTAAGGTCGACTTTTACCTCTTGGGTCGGATAAGCAAGGATTTGGACTTTTTTTACCGGGCCGACTTTTTCTATTTTAGTTTTAAGCTTGTCGGCCTGGTCATACAATTGTTTGTAACTCGCGGTTTCACTCACCAACGCGATCTGATACGTATTGACATCGGAAGGATCTGATTTCTCCACCTCAAGGCTTTGCAGATCTATAGGCAGTTCGCCGCGCAGGTTGTTGACTTCACGGATGACCTCATTGTATTTTTCGTCCACATTTACGCCATATTCAAATTCCACTTTAATCGAAGCTACGCCATCGTTGATATCGGTCCGGATTTTCTCGATTTCGTTGAGTTCATTGATCTTGTCTTCAATGGGTTTTACAACCAATTTTTCGAGGTCTTCGGGACTTGCGCCCGGATAAATAGCCACAATAGAGTACGACGGAGAATGGATCATCGGATCTTCGCCACGCGGCATGTTGAAAAAAGAATTCAGCCCCAGGGCGATCGCCAGCACGAAAATAATTATGGTAAACTGGTAGTTCTTTACCGAAAAGTTGACTATTTTCATCGGACTTAAATTTTTATTTTAGAATTGGGAGACAAATAGGCCGATCCGTCGGTAATGACATTGTCGGCGTTTTCCAGTCCGGCGCTGATGCCAATCCGGTTTCCTTCGGTAAAAGCGACCTGTACTTCGAGCCTGGTGACCGATTTTTTATCGGGGTTTGCGGTATAAACAACTGCGGTATTTCCTTTTACTTCCACCAGAGCCGAAGCCGGAATAAAGCGAATTGTTTTTTTATCCGACGGAAAGATCCTGACCTTTGCTGCGAGCCCGCTTGCAAATTTATAAGCAACGGCTTTGATCTTTATTTTCACGAGGAAAGTACCCGTAGTGGCATCGGCACCAGAGCCAATTTCGTAAACATAACCGGCAAATTCCCGTGTTCCGTAAGCGTCTGTAGTGATGCTCGCGGCGTCGCCTTTTTTTAGCTTCACCCATTCCTTGTCAGACAGGCCAATGCTGATAATCCAATCGTTATTCCCGGCGGCATTGATCGTATAGACCGCCACACCGGCATCGGCAATCTCGCCTTCGTTCATTTCTTTTTTGATCACACTTCCGGATTGGTTGGCATAAATTGCCGCAAATTGCTTGTTGAACCGCGCAATGTCGAGCAGCTGTTTGGCCGTACTCAGGCTGGTGGCGCTGTTTTCAAATTCTTCGGCGGTGGCGGCATGATCGCGCTGCAGGTTTTCCATCCGCGCGTGGTCGCGTTTGGCCTTTTCGAAATTGTTTTTGGCCTGCTGCAATTGTGCTGCAATTTCCGTCTGGTTTAGGGTAGCCAACAACTGGCCTTTTGACACCTGGTCGCCTTCGTGGACATACATTTTTTCGATGATCCCAGAAACTTTAAAAGACAAACGCGCTTCTTTGTCAGACGTGATAATGCCGGCAGATCGTATTGGCTCTGCATATTTTAAGGTGATGATCTTTTCTGTCTTCACCATTATAGGGACGGTTTCTGCTTTTTTTGTTTCCTCTTTTTTACAGGAAGTCGCCAATAAAAGCGTTAAAATAATAAAAGTGATTTTCGGGATTTTCATGCTGTTTTGTTATAAGTTAAAATGGTATGATGCCGTGTTTCGTTCGAGTTCTGCTTTTTTAACGAGTACTGTGGTATTGGAAACTTCGTATTGCAACCTGGCGTTGATAAGCTGCGTCAGCGCATCATTGAGTTCTAATAACAGCACCATGCCCTGATCGTATCTTGATTTGGTTTCACGATAATATTCTTCAAGGAAAAAGATGTTTTCAGTATTGCTCCTGAGCTGGGCAACAGCACTTTCGAGTTCGTTTTGCGCGGTCAGCCGCAGGTATTCGTACTGGTTGGAGCTTTCGCTGATTTTGGATTTAAGTATCTCCATATCTTTCCTGGCCATGTCGATTTTGTGCTTGTTCTGGAATCCTGAAAAAATATCCCATTTCATAGAAACGCCGCCAAGAAGGTACCGGCTATCGGTATTGAATTTTAAATAAGTGCTCTGGTATCCACCATCTAAAAATGTAGATATGACTGGCAGGTAAGCTGATTTTCGCAGTGTTACAGTAAAGCTGGCCTGGTTCAGTGAACTTTTTAGCGCGGTGATTTCTTCGCGTTCATCTTGCGGATTCGGAACTGCACCTAAAAGCGATTTTTCTGTACTTTTGAACCCGGTAGTATCAATATTGACATGGTTTCCCAATGATTCATTGGTCAGAAAGTTGAGATACGCATAAGCGGTTTTCAGCCTGTTCTGCGCTTCAATCCGTTTTGCATGATTCTCATTAATATCCGACTGAATCCGAAGCACACTTCCTTTAAGCGCTTTTCCATTGGCAAAACGCGATTGCGTGATTTTGAAATTGTCCAGCAGCAGCTTATCGGCATTGTTGAAAATTTCAATCTGTTGGTTCACCATGACAATATTGTAATAAGCCAGTTTGATATCGCGCACCAAACCTCTTTTAAAAACGATCACTTCTGCCTGCTTTTGGCTGATGGCTTCTTTTTTGATTTTTTTGTTTAGCAGGATCTCGGCATTCACCAGCGGAAGCGTCAAATGGAGCCGGTTGTCGAAGTAATCATTGGCGCTGAGGTTGAATTCCTGATTGGGCACATTTGGAAAATTATTGCTTCCGGTAAGCTGATTGAGCGAATTGTAAGCGGGATTTAATAAGTCGCCCAGCGGAAGTACGATGTTCCGCCCGCCCGCCGCATACGTATAATCGCTGTTGAACGTAAGCGTTGGATAAAACATTCCTTTCGCAATTTTTAGCATCTCAAAAGACTGTTCCAGGCTGAGGTTTTGCCGCTGCAGCGCGAGATTGTTTTCCAGGCCTTTTGCAATATAGTTTTCAACGGTAGCATTCTGGCAGCTTGCAATTCCGCAGGTCAGCAGATTGATGAAAAGCATTATTCTTGGCATTGTAAGCATGTTTGGTGTCGTTTAGGAATCGGATGAAAAGCTTGAGAAATTCTGTTTTGCTCATTTTAATTTTCGGCTAAACTATACGTTTGCGGCACTGTTTTTTTGGCTATTATACCAAATCGGGCAACCGTTATACCAACTTTGTATCTTGTTATATTAAAAATTAAATGGGTCATTTGATATACTATTTTTTCAATTTGGTATAATAATCAGGGCTTGTATGCGTTGTGCGCTTACATTTGACATAAAAATAATATGATGGAATCTCCCGTGTCAAAGAAGTCACTAACCGATAAGCTCAAATTGGTTTTTGAAAATCCAGCCAGGAAAATTTACCTGCATATGGGCGTGGTTTGTTTTATAGTCCTCATAGCCGCGTTACGAGAAATCAGTTATCCGGTTGAGCAGGCCGTAATTATTAAATCGGTCATCGTGGTGCTGTTGCTGCTATTGTTCTACATCAATGTTTATTGGCTGGTTCCAACTTATCTTTTAAACAACCAATGGACGAATTATTCGATTTCGATCGTGGTTTGTATTGTAGTCATGTATTTTATTATCAACTCGATGTTTGTGCAGTTGTCGCCTTATCATATCGATGATAATGTTGAAGACCATAGTGAGTTGTCTCCGCCGTTCTTTACGTTTATGATTCTTGTGCTTGTAGGCGCTTCGGCTGCATTTAAATTGTTTCAGCAATGGCTGATCGATACGCGGCATATCAACGAATTGGAGAAATCAAAAACCGTCGCCGAGTTGGAGCAGTTGAAAAACCAGATCAATCCGCATTTCCTTTTCAATATGCTCAACAATGCCAATGTACTGACCAAAAAAGATCCCGAAAAAGCTTCTACGGTCTTAATGGGACTTAGCGATTTGTTGCGTTATCAGTTGTATGACAGTACAAGAGCGCAGGTATTGCTGACATCAGATATTCATTTTCTTAAGGATTTTTTAAGCCTTGAGAAGATCCGCCGTGACGATTTTGATTTTCTTATTTCGAAGGAAGGCGAACTCAACGGCGTGATGGTCGCACCGCTTTTGTTTATCACTTTTGTAGAAAACGCCGTCAAGCACAATAACGACACGCAGGAGCATTCATTTGTACAGGTGTTTTTTGATGTAAGCGACGAGATTGTTATATTTAAATGCATCAATTCGAAACCGGCTGTTAAAGCGTTAACACATTATGGCGGCCTCGGACTTGCTAACGTCAAACGGCGCTTAAATTTATTGTATCCTTCGCGGCATGAACTTGTGATAGAAGAAAAAGAAAGGCTTTACAGCGTAACCCTAAAAATAAAAATATGACCTGTATTATTGTCGATGATGAGCCTTTGGCCAGAGAAGCGATAGCGATTTTGTTGAATGAAAACAGAGCGCTTAAATTATTGGAATCTTTCAATAGTGCCACGGCTGCCACAGCTTTTATGGCCGAAAACGCGGTAGATCTGGTTTTTCTCGATATTCAGATGCCCGGAACAAACGGCCTTGATTTTGCAAAATCGGTCCCCAAAAATACACTGATCATTTTTACGACTGCTTTTTCGCAATACGCCTCCGAAAGCTACGAAGTCGATGCTATAGACTATTTGATCAAACCGATAAGGCCGGAGCGATTTCAAAAAAGCGTCGAAAAGGCACAGGCTTATTTGCGTTTATTCGAAACCAATGCTCCTGCAAATCATCTGGAAAGTGTTGGTGACGATTATTTTTTCGTCAAAGCCGAAAGGAAAATCGTTAAAATATTTTTCAGGCAAATATTATTCATTGAAGGACTCAAGGATTATGTCGTATTACAAACCGAAGACCAGAAAATACTAACCGCAATGAACATCAAAACGATCCACGATCAGTTGCCAAAAAATATTTTTGTCAGAGTCAGCAAATCGTATATCATCAACATCAGCCATGTTGAAGCCATTGACAACAATACCATTTACATCGGCAAAAACGAAGTGCCTATCGGAAATATGTACCGCGAATTTTTCTTTGATTCGTTTGTTTCGAAAAAGTTATTCAAGCGCAATTGACAACCGTTTCAGTTTTATCAAACAGTGGGAATCGTGCCACCGTCAATAATATATTCTGTTGCTGTCAAATAACCCGCTCTTGGCGAAACCAAAAACCGACCAATTCGGCGATCTCTTCAGGCTCTGCTGGCCGACCGGATAGAATGCCGCCTAATGCATCCATGACACTTTGTGTAGCTGTTCTGTTTAAATGTCTGAACTTTCGGCAATGCGTTCCATCATTCTTTTTGCAGCATCGGTCATGATCCAGCCCGGAGAAATGGTGAACACCCGAATGCCTTTTGGCGACACTTCCTTTGACAAACCTTTATAATTGATGAGTCCTGCTTTCGCAGCAGCGTAAGGCAAAGTAGCATCATACAAAGGTAGCCTGCCCTGAATGGACGCGATATGAATGATCACCCCGCTTTTTTGCGCAATCATTTGCGGTAAAAATACCCGGTCAAGTCTTACAGGCGCGAGTAAGTTGGTCTGGATGGCCTGTTCCCAATCTCCATCGCTCAGTACTGCAAAACCGCCACTTTTGGTTTCAGAACCGCCAGGGAATTGATCAGGATGTCGAGCCGGCCAAATTTTGCCAGGGTTGCATTCACCACCTTTTTGGTCCCTTCGGGTTTGCTTAAATCGGCCGGTACAAAGTACGGATTTTCGGTTTCAATTTCCGGTTTGTTCCTTGCGGTTACAATTACCGTTGCGCCGGCTTGCAACAGTCGTTTGGCAATGGCTTTTCCGGCACCTTTTGTACCGCAGGTAACCAATGCAATTTTGCCTGACAATTCGTTGTGGAAATTAAAATGTAGATTCATAAGGTATTTTTTTTAGAAATTTCAGTCATGCAGTCAGTTCGCACAAGTACGGAAATATGAATGGCATAGGGACAAATTTTTCCCCTGTTGCACAAATTGGAACATAGGCGTAACTTTGATTGATGTATGAAAGAAAGATTTTACCAAAACTGAACTGCGGCCTCGATCTCATTGGCGAAGTGCTGTATGGCAAATGGAAGTTCCGCCTGCTGTGGTTTATCAACGAAGAGCACAAACGCCCGAGCGAACTGCAACGCAAAATCCCGGACGCTTCCCGGCGGCTTTTAAACATCCAGATGAAAGCGCTGGAAGACCACGGATTGATCACACGAAAAGTGTATCCGGTCGTGCCACCAAAAGTAGAGTACAGCCTGACCGAATTTGGCCAAACGGCCATTCCGGTAATTTCGGTTTTGGGAAATTGGGGCGATGCCAATGAGGAACAGTTGCGCAGGGTTATTTTAAAACGTTTGCACCTCTTAGATGCTGCGATTGAACAATTGCTGAAGTTCATGGAAGAATTCTTTTGTAGAAAGAGTGGCGTTCTTTTTAAACATTAGAATCCAGTTGTAAGTGAAAAAATAGGTATGGGAATATTGCTTCAATATATTCAGATTAATATGATGTTTGGACCTACATCGGAAAGTATTTACCTGATGCTGGTGGATGTTGCTGAATCCTTTTTTGATCCAACAAGAAAAAATCCCAGCGTTGTTAGATATATGCAAATGCTAATGATCGAAATAGGGGACAAATCTGCGGGGATTCTGTAAATATAATACACTAAATAAAGTATTGTAAAAAATCCTCCGATAGCATTGAGTAAAAAATTTTTTGGTAACATGAGGGCAATGCCACCTAGTGAAAATATACAAAACAATAAAGTTTCGAAATGAAAGCTAATAAAAAACAGCCCAAACGCAAATTGATAAACGGTTAGGATATTTGGTATATATAGCAAATCAGATGGTAAAAACATCAGAAAAAATACCAGAATAGAAAAAATCCTTAGATTCAGTGTTTTCATAATTTTTCATTTAGAATTTGGTGCTATCTGCATTGCGGATATAGGTTGATAGACGTGTTTCAATTTTTTTTAGAGGCAATATTGTCATTTGATATCGTCCAAACGTCAAGGCTTTGGATTCTAACAAATTCTTCGCATAATCTACTAAACAGACTTGAGTGGCAAAGTTCGATAATTACCCGCTAAATTAATAATATTGGTTATAAGTTGTGTACTAATTCGAAATATTACCGACAAACTTTGGTAAACTTATATCGCAAAGCGGCGCACGGTAAAAACTTAAAACGTCCTGGCACCGAATTCATTTTTAGGAATCAATTCCGCATACTCATCATTTAAAACTGCAGTAAGGAACTATTACACGATTTATTTCTAATACCCTCAAAAACGATTATACAGATTATCCTTACGAATATCGTTTGCAGTCCACCGTTCGTACATCGGTAAAAATTTTTACTTTCTTTTGAATTATTTTCGTTTGGCGTAAACCAATTATGCTATTTTTACAACTTTTTTTAAAATTATTAACCATTATGATTTCCAGTTCGAACCACGCGATTGGAAAAAACCAAAAACATTTATGAAGACAAAAATTACTTTGCTCTGCCTTCTGGCATTTTTATGTTTCATTCCCAATGCTACCGCACAGTGCACCAGTGGCGGCTGGTATCCTGCCCGTGTCATCTCTCCGGAACCTTCATGGGTTTTGCAAACAATCAATGACGATTGTTATGGAGGCGACTATGCAGAAATTTGGGGCTATACGAATCACGTGTATACCTTCAGCACATCGATTGCTACCGACTACATCACCATTACCAGTGCAAATGGCACCGTTTACGCCTCTGGTTATGCAGGTTTGACTTATCAGCCGGCCTTCAATCAAAGACTTCGTTATTACATCCATTCGAATTCCAACTGTGATGACAATCCCATCTCAACCCGCAGGACACGCTATCTGAATACCAGTTTTTCAGATTTCAACCCGGCCTGTGCCGCTCCACCGGCTGCTACTGTGAGCTCAATCACTGCAACTTCTGCTAATTTGAGCTGGACTGCGCCTGCCGTGGTTCCGGAATCGGGTTACGACCTTTATGTGAGTACGACAAATACGACACCGTCAATAAACACGAATCCTTCGTACCAACTCAACAATACAACAACCACACAGTTCCTAAACGGTTTAAACGGCGCCACGACCTATTATTATTGGTTGCGTTCGAAATGCAGCATCGGAATCGGGAACTGGGTTTACCGCGGTAATTTTGCCACGACTGGTTCGGTAGCAGGATGCAACAGCGCAGCCAACGGATTGTTTCCGCCTTATACGGTAACGCCAACCTGTACCGGATCTTATCAAACCATCACCGATCAGAGCTGGGGCGGTGAATATACCAATGTGAACATTGTGGCCAACAAGCAATATTCATTTTCAAGTTCAGTAAACACCGATTACATCACCATTACCAATGAGGCCGGAACGGTTTCCTATGCCAACGGACCACAACCGGTAATCTGGAATTCCGGAAATACCACCGGCGTGATCCGTTATTTCCTCCATGCCAATGCGAATTGCGGGAATGAAAATGTAAACAGAAGCCGCTACATCCGTTGTGCCGATGCTGTAATTTGCACACCGCCATCAAACCTGGCAGTTTCAAACATCACTTCCAATTCCTGTAAAATTACCTGGACGGCAGCGGCAAGTTTCCCATCGAATGGTTACGACCTTTATATTGTGACAACAAATACAGCTCCTGACGCAAATTCCACTGCCACGGTAGTAAGCACAAATCCTACGGTGTCATTAAACGTGGGTTCAGCAACGACTTATTATTATTGGATACGCTCCAATTGCGGCGCTACATACGGAACATGGATTTCGGGTGGCAGTTTCACAACCCCGGCTGCATTGGCCTGTAACGGTGCTGCCAACGGATTGTACCCTGATGCGACTTTTACACCTGCGTGTACCGGAAATGTGGAGCAAATTGTGACGAATGCCTGGGCGGGTGAATACACCAACGTCAATGTATTGGCCAACAAGCAATATACTTTTACAAGTTCTGTAGCTACTGATTATTTGACTGTAACCAATGCTACGGGAACGGTTGTTTTGGCAAGCGGTGTTACCCCTTTAAGCTGGACTTCAGGAACAACCACCGGAGTGGTGCGTTACCATTTGAATACGAATGCAAGCTGTGGATCGCAAAATACCTCAAGGGTACGTTCGATTAGATGTGCTGATGCTGCTGCAGCTTGTGGTGCACCAACGGCTTTGACTGTGTCCAACATCACTTCAAACTCGATTCGATTGGCCTGGACCGCACCGGCGACAGCGCCTGCTTCATACGAGCTGTATTTCACCACGACAAACACGGCGCCAACTGCCGGAACTGTTGCTACTTCAACGAACACTTCTACCAATATTGCCGTGATGACCGGACTAAACGCCGGTACCACATTTTATTACTGGATCCGTTCAAACTGCGGCACTTCGAAAAGTACGTGGACAGCAGGAGGAAGTTTTACAACACTGGCTGCGCTTGCCTGTAATGGGGCAATCAGCGGATTGTATCCTGAAACAACATTTACACCTGCGTGTACCGGAGTTGCTGAGTCGATTGTCACCAACGCGTGGGGTGGCGAATATACCAATGTCAACATTTTGGCAAACAAACAATATACTTTCACAAGTTCAGTCGCAACCGACTACCTGACAGTGACGAATGCTTCCGGATCGGTGGTTTATGCAAGCGGATTGACCCCTTTAAACTGGACTTCAGGAGCGACAGCGGCAGTAATTCGTTACTACCTGCATACCAATGCAAATTGCGGCTCCGAGAATGTTTCAAGAACGCGATCAATCAGATGTAATGCGATATCTACAGCTTGTGGCGCGCCGACGGATCTTGCAGTATCGCACGTTACCTCAAACTCCTTCCGCATCAGCTGGTCAGCGCCGTTTCCGGCACCAAGTTCAGGATATGAATTGTATGTGGTACCGAACAATACCGTTCCAACCGGAAACACCATTCCTACACACGCAAGTCTTACAGACAATACATGGGTGCTCAGCGGATTTACTGGCGGAACAAATTACAATTACTGGGTACGTGCCAATTGTGGTTCGGTAAAAGGAGACTGGATTCATGGCGGAAGTTTTGATACCGTTCCAGCACAGAATTGCAATGGTGCTACATTCGGGCTATGGCCGGAAGACAGCGTTCAGACCGCATGTGACGGCAGCAATGAAGTGATTTCCGACTTTAGCCGTGCGGGAGAATACTCAAACGTGTACATCAACATTGGACTGCAATATACATTTACAAGTTCCATCGCAACAGATTATATTACCATTACGAACGATTCGGGAAACATGGTTTATGCAAGCGGAGTTACGCCACTAAGATGGGCGTCTGGCAGTAATGTTGGGTTGATGCGTTACTACATTCACACCAGTTCGGCTTGTGGCGATCAAAGCCAGCCCGTTCGTGTGAAAATGATCAAATGCGAAAATGCGTTGGGTGTAAACGAGCAGTTTACTGAAAATGAAATGAAGATGTATCCAAATCCAACTGCAGGTCAATTTACTGTTGAAACAGCAGGCATCATCGCAGAAAACATTGTTATTGTTGACAATCTTGGACGTGTGATCCGTACGCAAAAACCAAATTCAGCTAAAACAACATTAGCGATCGATGGTTTTTCGGATGGTGTGTACTATGTGAAGATCAATTACCAGGACAAGACCGTTACTAAAAAACTGGTTCTTAAAAAGAATTAATCTTTTGTAAAGAAAAGTATTTATTAAATGAAAACCCCGCTCGATGCGGGGTTTTTTAATGGGCTGATTTCACAGATAAAGCTGGCTTGGAACGTCAGAGATTCAATTATCAGGCAACAGGAAGTTTTTGCCTACGGACTTATTGCTTTACAAATTTGCCAAACCAATTCCATTTATCCGTTTTTATGTTGATATTATATATTCCCGAAGGAAAACTGCGAACATCAATTTGTTGTGATTGAAACTTATTTTCATAAACCGTTTGTCCCAGCACATTATAAATAGCGCAACTCATTTTTTTTAATGTTTCGTTTTTAGGCAAATTGAGATTTACGATGGTGTTCGCAGGATTTGGATATAATGTTATTTTGTCATTATAAACTGCCATTCCATTTAAGCCCAGACAGCCAACGTTGATATGAAGCGTCATTGTTATAGTTGTTCCGCATTCATTAACCATTTCACAGGCGTAATCTCCGTTATCCGATGTAGTGACGTTTGTAAACATTAAAATTCCGGTGGATTGTGACGGGATAATTGTCCCGTTTTTCCTCCAGGTATAGCTTGTGGCATTTGTATTTTGTAAATCAAAACTGAAAGGCGTATCTACACATGGAGTAAAGGTGTCGACAGTAAATTCATAATAAGAAGGTTTCCTGCAGATCTCAATGATGCTTGTAATTTCATCTGCATAAGCACTCAATGTAATGAGTGTAACTTCTGATGTGGTAAAATCGTATTTAAAAATTCCGGTCTGGCACACCCCGTACAAATTTCCATCGGATGCTTTAAGCAATTTTCCTTTTGGCCATGCTATTGATGGGACTTCAGTTCCGAAATGTTTTAAAATATTCAGGGTGTTGGTCTGGATGTCATATTCATATAATGCTCCGTAATAATTTTCTGAACCTCTGATTCCGTTTCCGGCACCCAATACGCCGTACAATTTTCCATTGCCACCATTTATAAGTGGGCCGGCTGCTGTTCCCGTTGTCTGGGCATCAAAATCAAACTTTTTTGTATAGGTATTTGCAATAAAATCATATTCAAACAGCACGCCGTTTCCGTATCCGGAATTTTCATAGCCGTTGTCGCCACCTAAGTAGGTAGTTCCATATAATTTCCCGGGTGTGCCATCAACCAACGAACCGTTTGGAGTCATGCCCCCTGTAATGGAGCAATTAAATGGATGGATGTAACTGAAAGCGTTGTTTGTGGGATTAAGCCTCACGATAGAGCCCAGAAAAGGTTGTGCATTGAGGCAGGAGGAATATCGTTTTGAAGTGCCATAAAGCATTCCGTTTGAAGCCTTAAAGAGTTCTCCGGTAATCTCATTTTGGGTGACAAGGCCACCGCTATTAAAATTGGGCACATTTGCACTGAAAGTAACCAACTCCGTAGCGACATTGTATTTGTATATTTTTCCGGGAGCAATGGTAGTTCCAAAGAGTGTGCCTGGAGAAGTTTCAATTAACCCTGAACCAGGATTTGCTATGTAAGGCGGATCGCCATTAAAAAATTGCACAACTCTGAATTGGTCAATTTCCAGATCATATTGATATAAAACCCCATACCCGAAATTTGGATTTGCAGCGGTTACACCTCCGTCCGTAGTTGTACCATATATTTTTCCATCCGACGCCAACAGTATTCGTCCATCCGGGAATTTCCCGTTTGCTGAATTGAACTCATGCATCACAGTCTTGTTCTGGCCATCAATGTTTACTTTAAAGATATTTCCGTAGTTGTCAGGAAACTCGGGATCAAACGAATCGTAACCTTTAGAAATACCCCACAATTCACGTTGTGCCGACATTTGGTTTATTTGAAAAGCAAGCAGGAGAAGCAGGAGTAATTTTATTTTCATTGTGCTGGTTTTGGAATGTTAAATGTAGGCAAGTTTCTGTCAGTAATGATAATCCGCTTGTAAATCAATTGTTTAAACAATCTCCCGCAATTTAGTTTGTTGTACAGTCAGTTCATTAGGCCGTACTTTTAGAACATTTCACGGTATTATTATTCTTGCTATTGCTACAGGCAAAAATGTCATAAGGAGAAATCTCCAGTTATCACTGCAATTCACTAAGAAACCAATCCAATTCCCGTAGGCGCCACGCCAAACTTTTTCTTAAAAGAACGCGAAAAGTGGGACAGGCTTTCAAAGCCCAAATCAAGGTAAATGGCCGAGGGCCTTTGGTGTTTGGTTTCAATCAAGTATTTGGCAGCATGCAGCCGTTTGTCCTGCAGCCATTGCCGCGGCGGCGAATTAAAAACTTTCTGGAAATCGCGTTTGAATCCAGCCAGGCTGCGGCCCGTGAGTTGCGCAAACCTTTCGATGGGAATGTTAAAATGAAAATTGCTGAGCATGAACCTTTCGAGATCGATCTTAAAAGGCTCCGAAAAATCGAATAAAAAATTGCGGAGTTCGGGTAGGGCAAGCAACAGCAATTTAACCGCTTCTTTGACTTTTAGCATGCCCAATTCATCGGTCATATCTGCGCCCGAGCTGCGCGCGTAGGGAACGATGGATTGAAAATAGCCCTGCAGGAAGGCGTTCGACGGAATCAGCACATTGGGCGCACCCACATATTTCCGGTCTGCTTCGATCTTTTCTTCCAGCTGGATCTGGCGCAACAGCTCTTCCTGTAGGGATATCACTATGGTTTCATAGTTTGCTCCGGGCAGCGGTGTTTTGGTGAGTGTGCCCACCTGGTTTTTCCCAATCAGCATCATTTCCCCGGCGGTCATTTCGATACGCTGGTCGGATGTTTCCAAAACAAACTGGCCTGAAACCTGCAACACCAGCGTATGGCTTTTCCAGAAACACACCTTTTCCCGCCGCTCGGCAGAAAGGTAAGAATAGAAGAGCACGCCCGGGATAATTTCTGCTGGACTGGTCATTTAGCGTTGTAAATAAGTGCCGCCGGTGATGGCGCCAACTGCAAATGTAGTGTTTAAAGCATTCATTTCTTCAGCCGTAAATACGATATCCATAGCCGCGATGTTTTCCGGCAGGCGCGACCTGCGGCTCATGCTGACCAACGGCATGATGTGATCGCCCTGGCTGTTGACCCAGGCAATCGCCGCCTGTGTTGGCGTCACGCCTTTGTCACTTGCCAGTTGCTTCAGCACTTCGACTTTTTCAAGATTGTGGATCAAATGGTCGCCCTGGAAACGGGAGAAATGGTTGCGGTAATCATTTTCTGCAAGTGGTGCTTTGAGGCCACCCGTCAGCAAACCTTCAGCCGTATTGGCAAACGCCACAACCCCGATGCCCAGTTCTTTTGCCGTTGGCAGCAGGTCTTTTTCAATTTGGCGGTCGGCCAACGAATATCCAATTTCAAGTGCGCTAATCGGGTAGATGTCGTTCGCTTTCCGAAGTTGGTCGGCTGTAATTTCCGATACCCCAATGTGGCGCACTTTGCCTTCTTTGACCAGATCGGCCACGGTGCCGATGATGTCTTCCACCGGTACGCTGCCGTCCATCCGGCTGGGCTGGTAAAGATCGATGGTTTCAATGCCCAGGCGGGTCAAAGAGTAGTTGATGAAATTTTTGATGGCAATAGGGCGCAAGTCCATTCCGAGCCATTGGCCATTGTGGAAAATGGCGCCAAATTTTACGCTGACAAATGCTTCGTCGCGCCTTCCTTTAATGGCTTTGCCAATCAGCAATTCGTTGTGGCCGGCACCGTAAAAGTCCCCGGTGTTCAGGAAATTTATGCCGCTGTCCAAAGCCTGGTGGATGGTTGCGATGCTTTCGGTTTCGTCTGGCGTATCGCCACCCCAGATGGATGACATGCGCATGCAGCCCAAACCAAGTTTGGACACGAACGGGCCGTTTTGGCCCAACTGGATTTTTGTGATGTTTTTCATAGGACAAAGATCAAACTTTGATGCAATGGGCAGTTGCTCCTGCGGCTCAAATAATTTGCCTGTACGGCTCAAATCGTTCGGTTGATTGGCCCATACTGCAAGTAAGTAGCCTTCCTGTTTGAAAGTGCTTAGCGGTCACAACTATTGCAATTACACTGTTAGCAGCACTTACTTAAACGACTGTCGGTAGAACATAGGGGTTTGACCGGTACTTTTTTTAAACAGTTTATTAAAGGACTGCGGATACTCAAAACCCAATTGGTAGGCCACTTCGCTGATGCTACAATTTGCGGTTGCCAACAATCCTTTTGCTTTTTCTACCAAATGGCTTTGAATGTATTGCTGGGCGTTTTGGCCAGTCGTGTTTCGCAACAGGTCGCTTAAATAATTTGGTGAAAGGTTGAGCTCGTTGGCGATAAACGCCACCGTTGGCAATGCTTTATGGCCTGCAGTTTCCGTGTGGAAATAATCGGTTAGGATTTGTTCCAGTTTAGTGAGCAAATCGTTGCTTACGGTTTTGCGTGTCAGGAACTGGCGGTTGTAAAACCGGTTGGAGTAATTGAGCAGTAAATCGATATGCGACACCACCACATCGGAACTATGATCGTCTGGATTGTCTTTTAATTCCTGCTGCATTTGCAACAACAACGCCGAGATGAGGGCATCCTCTTTGTCGGAAAGATGCAAAGCTTCGGCGACGGCATACGCAAAGAATCCATAGTTGCAGATGCTTTTGCCCAACGGATAGCGACGGATCAGGTCGGCCTTAAATACCAGCATGTAACCGCTAACCGGATTGTCATTCGTTGCAGTCACCGAAAATACCTGTCCGGGTTTGGTAAAGGTCATCTTGCCTTCATTAAAATCGTAATCGCTTTGTCCGTATTTAAACTTCCCGTTGTGGCCTTTTTTAATCGTGATGCAATAGAAATCGTTGGCAAAATGGCTCCATACATTGCTGTGCTTGTAACTTAAAAGCTCAAAATTGATCACACTTACCATAGGATGTTCGGGCTTGGGAAGCGCAAACAAGCGGTGCAGTTCGGATATGGACTGAATGATGTGTGGGGAAACATTTTTTTGCATCGGTACAAATTTACAAATTATTAGAAGTTGCTGACGCGTTTTAAATTGCCGGTTTTACTTCTTCATATATTAATTGCCGCTTTTTGACCAATTTGGTTGTTTTTGTTTAATTTTAAGATTAAAGGCTCTTTGTCGAAACTTTAGGGTGGCTTTTTTCTCCAACAAGCCTTCACAGATGTCACCTTTGTCTTTTACGCCCATCAAGATCCAATTCTCGGCATTGATCAGCGCGATCAGTGTATACAACCATACAATTCGTTAAACAAGCGGTTGTCTTCGCTCGCGGTAAGAGCAGAATTCGCCTTCTGTCTGTTCGCCCATGTTTTTGGTGTCTACGAGAAACAGGATGCGTTTTGCCTTTGCGTATTTCAGCAAGAGGTATATAAACGAAATTGCCGTAAAGTTTTTTCCCAAACCCGTCGCCATTTGGATCAATGCTTTTGTACGTTGGTCTTTAAACGACTATAGGATGTCGTAATTCAGTTTTACTAAAATCATGTCCTTTAACCCAAACATCAATTTAATCTCGTCGGAATAATTTTTTTTTATTCAATTAATGATGTGACATTTTTTTATTTAAATTTAAAATGTCACAACATTTGTGACAAATTTTTTTTAAAAATAAAAATGTCACAAGTGTTGTGACAAACTTTTTTTAAAAATAAAATTGTCACACCGGCAAAATTTTTGCGCGAGTAAAAAAATTATCGTTTAAATTTATCTTATGAATACGGAATCAGTTTGTTTTACATTGGGACTTACCCAAATGGAATTGGCGATCTTACTACGGGTGACAAGGAGCCAGATTGCGATGTTTGCAACCGGGAAGCGATCCTTGCCAATCGAAGCAATGAAAAAACTTGTCCTAATGTTGGCTGCTGCAAACGACGCCAAGAAGTTGGGAGAACGCAAACAAACAAATTCGGATGCTACGGTACTGCGGAAAAAGCATCTGGAATACTTTCTTCGCGAAAAAGTGTATGAGCTTATCATGTTGGAGAAAAAAATAGAAGCGTTGGAGCGGAAGGAGGCCTTGCATTCTAATCTCACGCAGATCGTGAGCCACGCTGCTGCTTCCGAAGGTGTCCTGGAGGAAACCCACCGGCAGATGATCAATCATAAATCGTCGACGGTATCGCTAACGAGTACCGGGTCGCAAATGATTAAATTGCAAATTAGAAAAGAGCTTTTGGAACTTGAATTAAATTATCTTAAGTCACAGTCCGGCATGTGACGATTGCGTGTGTATAGTGGGTAGGGCATCTGCGAAAAAATTTTCGGCTATATCACGTTATTTTAGTTCATCGAAGTCCGTTTCGAAAACCGCATTTGGAAACTTCGAAAATGAGTCACAGTTCCTGGACTATCCAAATCGATCGATTGCAAAAATCGCTCATGCTGTAAGTGTTACATGATCAAGTTTTCCAGGTAAGAAGGATAATTCTCCAAATCCTTAGCAACATCATCACGCTTAAAAATATCGAAGCAATTATATCCAGGCAAAATATCATATCCGCAAAAACGGTAATTGCTGGTGATATTCGACAACAGGTCCGCTGTAGTTTTGCCCTGCATCAGCTGTTGTTCCGGATTTCCGAAAGCTTCAGCCGGAGCATTCCAGGTGGCGCAAATCATAAACTTCTTGCCATGCATTTTTCCGCCGCTGCCATATTGCTTGGTCAGATCGTCCCTGGTTCGTCCGTCACCGGATAAAAACCTGGCGCTGTGTAATCCGCTGTTAAAAACTTCGTCTGCATACTTCTTGTAAATCCAGGGTGCGCCAAACCAATTGATCGGCGTTTGCAGGATCACGATATCAGCCTGCAGGTGTTTTTCAACTTCTTCATCGGCATCGTAACCATCTTCGACTTTTGTTTCCAATACTTCATAATTATTGGTTTCAAAAAAACCTTTCGCTTTCTGGTAGAATGCATCGTTAAGCGCGCCTTCCGACCACTTCGCGTAGGTCAGATGTGTATTAATAAGCAGTACTTTTTTCATTGTTGTAATTTTAATATGTATCGGCAAACGCTGGCATTTGTCTGTTGATTATTCGTTAAAGATTGTTTCCGAAAAAGGCAGCCATTTTTATCACTGTCGGAGATACATATTCGGGGATGTCGTACAAATCCATATGTGTTGCCCCTTCAACGAGGTAGAGTTCTTTCGGGCTGTTGATTAATTTATATACGGATTCTCCTTGCCATTTCGAGCCGGCTTTTGTTCCTACCACAATTAAAACCGGTTGTTTTAATAAAGTTCCTATTTTACCGAACGCATCAAATAACATCATCTTATCCAGGCTTGTAAAAAGAAATTTATTGTTTGAATTTGGATGTTGCGCGCGTGGTGTCCTGTAATATTCATACTCCTCACGCAAATCATTTGGCGTATTTGCATCGGGTTTCTCGGGAACGTAGTTGATGTAAATCGGCTCGGCGCCATTGGCTTCCGCGCTGCGCTGCTTTGCCACTTCAGCCAAAACATCATACGATACCGGATTTTTTCCATTCCAATCCTTATCTGCGCCCACGCTAACCGGACTCGCAACTGCGACCGCTTTAATTCTTCGCTCGGTTTGAGCCGCGTTCAGAGAATACCCACCGCCTGCGCATATACCAATCAGGCCAATCTGATTAGCATCTACATATTTCAGTGTAGTCACATAATCAACTGCGCTTTTAATATCCTCAACCCTTTTTGCAGGATCTTCCAGTCCGCGTGGCAGGCCTTCACTATCGCCCTGATGGGAAGCATCAAATGCAAGTGTTACATAGCCATGTTCCGCCATTTTTTGGGCGTAAAGTCCAGCCGTTTGTTCTTTCACGCCACCGCCGGGATGTACCGTGATTATAGCAGCATACTTTTTACCTTCCTCGAAATTCGCAGGCAGATAAAGGTTGCCCTCCATTTTTAAGCCGTTATTATTGAAGGTAACTGTTTCGAATTTTTGATGCGTATGCGACTGGCAGCTAACAGCGCAATTCTTGTGTTTGCTTTCGTTCATTGCAATCGCATTTGTTTGTGCAGAAATTCCTGATGCGACCACACTTACAAGCGTGGCCAAAATGATTTTCATCGTCATATTACTTTTTTTTGAATTCATAAATTGCTCAATTGATTATATGTCATAACCATAGTGCAAATTTACATGACGAACACACGACGGAGTTAAAAGTATTCAAACAGATGATTAATACATTCAAACAGAAATCAGACATTACGACAAATGGCGCTGCATTTTATTAGGAAAGCAAATGCTAAAGGTGAAAATCTTGTTAGGTTGTCTCGCCACGTAATGCTGACGGAGTAGTCCCCGTTTGTTTTTTGAAGAAATTATTAAAGTAGGTTGGATATTCGTAGCCAAGACTGTGTGAGATTTCAGAAATATTCCAATCTGTGTTTGCAATCAGTGCCTTGGCTTCGGCAATGATCCGTTCGTTAAGATGCTCCGTAGTTGTTTTTCCTGTAACATCTTTAACGGCGCGGTTGAGATGATTGACATGGATCGACAGGCGTTCGGCATACTGGTTGGGTGTGCGTAATGCAAATGGCCGCTGTAAGTCCACCGGAAATTGGCGGTTCATCAATTCCAGAAAAAGATCGGCTATTCTGGCCGACGCATTTTTGTGTTCGACATAATTTGTCAGGGGTTGCATCTTTAGCGCTTCATGCATTAATACATTCAAATGGTTCCGCAGCAGGTCGAACTTATGCACATAATCAGAATGGAACTCATTATACATATTTTGGAAAATCTGTAGGATGTAAGCCACCTGATCGGGACTAATAAAATATACAGGATTGGCGCCGAGTTTGTATAATTGGGAATTCTCCAGCACTAAATTAGTATTTGTCGCTTTGAGAAAATCTTCTGTAAAGATTACGAAGTACCCTTTTTGTTCTTTTGCAATGGGTTCCCAGGAATAGGGGGTCATCGGGTTGCTGAAAATCAATGCTGGTTTGTCAATGTGTATTACTTTGTCAGCATATTCTAGTTTGCTTTCGCCGAATTGCAGTGTTATTTTGTAAAAGTCCCTACGGTTATATGGGGTAGGACGCAAGGTAAAGGCCTCGCACTCGTAGATGTTGAATTGGCTGCCAACATTTGGCAAACTATCGCCGAAAAATTCTTGTTGTGATGTTGGCTTCATATAACAAAGGCAAGTAATGCTTTTTTACAAAGGTAAAATTTAAATAAGTGCTGGCCTTAATGTATTCAAATAAAAAGATATGCTTTTCAAACAAGAAGGTAAGATTGCTTTGCGAAAAAACTTTCCTTTAAACATATTGGCTGTGCTTTTGGCGCTGCCGTAAAACAAAGGAAACTTTCGTTTCGGTTTTTTTTGCAGGGAAATAGGGATTATTTCCAAGATCCCAAAAAAGGGAGGAACTCTAAGACAACCTAACCGCTTGTCGGTACTTTTTTTGTGTTTTCTGTCTGCTTGCAAAGTGCCCTTTCGATGCCACGCCATTGAAATCCGAAATGATAAAATTTGCCCCAACGAAAATCTGACGGCTTTTGATACCGGAACCGGCTTCAATGGCATTATCGATTCTTTTGAAATTTTTGAAGACGGCCGGGTCATGGTTGCAGGAAATTTTAACCAATATAACGGCATGTTTGTCAATGGTGTCGCCCGGTTGAACAGTTTGTATGCCAGTTAATGCTGTTTGATGGCACTATCGGGTATTCCATCAGCAAACAATCTTTTATATTTTTCTATGTCCGTTTCATTTACAATTGGGTAATTTAAAAGGATAAAACTATTTTTAGGATTGCCGATTTGATAAACCACAAGATACTCCATATTTAAATCAGGTTTTACATCCGGAACATCCACATGATTGTTAGGGCCATAAGCGTTTTCAATTTTTGTCGAATCTACATTGTAAGTATATCTAATGTAATTTGTCGAAGCAGCTATTCCTCTCGAAGGGATACCGCCTTTGAGACGTGGAACGAAATATTGCACTATTTTTCCAGTTGACAAAGAATAATTGGCAGTTAACTTATTAAAACTTTCACTTGAATCAATGGTATCATAAATTACAAAAATTAAACAAAATACAAAGACATAAATGGCCACCCTAAGTTGAACATCAATAGTGTAATAATTGCGATACAAATATTTGACTGAATACACTATAGCTAATATTGAAATGGCAATTCCTATCTTTGAGTGTAACATTAAGTTGTTAATCTCCATAATTAATTTATTATTTAACTCTAATTTTTTGATTTGAGTAATGCATATGAAAAAAGTGAACAAAGGTAGCTGAAAAACTTATGACTTTTTTTATTCAAATTTGTGTAGAAAATCATGGTGTAATCCTTTTTGTATAAAGTCATAATTTGTCTCGCTTTTTGAAACCATCATTTTGCAAAGATTTTTTCCGTTTGCATCATCATAGAAAAAGATTTCCGGACTCCATTTTATTTGCAGCGTTCAATTTGATAAATGATTTCCGTCTTATTTTTAAATTGACGAACATGCTGCAGGAATAATGGCGTTTTATTTTTACTGTCGCTAACCTAGACTGTATTAAAAAAAAACAAACATTTCGACTAGTTTTTTAGCATTGGTAAAACGATTCGATAACCCGCATTATATGCAATTCCAGCTTTAGCAATTGCAAAGTCTTGTTTCACAATCGGTACACACGGCAATCAATGCCAGCTTCTTGCTTTTTTGTAATCCGTTCACTTTGTTATGATTTTCCGTAGCCAATATTACTATTTAGAACAGTTGCGTTTTGTGTTTCATAATATTACATACATTAGCGTTTTGAGCGTTAGGGTAATCGCTTATATATAAGTTGTGTGAAATTTTATGAGAAACCGAGAAAAAACAAACAATAAGAAACATTAATGAACAGAGATTGGACAGATTTTAAATCATTACACAGCAATATTTCAGGAGCAAGAGAAGCTTTTGAAAATGCTTGTGAAAGTCTTTTTCGCAAAGTTTATGCTGGTAAAACTGTAAGTCAAGTTAAAGTTAAATTGGGAGATGGCGGAATTGATGTATTTATTGGAGAAATAGGAATTGAACCAATTACTGTAATACAATGTAAATTTTTTTTAGAAAGCTTTGAAGAAAGTCAAAAAGCACAGATAAGAGATTCCTTTAAAACTGCAATAGAATCTGACAAATATGAGTTAAAAGAGTGGATACTATGTATTCCAAGATTACTGGATATCGATCAAATAAAATGGTGGACAAGTTGGAAGAATAAAAAAAAAGAAGAAAATGGTAAAACAGATGAATTTATATCTTTAAGAAACGGCAATGAACTTATACAATTATTTAAAGAACATGAATTATATAATCTAATATTTGAAATTGATAATGCTAATAAGATCGATGAGATACATAAAGTGTTAATATCTCAAAAATTAAATTTGCCAAAAGATGTAAATCCACAAATTGTGTTGTTTAATAACTATTCTTCTAAAAGTGAAACATATTATTTGGAAAGGAATATCGATACTCAGTTTATAAACTCTTTAAATCTGAATAATTTATGGGTATTTGGTAATTCTGGTTTTGGTAAAACTGCATTATTAAATAGAAATTTGACAAAAAATGATATTGAATATTGTTATTGTGATTTGAGTCCTATTTCAATAAAAAACTCAAATGACGTTTTAGAGGAAATTCTATGCAGGATTGAAGATAAATTTGATGTTGAAAGGAATAATTCAGAAAGAAATATCATTAAACAAATAACACAAATCCTATGCAATGTTGGTGCAAATAAAATAACAATTGTAATTGACGAATTAGCTGTAAATGAGAATTCAATTTTAAAAGATATAGCTAATGATTTGCTTAATCTGGTAACTTATTTTTGTAACAAATCTGAACAAGAAGATATGAAATTTGTTGTTTCTACAATATCAAATCCAAAAGATATAATTGAAAACAAATCCAAAGCAACTGAACATTTTCAATATTTGAATTGTGATGATTGGTCAAATGATATTGAAAAATTATTTGAAATATTATACGTTTCATTAAATTTAAATTTTTCACAAGAAATTAAATCAAAAGTTTTAACAGCTTCTCAAAACTCACCTAGAATCTTAAAATCAATTTTCAGAAAAATACTTTCAATGAGTGATTTAAGCAATCAAACCATTGAAAAGGCAATAAAAATCTCAACCTCTGAATTAGTTAAATAATGGATAAAGTACTAAAAAAGTATACAACAATTCCTGACCATTTGTATGTTGAAAGACAAGCAGATATCCAATTGCGAAGCATAATCAAAGAAATGCAAAGACCTGGTTATGTATTAGTAGCAAGGCAAATGGGGAAGACAAACTTATTATTTAACGCAAAAAGAACTTTAGAAAATAAGGATAGATTATTTGTTTATGTTGATTTATCAAATTTGTATGAAAATGAAAGAGACTGCTACAGAAATATTATAAATAATATCACGGAACCAAACTTTAATTTATTTGAATCAATTGAAGGAGAAATTGAAAAAATTAGAAGTAAGAATCTACCACCACATAACGAATACTCCAGAAGTTTAAGAACAATTTTAAACTTTTTCAAAGGCGATTTAATAATAATTCTTGATGAAATCGATGCTTTGAAAAGTATAGATTATTCCGATAATATTTTTGCTCAAATTAGAAGTAATTACTTTTCTAGAACTAACTTTCCGGTTTTTGAAAGATTAACTTATGTTTTATCAGGAGTTATTGAACCAACAGAACTAATTAAAGATAGAAATAAATCTCCTTTCAACATTGGCGATAAAATTTATTTAGATGATTTTACAAAAGATGAACACAATTTTTTTATCAACAAAAGTAAATTAGAAATTGACAATAAAATTTCAAACGAAATATTCAATTGGACTAATGGTAATCCAAGATTAACTTTTGACATCTGTTCAGAAGTAGAAGATGAAATAATAAACAATGGAAAATGTAATATTGAACAACTAAATGAAATTGTCAGAAAAAAATATCTAAATTCCTTTGATATAGCACCTATAGACCATATTCGTGAATTAGTGAAAACAAATAAACCAATTAGAAAATCTATTTTGTCCATTCACAAAAATGAAACTTCAAATCTAAGCGACGATATCAAAAGTAAACTTTATTTATATGGAATAATAAATTCAAAGTTTGACGAAAAAACCAAAATAAAAAATAAAATTATAGAATTAAGTTTAACCGAGGAATGGCTCAAATCTATTGATAAAGACAAAGAGATAAGTTATGTTTATGGTTTAGCAAAATATAGCAGTAAGGAATATCTCGAGGCTATTGAGATATTCGAGAATGTTTTGGACGACATAACTTCTTCAAAAGTAGAATTAGAAGCATCACAGTATTTCATAGGTTTGAGCTATTTTAAATTACAAAATTATGAAAAGGCATCTATATATTTTGAAAAAGATTTTCACGACAAATCATATTCTTCTGAGTCAAAATCTTTATTAGGAATATGTAAAATTGCGACCGGAGAAAAAGATCAAGGAATAGTTATTCTACAAGAATCTATTAATAATGAAACACATAGTTTTGCGTATCACAATGCATTATTAAATTTAGCAATTAACATTGACGATATAGATATGTCATTTAATTTATTAAATAAATTATTTGATTCAACTTTGATTGCAAAAAATGATGAAGAAGGTGAACTTGACCAATTAAAAACTTTATCGTTATATTATCAATCAGATATTTTACTTGAGAAAAATGACGTTGAAGGAGCATTAATTAAAATCAACAATGCACTAAATTATAGTAGTCCATCTGAATCAGTTTTCTTATATTTCAAAAAATATAGCATTTCAGAAAAAAAAGACAATGCATTAAAAGATAAGTTACTTGAAACAATCATTGACAATAATCTTTTGATTTCATCACAGAATCTTACACCAATTAGTTTTAATGAGACATCAGTTATTCGTTATTTAGATTTTCTATTTGAGAAACTACCACTATTCGAGAAATTACTAAGTTACGCAACTGAAAATTTATTTACTAGCTCAAATAAATTTGAACTAGTCTACAGAACAATAAATATAGCAACATCAAACAAGGAGAATCTTCTAAAATATTTAGAAGGAATAACAGAAAATTATAACAGTAATTTGATAATTAATGTTTACAAACAATTTGCTTTTAATAGTACGAATGATCTTGAAAAATATAATAAGTATTTTAATAAATTCTTGAATAATTTTAAAGAAATAAAATCGATAAATAGTGATGATATTTATCTTTTCGCATTAGCAATAAAATTTAATTCTGATTCAAGTAAGATTAGAGAAGCACTTGACTTGTGCCAAATAATTGAAAAACAAATAAGTAATTTAGATAATGAAGATTTAAAATTTGAATCGGTAATTATATATTATTGGTTTACAAACTTATATTTTTCCATTAATGATCAAATAAATAGCTTAAAATATGCTGAAATTTCTTTAAACATAATTGACAACTCTAAAAGAAAGAAAACGTCGATGATTGATGAAGAAGGAATAAAGACAATCAAAGAACAGTTGTTAGACATAAAAAAGCAATTTACTTACACAAAACCAACAATAAAACCATTCGTTAGTTCAAAAAAATATGGTCGCAACGATATTGTAGAGGTAAAATATGTAAACGGAACGACTCTCAAAAAAAAGCACAAACAAATTGAAGCAGATTTACTAGCTGGAAGATGTGAAATAATATAAAAAACTTCACACAACAGCGTTTAACCGCAATCGCGGAGATTTAGGTAATTGGAAATCAATAATTCACGAATAATATTTATCTTCGGCAGAGAGAACTCAGTTCGCTTTGAGCCGCGACTGACATTTACAGGCGACACGTTGTACGCTATTTAGAACTCACAATCGTGAAATACGACATAATAAAGACCTAATGAAACATTTAATATACTTCATTTTTTTACTAATTCTTACAAATTGCAATAGATTTGAAAAAGAAAAATATGATTTGAAGGAAAAAGTAAAAATCGATACTTCAAAAATTGCTATCTTGACTTATAATTCTAATGATATAGAGAACAAAATAATATTTGGAAATTCATTGAATACAGAATTGTCAAATACTGACTTAACAAAAATTGAATTGGCTTTAAAGAGTGTAGTCGACAAAGTGAATATACAACAGGAAAAAAGATTTGCAACACTTCAGAAGAACTATCCTAAAGAAAATTATCAGTTGAGCGATTTTATCATTAATGTAGACAATTATAAAAGACAATATATTGCCGTTTTAAATGCCAAAGGTGAGAAAGAAGTTTTGGTAAATTTGTTTCAGAAAGATATTCCGGATTTGAAAGAAGGAAATTGGAAAACAAAAATTGTTTGGGCTCATGGCGGAGGTTTGCTTTTCTTCAAATTTAAAATCAATCTATCTAAGAACAAATATTATGATGTTTGGATTAATGCAGAAGCATAAACAGCATATAACAGCCGGTAAACGAATTCCGCTGGTTTTCGGTAAATTGAACATTTGTTTTCACGAAGAATGTTTTATCTTGGCAGAGAAAACCCAGCTCGCTTTCATTCGCAACTGCGCGAGAGCGGCAAAACGTTGGCGGCAAGCTTTTGAAAATTCTACGTAAAAGAAACATTCGTTTTAAAGTTAATTTGTAATTTTGAAAAAAAGTTAAGATGGATTTGCAAACTCGAAAATTAAACTTTATCCAAGATTTCCTTAAACTGGAAAGCGAGAAAGCAATTTCTCATTTAGAAAAACTATTGCAGAAAGAAACTCAGACAAATTCTGAGATTAAACCCATGTCGATAAAAGAGTTTCAGAAAAGAATTGATCAGTCCACAGAAGATTCAAAAAACGAGAGATTGACCGAAAACGATAAATTAATTTCTGAAATTGAAAAATGGAGTTAGGAATTTATTGGACAGATTTTTCTAAAAAAGAGCTTAAAAACATCTTTAATTACTACAAAGAAAAAGCAAGTTTAAATGTTGCCAGAACTCTTGTAATAGGAATTACAAAAGAAACAACGAAACTCAAAAAACAACCTTCTATTGGACAAGAAGAAGAATTATTAGAAAATGATCCTAGAGATTTTCGTTATCTAGTTTTTAAGAATTACAAAATTATCTATTGGACCAATTTAGACAAAGACAGAATCGAAATTTTCGATGTGTTTGATACTCGGCAAAGTCCAGTAAAGATGAAACGCGTCAAGTAAAGCCAGCCGCCAACAGCCGGTAAGCGAATTACGCTGGTTTTCGGTAAACTGAACATTTTTTTTCACGAAGAAAGTTTTATCTTGGCAGAGAATACTCAGTTCGCTGGCATCGCGAATTCGCTTACCGGCGACACGTTGTGTGAAATATTTAAGGAATTAAAATTTAACAGCTAATAAAATATAGACATGAAAAATACTTTTAAAACCGGACTTTACGTTATGGCTTTCGCATTAGCAGGAATTTTTTTTCAAATCAGTTGCTCTAATTCTGATGACTCAGCAGTTGTAAACAATGAACAAAGCCTTACAAGTTCTGAGAAATTTGTCTTTGTTAAAAAAGATTTTCCTACTACTAACGATCAATCGATTTGGATAGCAAATTTTGATGGTTCAGATCTTACACAAATTCCCGTTGCGCTGCCTTCAGGGTTGAAACTTTATACAATATACAGTTCTGGTGAACATTCAACCGTAAAACTGTCAAAGGACGATTTGACAGTATTATTTACTGTACAAAACGGTAGCGGTAAAACATTCATATATTCTTGCAATATTGATGGAAGCAATTTACAGGAAGTAGCTGAATTCGATCAAAACATTGGCGTTTTTCTATAATTAGACAACTTAAATATTAATAACAATAATTCACATCACAGCCGATAAGCGAGATTGCTGGTTTTCGCTAATCGGAAATTTTTATTTCACTAAGAAAGTTTATATTAGCAGAGAAAACTCAGTTCCAATTTCCGAAGCTGTCGCCAAGCCACAGGACGTTATGCGAAATATTTAAAGAATTAAAATTTAACAGCTAATAAAATATAAACATGAAAAACACTTTTAAAACCGGACTTTACGTTATGGCTTTCGCACTAGCAGGAATTTTTTTTCAAATCAGTTGCTCTAATTCTGATGACTCAGCAGTTGTAAACAATGAACAAAGCCTTACAAGTTCTGAGAAATTTGTCTTTGTTAAAAAAGATTTTCCTACTACTAACGATCAATCGATTTGGATAGCAAATTTTGATGGTTCAGATCTTACACAAATTCCCATTGCGCTGCCTTCAGGGTTGAAACTTTATACAATATACAGTTCTGGTGAACATTCAACCGTAAAACTGTCAAAAGACGAATTGACAGTATTATTTACTGTACAAAACGCTAGCGGTAAAACATTCATATATTCTTCCAATATTGATGGAAGCAATTTACAGGAAGTAGCTGAATTCGATCAAAACATTGGCGTTTTTCTATAAGTAGAAAACTTAAATATTAATAACAATAATTCGCATCACAGCGAATAAGCGAGATTGCTGGTTTTCAATATCCGGAAATTTTGTTTCACGAAGAAAGTTTTATCTGGCAGAGAAAACTCAGTTCGCTTTGATCGACTGCGCGATAGCGGCGACATGTTAACGGAAATTTTTTGAGACCGTCGTTACAACTACGAAAAATTTCGTAAATTTATGAAAATTCAAATATCGAGTTATGATAACCGAACAAAATAGGCGACAAGCGATCCAACAGATAAGTTTACTTTCTGCGGCATTGTGTTTTCTTCCATTAACCTCATGTGAGAATCGAAAATCAAAAAAAAACTACGATTCTGAAATAGAAAGTGGCCCGCTTCCATTCTTAATTACTCCAAAGGATATGTTGCAAGTTGGACCTCTTGGAAGTAATATGAGAACTTTAATTCACAACTCTCAGACTAACAAGCAATTTTCATGCGTTGAAGCTGTTTTGGCTCCGAAAAAAATTGCCGGTTCTCCACATAAACATGATAAACTCGATGAACTTATGTATGTTTTAGAAGGTACAGCGTCGGTTTTGATGGGAGACGAAGTCGTAGAAGTTAAAGCGGGAAGTTGGCATTTAAGACCCAGAGGAATTATTCATGTAGTTTGGAATTCGGGAAATGAAAATCTACGCCTAATCGATATGTATTTCAATCAAAACTTTGAAGACTATTTAGAAGAACTTTATCATAAAATTATTCCAGAGGTTATTGAACGTCAGATTTCATTCGAAGACCCTAAGATTGCAAAGCGGGTAGCCGAATTAGACAAAGAATTTGGTCTTACATATTATCATGAGAAAAGCCAGCCTTTGATTGATAAATACGGTTTGAGTTAGAAAACTTCCGCTAACAGCGCAACTAAGCACACGCTAGTTTTAGGTAAGTTGAACGTTCATTGTTCACGAAGAAAGTTTTATCTTGTCAAAGGAAACTCAGTTCGCTTTCAATTGCAACTGCGCGAAGCGGCGACACGTTTTGAGCCATTTAAATCGACATTCATCAAAAAAACATGAAAATAAAACTGCTTCTGATAATTACTTTTATAACTTTTTTCACAGCTTGTGATAAACGGAATGAACCCGGAACAATTGATCCGAATAAAATAAAACTTAACGAAGTCGTACATGATGCATTGACTTCTGAACAAATAAATAAAATCACAAAAATCCATTCAACTTTCGCAGAAGTTGATACTTCCAGTTTAGAAAATGTTATAACTGATTTTAAAAGAGATTTAAATCCCGATAGTGAAATTGACATTTGGCTACAGATGGCTGATGCTTATGAATCTAATATAAAGGGAAAGAACAGGACGTTGGAACAGAAAAAAGAAATTTACAAATTGATTTTATCAAGATCAATGATGAGTTCAGAAGAAGTTTTGAAAAATCTGGAATTAAAAGAAATCAGTCAACCAGAAGCAAAAGAGGTTTTGAGTCATTATAGAGAAAATCCTATACCAATAAGAGTCTACGAAAAGTAAATGCCGCATAACTGTCGTTTCAAGCGATTGCGGAGTTTTCGGTAAGTTGAATCTTCATCTTCACGAAGAAAGTTTATCTTGGTGGAGAGAGCTCAGTCCGCTCTGATCCGTAACTGACCGAATCGGGCAAACGGTAGGGGATATTTTAATAAAAAAAACAGTAACAACATAAAAATCAATAGATAATGAAAAAAATATTTATAATTATATTTATTTTTTTGCTGTTTGCAAATTGTAGAAAAAACAAATCTGAATTTGACAACTCGGAAATACAAGACATCAATGAAATTTTAAAAATTGTAATTTTAGAAGACAGCCTGAATGTACTAAAAAGCGAAAGTGAATCTGAAATGTTTTGTGAAAACTTAGTAAAATTAGACATATATACTCCTGAAAAGAGAAAAGGAAACGAACCAATTCCACCTCCGCCACCTCCATCATTTAATGATGCTTCGATTGAAAATCTATTAATCTTCAAAATTGAAAATCAAATATTTTTTACTAATAAAGATTCTTTGTTTTTACTTGAACAAAATTTGAGACCTAACGAACTAAAAATAGGGAAGGAAATAATTGAAAAGATAAACGCAACTTCAAAAAAAATTGAACAAGAAAAAAAGAAAATTGGTAAACCATACACTTATTATGAAATGACAATTCCTGTTTTTTCAAAAGATAATAAAAAAGCATACTTGGAACTTAATCACTATTGTGGTTACTTATGCGGAAGTGGAAAATCAATTTTTCTAAAAAAAGTAAACGGAAAATGGAAAATCGTTGACAAATGGAGAACTTGGATAAGTTGAAAAACATCCACTAACTGCGGTTTTGCGCAACGGCTGTTTTTGTGGTTGGGGAACAGGCTTTTTTCATAACTTCGTTCTGTCCGGCAGAGAGAACTCAATTCCAATTTCCGGAGCTGTCGCAAAGCCACAGGACGTTAGCTGAGATGGTTACGCCGATTCAATAAACTAACGCAACACAATTAACATTAAATTTGTATTGTTATGAGTCAAAATTTTAGACAAATGAGCAAAAAAGCATTAGTTGCTGTTGTTATTTCCTGGGTTATCTACCAATTTTTTGCGTATTATTTTCTTCCATATTTTATTGTCACACTTTTCTGGCTACTTCTTTCTTTATTACTTCTTATCTTTTCCATTATTCATTTTATCAAGCTAATAATAGAAAGAAAATCTTTAAGCAAACTAAGAATCCAAAAGTTTATAACTTTCACCATACTTTTTGTTTTTACTGTAACAAATTTATTTTTTCCGGTACTTGAGAAGTTTGATTGGATAATTTTATATAATAATCGTGAAGAGATTGTAGAAAAAGTGAAAAATGGTGAGTTAAAACCAAATGTAGAATGGAATAAAATTCTATGTGAGTTGCCGTTCGACTTTCCGGTCATCTCGAATGGAGGAAACGATATATTAATTTTTAAAAACGAAAATAGTGTTACTGTTCAATTTTGGACCTATCGAAACTTTTTCAGTGCTCCGTCAACATCATTTGTTTACACTGATAACACAGAAAACATAAAATATTTCGAAGAGAAAATTAACACTGACCCAGACCGATTTTGGAAACTAAAATCAAACTGGTATCGAATTTACGAGAATGATTAAAATAATCACCACTTAGCTAACAACCGCTTCTAGAAATTGCCGAGATTTCAGTAGCCGGAAATATTGGTTTCACGAAGAAAGTTTTATCTTGGTAGAGAATACCCAGTCCGCTTGCATCGCGAATGCGCTTAACAGGCGACACGTTGGCTGCAATTTGCCGCGCAAAACGTACGTCCCAAGCATTGAAAAACCAAAGAAAATTTCACCTTTCATATATTATTTCATCCATTTAAGGTATTTTTGTGATAGACTTAATTTGGAGCTAATCTCTATGAAAAATATTGACAGGAACAGTTTAGGAAATGCGTATCGATTGTTCGAATCGAACGATATTAACAAAATAGAAATCGGTACGACGAAAGGTCTTCAAGAAATTCATCACTACCTATTTGATGGTTTATATGATTTTTCTGGAAAAATTAGAAAACTCAATATTTCAAAAGGCAGTTTTAGATTTGCGAACGCTTTATATCTCATTGAAATTTTAGTGAAAATCGAGCAAATGCCAGAAAGTAATTTTCGTGAAATTATTGCTAAATATGTCGAAATGAATATTGCACATCCGTTTTTGGAAGGTAATGGCAGATCAATGAGAATTTGGCTGGATATGATTTTAAAAAATAGGCTCAACAAAGTTGTAAATTGGCAATTCGTCGACAAAACTCTTTATTTACAATCAATGGAGAGAAGTCCTATTAACGATTTAGAATTACGGACATTATTAGAAGAAAATCTAACAACCGATGTTGACAATAGGGAAATTATCTTTAAAGGAATTGAACAGTCTTATTATTATGAAGGCTACGAAAAAGATGATGAATAAAGTTTTTGGAAAAGCGCCTTCTGGTAACCGCCGCTAAATAAAAATGCCCGTTTTTAGTGAGTTGAACGCTCGTAATCACGAAGAAAATCTTATCATGGCAAAAAGAACTCAGTCCGCTTGAATCGCAAATTCTCTTAGTGGCCTAACGTTAGCGATATTTGATCCGCCGATTCAATAAACTAACGCAACACAATTAACTTGTAAATTCACGTTTGCATTTCGCAAGAAATTTTATATTTAACAAAAAATAATCGTCCGAAGTTTGCAACCTCGCCAGGCACCGAAAAGTTAGTAGCAATTTTAGTGGGAAACTGGCTCGAGTGCCAAATGTATTTTGTCCGAAATGACTTCTTTCAATACATCGCAATTGGTAACTTTACTATAAAAAATCATGGAAACTCAAAAACTCAACTTAACAGAATGCTGCGCCTTAATCACTGCTGAAAATGTTATGCTCAACAAATCAAGTTTTTCAAATGCAAGTATGCGGGATATTTCGATTTCTGACGCGGATCTTAGTGACATGGTAATTGATGGCGCACAAATGGGTGGTGCAAAAATTAAGAATATAGGAATGCCAGACGATCTCCATCCAAATTACAATCCCAATCTTCATCATAGACCTGTCAGTTTCGAAATGTGCGATTTAAGCAATAGTAAATTCGAAAGTTGCGACTTAAGTCATGTCAGGCTTGAAAATTGTAATATTACAGGACTTACAATAAATGGAATTGCAATTGATAAGCTTATTGGCAATATTAAATAAACTGCTGGCAACAGTCTGCTGGTTAAATACGCTGGTTTTCGGTAATAAAATTTTATCTTGACAGCGAAAACTTAGCTCGCCGGCATCTAAAATGCGCTTACCGGCGACACTTACCAGATAGCCAATTTGGAACGTTAGACACAAATACGTACATTTGAAAATAAAACACGTATCATGACAACTAAACTTACATTGACCCTCGAAAAGTCAATAATCGAAAGAGCCAAATTTTATGCGAAAAATACCGGTAGAAGTCTGTCTGAACTAATAGAAAATTATTTGGAATCCATTACGCGAGATAATGGTGAAAACGAACTTTCTCCAAGACTTAAAAAAATTGTAGGAGCTGTAAATCTTCCTGCAGATTTTGATGAAGAAACAGAAATCAGGTCTGCAATGGAAAATAAACACCTATGAAAAAAGTATTTCTTGACACAAATATAATAGTAGATTTAATCGCCGACAGAAAACCTTTCAGTAAATATGCGATTGAGATATTTCAACTTGCAGAAGAAAATAAATTGCAACTTTTTACTTCGTCGCATGCTATCGCAACTACTCATTATTTGTTGAAAAAATATTTAGATGAAAAATCGCTTCGTGAAGTACTATATAATTTGCTCGATTTTTTGACCGTAATTCCGGTAGATATTGACATCATAAAAAAAGGACTTCGCTCGAATCATAAATATTTTGAGGATTCAATTCAAATTTTATGCGCTTCATCTATCGAAAAAATGAATTACATCATTACTCGAGATGGAAAAGATTTTAAAGGAAGCGAAATTCCAGTTTTAAGTCCAGACGAATTTTTTCTAAATCTGTAGTTTGGCCTTCTGGTAACAGTGGTTTTCGGTAAAAACATTATATAGCCACCCTTTAACCGCAATCTGATTAGAGCGGACTGATTACTCTCTGCCAAGATAAAACTTTCTTCGTGAAACTAAACTTCCGGCTACGGTAATCTTCGCATTGCGGTTTTAGGCGGTTATAATCTGGTGATAAAATGCAATGATATTAAAGCCGATAATCCTAAAGACAATTGGAAAAATCACTGCTGATTCTTTTAATTGTAAAGCATCAGTGTTTACAAAATAGACTTGTATGGCAAAGTTTTTTGAAGAAGTGTTTATCATTGAATTGGGTCAGTTTCATCGGACCTTTTTTAAAATGTGTGCGCGTACGGAAAATGGATGAGGTTTAGGAAATTCAAGCTTGACTTATGATTTTGATGTTTGTTTCCAAAATGATACTTTTGCGGTATTCTTATGAAAAATACTACGCTTCACATAAAAGTTACGCCGCCCTGACTTATCGTCTTTAAATCGCAGGAATTTCCTGAATTACTATCGAATGCTTTGGTACAAAACTGTTATTTGAATGGTACCATCACCATAATTATTTTATGACAAAAATTTTCAACCTCTTTGATTTATCGCAAAAGGTAAATTACAAAAACGAAATCCTGGCAGGCCTTACCGTAGCTATGACGATGATTCCTGAATCTCTTTCGTTTGCGATATTGGCAGGATTTCCGCCATTAGCAGGACTATACGCTGCGTTCATTGCCGGACTTATTACAGCGATATTTGGTGGCCGTCCCGGAATGATTTCGGGTGGTGCCGGTGCAACAGTGGTGGTGCTGATTGCTTTGATGCGTTCCAACGGCATTGAATATGTCTTTGCGGCTGTGGCGTTGGCAGGGGTAATCCAGATTTTAATTGGCATTTTTAAATTCAGCAAGTTTATCCGATTGGTTCCCCAACCGGTAATGTACGGATTCGTTAATGGTTTGGCAATTATCATTTTTATGTCGCAAATGGAACAATTTAAGATAGTAGTAAATGGCCAGTCGGGCTGGTTAACAGGGTCTTCATTGTATGTTATGCTTGGATTGGTAGCGCTTACCATAGGAATTGTCGTGCTTTTTCCAAAGATCACAAAAGCCGTCCCGGCTTCGTTAGTGGCTATCATTGTTGTGTTTCTGATTGTGGTCGGATTTAATATCGATACCAAAACAGTGCAGGATATTGCTTCAGTCGAGGGTGGTTTTCCACCGTTCCATATTCCTGACATCCCGTTTACTCTGGAAGCGCTTAAAATAATTCTTCCTTATTCGCTTATCGTCGCTGCAGTTGGCCTTACCGAAGGGCTACTCACCTTAACGCTGGTAGATGAAATTACCGGAACAAGAGGGAATGGCAACAGGGAATGCATTGCCCAGGGCGGATCCAATATCGCAAACGGTTTCTTTTTTGGAATGGGCGGCTGTCCAATGATCGCACAAACACTGGTAAATCTTTCTGCCGGTTCCAGGGCAAGGCTGTCAGGGATCATTGCCGCTGTCACGATCCTTCTGATCATATTGTTTGGTGCGCCAATCATCGGTAAACTTCCCATGGCGGCTTTGGTTGGGGTTATGGTAATGGTGGCGTTCGGGACATTTGAATGGGCGAGTTTCAGAATTATCAATAAAATGCCGAAACAGGATATATTTATTGGAATATTGGTTGCAATTATAACCGTATTGCTTCATAATCTTGCACTCGCAGTGCTGGTAGGCGTGATATTGTCGGCCTTGGTGTTTGCATGGGAAAGTGCGAAGAGAATTAGGGCAAGGACGTATATTGATGACGATGATGCGAAACACTATGAAATTTTAGGGCCTTTGTTCTTTGGTTCGGTAACGGCGTTTTCAGAGAAGTTCAATGTTAAAGATGATCCAGCTGTGGTAATCATCGATTTCAGGGAAAGCCGTATTGCAGATATGTCGGCTATTGAAGCCTTAAACGGATTGACCAGCCGTTATTCAAAAGCGGGAAAAGTAGTGCACCTGCGCCATTTGAGTGAAGACTGCATTTCGCTATTGAAAAATGCTGAAGCGGTTATAGATGTGAACATTATTGAAGATCCATCATATAAATTGGCTGTGGATAAAGTTTAGATTAAAGCCATGAATGTGCGCGAAACTTACGACGCTTCCGTATAATATTTCTTTCGGAACCAGAAGGCAAGGTTGACCAAAGCAATCAGTGCCGGCACTTCCACAAGTGGACCAATTACACCCGCAAAGGCCTGCCCACTGTTGATGCCGAAAACGCCAATTGCCACCGCGATAGCGAGTTCAAAATTGTTTCCGGTGGCAGTGAATGCAATCGATGTGCTTTTTGAATAATCGGCACCAAAATATTTCCCGGTAAAAAAACTAACAACAAACATGATTGTAAAATAAATGGACAACGGAACAGCAATCCGGATAACATCCATCGGAATTTGCACAATCAATTCGCCTTTCAGGCTAAACATGATTACAATTGTAAACAACAGCGCGATCAGCGTCACAGGAGAAATGAACGGAATATATGTATTTTGAAACCAGGCTTCACCTTTTAACCTGATTAATCCTAATCGGCTAACGATTCCCAACGCAAACGGAATTCCTAAATAAATGCCTACGCTTTCAGCAATTTGCCCGATGCTGATCGCCACGTCAAATCCGTCGTATCCAAAATATGGAGGCAGCAGGGTGATGAAAAGGTAAGCGTATACGCTGTAAAGGAAAACTTGAAAAACACTATTCAGTGCGATAAGTCCTGCGGCATATTCGCGGTTGCCATCCGCAAGGTCGTTCCATACAACAACCATCGCGATACATCGCGCCAGTCCGATCAGAATGACACCAATCATATACTCAGGATAACCTTCAAGGAACAGCAATGCTAATGCAAACATTAAAATTGGGCCGACAATCCAATTCAGAAATAAAGAAGCGCCAAGAACTTTTGTATTGGAAAAGACATCGCCCATTTTGCTGTAATCTACTTTTGCCAGCGGCGGATACATCATCAGGATCAAACCAATTGCCAATGGAATATTAGTGGTGCCGCTTGAAAATGAATTGATAAAACCGCTGCTTGACGGCATAAAATAACCAATGGCAACACCAATTGCCATCGCCAGGAATATCCAAAGTGTGAGAAAACGGTCTATAAATCCCAATTGTTTGCGTGCAACTACAGGAGTACAATTATTTGCAGCCATTATAAATTTTTAATTTGTGAGAACACATAGCACATTTCGGTTGCGATCTGCAGACTTCTTTCCTGGTACATTTCTTTTTGTTGCGGGGTATCGTCAAATGGTTTAGGGTCTTCAAAAGGTATAGCAATCCGTTTTTCCGCACCAGAAATAAAAGGACAACCGCCGTCTGCCTGTGAACAGGTCATGATGGCTGCAAATTCACTTTCAGGGTTAAAGTTATTGTCGTAGGTTTTGGAAAAACCAATAACAGGATGTTCATTTTCAGCGTACTTGATGGCATACACCGGATTGATTCCTTCGGAAAGGGTTTGTATTCTATAGCCCGATTTTTTTAGAGTTTCGGCAACCATAGGAAACATCGCGGTTGCTTCAGTCCCTCCAGAATAGCAAAAGACATTTTCGATTCCATAATATTTTGCTGCCGTTTGTGACCAAACCTGTGCGAATTGGCTTCGCCTTGAATTGTGGGTACAGATTAAATTCAGTCGTACCTCTTTTCGGCTGTTTACTTTGGCTTGAATGAAATTGATTAATGGTTGTAAAATGGTTTTGCGGTCTGCAGCGATACTATCGAAATTAAAAGTATGGATCGCCCTTTGGATTTCTGGGAAAATAGTGGTTTTAGTGGTGGTCATTATTTTTGAATTTTCTCAGGTTGAAATATTAGCAGCAGTTTCCGTCAGGCGTGCAGCAAGGCTCATCATTCCTGTCGGATAAAATCACTATTTGCTTTGCTGCAGGAGTTCCACACTGATCAGAAGCAAGGCACGCGGTGTGCTTATGGAGTAGCAGAAAGTTCTCGCCATTAAAACCCAGTTCATATTTGCCGATTGTGTTTTCCAGGTACTCCACTTCGATTTCAAGATCATCGATGGCAAGCACTTTTTCAGAGAGTTTAATAATGTTTAGTAGTTTATTTGGTTTAAGCCGGTGGTCTTCATCATTTGAATCTTCCCACAATTGAAAGTTGATTACCGTTTCTTTTCTAACGGTTCCGCCACAATGGATGAAGTTTTTTGTAATTAGGCCAACTTCTGTTACATGAAAATTTTGCGGAACAAAAGTGCCGTTTGGAAGCATAAAAGTTAGCGATTCCAAATTGGCTAAATGATTTTTAATTTCAGATAGTTTCATATAATTTTTTTATTTCATTTTTATTGGTCATATGCAACAGCTGAAGCTGTACCAGTTTTTCTGGATTTTAGAAGAATAGCAATGGATTAATCAGCAGCATCCATTTCTTGTCTTGTCCAAGTGCTCCGTGATGTGTTGAAAAAAACCTTTAATTTTTTCAATGCCTGGTTCGTTGATGCAATAGCAAATGGAAGTTCCTTCGATACTGCCTTTTATGAGTCCGGCATTTTTAAGTTCTTTTAAATGTTGGCTTACCGTAGGCTGTGCGAGTGGCAACTCATTCACAATGTCTCCACAGATGCAGGTGTCAACTTTTAACAGGTATTCGATAATTGCAATTCTGGCAGGATGCCCTAATGCTTTTGCTATAATGGCAAGGTCGTTTTGCGCTTCTGTAAAATGATCCGTTTTTGTTGCTCCCATGGATATATGTTTATATTGCAATATTACGATATACTATTGGATTAGCTGTTGTCTTTTTGATTTTATATTTGGATACGGAATTATGGAAGGCAAGGAGTGGCAATTGGAATATTTTACTGCACTCTTTCGAAATACTTATATTGATAATAGTTTGGCAGAGAATTTGGTTAGTCTCTTCGCAAGAAGTTAAACAAGACTGACGTGGCTGAATTTGTTACCAAATAATTATTTATTTGAAATACATCGCAAATTTGGCGTAATATGCCTAACCAAATGCATTGTGATGTACAATGTGAAACTTAAAAAACCTAATGTTATGAATGCAAAAAAAAATTTATTCGCTGTATTACTGTTTTTTGTTTGTGCGCTAAGCCAGGCACAAGTGTCGGTTAATGTAAATATTGGTTCGCCGCCGGCATGGGGCCCGGCGGGATACACAGATGTCCGCTATTACTATCTTCCTGATATTGATTCTTATTATGATGTGTCACAAAGTCAGTATATATATGCCACCAACGGCAATTGGATTCGTGCCACAGCGTTGCCGCCGGCTTACAGATCGTATGATTTATATAAGGGTTACAAGGTCGTTATAAACGATTACAGGGGCACAACGCCTTATGTTTACTACAAAAATCATAAAGCCAAATATCCAAAAGGTTATAATCCGGGCCATCAGAAAACGAACGGCATGCCACCAGGATTGGCTAAAAAAGCTTCCGGTGGCGCGTCTCACGGCAATGGCGGTGGAAAAAATAAAGGCAATAGTAAAGGAAAAGGCCACGGAAACGGAAAGCATTAAACTTTTATTGCTGCAATTGAAAACCGGCGAGAGTCGGTTTTATTTTTTAATGCTAAGAAGGAGGAATTTGTTTATACAATAGCTCGAATACGAATTGGCTGAAAGAACCCAACACATTATTTTTGGCTTAGAACAGAAATTTTACCGTAAGGTAAATCATTATTCAAAATACCATTGAAGTTAATTAATCTTTCAGCATACTTTCAAATATTGCCACTGCAAAATCGCTTTTAAAGATGCTTACTAAAGTTAAAGAAATAATCCGATTTTGATTGACAAACTTAACGGATTAAGCTAAGAAAGCCCTCGTTATAGCAGGCTTTCTTATTTTAGGCCGCTTACAAAATATACTTACGAAGCGGTAAAATATTAAATAAGATTTAGGAATAGCTATAGCCTTGAAATTTTAAAACAATCAATATTTGATATGTAATAACAGATTTTTGAACTTTTGCCATCGTAATCGGCTTAATCGGTTGTGTTAGTAACATCAAAGTTTAATGAATAAATTGGTGCGCTTGGTAACGAGTTCTTTGTACTGCTGTTTTAAATCATCTTGTAAAAAAGAAATATCAATAAGCGCGACAGCACGAGGAAGCCATAGACCTAATCTTTTGTATACGTAATTAATCTGTCGGGGAGTTAATTGTAAAATTTCTGCAAATCTGTCAAAATAAACTTTATTAAAGTTTCTCTTTTTTCCTCCAAATAATAAGGCTGTATCTTCATCGTCTTTTGGTAAAATTATTTTTACATTCAATAAATCATACGAGGGCGATAAAACCCAGCCAATATCTGAAAGCCACATTGAGAAATTTTTTAAATGCATATCGTTATTTCCGATTATAAAATTGAATAGTGTAAGTTCAAAGAAGCGTAATTTATCGAGTAACGTATTTGCAGACAATGCTCCGATATTTTTTCCAAGCATCTCCATTGTTCCCATGTATTTATCTCCTAATTCTAAAATCTGAAGAAAATCAATCATGTGGATTTTTGAACCATCATTTCTTCGGTCAATCCGCTTGGTAATATAACATAATTCACCCGATGCCAGACGGATCATGTTTGACGGCACAGCATCAATTTTAAACAGTTCAGCCAATTTCATGGAAAGATGCTCATTTTCGGGCATCTGATTAAATTGTTGGTTTTGAGGTTTTAAAATGTAATTTCCTTCTAATGCGTCCATAATGGTTAGACGTCCGTTATGCCCTTTTTCTAACATTGATTTAATCCATCCCAATGATAATTTAGGCTGGACACCTGGAACAGATACAGATAATTCAACAGCCGCTTTAGCTAATTTTTCCATCTCTTCTAATTTGTATGGTAGAATAGGAGGATGGATGGTGCCGTAAAATGCAAGACTGCATTTCGGATGATAATCGATTTGATTATCATCTAGTTCTTCGTAGCAATACAGACATTTAGCCATTTTGATTTTCTTTAAAAGGGTGAACACTCACAGCGCCTATGGCATTCTGACAGCAGGCTAAAAGAAGTCCCATGCGGTCATTTTTATTTATTTTCCAGCTTTCATATGCTATATTTAAAAGCCATCCTTCGGGAATTAAGCCATCAAAAAAAGGAAATAATCTTTTGCTTATGTAGGGGCGCTGGCGTACTGGCATATCAAAAGTTATGAATAACCCTTGATGATTGGCAATATAATCTTCCTCATATGTAAATACATATTCCCCATCGTCTGACTCGGTTAAAATTCCCGCTTTGATAGAATTATATTTTATGATCGCTTGTCGCATAGTTAGTTTCTGTTGTGGGTGCTAAAATATGTCCGAACATATGTAATACCTGATTTACTTTAGCTAGGCTTAGATTTTCTTTTCCCTGTTCTATTTTGCGAATTACAGTCAATGCTACACCTGCTCTCAGTGCAAGCTCTTCCTGGGTGAGTCCTGTCTGTTTTCGTCTCTTCTTTACGAAATCTGCTATTGCATTCATTTTTATATGTTTTGGAATATAAAAGTAACGAAAAAAATATAATTATATGTTTTTAAATATAAAAATATTAAAAGTAGTATAATTATATGTTTTTGGATATAAAAGTATTTTAAAACAAATAATTATATGCAGTTGAATATAATATTGCATTTGAAAATAGTAAAATGAACTGGGTTAAAGATTCATCATCGTCTTCAATTATACGAATTGATTTTTTCATTGGTCTATACGTTTGTATCGTGATAATTACTAATATATCAGGCTTTTTTCAATACAACTTGCCGTCGGTCTATTTAAAATGTCGTTGGTCTATAAGTGTTTTTTAATGTGCTTTTCGAATGTCAACTTTGTGTAATAAAATCTTAAACGAAACAGCATGGGCTTAAGTAATAAACCCTTAAACATTTTTAATTAATTGATGAATGCCGGCAAAGCAACAGAAAGTTTAAGTGTAGTCAATGTGTGGATTTACGCTTTCAATCATTAAAATTAAAATATTATGAAATCAATTCAGATTATCAGCGCACTGATCTTTTCATTTGGAATTTTCAGTGAATTAAATGCTCAGGTAAAAAATGATGCGCCGCTGAAAAAAGGCATTTATTATATCGTCAACGCTGACGGACTCGCTTTAGAACCCAATCATGAATCAGCACGCAGCAACGTATTTCTGAAAAAATTTACCAAAAGCGGCATGCAGAAATGGGAAGTTATCCCTCAGAAAAACGGCAGTTATTTGTTCAAATTTTATGGGAGTGAAGTGTATTTTGAACCTTATCCGCCAAACCGCGACCACACGCCATACATTGACGGAAAAAGTTATTTTACGTTGCATAAAATAAGTGATTCCAAAACGCAATGGAACATCAAAAGCAAAACGCTGAGAGGTGATGCGATGCGAAGCTACCACGATTATTTCGATGAAATTAGATTTGACCCTTTGGAAGACGATAAAAAGTTCAAATGGGAATTTATTTCAGCAGAATAAAATACAATCTTTCGTCAAAAGTGGCATTTAATCGCAATCCAATTAGAAAATAAAATACTTTTTTTCAGAATCTACAGCCAGGCAACCGAAACACTAACCTGCAAATGATACAAAAGAACTTTTAATACTTAACCTAATTAAATCAAATTATGAAATCACACTTATTTATATCCATTCTTTTTCTCTCGTTTGCCCTTTTTTCGTGTTCAGACGATGATGAAAAACAAGCGGGAGATTCGGATACAGACATTACAGCATCGAGGGTGAAAACTTATTCCACCCGATATGCCTATGACTCGGCTACGCCAACTTACGGTTTTAATTATTTGGAAAATGGAAATCTTGAGCTATTTAATTACAACAATCTAAATGATTATAGACTTGTTTATGTAAATGATTATGAAATCGAATATGTCAACGAGGAAGAGGGTAATTTCCCAAACGGACAACCAAAAATTTTTATTAACTATCAGTTAGACAGCAACAAAAGAATTACCGGGATTATTTCAGGAATTGGAAGTGGCAGGCTTTACAAAATGGTTTTTACTTACAATTCGGAAAATTATTTAATTAAAATTGAAGAATTCGAGGACTACCGCCATTCTGAAACCGGAGTGCCTGATTTTGATTACGATTTGTACGAAGTGAACACGCTGCAATGGCAAGATGGAAATCTGGTGAAATGGAATGAAATACGATACAATGTAAATGGGACTGTATATGCAGATATCGAAACCAATTTCAGCGAATTCCTTCCCGAAAACAGCAACACCATCGGTATTAAAAATTACGGATTTGATTATTTCGGCAAAGGCGGAATTCCGGAAGATATCATTACCAATTCCAACATTAACTTTCAGGTATTTGCAGGAAATTCATTACCCGGCAAATCAGTAAGAAGCACATCTCTTGATAATGCCGTTGAAATCAAAAAATATACTTACAACAAAGATTCTAAAGGTCGGGTCCTCCAATGCGACATCAGCAACGAAACGGAAATCATTGAAAACAAACTATTTACATACACAGATTAAAATTCACTCAATTAAAAAAACAGGAAGAAATCAATTTTAAGTTTTGTAGCCATCAGAATCTTTTTTCTTGTTCAAAAAGTGATGATGATTCGTTTTACTGCTTTTTGTTTTCAAAATATCAATTTTACTAAAAGAATATCCATTTTACTGCAATCTTTCGAAAAACATTTATTTTAATAATCGTTTTACAGAAAGATTAGGCTTTTTTATTACATTTTGGCCGAACAAGGGCCTTATCATTCCTGTTTCGGCACATATGCTACAAAATATGATGGCGTATGATAGGGTACTTGAGGATTATTCGAAACCCCTGATGCAGCGTGTTCGTTTTACTATTTCGGCAAATGGTGATTTGAGTATAGACAATACAGCCGATATCAGTTCCTATTTTAGATATCCAGACTTGACTTTACAAAGTGAATATCTGGCCAATACCATATTTGCAACCATACAACAAGACTTACTTGAAGAGCTTTTTTTCATGGAACGTTATGATGAATTAAAAAAGGAACTCCAACAATTGATTGACATGCCCGATAAGAGACTAAGTGATGTGATCATGTACCTTCATCAAAACAAAGGTGTTTTTCCCAATCGAAGAAAAAAACTTTTTGAGGAAATTACTGCTGCAGAATTTGAAGCGATGGAAGCTATTTATTTAGAAGTATTTTCCCGATAGCGACTTTTCAGGAAATGCCATTTGCTGTAGCTGCTATTATTACCATAATTTATATATTGGCCAATATGCGGCGATCATCGCCGTTGATTTAGAAAAAATTAAACTGGGTACTCCTTAGAAAACAATTGATTTTCAGGAGAAGTTGTACCTCAGCTTATTCTTTATAGCTCAAATCGCAATATGCAATAGGTGTTCACTTTTTTTGTTTGTTCACGGAACTTGAACAGGGCTTTTTTGTGAACATTAAAGTATTTGATAAAATTACCTTCGTTTTGCTTTCGAAGGTAAAAATCACCTTCGTTTGATAAAGTTAAAAACAGGTTTATCGTCTTCTTTTTTAAGCAGTTGTTATGGGCTATTATTTAAACTCTTTAAATGTCGAATATAATTGTCGGGCAAACTTTTAATTTGTTGCGCTGCAACGGGGTTTGCAGAGTGAACATTAAATTTCAAATTTCGTAAATCAAGTCCAGATTCAACAAAATGTCATCTCTGACAAAAACATCCTTTAGTAACTCATTACTTTATCAAAACAGAATTCAATGTTTTCTTGTGTTACCAGAGTACACCACGATCTTGTGCTCAGACTTTTTTAAGGAATGAATGTCTTTGTCAACTTTAAATTTGTTAGCTTAATGACTTCATTACTGGCAACAACAATGTTTTGCGTGCTGCGATAGCTTTGGTCTAATTTGATTACGTTTGAATTAGGGAAGTGTTTCTCAAAATCGACTATATAATCTACATTTGATTTCGAATTTACTCATAGCGTATTCTGTTTCGGATTTTCGCTAAAAATGAAATAAAAATTTTCTTCTAACAAAGGCTGCAAGCGCTGCAGTACGCGGAGTTCAAAAGCATTTTTTCGAAGTGCTGCTATTTTAACACGCATGCCGCGCGCGGTATCAAGGCTTACATTTAGTGTCGCTGCTAAATCTTTAACCATAATCGACGGTTCTTTGATTTTTAAGATATACATCGCCTTTAACCAAACCGAAAGATGGGTTTTAGTGTGCCCGAAAATAGTTGTTGATAAAGGGGAGATGGTTGTTTTACAAGCCGTGCAATTGATAGCAAATGAGTAAAGACCCTGTTGCTTGTCCCTCCATCTTGTACGCTTTTTACAAGTGGGACAGCGTTGTTCTCCGCCATAAGGATGTATGCCTTTCATGTCGCACAATTCCTCATACATCTTTTTTGAAATCATTTGGTTATTTTTCCAGGTATCGCTCCTTTGAAATAAATCTTTTATCATTTTTTTAAATTTGATATGGGATGGGTTTATTTGGATATTCCCAGGTAGATAATGTTACAAATCAAAAGAAAAGTTGAAATCATACCTACTGAATTTCCTCATTGCAAATATACTTTCTTTAGAAAAAACGACTGGAATTTTAACTAAACGTTGCGAGTTTTGGGGTTTGAATATTAGGTGATTCGCAAAGAAATTCTATCCTCGTGAAAAAAACCAATTCGCTTTGATCTTCAACCGAACATGGACTTCCAAATTGGTCCGGACCCTCATTAAAATTTTTTCACATGTTTTCTGTACTCAGAAAATCAGAATCTCTTTAAATTTATGGTACTGTATTTTATAGCGTAATTATGTCTGTTCAAAATTTAAACGCGCTGTATACTTTAAACTACGAAAATGAAGTGGTCGTTTTTCACGAACGCCTAAATGAATTTGTGCGGCTTTAAAAGAGTATGTCGCGAAAGGCTTGTGCGGCTTTGAAAACTTGGTTTATAAAACTTTGGCACAAAATCAAAAAGTAATCTTAATTATCAAATCATAAATTTATCGTTATGAATATCATAAACAGGGCGCAAGCGCCAACACCAAAATTTTTTAAAGTACTGCGGACCATCGGCATTGTGATGCTGGCCATCAGTGGAAGTGTGCTTACCGCACCAGTCGCATTACCCGCGGCTGTAATCAGTGTGGCCGGATATGTTGCAGTCGCCGGAGGCGTTTTGTCGGCAGTAAGCCAGGTTACTGTAGAAGACGCAACAAAATTGTTTCAGGAAACCGAAAATAATGCGCGCGATGGGAATTAATATCTCCCTGAAAGCGGGAACCGCTGCTGGAACACTGTTGAGCATTTTGCCGAACTTGCATTCGGAGGATTTTGCAAAGACAATCATATTGGCATTTTTGGGAGCAATTGCAAGTTTCGCTGCAACATTGGTTTTAAAGATGCTTACGAAAGTTAAAAAGAAGTAATCCAGTTTAAAGAGGTAGCCTTTTCCGGATTATACAAAAGAAGCCTGTTTCATTTCGAAGCAGGCTTTTTGTTTTATACCGCTGTTAGCTGTTATTCTTTTTTTATTTACTCAAATTTTCTGAAAATCTTTGTAATGCATCAGTAAATTTTTTAGTTACATTTTCATCCATTCCCAATTTAATATTAAATTGTAAATCCTCCTTGGTTGCTCCAATAAAAGATTTATTTTTCCATGCCTCTAAAGAGTTTAAATATTCAACAGGATAAGCCCACATTTCTTCAATCAAATCTGATGAAAATTTTGATAGAGTATCACGAATCTCAATACACTCTTCTGGAACATTTGTTGAAGAAGTTTCTATAGTCCAATCGATAATACTTTCAAAAATTTTTCCATAAGTTACAGAAACATAATATAATCCTTTTAAATCTGACGGTACACCAAGTTCGCCAAAGTATATTTTTAACGGTTTTTGAAATAAGTTAGAAACTGAATTTACTAAGTTTATAATGTATTTCGATCTTTGTAGCATCCACGGAATTATTTCTTCGAGAGTCATTACATGTGTTTTTGTGTGGAGAGAAATTCCGTAAACATAATCATTTTTTAAATTCTCGTATTTTGATATTTCGTCTACTAATGTTTGAGCTATGAAAAGTACTTCGAAATATCCGTTTTTTTCGAGAACTATATTTAAGGCTTTATTTGAAATTGGGAGATTCAAAACTGGAGATTTTGTGTTCAGCAATTTTGTCCGAAAGCTCAGGCTATCTTTAAATAAATATGACATTTGTGTCTTCAAAATTGAAATAATATCCTGTGCTTTTTCGAACTCAAACGACCACAGTCTGTGGTTTACTCTAATATCTTCAATGAAATCAAAGATTTGTACATTATCGACAATCCCGTCAAAATTACTATCCTTATTTTTTTTCCAAAATGTTAGAGCGGATAAGATTTTCTTATCGATAAAGGTATAAATAGGTATATTTTTATTCTTGGCTGCTAAGAATTCAAGATTTGTTATTGACTGACCTGTTTCTAATATACTACCATATCTATTACCAATGATTAGGATAAAAATGTCAGCTTCATTTTTTACATTATCAATACAATTTTCAATTGTCTGATTATTAGGATTGATTGGAAAATCATCAAATTCTGAAAGAAAAGGTTGATGTCCAAGACCAGATATAAAGTCTGACATATCTGCTCTGATCTGACTTAAATCATAACAAGTTGAGCTAACAAATATATTGACTTTGTTCATAGGAGTAAATTTTAAGGATTGAGTGTTTTTAGAATAACAGCTAACGTCAGACTGTCTAAAAACCTCAGTTTTAATTTTGAGTGTACGGACTCGTATCTTGGAAAAAACGCAAATAGGAGATTCTTAACCATCAGGTTTAGGTTATTAGACAGACTGACGTTTCGCGGCTTAAGCGAGGTTGCGGTTCAAGCGGACTGAGTTTTCTCTGCCAAGATAAAACTTTCTTCGTGAAAACAAAATTTCCGGTTACTGAAAACCAGCAATCTCGCTTAGCCGCTATTATAGGCGGTTTTAATTTTTTTTAATTATCACTTGCGGCGACCAAAGAATTGAAACTTTCGAAAATTTCTATATCAAACTTGGAAACCACTAATATTTCACTTACTGGTAATATGATGCCCAATTTATTATCAAGTTCTTCAGCACGATCACTTTCAACATATTTCTGAATTACATTTGTATATTTCGTTGTTATCGAAAGTTGCAACGTTTCTTTATCACGATATCCACTAAAATTCGGAATTATTGTGATATACGTATCTCCGATCGGTTCAGAAATTTTACTTACGTATCCTATATAGACTTTATTACTTTTTGTTGTAATCATTAATAGTTTATCAGCGTCTTGTTTTTGATTTAATGAAAACCAAAATAATCTATCTAATTGATTCCCCCATTTTTCAACTGTATACGCAAAAGAGAATTTTCGCCAAAATATTAAATTTAAAACTTTACCTAAAGGGTAAGAAAGTAAAAAGAAAAGGATTGCATGTTTTAAACCTGGAACTTCATGCTTAATAATTTCTGATATAAGATTACTCGCAAGTGTTCTTATGCAAATAAATCGTGTAGATTGAAGAATGTAATAATCTATGATATATCCTAATAGCGCGATAACGGCGGCTGCGGCTAATGAATTAAAAATCAAACGCTGTTTTTCTATTCGTTGATGATAGAATCGCGTGATGTTGAATGTTATAAGAAAAAGATAGCCACCTAAAAGAGGTAAAAGTAAAAGATCAAGCCTCAACATTATTTAGCTTCAGCTAGGCGAGAATTATATTTATCAACTGATTTGTTGAGTTTTTGGATTAACTCAACTGTCTCTTTTTTATCATTGAAAATATCTTTCGACTTCATATAAAAAGCTCCGCTAGAAGTTACTTTAATCCTCTTTACATCAGAAGTTTCTCTTCTAGTGTTCCAATTTGTCAGTACTTTCCACAGTCCCATAATATTTTTTCTGTAAATATAAACTTTATTATTCGCAATGTCAAATTTTTTCGACGAGCTCAAAAATCGCCTATAACGTTTCGCCTTAAGCGAGGTTGCGATGCCAGCGGACTGAGTTTTCTCTGCCAAGATAAAACTTTCTTCGTGAAAAACATAAGTTCAACTTACCGAGAACCAGCAATCTCGCATAGCCGCTGTTATAGGTTGTTTTTCTTGAGTAATTCTGTTATCCTGTTAACAATTTTATCTCTTTTTCTTTCCCAAACCAAATTGGCCGAACCTTCAATTTCAAATATTTTTTCTATTTGTAATTTAAATTGACTTAAAGCTATGGAATCATTAATTTTAAATCCGTGGGTTAATGGAATAACCCCTTTCATATCATTGAAATCAAAAGGTGGAATAAGAATCGGAATATGAATATTTGTCTTCATCCAAGTCGCGCCCATTTCGCAGAGCGATACGGGGCTATTATAAAAATTACTTGATAGTAAGAATAAAACTAAAATATTGCTATCAAGTTCGGTTTTGATTCGTTCTAAAAAGTTTTCTCCGAACTCAGAGCCGTATCCGTTAAATGAAGAACAGAAAATCTGAGAATTATTTAATCCAGTGGATTCAAGAATTTCAATTAATTCTTCGACAAAGTTTTTGTCTAATGAGGAATGACTAATAAAAACTTTATTGATTTTTTTATTTCCAATTATCCTTGGTTCATCCACAAAAGAATTTTTCACTTCTTCATCTAAATCCTCAAGATATGTTTCAATTGATGATATAAGGATATTAAAATCATTATCAAATGCTAATCGATATTCTCTTGTATAATCATGATCGTCATACTCAAGGTCGTTATAACAAAAATCTAATTCTTGTAAATGTTTCATTTCTACAGAATTTTTACCAAATACTTTAGCAAAAACTCTCTCGACATTATTAATCCAAGTTTTAAAACTTGAACTTGAAAAATTATGTTCAATGTCTTTTGACGTTTCTATAAGTTTCTTTAACTGAGCAATATTTCTTGATATATCCATGATGTTCTATAAAATAACCTATAACTTAATATAAGCGAATAAATATACTATTATTCTTTATACAAAAAAGACCGCAATGCGGCCTTAAAAATTGGAATGTGGTATTTAACATTTGAGTTTAAATTTTACCTTTAATTTCGGATATCAATCTCTCATAAAGTTTTCTATTTTCATCATAAGCTTCAATTAGCTTATCTAATGGATTGAATGTACAGTGATTATTAAACGTAGCCTCACTGTCGTTAAAACTATTAAAGCTATTAAAATAATTTATTACTCCCGACAATGCCGAAACGTGGATTTTATGGAGCCATTTGGAAGCGGAACGGCTTGCAATCGAAAAGAAGTTTAAACAGGATGATTGGATTGATTTACGGTCCGTTTACGGATCACAATCGAACGATGAAAAGCAAAGGTTGTTGATTGATTTCAAACATACCAAATACCAGATACTTTCTACAAAACCAAAGATCGCAGGATCCGGATGCAACTTCCAGCATGCTTGCCACAAAATGATCTTTGTCGGTATTGATTACAAATTCAATGACTTCATACAGGCGGTGCATCGTGTGTACCGATTCCGTCAAATGCATGAAGTAGACATTTACGTGTTGTTTACTCAAAACGAAAGGGACGTACTTAAAACCCTAAAAGAAAAGTGGCGCAAGCATATCGAGCTACAAACCGAAATGATCAATCTGGTGCGTGAATACGGCCTCAACATCGACAAAATTACAGAAGACATGAAACGACAAATATTTGAAAATATCAGAACCGCGACCATTGGCGGCGCAACGGTACACAATAACGATACGACAATTGTACATGAAGAAATGCCGGATAACTCGACCGACATGATTCTCACTTCAATTCCTTTTGGCGATCATTACGAATACTCAGATAATTATAATGATTTCGGACATAACCATGGTAACGCTGAATTTTTTAAGCAAATGGATTTCCTTACGCCAAATCTGCTGCGAACTTTAAAGCCAGGTAGAATAGCTGCGATCCATGTAAAAGACAGGATACGTTACAGTTATCAAAACGGAACTTCATTTACAACTATCTCAGATTTTTCCGGACAGACTGTTGCACACTTTGAAAAGCACGGATTCTATTTGGTTGGTAAGATAACAATCACAACTGACGTGGTTCGTGAAAACAATCAAACATATCGCTTAACATGGGGAGAACAACGGAAAGATGCTACTAAAATGGGAGTTGGTCTACCGGAATATGTTTTGCTTTTCAGAAAGCGCCCAACGGAAATGAATAACGCTTATGCAGATGATCCCGTAATTAAAAAGATCGATGCGTATTTGCTTTCACTTTGGCAGCTCGATGCACATGCTTATTGGAAATCATCTGGTGATCGCTTTCTAAGTTCAGAGGAACTTACAACTGCTGACATGAAGTATGTTTTCAACAAGTGGAAAGACTACGACATGAAAAACATTTACGATTTTCAGGAACACTTGAGAGTGTGCAATGATCTGGATGCAGTCGGAAAACTATCGAAGTTGTACATGACAATTCCACCTACCAGCTCAAATGATCTCGTTTGGACCGACGTAAACAGGATGCTTACTCTTAACGCCAATCAGGTGAACCGTAAGAAAGAAAAGCACATTTGCCCGTTGCAGCTTGATATTATCGAACGGTTGATTTACAGGTTCACAAACGAAGGTGATGTGGTAGATGATCCATTTGGAGGTCTTTTCTCAACTCCTTACAAAGCTTTGGAAATGAAACGCAAAGCGATATCTGCTGAGCTGAACCCTGCATATTATGATGACGGTTTGTTCTACCTGAAATCAATCGAGTACAAAATCAATGTTCCAACATTGTTTGATATTCTGTCGTAATGCCTGAAATATTAAATCTATAAAAATGCAAAAAGACTTGTTTTTAGAAGAACGTCACATCATTCCAATTTCTGGAAAAGACAGCCTTGCAACTGCATTGTGGCAAATGGCGAAAGAACCGAATTTACCCTATGAATTTATGTTTAATCCGACCGGTGCGGAATTGCCACAAGTTTTTGACTGGCTTGATCGAGTTGAAATTTACTTAGGAAAACCGATAGTCCGTGTAGGTAAAAATTTAGAATACATAATTACAACTGAGCGCGGTGGCTTTCTTCCATCATGGAATGATAGGTATTGCACGAAACAGAGTAAAATGGTGCCAATGGAAAATTACATTGGAAGTACACCGTGTTTTGTCTACTACGGAATCCGGGCCGATGAAGATCGGAGTGGTTATAATAATGCTTCAAAGCGCAACATTTATCCGAAATATCCATTGGTTGAGGCTGGAATTAATTTGCGGATGGTTTACGAAATTATTAAAAATGCAGGATTGAAACCGCCAACTTTCTTTTGGCAGGAAGTATACGACAAAGTTTGTACCCGAATGAATTTAGATTTAAAAGCAATTTTGCCAGAATGGGTTATCGATATGCTTTTTTCGTGGAGAACTCGCGCCAATTGCTATTTCTGTTTTAATCAAATGAAATATGAATGGGTTGGATTGCTAAGGCATGAACCGGAATTGTTCAAGAATGCAATGAAAATGGAGCATAACGGTTCGGATTTCTTTTGGAATGGCAAAGATTATCCATTAGAAAAAATAATTGCTAACCAGGATGCGATTATCGAAAAGAGAATCAAAGCGATCATTAAAATAATTGAAAAGGTGATGGCAGAAAAACGATTGACAATTACACCAAATTCCGATGATGAAAATTTCATCGACATATTATCAATAACCAGTTGCGGATTAGTCTGTGGTAAATAAAAGAATCTTCTATAAATACAATGACAGAAATTGACAAAATAACAGCATCTGTTATCTCAAGCCAGGTAACATTGAATTTGCTCGAATCCATTAAACACACCAGATATTTTAATAGAGAGTTGAAACGGAAACTTAATCTGGTATATCCGGAACTCATCAAATCTGAACGAGATCATTATGACATGTTTTTTCAGGTAAAAGATGAAGCGACTGAACAAGTGTATCAGGTCTTTGAAAATTTCATCAAGAAAATTAGCGGCGTTGCCATCTACGATATGGCGAACATAAGCTTTATGATTGATGCTCACGACAAGGATCCTAAAAGTCTTAACGGAATTTGTAACAAAATACTCAAATAATTATGTCGAAATACACTGGCGTAAGTTATAGCCATCTACTCAGAAAATATCAATCATCAGTTCAGGAAGGAAGGCTCCGACATAATTGCGGAACTCATGATACTGAAATCGAAGCGGTCAAAGCACGTGACCGGAAAATCTTAGAGAAAGGATTGAAAGCTCCTTTGCAAATTTTGAAACCACTAAAAAAATAATTATGTACAAAGGGAAATGGAATTACAGCGAAGACGTTAACTACGAGTTTGTGACTTATGAAGTGCAATCACCTGCAACTCCAACATGGTGGTATGGTGCATTCGTTGGACAAACGCGACAAGGGATATTAGTCACAACGGAAAATAAAGATCAGTTTTTAATTGACAATCAGCATGGTGATGGTTACAACAAAATTTTATCAAACGGATGTCCGGGAACGATGCATAAAAGCGTTAGCGAGTATGAACTTAAAGGCATTTGCGATCCTGAAAGCGAAATTCGAAAACTAAACCACAATGCTCTTATCGATGAAAGGAAGACATGTGACTTTTGGTTAAAAGAGAATCATCCAGAAGTCTATGAAAAGTCAATGGCTTTGCGAGATTTAATTGAGAATAGAAAACGTTAAAGGCGCAAACCCCGAGCCGGCCGGTGAATAGGATTGTGATTACTGTTAAAATATAATCTCACATCTGCAATTACATTTCCAACAGCAGCGACCGCTTGCCTAACATGATCCTCGGTTGTTCGGAATGAAACGGCAGCATTCCGAACCTGTCTAAAATTATTTACATCAATTGTCGGAACCTTGGACTTTTTACTTTTTGTCACTTTCATATTTCAATCATTAAAGCACTAACTATTATAACGTTAGATGTTTAAAATAGTTACATCCTAAATATTAATTAATTCATAAAATTACAATGATCAACTTGTACAACACTCAGATTGAAACGCTTTCACTCCACAAAGTTGGAAACAAAAGCCGGAACGAGCCGATATTTATTTCCGAGGCTCCTTATCGTCTAAACGATGAAATCACACCACTGTTAAAAGAATTCTTTTTAAAACCGTTCAGGGAAAAAGAAGAGATGTATTACCAGTTCTCACACGAGGTCGATCTGGAATATAATGACATGTTCAACCTATGCCGTCAAATCTTCGAGCAGCCGTCCGCGTTGCACCGAATTTCAAAACTGATCACTCAACATCTGTTTGACCAGTCGAATCATCCACACATCAAAAACGGCGAGGTGTATGTTGCCTATCTGACAAACGTTTCAATCGATAATCAAATTGTGGATGCCATAGGAGTTTTCAAATCTGAACTGCAGTCTGACTTTCTTGAATTCAACGAAAAGGAAAGTAGGCTTGAAATGAATTTGAAACATGGTACATCTCTGGATAAATTGGACAAAGGCGTTATCATTTTCAATTACAAAAAGGACGAAGGTTACAAAGTCCTGACCGTGGACAGCAACCGTTACGATGCCAGATATTGGCTGGAGCATTTTCTACAAGTGGATGCATTTGAAGATGAGAATTTCATTACCAGAAAGTACCTTAAATTCTGTCAAGGCTTTGCCAAAGATGTAGTACTGCCAGCTGAAGATAAGAAAGAAGAGATCATGTTCCTGAATCGTTCGGTAAACTATTTTGCAAAAAACGACCAATTCGAGGAAACGAATTTCTTAAATGAAGTTTTAGACAATCCCGATTTAATTCCCGAATTCAAAAACTACAAAGTTGACAAAGGCGAGAAATATAGTATTGAAGATGTTTCAAATTTCCAAATCTCAAACACGGCCGTAACCGATGCGCGCAAGCAAATCAAAAATGTCATCAACTTGGATACGAATATCCAAATTAAATTGGACTTCATCAATCCGGAAAGCGCCGAACGGTTCTTAGAAAAAGGCTGGGATGAAGAAAAGCAGATGTATTATTACTTGGCTTATTTTAATAGAGAAATCAAGCAGCACCGATTATAATTTACAAATCTTTTTTATAATATGTCTAACAGAGCTAAAAAGTATTATATTTGACCACGGCAAGCCCCATTGCGAAATTAAAAAAATCCACATAATCTACTTATTTGTATGATCATGTGGATTTTTATTTTAGAACTAAAAAATATTTTTTATGAATACTGAAGTTGATATTTTAACTAGAATCTTAAAATTGTTTCCTGTAAAAGAAATAAAAGAAAACTTCCAAATATCCGAAAGTGGCGAACGGCTTTATTCCAGAGTAGTTGAGAACATAGTCCCTCAAAATATAAAAGATTTCGCTTTCTCAAATATAAACTCTACTAAGCAACATGTTTACATCTATCGATTCCAAAATAACTTTAGGTTAGATAATTTTGATAGAAACGCGTTTCCCTATCCTGTAATAAACCAGACAAATCTTGATGGAAAATTACAGATTGTTATCAGTCCAATGGTGGAATTCAAAGTTATATTGGGAAGCCCATTTGAAGAGGTTATTTTGAATTTTCCGCAGCCATATATTATCACAGTATCACGTAGAAATATTGTTTTCCAAGCCACAATACTAGAAAAGAACATGATGTCATATTTCAATGACGACAGGACGGTAATTAAAGTTGACAAGTTAAATGATGAAAAAGTTGCAATTAATAATATTTTAGATTATTTTACAGATTCGTTACCTATCGAATGCGATTTAAATAAAGGCGTTAAACATCTTTGGGATGAAGGAACAATCGATGCTAGATTTGCGAAGTGGAAAGATAGCGCTTCAACGGATACGAAAACGATGGATGAAAATTTCACTCTTAAGGAAAAATATCCTGAGCACTATAGAAGCATAATCGAAAAGCCTATTAATAAAACGTTGTTTAGATATATGCCTGACGACGATAATATGCCGAGACATTTTACCATTGATCCTGCCAGAGGTCAATTAAGCGTTGCCTTATACCCAACAACTCAAAACGATATTCCAAATGTTATTACTCAAATTCTTTCAAACAATTGACAACTCCTTCATCGGTAGATTCATCGAAAGGAAGTTAGAACTTATCGGAAACACGGAACCAGAAAGGATATATGTTGAAAATATCAGAAGTTTCTATGGAATTACAACTCCTGTTGCGCACTTTTTTTGTGAAATGGCAGTGAAAGAGAACTTGTTCGAAAAGATGCATGGGGTTGAGTGTCCTAATTGCAATAGGATTATTGACTCAGCAAGGTTTGAGACTTCTTTTCCAGAAATAATTTATTGCGAAACTTGTCAGCTATTGGAACGCGATAGATATGAATTTAGAAAATCCGAATGTGTGGTTACTCCGTTTTATAGATTAATTTCGGACAAATCATGAATGAATCAAAGAATAATCTCACTCCGGAAAAAATGAAAGTTTATGAAGCCGTGTTCGCAATGGCAATGAAAGCCCTATTGGTAGGAACTGGTATTATTGGCTTTTTTGTAATCCTTTTTCACTTATGTGATCCTGAAACTAAGGATACAGCCCGATATATCTTTGCAGCATTAGAAGCCGCTCTTTGCGGTACTACTTACAAGCTTTATTCGCATTACTTCCCATCTCCGAAGAAAAGCATCACGCGAAAAAATTAAGGTTAGATGGATAATTTGTTCGCTCGATCTGATGAATCGCATCAGTAGCTTTAGAACCTGACACGCTAAAGTCTACTGTTGTAATGACATAAGGTTATCGTAACGACCAAACATTTTTTAACACAAATCGAGCTATACATTACTTTGCGAAAGCGGCTCGAACCAGCTAATCTTTATAAGATGTTTCAGATTTTTGGTGCGATCTTCGTACGGATTGTGATGCAAATATTTTCCTTGGTGACCATTTGAACAAAAAACTTGTTTGCCACGTACAAACTTGCCTTGCTTGTAATCCCATCCAAAAACGTACACAAGTTTGCCCTCAGTCTCAACCAACTCGATCAACTGAGCTTTCGTAAATTTTCGAAGACCGGAAACTCCAGGATTCAAAAAATCATGGACACCATAATGCGATACAACTCCGGAATAGTCCTCCCAGATTCCAGAAATATAATGCGTGTTCGGCGGGCCCTTATCCCACATATAAGCCATAATTTTTTTTATCAAAGTTAGAAAACAACCTTGTTGTCAATAACAACATTAACACTGCTGTTCAAAAATTATTTTTATCTTTAATAAAAAAGCGAGACAGAGATTTCGCTGAAGTATATCGTGTTTAAAAATAAATTCTATGAAAACCGCAATCCTACAATACAAAATAAACGCCCCGATTGATGACTTCATGATTGGTGGCCATGATTACAACCACGAAAAGGTGGCGACTTGGATTCATGAAAATATTAAAACTGCTGACTTGTTAGATGCAGGGCTCTATCAGGGAGAGATCGACCATCCGGCCGATGACGAAACTGAAACGTCGGATACTTTCGTGCTACTTGTGATTGCATTCGAGGATCTTGACCTGATTGAAAACTACAAAGCCGATCCTCAGGCAATCTCAGATTATGTGTATGATATTTTTGAACCGTCAATTACAACAGTTCATCAACATTACATGAATGGCAATGATAACCATTTTGTGATCGCACATGGAGACGCAGTTGAAAACATTTTTGACGAAACAGTATGACTAAGCCAGTAGCAGTACTATGCCAGTTCGGATCGCCAATAGCATCTCATTATCTCAATGACGATGTGATTGATGACTACATGTCAGCATACCTCAGTCAAGGCTTAGAAGGGTCGGTTTTAGTAAATATCCAGATATTTGACAGCGATGACAGAACCGTAGAGTACAAGCAGCAGGTCGCAAGTAAAAGGAGCAGGGTTTTTGTTTTCCTGCTGACGCATTTGGAGGAAAGTATGATTGCGGGCTATAAGGAAGCGAAACACGAGACATTAAAGCATGTGCGTGAATCCATCAATTATGAAACGCTTGTCGTTAAAAAACATTGGCGCGAGTTACAAGATCATTATTTTACAATCAGTATATGACCAATTGGGCTTTGGCATTACAGCCACTTATCGAAAAATATAAGGATGCCGATCATCCGTTAGAATTCAAGAATATGTACCAACTGCTGATTATGATTTTATTGGCAGCGCGGGATTCGGATGCTAAAGTAAACCAGGTAACGGTTCCATTTTTCGAGAAATATCAAGACTTCAAATCTTTATCAAAAGCAAATCCATCTGAACTTTACGAGTTCTTTTCAAAAGTACGAGGTTCACTAAAAAAATCAGATTGGATATTGTCAATTGCTGAAGAACTTAAAGACAAAGAGTTCCCAACGACAATGGAAAGTTTGACTGCACTGAGCGGCATCGGGCGCAAATCGGCCAATGTAATTATGCATTATGCCGGTGTGGAAGCTGAAGGCATTGTTGTTGACTTACATGTTTTGAGAGTCGTTGACCGATTGGGTATTTCCCATGCTAAAGTCGCAGATAAAATGGAAAAAGATTTGATGAACATACTACCAAAAGAAATGTGGAGTGATGTCGGTCTGGCTCTAACAAGGCTGGGCGCAGAAGTTTGCCGTCCGACAAATCCTAAACACGATGAGTGTATTTTAAATAAAGTTTGTGAATACTGCCACCATGTGCAACATTAAGAAACTCGAAACTGACTATAAAAATCTGATCAAAAAATATGGAGCTGCGATCGATATGTTGCGGGAAGGGATTATCCCTCGCCAATACGCGTTCGATCACGATACGTGTCCAATCGTCAGAACCGAAACACCCGAAATTATCGATACAAATTTTCATTGGGGACTGGTACCGTCTCATTGGAGCGGACCGATAGATAAAATCTGGAATAGTACCTACAACGCAAAACTGGAATACTTACACAAGCGAAGTTCTTATAAAAATATCTCGCACCAGCGGTGCCTCGTACCAGCAACATCGTACTTCGAGCACCACTGGAACGACCCTAAAGGAAAGACTAAAACTCTTTACGAAATATGGCATCCTGAAACAGAAATTTTTTCACTCGCCGGATTGTATTCTACATACGTCAACCATGATGGCTCAACCTATAATTCATACACGGTTCTGACAACTGAAGCTAACGACCGGATGAAGTTTGTGCACAATAAAGACGCTGAAAAAGACTACCATCGGATGCCGCTGATGCTAAATCCCGAAGATGAGCGCCAATGGCTCGATACGAAAATCCCTTACATGGAATTTGGTTTTCCAAACTACCACCCTAAATTGATTGCAGAACCTGTAGCTGGACAAGATCCACCACCTGCGCCACAGTTATCTCTTTTCTAAATTATCGTTACAGAACATAGATACATAAGCAAGACAAGCAGCAAAAGGAAATGCAAGAGGTGAGGGAGAAGATGTAGCAAGAGGAAGAATTTGCACAAGAGATAATGAAGGGAGGACTTGCAATAACAATTATAATGATTATATTTGTACTCTGAACGGTACACAAGTAGATGATTTAAATAAAACTGCACCTACTGTTACAGCAGATGCAGAGTTTGTCCATCATATTTACTTCTACCTAAAGAAGATTACCACAAATACCAATCCCGGAAAGGTTGCAAGCTTTGATACCGAGATTAGTAAGTCCACTACGAGCCTGCTTTGTTTTAAGAAGCGGGTTCTTTTTTTATATGAGCGTTTCATTATACTTACAAAGGTCGACATTCCTTTTAGTTCTACCAAATTGATTAAATTTTTTTATAACTTCGGCCCGTAAAGCTTATTAACAATGGGATTTTGGAGGTTTAGAAAAATGTTTCCGACAGTTATGATTTGTGCACTAGTTGTATAATTTATGTCGTGAAATTATTTTTAGTCAATGTTGATAAGTAAATCCTTTTTTTTAAAATTTTGCTTAAGCAAAAGTAAGTATGAACTTTTTTATATTTGCACTACTACAAATCCTAACGGATTATCTATAAGAGGTATATCCTCACTTCAGTAAGGCGAAAGCCAATCCATTAAGAGCAATGCTCCTTTATACGAAATTCAGCAAACAATTAAATTGAACTGCTAATACGCTGCTATACCAAATTCAAAGCAGTTGCTTCAATGTTTGCTTAAGCAAAATATTTCGAATAGCGCAAAGGCAAATGTTCAAAGAAATAAGAGTAGCAAAACAATTCTACAAGCTACACCCAGAACAACACACAAACCACATCGGATGCTTATTCTCAGTATTGGGATTAATATCATTCATTGCATCAATTGTATTCGAGATCATCTGTATTTGTCATAACACAATCATCATATAATGGCAGCAAAAAAAAATAATCAATGGTGGAAGCTAAGAGCAAAGCACGGAAGAGATAAGATATTTTCAAGTCCTGACATGCTTTGGAACGCTTGTACGGAATATTTTGAAGCCACCGATAACCGGAAGTGGATAAGAAAAGACTGGGTAGGTAAGAATGCTGAGGAAGTAGATAGAGAATCAATCACTCCGTACACATTAACGGGCCTTTTCATCTTTTTAGACATCGACCGAAGCACATGGGATAACTACAGAAGCGAGGCTGCTTACAAAGACTTTTTCCCAGTCACATCACGCGTGGAAGAAATCATCTACACTCAGAAGTTCGAAGGTGCGACAGTCGGCGCTTTCAATGCCAGTATCATCGCTCGTGATCTTGGACTGGCAGAGAAGACTGAAAACACAAATTCAAACGTCATTTTCGATACCAGCAATCTCTCGGAAGATGAGAAAGCTCAATTATTCGAATTATCACTAAAGCTAAAATAGATTGATTGATACCATCGCCATACAAGCAATTCAGAAAGAAAGAGCAACAGCATCTTTCTACGATTTCGTGCGCTTGTTTTGGGATACGATCATCAAGGAAAAGCCTGTTTATAATTGGCACATTAAATACTTATGCGATGAATTGCAGAAATTGGCTCCATACATCGTAGAACGCAAGCCAAAGCCGTATGATGTCATTATCAACATCCCGCCTGGAACATCGAAAACTACAATATGTACAATCATGTTTCCGGTTTGGTTATGGACACAAGATGCAACGCTGAGAATAATTACAAATTCGTATTCCAGCGACCTATCAACGGAGCATTCGGTAAAATCACGTGACATCCTCTTTAGTGACAAGTTCCGAAACCTGTTTCCTGATATTCGTTTACGTGCTGATAAGTCCGCAAAGCAGAATTATGACAACACGAAAGGCGGCGCGCGGTACACAACATCAACAGGTGGAACCATCACCGGTAAACATGCTCATATCATAATCACCGATGACCCATTAAATCCAAGTCAAGCCACATCTGAAGCGGACAGAAAAGCCGCAAACGAGCATACCAAAACATTATCATCTCGTAAGGTCGATAAAGAGAATACTCCGACAATTACGGTAATGCAGCGTCTTCACGAAAACGACGTGACCGGGTACCTGTTGACAAAGAAAAGCGAAAGCATAAAACATATTTGTTTGCCAGCTGAATTATCGAACGAGGTTAAACCTGCTGAGCTAAAGTTGAATTATGTCAATGATCTTCTGGACCCGATCAGAATGCCAGCGCGTGTGCTTGCAGAAGCTAAGATCGATTTAGGATCATACGGTTACGCAAATCAGTATGGTCAACTGTCTTCACCGCCAGAAGGTGGAATATTAAAAGTTGATTGGTTCGAGATCATCGACTGGAAACCAGAATACAGCAGCATCACATGGAACACCGCTATCGATTCGGCTTACACGGACAATGAAGCAAATGACGAATCCGGAATGCTTCAATTCGGGAAGCTGAATAATGAAATGATCATCCGGTATTCAGAAGGTGTTTACAAAGAGTTTCCTGAACTGGTTAAATACACGGTGTCTTTTTCACAACTCCACGGTTACAACTCGCAATCGATTGTATTTGTCGAGCCGAAAGCCAGCGGAAAGAGTTTGGTCCAGACGGTAAAACGTGATCCGAACTACAACATTAACATCAAAGAGGATGTGCCGCCTTTCAAAGACAAAGTAGCACGTGTAAATGATGTATCTCCAATCTGCGAATCAAAGCGGGTTAAGCTAATCCGTGGATCATGGAATGATAATTTCCTTTCTGAAGTTAAAACCTTTCCAAATGGACAGGATGGCCAGATCGATTGTTTGGTGATCGGAATTAATAACTCATTAAAAAAACGAACAGGATCATGGGGATCAAGTCGTACAGCATAGATCAGGTTTTCAGTAAGCGGCCAAAGGTGCTGCATTATAATTCGCTTTCACCGGAAGTTCGCGAACTGGTTGACTACACCGTCAAAGAAAGTTTGAAACCCAATCCGGTGTTACGGGTTACCGCAATGATCAGAACCAAAATGATCAAAGCGAAATCTGAAAGCTTTTGGAATCTTACGTGGAATGATCTGGTTCTGGTCCGTGAGGCTGTCAAAGAAAATGAAATGGCCGACGTGTTCAGGATCCTGTATGGCATCGATGAGAAGCAGTTTTTAAAATTGGACATGTTCAACGCATTCTCAGTTTACAAGTGGGTTACAAATAATCTCATGGAGATGGCCGAAATCGAAGTTCAGGAACTGGGAGGTGATGTCGATCCGGAAATGAAAGAAGCTGGCGCTGATCAGCTCATCGAGTTCGGATATATGGCGGCGGTCGATTCAATCGCAAACGGTGACATTTTGAAACACAAAGAAATATTGAGTAAGCCATACGCGGTCATTTTCCGCAAGATGTGCCTGGACAAATTAAATAACCAAATCAGAAAAACATATCAGGAAAATGTTAGTAGAAAAAATCAAAGAAATAACCGAGGTTGATTTAGGATGGGTTTTCAATTATGGCCGTGACTATGAGCAAAACCGCGGTGACTATCCAGATGATGGAGATCTGCCATTTGACCAACGTGCAAAATATGTTCTGCTGTTGTGGAAAGATAAAGATTTCACTTTAAACAATCAGAGCGGAATTCAGGGTTACAGCTTTGAAGGTGAAATTGTATTCGCGGTTCGTTCAAGATTTACCGATCCGAGTTACTCATACAAATACGAAACCCATATTAAGAATCTTGAAGGGTTATCTGAGATGTTGTTTAATGAGTTCAGCGATTGCGACGGATGGAACATCACTCGCTGGAAGGAATCGGAAGTTGAAAATCAGTATGACACGAACATGGACGGTTTGAAAATTAGATTTACGGCAACCTATGCAATCTGAGCGCGACATATACACCAAGTACATGGAGCAATTGCGGCTAAAGCTGATTGCAAAATATGAAGCGCTTGGATTGAAAGCTTCGGGAAGTTATGCCGATGAACTTCAGTATGAGATTTCAAATAACAAAATGGTGATGAGTGGCGCGTATCACAGCTGGTTCATGCAGAATGGCCGCGGAACCGGATTTGTTCCCGTTCAGGTTATAAAAGACTGGATCGATACGAAAGAAGGTTTGCCGTCTGAGTTCAGAGAGAAAAAGGAAACGATAGCGTACGCTATTGCAAACAAGATCGCAAAGGAAGGTATCAAAGTTCCGAACCAGCATAACCCAGGCAAAGTGATTTCGGAGGTTGTTGATGAGTTTCTGGCAAAGGACATATACGACATGATTAAAGAACTTGGAACGGTTTATTTGGGCCGAATAGAATCCGATGTTTTGAAAATATTTAAGGACTTAACACTAGCAGCATAATGATATCGAAATACAAAAAAAGGAAAAACACGATCTCACGCATACTTATCACTTTCTGGTTGGTATGGTTTGCTTTCAGTTTCATTATACAAATTACAAAATTCATCAAATGGCTATAATCTTCACAAAAGACATTGCTTCTGACCGATTGTTGATGGCTTACAATAATAACATTGTCCGATTCGGATCAGATAGTGAATTGATTCCGGCAACTGGTCAGATCATCGGTTTAGGGATCGATGCGCTGCTTTATCCGCACCCGAATAAAACCTTTTATTTCAACTTTCAGGAATATGTAACGTCATTGATCAATACAAAAAACTTTGTTGATGATCTCGATTATGATCTCATTGATGGTGATGTTAATTCATTCATTTATGATGTTGCAGACGGATGTTATCTGGAAGGTGACGTGACATTCAAAATAAACTTTACGGACGGCACCAGCGAAAGCATCACCAGATCAGTTCACTTTATTGCGGGAGTTGAGCAATTGGAAACGTACAAAAAAAATAGAATTGATCTGATCGAAAATAACATCGTAGTGTTATCTCCGGTTCAAACCAGAACAAACAATTCCACCTACTTAAAGTTCTGGGAGGGTTATCCGTTTGAATTTTCTTTTTACAACGGTCAATATCCAGATGCGGAACTGAAGCTTTTAAACAGGTCGAACGGTTTAGATCTGGACATAACATCAAAATCAAAAGTAAATTCCTTGTTTCTGACAGATGGCCGAATTGATGTTTCGATTGAAGATTTTCTGCCGTTGCTTATAGGGCATAATGATCTGGCGATTTCGGTAGATGATGTTGATCAGAACCTAAATCTGATCATCAATAAGATTGATTCAGAATGCGGTGTGTACGTCAAATTCTTGAACAAATACAGCAAATGGAATTATTGGTTATTCTCACCAGCAGAAGACCGTCAACGCACTTCTAAATATCTTACTGAGATATCGAACGACTTTAAAAACTTGGAAGATACTCAAGCATCAACAATCCAGTCGGGTAAAGTCGGAGATGAAAGCCTCAAGGTTATAGCAAAACGGTTAACACAAAACGACAAGTTGATTTTGGAAGGGATCATTGACAGTCCAAAAATATTATTATTCACCGGTGAAAGATTCTCGAAAGCCGATGCAAGCGATTGGATGGAGGTTCGATTAAAAACAACATCATTTGATACCAAGTTACCCAACACGAAAATATACTCACCGCTTTTTGAATTTGATTTCCCTGAAAGATACGCCATCACATTATGAGTTACATTCTTTACATAAACGGTAATTTGATGGACATGTCCCCGGATAGTCCAATTGCTTTAACGAGGCAGGTGAATGACCTTGCACGTCTCGATAATAGGCAATCAAATGTCACTAATACTTTCAGACTTCCAAAGACGGCCAACAATATCAGAAATTTAGGTAAGGTCACTTTGGTAGGCAATCAATCAAATTTGCCTTACGAAAAACTAACCGCTGATTTATTTGATTCTGATAGCGGAGCATGTTTAATTTATCAGGGTTGGGCCACTTTGAAAGAAGGATCCGATGATTATTTCTCGTTGTACGTTTACGACGGGGTTATCGATTTTTACCGAACCATTGAGAACCTAAATCTAACGCAAGTTGGAATTTCAGAATTGAATCATGTTAAAAATCTGGCTAACGTGGTTGCGAGTTTTTCAGACAATTTGAATTACAAATACATCATTGCTGATTACAACGGTAAAAACTATTATGACAGCGCATCGATAAATATCGACTATCAAATACCAAGCGCAAAAGTGAGTTTCTTTTGGAGCCGAATTTTTGATTTTGCAGGTTTCACATTTTCAGGTTCCATTTTCAATGATCCTAAATTTGTAAACCTTTGGATGACATTTCCTAAACCAGTTCCTACATCTGATCCGATTGTAACAGAAATCACAGATCAGATTTCCGGAGTTTCAACCAGGTATGATCAGTTTTTCGAAAATACGGTTTACACGCCGATATTATGCCCGATACCTTTTACAACTCCAGAAATAACGAATTCGACAATTGTAAATATTACAGGATCATATCGCCTTGTTTGCGATGGAGTTTTGACCGTGGCGGGTGTAGAGTATAGTGCAATTCATTGGCGCGTGACCAACGGCTCGGGAACCATCATTAAATCGAAAGGCGAAATCGATGCTAAGATTCACGAAAGCGTGATCATGTCAGCTGAAGCAACGGACCGGATTGTATTTTATGTTGTATCTCCAGATTCTGAGTTCCCGTATTTTTCAGTTGGGAATAATATTGGCGGCTCGATTCACACGACTTTGGATTTGGTTATCGGTTACGATGCAAACTTTGAAGATGCTTTAATCGATTTTTCTGCAAAGGAATTTGTAAACGAGATCGTGCAGCGATTCGCGCTGACTATGTTTAAAGACAAGTATTCAAATAACGTCGAGTTCCGCACAATGGAAGAGATCCTTCAAGACGAAAATATTATTGACTGGTCAGAGAAGTTTGTAAAGCGTGGACCGGAAAAATATATACTTGGGCAATATGCAAAACGGAATTTGCTGAAGTACAAATACAATGATGAAAACGACAATAGAAATGACGGGTACATCACAGTAAACAATGCAAACCTATCTGACGAAACAACAATAATATCTTCTAAAATTTACAGTCCTGAAAAGAGTTTACCATTTTTAGGAGCGGATAGAAATGTTTACAAATTTTGGAACAAAGAAATCGGAGATGACAATCTTGTAAAGTACAAAGAACTTTCCGGAAGGTTTTATTTTTTGAGATCAGAGGAATTGCAGGTCGGCTCAATTTCAATTGGTTCGGAAGCACTGAATACCGTTCAAAATATTTCATCATTGCCGGTATCGAATTTCTCAAGATTAAGTTTCAAAGAAATTGTATTGGATAATTACAGCTCGATTGAAAGCATACTTGACAAATCAAAAATGTCTGATAACGCATTGTTCTTTTTGAAGCCACGCGACATTGAATCTTTTACTTTCAAAAACCTGATTTATGTTGAGCAGCTTTCCAGCTACTATCTGGTTAACAAAATCAAAAGTTTCGTAAAGGGTAATATTACAAAGTGCGAGTTGATCGAAGTTGATTACAAAAAAACAATTGCACCGCCGCAAACCAATCCGGGAACTTACATCACAATTACAAATATTGTCACATCCGGATGCGATGTTACTATCACATTTGAAACTGATGCAGAATTGCCGCGCGGAATTGTTGTGAATGGAATACCAAATGCGTTTGGACAAATACCGCCGCCACAGTTAGGACCTGAAAGATACTTTAACGATACGGTTTTTCCTGATTCAAATACTATCACAGTAACTGTTGAATCAGGTGGATTCTGGCAATTCAATCTGGAGCTTCATAATGTTGATGCTGATTATGTCTATTCAAACACATGGCCATTTGCAAACGACGGCACGTGCATATTTGTTCCACCGCAACCGGAACTCACTTACATCAGAATAACGACGATACAGAAGCTTTCAGTTCAAGGCAACATGCGCACAATCAAAATATACTTTGAAACTGATCTTCAGTTACCGAGTTTCTTAAACCTGTTTGGAAGTGAATCGCAGTTTGCAGGATTTTTCAACGACAACGTATTTGTCGGAAGTGATTACTTCATTGTAAAAACATGCACGGATAACGCATTTGGCAATCAAATAAATTGGAGCATTACCCTATCGAAAGGGAATGTTAGTTCTAACACCGCAATCTCATCTTAAAATGGCAGACAAACAAAAAATATTAGAACTTGACATTGATGTTGAAAGTATCATCAGTAAGTCGGTGTACTTAAAATCCACGCTTGACCAACTTCGAGAAACACAGGATAAGTTGAAAAAATCAGGTGATACTTCCAGCGAAACATACGTTAAAAATGCTGCGACAATTGCGAAGGTTTCGGCTGAATACAATAAAAACCAGCAGCAATTAACCAACTTAACAAATGTGAGTGGTAAATATCTAACCGTTCAGGAAAAGATGACCATGGCAATTGATAAAGAGATTACGTCAATTGATGCAGCGCGCGCAAATAATACTGAATTGCTGAAAATCAGAAACGCTTTGAACCTGGCAACAGAGGACGGCGCTAAGGCGGCGGCGGCAATCAATCAAAAGCTTGATGAAAATAACAAGTTTATCAAAGAAAATGTTTCCCAATACGAGCAGCAGAAAATCGGAATAGGTGATTACGCATCTGGAATTCGCGAAGCCATTGGAGATACCGGATTATTCAGCGGTCAACTTGCTGACATGGGTAAAGCGCTTACGGCATTATCCGGTCCGTTCAAATTACTGAAGGATGATTTTACAGAAACGGGAGCGAGAATTAAAAATGCCGGAAAAGATACCGAAGGTATGGCAGCTTCTCAAAAAGCACTTACCATTGCCACCAACGTTGGAAGTGGTGCCATGAGAATATTCGCATTAGCATTAGCGGCAACCGGTATCGGATTGATTATTGCCGCTGTCGCATTGTTGATCGGTTACTTAAAAACGTTCACGCCGATTGTCGATATTGTTGAGCAAGCAATGGCAGGATTGGGCGCGGTCGTGAAGGTGGTTCAACAGGGAATTATGTCTTTCGTTTCCGGATTGAATGATCTCGGCGGGACGTTAAAAAAAATCGCTTCGTTTATGGCAGATCCTATCAGCGGATTTAGGGAGATGGGCAAAGCAATGGGCGAAGCGTATAATGCAGCCGCAAAACTTCAAAAAGCACAACAGGATTTGGAAGATGCTATGGAATCGCAGGAAATCCAATCTGCTAAAAACAGAGCGGAAATTAACCGTTTGAATATTCAGGCAAAGGATCGCACCAAATCGGAAGAAGAGCGGATCGCGTTACTTAAAACCGCGGCAAATATAGAAGAAGCAGACTTCCAGCAACGTAAGAAAAACAGCGATGAGCAAATGCGGATCGCACTCCAGCAGATTAAGAATGAAGCGAAACTCACCGAGGCTGAATTTGCGGAACTTCAAAAACGCGGCTTTGCATACAAAGAATATGTCGAAGGTAAAACCAACAATACCGATGAACTTTTCGATAAATTAAAAGAAGCAACGCTTGCGCAAACGGATATCGAAAATGAATTTTACACCAATCAGGAAAAAAACATCAACAAGCAAAACAAACTGATTGAGGATGCTGAAGCGGCAAAGGAAAAAGCTCGGGCCGCTGCTGAAGCCGCTGCTAAGAAAGCTGAAGAGGCTAGACAAAAGATTCTTGATGATTCTGCCAAAGCATCTAAAAGTCAACTTGATTTGTTCATCTCAGAGCAGGGAATCCGCGCAAAATCTTTACAGGATGAAGTATATTTTGCAAAGCAAATTAGAGATCAGAAATTAAAGATTGCTCAGGATGAATTCAACGCAACTAAAAAAACTGAAGCCGACAAATTAAAACTTCTGATTGACCAGAATAACGCAAAGGATGAGTTTAACAAAGCTCAAAGAGATGCTACAATTACGAACGCACAACGTGAAGTGGATGCATATATCAAAGCCAATAAAACCAAATTGGATGATGATAAGTTTACCACTGAACTAGCCTTGCAACAGGAGCAAAACAGACTTGATTTAATTGCTGAAAAGAATGCTCAGTTCCAAGCGTTACGTCGTGATCAGGGTGTGATCGATGAAATCGCTTATCAGGATGCCATCACGGCAATTCAGGAAGAAACCAGACTTAAAAAAGAAGAAGCTGCCAAAGAGCAAAAGATTGCAGATGATGAGCGTAAAGCCATCGACCTTGAGAATCAGGCGGCTATCGAAGATGCTTTGTTTCAGAATACTTTAGACATCCAGCTCCAAAGGCTTGAATTAAAAAAGCAAAACGAAATCAAGGCAAGCGATCAAACTGGCGCTTCCGTAAAGTTGATTAACGAAAAATATGCAGCTGCCGAAAAGACGTTGCGGAAAACAACTGAGGATGCTAAAATTGCAATGGTTGGCGATGCGATCGGAATGGCAAAAGGTTTATTCAAAGAAAATACGACGGCATATAAAGCCGCTGCCATTGCTGAGGCGAGTATTGCAACTTATCGAAATGCTACTTCTGCATACGCGGCCGCATTTAATCCGGTGCCGACCGTTGCATCTCCAGCATTGGGAGCCGTGTTTGCAGGTGTTGCAATCGCGACCGGACTAGCAAATATCGCGAAAATCGCTGGTGTAAAATTCCGTCGAGGTGGTCGATTAAAAGGACCAACACACGAAGAAGGTGGAATCAAAACTCCATTTGGTGAACTGGAAGGTGACGAAACTGTAATTAATGGAACCAGTTCCAAGATGTTCGCGCCTCTTTTATCGGCGATCAATGTAGCTGGAGGTGGAGTATCGTTTGCTAAAGGCGAAATTCAGTATCCGTCGAATGTAGCTAATCCTTTCAATGTGACAAACCAAGGTCCGTCTATCGATTATGATTTGTTGGCAGGTAAAATCGCACAAGCAAATTTAAGTTTGCCAGCTCCAGTCGTTTACACGGCCATTGAAGATATTAATTACGGTCAAAAAAATTACGCACAAGTTATGGAAGGAGCGAATTCATGAGTAAAGTAGATGATATCATTGACGGTTGGAAAAACTATTTGAAAGGATCTGACCAGGCAACGTTGAAAGTCGCAAAGGTACGCGCGGCAATTTGTTCTGATTGTCCATTGTCGAGATACGGATTACACGCGGGTGTATTACCTGATTTCTCGATCAGCGAAATAAAAGGTATGTATTGCGGCGATTGCGGTTGTCCGCTTTCCACGGCCGTAAGAAGTAAGAATTATAAATGTCCACAAAATAAATGGTAATATGCTTTACACAAAATTAAAACACAAAACAAAAATCTTAAAAGAATTGCAAACGCTTGGAGTTGTGGACCCGATCTGGTTACGTAACATGGAAATATTTGAAGAGTTCCACGCATGGCCGGAACTTTGCGTGATGTGCAGGTATGATCTTATTGCGCAAAAATTTGGATTGAAAGATTCGAGTAGTGTGCAAAAAATAATAGCTACTTTAAGTAAGTAGCTATCTATATCAATTTATTTATTTTCTTTTCAGCCTCGATATCCTCGGGGCTTTTTAGTTTTGGAACCGGAACTCCATGTCCATTTTCGGAAAGCCAGTCTTCATATTCATCGTACAGCTTATCATTATACATTTTCAATTTATGTTGCTCAATGTATGGATTACCATTTTGCTTTGCCTTTGTCTTTGGCCAGACTAATACATAACAAAGCCACGCCCAAAGAGCGCAAGCGATTAAACCTACAAATACAACAAGTGCGTATAGTGCTAGCATTCAGCAAATATAAACATTTTAGGAAAACTCATTCCTAACCGCACGGTTTATTTCACATTTATTTTTGACCAAAATAAATCCCTGATGACTTCAAAGTTTTTTAAAACAACTCCAGAATTTAAACAGCCTTCATTAAATGTTGATCGTGAAAACGGCATCATCAAAAATGTTGTTATCGTTCAGCAAGGAGCAAATAAAAACGGAAGTTATTTCAACTCTCAATTTTTAACTGATTTGGTAGCTGGCGGGAATGCTCAAACGCAAGGTGTAAAATCCCGTTTCGGACATCCAAATATGTGCAGCACTTCACTTGGAAGTTTCATTGGCAGGTATAAAAACTTTTCCGAAAAGGAAGGTAAAGTATATGCTGATCTTCATCTGGACCAACTCACCAAAAAAACACAAGTCGAGGGCAAGGGAATTTCAATGTGGGAATACATCATTGAAATGGCCGACAACAATCCGGACATGTTCGGTAACAGCATTCACATCAAAAGTGAAGAGTTCGAAGAAGATGTCGAAGGATCTAAAGTGATCTCTCACAAATTTGAGAGCCTTGTAGCTTCTGATCTGGTTGATTCACCAGCGGCAACCGACAGTCTTTTCGATGATAGCGATGACCTCGGTGTTGTTGTTACTCACTTTTTGGACAACAACCCGGACGTATTTGGAACGGTCCAAAAGAACCCTGCGATAATCGAAGACTTTTTCAGTCGATACGCAACCTACTTAAATAGTAAATCCTTAAGCAAATTTGATATGAAGTTTTTAGACAAGCTGAAAAAACAGTTCAGCACAGAAAACGTCTTTGATCTGGAAGTAACGACAGCAGCAGGTGACATTGTCACTGTTGTAACTGAGTCTGAAAAACCAAAGGTCGGAGATAAAGTTACGGACAAAGACGGCAAGCCTTACCCGAATGATGAAGGTAAAGATACCGGAACACTTGTTTTGGCAGATGGAAGTTCCATTACCACAAAAGACGGTGAGATCACTGAGGTAGGCGCGGTTCCAGAACCAGCCAAAGAAGGTGAAGAACCAACATTGACAGAAGTTATGCAAGGTGTTACCCTTTTGGGTACACAATTCAAAGCATTTCAAACCCAGTTCGCAACCGCGATCAAGGAAAACCAAGATGGGATTGAAATGGTTGCAAAAACTTTTGACAAAAGAATCAACGATATGGGTAAAACTATCACGTCAAAATACCAAGCGCCGCCAGCACCGGATGCATCAGGTAAAAAGAAAGATGCTGACAGCGCTTACGATGCCGATGCCGTTGCAGAAGCTCGCGAAAAAATCAAACAAAACGCAAAAAAATAAGCTATGGCATTAATTGCAAACTTTAAGAACCTAGCGACATCTGATCGGTTCATCACAGATTTAAAAGAGATCGTGAAAAATGATGTCTTCCAGCAAGATACTTCTGAGCTGTTTACAATTGTTCCTGGCATCAAAGGCGGGCAGCAAGTTGCAGCAATGAAAGGATTTGAATACGTAACCGTTGCATCCGCTGGATGTGGTGGAGCTGGTATTTCTCCACAATTTCCGGCATTTTCTCAAAAATGGAATCCGAGAATGGCTGAGGTAAAAATCCAATATTGCTACACTGATTTTGAAAACTCATTTGTACAATGGGGATTGAACAACGGTTACAAAAGAAAGGACCTTACCGGAACTGAGCTTGCGTTGTTCATTGAAGATCTTGTTACAAAAGCAATGAAAGCGGATTTACTACGTGTTGCTTTGATGGGTGACAAAGACATCGCAGCTCAAGACATCCTTGCAGATGAGGCAGGTAAAACAAAGTTCTATGACATCATCGATAAAGGTCTTTTGCCAACGCTGCAATATTTAAAAACTCTTCCTGAGTTCGAAAACAACTTTGTGGCATTAAGCAAAAATACTGGTGCAATGACGGATCAGTTGAATCTTACCGATACATACGCACTTGATTTGTATGAATCGCTTTTGGATGATGTATATGATTTCGACGGTGACACGCTTATGACATCAAACAGGTTGTATAAAAATTATACTAAATGGCTTACCCGCGCAAACGGATATGGTGTTCAGGGTAATATCGACATGACTCAAAAAGGTGTAACGGATCCTATCGTAGGTGGCGAGAAACTTACACCTGTTGTTCAGTATGATCGTTGGAGAAAAAACGACTTCGTTACTGGAAATCCTGCTCACATCCATTTACCTCACTTCGCATTGTTCACTCGAAAAGAGTACTTGCAACTTGGAGTTGATGATGCTGCATCGTTGGAAGATATCACAATGGAGTACATCGGAGGTTCCGAAGAAACATTCTGGATCAAAGCCAATTATCTAGTCGACTTCAAAATGGTAAATCCTTACCAGTTCAGAGCGGCAATCTAACTAAAACAATAATCAAAGGGAAATGTAACAGTTTCCCTTTTAAAACTTTATATCATGGCAGAAGATTGCGAAAGCAAAATGGCAGGTGGTTTTGTTCGTAAATGCGGATACAAACCAAAACAGGGTATCAAAAAGAAATGGTATGTGAACCATGATGATATCGATCAGGTTGCAACTCAAAAGGTAAACCGCGGAACCAAAGTAACGATTCTGGTTTTGAAAGCTGGAGCTAAATTATATCCAGCGGCCGGAAATGACAAGTCACATAAACTGAACCATGCATTAGCGGTAGGTGATTATGGAAACGGTTACATCCATACTGATGGATTTACGATGCTTTACCGTGGTGAATCCGAAAGAGAGCGAGTTCAAGAGCTTGTTGAAGGTGCGCGTGTAGCGACAATTTCGCAGAAAGTTGACACCGGCGTAAACGGCGAGCTTACTTTTGAAATTGCCGGATTGGAATCTGGGATGCTAATCACAGAAGACACCTGGAATAGCAATGAGAATAGCGGAACTACAACTGTTACCGTTGCAACCAAAGAAGGTGAAGAAGAATCTACAGCCGTGAAATTGTTTTAATGGTTGGCGGCGCAACTGCGACTGAAACATGGATTAATACAAACTCTTATGTTGAGCCAGTCGAAGAGGAAGAAGAATAATGACGATGAAATTTTAAAATTTATTCGGGATGCTGATATTTTAACCTTGATGAAAGGAAAAGACGAATCTAGCATCCCTTATTTAAGTCACGTATTTCGCCTTCACCTGAAATTATTCGGGCAAACATGTGAAGGTTGTCCAAACAAAATCCCCGGATACATCCATAGAATTAAAAATTATAAAAATTTAAAAATCATGTCAACAAAACCAGAACAAAATAAAGGCAAGTTCCAATTAGAGGGTGGCGTAATTATCCCAATTCGCGGAACTTCTGAAGTTATTTCAGAATACAATGTTACTGATGAAAAAGCACTTGAGCTTTTAATCGAAAACCCAAATCGAAAATCACTTTTTAAAGTGCTTCCTGAAAATGTTGATGAGCTGATTGAAAAAGGTTTGCCGGAAGTTTCAGATTTGGATGGTAAAAGTGACGTGGTGAAAATTGGAGATTACGATTTCTCAGTTGAAAAAGCAATTGAGCTTTTCGCAAAAGCGGAAATCAGCACAAAAGCCACAACCGTAGACGGCCTTAACAAAAAAGTCAAAGGATTGAAACCGGAAGAGCTAAACTCGTTGACAGATATCTGGAAAAAAGAGCTGGAATCAATCAACGTGAATGAAGATTCTGAAGGTAATGATTCTAACGAGCAAAACAATTCTGATTCCGAAACAAAAGAATAGTAAACAATGAAATCCAAACTTGTAGAGCCATACAAAGCCGAACATAAGGAAATCTATAATAAGCGGTTTGGGGTTATTTTCAACGGTGAAGATAACCTCAAACCGCTTATAATAGAAAACCTGATCGATGCCAGTCCAACGGCCTCGCAATGTGCTTGGATTTATGAAAGCTTTTTAGGCGGCGGCGGCTTTGAAATTGATTTGTCTAAAATTAATCTTTCAGGTAACTTTTGGGAAACTGTTACTCCGAACGATCTATTGTTTGATGTTTCTGAAAGTGCTTCAAGGCACCAGGCAGCTTATGTGGTTGTTGGCTATAATGCCAATTTTCAAAAAGACAGTTATCAGATTTTGCCTTATTCACTTTGTCGCGTTGGAAAAAAAGACAGCGCTGGTTACAGTGGGAAAATTTTAGTTTCTCCAAATGGTTGGGGTAAGTATTTGAAAAAAGAAGATGTCGATGTTTTTGATTCCTACAATCCGAGGCCAGAAGTAATACAAGCTCAAGTTGAAGCGGCCGGAGGCTGGGATAATTACAAAGGTCAGATTGCTTTTTTAAGACTTTCAAAAAAACATACCTACCCAAAAACATTGATCGAACGCGCTTACACATTCGCAGATGTGGAAAACAATTTAGGTTTGTATTACAATGCAACGGTCAAAAGATCATTCGAAGATATCACATACATCCGTCATAGAGCATTCCCAAACAAGACTGCTGAAAATGAATTTTACAGCAATGTAGAAAAGTTGAGCGGTTTGGAAAATGCCAGCTCCAAATTAATCATTGAGGATGATTGGGATGATCAAAATCAAAAGCCAGTAGGGAACTTCAAATTTGACACCATCAAAAATGATGTGAAGCCTGAAAAGTATGCTCACTTCGAATCCAGTTCATCAAACTATATCAGAAAAGCATTCAAAGATATTCCACCGCAAATGGTTGATTTCATTTCTGGAAAGTTGGGTAACACTTCTGGTGACGATCTATTGAAAGCGCAAGCTGTTTACAACTCCAGAATCGGACGTGACCAGGAAAAGCTGGAAATGTTTTTTGCTGAGATCTTCGACAATTACAAAGAAGATATAAATCCATCAGGTAGCTGGAAGATCAAACAATATTCTTTGCTTGATGATGGCACGGCTGAAGACGGAACTCAGCGAGATTCTGAAACTGATTTAGCAGCTAAAGAAATTAGAACAGCGCAAGCCACGTTACGCGGAAGCGTTGGAGGTGTAACTGCGATTTTAGCGATTCAAACATCAGTTGCTGCAAAAACCACAACGTACGATAGTGGAGTGGCAATGTTGGAAAACATATTCGGGTATTCGAATGAAATTGCAAAATCTATTTTGGGCCAACCGGAGATAACAAATAATCCACCAGCAATATGATACTTTTAATAACAAAATCGGTTGTTGCCACAAAACTGCAGACTGCCATCGGATATAGCGATGCGGATTTCAATAGCTATATTAATGAAGCTCAGGAATTCGATTTAAAGCCACTTGTTGAAGAGAACTTTTACTTTGACCTGTTGGCTAAAAAGGATCTGGAGCCTTGGAAAAAACTCATAGATGGCGGTTCGTATCAATATGATGAGCGGACATACAACTTTCAGGGCCTTGCAACGGTTATTTCTTATTTTGCTTATGCAAGATTTGTTATGAATTCAAATGCTGTCAGTTCATCTCATGGATTTGTCATAAAAACAACCCCTAATTCAATACCACTTCCGTTGGAGGAGCGCCGGAATTTCTCTTATAAAAGAAAAGAAGAAGCTAATGCAATGTTTGAGGATGTCAAAAAATTCATTGACAGAAATATTTCAGATTATCCAAGCTGGCACAACAATAACAGTTGTGAAAAGAAGCTTTACGGACCGTCAAAAACACGTGTGATACAGTAATGATTTACATTGTAAACGTCAATAGCCAAAAATTTACACTTAACGGCATTCCTTATTTTAAAAACTTCATGCCGCATGTCATAAACTCCAATTTGAGAGTGATAAATGCGTATGACAGTAAGTTGCAGCTGGCACCCTTTACGGACTATTCCGGATATACGGTCAATGGAATCGTTTATGAAAGCGTTCAGGACTTACAAAATGCATTATTGCCAATTTTGTACACCCGCGCGTCGTTAGGTGGCGGTACCGGAATTGGAACACAGGATAATATCCATCGATCATTATCATTTCGTTATTCTGGCGTTGCAACCAGAGAGAACTTCGCATTAACAATAAATCAATTGCCGCCGTTTTCTGTTGAAGAAACGGAAATATTGGTATTGAATGCCGTTCCGGAAATGATCGATTTGGGATTACCAAGTTATTATAAAATCTTTTTGCAGAACGTCGGAAAAGGATCCTACGGAATTGGCGGTACAACATTGCAAGCCTCAAACATCCTGATCATGGATGTGGCTCAAGTGTATCTGCAAATCATTATTGATGATCCTACAACTCAAATTATTGATTTACTCGAAATCGGAGATACTGAAGTTTCAGAATATGTAAATACCAACACACCTGTTGAAGTTCAAAACAGACTTTTAGGTTTGACAGTTTTTAGAGCAACCATATCTGGCGAAAGTGTATCCTGGCTTTTTTTAGGTGAAGGAAATATTTACGGTGAAGGTTCAGCACAAACCGTTTCAGGAAACTTTGAGCCGCTTGCAAGTTTGCCGACAAGTGGTAGCGGCGGTGTCGAAAATATAGATCAAACTTTAGCTAATGGATCAATCGCAAGGGACAAAAACATTACGTTCGTATCAGACCCTTTCGGAATTGGTTACGATCAATTCGTAAGCTATTTAGATAGTTCCGGCTTTGGCTTTGCTAATTACGGCGACATCGATTTAACGGCGGCCTCTAATGTTAATTATTCAGGTAATGGAGTTGACTTCAGAAGAACGATTTTAGACGATCAAGGCGTAACTCATATTTATTCTAAGATTATTGGATCGGGAAATTTGTTGAACGAGGGGTTTGCTTTTTTTCAATTACCGGATAAATCTACTGTAAGTCCTGAAGATACAGGAATTTACACATTAGCCACAACGGATGATATTGTTCCGTTCTCCGAATTTAATGAAAACATCAACGCGAACGGTCACACAATTGATAATCTCGCAAATGCATCATCAGCGCAACAGCCAGCAACATTAAACCAACTCGATGCAAAATCAGTTTCAGATCGTGCCTATGCTGACAATCTCGTTACAGGAAACCTCATTTTGCGTGGAAATTATGATTTGGTTGGGCTAGGTGTTTATCCGTCAACGGGTGGCACTGGTGCCAGCGGCGTTATTCGGATGGGTAATGCTTGGAAAGTTTCGGTGGCTGGTTCATTCGGCGGCAAACTTTACGATGTTGGAGATATTTTCTATGCATTGGTCAACGCGCCAGCGCAGGATCCTGCGAAATGGGATGCGTTGGATCACAACACACAACAAGCAACGGAACTCGTTCGCGGTAATTCCAGGATCGCGGCAACTTCTGAAGCCGAAGATGAGAATACTAGTGAAGATACAAAATTCCTTACGCCTAAAAAAGGCTGGTCGATGTTGGCTCGTTTCAGAACTATTTTGAACGGTGTTTTTGCTACTATAAATAACGCGTCATTTACTGGAACTTTTACTCTACCAAACGGAGCTCTTTCTATAACGGGTGGTTCTGGAAATAATTACATACGCGGAAATGGAGTTGCTGCAAATTTTGATTCTCAAGTTCGAAGCGTGCCATTAACTGGTGTAACAATAAGTGATACACCCATAACAGCAGCCTCAGACGTTAGGCAATCATTAGGACAAGCGCAAGGCCAAATTAACACACTCTTAACTGGCTCGCCTTTTTTTGCCATAAATACCACAACAGTCGGCTTAACAAAATCCCAACTGAATACTGCTTACCCAACTGTAAATCCTGGCTACAGGGTAATTTGCGGCAGCATCACCATGGGTGGAGCGATCTATACAAAAGTTTCAGGTACTGGCGCGGCTGGAGTTTGGGTTATGGGTTCAACGCCTGTAGTAATGTAATGTATATCATGAGAAATATAAAAGATCTGGGAATGTTTATTCTCGACAACATGTATCAAATCAAAACAGCAAGTTGGTATTCATCAATTGGAGGTTGTTTGATATTCATCAAATCACCAAATAAAGTAGATGTGTGGATTCAAACGAATATCGATTACATCACTATCGCTATAATGTTTGTTGCAGTCGCTCATGTTCTCGGGAGCGTGGTCCACTGGCTCTATAAAGGTGACTTTGACTGGAAAAAAAACATCATCGGCTTTACCATAATGCTAACGATGGTTGTGGTAGTGGGTTTTGTAATGGAAAGCCTTGCACATCTCACCAAAGAAGAAAACTTAATCTACATGTATATTAAAATGACCGGTCGATTGATCGTGTGCATTTATCCGGCCCGAAGCATTTTAAGAAATGTGAAGATAATTACCAATGGCGCATTTCCCCCAGATGCGCTGATTGGGAAATTTGACAAATTCAATCAAAATTTAGACGTAAACGAATTTAAAAACAAAGATCAATGATCAAAGTAGTATTCCCTTCAGCAGGTCATAACATCAATGACCCCGGTGCAGTTTACAACGGCCGAAAAGAAAGTCAGGAAATGATGTGTTTGCGCACATTGGTAGTTGACAATATGAACAAATTAGGACATGAAAACGTCCCTGATATGGATTCTGAAACAGCATCTCAACATCAATCCAGAATTAAAACAGGTAACGGATCAGTCGTTTGCGAATTTCATTTAAATGCATCAGCGAATTTGACAGCATCCGGAACTGAGGCGATTGTATCAAATGATGCAAATGCTTTAAGTAAGGCGATGGCAAAAGAGTTGACAGACGTTACAGCTAAAATCATGGGTATAAAAAACCGCGGCGTAAAACCTGAAAGCGAAACGGCCCGCGGTCGCATCGGAATTGTTCATAAAGCCGGAACAACTGTTTTGCTGGAAGTTTGTTTTCTGTCAAACAGAACTGACATGGCAGCATTCGACAAATTTAAAGTGAGTTTAGCCAAGGCATACTCTGACATTTTAATTAAGTACGATAACAAAATCTAAACATGAAAAATTTAACCATTATTTTACTTCTTGCCGTGTTGTTTTTTGGATGTAGAACAAAAACAAAGCAGACATCTGAATCGGAAAAAATCAACATCGAAAAAGGTTTCGAAAAACAAAACGATAGCATTGAATTGTCGGAGAAAAAAATACAGGAGACTTCATCACAGACCATTGACCGTGTCAATGAAATGAATAAAACCGATGAAACGGAAACGAACTCCAAAACAACAGTCGATTATGATGGTGATCACCCAGATGCTAAACCTTTAGAGATTGTAACACCGTCAGGTACCACAAAGATATCTGGGACCGGAAAAGTTAAGGTTGAATCTCAAACCAATTCCAGACAAAGCATTTCCGAACGTAATGAAGAGATAGCAAAGTTGGCGCAATCTAAAATAAATGAAGCAAATTTCAAAACTGAAATTAAGAGTTTGACCAGGCAATTGGAAAATAGCCAATGGGAAACCATCAAACAAAAGGAAAAGACGGTGAAGGTTTCTAAAAACATATTCTGGTTATGGTTTGCATTGATTGTTTCGATTGTTTTAAATTTTCTATTAGCATATTTCTGGATTAGAAAATAGTAGCATGGCCATCGATAAACGAGTTTGGTTTTATCTTAAATACAAAACGCAATCACAGATACTGTATGTCATAAACGAGGATTGCGAAGTGTTCGAAAAACTTCCAGAAATCGGATTCACAGCAGATAAACCGAAAAAAATAAAACGCATCAGAAAATTACTTCCTGATGCGAATCATTGGAACATAGATTTGCTCCATAAATAAAGCTTCGTTCTGACACGATCCCAAAAATATGATGCTCCGGCTGAATCGATATATGTTTTGGGACGTGTTTTTTTTAAAATTGTGGAGACTTATCCATGATCTGTTGCCTGTAAACTTCTTTTACAACTTTTGCGTATTTTTCAGTCATCAACTTTGAAGTATGGCCGTATAATTCTCGCAAGCTGTCAAGTTCCAAACCAGCTAAGATTTTCCGGTCGGCTCCCAAATGTTTCATCGCATACATGTTCATGGGAATTTCTAAACCTTTCTTTACAATTCGCTCCCAGCGCTTGGTCGCAGTATCTCGTTTGATCCGTGTTGGTGCGGGTAAAAAATCCCGATGTTTTCCAACGTTACCTTTGCCCGGTTCTCTGAAACTTCCAAACAAATAAAAGGTTTTCGGCAAATGCTCAAAATCCATACCTTCAAAATCGGCGGCTAAGTGCTGATTGATCGGAACAATTCTCTTTTTCTTTGTTTTTGTGATCTCAGCTGGTAAGGTAATTTCTGATTTCGTCAAATTGATCATCGAAAGTTGGATATTTACAAGCTCTTCTGGCCGGATTCCAGTGTGAAAAATTGTGATTATGAAATTGTAAAAATACGGATGATTCAACTGCAGTTCTTTTTTGATTTTTTCGATATCATCGAACGAGGCCGGAACATTCGCATCGCTCTCAGCAACCTCTAAATTTTTGATAGTATGTGCGGGATTAACAGAAATGATATCCCACTGAATTAACTCGCTTAAAATAGCCTTCAAATGATTCAAATGTTTGTTGTAAGCGTTATTTGACCACTGACGTTGCTCTTTTGCTTTTTCCATAATCAGTTTAATGTGCACCCGCTTTGTATCGACAATAGTAAGGTGTTCAATTCCGATTGATTTGATGGCAGCTTTTATGAATTTGACAGTTCCGTTGTATCCGGAAATTGTTTTCGGGCCAATGTTCGGTCTTTTCTTTTCCATTGCAAAGTCAAGACATTCAAATAATGTCAGATCACTTTGAGTTGCGGTAATTTCTGGAACAAGCGGATTCCATCCAGTTTTAAGTTTTGAATATAAAGCCGCGGCCAAAGCATTAGCTTCGGATAATCGCTCCTTTAAATCTTTGTAGTAATTAATTCCTTTTTTATAACGCTGCAATTTGCCGTTATACCTGAACCAGACAAGCCAGTCTTTGGAAGGATCCTCTGGAATGAGAACCTTCGGTTTTGTGAAATTTGGTTTCATTTTAATTTGTTTAGAAATTAAAATGTTTGCGGGAACATTCAAACCAACTCAGAATAGATTTGTTCCTATTCTGTTCACTTTTATTTTAAAAAAAATGGGAAGCCTTGTTTTAAAAGGACTTCCCAATTTAGCGGAGAAAGAGGGATTTGTCCTGTGTCAAAATGTCCAATAAAATCAATACTTCGCAAAGCATCTTATTTAAGTGACTCCTCGACTGACTCCTTTATGATTGAAATTCTACTTATTCTAAAATCAATGTACTCAAAGATAATGAATTATGATTGAAATTGAAAGCAAACCTGATTAAAATTTGGACGGGTTCAGATAGAATTTAATAGCGTTGAAAAGATGCATTCTTTTCAATTTTGTTGTGACCATTATCCGAAAATAAGTACCTCAACTTGACCAATATTTAATCCTGTATAATTGCAGAATTCTTGAATGGTTATAAACCTGATTTCCTTATTAAGGTTTGTCCCGATCACATGCAACAATCTAAGACTTTGGCGGTAGCTTAAACCTGTAACGAGTTCTACGTCGTTTGTGGTAATGCAAATACGCCTTCCCATAGCTTTCATACTCTAACCATACCTTTGACTAGGCTTTGAGTAATCTCAAAGTGCTAGTATCTATTTCTAAGAACCGGTTAAAAGTAATAAAAATTTTCAATCAAAACTTTATTGTTAGGATTGCCAAAGAATTCTTGTAGAGCCTGAGTTACTTCACGTAGTTTGGCGAAACGCATTTAGACCAGTATTCTACAATGACTCTTATCGTGTCTTTCAGTTCATTGTAGTCGGTGGGTTTTACGAAAAAACCTTGAATTGATTTTGAGTAAGCATCGATTACACGTGATTGTTCGGCACTTGTGGTGAAGAATAAATAGGGTATTGACTTGATTCGCAAGTCTTCGTTTTCATGAACTTTGTCCCTTAACTCCATGCCATTAAGGCGCGGCATGTTGATGTCGGAAAATATGATGAACGGCTCTACAGACGTTTCAGTCAAATAGCTCAATGCTTTTTCTCCATCTGCGAAAAACACAATTTCATTCTTGTAATTAAGTGATGTAAATACATCGTTTAATAGATCTTGATCGTCCAGATCATCTTCAATAATAATTATCGGTCCGCCTTTATTCATTTTTTAAATTTTTGCGAAGGTAGACGATTATGCAATGAATAAACTATTCTTACGAAAACTTTATGTTCATTTTAAAGCGTTGATTTCGTGACAATTTTGTTGATTGATGACAATTTTGTCGATGTGGTACGTTTGGTACTGATGCCGTTTTTTTATGACCAATATTTTTTGAAGTTTTGTTTCGGAATCAGTCGAAGTTATGTTGCAACGATAATCGAAATGAGGATTGAGAATGAAAATGAGTATTAATCGTAAAATGTAGAAATTATGGCCAGACAGATGGGCTTGATTAAGCTGAAGGGTACCATAGGCGGTATGACCTTCTATAAGACCTCAACTGACGGACACCTTGTCCGGGAAAAGGGAGGCATTGACAAAAACAGGATCCTGAGCGATCCGGCATTCCAGAGAACACGTGAGAACGGTTCTGAATTTGGGCGGGCCGGAAAGGCAGGCAAAATCCTGCGCACGACTTTGAGAGCGTTACTTTTGAATTCTGCTGACGGCAGAATGACCAGCCGCCTGCATAAGGCGATGGTGAAAGTGATCCAGGCGGATGTGACCAACGAGCGTGGTTTGCGTAACGTGATTGACGGCGAGGCGGAGCTTTTGCTTGGCTTTGAGTTCAATATCAAAGGGAAACTCGGTACTACTTTGTATGCGCCTTATGTGGCTGCGATCGACAGGGTAACCGGTGAAATCACTGTTGACATTGCTCCGTTTATCCCGACGAATATGATCACGGCACCTTCGGGAACCACACATTACAAAATTATCTCCGGCGGTGCCGAGATTGATTTTGAAAATGAGATTTTCACTGTGGCTACTTCTGAGACTGCAATCCTGCCTTGGGACGCGACTTTGACTGTTGCGGTGGCTCAAACCAACCAGGTTACGGCTGCGAGTACCAAGCCATTGTTTTTGGCATTGGGGATTGAGTTTTTCCAGGAAGTGAACGGCTCGATGTATTCGCTTAAAAACGGTGCGTTTAACCCTTTGTCACTTGTAAAAGTAAGCGGCCTGTAACATGGAGCTTGTCCTGAAAAGGAATTATTTCCCGGACGGAACTAACGGAACACTCGAATGCGCAGGCAAGGTCATTTGTCATACAATTGAACTGCCGTGGAAAAATAATGAGAGAAGGGTTTCCTGTGTTCCTGAAGGGAAATATTTTTTACGGAAACGGTATACGAAAAAGTACCAATTGCATATTGAAATTTTAAACGTGAAAGGCCGAAGCGGCATTTTATTTCATCCGGCGAACAATGCGCTGACGGAATTGAATGGCTGCATTGCTCCGGTAACAAAGATTTCAGGTGCGGGTTTGGGACTTATGTCGCGGAAGGCTTGTGCGGCTTTGAAAACTTTGGTTTATGAAGCTTTGGCACAAAATGAAAAAGTAGTTTTAACTATCCAATCTTAAATTTATCGTTATGAATATTATCAACAGGGCACAAGCGCCAACACCAAAATTTTTTAAAGTACTGCGGACCATCGGAATTGTGATGCTTGCCGTTAGCGGCAGCGTACTTACTGCACCAGTTGCATTGCCTGCGGCTGTAATTAGTGTAGCCGGATATGTTGCAGTTGCCGGAGGCGTTTTATCGGCAGTAAGCCAGGTTACTGTGGAAGATGCTACAAAATCGTTCCAGGAAACTGAAAATAATGCGCGCGATGGAAACTAACATTTCCCTGAAAGCGGGAACCGCTGCCGGAACACTGTTAAGCATTTTGCCGAATTTGCATTCGGAGGATTTTGCCAAGACAATTATTTTAGCTTTCCTTGGAGCAGTAGTGAGTTTTACCGCTACTTTGCTTTTAAAGTTACTTTCGAAAGTTAAAAAGAAATAATCCGTTTTGATTGGTAACCTTTTCCGGATTATGAAAAAGAAGCCTGTTTCATTTTGAGCAGGCTTCTTATTTTATATAAGGCTGTTGATGGCAGTCAATTTTTAGTAAGATTACTCACCATCGTTCCGAGCGTTTCCTTGGAAATTAAACTTTCATTGTAAAACTAAACGTCCAATTCACCGAAAACCAGCAAATTTTTATAGCGACGGTTCTAAGCAGTTATGATTTAAAGGTTTCTTTAATTATAACACTTAATTCTATAAAAATTGTCTCATTGTCTTTTAACTTTTCCGCTCTGAATGTATGAAATGAATTTGATTTTTGAACTACACTATTTTTCTCATCGTAGTCGAAGTATAAAGTACTCAATTTCTGATTAACGTTCTCGATATTATTAAAAATTCTTTGGAATAGGTTATGCTCTTTTTGATCGAAATAAATTTGCAATTCAAGAATATTACTTTTTAAAGAATTTATGTGTGGCTGAATAATTTTATCAATTTCTATTGCACTTAAATTATTTTGAAAAATGTTTAATGTTGAAATGTTTTTCCACATTTGTTGCGCATCGCTATAGTTTAAATAAAACTTATTTACAGCGTCTAATCGTTTTTGTTGGAACAAAGTATGATTGATTTCATTTTTTTTAGAAATGCTATCAAATAGCCTTTTGATAAAATATCCCAAGCCTAATAGTATAATTGTAAATTGACTCCAGTAGATTGTAAATAGTTCCTTGATTGTGATCATGTCATTTATAATTGCTTACAACGTTTTGCCTGTAACTGTCAGTCGCGGATCGGAGCGAAGTGAGTTTTCTCTGCTAAGATATACTTTCTTCGTGAAGACAAACCTTCAATTTACCGAAAACCAGCGTAATTCTCTTACCGACTGTTATATGACGTGCTTATTCCAAATGAGCATTGCATCTTGAAAATCAGTATCGTCAAACTTTATAAGTTCAGACAAATAAATAAAGATGTCATCTTTTAGATATGTATTTTGATAAACTAAATCAGAGAATTTAGTTGCGAAAATTCCATTGTCTTCTAAGATTTGGTAAAAATCAATTATAGAATTAAAAAGGTTTCTCCCATCCAAATTAATATTTTTGTTTTTTAGATTTGGCATATTTTCAATGTGAGTTGCCAAGTTTAAAACAATATTCATCAATCTTAGAAAGGGATGCGGATGCGAGTGTTCTTTGAAGTAAATTTTCGTGTTGTCTGAAAAGTTTATAATATAGTTTAAAAGACAAGCTCCCAATATCCTAATCGTATCATTCGCAATTTCAAGAGTTACTTCATCTCCAAAAGTCTTATCTATATATTGTTGCAAATGTGTTGCAATCGCTATCGATGAATAAGTGTCTGCATTAATTTCTAACTTATGCTTGAGTAAATCAAATCCTGCATTTGCTGTTCGTTCTTGTAATTCTGATTCATTATTTGTTTTCGTAAACTGAAATAAATGAGCTAGTTCATGATAATATGTGAAATTCGTCACAAGTTGAAATGCCAAGATGCCAATTGGATTATCAAATTTCTGAATATAGTCGGGGAAATTTGCACTGACAAATTCATTCAGTCTTGTGTTTTCAAAGTAATTAGTGATACAACTTTGCATTAATCCAATATTCACAAGAATAACAAACTGCCCATTTCTCAATCCTGCCTTCGCGTTAATACTATAAGAATTTGTAAATAGAAAAATATTAGGAAAAATGTTTTCTCTAGCAGAGTTAATTTCTAAGTTTTCTCTGCAAAAGTTGTATAACCCTTCGTAAAGGTCATCATTCGGCATTCCTCTAAAGTCGAAAATTTCCGCATTGCTTAAAATTTTATGTTCTATCGAATTGCTTATTTCTAGATCGTATTTCATATGATATAATTTATGTATAAGCGAAGACAATATCTCTTACACGCCGAATATACGTATCTATTAGCAACAAATTTTCTGCAAACGACTATAATCATTTATCTGCACTCAAAGAAATAAAAAAGACCGCAAAACGGTCTTAAAAATAGGTAAACTATATTAATATTGTTTGGTTAAATTTTTCTGTTTTTTTCGGCTTCTAGTAGTCTCTCGTAAAGCTTTTTATTTTCATCGTATGCTTCAATCAATTTATCTAATGGATTAAATGTGCATTGATTTGGGCCGAATGTGCCAAAATTACCTTGACTGTCATTAAAGGTGTTGAAGTAGTTAATTACATTTTCTTCAGTGAAATTCCTAATAGCATCAACACTAACTCCAAGTGCCTTAGCCACCTCTTTTAATTTATCTTCATCTATTGTCTCACTATTTTCCATCATAGAAATTGCCTGTTGATTTGTGCCCAGCGCTACCGCCAAAGCTTCCTGTTTCATGTCTTTTAATTCGCGGATGCGACTGATTTTTCGGCCTATATGGTTTTTGGATGGAGTGTTCATAATTCAAAAGTATTAATTGTGATTGAAACGCAGTAAATGTAAAAAACATAAATGAAAATGTAGGATACAGGGAAAAATGATTCGGTACATGAACCGGTCTTTTTTACTTGCAGCCTTTAACAAAAATACAATTTTTCAAATACGTTTTACTTTAAATTTCAAAATTATGGACCACAATTTATTAATTACCAAAGATCATCCGCATCAGGCCGAACTTGAAAAGGCGGTTGAAGTTGTTTTAAGTTTTATTGACGCAGATGCCGTTTACTTTTCCAGGCATCTTGAAGAAGGTTCGAACCTCGGAATTCTCCTTGTTATCCTGGCTGATGACAGCCCTTATCCCTGGTATGATATTTACGAATACTCTTGGAAGATACTGGAAACTTTCCCGCAGTTTTCGTTCCGTATTTTTGACAAAGGCTGGATAAAAGAAGATGTTAACGATGGCAACCCATTTTTTCTGATGCATTGCACTTCTGAATCAATTGTGTATACTGCGACCGACGATCCCGTGGCGCATCTACCGGTTTTCAAACAGAAGCCCTTCCTGCGTAGTGCTGAAAAACATTTTAAGTCTGAGATGAACGGCATACATAAACTGCGCCTTCAGGCATATCATTATCGCCGCGCGAATAGCTATGTTCATGCTGCCTATACCATTCATCAGGTAATCAGACACTTATATCAAGCCGCCGCATGGTTCTTAGCCGGAGAATATTCCGTCAGTAAAGACCTGGAAGAACAGCAAAAGCATATCGTTATGTATGCACCAATACTAGGCATGCTTTTTAATCCCGAAATTGACGATGAAGCCGCGCTCGAGGTAGAACTCAACGAAGCCTGTGAATCGGTGCAGCAGAACCTTGAGCCTGAACCGCTCGATCTTGAGCTCGTCAATGCTGCAACGGAAAAAATGGTCCTTGCTGAAAAAGAACTCGAGCGGCTTTTCGCATTGGCGATCGGTCGTTGCAAATTAGAATTTTCAAATAAAAAAACACAACTAAGACTGCTCAATCAGCAATTGAAAACAGCTGCGGTTTCCAATAGCAGTCCAGTTATTATGGATGACGTTGGTGCAACTAACGCACACAAAATGTCTGAAGACGTGCAAAATATTTGTAAAATTATTACTGACTATATCCCGACAGACGCCATTTATTGTTTTGGAAAAAAGAAAATTGAGCATAGCGAAGATCTTGTGATCGGGCTTTCAAAAGATAAAGTCCGGCAGACTCATTTGTATCTTTTAGTGCTTGTTAAATCGACAAGAGCCAATGCGTCGGCTGACCTCAGTGCCATTATTAACACGAAAACGGATTCACGATTTAAGGCAACATTATTGGTTCATAAAACAGCATCGTTGAAGCGGGCGGTTGGAGACCAACAATATTTTTTCTCAAAGGTTATTCTTGACGGTGAATTGGTATATCAGGCTGATGGCTATAAGTGTCCGTTAAAAAACGAAAAACTTCCGCAACGCGACCCTTCGTTTGCTGAGCAATTTATGGTGGAGCGCGGCGCGATCGCCAATATTTTCCTGGAAGCGCATGCCGAAAGAGCATCTTGTACGCTGTCGACCGTTGACCAGGTCATGTTAAACCTTGTTGTCGAGCATACCTGCCTAGGTTTGATTCGTGTGTTTCTCGGTTACACTCCAAATTATTTTTCATTGAATTATTTATTAAATCTCTGCGGGTTTTTTACTTCGCTGCCTGAACAATTTTTCCCGAGAATCAGCGATGAGGATGAACGTTTGTTTGAAATGGTGAACGCGCACCCAAGCTCAATGCGATTCCATTATGAATGGGAAGTTAATTATACTGATATGGATTTCCTGTCGAGCAGATGCAGCGAGTTTGCGAGAATTGCGCAAGAACTGACTGATATGGAATTGGAGCGGCTGAAAAGTGAAAATACGCAAACTGTAAATGACTGAATGATGAAAAACTTCAAAACTATTGATGAACTAAAGGCGTTCGTGCCAAGGTATTTCCATAAACTTGAACCTGTAAAGAATAAAACAATTTTTACTTGTAAAGTCAGGGTTTATAATTATTTCGATATGGTTAGTGTCGCCGCCAATCTTCTTAAGCTTTGTGCGCTTGCAACGCACGATGATGGACAAGAAGTTTCTGAATTGGTGCATAATAACAGCATAGACGTTAACCGCATCATTGAACTTGCACTGCAGTTTATGCCTTATGACCAGGCGGAATTGGCGGATGAAATTTATTCGATGTTAGAAAGGGATTCTACTGAACAGAAGTAGCTTGGTTGTAGGCTTCCACAGCTATAGTTTCTTTGTTCTAAAATTTTTCAAAAGAAAAAAAGAAAAAAAAGAAAGTCGTTTTTTGAATCGGGAATTTCAAATAAGCCAGGTTTTTAAAATCAAATACTACCCGCAGGGTGGAGATTTTATTTTAAACCCGCAGGGCTTGAACCTGGCGTTTTGAAATGACCGGTTATCTTCCCTTTCTTTTATTTGTTTTTTGTAAGGATTCGGTTCTTCCGGTTACCGCGATGTTTCTGGGGCAATCTAACACCCCCGAGCACCGCAGAAAAATAAATGTAGCTTGCGGAATTTATTTTTTGAGGAGCGACGTGGCGGTGTTGCGGCAATTGACCCGCCACCGCAGGACGGGAACGCAACGCAGCTTGCGGAGTGGAGAGCAGTACTGCGAGCGTGAAACGGCAGGGAAAAAATTAAGGCCTGGCCACGCTGGCCTTACCTTGATTTAGGGCAAAGCGCAGCGGAGCCACCCTGATGGCGCGGGCAAGGCGGCGACCGCCAAATTAACAAGCGGCGGCAGACACAAACACGGCAACTGTAGCTTGCGGAAGTTGTGGTGTTGTGGATGCATTCGCCGCGACGAACGACGCACTGAGCCGTGTGAAGACCACGACGAAAAAAGGCAAATGGAAAGTGCTTGTTTTTAAAGCTTTTTGTATTTGCCTTTTTGAGTGTACTGCGGAACGGAAGGAGGCACGACTGACTGAAGCAGCGTGGCGGAACTAAGGGGAAGAAGGAGAGAGACCGATTGATTGCCCGTGTTGAAATTAAAATAACTTTTCCTAATTTAACCGGTGATCAGAAAAAGAATCAAGTATTCAAATGGTCTTTTAAATTTTGAATTCCTTCTATAGCTTGTTTAAGTTCTGCCCGATGTAATGGATTTTCGCTATGGTGAGAAGCAGAATTTAGAACGCGATCCAAAATCTCTTTAGCATCTTTAACTAACAATTCTTTTCTGTTTTTATTTTCATTGAACTCAATTAAAAAATCAAACATCCTTACTTTCAATTTATCGAGTTTATCTTTTTCTGCATCACTTAACTCGACATCAGTGGAGTAATTAGTTTTAATTTTTTCGAGTTTTACTATTTCTAAATCTGATAGAAATGTTTGTTTGAAACTTTGAAGTCTCTGGCTAACAATCATGTTAAAAGCTTTATCCAATTTATTTCCCAAAGACTCAAATTCAGTGTTTAATTTTTTCATACCTGGATCTAAGTATTCGGCAAGAATTGCTTCAGCTTCTTTCCTAAGTTCATTACCACTATTTTCAAATTCTTCGTCGCTAAAATATTTTATTGCTTTTTGTAATGGAGTTAGATCTTCCTTAACTTTTGGAGAGGAACTATCTCGCTCATCTTTTGTGAAGTTGTAATAAACCCAATCTTCTTCATTGGTATTTCGTCGAATTAGATTAAAAAAACCTTTGTCGTGAGTCAATATAAATTTTTGAAAGCCATCAAAGAAGCGCAAATTTTCTTTTTCCTCTTTATTTAAAATTAGTCGCACCACATCCATTCTATTAGAAAGGTCTAAACTAATAAGCATATCATCAAGAACTAAGATTTTAAATTTAGCAGCACTCAATGGTCGTGTTCTTAAAGCTCCGATTCTAACTCCAATTGCAATTCTAGTTAACTGCGCTTCATTCAGAAAAGATTGAACCCTTTCAATTTTCTTCCAATTTGGAGTTGGAATAGCTTCATAAATTTCTACAGACAATTTTATGTGAAGCCTGTCCCATCTATGTCCTTCTCGATTTTCACCCCATAAATTATGACGAACATTATCAAATCTGAATCTATTTTCGAAACTTAAATTAACTCTTACAACATCCTTACCTTCAAAAAAATGCTCTTTAATAAATTCATTCGCATTTACGGTTATTTCATCTAGCAATTGTTGAATCTTCAAATTTAATGAATCCAGTTCAAAAATATATCTGTCTTTACGACCCTTGCTAGCAACATTCCCTTTTGGACTTCTAGGAACGTCCAGTGTCTTTTCCTTAATTATATCATCTAGCCAATTCTTTGCACCTTCGGTCAAAAAAGGAAAAATATCGCGTTCAAAAACGGGCCAAAGGTTAACTTCTTGTTTATGTGATGCACGGTAAAAGTTATGCAGCAATTTATAATTTATAAAATCGCTGGCTAAATTTAGTTCTTGTATTAAAGGTTCTGCAATAGTATTTGTGTTTATCATATCATGAGATATAGTAAATACATCTTCTTTGCCGTTCTCCGAATCAATTGATGTCAATTTTATAAATGCATCGGTATCCACATCCATAAAAACATTTCGAAGAGTTTGATGGGTTGCTTTGTCAGAATCAAGGTATTTTTTGAAATATTTTTGTATATCTACATCTTCTTTAATGCTGCTTTGCAAAATTGTATATAACGCCCAAAAGAAGGAAGACTTACCTGAGCCGTTATTTCCGTAAACTAATACATTTTTACCGTCAATTTTAAATGACTGTTCGCCTTGAAATGCCTTAAAATTTTGAATTTTTATTTCTTTGATTCTTTTCATTTATTCTCAAGAATTAATTTTAGAATCTCTGGACTTCTAACGGCAAACAGTTTAATTCTGTTTCTCATTTTATTGTCAGGGTTTGACCATGATTTATAAAGTGTCTCAATAACTGAAATTATTTTTTGATCATCCAATTCATTTAGATTAAGGTTTTCTAAAACGTTAGATATATCAAAAGAAATGTCGTCAAATACAGCCAAGTCTTTTTCTTTAAGATGCTCTTCAAAGTATAGTTCGATAACTGCTGCATCCAATACTTCTTCAAATAAACTACTGGAAATCTTTTGGGGATTTTGTTTCAAAAAAGTTATGATTTCGACTAATTTGATTATTGGCCATTGCCTTTTCGGTTCAACATGTTTTATTGGAAGTTGTTCGATGTTAACTCCTTTCACCTGTGCAAATGTTCTACCAGTTTCACCGACAATTAAATTATAAAAATAATTTAGAGACGAGGAATTCAAAAGACCTAGAAGATATTTCATGTCTAATTTTGAATTATGAAGTAAAACTACAAATACACTTTTCCAAGCATATAATTGTTCATAATCAATAGCTGCAATAATTCTATCACCTGTCTGACGTATAAGAATTTTAGGAGAGGCTAAAAACAATCTTTCTTCTCTTGGTCTATGTAATAATGGGCGATCGTAGTTAACATATTTCGGGTCATTCTCAAAATATGTTATATAACGCTCAAAATTTCTACCACGGACCAAAGGTTTGTGACTTTCTGATAATTTTTCAGAAAAAATAAATTCCGGCTTGCACTCAATACCAATTTTTATTTCTGCGGTGAGTTCCAATGGTGTTGAATCCTTCAATAACTCGCGATATATAAAAAGGTTTGTGGGAGTAAGAGATAGATTAAATTGATAATTAGGAAGTTTAAAAAATTCATTTTGCATGATTACATTAAAGTACCCGTCTTGCAAGTTATCATTTTGATTTTTAAATTGAACAGAATTCCCCACAGGATTCCCATTTTCAATTAATATGATTGCGGTGGGAACGACTGCTGATTCAAATACATTAAATCCTAAGTCAACAATTTGTAATATTTTTTTCTGTAAAATTATCTTTCTAATTTTACTTGAAAACCATTGCATCAGGAAATTATTTGGAACTATAAAACTTAGAAGTCCTCTTTTTGAAAGCATATCTATACCACGTTCGATAAAGTAGATGTAAGATTCGAAATCACCTTCCATTGAAATATACTTACTCTTAATATATTTTTTTTCAAGCAAATTAAATTTGGCACCGTATGGCGGATTACCTATTATGATATCAAACCCATCTTTTATGTCAAACATCCATTCAGAATCGAAAAACGCTGAATGATTATTTTGGTCATACGGATCCCACGATGATAATTGTGTTGCGGTTTCATTAGGCCAATTTGATCGAACTAATTCATCTGAAATCGTTTTTCTTAAATCTTCATCTAATTGGCGGTATTTCAATTTTGTTTCTTTGGTTCTCGCACTAAATAATTTACTTCGTGTTTTGTGTAATCTTTTTTCTAAAATTTTTAATTCACCGCTGTCGAAAATATTAAATGTTTTGCCGTCTTGAGGCTTCTCGATGCCTATCAAAGTATTTGCCGCAACAAACTTAGTTTCCAAATTTGGCAATGGTCGGATACCAAAATTCTCCTTACCGGCAATCACTTTCTGCTCAACGACTAAAGATATAAAAAATCGTAGTTTAGAAATTTGCGTGGCAATTGGTTGGATATCTACGCCATAAATGCAATTTTCAAGAATAAATAATTTTCGAGCATAGTCGGAGTCATTAATGCTTTGATCGAATGCTTCATTGATTTCTAATAACCTTTCTTCTCGTGCTTTTTTATCCTCAATTTCAAATGCTTCATCGGTATCAATTTTCGCATTTTTTAATTGAACTTCTTTCCATATTTCGTTATTAGAATCCAATTTTTGTAAAATATGCACCATTTTCTGAAGTGCTCCCATCGGAAATGCTCCAGAGCCGCAAGCAGGATCAAGTATTTTACATTTACTTAGTGCCTGGATTATTAGCTTTCTTAAGTGTTTATCGTCTTCAAAGGGCGTATTGTTATCAAATGAGCTTAGACGCCTCAAACTTCCTTCAAAATCACTTAAAGACGTTTCTCCAACTGCGTTTTTCAGGTATTTAATTAGACTTTCATCAACCATCGAATTTACTATCTCCCTAGGCGTATAAAAAGAACCTGTTTGCTTACGAGCTGTCGTTTTTGTCTCAGGATTATAACTTGCTAATAGATTTTCGAACACCTTTCCGAGCAACTCTGGATCTAAGGCAACATCTTCTTCTATCGGTGTATTCTCTGTAATTGTAAATTTATATGATTTAAGAATATTTATTAAACCCTTAACCGCAGCCTCTTTCGTGCCTTTGTTATTGATACCATATTCTGAACTTAAATCAACCTTTTCCTCAATTCCAAAAAACAAGTAGTCAGGAACTACTAATTGCTCCCCTTTAGCCATTTGATCTGAGAATCCATCAATATAAATATTGTTAAACTTATCGTCCAGACATTCGAATAACCCACCATTCAAAAACGGAACGGTTTCATTCATCATTTTTAAAAATTTTTCAGGATTTTTAAAAAAGTTTTTATATCTCATAAGATAGTCTATGCCACGATGGGTACCATAACCATCACCACGAAAACCTCTTTGCCTTTTATCCAAACTATCAGTTTCAATAGGACAATTTAAAGTTGCGAAAAATAAATTTTGAAGTATTGCTTTGTAATAAACGCTGTCTTTATTTGCTTGAGTAAACATTCCTGATTCATGATAAGGCGATATTTCATTTAGAATATCTTGTTGCAATGTTTGAAGCTCGAATAGTTCTTCTGGTATTAATTTTTTTTCTTTTATAAACCAAACGAACAAAAGTCTAGTTAAAAGTCTTATGACATTTGTAGCTTTATGTTCTTGCAGAAGTTCATTCAGTTTTGCATTTTTATTATGCGCATCTGTAGCAGTTGGAGCACCCGGAAATGTGACATTCTTAATAGCCCAAAAGTACCAGTCAGAAATCTCTCTGTAGAATTTTTTATTTAAAATATTTACGTTAAAGACTTCTTGCCAGTACAAGTACAACTTTTCAAAAGAATCTATTTGACTTACTCTTGGTAGCGGTATTGCAAGTTCCGATAAAATTCTTTCGTGCCCAGAATGAGGAGTTTTAATATCTATGTCTCTAAGGAGACTAACTTTTCCTGCTTTTTCACCCTCGCGCCATTCTTGCTTATATTTCAGACGTTCAGTATTTGAGAAAGCTAAAAAATTAGAAGTTTCATTATTGTACTTAAATACAATAATTACAGGTGTGTAATAAAATTCTCTGTTAAATGCTCTCGATATTTCTGCTAAATGTGCTCTAGTTGGCAAGGAATTATTTGGGCGTTCATTAAGCGTGAGACCAAAGATTAATATTCCATCATAGTCAGACTTAATTTTATCGATTTCTAAACTTTTATTTCCTTTGAAGGCAGCATCATCGACCATACCCACAACAAACACTTCATCAATTAAATTGAAACTATCGTTTTCCTTATATGTCTCCGTAAGAATATTACGTGCAGAAGTTGAGGATTCAGTGATATAATTAATTGGAACTCTTAAATCGGAAAAAAAGGCTTTGAGTGCCGGAAGGAAATTGATCTCGTTAAATACTTTTAATTGCATAATTATGTTGTTACAAGAAGCCATGTTATTAAATCAAATTTATCAATTTGAAATTGATCCTCAACGGATGTGTTTTGTTTAACTCTGTCAATTGCTTCTTTATTACCTTTTCTAAGTTTTGAAAGAAGATCCTTTGCCTCTTTACCCATGCTTTTTTTAACGATACCATCTTCCATTTCTTCCAATTCATTTTTTTGATTTGCAAGCCAGCCATTTATTGAAAATACCAATTCAGATATCGCATCTCCATTGCCTTTATCAATATCCTCTGGAACAAAACGTATTTTGTCCTTATTCTTTGTTAAGGAATCTAATACCTCTTTATGGTTTAATAAAACCAGATCTCCTTTTTTGTCAATATATATCAAATCAAAAACCTGATATTGATGGTTGTCAGTTTTCGGTGATTTAGAAGGATAGCCTAATAATGCAATTAATCCATCCTTCGGGCAGTCTTTTTTATCCCCAATAAAACCAGAATAAATTCCTTTTGGCATTTTCTGATACTTGGCTTTGTCTCTCAAAAATTCTTCCAAAAGATCCTGGCGAAAATTTTCTAAAGATAAATCGTTAAAGCCAAATGATTTTTCGCCGTCTAGATCGTCAAATGTAATTTGCATTTGCTCCAACATACGATTTCGCATTCTCTGATCAAGAGATTCATCATGAACCATTTGAGCAAATGAATCTGAGAATTGGTGATCAACTTCAGCACCCGCCAGTTTCATTGTTGCCATTCTTTGCTCAATCCTTCCCTGCAAATTTAGATAAGCGTTTATATTATTTGAAGGCCAAAAATTAATACCAAATATTTTTTTATTTGGGCTGCCAAGTCTATCAATACGGCCCATTCGCTGAATTATTCGGACTGGATTCCAATGTATATCGTAATTAATTACCATATCCGCGTCCTGTAAATTTTGCCCTTCGCTTAGTGTATCTGTTGCAATTAAAATATCAATTGGAGCTAATATTTTCTCATATGTCTTAGGGTGGTTTTGTGAAATCCACTCTATCCATTCAGCGTAAGCAACACGCCCAATTGAGGTCGAACTAAAAGCCCACTCTTTTTCCATATAAAGTTTAGTATATGGAGCAAAACGCTCTAAAATGGGTTCAAAGTTTTTAGACTCCTCTTCTGAATCGTCAGTCAACGAGCCTGAACCTGTAACCATCGCGATTTTTCCAAATCCGCGATTTTTCAATTGATTAAACAAATATTGCGCGGTATCCCGATAAACAGTAAAGATTACAACTTTTTGATTATTATGATTTTCGTTAGAGCTGCGCTTTTTTTGTATTTGCTGCATCAAACTTTTTAGTTTGTCATCTTCCGTATCGAGATTGTTTGGAATAACTAATTCTTTATCTATTTTACTTTCAAACTTCTGCAGGTTAATATACAAGTTGTCTAATGCGTCTAAATCTTTTTTCAAGTCTTTCTTGAATCGGTCTAATTTTCCGGCGCTATCAATTTCCGATATTTTGATTTGACGTTTTTTACCTAACGTTAATTCTTCAAAATCATCTTCCACTTCATACTCTTCTAAAATTTCTAGTGGCGACGAATCAACTATTGTATTAGTGTTTTGGTCTTGATAAAGTTTAATCTTATCCAGCGCATTTTGATGATGCTCCTTAATTTTCTGTACAGTACTGGAAAACGAAGACCAAGAAGATTCCAATCGTTTCACCATCAAAATGTACAGCATTTTCACAAGAAAATGGTCCCTTTGTTTTTCATCATATAAAACGTCGGTATTCTTAGTTTTTAAGTCGGGTAAATAGAAAGATGGCTGATATCCGGATAACATTGGCGGGAAATGATCAAACAATTCCTCAAACGTCTCGAAGTTTCCAAGTTGTTTTGGCGTAACAAATAAATTTAGAGGTTTAGATTTTAGTGGGAAAGTAAGTTTATCATGTTCACTTTCAACCATTTTACGAGTCCTCGCTACAATTAAAGAGTCGGTAAGAGTAAAAAAATTATCTGGCAGTTTTTTTACAAAGTCACTTATTTTTGGGTTCAGATCGAGTCGCCACTCATTAAATGATTTCTGTGCTGCTTTAAAAGAATAATCTATATTTTTAACTCCTAATGTTTTATCATATCCGTGAGCATCCCCCTTAACCATTAGTTTAAATTGGTTTCGGATGTCATTCAAGGAGTTATTAATTGGTGTGGCTGATAATAACAAAATTTTTATATCTTCATTCTTCTTGATGATTTCTTTTAGAAGATATTTATAGCGATTGGATTTATCATTCCGAAGGTTATGGCTCTCATCAATTACAATCAGTTTGGGCTTATCGCTTATAAAGGTTTTATCGGCTCGATCAGTATATTTATTTAACCTTTCGTCATTCAAATCACTATGGAATCTGACAAAAAAGTCAAACTGATCTTTCTCAAATCTAGAATTTTGATGTTTTCTGTACCTCAGCCAATTGTGCTCTAATTTTTTTGGACAAAGAAGGATCACTTCACGGCCTTGTAATTGGAAGAATTTAATTACTGCTAACGCACTCCATGTCTTGCCCAAACCTACGGCATCAGCTAATATTGCGCCGTCGTATTTTTGAAGCATTTTTATTAAACTTAAAACACCCTTTTTCTGAAACTCATATAGAGTGTTGTAGACTACTGAATTTTCTAAACGACCGAGTTGTCGATTGAATTCAGGATCGTTATCAGATTCTAAAATTTGACTTCCAAATAATTCGAATAAAATCTTATAATAAATTTCCCGGGGAGAATACTCAACAAATATCTTCTCAATTTCCTTTATTAGATATTCCTTGAAGTCGATTTTTGTTTTAATGCCATCACTTCCTACAATAGTCTTTTCTTTGTGTGCCTGAGGTTTTATCCACAAAGCTTCAAACCAATCGACCAGTTCTTTGAATTGATTATTATTTCCAGTTTCGGCAATGTTTAATTCCACATTACTGGTATGTTTAAGCCCTATACCTGCCTCAGTAATATTTGAACTCCCTGATATGAAATATTTATCCCTATCGTCTTTATTGTCAGGATGAAAAAGGTAACTTTTTGCATGACAAAAATTTGGTTCCAATGTCTTAGCCAATACCTTTTCTTGTTTCAGAAATTTCACAGCTTCTTGAGAAAGAGTATTTAATCTTAATGCGGCTTCGATAGTGATGTTCTCATTCAATAAGTCTAATGGGCGATCTTCCTCTGAATCTATACTTACTATGTCACCAAGAACCAACCTGAATTCTGAAATATTAGCATTAATTTTACTTGACAACCATGCAAGCGCACCAATCGTGAAATAACCGGTAACGGCATCTAGTTTTCCAGTTTCAGTATATTTTGAAATCCACTCATGGACTTTTAAATTATCATTTTCGTTATCTAAAATCATTAAAAAATATTTTATTCGCTTATGACTCTCCACGTTTTAAAAAAAACGTGAATGAACTGAGCGTTGCCATAAAGAGAATTTTGAAGTTAATAGGTGTAAAACTATAAATTTATAAAGTAATAACCTATTGAAAATTGAGAGCCTGAAGAAGGGGAAACCCTGGTTTAATTAGCAACGTTAATCCAAAAATGATGCAACGCTATATTTGGTTGGCTCTGGCGTGTATGAGTTGAATAAAGTTTAGCATAAACTCCAAAATAGACTTTGCTTAATTTTTCTGATTCATCCCAATTAGCTTCGCCGATCCATTGGTTAACTTTCTCAAACCAAAATTCAAAATCATCTTGCAGCACGAATCCGATTAGTCCGCTTTCTAATAGGTACTTATTAGAATTGTCTCTTCCATGTTTACCATCGCGAAAACGTTGAATACCCGCGCCGTGGCCGTAAACATACTCGTGCTCTAAACGGCCAGAATTTTTAGGAATTGGAGTTGGTAAAAGTTTTGCTTCAAAAGTAAATATTAAGACTGAACCAAAGTAGATTCCAATGTCTATAACGCTCGCTCCAAATTGCGCATTTTCTCTAGCAAAATAAAATTTAGATTGGCATTTATTTGTCATAAATGCACAGAACGCTAGCGAATGCTGATTTTCGTTTTTCTTAACTTTTAAAATTTGAATAAATTCGTCAGACATGCTGAATGATGAAATTTCGGTTTCAACAAATGATAAAAGTTGTTCTACCACATTATTTGGTTCAAGTACCTGGAATTCTGATATACCTTCTTGTGCCATATTAATATCCAGCTTGTTTGAAATCTTTGAAAGTATCATCTGCATCTCGTAATGCTATCGAGTTTAACCAGTAACGCTGCCTATTAGGTTTAATTAAAATAACACAATCAAACCCGTTAATATGCTTGTATATTCTTATAACTCTGCGGTATATTGCACCGCTGTTAGACAACTTTTCCTCAATTAATTCTTTAACCGCGGAATCTGATAAGTTATTTATACCAAGTGAAAAGCTGTCATCTGTTCCAAACCCAAAAGGATAAATAGTAAATAAACCGCTATTGAAAGAATTTCCAGCTTGCCAACTTTTCCCACTCTTAGCATAGACGTTATTTAGAGCACTGCAAAAGGTGACGCTAAAAGATTCTAAATGAGATGCCAAAACTTCTTTTACAAAGATATTTCCGGCGCTTCTTAAGTTGATTGATTTTCCTAAATGAATATAATAATTCAGTATGTCTGACTGGACAATTTTTTCGGTATCAGATAAATCTAATAGTTCTTTATTTTCAGGATAGGGAATTCTGTCGAAATCTTCTTTGACGAATGCCGTTTCTTTATGTATTAGTAATTTTGAACTTGTCAACAACATGTACATTCTACAAATTTTGTATAAATACTTGTCTTCGTAAAGTCTGTTATAAATTTTCTTCAGTTCAATACTTTCACTTGCAGGGGCATGAATACCAATGAAACTTATATTGAATGGCTGATAGGTTTCAAAAATTTGCATAGGAATCATGTCGGTCCCCAGAACTTCTGATATTATTAAAACTGGTGGTTTATATAAATTTTCTTTACGTGGTGCCTCAAACTCCACATTATCTTCTATCGTCGTCGTAAATTCGTGATTGGCTGTGCTAAACTTTTTCTTGGTATCAATAGTTGTTTTAAGATGAAGATAGTCGGCTGGGAATTTTTTTGTTGATTTTCCACCAACTTTATAACCTGAACTATAAATCCAATCTGAATTTTCTTCTTTCTTTTTGACAATAAAATCCTTTAAGGTAGGTAAAAGGCTAAGTCGGTAAATTAAATGGAAAAGTCTTCCACCGCCCAGCAAATTTGTTTTCCAAATGAAACTTTTTGTATCATCTACAGCCCAATCCCAGTTAACTTGATGTTTATCATAGTAGTCTATTTCGAAGCGTAATTTTTTTTCTACCGCAGTAGTTCTTTTGACTACAATGTGTTCAATGTTTTTAAAATCCGATGGCTTATTACTGACGATTAATGCTACTACAGGCGTTCTTCCCATTTTTTTCTGATTCTCATAGACTTGATTATTCTTCTTCGTAAAAAGAACTTCTCTCAAATGAGTAAAATCATAAATCTTTTCAACAGTAAAATTTGTAAATAATTTATTTCGATAAGATTGCGCTGGACGATTATAAAGAAGTACTGTAGACGGAATAATTAGACACACCTTTTTAGATAATACCATAGATGCTTCAAAGAAGTGTAAAGCAAAATTATTATTTGGTATGACTTTATGTTTGAAATCTAGTTTTGCCAACAATGATGAATTTAAAACTTCAGTTTTATTCTTTCCCGCTTCAACATTAAAAGGAGGATTTCCAATGACTAAGTCAAATTCTAGAGAATTGATTTTAGCTTCTAACGCCCATTCAAAAAAGTTGTTATTCTGAATGTTTGTCTGATTAAGATCCTTAAACTGCAAATTATTCCAAATTTCCTGTGGTGTTAATTTGTCTAGTAGCGCAGTAGTCAAACCAAATACAGTAACAAAGGTTGCTGTCCTTTTAACATCAACACCATAGATATTATCCTCCAGGATCTTTTGTGCAGCTTTACTACCAGGATATTTAATAACCCCATCAGTACTGTTATTTATAGCCCACCATTGTAATAATCTTTTGTAAGCTGCAACTAAAAAGACACCCGACCCACAACTTGGGTCAAGAACTTTAAAGTTTTCACTGAGAAACAGCTCAGGTTTATTGAGAGGCATAACTTCGTCAATCAATAAATTTACAAGGTGGATTGGAGTGTAAACAACTCCTTTTTCGTTATCACCTGTCTGGCGAAGAGCTTCGGCCTGTATGAAATTTTCATATATCGCGCTGATGATTTCAGCAGGTAGATGCTTAAAGCTGTACTGTTCCCACAAAAATAGCTGTCCAGATTTGATGTCTATATTCGCTCTCAGGAAGTTTGCTAATAAACCTAAATCGGTTTGCCCAATGGTCGTTTTTTCAAGCTCTGAAAACTTATCAAATATTTTACCATTAAACTCATTTGCTAGATCGTTAAGTATTGTAATTACAAAACCTTTTTCAATAACTTCCGCAAAATTCTCAACACTATATTTGTTATATAAGCTTCTTAAAGTATGTTTTCCCTTATCATCTTTGATTTCTTCTAAAAATTTAATTAAAATGCAAGTAACTAGAAGCTTGTCTATAGTTTCCGGTTCTAGCGGAATGGAATTGTCGGTTAAAAAAACTTTTCTCACAGTCATCAAATAATCCAAAAGAAAAATGTACGGACTATTTTTTTCGTCTAGTTTGCTTTCGAATTCAGGTTGCTCCCAAAAAGCACCATTCCCAAATACGCTTGCAGAAAATAAATTTGCGTTAATTTCTTCCACAGCACTACTGCTTGCAAGAATAAGGTTTACAATACTTAATTCCCCAGTATTGATGAGTTCCGCTGGTCGTCTAGAATTAATTATATCAATCCTTGTAGGAGTTAGGATTATATAGACCTCATTTTTAGCGGCACTCCATAAAGCTGCATGCAATTTGATATGTTCTTGACTATTGAAAAAATTATCATCTTTTTCGAAAATACATACACTGGGTTCTGACCTAAATGGAATGTCTTCTTCAGAATTGTAAAATCTCCTGAATAAAACCTTAGTAGCATCAAGTTTTTTTACCTCGTTGACATATAAAATCTCGGAATTGTTTATCGCACTAGATGGATTAGTACAATAAACAAGACCATTTTTTTCATTATAATCAAAAATCTTTGATTCCATTTATTTCATTGTATTCTGATTATCTAAATAATTTAAATAAGAAAAATTTAGTTACATTCCTGATTTCCAAATAAAATTTGACGATTTTATTTTTTTTTAAATATATAAAAACTACTCAACGATTGTTCTTAAAATTCGAAATACTTTTTTATTATTTGCCAAGAGATACTACTTAATTAAGCCTCTACTAATATTGTCTAAGTATGATTGTAAATCGTATAAATATATGAGTTCATCGCGCTCATTTTCCGGCATTTGCGCTAATTCAACAAAGTTAACATTCTCGAACAATGATTTTTCTCCAAGAATATCTTGCATTATAATAAAAACGACATGCAACAAATTCTTGTTTGTACAGTGTACAGTAAAGTTTTTTAAGTAAACAATCATGTCGATTTTCTTAATTCCTTCGTACTCGAAAGGCATAAATTTAAGTTCGCTCGCTTTTACAATTATGTCCTTAAAAACATAAGGCTTATCTAATCCCGCTTCCATTTCATCAATATCTTGCGACGGTTGAATAAATGCGATAAACTTCCAATTCCTTAGTTTTGGTGCGTTCTCGATCATGATTGTAACCTGAGCAAAATAAAGCGGATTGCCGCTCGCCGAAATTACAAGCTGCGTCGGTTCATTTTCATTTGCCGGAAACATCAATATACTTTCAAGCTGTTCGCAGTAGTTGTGTAGGTGCTTGTCTAACCAATAGATAAACATTTTTTGCACAGCGGGTTTTTCATTTCTGAGATTTCTTAGTGTTTGTTCATTGTATCGGATCCAGTCCCAAAATAAAGTGATCGATCTCATATTTTAAATTGTTTAGTAATTAGCGTTTGTCTTTAGTGTTTTTCTCATAGGAAATAAGATTGATCATTTGCTCACGAACTTATCATTGTTTTTTTGGTGTTCGTGATTATGCAATTCAATGGCGCTTGTCATGAGTTTTGTTATCGTAGGATATCAAATTGCATAATTCCCTTAACCGGCTCCTTACGCGCACACCGTAATGGGCTTCGATTTCAGTTGCCGATAAATTTGTTGTGATATGCGTATTGATTCTTTTGCTTATAAAAATGTCATATCTGCTCAAAATAATTTCTGCTAACACATTACATTCATTGCCGAAATACTTAAGATTGTTTTCTGAGCCGAAATCATCAAAGCAATATATTTTCGGGTCGGACTGATATAACTTTCCTTTACTATACCGGTGAATGACTTCGTAACCATCATGTATAAATTCGAAGCTAATATCCCGACATGGCTTCACAGAAAACTTGTGTTCTAATGGAGTCAGGAATTTCATTATATTTAGCAGTGACGTTTTACCGCAGCCAACCGGTCCAGCCAATAGAATTCCTTTGTCTAGGTCGAGATTATACTGAAAAGCCGCTTGTTCATCTTTCAGGAAATAGGCAATAAGTTTATATATCACCGGAAGATCATTTTCTATGATTTGAAAGCGCTTGCCGTACAACTCGTGTCCTTTTTTCTCAATCCAGGCTACTACCTCGGCGTAATTGTAATGTGATTTGATCTCATTCATAACACGGGACTTTTATGGCCAACGCGCCAGCTGGCTCCATCGCTAAAACAGTCCACTGGACTGTTTTTTTACGCTCGGCCCTATAATGGCTCTGAATAATCTTTTCCTGCTGATGTGTCAAGTGATTTAGTTCTGTCTGTTCGTTCATTGCTGACAAATTTTGGAGCGTTTAACATCCAGTTTCTGGCTGCGGCCGGCCAGTCGGTCATTGGGGTTCTACCACCGACTAGCCAACCAATACTTTTGAAGTAGTTAAAAAACTTGTTGGCTTCGATTTCCGGGTAGTTTTGTCCCTGGAAATAATTTATTACCTCTTCCACTGTTGGATTTGGCAATGACTTTTCTGAATAGTTCTCTGGAGGTTTTTCTATTTGGTTTGAAAAAAGTTGTCGAACATGCTCAACGCTATCCTGCTCGGTAAAAGAATTAGTTACTAACTCAGTACTTTCTTTTTTAGCGGAACTTTTTTGCTGACTGTTTGCAGTGCGCTTCGCGTTGTAGTCAGCGAATGCCGGATTTGACGGTATATGATCTAATTGAGCTAAATCTTCCGGCATTTCTTTTTCTTCTTTTTTGCCGGAACTTTTTTCTTCTTTTTGAATATCGTTTTTTAAAAAATCTGAAATTTCATAATTATTTTTTTTTGCTGGCTCGCCCAAGTTTAAGCTCTTTGAATCGTTTATTATGTTTGAATCGTTTGTATTGTTTATATAAGATTCCACAACCTGACCATCAACCTGTACTGTGCCTGTATCAGTACTTGTACATTGCTTGCCCAGAACCCGACCATTAGCCTGACCAAAAAACGACGAGGGTTGTTTTTCGGATTTCAACGGTTTAAGTTCGTCTGAAAAGTTGAAGAGATAGACATGACTGCCTTTGTAGGGATTGAAAGAAGGTTCGTATTTTATATACCCATAGTCATGCAGTGCCTTCAGGCATCTGTGATAAGTAGTGAATGAACTGATCTTGCTGATTCGCATGATCTCCTCGCGGGTGATGCTGATGGGATTCACAAACCTGCTGCGGTTCCAGAACTGGAACAGCGAAATGTAAAGGCTGACGTGGGTAGGGTTAATTGCCTTGTCCTTTGCCACCTTTTCGAAAAAACCGGATAGGTGCCTGATGTAATTCATGGCGGCTTACTTATTGTTGAATAAGGTTTGCACAGACTTTACCTTATTGTGCTCCATCAGTTTTTCGATATCCTGATGCGCGTAATAGATAATGCCGCCAATACGGGTATAGGAAAGGGTTTTGTTAATCCGGAAAGTCTGCAAGGTGCCGGGAGAAATGTTTAGCAGCTTGCGGACTTCAGATGATTTAAGCCATTGTTTTGACTGTTGTGATTTGACTTGCAGGATTTCCCGGAAATCATTTAAAAGCAGTGTGCGAAATTCTTGTAAGTCTTCGCGGGTAATAACTTCGATTGCCATAACGTAAGATTTTGATTGTTATGGCACAAAATTGCATGAGCTGTTTTGATCTTTTTCAGAAGCCAATCAGAAGTTCTGATTGATTTTTTTGAAAATTATTCTTTTTTATTGTCGGGATCGAGTTTGCTGAGCTCTTTGATAAAGTATAGCGGATCCATATCCAAATTTTTATTGAATGCTTCTTTAAATTTCTGTGGTGATTTAAATCCTGCTTCGACGGTAAGCGCTTTGATGGTATAATTCCTGTATTTCCTGTCGCTTTTTAATTTGTCAAGAATGTAATTAATGCGTAGACTGTCTATGTAATCGATGTACTTTTTGCCGCGCGTGTTCATGATGATCTTGGATGTATAAGTCGTATTGCAGCCTACATAGGCTGCCAATTTATTCAGCGTAATATCATTATCAAGGAACATGTCACTATTTTCAAATTTTGTGAGCATTCCGGAAACCGCTTCGACTTTTTCAGGTTTTATGACCTGGTCGCCATCAATGATTTTTCTATTTTGATACACCGGTGAAAGCGTTCTGTCCTTGTGCATGATTTCTTTAAACTTTTGTTTTCTAATGCGATTGCGCTGCATGCGCCTGCAAATGATGATTGCGATGATTGCGGCCAACAGCAAGGAAAGGACGAAAAGCGAAATTTTAATAATTTTTTCCCTTTCGAGTTTTTGTTCAAGTCTATCATTTGCCTCGGTAATTTTTTTAACGTCATATTCCCGAATTAATTTTTTTGAAAGATGTCGCGACTCGTGAAAGATGATGTTTTCGGCGGCAACGGCGTTGTCTAAGTATTGCCGGAGTAAAATATCGTTCCCTTTTTTTTCGTAGTATTGAATGAGTAGAATATAAGCTTCGACCATTTCGACTTTCATAAATTTTTCTTTTACAAATGCGTCGTTGACTTTTGTTAGATATGGTACCGCTGCATCGCGTTGGCCGAGTGCCCAATAGCTTCTGCCGATGTAATATGATGTGAGCGTCGCGTTAGCCAGGTCTTTTTTTACAGATATTCGGGGCAATGCCTCACGGAGTCTGGCTATACACTGTTGATAATCCTTTTTAAAATAATCGTTTATTCCTTCTGATTGAATAAAATATGCTGTCAGCGATTTGTCCCTTGATTTTTCAGCCTCACGTTGACCAATGGTATTGGTTTCGGTGCATTTGTCAAATTTCCCAATTCTGGTATAAGTCAAACTCAGCGCGTGCAATGAATTTAGATAGGGTTTGCCGCCTTCTTCGTGAAAATACGCAACACATTCTTTTAGCAGTGCATTTGCTTCTTCAAAATAGCCTAAGTAATATTTGATCTGCGCAATCGAATATTTTGTTTTGTAAATTAAATAGTCGTCATCTGTTTTAGAAATGTATTTGTCGGCAATGAGATAGCTCTCGAGCGCTTTACCATGATTTTTAAAATTGTACCAGACCAATCCCTTGGTTAAGTAGGCTGAGCCGATTTCCGCATAGTCTTTAGTTTGCTTGGCGGCGGTTACGATACTATCTGTGTACTCCAGCCAAGTTTTTTTATCAGATTGATACATCACTACTTTGTAAGCAGTGGCCATTTCAGATGCGTTCTTTTCTGCTTTTGCTTTCGCCAGGTAGGTTCGGCTGTAAAGTGAATCCAGTTTTGGATTGCCTTCGGATTCGTCGATGCGGAAAGTAATGTAATCGAACGATTTGTTTTTGAGGCTGTCCGGAGTTTTGAAAGTGTTGCTTTGGGCGATGATCTGCTGACTAAATAATGTCGCAACTGCTGCCAGTAATTTTAATCTTTTCATTTCTTTAGGGTTTAAGAATGTTTGGTTAAAACTGTATGGCGTATAGAAGTTTACGGCTGGAAGTATTCGAAAATATTAAATAATTTGATATGATTATCGGCTGGCCAATATCAATACAATATTTTTAGGCTTTTATCTTGTAATTATTTGTTTTACAGTTATTTATATTAAATTGATATTGTGCGCATTGATTAATCGTTGATTATCATTAAAAATAATATCATTTAATGTGGTTTGATATGGTTTGTAAATCAGAACTTCTGATTTTAGATTTGGCTTAAAGTTTTTGAACAGGATTACGAAAACAAACATTTATAACTGCTAACCCATGAGAGAATTTGCGCCGAAATTATTGGAAGAACTGGACGCGGAATTGAACGTTATCGATTTTGAAAAATCTGATAGGATTCAATCTGCAGAACATGCTATCAGTTCAGTTGTCAGTGTGCTGGAAAAGCTGAAATTATTTGTTGTCAAGTATAAGTTTGACAATACCATTGATGAAATAAACTTTTTTAAAAATGTCAAGCCGAAGTTTGTAAGCAAGCTTATTTATTACAATGAAGTGTATCATATTGAAACAAACAGGCCATTTGGTGGCAGGAAAAATTTACGTAAGTTTTTATATCAGGAACTCGATAAGCTAAAAGGATATTTTAAAGACAATCATGATTTTTATAAATATTACCGGACTGGAAACAATGTACTGGATGGCAAATATTTTGTTCGTGGGCAATATGATATAAAATTGACTTTGGACAGTTCGTACTTTCAGGCCGATAATCGATTTACGACTTCGCATGATTTTATAGTTGCGAAGATTCTGGCCAATGAGCAGCTTCAGGTTTATTTAGAAAATGGCATTGCAAAACTTAATGTGAAGCCTGGACTTTACAAACTATCGGAACGGCAGATTCAAAAATGGACTGGTTCAAAAATTGCTTTGATAGAATTGATTTACGCGCTGCACGCTGAAGGTGTTTTCAATAATGGTATGACTGATTTGAAAGAAACGGCGAAGTTTTTTGAGGAAGTTTTTGATGTGGATTTGGGGCAATTTCATAGGACGTTTTTTGAAATGCGGGCGCGGAAAAGTGAAAGGACTAAGTTTTTGAATTCTTTGCGGGATGGTTTGATTAGGAGAATGGATGAGGTGGACGAACCTTAATTACAAAATAATGATGATTTTAGACAAACCACATGATAACAATTACCTTTTATGCTTTGTTAAAATATCCTAGCTAAAAAACATATTTCGATAACTTGTTTTGTAGATTTGATTACCATTAACACTAAAGACAATGATAGACTTTGAAATATCGGAACTGCAAACGGGAATTAGTTTTAGTAAATTACTAAATCCTAGATTAGACTTTGACAATCCGTATACATTTTATTACGATGAAACTAATAATATTAAAACCTTCTACGTCAGAGAAAACGATTTCAATTTTACATTTACTGCAAACTTTGTATTAGGGGGATTAACGCATGAGGGTGAAGCACCGGAAGTTCAAGCTCTTTTGGATAGTTTTAAATTACAGAAGACAGCTAATGAAGTAAAATTTAAACACATTGCCTTTGGAGATTTTTTGGATTGCCTAAAATCTAATAAGCTAAAACTATATCTAGAATTCATTGAAAAAAGTAACTTGTACGTACATTATTCTAGCCTCAATATTTTGTACTGGTCGATTGTTGATATCGTAGATTCAGCTATTCTGAATTCTGAAAGTGCAATGGAACTGGGGCTGCCATTTAGCAATAAGTTGAAAAATGATCTATATAAATTCGCCAGACTTGAGATTGATGCTGTTGTGCATTTGTTTTATAAATATGGATATCCAAATGTAAAATCAGCCGAAATTGTCAATTTTATTGAGGATTTGACCGGAATTTTGGAACCCTATCTTGACGAAGAATTGCACTTCGGATTAGAATCTTTACGCCAAATTTTAAAAGAGGCAAAAAAGAAAGGAACTCTTCCTTTCATCATGAACGAAACGGACCATATTCTACTTGCAGATTTTTCACAGTTTTATTTAAGACCAATTTATACTTTCAAATCATCTAGCCATATATTCGACAATGAGGATTCGATTATAGAAATATTGGATGATTATAGAATATTGGAAAATGGGAAGGAAATAAAAAATCATTCATTTGTTGACTCAAAAAATAACTCATTCATTCAACTGTCCGATATTTTTGTTGGGCTTATGGGAAAATTTACCCAATATAGAAATACACATACAATCCACGAAATTGCGGCGGATATTCAATCGCTAATCCCCATACAGTCAGACAATTTGAATCTTTTCATAGATGTCATTAATAAGTCAGACCAAAAGAATCCTGCTTTTCTACATTCAACTGATAGCTACGAAGAGGTTATGAAATTTGATGAAATTTGTAAACTCATAGGAAGGTAACAAGAAGCAAAATGGAACAATCAAGCAGACATCATTACATACCCCGATTTTTAATCAAGAACTTCGCTGACGAAAAGAATATGCTCTGGGTTTATAATAAAGAGCAAAATAGAGTTGTAAAAACGCAACAAAGTCCGAAGGCTATATTTTTTGAATGGGATAGAAATCTTTTTGATGTTAATGGAGCAGCAGGCGATAATATCGAAAAGATGTACGCTGATGTTGATGATATGTTATCAAAGACACTTGATAAAATTTTATCTACACAATCAATGACCGGTAGTGAGTTAACATGGATGATATTTCTTGTAGGGTTAATGAAATGGCGTATTCCTAAGGTAGATACTTATTTTAGAGAACTTACCAAAAATATTCCAATGAGCGATCTTGGATTGAAAATTCAAGCAATTGATCCAAATGCGATAGTTGATAACAAAGCAGTAAAGCGGATTGAGGAAATGGACATTATAAAAGAAACCAAAAGACTTCTATTAGCAGTGCAACCGCTATTAAATGAGAGTATTTTAGATGAAATACACAATAATTGTTTCATCACATCAAATGACAAGTTTCCAGGATTGTTAGGTGACTGCCCCATTATTGAAGCTCCCAATTCAGGATTTGACACTTTACAAAACTTTATATTCCCCCTAGGCACAAATGATACATTGGTTTGTAAAAGAGGTAGTAAAAAAGGTATATCCAATGGTGTTTTTTATATGCAGAAGGATTTAACGATTTTTCATTTATCAGAAAAATATGTCGCATGTAAAGATCGTACTCATTTGGAAAATGTAGCTAAAATATACGAAAAGTTAGTGGGCGAAAATAAAACTCATTTATTGCAAAAGTATGTTTTTGAATTTATAAGTTGAATCAAACAAGAGAAATAGGAATTCGAAATTACTAGCTGAAAACACTAGAAATTCAAATTATGCCTGCTTAATATTATAGCTCTTATGGACAAACTTTTCTTTTAATATAGCCATATCCTCACTGACCTTTTTATCTAAAATCTTTGCATAATGCTGCGTAGTTTTAATGTTTTTATGCCCAAGCATTTTGCTAACGCTTTCAATAGGTACTCCATTTGTCAATGTTATTGTTGTTGCAAATGTATGCCGGGCAATATGAAAAGTCAATTCTTTATCGATTTTGCAAACTGCAGCAATTTCTTTTAGGTATGCATTCATTTTCTGATTTGTAAGTATAGGCATTAACTTGTCCTGAATTACACATTGCGGATGATTGCTGTATTTGTCAATCAGCATCTGGGTAATTGGTAGGATTGGAATTTTAGAAGCTGATTCTGTTTTTTGTCTGTGAGTAAATATCCATTTCTCGCCATCTATTCCCAAACTTATATGTGATTTCGTTAGATTTTTAACGTCGATGTAAGCGAGACCGGTAAAGCAGCTGAAAAGGAAAATATCACGTACTAGCGAAAGGCGCTCGTTTCCAAAATCTTTATTTAAAATATCCTGAATCTCAGTTTCGGAAAGATAAACTCTTTCAACTTCTTTTACTTTAGCCTTGTAGTTGCTGAACGGATTTTTTTCAAGCCAGTTATTGGCCAGGCAAATCTTTATTATCTTATTGAAGTTTTTTATGTATTTAACCGCGGTATTGTTGCTGCAGTTGCGTACACTTCGCAAATAGAATTCGTAGTCACAAACGAATGCATTGTCGATTTTTGTGATGTCTATATCGGATATTTGATATTTCCATTCTAAAAACTCTTCTGTATGCTTTAATGACGTTTTGTAACGTTCCAATGTTCCTGGCGCATACTCTTTACCAATTAGCTCTTTAATTTTGTTGTTGTGATCCTGGAAAATGGGTATCAGCATCCTTTTGCGGTCGTTGCTTCCGAGAATTTCGTTTTTTAAATTATCTGACGTTATCTCCAAATCCTTTTTAAACAAGCGCTTTTCTGCTTCTAAAACTTTGTTTTTTAAGTAATCCAGATGATCATTTATTGACCGGGCTTCTTTGCTGCTGCCTTTTACTTTCGATCCTTCTACCGACCAATTCTCCGGAGCGACACTTTTGTTTGCACTAAATTCAAATCTTTTGGCATCGATTGTTACCCTTACATAAATTGGGCAAACGCCATCGTTATTGATTTTTGCTCTCTTGATATAAAAGAGAATTGAAACGGCTGTATTCATAATTGGTAACCTTTAGTTATTATTAAATTTAGATTTTTCAATAATGACAAACAAGATGTTCACTTTGTGGATGGGTTAGTGAACAGGTTGCCGGATCGGTTGGAAGACGTTTGCGAGGAGTCACTTAAATTTGAAAAATCAAGTGACTCCTCTTTAGACACCTATGGTTTGATATTTTATGAATAATTTGATATTCCATAAAAGAAAAAACCCCACTAAATCCTTGAATTTAGTGAGGTTTGTTTCAATTTGCTTTTCAGCTGGCGGAGAAAGAGGGATTCGAACCCCCGGACCTGTTACAGTCAACAGTTTTCAAGACTGCCGCAATCGACCACTCTGCCATTTCTCCAATAAGGTCGCGCTAATTGCTCTTAGCGGTTGCAAATATAGCAACCTTTTTCATTCTGCAAAAACTATTTGTCGAAAAAATCAATTTATTTTTTGATGGAAATTTAACTGTTTCATATTCTTTGGTTTAGAATTTAGAAAGAGGAGCGAGGAGGTTGAGTCTTGCCATTTTTAAGAGTTTTGCACAACGAAAATACGTTTTATATTTAGTAAGTACATAGTGCATCCATAGTTAATGCATATCAAGTGCGTAAATTTGAGTATTTTAATACATTGATTGTGTACCTAAACTAGAGAACTTTTATTTAAATCTTTTTCAATTTCAAGCTAAAATTATTAATTTAGTTTTGTAAATCAACACTTTATGGCTAAAATTACTTCTTCCGGGCACATCAAAGGAACGGTTGGCCCGGTTTCATACCGGAATTTAAATGGGCAAACCATCGTGCAAAGCAGGCCGGGCAAAGTCAAACAGTCTAAAGCGACTAAAGAAAGCGGTTTCGATTTTGGGCGCGCCAGCCGCACCTCTAAAGCCATCCGTTTGGCCTTATTTCCGTTGCTTCGTGATTTCCAGGACGCGGCTTTTTACAGGCGGCTGACCGGTTTGGTGACTCAGGCGACACGCGCAGGAAACAGCAGCCCGTCGGGAAAACGAAATTTGCGGGACGGTGATTTGTCGCTGTTGGCAAATACCGATTGCAATGTCAACAGCCCGTTTGCAAAATACTGCCTGGTTGAGATCGATGGTGGGCGCGATGGCGAGCGATTAAGCTTGTTTTTACCGGCGATCGAAATCCAGGAGCAGCTGGTACAATTGCCAAATGCCTCCCACGCCACACTCGCTTACCTGGTGGTTGCCATGGATCCGGAAACGCTGGCCGAAACCCATGCGGAACTGTTTGAACTGCCGCTTTCATTTGCCGACCAATCGACGCCGGAAACAACATGGCTAACCGAACCGCTTCCTGACAACCAGTTGCTGCTGGTGGCCTCAGCGGTGTTTTATTACAGAAAAAATAAACTGGCGGGTTTGATTGGGTTGAACAGCAAAGACTGCCATCCATGTGAAATTACGGCGGTGCTGCGCACATAGGCATACTCACCATCCTCGGATCGCATGGAAAATGGCTCGCTTTATACATAAAAAACGTCAAACGACAGCATGAAAGTGATTGTTCATAAATTGCATTTGCAATGCGGTTTTCCGCAACGATTTTGCATCCTTTTTTGAATATCTTAGCGGTACTTTTTTACAGTACGAATATCTTGTACTTACCGCGGGCGGTACCTAAACAAACGAATGAAAAATGGCAACAGCATCACAAATCCAGTGTCCTGATTGTGGGACCAATATCGATGTCAACGACATCCTCAAACACCAGCTCGAAGACAGCATCCGAAAAGAATACCAGCAGAAATCGGTCGAACAGGCCAACATCCTGAAAAGCCAGTCGGAGGCACTCGACAGGGCCAAAGCCGAGTTCGAAAGCAAACGCAAACAGGAAAACGAATTGTTTGCCGAACGCCTCGAACGCGAAAAAAAGATCGCCGAGAAATCGATTACCGAAGCAGTCAAGGTCAAACTCGAAGAAGAGAACAAAGACCGCCTGTCGCTGATGGAAAAAGAACTGGCCGAGAAATCCGAAAAGCTGCGTGAGATGAACAAAATGACCGGACAAATCGCCCAGCTGGAACGCGAAAAGCTCGAAATGAAAGAAGCGATCCAGGCCGAAGCGCAAAAGCAACTCAATGCGACGCTCACATTGGAACGCGAAAAGATCCGCAAGCAGGAAGACGATAAAAACGAACTCAAATTCAAGGAACTCCAAAAGCAGCTCGAAGACCAGAAACGGCTAACCGAAGAAATGAAACGCAAGCAGGAGCAGGGTTCTATGCAATTGCAGGGGGAAGTCATGGAACTTGCGATCGAGGAATGGCTGGGTTCCAATTTTCCGCTCGATACGATATCGGAAGTTAAAAAAGGAGCCAATGGTGCCGACTGCCTGCAAATTGTCAACACACGCGAACTGCAGAATTGTGGCAGCATCTATTTCGAAAGCAAACGGGCCAAAACATTCCAGCCGGCCTGGATCGAAAAGTTCAAGAACGACATCCGCGATAAAAAAGCCAACCTCGGGGTTTTGGTGACCGAAGCCCTGCCATCGGGCATGACGCGTATGGGTTTCAGGGACGGCATCTGGATTTGTACGTTTGAGGAGTTTAAAGGACTCAGCGCCGTACTCCGCGAATCCCTGATCGCCGTAAGCAATGCCGTTCAGGCGCAGGAAAACAAAGGCGATAAAATGGCGATGTTGTACGATTTCCTGACGAGCAACGAGTTCCGCCTCCAGATGGAAGGCATTGTGGAAGGCTTTTCGCAAATGGAAGCCGACCTTATAGCAGAAAAACGTTCGATGACCGCGCACTGGAAAAAACGCGAAAAACAAATCCATAAAGTGGTCAGCAACACGATCGGCATGTATGGTTCGATCCGCGGAATCGCCGGAAATGCCATCCAAAAAGTGCATGCCTTGGAACTGGATTACCATGGGGATGAAGATCCGGAATCAGAAGAGGAGTAATCAGATATAAAAAAAACCGGCTCATGAGCCGGCTTTTTATTTTTAATAGTTTACATATTCTGTAATCTCCAATCCATATCCAATCATTCCCACGCGTTTGGTCTGCTCCGAATTGGATACCAGCCTGATCTTGGAAATATCAATGTCGTGCAGGATTTGTGCGCCAATCCCAAAATCTTTAGCGTCCATCTTGATTTCAGGCGCTTTATAACTGCCCTGAGATTGCAGGGTTTTGAGTTCGCCAAGGCGGTTCAGCAGATTGCTGGCAGCTTCTTCCTGGTTGATAAACAGGATTGCGCCTTTGCCTTCTTCGTTGATCCTCTGGAACATTTGTTCGAGTTTTTTATCTGGATTATTGGTCAGCGTGCCAAGGATATCGTTGTTGACCTGTGTCGAATTGACGCGGGTTAACACAGGTTCGCCGGCGCTCCAGCTGCCTTTGGTCAAAGCCACATGGACTTGTTTATTGGTCGTTTGCAAATATGCGCGCAAACGGAACGTACCGAAACGCGTTTCGATATCAAAGTCTTCTTTTTTAACGATCAGGCTGTCGTGCTGCATGCGGTAGGCCACAAGGTCTTCAATCGATACGATTTTCAAATCGAATTTCCGTGCCACGACCATCAGTTCGGGCAATCTCGCCATCGAACCGTCTTCGTTTAAGATCTCCACCAGGATTCCTGCCGGTTTAAAACCCGCCAAACGTGCCAAATCAATAGAGGCCTCTGTATGTCCGGTACGCCTCAAAACGCCGCCTTGTTTGGCTTGTAAAGGGAAAATATGTCCCGGGCGTCCCAGGTCTTCGGGTTTGGTATTGTCGTCTACTAGAAATTGTATGGTTTTCGCGCGGTCGTGTACCGATATTCCGGTGGTACAGCCGTGCCCGATCAAATCAACCGAAACAGTAAACTGCGTTTGGTGCAATACGGTATTGTTGGTCACCATCAGATTAAGCTCGAGCTCCTTGCAACGGCTTTCGGTCAGCGGTGCGCAAATGAGTCCGCGGCCATTCGTAGCCATAAAGTTGATCATTTCAGGCGTTACTTTTTCCGCGGCAGCGATAAAATCGCCTTCGTTTTCGCGGTCTTCGTCATCCACCACGATGATGATTTTACCTTGCCTGATGTCTTCAATGGCTTCTTCGATGGTATTCAAACGTATGGTTTCGGTAGTCATGGGGTTACTTTTTTTTAGGAAATATTTTCTGGAAAAATTGCTGCAGCGGCATCAAGACCACATCCATATTGATGAGGCCAATGTCGTTGGTTGCCCGATGGGTCAGCAGGATCGCAAAAGGTGTCAGGATGAACGACGACATCCAGGTGCCTAAAAATGGCGTGATGCCATTCTCCTGTGCGACTTTTTTTCCAAAAGTATTGATGAAATGGTAAATGATAAAGATCAGGATCGCGAATACGATCGGCAAACCGAGCCCGCCTTTGCGGATAATCGCGCCCAGTGGTGCGCCTATGAAAAACATCAGCACACAGGCATAAGCGATAACGAATTTTTCGTACAATGCGATCCAGTGGTTGTTGATGGATTTTTGTTTGCTTTCCAACTCAAATTTGGATCCGTCAATCGAATAATTGGAGCTTCCAATATTGGCTGAAGCCATTTTCAACACTTCCGATTTTTCTTCGGGCGTGTAACCGGCAAGCAGTTCGGCTTTCGGTTTCAGGATGGTGGCCTGCGGATTTTTTTGGTATAGGGTATTGAGTCCGGTGCGTTGGTAAATGTTGTCGGCAAATGAAACCACGTCTTTGTGGTAACTTTTGTTCAGCGAATCGAGCGTGTAGCGCAATTCGGTCACGTTAAGCATCGTGTTGGTATTCGAAATTTCCTGGTCGCCCTCGCCTGAGGTGTTGAGTTTGGACAGGTCGAGGTTGATGGTGTAATGTTTGAACGAACTCTTGGCAAACGGCAGTTTTTTCTTCTCTTCGTATTTTTTCGGAACGACATCTTCATAATAGAATCCGTCGTTCAGGACCAGTTTCAGGATGTTCGATTTGTCGTTGCTGAGCAGTTCGCCGGTTTTGGCTTTGATGACGTTTTTGGTGCCGTCATACATCGTGCTTTTTTTGTGGATGGTCACACCGGTCAGGAAGTTCCCGTTCTCGCCCGATTTCTTGTTGACTTTGATGTTGTAAGGCCCAACGTCGCTAAACTGCCCTTCGGCAATCGCCATCGCGGGTTTCATCTGGGCAATGTCCTTACGGAAATTGATAAACTTGTATTCGGCAAACGGGATCACATTGTTGGCAAAAAAGAAAGCGGCAAGGGCCAGCGCCAATATGAAAAAGGTCAGGCTTTTCATCGCGCGCTGCAGCGAAATCCCCGATGATTTCATCGCTGCGAATTCATAATTCTCGGCAAAATTACCAAAGGTCATGATCGAAGCCAGCAGTATTGAAAGCGGCAGCACCAGCGGAATGATGCGCGGCATGGCAAACAAAAGGAATTTGAGGACAAGTATTAAGTCGAGGTCTTTCCCGGCAAGCTCAGAAATAAAGAGCCAGACGGTTTGTAAAATGAAGATAAAAAAAAGGATCACAAATACCGAGGCAAATGTACCGATGAATGTTTTTAAAATGTACTTGTCGAGAATTTTCACTTCAAATTAATCTAACTTATTGATGATGTAATTTGGATACTTGCTTTCGACAAAGGTAAATTGATTTTTGGATAATGGCTGATTGGTTTTAAAAGAATTAACAGTGAGCGTGGTTTTTGTCCCGTTTTTGCCCATTTCAATCAGGTTGTAGATGTTTTTGGTCTGGCTGTCGATGCCCAGCAGGATTTCTTTGCGCTGGTCTTTCGAACTCATCGGAATCAGTTTAATATACTGGATCTTACGGCCTTTGATATTTTGTACGATGTCCCACGAAAATTTGTAACCGGAGTTGAAGAAGGTCAGCATTTTCGATGGCGTGATGGCATTTTCGTCTTTTTCGTTAAATTTGGTCACCGAAACTTCCTCGTCTTCAGGATTGATCGTATAGGTTTTTTTTCCGTCGAAGATTTTGGTCACGCCCATCAAATTCAATACATACATATTGCCTTTTAAAGTGACGTTTCCTTTGCTTTCCTGGTTGATGTTTTCCTTCGAATTGTTGAGTGCGTACTTGAAATCGATAACGATGTTGTCGTAGCTTTTGACTTTCGCAGTTACCTGATCGAGCAGCTCTTTCGCTTTTTTATCCTGTGCCTGGATCGTAAAACTGAAAAGAAGTAATAAGGCAATTTGGAAGAACTTGTTCATTTTTAATTATTTTGTTCATTATTAAAAAACTGATCAAGAGCACTGAGGTCGGTAATGTTCACGCTGCGGGCTTTGCTTCCTTCAAACTGGCCAACGATTCCGGCAGCTTCGAGCTGGTCGATCAGCCTTCCGGCGCGGTTGTAACCCAATTTGAGTTTTCTCTGGAGCAACGAAGCGGAACCTTGCTGGGCGGTCACGATAATTTCTGCGGCTTCCCTGAACAGTGCATCCCTGTCGGAAATGTCCATATCAAGATTAATGCCACTTTCGTTATCGCCAACGAATTCAGGAAGCAGGTAGGCGTCCGGATAGGCTTTTTGCGAACCAATAAATTCTGTGATTTTTTCTACTTCCGGGGTATCAACAAATGCACATTGCACCCGTACGACGTCATTTCCGTTGGTGTATAACATGTCCCCGCGTCCGATCAGCTGGTCGGCGCCCTGGGTATCAAGGATCGTTCGGGAGTCAATTTTCGAGGTCACACGGAACGCAATACGCGCCGGGAAATTCGCTTTAATAATACCGGTGATGACATTCACCGACGGACGCTGCGTGGCAATGATCAAATGGATTCCAATCGCACGCGCCAGCTGGGCAAGCCTTGCAATCGGGGTTTCGACTTCTTTACCGGCGGTCATGATCAAATCGGCAAACTCATCGACCACCAAAACGATGTACGGCAAAAAGCGGTGCCCGTTTTCTGGATTCAGTTTCCTGTTTTTGAATTTTTCATTGTATTCCTTGATGTTGCGGACCATCGCATCTTTAAGCAAGGAATAGCGGTTGTCCATTTCGACGCAAAGCGAATTCAGCGTATTGATTACTTTGGTGTTGTCGGTAATGATCGCGTCTCCGGCGTCGGGAAGTTTCGCGAGGTAATGCCTTTCGATTTTGTTGAACAAGGTCAGTTCGACTTTTTTCGGATCGACCAATACAAATTTGACTTCGGCCGGATGTTTTTTATACAACAGCGAAGTCAACACCGCATTCAAACCTACCGATTTTCCCTGTCCGGTCGCACCCGCCATAAGCAAGTGTGGCATTTTAGCGAGATCGACCACAAAAGTCTCGTTCGAAATGGTTTTACCCAAAGCAATCGGAAGTTCCATTTCTGCCTCCTGGAATTTGGATGAACCGATGACGCTTTTCATGGAAACCATGGTCGGATTCTTGTTCGGAACCTCAATACCGATGGTTCCTTTTCCTGGAATTGGCGCGATAATACGGATTCCGAGCGCCGACAAAGACAATGCAATATCGTCTTCCAGGCTTTTGATTTTTGAAATCCGGATCCCGGCTTCCGGAACGATTTCGTATAAAGTTACAGACGGACCAACAGTGGCCTTGATCTGTGCAATGTCAATTTTATAATTGCGCAACGTTTCCACAATGCGGTTTTTGTTTTCCTCCAGTTCTTCCTGATTGATCGTAATGCCACCGGAAGAGTATTCTTTCAGCAAATCAAGTGTCGGGAATTTGTAATTCGACAAATCCAACGTTGGGTCAAATAAACCAAAATCGGCCACCAGGCGCGAAGCCAGGTTTTCTTCGATGGTTGGTTCTTCGGCTGCTTTTTCAATGACAAAAGCTTCATCATTGGTATGGATGATTTCCGGAGCTGCCTGCGGCGTGATGCTCAATGGTGTGACAGTAAGTGGCGTTACATTGGGAGGCGTCGTTTTCACCGGAGTAGTTTCAAGTTTGATTTCTGACGGATGCCCGATCGTTGGCTTCAGAGCCTCACGGTCGATCTCAAATTTAGCGGCGGGTTTCATCACCGGTTCCGGAATGTCTTCGTCGTCTTCGTGGTCAAAGTCGGGAACGGCAAACTCTTCGAGGTTGTAATCAGAATCCTTGACCGGCGGCACGATAGAAGCGAGGTCTTCATCCATATCGGATTTACTTTTTTCAAAGAAAGATTTGACCGCATCGGGCGAAATCCTGATTTTAAAGATCAGGTAAATGACAATGCCGAAAATCAGCACCAGCAGCGTTCCGGTTTTCCCGATATAATCCTGCAGGAACTGGTTCATTTCATAACCAATCGTTCCGCCGAGTTCCGGCATCGTCGTGGCGAAAAATCCGAAGAGGATCGAAACCACGACAAGCGCAAACAAATCCCAGAACCAGATGTTCTTGAGTTTGCGAAGCGAAATGTCGAGCGCCAGGAAAGCCCCGGCCATGAAAAATAATTTTACGAATAAAAAAGAAGCGGCGCCAAAACCGCGGTAGATGAAAAAATCAGACAAAAGTGCGCCAAATTTCCCAAGCCAGTTGCCCACTTTTTCCTGTCGGTCGGCCAATGCCTGGACGGCGCTCTGGTCGTCGCGGCCGTGGATGTAAAACGAGATAAAAGCCACCAAAAGCGCGATGGAAAACAACACCAGCAGGCTGCCAAAAAGCATTTTTTGCTGCCTTGAGATTTTCCAGGATCTTTTTGGTTTGTCGGTTGCGTTGGTTTTAGCCGTGGTTTCTTTTTTTATCGTTTTTGCCATTTTAATTCAATAGGTACTAAAAATTAATGCTGCATGTTATAAAAATTTCGGGACATAAATCATAAGCCCGATGCTGATTGCCGTCAGGGCCGCGAAAAATACGGCTCCGGCTGCAATGTCTTTGATAAAGCCGATGCGTTCGTGGTAATTCGGATGGATGAAATCGGCGATCTTTTCGACAGCCGTATTCAGGCCTTCGACCGCGAGTACAAATCCGATCGCGAGCGTCTGGAACATCCATTCGTTCATAGTAATTTCAAAATAAAATCCGGCGAAGACCATAACAACCGCGATGGCAAACTGTACCATGACGCTGTGTTCGGTTGCGATGAGTTTGACCGCGCCTTTAAACGCAAATCCGACGCTTTTGAACCTTCCGGAAAAAAAAGTATTGTCTTTTTGAAATTCCATACCCACTGTTTAAAGTGCTGCGAGTGCTGCTTCGTAGTTTGGTTCGTCGGCAATCTCTGCAACCTGTTCGGTATAAACGATTTCACCGTTTTCATCGATTACGATCACCACTCTTGAATTCAGACCGGCCAAGGGACCATCGGTCAATTCAAGACCATAATCTTTACCAAAACTTCCGTCGTTAAAATCGGACAGGTTGACCACATTCTCCAATCCTTCGGCACCACAAAAACGTTTTTGGGCAAACGGCAAATCGCGTGAAATGCATAAAACAGTCGTATTTTGAAGTCCGCTGGCTTTCTCGTTAAATTTTCTGACAGAAGCCGCACAGGTTCCGGTATCAACACTTGGAAAGATGTTGAGTACTAATTTTTTTCCTGCGAAATCTGCAAGTGAAGCTACAGACAAATCGTTTTTTACGAGTTTGAAATCGGGTGCTTTGGTATGTGTTTTCGGCAATTCGCCATTGGTGTGTACTGGATTTCCTCCTAAAGTGATCGTAGCCATTTGTGGTTTTTTAATTAAGTTTCAAAAGTATGAAAATTATCCCGTGTTTTCGGCCAAATGTGTTTTCAAAATTGTGAGAACCGTTTGCAGTCGGGTTGCAACCATCAATAAATAAAGTTTGTGAAAGCTTTTCCATTGCCCGAAACTTCATTTTAAATAGGAAAAGCAGTTTCTCATACCATTTGGATCTGAAGCAGGTTATTTTATCTGACGGCCTTTTGAATATTTCAGAATGTCATCGTAGGTATAAAGGATCTTCAACAGATTTGGATGGCGTTTGGAATACACCAGCGAAACCTCCTGATCTTTCGACAACCGGTTAAATTCGGCTGCGGACAGGCTATGATCAATATTGTAATTATATCCTTCTTCAGATGTAAATGCGACGACAACGCTGCTAAAATCCACACGCCTGCCATGAAGAGAACTTCCATCAGTTATGGTTCCTGTCGTATAAATACCATAGTTTTCGAACTCGTCAGATTCCAATTGGGTTTCATGGTAAATCAATGCAATCGGAAAAATAAAGATAAAAATGATCAGCCCTGCGACAATCGCATAACCGGAATTATCGGTTTTATCCGTTTCTTCAGGGCTTTCAGGAAGATCCATAAAGCTAACGCAAAACGCAATAAATGGCACGGGAAGTGAGATGGCGGCCACAATTGCGACAAGTGTGGTGTTGGACGCAAAAAAATCGATTGGAATGCCAGACCAAAAAAGCCATATAAGTCCAAATGTCAATGTACCGTATAGTATTCGTTTTTTAAGATTCTTCATAAATGATAATTTGTTGAAAATCAATACCAGTTTAAATCAGCTGCAAGATATAAAAAATGAGATACCGGCATAAAAAAAACGCTTTCATTTCTGAAAGCGCTTCAAGTATAAAATATTGGAAACTTATTTGTCTATAGAACCCAAAACCCTTTGCATAAACGCATTTAAGGCTTCTTTTTTATCGGTTCCCGACTGGATCATTTTGTGCACTTCGAGCGCACCGTACATGTTTGAGATCAGTTCGCCAATCACGTCCAGTTCTTCGTCTTTCAACGACGGGACTTCGGTAAGGGCTTCCAGCACTTCGATGGTTTCGATCAGGTAATCCTGGTCGTTTTCCTCAATAAATGCTGTGAGCTGTTTGATTACAGGCAACTTCATCTTAATTGGCTGAAATTTCGTGAACCAGTTCCGACAACACTTCTGCTTTATTGGTTTGGGTTTCGTTTTTCAGCGTCCCGTTCACGAAAGTCGCGAAAGTCGGCAAATTCGAAACATTGGCCAGTTTCCTGGACTCCGGCGCGTTTTCTGCATCGACGATCACAAAAGTGATGCCTTCGTTTTCAGTCGCCAGCTTTTTGAATTTCGGCTTCATAATCCGGCAGTTTCCGCACCATGACGCCGAATATTGCACGACCACTTTTTCATTTTGGCTTACAATGTCCTGTAAAGTATCTTCGTTTAATTCGATCAACATATTTTTTTAATTAATAATTAATAATTGAAAAATTAATAATGACAAACACTGAATTGTTAATTATACATTATTAATTGTTAATTGATTTAGTTGTTAAGATAATCCGCAACACCTTCTCTCGTTGCAAACATCGCTTCTTTGCCTTCTTCCCAGTTTGCAGGACAAACTTCTCCTTTGGTTTGAACGTGGGTGTAAGCGTCAACCAATCTAAGGTATTCCGCAACATTTCTTCCCAATGGCATGTCGTTTACACTTTCGTGGAAAATTTTACCGGTTTCGTCAATCAGGTAAGTCGCTCTGAAAGTCACGTTTGAACCTTCCACGATAATGGAATCGGTTTCGTCACTGTAACTTGTTGAATCGATGTCAAGGATACCAAGGATGTTTGACAGGTTTCTGTTGGTGTCTGCAAGGATCGGGTAGGTAACGCCTTCGATTCCACCGTTGTTTTTTGGAGTGTTCAACCACGCAAAGTGTACTTCGTTTGTATCACAAGACGCACCGATCACGATGGTATTTCTTTTTTCAAATTCTGGCAAAGCAGCCTGGAAAGCATGCAATTCGGTTGGACAAACGAAAGTGAAATCTTTCGGGTACCAGAACAACAATACTTTTTTGTTGTTGTTTACTGCTTCTTCAAAAATGTTGATTTTCAGGTTGTCACCCATTTCAGAAATTGCGTCAACTGCAATGCTTGGAAATTTTTTACCGACTAATGACATAATGTATATGGTTTTTAAAAGTTATTTTCTGTTGCAAAAATAGGGCTTCAGGTCGGCTGCAAACAATCAATAATCATTATATAATCTAATTTTAAAATAGCATTTGGTTATAGTGTCTGGCAATCTGAGGATTGCATAATTTATATGCTTTAATATTGAAGGAATCTCAATACGCCTAATTTTTTATTTCGTGAATCCTATTTTTAAATTTGCTTTTATATATTTGTTAGGTGTTAAAAAACGTAAGTTTTACTGCAACACGACCCAATTTTCCTAATCCGATCCACATCCTATGAGTTTTTCCAGTTTATTCAGAAAAAAAACAGTTCAGGACATCCTGAAACAAGTTGAAAAAAATGAAGCCGACGGGCATAACGCTTTAGGCAAACATTTGACAACACGTGATTTGACTGCTTTCGGGATTGCTGCGATCGTTGGAGCGGGAATTTTTAGCACAATTGGAAAGGCGAGTGCCGATGGCGGTCCGGCGGTGATTTTCTTATTCATGTTTACCGCACTGGCCTGTGGATTTGCCGCATTTGCCTACGCCGAATTTGCTTCCATGGTACCGGTTTCGGGAAGTGCGTATACCTATTCGTATGTGGCATTTGGCGAAATCATCGCCTGGATCATCGGATGGGCGCTGATCATGGAATACGCGATCGGGAACATTACGGTAGCGATCTCCTGGAGCGATTACTTCACCGGTCTGCTCGAAAGCGGCGGTTTGCACCTGCCGCAATGGGTGCAAATGGATTATTTAACGGCTTCGAACGGATTTAAAGATGCGACCGCGCTGATGCAGGGTGGAAAATCATACGAGAACCTGAGTTCCGGATTGCAGGCGGCATATACGGCCTGGACGACGTCGCCAACATTGGGATCTTTCCATTTTGTAGCCGATTTGCCTGCTTTGTTTATCATTATCCTGATCACGGCTTTGGTTTACCGCGGCATGAAAGAATCACGAAATGCCAGCAATTTAATGGTAGTGGTTAAGTTGTGCATCATTCTCCTGGTGATTGCTGTGGGCGTATTTTATGTGGATACCAACAATTGGGAACCGTTCGCACCAAACGGCGTAAGCGGCGTACTAAAAGGCGTTTCAGCGGTTTTCTTTGCCTACATAGGTTTTGATGCGATTTCGACTACGGCAGAAGAATGTAAGAATCCGCAGCGCGATTTGCCACGCGGTATGATGTGGGCGATTATCATTTGTACAGTTTTATATGTCATCATTGCATTGGTTTTAACCGGAATGGTCAATTACAGCCAACTCAACGTTGGTGATCCGTTGGCATTTGTATTCGATAAACTCAATCTGAAATGGATGTCGGGCATCATCGCAGTCAGCGCCGTGGTAGCCATGGCGAGCGTTTTGCTGGTTTTTCAGATGGGACAACCGAGAATCTGGATGAGCATGAGCCGCGACGGATTGTTGCCAAAACGTTTTTCAAAAGTACACCCGAAATTCAAAACGCCATCTTACGCTACAATTGTCACGGGATTTGTGGTCGCGATCCCGGCCTTGTTCTTAAACCTGACCATGGTAACCGATTTGTGCAGTATCGGGACGTTATTCGCATTCGTATTGGTGTGTGCCGGCGTATTGGTGTTGCAAAATAAAAAAGACATTCCGAGGGGAAAATTCAAAACGCCATACATCAATTCGAAATTCGTTTTTCCGCTGATGATCGCTGCCGGGCTTATTTTTGCCTTTGGTTACAACCAAAAAGCGACCATGGGTTTTATTACGAATGAAACGCACATCAATTCACCCGAAACGATCGTAACTTCATTAGACCAGGCCCAAACCAAAGCGGTTTACGATTACATGATTGCGTTTGATGCAGCCAATGCGAAAATTGAAAACCCGGACCTCGAACACATTTTAAGCCATTATGAAGGAACCAAATACAATCAGGTCGTGGCGTCGCTGCCGATTGATGATTCTTTAAAATATGAAAGCGGTTTCAGCCTGTTCAAACATAAAATCCCGATGTGGATCTTTTTGATCGTGCTCGTCGGATTGTCAGTCTGGTCGTTCAGGCAAAATTTATCATTAATTCCGTTACTCGGATTGGTATGTTGTTTGTACATGATGGCCGAACTCAGCGTCTGGAACTGGATTTACTTTACGATCTGGTTGTTGATCGGGCTGGTGATTTACTTTGGCTTTAGCCGGAACAACAGCAAACTCAATACAAATACTTTATAAAAAAAGCGCTTCCATAAAGAAGCGCTTTTTTTATTTTTGCAAGCGTTAAAGACTATGGAAGTGCATCGCCTTGGTAATAAAACGTCGCTTCCAAACGGGTCATTTCGTATTGTCCGAAATAATAAAATCTTCTGTACTGTTTTACAGGCAGGCCGATCGCATTTAATTCATAATAAAACTCATCACTTTCAGGATCTTCGTCATAATACCGTTGGTTGGAAACCAAAAAAGTAGAATAAAAATCTGCAGATAAAAAAGACCCGGCTAACCCATTTACCGAAGCAAAAAGTGGAGTCGCCCTGCAAACGTATTGAAAAGCCGTTTTTAAAGGGTTTTGAACCAGTACATGTTCCCAAAGTGTTCGTCTGTCGCCATCATCTACATACATTGCATTCAGGTTACCGGCTGTAAATTCGCAGCCGTACGTATAACTTTCCCAATCGTTATAGAGGTAGCTGCGAAGACGATCTGTTCTTGAAATCGGACAACCGTCGTTATTTAGCCGCCATTCGATGGATGTTAAAAAATCGTCTTCATCGTCAGGTGTAGGGACATCGTGATATCTCGGAGAATAGTAGGTCAGAGAATTATGATCAATATTGTATACCAAAGGAATATCTCCGATTAAGTTGAGACGGTTGTTGCTGTCATAACCGTAAGTATTGCTGTTGGCCGTTCCATTTATATAGTAATCCCGTTGTGTAAGATTGTTGTTGGTGTCATAAACAAAACTTTGCTCCAAAGTGCCATCCAAACGTTTTATTTCTTTGATCAGTCCATTGTCATAAAAATTAAAGATTTGATAAGTTGAAACAACCCGCGCCAATTTCGTCGGATCGTTTTGACCATTTGATAGCTGCGGCACCAAAAGCGCCATCATGATCACAGCTGTAAAATATAGTTTTTTCATGGCGGTTATAGTTTGATAAGTTTTTGGGTGAACGTTTCGTTTTCGGTAGTCATTTTCACGTAATAAGTACCCGAATGAAGTCCGGAAACATCAATCGCATGTGTGCCTTTTTCAAAACCGGAAATCGTTTTGGCCACCTGACCGATAGTGTTGTAGAAAACCACTTTCGTTACATCCATGCTGGATCTGACATTTAAAAGATCCCGCGCCGGATTGGGATAAATGGAAACCCTGTCGATTTTTGAAAATGGATTTGTAGCCAATACATTATTTACCACAATCACCTGATCGGCTGTGTTCATCGCATAACAACCGTTGCCGCAGGAAACAATGCTTTTGACAATTCCGGTTACCTGTGTGATTGGATGAGAATCCACCAGGCTAAAATCTGTAGGGTTGTAACGGTTCAGGCTGATGCCGCCCAAAAGATTGTTCGATGCATAACAAACCAGGTTGGCGGTTTGGTCGTAAACCACCGGTCCGAAAGCATTTTCAAAGGTACCGGCTACGACAGGGTCAACTGCCAAGTTCTGCAACGCTTTGCCATTGCTGAAAAAAGCAACATCATCATGAATGGCAAACGTCAGGTTTCCGTTGATTGCTTCTACTCTGGCAGTTTGTGTGTTGGCGATTCCGTCGGCACCAACAGTCATTTTCCGGATGCCGTATTCTGTAGTTTCGTTATTAAATCCGAGCAATTGTCCGGTCGAAAGCCATTCGATCTGGTTGGCGCCGGTGTGGTTTTTCGAAGCAGTTGTTCGCACAACGCCGTTTTCAAAAATAGCAACCCCTTCATGTCTGGGCGCAAAATTCCTGTTTTTCCTCGATACGGCAATCGTATTTTCCCCGGGAAGGATGACGATGTCTTCGGCCAGGTAATTGCCGGTTTCTGTGTTGGATCCCAATGCGATGGTGGTCGAAACCGATTGGGTGAAGAGGTTGATTTTTTTAATTTCCGGACTTACCAAAAATCCCGAATACATGACATTTCCGTCGGCAGCGATTCTCAAAACGGAAGGTTCTGTTCCAACCGAAAAGCTGCTTTCCATTAAAGCCGTCTGCGGATTGATGATCCCAATGCTGCTTCCGTTGGTCGGATTTTCTGCTTTTACGGAAACATAAATTTTGTTTGTCGCAGCGCTGTAAGCCAGATCATTCGACTTTAGCGCGATGACCGAAACATTCTGGCCGATTCCAATGATCGGAAACAGCGCCGCCAGTAAGTAAATTTTCTTCATAAATGTTGGTGTTTGTCTGGTTCGTTTTGTTACGATAAATTTAACATTTTAATTCAATTCCCTGTCAACTAAACGGTTAAAAGCAAAAAAATCCGCTTAAAGATGGCGCTTCAAACGGATTTCACAACAAATAAAAAATTAAAACTATATGATTGCAGCGGCTTCAGGTTCTAAAATCCCTAACTTCACCATGCATTTTTTCATCGTCCGGTACGTACGTTTGATGTCATTGTCGAGTCCGATGGAAAAACGGATCAGTCCTTCTGTGAGTCCCATTTCAATTTGCTCATCCATTGGGATTTCTGATGAAGTCGAACTTCCGGGCGCACTAAACAATGTTTTGTAAAATCCGAGGCTGACCGCCAAGTAACCCAGGTTTTTTTCCTGCATCAGTTCCATCAGTTCGTTCGCTTTTTCGGCACTGCCGGCATCAATGGTCATCATGCCGCCGAAACCGTATTCCGGATTGATCATGCTTTTATACAATTCGTGGCTCGGATGGCTTTTGAGTCCGGGATAAACAGTTTTAAGTCCGTCCTTTTCAAATTGTTCGGCAAGGTACAACGCATTTGCACTGTGCTGTTTCATACGGATGTGCAGCGTCCTCAAATTCTTCATCACGCTGGCCGAACGCAAACTGTCCATCGTTGGCCCAAGCAACATCGACGCACCCGAATTGACGTTTTTCAATGCATCGATAAATTCCCGCGACGCACAGGTCACGCCGCCAACAGTATCGCTGCTGCCGTTGATGTATTTCGTCAGGCTGTGAATCACAATATCGGCACCGAGTTTCGCCGGCGCAACAGACAAAGGCGAAAACGTATTGTCGACAACCAATTTTAAATGGTGCTTTTTCGCGATTTTCGCCAAACCGGCAATATCAGCAACTTCCAGTAACGGATTGCTTACCGTTTCGCAATACAAAACCTTAGTGTTTTTGGTAATTGCAGCTTCCACAACATCAAGTTTGGTAATGTCTACGAACGTCGTTTTGATACCGAAACGCGGCGTGAAATTCTTTAAAAACGCATACGTTCCGCCATAAATCGTGCGGCTCGAAACGATGTGGTCGCCATTTCCGCACAATTGCAAAAGCGTCGGCGTGATCGCGCCCATACCCGAAGCCGAAACGTTTGCCGTTTCCGTGCCTTCCATCGCAGCCAAGGCTTTGTCGAGGTACAAATTGCTCGGCGACGAATGCCGCGAATACAAATAACAGCCTTCGGCATTGCCTTCAAAAGTGTCGAACATCGTTTTTGCCGATAGGAAAGTATAGGTTGACGAATCAGATATCGAAGGATTCACACCTCCAAATTCGCCAAAATACTGCAAATCCTGAATGTTGTCTGCGGGATTGAATTCCATTTTTTTATTTTTTGGGAGCATGTTCCTGCGTTCGCCTTTATCTCTTCACTGCGTTGCGAGGATATCGGCTCAATCAGGGCTATGCATCGGTTACACGAAAATTAGTATCTGCCAAAACAAACCAATTCCAGTTCTAAAATCAATAGTTCGTTTAAAATTTAGATTTTTAATCTAGTAAAATTAATTTTAATAGATAAATTTGCATTGACTTCCGCTTTTAAAAACCTCAAACCGAAAATCTCCCATGATCCTGGATCCAACCGATAAAAAACTGCTGCAACTCCTGCAATCCGACAGCAAACAAACAACCAAAGAACTTTCCTTAAAACTGAATCTTTCGGTCACGGCTGTTTACGAACGCATCAAAAAACTCGAACGCGAAGCCATTATCGACAAGTACGTCGCATTGGTCAACCGCAATAAAATCCAGAGAGGTTTTGTCGTGTTCTGTCACATCAAACTCATCCAGCATTCCAGGGATTTCCTGACCACTTTTGAGAGTGAAGTTGGCAAATTGGCTGAAGTACTCGAATGTTTCCACGTCAGCGGCGATTACGACTATATCCTCAAAGTCTGCGTGGAAAACATGGAAGCCTACCGCGAATTTATGGTGACAAAACTCACGACGTTGCAACACATTGGCAGTACGCATAGCACTTTTATGATTTCGGAGGTGAAGAATACGACGGCATATTCGTTGTGAGGATATAAGGGGAAAGGTATAAGGGGAAAGGGATAAGGGAGAAGGCATAAGGGAAAAGGGATAAGGGAAAAGGCAGTAGGGTTAAGGCAAAAGGGATTAGAAAAAAGGCATTAGGCAAAAGAGATAAGGCAAAAACCAAGTTTCCTACGTAGCACTTATCCGTAAGCCAGGAAACTTCTACCTTCTACCTTCTGCCTTCTACCTTTTCACTTCTTCCTCCTAATCAATTCCAGTCGATTTTTCTCGAGAAATACATCACCGCACCCAAAATCAAAAACAAACCAATGCTTCCAAAAAGCAGCGCATAATTTTCAAGCTGGATGATCACATATATAAAAGAATACAAAACCGCAAGCGATGTGCCAATGAATGCCGGGAATTTTTTGTTTTTCAAAATCGAAATTGAATACAACGAAATCATGACAACAACAGAAATCCCGGAAATTAAATAGGCTTTCAGAAAACTGGAATGTTCGGTGATCGAAATCAACAAGGTGTAAAACATAATCAGCGCCAAGCCAATCATCGAATACTGGAAGATGTGGATTTTGATTTTACTGATGCTCTGGATCAGGAAAAAGATTAAAAAGGTCAGACCAATAACAAGGAAACCATATTTTGCCGCCCGTTCATTTTGCTGGTATTGATTCACCGGAATGATGAAATCGACACCAAATGCAAATTTCTCCAAATCGGGTAAAAACTCAAATGACTGCTGTGAAAACGCTCGGTTGATGTGCAGTATTTTCCAATCCGCCTGAAAACCTTTGTCAGAAACCGTTTTTGTTTTATCATCAGGAAGAAAATTGCCGTCAAATTTTGGCGAATGCCAGTTCGAAGTCACTTTGGCTGTAGTCGTTTTCCCAATCGGAACCATGCGAATTTGCTGGCTTCCGTTGTAAACCATATCAAACTGGAACGAGACCTGGCCGCCATTTTGAAATGCCGCGGCGTTTAGAAAACCAGTTTCGAGTGCTTCGACCGAATCTTTTTTGGTGCTGTAAACCGGCTCAAATGTGTACGAAGTGTTGCCAAGGTTGATTTTCACTTCGTCTCGGATGCTTTTTAAATTCGTGGTTTGGATCAGGATGGTCGCTTTATCCCAGAGAATGTCGGCGTCTGGAATGTTTTTCGAACTGAAATCGGGTTTGGAATATTTTCCCTGGAATTTCATGTCTGATGTGAAGACAACCGATTCGTAGTTGCTTCGGTTGAGTACTTTGGTGTTCACCTTCGATTGGTTTTTGAGTTCGTCAGGAAAAAAATAGGCGTATTCTGTTGCCGCTGTTTTTTCGGTGGTGCGCTCGTTCGTTTTCTCGTTTACCGAGATGGTTTCGGTATAGGTTTTATACGGAACTTTGACGATCGGGCCGTAGAAATAAACGCTTTCGCCCCATTTTTCACCTGTTTCCGAAATGACTTCTTTTTGGCGCAATGCCCGTTCCTCGATCAAACTTTTGACAAATTGCAGCGGAATCAGCAATACCAGTGTCAGGAGTCCGACCATGATCATTTTTGCGGTGTTCGATTGTAAAAAAGATGTGTGTTCTTCTTGTGGATTTTCCATGATTTTAAAATTTAAAGATTAAAAATTGAGTGATTAATGGATTAGGAATATAGAAATAAGAGGTAAAAATAAAGTGCGGCAATCGGGAGGTTTGCGAGTAAAATCAGCATTTTTACAGCAAAATATTCGCGGTAGTTTTTCTGTGTGATGAAGTAATACAGCAAATGAAAAAAGACAATGCTGTTCAGCACAAATGCGATGATGACGTAAGCCAATCCAACGAACAGCAGGTTCGGGAAGTTGGGATAAACCTGGTGTAAAAGCAGCAAAATTGTTCCGATGCCAAAGGATACGAGCGCCATGTGGGTAGAAAATTCCCCGGCTTTTCTGAGGTAGTGAACAGGTTTCATGACGGTTGGATTAAAAAAGTTTCACGGATTTTTGTCAGTGGCTGGCCAAGCATTTTAGTGAATTCCAGTTGGTGGAACAGCAACGCGCTTTTGCCCTTTTTGTATTGTTCGAAAAAATAAGGAAGCCGGTGCAGAAAAAATGCCGAGCCAATGATGGCAGACAGCAACGTCAGCGGACTTTTTTTACCGTTTCCGATGAGATAAAACTGCAGGCCAATTTGTGATTCATGCGACAATCCGGTATTGGTCAGCACATGGAAAATATCGCTTTGTTCCAAGGTTGCGTGGCTGTCAAGATGGTGCTGCTGCAAAAATTCCGCAAGGGCAAAACCCAGGCTGTCTTCGGGATAATTGATCAGGTTTTCGATACGGAAATCGGTTTGCAGCGTTCGCAAATTCGCATAAAAATGCTCGGATTCATAAAATCCGGGTACGGTGAGTGTTTTCATAATGTGGTTTATTTAGCCGAGTTAAATTTGAAAAAAGAATAGGAGAGCAGTAGGAAAACGCCGTAACCCAACGAGAAACCGATTGTTCGAAGCTGGCATAAAAGCAACGGAATATCGGTGATGAGTTCGAACGGATTGCTGATAATGTCCCAACTGTTGTAGCGTAAAAAACGTCCGAGGTAAATTCCGAATCCCGAGAGCAGGCAACAGGAGATGATAAAAATCCACCCGGTTTTGAAACCGAATCGCGTTTGCCAGATGTGATGCATGCCGGTTATCGATAAAAATCCCAGTGCGATGCCGCTCCATGAAAAAGACATCAGCAAAAGCAAATCGAACCATTCGGGCATTCCGGTCGAATGTTTGAAATGCAGGAAATCAGTAATGATGTAGGGCGCGTTCGGCAGGAACAAAAGCCATATCGCGGACAAGAAATAAAGCATTTTGTTTTTACAGGCTTTCGGATTTTCAAGCAGCCAATTACTGACGATCATTGGGACCGCGGCAAGAATCAGGTTCCAGGCCAGAAATCCGTAAAACAGGGAATCCGTCGCAAAAATCCGGATGGCGAGCAGTCCGAAATTGAAAGCAGTCAGCATAAAAAGTGTGGTTGCTGTGCGGTTGTTGGCTAAAAGTGAGATATTCATAATTAGATATTTAAAAGTACTTTGTTTTTCAAAGTAAATGGATAAAAAAAAGGTTTTAGCTTTTCTGGATTAATTTTTCGAGTGCTTCAATATGGTCGCGGAACGCCTGTTTGCCTTGTTTGGTTGCGCTGTAACTGGTATTCGGTTTTTTTCCGATGAATTGTTTTTCGATCGCGATATAATTTTCTGCTTCAAGCGCTTTGGTATGGCTCGCAAGATTGCCATCGGTCACACCGAGCAATTCTTTGAGCGTGTTGAAATCGGCGGAATCATTCACCATCAACACCGACATGATGCCGAGCCTGATGCGGTGATCGAAAGCCTTGTTTATATTTTGGATGATGTTTTTCAAATGATCTTATTATTATAGACGATTTTAGAGGAACGATTTACGTAAATGCTGCGTAAATCCGAAATCATAAATCTTAACTCAGAATTATTTCCTGTCGTATTTAAAATGCATGATACTGCCGTAAATAATATGGCAAAGTCCAAAACCAAGCGCCCAGAATTCGAGTGCATATCCGTAAATTGCCGCAGATAAAATTCCCAAGATCACAACGGTTATTCCGAGATAACGCACGTCTCTCAGCGTATACTTGCTCGCATTAATGCACGATAGTCCGTAAAAAATCAACGTCACCGGGCCAATAAGTTCGTAATATTTCCTGTCAAGCAGGATTAGCGCAAAAATTCCTCCGGTGATCAGCGGAATTAAAAAATTGACTGCCATTCTTTTAGACGTGCTGTTCCAGATTTTTTCGTTTTCCTTTTTCGCTTTGAAATAAGTCATGATGAATGCAGTGGCCAGTGAGAGCACCAAAACCGAAAACGCTGTGGCCAGTATCCATTTAAAAGTGTCGCTCTCCAGGTTTACCTCGTAACCGCGGTGCGAAGCCAGCAGCATTTTTGCAATGTAGGCGCCAACGAGTGCGTAAATTCCGGCCAGTATTCCCGACAATCCGCTAAGCGAAATAAATTGGGAAGAACGATCCATCATGCTTTTGATCTCGGCGATGTCTTTTAAATAATTTCTCTGCTCCATATTTAAAGTACTTTGAGTTGCAAAGTAAATGCAAATCTTTTTTATGGCAAAACTTTTTCTTAATTATTTTCACGGTTTATTCTGCTTTAAATGACGTTGCGATAAATGCCTCTTTTCAACAAAAAACCGTAATTTTGTGCAGCAAAAATTTAAACACACAAAATATACATACTATGAGTGCATTTGACGTTGTCGTTATCGGTTCGGGTCCAGGCGGTTATGTAGCCGCAATTCGTTGTTCGCAGTTGGGTTTCAAAACCGCCATTATTGAAAAATATGCTACTTTGGGCGGAACCTGCCTCAATGTAGGCTGCATCCCGTCGAAAGCATTGCTGGATTCCTCGCACCATTACCACGATGCCACATCGCATTTTAAAGAACACGGAATTGACATCAGCGGCGAAATTAAAGTCAATATCGAACAAATGATTGCCAGGAAAGCTTCGGTTGTAGACCAAAACGTCAGCGGGATCAAATACCTGATGGACAAAAATAAAATCACCGTTTTCGAAGGATTGGGTTCTTTCGAAGATGCGACACATATCAAAGTTTCAAAAGCCGACGGTTCATCTGAAGTGATTGAAGCAAAAAATACCATTATTGCTACCGGTTCAAAACCGTCTTCATTGCCTTTCATCAAAATTGACAAAGAAAGAATCATCACGTCGACCGAGGCTTTAAAACTGAAAGAAGTGCCGAAACACCTGATCGTTATTGGCGGCGGCGTTATCGGACTCGAACTGGGCCAGGTGTATTTGAGACTCGGCGCGCAGGTTTCTGTTGTCGAATATTTAGACCGCATCATTCCCGGAATGGACGCAGGTTTATCGAAAGAACTGACCAAAGTGCTGAAGAAACAAGGCATGAAATTTTACACGTCACATAAAGTGAAATCGGTTGAAAGAAACGGCGAAGGCGTGACGGTTCAGGCCGACAATGCCAAAGGCGAAACCATTACGCTCGAAGGCGATTATTCTTTGGTTTCTGTCGGAAGACGCGCTTACACTGACGGACTCGCTGCTGATAAAGCCGGAGTTAAAATATCAGACCGCGGTTTGGTTGAGGTCAACGACCATTTGCAAACGAATGTGCCCAACATTTACGCAATCGGAGATGTCATCAAAGGTGCGATGCTTGCGCACAAAGCAGAAGAAGAGGGTGTTTTTGTTGCAGAAACTTTGGCCGGACAAAAACCACATATCGATTACAACTTAATTCCCGGAGTCGTTTACACCTGGCCGGAAGTGGCTGCTGTCGGAAAAACCGAAGAGCAACTCAAAGAAGCGGGAGTCGAATACAAAACAGGAAGTTTTCCAATGAAAGCACTTGGAAGATCACGTGCGAGCGGCGATACAGACGGTTTCGTAAAAATATTGGCCGATGCCAAAACAGATGAGGTTTTAGGCGTTCACATGATAGGAGCGAGGGTGGCCGATCTGATTGCCGAAGCCGTAACTGCAATGGAATTTAAAGCGTCTGCTGAAGACATTTCGAGAATGTCGCACGCACACCCAACGTACGCTGAAGCAGTCAAAGAAGCCGCGTTGGATGCAACTGAAAAACGTCCGATCCATATGTAATCTGATAGAAGATAAAATTATTAAAAAGCCCGTTCGTTTGAGCGGGCTTTTCATTTATGCGGGTTTTGCGTTTCTGAGGAATTTCTTATAAATGAAAATGCCCAGCAGCGCGAGTAAAACCAGTGACCAAAGTTGTACGACAAAAGCAACGATTGATGCCAAAATATACCAACCGGTTTTCAATCCGTCCATGATTTCCAATCCGAAATTTCCATATGCTTTGTTGTATTTTTCGATGGCAACCAACTCACTTTTTATGGTTTCATTCTGGTAAATCGCCAGTGTAACCGTGCTGTATTTTATTTGGTCCTGCATCGACAGGTTTTGGATTCTGGTATTATCACTTTGCTCTTTTTTATTCAGCACTTCGTTTTCGGCATTGGAAATGTCATTGAGTTTTTTGCCTTTTTGATCGATGTCGTTTTGAAGCCTTTTCGTATGGTCTGAAAAACGTTGTTGCGACAAATCGGCGGCAAGCAACCGCAACGAAACATCATCGGCTTTGATGACGCGAAAATCGAGGTAATCAATTTCTTTTGCGATGGATTTGATGACTGTATCGAGTTTGGTATTCGGAATGCGCAGCGTAATGTTATTCCGGACCGAATATTTTGTGGTTTGCAAGGTGCTGTCGGCGCTGACCTTCATTTGGCTGCGGTCCTCAATCTGGCTTTGCAGATCGGTATTGGTTACAATGCCGCCAAATTTGCCCACAGCGTTTTCAATTTTGTAAGTCGATTGCGCGACATTCCTGACTTTAAATTTGATGTCGGCTGTCCGGACAAATTTGCGTTTGTCATCCGGATTTTGAACCGCAGCATTGGAACTCAGCACATTTTTCATTGATTCATCAGCGGAAGTTTTTTCAGATAAAACTGCTTCTTCCTGTGATAATTCTCCTTGTTTACACGAAATGACCAAAACGGCAAAAAAAGCCGCAACACCAAACACTAACGTTGTTTTCATAATGATTGAATTTAAAGATTGTTATTTATTAATGGTTTCGCGTAATTTTCAATCAATATTGTTGCATTTTAAGATTTTTAACAGATTCGCAGCGCACTAATAACTGTGCCAAAAAAATACCCAAAAGACATCCAACGAAAATTTTATCGTAATTTTGAAATCAGAAACCATTATTTACTTGAGAACTTCCGTATTTAAAGACATTTCCGATCCTCAAAAAATCAAGGCGCAACTGCTTTCGTGGGCGCAGCAATTCCGGGAAGTCGCTTTTTTGGACAGCAACAATTATCCGCAACACTATTCCAATGTGGATTGCATGCTCGCTGTCGATGCGCTGACTTCCGTCAAAACAGATTATCCAAATGCATTTGAAGATTTGAAACAGTACCAGCAAACCACTAAAGACTGGCTTTTCGGTTATTTGTCCTACGATTTAAAAAACGATGTCGAAGATTTAAAGTCGCAGAATTTTGATGGACTGCACTTTCCTGATTTGTATTTTTTCCAACCGAAGAAATTGTTTTTTCTGAAAGGAGATCAGTTGGAGATTTGTTATTTAAACATGTGTGATGACGAATTGGAATTGGATTGGGAGGAAATTTCAGGCAAAAGGCAAAAGGCAGAAGGTATAAGGCAAAAGGCGGAAGGCGTAAGTGAAAAGGCAGAAGGCAAAAGTTTGGAAAACCTTCAAATTAAACAGCGGATTTCTAAAGACGATTATCTGGTAAAAGTCACAAAAATGCTCGGCCACATTCACCGCGGCGATATTTACGAAGCCAATTTCTGTATGGAATTTTACGCTGAGCATGCAACGATCGATCCGTTTGAAAAGTACCAAAAACTCAATGCGATTTCCCAGCCGCCATTTGCTGTATTTTTTAAAAACCACAAACAGTTCCTGATTTCCGCTTCACCCGAAAGGTATTTGCGAAAAGAAGCAAGCAAAATCATTTCCCAGCCGATCAAAGGAACGGCCAAACGAAGTCCGGATCCAATGAAAGACGAACAAATCAAAAACGAATTGTTTTCCAATGCTAAAGAACGTTCGGAAAACATCATGATCGTGGATCTTGTCCGCAACGATTTATCGCACACCGCAGCAAAAGGTTCGGTGACAGTCGAAGAATTGTGCGGCGCATATTCGTTTAAACAAGTCCACCATCTGGTTTCGACAGTGGTTTCTGAACTCGATCCGCAATATGCCGCAACAGATGTTTTGAAAACCACTTTTCCGATGGGAAGTATGACCGGCGCGCCGAAAGTTTCAGCCATGCAAATCATTGAAAACCTCGAAGAAACCAAACGCGGATTGTACAGCGGTGCCGTTGGTTATTTCGCCCCAAATGGCGATTTCGATTTCAATGTCGTGATCCGAAGCATTTTGTACAATTCGCAAAATCAATATTTGTCATTTTCTGTCGGAAGCGCGATCACCTCTTTATCCGATCCTGAAATGGAATACGAAGAATGTTTGCTGAAAGCGAAAGCGATGTTTGAGGTTTTGAGCTGAGGGAGAAGGGAGAAGGGAGAAGGCAGAGGTGAAAGGCATAGGGCAGAAGGGGAAAGGGAAAAGGTGTAAGGCAGAAGTGAAAAGGCATAAGTGAATTGCGTTTAATTGTTTATTTTTGACAGGATGAAAACTGCTTTCCAAAATTTACTCGAATCAAAACTGGATTTTCTCAACGAAAAAAAACTCCTCCTCGCTACTAGCGGCGGCCTTGACAGCATGGTTTTGGTCGATTTATTCCTGAAAAAAAATTTCCAAATTGCCATCGCACATTGCAATTTCCAATTGCGCGGCATTGAAAGTTTCGATGACCAGAAATTCATTGAAAATTTTGCAGCGAAAAACAACATTCCGGTTTTTATCACCCAATTTGACACCAAGGCTTTCGCCGAAGATTATAAATTATCGACCCAGGTTGCCGCACGCGAACTGCGGTACAATTGGTTTTACGAATTGCTCGAAACTGAAAATTACGATTATATTTTAACCGCGCATCATGCCGATGACAATCTCGAGACGTTCCTGATTAATCTTTCGCGCGGCACCGGAATCGAAGGCCTGACCGGAATTCCGCAACAAAATGAAAAAATCATCCGGCCGTTATTGGCGTTCAGCCGAAACGAAATTGAAGCTTACGCCAATGAAAATCAGATCGAATGGCGTGAAGACAGCAGCAATGGATCTGACAAATATTTGCGCAACAAAATCCGCCACAACATTGTTCCGCTGCTGAAAGAACTGAATCCGGAATTTTTATCTGCTTTTCAAAAAACGCAGGATTATTTGCAGCAAACGCAGTCGATGGCTGAAGATGCGGCGATTATGGTATACCAACAAGTCGCGCAGGAAGCCAATGACGAGATTCATTTCAACCTGAAAAAGCTCAAAAAATTGCCCAATTACCATTCCTATTTGTACCAATGGCTGAGTGAATTTGGATTTTCTGCATGGAAAGACATTTATGCATTGGCCGACAGCCAAAGCGGAAAACAGGTTTTTTCACCCGAATTCCGCCTGATTAAAAGCCGCGATTTCCTGATTTTGTCACCGTTAAAAAATGAAGAAGAAACCGCGGAATTTTACATTGACGAGAATACAGCAGAAGTTAATTTTCCTATAAATCTGTCATTTTCGAAAGTGGATTCGGTGATCGAAACATCAAATAAAACTATCTTTACGGACGCCGAAAAACTGGAGTTTCCATTAATTTTGAGGCGCTGGAATGAAGGCGACATTTTCGAGCCATTTGGCATGGACGGAAAATCGAAAAAAGTCAGCAAATTCTTTAAGGACGAAAAGTTTTCTTTGGCCGAAAAGGAAAAAACCTGGCTGCTTTGCTCCGGAAAAAAGATTGTATGGATTGTCGGGAAACGCGCCGATGAACGCTTCAAAGTTTCTGAAACCACTAAAAATATTTTACAAATCGCTTTATCATAATGAAAAAAATATCCTTTTTACTGTTTGCTTTTTTCGGATTCTTACAGATGAACGCCCAAATGCTGGATCCTGTAAAATGGGTTTCACGGGCGGAGAAAATTTCTGAAACCGAATTTAATCTGGTTTTTGAAGGTGTGATTGAAGATGAATGGCACGTCTATTCCCAGTTTACACCCGACGGCGGCCCGCTTCCAATGGAAGTGACGTTTAAAAATGCAAAAGGCAATTTTGAACTCGTTGGAAAAGCAACGGAAAGTGCGACCAAAAGGGTTTATAATGATATTTTTGAAGTCGATGAAGTGTTCTTTTCCAAGAAAGTTGTCATCAAACAAAAGGTAAAAATCACCAACGGAAATACCACATTTATTGACGGACAACTGGATTATCAGGTATGTAAAGAATCGTGTATCAACCAGAAAAAAACTTTTAAATTCGCCATTCCGAAAACCACGTTGGCCAAAGTTACTGAAAAAGCGGTGGTACCAACAACGGTTGTTTTACCAGATACCATCAGCATTGTTCCCGACACGGCGGCAGTCGCAGACAACACGGTAGTTGAACCGGCTGCAGTTTCCGAAACAACTGCGACAGCAACAAAACCTGCGGATCAGAAAGGATTGTGGTCTATTTTTATCATTGCATTTTTATCGGGATTTGCCGCTTTGTTGACGCCTTGCGTTTTTCCGTTGATTCCGATGACGGTGAGTTTCTTTACCAAACAAAGCAAAAACAAACGCGAAGGCAAGAAAAACGCGATCATTTACGGCATTTCAATTATCGTGATTTACGTAGCGCTCGGATTTATTGTGTCGTGGGTTTTTGGGGCAGACGCACTAAATTCGCTTGCGACAAATGTATATTTCAATTTGATATTCTTCATCTTACTCGTGATTTTCGCAGCTTCCTTTCTAGGCGCTTTTGAAATCATGTTGCCAAATTCCTGGGCGAATAAAGTCGACAAACAAGCTGACCGTGGTGGAATCGTCGGTATTCTATTTATGGCGTTGGCCCTGGCGATCGTGTCGTTTTCATGCACCGGACCCATTGTGGGAACGTTGTTATTTGAAGCCGCATCAAAAGGTGTCGTTGGCCCTATTGTCGGAATGTTCGGATTTTCATTGGCTTTGGCCTTGCCGTTTATGTTGTTTGCGATGTTCCCGGGCTGGTTGAACTCGTTGCCAAAATCGGGTGGCTGGCTCAACACTGTCAAAGTATTTTTAGGATTTTTGGAACTCGCATTGGCGTTCAAATTTTTATCCAATGCCGATCTGGTCTTGCAACTACATTTGCTTGAAAGGGAAGTGTTTTTGGCCATCTGGATTGCGATTTTCGGTGCTTTGGCCTTGTACCTTTTTGGAAAAATCACCATGCCGCATGACAGTCCGTTGCCGTTCATTTCGGTTGGAAGGTTGTTTTTGGGGTTGTTGGTTTTATCGTTTACGGTGTATTTAGTTCCCGGACTATGGGGCGCGCCGTTAAAACTCATCAGTGCATTTCCACCACCGAATGAATATAGTGAAAGTCCGCGTGGTTTTGGAGGATCGGCCGGAGCCAATACCACTGTGCTTCCCGAAGGCGCGAAATTCGGTCCTCACGATATCATTGCGTTTGAGGATTATGAAAAAGGGCTCGCTTATGCCAAATCGGTCAACAAACCCATTATGCTCGATTTTACCGGATATGCCTGCGTAAACTGCCGAAAAATGGAACGTAATGTCTGGTCGGATGAAAAAGTGCTGGCAATTTTGAAGAAAGATATTGTACTGATTTCATTGTATGTTGATGACAAGCGGGATTTGCCTGAAAGCGAAAAGTTTACTTCCAAATCAACCGGAGAAACCATCGAAACGGTAGGCGATAAGTGGACCGATTTTATGATCACCAAATACAAAACCAATACGCAACCACTTTACGTGCTGACCGATTTGGAAGGAAACAGCCTGAGTCCGACCATCAGTTATTCAGATGTTGACGAATACCTGCAATGGCTTAAAACAGGCATCGCAAAATTCAAAAAATAACTATTCTACAGCGCCAAGCAGTTTTCTCGCGGCAGTTTGCACCGGATCCCAAACCGGTGAAAATGAAGGTGCGTAGGACAAATCGAGATCGATCAGGTTTTTAAGGTGCAATCCATTGGTCAAAGCAGTTGCGAGTACGTCAATGCGTTTTGCCGCGCCCTCTTCGCCAATAATTTGTCCGCCGAGCAACCTGCCTGTTTTTCTATGTGCCAACAATTTAACGTAAATATCTTTGGCACCGGGATAATAACCCGCGCGCGATTTGGCTTTGATGATCGTAGAAATATACGGAATTTGTAGTTTTTCCAATTGTTTTTCGAGCAATCCGGTACGCGCGACTTCATAAACGCAAATCTGGCAAACAGCCGTTCCCACGACTCCAGGAAACGTATTTTTCTTCCCGCTGATAGTCGCGCCGGCAACGAGTCCGGTTTTGTTTGCCACCGTTCCCAAAGCAATATAAAAGGGTTCTTTGCTGACCAGATGAAACGTTTCGGCGCAATCTCCGGCTGACCATACATTCCGGATGTTGGTGCGTTGTGTGCGTGCGACTTTGACCGCACCTTTTTCAGACAGGGCGATTTTAGAATTTTTCAGGAAATCGGTATTTGGTGTGGTTCCCATTCCGAGGATGACCATATCAGTTTTGATCGTTCTTTTATCTGTAATCACCGATGTAACCTGGTTGTTTTCGGCGGTAAATCGCAACAAACTTTCGCTGACATGGATTTTTACGCCCAGTTTTTTCATGACTTCATGGATCAATTTTCCCATATCCGGATCCAGCGTATTCATAATTTCGGGCGAACGATCTATCAGCGTTACTTTTAAACCCTTTATCAGCAAGGCTTCGGCCATTTCGAGTCCGATGTAACCGCCGCCGACAATAACAACTGTTTTCGGTTTTTTTTCTTCGATGAATTTTTGGGTACGTATGCCGCTTCGCAAAGTCGATATCCCGAAAATTCCGTCAGCTGTACGGTTTTCCACGTCCGGACAAAAGGCTTTTCCGCCTGAAGCGATTAATAATTTGTCATAAGTTTCCCAGAATTGCGTCTGGTCTTTGGTATTTCTGACCAAAACCTGATTGTTATCGGTGTCCACTTCCAGAACCTGGTGAAAGATCCTGACATCGATTTGGTGCTTTTTGATGAATTCCTCGGGTGTTCTGACAATCAGTTCTTCGTAAGTCGACACTTTTCCCGAAATAAAATACGGAATGCCGCAAGCCGAATACGAGGTATAAGCCGATTGCTCGAATACTACGATGTCACAATTTGGATTTTCACGGCGCACTTTCGTCGCAGCAGTCATTCCCGCAGCGTCGCCGCCAATGATAACCAGTTTAAATTTTTTCATATCAGGCCACGTCGTATTTGTCAAGTTTTTTCTGGATGGTTGCGGCAGTAATTCCGTGAATCAATACCGAAAGGATAATAGTAATTGTAGTGAGATGGATGAGTTTTTCGCTGTCGGCAAAATCGGCTTCGCCAAGTGCGTACATCAAATAATAGATGGAACCCACGCCACGGATTCCGTAAAATGAAAGTACGAATTTTTCAAAACGGCTCAAATCGGTACGGGCAAGTGCGATCCAGCCGCTTACCGGACGGATGATCAGGATTATCGCCAAAGCGGTCGCAATCAGACGCCAGTCTAACAATTCCTCAATATGCGCGGCCATGTAAATTCCGACGATGACGAACAAAAAGGTTACAAAAATGCGTTCGATCTCTTCGGTAAAATCGTGGAGATTGTCCATGTGGTGGATGTCTTTGTCGCTATTGCTGAAAGTACATGCCGCAATAAAAACCGCAATAAATCCGTAACCGCCAATGACATCGGTTAAAGCGTATGGAAGTAAAGTCAGCGCCAGCGATAAAATGCCGCGACTGATTTTAGACTGTTGTTTTTGCGAAGTTTTCGAGAAAATTAGTTTGTATAACAACCAGCCTGAAAGCAGTCCGACGATCACGCCGGTCGTGATTTTATATACGATGTCAATCCAGATCCATTCACCAATCCAAACCGAATAGTCTGCACCTTTGCTCACCATCAGAATCGCAAAATAGTTGAAGGGGAAAGCCAGTCCGTCGTTGATTCCAGCTTCAGTCGTGAGTCCGAGACGGGTTTTCGAAATGTCCTGTTTGCTCGGGCGCGTCGTTTGCAAATCGGCGGCAAGCACCGGATCTGTTGGTGATATGAGCGCTCCGAAGAGAATCGCCGCAGCCGGAGCCAATCCTAAAAACCACCAACCCAGCCAGGCAGCGGCGACAATTGTGAGTGGCAGTGTAATGGTCAAAAGCCAGAACGAATATTTCCAGGTTTTCCAGGCAAACGGTTCCTTGATCTTTAGCCCGGCATTTGTGAGCGCGATGATGACGACAAATTCGGTGATTTTACGAATGATGTCCACGTTGTTCAGAACGGCGATCGACGAATAATCGTTGGAACACATATAAATTATGATTCCAATCAGCAAATAAATGATCGGCGCGGTAATATTTTTGTTGTTTAGCAAATTTGGAACCGTCGCAGCCAGCAGCGTCACGATCCCGATGATGATCAGGTGAAAATTGTAGAGGTCAAATTTAAAGAGTTCCGAAAAATCCATAAGCCGCTTTAATGAAATTAAAAATTACGGAAATTAAACGGTCCCACCTAAAGAAGATTTGTTTTTTCAGACTTTTTTTGGATTTGTCCCGAAACGAAAAATAAAAAAGCCTCTCTTTCGAAAGGCCTGATTTTATTTAAGGATGTGCTGGCTTAAAATTTTATAAACCTCGTTGATGTTGTCGCCGCCTTTTCCAAATTGCTTCTTTATTGGAAGTTCCTGGTCTTTGATCCAGATTTTCAGTTCGGCATCAAGGTCAAGGATTCCGGCGCTTTCCTTTGAGAATTTGATCACATTGGTATACGGAATGGAAAGGTATTCTACTTTCGTGCCCACGAGTTGTTTTTCAACCAGGATCAATCTTCTGTTGGTGAAAATAAACATGTCACGGATGAGTTTGTATGCTTTTTCGATGATTTCGCCGTCAATAAGGATCGGACTGAATTCTTTCGAGATGTTTTCGATATTTACTTCGGATGCATTGCCCAAAATGGCATTAAATATTCCCATGGTCTTTCGGATTTGATTTGAATTCAAATTTAAAAGATTAAAACTTCAGAGTTGCCAAAATTGCACTAAATTATTTTCTAAGGTACATTTTAAACTCAGCGCCCTGGCCGGGAACCGATTGCAATTCGATGGTTCCGTCGAGTTTGTCCACCATTTTTTTAACTGTCGACAATCCGAGTCCGGTTCCTTTCGATTGAAAACGGTCGGTTTTTCCCAATGTCTGAAAAACTTCAAATACCTTTTCGAAATTTTCCTGTGCGATTCCTGAACCATTGTCTTTGACCGTGATCACGCTAAAGCCGTCGGTTTTTTCGAATACGATTTCAATAATACCTTTTGCTTTGTCGTTGTATTTGATGCTGTTGCCAATGAGATTGTACAAAATCTGCCCAAGCGCAATCCGGTTGGAAAACAATTTCGCTTTCGGATCAGGAAGAATAAATTCAAATTCATCGTTTGTTTTAAGCAACGTAATGATGTATTCTGAAAATTCCTTCAGCCTGATTTTTTCTTTCTTCTCAAGGTTCAGATTGTCATATTTGTAATAATTGAGAATGCCGTCGACGAGTTTTTTCAATTCTTCGGACGATTTTTCGATGTAATCCAGCATCAGGTTTCCGGCTGGATCGATGCTTTGACCATAATCTTCTTTGAACATTTTCGTAAACTGCGTGATGTTGTTCAGCGGCGATTTCAGATCATGCGACACGACTGATGAAAACTGTTCCAGATCTTTGTAACGCGTCAATAGCGTATTGTGGTTTTCGACGAGTTTGTTGTTGGTTTTGTGCAATTCCATCAACTTCATCACCTGGTTTGCAAGAATTTCAAGCGCGTGGAGTTGGAAATCGCTGAGTTTTTTCGGCTTTGTATCGATCACGCATAAAGTGCCCAATGCAAATCCGTCAGCATCTACAAGCGGGACGCCGGCGTAATATTTTACAAATGGTGCGTCAGTTACAAATGGATTGTCGAAAAACCTTAAATCCGTTTCAGGATTTTCAACGACAAAATTTTCTTCGGGAGTTTTTATGGCATGCGCGCAAAAAGAATACTCGCGTTTGGTTTCATTAAGGTCAATACCCAAACGGGATTTGAACCACTGCCGGTCTTTGTCGACCAACGTTATTAGTGAAATGGGAGTTCCGCAAATCTCAGAGGCCAACTTCGTAATTGCATCAAAATCGTTTTCAGGAAAACTGCCAAGGATTTTGTAGCTCATCAATGCGTCAAGACGCGCCCTTTCATTGGGTTGGGTTTGAGTTTTAATCATTCTAGGTAAAATTTGGGACTGCAAAGCTATAATAACGTCTTGATATACAATTAATTTTGAAAATATTTAACAATAACTTTTTTTTAATACTTTTATAAAATATAAGCCATTTAACAACAAAAATATACGCCTATGTTAGTCAAAGTTTTTGGAAGCGCCGTCTTTGGCGTTGAAGCCACGACCATTACCGTGGAAGTAAATATCGATAAGGGAATTGGTTACCATCTCGTGGGACTGCCCGACAATGCTATCAAAGAGAGCAGTTACCGGATTGCCGCGGCATTGAAAAATAACGGCTATTCGCTGCCCGGAAAGAAGATCACCATCAACATGGCACCTGCCGATTTAAGGAAAGAAGGATCGGCATACGACCTGACATTGGCGATCGGAATCCTTGTGGCTTCGGGCCAAATTCAATCAGAAGAAACTGACAAGTATATTATCATGGGTGAATTGTCACTTGACGGCGGCCTGCAACCCATCAGAGGCGCGTTGCCCATTGCGATCAAAGCAAGAGAAGAAGGCTTCAAAGGTTTTTTTCTGCCGAAGCAAAATGCCAAGGAAGCGGCAATAGTCAACGATATCGACGTGTATGGCATAGAAAATATCCAGGAGATTTTAGATTTTTTTGAAAATACAGGAACGCTGGAGCCAACAAAAATCAATACCAGGGAAGAATTTAACAAGGCTTTGTATTTTCCAGAATTTGATTTTAGTGACGTGAAAGGGCAGGAGAGTATTAAACGTTGTATGGAAATTGCCGCCGCCGGTGGACACAATATCATACTGATTGGACCGCCGGGTTCTGGAAAAACGATGCTTGCGAAAAGGTTGCCGAGTATTTTGCCGCCGATGACCATCCGTGAAGCATTGGAAACTACAAAAATCCACAGTGTCGCCGGAAAACTGAAAGAAACCGGATTGATGCACCAGCGGCCATTTCGGAGTCCGCATCATACGATCTCGAACGTTGCTTTGGTTGGCGGCGGAAGTTATCCACAACCCGGGGAAATTTCGATGGCGCACAACGGCGTATTATTTCTCGACGAATTGCCGGAGTTCAAACGCGAAGTCCTCGAAGTCATGCGCCAACCTCTCGAAGATCGTGAAGTAACGATTTCACGCGCCAAGTTTACGATCACGTATCCATCATCTTTTATGCTGGTCGCGAGCATGAATCCGAGTCCGGGTGGTTTTTTCAATGATCCGGACGCGCCGGTTACTTCATCACCAAACGAAATGCAGCGGTATTTGAGTAAAATTTCGGGTCCGTTATTAGACCGTATCGACATTCATATTGAGGTCACGCCGGTTCCGTTCGAGAAATTATCTGATGAAAGAAAAGCTGAGAACAGCGCTTCCATCCGCGAACGCGTGACATTGGCAAGGGAAATCCAGACCCAGCGTTTTACCGAAAACGAGTCGGTTAATTACAACGCCCAAATGAACAGCAGGCAAATCAGGGAATATTGCAAACTTGATGAGAATTCGCTGCAACTGCTCAAAACCGCCATGGAACGGCTCAATTTATCGGCACGCGCTTACGACCGGATTTTAAAAGTCGCGCGGACAATTGCCGACTTGGATGCATCCGACAAAGTACTGTCAAATCATATTGCCGAAGCCATTCAGTACCGGAGTCTGGACCGCGAAGGCTGGCTGGGATGAATCGGAATGAAGTCAAAAACTTCAGCGCTTTACAGGAGAAAGTTGTATTTTTGGAGTCCTAATATATAAAGAATGAAAATCGTTATATCGCCTGCCAAATCGCTCGATTTTGAAACGGAATTGCCAACTGAGAAACATACAAAAAGTGCTTTTATGAAAGAAAGCCGGGCCATCAATAAAGTCATCAAACAGAAAAAACCAAAGGATTTGATGGAACTGATGGACATTTCAGACAAACTCGCCGACCTGAACTGGCAGCGCAACAAGGCCTGGAAAACACCTTTTAATACTGAAAATGCACGTCCTGCGATTTACGCGTTCAATGGCGATGTGTATCAGGGTTTCGATGCTTACACGCTTCCAATTGAAAAACTCGATTTGCTTCAGGACCGTTTGCGGATCCTTTCAGGATTGTATGGATTGCTGAAACCACTCGATTTAATCCAGCCTTACCGGCTTGAAATGGGCACACAACTTGAAATTGGTGAGAACAAAAACCTGTATGAATTCTGGAAACAAAAACTTACGGCAGCATTGAACAAAGAGTTGAAAAAAGGGGAAATTTTTATCAATCTTGCAAGTAATGAATATTTTTCGGCTGTTGATGCGAAAACTTTGAAGGTGCCAGTGGTCACTCCGGAATTCAAAGACTACAAAGATGGAAAATTGAAAATCATCAGTTTTTTCGCAAAGAAAGCGCGCGGCATGATGGTGCGATACATTATGGATACCGATGCAAAAACGATCGATGACCTCAAAGGATTCGATTATGACGGCTACCGTTTTGACGAAAGTTTGTCAAAGGGGAACACACTTGTTTTCACCAGATAACATTCAGGTTGTAACAAAAGGAACGTTGGTGCTACCAATGCGTTTATAAAAAGTTAAATATCACGCCTGTTTGGTCCAAATTATTACATTTACGATCTTTAAAATGAAACCATAATGATTAGAAAAAGTTTACTGCTGGCCGGGATTTTCAGTTCCATGAGCCTTTTCGCACAGGACGAATTGATCAAAAAAGTGATCAACAACGCTTCGCTGAGTTCGAAATTTGAATTTAAAAACGTCATCGATCTGGAAGTTACCTCGGTTAAAAACCAGGGATCTGCCGGAACATGCTGGAGTTATTCGGGAAATTCGTTCCTGGAGTCTGAAATGATCCGTTTGGGCAAACAACCAGTTGACCTTGCCGAGGTCTATAGCGCAAGACAGGTGTATTTATCAAAAGCGAGAAATTACATTCTTTTTAACGGAAACATGGGACTTGGCGATGGCGGTGAAACGCATGACGTAATGAACATGCTCAGAAAATATGGTGCCATGCCGCAGGAAGCTTATACGCTTGAAGATTACGGAAAAGGTGCATTAAAAGCAGGCGATTTCCAGGATAAATTCAAAACAATCCTAGACGATTACATTAAGAATCCTGATCCGAAAAAAGGCGTTTCATGGGTTTCAGACATCAACAATTACATGGATGAAAAATTGGGAAAAGTACCTTCTACATTTAAATACAAAGGAAAAGATTACAACCCGCAGACTTTTGCTAAGGAAGTTATCGGAATCAATCCTGATGATTATGTAGAATTTTCTTCTTACAAAGACACGCCTTATTACCAGAAAATGGTTTTACCGGTTCCGGACAACTGGAGTTACGACCAATTGTACAATGTGCCGATGAAGGAACTCACCGATATCATCGACAATGCCTTGGCAAAAGGATATACCGTTGCCTGGTCTTCGGATGTTTCTGAACCATATTTCAGCTGGAGAAACGGTGTGGCGCAAGTTCCGAATCTGGATTTGTACAACATCACAGATGATCAGCGCAAAACGATTTTCGATGGTCCGATCAAAGAAAAAGACATCACTGAAGATCTAAGGCTCGAAGGATTGTACAGTTTGTATACGACAGACGACCATGCGATGCAAATCGTTGGTTTGGTAAAAGATCAGAACGGAAAAGAATATTATAAAGTGAAAAATTCATGGGGTGAAAGCAACGATTACAAAGGGTATTTGTATGTGACCAAAGCGTTCGTCCAGCTCAAATCGACCGGAATTTTGCTCAATAAAGGCGGCATTCCAAAAAATATTAAAAGCAAACTTCAGGCTTAAAATAAAAAATCCCGTTAGCAATAACGGGATTTTTTTTTCACTAATTCTGTATTTTAATAACCGAGTTCTTCGTATTCTCTCAAAGTTTCTGCGGTAATTTTTCGTTGGTTTCTTGACAGTTCCCGCATCGCTTCTACGCCGTTGATCGCACTTCTGTTGACCTTTGACAGCCGTGAAGAAAAAGCATCCAGTTTGTTTGCGTCGTTGCTGTCCAGTTTTGGCTTCAGCTCGTTGACGAATTCCATAAACTCCGGAATTACCGAACTGTTTTCGTCGTATTCAGACTTTAAATCTTCAAAAGATTCCTTGATCTCTTTGCCTAAATCATTCGAATAATATTCGCTTTTATTCCTGAATTCCCGAATGATCTTCTTGATGTTGTTCCCGAATAATCCCATAGCTGATTGTAATTAATTACGTAACTGTTTTGTATTCAATCAAATATAATAAATTTATAAAAACAGTTTTGCTTTTTTTTTGAAAATTTTGTTTGTTTCGATTTGAAGTCCCGAAAGTAGTGACTTTAGCGCTATCGAATATTAACTTAATAATAAGATTTAAGGTTGGAGCAAAAAAAACTCCGGAGCTTTTTCCGGAGTTCTGATTTTGAATCTGTTAGTGCATGGCATCTGCAGGATTAATTTTATTTTTTCCGCGTTTGATGAAGAAAATAATCGGAATACAACACAAAAACATCACACCGAGGTACATGAAAATGTCCATATACGACATCACCGTGCTTTGTTTGCTAACCGAAAAATCCAAAACCTGATAGGCTTTTCCAAGCGCTTCATTCGGCGTAAAACCTTTCGCCATAAAACCCTGTTGCAATTGCGTCACACGGTTTTGTACTTCCAGTTTGGAAACATCCAAATGCGAAACCAAATTCACGCGGTGTTCCTGGCTGAATCGGGTAATAAAGGTCGTAATGATCGCAATACCAAACGAACCGCCCAGTTGGCGCATCATTCCTGTAAAAGCAGCGCCTTCGCCAATGTGTTTTCCTTTAAGTGTCGATAAGGCGAGTGTCGTAATGGGTACAAATAACAATCCGAGCCCGATTCCTCTTAAGATCAACGGCCAAAACATGTGTTCCACACCGGTGTCAGGCGTAATGATGTTGCGCATCCAAAACGTAAATCCGAAGAAAATCAGGAAACCAACCGCCACCATATAACCTTGCGGAACGCCTTTTTGGATCATATTCCCAATAATCGGCATCATAAAAGCGGTGGTAATCGATCCCGGAATCAACAACAGTCCGGCGTCGGTCGCGGTCCAGCCCAAAATAGATTGGGTATAAATCGGGATAATCAACGTTGATCCATACAATCCGAAACCCAGGATGAAACACATAACGGTTCCAATTCGCAAGTTCCCGTCTTTTAAAACGCTGAGGTTTACGATTGGATGTTTATATGTAAGTTCACGCCAAATAAACGCCAGCAATCCCAAAACGGTCACTACACTTAAAATTACAATGATTTCGTCGTTGAACCAGTCGTCCTGCTGTCCGTGTTCGAGCACAAATTGAAGCGAACCAATGAATGACGCCAGGAATACAATTCCCCACCAATCGACCTGGTTTGCTTTGAGTTTTTCGCCGTATTTTGGACTTTTAACAAACGTCATCGTCAAAAATACCGCGATGATTCCAAGGGGAATGTTGATGTAAAAAATATACGGCCACGAGAAATTATCAACGAGATAACCGCCGAGTGGCGGACCCAATGTTGGCCCCACAATCACACCCATTCCGTAAATCGCCTGCGCCATTCCGCGTTTGGCAATCGGGTAACTTTCAGTGATGATGGTTTGCGCGGTCACGAGCAATGCGCCACCGCCAAGTCCTTGTATGAAACGAAACGCGACGAGTTCCCAGATATTCGACGCGTTTCCGCAAAGGAAAGACGACACCGTAAATATGATAATAGAAACCGCAAAATAATTACGCCTTCCAAACTGTTGTGAAAGCCAGGAAGTCATCGGGATCACGATCACGTTGGCAATCGCATAAGCGGTAATCACCCAGGCGACATCGGTTAAAGTCGCGCCAAGGCTTCCCCGCATATCGGTCAATGCGACGTTGACAATTGTGGTATCGACGATTTCGAGCAGGGCACAAAGGACAGCCGTAATCGTAATGATCACGCGCCTGAAGCCGTATTCTACCAAATCGTCATCTCCTGCTGTAGCTACTGCTGCCATGTTTTTTTAATTAACAATGAATAATTAATAATGAATAATGAATAATGAATAATTTTTTTTAGGAGCTGTTTCCTGCTGTCCGCTATATCTTTTGCTCCGCTGCGCTTTGCAAAAGGATACCGCTCCATCAGGGCTATGGCATCCGTTTCCAAAAATTATTTCAAATGCACATCAACGTCAACGTTCATTCCTGGTCTCAAAAGCTTCATTTTCTCAGCATCATTGTTTTTATCAAGACTGATTTTGACGGGCAAACGCTGGATCGTTTTTACGAAGTTTCCGGTGGCGTTATCAGGTGGCAATAAAGAAAACCTTGAACCTGTTGCCGGTGAAAATGAGGTGATTGTCCCTTCAAAATCGGTGTCAGGATACGCATCTATTTTAAGTGTCGCTTTTTGCCCGATAACCATTTTATTCAATTGGGTCTCTTTAAAATTGGCAATCACCCAAACATCACTGCTGTTAATGATGTAAAACAAAGACTGTCCCGGCTGCACCAATTGTCCCGGCTGGATCGCAATTTTTGAAACCTGTCCGTCGGCTGAAGCGGTAACGACCGTATAAGATAAATTCAGGTTGGCAGCGTCAAGTGCGGCTTTGGCACGCGTAATATTGGCTGCAGCCACATCAGTCTGTTTGCTAGAAACATTCGATTTGGCCTGGATCACCGATTTCTGGAAATTGCTCGCACGTTGCTGGTCCTGCAAAATTTTCAACTGACTTTGCGCTTCCAGTTTGGATGCTTCAGCCTGTTCAAACTGTTGTTTGGTGATCGAATGGTTTTTGTACAGATTGTTGTAACGCTCGAAGTCGCTCGAAGCCAGTTTCAGCCGGATTCTCGCCGTTTCAATGTTTCCGCCAGCCGACTGCACATTGGCTTCGGAAACCGAAACATTTGCCTGCGCGCTTCCAACATCTGCTTTGGAAACAGCCAAATTTCCTTCGGCAGCGACAAGCGCAGCCTGAGCATCTGCAAGTCGGACGATGTAATCTTTGTCGTCAATCGTAAAAAGCGTATCTCCTTTTTTTACGAAATCATTGTCTTTCACATACACTTTGGTGATGTAACCCGTCACTCTTGGAATAATTGGGTTCATGTTTTTTTCGATCTGCGCGTCGTCAGTTCCTTCGTGAGAAAGCGAATGCACGTATTTGAAGATTCCGTAAGTCAATCCTAAAACGATCAATACGCCGAAAATCAGTATAAATTTCTTGTTGGTTTTTTTCTTTTCTTCCATGATGGGTAAATATTATTTTTGTGTAAGGTTGAATGATTGTGTCAGTTGGCCTGAAGCGTCGAGCAATTCGTAATATTTCAACACGACATTGGCTTTGGCATAAGCCAGGTTGATTTTGGCGCTCAGGTCTTCAACATCTGCTTCAAGCAAATCGTTGGTGTCTGAAAGGCCGTTGTCGTATTTGTCTTTCACGATGCGGAAATTTTCATCGGCCTGAGCCACGGCTTCGGTATAAACCTGGTCTTGTTTTTTCGACAAATCATAACCTTCTTTGGCCTGAACAATTTGTGTTTTGATGCGGTCGGTTAGAATCGCTTTTTGCTGTTCCACTTCCTGGGCGCGGCTTTTGGCAGCTTTGACTTCTTTACCGTTTTTGAAGATGGAAGACAAATTGTATGACAATCCCACGCCAACATTCATAGCGTTTTCCACACGAACAACATTCTGAATGTCCATCGCGACATAACCGCCGGTGAGTGAAAGTGCCGGATAATAACCACTTTGCGCGACTTTAATCTCCGATTTGCTTGCGTTTTCCAGATGATTTAACGCTTCCATGTCTTTTCTGCTTTGCAAAGCTTCGGCTTCAGTTTGTACATTGAACGAAAACAAATCATTCTGGATGCTTTCCGGGCTGACTACAATTTGCGTTTCAGGTGAAAGTTTCAACAATGTAACGAGGTAATAATTGATCAGGCGTACGTTTTTTTCTGCATCGTCTAATGACAATTGGTATTTGGAAACCTGCAATTGCGATTTTAGCAAATCGTTTCTCGCAATGATCCCGTTTTCTTCCATTGCGGTAAAATCTTTGACACGCTGTTGGCCGCTTTTGAGGCTTTCTTTGAACAATTCGACCGATTTTTGCGCTTTATACAATTCGGCGTAATATTCCACAACTTTCATTGCGGTTTCCTCTTTCGTATAGTTGGCATTGGCCAATTCGGCTTTATATTCACTTTCCGAGGCCTTGATGCTGTTTCGAAGTTTAAATCCCGAAAACAAAGGCATGGAAACGCTGGCTTGGCCAAACATCAATTGGTTGACTTTTGGAGTTGCAGCCGGTTCCGCATCAGGATCAGACGACGCTTCGCCCGAGGATTTCAGTTTGATGTCGGCATTGGTCAGGCGCAAATATTGGCCTGAAAGTTTGACATCCGGATACTGATTGTTTTTAACCGATGCGAGTTCGTAGCTTCTGGTCACCGATTTTGTGGTAGCCAAACCAACTTCATCGCTTTTGGAAAGTGCGATTTCGATGGCTTCTTTAAGCGACAGATTGGATTTCTGTTGTGCCTGGACGGATGAAATTCCCAAAAGGAAAATCCCGAACAGCAAGAGTTTACTGAATTTCATTTAATAAAAGGGCTTTGATGGTTTGCTGAATGTGTTTTGTTAAATCGGTTTTGATGTAGTGGTCAAAGGCTTCGTCGGTTTTGAGATCGAAAATTTCTTCGTAATACGGACGGTTCATCTGAAAATGAAAAAAGGTTCCCAGAATCGTTGGCGGAAGCAAAGGCACATTAATGTCTTTTTTAAAAACGCCTTTTTCCTGGCCTTCGGTAATGATTTTCTGGAGAGAAATCAGGTTTTGTCGTTTGACATCGGTGAACGATTTGATGTCTACCGAACGCTTTTTATTCGACAATTCGAAATGCAGGATTTGATAAATGCATTTGTTTTTGTTGATGCGCGCAATGTACAATTCAATGAGTTTGTTGATTTTTTCCATTGGCTCAATCGCTTCCTGATACAAATTTTCAAGCTGCATTTTGAGATCGGAAATGCGGAAAAAAATCAAAGATTCCAGCATTTTTTCCTTTGATCCGAAGTAATACGAAACCATCGCAATGTTGATTTTCGCTTCTTTTGAGATGTTCCGTATCGAGGTTCCGTCAAAACCTTTCTCTGCAAAAAGCTTCTCAGCTACCTGCAGGATGCGGATTTGTTTGTCATTTAAGTCTAACGTCATGGTATCGATTTTAATCGGGCACAAAGTTAAACGATTGTTTAATTCAAACGTTTGTTTAATTTTTCTTTAACGTAATATTAACAAAAAACGTTTTCGGCTGCTTTGGGTGATTGAACGCAGATAAACGCGGATCTTAAAAATGTTTTTTCAGCATGCTGTAGGAATTTCAAATTTATTACCAACAAAAAAAATCCGCGTTCATCCGCGCCATCCGCGTTCCAATTGTTCACAACCTAACGAATTCCGGAAATAAAAGAATCAATTTCAGAAATCCCGTTTTCAGCCAGGTGTTTTACAAATGCGCTTCCGATGATAGCACCAGATGTTGACTTCGTTGCCTGTTCAAATGTTCTTTTGTTGTTGATTCCGAAACCAACAACCAACGGATTTTTTAAATGCATTGCTGAAATCCGTTCAAAATAACTGGTTTGGATTTCTCCAAAACCATCCGAACTTCCAGTAACGCTCGACGACGAAACCATATAAATAAATCCGTTTGAAATGCTGTCGATAAAACGGATCCGATCATCAGAAGTTTGAGGCGTAATCAGGAAAACGTTTAGCAAACCATATTTTTCAAAGGTTGTTTTGTATGCTGCTTCATAAATTTCAACCGGAAGATCCGGAATAATAAGTCCGTCGATTCCGGTTTCCGCGCATTTTTCACAAAATTCCTCCACACCAAATTGCAATATCGGATTGAAATAACCCATGATCAAAAGCGGAATCTGGACGCTTTCGCGAATAGCTCTCAGCTGGTCAAAAAGCAATTGTGTAGTCATGCCGTTTTGCAATGCGGTTGTCGAACTTGCCTGAATTGTCGGGCCGTCAGCCAATGGATCGCTGAATGGCAATCCGATTTCAATCATGTCAACACCGCTTTTTTCGAGTTGTTGGATAATCGAAACCGTATCGTTTGTATTTGGATAACCTGCTGTAAAATAGATTGAAAGCAGTTTTTTGTTTTGTTGCAATTTATTCTTGATTCTGTTCATTGTTTACGATTTACGATGTTAGACTTACGGGCTGACGTCTTCGAAAATATTATTTCAAAAGATTGTTTCGTGAGGTTTTAATTGCTGAAACAATAATTGAAGTAATTTCATTAGATTGCTTTCAGCAATAGATTCATGTGTTCATTTAAATTTAATTTCTCTAGTGTTGAAACTTCAGAAATCAGATCCAGGAAATAATGGCTTTCGTCTGATTCTTCTTCGACAATTTTTAACTTGTTTATAAAATCAGCAGTAGACTTTGCTCTTTGCGACGCCCGATAATTTGCTCCAACCGAACTCGAACATCTAATCAATTGATTGACATATGCATTATATTCTCTGCTTTTAGGCAACTTACTGCACAGAATCCAGCAATCAATTGCAAATTTCTTCGTGCGATTCATTATAATTTCTTTCATGGCGTTTAGTTTTTATCGTTTGTTATTTTTGATGGCGGTTGTCGTAAATCTTACATCGTCCATCGTAAATTAAAATATTATAATTTAAAATAATCAATATACGTATTCAAATCCTTGTCGCCGCGGCCCGATAAACTGATCACGACAACATCTTCTGGCTTGAATGATTTTTTATCCAATATTGCAAATGCATGCGCGCTTTCAATCGCCGGAATAATGCCTTCGGTTTTGGCAAGTTCGAGTCCGGATAACATGGCTTCATCGTCTGTAATGGCGAGGAATTCGGCGCGTTTGGTCTGGTATAAATTGGCATGCATCGGGCCAACGCCTGGATAATCAAGTCCTGCGGAAATCGAGTACGGTTCGGTAATTTGCCCGTCAGGACTTTGCATCAATAACGTTTTGCTTCCGTGGATAATGCCCACTTTTCCAAGAATCGAAGTTGCAGCGCTTTCACCCGAATGAATGCCTTTTCCGGCCGCTTCCACAGCAATTAATTTAACGTTTTCATTGTCTAAAAAATGGTAGAAAGCTCCGGCTGCGTTGCTCCCGCCACCAACGCACGCAATGACATAGTTGGGATTTTCACGGCCTTCCTTTTCAAGCAATTGTTTTTGGATTTCTTCTGAAATAACCGACTGGAATTTGGCAACCATATCCGGATAAGGATGCGGCCCAACGACTGATCCGATGATGTAATAGGTATCTGCCGGATTGTTGATCCAGTCGCGGATTGCTTCATTTGTCGCATCTTTTAAGGTTTTTGAGCCTGAAGATGCCGGTCGGACTTCTGCGCCAAGCATTTTCATTCGGGCAACATTCGGCGACTGGCGTTTGATGTCGATTTCGCCCATATAAACGATGCATTGCAAACCCATGAGCGCACAGACCGTGGCAGTGGCTACACCGTGTTGGCCAGCGCCGGTTTCAGCGATAATTCTCGTTTTCCCAAGGTGTTTTGCCATTAAAATCTGCCCGATCGTATTGTTGATTTTATGTGCGCCGGTATGGCAAAGATCTTCACGTTTCAGGTAAATTTTAGTGTTGTATTTTTTGGATAAACGTTCGGCGAAATAAAGCGGAGTAGGGCGGCCGGCAAAATCGCGCAGTAAATTTTCAAATTCGTTTTTGAATGAAGTTTCGCCACTGATCTTTAAATAATTCTGACGCAACTCTTCGACATTGGCGTATAGCATTTCTGGAATGTATGCGCCGCCAAATTCACCGTAAAATCCGTTTTTGTTGATATTGTAGGTCATAATTTTGCTTTGAAGTGTTTGATTAATGCCACGTTTTTTAATCCTGGTTCCGTTTCGAATTTGCTGTTGATGTCAATCGCAAAAATGGGCAGATTCAGGTTTTTAATGTTGTTAATTTCGTCGATTCCGATCCCGCCACTTAAGAAAAATGGTCTCTTTGAAGGATAATTTTGTAAGATTTTCCAATTGAATTTCGTTCCGTTTCCACCCGGTAATTTGCCTTTTGTATCGAATAGAAAATAATCGGCTACAGTTTCAAATGGTTTTAAATCTTCGAAATCAAAATCATTTGCTATAGAAAATACTTTGATGATTTTGATGTTTTGTTTTTTCAATTCTGAACAATATTCGGCAGATTCATTTCCGTGTAACTGAACGATTTGCAATTGGTATTTCTGAATTTTATCAACGACATTTTCGATTGTTTCATTGACGAAAACGCCCACTTTTTGAATGCTTTCAGGTAATTTCGGAATGTTATCATCAAAATATCGGGCCGACTTTTCCCAGAAAATAAAACCCATAAAATCGGGAAGCAATTTGCTTGCTTCGATTATATTTTCGGGATTTTTCATGCCGCAGATTTTGAGTTTCATAATTTTTATTTATTTCGAGCCATTAACAATTAAGCACGAGTCTTAATGAACCTTAATGCCTTAATGGTTCAATAAATTTTTTTAAACTTTCTCCCGGATTTTCAGTTTTCATAAAATTTTCCCCGATCAGAAATCCTTCAAATCCATAGTTTTTCAAATCTTGAATCGCTTCAATCGAACTGATGCCGCTTTCGGAAACTTTGACAAAATCGGACGGGATTATACTAGAAAGTTCTTTACTAATGTCAAGGCTGACCTCAAAATTTTTAAGATTTCTGTTGTTGACGCCAATCATATCAAGGCTTGGCATGATGGCTTTTTTAAGTTCTTCTTCATTGTGTACTTCCAATAAAACTTCCAATGCTAATGATTGCGCAAACTCTGATAAATATTTGATTTCGTCACGCGTCAAAACGGCTGCGATCAGCAAAATCACATCGGCACCAAACGCTTTTGCTTCTAAAATCTGGTATTCGTCGACAATAAATTCTTTCCTGAGCAACGGCACATTTACCGCGGCTTTCGCCAATAACAAATCGTCGAGTGAACCGCCAAAATATTTCCCGTCAGTTAAAACTGAAATGCCACCAGCTCCGGCGCTTTCATAACCCTGCGTGACTTCTTCAATTGAAAAACTGTAGTTGATTTCGCCTTTTGATGGCGATCGGCGTTTGAACTCAGCGATGATTCCGCATGGACTGTTTCTTAGGTTTTTGGCCATAGAAACCGTTCTTCCTCCAAATAAAACTGAATTTTCGAGTTGGGAAACCGGAATAACCGATTTTTTGAGGATGATTTCCCGTTTTTTGTCGGCGATGATGTTGCTTAAGATATCCATAGTTATGCGCTGAGTTGTTGTAATTTTTCGAGGCTTTGTAATGCTTTTCCAGATACCAATGTTTCTTTAGCAGTATCAAATCCTTCGATAATGCTGCAATTTTTCATCATCGAAATGGCCATCGCGGCATTGGCACATACGACATTTTGCTGCGCTTCCGTGCCATTTCCTGAGAGAATTTCCATAAAAATTTTTGCTGATTCTTCGATGGTTTTTCCGCCTTCGATGTCACTTTGATGCAGTTTGCTTACACCGAAATCTTCTGGTTTGAGCATCGCTTCGGTTTTGTTTGAAATGATTTTCGTATTTCCGGTCAGTGAAATTTCATCATAACCTTCGAGGCTGTGTAAAATTGAGAAATTCCTGTCGGTATTCTGATACAAATAGGCATACATTCGTGCCAGTTCGAGATTGAAAACGCCAACGAGCTGATTCTTTGGAAACGACGGATTGACCATTGGTCCAAGCAAATTAAAAAACGTTTTTACAGCCAGTTCTTTCCGGATTGGTGCCACGTTTTTCATGGCCGGATGAAACAGTGGCGCATGCAAAATACAGATGTTTGCTTCGTCAATGCACTGCTTTAAAAATCCTTCATTGTTGCTGAATTTTACGCCCAAAGTTTCCATGACGTTGCTCGATCCCGAAATGGATGACACGCCGTAATTGCCGTGTTTGGCAACTTTAATTCCACTGCCGGCTGTGATGAACGAAGCCAGTGTTGAAATGTTGAATGTATCTTTTCCGTCGCCGCCGGTTCCGCAAAGATCGATGGTGTTGTAATCCGATAAATCAATCGGAATGCACAATTCAAGCAATGCTTCACGAAAGCCTGAAAGTTCGTCAATTGTGATGTTGCGCATCATGTAAACCGTAAGGAAACTTGCGATTTGGTTTGAATTGTACTGGCCGTTTGAAATATTGACCAAAACTTCTGTGGCTTCCGATTTGGATAATATTTCGTGGTTGATTAATCTGTTGAGTATGGTTTTCATTGGTTTTTTATTTGCCGTAAAGCGCTAAATGATCGAATTTTTAAATCAGAATTTAGGAATTCAGCCAGTTTTCCAGGATCTTTTTACCATTAGGTGTCAAAACACTTTCGGGATGAAATTGTACGCCGCGAATGTCTAGTGTTTTGTGACGCAACGACATGATTTGGCCGTTTTCATCAACAGAAGTGATTTCTAACGAATCAGGAAAATCATTGGTATTGACAACCCAGGAATGGTATCGGCCAACTTCAATTTCGTTGTCCAATCCGGCGAAAAGTGATTCATCATTGACCGTAATTTTGACTTTGGTCGCGACGCCATGATAGACTTTTTCAAGATTGGACAAACTTCCGCCGAAAACCTCGCCAATGGCCTGTTGACCTAGACAAACGCCTAAAATGCTTTTGCTTTTCGCGAATGTTTTGATGACATCTTTGAGCAAACCGGCTTCATCGGGAATTCCCGGACCAGGAGAAAGGACGATTTTATCGAAATTTTCGAGTTCGTCGAGCTCAAATTCGTCGTTTCGGAAAACCGTTACTTCACCATTTAAATCTTCGAGATAATGCACAAGATTGTAAGTGAAACTGTCGTAATTGTCGATGACTGCTATCTTTTTCATGGTATCTTTTTAAATATTTTCTGCCAAATCGAGCGCTTTATTGAGTGCGCCCAATTTGTTATAAACTTCCTGTAATTCGTTTTGTTCGTTTGAACTGGCAACAATCCCGGCGCCAGCCTGGTAATGCAGTTCGTGGTTTTTGTTCAGAAATGTCCGGATCATGATGGCATGATTGAAATTGCCGTCAAAATCCATAAAACCGATCGCGCCGCCGTAGAAATCGCGGTTCGTTTTTTCAATGTTTTCAATGAGTTGCATCGCTTTGTGTTTTGGCGCGCCCGACAATGTTCCGGCCGGAAAAGTGTCTGCAACCACTTGCATGGTATTGGCGCTTTCGTGCAACGTTCCGCTAACTTTTGAAACCAGGTGAATCACATGTGAAAAATATTGCACTTCGCGGTATTTGTTGACCGTAACATGATGCGCATTGCGGCTTAAATCGTTCCTGGCCAGGTCAACAAGCATGACGTGTTCGGCATTTTCTTTTTGGTCTTCAGACAATTCCTTGGCGAGAATGGCGTCTTGTTCGTCATTTCCGGTGCGTTTAAAAGTCCCGGCAATCGGATGAATTTCGGCGATCCGATTTTTGACGATCAGTTGCGCTTCGGGCGAAGAACCGAAAATCTTAAAGTCGCCATAATCAAAAAAGAATAAATATGGTGAAGGATTGATGCTGCGTAAAGCGCGATAGACATTGAATTCGTCACCTTTAAAGCCTTGTGAAAACCGTCTGGAAAGCACCAGTTGAAATACGTCGCCGCGGTGGCAGTGTTTTTTAGCAAGAGCGACATTTTCGAGAAATTCGGTGTCGGTTAAGTTTGAGGTTGAGTTTCCGTCTTTGCGGAATTGGTACGATGGAAGATTGCGTGTTTGCAGCAATTGCTCGATTTCTGATATGTTGTTTGATCCGTCGATGCTGTGGCAAAAGATATACGCTTCATTTTTGAAATGGTTGATGGCGATGATGTTTTGGTAAACGGCATAATACACATCGGGAATATTGAGGTTTTTGTGCTTTTTTGTGATGTTTACTTTTTCGAAATAACGAACCGAATCGTAGCCGATATATCCAAACAAACCGTTGTTGATGAATTTGAATTCGCTTTTGTCAGACTTGAATTTGGCTGCAAATTGCTGGATTTCGTGCGGAATTTTTGTTTCGTTATTGATTTTTATTTCTTCCGAAGTTCCGTCAGGAAATGTTTTGCAAATTATTTCGTTCTCGATTTTGATTGAAGCCACAGGATTGCAGCAGATATACGAAAAACTGTTGTCGCTCGCATGATAGTCGCTGCTTTCGAGCAACAAGCTGTTTGGAAATTTGTCGCGGATTTTTAAATACACGCTGACCGGCGTGATCGTATCGGCGAGAATTTGCTTGAATTGCGTATGCAAATGATATTTTTCCAATTTGAATGATTTTTGAATTTTGGCAATAAAAAAAAGGCTTGTCGTGATTGACAAGCCTTTTAGGATATTTAGATTTTAAAATATACTTATAGCAGACCGTTCACGACGTTTGACGTAAATTGTTCCACCACCAGGTATTGTTTAAAATTGTGTTCATGATATATTATGTTTTACAAATGTAGGAAATAAATTGAATGGTGGGATTTTATTTTTATTTTTTTTAGTCAAAAGTCAAAAGTCAAAAGTCGAACAAAGATCACTTGTCCTGGTCGTTTTTCATTTTGACGTTTGACAAAAATGTGATAGGCGGGAAACTGTTCCAGTTCAATCAAGGCTGCGAGAAGGATAGTCCCGAAATTTCGGGAGGAAATCGCGCAGGGAATTTAAAAGATTAAAAAAATACAGCCTGACCCAAATGGACTCGCTCAAAAATTAAAAATACAATTGCACCTTGAGGTCGAATTCATCGTAAATCGTGCGGTCGCCCAGATCATCGAAGAAACTTCCGGAACCGTACTGAATGCCGTATTTGGTGCGGTCGATAGAAAATTCGGTGGCAGCGGTTTTACCTTTCACAGTGAGATCAAATTTGACGATATTGGTTTTGCCCTTGATTGTCATTTCAGCGGTGACAGCATAAATATTGGGCGATTTTTCGGCGATGGTTTTGAAAACGAGTTTGGCAGTTTTGTACTCTTCGGTATTGAAAAAATCATTTGATTTGAGATGGCCTTCAAGTTTGGTTTTTCCGGCACCGGATTGATCGGTGTTGGCAAGTGAAGTCATGTCGGCTGTAAAACTCCCGCCGGCAACTTTTTTATTTTTAAATACGAGCGCGCCATCTTTAAAATTAATGGTTCCGCTGTGTTCGCCAGTGACTTTTTTGCCAGTCCACGTAATCGAACTTTTTTTGACGTCAATGGCTTTGGTTTGAGCTGAAAGGGTTGAAGCAGCGAAAATCGCGACTAAAACAACGTAGAAGTTTTTCATACTGTAAAATTTTAAAATTCAGGATTTCATTTTTTACTCAGCGCCGTTGCAGGTTTTGAAAAGAAAATTTCAGAGTATATAATTCAGCGGCATTACCAAAGTTACAAAAAAACGCCTTCAAAATTATTTATATCCTGATTTTTAATTGTTTAAGTACGGATTTGGCAAAATGCAAAAAACCCGGCGATCGCTCACCGGGTTTCTTTTTCATAGCAGCTTTTTATTAGAACTGTAAGCTTACAGTTAAATCGAAATCGTCATTGATGGTTTTGTCACCCAATCCGTCGAAGAAACTTCCTGAACCGTATTTGATGTCATATTTCGTTCTGTTTACTTTGAACGCAGTTGTAGCGGTGTTTCCTTTTACCACAACGTCAAAAGTAACAGGATTTGTTTTGTCTTTAATGGTCAAATCGGCAGTTACAGTATAGGTATCATTTGCTTTGGCAGCGATCGTTTTGAAAACCAATTTTGAAGTTGGATATTTTGCAGTTCCAAAGAAATCATCTGCTTTCAAGTGTCCGTCTAATTTGTCTTTTCCTTGGTCTGCAGTTAAATCTGTAGCAGAAATCGTGTTCATGTCAACAGTAAATGTTCCACCAGCTAATTTTTTTCCTTTGAAAACCAAAGCACCATCTTTCAGGTTTACGGTTCCTTCGTGTTGTCCGGTTACTTTTTTACCAACCCAGCTGATTTTACTTTTGGAAACATCCACTTTTTTTGTCTGAGCCGATACTGCAGTTGTAGAAACTGCTACTAATAATGCGATTGCAATTGTTTTGAAATTCTTCATTGTATTAAATTGATTTAGTTAAGATTATAAATTGATAAATAATTCCTCGTTTGATTTTCTGACTTTTTTGTAGTGTTGGGTGCTGTCTTCCTCGTGACGGTAACCAATTGTGGCGATAACCGAAGCGTGAAGTCCTTTGTCGGTCAGGCCTAAAATCTCGTCAAATTGTGCAGGATTAAAACCTTCCATTGGCGTCACATCGATCTGAAGTTCAGCCGCAGCGTTGATCAGGTTTCCAAGTGCCAGATACGTTTGTTTTGAAGTCCAGGTGTCGCGTGCTTCCAATGGCAAAACTGAAATTTTTGATTTCATCAGATCGGCAAAACCAGAAAGGCTTTCCGCTGCGATATCACGAGTTGCCGCGATGTTGTTGATGTAAGAATCGATTTCAGGATTTCCAAAATCGGTGATGTTCGCAAATACGACCAATTGGGAAGCGTCTGTAAGTTGTGTTTGTCCCCAGGCTGCGGCTTTCAATTGCTCGCGGATTTCAGGATTTTCAACGAATATTACCTTATACGGCTGGAGTCCGTAAGAAGAAGTGCTTAACCGGATCGCTTCTTTCAAAGTAGCGAGGTCTTCAGCAGTTATTTTTTTTGAAGCATCGTACTTTTTGACCGCATAACGCCAGTTTTGATTTTCAATGTATTTTGACATTTTTATGGATTGATTTGTATTAATTTCTAAATTTTTCTAACAACGTATTTAAGGTTTCGAGTTCTTCTGGTGACAAATTTGCCGTGAATAACTTTTCGTGCGCATTCACTTTCGGATCGAGCTCGTCCAACAAATTCAGGCCTTTTTCGGTAATCATGACTTCGATTTTGCGTCGGTTTCCGGGACAAACTTTTCTCGTGACCAATTCTTTCAAAAGCAATTTATCAACTAGTCGGGTCGTATTGCTCGTTTTGGCCAGCATGCGTTCCTGAATCAAACTCATGTTTGCCGGACAGCCTTTTTGTCCTCTTAAGATCCGAAGCACATTAAACTGCTCGCTCGAAATGTCAAAAGGTTTCAACACTTCGTTGAATTTATCGGCAATAAGGTTTTGGGTGTACAAAATGTTCAAGACCGTTTTTTTCGGAATTGAAAGCGCTGTAGTCGATTTTATGATATTTTCAATTGTCATATTTACCAATACAAAATTTGTAGGTACAAATGTAAAGCTATTTTTCATTTGTATATACAACTGTTTGCTAAATATTTGTTAAATGTAAATCTTGGCCTTGCAGATTGCCTAATTTTATTGGCGTTCAAATAGATGTACAATGAAGAAAATATTTTTATCAGTTTTGGTTTCGATTTGCGTGTTCAGCGTTCAACTTGCATCTGCACAAAATAGCGAACCAATTCCAGGTAAAGTATATACTAAAGATGGTATTTCGGTTAAATCTTATGATTACAAAACTTTTGAATATTTTCTCAAACAAAAGAATGATACCATTTATGTAGTCAACTTTTGGGCCACCTGGTGCAAACCCTGTATCGCCGAATTGCCGAATTTTGAAAAGCTGCAGGACGTTTACAAATCCAAAAAAGTCAAAGTGATTCTGGTCAGTCTCGACATGTCAAAACAAGTTGAAACCAGTCTGATCCCGTTTATCAAAAAGAAAAATCTCAAATCAAAAGTGATTCTACTCAACGATCCCGACGCGAACGCCTGGATTGAAAAAGTCGATAAAAGCTGGACTGGCGCGATTCCGGCCACGGTAATTTACAACAAAAACAGCAGTAAGTTCTTCGAACAAAGTTTTACCTACGAAGCACTCGAAAAAGAAATCAAATCCTTAACACCATAAAATATGAAAAAATTTAAAATTCTCGCTGCTGCACTGATTGTTGCCATCGTCAGCGCTTTTACCGTTCCCGGTTCGGCCGGCTATAAAGTGGGCGATATTGCTGCCGATTTTAGTCTCAAAAGCACCGAAAACAAGATGGTTTCCCTCAAAGATTATAAAGATGCCAAAGGTTTTATTGTCATTTTTACCTGCAACCATTGCCCGTTTGCCAAAGCGTATGAAGACCGCATTATCGCACTTGACAAAAAATATGCAAATCTTGGCTATCCGGTCATTGCCATCAATCCGAACAATCCCGAAAAACAACCGGAAGACAGTTTCGAACTGATGAAAGTGCGCGCCAAGGAAAAAGGATTTACGTTCCCATATTTATTCGACCAGGGCCAGAAAATTTATCCGTTGTATGGCGCTACAAAAACGCCTCATGTGTATGTGTTGCAAAAAAACGCCAAAGGAAATGAGATCAAATACATTGGCGCGATCGATGACAATTATGAAGATGAAAGCGCCGTAAAGCAGAAATATGTCGAAAATGCGGTAAATTCGCTGTTGCAGAAAAAAGAAATCGCGGTTAAGGAAACCAAGGCGATCGGATGTTCCATCAAAGCTTAATAATATGAATTTAAAACAGGAAGATTGGGTTTCCCAACTCGAAGCAGATACCAACGCAGTGATCCTCGACGTGAGAACTGAAGAAGAATGGAACGACGGAATCATTCCGAACGCCATCAACATTGACATTTATAAAGGTCAGGGATTTATTTACGCGGTTGAAGAACTCGACAAATCCAAAAATTATTATGTCTATTGCAAAGCTGGCGGTAGGAGCGAGCAGGCTTGTAACATTATGAACCAACTCGGATTTGAAAACACTTACAATCTCGTTGGCGGCATGATGCAATGGCGCGGCGACGTAGCCATCCCTGAAAAATAAAATTCTTTAAATCAATAAAAAAACCGCAGCAATCACGTTGCTGTTTTTTTATTGGAATTTAAATTAAAGTACCGCTGAAATTGCGTCTTTTAAAGCGTCAAAATTATTCGTGCCTTCATACTTTTCACCATTTATAAAAAATGATGGCGTACGATTCACGCCGCTGCGGATGCCGCTCTCGAAATCAGATTCGACTTTTTCCTGCAACGCCGGATCGTCAAGATCTGCTTTAAAAGCATCAACATCGATGTTCAGATTGTTCGCATATTTCACAAGTGATGGATAATTGATCGCGTCCTGATGTTCAAAAATCAGATCGTGCATTTCCCAATACACATTTTGTTTGGCCGCGGCTTCGGTGGCAATTGCCGCGAGCATCGCCCTTGGATGGACATTTGACAGCGGAAAATTCCGGAAAACAAACCTCAGTTTGTCGCCAAATGTTTCCTGGATTTGCTGCACAACCGGATGCGCTTCGCCACAATACGGACATTGGTAATCGCCGTATTCGGTTAGTGTTACTGTCGCAGTTTCAGATCCTTTCTGATGGTCATTTTCGTGTATTTCCGGATGAAGTTTTGCCATGGTTGATTTATTTTTCGAGGTTTTCAAGCGCTTCCAAAATGCCATCAGCGCCCGGATTGATCCCTGTAGGTGACAAAAAACTCCATTGGATAATACCTTCTTTATCGATCACAAACAAAGCGCGTTTGCTTTGGCCTTCTGTTTCGTCATAGGCGCCGTAAGCTTTGGAAACCAATCCTTTTTCTTCAAAATCGGCGAGCAATGGAAAATGCAGTTTTCGGTCCTGGGCAAACGCCATGTGGCACCATTTGCTGTCTACTGAAATTCCAACCAGTTCGCCATCATGTTTTCTGAAGTATTTGAGCATTTCGTTATACAATGCCATTTGGTCGCCGCAAACCGGACTCCAGTCGGCCGGATAAAATGCCAGAATGACGTTTTTTCCTTTTAATTCGCTAAGGCTTATTTTTTGGTCGGGTGTTGCAAACAATGCAAATTCCGGCGCTTTTTCTCCTTTTTGTAACATGGTTTAAATTTTATGATTGTCGATTTAAGTTCAGATTGTAAAAGGTACAAAAAAAATAAATACGCAAATCACAACACTGTCGTTTCAACACCTGATTTTACAATTCGATAAATAAAATTTAAAAAAAGAGTCAAAGGTGATCCGTTTTTTGAAAATAACTTAATACATTTGCGGCTGTAATGAGAAACCAACGCCAAAATAAAACGATCGTTAAATGTAACATGATGTGTTGCAAGCATGCTTCGTTGAATGAAATGGCCTGAGTATAAAAGTATTTCCTGAAAATATATAAGAGCCTTTCATCTGTTTGAAAGGCTCTTTTTTTGTTTAATATAAAATTGTAATTATGAAATCTTCCGCTAAAAAATGTATGTGTCAAAACCGTTGTCATAAGATGATGCAGTTGCATTGTTGCAGAAAAGAATTTGTATAATACAATCAGTAAATTATCAAAGCCCTTTCTCAACACCGAGTCAGGGCTTTTTTATATCCATTTCAAAAAATTAATACCATGTCATTCATAAAAAATAAAACAGCATTCGTTACTATTCTTGCCTTCGCAAGCATTTACATCATTTGGGGATCAACTTTTCTCGCAATTTCGTTTGGATTGGAAGGTTTTCCGCCGTTTATATTGTCGGGATTCAGATTTTTCATCGCCGGACTTTTGTTATTTGTCTGGCGTAAAGCCAAAAACGAAACGGCTGCATCAGTTGTTGCCTGGAAGAAAAATGCTATCACCGGAATCCTGATTTTAACGGGCGGAACCGGACTTGTTGCCTGGGGCGAACAATATGTCTCGTCGACCGAGGCCGCCATTGCCATCGCAACCGGACCTTTCTGGTTTATCGCTTTGGATAAAAAAAACTGGAATTATTACTTTTCCAATAAAACGATCGTTTCGGGCCTCATCATCGGATTTGCCGGATTGATCCTTTTTCTTCAGGGAAGTGTGAGTGCGACTGAAAACCAATCTGCTGGCGGCTATAAAATCCTCGCGTTTATCGTTTTGGCAATCAGTTCTGTCGCCTGGGTTTTGGGTTCGCTGTATTCCAAAAACAATCCTGCAAAACAATCCACATTCATGAATATTTCCCAACAGCTGATCGTTGCCGGGATAGCAAGTTTGCTCATTGCGCTTTTCAGGGGAGAATGGTTTGAATTTTCATTAAACGCTGTACCTTTGCAGGCGTGGTTTGGCTTGTTGTTCCTGATTTTTTTCGGATCGATCGCAGCCTACATTTCGTACATCTGGCTGCTGTCTGTTAAAGATGCGGTTTTGGTCAGTACGCACACATACATCAATCCGATTGTGGCTGTTTTTGCCGGATGGATTGTCGCGGGCGAATTCATTTCACCGTCGCAGTTCCTCGGATTGGGAATTATTTTGTCGGGCGTATTGCTTACCAATGCCGCCAAATACAAAATCGGTAAAAGAACAAAAGTAAAACTCAGAAAATTCAACCAGGTCGTTATCAGAATCACGAATCCATACAAATACATTACCCAATAATATGCTTAAAAAATCACTGGAATTACTCAAACTTGAAGCCGCGCAAAGCGGAAAAGGAACTTTAAAACGCAGCCTTGGTGCAATCAACCTGGTTGCAATTGGCGTTGGCGTCATCATCGGCGCGGGTTTGTTCTCCTTAACGGGAATTGCCGCAGCTAATAACGCCGGTCCTGCAGTAACACTTTCATTTATTATTGCCGCTGTTGGGTGTGCGTTCAGTGCGCTGTGTTATGCCGAATTTGCTGCCATGGTACCGGTTTCGGGAAGTGCGTATACGTATGCTTACGCGACGCTTGGCGAACTGTTCGCATGGATTATCGGTTGGGATCTCGTGCTCGAATATTCGGTAGGAGCTGCCACCGTTGGAATCAGCTGGTCACAATATCTGGTCAAATTCCTTGAAAAATTCAACATCCATATTCCGCCGCAGCTTGTTCAGTCGCCATTTGAAAGCGTCACGATGCAGGATGGCTCGGTTGTCACCGGAATTATCAACCTTCCGGCTGTTCTGATTATCGCTTTGATTACTTCGATTATTATCCGCGGAACAAAAGGATCGGCGATATTCAACGTGATTGTCGTTGCTCTAAAAGTGGGCGTTGTGATTGTGTTCATCGCGTTGGGCTGGCAATATATCGATCCGGCAAACTACCAACCCTACATTCCAAACAATACCGGAACTTTCGGAGAATTTGGCTGGAGCGGCGTACTTCGTGGTGCCGGAGTGGTTTTCTTCGTATTCATCGGGTTTGATATAGTAGCGACGATGGCGCAGGAAACCAAGAATCCGCAGCGAAACATGCCTATCGGAATCATTGGATCGTTGTTGGTTTGTACCGTTTTATTCATTCTTTTTGGATATGTGATGACCGGTTTGGCCAATTATACCGAATTTAAAGACAGTGCCGCGCCGGTCGCAGTTGCGATTGCAAATACACCTTATGAATGGCTCGGAGTTGCGATTATCCTCGCCATTTTGATTGGTTACACGTCAGTTATCTTGGTCGATTTGCTCGGACAATCGCGTGTGTTTTATTCGATGAGTAAAGACGGATTGCTGCCACAGGTTTTTTCGAAATTGCATCCAAAATTCCAAACGCCATCCAAATCGAACATTGTTTTGTGTATTTTCATCAGCCTTTTTGCAGGTTTGATGCCCATTAGCATTGTTGGGGAAATGACTAGTATTGGAACTTTACTGGCTTTCGTAATGGTTTGCCTTGGGATATTAATTCTTCGCAAACAACAACCAGATGCCGAACGTCCGTTTAGAACACCGTTTGTGCCGTTGGTGCCAATTCTCGGAATCATAACTTGTCTGGTAATGATGTTTTCGTTGCCACTTGATACCTGGATCCGATTGTTTGTATGGCTGGCAATCGGTTTTGCGATCTATTTCTTCTACGGAAAAAAGAACAGCAAACTCCGAAAACAGCTTGAAGCAGAGCAATCAGAAGTTTAAAAATCTGAATAAAAAAATTCCGGAATCTATTATAGGTTCCGGAATTTTTCATTTACAACAGTTCGCCAAGATGTTTGTAATTGGATTTGACGGTGTCGAAAACTTCCTCCATTTTTCCGCCGAGCATCAGTTTGGTCATCGATTTGGTCATGCCGACAATTTGTTCCCATTCGATTTTTGGAGGCATAGCCAATGCGTTCGGGTTGGTCATAATATTTAAAAGGACCGGGCCATTTTGTGCAAATGCATCAGCGATCGCGCTTTCGACTTCTTCGGGTTTGCTGACCGTGATTCCTGAAAATCCCATGGCTTGCGCAATGACGGCAAAGTCCGGATTCACCATATCAGTTTCGTTGTCCATCAAACCCTGGACTTCCATTTCGAGTTTTACCATCCCAAGCGCGCGATTATTAAATACGATGATTTTTATCGGCAAATTGTATTGTTTAATAGTGGCCAGATCGCCAAGCATCATCGACAATCCGCCGTCTCCGCAAAGCGCGACCACCTGTTTTTCGGGATGAGCGAGTGCGGCTCCAATAGCCATGGGCATCGCGTTTGCCATTGTGCCGTGATTGAAAGAACCGAGCATTTTTCGCTGTCCGGTTCCGTGAATAAACCTTGCGCCCCAAACGCAGCACATTCCGGTATCGACAGTAAAAATCGTATCGGAGTTGCTGAGTTTGTCGATTGTTGCTGCGACAAATTCGGGTTGGATTTTAAATTCAGAGCCGCGGTCATTTACGTAAGCCAATTGGTGTTTGATGACTGTCTGATAAAAATCAAGCTGCGCATTCAAAAAACGCTCGTCTTCTTTTTCGTCCAGCAACGGAAGCAACGCGGTAATACTGTCGTGAATGTCGCCGCAGAATCCCAGATGAAGTTTCGCCCTGCGGCCAAGTCGTTCCGGACTTTCGTCGATCTGGATGATTTTATTGTTTACCGGCATAAAGTTCTGGTACGGGAAATCGGTTCCGAGCAACAAAACCACTTCCGATTCGTGCATGCTGTGATAGGCGGAAGGCTGGCCAAGCAAACCCGTCATGCCAATTTCATACGGATTGTTGTGCTGCATGCTCATTTTTCCGCGGAAGGAATATCCAATCGGCGCTTTGATTTTTTTCGCCAAAGCGACCACTTCGTCATGCGCACCTTCAGCACCGATTCCGCAGTAAATGGTGATTTTTTTATGTTCGTTCAAACATTTTGCAAGCAATTCCAATTCGTGATCGGACGGACGGATTACCGGATGGCACCTGAAAATCTGCATGGCGGTTTCACTTTCGACAGCTGGCAATTGCGAAACATCGCCCGGAAGTCCGAAAACGGCAACTCCTTTTTTATGTATCGCATGCTGAATTGCAGTCTGGAATATCCTCGGAACTTGCGCGGCAGTTGTCGCCACCTGGTTGTATACACTGCAGTCGTCAAATAATTTGATGGTATTGGTTTCCTGGAAGAAATCGGTTCCAAATTCGTTCGTATTGATCGTCGAGGCGATCGCGATTACCGGAACATGCGATTTGTGCGCGTCATACAAACCGTTGATCAAATGAACATGACCTGGTCCGCAGCTTCCGGCGCAGCAGGCAATTCCGTCAAGTTCGGCTTCCGCGGCAGCAGCAAATGCACCGGCTTCTTCATTCCTAACGTGGATCCATTTGATTTTTCCGCTTCTGCGTACGGCATCGTTAAAATGATTTAAACTGTCGCCGGTTACGGCATAAACCCTTTTGACGCCTGCTTCGATGAGCATTTCAACCAATTGTTCCGAAACATTTTTACTCATAAGTTGTGCTGTTAAGTGAGAGATTTAAGTGACCAACAGTGTTGTCTTGGGCGAACAACAACTCCTTGTAAGTTACGAATCTGCTGCCGAACAAAAAATCATTTAACGGGCTTTTATAAGTGCGTCAGTTCGGCAAACGCTGCAATAATGGTTTCAATGGGTTCGGTGCCAACAGAAATCCGGAGCAATTCGGGATTTAATCCCATGTCACGCAATTGTTCGCGGCCCATTTCCGTACACGCCAAATCGTAATGCGCAAGGTAAACGTATGGCATCGCAAGGGTAAATTCAGTTCCTAATGTTGGTCCTTTTGGAATGTTAAGCCGGTCGTAATAATGCGAAAGCGGCTTGTCAAACACAATTGAAATCAGTCCCGGAACTGCGTTTTCGTATTTCCTGATCTTCGAAAATTCGGCTGCAGCCAATGGATTTCTGACCGAATAAATTTCGCTTACGATCGAAAGTGTTTCCAGATAATCAATCAGTAATCGAGTATTTTCTGAAACTTTCCTTACCCGGTTTTCATAATCCTGAATCTGAAAGGCGAGTCTGCAAAGATCGGCTTCATAAGGCGGAAGCAGATAACCTTGGATTTCGATTGCAATCGATTTGGCAAACCTGCTTTCGTTGTTCAGTACGATCGCGCCCATCAAAACATCGCCGCCGCCGCTTGCAAATTTCGTCAGGCTTTCGACCGCCGCATCGCAATAAGGCAAAATGGCAACATTAAACGGTGTTCCAATAGTTGTGTCAACGATCAGGACAATATCGTATTGTTTGCACAACAGCGAAAGCCATGGCAAGTCAACGCACTGTACTAAAGGATTATTCGGAATTTCGGTAACAATCGCTGACACATTTTGGTGGTTTTCAGCGAGCCAGTTTTCCAATTGTTGTTTTTTGTAAATATTGATCTGAAGATGCGAATTTGTACTGCGTTTGCGGATGATTTCCATCGTATCCACATACAAACAACCCAGCTGGACAATAGTGTTCCGGTTTTCGGAAAGCCGCAGTTTACGAACGGTTTCATAAATGGAAAAAACGGCATTGGCGCCCGAATTGCTTAGAAAAACAGCTGTTGTTTCTGCGCCGTAAGCTTCAGCTAAAATTTGTTTGATTTTAGGTTCGGACGTTTCGGGCTTTAATTTTTGTTCTTCAAAAATATTTTTAACCTGGTCTAATTGGAATAATGAGAATTCTGCCTGTCGCGACGAAATAATGAGTCCGCAATGCCTGATAAATGCTTTGCAGCGTTCCAGTTCCGGATGATTCTTTTCTATGATCAGGAAAACATTTGCGCTTTCTTCTATAGATTTAAATGCAATTCCGGTAATTTTTTCGAGTATGTTTTTCGCATGAACTGAAGTTAAGGGCAACAGCTCCAAATTTTCAGGAACTTGGTTTTTAAATCGGATGTAAGCCACAAGTTTCTTCACCAAAAGATTCGTGAAAAATCGTGGATAACCTGAAACCATTTGCGAAATGACTGCCGGATCATTTTCCTCATAACCAATGACGTCGGCCATTGTGGGAAGGCTCACGGAAACGGCATGTGGATTCTGAAATGGAATCGACGCTCCACACGGAATGTTTTTAAAAGCAATATTTTCCATAAATCAGTCTTTTAACGCGCCGATGATGTCGGCAATCAGGTCATCTGTGTCTTCGAGCCCGACAGCAATTCGAACCGTCGCTTTGGTCAGGCCAATCGCCTTCAGGCTTTCTTCAGAGTACGTCGCATGGCTCATTTTTGACGGAATTTCAAGTCTGGAATCGGCACAGCCAAATGATACTTTTTCTCCAAATAACGTACTGTTGCGAATGAGTTTTTCTGCTTTTTCGACCGAAACCAATTGCACCGTGAGCACCGATGGCACGATTTTCATCTGCTTTTTGACCAATTCGTATTGCGGATGCGACGGCAATCCCGGAAATTTAACTTCCAGGAAATCCGGATGTTTTTCGAGTGCATGTGCCAATTTAATGGCACTGGCTTCCTGCGCTTTCATGCGGTAAGTGAGTGTTGGCAAACCCAGCGACACCAGAAATGCGTCGTTCGGGCTTTGCGTCCGTCCTTCGGCATTGGCCAGATACGCTACTTTTTCTGCCCAAACCGGATCTTTTGAAACGATGGCTCCGGCAACAACGCTTCCGTGCCCGGAAATAAATTTTGTGGTTGAGAATACTGAAAAATCTGCGCCCAATTCCAACGGCTTTTGCGAGGCAAATGTCGCCATGCTGTTGTCCACGGCAAACAAAACACCGTAGGTTTTACATAAATCTGAAACGCCTTTGAGGTCAATGATCTTCAGTCCGGGATTTGTGGGCGATTCGCATAAAACCAACTTGATCTTGCCCTTTTTCAGAACAGATTCGAGTTGGTCCAAATCGGTAAAATCAGCATAATTCGTCTGGATCCGGTTTCTTTCGAGTAATACATTCAACAACCGATACGTTCCGCCGTAACAATCTTTTTCGACCAGGACGCTGTCATCTGTTTTCAAAACGGTTTCAAACAATAACGCAAGTGCGGCCATTCCGGTATTGGTGCAAATGCAGCCGGCTCCGTTTTCCGCTTTTGCGAAAATCGTTTCTAAAGCGTTTCTTGTCGGGTTGTCGGTTCGGGTGTAATCGTAAATTTTCTCATTTCCCGATTGTCTTTTGAGGTCAAATGTCGCCGTGTTGTAAACCGGGATGTGTGTCGCGCCCCTAGGATCTGAAAGTCCGGAATGTTGTGCGATGTTGGCGAGTAAGGTTTCAAGTTTCATGTTGTGTTGTTGGGTTTATTGCATAAAAAAAGCCCCTGCGAATGGCAGAGGCTTTGGCTATATTTATAAAATTAAATTTTAAATGTAAGCAATAGTGTCCTCCGCGGAATATTTCCACATCATGTTAGACATCATTTGCATTGTTGTAATCATATTGTTGATTCGAAAGCACAAACGTCGGGAACAATTTTTAAAACTCCTAATTAAATTTCAAAAAATATTTCAGGACGGGAAATATCCGAAATAAAAAAGGGCTTCCCAATGATGGAAAGCCCTTTAAAAACAATAATTAATTAACCAATAAGTCTCTGTAATTTCGATTGAACCAAACTGCCGCCAAATTCAAATCTTCCTGTGTAAGGTTGTGGCCGCTGTCCATTTCGAAATGATCGACTGCAAATCCGGCTTTCTTCAGCGAATCTGAAAAGACGCGCGTGTCATCGGGTCGAACCGTCGGGTCATTTTTTCCGGAGCTTATGAAAATTGGCGTATGCGTCTCATTTGCTGCAAAAGCTTTATCCCGGAATGGTTTCATGGGACGGAATAAAATCGCGCCGGAAAGAAAATCCGGTTTCAGCATGAGTATCGCTCCGGCAATGTTCGCTCCGTTTGAATATCCCAATGCGATGATTTTCGAAATATCAAAGCCTTTTTCGATTGAAATCTTCTCGAGAAAATCAATCAGTTCCGCACTTCTGAATTCCAGATCATGCTCGTTAAATACTCCCATGCCGATGCGTTTGAAAAAGCGCGGCATGCCGTTTTCAAGCACGTTTCCGCGAACACTGAGTACGTTGAATCCGTCGCCCAGATTTTTGGTCAGCGGAAGCAAATCCCGTTCGTCGCCGCCTGTTCCGTGCAACAACAATAAAGTTTGCGCGCCATCTTTTCCAGACGGAATGTATAGGTATTCTAAAGGTTTAAAATCCATAATAATTAATTTACGGGTACCAAATGGGCTTCTATTTCTTTGCGCCTTGATTCGTATTGCGCAGGTAATTTTAAGCCCTTGCCCAAATCTTCGAGTGTTTCGTCAATAGTGAATCCGGGATTGTCGGTTGCGATTTCAAACAATACGCCGCCTGGTTCACGGAAGTACAAAGAATGGAAATATTGCCTGTCGATCTGCGGTGTGATGCTGAGTCCGAATGCTTCAATTTTTTCGCGAAAATGCATCAGGATCTCATCATTTTTAACCCGGAAAGCCACGTGATGCACAGAACCATTTGCGACATGTCCGCGTTTTTCGTCGGCCAATTCTACAAGATCCACAATTGCGGCGCCTTCTACCGTGTCGGTCGCATAACGGTAGCGGTTGACTTCCTGATCGATGAGTTTGTACCCGAAAATTTCGGTTAGTATCGCTGCTGTTGGTTTGATATTGTTCAGCGTCAGCGTAATGTTGTGAAAACCTTTAGTAGCAACGTTTGCTTTGACTTCGTCGGTTTCCCAGGCTTTTCTGTTGTCTTCGGTTTTGGATTCGATCAATTCCAGTTTCAATCCGTCCGGATCAAGGAAAGTCAGGTATTTTTCACCGAATTTTTCTGCCGGTTTGTTGTAAATGACATTGTATTTTTCGAACCGGTCCACCCAAAAATCAAGACTTCCTTTTGGAACGGAGTAGCCGATTTCTGTAGCCATACCAGAACCTTTTCTGCCTTGCTGAATGCCTTCGCCCCAAGGAAAAAATGTGAGAATCGTTCCGGCGCTTCCAACTTCATCTCCAAAATAAAAATGGTAAGTTACCGGATCATCGAAGTTGACGGTTTTTTTTATGAATCGCAATCCTAAGATGTTTGAGTAAAAATTGAAATTGCGTTTGGCATCTCCGGCGATGGCCGTAATGTGGTGGATGCCCAATATTGTATTTTCCATGATTAAAGTGTTTTGATTATTTATAGGACAAATTTATATCCAATTTGAAGCTTGTACATTGAACTGGGACAAGAAGTGAAATTTGTTCTATTTAATCAGGAAAAATCTGAAGTTTTGGACTATTGATCAGAAATCTCAATCCAAACCGGCGCGTGATCGCTGCTTTTTTCCCAGCCGCGTACGTCGCGATCGACGCCGCCTGAAATAAGTCTGTTGTCAAGTTGCGGACTCAGTAAAAAGTGATCGATCCGGAGACCGGCATTTCGGCCATATGCATCGCGGAAATAATCCCAGAAAGTATAGATAATTTCGTCCGGATATAATTTTCGTATCGCATCGGTCCAGCCTAATGCTTTGAGTTTATGGAATGCTTCGCGCACTTCAGGGCGAAATAAGGCATCGTCTTTCCAGCGTTCGGGTTTGTAGACGTCGATTTCTGTTGGCATCACATTAAAATCACCCACTAAAATCACCGGAATTTTAAAATCCAGTAAAGTTTTAGATCGGGCAGTCAGCCTTTCGAACCAGCGCAATTTGTATTCAAGTTTTGGACCTGGCGCCGGATTTCCATTTGGAAGGTACAAGCAACAAATTACGATTCCGTTGACCATGGCTTCCAGATAACGGCTTTGCAAATCCTCATCTTCACCAGGAAGTCCGCGACCGATTTCTTCAATTTCCATGTTTCGGGCAAGAATCGCAACGCCGTTCCATTGCTTTTGGCCGTGCCAGATCGCGTTGTAACCTGCTTCTGATATGGCCTCGATCGGAAATTTTTCCTGTGGCGCTTTTAATTCCTGCAAGCAAACAATATCGGGTTTTGCCGACTCTAACCATTTGAGCAGCACCGGAAGCCGGCCATTTACGCCGTTGACATTATAGGTAGCGATTTTCATTTTTGCGTTTTATCCGAAGTTACAAAATTATTACAATCGCTGACACATAAAAACAGGTCTATTTTGATGATTTACAAGGAAGATAAAGTATTGACTGATAGGAGCAGGATAAAAATAAAAATCCGTAAGTCGCTATATCATAACGAAGTACGGATTATTTAGTGGAGTCGCCGGGAATCGAACCCGGGTCCAAACAAGCAATTAAAGAGCTTTCTACGCGCTTATTTCCTGATTGGTTTTTCGATGTTGCGCACGGCCAGGAACAGCCACGCAACACTTAGTCTCTTTGTTGTCAGAAAGGCTTCGAAACAAGGCCAATCCTAGGTTTATTTTTACGGTTCCCCTTTACTGAACGCCACAAACCAAGGCTTTCAAGGAGAATCCAGCTTCCCTGTCTAACAGGGACGTGGCATTATCTTACTATAATTCGGATTATGCAGCTAAAGCGTAGTTATTTTCGCCGTTTAAAAGTGTTGGGACTTTTGATTTACGAGAACTGCCCCAGTTCTCGGCGTGCTTACTGTTCAATTCGACTTGCTGTCAAAACCAGTCGACCCCATTTGTATTTCGCATTTGACAATTCATCTGAATGTCGTAATGCGGCTGCAAATATAGCGATAAAGCTCGAATGCAAATAAATTAGGCAAAGTTAATTTTGTTATAAAATAAACGTCGGATATTCGTTAGAAATTTAAGCGCATTGTCATTTTCGTTTCAATCAATCTTCGTCATCTGTTTTAAAAGGGTAATCACCAAATAACGGGGCAAGTTTGCGCACCGCATACGTATTTTTGGTAAACCTGTTGGATAAGGCGATGATCGTGACATTTTCTTTACCAAGCGAAATGTATGAGGAAGTATTTCCGTGCCACCAGCCATTGTGGAAATAGAACTTCTGTCCGGTTTCCCATTCAATCATACGGATGCCAAGGCCATAATTTTTTGTGCCTTTATGTTCGTTGCTATACCCTTCGTAAATTTGCTTGCGCAACTTGTTGTTCAGGAAACCTGGCGCATTTCGGGCGAGGTCGAACTTTAAAATGTCCCGAGGCGTTGAATAAATATTTTTGTCGCCATAAACCGCATCGAGATGGTCCAGCGCAATTTCCATATTTCCTTTGTAGGAAGGAACTGCGGTTTCCCTGTCTTTTTTGTAATCGAATACATACGTATGATTCATTCCAAGCGGTTTAAAAATCATCGTTTTCATCGCTTCAGGGTAGGTGAGTCCGGTAATCTTTTCAATAATCAGCGCCAGCATCGCATAATTGGTGTTGCAGTAGCAAAAACGGGTATCGGCCGGACAATCGCATTTGATTTCCTTTTCGGTAAACAAATTTAAAATGTCCTGATTCGTAAGGGTTTTATGCAAATCCCAAACGCCTTTTTCTTCGGCGAAATAGGCATAGTTCCGGAGTCCGCTGCGGTGGCTCAATAAATTTTTCACTGAAATTTCCGGAAACGGAAACTCCGGTAAAATGCTGCTCACTTTCTGGTCGAGTTCGATTTCCCCGCGGTCGGCCAATAACAAAATCGCCGTAGCCGTAAATACTTTACTCACAGATGCGATGTGCAATGGTGTGTCGGCATTGATTTTCGTTCCTTTATTCTTATCGGCATCGCCTTGGTAGCGCTCATAAATGATCTGCCCGTTTTTCGCGACAAGCAAACTCACGCTGTTGCTTTCATTGCGGAAATATTTGTTGCAGAAACGTTCGACAGCTTCTTTTTTCGGATTGATGTAAGCCGTAGAAAGTTTGGCGTACTGAACGTTGGAAGGTTTCATTTCGGGAAACTCGCTTTCGCTGATTTCGGCAGCGGTGTCGTCGGATTTTTCCTGGCGCGAACAAGCAGTAAAAACCAAGCTGAGCAAGAGTATTTTTATATATAAAACAGGCGTTTTGTAAGTCATTTCAGATCGTGTAAAAAGCAAATATAAATAAACAATGTTGGTTCTAAATGCCCATTTTGTTAATGATTATATAAATTTTATTAACTTTTGTTGACAAATATTTGAAATTCAATGCGTAGCCTATTCTTATTTTTAAGATAAAAAGTTTTGAAAACGTTATCGTAAAAAGTACATTTGGCGGCAAACAAAAAAATGCCGCTTAGAAAATGAAATTCGGAATCATCAAAGAAAGAAAAAATCCGCCCGACAGAAGGGTTGTTTTTACGCCCGAAGAATTGCAACGCCTCAAGGCCGAACATCCTGAAGCCAAGATCAAAGTCGAAAGTTCGGACATCCGGATTTTTACCGACCAGCAATACGCTGATCTAGGAATTGAAGTTTCCGATGACGTTTCAGACTGCGACGTTTTGTTTGGCGTGAAAGAAGTTCCTGTAACGGATCTGATTCCGGATAAAAAGTATTTTTTCTTTTCGCATACGATCAAAAAACAGCCGCACAACCGCAAATTGCTACAGGCGATTTTGGATAAAAACATCGATTTGTATGATCATGAAACGATTGTTGACCAAAATTACAAGCGTCTGATCGGTTTTGGAAGATATGCAGGAATTGTTGGCGCTTACAACGGAATCCGTGCCTTCGGAATCAAATTCGAACTATTCAGTCTTCCAAAAGCCGAAACACTTTCCGGCAAAGACGCATTGGTTGAAAAACTTAAAAGACAAATCCTTCCATCCATAAAAATTGTCCTGACCGGAACCGGTAAAGTAGGTAATGGCGCCAAAGAAATCCTCGACGCGATGAAAATCAAGGAAGTAACGCCCGAAAATTTCCTTTCAAAAACATATACGAGTCCGGTTTACACACAAATCGACGTATTGGATTACAACAAACGCGCCGACGGAAAAATTGCCGATAAAGAAGATTTTTATAAAAATCCGACCGAATATGTAAGCGATTTCGAACGGTTTACCAAAGCTGCCGATATTTTTATGGCCGGCCATTTTTATGCCAATGAAGCTCCGGAAATCCTGACATTGGACATGCTCAAATCAAAAGACAACCGCATTAAAGTCGTTGCGGATATTTCGTGTGATGTCAACGGACCAATCGCCTGTACGATCAAAGCGTCAACAATTGCCGAACCGCTATTTGGATTTCTTCCGCAGGAAAATAAGGAAGTTGATGTGTTTCATCCTGGCGCGATCGTGGTCATGTCGGTGGACAATCTTCCATGTGAGTTGCCTAAAGACGCGAGCGAAGGATTTGGCGAAATGTTTATGGAACACGTGATTCCGGCATTTTTCAACGGCGACAAAGACGGCATTCTGCAAAGGGCCAAAGTCACCGAAAACGGAAAACTCACCGAAAAATTCCGATACCTGCAGGATTACGCAGACCAGAAAATAAACGAAAATGTCCCGCTTTAACGGGGCTTTTTTGTTACATGCAATTGTATTGATTTTCCTGAAATGTGTTTATATTTGGACAACAAATTTCTGGTTTTGAACGTGAAAATCTTTATCGTTTTTATTTCTTATGTGTTTTCTTTGCCGATGTTCGCTCAGGAACAGCTTCCGTTTGTCGAAAATTTTACGAAATCGGATTACAGCGGTGACAATCAAAACTGGAACGTCGCGCAGGGAAACGACAACGCAATGTATTTTGCAAACAACCATTATTTTCTGCGTTACAATGGCGTGAAATGGGAGAAATATACGCTTCCGAACAAAACCATCATCCGTTCCATTTTTACCGACGGTGATCGCGTGTATTGCGGATCGTATAAAGAATTTGGCTATTGGAAACGCATGAGCGGAAAGATGAAATATTTTTCCATTTCGGAAAATAAAAATCTTTTTACCGGAAATTCCGATAACGAGGAAATCTGGAAAATTTTTAAATACAAAGGCAAGATCTACTTCCAGTCGTTTAACGAACTTTTTATTTACAGCGGCCACGGAATGGAAAAACTCAGGTTTCCGTCGCAAATTTCATATTGTTATATTGTAGACAATCAGGTTTATGTGGCGTCGGTGCGCAACGGCGTCTATATAATGAAGGGCAATGCGTTCATTAAGAAGGAAAGTTGGAAAAACCTTGAAGAAAATGTCATTCACTGGATTGAAAAATATAATGGAAAAATTTATGTGTTTACCAAAAACAACGGCGTTTTTGTAGAGGAAAATGGCAGTTTGGTGGCCTGGAAACATCCGTTAAACGAAGTGCTGAAAAGTCAGGTTATCGTGACCGCAAAGTTTGTGTCCAATGGAAAACTTGCCATTGGCAGCAACCTTCAGGGAATTTACATCATCAATTTAAAAGACGGTACTTTTCAAAACATCAACCGTCGCAATGGGCTGAAAAATAACGCAATTTTGTCCATTGGCCTCGACCGCGAAAATGATTTGTGGCTCGGTCTTGACAATGGGATTTGCCATATTGAGATCAACTCGCCCGTGACGATTTTCTCGGACAATTCCGGAATTTTGGGTTCGGTGTACTCGCTTTCGACCATTGGCGACGGCTTTCTTTTTGTAACAAACCACGGGATTTTTACGTATCGCGATAAAAAATTGGAGGTCATTCCGGACTCACAGGGACAGGTTTGGGACATCTACAAAACCGGAAACCAATTTATCATTGGACACAACGACGGCACATTTATTTATGATGGGAAAAGTCTGAATCGGGTTAATCCGGTAAACGGTGGCTGGAAATTTCTCGATAGCGAACTTGATAATGCGTATTTCCAGGCGAACTATTCGGGAATTGCCGTTTATGAAAATAAAAATGATTTGTCGAAATGGAAGATTCTGGGCGGAATTACAAAACCCATCCGAAACATCGCGCAAAATAAACCCAATGAGCTTTGGGCAGCAGACAATTACCGGAGTTTGTACCGCGTAAAATATGATAAAAATTTTGTAACGCGGAAAATTGACAATATTTCTGAGGAAAACGGCATTAAAAATGATTTTGGCGTTAAGATTTTCACCTACAAAAATGCGATACTGTTTTTGATGAACAACAGTTGGTATGTATACAACGCAATTGCGGGAAAATTAGAGAAAGACCGCATATTTAATACGGTTTTTCGCGATATTTCCGACATTATTCCCGTTAGTGAAGACAGTTTTATGGTGATTAAAAGCGGCTTGTTGTATTTGATCACACAGGAAAAAGAAGATTTTGTATGGCATCTGATCCCCGAAAAATACTATGAAGGGAAACTCATTATAGAGAACACCAAGGTCTACAAAAACGGAAAATTTTTGTTGCTGAATCTTGATGACGGATTTATTTCATTTGAGACGAATAGAAGTGAAAAGCCGCAACAAAACCTACTGGCAGAAGGTTTTTATCAGGGAAATTTGATAGACGCTGATACGAAAGTCACTTACAATCAATCGGTAGAAATTAATTTGATCCCGAATTTTTATGGTTACAACCGTCCGGAATTGTTTTACAAACTCAATGATGCTGATGGATTGCGAAGGGTTAAAAACGGCCATTTGGTATTGAACAATTTGGGAAGCGGCGCGCAACAACTTCATTTTTATTACAATGATGGAAGAAAGTTTGTGCGGATTTCTGGTTACGAGTTTAACGTCGGTTATCCGTGGTATTTTTCGTGGTGGATGATTTTGGTATATGTTTTAATCTTATCGGGTAGCTTTTATTTGTATTACAGATGGAACCGCATTCGGTATACGCAGAAACTTAAATTGCAGGAAGAAGAATTAAAACATCAGAAAAAAATCCTTGAAATTGAGTTAAAAGCTGAAAATGAACTGAATGTTCAGGAATATGAAAAACATATTCTTGAATTGGAGTTGCAATCTAAAAGTTCGCAAGTTGCCGGCAAATCATTATCTATCGCCAAACAAAGTGAAATGATTGACAACATCCGTCAGATCCTTGACAGCGAAGACGATCTGAATAAACTTAAGAATGACATCAAAAAAGCAATTAAAATCAATGCGGTAAATAAGCATGAATGGGAAACATTTGAAAACAATGTAAACCAGATCCACAATGAATTTGTAACCAAATTATCTAACAAATATCCAACACTTTCTTCGAAAGATATCAAGTTGTGCATTTACTTAAAAATGAATTTATCGTCAAAGGAAATTGCTCCGTTGATGAACATCTCATTTCGCGGTGTCGAACTGCACCGTTACCGGCTCCGGAAAAAACTTACATTGACTCAGGAAGAGAGCCTTTATAAGTTTATGCTTTCAATTTAAGCACATCAATACCTCACTATTACGTTTTCGCAATTGATGTTTTACTACATCATTGCTACATCAAACCAATACACATTGGCTGTATTAACCGACTGTTACGCATTGAAAACGCTGCGTTTTTTTGATTTATTTAACTTTTGATGTATTTATGAAGCGTTTGGGTTTTGTAACTATAACGATGTAAATTTATAATTTGGCACCACTAACTCAAGCAAATTTATTACGGATGAAAAAATTAATTTATAGTTTTTTTGCATTATTCATACTTTCTGTCGGATATGGACAGCAAATTACGGGAAATGTTTCAGATCAGAACGGGCAACCGCTTCCCGGTGTAAACATTACTGCAACTTCTAATAGCAATTCGGTTTCAGACTTTGATGGAAACTTCACCATTAATGCGATTTCAGGCGAGCAATTGACATTTACGATGATTGGTTTTACAACTAAAAGTGCGAAAGCTGCAGTTGGGATGAAAGTAAGCCTTGCGGAAGAGGTAAATATGCTTAACGAAGTTGTCGCAATTGGATATGGAACGAAAAAAGCGGGAAGTATTACAGGATCCGTAAGTCAGATAAAAAGCGCTGAGATTTTGAAAACGCCGGCACAGTCTGCAATTCAGGCTATTCAGGGTAAGTCGGCTGGTGTTAATATCGTCGCAAATGATGAACCAGGTGCACAACCAACGATTTTAATACGCGGGCTTGGGACGGTAGTGGGAGGACGGGTGCCTCTTTACATCATCGACGGTATTGAAGCTACCAGTTTAAACGGTTTAAGTTCGAACGATATCGCCACGATTGATATTTTGAAAGATGCTTCATCCTTAGCTATTTATGGACAAAAAGGCGCGTCCGGAGTAGTATTGGTTACGACAAAAAAAGGAAAAAAGGGAGAGGTGAAAGTTAATTTCGACTCCACTTTTGGTGTAAAATCCATTCTGAAAAAGGTTGATATGGCGGACTCCTATCAATTTGCCTACTATAACAACTACATAGTTGGTTCAAACACACTTTACAATTTCTCGCAGCCAAATAGTACTGACTGGCTTGATGAAATCACGAGGACGGGGAGTTACTCAAACAATGCGGTTTCTTTGTCTGGCGCAAATGACAATAGCAACTACTATTTTGGAGCATCACATTATACTGAAGAAGGAATTTTGCAGGGTGCCGAATTTAAACGTACGAACCTAAATAGCAGAAATGAATTTAAAGTATTAGATGACAAATTAAAAGTTACACAATTTCTTAATTTTTCTTCCAACAGAAATACACCAAAGCCATTAAGCGCATTTACTAACGCTTACAGGCAATCACCAATAATGCCAGTAAGATATTCAAATGGACAATATGCCTGGCCTTTGCGTAATAATGGAGTCAATGACATAATTGGAATAAAATATAACGATGCTGGGAATCCTGTGGCGCAATTGGATTATACCAATGAACAAAACAAATTTATAAGTTTGGTTGGAGCAGTAGGAGCAGAACTACAGCTAATCAAATCACTTAAATATACGTCAAATTTTGGTGGAACATTCGATTGGGGAAAAGGATATACTTTAGTACCTAACAGGGATTTATGGCTATTGGCCAATCCGTCGCTCAACGCACAAAATTTTACAGATCAGGGGAATAAGATAAACAATACCCTCACGCAAAGAAGGTATGATTCTTTTATTTGGAACTGGGACAATTATCTGACATACAACAATACTTGGAATAAACATTCCTTAACCGCCGTTGCAGGTCTTTCGCGAACTACAAACAATAATTCTGAAGAGCTTAACGCAACGAGATATAATGTTCCGCAACAATCGAATTACTGGACGTTAAATCTTTCAAACAATCTTACAGACATTAATCCATTTTTAACCGTTCAGAACAAGCACACTACCGAGCGGGTTTCCATCGCTTATTTTGCACGTGTGGAATACGAGTTCAATGAAAAATATTTATTGACGGCATCTATCAGGAGAGAAGGTATAAGCGTATTTCAAAAAGGTAAGCAGTGGGCAAATTTTCCATCGGCTTCAGTAGGCTGGATCATCTCGAAGGAAAGTTTTTTGAACAACAGCAAATTTGTTAATCTCCTTAAGGTAAGGGCAGGCTATGGTGAAGTAGGGAATGGAAACGGTCCTATCTTCAACAATCTTGCATTTTCCAATACTGCGAGTTATTCATTTTCTGACGGGACAATTGTGCCAGGCTCATATTTGCCAAATGCTGTAGATCCTGCATTGACATGGGAAACAATGAAAGAAGTAGATTTCGGAGTTGATTTCGCATTACTCAACAATAAACTTTCAGGAAGCCTTGATTATTACGACAGAAAGAATGCAAACCTTCTTTTACCCGTAAAATTGCCAAGGGCAATTTCTGAAGGAAATGTCTACCTTAATACCGGAACAGTTACCAATAAAGGTTTCGAAGCGACTTTGCGATGGGATGACAATATCAATGAAAATTTAAAATACTGGATCGGTGGCAATTTTTCCTTTAATAAAAATAAACTCGAAAGTGTAGATAATGAATATTTTAAAAATATTACTGGTGCGGGTGATTTACAAAATGGACAATGGACAAAAAAAGTTGTAGTAGGTTCTCCACTTGGTAGTTTTTACGTATTTGAAACGACTGGCTTCGACTCAAATGGCCAATTCACTTACAACGATATGGTCGATGGTGTTCCTGGATTATCAGACGACGACAGGGTTTTTGCTGGATCATACATTCCGAAATATACGTACGGCGCAAATTTAGGCGTGAGTTACAAAAACATCGATTTGTCAGTAGATTTATATGGTGTTGGTGGAAATAAAGTTTACAATGGAAAAAAAGCGACACGTTTACAAGATGTAAATATTGAGGCTTCGCAATTGGAGAATTTTTACACTCCTTCCACTCCAAATGCCGAAAATCCCGCGCCTGCAAATCCAGATACAAGACCTTCGACCTATTATGTTGAAGATGGTTCCTTCCTGAGAATAAACAACATCACTTTGGGTTATACACTTCCAAAAATGTTCAATAAAATTGATAAAGTCAGGGTGTTTGCAACTGCGACAAATCCGTTTATGTTTACGGATTATAGTGGCTATTCTCCTGAAATCGTAGGCAACGATGGTGGAAACCCTTTGCAGCGAGCAGGGGTAGAACTCGACGCATACCCTACCAACCGTACTTTTACAGTAGGTTTAAACATGATTTTTTAATCCTTATTATAAAAAATACTATGAAATACAATTCAATAAAATATATCATTCTAATGTTACTTTGTGTAGGTTTTGTTGCCTGCGAAGATGATTTGGATGTAGATTCCAAAGAAAACGTTAGTGAACAAGACTTTTTAAATAATCCCGAGAACGCGATCCAGCTCGTTAATGGAGTCTACGCCAAACTGCTCAATTTCGAAATGTTTTCATTTGCCTGGATTGGGATGACGTCAATTACATCTGACGATGCCGACAAAGGCTCCATTCCAAGTGACACTGGTACCGATAAGGATAAGCTCGATGCATTGAATTTTGAAACTTCTGGTTTATCATTTAATCACGTATATCAGTCCCGATATGACATCATCCGACGTGCAAACCAAGCAATTTTCTATATCGAATCTTCGGCAATTGAGAACGGTTTGAAAAGAAGGATGGTCGCCGAATGTAAGTTTTTAAGAGCATTGGCATATTTTGATCTGGTACGTTGTTTCGGCGGTGTTCCGTTGGTGGTAAGCAATATAGATCTTAACGATACGCAAACTGTAAACGACGTTGTTTTTAAAAGAAAAACCAAAGCTGAAACCTATGCGCAAATCGAAGCAGATTTACAAGCTTCCATTGTTGACCTCCCGATGAAAAGTGTTTACACTGCCGAAAATTTGGGAAGGGCGTCTAAGGGATCGGCACAGGCATTATTAGCAAAGGCTTACCTGTATCAGGAAAAATGGCAGGCAGCTTTTGATATGTCTGGAGAAGTCATTGCTTCAGGGCAATATTCACTATTACCTAATTATGCTGACGTATGGAAAGAAATCGGAGAGAACAAACAGGAATCTATTTTTGAAGCACAAGCGGTCTATACTGTTGGTCTTAACGATTATACTGTTGTTCAGGGACCGAGAGGAACACCTGATTACGGCTGGGGATTCAATACACCATCTGAAAATCTTGCGAATTCGTATGAGGACGGTGATTTGAGAAGAAATTCCACAATTATATTTGTCCCGTCAACACTTTGGGATGGACTGCCTGCACCGACAACATGGAACAATCCTAGGTACAATTATAAATCTTATCAAAGTACGCTTTTAGAATCTGGTGAGGGAACTGGAACCAATAACGGCAATTCTGGCAAAAATCTCAGGATATTAAAATACAGCGATCTGATGCTTATCAGAGCGGAAGCAGCACTTCAACTTGGAAATGTGTCTGAAGCATTGGCACAGGTAAACATCATTAGAAACAGAGCCGGCCTTGGAGCTAAAACAGCTCTTACATTAAACGAGCTTTATGTCGAGAGGCGTCACGAGATGGCAATGGAACACGACCGTTGGTTTGATTTGATCAGAACAGGAAAAGCGCAATCAGCGATGGCAATCAATGGTAAAACTTTCATAGTAGGAAAACACGAATTGTTTCCTATTCCACAAGATCAAATTACCCTTAGCGGTGGACGGCTATCACAAAACCCTGGATATTAATACTAACTTTTTAACAATTAATTTTAAACACTAAACATTATGAAAACAGTTAAATTAACAAGCATTTCGTTAGCAATTGCTCTAAGCATGAGTTTATCACTCGTGAGCTGCGGTGATGACGACACTTCATCAGGTCCAACTTTACCTCCAATTGGCGGTTTCAACAGTTCGGACGATGTAAGCGCTTCAAACCTTGTTGCAAAATGGAGCTTTGAAAACAATGTTACAGAATCTAAAAACAACCTTACAGGTACTGCAACGAGAGCAGCTTACACAGCAGGTGTTAAAGGGCAGGCATGGCAAGGTTCCAGTACTGAAGACAGGTATGCTGTCATTAACGGTGCCACTGCTGTAGGCGCTCTAAGCAGTTTTACTTATTCAATTTGGATTAATACAGCAAACACTGTAGCACCAGGAGAAACTCCGGGAATTGGCAAGGGAGCACAGGGAATTTTTTCATTGGTTAAACCAGATCAGTTTTGGGGCGCAATGAACTTGTTTCTTGAAAATCCGGATTCTGAAAAACCAAACCGTTTGTTGTTGAAACTACTTGTAGAGAATAAGAGAACGGGAGTAGTTTGGGGAAGCCAGTCTCCGGTATTCAATATTGATGATGCACTAAATACATGGACGCATGTAGTGTTCACGTACGACGCGGCAACAAGTCGTTTCAGTGTTTACCAAAACGGTATTCTTGGAATTAGCCTTTCTGGAGCATATTCTCCGGCTGCGGGATATCCAGGAACTTTAATTGCTTATGCCAACGATCCTGGAGATGCTACAAACGTAAACAACGCTCCATTATGGGGGAATCTTGATTTCGGAGGTTCATACAGCACTGTCCTTTTGGGATCGCACCAATTTGAAACCACGCCGTCTTTAACAACTGCAACTACAGAGCAGCCATGGGCTACATCATTTGCAGGTAAAATGGATGAGTTTAGAATTTATAAAGCGCCACTTACGGCTGCTGAAGTCAATGCAATCTACGAGCTGGAAAAAGCAGGAAGATAATTCTTAAACAAAACGCCTGGCACCAAAACCCGCCAGGCGTTTTTATATTGTATCATTTTAATTTATTCATTGTGAAAATTTTACGCCTTGTATTTTTATTTTTTCTAACTGTTTCCTGCTCATGCGACAACGATAAGGATATTGTTGAAAATAATCCCCCAATAACAGTGGAGCCACCTGTAGTAACTGATCCTATTCCGGATACAGAATTATTGGATATGGTTCAGAAAGATGCTTTCAAATATTTTTGGGATTACGCAGAAACAAATTCTAAACTTGCCCGCGAACGATATCATACCGATAACCCTTCGCTAGATGCCAATATTGTGACAACGGGCGGATCAGGTTTCGGATTAATGACAATTTTAACCGGAATTGAAAGGGGGTTCGTGACACGCCAGCAAGCAGCAGAACGCCTTAACACTGCATTGATATTTCTTGAAAATGCGGATCGCTTTCATGGTGCGTGGCCACATTGGATGAATGGTGTTAACGGAGATGTAATTCCTTTTGGCAATGATGACAACGGCGGGGATTTGGTAGAAACGTCTTTCCTTTGTCAGGGCTTGATCTGCGTCAGGGAATATTTTAAAAATGGAAATGTGGCTGAACAGGCGTTAGCGCTTAAAGCAGACCAGCTTTGGAAAGGTGTCGACTGGAATTGGTACACACGCGGTGGACAAAATGTGCTGTATTGGCATTGGTCACCAAATTATGAATGGATTAAAAATTTTAAGCTTGAAGGGTACAATGAATGCCTGATTACTTATATCATGGCAGCCGCTTCACCTACGCATCCAATTAATGCACAGGCTTATCACCAGGGCTGGGCGAAAAACGGAAATATTAGACATCCTGGTATGAGATACAATTTGCCTGTCGTTTTTAATTACAATGGAGCAACAGGAAATGTTGGGCCTATGTTTTGGGCGCATTATTCTTATATGGGACTTGATCCAACAGGTTTAACAGATCAATATGCAGATTATTGGCAGCTTACGCAAAATCATGCAAAAATCATGTACAATTATTGCGTACAAAATCCGATAGGATGGAGAGGATACGGTGATAGCGTATGGGGATTAACTGCGAGTTATACACGCGAATCAAATGGAAGTACGGGTTATACGGCCCATCAGCCGAATAATGACAATGGCGTTATTACGCCGACTGCAGCATTGTCTTCTTTCCCTTATACTCCGGTAGAGTCTATGAAAGCACTGCATTACCTCTATGAAAATAAAGCATTGAATTTGATTGGTGTAGCCGGGCCGTACGATGCCTTTTCACCACATTACAATTGGGTGACGCCAAGATATTTAGCAATCGATCAGGGGACAATCGCCCCGATGATCGAGAACTACAGGACAGGACTTTTATGGAACCTGTTTATGAATGCTCCTGAAGTAAGGGCCGGATTGCAAAATCTCGGGTTCCATTCTTCAGCACACGGAATCTGATTTTCATTTCCTGATGATGTATATTTATCCAAAATTTAAATATAAAGTTAAAACGGAATGAAAAAAATTATTTTACTGCTTGCTATTTTTCTTTACAGTGGTTTTTCCTTCTCGCAATCCGATGTTAAAGGAGCGATGAAAACCGAAATCATTCAGAAAAAAGAACTGGTTTATGCATTGCATATTCCAAAAAATATAAAGGATAAAAAACCCTTAATTGTATTTCTGCACGGTTCCGGTGAAAAAGGAAACGATGCCGAAAAAGTAAAAGTTCATGGACCGTTTAAATATTTAAAAAACCACGAACTCGATGCGTATGTGCTCGCACCACAATGTCCGGAAAACGAATATTGGGACGCAGAAGTACTGTATCGCTTAATTCAGAAAATTCAAAAAGAAAACAATATAGACACGAGCCGAATTTACCTCACCGGTTTAAGCATGGGTGGCTGGGGCGCATGGAACCTCGCCTTTGCACATCCGGAAATGTTTGCGGCATTGGTGCCAATTTGCGGATTTGTTGATCGTGTACCCATGATTGAAGACTGCAAAATCAAATCGATTCCGATCAGGATTTTCCACGGATTGCTCGATGATGTGGTTGATGTCGATTATGCCATCACCATTTACAGAAAATTAAAAGCCTGTAACGCCGATATCGAACTCACAATCTTTGACGATGCCAACCACGACAGCTGGACAAGGGTATATGACAATCCGGAAATTTACGACTGGATGCTCAAACAACAAAAAGCCAATTAGGAATGAAATTACATTTAAACATCATCATATTCGCCGTCTTCGGAACTTTATCACTGCAAGCCCAGAAAAAAACTTCCATTGCGCCTAAACAAACTTTTGTATCCGACTTGATCGCAAAAATGACGATCGAAGAAAAATTGGGACAACTAAACTTACCAACTTCAGGCGATATTACAACCGGCCAGGCCAACAGTTCCGATATCGCTAAAAAAATCGAAGAAGGAAAGGTCGGCGGATTGTTCAACATCAAATCGGTTCAGAAAATCAAAGACGTGCAAAAAGTGGCCGTCGAAAAAAGTCGCCTTAAAATTCCGTTGCTTTTTGGAATGGATGTGATTCACGGTTACGAAACAACTTTCCCAATTCCGCTTGGATTGTCGTGTACTTGGGACATGAACTTAATTGAAAGAAGTGCGCAAATTGCCGCTCAGGAAGCCAGCGCCGACGGAATCAACTGGACGTTTTCACCTATGGTTGACATCTCCCGTGACCCGCGTTGGGGACGCGTTTCCGAAGGTTCAGGTGAAGATCCCTATCTCGGAAGCCAGATTGCCAAAGCAATGGTCAAAGGATACCAGGGCGATGACCTTTCAAAAAACAATACGATTTTAGCCTGTGTCAAACATTTTGCGCTTTACGGCGCACCCGAAGCTGGTCGTGATTACAACACGGTTGACATGAGCCACATCAGGATGTATAATGATTATTTTCCACCATACAAAGCAGCAATTGACGCCGGCGTCGGATCGGTAATGGCTTCGTTTAACGAAATTGATGGCATTCCGGCCACCGGGAACAAATGGTTGCTTACCGATGTACTAAGAAAACAATGGAATTTTAAAGGGTTTACCGTTACCGATTATACCGGAATCAACGAAATGACCGAACACGGAATGGGTAATCTTCAAACCGTTTCTGCACTTGCGCTTACAGCCGGAGTAGAAATGGACATGGTCGGCGAAGGATTTCTAACGACGTTGAAAAAATCACTCGACGAAGGAAAAGTCTCGATGGCCCAAATTGACAATGCTGTCCGCCTCATCCTCAATGCAAAATACGATCTCGGATTGTTCCATGATCCCTACAAATATTGTGACGTTAAAAGAGCGAAAACCGAGATTTTCACCAAACAAAACCGGGATGAAGCGCGTAAAATTGCTGCCCAATCTTTAGTATTGCTGAAAAATCAGAATCAATTGCTTCCATTGAAAAAATCAGGAACTTATGCTTTGATTGGCCCATTGGCCGATGCCAAAGAAAATATGCCCGGAACCTGGAGTGTGGCCACTAAAATGGAAAATGCCGTTTCCTTACTCGCCGGACTCAAAAGTGTTGCGGGAAACAATACGAAAATCCTGTATGCGAAAGGCAGCAATCTCGATTATGATGCCGCCTACGAAGAACGCGCAACGATGTTTGGCAAAACGTTACACCGCGACAACCGAACGAATGAACAGTTATTAAGTGAAGCGTTACAGGTCGCAAACCAATCGGATGTGATTATCGCCGCACTTGGCGAATCTTCAGAAATGAGCGGGGAAAGCAGCAGCCGGGCCAATCTTGAAATTCCGCAAGTCCAGAAAGATTTACTCGCAGCCTTACTGAAAACAGGAAAACCGATTGTATTGGTTTTATTCGACGGAAGGCCTTTGGTAATCACAGACGAAAGCCAGAAAGTACCGGCAATATTAAACGTTTGGTTTGCCGGAAGTGAAGCCGGGTATGCGATTGGCGACGTTTTATTTGGCGACCAGAATCCGTCAGGAAAATTAACGGCGACTTTTCCAAGAAGCGTAGGACAGGTGCCAATTTATTACAGTCACAAAAACACCGGACGTCCGCTTGGGAACAAAGAAGGCAAATTTGAAAAGTTCCGTTCCAATTACATCGATGAAAGAAATGAGCCGCTTTATCCATTCGGATTTGGACTGAGTTACACGGATTTTAAATATGACAATCTTAAATTGTCGAAAAATAAGATCAAACAAGGGGAAAAAATGGAAGTTTCGGTTTCCTTGTCAAATACCGGAAATCTTGACGGAAGTGAGGTTGTGCAGTTGTACATCAGGGACTTAGTGGGATCGGTGACACGACCGGTCAAAGAACTGAAAGGTTTCCAAAAAATCAACCTTAAAAAAGGAGAAACAAAAAATGTGGTTTTCCAAATCTCATCAGAAGATTTAAAGTTTTATAATAATGATTTGAAATATGCAGCCGAAACCGGTGATTTTGAGATATTTATCGGCGGAAATTCTGACGCGGAATTGAAACAAAGTTTTGAGTTAGTTAATTAATTGAGTTTCATGTTTTTTTGTTTAAGTGACCCTTCGGCTAGTTTTTAACCGAAGGGTTTTTTAAAACAAATCATAATAATTACTTTTATCGGACCTAAAAAATCTCACATGAAATCCATTTTTTCAATCGCATTTGTGCTTCTCACAGCAGTTTTAAATGCGCAAACGGTGCAATCGCCATCCAAAAAAATCTCGCTGAACTTCAAACTTACCAACGGAAATCCAACTTACGCAGTTTCGTATAAGAACAAACCGGTCGTTTATGAAAGTGCACTCGGCATCAAATTGAAAGAAGGTGGAAACCTAACTTCAGATTTTACCATAGAAAGTTCAAAAAATACCGAATTTAATGAATTCTGGAAACCGGTCTTGGGCGAGCAATCGTCGATTAAAAACCATTACAATGAACTCACGGTTTCGCTGGAGCAGAAATCAACCAACAGGAAACTTAATATCATTTTTCGCGCATTCGACGAAGGAGTGGCTTTCAGGTACGAGTTTCCGAAACAACCCAATCTGAACTATTTCATAATTTCAGACGAAGCAACCGAATTTGCATTAACAGGCGACCACAAAACATTCTGGATTCCAGGTGATTTCGACAGCCAGGAATACGTTTACAACGAAACGAAATTATCTGAAATTGATACAGATAAGTTAAACCTGAACAACGGCATCGCGCTCAAATCCATCGGTGGAAAAACTGTAGTGCAATCGCCGTTAATGATGAAAACTGCCAACAACATTTACCTTAATATTTTTGAAGCGGCCGTAGTGAATTATCCGGTGATGCATTTAAATATCGATACAAAAACCCATCATGCGAAAGCAGTTTTGGTACCAAATGCCATTGGCGACAAAGCTTATTTACAAGCGCCCTGTGTTTCGCCGTGGCGCACCATTATGGTCAGCGACGACGCGCGTGATATCGTAAGTTCCAAAATGATCTTGAACCTGAACGAACCCTCAAAAATCGATGACACATCATGGATCAAACCAATGAAATATGTCGGCATCTGGTGGGAAATGCACGTGGGCAAATCGACCTGGGATTATGCAGGTTCGCAAAATGCATCGAATGTGCTCGACCAGTCTTTAAAACCGACAGGCAAACACGGCGCGACTACCGAAAACACCAAAAGATATATTGATTTTGCAGCAAAAAATGGTTTCGATGGCGTACTGGTCGAAGGCTGGAACACCGGCTGGGAAGACTGGGCCGGAAACTGGAAAGAAGAAGTATTTGACTTCGTAACGCCTTATCCGGATTTTAATATCAAAGAAATTTCAGATTATGCGAGATCCAAAAATGTCAAAATGATCATGCACCACGAAACGTCGGGTTCGGTTGCCAATTATGAGCGCCACATGGACCGCGCGTTTCAAAACATGCAGCAGTACGGTTATCCCGCAGTGAAAAGTGGATACGTGGGCAGGATCATTCCGCGTGGCGAATTTCACGATGGGCAAACCATGGTCAATCACTTTAATTATGCTGCAAGGCGCGCCGCCGATTACAAACTGATGGTCAACTCGCATGAATCGGTACGGCCAACAGGTTACGGTCGTACTTATCCGAACTACATCGCAGCCGAAGCCGCCCGCGGAAATGAATTCAATGCTTGGAGCACCGGAAATCCGCCAATGCACGAAACCATTCTTCCGTTTACACGCCAGCTGGGCGGTCCGATGGATTATACGCCGGGAATTTTCGAAATCAAAATGAGCCATTACGATCCAAAAAAAACCGAACAGGTACAAACCACTTTGGCCAAACAGCTCGCACTTTATGTGACGCTGTATTCGCCGCTGCAAATGGCCGCCGATCTGCCGGAGAATTACGAAAAATATCCCGACGCGTTCCAATTCATCAAAGATGTCGAACTCGACTGGGATGACAGCAAATATCTCGAGGCGGAACCGGGCGATTACCTGACTGTTGCCAGAAAAACCAAAGGAAAAAATACCTGGTTTCTTGGAGCAATTACCGATGAAAATGCACGCAAATCGGAAATCAAACTGGATTTTTTGCCAAAAGGCCAGAAATTCAAAGCCACAATTTATGAAGATGCCGTTGATGCCGACTGGAAAAAAAATCCAATCGCCTATAAAATAAGAACGGTCGAAGTCACGTCAAAATCAAAAATCAATTTGGTATTGGCGCCCGGCGGCGGAACCGCAATCAGTTTTGAACCTGTAAAATAAAATATTATGAGCCACTTCCTGCTATCCATTTCAAGCGCTTCGTTGCATCGCGTGTTTTCTAAACTGCAAAAGGCGCTTCTGAGGTCGCGCTTTTCCAGTAAGAAAAACAACGCCATTCAACCGTCGCGGCTTTTCATTGCGATCAGGGCTATGGCAATCGTTTCCATAATAACATTTTCGGGAATCGGAACCGCTCAACAAAAAACCTATTGCAACCCAATCAACATCGATTACGGTTATTGCCCCATTCCAAACTTCGTAAACCAGGGAAAACACCGTGCGACCGCCGATCCGGTAATCACGTTTTTTAAAGGTGAATACTATCTTTTTTCAACCAATCAATGGGGTTACTGGCACAGCAAAGACATGCTCGACTGGAAATTCATTCCGCGGAAATTCCTGCGCCCTGAGCATAAAGTTTACGACGAATTGTGTGCGCCTTCGCTGTCATTTGTCAACGACACGCTTTTAGTGGTCGGATCGACCCAAGGCAAAGAATTCCCAATCTGGATGAGCACCAATCCGTCCACGGACGACTGGAAAGAATTGGTGCACAAATCACAAGCCGGCGCCTGGGATCCGCAAATTTTCTGGGACAAGGAAAAGGATGAAATGTATGAATATTATGGTTCAAGCAACACTTATCCGTTGCATGGCGTCAAACTCAACCGCAAAACATTTCAGCCAGAAGGCGAAGTGTATGACCTGCTTGCCTTGAATGACGAGGAACACGGCTGGGAACGTTTTGGGGAAAACAACGACAACACCTTTTTGCAACCGTTCACCGAAGGCGCATTTGTCACCAAACACAACAACAAATATTATTTGCAATATGGCGCGCCCGGAACCGAATTCAGCGGTTATGCCGATGGCGTTTACGTTGGTGATTCTCCGCTCGGACCGTTTGAATACCAGTCGCACAATCCGTTTTCGTACAAGCCCGGAGGTTTCGCCCGTGGCGCCGGACATGGTGCAACCTATACCGATTCTAACACCGATTATTGGCATGTTTCGACAATCGGGATTTGCGTGAAGAACAACTTTGAGCGCAGGATCGGAATCTGGCCGGCGGGTTTTGACAAAGACGGCATTTTGTATTCCAACACGGCTTACGGCGACTATCCGACATTTTTGCCTTCGCAGAAAAAAGACCATTTAAATCAGAACTTTTCCGGTTGGATGCTTTTGAATTACAACAAACCCGTTCAGGTGTCAACAACGCTTGGTGGTTTCAATCCGAATTTCGCGGTCAATGAAGACATCAAAACCTATTGGTCGGCCAAAACAGGAAATAAAGGAGAGTTTCTGATTTCGAATCTTGGAGAAAAAAGCACGATCCGTGCCATCCAAATCAATTACGCCGATCAGGATGCCGAAATTATGGGAAAACCTGAATCGACCACCGGCCATAAATATATTTTGTATTATTCAGATGACAATAAAAACTGGAAAATCCTCGCAGATAAAAGCGAAAACGTAAAAGATGTGCCGCATGATTACATCGAATTTGACAAACCAGTTTCGGCACGTTATGTAAAAATTGAGAACATTGCGATGCCAACGGGAAAATTTGCGATTTCAGGTTTCCGTGTTTTTGGGAAAGGTTCGGGCAACAAACCGGAAGTGGTTAAAAATTTTGTGCCTTTGCGTACCGAGAAAAAGAAAAAAGGCGAGCGCAGGAATGTTTGGTTTAAGTGGGAACAAAATCCGGCAGCCGACGGTTATGTAATTTATTTTGGTAAATCACCAGACAAAATGTACGGTTCGATCATGGTTTACGGAAAAAACGAGTACTATTTTAATGGACTCGACCGTTCGGATGCTTATTATTTCCAGATCGAACCTTTTAACAACAATGGCATCGGCCCAAGATCGGAAATCAAGAAATCTGAATAATTTGGTCACGCAAACGTTGTAAATGGTCTTAAGAAATCGATTTCGTTAATAAGTATTTCTGATTTTCGTTGTGTATTATTTTCATATGACTGTATATTTATAAAAAATTATTGGTTTTTTTAATAATATAGAATTTTTTCTACCTAATAAATGTAAAATTGTAATAAATGGATCAAACTGCAAAAACAAACAATTCTGCCCTCTACACTTTAATCACGGTATTTTTCTTTTGGGGATTTATCGGCGCATCAAATGGTGTTTTCATTCCTTTCTGTAAAATCAAATTCGGACTCGACCAGTTTCAAAGCCAGTTGATTGACTTTGCATTTTATGGCGCGTATTACATTGGAGCCTTGTTGCTGTTTATTGTCAGCAGTGCCGCGAAGAAAGACATTTTGAATGCCTGGGGATTTAAAAAAGGAATTATATACGGATTGTTGCTGAGTACTTTTGGCGCCGCCTGTATGATTTTTGCAGTAACACAGGGAAGTTATGTGCTCATTTTAGGCGCATTATTCATCGTAGCATTGGGATTTTCGCTCCAGCAAACGTCGGCACAACCATTTGCCGCTTCCTTGGGCGAATCGCATACGGCCGCAAACCGACTGAATCTTGCCGGAGGTGTGAATTCTTTTGGAACGACGATTGGGCCAATTGTAGTTTCAATTGCATTATTTGGCGTTATTGCCGGAACCAATCTCGAGGAATTTGCTAAAAAAGCCAATTCGCTAGATAAAATGGAAATCCTTTACATGTTCGTTGGCGGCTTGTTTTTATTGGCTGCAGCTTTGTTTTATTTCTCGAAGAAATTACCTGCCGGAATCAGCGATTCAACGTTTGAACCGGCAAATAAAGCAGTGAAAACACTTGTCGGGATTACCGTTGCGCTGATCGCTATTTTCGCATACATCTTTTCCAGATACGAAGATCCTGAATTCATCACCAGATTTCTTGAAAATAAAGAACGCGATTATCTTGGGCTTTCGCTTACAATAGCGTCACTTTTGGTAATCGTTATCGGATTGTTGTTTGCCAATAATACGGCGAAAAGAAATCCAGAAGGCTGGGGCGCGATGCGTTATCCGCAACTGGTTTTGGGAATGTTGGCCTTGTTTACTTACGTTGGCGTTGAAGTTACGATTCAGAGTAATTTGGGTGAATTGTTGAATACAGATGTTTTTGGAAATATTTCAGGATCTGCATTGGCACCTTACATTTCGATGTATTGGGGAAGTATGATGATTGGCCGTTGGGCAGGAGCGATCTCTGTATTCAATCCGTCGAACAGTTTGCGCAAGATTTTATTGATTGTTGTTCCTTATGTGGCTTTCGGCGTGGTATTATTCGTAAACCACATTTCAGGCCAGGACGTGACGCCATTGTATGCTTATGCGTTGGTTGTGGCTTTCCAGATTGGCGGATTTTTCCTCGGACAGGACAAACCGGCGAAAACTTTAATGATTTTCGGATTGATGGGAATGGTTGCGATGCTTATCGGATTGTTTACCACCGGAACTGTTGCGATTTATGCGTTCATGAGCGGTGGATTGTTTTGCAGTATCATGTGGCCAGCAATTTTTGCTTTGGGAATCACCGGATTGGGGAAATATACTTCTCAGGGTTCGGCTTTCTTAGTGATGATGATTTTGGGTGGCGGAATTATTCCACCGTTACAGGGAAAAATTTCTGACATTATCGGAATTCACGAATCATACTTCATTCCGGTGCTGTGTTTCGCTTACCTGGCGTTTTACGGATTCGCAGTAAAAGGAATTCTCAAGAAACAAAATATCGATGTCGATGCTATTGAGGCAGAAGCTGCACACTAAAATTCTGATATATAAAAAAAAGTCCGACCAAACGATCGGGCTTTTTTTATGAAATTTATTATTTTTTATTCTCTTTGTAACGCATGTCGGGCGTTCCGTCTTTTTTGGTGATTACTTTGGTTTCCTTGGTTTGTTTGTAACGTTTGTCTGGCGTCCCGTCCTTTTTCAGGACTACTTTAGATTCGGTCGTCGTTTTTGTTTTTTTGGCATCGACCGCTTTGTCGGTTTTTGTTTTGGTCCTGGTTTCTGTTTTCTTCACCGTTTTGGCAACCGCATCCTGAGCAGAAACCATAAAAGTAAATCCAAATGCTACAATCAACGATAAAATTAATTTTTTCATAATAGGTAGTTTTTTGATTAATGAACTAATTTACAAAAAAATACATTTTGTCATCCGGTGGCAGCCATAAATAAAACTTAAATAATTTCAGACAGTTGCCGATAAGTTAACATACAAATCTTGCGGGTTCAGGTTCCGATGTTTACTTTTATGGATGTTAATCAAACCCAAATCCAGATGAAATATCACATCCAAAACCTCACATTATTATCTGCCGTAATCGCTTTTGCTGGCTGCAATTCGGCCAAAACCGATTCGAAACCTGAAACAGAAATTACAACCGAAGCCTCAGTGTCGCAAACCGATACATTAAAAACTACAGAAGAGCCAGCTGTAGAAACCAAAGTTGTCGAAGGAACCGTAAAAGAAATCACTACCGGAAAAGACGGTTATACTGCGCAAATTGAAACAGCAAATAAAGAAGTGTATTTCGTCACGATCAGCCATTCCAATTTAAAAGACCACACCCAATACAAATCGGTTAAAGCCGGAGAAACATTGAAAGTTTCGGGTGATTCGTGGAAAATGGGAGACGAAAATCACATCACTGTTCGCGAGATACAATAAAAAAATCCTCAACTGCATGTTGAGGATTTTTTGTAATTTTTATCTGGATTTTAAACTCTGAAAATTCCACCAACCGTAAGAATTCTTTGGAAGAAGAAAAAATCCTGTGACGCGCTGTCGGCCGAACTTTTCGTGGTTCGAATGTCCTGCATATTGATATAGCCGCCTTTTAATTCGCCCTGAACGTAAAAATATTTCAGGAACGTAATGTTCAAAGCTGCTTTTCCTGAAAGTCCGTAACCAGAAACGTGAAAATCATCATGTCGGTCGCGGCCCATCAGTTTGGTATTTGTTTTTGGATATAAAATGCCCGCGCCCAATCCTTCAGAAATATTAAACTGGATTTTATCTGTATTTCCAATTTTAAACAGTTTGGAAATATCGTCATGGCGCGCAAATTCGGCATTCACATAATTCAGTCCGTCTGTATGTTCGTACGTAAGAAAATTCTCTGACATCACCGTTGGTGTATGGTTGTAATTGCCATCAAACCCTTCATTGGTCGCAATATTTCCGCTCACATTTGCAACCTGATCCTGAGTCATCACATATTTCATGTGATCCCAGCCGATCGAAGCGCTGTAATGGTCTGTAATGTAATATCCGAGCCTGAAATTGGTCTGCGGAATCGTCATTTTTGCCGGATTGATATAATCGATATGATACCCTTTCGGTTTGTCATGCGCTTTCATGTCTTCAACCGTGAAATTGTAGTTTTCGCCCCTAAAATTAACGTCTGATTTGGAATAGGTTTCGCGGTTTCCTCCCCAGGAAATAAAGAATTTACCTTTGTTGTGCGCGGTGTATTTTTCGTCAACTTTCACTTCTTCCTGCGAAAAAGCGTACTGTGAAAATACACTAAAAGTGAGTACAGCCAGTAATAATGGATGTTTCAAAATGGTGGGATTATAGATGATTAAAAATTGTTAATCGTTTTTCTGATCGCGGTCAAACGCGTCATCAGGCCTTCGAAATAATCGAGGTGTAACATGTTTGCGCCATCACTTTTGGCATTCGCAGGATCGAAATGGGTTTCAATGAAAATGCCGTCCACGCCAACTGCGATTCCAGCTCTGGCAATGGTTTCGATCATATCTGGACGTCCGCCTGTAACGCCTGCTGTTTGGTTGGGTTGCTGAAGTGAATGGGTCACGTCAAGTACGGTCGTTCCGTATTGCTGCAATGTTGGAATGCCACGGAAATCAACGATCATATCCTGGTAGCCGAACATGCTGCCACGATCAGTGATGATCACGTTTTCATTGTTGCAATCGAGAACTTTTTGTACCGCGTGTTTCATACTTTCCGGACTCATAAATTGTCCTTTTTTCAGGTTTACGGTCTTTCCTGTATTGGCTGCAGCCACGACAAGATCGGTTTGGCGTACCAAAAATGCAGGGATTTGAAGTACATCTACATATTGCGCTGCCATTTCAGCATCCTCGTTGGTATGAATGTCGGTGATGGTTGGAACATGAAAAGTTTCTGAAACCTTTCTGAGGATTTTCAATGCTTTTTCGTCACCGATTCCTGAGAAACTGTCAATCCGTGAACGATTGGCTTTTTTGAAAGAACCTTTGAAAACGTAAGGGATTTGCAATTTGTCGGTAATGCCAACGAGTTTTTCAGCAATTCGCATCGCCATTTCTTCGCCTTCGATCGCGCAAGGGCCTGCAAGGACAAAGAAGTTTCCGCTATCGGTATGTTTGATTTGCGGGATATGTTGTAGATTCATGGTGTTATTTTTTGACAGCGCAAAGATAAGGTGTTTAATAGGCTTTTAAGATTATCTTTGAAAATATTTAACTTTTACGCTGTAAGGCAAATAACTACTTGATTTTAAATCCGATCGGGCAAAGTAACGCGCCTTTTTCGTAGATGTTGAAATACAATTTTACCGGTGCTTTTTGGCCTTCCCAGGTGATTTCGTAAATGTTTAAAAAACCAGCGCCGAGTTCGCTTCTTTTGGTCGGAAACGGACAGCACGTTTCCATTTCTGTAAACGATATTTTTTCGCCATTTGGTCCTGCCAGCGCATTGAGGAAACGCTGCTGGTTGATTTTTTCATCTTTGACATTTCTAAAAAAAACGTTGATCGGATAATCCGGATCGTACCCGTATTTTTTATCGCTGCTGTATTCCGTAAGAACGAAAGTGTTTTGCGCCGTCAATTTCGGAATGGGCGCATTGTCATCGATATTCTTAATCGTCGATTTTGTACTTACGCAGGAAATCAGCAACAGGAAAATGGCTATAAAAGAGAAATATCTGGTTTTCATGTTAATTCGGTTTTTTGGTTTTAATAATTAACGCAACAAGCGCCGAGGTTATTACGCCCATGGACAATGCACCGAAAATACTTTGCAAAACGTAACTTTTGAGATTGAAGTATGCAGCGGCCTGTTCAGGAGTTGATGATTTTTTGGACACGGCCAATGCAATGAAATTCTCAAAAAAATGTGGCGTGATGTACGTGAAAATAACATATTGTACGAAAGGACACAAAAGCGCAATGATAAACGACAGGATAATTCCGGAAGTGAAACCTTCTCTCCAAGTCATATTGCCTTTGAAATAATTTTTCTTTTTGTCAAGCATCGCAAAAAAATAAAGGACAATGGCAACAATACCAAAAAAACTAGAATACAATAAATAGTGTTCGATGTTTTTGTCGTGCAGACCAACATATTTTTCAAGGATCATCCACAGCAAAGTCGCAATGCTGAAATTGATGGCCCATTTCAATTCGATCGAAAAGTTTTTCATACAAGTGTTTTGGTCATCCAAAATTAATCGAATATTTAATAGTGCACACCGATTTATCCCAAAAAATGATCTGAATTGTTACTTTTGTAAAAAATAGAATTATGAATGTATTGTTTGAAACCTGGCCTTGGTATATTTCCGGTTTCCTGATCGGAATTGTGATGCTGTTGCTGAATTATTTTGGAAAAGTGTTCGGAATGTCATCCAACTTAAGAACGCTTTGCACCATTGCCGGCGCAGATAAATTTGCCGATTTTTTTAGATTCGACTGGAAAGCGCAACGCTGGAATCTGGCTGTTGTTTTGGGAACCATGATCGGCGGTTATGTTGCGGTGCATCACATGAGCGATCCGTCAAACGTGGCAATCAACCCGAAAACAATCGAAAAACTGGCCTCTATGCATATGGATGCTCCTGATGGAAAACTCGCGCCTCAGGCCTTGTTTGGAAACGAAATTTTTCAATCGCCAAAAATTATTCTGGTGCTGATCATCGGAGGAATTCTGATTGGATTTGGGTCAAGATATGCTGGCGGCTGTACTTCTGGTCACGCAATTTCGGGACTGAGCAACCTGCAAATTCCGTCTTTAAAAGCGGTGATCGGTTTTTTTATAGGCGGACTCATTATGGCGCATTTTATTTTACCCTTAATTTTCTAAAGATGAATTACATCAAATACATACTTGTCGGAATCCTGTTCGGAATCGTCTTAACCAAGTCGGAAGCGGTGTCGTGGTACCGGATTTACGAAATGTTCCAATTTGAATCGTTTCACATGTACGGCATCATTTCAGTAGCCATTTTAACCGGATTAATCGGATTGCAACTGATCAAAAGAAATAATTTCAAAGATATCGACGGAAAACCGATCGTGATCGCAGACAAAGAAAAAGGATCGTTCCGGTATTGGATTGGCGGATTGTTCTTTGGATTAGGCTGGGGTTTGGTTGGCGCTTGTCCGGGACCAATTTTCATCCTGATAGGAGCAGGGTTTTGGAGTGTTCTGCTAATTTTGCTCGGCGCGCTTATCGGTACATTCCTTTACGGATTGCTCAAAGACAAACTTCCGAATTAAAACAAAAATCCCGGTCAGCAACCGGGATTTTTTTATATGATTTCAGCACTTAAACCGGCTTGTAACAATTGAGTACATTGCGGTTTCAAATCGTCGTAAGAACCGGTTTTTACGGTACATTTTCCTTTGTAGTGGACCAATAACGCGCATTGCTCTGCCTGTTCCGAAGTATGGCTGCAAACGGCAATCAGCGTATCGATCACGTGGTCAAAAGTATTCACGTCATCGTTATACAAGACAATTTCGTTGTTGATGCCCACGGCTTCTTCTACTAAAACTTCTTCTAATACTTTTTCTTGCGTACTCATAATTTTTTTGTTGCTGAGATACTAAGTAGCAAGTGCCTGAGTTTTTAAAGTGAAAAAACGCAGTCACTCAAGGACTTGCCACTTGGTAACTAATTTACGTATTTTAATGATACCCAGTTGTTTCGCTGGAATTTTTTAATGTAAGTCAACCCTTTTTCTGTACAAGACGCGTCAATAAACGGAATGTCTTCTTCATAAAATCCGCTTAGCAATAAAATCCCTTTTTCGTTCAGACAATTGACATACGCCTGCATATCGTTTAGTAAAATGTTGCGGTTGATGTTGGCAATGACCAGGTCGTATTTTTTTCCGCCCAGCAAAGCCGCGTCTCCTTCATAAACTGAAATATGCGTACAATTATTGCGCTCGGCGTTCTCAATCGAATTCAGATAACACCAATTGTCAATATCGATCGCGTCAATCGGTTGTGCGCCTTTCATCTCGGCCAAGATCGCTAAGATCGCAGTACCGCAGCCCATATCCAGCGTTTTGAGTCCGTCGATATCTGTTTCGAGCAAATGCTGAATCATCATGTGTGTGGTTTCGTGATGCCCGGTTCCAAAACTCATTTTAGGTTCGATAATGATGTCATATTCGGCATCGGTTTTTGGATGGAACGGCGCGCGAACATGGCATTTTCCGTCCACATCAATCGGCTCAAAATTCTTTTCCCATTCTTCGTTCCAATTCACTTGTTCGATTTCTTCAATCGTGTAAGTGATAAAAAACTGTGGCGAATTCAGAATAAACAGATCCTCGAGTATGTCTTCGGTCCAGAATTGTTTCTGAATGTAAGCTGTAACGCCAAATTCACTCTCCACAAAACTTTCAAAAGGTTTTTCGCCGAGTTCTGCGACAAGGATTTCCGACCCGAGTTCTTTTGGTTCAACCGTAAAATGATAGCCTAAATAGGTATTTGCCATGGTATTTTTTTGAAAGTTTTTGCAAAGGTAACAATCATCATCGAATACGCTTTTGGAAAACAATTTTATTTTACATTTGCTTGCAAACACAACTGCAAATGATTCAAAAAATTACTTTGTACTGCGCGCTTCTTTTCGCTGTTGCAAATTATGCTCAGGTAACTATAAAACGCACGACCGACGACAACGATATGAAACTGTCGACATTGCCTTATTACAGTTATGGAAAGGGTTTGGGGCTGACTTCGCCCGATAGTATTTTTCAATTAAACATTCGTTTCCGGATTCAGAATCGTGTCACTTACATCAGAAATGAAGGCGACAAACCGGCTTACGACGGACAAATTCGCAGGTTGCGTTTGCGATTCGACGGTTATGTTGGAAACCCAAAATTCCTCTATGCGTTGCAATTGTCATTTGCTCCGGGCGATGTGGGCGAAGTAAAAGATGGCGAAAACCTCAATATCATTCGTGATGCGGTAATTTTTTACCGTCCTAATAAAAACTGGAACATCAGTTTCGGACAGACCAAATTGCCGGGAAACCGCCAGCGTGTCAATTCTTCCGGCGGATTGCAATTAACCGATAGGACGATCAACAATGCCAAATTTACGATCGACCGAGATTTTGGTTTCCAAGTCCACCATCTGAACGAATACAAAGACAAATTTTCGTACAATCTTAAAACAGCCATAAGCACCGGCGAAGGGCGAAACGTCACAGGAAAAGCTGACGATGGCGTAGCGTTTACCGGAAAAGCCGAATTGTTTCCCCTTGGCGCTTTCACCAAAGACGGAACCTATTTTGAAGGCGATGTTGTACGCGAGAAAAAACCGAAGTTGTTGTTTTCAGGCGCTTTCCAACAAAACAACCATGCGAGAAGAACTCAGGGACAACTCGGTGACGATCTGTATCAAACCAGGACGATGAAGTCGGTTTTGCTCGATGCAATGTTTAAATATAATGGCTGGGCTGCTATGGCGGCTTATATGTCGAGATCGACGACGAAAAATGCAGTGACGTTTAGTGAAGAAGATCCGACACTCAGCAATTATGCTTATGTAGGAGACGGATTCGATTACCAGGCGAGTTACAATTTTCCGACCAATTACGAGATCATCGCGCGTTATTCGATCCAACATGCCGGACCCGATATTCAGGCTTTGACACCAAATACCAAACAGTACAGCCTTGGCCTGACCAAATACATTTGGGAACATGCTTTCAAACTGCAGGGCGAGATCAATTATGACCAGCTTCATTACTACAACGGAAGCACGAAAGACAACTGGTATGTTCGTTTTCAGGTAGAAATCGGAATTTAAATTCAATTGATAATTAACAATTGATAATTAATAATTTTCAAACCGTTAAGGGAAATAGCATTATACCGAACTTATAATTACAAAAAATGCGATGATAAAGTCATCGCATTTTTTGTAATTATTCATTGTTAATTATCAATTATTCATTGAACTAAATCGCGTCGACGATCGCAGCAAAATCGGCTGCTTTTAAAGCCGCACCGCCAATGAGTCCGCCATCAACGTCCGGTTTTGAGAAAATTTCTTTTGCATTGTCTGGTTTTACGCTTCCGCCGTAAAGGATCGAAACATCTTCGGCCACATCACTTCCAAAGGTTTTTCTGACTGTCTCGCGGATGAATTCGTGCATTTCCTGCGCCTGTTCCGGAGAAGCTGTTTCGCCTGTTCCAATAGCCCAAACCGGCTCGTATGCCAAGATAATTTGTTCCCACGATTTCTTTTCAATGTGGAACAAACCATCCTTCAATTGATTTTCAACGATGTTAAAATGGTTGCCCGACTGTCTGTCTTTCAATTCTTCGCCAAAGCAAAAAATCACAGTCAGTTCATGGTTCAAAGCTGTATCGGTTTTGGAAGCCAGCAAAGCATCACTTTCGTGGAAATAAGCGCGACGTTCAGAGTGTCCGATAATTACGGTATTTACGCCGATGCTTTTCAGCATGTCAGCAGAAATTTCTCCTGTAAAAGCGCCGCTTTCTGCCTGGTGTACATTTTGGGCAGCGACATCAATATTGGTAAATTCAAGATGGGCAACCGCAGACGATAGATTAACAAATGTTGGAGCGACAATGATGCGCGCTTCTTTGTCCGAAGGCAATTTGTCAATCAGTTCATTCAATAAATCTTCTGTTTCTTCTGCATTTTTATGCATTTTCCAGTTTCCGGCAACAATCTTTTGTCTCATTATTTTAGGGTTTTTAAAGTAGCGTTTATTTTGTCAAAATCGGTTTCAATCGCCCGATAGGTCACAATTTTTCCGGTTTTGTCAATGATGATGTATCTCGGAATCCAGTCCAGGTCGATCGCTTTCGCAAATGCACCTTTCATCCCGTCTTCAGCCCAATAGTGGTCGCCCTGAAGGTCGTGTTTGATGATGCCGTCTTTCCATTTATCGCCCGCGCGGTCCATGGAAATAAAAACATAATCAACATCCGGATTGTTTTTCTGGAGTTTCTTTAATTTGGGCATCGCTTTTACGCAATCGCCGCACCAGGAAGCCCAAACTTCAATCACAACCGTTTTTCCTGCATGTGCGTTTAAAATATCACTAAACGGGACACGTTCGCCTTCAAAAGAAAGCAGTTTTTCGTTTACAGCTTCTTCAGCGAAAGCGGTTTTTTGCGCATTGGAACAAGCGACAAAGGAAACTGCTGCAAATATCGATAAGATTATATTTTTCATAATGGTGTTTTAAGGATTACAAAGTTAAAAAGCAGCCTTGCAAACTCTGCCAAAGATTTACTAATTTTTGACAGTTTTAATTTTTGAGTTTCATGTTGAAATAGGTGTAAATGCTTGCCCAGATATCCGCCTGTTGTTCATTTGTCGATGCTGCACCGTGTCCGCCTTCAATGGTTTCATGATACAAAAAAGGCAACTTCATGTCCTGCATTTTCGCAGCCATTTTTCGGGCATGTGCGGGATGCACGCGGTCGTCTTTAGTCGAGGTTACGAAAAACACCTCAGGATATTTTTTGTCCGCGCTCAGGTTGTGGTAAGGCGAGTATTTTTTAATGTAATCCCATTCTTCCGGAACATCCGGATTTCCATATTCGCCCATCCAGCTTGCGCCGGCGAGTAATTTTGAATACCGTTTCATGTCGAGCAGCGGCGCGCCAACACAAACCGCATTGTACAAATCAGGACGTTGCGTAAATAAAACTCCAGCCATCAAACCGCCATTACTCCAGCCAAAAGCACCCAGATGTTTGGGCGAAGTGATCTTTCTTTTGATTACATCTTCACTAACTGCATAAAAATCATCGTAAGCATTTTGTCTTTTTTCTTTTAGAGCGCCCTGATGCCAGGATGGTCCAAATTCACCGCCGCCGCGAATGTTTGCAAGTACGTAAGTTCCGCCTTGAGCGAGCCAACCCAAACCGATTAACGAACTGTATGTTGGTTGCATAGCCGAATTAAATCCGCCGTAAGCGTACACCATCGTCGGATTCTGACCGTCCAGTTTCATGTCTTTTGCGTGAACGATAAAATACGGGATTTGCGTTCCGTCTTTTGAAGTGGCGTGATGCTGCTCGACCTGCAGGTTTGAAGTATCGAAAATATTTTTCTGTTTTTTGATGACTTTGATGTCCTTTTGATTGGCATAATACAAAGTCGATGGTGTGATGAAATTGTTGTAACGGAAGAAATAATCGTTAGACTGCGCGTCAGAAGAAACCGGAAAGATACTTCCAAAATCGGGAGCGGAAACGACTTCACCAGTCCACAAATTGTTTTTAAAACTGTAATTCGTCAGTTTGTTCTGTACGTTTTCAAGAATGTTTACCGTCACAAAATCCTTTGAAAAAGTCAGGTTGTCAAACCCGGATTTTTCGTTGGTTTCATAAATCGTCCTGAGACTGAATTTGCCAGTCAGATTTTCATCGAGGTTGCAACTTACAAGTGATCCTTTTTTGTAGTTTTTGTTGTTGATATTCCAGTCGGATTGCAATGAAAAAATGATTTCTCCTTTGTGGAATCCGAGAAAATCAGCATCTTTCGGGCAATTAATTTTTTGCAGTTTTTCGCCCGACAAAAAGTACAATTCCGTATTGTAATACGCGATCATATTGGTGACAAACGACAGCGATTTGTTGTTGTAAAAAGTTGAAGAAGAAAAAACGCCGACATTGGTTTCGGGCACATCAAGGATTGTTTTGGCATTTTCCAGTTTGGTGCTGCGTTTGTAAATTTTGACCTGTTTTGGATAACCTGAAGTGGTCATGGTACCCGGACCAAAATTGCGCATCACCAGCAAAGTGTTCTGGTCGATCCAGGAAGCACCGCCTTTGCTTTCGCCAAAAAAGAAGCCGTTTTTTACAAATGTTTTTGATTTTGAATCAAATTCGCGGATTTCATTTTCGTCTTTTCCACCGTCAGAAATTCGGACTAACGCAAGATTGTTGTTCGGTTCGAGCGATTCTGCGCCTTCAAAAACCCATTTTTTATTGTCTTTTTTTGAAAGTGCGTCGATATCGATAACAATTTCCCAGTTGCTTCCATTGTTCAGGTAATCTGCTTTAAGCATCCTTCGGTACAAACCGCGTTCGTTTTTTTCGTCCTGCCAGAAATTATACACATAATTCCCGGTCATATTGGGATATGCAACTTTTTCCTTGTCATTAAAAACTTCGAGATACTTTTCTTTCAGCGGTTTGAAAAGCGCATTCGAGCGGATTACTTTATCGGAAATTTCATTTTGTTTTTTTACCCAATCCAGTGATTTCGGGCTTTCGACTTCTTCCAGCCAAAGGTATGGATCGTCATTTTTTTCATTCTGTGCCTGAAGTGCATTTCCGGATAATACAATTGTAAATACCAATAAAATGAGTTTGTTGTTTTTCACGTGAATGATTTTTATTTGTAATTACTGATCGCTTTATCGCTTCGTAAATCGGATTGGCTAGTCTTTATTTTTATCGTAATCTTTGTCCAAAAAAACGGGCGGTTTTCTTGACTTTTTCTTTTTCGGAAAAAAGTGTTTTCTGATTGTAACCAATAAAACAAGTGCAGAAACTGCCATCAGAATGCAGCCAACAAGAATGTGAAAGGTGTTTCCCAAAGGCGGATTTTCCCTGTTTGAAATATGGTTTAGTACATAATATCCGACTCCAAAGACTACCACGCATCCCGCCATGGTCAGCATGGCCTTTTTTGTTTTTTCCTGTTTTCCTTTTCTACTGCTCATAAAGTTAAATTAATTACAGATTCAATTTTGAAATGTCGTTATAATGCACCTTTTGTGTGATGGTTCCTTTTTCAAGAATGACAACACTCGGATTTGCGCGTTCGATGGTTTTTAAAGTCGTCGCATCGCAGAAATAATAGTCGAATGTGAGTCCGAATTTCGCTTTGGTTTTCGCAATTTCGTCTTCAAGTGAAGCGGTCATTCCAATCACTTTATATCCTTTTGCCTTCGCGTCATTGCTCAGTTTTTCAAGTTGCGCCATGCCTTTTTCGTCGGCAATTGCAAGATCATAAGAAACGAAAATCATCAGCTTTGGTTCAACCAACAGTTCTTCTTTATAATCAGAACCGTCTTTTTCCATCGTAAAATCGTGGATTGGCGGCTTATAACCTTCTACGAGCACTTTGTCGATCCGGTCGACGAAAGTCGCGCCTTCGGGAATAGAACCCAGAGTTTTTTCGGTAAATTCTTTGTCAACGCCATTGACTTTGTAAACAAAAACCATTTCAACTACCGATTTTGGCGCGCCGTCAGGAATTTCCATGCCTTTTTGAATGTTGGTCCCAATTTTATACGCCCTGAAATCTTTTAATGGCAAATGGTTCAAGACCCAATAGCCCATAAAAGCGCAAAGCAGAATCGCAATTCCCGTCAGTATATTCTGAATTTTATCTGAAGATAGTGGCTTGATCAATTTTTGGTTGATGAACAAAATCAATATGAAAACCAGCAACACAACATCTTTTGTAAACGATTGCCAAGGCGTCAGTTTGAGCGCGTCGCCAAAGCAGCCGCAGTCGGTCACTTTGTTGAAATAAGCCGAATAAAATGTCAGGAAAGTAAAGAAAACGATCATCAGCAGCAAACTCCAAACTGTAAATTTTCGTTTGAATCCGATGAGCAGCATGAAACCCAAAACTGTTTCAAAGATGACAATGAAAACCGCGATGGCCAATGCATACGGAGTGAAAAATGGAAGATTCAATACCGTTTCTCCAAAATATTCAGCGAGTTTGTATGAAAATCCAACCGGATCATTAAGTTTGATGAGTCCGGAAATGATGAAAAGGACGCCGACAAAAATCCGTGAAAACTGTGTAATTGTATTTTTGATCATGATTTTGGAATTGATTTATGAACGATGGAAATCCATCAGGATTAATGCGAAAACCGCATAGTTTAACATGTCCTGGTAGTTGGCATCAATGCCTTCAGAAACCAGGGTTTTGCCTTTGTTGTCTTCAATTTGTTTGACGCGAAGCAGCTTCTGCAGAATTAAATCGGTGAGCGAACTCACACGCATGTCACGCCAGGCTTCGCCGTAATCGTGGTTTTTGGCTTCCATCAAATCTTTGGTCAATTTGATTTTAGCATTGTATAATTCGGTTGCTTTTTCAGTATCGAGGTCCGGTTGTTCGGCGATTCCAAGTTCGAGCTGGATCAATGCCATCACCGAATAATTGATGATTCCGATGAATTCACCGGTTTCGTCTTCGTTGACTTTTCTAACGGCATTTTCCTGTAAACTGCGTATTCTCTGGGCTTTGATAAATATCTGATCGGTTAGCGATGGCAATCTTAAAATGCGCCATGCACTTCCGTAATCAGACATTTTATTGATAAAAAGTGTACGGCAAATGGCAATAATCTTGTCGTATTCTTCAGAAGTATTCTTCATGAATTGCTGTATATTTGTATGGAAATTTTCTAAATGATGTTCCGTTTCGCCTCACGGCTTTGGGTCAAAAATAGGAATAATTTTTTTGAATGTGGAACGATGATTCACGAATATTTCATTTTAATCCGTAAAAATCAAAATCGACTTTAAGCAAATGACAATGAATTGCAAAGGACAGCTTATTGATCTTGAAATCCCGAAAGTCATGGGGATTTTAAACATCACGCCCAACTCTTTTTTTGATGGTGGAAAATACGACAATGATTTGGAAATGCTCAAACGTGTGGAATCCATGCTCGATGAAGGTGCTGATTTTATAGATATTGGAGCCTATTCATCAAAACCGTCAGCCGAATTTGTTTCCGAAAACGAAGAAATGGATCGCATTGCTCCGGCGGTGGAAAAAATCGTCAAAAATTTCCCTGACGTTTTATTGTCGATCGATACGTTCCGGAGTGAAGTCGCACGCATTTGCATCGAAAACGGAGCCGCGATCATCAACGATATTTCGGCCGGAGATTTAGATCCGAAAATGTTTGAAACCGCAGCCAAATTAAAAGTGCCATACATCATGATGCACATGCGCGGCAACCCGAAAACCATGCAAAGCCTGACCGATTATGACGATATTGTAAAAGAAATACTGTTCTATTTATCTGAGAAAATTGCGCTGGCCCGAAGTTTCGGAATCGATGACCTCATTGTGGATCCCGGATTTGGTTTTGCCAAAACGACAGCACAAAATTTTGAAGTTTTAAAAAAAATGGAATTGTTTCAAATCACCGAATTGCCAATATTGGCAGGACTTTCCAGAAAATCTATGATTTACAAAACCCTCGGAAATTCGGCAAACGAAGCGTTAAACGGAACGACAGTTTTAAATACGGTTGCTTTGTCAAAAGGCGCAAAAATCTTACGCGTTCACGATGTGAAGGAAGCTGTTGAAACCATCAAACTTTTTAAATTAATCGACGGTTGATCATTCTGGATTGCGGCTGCAACAATTGTCAATTATTCATTATAAATTGTCAATTACTGATGGTGATAAGGCTCATTTCGTAAAATTGTAAACCCGCGGTACAATTGCTCGATAAAAAACAAACGCACCATTTGGTGTGAGAAAGTCATCTGCGACAGCGAAATTTTCCCTTGTGAATTCTGGTAAACCGTTTCCGAAAAACCGTAAGGTCCGCCAATGACAAAGACCAAAGTTTTGATTCCCGAATTCATTTTCTTCTGCAATTCTTCAGAAAATGCGACGCTTGAGAAATTTTTCCCGTTTTCATCGAGTAAAATAAGTTGGTCCGTTGGCGCAATTTTCGCCAAAATCAATTCGCCTTCTTTCTCTTTTTGCTGGCTTTCAGAAAGATTTTTCACATTCTTGATATCCGGAATAATTTCCAGGTCAAATTTGATGTAAAACGACAATCGTTTGGTATAATCGTCTATTAAAGTCTGCAGCGATTTATTGTCAGTTTTGCCAATGGCGATGAGTCGGATGTTCATGTGATGTGTTCGCTTACAATTTTTTTTTCATACAAATGCTGTTGTCTACGCCGATATATTGTCCGTAATTTTCAATGTTTTTGTAACCGCATTTGTGATATAAATGAATGGCATCGGCTTGTTTGATTCCGGTTTCCAAAACGCAGCTGGCAAATTCCAGTTCGGATGCCCATTTTTCCAATTCGCATAAAACCTGTTTTCCAAATCCCTTACCGCGGAATTCCGGCAGCGTATACATGCGTTTGACTTCTGCATTGTGATCGTCCAGTTTTTTAATCGCACCACAGGCAACCGGAGTTTCACCTTCATAAGCCAAAACCACTTCATTAATCAGGTTTATTTTGTTGAACTGCGCGTAAAAAGCATGATCTTCGCCATCAAGTTCGGCAAGTACGGCATCAAGCAAAACGACTAATTTTTCAAAATCGGGATTTTCAGAATTTGTGCGTACCAATTGAAGCATAACGTCAGGTTTTATAGGTGCAAGTTTAATAAAAAAATCCCAATTGCACGCTGCGAATGCCAATTATCAAAAGCTTTTTCCTTACTTTAGCATCCTGTAAAAATGTCGAAAAAATGATTTCAGAAGAACAATTCCAAACCGAATTACAGTTGATAATAGCCAATGCGATCCGCGAAGATATTGGCGCAGGCGATTACAGTTCGCTGGCCTGCATTCCGGCTTCGGCCAACGGAAAAGCGAAACTGCTTGTAAAAGACGACGGAATTATAGCCGGAGTCGAATTTGCGAAAATGATCTTTAAATATGTCGATTCCGATCTTCAGGTTGAAACGTTCATTGAGGATGGAACTGCGGTGAAATATGGCGATGTGGTTTTTCATGTTTCCGGAAGTTCGCAATCGATCCTCAAAGCGGAAAGACTGGTGTTGAATTCGATGCAGCGCATGTCTGCGATCGCTACCAAAACCCAGCAATATGTGCATTTGCTCGAAGGGACCAATACGCGCGTTCTCGACACTAGGAAAACCACTCCTGGTTTCCGTGCTGCCGAAAAATGGGCAGTGAAAATGGGCGGCGGCGTCAACCATCGGTTTGCGTTATACGACATGATCATGCTGAAAGACAACCACATCGATTTTGCCGGCGGTATTTCATTGGCTATTGCCAAAACAAAGGAATATTTAAAAGACAACCATCTCGATCTCAAAATCATTGTCGAAGCCAGAAGCCTTGATGAAGTGCGTGAAATCCTGCAAAGCGGCGGCATTTACCGAATTTTACTCGACAATTTCGATTACGAAACCACGAAAGAAGCCGTAAAGCTCATTGGTGACCAATGCGAAACCGAATCGTCTGGAAACATCAACGAAAAAACAATCCGGTATTATGCCGAATGTGGCGTCGATTACATTTCTTCGGGCGCTTTAACACACTCGGTTCACAATATGGATTTAAGTTTGAAAGCGATTGAGTAGAAGGGAAAAGGATTAAGGCAAAAGTCTGATGTCTCAATTCTAAAATCTGTATTCTAAAATCTAAACACCAATGACCCGAATTCTCGAGGCAAGACTTGAAAAAATACCCGTAGTGCGAAATCTCGTAAGCTTTACAAAAGGGATCGCTTTGCCATGGCTCGACGGATTGTCATTGTATGATTTGCTCGAATTGTATATCATCGGGATCGCGCAAGGCGCCATTTCATACCGCGCCGCTTCGGTTGCATGGAGTTTTTTCATGGCACTTTTTCCATTCGCGTTATTCATCCTGAATTTAATTCCGTACATTCCAATTCAAAATTTCCAACAGGATTTCCTGCAATTTGTTGAAGAAAGCGTGCCGCCAAATACCTACGATGCGATTGCCAATATCATCAACGATATTTTAAACAACAGCCATTCCGGCTTGCTTTCCTGGGGTATCGTTTTGGCTGTTTTGTTAATGGCAAACGGACTCAATGCCATTCTCGGTGGTTTCGAGAATTCAAAACATGTCATTTTAAAGCGTGGTTTTTTTCGCCAATATGCTGTTTCGATCGCGATGTCGTTGTTCCTGTCATTCATTTTAATTATCACGATCGCATCAATTGTAGTTTTTGAAGTTTTTATCCAGAAAACCAAAATTCAGGATGTGCTCAGTGACCAGATTCCGCTCATCATTATGGGTCGTTACGCCTTCGTCATTTTGATGATTCTGATCGGGGTTTCCATTTTATTTAAATTCGGGACCAAACGCGACAAAAACCGCTCGTTCATTTCGATAGGTTCGGTGTTTACAACGATTTTGGTCATTATTTCTTCGTATTTCTTCGGAATCTGGGTCGTTAAATTTTCAAAATACAACGAATTATACGGCTCGATCGGCACATTATTGATCATGATGTTTTATATTTGGATTAACTGTATGATTTTGTTGCTGGGTTTTGAACTCAACGGCACGATCAACAAATTAAAGAAAAAAGGCCAAAAGATTATCCAGTAGCAATTCCGGCTGTACGTTTCAAGTCCTCGCAAAAAAAACGTTTTTGCACGTCATGAAAAGCGCTTCCTTTGGTCGCGTTTTCCTTCCGGCAAAAACAAGTTTTTTTTCATTTTGGGCTTTTCACTGCCATCCGGGCTAAAACACCATTCGTATGAAACCAGCAATTCTGTTCATTTTTATATTTTTCTCCAGCATTTCGTTTGCCCAGCATTCGGTCATCGGAAAATGGAAAACCATCGACGACGAAACCGGAAAAGCGCTTTCTGTAGTCGAAATTTATGAAAGCAAAGGTAAAGTCTACGGCAAAGTCATCGAAATTTTCAATCCGAAAAACCGCAACCGCGTTTGCGAGAACTGCTCCGGCGAAGACAAAAACAAACCCATCCTTGGCCTGACGGTGATCAAAGGACTCAGCAAAGAAGGCAACGAATACAACGCCGGGAAAATCCTCGATCCCAAAAATGGCAAACTGTACCAATGTTACATCACGCTCGACAGTTTCGACAAGCTTAAAGTGCGCGGTTACATTGGGATTTCGTTATTGGGCAGAACACAATATTGGGAACGGGTAAAATAGATCTAAGATTTAAGAATTTTGATTTGAGAATTTTGATTTCAAAAGTTTGTAACTTTACACACTTAAAAAATCGAAACGATGTCGAAAATTTGTACCAACTGTCAGGCGGAAAATAAAGAAGATTCAAAATATTGCGCGGTTTGCGGTTACCAATTGCCGGTTGCCGTAAATGATGAGGTAAAAGTGCCGCTTCCTGAGAAAAAAACCAATGCCAAGAAATTTTCATGGGCAACCGTTATTGCTTTTGTCGTGACTTTTGGTGTGGCTTATTTTGCGACGCAGTATTTCCTGTCGCCATCGATCCATTCACAATTGGAGAAAGTCGCCGACGAAATGAATAAAACCCTTCCGGTAAAAGTCGACGAGTATATGACGCTTGAGCATGTCGGGGCAAACGGACAAACCATTCAATATGATTACAAACTGACCGAAAATGTCAAATCGGAAGTGAACTTGGATACGGTCAAAAAATATGTCTTCTCCAGCGTTTTGGAAAATGTCAAAAACAATCCGGAAATGGAAGCGTTGAGAAAGAACAACGTCACATTCAAATACACTTACAAAGATAAAAATGGCGTTTTCGTCTGCGATTATGTCGTGAACCCTGAAATGTACGAAAACAACAAATAATTTTTGAATCCAAAGCCAATCAGCCCAAATACATGCCACATTTTGTCGAAGTAATCCTGCCGCTTTCACTCGAAAAAACGTTTACTTACAGCGTTTCCGAAACCGAATATGATTACATCAAACCCGGAATGCGAATCGCTGTTCCGTTTGGAAAAAGCAAAATCTATACGGCGCTCGCCATCGAACTGCATCAAAACCAACCGGAATTGTACGAGGCCAAAGAAATTCATCAAATCCTTGACGAAAGCCCGATTGTCAATGATTTCCAGATCAAACACTGGCAATGGATCGCTTCCTATTATATGTGTGCGATTGGCGACGTGTATCGCAGTGCCATGCCAAGTGCATTGATATTGGAAAACGAAACCATTATTTCGCAAAAGCAGGATTTTTTCGTGGATGAGAACCAACTCACAGATGACGAGTTTTTGGTTTATCAGGCGTTGCAACAAACCAGTTCGCTGAAAATTGAAAATATTGTTTCGATACTGAATAAGAAAAACGTTTTTCCGGTCATTCAGCAATTGCTTCAGAAAGGCATTTTGCAGCTTGAGGAAGAAATGTCGGAAACTTACAAACCGAAACTGATTCGGTATGTTCGCCTTCACGCAGAATTCCAGAATCCAGACAATTTAAGCGAATTGCTAGATATATTAAAAAATGCGGCCAAACAGAAAGAACTCGTTTTGGCGTATTTCCAACTCAATGTTTCAAGAAAACCGATTACGGTTAAACAACTGGTTGAAACTGCCAATTCATCTGCGACAGCTGTAAAAGCTTTGGTCGACAAAGGCATTTTCGAAGAATATCACATTCAGCAGGATCGCGTGAACTTCGATGAAAACCTGCAGGAAACCAAACTCGAACTCAGCCATGCGCAACAATTGGCTTTTGACGAAATCAATTACAATTTTGAAGTGAAAGACGTCAATTTATTGCACGGCGTCACATCCAGCGGGAAAACCGAAATTTACATCAAACTGATTGAAACCATTCTGGAAAAAGACAAACAGGTTTTGTACCTGCTTCCGGAAATCGCCTTGACAACCCAACTGGTGTCGCGTTTGACGGCCTATTTTGGAAACAAGGTCGCGGTATTCCATTCAAAATACAGCAACAACGAACGCGTGGAAGTCTGGAAACAATTGCTCGAAAATTCGCCCAAAGCGCAGATCGTGATAGGAGCGAGGTCGGCGTTGTTTTTGCCATTTTCCAATCTCGGACTGATCATCGTTGATGAAGAACACGAACAAACCTTTAAGCAAATCGATCCGGCGCCGAGATACCATGCGCGTGACGCCGCAATTGTATTGGGGAATGCGCACAAAGCAAAAGTACTGTTGGGTTCGGCAACGCCAAGTATCGAGACCTATTACAATACGCAATCCGGAAAATACGGTTTGGTGGAAATTTTTGAGCGTTTCGGAAAAGTGCAAATGCCCGAAATCCATTTGGTTGACTTAAAAGATAAATATTTCCGCAAGAAAATGTCGGGGCATTTTAGTGACGAACTGATCGAATCGATTTCGGAAGCGCTGTCGCTGGGCGAACAAATCATTTTATTTCAAAACCGACGCGGTTATTCGCCGGTTGTGGAGTGTATGACTTGTGGACATGTTCCGCAGTGTGCGCAATGCGACGTGAGTTTGACATATCACAAACACAAAAACCAGCTGCGTTGTCATTATTGCGGTTATTCGATGGCAAATCCGACGAACTGCCACGTTTGCAGCAGCGTTGATTTAACTACAAAAGGTTTCGGAACCGAGCAAATCCAGCAGGAATTGATCGCGTTGTTTCCAAATGCGAAAATCGGCAGAATGGACCAGGACACGACGCGCGGTAAATTTGGATTTGAGAAAATTATCGACAGTTTTAAGAATCGGGAAGTGGACGTTTTAGTCGGAACCCAAATGCTCGCCAAAGGTCTGGATTTCGATAACGTAAGTCTGGTTGGGATCATGAACGCCGACAATATGTTGTATCATCCCGATTTTCGGGCGTTTGAAAGAAGTTTTCAGATGATGACACAGGTTTCAGGAAGATCCGGAAGATCTGAAAAACGTGGAAAAGTCATCATTCAAACCTACAATCCAAATCACAACACCATTCAGCAGGTCACGCACAACGACTATAGTGCAATGTATACCGAGCAATTGTATGACCGTCAGATTTACAAATATCCGCCGTATTTCCGGTTGATCAAACTTACATTGAAACACCGGGATTTTGAAAAACTTAAAGAAGGATCGATGTGGTTGTATCAGGTGTTGCAGCAAAATCTGGCCTTGCCGGTTTTAGGTCCGGAAGAACCGCCTGTGAGCCGCATTCGAAATGAATACATCCGTACCATTATGATTAAGATTCCGCAAAACCTGCCACTAACGGGCACAAAAAAAACTATCCAGAAAATACTGGATAGTTTTGATAGGGTTCCGCAATACAGGGCGATTAAAACCGCCGTGAATGTAGATTTTTAAGCGATCGCTAATGCGCGTACAAGATCTTCTTTCTTGTTTCTGCTTAGAGGTATTTTTGTAATTCCGATTTCTGCGAATTTACTGTTGAAACGTTCCACTTTATCAATGTTTATAATGTAGGATTTATGAACACGGATAAATTTGTCTTTGGATAAGTCTTTTTCGAAAGATTTCATGGTAGACAACACGAGGTTGCTGTCGTCTTCGGTTACCACTTTTACGTAATCGCCGAAAGCTTCGATCCATTTGATTTTTGAAGTGAACACTTTTAATTTCTTAAGATTACTCTTAATAAAAATGTGTTCTCCGTCTTCTTCCTGATTTTCTTTTTTGAGCAAATGGAAATCCATCGCGCGTTTAACTGAAGCATTGAATCGGTCGAGCGCAATCGGTTTCTGTAGGTAGTCCGTTGCGTCATAATCGAACGCTTTCATAGCGTATTCAGCTTTTGACGTGATAAAAATGATTTGAGGCTTCACTTTTAAACCGTCAAGAAAGTCAAAACCGCTGATCACTGGCATTTCAATATCCAGAAAAATCAAGTCAACGGTATGTACCGACATGCAATTTTTTGCCTCAATTGCATTGGAAAAATCACCAATTAAATGTAAATTTGGGTGATTATTCACTAACTTTGCGATGATCATCCTTTGGATGGAACTGTCATCGACAACTACACAATTTAGTTTCATATTCTTTATGTATTATAGATTTGGAACGACGAAAATAGAAAGTATTTCCCAACAAACCTAATGTTTATCGGATTTTTTTACCATACAACGAATAAAGTTGGTTTTTGCTTGTTTATTAAAATTTAATTACTACTTTTGCAGCCATTTTAACAATTTAAAACATAGTTTATGAATCATTATGAAACTGTTTTCATTTTAAATCCCGTTTTATCTGAAGTTCAGGTAAAGGAAACAGTAAGCAAATTCGAAGATTTTCTTACAACCAGAGGAGCAGAAATGGTATCTAAAGAGGATTGGGGCCTGAAAAAAATGGCTTACGAAATCCAAAACAAAAAAAGTGGTTTTTACCATTTATTCGAATTTAAAGTATCTGGCGAAGTTTTAATCGCTTTTGAAACTGAATTCAGACGTGACGAAAGAATCATGCGTTTCCTGACTGTAAGTCTTGACAAACATGCAATCTCTTGGGCTGAAAGAAGAAGAACTAAATTAAAAGCAACAAAAGCGTAATTATCATGGCAACTTTACAACAATCGGCTTCAGGCAAAAAAGATGGGGATATCAGATATCTTACACCTTTAAATATAGAAACAAACAAAACTAAAAAGTACTGTCGTTTCAAAAAGTCAGGTATCAAATATGTAGATTATAAAGATGCTGACTTCCTTTTGAAATTCGTAAACGAGCAAGGGAAAATTCTTCCACGTCGTTTAACAGGAACTTCATTGAAATTTCAAAGAAAAGTGTCTGTTGCTGTAAAAAGAGCAAGACATTTGGCTTTAATGCCATACGTGGCGGATTTATTAAAATAAAAAATTAACAGTTGTTGGTTTTCTGAATCAGAAACCTAACTTCTCCAAATAAAAGGACAACAACATGGAAATTATCTTAAAGAAAGATGTACAGAATTTAGGTTTTAAAGATGATGTCGTATCAGTAAAAGCTGGTTACGGACGTAACTTTTTAATCCCACAAGGATTTGCTGCTATGGCAACACCTTCTGCTAAAAAAATCTTAGCTGAAAACCTAAAACAAAAAGCACATAAAGAAGCAAAAGTAGTGGAAGATGCTAAAAAACAGGCAGAATCACTAAAAGCGCTTGAAATCAAAATTTCTGCAAAAGCAGGTGGTGAAAAACTTTTCGGTTCGATCACCAACATTGATATCGCAGAAGCTTTGGAAAAAGCAGGACAGCCAATCGACAGAAAATTCATCACTTCAGGTATCGTAAAACGTACCGGAAAATACGCTGCAAACGTAAGATTGCACCGTGATGTAATCGTTGAATTGCCTTACGAAATCGTAGCTGAGAAATAATATTTTTTCAGTTTTGAAAATAGAATCCCGATAGCAATGTCGGGATTTTTTTTTAGGAGCTATTCCCGCTATCGTTTCAATCTTTTTAGTTTCCTTTCGCTGCGCTACAGCAAACTAAAAAGGATTTCCACTACTATCGGGGCTAGGGCAGCAGACTTCAAAATTCAAGATTCGTTAATCAAAATTCAGGAATTAAAAATTGAACTTTGAATAATGAATGTCGATTAACGAATAACGAACAAAAAAACTCAGCAACTTCTCATGAAATACAACAGACTCACCAAAAAACAATTCGAAGAACTACACCCGGAATTTATCAATTTCCTTGCAACCCAATCCATAGACAAAACAGAATGGGACAAAATCAAAGAAGAACAACCGCAAATCGCTGAACAGGAACTAGACGTTTTTTCTGATCTCATTTGGGAAGGCGTTTTAACGCGCGCCGAATACCTGGAACATTTTTCTCCAAATCACATTTTTCTGTTTAAATGCGGCGAAACGCACGTGCATTCAATCGTACTGAAATCGAACATCGCAGAAACCAATTTTCTTTCAAAAGAAGGATTGCAATGGCTCAGTGACAATATGTTTACCGACAATATCGAGATGAAAACTGGTAAAAAAGAATTTACCGAAGAACGTAATGCGTCCATCTTCGAACTCATCAAACAAGGCTCTTTTCTAAGCGACGGCCAATTGTACAAGCAGATCAATACGATTATCGAATCCTAAAAAAAATCCTCTTCGATTTGAAGAGGATTTTTTTTAGGATTTTATTTTCTGGAGGCTGTGCTCGATTTCTTTGAGTTTCTCATCGATAAATTTAAATTTCTGAGGATTGTTTAAGTTCGTTGAAAACACGCCTTTGATATGCCAAATTTCGTTTATCTCTTTCGCGCTGATGTTGATCGTATTGAAAAAAGTATTTTCATTGCTCAGTATAAATCCGTTCTGGTTTTCACGCGAACGGTTGATTCTGTTGATGAACAACCCTTTTGACTGGCTCACAACCACAACAAGACCATTGTCTTCCACGTCGTTCAGGTTTAATTCCTGACAAACCACAATCGAGTTTTCTTCAATGAGCGGAAACATATTGTTGCTTACAACCTGGAACGCACGCGTATTTTGTTTGGTAACAATTGGGAAACTGTATTTTGGAAGACTTTCAAGAAAACTGTTGCTGTTTCCGGCGCAATATTGAAATTGCAATTCGCGGCTGACAAGCGGTGTTTGTGTTGCAAAAGCAGATGCTTTTGGTGCCCTGTTTTCGAAAAACAATTCATTAAGGTCAATTTCATACAATTCTGAAATGGCGATAATGGCATTGAAATCCAATGAGTTCCGTTTCTTCCAGGTCGAAATGGTATTGGGTTTAACCTGTAGAAATTCCGACAACTGGATGTCAGTATTGATTTTGAGTGCTTTTTTCAGTTTTTTTAAAACGATACTCGAGTTTATACAATTTAATTCGTGCATTTTCACTAATTTGTTAGATCTGCAGCAAGTCAGATTTGGTGTAAAAAATAAAACTCCATACGCATTGCAATGCAATACTCACATTCATCATCAGTAATATGATGTGCCACAAATGTACAGCGCCACAAATCACGACGCTTACATCACACAGGTAAAATCTTGTAGAATTTGGGTTAATTCTTTAATTTGGACTGCAGCATAAACCTGAAAATTTCAGGGTGGTATTTGTGCTAACAGCAGACAAATATATATTAAATTGGTTAAAACCAATACACTCTCTAAAAAATATTGGGAAAATCTTTGAATAATTTTTTTTATATCGTTTTCGTGATCGGATTTATCATTTCAAATTCATTTAGAATTATTAATTTTAACGACATTAATCAGGGTTTTGAAACCATTTCTTATTTTACACAATATGGATATTCTTCAGCAAATTCAGGCATTACGGGAAATACTCAACAAACACAATTATGATTATTACGTACTGGATAATCCTACGATTTCTGATTATGATTTTGATTTGAAACTAAAGGAACTCCAAAAACTTGAATCAGAAAATCCCCAATATTTTGATGAACATTCGCCAACGCAAAGGGTAGGTGGCATGATTACCAAAAATTTTGACACTGTCACACACGATTCCCGCATGTATTCGCTCGACAATTCTTATTCAAAGGAAGATCTTGCCGATTGGGAAAACCGGATCCAAAAAGTACTCGGAAACGTCAATATAGAATACAGCTGCGAACTCAAATATGATGGCGCTTCGATCAGCATTACTTATGAAAATGGCAAACTCAGCCGTGCCGTGACACGTGGCGACGGATTCCAGGGCGACAACGTGACCAACAACATCAAAACCATACGATCAATTCCGTTGCATTTGAAAGGTGATTTTCCGGACAAATTCGACATTCGCGGCGAGATCATTCTTCCGTTCGCAGGATTCGAGAAAATGAACCAGGAACTGATCGAAATTGGCGAAACACCTTATTCCAATCCAAGAAATACAGCTTCCGGAAGTTTGAAATTGCAGGACAGCACCGAAGTTTCCAAACGTCCGCTGGATTGTTTGTTGTATTCCATTGTTGGCAACAACCTGCCATTTAAAAATCATTTCTACGGATTGCAACATGCCAGAAACTGGGGCTTTAAAGTTCCGAAAGAAGCGCAGCTTGCGAAAAACCTGGAGGAAGTTTTTCAGTTTATTGAATATTGGGACACACACCGACACAGCCTTCCGTATGAAACCGACGGCGTGGTTGTGAAAGTAAACAATTTGCATTTTCAGGACGAACTGGGTTATACGGCAAAGTCGCCACGTTGGGCGATAGCCTACAAATTTAAAGCGGAACAGGTTTTCACCAGATTGAACTCGATTTCGTACCAAGTGGGAAGAACTGGAGCGATTACGCCGGTGGCCAATTTGGAACCGGTGCAACTCGCAGGAACGATTGTAAAACGCGCCTCATTGCACAATGCCGACCAGATAGCGAAACTCGATATCCGGGTTTTTGATACGGTTTTTGTCGAAAAAGGCGGTGAGATTATTCCGAAGATTATCGCAGTCGATTTAAGTAAACGTCCGATCGAATCGGAACCAACAATTTACATCACACATTGTCCGGAATGTCAGACTGAACTTGTTCGTACTGCTGGTGAAGCGCAACATTACTGCCCGAATTTTTATGGCTGTCCACCGCAAATCATTGGACGCATCCAACATTTTATTTCTCGTAAAGCGATGGATATTGAAGGTTTGGGCGGGGAAACGGTAGCCTTGCTTTTCAACAATGGATTGGTTCAGAATTACGCCGATTTGTATGATCTTTCGATAGCGCAAATTCTTCCGCTCGAGCGAATGGCACAAAAATCTGCTGAAAATCTGGTCAACGGAATTGAGAAATCGAAACAGATTCCGTTTGAGCGCGTTTTGTTTGCACTCGGAATCCGTTTTGTTGGCGAAACCGTTGCTAAAAAACTGGCCAAACATTATAAAAACATCGAATCGTTGTCGCAGGCCAGTCTGATGGATTTGGTGCTTGTCGACGAAATTGGCGAACGCATTGCAAAAAGTGTCATAGAATTCTTTGAAAATCAAGAAAATAGACTTATCATTGAAAGGTTGAAAAACTACGGATTGCAATTGGAAACCATTTCAAACGCAAATCCAAATGCCACCGACAAACTAGCAGGAAGAACGTTCGTCGTTTCAGGTGTTTTTGAAAAATTCTCCCGCGATGATCTCAAAAAAGCCATCGAAGACAACGGCGGAAAAGTAGGAAGTTCCATTTCGGCAAAAACACATTTTGTGGTTGCGGGTGAAAATATGGGACCTGCCAAATTGGAAAAAGCCGTCCAACTGAAAATTCCGGTAATTTCGGAAGATGATTTTATCAAGCTATTGAATGAAAATTAGGAACATTGCTGTTTATACTTATTTTATTTCCTGCATTATTGCAATAGTTGGCCTTATAAGCAATTCAGAATTGCTGCTATTGGTGACCAAACCGATCATCATTCCTTCTATTTATTTTTATTACATCAGTAAAGTGCGCAACATCAGCCTGATTTTTACGCTGGTTTTGATATGCAATTTTATAGGCGACGCAATCGTGATCCTGCGACTCGAGAATCCGCTTTATATGATGACACCTTATTTAATTTCGTATTTGCTGCTGCTGGTTTTCGTTTTTCAGGATGCGGCAAAAATGAAACTGACTGCTGCTGTGGTTTCGTATTCGGCGTTGATTCTGTCTGCTTTGATATACATTTTAATATTGTTGGTTGATATTGATGATGCCGACGGTAGAAAGTTGGTTCCTGCGTTACTCGTTTACGGGCTGGTACTCACTACGCTTTTCACGGTTGCGGCATACAATTATTTATCCGACAAATCGCTGCACACATTTTACATGCTTGTAGCTGTTGGATGTTCTTGGTTTTCAGACGTTTTTTATGTGTTGTACAACTTGCATTTTCATATTCCGGTGATGAATTACATCAATGCGGCGATGCAATTGTTTTCATATTTTTTCTTTGTAAAATATATCGTGGCCCGAAATAAGGCAAATGTTGTCCGGAAAATCGCTGTTAAACAATAATGCTAAATTTAGAAATGTTGAAGAAATTAAAAACCAATGGGTTGCTGTTTGCATTGACTTTTCTGTATTTTACTTTATCATTCGTAGAAATATTTGCAGAATTCTATAAAATCCCAACTGTCATTTTAGCAACAAAGCCATTGCTGATGCCGTTGCTGATTGCGATTTATTGCCATACGTCCAAAAAAATAAACGTTATTTATCTGGTTTCACTCGTTGCGTTATGGATCGGAAATATCGTTTTCATTACGAAATCTGCGGAAGCGGTAACCATAGGAACGGCATTATTTACATTTTACAGGATCCTGATTATTTTTCTGGTCGTCAAAATGACAAGATTGCCTGGCGTCATTCCGATATTGCTTGGAAGCCTTCCGTTTTTATTTCTGAATCTTTTTCTGATGAATATCACGTTTGAAGAATTGGGCAACAGCTTTTACCTTTTTGCGGTGCACAGTATTTTTACAACGATCTTCGGCGGAATCGCATTGGGGAATTATATGTTTCACTCAAACAAAGCAAACATGTACCTGCTCGTAAGCACGATGTTGTATACTTTTATGCAGTTTTTATTCATCATAAGAGTTTTCCTGCTTTCGCTAAATATTTTTCAGCCGCTTGGGATGTTGCTTTTCATCAGTTCGCAATATTTATTGTATCGGTTTTTTATACTGGAGGAGGCGAAAATCGTTAGAAATGAAAACATTACGCAGGTAGAAGGTTCTTAACTCAAACCAATTCAGACTATATAAAAATCATACATTTAAGAATTGCGTTGTAATATTCTTAGATTTTAACATGAAGTGCCAAATTAACTGCTAAATTTGACCTAGGAATTTAAATGATAATCTGATGATTTTGAAAGTAGCCGCAATCAATAGAATCGATATTCTTCCGAAAATTTATTTTGCGGTTGCAACGTTGCTGATTGCTGCCGAACTTTTCGACCTGAAGCAAATCATTTTTATATTCAAACCTTTCCTGATCCCAATTTTAATGCTGCTGTATGTCCTGAAATCCAGCAGAAAAAATCCGTTGTACCTTGCAAGTCTGGTTTTTGCTTTGCTTTCCAACATCTTTTTTATTTATACCACGCCAAAACTGATTGTATACGGAATCATCGCTTTCATGATGTATCGATTGCTGACGATATTTCTCGTTTTGAAAATCACTAAAAAACCACTGCTCGTTCCGTTTTTAATTGCAACGATGCCGTTTATTTTTATTTTTTCGTGTCTGTTGAATCTGACACTGCCTCCGGATGCGCCTGCATTTTTTCCTGCGGTAGTTAACGGTTTGCTGATTTCATGCCTGGCCGGAATCTCGCTGTCGAATTACATTATGAATGACAACAAGGCAAATTCGTGGTTCGCGATCAGCACTTTGTTCTTTGTAGTTTTGGTATTCCTGTTTATGATCCAGAAATATTATATGCCGAACGTCGTTTTCCAACCGATTTCCGCACTGATGTTTACGCTCGGACATTACACTTTCTACAAATTTGTAATTGAAGCCGAAAAATCAACACCCGAAGAAATCAAACAATAATCGATCTTCCCGCAGCCGATTTGCTTTTGCCTTTTTCCAGGTAAAAATCAATTCGTCCCAGATTTATTCCATAACAGCCAACCTGATTCACAAGCACGTCGAATCCGTCCGCATTTTTTACGATTGTAGGTTTGTCTAGAAAAGTATGCGTGTGTCCGCCAATGATCAAATCAATATCTTTAGTCAGCGCCGCGAGTTTCAGATCACTGATTTTATCCGGATCATTTTTATATTGGTAACCAATGTGCGACAGGCAAATCACCAGATCACATTTTTGTTCGTGTCTTAAAATCCGCGCCATATCCTGAGAAACCGCAACCGGATCGTTGTAAACCGTTTCCTTATAATTTTTCTTGTCAACGAGTCCGTTAAGTTCCACGCCGAGTCCGAAAACACCAATTTTGATCCCGTTCTTATCAAAGATTTTATACGGTTTTACAACGCCGTCCAAAATCGTATTCTTAAAATCGTAATTCGCCGAAACAAAATCAAATTTCGCATTCGGCAACTGCGCATAAAATCCGTCGATGCCATTGTCAAAATCGTGGTTTCCCATTGTAGCCAAATCATATTGCATCATGCTCATCAGCTTGAATTCAAGTTCGCCACCGTAATAATTGAAGTAAGGCGTTCCCTGGAAAACATCGCCTGCATCAAGCAAAAGCACGTTCGGATTTTCCTTTTTGATGCTTTCAATCAAAGCCGCACGCCGCGCCACGCCGCCCATATTCGGGTTTTTTGGGTGTGTTGCCGGAAACGGGTCAATGTAACTGTGCACATCATTCGTATGCAAAATCGTCAAATGTTTGGCATCCGAAGTTTTAAAACTGCTCATCGAAAGTCCCAAACCAACAAGTGCTGTTCCGGCAGCCGTTTTCTGTATAAATTCTCTTCTTTCCATTTTTTAGAGCTATTTGCTTTGCCTATTCACTCCTGATTTTTATTAGGAGCTCGGGTCCCGCTTTCCGCTGCAATCTTTGTTCTCCCGAAGTGTCGGGATCTCAAAGGATTTTCGCTGCAATCGGGGCTAGGGCAGTTTTCATTTATTCAACTATAATTCTTTTGTCATTTATCAGCGGAATCGTATCGGTTTCCTTAAAATAATCGATCAGCACATTTCTGAGTTTGTAGTCCAGGTCGTATTTCGCAGTCGCTTTTTTGAAGAAATTCATGTTGTCGCCGCCGTTGATCAAATAATCCGAAGTCACTACATAATATGTCGTGTTTAAATCCAAAGGTTTTTTCTGCACCATAATATTTTTCGGAGCATTGTCTTTCCCAATTGTAAAAGCCAGACCAGATAATGGATGCGGTTTTTTTTCAGCAATAATGTACTGAATCATTTCCAAAACCTGTTCGCCTTTCAAAGCCACGACATAGGCGCTGTTTTCAAATGGCATAATTTCGTAAGCAGTGCGCGCGGTCACATTTCCCTGTCCGATAATTGAACGAATTCCGCCGTGGTTCAGCAAACAAATGTCAATGTTTTTTTTCTCACGGGACACGAATATCGGATTGCATTTGGCCAACGTCACATCCGACATCAAATTCCCGATCGTCGATTGCCATTGGCCGCTTTTATCTAAAGTTTGCGGCGCGAAAGCCAACGGCAAATTCAGGTCTTTGTCGATATTTTCACGATAAGGTTTAATGAAATTTTCAATCTCGGGAACGCCCTGATTTTTATCGGTAATCCCAATTTCCCAGCCTTCAATCTTTGTGACGTACAATTTTTGCTGGCTGCAGGAAATTCCTAAATTAAATGTTAAGAATAAAACAAAAAACTTTATTCCAACGTTATAGTTTTTTAGATTTACCATCCGAAATACTGCTAATTTTAAATAGATTTGTAATCACGTAAAAGTACTATGTTTTTAAATTACTTAAAGAATTTTTTCACACAAAAAACCGTTAAGAAAAGTTTATCAAATGTACATCCGGCAGTTTCAGAAGGCAAAATCAGGTCGGTCGGAATTGTTTTCGATGAAACCTATTTTTATGAAAGGGAAGCGCTCGTTGGCGAACTGGTCAAAAACGGCATAGATGAAAAAGACATTCAGGTGTTGGTTTTTAAAAACAAGATCAAAAAAAACGACACGTTTGACTATCCGGTTTTCAGCCACAAAGATTTGAGCTGGACCGCGACATTTGATAAATCAGAAGTAAAAGATTTCATTGCCGAAAAGTTCGATTTGCTTATTAATTATTACGATACTGAAAAAGCCGCTTTGCTATTGGTATCAAACCTTTCGAAAGCCAATTTTAAAGTCGGGTTTTTGTCTGTAGACAAAAAACTGAACCATTTCATGATCAACACAAACGCAGAAAATTACCAGGTTTTTGTCGAAGAATTGTTCAAATATCTAAAAATACTAAACAAAATATAATATGCAATCACTCATTGGGACCGGAGTTGCACTGGTTACGCCATTCAAAAAAGATTTGTCTGTAGATGTCGAAGCTTTACAAAAAATTGTTGCTTTCCAGATCGACAACGGAATTAATTATCTGGTGGTTTTGGGAACGACCGCCGAATCCGCGACGCTAACATCAGAAGAAAAGGAATTGGTTATAAAAACCGTGATTGATGCAAATAATGGAAAATTGCCGCTGGTTCTTGGCGTTGGCGGAAACAACACCGCTGAAGTGGTAGCCGAATTGAAATCGAGAGATTTGTCAAAATTTGCAGCCGTGCTTTCAGTTTCACCCTATTACAACAAACCCACACAGGAAGGCATTTACCAGCATTTTAAAGCCATTGCTGAAGCGTCTCCAATTCCTGTAATTTTGTACAACGTTCCGGGAAGAACTGCAAGCAACATGCTTCCTGCGACAGTCATCCGTCTTGCGAATGATTTCAAAAACGTCGTCGCCATTAAAGAAGCAGCAGGTGATATTGTCCAAGCGATGCGGCTGATTCAGCACAAGCCAGAAGGTTTTCTGGTGATTTCTGGAGATGACATGATCACACTTCCGATGATTCTTGCTGGAGGAAGTGGCGTAATTTCTGTGATCGGGGAAGGTTTTCCAAAACAGTTTTCACAGATGGTTCGATTGGGGCTCGAAGGTAAAGCGGCAGAAGCATACCAATTGCATTACCTACTTGCCGATTCGATCGATCTGATTTTTGAACAGGGAAATCCGGCCGGAATTAAGGAAATATTCAAAATACTCGGATTGTCTGAAAATACTGTCCGACTTCCATTGGTCAATACCGATGCCGATCTGACTTCCAGAATTCAGGCTTTTGTCAGTAAAATCAATGTGTAACAGCAGGAAAATGATGCTTTTTTATTAAAGCATAAAAATATTTTGTAGTGTCTAATTATTAACTAAATTTGCTCCCGACGTTTCGGGAGGTTTTTAAGGCGGTAAAGCCTTATAAATCAAGAAAACTAAAAACAAATAATGAAGAAATTTTTAGCTGTATTGTTGTTGACCGTGGTATTGAGTTCGTGTGGCGAATACCAAAAAGCTATAAAATCGGAAGATGTCGGCGTAAAATTCGACCAGGCCGTGAAGCAGTACGAAAAAGGAAAATACAATAAAGCCATTCGTCTTTTCGAACAAATTGCACCGGCTTACCGTGGGAAACCGCAGGCTGAAAAGATGTTTTACCTGTTTGCACAATCCTATTACAAAACCAAACAATATTACCTCGCAGGTTACCAGTTTGAAAGTTTCGCTTCTGGTTATCCGAAAAGTGAAAAGATAGAGGAAGCCTCGTTTTTAGGAGCAAAAAGCTACTCGATGTTGTCGCCTGTATACAGTCTTGACCAGGTTGATACCAATAAAGCGATCGGGAAATTACAAACGTTTATCGATACGTATCCAAATTCAGAATATTTTGCCGAGGCAAATGCGACTTTGAAATCACTGACCGATAAACTGGAGAAGAAAGTGTACGAAAACGCGAAACAATACAATACAATTTCCGATTTTAAATCGGCTATTGTAGCACTTGACAATTTCGTTGCCGATTATCCGGGAACGCAGTTTAAAGAAGAAGCTTTGTATTACAAGTTTGATTCGGCTTACCAATTGGCCATCAACAGCGTTCCGTCAAAAATGGAGGAAAGGCTGAACAATGCAAAAATAGCGCATGCCAACCTGATGAAATTCAATGCAGGAACAGCACACAAAGAGAAAGCCGACCAAATGTTGGCCCGTATAGATAAAGATTTACAACAATTTTCTAAATAAAAAGTCATGGATTTAAAAAAGACGAATGCTCCGGTAAATACGATCACTTACAACAAAAATGTAATTGAAGAACCAACCGGAAATGTGTATGAAGCGATAACAATTATGGCTAAAAGAGCAAACCAGATCAATTCTGAGATCAAAAAAGAACTGACAGAAAAACTGGAAGAATTTGCTACTTACAACGACAGTTTGGAAGAAGTTTTTGAAAATAAAGAACAAATCGAAGTGTCTAAATTTTACGAAAAATTGCCAAAACCACACGCGTTGGCAGTTCAGGAATGGCTTGACGGAAAAACATACCACAGAGATACCAACTCATAGATCAAAACATGTCAGTGTTAAGCGGTAAAAAAGTATTACTGGGAGTTTCTGGTGGAATTGCCGCATACAAAACTGCTGCACTTGTCAGATTATTTATAAAAGCAGGCGCCGATGTCCAAGTGGTCATGACGCCTGCTTCTAAGGATTTTGTAACGCCGCTTACCTTATCCACACTCTCCAAAAATCCGGTGTATTCGAGTTTCTTCAACGAAGATGATTCAGATGCACAATGGAACAACCATGTCGAATTGGGCTTATGGGCCGATTTGATGCTGATTGCGCCTGCGACGGCTAATACGTTGTCGAAAATGGCAACAGGAAATTCCGATAATTTATTGATTGCTACTTATTTGTCTGCCAAATGTCCGGTGTATTTTGCCCCGGCAATGGATCTCGACATGTACAAACATCCTTCGACGATCGCGACTTTTGAAACGCTGAAACAGTTCGGGAATATCATTATTCCGGCAGAATCGGGTGAACTTGCTAGCGGACTTTCAGGCGAAGGACGAATGGCAGACCCCGAAAATATCATTTCATTTTTGGAAGCCGATCTGCAAAGCAAATTGCCTTTACGCGGAAAAAAAATCCTAATTACTGCCGGCCCAACATACGAAGCGATAGATCCCGTACGTTTTATCAGCAACCATTCGTCAGGAAAAATGGGTTTTGACATTGCAAAAAGTGCGGCGAATCTTGGCGCGGAAGTCATTTTGGTCGCAGGACCAACACATTTAAAAGTGGACGATTCCCGTATAAAATTGGTTTCGGTCTTTTCTGCACAGGAAATGTACGACGCCTGTCATGAATATTTCGATGGAGCAGATGTCGCCATCGCTGCCGCAGCTGTGGCTGATTATCGTCCGAAAGTGATTGCAGGTCAGAAAATTAAAAAAACGGAAGCCGATTTTATAATTGAGCTTGAAAAAACAAAAGACATTTTGGCTTCTTTAGGCGAAATCAAGAAAAATCAGTTTCTGATTGGTTTTGCATTGGAAACTGAAAATGAAATTGAACATGCAAAGCAAAAAATCCAGAAAAAAAACTTAGATTTGATCGTTCTGAATTCGTTGCGGGATGAAGGCGCAGGTTTTGGAAAACCAACCAACAAAGTCACTTTTATCGACAAAGATTTCAACATAGAACCAATGCCGCTTCTGTCAAAAGAAGCTGTCGCAGAAGATATTTTAAATAAAGTAATTGCACATTATGCGTAAAATTTTCAGTTTTTTATTGCTTCTTTTTGTTGGATGCACTTATGCCCAGGAACTCAATTGCACGATTAACGTCAATGCCGATCAGGTGGGCGGAACCAATACTCAGGTCTACAAAACACTGCAAAAATCACTGGCTGATTTTGTAAACAAAACCAATTGGACCAATCAGGGATTTAAAAGCAACGAGAAAATAAACTGTTCGATGTTTATCAATATTTCTGCGGCCAATTCAAATCAATATACAGCAACGATTCAGGTGCAGTCATCGAGACCGGTTTTCAATTCGACCTACGCGTCTCCGGTTTTCAACTTCAACGATAAAGAATTTTCATTCGAATACACAGAATTCCAAAACATACTTTACAATCCGGCTTCTTTTGAATCCAATCTTTCGTCGGTGATTTCGTATTACTGTTTCATGATCCTCGGAATCGACGCCGACACTTTCGCGCCTGAAGGCGGAACGGATTATCTCGAAACTGCCCGTGCGATCGTTACGGTTGCGCAAAGTGGAAATGCCAAAGGATGGAGCGGGAACGACGGAAATTCAAACCGTTACTTTCTTATCAACGACATGCTTTCGCCAACATATGCGCCTTATCGTGAAGCGATGTACCAATACCATTCAGCGCTTGACAATATGACGACCGACCTGAAAGGATCAAAAGAAAAAGTGAAATTGGCGGTTTCAAAATTGTCAGAAATTTATTCGGTACGGCCAAATGCATTCATTATGCGTGTGTTTTTTGATGCCAAATCAGACGAATTGGTTTCGGTTTTTTCAGGCGGGCCAAACATTCCTGTCGCTGACCTTGTAGACCAGTTGAACCGGTTTTCTCCATTGAATTCTGCAAAATGGGCCGGAATTAAACTATAGTTCCAGTTTTTAATTAATTATTTACCGACTTCATGATTACATCGCTTTCCATCAATAACTTTGCTTTGATAGAAAAATTAACCATTGATTTTTCTGATGGATTTTCGATTATTACGGGCGAGACCGGAGCCGGAAAATCAATTTTGCTGGGCGCGCTCGGACTGATATTAGGAAAACGCGCCGATCTTTCATCTCTAAAAAACAAAGACGAAAAATGTGTCATTGAAGCACATTTTCAGATTTCAAATTACAACCTGCAGCCTTTTTTTGAAGCCAATGACCTCGATTACGAAGCCGAAACGATCATCCGTCGCGAAATACTTCCGTCCGGGAAATCGCGTGCATTTATAAATGATACGCCGGTCAATTTGCAGGAATTGCAGGACGTTGGCGAATTTTTAATCGATATTCATTCGCAGCATCAAACGCAGGAATTGTCGGAAGAACATTTCCAATTCAAAATTATTGATGCGATCGCGGCCAATCAGGATCTGCTCAACGAATACAACACATTTTTAAAATCTTATAAAAAGGACAAAACCAAATTGGCGAACCTGAACGAAGAATTTAAAAATGCCATAAAAGAACAGGATTACAACACTTTTTTATTAGAAGAATTGCTCGCTGCCCAACTCAAACCCAATGAACAAGCGGAATTGGAATCGGTTTTTGAGCAACTTAACAATGTCGAATTTATCAAAGAAGCATTGGATAAATCTTTGGCTGTAGCCAATGAAGAGCAGTTTGGTGTGTTGCAAAACCTCAAAGAAATCAAAGCTTCGCTTCAGAAATTATCCGGTTTTTCAAAAGAATATGCTGCTTTATCGGAACGTGTCAGCAGTGTCGCGATCGAATTCGACGATATCGCCGGCGAAATCGAAAAGCTGACTGAAAGTTTGGTTCACGATCCGCAGCAGCTTGAAATTGTAAATCAGAAATTGCAGCTCATTTACAACTTGCAGAAAAAACACCAGGTTTCCACGATTGAAGAGTTGCTTGTAATTCAGTCTGAACTTGACAATAAAGCGATTTCCGCTACGACATTGGAAAACGACATTAAAAATACCGAAATCCAACTCGAAAAGACGGCGTTGCAGCTTGATAAAATTGCGGTTGCTATCCATAAAAACCGTGAAAAGGCAGTTCCGGTACTGACCAAAAAATGGATCGAGATTTTATCATTGCTCGGCATGCCTAACGTACGCTTCAGCATCGAAATCAAACCAACTGACAATTACGGAAATCTCGGCAAAGACGAACTTGAATTTTTGTTTTCTGCGAATAAAGGTTCGAATTTCGGACTGTTGAAAAAAGTCGCTTCGGGCGGAGAAATGTCCAGAATCATGCTGGCTACAAAAGCGATATTGGCCCAATATTCCAAACTTCCGACAATTATTTTTGACGAAATCGACACTGGAGTTTCCGGCGAGATTGCCGATAAAATGGGTGAAATCATGAAAAACATGAGCCAGGAAATGCAGGTTTTGGCCATTACGCATCTTCCGCAAATTGCCGCAAAAGGAAACGACCATTTTAAAGTTTTCAAAACGACTACTGCAAATCAGACCAATACCGAACTCAAACTGCTTTCCAAAGACGAACGCGTTGTCGAAATCGCACAAATGCTTTCCGGAAAAGACATTTCCGACTCCGCCATAAATCATGCAAAAGCCTTGTTGAACTAACAAAAACGAGGTATATTTGTGGGTTAATAAAACACTAATTATACTTTTTCAAAGTAAAATATAATTCCATTTTTATGATTATAGAACCAAGAATGAGAGGATTTATTTGCCTGACTGCGCATCCAAAAGGCGCCGAGCAAAACGTCAAAAGTCAGATTGATTATGTCAAATCAAAAGGCGCGATTAACGGTGCAAAAAAAGTGCTTGTAATTGGCGCTTCAACCGGATTCGGACTGGCTTCAAGAATCAGCAGTGCTTTCGGATCGGATGCGGCAACCATCGGCGTATTTTTTGAAAAACCTCCTGTTGAAGGCAAAACCGCTTCGCCGGGTTGGTACAATTCTGCGGCTTTCGAAAAATTTGCCAATGAAGCCAGTTTGTATGCAAAAAGCATAAATGGCGATGCCTTTTCCAATGAAATCAAAGATGAAACCTTAGCGTTGATCAAAGCAGATCTTGGTCAGGTTGACCTTGTGATTTACAGTCTTGCTTCTCCGGTCAGAACCAATCCGAATACGGGAGTTTTGCACCGTTCGGTTTTAAAACCAATCGGAAAAACGTACACCAATAAAACCGTCGATTTTCATACAGGCAAAGTGTCGGAAGTTTCGATCGAGCCTGCAAATGAAGAAGACATCCAGAATACGGTTGCTGTGATGGGCGGCGAAGACTGGGCCATGTGGATGAAAGCTTTGAAAGATGCAAATTTATTGGCTCACGGCGCGACAACAGTTGCTTATTCTTATATTGGACCATCATTGACTGAGCCGGTTTACAGAAAAGGAACCATCGGGCGTGCGAAAGACGATCTCGAAGCAACGGCTTTTTCAATTACGGATGATTTGAAAGACCTTGGCGGAAAAGCATACGTTTCTGTCAATAAAGCATTGGTAACGCAGGCAAGTTCTGCGATTCCGGTGATTCCGTTATACATTTCGCTGTTGTACAAAATCATGAAAGCCGAAGGTGTACATGAAGGGACAATCGAGCAAATCCAACGTTTGTATGCCGAAAGATTGTTTACCGGAAAAGATGTTCCTGTTGATGAAAAAGGCAGAATCAGAATCGACGATTGGGAAATGCGTGAAGACATTCAGGCAAAAGTGGCCGATTTGTGGGAGCAATCTACAACTGAAAACCTTTCTGAAATTGGCGATCTTGAAGGATACAGAAAAGATTTTTACAACCTTTTCGGATTCGATTATTCGGGAGTCGATTACAAAGCCGACGCAAATGAAATGGTAAATGTGGAAAGCATCAAATCGTAAAATACGTAACCGATAAAGACATTAAAAGTCTTTAAAATTAGTTTACAAAAGTTAAAACCCGCAGTTTAGCGGGTTTTTTTGCATTACATAGTGAGATTATTTACCGGCAAGTAGTTTTGGTTACATTCGCAAAGAATAAAATTAAAACTTAGATCATGGGGAAATTTTACGCTGTTTTAATGTGTTTTTTCTTTTATGTGGTAACCAATGCGCAAGTGTTGAATCAGCCAGCAAATTGGCCCAATTCAGAATGGACAATTACCGGAACTTACAACTCAGATGTACTGGCTTTTGAATCCAATCCGTTAATAACTTCCAATTTCGCATACGATGACAATGAAGCTGGAGACGATTCGCATGATGACCAAATTGCAGCAGAATCGCCCAGGATCGATTTATCGGCAGCATATGCGGCGAATGAAAAAGCGGTTGAAATTACCGTTTCCTACGCTTACTTTTTTCTTGATGACGACGTGTTGCAATTTCAATTTTGGGATGCCGATGCAAACAATTGGAAACCGTGGCCGGGCGCAAACATTCCGGGCACTACGACCGAAGTTACCGACGATTTTTGTCTTGGTTTAAAAAGCCAGTTTACGACAGTGGCTCTGAATATTTCAGGTTTTACGCCTACACAGTTGTCGGGTTTTAAATATAGGATTTCGTATGACGATAAAATAGGCGGTCCGGATTGGAACTACGGCTTTTGCTTTGAATCGCCAGTAATCAGGTCGCTTTCGTGCATTTCACCATCCAATTTTAGAACGACGATCCTGACTTCTGACGGTTGCGAGATTTCATGGGACGCAATTGAAGGAAGCAACGGATTTGAATATGTTTTCGACGAAAATCCTGAAGCACCATCAATCGCAGGAACAACAACTATGAATCCAAGTTTTTCTATGGCCGGATTGTCTGCATCAACACAATATTATTTGCATGTGAGAACCAATTGCGGAAACGGATTCAGTTCATGGCGCACGCTGACTTTTTCAACCGGCGGTATGGTTCCGGAGAACGATGCTTGCGTTAACGCGGTTGCCATCGGCTCATTTCCGTATGAAAATTCGCTTGACGCAACACTGGATACCAACAATGACGGATTTGTCGAAGGATGCGATTCGGCAATGAACGACGGCGTTTGGTATCAATTTACCGGAAATGGTTTTGATGTTTCAGTTGACGTAAAAAATGTTAACGGCTGGGATCCGAAAATCGGTGTTTTCTCAGGAATGTGTGGCAATTTTAGCTGTGAGGGAAGTGCTGATGAAACAGGTTATGAAGGTGAAGAAACACTGACAATATTTGCGACGGAAATCGGAAAAATATATTATGTGAACATTGGGCATTACAATGAAAACAGCGACAATCCTGAAGGACCGTTTGCGATTTCGGTAGGTTCTTCAGATTTGGGAACCCGATCGCAATTTGATGACAATTTGAAATATTGGCCAAATCCGGTCCGCGATTTCTTTAATATTTCTAATACAGATGAAATTACGAATATTGCAGTTTATAATGTTATGGGCCAACAGGTTTTTGCTGAAAACATAGATTCCAAAAGTGCCCAACTTGATTTTTCAGGATTTAAATCCGGAAGTTATTTTGTAAAAATCAATACCAATTTGGAAACGAAAACCGTCAAATTGATCAGGTTGTAAATTGTAAGAACGTCATTTATTTCCGATGTAAGGTTTTTAACAATTTGAATTCAAAATTAAGAAGCCGCCATCGTGTGGCTTTTGTGTTTTTAAAACTTATATTTGTTAAAAATTACCAGATGTTTTTTTCGCTGATTATTCCCGTTTACAACCGCCCGGACGAAGTAAATGAATTACTGCAAAGCCTTTCAGAAACTGATTTCTCAGGAAAGTTTGAAGTAATTGTTATAGAAGATGGTTCGTCGATAAGCTGTGCTGATGTAGTGCGAAAATTTGCGAACAAACTTGATATTAATTATTTTTTCAAAGAAAATTCTGGTCCCGGAGATTCGCGGAATTTCGGCATGCGAAAAGCAAAAGGCGATTATTTTTTAATTTTTGATTCGGATTGTATTATTCCGCAATCGTATTTAAATGAAGTGTCGACTGCATTAAATGCACGTTATGTGGATTGTTTCGGAGGTCCGGATAAAGCGCTGGATTCATTTTCCAACATTCAGAAAGCGATTAATTTTTCAATGACCTCGTTTGTTACAACTGGCGGAATTCGTGGCGGATCGGAGAAAATCGATAAATTCCAGCCGCGAAGTTTCAATATGGGCATTTCTAAAAAAGCGTTTGAAGCGTCGGGCGGTTTTGGAAACATACATCCTGGCGAAGATCCTGATTTGTCGATCAGGCTTTGGAACCTCGGATTCGAAACCGCACTTTTTTCCAAAGCTTATGTATACCATAAAAGAAGGATCGACTGGGAGAAATTTTCGATGCAGGTCAATAAATTTGGTAAGGCAAGGCCAATATTAAACAGCTGGTATCCAAAATACGCGAAAGCCACTTATTTTGTTCCGTCGTTGTTTATACTTTTGTTTTTTACTGCCATTGTCATGTGGATATTTGGGCAACCTGTGGGAATAATTTCGTTTTTTATGTATTTTTTGATGGTATTTCTAATATCTGCATTTCAAAACAAGAGTGTTTTAATCGGTTTTTTGTCGGTCATAGCAGTTTGGAAACAATTTTACGGATACGGAATCGGATTTATTAAATCATTCGTATTGGTCCAAATCTTAAAGAAAAATCCGCAGCAAACATTCCCCGAATTATTTTTTAAAAAATGACAAAAATCATTGGTTTAACGGGCGGAATCGGAAGCGGCAAAACTACAGTTGCCGAATATTTCCGTGCATCTGGAATTCCCGTTTATATTGCCGATACCGAAGCCAAAAAAATATCCGAATCTGCCGAGATTGTACAATTGATCAAGTCAGCTTTCGGAACTTCAATATTTGACGCAGAAAATATCAATCGGGAAAAACTTGCCCAACTGGTTTTTAACGATTCTGAAAAATTAGCCACACTTAACAAAATAATTCATCCTGCTGTTAAAATCCACTTCGACAACTGGGTAAAAAACCATCAGGAATTTCCATACGTAATTAAGGAAGCCGCCATTTTATTTGAAAGTGGAAGTTATAAAGATTGCGACATTATTATAACTGTGGTTGCTCCATTGGAAAACCGAATTTCACGCGTTCTGGGAAGAGACAAAACATCCCGCGAAAACGTCTTAAAACGCATCGACAGCCAATGGACTGACGATCAGCGCGTCTCAAAAAGCGATTACGTTATTGAGAATATTTCGCTTCCCGAAACTCAAAAACAAGTTGATAAAATATTAAAAAAACTAACAATTCGATAAAATAAAGTTTAAATGTTAATGTTTGGTTAATCTATTAATAGTTCAAATGTTAAAATCCTAACTTTGTTAAGATGAATAAATTGTTTTTTCGATTGCTTGTTTTGCTCATGAGCCTGTCATTGATAGGCATTATCTTGGTTCAGGTCTATTGGTTCAACACATCATTTAAGAACAACGAAGAGCAATTTCGCTTTCATGTGAAACAAGTGATTGGCAACGTGGCTGAAAAACTTCAAAAGCAGGAAGCTTACAGTTTCATCGACAAGTATAAAAAACTCAAGGACAGTATTGGAAAAGAGCCGCAAAAGAGCGATTTTCTGGAATTTGGATACTATCAGAGGAATTCCCGTACCAACGAAACTATTATTTATTCAAATAATATCATTTCAGAAGATTACAATATTTCATCATCGTTCTTTGATAAAAAGATTGACAGCCTGAAACTTAAAAATTTCTCGTCAAAAAGGGTAACCGAGGTTTACAATAATGGTATTGACAATTCTGGCCTTGGCCAAAAAGTGACACCGGATTTAAAAATCCAGAAAACCGGCAAACTCGATATTCTTGACAACGCGCAATTTGAAATTTTCTTTAAAGATATTGCTTCGGCTAAACCTTTGCAGGAAAGGGTTTCAAAGGAAAGACTGAAAAAAATGTTGTCTGACGAACTGAACCAATACGGAGTGAAAACACCTTTTGAATTCGGGATTTACAGCAACGGACTCGCAACAAAAATTCAGTCGGATAAATTCAGGTATGCCAAAAATGACACTTATACAATCCCGATTTTTACAGACAATGAAGGAAACAACAAATACCAATTGCTGGTTTGTTTCCCGCAAAAGGAAAAATTTTTCTTTTCAGATCTCGTAGGAATTACGATTTTATCGATTGTGTTCACGCTGATCATCATCATTGCCTATTCCAGCGCACTGAACCAATTGATTCGCCAACGCCATATTTCAGAAATCAAAACCGATTTCATCAACAATATGACGCATGAGTTTAAAACGCCAATTGCTACGATCAACCTGGCATTGGACGCGATCAAAAATCCGAAGATCATTGATGATAAGGAAAGAGTACATCGTTATCTGCAAATGATCCGCGACGAAAATAAAAGAATGCACGCACAGGTCGAAAATGTACTCAGGATTTCTAAATTAGAGAAGAAGGAGCTCGATATCAGTAAAGAATCCAATAATGTACAGGAAATAATTGACGAAGCGATCGAACACGTGAATTTAATTATTGAAGACCGCCAAGGTACGATTACCACACATTTCAACGCAAATCGTACAACAGTTTTGCTAAATGACGTCCATTTTACAAATGTTATCGTAAATATACTGGACAACGCAATCAAATATTCGCCAAACGAACCACGAATCGACATTTACACCGAAAATGTAAAGGATTTCGTCATCATTAAGATAAAAGACCAGGGCGCGGGAATGAGCAAAGTAGCGCTAAAGCGGATTTTCGAAAAATTCTACCGCGAACACACCGGGGATTTGCACAATGTTAAAGGACATGGTCTGGGCCTTGCTTACGTGAAACGGATTATCGATGACCACAACGGCCAGATATTCGCCGAAAGCGAAAAAGGAAAAGGAAGCACATTTATAATAAAAATACCACTCATTAATTAAAAATATATGGAAGCAGAAAATAAAAAAATTCTTTTAGTAGAAGACGACCAAAATTTCGGCGCGATATTAAAAGACTATCTAACCCTGAATGATTTCGATGTGACGCTGGCCAAAAATGGAATGGAAGGTTTTGAAAAATTCAAGAAAGACACTTACGATTTGTGCATTCTTGACGTCATGATGCCTTACAAAGACGGTTACACGCTTGCAAAAGAGATCAGAGAAAAAAACAAAGACGTGCCAATTATTTTCCTTACCGCAAAATCTATGAAAGAAGATGTGTTAAAAGGATACAAAGTGGGCGCCGATGATTACCTGAACAAACCGTTCGATTCTGAAGTATTGCTGATGAAAATCAAAGCGATCATCCAGAGAAAAGCCGCAGACGTGAAAAACGACCACGTAAAATTTGAGTTCCAGATTGGAAATTTCCACCTGAATTCAAAATTGCGTTTCCTGACCTTCAAAAACGAAGAGCCAATCAAATTGTCGCCAAAAGAAAACGAATTGCTTAAAATGCTTGCCGTTTACGAAAACGACTTAATGCCAAGAGAACTGGCGCTGACAAAAATCTGGAGAGACGACAATTACTTCACATCAAGAAGTATGGACGTGTACATTGCCAAACTCAGAAAGTACCTCAAACTCGACGAAGATGTTGAAATTCTCAACATTCACGGTGAAGGTTTCAGGCTGGTAGTCAAAAATAAAGCCGAATAAATAATCAAAGCTCTGAGAAATCAGGGCTTTTTTTTTGAAACTATTCCTGCTGTCCGCTACAAGATTCTTCATAAAAAAAAACATTTCCAATAAAACAAAAAGAGCTTCCTCACGGTCGCTTTTTTGTTTTAGGAAATGTAATTTTTTTATTTCAAAATGCTTTCCGCTTCCATCAGGGTTAAACCCAGTCAATCGCCATAGCAAAACAAACCTTTTCATTTTTAGTGACCGAAAAATATGCTGGCTTCTGTAAATCACCCAAAACATTCACTTCAACGTCATCACCAAGATTCAATTCCCGAAGAAAATTCATTTCCAGATTTTGAACCTGCTTTTTCAATATAAATACCGAATCAACAGAATCGAAGCACCATTCCAGATATTTCACATTGTTCACATGGTTCACAATATCCAGATCTGACAGCACAACTTTTCGTTTGGCGAGTTCCTGCGTTTCTTTCAAGATATTGATTCTCGAAAACGGAATAGTCGTCCCATGAAGTTCCGGAAATTTCTCAAAATGGTCATGTCCAAGCGCCAAAGCTTCCGCTCTCCGGAATTTCGTATTAAAAACAACCCAGAAACTCGTAGCGCCGGCGATCTTTTTACCATCGAGCCACATTTCGATATTTCTGGTCGAACTCGAACCCTGTAAACTTTCAATCCAGGTTTTCACGATAACTTTGTCTTGCCATTTGGGCAATCCCGAAATTTCAATCCGGATCCGGCTCAAAACCCACGCCTGGTCGAATGCCTGCATGTCGTTAAAACTCAATCCGCCCAGAATCGAATGTTCGGCCGCGGTGAGTTGCAACAAATTGCATAAATCGGCATATTTCAGGAAGCCATTCGGCGCACATTGGGTAAAATTAATTTCCCATTCGTGGGAATAAACAGAAGTGAAATTTGGGGAAACCGGCATGTTTGACTTATTTGTTTGTGGCGTTTTCTTTATTTTTTAAATACTTGTTTTTCATCGAATAGCCAATTTTCAACCCAAGATTGATTTGCAGCATTTTTGCCTCGCCAAAGTACGATTTAAATTCCGGTGCCGTGTCAACATCAAGACTGGATTGAACATAACCAACTCCGGCAAAAAAAGAAATAACCTTGTCGATTCTATAATCGGCATAAAAACCGCCACGGACATTTATTCCTCTTTGGCGCACAATGTTATTGGCTTCCACGCCAAAATAGTTGATTCGCGTATCTGATGATCTGACAAAATTAATTTCTGAAGATCCAAAACCAACATACGGCTGAACGGAGAAATTTTTGGTTATCGGAAACTCGTATAAAACTTGTGCATACAACAAATTGTAACGCGAATGATCAACCGTTGCAGCTTTTGAAACATCCGTCACATCGTAATAAATTCGGTCAAATCCAACGGCCAACCTGAAATTATGGTATTCAAACATGCTCATGTTGATTCCAAAAGAAACTTTTCCCTTGTTTGCGTCGGCAAGATAATTGGTGCCTAAATCTACTGGCAAAATACCGTGAACCCTGAAAAGAGGTTCTACAAAAAAGGCTTTGTCTTTCACTTCATCCTGACAAAATGATGGCTGAAAGTACATAATGGCGATAAAAATTGTGAGAATTCTCATTAGTACTGGATGGTGTAAGTGAATGTTGGCTCGTTGTTTACAAAGAAAGACTCGGTGTGTTCGGTTACTGTTGGCGCTACCGGATTTGTAAAATCTGTAGTTTTGTAAGAAATCGATACCATCTGGTTTTTCAAAACTTTGAAATAATATTCAAAATATTCCTGATCGATGTAATCTGAACCAACAGGATTGAATTCAAACACATCTTCCGACTGGAATCCGTTAGTAAGCCTGACATTAGAAACTCTAAAATTTGAATTGTTGTGCTGCGAATTCACCACGAGTTGTGAAAGATCGCTGTTTGCATATAAAACGATTGGTAAAAGAGCGAGTTTGTAATTGTAGAAATCTTTGCGAAGTATCGAATTATAGCTTTTCTGCTGCCTTCCGTTTCCAATTTGGTTGACAATTACCTGAATATAATCATTGGTGTCTTTCGGAGCCGGAATGATCAGCTGAAAATTGCCTGATGCATCGGTAGTGCCATATGAGATTAAATCCGTTGCATTGGTTTCTGAATAGGCGGTGATTTCAATGTCGGTCTCTGGAATCGGATTTTGGTTTTTATCGACGACTTTTCCTTCAACAACCAATCTTGTTTCGCCATCATATTGGATCGTTTCACACGAAACTGCGGTCAGGATGGCAAGAAATAAAATAATTTTTCTCATAATGTTTTTTCTTTACAGACAGAAAATTGTGAAAAGCGTTGCGTCTGTTTCTACTTATTTTCGAATTCTTTTATAAAATTGGTGATTTCCGAAATTGGTGAAAGGTAATCAAACCATTTGGCGTTTTCGGTTCTTTTAAACCAGGTCAGTTGCCTTTTGGCAAAACGACGCGTATTTTTTTTGATTTCCGAAACAGCGAAATCTAACGTGAAATCGCCATCGAAATACGAGAACAATTCCCTGTAGCCAACAGTTTGTAATGCATTGAGGTCTTTGTATGGATGTAATTTTTCGGCTTCAGCCAATAAACCTTCGTTCATCATTATATCGACGCGCTGGTTGATCCGGTCGTAAATCACCTCGCGTTCGGCCTCAATTCCGATGACAATTGGTACAAAATTTCGCTTGTTTTTCTTTTGGTTTAAAAATGAGGAGTAGGGTTTTCCGGTTCCGATGCTGACTTCCAGCGCGCGCATCAGCCGTTGCGGATTTTCTTTGGCTACGACCGAAAAATAATCGGGATCGCGCTGTTCCAGTTCCTTCTGAAGATATGAAATTCCGATTTTCTCATAATTTTCGGCAATCAAGTTGCGGACTGACAAATCAATTTCGGGAAAATCATCAAATCCTTTTAAGATCGCATCAACATACAAACCCGAACCGCCAACCAGTATTGCGTAATCGTTTGTTAAGTAAAGTGTATCAAGTTTGGCAATCGCTTCTTTTTCAAAATCACCAACGGTATAATTCTCAAAAATGGATTTGTTGTGGATAAAATGGTGTTGGGCGGCATCCAATTCGTTTTCTGAAGGAACAGCCGTTCCAATGGTCATTTCCTTGAAAAACTGCCGCGAGTCACAGGAAATGATTTCGCAATTAAATTCCTGCGCGATTTTAATGCTTAAAGCTGTTTTTCCAATTGCGGTCGGACCAATAATAACAATAAGTTTTTTTTGATTTTGTAGTGCCATCAGGGAATTATTCGTTGAGTAAATGGCCACAATGGTAACAATATTTTGCATCGTCACGGTGGTGTTCCGCTGCACAATTTGGACAGGATTGGGTGTTTTCTTCCACTTCATCTTCTTTTGACATGAATTGTGCGGTGACGAGCCCGGTGGGAACCGCAATGATTCCGTAACCCAAAATCATGATGATAATAGACAGGAATTGGCCGAAAGGCGTTTGTGGCGTAATATCTCCAAAACCAACTGTTGTCAGCGTCACAATTGTCCAATAAACGCTCATCGGAATGCTTGTAAATCCGCTTTCCGGACCTTCAACCATATACATCACCGTACCCAGAATAATACACATGACGATCACTGTAAACAGGAAAACCGCGATTTTTGTGCGGCTTTTTTTCAATGCGGCCATGAGCGAATTTCCGGCGCCAACAAAATGGACAAGCTTTAAAATCCGGAAAACGCGAAGCAATCTAAGCGCGCGAAGCGACAGCAAAAAGTGCAATCCGGGAAAAATAAGATCGATGTAAGCGGGCAAAGTCGCCAGTAGGTCGATAATCCCGTAAAAGCTAAAAATGTATTTTAAAGGTTTCCCGACTGACAAAATCCGTCCAACGTATTCGAGTGTGAAAAATACGGTGATGATCCATTCAATAATCGCAAGTTCTTCACCGTATTTCAGCTTGATATCGGCAACACTTTCAAGCATTACCGCCGCAATACTGATCAGGATCAGAAAAAGTAAAAAGACGTCGAATAATTTTCCGGCAGGCGTATCGGCTTCATAAATAACCTCATGAAATTTGCGCCTGATGTTTACGGGAGTTTTGACTTGCAATTTTTTTTATTTAGAAGCTTTACCAAAAATAAGCAAACTCCTAAAAAGATACGATTTTAATTGCTTTATTTTTTCGGATGGCCGTTTGCAGGATCGAGCGGACATCGCGGTTGTCGGGCATCGGGATAATGATATTTTTCAGTACGGAAATCGTGTTGATCTGGTGGTTCAAATCATAAAAAGTATAACCCTTGTAAACGCCGTTTTCGATAAGTATGGCGCTGCGTTCGTTGACATTGCGTCCGCGGTCGATCAGCATTAAATTTTTGTTGTCGAATGAATTTTTGCTGATGAATTCCTGCACGCGCAAATTGTACTCCTGCGGACTTTCCTGTTGGATGCATGCGCCATTGCATTCATTGATCTTAAACTGGAAACATTCGGCGTTCGATTGGTACAAACCGTTCAACTTCTGGCAAAGTTTGTAATCTGCCGAAATCCGGAACAATGCATTTTTTGCTTCGGTGAGCGATGGATACGAAATAACTTCTTTCTTCCTGCCGTCTGTTTTCTGGATTTTAAGATTGAGGTAACCGTTGGCGTCCATTTCGGCATACAAGGAAAATGGCAAAAGTGTTTTACTCAGGGAATTGTTGTAAACTGGTTTGTTGATCCTGATCTCCTCATTTTCCTTCAGATAGGCGATGAGTTCGCTGCCCGTAATCTCATAAGTAACCGTAAAAACTTCGAGCTGGATTTTTTTGCATTTGCGCGAAGAACCCGTAAAATGCTGGTTGACGCGTTTTTTGATGTTTCGGCTTTTGCCAATGTAAATGATCTTTCCGTCTTCACGGTGGATGTAATAAATTCCGGTTTTTGAAGGCAAATGCTCAATGATGTCCAGCAGTTTTGGCGCAATGCCTTTGACAATTTCAGTCTGGATAAGTCCTTTTACAATCGTTTTTTCAAGGTCTTTGTCCAATAACATCTTGAACAATTTTACTGTTGCCATCGCATCGCCTGAAGCACGGTGCCGATCGGCCATCGGAATTCCAAGCGCGCGCACGAGTTTTCCGAGGCTGTAAGACGGTTGTTCCGGAATCAGAACTTTAGCCAGTTCGACTGTACAAAGCGTTTTGGATTCGAAATCATATCCCAGACGGCGAAATTCTGTTCGCAAAATCCGGTAATCAAACGAAGCGTTGTGTGCGACAATTACACAATCTTTTGTGATTTCGATAATGCGTTTGGCCACTTCAAAAAATTTCGGCGCAGAACGCAGCATCGCATTATTGATTCCGGTAAGTTTGATTACAAATGGCTGGATCGGAATTTCCGGATTTACCAAACTGATAAACTGATCGACCACTTCATGACCGTCAAATTTATATATGGCGATTTCGGTAATTCCTTCCTCATTGAATTGCCCGCCGGTAGTTTCTATGTCAAGTATTGCGTACAAATGCGTTAATTGTAATTTCTGTTGCCAAAGATACTGCTTCCAATCCGAACCATCGTACTTCCGCATTCAATTGCGATCTTGTAATCGCCGGACATGCCCATCGATAGAATGGATAATGGATAGCTGATAATGGATAATGTATTTACTTTGTCGAAAAGTTGTTTTAAAACCGTGAATTCTTTTTTGATTTGGCTTTCATCTTCGGTAAAAGTGGCCATGCCCATCAAACCTTTTACGTTGATGTTTTTAAGGTTTTTGAATGTTTCGGAACCGAGGATTTCAAACAGTTCGGTTTCATCCAATCCAAATTTGGTGTCTTCTTCCGCGATGTGAATTTGCAGCAAACAGTCAATAACGCGGTTGTTTTTTAATGCTTGTTTGTCGATTTCTTCAAGCAGTTTCAAACTGTCGACGCCGTGAACCAGACTGACGAACGGAGCCATAAATTTGACTTTGTTGGTTTGAACGTGTCCAATCATATGCCACTGGATGTCTTTTGGCATTTCATCAAATTTATCAGACATTTCCTGGATTTTGTTTTCGCCAAAAATCCGCTGTCCTGCTTCGTACGCTTCCATGAGTTCAGAAACCGGTTTGGTTTTAGAGACCGCGACAAGCGTCACATTTTTCGGTAAATCCGATTTAATTTCCAGCAAATTTTGTTTTATCGACATCCCAAATTTTTAAATATTTTTGATAATGCAATCCTTAAATCTCATAAACGATCAGGCCGCTTCTGAATTTAGGTTCAATGTACGTACTTTTTGGTGGCATGATCAGGTTGTTGTCTGCTAAGGCCGTAATTTCAGAAATTTCTGTTGGATAAAGCATGAATCCGATTTCAAATTCACCTTCATCGACCACTTCTTTAATCGTAACAATCGACTGGTTTCCCGGAATGTAATCGATGCGTTCGTCGTTCCTCAAATCTGAAATTCCCAATAACGGTAGCAAAACTTTGGTGTACAAAATTTGCGCGTCCAGGCTTTCGAGCACCGAATCAAAGTGGTTTGTATCTTTGAGTTCCAAACTGTAAAATTCGCCGTCGAGGTACATTCCGAACTGGAATTTTTTTGCCGGTTTCCACAATTCCTGTTCTTTATTTTTGATCCAGAACGTTTTGCCTAGCTCCTCGAGAAATTCAGGTTTTGACTTTCCGTTCAGGTCGCGAACGATCCTGTTGTACTCATAAATTTTGACGTTGCTTTCGGCGATTAAAAAACTCATGAAATAATCGAGGTTTTTGTTTCCGGAACTTTTGTCCTGTTCGTAGAGTGATTCCGCCGACGCCGAACGGTGGTGTCCATCGGCAATGTAAACGTTTCCGATGGATTCGAATTTTTCGATCAGCCAATTGATTTCCGAAGCATCGTCAATCTTCCAAAGTGTATGTTTCTCCTTTTTCTTGGTCGAAAACTCATATAACGAAGCGGTTTGTTTTTTCTTTGCGATCCAATCGTTGATATCCGGATTGTCGGGATAAGTAATCAAAACCGGTTCGGTATTAAAACGTGTTTGGTGCAAATAATCCTTGAAAATCTCCACGCGGTATTGCAACGTATCTTCGTGTTTTTTGATCACATTGTTCTGGTAATCTTCCACCGATGTCGCTGCGATAATCCCGCTGAAAACCTGATTTTTACTTTGTATTTCGTACAAAAAAAGCACAGGTTCTTTTTCGTTGATCAGAATCTCCTCACTTTTAAAATCGCGGTATTTCTGCGCCACAAGTTTGAACCGTTTTTCCAATCCAATTTTCTGCTGGTTCACATAAGCCGGATTCAGCACATGCAAAAACGAAAACGGATTGAAGTCGAGTTGGGATGCGAGTTCGGCCGCCGAATATTCGTCGTACGAACGCGAAGTCACTAAACTGACTTTGTCACGCGAAGGAAGTACTGCTTTAAAAGGGATGATTTGAGCCACTTTTATAATAGATAATAATAGTTAATAATTAATAATTTCCGCAACCGAAAAATTACTAATTGTTAATTATTCATTGTTAATTAAATTGACGGGAAACTTTTTCTGCTTTTTTACTTTCCGAATAATCATAAAAGCCTTCGCCGGTTTTTACGCCGAGTTTTCCTGCGCGAACCATGTTTACCAATAACGGACAAGGCGCGTATTTCGGATTTCTGAAACCGTCCGACATCACGTTTAAGATTGCCAGGCAAACATCAAGTCCGATAAAATCGGCCAGTTGCAGCGGACCCATCGGATGCGCCATTCCCAGTTTCATCACCGTATCTATTTCGTAAACGCCGGCCACGCCATTGTATAACGTTTCGATGGATTCGTTGATCATTGGCATCAAAATCCTGTTGGCTACAAATCCGGGATAATCATTGACTTCAACCGGGACTTTACCGAGTTTTTCAGACAAATCCATGATGGTTTTTGTGATTTCGTCCGACGTATTGTAACCGCGTATTATTTCGACCAGTTTCATAATCGGCACCGGGTTCATAAAATGCATGCCGATCACACGTTCCGGATGCGAAACGACCGCACCGATTTGTGTGATCGATATCGAAGAAGTGTTTGTTGCTAAAATGGTATCGTGCGAACAAGCGTCGTTCAATTGCCTGAAAATATTGAGTTTGAGGTCGACGTTTTCGGTTGCAGCCTCGACAACGAGGTCTACGCCAACGACACCGTCTCTGATATCGGTATAGGTAATGATGTTGCCAATGGTTTTAAGTTTGTCCGCTTCTGAGATTGTTCCTTTAGAAACCATCCGGTCCAGGTTTACAGCGATGGTTGCCATTCCTTTGTCAAGGGATTTTTCTGAAACATCAATCAGTTTTACAGTAAAGCCGCTTTGGGCGAAAGTGTGTGCGATTCCGTTGCCCATAGTTCCGGCTCCGATTACAGCAATGTTTTTCATATATCAATTAAAAGATTTAACGATTAGCTCCGCTCAGTTCGGCAAAAGCCTCGGGTGAAAAATGGAAAGATACGGCGTTACGAAAACTTCATTTTATTCCATTTCTTATAGGGTTAACATTATTTTTTAAAGCAGTCAATGATCCGATATGCGACGCGCAACGCTTCGGTTCCGTCTTCTAAAGTCACTACAGGATCGGTATCGTTTTGGATCGCTTCAGCAAAAGATTCGAGTTCGTCAAGAATGGCGTTGTTTTGCTCCACATCGGGATTTGCAAAATAGATTTGTTTTTTCACGCCCTCCGCATTTTGAAGGATCATGTCGAAATCTCCGGGAACTTCCGGTGCGTCTTTCATTTTGACCACTTCACATTTTTTTTCCAGGAAATCTACAGAGATGTAAGCGTCTTTTTGGAAGAAACGGGATTTGCGCATGTTTTTGAGTGAAATACGGCTCGCGGTCAAATTGGCGACACAGCCGTTTTCAAATTCAATTCGCGCATTGGCAATGTCCGGCGTATCCGAAATCACCGAAACACCACTTGCATTGATATTTTTAACAGGCGAATTAACCACGCTCAAAATCGCATCGATATCGTGGATCATCAAATCCAGAACTACGGGAACGTCGGTACCGCGCGGGTTGAATTCGGCCAAACGGTGCGTTTCGATAAACATTGGATTTTCGATCATATTTTTGGTCGCGATGAACGCCGGATTGAATCTTTCGACATGTCCGATTTGTCCTTTGACATTGAATTGTTTGGCGAGTGCGATGATCTCTTCGGCTTCGGCAACGGTATTTGAAATGGGTTTTTCTATAAAAACGTGCTTGCCCGATTTGATGGCGACCTTGGCGCATTTGTAGTGTGAAAGCGTAGGCGTAACAATATCGACGACATCAACAGCGTGGATCAGAGTGGCAATGGTATGGAAACGTTTGTATCCGAATTCTTTGGAAATCTTCTCGGCATTTTCCGGATTTTCATCGTAAAAACCAACCAGTTCATATTTTTCGGATTGCTGCAACAAACGCAAATGAATTTTTCCCAAGTGACCCGCACCTAAAACCCCGACTTTTATCATATTGATGTATTTTCAACAAAAATAGCAATTAATTGATAATGGATTATTGCAACTTGCGGTTTATTTTGGTTGAAATTTTTATTCAGGATTTAGAGTCTAGCCCTGATATTCGCGGAAATCCTTTTTGCGAGGCACGAGAAAAAAGATTGCAGCAATAGCAGGAAACGGCTCCTAAAAATTTTAATTTTGCGTATTATTGCATATAAAAATTTACCCCAATTTTGAAAGACACCGCCAAACACCAAGGACTTCGCAACCAATTAGCCGCCATCTTAGCGCAGAAAGGCATTACAGACAAAAATGTGCTTGAAGCGATTAAAAAAATTCCACGCCATTTGTTTTTAAATTCTTCTTTTGAAGATTATGCGTATCAGGACAAAGCGTTTCCGATTGGCGCCGGGCAAACAATTTCGCAGCCTTACACGGTGGCTTTCCAGAGCCAGTTGCTTGAAATTAAAAAGGAACACAAGATTCTCGAAATTGGTACTGGTTCTGGCTACCAAACCGCGGTTTTGTTTATGATGGGCGCCAAAGTATACAGTGTGGAACGCCAGAACGAATTGTTTAAAACGACTTCGGTCTTGTTGCCTAAACTCGGAATCCGCCCGAAGCATTTGTCTTTTGGAGATGGTTATAAAGGTTTGCCCAATCACGCGCCATTCGACAGCATTATCGTAACGGCCGGCGCGCCAATTATTCCGAAACCACTCATGGCACAATTAAAAATAGGAGGAAGGCTCGTGATTCCGCTTGGTGAGGAACACCAGATCATGACGATGCTGATCCGGAAGAATGAAACGCAGTTTGAGAAGCACGAATTTGGGGAATTCCGGTTTGTGCCTTTGTTGGAAAATAAAAATTAGAAAATGAAAAAAACACTACTTGCCTTGTTGTTTCCCGCTCTTGCATTTTCGCAGGGTTTCACCAGTTATTTTACCGGAAACCTTATCGATAGTGAGGCCAGTCCCGAATTCGGAATTTGTATGATGGGCGGCGCGACCGAACACGACGAAGCAATGAAATGGCTGTTGCGTAAAGCCAATGGCGGAGATGTGGTTGTACTTCGCAGTTCGGGCAGCGACGGATATAACGAATATTTGTACAGCGAACTCGGTGTCAACGTCAATTCAGTTGAAACCCTGGTGATCACTTCGGTTGCGGGAGCGACAAATCCGTATGTGCTCGACAAAGTGGCGCATGCAGAAATGATCTGGTTTGCCGGCGGAGATCAATACAATTATGTATCATATTTCAAAAACAATGCGCTCGGCGATTTGCTCAACGCCTACATTAACATCAAAAAGGGCCCGATTGGCGGAACCAGCGCCGGAATGGCCATACTTGGAAGCAAATATTTTTCTGCTGCAAATGGTTCAGTGACTTCTGCGCAGGCCATGAACAATCCGTATCATCCAAACGTCACTTTAGGATCGGACGATTTTCTTGATGTTCCGTTCCTGCAAAATGTGATCACCGACACCCATTATGACAATCCTGACAGGCGCGGCAGGCAATCGGCGTTTATCGCGCGGTTTCAAACCGATTCAAATACAAATGTGAAAGGAATCGCGTGTAACGAATATGTAGCGGTTTGCGTTGGAACGGACGGCATTGCGCATGTTTATGGTGATTATACAAATTATGAAGAGTTTGCCTACTTTATCCAAAGCAATTGCGCCAATACCGACGCCGTAGAAAATTGCCGGCCAAACGATCGCCTGACGTGGAATTTCAATGGCGAAGCCCTAAAAGTATACAAAGTTCCCGGAACCATGAATGGCGTGAATTATTTCGATCTGAATGATTGGGAAAGTGCGGTTGGTTCTGGCGGTAATTGGGAAAACTGGTCGGTCAACAATGGAGTTTTTGCAGCTGTTTCGGGAACCGCGCCCCAATGTGCCTTACACACAACCGATTTTAATTCGCAAACGGTGCAGTTGTATCCAAATCCGGTTGCGGATTATTTTTCAATTTCAGGTTTGGATGATCCGAAGGTTACGATTTTTGACGCTCAGGGCAGAAAAATCGTCGTTACCCAAAACACGACTCAGATTGATGCGACGGTTTTAACCAAAGGAATTTACCTGGTAAAAATGGAAAGCCACGGAAAATCTGTTGTAAAAAAATTCGTCAAAAACTAAGATTTTTTATCGTTGGCAAGCATCGATTTCAGGGTTTCCATTTCGTCAAAAAGTTTCTGGAATTGATTCTGACTTTCGTCCGATTTTGTTTCAGGAGCCATCTCATTTGCTACAGCCTGAAGTGCTTTCCATCCGAATTCGCTGTTTCCAATCGCGTCTTTGATCCGCTCTTTCAGCCATTCGATCGTGAGGGATTCACGGTCGATTCCGAGTAAGTCGGACAACAACACAATCTGATTTGCCGTTGGGCGGCGCAATCCGTTTTCAAATTTGCTGATTAAAGCCTGGTCGATTTTCAACGCTTCCGAAACTTCGCGCGTCGTAAGCCCATTTTGTTCCCGGCCTTTTTTGAGCAGCGATTTCATTGTAATGGAATTATTTGTAGGCTTTTTTGATGCGGTCAAGGTCGCGTTTGGTATCCTGTTCTTTCAGCGATTCGCGTTTGTCGTAGGTCTTTTTTCCTTTGCAAAGCCCGATTTCTAGTTTAGCCATTCCTTTTTCATTGGTAAACAATTTCAGCGGAATAATCGTAAGTCCTTTAGCTTCCACGCTTCGGTGCAAATTTTTGAGTTCGCGGCGGTTCAGCAGCAATTTGCGTTCGGTCCTGGCTTTGTGGTTGAACTGGTTTCCAAAAGTATATTCTTCGATCGAAGTATTGATTGCGAAAAGTTCGACATCTTCGTTGAATTCGCAAAAGCTTTCCGTAATCTGCGCTTTTCCCAAACGGATCGATTTGATTTCGGTTCCCGTTAAAACAATTCCCGCGGTATAGGTTTCGAGCACTTCATAATCGAAGCGTGCGCGTTTGTTTAATATGTTGACTGTTTTTAGCATAAGCGACAAAGGTAAGCAATTGGGATCAAAAGTAAAAAGCTCATCATTTTTTAATGTTGATAAAATAAATATTGCAAATGTCTGAATGTTAAAATTTTAACTAAATTAGACGAACCAACCAATTTTGCAAATGATGAAAAATAACTTTAAAATTCTGCTATTTATTTTTGTATTCCTTTCGGCATGTTCGAAAGACGACACGATGATTCAGGAAACTGCTCCGTCCGCAATTTTACACAAAGATCCGTTAACGCCACAGCAAATAAATGCGGTTATTGATCAATCCATTCAGACGAAAGGCTCTTTTCACTGGAGCGAGAGTTCAGACCAATTGCTTTGGAGCGCGGTTAAAAGTGGGGATAATGTGCTTTCAATTGGTTTTGGCAATTCCAAAAGTGATTTCGATCGCAGCAAACTCAACGACAACATGCAAATTCAGCAGGAATTGTTGCAATTGATCATGGATATGGAAGGAACTGCGTTAGACAAAACGCTGATCACCCAAGACCCGTTCCTGAATACTTTTGATGCCATGGTTACCAAACAGGAAACAATAATTGCTTTGCGCAAAAGCAAATACCTTCGTTACGCGGAGCCGGGCGATTACAAATATTTTTCGGTAAATCTACCTACTGAAAAATCATCGAGTTCCGGAGGTTCCGGTTGCGGTTTCGACGCGTCGGTGCTGAGCAGTTCAGATTATACGACGATAACGCCTAACGCGAAAGCAGGATGGACATTGTACCAACACAATATTCCCGCGGCATGGAATTACAGTACGGGAAGAAATATTACGATCGGCATTATTGATACGGGAATTTCGCCAAATCAAACCTTGCTTGGAAGCAGTTTCAATGATGGTTTGTCGACAGCAAGAACCATTCAGAAATATGGCACTTACGTGGATTCTGTATGGCCATGGTCTACAACAACCGATGGGCCGAACGACCAATGCGGGCATGGAACCAGTATGGCTTCGGCTGCGGCCGCACCCAGAAATGACAATGGCTTGCCTGTTGGTGTTGCCTACAACGCGAACCTTGTGACTTACCGTGCTGCTTCAAATGTGGTTCTTGATGGCATGCACGAACAAAACGGTGTTAAAAACGCTTTGACTGCTTTGGGGAATAACAGCAGTGTGAAAATTATTTCAATGTCAATGGGACATGTTTTTTCCGTTGGGAAAATTGAAGACGGAATTAGATATGCGTACAGCAAAGGAAAATTGATTTTTTGCGCGGGCGGAACTTCCACCACATTTACCACTTTTGTCGGCGTTATTTTTCCGGCATCTATGGCTGAAACCGTCGCTGTTACCGGAATAAAAGAAGGAACGTCATATGTGAAATGTGATGTTTGCCACAGCGGAAGTAAGATCGATTTTACGGTGTCGATGCAACGAGCAGCTTCCGGGAATACCGCGCCGGTATTGAGCTATTACGAAAATCAATCCGATTACGTGGGCGGATCTTCAGTAGCGACTGCAACTACTGCGGGAATTGCAGCGTTGGTCTGGGCGAAAAATCCGTCCTGGAACCGCGATCAGGTTTTAACCAAAATGAAACAATCGGCACGTTTTTATCCAAACAAAAATGCTGATTTTGGTTACGGAAACATCAACGCTTTACTCGCCGTTCAATAAAAGCACTAAAAAATAAAACCACCGGCTTCAAATCACTGGTGGTTTTTTTATGCTTATTTGTTAAGGATTGAATACTTTTGCCTGATGCAACCAGAAAAATCCAAAGACCCGCTTCACGGTGTTACTTTACAGAAAATCCTCGAGCAGCTTGAAACTTTTTACGGTTTCGATACTTTGGGCGAACTGATCAAGATCAAATGTTTTACCGACAATCCTAGTATCAAATCGAGCCTGACCTTCTTGCGGAAAACGCCCTGGGCACGAGACAAAGTCGAAGCGCTTTACATCCGGACGTTGCCCAAATTCGAAAATTAATTATTTGTTGAGTTTCGAATAAATAACGGTGTCAATAAACCGGCCGTCGTAAAATTCGTTTTCCTTTAAATGTGCTTCTTTTACAAAGCCATTTTTCTCTAAAACTCTTGCAGAAGCATCATTTTCGGGATCGATGATGGCTTCGATCGAATGCAGTTTCATTTGTTCAAAACCATACCAAACCACTTTTGCGATGGCTTCAGAAATGTATCCTTTTCCGTGGAATTCTGGCAACAACATATAACCGATTTCTGCCCTGAAACTTTCGGGTTTGATTCGGTAATGTCCGATGATTCCAATAAATTCCGGATTGTCTTTCAAACAAATCGCCCAATTAATGCCTTCGTTGCTTTCTATTTTTGAGTCGATCAGCGCGATGTGTGCCAATGCTTCGTCAATTGTCGCAGCAAGCGGACGCGGAATGTATTTCATCGTTTCGGCGTCAGACCGCAATTTGAATACCAACTGCGCATCATTTTTATCCAGGCGTCTCAACGTAAGGCGTTCGGTTTCCAGATTTGGGAAAGGCGTAAAATTGATTTCCATTAGTTCTTGTCTAAAAATTCCACTATTTTTTTATTGACGAATTCTGATTGGTCAATCGATATGAAATGTCCTGCATTTTTAACCAAAACCGTTTCAGCATTGGGAAGCAATTCCTTCGCTTTTTCGAGCGCTTTGACATTGTTGATCACATCGTGATCGCCCACTAAAACCATCACCGGAATTTTGAGCGAACGGATTTTCTTTTCCCGGAATTTGATCATTTTAGTAAGTCCGGGTTTGCTGTTTCCGTATTTATTGGCAAGATAAAACTGTTCTTTGTATTTGTCGTCGATTTTTTCCGGAAAATCGGAAAACCTGTAGAAAAATTTATCCAGTCGTTTTTTGCTCGGAAAAAATTTCAATGCCATGGCTGAAAGCGCTTTTCCTTTTTTATCAACGCCGCCAAATGTTTGTGCCGGACTTAGCAAAATTAGTTTTTTGATTTTGTTTTGTGGCTGCAACGCCAAATATGTAGCGATCCATCCGCCACGTGAAGCGGCCACGAGATTGATGCTTTTCATCTTAAAAAAATCGAAAACCTCATTGTAGAATTTGACCATTTCAAAAGTAGAAAGATCGGACTGATTTAGCAGTGATTTTCCCGCTTCCACCGGATAATCCACACCGTAAATCCGGTATTTTTCACTGAGCGCCGAGGCATTTGGAAACCACATGGTCGAACTCGAATCGGTTCCGTGAAACAACACGACAGGCTCTCCGTTTTCAGGTCCGCTGATGATCACGTGTGCCGTTCCAAAACTGGTTTGTACGTCTTTCTCTTCGTAAGGTACGCCCCAGAGTGATAAAGTTTTGTTGTAAGATTCGATATATTTTTGCTTTCCTTCGACGGTCGGGAAAATAAAATCATTGGTCGCTTTCGAAGCGGAACAGCCGGATAAAATCAAAACGGCCGAAAACAGTAATAGGTAACGCATTAAAATTTTTTATAGAAGATGAGGCTTTGCAGCAATTCTGCGCGTACAAAATTAAGTGGAAATCCAAAGCCAATCATACATCTAATGCAATAGATGTTACAAATACTCAATTTTTAACAAAGTTTAGGGCTGTTAGAGAATCGAAATTTGAAACGCCGCGTGAAATTGCGCTTTAGATTCCAGAATTTGAATTGCTTCTTTTTCGAGAATATTGCCATTTGCGTCAACAGGATCCGAATATCCAAACCAGGGTTCGATGCAAATGAACGGCGCGCCCATTTTGGTCCAGATGCCAAGGCTTGGAAAATCTTCAAAAGTTACATTCAACAGCGGTTTGTCTTTTTGTAAAATTGTGACCGATTTAGATCTTGGCGTTTTGAAAACCAATGCGTCGTTTTCGAATAATTTGTAATTCAGCGCCAGCTTACGATCTTCCAATGCAAGGGTTTGGGTAACATTGGAAAGCAAATCCTTGTCAAGCAAATTGTAATGCAACGGATCGTTGTTGGTCCACAGCAAGCTGTAATCTTCAAAATTTCCGGGTAAAGCAAATGCCGGATGCGCGCCTAAAGAAAAAGGCATTTCAGTCTCATTGTTATTGAAAACGCGGTACTGAATCGACAAACCTGTGTTTTCCAAAGTATAAACAAGCTGCAATTCAAATTCAAACGGATACACTTTTAAAGTTTCAGCGGATGACGACATTGAAAAAGTAACGCTGTTTTCCGTTTTTTCAATGATGGAAAATTCCATGTCGCGCGCAAATCCGTGACGGGACAAATGATAGGTTTTTTCTTGATATTGGTACGAGTTGTTTTTCAACGTACCGACAATCGGAAACAGCACAGGGGAATGTTTGCCCCAGAATTCCGGATTTCCTTCCCAGATAAATTCGGTATTTTGTTCGTCCTGAAGCGAAATAAGTTCGGCTCCCTTAATCGATATAGTAGCTTTTAATCCTGATTTTGTGATGGTTGTGGTCAAAGTTTAGGCGTTTTTTGTTGGCTGGTAAATATATTTTATTAAATTTATAATCCCAAACCAAATAGACTACTAATTAAAAGAAACCCTATGCAGACGAATTTTGAAACCATCGAAAAGGAAAATATCGATTCGCTCCATTTTCCTAAAGCGGATGTCCTTGTTGACCGCGACGCCATTTACCAACGAGAATCTGAATTAAACCGCGCCTTGTCCTTAGGCAATTTAGAACATTCAAAGATCAAGATTTTTTTTGAGGACAACCAATCCAAGAAAGTCGTAGAAACGACGGTCTGGGGCGTAACCGACGAAATGGTGATCCTCAAAAAAGGATTTTCCATTCCCATAAACAGGATTTACAAATCATTATAAATCACTCCAATTGAAAACACCGGCTCTTAGTTGGTGTTTTTTTTTTTGCCATTATTACAGATTGTCAAATTGTAAAAATTATTAAAGTATTTTTGTTGGAGTGAAATTTAATCTCCAATAAATATCTTTATGGGCAAACTATTTATTAAAGCACTTCCACTGGCTTTATCGCTTGTTTTTTCTGTGATTTCCGCTCAGGAAAAACCCGTTTCGAAATATGATTACAATGAAGCGTTCGGGAATAATTTCTATACCAAGAACGGAACTGAAACACGTTCGGCCAGCGGCCAGCCCGGGCCAAAATACTGGCAAAACCGCGCAGATTACCAATTAACGGCGAATCTAAACGAAAAAAACAGCGAGATCACCGGAACCGAAGTTCTAACTTACACCAATAACAGCCCCGACAAACTTGCTTTTATCTGGATGAACCTCGATCAGAATTTGTTCAAAAGCGACTCGCGCGGAAATGCCGTAACGCCTTTAAGCGGAAGCCGAAATGGCGCCCAGGGCGAAATTTTCGACGGTGGTTTTAAAATCAAGTCGGTGAAAGTGATTAGCAATATTAAAGGAAAAACATCGGAATCAGATGCCAAATTCCTGATCAACGACACGCGCATGCAGGTTTTTCTTCCCGCAACGCTTAATGCAAATGGCGGTGCGGTCAAATTAAAGATCGAATTTTCGTTTATTTCCCCAATTTACGGCTCCGATCGTATGGGAATCCAGGATACAAAAAATGGGAAAATCTTTACGCTTGCGCAATGGTATCCAAGAATGTGTGTGTACGACGACATCAAAGGCTGGAACACGCTTCCGTATCTTGGCGCGGGCGAATTCTACCTCGAATACGGCGATTTTGATATCAATATTACTGCTCCTGCAAATCATATTGTGGTGTGTTCGGGCGAACTCGTGAATCCTGCAGAAGTGTATACTTTGGAACAACAGAAAAGATGGAGCGCTGCCGCGAATAGTGAACAAACGGTTTTCATCAGGAATGCGTCGGAGGTATTAAGCCCGGCTTCGCGTCCGGCCGGAAAACAAACGCTGAACTGGCATTTCAAAATGAAAAATGCGCGCGATGTGTCGTGGGCTTCTTCTGCTTCCTTTATCATTGATGCGGCAAGAATCAATCTGCCGAGCGGAAAAAAATCGATCGCAGTTTCGGCTTATCCTGTCGAAAGCGAAGGCAAACTGGCTTGGGGACGGTCGACCGAATATGTCAAAACGTCCATTGAGCATTATTCACAAAAGTGGTTTGAATATCCTTATCCTGCAGCGACAAATGTTGCGGGAATCGCGGGCGGAATGGAATATCCGGGTATTGTTTTTTGCGACTGGATGTCAAAAGGCGAAGGGCTTTGGGGCGTAACCGACCACGAATTTGGGCATGGCTGGTTCCCGATGATTGTTGGTTCTAACGAACGGTCGTTTGCCTGGATGGATGAAGGTTTCAACACCTTTGTGAATTCGATCAGTGCCGAGAATTTCAACAATGGCGAATACAAATCACCAAAAACAAATGTCAACGAACTGGCTTTTAGTTTTACAAACGATGATATCGAACCCATCATGACCGCGCCCGATAACATGAAAGAACAAAGCATCGGGAATCTCGCTTATTACAAACCTTCCGTTGGATTGATCATGCTGCGTGAACAAATCTTGGGCAAAGAACGTTTTGATTTTGCATTCCGGAACTACGTGCACCGCTGGGCGTTCAAACATCCCATGCCAGACGATTTTTTCCGTACCATGGAAAACGCGGCAGGCGAGGACCTGAATTGGTTTTGGAGAAGCTGGTTTGTAAATAAATGGAAATTTGACCAGGCGGTTTCAAAAATCATGTACGTAAAAAATGACCCGAAACTAGGCGTTGTTATTACAGTAGAAAATCTTGAAAAAATGCCGTTGCCGGTAATTATGGATATCAAACTCAAAAGCGGAAAGACAGAACGCGTCAACCTTCCAGTAGATGTTTGGCAACGCAACAAAAGCTGGTCGTTCAAACAGCCGATTTCTGAAGAAATTGAAACCATTACATTGGATCCCGACCATGTTTTTCCGGATATTAATGTAGCCAATAACGTTTGGACAGCCGGAAAAAGCGAACTTGAAAAAGACCTTATCCTCGACAGTTACTTTGGAAGTTTCGCGTTGAAGCAAACAAGGTTAAAAATCACATTTGTGGAAGAAAAAGGAAAACTTGTAGCCAAAACCGAAGGCCAGTCGGATCTCGTGTTGCAACCAGACGGTAAGGATCAGTTTAAATTCGGACAAAATTACGTCAACTTTAAATTCAGTGCCGACAGAAATCAGGTGACACTTACCCAGGGAACTGAAACCTATTTATTGGATAAAGTAAAATAGTTGTAAACAGTTATAAAACAGAAAAGCACCAAGATTAAATTGGTGCTTTTTTTATGGAATGAATTCAAATTATTCGATGTTGAAATTGATTGGATAATTGTAAAGGCAACGTACGGTTTTTCCGTCTTTTGTCGCCGGAATCCATTTTTCGTTGAATGCCGAAACCACGCGAATGGCTTCTGCTTTTAAAGGCTCGGTGTATTTTTTGTTTGCTTCGTTTACCGCTGACGGATCGGATTGATTTTCGGCCGGTACCAAATCTTTAATACTGATGTAGAAAGCCTTGACATCGCTCATTTTTCCATCAGGTTCGACTATAAAACTGACGAAGATCTTGATCTTTTTATTTTTGATCTCCGGAAATTTATAATGGTTGCTGATGTAGGCCGACAATGCGTTGAGCCCGTTTTTCAACTGCGGTTTAAAATCGACATCCGGGGAACGAAAAACTTTTTCTGCTGTGTTTAAATTGATGTTGGCGGCCAATTCGCCTTGTGCGCTAACACTCAAAGCAAACATTACAAATAGCAGTATAAAAGTTTTTTTCATCTCAGATTTTTTTCAAATATAGATAATTTTCCTGCTTAAAAATGTGTTGCCCAAATATTTGATAACAAATTCATTGGAATAAAAAAAGCCGGTCGAAACCGGCTTTACTATCTAAATTATAACTTACAACTGTTCTTCTGATTTCAATTCAGACTGGTTGCGAAATACAAGATTTCCATCGAAGGCGTCGATTAAAATGATGCTGTCGGTTGCGATTTTTCCCGCCAGGATTTCTTTCGACAACTGGTTCAAAACTTCACGTTGGATGACCCGTTTTACCGGTCTTGCGCCAAATTGCGGATCGTATCCTTTTTCAGAAAGATGCGCAACTGCTTCCGGTGTAGCGTCCATCGTAATGCCTTGCTGCAGCAACATTTTGGTAACCGATTTGAGTTGGAGTCCAACAATTTGCTGAATGTTCGCACTGGTCAAAGGTGTAAACATCACAATTTCGTCAATCCTGTTGATAAACTCCGGACGAACGGTTTGCTTCAGCAGTCCCAAGACTTCCGTTTTTGCAGCTTCTGTCACGGCTTCGATTCCGCCTTTTAAATTTTCGAATTTTTCCTGGATGATCTCACTTCCCATATTGGAAGTCATGATGATAATCGTATTTTTGAAATCGGCCAGTCGTCCTTTGTTATCCGTCAAACGGCCTTCGTCAAGCACCTGGAGTAAAATATTAAACGTGTCCGGATGCGCTTTTTCGATCTCGTCAAGCAAAATCACCGAATACGGTTTTCTCCGAACGGCTTCAGTTAATTGTCCGCCTTCGTCATAACCAACGTATCCCGGAGGCGCGCCTACCAAACGGCTTACGCTGTGTCGTTCCTGGTATTCGCTCATGTCGATCCGGGTCATTGCATTATCATCGTCGAATAAATATTCGGCCAGCGCTTTCGCTAATTCCGTTTTTCCGACTCCGGTCGTACCAAGGAATAGAAATGTCCCAACTGGTTTTTTCAAATCCTGCAAACCTGCACGGCTTCTGCGCACCGCATCACTTACAGCCTGGATGGCTTCTTCCTGTCCGACAACTCTTCGGTGCAATTCATCTTCGAGTTTCAATAATTTTTCGCGTTCGCCCTGCAACATTTTGGTTACCGGAATTCCGGTCCATTTGGCTACGACTTCAGCGATATCTTCGCGAGTGACTTCTTCTTTGATCAACGAAGTGCCACCAGATTGATTTTCGACCAATTGTCTTTGCAAATCATCGAGTTTCACTTGTGCGTCTTTGATTTTTCCGTAACGGATTTCGGCTACTTTTCCGTAATCGCCATCTCGTTCTGCACGTTCCGCTTCATATTTGAAATCCTCAATTTCGGTTTTAACCGATTGGATCGCGTCGACAACATCTTTTTCAGATTTCCATTTGGCATAAATCTCGTTGCGGTCTTCTTTCAAATTGGCCAGTTCCAAACCAAGTCCTTTGAGTTTGCTTTCGTCATTTTCACGTTTGATCGCTTCAATTTCAATCTCAAGCTGCATGATTTTTCGGTCAAGCACATCGAGTTCTTCCGGTTTCGAATTGATTTCCATCCGAAGTTTGGAAGCGGCTTCATCCATTAAATCGATCGCTTTATCCGGAAGAAAACGGTTCGTAATGTAGCGCTGCGACAATTCCACAGCGGCAATAATCGCATCGTCTTTGATCTGGACTTTGTGATGGGTTTCGTATTTTTCTTTGATTCCGCGTAAAATTGAAATAGCACTTTCTGTATCGGGTTCATCGACCAAAACCTTCTGAAAACGCCTTTCCAGCGCTTTGTCTTTCTCGAAATATTTCTGGTATTCGTCGAGCGTCGTCGCGCCAATGGCACGCAATTCGCCACGAGCGAGCGCCGGTTTCAAAATATTTGCGGCGTCCATTGCGCCATCACCGCCACCAGCTCCGACCAAAGTGTGAATTTCATCAATAAACAATACGATATCACCTTCGGCAGCAGTCACTTCTTTGACAACCGATTTCAAACGTTCTTCAAATTCGCCTTTAAATTTCGCACCAGCGATCAGTGCGCCCATGTCGAGTGAAAAAACGATTTTGTCTTTAAGATTTTCGGGAACGTCGCCGTCAACGATGCGGTGTGCCAAACCTTCGGCGATCGCGGTTTTACCAACACCTGGTTCACCCACGAGCATCGGATTGTTTTTTGTCCGACGGGTTAAAATTTGCAATACGCGTCGAATTTCCTCGTCGCGGCCAATTACCGGATCCAGCTTGCCGTTTTTGGCCAATTCGTTGAGGTTTTTAGCGTATTTGTTCAGCGCATTGTAATTTTCCTCAGCTGAAGCCGATGTCACGCGTTCGCCTTTGCGGAGTTCGTCAATCGCCGATTGCAAACCCTTTTCGGTTACGCCCTGATCTTTTAAGATTTGCGCGACTTTGCTTCTGGATTTAAAAATGGCCAGGATTAAATGTTCGATAGAAACGTATTCGTCGTTCATTTTTTTCGCAATGATTTCGGCTTCATTCAACGCGGAATTGGCATCGCGTGAAAGGGTTAAATTTCCACCGGAAACTTTCGGAAAACTTTGAATGGTACTGTCTAAGATTTGTTGGAACAGCGGCACGTTCACATTTAATTTTTTCAAGATAAACGGAGCAACATTTTCGTCCACTTCAAAGATCGCTTTAAAAAGGTGTTCGTTTTCAACTTGCTGCTGCCCGAAACTTTGCGCGAGTACTTGTGCCTGTTGCAAAGCTTCCTGCGATTTGATGGTTAATATATTTATATTCATATTTTTGTTTTAAGTTTAACACTTAAGAAATTTGAGTTTTTTAAATTTGATTGGATGCTTTCAAATTATAGTCCAATACCATCAACACGACAAAATGTCTTTAAAAACAGCCGTTTCTACTGACGAAATGTCTTAAATCAATCGCTATGAGTTTATTTAATTTCTTTGGAAATGACCAGAATAAAGGTACGGAATCTTCAAAAATCAACTGGAATCCTTTAACAGATCTGCAACAATTAAGTTATGCTGTGGAAGAATCGAAGATGCGGCCAATTGTCATTTTCAAACACAGTACGCGTTGCAGCATTAGCAGAATGGCACTCAAACAATTTGAAAATGAATTTGATTTACGGGATCAGGTCACGCCGTATTTTTTGGATTTGATTGCCCATCGCGAGGTGTCGAATGCCATTGCTGAACAATTCAATGTCATTCATCAGTCACCGCAACTGTTGCTGATCAAGGAAGGGAAATCGGTCTATCATGTTTCGCACGACGCCATTGATGCCGAAGCACTGAAATCAAAGGTTTAAGAATTTGTTGAAACGATGCCGGCAGGAAGATAAATATCGAACGTTGCTCCGGAATCGTGGTTGCTAGTTGCAAAGATGATTCCCTGGTGATTTTCGGTAATTTTTTTAACGATCGCCAGGCCAATTCCGGTTCCGGAATATAATGAACGGTCATGCAGGCGCTGGAACAATTCAAATATTTTTTCGCCGTATTGCGGATCGAATCCTATGCCGTTATCCGAAACACTGACGTGGCAGTAAAGCACTTCGGGAACCAGTTTGTCGTGGTGGAGTTCAGCGCCGGAAGCAATTTTACTCTGAATTTTGATATGCGGTTTCTGACCAGCTTTGATGAATTTCAGCGAATTGCTCACCAGATTGAATAACAATTGGCGGAACTGAAAACGAATAACTGACGCTTCGGCCATCTCGGCAATTTCTACAACCGCGCGTTTCTCGTCAATTTCTTCGCGAAGGTCTTCTTTCACCGTGTGTGCGATGGTCATCAGGTCAGTGGTTTCAAATTTCCTTTCATCCATATTGGCATGCGAGTAGGAAAGCAGGTCGTCAATTAGTACGCGCATGCGTTGTGCGGCATTTTGCAATCTTCTGAAGTAATCTTTACCAGAATCCGAGAGGTTTTGAAGTTCCTGATCGGAAATGATATTGACAAAAATCTGAATTTTTCGCAAAGGTTCCTGCAAATCATGGCTCGAAATGTAGGTAAACGACTGCAATTCCATATTCATTTTGGCTAAAGCCTCATTTGACGCTTCGAGCTCGCGCGTGCGTTCCTCGATTTTTACTTCCAGTTTTTTATTGAATGACCGTTCGCTAAGCAACTTAGACTCATTGTCATCATTTTGTTCGACTGCTTCAAGGTGAAATGAGATCAGATCTGCAAATAAATTGAACATTCCCAAAACTTCCGGCGTATCGAGCTGGTTCGGATTCGGATCAATCGCGCACAAAGTTCCAAAAAAGCTTCCGTCTCTTCGAAATACAGGAACCGAAATATAACTTTGAAAACCGTACATTGCCGGCGTGTGATGGTGTTTAAACGCCTCGTCTTCTGCGACATGGTTGATGACAACACATTTTCCATTGTCGCGAATTTCATCACAGATTGTAGTTTTTATTTTAAGTTCTTCACCCGGTTTCAGTCCGAAAGAAATGTCATCGCGAACACCGCAGGCGAGCCAATTGTCTTCTGTTACGCGCGCAATTGCGGCAAATCCCATTCCTGTTGTCTGGCAAACAACGTCGAGCAGGGATTTAACGATCGGAATCTGGCTGATGTTTCTAAGGTCTTTCTGGAGGCTTTCGCTGAGGTTGTTCTGCATTATCGAATAGAAGAATTTTACCCGTAAATGTAATTAATTATTTTTAAAATAGTTCACATACAAAAGGCTATAAATAATAACACCGGCATGATACCGGTGTTATTGAATCTGTAAATTCCAGAAAAATTAATTTTTAATGAACTTGACTGTCTTTTGAGCGCCTTTGTCACTGGTTATTTTTACAAAATAGAATCCGTTTGACCAGGTTTTTGAATCAATATTGGCTGTCAAAGCATGGTGTTCGGATGTTGTGTAAACCATTTTTCCTGACGAATTGTAAACGGTCACCGATTTAATGTTTTCATCACTTTGAATCGTAAACAAACCATTTGTCGGATTCGGATAAAGTGTAGTTGCTACTTTTTCAGATGTAAAATTATCGGCAGCAAGCAACAGCGCATTGGTTAAATTCTGGGCATAAATTTTTGTTGCTCCGCTTGTTTTTTCTTCTATAAAAACGACAGCCGCCTGGTCTGCAACGGGCCTGTTAAAAGTAATCCTGCCTTTTGAAGATGCAAAAGTCGCCATCGGTAAAAATTCTTCTTCCCATGCAAATTCGCCATCTGAATTTAGCAAAACGGCATTCAGCGTAACCGGACTTACACCATTGTCGAATCCGGATTTGATGAGGAAAACCGGACTGTCATTTGTCAAAAATAAATCGCTGATGTGATTTCTGTAAGCATCACTAATTGGAAAAACCGATTTCGCATTGTCGGAAAATTGTCTTTCCCCTGTGTTTTTATCAAATTTTTGTACGTATTCACCTTGCAAATCCTGACTCGACTGCGTGTAGCGCGAAATCGCCCAAACATAATCCGAACCGCTTTCAAATGCAATTTTGGTGTCCATTTCGTAATTGGTTTGATTGGTATCGAAATCCATTCCGTTTAAACCCCAAGGTGTTGTACCGTCTGGATTGATCCTCTGAACGTATGAATCGTAGCGGTTGCCTGTTGCTCCCGAAAATCCATAATATATAATGTCACCGTCCTGTGTTCCGCTGTAAAGCGCATTGTAAGAAGTGCCTTTATCCGAAAGTTGAATTGGAGCCGTCCATTGGGAAACACCTTCCGAATTGAATTTTTGGGCATATAAATTACTGGCCACACCAAATGTGAATTTCTGGTGAAAAACTACTTCGATATCGCCGTTGGACAATTCGTATAAATCGGCCGGAATCGTCGCACTTGAGGTATTTGCTCCGACAATGTCTATCGGATTTTCCCAAATCGCTTCTCCTGCAGCCGAGTACTTGCGGAGTTTTGCCTTTTGCGAACCTGGCCAGTAACTCACGACCACTTCGCCATTGCTTAAAGGAAGTAATGTTGGAACGTATCCTGCGCCAATGCTGATTCCGTTTTCGCCCCATGGCAAAGTTCCGGCAGTTGTAATTTTAAAAATGAATGCCGGATTTCCGGTCGCGCTTCCGGTAATGCTGATGTAGAAATTGTCATTTTTATCAATCGTAGTTTTCCAGAGCAAGGTTGAAGTTGACATTGGAATTGTATTGCTGACCAGCATTCCGTCGTCGCCAAATTGCCGGTTCCCGTCAGCATCGAGGTACTGAACCCAAAGTTCATAGTTTGTTGGCGCTGCAACCACTTTCCAGAAAGCGATAAATGTGCCGCCGGTAGAAGTTCCAACGGATTTGGCATCGCCAGAACTTGTATTGGAAACCAAAGTGTTTTCCGCAGTGTCGCTGGTCCATTGCGCCTGTGCCGATAAAAATGCGAAGAGCGCAAAAAGTAAAGTAATTTTTTTCATTGTAAATTGGTTTAAGTTAATAACGAGACCGTTTGAATGATCCCGACCAAAAATATTTAATATCGGTTTTAAAAAATATTTTACGGATATTTATAAACCACTCTAAGTAAAAAAAATACTACTCATTTACCACTCATTGTATTTTAACTGAATGATTTTCAGAAAATTAAAATCTGAAAATAAAATTAATGCAAATTGGCGAGATACGTGATCAAATCCTGATTTGTATTTGTTAACTGTAATTTTTTTCGAAGGCGCGTTCGGGCATTTTCCAATGATTTTACGGTTTGTCCGGTGATTTGCGCGATTTCTTTTGTGGTTAAATTTAGCTTCAGCAATGCACACAATCTTTTGTCGCGGTATGTAAGCTCCGGATGTTTTTCATTTAAGATGTTGTAAAACGATTCGTAAACCTGTCCGTAGCGCAATTCAAATTCTTCCCAAATCCCGTTGTTGTTATTCTTTTCAAGCTGTTTGATGATCAGGTCAAAAGTTTGCTGGGTTTCCCTTTTTGGCGACTGCAATTTAAGTTCCTTGAGTTCGTCGAGGATCTGGTCGAGGATTTCCGTGCGCTGGATTTCCATCATCGAATGCGTCATTAATTCTTTGTTCCGGAGTTCCAGATTGGCATCGAGCTCTTTCCTTTTTGATTCGTATAAATCTTTTTCCAATTGGGCTTTGGTGAGTTTGTTTCGATAGCGCAGCAGCAAAATACCCAGAACGAGCATCGCAATGATCAGGCTGAAGCCAATGACGTAATACTTGAAATTTTCCTTGCTGTCCTTCAAAATCCGAAGTTCTTCGTTTTCCTTAAACTGCTGCCCGAGTTTTAGTTTTTCAACATTCATCGCTTTCATTTCGATGTTCAGGCTGTCGCGGATCTGATCGTAATTTTCAAAATATACTGATGCATTTTTATAATCGCCTTTGAGCAAATACGCCTTGTAAATGTTGATGAGCGCGTTGTTGTTTTCAAAACTGTATTTTGCATCTTTAAGTAATCCGGCCGCAATTTTGGAATAATACAATGCAGAATCTGGTTGTTTTTTAATCAAATACAATTTGGAAACCGAGTTGTAAATCCAGGCTTTGGCTTTTTTGTCCGACTTTGTATCCATTAAAGCTTCCGATTTGTCGAAGAAATGTTTTGCCTTTGCAAATTCCTGTTGTTTCGTATAACAAATGCCAAGGTTCGTATACAAATGGATGTTCAAATTGCGGTCAAGGAATTTTTCGCTCAGCCGCATCGATTTTTGAAAAAAGACCATGGCGCTATCGGTGATTTCGTTGCTCATATACAACGTTCCGATATTGTTGAGCGTTTTTGCCGTCAGCAATTCGTTGTTCTTATTGGTGTGGTATTTCAGCAAATGGTTGAAATAAAACATGGCTTTTTGCTTGTTGTTGAGCCGCGCATAAATAACCGCAAGTGCATTTTCAAGCTGGTATTTTGTTTTATTCTGGCTTTTCGGCTGGTAATATTCGTACGCTTTGAGGTAGTAAGTCAGTGCAATGTCAAACGCATCTTTGTCGTTGTAAATGTCTGCAATCTTAATATTGGTGTCGGCCGTAATTTCTTCCGAATCGATTTTTTTGAGCAATTCCTGTGTCAGTTCGATGTAATGCAACGCCCGTTTCCAATCGGTATCCCTGAATTCCCATGCGATTTTCTCAGTCAGCCGCAACTTGTCCTTATCGGTTTTGCTGGCAGTAAGGCTATCCAGTAATTTGTCCGCGTCGGCTTGTGCGAATGCCAGCTGCGATGCCAAAAGCAGGAACAGGATAATTTTGTACATTTCCGGGTCTGAAGGTTCGAAAGCTAAAATACAGTTTTTTTAAAAACAGATATAAAAAAATCCCGCGTTTTGCGGGATTATGATTTCAAAATATTTAATTTTTGTTGTTTATTTCCTTACAAAAGGCGGAAGCAATTTGTTGCACACTTCGCCAAAACCAATACGGACTTCGTTATTTTTACAAAATCCTTTAATGATCACCGTGTCGTTGTCGTTGATGAATTTGCGTTCCGATCCGTCATTCATTTTTACCGGATTTTTTCCGTTCCAGGTCAGTTCCAGCATCGATCCGAAACTGTCTTTCGTTGGACCCGAAATTGTTCCCGATCCCATCATATCACCCGAATTCACACGGCAGCCATTCGAAGTATGGTGCGCCAATTGCTGGCACATCGACCAATACATGTATTTGAAATTTGAATTGGAAACGACTGTCGGCTCTACATTTTCCGGCTCAATAGAAACTTCAAGGCTGATGTCGTAGGCGTGTTTTCCTTTTTGCTGCAAATAGGGAAGCGGTGTCGGATTTTGTTTGGGACCTTTGGTACGAAACGGTTCTAAAGCGTCCATAGTGACGATCCACGGAGAAATAGAAGTCGCAAAATTCTTGGCTAAAAACGGTCCAAGTGGTACATATTCCCATTTCTGGATGTCGCGCGCACTCCAGTCATTCAGTAAAACCATCCCGAAAATATAATCTTCGGCTTCATGAACGGGAATGTTTTCTCCCATAATGTTAACGTCGGTCGTGATGAAACCCATTTCGAGTTCAAAATCGATCGATCTTGACGGTCCGAAAACCGGGGTATTTTCGCCCAAAGGCAATGTTTGTCCCATTGGCCTGTGAATCGGAATTCCCGACGGCACAATCGAAGAACTTCTTCCGTGATAACCTACAGGAATGTGCAGCCAGTTTGGAAGCAGCGCATTTTCAGGATCACGGAACATCATGCCTACATTGGTCGCGTGTTCTTTGCTCGAATAAAAATCGGTGTAATCGCCAATTAAAACCGGAAGCTGCATTTCTACATCTTCCATTTTGCAGATTACAGTCGTTCGGTGGCTTTTGTTGTCGCGAAGTTCAGAGTTGCTTTCATCAAAAATATCAGCGATGCGGTTTCTGACCAAGCGCCAGGTTTTCTTTCCATCAGATATAAAATCGTTCAGCGTATCCTGCATGAACATGTCATCTGTGAGTTCGATCCCTTCAAAATAATTCAACTGCTGCAAAGCGCCAAGGTCGATCGCATAGTCACCAATCCGGGTTCCGATAGTCACGACATCATCTTTAGTGATAAACACGCCAAAAGGGATGTTTTGTATGGGAAAATCACTATCCTGAGGAATGTCGAGCCAGGATTTTCGGTTGGGATTATTTGCTGTTATGGGCATTTTTTGCGTGTTGTTTGTTAAAAAATTTCAGTTATCAAATATATCATTATTGGTTAATTTAAAAAACGATTTTTGTACTTTTGGAAAGTTTTAACTTAAAATTATAAAATGCAACACGACGAACAAATTTTTGACTTAATCCTTGAAGAACAGGAAAGACAAATTCACGGACTTGAATTGATTGCTTCTGAGAACTTTGTCAGCGACGGCGTTATGGAAGCGGCCGGATCGTGCTTAACAAACAAATATGCGGAAGGTTATCCGGGAAAAAGATATTACGGTGGCTGCGAAGTGGTTGACATCGTAGAACAAATTGCGATCGACCGTGCCAAAGCGCTTTTCGGTGCCGAATATGCAAACGTTCAGCCGCATTCTGGATCTCAGGCCAATACCGCTGTTTATTCGGCTTGCCTGAAACCTGGAGATAAAATCCTTGGATTCGATTTGTCACATGGCGGACATTTGACACACGGTTCTCCAGTAAACTTTTCAGGAAAATTATACACGCCGTCTTTTTATGGTGTGGAGAAAGAAACGGGCCAATTCGACTACGATAAAATTCAGGAAATTGCTACAAAAGAGCAGCCGAAAATGATCATTGCGGGCGCTTCAGCCTATTGCCGCGATATGGATTTTGAACGTTTCAGGAAAATCGCTGACAGTGTGGGCGCACTTTTATTGGCCGACATTTCGCATCCTGCAGGTTTAATTGCCAAAGGTTTGATGAACGACCCAATTCCGCATTGCCATATCGTAACCACAACAACACACAAAACATTACGCGGACCAAGAGGCGGAATGATCTTGATGGGAAAAGATTTTGAAAATCCCTGGGGATTAACTACACCAAAGGGAGAAATCAGGATGATGTCGGCTTTACTGGACTTGGCTGTGTTTCCAGGAAACCAGGGCGGACCGTTGATGCACATCATCGCTGCAAAAGCTGTGGCATTTGGCGAAGCGTTGACCGATGAGTTTTTCCATTATTCGATGCAGGTTCAAAAAAATGCAAAAGCGATGGCGGCAGCGTTTGTAAACAGAGGCTACGATTTGATTTCTGGCGGAACCGACAACCACATGATGCTGATCGACCTCAGAAATAAAAATATTACGGGTAAAGAAGCGGAAAATGCATTGGTAAAAGCTGAAATCACAGTAAACAAAAATATGGTTCCGTTTGACGACAAATCACCATTCGTCACTTCAGGAATTCGTATTGGAACGCCAGCAATCACGACCAGAGGTTTGGTAGAATCAGATATGGAGAAGATTGTCGACATGATTGACCGCGTCCTTATGAACCATACTGACGAAGAGGTTATCCAGAAAGTTGGAGAAGAAGTAAACGAAATGATGGGCGAACGCGCGATTTTTGTTTTCTAACCGACTTGTAACAAATATGTTAAAACCCGCACCAATACTGCGGGTTTTTTATTGAACGTCATTTTTTTTGAAAATAATTGGTGTAATAATTTGTTCGTACGAAAAATTTCCTACCTTTGACTTGTTCAAACAAAATGATCATGGAAAAGCAAATGCAATCGGAACCAACAAAATCAGAACTTGAAATTTTACAGGTGCTTTGGCAATTCGGCCCGTCGACCGTAAGATTGGTAAACGACAAATTAAACGAGCAGAAAAGGGCAGTACAATATACATCGACTTTAAAATTGATGCAAATCATGGCCGATAAAGAAATGCTGACGACCGACAAATCAAGCATGAAACACATTTACAGCGCAGCGATCGAAGAGAAAAAAACAAAAGGATTTTTACTTGACAAATTCGTCGATGCCATGTACAACGGTTCCAGCAGCAGTTTGATGATGCAATTGCTCGGAAACAAAAAAACATCACAGCAGGAAATTGACGAAATCAGGAACCTGCTCGACAAACTGGAAAATAAATAACCAATAAATATATTGATTATGGTAAATGATATTTTATTAAAAGCGATTTCGTGGACCCTGGTGCATTCGGTTTGGCAGGGATTTTTATTGGCTTTCTTCGCCGCTTTGGTGATTTTGGTGACGAAAAAGTCAACTTCGGCCGTGCGTTACAACTTGCTGGCAGGTTTGTTTGTCGTGTTTTTGATTGCATCGGCGGTCACTTTTAATTACGAATTTCAAACCCAAAATATCGAGACGGTAACACGGCTGAATTTGCCTGTTAAGGATCTGCAATTGCAATTGGGTCAGACAATTCTCTACGGAGATTATTCACAAACCATCATCGATTTTTTAAACCAGAATGCCAACTTCATCGTGATGATTTGGTTTTTGATTTTCAGTGTTCGATGTTTCGGAATTTTCGGAAACCTCAGTTATATTTACCGAATCCGGAATTACAAAACGCAAGCGCCATCGCAATTCTGGCAGGACAAAATAACCGAATTGGCATCACGCATCCAACTCCGGAAAAATATCATTTTATTAGAATCCAGACTCGTCAAAGTCCCATCGGTAACCGGATTCTTAAAGCCCATCATCCTGATTCCGGCCGGCTTGTTGGCCAATTTGCCGCAAGACCAGATCGAAGCCATTTTGTTACACGAACTCGCGCACATCCGACGAAAAGACTACGTTATTAATCTCTTACAAAGTTTTGCTGAAATCCTGTTTTTCTTCAATCCGGGCTTGCTTTGGGTGTCGTCGATCTTGCGGGACGAACGTGAAAATTGTTGCGATGACATTGCGATTTCAGCGATTGAGAACAAATCGGGTTTTGTACACGCATTGGTATCGTTTGAAGAATACAATTTGAAAAACAATGCACTTGCAATGGGATTTGGGAAAAGTAAAAACCATTTGCTGAACCGTGCCAAACGCATTATTTACAACAACAATAAAACGCTGAATTCCATTGAAAAAACGTTGCTGTCGGTGAGTTTGGTTGCCATTGCAGTGACCGTGGTTGCCTGTTCCAACAGAACGATAATGGAAAGCCAATTTGAAAACCATACCATTTCAGAAGCAAACGCAAACCCGATTTCCGAAAATCAAATTTTCGAAGCCGATCAGGCTGCAGCCAAAGCCGATTTGTTTGCCCAACAAGCCGATGTTCAGGCCGCGGCGGTTTGCAAACCCGAAGAAGCCGATGCCATTGCAGCCAAAGCCGATTTAGAAGCTGCCAAAGCCGATGCAATTGCAAAACAGGCTAACATTCAGGCAATGAAAGCCGATGCCGAATACAAAAAAAATGAGGCAACTTACAAAAAAAATGAGACGATCTATAAAGCGAACGAAGCAAAGTACAACGCGCAGAAATTAAAACAGACCAAAACAACGACAACGACAACCATAATAAATGACGACCAGTCAACGAAAAGCCAACGTTCAGTTGTTCATGTAAAAACCGGCATTTCGGGCACCGATTTGCCATCAAATACCAATGTCGACCAGTTGACAAACAACATCATTTCCGATTTGATTTCTGAAAAAGTCATCCATACAAACAATAATCTTTCTTACCTGCTTTCAGCAAACAACCTGATTGTAAACGGCGTCAAACAACCTGAAAGCATTCAAAATAAACTCAGTACTAAATACGTAAAAGCCAAAGACATTTCGATCGTTTACAACTACGAATACAGTACAAAAGTTTCTTCTAAATAATCACAAAAATCCTACAAATAACCTTTTGCCCAATCAGCGAACAGGAATTGCTTTGCCATCAATCATCAATCAAAAACGAACATTCATCAAATGAAAAAAATCTTCAAAACCTTTTTGTTCCTGCTGTTTTTGCAATCGGGAATCCTTTCGGCGCAGACCGGAAAAATCACAGGAAAGTTAACTTCTTCAGATAAAAAACCAATTGAATCGGTGTTGGTTTCCTTGCTCGGGGCAAATGACAATGCGCTGATTAAAACCGAAATTTCTGAAAACGATGGCAGTTTTTCGTTTGAATCGCTCGCGGCAAATGAGTATCAGATCATTATTGAAAATCCAGGATACAAAACCTTTCAATCACAAATTATTTCGATAGCTGCTGAAAAGCCGGAAATCAATCTGCCATCCATTGTGTTGACTGTCTCTGAAATAAACAATCTTAATGCTGTCACTGTCGTAAAAAAGAAACCGTTTGTAGAACGAAAACTCGACAAAACCGTTGTGAATGTTGACGCGATGATTTCAAATGCAGGATCTGATGCGATGGATGTACTCGAAAAATCGCCCGGAATCACAGTCGACCAAAACGGAACCATTACGTTTAAAGGAAAGACCGGCGTAACGGTTTTTATCGATGACAAACCCACTTATCTTTCGGGTTCTGAACTTGAAGCCTATTTAAAATCGTTGCCCGCAAGTACGCTTTCGCAGATTGAATTCATGACCAATCCGCCGGCAAAATACGAAGCTGCAGGAAATGCAGGTGTGATCAATATCAAAACCAAAAGAAGCAAATCCAAAGGCTTTAACGGCAGTTATTCTTCGCGGCTTTCACAGGGTAAAGCAACGCACACGCGCAACGGACTCAATCTGAATTATAAAAATGACAAGATCAGGATTTACGGAAATGTGAATTATGCGACGCAGCAATTTTTAACCGATTTGTACATTTTCAGGAATTATAAAAATGAGGATCAAAGCATCAAATCGCTTTTCCACCAGAATACGCACATGGACAATACCGTGAACACGGCGAATGGAAAAATCGGGCTGGATTATTATGCTTCCGAGAAAACGACCTGGGGAATCAGTTTTAGCGGACTTTCGAAAGTGGGAACTGACAAATCGGACGGAAGCAGCCGACTCACCAATGCCTCGTCAATTCTCGATTCTACAATTGTGGCCGACAACAAAGAAAACAAGAGATTTAAAAATGGCGGCGTCAATCTGAATTTCAGCCATGAGTTTGACAGCATTGGGTGCAAATTTTCTGCGGATCTTGATTTTCTGACCTATAGTGATGACACCGACCAGCGGTACCGGAATTATATTTTTCAGCCCGACAATTCCCTGAGCAGCAGCGACGAATCGACCGGAAAATTGCCTTCGAAAATCAACATTTATGCGTTTAAAATGGATTACAGCAATCCGTTGAAAAAGGAAGGAACGATTGATGTTGGTTATAAAATCAGTTATTCAAAAACAGATAATGTGGCCGATTACGCGAATGTTTTCGATGGTTTTTCAATTCCGAATTACGACAGCAGCAACCATTTTAAGTACGACGAAATGATCAATGCCGCCTATGTAAATTTCAACAAAAGTTTTGGACGATTTTCATTGCAATCGGGTTTGCGCCTGGAAAATACCATTTCAAAAGGAAACCAACTTGGAAATGTCATGAAAGAAGCGTCTGTCTTTAAGAAAGATTACACGAATTTGTTTCCAACATTTTACGCAATGTACAAACTCGATTCGCTGGCAAACAAACAAGTCGTTTTCACCTTTGGAAGAAGGATCGATCGCCCGTATTATCAGGATCTGAACCCATTTTTGAGTCCGCTTGACAAGTTTACGTTTTACGCAGGAAATCCGTATCTGAATCCGTCGTTCGCCAATAATTTCGAATTGTCGTATCGATACAAAAGTTTGTTCAGTACGACTTTAACTTATGGGCATACGAAAGACAATATCGACGAAACGATCGAAATCAACAACGGCATTTATTACAGCCGTCCGGGAAACATTGGCAAAAGCCAAACCTGGAGTGTCAATGTCGAATCGGAATTTGAAGTTACAAAATGGTATTCGGCCAATTTGTATTCTGAAGTGACGAACCTGAGTTACAAAAGCAAATTGTATACGGAAGAACTCAACACCAGCGGCACTTTCTTTTTTATATTGGTCAACAACAAGTTTAAATTCGGAAACGACTGGTCGGCGGAATTGTTCGGCAGGTACATTTCGAGCGTCGAATCGGGACAGGTGACCACCGATCCGAAAGGAACCGTAAATCTTACGGTACAGAAAAAAATCCTAAAAGGGAAAGGCAGTATCAGGCTTGGAATCAATGATATTTTTTACACCAACATTAACAGTGGTGTGATCAACAATCTTAAAAACACGTATGCCGATTACAACAATCGTGGCGATACACGTTTTGCGGCGCTGACTTTTACGTACAGTTTTGGAAAAAGTTTTGAATCTAAAAACAACCAGGAGCGGAGCAGTGCTGAGAGTGAACAAAATCGTGTGAAAAATTAAGTCGAAAGAAGAGAGCCAAAGGTCGAAAGGCAAAAGTCAAAATGACAAACGACAAAAATAAAAAAGTTGGAAGTTTTTGCTTCTGGCTTTTTTTGTTTTATAGGAGTGAAAACTGTAATTTTGGCAACAGAAAATCATAGACATGTCAGTATTACGCCTGCAATTGCCAACCGATCCACGCTGGGTCAACATCGTTGAAAAAAATATCGAAGAAATTTTGACAGATCACGCGTGGTGCGAACAAAAAGCAGCATCGAATGCGATTACGATCATTACGATCAATTCGGAATATCCGGACTTGGTGACCGATATGCTGGCTTTGGCCAAAGAAGAAATCGAGCATTTTGAAATGGTTCACGAAATCATTAAAAAGCGCGGATTGAAACTCGGCCGCGAGCGCAAAGACGAATATGTAGGTGAACTCGCGCAATACATGAAACGAAGCAATACCGGAAGCCGCGTGTCAGGATTCGTGGAAAGATTGTTATTTTCGGCCATGATCGAAGCGAGAAGCTGTGAGCGTTTTAAAGTACTTTCAGAAAACATACAGGACGAAGAATTGTCCAAATTCTACCGCGAACTCATGGAAAGCGAAGCCGGTCATTACACTACATTTATCACTTACGCACGCAAATACGGACAGGGCATCGACGTTGAAAAACGCTGGCGCGAATGGCTCGATTTCGAAGCTTCCATCATAGAAAATTACGGAAAAAGCGAAACGATTCACGGTTAGCAATAGCCTGCTTTTAAGGAACTCTTAAGACATTCAGACCGTTTTTGATTTATCTTTGAATGTGTTAAATACCAACGATTTATCTTGAATTATATCTATTGACTGTTTATTTTTATCGAATTTACGCTGAAATATTTTAGGGATATGTGAAATTTGCCCTATATTTATGCAATTATTGTCCAACAATTATAATTTGTTATTTAATGAAGCTCTACATAAAATACGACGGTATTGTAGCCTGCAGGGTGATTCTTCAGGAGCAACTCGAAAGGCTGAATGTGAAATACCAGCTTTTGGATTTGGGAGAAATTGAAATCGGTGAGGAAATTACAGAAGAAAGTTTTGCCGAACTTCAGGAATCGCTCAACAAATACGGGATTTTTATCCTGAACAACCAGAAAAGCCAATTGATCCAGCGAATTAAGGATGCGATTGTCGAAATGGTTTATGAAAAAGACAAATTGCCAACAACGACGATTTCGCATTACCTGTCTGAAAAATTAAATTTCAGTTATGGTTACATCGCCAATATTTTTTCGGAATACACATTCACTTCAATTGAGAATTTTATCATCATCCAAAAAATCGAACGTGCTAAAAAACTAATTGTTGAAGAAGAACTGACATTAACCGAAATTTCATACAAACTCAATTACAGCAGTGTTGCACATTTGTCTAGCCAGTTCAAAAAAGTAACCGGCTTAACTCCGTCCATGTTCAAACGGATTATCGACAAAAGACGTTTGCTTGTAAATCAGGTTGACTAAAAAAAATTAAGCTCAAATAACCCCACAAAATGCTTACACACAAAGATTCGATTCAGATATTTTTAGCTGATGACGATGAAGATGACCGCAATTTCTTCAACGAAGCCATCACTGAACTAAAAATGGACAACAAGGTTACGATTTTTAAAGATGGCCAGGATTTAATGGATTATCTTGAAAAACCGGACTCCAAATTGCCACATATTTTATTTCTGGATTTGAACATGCCTTGCAAAACCGGATTCGACTGTCTCAAAGAAATCAGGACAAATTCGCGTTTTAAAGACATCTCGATCGCGATTTATTCGACTTCGTCATCGGAAAAAGACATCGAAGAAACGTTTATTGGCGGCGCAAACATTTACATCAAAAAACCGAACGACTTTAACAAACTGAAAAAAGTGATTAAGGATGTTGTCAATATGAACTGGCAATTCCATTCTTCCGGACTTAATAAAGAAACTTTTTTCTTTAGTATTTAACAGGAAAATAAATGAGATTATTAAAGTTATATAAGAACTCTCAAATATTTAAAATAGCCCTGGCGATTGCGATTGTAGTAATCGGTTATATTGCGTGTGTGTTTTATTCCAAAATGCAGAAGCTGGATTCGTCGGTCGAATTAATCGCGACTTCCAATAAAACGCAACTCGAACTCGAGAAACTGCTTTCGATCATCAGCAATTACGAAACAAATCTCCGCAGTTATATCATTACAAAGGACGAATCTTACCTCAAAGACCGTTTCCTGAGCCGGGGCGAAATCGAACTCAACATTCAGAAGCTAAAGACGCTGACTTCCGGAAATCCACTGATCAACAAAGATCTAGACAGTCTTAAAACGATGTTCGATCATCGATTCATTCTCTTCCGTGAAACACTTACCATTGCCAAAAGCAAGAATTTTGACCGCAAGGAACTCAATGATAAATTGCTGGAAAGCGGACAGTTTACCGCTAAAATGCGGCAGTTTGTTTACAAACGAATCAACACCGAAGCGGTTAAACTCAAGCAACTTAATGACAACCACCAATTCGAATTAAACGATTCGGTCATCAGCGCATTTTTGCTTGTTCTGTTGTCATTGCTTATTTTGCTGCTGTCGTTCAATAAAATGAAAGTAGACATCAGGGAATTGAAGAAAACAAACGACGAACTCATATTCCTGAACAATTCGTTCAACAACGCTGAGAAAGTTGCCGGATTCGGGCATTGGAAACTAAATCTGGTCACCAATAAATACACGTTTTCCGATAATTATTTCCGGTTGATGGGCGTAGAGCCGCAGCAGTTTGAGCCGACTCTTCAGAACGCTGTCAAATATGTGCATCCCGACGACATTGAATATGTGACCAAAGTACACAAGGAATCTTTGATCTCACACGAACCAACTTCGCTCATGCTGCGGTATGTTTTGGACAGCGGCGAAATTCGCTACATCATGTCGGTTGGCAGTTTTACCCACAACAGTATTGGAAATCTGGTAAAAGTTGGCGTCAATTACGACGTCACCGAACAATACAAAAAAACACTCGAACTCGAGGAAAGCAACAAGGAACTCAAAGCGATCAATGCTGAACTAGAAGCGTTCAACAACATCGTAAGCCATGATTTGCAGGAACCTTTGCGCAAGATTCAGATGTTCATTTCCCGATTGGAAGAAAAGGAATCGGATGCTTTTTCGGAACAAACCATTGACTATTTTTCCAGGATCAAAGCTGCAGCCAACCGCATGCAATCGCTGATGATCGACTTGGTCAATTACACGCGAACGATCAAAGGCGACAAGGTTTTTGTGAAGACAGACCTTAACGAACTTTTGGAACGGACGGTTCAGGAATTGTCCTTAAATATTGAAGAAAAGAAGGCGAAAATTACTATTGGAAATTTGCCTTCGCTGAAAGTAATTCCGTTCCAAATCGAACAATTGTTCATCAACCTGATTAGCAATTCGCTGAAATACAGCCAGGACAATGTGGCTCCGAAAGTGTCGGTTACGTCAATAAAATTCAACGACAACGACAAATATCCTGACATTAACGTGTCTGAAAAAAAATACCACAAAATTGTAGTTTCCGATAATGGAATCGGATTCAAACAGGAATATGAGGACCGCATTTTTATGTTGTTCCAACGATTGGAAACCGATTCTAAATATTCGGGAACCGGACTCGGACTGGCAATCTGCAAAAAAATTGTTGAAAACCACAACGGATTTATCAAGGTGCATTCGAAACCAAATTCGGGTGCGAAGTTTACGATTTACCTTCCAAAAAATTTATAAAAATGATTGCGATCCACGAAGCTGCCCAGCACGAATTTGAAACGATACGTGAAATTGCGTACAAAACCTGGCCGGCTACTTACGGAGAAATCCTGGAGAAACATCAATTGGATTACATGCTGGATGCGTTTTATTCGGTGGAAGTTTTGGAGCAAAATGCCAAAGAGAAAAACCATCATTTTTTGTTGGCCAAAGAAAATGATGTCGCGCTGGCGTTTATTTCGTACGAACACCATTATCAGAACAAACCGGTAACCAGAATCCATAAAATTTACATCTTGCCCGAAACGCAGGGAAAAGGAATTGGAAAATTGCTGATTGACCATGTGGAGGTTTTGGCTGTAACAAACGAATCGGAAACATTATCTCTAAATGTAAACCGTTTCAATAAGGCGCAATTTTTCTATAAAAAACTGGGTTTTGAAATTGTCGCCGAAGAAGATGTTCCGCTCGATCATGGTTATTTGATGGAAGATTATATCATGGAAAAACCGTTGGTCAGCTAAAAACCAGTTCGTGTTTAAACAGCAGTCCTTTGACCTGATCTTTTGAAAAAATCGCTTTTTTGATTTTTGTGCGCGCCGGATCGATCGTGTAATTCCGGCTCGTCCTGAAATCGGCTTTATTAGCAATCGCTTTTGCAAATTCGGCCCGATACAAATCGCAATTGTCAAACAAAACGCCGCTGAGATCAGCACTCATAAAATCGACAGCGATCACACTGCAATTTGTAAACGCGGTTCCTTTGATCTTCAAGGTGTAAAATTTGGAGAAATCCAGGACGCAATCGGTAAACTGGATCTCAAAAATGAGTTTGTCGCACATCGCAAAATTGACTTCCCGGATTTGGCACCGATTGAACGAAACCGTCCGAAACGCCACATAATTGATCTTTGCGCCAGAAAACACGCAATCGTTGAAAACACAATCAATAAAAGTTACGGCTACAAAAAGGCAGGAACTAAAATCGCAATTTTCAAACACGCAATTTTCAAATTCCTTAAAATTGACTTCGTCGTGGGCGTAAGTAATTGCGTTGTATTGACAGTCTAAAAAATATTCAGCCATGCAGATTTGTTCTTGGCACAAAGAAACAAAATAATAGCAGGCCGTACGAAATCGATCGCGTTATTTTGTGATTTCGTTTAGCAAATTGAAACCGTTTTTGGAATCGTAATTTATCTGAATCACTTAAATTTACATGCGGCGTTTTTCCGTTTTTAATTTACCTCAAATTTCAATTCATGGAATCAGAAAATCCAGTTCCCGTGCCGCCAACAGGCTTTTTCGGAAAAAATCCATCACTCAAAATAAAAGAATTTCAACATTACCTTTCGCTGAGGCTCGGACTCATTTTCGCACTTAACATGCAATCCACGATCATTTACTATTGGGTTTACCACGTGACCAATGATAAATTGTCGCTGGGTTTGGTGGGTTTGGCCGAAGTGATTCCGGCGATTTGTTGTTCTTTTTTCTCCGGACACGTAGTTGACCAGAATGAAAAACGCAAAATGGTCATGCTGTGTATTTTGTCATACATTATAATAGGAGCAGGTTTACTCATACTGGCGCTGCCATCGGTAGAATCCGGATTGCACACTTTGGATCTGGTACACCTGATTTATGTTTTCGTATTTATTGGCGGAATGCTGCGTTCGTTTTACGCGCCGTCGATGTTTTCGCTTTTCGGACTTGTGGTGCCGAGGAAACATTATCCGAATGCGACCAGCTGGAGCAGTATGGCATGGCAGGCCGGATCTGTCTTGGGTCCGTTGACTGCTGGTTTTCTGATTGCGTGGGGCGGAATCCCAATCGGGCTTTCGGCAGTTTTGGGAATCGAAATGCTGTTGTTGATTCCGCTGTTCTCCATTGGCATCAAGCCGATCTTAAAAAAAGAAAAAGAACCCGTTTTGCAAAGCGTTACCGAAGGATTGAAATTTGTATGGAAAACCCCGGCGCTGCTTTCGGCTTTATGTCTCGATATGTTTTCGGTATTGTTTGGCGGCGCGGTGGCTTTGCTTCCGGTTTACCAGAAGGAAATTTTACATGTAGATGAAATGGGTTTCGGGATTTTACGTTCGGCACCTTCCATCGGCGCGCTAATGACTTTGGGATTGCTGGCTTTTATTCCATTGCGAACAAATCCTGGCCAGAAATTGTTTTTCTGCGTAGGCGGTTTTGCGATTTCGATTATCGTTTTTGGGATTTCGACCAATTTCTATCTGTCGTTTTTCATGCTTTTGCTCTCCGGAATGTTTGATGCCGTAAGTGTGGTGATCCGGAGTACCATTCTTCAGCTTGTCACACCCGATGACATGCGTGGAAGGGTTTCCGCTGTAAATACCATGTTTGTGAGTTCTTCAAACGAATTGGGAGATTTTGAAAGTGGCGTGATGGCGCATTGGCTTGGGACGGTGCGTGCAGTAGTGGCCGGCGGTTGCATTACACTCGGCGTTGTTTTTATTACGTTTTTTAAAGCGCCCCAATTGCGGAATTTCAATTTTGACGATGAAACTAAAGATTAATTGTTACTTCAATTTATCCGAAGTCTGAAGTCCGTGCATTTTCAGCCAGCAGCATCCTGACGATTGTATTCCCGATTTCTGAAATATTGTTTCGGAGTTCGCGCAAAGATTCAGGTTGGCAACTTTCTTCAGGCATAAGCGTCAGGATTTCACGGTAAAGCCAGTAAATATTCAGAAGCTGTTGCGAATGTGGCCCGGGATCGCTATATGGTAGCGTATTGAGCAACGATAGAACCGGGCAAGGTTCGTCTTTGGGGATTAAATTGGGCATGAAATGAGCGATTAGGGAATCGCAAATATAATGTTTTACACAAGTTTTCCGATGGAAATGGGACAAAATTCCCGATGCATTTCCAACGCAATTTTTTTGTTTTTGAAAACCAATAAACTAACGGGAATCCCTGTCGGAAATTGATTTATTCTTGCTAAATTTACGAAATAACTTTTATTACAGTATTCATGGCAGATACAACTTTTACTGAAAAACTAGACAGTCTTTTTATCGGGGAAAATGAGGTTCCGGAACAATTTCGCATCGACGAAGTCCACCAACGCGAATACCTGAGCAATGGCGAAATGAAAAAATGGGACGGCGACGTGCACGAGGTGTATTCGCCAATATATATTAAAACGCCGGAAGGCTTAAAGCCAAAACTGATCGGGAGTTATCCTGTCGCAACCGCAGCCGAAGCACAGCAATCACTCGATGCGGCGGTGGAAGCTTATCACGATGGAAGAGGTGAGTGGCCTACGATGAGCGTATCAGAACGCATCAGCCATGTCGAACAATTTACACGAAAAATGATTGCCGTAAAAGAGGTAGTTGTCAAACTGATCATGTGGGAAATCGGGAAGTCGCACGCTGATAGTGTCAAGGAATTTGACCGCACCGTTGAATATATTTATGCCACTATTGATTCCTTGAAAAACCTGGACCGCGACTCCTCAAAATTTGAAATCGCTGAAGGCATTGCCGCCCAAATACGCCGTTCACCGCTGGGTGTCGTTTTGTGTATGGGGCCGTTTAATTATCCGTTAAACGAAACTTTTACAACACTAATTCCGGCATTGATCATGGGCAATACCATTTTGTTCAAACCACCAAAATTCGGAACTTTATTGCATTATCCTTTGCAGGAAGCCTTTCAGGAAAGTTTTCCAAAAGGTGTGATTAATGTAATTTACGGACGTGGAAGCGATATTATTCCCGGACTCATGCAATCCGGAAAAATCAATGTCCTAACGCTTATTGGCTCGAGTAAAGTAGCCAATGAACTTAAAAAGCAACATCCTAAAGTAAACCGGTTGCGTGCTGTTTTAGGGCTCGACGCCAAAAATGCATCGATCATCACTTCAAAAGCGGATCTTTCCACGGCCGTAAAAGAAACCATCACCGGTTCGTTATCATTTAACGGACAGCGTTGCACGGCGCTGAAAATTGTTTGGGTGCACCGAAGTATTGCAGATGCTTTCCTGGACGAATTCAGCAAAGCGGTAAGCGAATTGAAGTTTGGCCTGCCCTGGGACAGCGGCGTTTCACTCACGCCATTGCCGGAACCCTACAAAATTGATTACCTGAACGAATGTATTAAAGATGCCGAAGCAAACGGGGCAAAGGTTGTGAATGAAAACGGCGGCGTTTCCAAAGCGTCATTTTTTTACCCTGCGGTGGTTTATCCGGTAAATGAGAAAATGAAATTGTACCATGAAGAGCAGTTCGGGCCTATTATTCCGGTAGTTCCGTTTGATGATATCGAAGAGGTGATCCAATATCTGATTGATGCGAAATTCGGACAGCAGGTGAGTATTTTCAGTCATGACGCCGCAGAGGTTGGCGCATTGATCGATCCGCTGATCAATCAGGTGAGCCGTGTGAATATCAACAGCCAATCGCAACGCGGCCCGGATATTTTTCCGTTCACCGGACGCAAGGACAGCGCCGAAGGCACACTTTCGATTCCCGATGCGATCCGTTCATTTTCGATCCGTTCGCTGGTCGCATTCAAAATGACAGACGAAAATAAGAAACTTATCAATGAGATCATTGATTCGGACGAATCCAACTTTTTGAGTACGAAATTTATTTTCTAATAAGAAACCCGGAGCGAAAGTTTCGGGTTTTTGCATAAAAAAAGGCCCGGAAAATAAATCTCCGAAGCCTTCCCATCTAACCAAGTAAAAAAACCTTACGGTTTTGTTGTCGGATTGATCTGGCTGCCGCTTTGGTTTCCAGTTGGAGATGCCGTGCTTCCCGGACTTGTGGTCGTAGTGGATGGGCTGTTCATTCCGTTTGGATTGGCAACACTTGAACCTTCTCTTGTTGGATCATCCGTTGACGGAATTACGCCAGCAGGAGTTGCCTGCTCAGGAGTAGTCGTTCTGTCCTTTTTAGCATCGTTCATCTGTGCTGTCTTTTTCTCTTTGTCAGCTTTTGAAGTTTTGTCCTTTTTTTCAGTTCGCTGCTCGTTTTGTTTTTTGGTTGCCGAATTGTCGGTCTGAGCTGATGCCACACTTATTGTAAGTAACGCGGCAAGTGTAAAAAATATATTTTTCATAATTTTTGTATTTAAAGTTACTCTAAGTTATCAAAAAATGATTTGACGGAAATTTTCTTTCACTTTTAATTTTGACATTTTTAACACGATAATAACATTTTCGTAAAAATTCACCAGAAAATTTACGAATTACTAATGTTACAGTATTACTAATCGGTTATGTTGGTCATTCATCGGGTTTCATTAGTTTTTTTGAGAAATTATCGTTTTATTTGCTGCTTCAAATTCGGCTGTTTATGACCACTTTAGTGATTTTTAAGTTTTATTTGAAAAAAAATGCAAGCCCTTTTATCAGAAAGTCCGTATGTGTTTCATTTTAACCTGCTTAATGTCTAACCTTGAAAATTAATTATTTTTATGATAGCAACTTTATCTTTTTTGCGTAAAAAACTCTCCGGGAGTGTTTTGTATTGCGCTTTATTTACCATTTTATTTTGCGGAGATGCTTTGGCGCAGGATCCGACAATTGGATCTATTGCTCCAACACGTGCAACCACTCGTTCTGTAGTTACAATTACCGGAACAAATTTCACCGGTTTGGCGACAACTGGTGCTGTGAAGATTGGAACAACGAATCAAACTTATACTGTGGTTAACTCTACGACAATTACCTTTATTCCTACTACTTCCGGGACTGTTACTGTTACAAAAGGTTCAGTAATCGCTACCGGTCCTACCGTAACAGTTGTTACAGCAACTGCGGCTCCGTCGACGATTCCGGTTACAGGAGCAATAACAGATTTTAACGGTTATTGGAATTCTTCCACTACTGTACAGCCAGATAACAGACATAATTTAGTTGGTTTTACTTATGGAACTTCTCCTGCAGTAACCTATTCAACTGGTGTGAACAATGGAATTTTAACTTCCAATGGAATCAGCTACACACCAGGAAATTTTCGCGGTTTTCCGCTTGGAAATTTGCCGGGTAGCATTGCTTCAAATGGGTCCGTATATTTAGCTTTCGGAAGATTAATTGATGGAAATGCTACAACTGCAGTACAAACAAGTCCGGCAGTAGCGGGTAAAACTATCAGAGATGCATTGACTGACGGTATTAAAGGACTTGATTTAGGAACTGGCGTTACCAATGTAAGTACGTCGCTATTTTTTGATTTTAGCGTGCAAAATATCAATGTGGCAAAAATAAACGATGCCGAGCCTGATATTCTTATTTCTCAAATCGCTGATGCTGCTAGTGGTAAAGATTTTTATGCGTTTACAGATGCATCAGGTAATATTGTAGGGAATATATTGGAAGCAAATATTGGCTCAAACACACTTGGAAATTACAGATTGGATCTCTTTTCGCTCCAGACAAGCACGGCACACAATACTGCTACGGTAAATGGAACTATTGATCCGGGAGATCCGGCAACGCGTCCGATTAGAATGATTGCTTTCAAATTATCTGATTTTGGTATTACTGCTGCAAATGCGGGAAGCATTGCCAAATTTAAAGTTTTACCGGCTGGATTCAGCGATCCTGCATTCTTTGCATTTAACGAATCTGCAATGTCAGTTTCTCCACCAGTGATCACAGTACAGCCAACATCAAAAGTGGTTTGTACCGGAACGACTTCGACTACGACTTTTAACGTTACCGCTACGGGCGAAGGTTTGACTTACCAATGGAAAAAGAACGGCGTTGATATTGCTGGGGCAACTTCTGCATCTTACACCATTACAAATGCTACAACTGCTGATGTTGCCGCTTATACGGTAACAGTAACCAATATAGGTGGTTCTGTAACCAGTACTCCGGCATATTTAAATGCGATCTTTGATGTTCAGCCCTTGTCGGCGGCAGTTTGTTTAAACACACCAACAACATTGATTGCACATGCAAACGGATTGAACGTGACTTACCAATGGTACTCAAATACCGTAAACAGCACAACGGGTGGAACAATTATAGCTGGTGCAACTGGCGCAACCCGTACGGTGTCGACAGCTAATCCTGGAACCATTTATTACTATGTGGTTGCAACTGCAAATGCACAAACTTGTACAGCAACGACATCAGCAGTAGCTGAAGTGACTGTGGCAACTACAAACAACTGGATTGGCGCAGCTAGTTCTGATTGGAATACGCCTGCAAACTGGAGCTGTAATTTGGTTCCGACTGTAGAAATTATTGCTAATATTCCTGTAGTTGAAACTACTTTTTATCCAATTTTAAGTTCAGGTTCAGGTACTTGTAAAGACCTTAACGTGGCAACTGGCGCAAGCGTTACCATTTCTGGAACAGGTGTTTTGAATATTGCCGGAGCAATCAACAGCACTGGAACAATTAACACCGCTGACGGAACATTGGCTTTTATCGGTACAACCGGAGCGCAAAATATTCCTGCAAATGTATTGCAAACAGGGAAAATCAAAAGCCTTACAGTAAACAATACGGCCGGATTAACACTAAACAGCGCACTTGATCTTACCGGAGTCCTTACTTTGACTTCAGGTACTTTAACAACAGGAAACCACCTGACTTTAAAAAGCAACGTACTTACAACTGCTATGATCGCGCCGGTTACCGGAAACGTGATCGGAAACATGACTATCGAACGTTATATTCCTTCAAAAAGAGCATTCCGTTTCCTTTCTTCTCCGGTTGATGGTGGAACGATTCACGAAAACTGGCAGGAAAATGGTGCCGACATTGCAAATTTCGGAACAGACATTACCGGAGCTGGCGGTGCCGCAAACGGATTTGATGTGTCTGGAAGTAATAATCCATCATTGTTTACCTATTTAAACAACAATCAGGGAACAGGCAGCAGCTGGCTCGCAGCTACAAGTACTAATGTTACGCTTTCTGCTGGTGTTGGATACAGAATGTTGGTTCGTGGCGATCGTACAGTGAATCAGAATGTAAACGCAGCGCCTTCTACAATCACGACTTTGCGTACGACAGGTACAATCAAAATCGGTAATGTTTCACGCAACGATTTGAATCCACACGCAAACGGATACAACTTGATCGGAAATCCATACCAGGCTCCGGTAAGCATGACTTCTGTATTGGCTGCATCGTCTCATTTGAGCCCTAATTTCTATTATGTTTGGGATCCAACAATCAACACAAGAGGTGCTTATGTAACGGTTGACCTTACAGACAATACAAACAGTACACAAGGTTCGGTTGCTGACCAATACCTTCAGCCTGGACAGTCTGCATTCGTGATTACATCTTCAGCAATTCCTGCAGGACAAACGCCATCGCTGACTTTCAGAGAAGCTTACAAACACTTGTCAACACAAACAACAACCATTTTCAAATCGGCTGCAAATGCGGCAAAAATCAGATTCACATTATACGACAGCAATGTCTTGGCTTCAAACGGCCCTGCTGCTGACGGATTTATCATCAACTTCAATGAAAACAATTCAAATGATTTGGATGTAAATGATGCGGAGAAATTGGTAAATCAGGATGAAACTGCAGGTTTGATGAATGCTGGTAAAGTATTGAGTTATGAAAGCAGAAGTCTTCCGGTAGTGTCAGAAATCATTCCGATTTCAAATACACAATACAGAGGAACCGATTATACATACAAAGCGTCTGTAAACGGACTTTCAAATGTTACTGCTTACTTATTTGACAAGTACACAGGAACAAGAACTGAATTGGCAAATGATGTTGAAACAAGCGTACCATTCCAGGTAAACAGTGCGGTTGCAGCTAGTGTTGCAGCAAACCGTTTCGATATTGTTTTTGAAACTACTGCTTTGGGATCTAGCTCAAATGCTTTGGACAAAAATGTTAAGATTTATCCAAATCCTGCAACGGAAAACAACTTCTTTATTAAATTGCCAACGCAAACTCAAGGCGATGTTGCAGTGAAATTGGTAAACATGTTAGGTCAGGAAGTTTATTCAAGCCGCTTAACTGCTCAAAATGATATTGTAAAAGTACAACCAAACACCACTTTAACTCAGGGTATTTATATGGTTCAGATTGCAATCGGTAAAAATACAACGACCCAAAAATTAATAATAAAATAAAATTGCATGAAAAATAAAACACCATATATGAAAAAAAATATCCTAGTGTTATCTTTTTTCCTGATGATGCTAAGCATGCCGGTAATGGCTCAGGGTTTTGATGAAGATGTTGATGATGAAGTTCCAGACACCCCGATTAATGATTACATTTTTGTAGGCTTGGTTGCAGGTGCTTTGATCGCCATTAAAAAACTTAAGAAATCAGAAGTTTTGTAATCACAACCGCAAGTAATAAAAACCTCCCTCGTGGAGGTTTTTTTATTGCTATTATTCAGATCGTGTAAGTGTTGGCGCTAATCGTATAATGCGATTTTGGATAAAAAACCGTCAATTTGATAAAAACTATAGCTATGGAAAATACTGATACAACAACAACATTAAAAGTGAAGATTTGCGGATCTATAGAATCGCCCCCCGAAAACAGCAGGGAACAATTTAAGCAAAGTGTCATCGACACCGTTCTGCAAATCCTGCGCACCGAAGAAGTTTCGATCGAATACATCGGTTACAAACCAGATCAATCGGAAGACCACCTTTTAAAAGACATTGTTACGTGTTATGAGGATTGTGTGTATGTTAGTCTGAACGTCAATGGTGCCAACCTGAATCCGATGGAAGGACAACACAAAGACGACATCATTCAAACTTTTGTAGAAGTTTTTGAAAACAAAACACACCGCCATCTCGAGATCGATTCCACGCTGGTTAGAAAAGGCAAAAAGCAACGCATTATCGAAATGAGCAGCAACTGGAAATACTATCTCAAACACGCGTAAAACCATGATCATTGAAAACAAATAAAAAGCCTGTAGATACTAATTTACAGGCTTTTTAATTTTATAATTTCATCTTCTGGATCCTGACCGCGTTTAATATTGCCAACAGTGCGACGCCAACATCGGCAATCACGGCCTCCCATAAAGTAGCAATTCCGCCAGCGCCAAGGATTAGTACCAATATTTTGACCGTCATTGCCAACACAATATTCTGCCAGACAACGTTGCGCGTAAGTTTGCCAATTTGTATCGCGACCGCAATTTTTGAAGGCTGGTCGTTTTGGATGACTATGTCAGCGGTTTCAATGGTTGCATCGCTTCCGAGTCCGCCCATGGCAATTCCGGCATCGGCCAATGCCACCACCGGCGCATCGTTAATTCCGTCACCGACAAAAGCGATTTTCATTCCGCGGTCTTTTAATTCCTGCACTTTCGCAACTTTGTCTTCGGGCAGCAAATCGGCATATACTTTTCCAATTCCGAGTTTTTTGGCAACGGCTTCAGCGACTGCTTTTTTATCTCCGGACAGCATTACGGTTTGCAGGTTCAGCTTGTGAAGCGATTTCACGGCTTCTTCAGCATCTTCTTTAATCCGGTCGGCAATGGTAATGTAACCGGCATATTTTTGGTCTACCGCCAATAAAACGATCGTGTAAACAATCGCATCAATGGCTTCCGGATAGTCAATGCCGAATTTTTTCATCAGTTTCGTATTTCCGGCCAAAAGCATTTTGCCGTTTACCAAACCTTTCAGCCCGTGTCCCGAGATTTCCTCAACTTTCCCAATTTCGAATTTTTCAAAACTATTTTTTTCGGCATATTTTACAATGGCACTTGCAATCGGATGGGTCGACTGGCTTTCTATGGCTGCGGCCAATTGGACCAAATCATCTTCAGACATTCCGTCCGCGTACACTTCCTGAACTTCAAAAACGCCTTCTGTCAACGTTCCGGTTTTGTCCATGACGACCAAATTTATTGACGTCATGACATCGAGGAAATTCGAACCTTTAAATAAAATACCGTTTTTAGAAGCCAATCCGATGCCTCCGAAATAACCAAGCGGAATCGATACAACCAGCGCACAAGGACAACTGATCACCAGAAAAACCAAGGCGCGGTAGAACCACTCATTAAAATCATAAATCGAAACGAAAAAGTACGGCGCCAAACAAACCGCAACCGCCAACGCAAATACGATCGGTGTATAGATGCGTGCAAATTTGCTGATAAACAATTGTGTCTGGGATTTTCGCGCCGTCGCATCCTGAACCATTTCAAGAATTTTACTGAGTTTACTATCGGTAAACAAAGCGGTAACCCTTATTTCAGAAAGCGTATTCAAATTGATCATTCCCGCAAAAACTTTGTCACCTTTAACTTTCGAGTCTGGTTTGCTTTCACCGGTCAGCGCCGCCGTATTAAATGCGGATTTATCAGATAACAATTCGCCATCGAGCGCGACTTTTTCTCCGGGTTTTACAACTATTACTTCTCCGGTTTTTACTTCTTTCGGATGAACTGTTTCTAAAATGTCGTTTCGTTTCACGGCAACCTGATCCGGCCGGATGTCGAGCAGCGCCTTGATACTTCTTTTTGCACGATTAACCGCCGCATCCTGGAACCATTCGCCAATCGAATAAAAAACCATAACCGCAACGCCTTCGCTGTATGAACCAATCAAAAAAGCACCAATGGTCGCGACGCTCATCAGAAAAAATTCATTAAAAAAATCAAACCGCCTGGCTTTTCTACACGCCAGATCCAGTACTTCATAACCCGAAAGTAAATAGGCAATTCCAAAAATGATCAGGTTGAAAGGAAAATCCGGAACATAGTCGAATCCGAATTCCAAAACCAGCATTACCAGTAAAATCGCCAGTGCCAACAACAATTGCCAATGGCTTTTCCAGCCATTTTCCGTTTCATGATCGTGGGTGTGTCCGTCGTGTTCGTGCGTTGTATTTTGATTTGAATTCATGTTGTTTGTTTTAATGTTCATGCCCGCCGCCTTCGTTTTTGACCAAATGGCTTTGAATGTAATAAGCGCCTTCGACTACGATTTTTGCGTTTGGATCAATCTCCTGCAATACCGAAACCTGAACGAAGCCGAGTTGCGCGGTACCGGTTTTGACTTCAATTCTTTGAAAATGAAAGCGGACAGTTCCAGGATTGGCTTTCGCCGATGTGTCTTCGTGTCCTTCTTCGAGAATAAAGATAAATTCGCGGCCGTCGGCTTTTACAATGGCTTCAGATGGCAACGCTTTAACGAGATTCGCGCCCACATCGATCAGCGCATTGACATACATTCCGGGAATGAGTTTTTGTTTGTCGTTTGTAATGTCGGCGTGCACCGCAACCGATTTGGTTTCGTTTTCAAATGCCTGTCCGACGCTGAATATTTTACCCGTAATCTCCGAATTGTCCTGATTCGTCAAAACAAATCTAACGTTTTGCCCGGTCTTAACCTTGTGTAGGTCTTTTTCATAAACGAGCAAATCGACATGAAGTTTAGAGTTGTCTACGATTCCCAACAAAGGTTTTCCGGCTTCAGCATGGCTTCCGATCTTGATGTTGATTTCAGTTACAAATCCAGAAATCGGCGCGATAACTGGGACAACTGAAGTCGCGTTTCCGGAACCGCTGATGTGCAGCAAATTCATTTGGCGCTGCAGCGAATTAAACCGCGCTTTCTCAATCTCGTAATCGGATTTGGTTTTCTGGAATATTTTCTTCGAATTCACTTCTTCATCACTTAATGTTTTTTGCCGTGCAAATTCAAGTTTCAAAAAATCGAGGCTGCTTTTTGAAGTCAGGAATTCCTGTTGGATTCGGGTGAATTCGGGACTTTCGATCGTAGCCAAAACCTGTCCGTTTTTGACATATTGCCCTTCGGTGATCAAAATCGATTTGACGATTCCGCCCATGTAAACCGAAACATCGGCTTCGTTTTGCGGCGGAAGTTTCGTATAACCGTTTGCCGAAATTACCTCGCTGAGATTTTTTTCGGAAAAAGTCCCGAGTTCGATTGCGGCCGCTGTAAATTGTGCCTGGGTGAGTTCGACTTCTTTTACAGAAAAAGCTTTCGGCGTTTCGCGGTTTTCTACTTCGGTTTTTTCGACTATTTTCTTGTCACTTTCAGGTTCCGGACGGAGAAAATAAATCAGTATTCCGACTAAAATAACAGCGGCAATCGCATATATAATGGTTTTGTTTTTCATATTATTGGTTCGTTAAATACAGCAAATTGATCACTGTCTGGTTGTAATTGTTGATGGCTTCCACATAATTGAGCCTGATTCCGAGCGCGGTTTCAATGCTGCTGACGTATTCTAAATAGCCAATATCGCCATTTTGATAGGCTTTGGTCGCATTTCGCGTGATCAGATTCGCATTCGGAATTGCCGTAGCATGATAATAATCGACTAATGACTGATAGGTTTCCAAATGTTGTTGCTGCTGCAAAAATTCACTTTGCAATTGCTGTTGCAGATAACTGGCATTTTTCTTTTCGCGTTCGATGTTGGTCGTTGCTGCATTTGACTTTGCAATTAAATTTCCAGCGAAAAGCGGCAAGGCGACACCAACGGAAAATCCCTGAAACCTCAAATTTCCGTCATACAGTTGCTGGCTGTTTCGAAGCGGACTGTCGCTGATCGATTGTATAAAATAACCCGCGGTCAAATCGGGATACAACGCCGATTTTTCCAGGTTTTTGCTGGCTTCGGCAACCTGGACCTGTTTTTCCGCGAGTTGCAGCAACGGATTTTGTTTGACTAAAGTGGTATCAGCGCCAAGTGAAAATGGAAGTTGCACGAATGTGGTATCAACTGTAAAATCTTCCTTCAAATCTAATAAGACGGCGAGTTTGAATTTTCCGGCTTTAATTTGGGCATTGTTCTGCTTGATGCGCTGTTCAAGTTCCTGTTGCTTCGCCGCGGCTATCGTTTTTTCGAGTGCGCTGCTTTCGCCGGTTTGGTATTTTAATACGGCAGATTTTACAAATTTTTGCAGCACCTTATTTTGCGATTCCAATAACCGATTTTGTTTTTGGTAAAACTGCAAGTCATTCCACGAGCTGCGAATTTGCATCGTGATGCCCTGTTTGGAAACACCAAGCCTAATCTGGCTCGCATGGCTGTTTTCCTGCAACAATTTTTTCCTGGCGCCAAATTGAAACGGATTGAAACTTTGGGAAATGCTGAAGTTTTTGTCTTGCGCAACCGAGTTCAGCTGTCCGAAACTTCCGTTGATTTCCGTCTTCGGAATGTCCAAAGCCGATTTGATCAGTTGCGACTGCATCTGCGAATCGAGCTCCGAAGCCTGAATACTGCCGTTGTTTTTTAAGCCAATGGCGATCGCCTGCTTAAGGTCGAGGTTTTGTATGTTTTGTGCATTGGCTCCGGCCGAAATAAAAAACAAGCCAATAACCACAATCGCTGTCGCAGATTTTGTCCTGATTTTAAAACCTTTTTCCATATAAAAATACAATATTGGAAGTACAATGAGTGTGAGTAAAGTCGCTGTGAGGAGTCCGCCGATAACAACAGTAGCCAACGGTTTCTGGACTTCTGCGCCTGCGCTGCTGCTGATCGCCATCGGTAGAAAACCGAGTGATGCGACGGCAGCGGTTAAAATTACCGGCCGCAAACGCACTTTTGTCCCTTCTTTGATCCGTTCATAGATATCGTTCATGCCTTCAGATTTAAGTTGGTTGAAATAACCGATCAATACAATCCCGTTTAAAACGGCCACGCCAAAAAGCGCGATAAAACCAACGCCTGCCGAAATGCTAAATGGCATGCCGCGCAACCACAACGCAAATATTCCGCCGATCGCCGACAACGGAATTGCCGTGAAAATCAACAATGATTGTGTGATCGATTTGAATGTGAAATACAGTAAAATCAGGATCAGCGCCAAGGCGACCGGAACCGCGATTGCAAGTCGTTGATTGGCGTCGATAAGATTTTCAAATTGTCCGCCGTAAGTCGTGTAATAGCCTTCTGGCAGTTTAAGATTGGCGTCGAGTTTTTCGCGGATTTTTGCGACAACAGAACTTACATCTGTTCCGCGTACATTAAAACCGACAACAATGCGGCGTTTGCCGTCTTCACGCGAAATCTGCATCGGACCGTCTTCATAATTGACTTCAGCGATCTGCTCAAGCGGAATCTGGTTTCCCGATGGCAACGTAACATAAAGCGATTTCAGGTTCGAAATGTCTTTGCGGTTGTCGCTGTCAAGCCTTACGACAATATCAAACCGTTTTTCGCCCTCATAAACCAAACCCGCAGCTTCCCCGGCAAAACCCATGCGAACTACTTTGTTCAGGTCGCCAATTTTAAGTCCGTACAACGCCAATTTGTCCTTGTTGTAACGGATTGTAATTTGCGGAAGCCCGGCCACGCGTTCTGCCTTTGCATCTGAAACGCCTTCAATATCCTGAATTAGCTTCATTGCTTCATCGCCTTTGCTGACCAGCATATCGATGTCGTCGCCAAATATTTTTACCGCTACATCGCTGCGCACGCCGGTCATCAGTTCGTTGAAACGCATTTGGATCGGTTGCGAAAATTCGGTCGACGCGCCGGGAATATCCTCAAGTGCTTCTTCCATTTTTTCCATCAGCTCTTCTTTTGAATTTGCCGAAGTCCATTCGTTTTTGTCTTTCAGCAAAATAATCATGTCGCCAGCTTCCACAGGCATTGGATCGGTTGGAATTTCGGCAGAACCGATTTTTGTTACAATCATCTTGATTTCCGGGAATTTGGCTTTCAGGATTTGTTCGGCCTTGGTTGTGGATTCAATTTCCTGCGACAGCGAACTTCCGGAAGCAATGATCAAATGGGTCGCGATGTCGCCTTCATCGAGCGTCGGCAAAAATTCGCCGCCAAGGTTGCTGAAGATTAGAAGGGAAATCGCAAACAATCCAATTGCCGATGCAATAATAATCCCTTTCAGCTGCAATGCTTTTTCAAGAACGGGTGCGTAAAAACCGTAAATTTTGTTAATAATTTTGTCACTGATATTTTTGGTTTGCCCGGTTTCTTTTTTGAGTACCAAAGCGGAAACCATCGGGACATAAGTCAGCGAAAGCAGGAAAGCGCCGATGATCGCAAAAGCGACGGTTTGTGCCATTGGGCCGAACATTTTTCCTTCAATTCCGGTCAATGCCAAAATGGGAAGGTAAACAATCAAGATGATCATTTCGCCGAAAGCCGCGCTGCTCCTGATCTTGGAAGAAGCCTGAAAAACTTCGGCGTTCATTTCGGCAGTTGTGAGTTTGCGTTTTTTTCCAATCTGCAAACGGTGCACAATGGCTTCAACGATAATCACGGCGCCGTCGACAATCAGTCCGAAATCAATAGCACCAAGGCTCATCAGGTTTCCGCTGACGCCAAAAACTTTCATCATCGTGATCGCAAAAAGTAAGGCAAGCGGAATTACAGAAGCGACAACCAATCCGGCACGCCAATTCCCAAGCAGCAAAACCAGAATGAAAATTACAATCAGCGCGCCTTCAATCAGATTGGTTTGTACCGTAGATATCGCGCGGTCAACGAGTTTGGTGCGGTCCATAAAAGGTTCGATCGAAACACCTTCGGGCAGCGATTTTTTAATCTGCTCCATTTTTTCTTTGACTGCAGAAACCACCTCGCCGCTGTTTTCGCCTTTGAGCATCATGACCATGCCGCTGACTTCTTCGCCTTTGCCATCTTTGGTCACGGCGCCATAACGGATGCTGCTGCCAATTTGCACAGTTGCCACATCACGGATCAGAATCGGGATTTGGTTTTGGGTTTTTACGACGATTTTATTGATGTCATCGATGCCGTTTACCATTCCGATGCTGCGGATGAAATAGGCGTAGGGCTTTTTATCAATGTAAGCGCCACCGGTGTTTTCGTTGTTGTTTTCGAGCGCGTCGAAAATCTCGGTGATGGTTGTGTTCATACTTTTAAGCTTGTCAGGCTGCACCGCGATTTCGTATTGTTTGAGGCTTCCGCCAAGCGTATTTACCTCGGCGACACCTTTGGTTCCGATGAGTTGCGGTTTGATGATCCAGTCCTGAATGGTCCGCAGATCGGTGGCGCTGTATTTTTTTTCGTAGCCTTTTTGCGGAAAGACGACATATTGGTAAATTTCGCCGAGTCCGGTGCTGATTGGTGCCATTTCGGGCGAACCGACGCCATCCGGAATTTTGCTTTGTGCTTCACGAAGCCGTTCGGAAATCTGTGCGCGTGCCCAATAGATGTCTACACTTTCCTCGAAAACGACAGTGACTACGCTGAGTCCGAATCGGCTCACCGAACGCAATTCCGTTACCTTCGGAATGGGTTTAACGGCCTGTTCGATCGGATACGTAATAAATTGCTCGACTTCCTGCGTGGCCAATGTTGGTGAGCTTGTAATAATCTGAACCTGATTGTTTGTAATATCCGGCAAGGCATCAATTGGAAGCGTGTAAAGGGAATAACTTCCCGCCGAAATAAGCAACAGGGTGAAAACGCCAATAATAAATTTATTATTGATGCTAAAATGTATGATTTTATCTAACATTTGAAATAGGATAATGGTGAAAATTAAAGACAACAAGCCTTTAAAATGTAGGAAATACATGAATTTTCAACCCGGAATTACCCGGGCAACATTAAACTATTTGTGGCGGTTGCCAGACACTTCCGAAGTAACCGGAAATAAATGTCGATTTGTAAGAAGGAATTGGTGTTTGGATGGATGGCAATGCGATCCGGAACGCAAATGCAACCGGTTGGGCGAAATTCAGGATTTGGACGCCGCAACAGCTGCATACGCAAAATGGCGAGCATAAATCTTCTGAAGTTTCGTGTGAATGTCCGGCTGATTTTGCTGTGGTTTCTTTTTTATCCGTCAGGGAAATATCGCCGTCCATGCAGGGTTTGCACGCGAGCAGGATGATATACATTGATAATATGACGGTTAGGAATTTCACGAGCGTAAAGTTAGAAATAAAATTGAGACAATGGTTGTTGGCGAAATGAAATTATACAGAATTAATTACACCAACAGCGATTGTTTTCACACCGTTTCATTTCTTATATTTGTATGCCAATATTTAAAAAGCGTGAACAAAAAAATCCTGTCAGCCATATTTTTTTTAGTGACCGCTTTTGCGTTTCCGGCCAGTCAAACGGATTCTATTTTTAGCGAACTTCGCTACGCCATTGGGCACAAATCCCAATACGACAAGGTCAAGGAACAAAAAATCGCGAGTTTCAAACGATTGCTTTCAGGCGATCTTTCGATGGCTCAGGAATACGAATGCAATAAAAATCTGTATTTGGAATACCGAAAATTCAAATTGGATTCGGCGATTTATTTTGTCAAAAGAAACCTTCGGATCGCCGGAATTTTAAATGATAAAAATCTTTTGAACGCCGCACAATTGCAATTGGCGAACCTGTATTCATCTTCTGGAAAGTATCGCGAATCCGAGCTCCTTCTGAAAAGCATCAATAAGAAGACGTTGGCACCGACGCTTTTTTCCAGCTATTATGAATTCTACAGCCAGTTTTTCGAACATTACGCGACCAATTCCTACGACAGCCAATATGTTCGAAACATTGAAATTTACCGTGATTCGCTGTTAAATGTGCTGGATCCAAACACGGTAAAATACAAAATCAACCTCGCACAGCAACATTTGTACAAGGGCGATTTTGTCAATACGCAAAAAGATTTGTTGGATTTGCTGAAATCTGCCAAAGTAAAAAACCAGGATTATGCAATGATCGCATATCTTATTGGCGATACATATAAATTTCAGAAAAATCTTGAAAAAGAAAAACAATATTACGCCATTTCTGCGACAGCTGACATCAAAAATTCGATCAAAGACAATGCTTCGGTGCAAAGCTTGGCGCTGATTTATTACGAAAGCGGCGATATTGACAATGCTTACAATTGCACAAAATCGGCGATTGAGGACGCGATTTTTTGCAATGTGAAATTTCGGACACTGCAAATTTCAGAACTTTATACGATCATCAATACTGCTTATCTCGACAAGGAAAGCAAACGCAAAGGGCAATTGCAAACGTACCTGATCCTCATTAGTATTCTGTCTGTTTTCCTGATCCTTGCGGTTGTTTATGTGTACCGCCAAATGCGTAAAGTGTCCAAAATAAAAGAAGAATTGCACTTGAGCAGCCAAAAACTGGCTTTGTTGAATTCGGACATCAGCAATACCAACGAACAGCTGAATGAAACCAACGCTTTGTTGTCGGAATCCAATCACATCAAGGAAGAGTACATCGCACATTTTTTTGATTTGTGTTCGGCCTACATCAACAAACTCGAAAATTACCGGAAAACGCTGAACCGAAAAGCAACCGACAAACAACTTGACGAACTTTTCAAAATGCTTAAATCGACCACAGTAGTCGACAACGAATTGGAAGAATTGTACAAAAATTTCGATAACATTTTTATCAATTTGTATCCAACGTTTGTCCGTGATTTCAATGCGCTGTTGATCAAAGACGAGCAAGTGGTGATCAAACAAGGCGAAATACTGAATACGGAACTTCGTATTTTCGCGCTAATTCGCCTCGGAATTACCGATAGCGTCAAAATCGCTGCCTTCCTCAGGTATTCGCTCAGCACGATTTACAACTACCGCACAAAAGCCAGAAATAAAGCTGCGGTTTCTCGCGACGCCTTTGAAGAACTGGTTTCGAAAATTGGAATTATTCCGTCAAAACTTCACTAATAGCATTTAATTAAACTACTTTTTTAAGGTCTTTTAAAAAATTATGTATTTGTATATCAATACGTTGAATTTTTAATTCACTACTTTTTTTACTATAAAAGTCAGCAGCGTACTATATCGTTATAGTTTTGCTTTGGGATGATTTAAAGTCGCGTGTCTGCAAATGACAGGTTATCTATTTGAATCTGCCGAAACCAACAAACTACAACATGAAGAAATCTTTCTTATTGATTTTGATGCTCGCCGCTTTGCCGTCATTTTCACAAACCACCGAAAAAATGCAATGGTTCAACCAACCACAAAAATGGAAAGTCGACGGACAATCGCTTTCAATGTTTGTAACTCCAAAAACAGATTACTGGCGCATTACCCACTACGGATTTACAGTCGATGACGGACCGTTTTATTATACGACAGTAGGCGGCGAATTTGAAGCAAAAGTCAAAATTACCGGTGACTACAAAACGCGGTTCGACCAAACCGGTTTGATGTTGCGCATTGACGAAAAAACTTGGATCAAAGCCGGAATCGAATTTGTCGATGGTACGATGAACGTCAGTTCGGTCGTTACCAATGAAAAAAGCGACTGGAGCGTTATGCCGCTTGTCGACAAACCACGTTCGGTATGGATCAAAGCGGTTCGTAAACTAGACGCTGTTGAGATTTTTTATTCACTCGACGACAAAAAATATACGATGGTGCGAATGGGTTATTTCCCCGATAACAAGCCGGTCATGGTTGGAATGACAGCAGCTTCGCCTGACGGAGATGGTTTCAACGCAACATTCGAAGCCTTTGAACTGAAACATTTGCCCGACGCGAGAAGGCTAAAATGGCTTGAAGCCAATAAATAACTGCAAAAACAAACACCAAATATATTTACCATACAAACAATGAAAAGAATTTTAATGGCAGTTTTAGTCGTCGCATCTGGAATCAGCGTGCACGCACAACAATCAAAAGACCCGAAAATGGATGCTTTTATCAGCAACCTGATGGGAAAAATGACACTTGAAGAAAAAATCGGACAGCTGAATCTTCCCAGCGAAGGCGACATCATCACGGGTTTAAGCAAAAACAGCAACATTGCCGGCAAGATCCGAAAAGGGGAAGTAGGCGGCATGTTCAACATCAAAGGCGTCGAAAAAATTAAAAACATACAAAAAATCGCAGTGGAAGAAAGCAGGATGAAAATTCCGATGCTCTTCGGAATGGACGTCGTGCACGGTTATGAAACCGTTTTCCCGATTCCGCTCGGACTTGCGAGTTCCTGGAATATGGATGCGATTGAAGAATCGGCAAAAGTAGCCGCAACTGAAGCCAGCGCGGACGGAATTTGCTGGACGTTTGGACCAATGGTGGATATCGCCCGTGATCCGCGTTGGGGAAGGGTTTCGGAAGGAAGTGGCGAAGATCCGTTTCTTGGTGGCCAAATTGCCAAAGCGATGGTCAGAGGTTTTCAAGGGAAAGACGCGACGTTTTCGTCAAACACAAACATTATGGCCTGCGTTAAACATTTTGCATTGTATGGCGCGGTCGAGGCCGGAAGGGACTACAATACCGTTGATATGAGCCGCCTGCGCATGTTCAATGATTATTTGTATCCATACCAGGCCGCGATTGAAGCGGGCGCCGGAAGTATCATGGCGTCGTTTAACGTCATTGATGGCATTCCGTCGCACGGAAACAAATGGCTGCTCACCGATGTATTACGAGATCAATGGAAATTCGACGGATTTACGGTTGCAGATTATGGAGGTATTGCCGAAATGGAAAGCCACGGACTTGGCGATTTGCAGACCGTTTCCGCATTGGCTTTGAATGCCGGACTCGACATGGATATGGTTAGCGAAGGATTTCTGTCAACCTTGAAAAAATCGCTCGCAGAAGGAAAAGTTACCGAAGCCAAAATCAACACGGCTTGCCGACGCATCCTCGAAGCCAAATACAAACTCGGATTGTTTGCAAATCCTTATAAATATTGCGATGTTTCGCGTGCCAAGAAAGAAGTGTACAGCGCAAAACACCGAGAAATCGCAAGAAAAACCGCTGCTGAAAGTTTCGTCTTGTTGAAAAACGAAGGAAATATATTGCCGTTGGATAAAAAGAAAACCATCGCCGTGATTGGTCCGTTGGGCGGAACCAAATCGAATATGGTCGGAACCTGGAGCGTTGCGTCCAAACTCGATAAACCTGCCACGCTCGTGGAAGGATTGCAATCGGTCGCTGGCAAAAACGCAAATATTTTGTATGCCAAAGGCAGCAACCTGACAACTGATGCGTTACTCGAAACCAATTCAACCATGTTCGGACGGGAATTGGGCCGCGACAATAAAACCGAAGAAACACTACGCAACGAAGCACTTGCCATTACAACAAAATCCGATGTGATTGTAGCCGCACTGGGCGAATCTTCCGAAATGAGTGGTGAATCCAGCAGCCGCACCGATATCGGAATTCCCGATGTACAAAAACGCTTGCTGGCCGAATTGCTAAAAACAGGAAAACCGGTAGTTTTGGTGTTGTTTACAGGACGTCCGCTGACATTGGTTTGGGAACACGAAAATGTTCCTGCGATACTCAACGTCTGGTTTGGCGGAAGCGAAGCGGCTTATGCGATTGGCGACGTATTGTTTGGCGACGTGAATCCGAGTGGAAAACTAACATCGACTTTTCCTCGAAGCGTCGGACAGATTCCATTGTATTACAACCATTACAATACGGGCCGACCGGCTTCAGACAATGGTTTTGAGAAATTCAGAAGCAATTATTTGGACGAGAAAAATGCGCCGCTTTATCCTTTTGGATTTGGTTTGAGTTACACGCAGTTTGAATACAGCGACATCAAATTAAGTGCGCCATCAATGGAAAATAGCGGAGAAATTACCGCAACTGTTACTGTGAAAAATACAGGCAAAACCGAAGGTCGGGAAGTGGTGCAATTGTACATTCGCGATTTGGTGGGTAGTGTAAGCAGGCCTGTGAAAGAACTCAAAGGTTTTGAGAAAATTGCGTTGAAGGCAGGAGAAAGCAAAACCGTAACGTTTAAAATCACGGCAGAATTGCTGAAATTTTACAATTCAAATCTCGAACAGGTCACAGAACCCGGAACGTTTACCGTTATGATCGGAGGCAACAGCCGCGACCTGAAAACGGCTGGATTTACATTAAAATAAAAAACCAACATTATAAAAACCAACTATTTTGAACAATTTTTTTAAAATCGCCTTCGTGTTGCTGACCGCTTTCCAGATGCAGGCGCAACTTAAAACCGCTATCTATCTTGACGACAAGCAACCGATCAAAGCCAGAGTAGAAGATGCGCTTTCGCGGATGACAACCGAAGAAAAAATCGCCATGATCCACGCCCAGTCGAAATTTAGTTCGCCCGGCGTTCCAAGACTTGGAATTCCCGATCATTGGATGACTGATGGTCCGCACGGAATCCGCCCCGAAGTATTGTGGGACGAATGGTCGCAGGCCGGATTTACAAATGATTCATGCATCGCCTTTCCGGCATTGACCGCACTTGCCGCGACCTGGAATAAAGACATGGCATTGTTATACGGGAAATCCATCGGTGAAGAAGCCCGTTACCGAAACAAGTCGGTGTTGCTAGGCCCAGGCGTAAATATTTACCGTTCGCCGCTAAACGGAAGAAATTTTGAGTATATGGGCGAAGATCCGTTTTTAACTTCCAAAATGGTCGTGCCTTACATTAAAGGCGTTCAGGCCAATGGTGTGGCGACCTGCGTCAAACATTTCGCGTTGAACAATCAGGAAACCAACCGCCATAAAGTAAACGTCAATGTGGACGATCGCGCGTTATACGAAATTTATCTTCCTGCTTTCAAAGCTGCAGTTCAGGAAGGCCAAACCTGGGCCATTATGGGTTCGTACAACAAATACAAAGGACAGCAATGTTGCCATAACGAATATTTGTTAAACGACATTTTGCGTGGCGAATGGGGCTATGAAGGCGTTGTCGTTGCCGATTGGGGCGGTGTGCACAGTACGAAAGAAGCCATTTTCAACGGACTTGACATGGAATTTGGTACCTGGACCGACGGCTTGTCTTGGGGAACCAGCAACGCCTACGACAATTATTACCTGGCGCGGCCATACCTGAATATGATCAAATCAGGGGAAGTGGGCACAAAGGAACTTGATGAGAAAGTACGCCGAATCTTACGTTTGTCGTTCCTAACCAATATGGATAAAAACAGGCCATTCGGTTCATTCGGGACAGAAGCGCATGCGTTGGCCGGGCGCAAAATTGCCGAAGAAGGCATCGTGCTGCTACAAAACAAAAATAATGTTCTTCCAATCGATCTGACCAAAACAAAAAAGATTGCTGTCATTGGAGAAAATGCCATAAAAATGATGACCGTAGGCGGCGGAAGCTCGTCGCTGAAAGCCAAATACGAAACTTCTCCGCTTGACGGACTGAAAAAACGCGTGGGTTCGCAGGCAGAAATTGTCTATGCCCGCGGTTATGTTGGCGATGCGAGCGGTGATTACAACGGTGTGGTTTCGGGACAGGATTTGTCTGAAAAACGTTCAGCAGCCGAATTGTTGGCTGAAGCCGTAAAAGTAGCAAAAGACGCAGATGTGGTTATTTTCTTCGGCGGACTCAACAAAAGCGACAACCAGGACAGTGAAGGAAACGACCGAAAAAGCCTTGGTTTGCCATACGATCAGGATCGGATCATCACCGAATTGGCCAAAGCCAACAAAAATCTGGTGTTTGTAAACATTTCAGGAAATGCGGTGGCGATGCCGTGGGCCAACCAGGTTTCGGGAATTGTTCAGGGATGGTTTTTGGGAACCGAAGCCGGGACTGCATTGGCGGCCGTGTTGACCGGAGATGTAAATCCGTCAGGAAAACTGACGTTTACTTTTCCGGTAAAATTGACCGATAATGGCGCGCACGCTCTGGGCGAATTTCCCGGCGGCGACGAGGTGACTTACAAAGAAAGTATTTTCGTAGGATATCGTTGGACCGACAAAGAAAAAATCAAACCGTTGTTTCCTTTTGGACACGGATTGAGTTACACAACATTTGAATATGGAAAAGTCACGGCCGATAAAAAGCAAATGGCAGCTTCGGATAAAATCACATTTTCCGTTAAAGTAAAAAACACCGGCAAACGCGACGGTTCGGAAGTGGTGCAATTATACATCAGCGATCCGAAATCTTCATTGGTTCGTCCGGTAAAAGAACTCAAAGGTTTTGAAAAAGTAGCGCTGAAAGCAGGCGAGGAGCAGACCGTAACTTTCACGATCGACAAATCGGCGCTTAGTTTTTTCGATGACAAAAAGCACGATTGGGTTGCTGAGCCAGGCGATTTTGAAGCGATCATTGGCGCATCCGCTACAGCGATCAAAACGAGGGTAAAATTCACCCTGAAAAACTAACGTTAAATTATTGATTTTTTTAATGTGACGAAAGTCCCGGCGCGCGTTGTCGGGATTTTTTATTTGGTGTTACCGGAAATGCTAAAAACGACAAAGTCCGCAGATTGCTGCAGACTTTGTTTTTGTTTGTAGAACGGTAAATTTATTCTTTGATCACTTTGAAAACTTTGGAACTTCCATTTTCAAATTGTGCTTTTACAATATAGATTCCGCTTGCAAGCGCTTCCATATTGATGTTGTTGTTGCCCGATTTATAACCGTTTACTTCGCGTCCTTCGATGTTGTAAATCCAGATGCTGCTGATTTGTTTTTCAGCACGAATCTGAAGTACGTTTTTGACAGGATTTGGGAAATATTGAATTCCGGAAACCGTTTGCGGATCATTTGTACCCAACAACGGACTGCAAAATCCGCCGACTGTGAATACCTGATTGGCGCTATCGTTTAAATTCCAGCTTTCGCCACCATCGTAAGAAGTATAAGAGAATTCTCCGATTCCAGGTGAGGTTGTTGTTTCCCAGGTAAGAAAATCGGTTGCGAAGGGCGTTGGTGTTACTTCTACAAAATAATTTCCTGGCTGCAACTCTATTGGCGTGTTGGCAAATGAGAAATTTATATTGACTGCAACCGCTTCCAGCAGCGAACCTGGGAAAGGATGGTACCCTTGATATTCTTCATAATCCGGACCTTTCTGCTCAAATGAATGCAGCACTTCGCCCGGAATTCCTTCTACCGAACTTCTGATTTTAATGGTCGCATTATGAAGTCCGCCTCCCAAAAGCAACGAATGCATGGTAAAATCGGTCAGGTGAAAAACCGTGTTTTCAGCTACCGTAAAGTCATCCGCGATCGAAACCAATTGTCCGGCAGTTAAAAACGGCGCGCCATTTTCATAGTCGTTTGACGCATTTCCCTGTGAGCAAACATCGCCATATTCCGGTTGGGTTTCACCCGAATCGGCACAGTTTCCTAAAATCTGGAATACCTTGTTGTAATAGCCGGTTCCGCCCCAAGGTTCGTTGCCAAATCTGAAATAATCAAAAACGCCGTAACGTTGCTCCTGGCTGGTAATTTCCCACCAAGCATTATTCTGGTCACCAGCAGCTGCGGCTATTTCGATAAAATATTTTCCTTTTTCCAATATTAAAGTGGAAGGAAGTTCCAAAGCGATCTGATAGGTGTCAAGTTCAGAATCTTCAATAGCATACACCAGCGTCTGGCTCGTTGGGACCAATCCGTCGAAGGTTTGGATCACAGTTCCCGGGAGTCCGTTTTGTTCGCGTGAAAAAGTAACGTTTACATACTGAATGTCTGCATCGCCTTTGAGCAGGTTCAGCGTGATTTGGTTTGTAGTGAAAGTGGTTCCAAACGGGACGTCAAAATCGGCAGCACCGCCATATTCAAATTCGCCTCCGGTAGAAATGTTTTCACCATTGGCACTGGTATCAGAAATAGTTCCCAAAGTACACGAATCCTGTCCGAACGAAAATAGCGTTCCCGCCAAAAGTAACATTGTAAATAATTTTTGTTGCATAACTGGTCTTTTAAATAGTTTAGTCCATAAAATTACGCAAAGCAGTAGGGCGGCCACAGCCGATGTCTTTCAGAATACGATATTTTAAAACACAAAAATTAAAAATGTGTTCACATTCAGCGTTTTAAAATCAGGCTCCTGTTTTTTCGTTATGACTCTTTTCTTCCTCACTCAGGAAAACCGACGGCGAAATTCCCGTTACTTTTTTGAAAATTGTTGAAAACGTGCTGTGTGAAGTAAAGCCACAATCTTCGGCCAGATAGCTTATTTTGTAGTTCACATATTCCCGGTGCGTGTGAATTTTACGGCAAATGTACCGAATGCGGAGTTCGTTGACGTAACTGTTAAAATTCTGATCTTTGTGCGCTTTGATGACCGCCGACAGATAAGCCGGATTGGTTCCGAGTTCTACCGCAAGCATCGAAATATTGAGTTTCGTATTCCTGAATCTTTCGCCTTCTTCAAATTTTTGAAGTCCGTCCAGGATTTCCTTTTCCACGGCTTGTGGAATCGAATAATTGGGTTTGATCTCTGGTTCGCTGATGTCGGTTTGACGCGAAATTTCTACCTCGCTTTTCAGGTTTTGAATGACCGAAAGGTACATTTCGCGTTGTTTTCTCTTTTTTCGGTTGAGGTAAATAAAGGTTGCCAAACTCAATAAAATTACCGCTAAAATTCCGAACATCAGCCATTGGTTGTGTTTTCTGGATTCGGATATGGAATTCGAAAAATCTTTCTGTTCCACGTTAAAAGCAGTATTGATGGCCTTTCTTTCGTGGCCTTCGACACTGTCCCGAAGCGCGAGATGTTTTTCGTTGTAAAGCGTATAATTGGTTTTGTCACCTGCATTTTTGTAATTGCGTGAAAGATTCAGATAGATTTCTACCTTGAGCGGATTGATGTCAAAATCAGGATCTTTCAGAATGGTTTGCAGCGTGTCAATCGCCTGTTTATAATTTCCCCGGAGCGTATACACTTCGGCCAGGGTCGAGTAAATGTAATATTTCAATGTCGGATTTTTGGAATCAGAATAAGAAAGCGCTTCGTTCAAATAAATTTCTGCCGAATCGGCCTGCTTCAGGTAATAATAAGAATTTCCGATGTTGTAAAGCGATCGCCGGTAATGGTATTTGTTGGTGTCGTCAATGTATTTCACGCGTTTGAATTGCGCCAGCGATTGTCGGTAATTTTTATTGGCTGAGGCGAAATTCTTATCATTCATGTCCAGATTCCCAAGTTCGAGGTAACTCAGCGCTTTGAGACGGAATTTTTTATCGCCAGGAGGCAATGTTTCGATTTTGGCAACAGCCTTGTTCAGATACGGACGTGCTTTTTCGGTCAGGTTCAGGTAGGAATATTGATTTGCGATCGAGCCGTAAGCCTGCGCGATCATTTCAGGATCAGCCGATTGTTCGGCGACATCTTTTGCCTGAAATGAATACGAAATTGACTTATTGATGTTGTTAAAGCGAAAATAAGTTTCTGCCATTTTTTCCAAAACCTCAAACTTTTGCCTGTAGGACGTAGAAATTTTCAGGATCGCATTTCCGGTTTTGACGATTTGTGTGGTATCGGAATCGATTGAGGCAAATGCGACTTCGAGGCTGTCAAGTTCTTTTCGCGCGCGGTTTTGTGCCAGCACGGGAACAAGTTGCAGCAATATAAATGCGAAAAATAAATATTTGTATCTGAACATAATGCCGGATGATTGATGCTGATTTCCGGTTTCTGAGTGTCCTCGGAAAGCGGTATAAAATTAGCAAATAATCCGGATCAGAACGGGTTTAAATAAAAAACCACACCTACCGGTAGAAATGGTAAGTGTGGTTGTGTTTGACAGTCGCTTAGCGAAAACTATTGCTTGATGATCTTTATCGTTTTTGATTGATTTCCGGCGGTGAGCTTCACCAGATAACTTCCGGCCGAAAGGTCGCTCATGTCGAGTTGTCCTTTTGTCGCTTCGATCTTTTTGGTTTTAACCAATTGGCCAAGCAAATTGAAAATCGCCACCTCTGAAATATGCTGATCGTAAGAAATTGTCAAGAAATCTTTCACAGGATTTGGATAAGCCTGAAAACTACTTACCGAAAAATCACGGTTTGCAAGCGGCGCGCTTGGTTTTACACTAAAATTGTCGAACGCAACATACCAGGGAAAAGCGGTCGTATCGTCGTTTACGCGAATGGCGAAATAATAGATTCCGGTGCTTGTTGGCGTGAATGTCCGTTGCATTTCGGCGTACGGCTGAATCGCCAAAACATTTCCGTTGCCCGGAACCTGATATTCCTGGCCGAGTTGGGTAGCGCCTGCCGAAGTCGTGCTGTTGTTGGAAAACATTGCAACAGCCCAGTTGTCAAATCCGTCGCCCTGCACAAATGCCGAAAAATCGTAAGCCGTATTGGCCTGTAAGGTAAAATTTGGCGTCCAGATGAATTCGTTGTTTGACGCGTAGCTGTTTCTCAAATACTTCGTTCCCGCATAAGCGGTATTGTATGTCGTAGCATCAGAAGTGGCGAAATCGCCGTTTTCTTTTGTCCAACAGGCAGGAAAATCAGGAGTGGTTGCATTTTCGAAACCTTCCGTCCATGGCAATTCAGTCACGGGATTGCAATTGGTTTTAAATCTTTTTGGTCCGATCCATGCACCGTATTGTCCGTTTCCGCAATCGGAACGCACCCAATATTTGTAATCGGTATCGGGCTGAAGAGGCGAGAAAGTATAAGTCAACTCGCCGGCCGATATCGGAATTAAAGTAGATGGATCGGTAACAGAAATTCCTCCGTAAGCGACTTGCCACGCATTCGCATTAGACGAAGACCAGGTTACAGTTGCAGCGTTATTGGTTATAAATTCGTTAGCAAGTGCGGTTACGTCTTCACAGTTTGGAGAAAGTTCCCATGTCACATCGTCGATGTAAACCGCATTAAAATTGGAACCTGAATGTCTCAGCGCAAGGTAACCGGTTTCTGGTTCCGACCCTAATTCTGCTGTAAATTCATCATATTCAGAAATTGAGGTGGTGGTAAATGATTGCAACGGAACAAAAGAGCTGGCATCATTATAATTGGCAAGATAACCTACCTGAACAACGCCGCCTACATCGTATGCAGATCTCGATTTAAATTTCAACCTGTGTGTTCCCGCAGACGCATTGCTTACAGGCTGCAACGCCAATATTCCGTAGCTGGTTCCAAAACTTGACAAGTACACATTATTTGGTTCACTCGTCGGAAAATTGGATTGTACAAATACTGATCCGCCGTTGCCCACTTGCGACCAGCAATCGGGAAAGCTGGTGGAAGCATCGAAATCCTGATAAAAAGCAGTGACTGGTTCGCATGAAGTCGTAAAGCCAATTGGGCCAACCCAAACACCAAATGCACCATCGCCACAGTTGGAGCGCACCCAGACTTTGTATGCTGTAGTCGCACTCAAATCGGTAAGGCCAAATTCTGAAAAGTCATTGATATCAAAAGCGGTCAATGTGTCTGGATTGGTTACAGTTGCCGGACCATAAGCCAATTGCCACTGGGTTTCTCCATTTCCTGTCCACGAAATTTCAGCTGAATTATGGGTTACGCCCGCTGAAACCAGCAAATCTACATCTGGACAATTGGGTATGATTTCCCAGTTTACATCATCAATGTAAACGCCATTCGAGTAAGGTCCGGCCTGTCTGATTGCTAAAAATGCTCCAGCAACCGCATCTCTTTCAGGTTGGAAAATGACAGTTTGATTATTTGCTGCGTCAAGGTTAAAAGTTTGTAATATCACAAACGATTCCGGATCGTCGGCGCTATTTACATAACCCACTTCAATTTCTGCGGTGTCTGAAGAAGACGGCCGGGCCTTAAATTTTAGGCGGTGCGTTCCGTCATTCGCGTTTGATACGAACGGAAGTCCAATGATGCCGCGGCTTGTTTCCGACCACGAGGAAAGATTGAGATGGTTTGGCAAACTTGGAGCTGAATCAGAACTTTGTACATAGGCGTTTCCTTGCGCGCCAACTTTTATCCAGCAGTTTGGCAGATTTGTCGAAGCGTCGAAATTTTGGAAGAAAGTGGCAACGCTTTCGCAGCCTGTTGTAAAAGTATCAGAGCTGTTCCACGGACTTTTATCAGTTGGCGAACAAACCGCACGGTAGTGAAATTTATAAGAAGTTCCGGGTAATAAACCAGAAGCTGAATAATCAGAATTGTCAGAAACTACGATAATCCCCTGAGTCGCATCGAACTCTGGCTGTGGACTCGCTGCAGGCAATATGGCCACTTGCCATGAAGATTCGTTTGCACCTGGTTCCCATGAAAAATCGGCAGTGCGTTCAGTAATGTTTCCAATGTTTATCGCTGTCGGAATCGGGCAGGTCAAAATAATTTGTGCTGTTACATCATGGCAGGAAGCTGATCCATCGCAGGAATTGCTGTCGGAAAAATGTAATTTCACCGAGTTGGCGCCGATGTTGGAAACGTTTAGTGGCGATGTGCCGTGCGCAATTACTGTGTTGTCAATATTAGTAACCGTAATGTATTTGTCATTGTTCCCCAATTTGCATGTAAAAATATATTCCTGACCGGCAAGCACGTTATTGAATACGATGAAATTGTCTGTAGTATACGCACAGGAAGTCAGGTTTTGTGGTATCCCGAGGTTGGTTGAAGTTGCGGTCAAATATTCATAAGTCCGAATGCATTGCGCGTGGCCTTTGAACGACAGCAATATCAAAAAGGTAAAGCATAAAGTAATTTTTTTCATGAGGAAAGTTGGTTTGTTAATGGCAACAAATGTATGCAAGCCCTTCAGTCGTACCTTACAAAATAACCTTACAATTGGTTTACAATTTAAAAAAAGACCCTTACATTTTATGTACATTTATTCTTATTGTGCTGAATTTATTGCTATTGCAGATTTTGAATCCGTTATTTTTGGCATCGCTATATTTTATATATTTGAAAAAAATGCCTGTGTGTAAAAAAATCCTCATTGGTTTGATTTTGTGTTTGTTCATTACTACGAACACGGTCGTTTTGGCGCAATCCAAACCAGATTTTGTCGTAAAAGAATTGTTACGCAAAGCCTCCGACAACATCCATTCCAATCCCAATAAGGCATTTTCATACCTCAGTGAGGCGCTGAAATACAAAGACGACATTACCGAAACACAGCTCTTATTGCTTTACCAGGTTGCCGCGACGGCTTATTTCAACCAACAATCTTATCTTTCTGCGCTGGATTATTTTTATGAGAGTCTTGAGTTGCAAAAGAAACTTGATCCGTCGAGACTGCATTTTATCTACAACAACATCGGCTGCGTTTATATGGAACTAGGCGATCCGGTGAAGTCACGCAAATTTCTCAACCAATCGCTCGCAGGTTTAAAACAAGCGATAGCGAAAGGGAAATTAGGCGAAAAAAATGCTGAAGCTTATTTGGTTTACGGAAATCTGGCGGTTTTAGAGATCGATGCGAAAAATTACACGAAAGCGCTTGAAATGCTTTACATCCACAAAAATCACAGTTTGAGGCTGAAAGACACCGTTGGAACCATCAAAGCATATCAAAATCTGGCCAGCGTTTACGACAAACTCAACAAACAGGACAGTTGTAATTTCTATTCAGACAAGGGAATTTTTCTGTCAAAAAAAGGAAACTTCCCCGAAGAACTTGCCGATATGTATTACCAGCGCGGAAATATCTACAACACGCGTAAGAACGACTCTGCAGGGTATTATTTGCAAGCCGCATTTAATTTTGCCGAGAAGTTTGCCATGGCTGACATCAAACAATTGTCGTCAAAAGATCTGGCCGATTTGTATGGTTCCAGAAAGGATTATGAGAAGTCCAATTTTTATCTGCGGCTTGCAAACCAACTTTCGGAAGAAAATCTGAAACAGCAAAACAAGAAAAAAATCGAACTGCTTGAGTTTGAAAATGCCCAGAAAATCAAGGAACAGGAAGCGGCAGTCAAAACCCAAAAAACCGAAAATATCCTGATTTTTAGTTTTATACTTCTGGTTCCGGTATCAGTCATTGTGTTTCTGATGTATCGTTTGCAGCGAACAAAGGCAAATAAAAGGAAAGTTGAAAACGAGTTGCTTGTCCAGAAAATGGAGGGCAAAAACAAAGTGTTAACAAGCAATGCGATCCAAATGCTTCAGGCCAGCGGCATTATCGATTCGACACAAAAAGAGCTGAACCACCTTAAAACAATTACCGATACGCCAACAAATAAAATGCTGAGCCAGATTATTTCAGATCTTAAAACCGGGAATCAATCGTTCAACAAAAAGGAATTCGAGAAAATTTTCATAGAAACCGACGAAGAATTTTACCGAAAACTGATCAAAGAATATCCGTTACTTACCAAAAACGAGATCAGGCTGTGTGCTTTTGCCAAGATGAATTTTTCAACCAAAGAAATATCGGCAATTACACAGCAAAGCAGCAATAGTATCCTGGTAGCACGTTCGAGATTGCGCAAAAAAATCGGAATCGGTGAAAATCAAAACCTGACCATCTTCTTTAAAAGCTTTTAGAGGTATCATTTTAGTCCCTTAAAACTAAAACATTACTTTGAACATTAGAGATTCTAATGCAATTCTAATGATTTTCTAATTCGTTTATTTAGATTAGTTAAAAATAACACGATAGTTTTGCGCTGCAATTAAGTGCCAAGACATGAGGTTCGTTTTTATTTTTTTGATGGTCAATTTTCTGGGCTGGACCCAAACCGGAAATGTTTCAGGAACTGTAACTATTAACGGAAACGAGCCAGCCATTGGTGCGACCGTAAAAGTAGAAGGTACAGACAGATCGGCTGTTGCCAATGAAAACGGGCATTTTGAAATCAGAAATTTGAATTACGGAGAATATGTGTTGCGCATTTCTTCAGTCGGATCAAAAACCAAAAGTCAGTCGGTTTTACTGAACAATCCATCGCTTCAACTTGATATCTTGATCGAACAAACAGATGCAAAAGCGCTACAGGAAGTCACAGTCAAAAAAATATCTGCAAAAAGGGAAATTGTCAGCAAAGGTTTTGCGGTCAATGTCATTGAAACACAGGAAGCGGCTAAACGAAATTTGCAAACCAATGATTTGCTCGACCGTTCGGTGGGCGTGAGGATCAGGCAAAACGGCGGATTGGGTTCGAGTGTCGACTACAATTTAAACGGGATGTCGGGCAATTCGATCCGGATTTTCATCGATGGCATTCCCATTACGACTTACGGATCATCGTTCAATTTAAACAGCATTCCGCCGGCACTTATCGAACGCATCGAAGTCTACAAAGGTGTAATTCCGGCGCATTTGGCCGATGATGCTTTGGGCGGCGCAATCAATGTCGTTCTTAAAAAAGGCGCAAGAAATACACTGAACGCCGCGGTTTCTTATGGTTCGTTCAACACACTTCAGTCGAATTTTAACGGGACATTCCGAAGCAAATCCGGTTTTACGGTGAAAGCATCGGGTTTCCAGAATTATTCCGATAATGATTACGAAGTCTGGGGAAAGTTTGTTTACAACATTCCGGCAAACGGCAAGCAGGAATATGTCCGTGTCAAACGTTTTAACGATGCTTATAAATCTTTTGGCGGACGAATGGAAGCCGGATTTACCGACGTAAAATGGGCCGACAATTTCATGATCGGATACAACGGCTCGCACGATTACAACCAGATCCAGCACGGGCAATACATGACCACACCCTACAAAGGACGCTTTACCGAATCTGATGCGCATGTGTTTAGCCTGAATTATTCCAAAAAAGATTTTCTTATCAAAAGACTGGAATTTACAACCAATACGGTCTACAGCCAACGGACACAAGTGATCAACGATACTGTAAAATGGCGGTACAACTGGCAAGGCGAATTGGTCAAAGGTTTGCACGGCGAAAAACTTTTAACACAAACCGGTGCGCAGCAAGGTATGCCAACGATCAACCACATCAAAAGGAATATATTCAGCACGCGCAGCGGATTGAGTTACAATATCAATGACAACCACAAAGTGGTATTTAGCAATTTGTTCAATGTTGTCGATCGGGATGAAAATGACGAGATGAAAACCGAAATGGAACGAACGTTTCGCGAAACACGCGATCTGCAAAAAAGCATTTCGTCTTTGGCTTACGAACTGCAGGCATTTGATTCCCATTTAAGGGCGAATGTTTTCGGGAAATATTACACCCAAAAAATTGCTGAGAACAATCCGGAACTCTCAACGGGAACCGGACCAAAAAGCGTCATCGTCAATGTTTACGAAAACACGAATTCGGCATACGGTTACGGGCTGGCCACTTCCTATTTCATTACGCCGGAACTGATGGTATTGGCTTCGGCCGAAAAAGCGATCAGAATGCCAACTGAAGACGAACTTTTTGGAAATCCAGGTGAAAATGTAGTCAGCAATTCCGACCTGAAACCGGAAGTCAGCAACAACCTGAATGTCGGATTCCGTGTCGGACCTTATAAAATTAACCAACATAAATTTTCTGCGGCTGCGTCGGGTTTTTGGAGGAACAGCAAAGATAAGATCGTACGCCAGATCAATGAGCGTTTGAACGATGCGATACAAACTTCGCCTTCGGTGAATCTTGGGAAAGCACAATCACTGGGTTTTGAAGCGTCATTGGATTATGCCTACAAAAACAAGTGGTTTGCATCGGTAAACCTGTCAAAATTCAATTCGTTGTACAAAATTAAATACGACAACAACGGAAACATTCTCGATCGCTACAACCAGCAATTGCCGAACGAACCGTTTTTTACCATCAATGCAAACGTGCAACACAACTTTAAAAATGTGGTGCAAACCAATTCCGAACTTAACCTGTATTACAACTGTGGTTATGTCGCGCCGTTTTATACGAACTGGCTCGAAATTGACCGTTACAGAACGACACCGCAATTTGTTCAGGATCTGGGTTTCAGCTATTTTTTTCCAAAGAAACAATTTGTAGTCAGTTTTGACGCCAGAAACATATTCGATAAGCAGGTCTATGACAACTTCGCCGCCCAAAAACCGGGTCGTGCGTTCTATATAAAAGTGAATTACACAATCAATTATTTTTAATATCAATAACCAATTCTAAAACAATCAATATGAAAAAAAGTTTTTTAAAACTATTAGGATGTGGCGTAGTTTTTACCACAATTTCCTTAGCGACAAGTTGCTCTGATGACGACAAAGCCGGCAATAATACCGAAACACCTCCGACAGCCGAAAGCCGTTGGATTACCGTCGCCGGAGCATTGATGCAAACAGATCCTGGCGATGGAAATGGCGGAACGATGGTTTATTCGGTCAGCAAGGAAAATGCGTTGGATCCCAATTATTCGATCGATGTATACCAAAACGGAATGCCGGTGCAATCTACGAGAACAGCGCGTTTACAGTCATCGGTTGATGGAAATACGCTTTTCAATATTACTTATACAGGTGATAACGGAGGGGAATTTATGACTTATGCGGTCAACGGCGGCAATCAGTTTGCACAATCGGGATCGACTGTAAACATTTCGCAATATGCTGGAACTTCACCACGTTGGACCAAACTTTTTGATGGCGATAAAACCGGCGTTGCGGTAAATGTTACTTCGCCACTTATCGTGAATGCTGACGGTGTGTACCAACATACAAGAGGCACAGCTACTGTTTTGGCACTAGACCTTCAGAATATTGAGATTTCAGATTACAGGCAATATCAAATTCCACTTTTGCCGGCGGAAGAAGCTTTGGGACACCACATTTTCAGATTGGACGCACCAACATTAAACAAAGCGGGAGACAAACTGATCATCGGAACCTGGATGCGTAAAACCAATCCTGTGACCGGCGCAAACGAAAGCGCTTTCACACGTTTGGGATCGAAATCGGTTGTGGTGGATTATCCTTCATTGCAAAATCCGCAGGTCATTACCTCCACTGTCGGTTTTGGTGATACCAGCGGTTACAGAAGTTTCAACAGTTTCGTTGGCGATGATGGAAACATTTATCAGGCCACACAAAGAGATACGCAAAACGGATCTTACATCTTAAAAATCAACCAAAGCAACCAGTATGACAATGCATACGTATTCAGTCTGGATGCTGCTTTGGGCGTAACGGGATCGTACATTGACGCTTGGAGATATGCAGGAAACGGAATTGCTTATGCCGTTTATACGCACGCCGGTGCAAACGATCAGGGTTTTGTGGCAAGAATTGATTTAAATACAAAAACGGCTCAAAAAGTAGAAGGCATTCAATATGACGCAGATCTTGATTTCGGGCAATACCAGGGATTTGTGGTCGATGCCAATAAAGTATACATCGCGGTTACACCCGTTGGAAAAGACGGAAATATTTATGTGATTGACGTACCGACGGGCGCTGTGACCAAAGGCGCCAAATTGGTAAACAAACCAGGAAACCACTACATCGGCGTATTCTAAAAAGACAAGTGAAATTGCAAAATAGAGTGTTTAATTTTTTTTGATGAAACGTTCCGTCTGGATTTCCGGGCGGAATATTTCTTTTTTAAAACAACCTGATTTGATTCCATCCAATTATGAAAAAAATAATTTTTACCGCATTGCTATCTGCTTCGATTTATGTGAATGCGCAACAAAATACGCTGCTTTCGACAAATTTCTGGAAATCATCGCCGGACATCACCGCTGTACAATCGGAAATTGCAAAAGGAAATAATCCCGCCGAACTGAATCCGATGGCTTTCGATCCGGTCGTGCTTGCCATTAATAATGACGCAAAGGCTGAAGTCGTCAAATTTTTGATCGAACAACCCGGAAATGGCGTTAATAAATCGACACACGACAGCAGGATTTACCTGCATTGGGCAGCGTCCAAAGGAAATGTCGAACTGGTCGAATACCTGATTTCTAAAGGTTCCGACCTGAACCTGGAAGACAGCCACGGCATCACGCCAATTGTTTTCGCCGCAGGAAATGCGCAAACCAACACCAAAATTTATGATGCCTTTTTTAAATCGGGAATCGATCCGAAGAAGAAGTATAAAGACGGTTCAAACCTGTTGCTGCTCTCCATCGCGAACGACAAAGATTTTTTGCTGACCGGTTATTTGGTATCCAAAGGTTTGTCGCTCAAAGATGTCGACAACAATGGAAACACCGCATTTGATTATGCCGCCCGCACCGGAAACGTTGCTGTCTTAAAAGCGCTTTTAGAAAAAGGCGTAAAACATACCGATAACGCGTTGTTGACAGCAGCTCAGGGTTCGCGACGTTCGGCAAATACGATCGAAGTGTACCAATATCTGGTTGATGGGCTCAAAATTAAACCCGCTGTTGTAACGCCAAACGGACAAAGCGTACTTCACTTTTTGGCACGAAAAGACAAACAATTGGAAATTGTAAAATACTTTATGGCCAAAGGCGTAGACCCAAACAAAGCCGACGCTGACGGAACTACCGCTTTAATGAATGCGTCGGCCGGCAAAGATCTGGAACTGCTGCAAACCTTACTTCCAAAAGTAAAAAATATCAATGCGGTTAATAAAAAAGGAGAATCCGCATTGACGCAAGCCGTTAAAAACAGCCCGGCTGAGGTGGTGATATTGCTGTTAAACTATGGCGCTGATATTAAAGTAAGTGATAAAGATGGCAACAATCTGGCCTATCATTTGGTCGATTCATACAAAGCGCCAAGAGCAGTTGCTACGCAAAAAGATGAATTTGGCGCCAAACTTATGTTGTTGCAGGAGAAACGCATTAATTTGGCTGCACCGCAAAAAAACGGAAATACTTCATACCACGTTGCCATCATCAAAAATGATCTTTCATTGCTAAAAAAACTTGCCAGTTTCAATATTGATATCAATTCGAAAAACAATGAAGGACTTACTGTTTTGCACAAGGCCGCGATGATTTCAAAAGATGACGCAATCTTGAAATACCTATTGGCCCTCGGGGCAAAAAAAGACAGCAAAAGTGAATTCGGGGAAACCGCATACGACCTGGCGAAGGAAAACGAACTTTTGAAAACGAATAACATATCGGTCGAATTTTTAAAATAAATACAAATGAAATCATTAATTAAAATTGCAGGTATTGTGGCATTTGTATTTATGTGCGCGTTAGATGCATCGGCTCAGACGGCGAAATACAAATGTCTTTTGCAAATGTCGAATTATATGGGTGAAGGCGCTTATGTAGCAGTATCGCTGATCAATCCGAAAGGCGAATACGAAAAAACGCTTTACGTGATGGGCGATGACAAACAATGGTACAATAGCCTGAAAGAATGGTATAAATTCAGTTCCAAAAAAGCAAATGTGAGTGCAAAGACAGGCGCGTCGGTGACCGGCGGCGATCGCAGTGTGACGACATTTGAAATCGAAACGTCCAAGATGGATAAAGGATACAAATTGCGATTTGAAACAGCAGTGGAAGACCAGAAATACCATATAGGCGACGTTGAAATTCCGCTTACTACATTAGCACTTACAGAAAAAACAGATGGCAAAGGTTATATTCGATACGTTAAACTCAATAAAATTTAGTCGTTAATTTTATCGTCCCGATGCAAAAAAAAAGCAACTTTCAAATCCGGAGGTTGCTTTTTGCATGTAGCAATTTTCCGACGGCATGTGCTGGTAATCAGCGAATGTTAAGAAAAAAATTGGTTAACCACGATAAAGCTAAAATTGTTTCAAAATTAATGGTACATTTAAGAGAGAAAAATCGCAAATGCAACTTATATCTTTAGAATAAAATCCAATGCCAATCTCACACACTGATCTGATTATCAATTCTGAAGACTTGTTATTGAACGCTTTGATAAGTTTCGATAAAGACATTATTTTTAAGATGTGTCATAAAGATCTTGTGTTTACCAATGAAGTGGGAAAAACATTTTACGGTGTTGAAAATCTTCAGGTACTTCGGCCTGAAATTCTTAAAATCAACACGATTAAAATTCTCCAGCGTGACATTCATTTGTTTGATACCACAGCGGTAGTCAGTTCGCTTGAACGCCGATCAGGATCGTACATGAGCCTGCCAATTTCCGGAAATTACCACCTGACCAGAATCTGGAAATTCAAATTTAAATGGCAATTAATTTCAACTACGTCGATCATGGTTGGTTAATTAAATGCAGGATTAAAATTGTCGCAATTTGAGATTTTTTATTTGAGTTGATTGATTCGTCTTTAAAAATTTATTTATTTTATGGGCATCCAGCAATCATAAATCTGATATTTAGAAAGTTGATAATCGTGCAAAATTTACCAAATATCAAATAATGGGTTTGTCTATTTCTGGTTGTAAATTCGAATAACAATTAAACTTTACGATTATGGAAGATAAATCAACGACAGGAAAAAATCAGGGTCTTCAATACAATGTTAACGAATCTGATACGATTAAATCCACGGAAAACCAAAGCGGCGATTCGGCAAAACTCAGCGATTATCCCGACGGCAATCTAGAAGATGTAAGTTCAGAAACGAATAACACTTCTGAAAATCAAATTGACCTTCCGCAACCCAGCGGCAGAACTATGGCTGAAGCAACCGATCCATCGAAGCTATCGGATATCTGAATTTCAATTTTTGAACCAATAAAGAAATCATGAAAAGCACATTATTAGCCATGGTTTGTCTGTTCATTTTTAGCTGCAACACAAAGAGCGGAAAAGATTTGCAGACTACGGAAATTCAGACCACTACCATGCCGGCGCGGGAAACGATAAAATCTTCTGACAGTATCATGCACAGAAGCGTGACCAATAATATTGGAAATACGCTTGAGCAATCGTATAATTTGACCAATGCGACTGCGGTATTTAAGGTGAATGGCGAAAGTATTTCGGTCACACAGGATACGGTCGCATCGGGAATTCAATACAGCAACGACCGTTATTTTTACAAAGAACACCGCGGCAACATCGAATTGTACAAGGACGGAAAATTGGTTTGGGACAATATCAAATAAAAAAATCCGGAAATTAAACCTCCGGATTTTGCTTTTTATATCGTAGACGAACGATTATTTATTGCTGAGTACGATCAAATCCATGGGTTGAATATTGGCCTCTTTGACTTCTTTTTTAGAGAAAACGTCTTTAAACTTATTGTTTTTCAAAAGTTCATTTGTAAAGCGAATTGGTTTATCTGAACGGTTGATCAGTACAAGGACTTCTTCATTTTTGTATTTTCTGCTGAAAACATAAAGTTTTTTTGCATCGTCTTTTTCTATCGTCGTGTAATCACCGAGTTGGATCGATTTGTATTTTTGGCGCAATTGCATAAACTTTTGGTACCAGCCAAACAGCTCATTATCAAATTTCACAACATCCGGATCGTGCTTGCTCTGGTCCGGATTGAAGGTTTCCGCATCATATTTTTTATCGCTCCAGATCATCGGTTTGCGGCAATCCGGATCGTTGGCGCCCCAAATTCCGGCTTCATCCCCATAGAAAATCATTGGCGAACCCAAGTACAACATCTGGAACGCGGCAATTAATTTTTGCTTTTGAATTTGTTCGGCTGTTGGTTTTCTGGCATTGTAATTTTTGTTGTTGCTTTTCTGGCTCCAGTTGAAATAGTCGCCCCATTCGCCAAATTTCTTCCCGTCTGGATTTGCAACCGCACTTGCCAAACGCGTTGCGTCGTGGCTGTTCATGAGGTTTTGCATGTTTAACGCAACATCATTTCCGAAAGCGTCGCGCAGTTCCTTCAGGCGTGAATCAAATTGGGTTACTGTCGACGCAGATTTTTCCTGGATGAAGAAATCGTGTACGATAAAAGCAAAATTGTAATTCATTGTGGCATCAAATTCATCGCCTTCAAGGTACGGACGCGTTTTTTCAATTGGATACACCAATTCTGCAGTCATATAGGCCGTTGGATTGATGCCGCGAACCCATTTGCGCCAGTCTTTCCAAAAGGGATGACCTACATCGTAAGCCACGTCGAGGCGCCAGCCGTCAATTCCGTCCTTAATTCCTTTATCCATTGGATTCATCCAACGTTTGGTCGCATTGAAAATGTACTGTTTCGGACCGGCGACGATTCCGGTGTTGTCTTCTTTGAATTCGGGAAGTGTCTTTACTCCGAACCAACCTTTATACTGAAATGTCGTTCCTTTTGCAGCATCATCCCAACTATCAACCGAAAACCAATCCGCGTAAGCCGATTTTTGCTGGTTTTTTTCCACATCCTGAAAGGCAAAACTTTTCATGCCCATATGGTTGAATACGCCGTCAAAAATAATGCGCATTTTGCGATTGTGAACTTCTTTGATCAGTTTCAATGCCAATAAATCGGCTTTGGTCCACACCCAGGTTTTCTCGTCAAGCGGATTTTCTTTTGTCATCATCGCCACGTCGCCGTCAGGATCAGGGCCGAAAGTCGGATCAACGTGATGGTAACAAAGCGCGTCATATTTGTGGGAGGAAGGCGACCAAAAAATCGGCGTCAGATAAATGGCATTGACACCCAGCGATTGGATGTAATCCAGTTTATCGATAATTCCCTGCAAATCACCACCATATCGGCGCCGCTGCAAATTGTAGTAAATGTCTTTTCCGTTTTGTTGCTCGTAAGGTTGCAATTGGTACCAATCACTCGTCCACGGATGAATTTGAAACGCCGAAGTATCATCGAAAGGGTAAGCTCCGTTTTGATCCGCAACTTTTGGATCATTGGTTGGATCACCGTTATTAAAACGTTCGGGAAAAATTTGGTACCAGACAATTCCTTTGCTCCATTCAGGAGTGAACTGTTTTTGCGCTGTCGCGGAAAGTGAGACGAAAAGTGCGGTGTGAAGTAAAAGGGATTTAAAAAATGGCTGCATATAATTGTATTAAAGCCCAAATATAGCGGTTTTATTGTGAATATCACCGCGTTTGTATTATTGCGTTTGTTGATCAAAATTGCTAAATTTTTATTACCACTTGACCGGACGCTTTACATATATTTTTTATTTCAGAAATTTCATTAAAAATTTATATTATTATCTCATTTTATTGAAAAATGATGAATTTAATTTACTATAATTTTATTTGAGTTGAATTTATATTGGCAACCAGGATGTTTTACTTATAAAATTTTAAATATCGATCTCGTTTTTAACAAATAAAGAGCAGCAACACTATTTTATTCACACAAAATGTGATGCATAAGTAAAAGTTAACGTAAGTGTATTCTGATATTAATTTATATTTAAATTGCAAAATGGCAATTCAGATTTGAGCGTTAATGTTTCCTAAACACCTCCAAGGGTTGCGATATTTTTAAAGAAACCGTCAATACGGTCCCGAAAGCGAAAATTTCATCTATAAATAATCTTTAAACCAAATTAACAACATGAAAAAAAATTATCTTATTGCATTGTGTTTTTCGTTTTTAAGTTTTCCGGCGTTGGTACAATCGCAAACCTGTACGACAGGTCTCGGTGGAGGAGACGATCCATCCTTTTTAAGATTTAACATCAACGGTACTTCACTCGCACACGAAACACTTTCGGCACCGCAAACGTATTACCATGATTATCCTCAATTGGGAAGCACTACGGCTGACTTGGTTGCTGGACAAGAATACCAAATTTTTACATTTACATCATCGGAAGCAGTCGTTGGACTCTGGGTTGATTACAATCACAATGACACGTTTGAAGAAAACGAATTTACAACTTTGGTAAACACAATGTCTGTTCAAAATACAACCATTTTCAGGGTAAGTCCAGACGCACTGCCAGGAAATACAAAAATACGTCTCCGATCAAGAGCATTTGGCAGTACAATTGCCGGGGCAAATGCCTGCACCTCATTTGGATCTGGCGAAACCAGGGATTATACGGTGACAATTTCAGGTTTGCCGCCTACTTGCATCACAGGCTTAGGCGGTGGCGATGATCCTGGGTTTCTCACTGTAAATTTCATCAATACCTCACTGCTGCATCCAACGCTTTCGGGCACTGTTAATTATTACAACAGTTATCCACAGGAAGGAAATACTACCGCGACTCTGGTTGCAGGACAGGAATACCAGATTTTTACGTTTACTTCATCGGAAGCAGTAATCGGAATTTGGGTTGATTACAACCACAACAACGACTTTGAGGAATCGGAATATACTTTATTGGTAAACGCTATGTCGAGTCAGAATACAACCAATTTCAGGATCAAATCGGAAGCCATTCCGGGAAATACAAAAATACGTTTTCGTTCAAGAGCCTATGGGAGTACAATTACGGGACAAAATGCCTGTACATCATTCGGATCCGGCCAAACCAGGGATTACACTGTTTTGATTGCACCGCTTCCGGAATTTTGTACCACGGAACTTGGCGGCGGCATTGATCCAAGTTTTCAAAATTTTGAGATTTATGAAACGACCCTTGCACACCAGACTCCGACTGAACCAACGGTATTTTATCATAATTATCCACAGTCAGAAAACACAACGGCAACGCTGGTGGCAGGTCAGGAATACCAAATTTCTGCGTCTTTTTCCTCGGAAGCAGTTGTTGGTATCTGGCTCGATTACAACCACAATAATGATTTCGAAGAAGCAGAATATACGCTTTTAGCCAATGCAAATGCGACCCAGGGAACTTATGATTTTACGGTCAGTGCTGATGCCGTGCCGGGTGCAACGCGTATAAGATTGAGATCAAGGGCTTTTGGAAGCGACATTTTTGGTGTTGACGCCTGTACTTCTTTTGGATCTGGTGAAACCAGGGATTATACGGTCTTAATTTCGCCTTCGCTTGCTGTTAGCGACATTTCTAAAAAATCTGGCAAAGTTCAGGTATATCCAAATCCAGCAACAAACACTGTAACAATTGGTACAGCAAAAGAGGTGAAAGAAGTGTATTTGTACGGTATCTCAGGAAATCTGATCACGATCAGTGCTTCGAATGTTTTGGATATCTCCGGATATCAAAACGGTATTTACATTGTTAAAGCAATACATCAAACTGGAAATGTTTCTTACGAAAAGATAGTCAAACAATAGAATTAATTTAATAAATCAATAAAAAAAATGCACTGGTACATTAGATTATCGGTGCGTTTTTTTTTTAATCGCTACCCTAAAGCAATTCAAGTCATGTGTTTTGCGAATTTAATCTCTGAGGATTTTCTCCATAGCTTTACCCTTAGCCAATTCGTCAACCAATTTGTCCAGGTAACGGATTTTCTGCATGAGTTTGTCTTCGATATCTTCGACGCGGTAACCGCAAATAACGCCGGTAATTTTGTAAGAATTTGGATGCATTTGCGGCGCTTCTGCGAAGAACGTTTCGAAATCGGTTTTGTTATCGATTTGTTGCTGGAGTGTTTTTTGATCATATCCTGTAAGCCAACAAATAATGGTGTCAAGCTCTTCTTTAGAGCGGCCTTTTCGCTCGGCTTTATTGACGTAATGCGGATAAACGCTTGCGAATGGCATGGCGAAAATTCTATGTTTTACCATACTTTAAATTTTTATGCCTTTGGAAATGGCTGAGAACTCTCGAATTTTAATCAAAATACATAATGATCTTTGAATCCAACAGCTTTTGGTCATCTCAAAAGATAAAATTACGATACAAAAGTTGAATCCCGAAATACTTTTCCCGGATGTTTTTCCGCGTACGTATAAATCAACTGCATGATGTATTGGTTGCTGCGGTAAGGTGTGACGTAATCTTTCACAGCCGATGGTTCCGAAAATCCGACATCTGAAGCAACATAACCCATTCCGTAAAAATGCCCGTTTTCAACCCATACGCAACTGCGCTCTTCAACCGAACGCCCTTTGTCAACAATGGCAAAACTTGGCCTGCTGGTTACAAGATACGCGATTGCATCTCCAACCAACTGGTTGTGGTTTTCCGCATCTGGCAAATCGGAAACATCGGTTTTCGGGATAAATTCACCGTCGGCAACAATGCCATATTTGCAAAACCGGTGATCGATGCCAAATTGTTCAGACAGTTTTCGCAATACATTGATTCCGTCATGCAAACTGTGGAAAGATTCAATACAGGATTGGAATTTGCTGAGTTTTCCGACAGCCAGATACCTGTAACCATTTCGGGCTTCATATTCGTAAAGTCCGTATCTGGCATCAAAGCGCTTCAATGCCCGGTTGTATGTGGGCCAAAGTTTTTTGATTTCCGTACATTCCAATAGCAGCGCCATGAATTCGTTGGCACAAACCTCAAATGAAATGCCGTGGATGTCACGGAGGAAATTTTGCCTTTGCGGTTTGATGTTATGGCCACTGAAATGGGAAGCCACACGTTTTTTCAGGTTGATCGCTTTTCCTACGTAAATTACTTTTCGCAATTCGTTGTAGAAATAATAGACGCCGGGTTTTTCGGGCAGCTGTTCGAAATCCTGCGGCGGCAAATTGGGCGGCAGCCTTTGGTCCTGCGCTGTTTTAAGGATCATTTTTTCCATTTCTCCCAAATCGTCCCATTCGAGCAATTTCGAAAATAAAATGGCAGTAGCATCGGCATCTCCGCCGGCGCGGTGCTGGTTTTTCAGTGGAATGTCTAACGAATGGCACAATTTTCCCAAGCTATAGGACTGCAGTCCGGGCCTGATTTTTCTGGCTGCGCGAACGGTACAAAGTTTTCTGGCAGTCCATTTGAAACCACTTTGTTCGAGTTGGTTGCGAACGAATGAATAATCAAAATTGACATTGTGAGCAATGAACACGCGTTCGTTGAGCAATTCGAAAACTTTTTCGGCGATATCGTCAAAAATCGGCGCGTTCTTTACCATATCGTTGTTGATGCCGGTGAGTGCAAAAATAGGAGCGGGGATTTCCCTTTCAGGATTGACCAGCGTTTCCCAACGTTCGGTTACGCAGGTCCCGTCGTGGATGATAATTGCGATTTCAGTAATGCGGCTGCCGCTGGCATTTCCGCCGGTGGTTTCAATATCTACTATGGCGTATTGCTGTTTTTTCATCAATCAGTCCGCATAAATTTCCGCCATTTTCCTGCAGCAATAGCCGTTGGCCGAATAATTTTCCGGCTGCGTTGTATTGGCACACATAAAATCTGAGGTTATGGGCTGTAAAATTAGGATTTTAAATACTTCGAAGATAATCTTTTACGGGACTTAAAATCCCTTTAACACAATTGATTGAACGGGTCGTGAAGTCCGCAACAGCGATAAATTACGGATGCCTAAAGATTTTCAGGGCGTTTATTTAGTCGTAGTACTGCCCATTTTTTTGCCCAATTGTTCGTAAGCGACATCATTTGGTTCCCAAAGTTCGATTTTGTTGCCTTCGATATCCATGATGTGTACAAACTTTCCGTACTCGGCTGTTTCGACGCTGTCGGTAATGGTGATGCCGTCTTTTCTGAATTGGGCGACCAGTTTGTCCATATTTGCGATCCGGTAATTGATCATAAATTCTTTGGTCGACGGTTCAAAATACTTGGTTTTTTCTGAAAACGGACTCCATTGTGAGTAGCCTTTTTTAGTACTGTCGACCGCCTGACGCCATTCGAAAACTGCACCATAAGCATTGGTTTGCAAACCCAAATTGGTTTTGTACCATTCCCGCATTTTTTTAGGATCCTTACATTTGAAGAATATTCCGCCAATTCCGGTTACTTTTTTGAAGTCGGCTTTCTCCGAAGAAGCATCCATGAACGTTTTAACTCCGAAACCGAAGCAAAACGAAATTAAAACAGTTAACGATAATAAGGTGTATTTTTTCATGATTATTCCGATTTTGCTTTGCGTTTGAACAATGTGGTAAAAATTGCGTTTTTAACAAGCGCAGGATTCCGATGAACGAAAACGAAGTTATGAAAAAGATGTCTCAGTTTAATCAAATCGGCGATAGCATGTTCCATATTTACGTGGATTGGATACGTATCGCCTTCCGACAATAAAAATTCCTTTTCTTTTTTTACGACTGTTTTATATTGTTAATTCCATTTGGATGTTGCAGCGTTTGTAAGGCGTTGCAAGGCCAACTATTTTTTGAAAGCCTAATTTATGATACAAATTAATTGCGGGTTTGAGAATGGTATTGCTTTCCAGATATATTTTTGAAGCTCCAAGATCTTTTGCTGCATTTATCACAGCGTTACCCAATAAAAAACCGATGTTTTTGCCTTGCGCTTTTGGGGAAACTGCCATTTTTGCCATTTCGAAGTCGTAGCCATTTTCATTCATTTTGATCAATGCGCAAACGCCCAAAGGGTCGTCATTGTAAAGTGCCACAAATATTTTTCCGCCTTTCTTTAATATGTAATCTTCAGGATTGTCTAAAGCTTTGTAATCGGCTTCTTCCATTTCAAAGTAGGACGAAATCCATTCTTCATTTAGCGATTTAAAAACAGATTTGTATCGCGGCTCGTATGGCACGATTTCAACAGCCTTACTTTCACGAATTTTTTTCGCTTCCAGGACACGTTTGAATAAGGTTTTTTGTTCCAATAAAAATTCCCATTCTGCAATTGCTTCCCAAAGGTTGTGCGTTGCTTCCCCAATCAAATTTTCGATCGCATGATCCACATCTTTACATTGAATACTAATTTTCTGGAATACGGTCTTTCCTTTTTCCGTCAAAGCAACAAGATTGCGGCGTTTGTCATTGGATGCCATATTTTCCTGAACCAAATTGGCCAACGTCATTTCTTTCACAATCTTTGTAACCGATGGCTGTGAATGCCCGATTTCATTAGCAATTTCGGTGATTGTTTTTTCACCTTCCGACAATGCATAAAATGCGGCAAACCATTTGGGAGAAAATTCCACGTCATATAATTCATATATTTTTGCGGCATCTTCGGTGATTTTTGAGGTCAGCAAACGCAATCGGCTGCCTAAAGCCATTTTTCCAGTTTTTTCAAATATTTTCATAAAACAAAGTTGTTTATATAATTGGTTATGCAAATGTAAAAAAATTATATTGTTTTGAGTTGGTTGGAATAAAAAAAATTGATTTAAAATTTTAAAGTATCTCGTAAAGGCTTTCGAAGACTGCGGAATGTTGTAAAGCCTGACTAAAAAAGTGTAACGTCAGATTATTTTTACATTGATAATTTAGCAATAGGTAAAACATCAAACAGTAACAAATAAAAACAACGCATCATGGATTCAAATTACATCATAAACAGACTCAAATCGACGCTTTACAAATATCCAACCGTTCAATTGATGAAATCGAGACTGAGCAATCTTGGCGAAAGCGAAAGGTTTGAAATCGTTTCAAATTTAAAAGTGGAACTTTACAAACACCGCAATGTTGACATCCACGAACCGCTTTTCGAATTGTTGTACAAATCGCAGTTGGCTTCTTAAATATTAGAAATAATTTTTGAATTATTTGCCACCAATAAAAATCCATTCATTTAACATAATGAATGGATTTTTTATTGATATCATTCATTAACTTCTTGTAGGAACTCAAAATTAACTGATATTGGTTTTTGGAAACGCTGACGTCTGAATTGTTTTTAACCTGCGAGACGCTTGCAATCACCTTTTGTGAATAAATGATTGTTGCGTTTTTCAGGTCGTAAATTTCGATTGTTACTTCACTTTCGTTGGATGCATTTCCCGTTTTGGCGTTGTGGTTTGTCAAATCGATTGGCCCAAAATCATTTCGGTTTTCGCGTGCTTTGATGTTGATGAAATAATCAGAATTGGTGCCTTTATACAAATTGTTCAGAATCGATTTTCCCGGATTTAACTGAATCTCCTTTTGTGGCAATAACAGTCCTTTGGTATCCGGAATGTAACGCAACCGCTCGCCCAAATTTTCTGAAAAATCTTTTGTAGCCAACGCCGTGATGCGCTGTGTCAGATAATGCGGCACATTGACTTCATTGAGCAGCCATTTTCCCTGCGAAAAATCTACTCCGGTTGTCTGCCCGGGATTGTCGAAAATGTAAGTTGCCGAAGTGCAGGAGAAGCACAAAAAGACAGCGAGCGATGCAAGGCATTTTCTCATCATAAAATTAAATGGTTTAAAATTGTTGGTTTGCTGACGCAATTGAAAACTGGCTTTGGACGGCCAAATCCCAAAAAATTAATGACTTTCAACCAATTCTATATCCATGGTTTTGATTAGTCCGTCCTGAAAAGTATACACGTGTTTTACATGTCCGTCAAACATCAAACCGCCTTGCAGGTCTTTTACATTTTGATGGACGCGCACTTCCAGACTTTCGTTTTCTCTTTCGCTAAAACCAATCGGTTCTACCGTCGGATTTATCTCTGTCCATTGCCTGGTCCAATAGCTTTTAATTTCGTCGTGACCGCTGATGTAGCCGCCTTCCCACGCTTTTGACCACTGTACGTTGGGTTGCATTGTCGAAAGCGCATTGTCGATATTTCTTTCGTTAAAGGCAGAATATGCTTTTTTGATTACTGCTTCAAATGGATTTGCCATGACTATTTTTGATTGGATACCTGTTTTATTTTGTTTTAATGACAAACGCATTCAATTCTGCCATTTTGCTGTCGCGAAAACGCCACACATCACAATAAGCAAATTCCGCGTTTTCACCATTTTCATCTTTTAAATTGATTTTGCCGATCGCCGTAACAAAATCACCTTCTGCGATGAGTTGCTCCACCTGAAATTTGGGTGGTTCAACATAATTAATCTTCATCCATTGTCTGACGGCTTCCTTTCCGTTCAACGTTTCTTCGCCTACAAACGTCCATTTCGTATCTTCTGTGCAGAACGACAAAAATCCGTCGTTATCGCCATCAGTGACCGCTGAATTTGCTTTTTTCAATATCGTTTTATTATCGTCGGTCATTTGGATTTTAATTTGTGTTGAGCGCTTTAAAATTAATGAATTTGCTGTCAAAACAACCAACTGAAACATAACATTTTTAACCCAGTGAAATGGTGTTGGTTTCGTAATAATCAATCCAGGTTTTAATACGGCCCACAAACATCTTAAGATAATTTTCGGTCAAAAAAATGTTTGACCAATCGAATCGTTGCGCCTGTACGCCAAGGTAAAACGCAAAAATAGCTGCGCCAGCTTCGGGAATCAAACGGATTTCTGTATCCGACAACGGACGTTGCGTTTGATAACCGCTCAAAAAACTTTGCACTTTTGATTCATACACCATTTTATCTGATTCAATGAAAAACAATTGTTTGCAGAAATAACCCACATCTAAAACCAACAAGCCATTTCCACAATTGTCAAAGTCGAAAATCGTAATTTCATGTTCCCGGTTCACACTCAGATTGTCATACCAGATGTCAAGATGAACGATCCCGATTTGGGTTTCAGCCAAATCAAAACGATCAAAAGTTGCGGCGATTTTACTGCCAATTTCTTTGAGATACTTCATTTCATCCAATGCTGCGGAGAAATATTTATTCAGCTGCGTATAAGACTGATCAAACAGAATTTCGGTGTCATAATAAACTCTGTCGCTGCTTTTGCCTGCTGTCACCAAATGTATTTTCGCCATAAGCGCACCAATGGCAAAACAGGTTTCATTTGACATAAACCTCATTTTTTCGCCTGACGCAAATGAAAAAAGCACCATATACCGCAATCCTTCGGGCGCGTGAATTTCCTGGATGAGCCTGCCGTCTCGGTCAGAAATGGGATAAGAAACGGAAAGATCGTTGCTTTTGAGCAAATTTAGTAGCGCCAGTTCCGCCTCGATTTCGATTTTCGTCCGCCATTGGTGGCAATAAACCCGGACCACATATTTGGTTTCCGTATCAGAAATAAAATAGGTATGGTTGACACCGGTTCGGAATAATTTGCACTGGAAATCATCACTTAATAAATATTGGTTTCGAACAAATTGGCCCAAATCGGTTTCGGACAACGTAGAAGCTGTTACTGGAAAAGTACTCATTTATTGAAATTTTAGTTGCGTTTCAACTTTAAGATTTTTACAAGAAGCGACCAATGGATTTTCCCGATCCAAATGATTTCAACATTATTCATGATCAACTTTCGTGATCAATCATTCATCACATAAGTTTCCACAATATGACGCGTTACCGGCCGAAGTGATTCGCCTGTAAGCGGATGAATTCCCGGTGCATTGAAAAACTCGACGATATTATTTTTCTTGCTGTACCAAACCGCAGGCTGGCCATTTATAAAGAATTTTGTTTGTTTTGAAACAGTTAATTTTTTAAAACGCAACAGTTCGTTGTTGGCCTGAACCATACGCGGTTTGTATAACGAATCGATTGCAGATCCATTGCAGGCAGCCAATTCATAATGGTCGATTTTCCATTCGAGGCATTTTTTTTCAGGATAGAATTCCTGTTTGGCGATATATCCCATAAATAAAATGGAAAGGAACGCTATGGCCAATGTCACTTTTTTGCGAAAACCCTGGTCGGCATCAGCAAAGTTACCGATGACTTCTGATTTTAAATCTTTTTTTGCAACTGGGTTTTCTTCATTCAACTCGGTTGCTGGCTTCGAAATCGGACTTGCAATGGGATTTTTTTGGAAAGTTGTGAATGGGCGTAAGGAAAAATCAACCAGTAAAGCTGTCATGTCGGCCGCCGCAAAATTGCTGTCTGCAAATTCTGTTTCTCCCTTCAGGAAAGTTGCGATCGGCTTAAACTTGTCTTTTTGATTTTTGATTTTCTGAAGGCTGGAATCGTTAAAAGCAAAACCTAAGAAATTATGAAAAGCCTGTAAATCTTTCGCATTTCCATTTTCGTTTAAAATCTGAATACACAAATCCCTAAGTTTTGCCGCTGTAGGTGAAAGTAAAAAACTGGAATGTTTGCCCAGTTTCTCTGCTTCATACTTTTCTTTCAAAGCTTGTTTATATAGAATATAGCGATCCATTTTATCAGAATTTTTTAAAAACAACATGGAATTTCAGGAATAGAGGGAATTACCGGAATCCCCGGAATTCCCTTGCAAACACTGCCTGAAAACGGTATTTCTTTGCCTCGGAATCAGTTACCGGCCTGGCTTGCAATCAGGGCAAATGTACAAAACTGATTTTGATATGGTGTTGCTGTTCAGAAGCAAAAGACCGTTCCGGGAAGTACGGTCCCAAACTTCTGCCACAGCACGCTTACTTCCCAAAAAAAGCAAAGGAATAGTCCTTTAAAACCGTATTGCGGAACCAAAAATTCCCGGGCCGACCTTCTGTCCCGATAGCAATATCCATGTTTAATTTCTAAAAATATTTACGATGAAAAAATTATTTATCTTATCCGTTTTATGTGTGTTTTCGAGTGTTTTATTTTCTTGTACCGGCGATGAGTTGCCGGCAGGATCAGGTGTTAGTGCCGGAGATCATACCGATCCGCCTGTTGGTGGACAGGGTGGAACGATCCCAACGCCTCCGGTGACGCCAAAACCGTAAATGATTGGCATGCCGCCAAACTGATTTATTTTACTATTTTCGGGGAATGATAACCAAAAAGTTGCATTCCCCGTTTTTATTTGTGTTTTTTTGTTTTGCTGTATTTTTTGGCTGTAGCAAACACAAATCTGACAACAACAATAAAAATGAAATTGAGGCAATGAACCGCCAACTCGAAGCGGCTTCCCAACAGAAATTACCAATGGCGTCAAGGCTTGACAGTGCGTCGGCGGCATATGAAAACGCAACAAAAAGCGACAGCGCTATTTTTATATGGAAAGCTTTTGTCGTAAAATACGCGTTGTTGCAAACCGCATTTCCCGACAAAGCAGAAGCGTTCCTGCAAGCGTATGCCAATCGGTCCAAACAACAAAAAGACTCTTTAAACCTATCCGCGGCCTGGTTTGAAAGAGGCAAACGATTCCGCATTGCCGACCAGCCCGACAGCGCATACTACTATTACAATGCGTCGCGTTTGATTTCCGAGGCGAGAAAAGACAGTACATCGACGGCCGAAAAACTTATGAATATCGCCGACCTGCATTATGTGTACAACGATTTTACAGCATTTGAAAGTACGACCACCGAAGCACTTAAATTCCTGCCCAACATACCAAAAACTGCAACCGATTCCATTTTCAGGATGATCGCCTACAACAATTACGGGCTGGCTTACACGAACCTTTTCGAATATACAAACGCGCTTTCCTATTACGAAAAAGCGTTCCTGCTCAACACCAATAAACTGTATGCCAATACGATCCTGAACAATATGGCGCTGGTTTACATGCAAAATGACGATTACCAAAAAGCCATTGCGATTCTTTCCCGACTTCCGGACCTGGAAATTGTAAAAACAGATCCGTTGTTGCGTGCGCGGATATTGGATAATCTCGGCTACAGCCAATGGAAATCAGGTCTCAGAACCGGAATCTTAAATTTGCTACAGGCTTTTCGCATTCGTGAGGCGCAGCAAGATGATTTTGAAAGCATCGCGTCATGCGTGCATCTGGCCAAATATTACAAAATTTCCAATCCCGAAAAAGCGTTCACTTTTGCCCACGCCGCTTACGAAAAAGCCACACTTTTAAACAGCACAAACGACCGTCTGACCGCGCTTAAGCTGCTTGCGCAATTGCCTTTCTCTGAAAGCCGGAAATTTACGGATCGCTATATTTCAGTAAAAGACAGCATTGATGAAATACGCCAAAAAGCCAAAAACCAATTCGCCAAGATCAAATACGATTCAAAACTGGCAATTGATGAAAACCTGAAACTAAAAGCCCAGCAGGCCGAAAACCAACTCCAGATCGAACAGCAAAAAAACGCCGGGCTGATCATTATTATTTTCGCGATGTTTGCCGTTGGCATTGCTATATTTGTTTATGTTAAAGGGAAAGCACAGCGCAGGAAATCGGTATACGACACAGAGACACGCATTGCAAAACAGCTGCACGACGAACTTGCAAACGACATGCATCAAATGATGGCGCTAGCCGATTCGCAGGATTTGACCAATTTGCGGAACAAAGAAAATTTACTTCAAAAAATGGACGCAATATACCACAGAACGCGCCAAATCTCTAAAGAAAACCAGGATTTAGACACTGGGCCGTTGTTTCCGATACATCTGAAACAAATGATCGCCGATTACAATAGCGAAACTGTAAATGTCATCAGCAGCGAAATCGACGGCATTCCGTGGGAACAACTCAGCCGTGATAAAAAGATCGCCGTGCACCGCATCATTCAGGAATGGCTCGTCAATATGAAAAAACACAGCCAGAGCAATATTGCCTTGCTGAAGTTTGAGAAACAGGGTAGTAAAGTAATGATCAGTTACAAAGACAACGGCATCGGAGCCCATCCAGATCAAATAAATTTGAAAGGCGGCCTTCAAAATGTGGAAAACCGTATCCGGGCGATAAAAGGAACTGTTATTTTTGGACCAGGATCCGAAAAAGGATTCCAGGCAACCATTTCATTTCCAATTTAAAAGCCAGCACCATGTTTACAAAAATTATCGTCGCCGAAGACATTGACACCATCAGCCATTCTGTAACAACTTCGCTGAAAAACCTTGGCGTTGGCAACATCGCCTTCAGTCCGTATTGCGATGAAGCCTTACTCAAAATCAGGAAAGCTGCCGCAGATGGAGCACCGTTTGAACTTCTGATCACCGATTTGTCGTTCCGGCCCGACCACCGCACAGTCAAACTGGCCTCCGGTGAGGAACTGCTCGCTGAAGTTAAAAAGTTATTTCCTGAGATGAAAATTATTGTAATGTCGATTGAAGACCGCTCGTGGAAAATCCGTTCTTTTTTTGATGAATACGGCATCGATGGCTACATACTCAAAAGCCGCAAAAGCATACCCGATCTGGAAAAAGCCGTCGCAGCAATTTACGGAGGCGGTATTTTTCTTTCAGACGAAATCGCGCAAGTACTCAAAGACCGCAGCCAGCCCGAAATTGGCAGTTATGAAAAAACGCTTTTGCAGCTGCTGGCGCAGGGTTTGTCATTGGAACAAATTGTTTCGTTACTCAGAAATGAAAACATCACGCCCAACAGTCCGAGTAGCGTCGAAAAAAATATTAACAAACTCAAAACCTATTTTCGTGCGAATAACAATGTGCATTTGATTGCGATGGCAAAAGACTTCGGGATCCTTTAATATTTACGGATATCGTTTTTAGCTACATTTGGAAAACCAACAAACAACCATGCGCCAACTCCTTTCTGTATTGCTGTTTTATCTTTTTATTGCTGCAGTTCCCGCGCCAACACCAGTCAAGGTCATTGCGATTGCCGATGGCGACACCTTTACGATCCTGCAAGATAATAAACCAGTGCGCATTCGTGTTGACGGAATTGATGCGCCTGAAAAAGGAATGCCGTTTGCCAAAGCATCCAAAAAATACCTTTCCGCGCTGTGTTTCGGAAAAATGGTGATTGTAAAAATCACTACAACCGACCGTTACGGGCGCACCGTAGCACGTGCAATCTTACCCAATGGCAAAGACGTATCAACCGAAATGATCCGTGCGGGTTATGCGTGGCACTATAAAAAATACTCGAAAGATGTATTGTTGTCAAACCTCGAATTGCAGGCGCGCAAAAACAGGGTAGGGTTGTGGAAGGACAAAGCGCCGGTAGCGCCCTGGGAAATCCGAAAACTGCACCGCAAAGGAATTTCTACAAAACAGTTTCTGGCTGCAGAACGGCAGTAGGATTTATAAATTAAATCTGTCGTTAAGGTTTTCCGTAAAACAATCATCGCAATACGGTTTAAGTTTGAAGCCTAAACCAATACGATGAATTACAAAACTTTACCTCTCGCTATTTTATTTGCCGCCACGTGAATATCCTGTGGAACCAACTTTTATCAGGTATATCAAACGCAATCTGAATCGGTTAAAACCAAAACCGGCAACGTCCTGAGTTATGAAAACGAACATTGTCGGGTTGATTATGACCTTTGGGCTGAAAATGGCAATATCGGATTTACGTTGTACAACAAAACAAATGAAACCATTCGCCTGCAGCTCGATGAGAGCTTTTATGTTATGAACGGCGTGGCGCATGATTATTTTCAGAACCGTACCTTCATTTCCGGTAATAATTCGGTGGTTTCCAAATCGGCCGGAGTTGGCTTTGGACGTTATGGTGTTATCAATACCTTTTCATCGACAATTGTTGACAGCAAAACCAATGGCGTTGAAATTACCGAATCGAAAATTATTTCCATTCCGCCAAAAACAGCCAAACGCATTTCCGAATATGACATCATCCGCAGTTTGTACAGAGATTGCGACTTGTTGCGTTTCCCGTCGGCGAGAAAAGTGAGAACCAAATCTTTCACAGCAGACAATTCGCCTTTGAAATTTTACAACGCAATCAGTTACACGGTCGGCAGTAATGAAGTACACAAAAAAATAACCAACGACTTTTATGTTACCGGAATCACCAATTATCCGGAAAAAGAATTGCTGAAATCGGTGCGTTTGGAGTTTTGCGGTGAAAAAGACCCAATGGCTAAAAAAGTCCTGACCGGTGCCGCCGCCGACAAGTTTTATCTGAAGTATCAGAAAAAAGAAAGTGACAATCGAAAACACTAAACTACTGAAAATTTGAAAACGCATTCCCATAAGGAAGATCTGGAGCAGCTGTATTTCTCACAGAATGTTTTTAAACTGATAACTGTTTATTTAATCGAATATTGATATTAAAAATCAGAAAGTGTGAATTTAACAGGTTGAACGTTGCAAAACACAAGATTATGGAGTCAAGCATTTCCGACGCTGAGAATATTGGACTGACGCTATGTGGTTACGAAAACTAAAAATATCATACGATGAAATCCATAGCATTTTTCTTAATGACGTTGTGTTACGGATTTGTTCCGGTATTGTCTAGTAATAAATTACGATTAAGACGCGGTAATGAAAATGATTTTTGAAATCAATGCCATTATTTGTTCCAATTCACAATTGCCTGCTCCAAAGCGGGATGTGTTTTCTTTAATAAACTTGTCAATGCCGCGTCGTCGAGTTTTTCTTTGTGGGTTAACAACGAGCGCCATAAACTTTGCATCGCCGCGACACCGCCGGCATTATAAATTTGAGCGGCAACGGTATGGAAGCGGCATTGGTACCAGCCGTAATTGTCGGGATAATTTTGCGCGATGTCGTTGTAATGGATTTCGAAATCTTCGAGTTTTGAATATTTCAGGCGATCTGCAGGAAATCCAGCAACGGTTACTTCGGGAAACACGGTAAGCGCAGGTAAAAGTTTTGGGTTATTTTCGGCGATGTAGGTGTGAAGCAGTATATTGCAGAGCAACTCGTTCAGCCAGTTGCGTTGACCCTTCACTCCGGCAGCACTTTGAAAAGCATGTCCCAATTCGTGTACGGCAAGCAGGTCAAAAAAGTCGGTTAAGGCAATCGCTCCGGTTTTGTCGGTGTAAGTATTTTTTAATTTTTCAACCAATCCGCCAGGAAGTTTGTCTAAAGGCGGAATGTTTCTGTTCCAAAAGTCATTGTTTTCAGCAGCGACGACCAATCTGCCGTCGGGCAAAAAATGGGGAATGCCATAAATCGCATTTGGATGCGCATATTTTTTCCAGTCGGATGGCGAAAGTACGAGCAAAGTGTAATCGGGGCGCACTTTAAACTGCTGTTCGAAATAGATTTCGGCTTTGGCTACATTGTCTGAGATCTTTACTGCCCGCGCTTTGGCATTTTCACTGAAATAGACTTTTTGCGTGACCTGATCCAGTTTTTGAAGGCCATCGTAATTTTGGGCGAAAGAGAATCGGGTCAGAAATAATAGGATCAGTAATATTATTTTTTGCTTCATGATTATTTTTTTAATGCCCGGTTTTTTGCTGTAAATTACAAATAACTTTCTGTAAGTTAAGATTGTAAAGCATTCGGATCACATTTGTAATACTAAGATAGACAAATTGCTGAAAATTGTCGGTTTAAATTTCGGGTTGCGGAAAAATCATTTTCAAACTCAAATTTGAAAACCCCTTACTTGTCATTCCACAAAATAGACCTTTTTAATCTTATTATTTTCGATGTGGTAAATCGCAACTGCTTCAATGATTTTATCCCTGAACTGCACGCGTTCTTTGTCTATGACAACATTTCCCTGAACCGTTCTGCTCAACAATTCGCAATGCAAATTGGGCGTATTGGCAAACATTTCGGCATAATTTTTCCGCATCGTTTCTTTGCCTTTTCCGAGTAATTTTTCAGGATACATGTACACTTCGACATCGTCGGCATAGGGTTCCAAAAACGCGTCGATATTTCTAAAATTATAACCGTTCAGTTGCCTTTGGGCCAATGCGGCCGGAGTTTCTTCAACAATAGTTTGGGGATCAAAAACGACGCCTCTGTTGATTACCAGGTTTATTTTTATGATGTTTTCGATATTTTCTACAGGATTGGCGTCGAGCAAAATCAGATTGGCTTTTTTTCCGATGGAAACCGTCCCGAATTCGTTTTCTTTGTTTAGGATCTTTGCGCCGTTGATCGTGGAAGCCTGGATAATCTGCCAATTGTTCATCCCGCTTTTTTGCATGGCCAGGAGTTCGTTCTGGTAGGAAGAAGCGTGCAGCGTTCCGATATTTCCGGCATCAGTTCCGGTCGCAATCAAGACGCCGGCATCGGAAAGTTTTTTCAGATTTTGAGAACTGCATTCATTTTTTTTCTGATTTCTTGCAAGCCGGTCTTCCGAATTTGCGCGTGTTTTGTATTTGTTGACGAGCAAGGTATCCCGCAAATGCTTTAAGTCTAACAAAGAACCCAATTGGTATGGATCTGCCGTTCGCAATTCGTGGGTGCTGATGTTTAATTTTTGACCCAGCGTATTTCCGTAGCCATCCGTCACTTGTAAGGTTGGGCAGAGATTGGTGTTGTGATTTTTTAGCAATTGTACAAAATCGTCATTTACCACTTCATCGTCCACGCTGTGTACCAAAAAATCGCAGCCGTTTTCTACCGCCAATTGCGCCGTGATCCTTTCTGTCGCATGCACTGCTACTTTTAAATTGTTTTTGTGCGCTTCGTCGATAATCGCTTTGATAATGGGCTGGTTTTTACGCGCACTGGCTTCGGTTTCCAAACCATCCGCGCCGGCGATGTACCAGATTTTGATAAAATCAGGTTGGTGTGGCAATTGTTCCAGAACTGATTTGATACCTTCATCGATTGTTTTCACCAGACTAAACGGCGCTTCATCTTTCAGATTTTCATACACTTTGGGTTCGTAAGTAGTCAGTAGCGGCCCGGTCATGTAAATGGATGGCGCGTAGTCCTTGTCTTTAAATGTCGTCCGTTGTTTCAGATAACTGTAAGACGCGCCCACATCAATCACATTGGTAATCCCGTTTTGCAAATACCTTCTGAGTTTGTCTTCCATAGTTTGGTGTGCCAATGCCATTTCGTTGGCGTAAGACACTTCGGTTCGCAGATCAATGACATCCGGACGCGTGTACAATCCGCCATTTTGAAAAAAATGGATGTGGGCATCGGTGAGTCCGGGAAACAAATATTTGCCCGATCCGTTAATCACCGTTGCGTTTGCAGGGATTTTTACTTTACCGGAATGGATTTGCGAAATCAGATCCTTAGTGATGACAACAGTTTGATTCGGAATTAATCGCTGTTTTTCCACATCGGCAACGGTAACATTGGTAATGTAGGTTTGCGCGAAAATCGGAAAATACACCAACAGGAATAAAATGGCAAAAGTGGATTTATTCGTCATAACAGCTATTTTTCAGGTTGCTAATTCGGCTCTGGCCAATAGCATGCGATTCGTGCTGTAGTTTGCGAAAAGATTTGATTGTAGAAATGTCGGCAAGCGAATATAAAATAAATTATGGGAAGTTGGATTTTTTTATTGAAAATCAATGCTTTATGAATAGTTCGGCCGATTGTCTGATTTGTTGTGATTCCAGTTTGTCTCTTTTAGTCGGCCGATTTCCTTTTGTAAAAAATGTAATCTGTGTTGACAGCTTCCATGCCGTGTTGTTTTAAATCGGTAGCAATTTGGGCGCGGTGGTACGTAGAATGATTGATGATGTGAAATAAAATGTCGTTGATATTGTTCGAAAATTGCGCTCCTTGCGAATTTGAATAATTGATCGTTTCGTCCAGTTTACGCTTTTCGATAATTGCTAATGTCGCAGAATAATTTTCATTATCGATTCTAGCGATTTTATCCGAATCATTGATCTGCCACACTTCAAATTGACTGTTTCTGACAATTCTCGCATTCCAGATTTGGTGCGCATTGATGAGGTGATTGATCAACGACTTTGTTTTTTCAGGAATATTTTCAAGCTGTCGCAGAATCTGTTCAATCAGTTTCTGGTTCATGTGATTGTTGTACTCAAATAGTTCGGAAAAATCCTGTTTCATAGTCTGATGTGTTTACTATTTTCATCAATTGCATTGTAGCTTTGGAAATTACTTCTAAAACTAAATTCAAAATTTTCAACCAAAACATTCTTCGTAAGTAGCCAATCCGACAACAAAAAATATGCTTATTAGTAATAAGGTTACAATGGCATAATTCATTTGGTAACGGGTTGTTGTGACAACTGATTTTTTGCCAAATCGAAAATTCCACCAAATTATCATAACTGATTGAACCGTAGCGATGTAAGTAAGCGGGTGGACTTTTAAACGGCCTGTCCTTTCAGCCGACAAAAAAGCTATTTTTTCAATCAAAATTGGATAAAGACAAATAAGCAATGTTATCAATCCTAAGTTTGCTAAAAATGCTGAAATATAATATTGATGAAAACGGCTCTGTCCTTTATATTTATTGAAATTTTCATCATAAACATACAAAGCCAACATTGCGAAAGTGGCCAGCGATTCGAAAAAAATAACGCCAACCATAAACGGAAGATCGACCTTTGAACAATAACCGGTATAGCCGTAATAATGCCTAAACGCCACGAATGAAGATGAAAAAAGAATGCCGGCAATCATGATTAAAAAGATGGCGATTGCGCCAATGGTTCGCTGCATTCTCATAACTTATTTTAAGAAGTTGTTGTGCCAAAATGTACAGAATCCAGCTACAATTTTAAAACAATTCTTATCCTATGCCGTTCAAAAAAATGTTTCTTTTGCTTTCTGCCTACATGCTGCTACATTGGTTTTCCTATCAAATCTGCCCGTTGTGATTGGCATCAAAATCCACCATCCATTCGATACCGAATTTGTCCCTGAACATTCCAAAATAGGAACCCCACGGACTGTCACCAATGGGCATTTCGACAGTTCCGCCTGCCGAGAGCCTGCTGAAAATTTTGTCGGCTTCTTCGCGGCTTTCAGCGCCAACAGATATCTTCGACCTGTTTTCATTTTCGTCGACGCGGCCCAGGACTTCGGGAACGTCATTTCCCATCAACACGTTTTTACCAATGGGCAAGGCGATGTGCATGATTTTGTTGGCTTCACTTTCTGGGATTGGAAATCCGGGATTTGACAAGTCTTTGAAGCGCATGATCCTGGCGAAATCTCCGCCGAATACTGATTTGTAGAAATTGAAAGCTTCTTCGGCATTTCCGTTGAAGTTGATGTGTGGATTGATAAGTGCCATAATTGATGTTTTAAGTTTCGATTTGCCAATGCTTTTGCCAATGGCGTGAAATACAACAATGCTCGTCTCAACGCAACAATATTTGTCACAATGAAAACATTTCGTTATGTGAATGTAAAAATTTTTCGTGAAATAAATTCATGGAGTTTGAAAATTTACCGATTTCGCAAAACGGCTTTTTTGGTAGCTGTGTGTTGATGATGTTTGGCTGAGCAATATCTTGACGTGCCAGGCTTCTACCTACTGAAAACCTATTTTTTCAAGGAAAAAAATAGCATTGTCTGAAATTTTAGTTCTGTGTAGAAATCACTTTCAAAATTAATTAAGCGCTAATTTCCAATTCGCATATTTGGGCATTTTACATTGCGACGAAATGTTTCTTCAAGAAGCGGAAAACCAAATCGAAATGTTTCATTGGCTCCGCATGGCTGCCTTCAATCGCAATGTGTTCGGAGTGATGACTGAATTTTTTGCTTTTCAACCGTACCATTATTTTTTCCGACATTGGAGTAGAAGGGCATATTTCATCCGCTGTAGCGGAAATCAGAAGAACAGGACCGTTGATCTTTTCGACCGGAATCAACGCTTTTTCCTCTTCGACAGTATCCGTCAGCATCGTTTCGAAAGTTTTCCTTAAATCGCCTTTTATCAGAAAAGGAACTGCTGCTTCGTTCACCGGAACAAAAGGCAATTCTTTGTTTTGGAATGTCCAACAGGATGAAGTAAAATGGTCGGTGTGTCCGGGAAATATGGCGTGACTCGCTGCAAGTCCAACGACACAATGGATGTCATTATAATAACTGGCCAGTATCAAAGCCAAATCGGCGCCACGCGAACCGCCAACGATCGCAATTTTCGCTGGATTCACTTTGGGATGACTGGCTGCCGAAACGATAGCATTGTGTACGTCTTCAATGGCGATTTTATCCAGGATAGCAGGCGTTCCTTTGGCTCCGAAATATCCGACAGCCAAGAAAGCATAACCATTGGTGACAAATTGGTCCCTTGTTGTTTTCCAATAATCAGCGGTCCACGCATTTCCGCCTTCCGAGCCGCCAAGGCCAACGACCAGAGGTTGGTTTTCGCTTGATCCGAGATACAATACGCTTTCGGTATTTGGCGTGTCGAGTACAATTTGCGAAGAAACATTTGCCGATAGCAACAACAATAATGCAAAAAACAGGGTTCTTAAGATAATCATAATTTGACTTTTTTCGTTTGAATCACAAAGATTGACAATCAAAACATCAGGACATTTGACCTATGTCAAAAAATCATTTTTCTGACCGGATCCTGCTTAATGTTTCAGGCGTAATACCCAAATAGGAAGCGATCATACCCAACGGAATTCTGTGGTATACGCCACGATAAATATCACAAAAATGGACGTATCTTTCGCGCGCCGTGGTAAACTTTAATGAAGTTACCCTTTCCATCAGGTGTCCGAAAACGGTTCCCATGGAAAGCCTGGCGTAACGTTCCATTTCTGGAAAACGGTCAAACAGAAACATTAAGTCCTCTACATGCAGGCAAAATGTCTCGGTATTTTCGATCGCATCGATATAATAAATGTCGGGTTTTCGTTGCATAAAACTGCGCGGTGAGTTGACCCATTCGCCTTCGTCGCTGAAATATTCACTAATTTCTCTGCCTTCTTTGAGGAAATACGTTCGGAGCAATCCCTGTTGTATAAAATAACTTTTCGTACAAATGTTGTGCGCGTCGTGTACCAACTCTCCTTTGGCAAATGCTTTAAAATGTACCCTTGCCACCAGTTCGCGTTTCAGGTCATCACTAAGTGTGATGTACTTTTCGAAGTGACCTAGAATGAGAGATGTAGCTTCGATAATTTGTGTTTTTAGCGCAATTTAAGAAACATTCTTCTGAAGGCAAATTCCTTAATACGGAATCGTTATCAGTTCGCCTTCATTTTTTAGCACCAATAGGTTGTCCGGAATTTTCCCGTCTATTTTTTGTTCCGGATACAAATGGTAAAGTCCGGTTTTTCGTGCGTCGATGGGAACGTTTTCATTTTTGGCATTCATGTACAACCACGGATTCACAAAAGCCCAGTCCATGTTTTTGATGTTTTTCAGATTGTCCAAATCTCCGGTATCTCCGGAAATATAGATTTTTTTGCCGTGCCAGGTAATCAGGTAAGAATAGTGTTTAAACGAAATGCCGAAGACCTTATGCGCGGTTTTAAATGCCTGAATTTTAAATTCGGGAATGGAGTTTCCTAATTTTTCCAATTCGGGAATATTCCACGGATCAAACTTTTGTCCGTCTAGTTTTTTTAATATTTTATGTGAATAATGATCAGAATGGCGGTGCGTAAATACAAAAATGGCATTGTCCTTTATGCTGTCAATTTCGGCTTTGTCATACGCCATATATTTGTGGGCACCCGATTTGTAAGGGAAATCAAAATAAAAATTGGAGGTACCATCGGTCATGTGGAGTCCGCAGTTTCCGATGAACTTAATTTTAATTTGGTTCGATTGTCCATATCCGAAACCAGAAAGGCAAATCAGTACGACCAGCGTAAACTTTTTGTAAAAGTTGTTCATGTGTTAGTTTTTTAGTTCAGGATCAAACGTTCTGCAACTTTGTGGAAACACCGACAATTGCCTTGAAGATAACAGAAGTTTTCAACACAGCTGTTTTACATGTATCAAAGAAATATTCCAGTATTTGGATCAAATGTAGCAGTTTCCAATAATTTAGAGATGCCGCTTAACTGCAAAGATTAATGTCTTTTCCACTGTCTGAATCGGCCAACTTTAGTAGTAATTTTCCATCTACATACACTTCGTATCCGGCTTTAACAGGAACTTTCGTCTTTTCACCAATTTTGTATTTTGATACGGAAGTAGAACCGTCGGCGCGGACTTTAACTTCTACTTCTTTTGAGCAATTGTTTTTGAGGTAGACATCAAAATAACCTCCTGCGTTTTCAATGGTTTTTGAATTTCCGGCTGCAAATGCCGAAAAGGCGAGTAGCAATAAAACGGTTTGCTTTAATTTTTTCATCTTTGGTTAATTTATTGGTTGGTCATGCCTGGCTGGACATTTTGTTAATTTCTCACAATACTAGTGAAAATTATTCGAAATAATCTTGACCCTTTGCTTTTTGCCAATTTTCTGATGTTTTTTTAAACCTACTCTGAGATTGCCAATAGCAATTGGCTCCAGCCATGAAATATGAAAATAATAGAAAAATCAATCAGTCATTCCGCAAATGGTTATAGATCTGTAATCGTAAAATTAAGATCACACCTAGATCATACCGAAACTATCGCTGTTTTCCTTTCGCGTAAATAAGTAACAACAATCCGAAGGCAAACAACAAACAACTCAGCAACATTAAAATTCCGTTTTTCAATAAGAAAAAAGAGATGCCTACTGCTGGTGCGCCAATGATTGTCATTAATGCGGACAGGGTATTGGTTTTTAAAAAATTTGCTGCGTGCAATGCCAATCCGAGAAAAAGGAATGAAGGCCCAACGACGACAAACGGATAGAAAATGGCCGGCGTATTGCTAATTTGCGCGCCCAAATCTGCTTTAGCGATTTCATCATTTCCGAAACTCCACATGATAAAGTCGATCGTACAAAGTCCGACGTGCGCAACCACGCCTAAAGTTGTTAGAAAAGCAGCAACTGAACCCAATTTATTTTTTGGAAATACCGCATTAAATGAAAGCATCAGTACCGCTCCGATCAGGTTGAACCAATGCGCAAAATCGATCGGTTTTTGGAAATAGGATAATTTGGCACCCTGCGAAAACATGAGATAACTCAATACAAAAAAGGACAATCCAACGGTACAAAGAATTTTTGGTTTCATGATTTTTTCAATAAGGATTCGCTTAATTGTAATTTGTTACAGTTTACGGCAATAATGTTCAGATCTGATTTCATTTGATCGATTTGATCAGGCTTTCAAGTGTCGAAGTTTTGCGGTTGATGATGATCAGCTGGCTTTTGTCTGCGAGCAGCATCTTCTCGGCAAATTCTTTGTATGCGTCGACTTTCCAGTTTTTTAATGCGGCAAATTTCCGTTTTAAAAGTTTTATTTTTTCCGCACTGTTTTTTGAAATGATGATGACTTTGGTCAGGGTCGTATCTTGCATTTTTTCGATGCCAATTTCTGAAAGGTCTAAATCGTATTCGGTTCTGGAACGGTAGCGAAACAGTTGGTTGATCACGTTAAAATCATCTTTGTCTTCGGAAATTACATAACGATAGGTCATGATATTGTCGAGTTCGTTGATCCAGTCCGGAAAATTTTCTTCGTAAATCTTAATATAATTGTCAATAAAACTTTTATCCAAGTATGGAAAACGTTTTTGGATAATAGCAAAAGATAACAATTGCTATATATGATCTTTATTTCGTCTTTTCAATAAATTGAAAGTAAATTCGGTTATGGTAGATAATAGGCTGACTGAAACGTGAGCGGTTAAGAAAATGAATCCGAAAGCGAGTACTACAACTCCCTCATGTCCTCTAAAGTTTTCCCTGTCAAGATGTAAAAACACCATTACCGAGGTGTAGCAAGCAAAAATAACCAAATTAAGCGTATGAATTTTTTTTCTGGTTCGCAGATAGCTGATCAGAAAGTACAAAAACGCTGACGCGTAAAAAATGTATAAAAATGTAAATTCAGAAATAGGCAGCATAGTTTTTAAATATTTAGTTTTGAAATTTTCCCTATTCTTGAAAAACAATTGGCAACACAATACAGCTAAGTCCAATGAAGCGGCTATATACCATTTGCAAGATAAGGGGTATTCCCGACATAAAAAAAGACTTTAATGCTGAAAACCTGCGTTATTCGTTTGGCAATCGGTCGACAACTTGATTTGTCTGGGCTTGACTCTGGGATAGTGCAATTCCAAAACAAATCGAATAGATAACAAATGTATGCGGCAGTTCTGCACGAAAATAAATCATAATCGTGAAATAAACCAACAATTCACGGCTACTCAAAAATTCTGAAGCTGCAAAATGGTGCGGTTCGGTTCTTACACCTTTATATGTCCCCAGTTTTCGCCGCTTTTGATCCTGCTGACCTGCATTTCGCTGATTCCGAATTGTTTGGCCAGCATCTTGAGTCTTGTCTTCCTGTTGGGATCGCTCAGGAGTTTCTTTAAATGTATCACTTTCGTTAGGGAAAGTTTCCAACCATCAGATTTGAGTTTGGTTTGCTGCACTTTATAAATACTATTGATAACATTCGGATTCTTTTTTCGGTGCTCGAATTTTTCCTTTAATGTTACCCATTTTAAATTTCTGACGTCGTCATTGTCGAGCACATGGTCTAAATGAATGACGTGCAACTGATCTTCTGATTGTTTTGGGATAAATAATTCGGCGACAACTTTGTAGATGTAAATCGTTCTGTCACCTGTTTTTCCGTTCTTTTTTCTGATTTTGTATCTGAGTGTCCGAAAGCCGCTGGTTTTTCCGCCTTCCAATAACGTTCCAGTTTCAATGGATTCTGTAAAACTCATGAGTCTGCCTTTGTTCGAAATGGCATATCTTTTTTGTAACGGGTAATCAATCTCGATTTCTCGAAATTCTTCGTTGGGATAAAGTCTGATCATCTTTGTGGTATTTAAGATAATCAAAGATAACATTTTTTTCAATTCCAACTTTTGGTTGGTAAGCGAAGTTGGTGATCCGGATGAACTATTGGAATCTGTGTAATTATGGTTGCGGGTGTTGTAAGCAATGTTATTTTCTCTCAAATTGGTCTAAATTTGTTTTAAAAATTTTGCCGTGGGATTTGTATAGTCATTGGATTTAAAATTAATGTGAAGATGAACTTGCATTCTTCCATTATCAGCGCAGCTTCACCCTTTCTAAAGCTACAATAGACTCCAGTTCTTCCAAGATTTCGCCAATCCGCTTTTTAGCAACAGAAAACAATTGCGCTTCGACCTGGTAATGGTTTTTGGCGCGTCTGATCGCAATATCTGAAATATCGTCGGGAAACTGCAGCAATGCCAGCAACAATTTATTGGCATCCTTGCGGGTATTGACTTTTAGTGAAAGCTGGCTGTTGGCTGGAGTAAAGAATAATTTTTTCTGAAGCAATTGCACGCCGTAAAGAATCAGCAGGGCAATGATCGTAGCAGCAACCGCGGTAAAATACATCCCGCCGCCAGCGGCAAGTCCAACTCCGGCTGTCGTCCATAATCCCGAAGCTGTTGTCAGTCCGTGGATGTTGCCGCGTTTCAGCACCAAAATGATACCGGCTCCCAGATAGCCCACGCCAATAATCACCGATGAGGCCACTCTTGACGGATCCAGTTCCACATTTGGTGTCCCAAGCACATCCATAAATCCAAATGACGACACCATCATCACCAGCGCGGAACCCACACACGCCATCATATGCGTACGGATGCCGGCGGCCCAATCGCGCCGCTCGCGCTCAAAGCCCACAAAACCACCCAGCAAAGCCGCCAGGGCCAATCGTATCAGGATGTCATTCCATTCCAGCATCGCCACAAATTTAGAACCTTAAAATTCGGGAATCCTGAGGTTTACCAATTATAAGCTTCACAATCGCTGTTGCACGATTACAATACATCATCACCAAATCAACGTATCAAAATCTTAATTCTTAATTCTCAAATCTTAATTCGTAAATCAATTAACTACGCCATCAGTATCCCTTCCAAAAATGCCTTCGACATCGGCTTCTCGTGAAACCCGACCACATCCCTTTCATTTTTAACGCGCACCAGATCCTTGTCATTGTTGCTGGATGAAATGATGTAGACCTTGCAGTAAGCGCGCAACTTAGCAGACAATTTCGAATACGCCGCCATGAATTCAAAACCAGTCATCACCGGCATGTGAATATCCAGGAAGATCAGCTGAGGCCAGGTTTCTGGTTCGTTCTGATGCGTTTCCAGAAATTCCAGTGCCTTTGCCGGCATCGAGTATTTACTGACCGTTTCGGCAAAATGGTTCTTCTTGATCATGTGGCTCATAATCAGCAAATCGATGTCGTTGTCGTCAACAAGCATCACGCGTTCAAAGGGGTTTGGGATGGCATTCATGGATTGAGGTTTTTTAAGGTAATCAGGAACGAGGTGCCGCTGCCTTTATCAGAGCGGACTTCAATAGTGCCATCAAGGGCATCGATAATTTCTTTGACAATGTATAAACCAATACCTGATCCTGAAATACTTCCGGAAATCCGGAAAAACATTCCAAAAATCTTCTCGTGGTATTCCGGCAGGATGCCAATGCCATTGTCTTCAATTGTCAGTCGCAACTCATTCGCATCTGCAATACCTGTGATTTTAACAAACCTGTTTTTTCGTTCGTTTTTGTGGTACTTGATGGCATTGGCAATAAGATTTTCAATTAATGTATTAAAACGTTGCAGATCGGTGTAAAAATCGGCCTGCACCTGAATGTCGGTCTCGAAGATAATGCCTTCTGCTTCCTGCATGTGGCGCAAAGCCGTGACAATCGCAGAGATGTTTTGTTTCAGGTTGACTTTTTCGGGTTCGACTTCCGTGCGAATGTTGCGCGAGTAGTTCAGAATGTTCCGGATAAAACCGTCGAGGCGGTTGATGCTGACGCGGATCAATCCCGAATATTCGAGCGTGCTGGCTTCTTTGGTATCGTCATCGATGAGCGACAGCAAGCCAAGCACCGAAGTGAGCGGCGAGCGCAAATCATGCGACACACTGTACACAAAACGGTCCAGCTCGTGGTTCGTTTTCAAAAGTTCGGCATTTTGTTTTTCCATGATCAGTTCCGCGCTTTTCCTGCTGGAAATGTCACGTGAATGGCAAGCGGCTCCAACGACATTTCCACTTTTGAAAATGGGCTGGAACGAAATCTCAGACCAATTGTCCTCAGGCAACGGACTGTATTTAATTTCTGTAAAAGTTTCTCCCGCAAAGGCACGCTCATACAGGCTTCGGTACATTTGCAATCGGCTTTCATAGTAAGCAGGATTTTTCATGCCGCCTTTGTTGTTGCCCATAATTTTGTCAAAAGGCCGGTTGGATGTGATAAGTTTAAATTCACTGTCGATACTCCACATTAGGTCGCTGGTGTTGTTGATGAGCGCGTTGAGGTTCATCCGGTCGAATTCTCTTTGTTCCCTTTTACTTACCAGTTCGCTGTTGGCAAACACCAATTCAGCGGCCCGTTTTTCTTTTTCATCGTTCTGGTAGAGCAATTCTTTATTCGCAACGACAAGCTCAGCGGCGCGTTTTTCCTTTTCACAACTCTGAAACCGCAGCTCTTCATTGGCCAAAAGCAATTCATCTGCGCGTTTTTGTTTTTCGTGGTTCTGGAATAGAAGTGCGGTGTTGGCAATGACGAGTTCGGCTGCCCTTTTTTCTTTTTCAAGGTTTTGGAACAGCAATTCGGTATTTGCAATAGCGAGTTCGGCCGCGCGTTTGATCTTCTCACGGTTGGCATACAGGCTTTTCCAAATGCTTACAAGCAACAATACGACCAAAAGCGTCATGACGACATACATCAAAGTTGAAAACAAATTGAATATTTTAATGCGTTCGATGTAAGACAGTTCACGCTGTTGCAGCAGTTTGTTTTCCTCAAATTGAATGGCATCAATTACTTTTTGGATCTGGCCAGGAAGTTTGTGGTCGGCTCTGGTCATCAGTTGCATAATTGAGCGTTCTGCACCATATTGTTGTTTGACCAAAACAATGTGCAGCGAGAAATCAAGTGACTTTTTGACGTAAGTCGCCAAAGTATCGAGCCGCAATTGCTGCTGGCGGTTGTCACGGGTCAGCAGCCTGAGTTGGGCGATGCCATTAAATACATTTTTCCGGACTTGTTCAATAGGTTGTGGAAAAGAATCATCATCGGTAATCACGATCGCACGCACCGCATTTTCAATTTCCCTGACTTGTGACCCGATTTTTTCGGACCGCGCCACGACATCCGACGAATGTTGGACCCAATGCTGCGAATCCAGTAGTTTCCTGTTGCTCTGGTGTACATTGTAGCCCAGGATGATGTTTCCGGCCGCAAGGGCCAGCGTTAAAATTAGAATTTTCCTGCGGCTGTTTTTACTTGTCATAAACGAGAGTATAAGAGATAACGCCTTTCCCAAATATAAACAATAAAATCTTCGGGTAAGTGTTGTGTTTGCAAAGTTGCTATATACGGAAAAGCGAAATAGAATTTGATTTTGAAGCAACGCTTCGGGACTTTACACTACAGGTTAAATGGGAAACGTGATGATAAAAGTGGTCCCGTGTCCGGGACTGCTGGTAATGGAAATTTCACCGTCCATTGCCTCAATTTGTGTCTTGACCATAAACAATCCGAGGCCTTTGCCGGGTTTGTGGTTGTGGAATCTTTTGTACAATCCAAACACATCGTGTTTTCTTTTTTTGAGGTCGATGCCCAAACCATTGTCGGTGTAAGTGATCACAATCGAATGGGCTGTTTTTTTTGTATGGATGTGGATGATTGGCGACACATCGTGCAACCGGTATTTGATGCTGTTTGAGATGAGGTTCTGTAAGATGCTGTAAAGGTAGCCTTTGAGCGTATAGATCTCAGGCGCTTTGTCGAAATCTGTAGTGATCACCGCTTCTTCGGCAGAGATAATGTCATGTATTGCAGTAGTAATGTTTTTGGTTACTTCGCTGAAATGCACCACTTCCTTTTTTTCAGAATGATTGCCCTTAATTTCGAGGATTGTATTTAAGTCAATGATAATCTGGTCGAGCAACTGTACTGAAAACAGCAGCTTTTCCATGATCATTTCCTTGGTCTTGCGGTTGTGCCCATCGTTACGAAGTTCTTCTGACAGCCCAATAATATTGGCTACAGGCGAGCGCAAATTGTGCGAAACGATATAACTGAACTGCTCAAGGTCGCGGTTTCGGCTGCTAATGTCGTGTATCATACGCATGCGCTCACTGTCGTCTTTTTTCTGGCTGCTAATATCGTATGCCACGCCAAGTACTGCCTTTTGTCCTTTTGCGGTGCGCGCATAAGGGACCCGGACAATTGTAAAGGTCTTGCGTTCGTTCTTGCGGTTGGTGAGTTCGAGTTCGCGGTTGCCTTCACGGCCTGTGGTCATGATACGCGGATCGCGATCGAGCAGCGAACTGCTCTCGGTCAGGTTCGGAACAATATCGGTAACGTGTCTTCCGATGAGGTCGGCTGGTTTCTTGCCATAGAAAAAAGCGAAACTTTTGTTGACAAAGATGAACAAACCCTGCTCGTCGAGTCCGTAAATGAGTTGCGGAACCGAATCAACAATGTGACGCAAATTGCGTTCCGATTGCAGCAATGCGGTTTCAGCAGCTTTCATATTGGTAATATCATGTACGGTACCAAACAAGGCCGACACGCGTCCGCTTTCGCTGAATTCGTATTCGTAATGGATGGCGATGTGCCGGATGCTGCCGTCGCGGCGTACAATCCGGTAACTAAACATCGTATCGTAAGGATCTGCTTTGTTGAACGGGATTTTTTTTACAGCGTCGAGGTCATCGGGGTGAACAAATGAAAGCCAGTTGCCATAGGATTGTTCTTTTTCTTCCAGAGGCAATCCGTAAATTCGCAGCGCTTCGTCAGACCAGGTTGCATTGCCATTCCTGAAATTAATTTCAAAGTTGCCGGTACTTCCAATAGCCTGAGCCTGTTTGAGCCTGATTTCGCTGCTGCGGAGTTTCTGTGTATCCGAAATCCCTTCTAATTTAGAACTATCGAGTTGTAGCGCGTAGGACAGGTCTTCAGTGATGCCTTCGCAGATTTGCAGCGTTTTGGGAGAAAAGTAATGTTCGCCACCGTGGTAAAAATTCACGAGTCCGCAGACGATTCCATTGACCGAAAACGGTAGTGCAGCAAACGATCCTTTCAGGTTGGTAAAAGCATCAGGAGCAAACAGTGTAAGCGACACTTCATCTGAAACAGCGGGTTTTGCAGTACGGATGGCTTTGGCCTGAGCGTCCTCGATAAACGCGTATTCGGCACGTTTTTTCACAGCCGCAGCAAATGGAGCCGGTGGCCAAAACGAAAGGTCGGTATCTTCCGGTCGCGCCGGACTAATCCAAACCGCGTCAAAAATACCACTATTGGCTGCCACGACTGCTGTTTCCAGAAGTACGCTGGCCTGGTCTTTCTGGACCCGAACAGCCCGGCTGATATTCCGAGCACATTCATACAAAGCCACTAGTTTTTCGGCATTGTCTTCCGACAATACAGGATTGACATTTTTAAAATTCAGGCAAAGTGAAGTATTGCAGTCTGGAATTTTGCGAAAAGTGCAGAAAAAGGTTTGTTCGCTACCGTCATAATGCAACAGCCGCATATCAACACCCTGCTTGTCGTTGTCAACGGCATTTCGTGTTTCTGCAAGCCATAAAGCATAAATAAACCGATCGGGTGCGTACACCAGCTCCTGAGAATCCTGTACCGCCAGCAAGTCTTTTTCACTATAACCCAAAAGGCATGCAGCCCCGGGCGACGCATAAATTACTGGTCCCTGCTTCGAAATAATAAGCGAGCCTTCAATAACGCAGGTGGTGGTTGGCATTGGCTCAAGAGCGGGGTGGTCATTAATTTCCATGAGATTGTTTCCTGGTGAACATCCAGACGGTAAAGGTATCTGTATTGGCCAACTGTAACTTACAGTATTACAGGAATACATTACACATTATGCGATTAAGTCATGAAACTAACGTTAAAAATTTTTACATTTTGACATTGGTCTCCGAAGTTAATGCACGCGCTGGATAGAAAGTAAATGAGAATAATTCTAACAAACAATTTGTGCAATTCAATCCGGACAAAATGTAGAAATTTGGTAATCAGTCGGCAGAAATCCTGTAAGATTTATGAGCGATGAATGGCGAATTTTGTGATAGAGGCAATGATGCCACAATACAACTTAAAGATAAGTACGATGAAAAAATTTTTATTATTGCTGGTGGCATTTTTCGCAATGACGGCAGCGCAGGCACAAACCGATAAACGTTCGGAATCCACTTCAGGAACAAAAGCGGTTAAAAAAGAAAAAACAACGACAATGGACAGTAAAACCACTTCTGGCCAAACCGCGACAACTGCTTCGAAGAAAGCTGCCAAAGATGCCAAGAAAGCAAAAAGCGCTACTTCATCAACGAATGATGGAATCATTTCAGATCCGGATACAGGGAATGGAACTGGAAACGGAGGAAATGCTGCTGTTCCAGGTAGCGGAAACGGAACCAATTCGGGAGGCGCAGGATCCGGAGTACAAACTGACATTCCGGGTAACGGAACTCCTCAAAAATAAACAGAACAATTTATTTTGTGTTTTTAAGCCCGGTTACGCCGGGCTTTTTTAATGCGAACCCAATTTGTGAAAGTTAAAACCAAAAATAGTATTACCCGATCATTTCTGGCAACAATGGAATTACTCTTTCAGTAGTATAATTGTAGCTTTGTAACCCGTTCCCACGTTCCACTGGCTGGATTCGATAATGGTTCCTTTATCATCGTAAACCTGGAATTCGGCAGTATTCGGAGATGCGGCACCTTCATTTAAAGCTTCAAAATCGATTTTGTTTATTCCTTCAGTCAGTGTGATTTTGAATCCTTTGAATTCCGAGTCCATAACTACTTCAGGTTCGATGACCTTGTCGTTTAGGTAAACTTTGATTTTGTCGCCATCAACAAAAGCTGCGTCGCGGTAGCGAATCATTGACGTGAATGATTTGGTTCGGAAACCGCCTAAATATTGGTTGCGCCGATAAAAAACACCTTCCGTATTGGATTCTTTCTTGTAAAGTTCCGGGTTTTTATACAATTCGGCTTCAGCCAGTTTTAACGGATCCGGAAGTTCAACCGGTGCAGGCGGATTGACCTTCGGCGCCACTTCGTGGGGAGGAATAACTTCTTTGACTTTCGGGTCTTTGGCGGGAATCGGTTTGAATTTGTTGTTCAGTTCATCCTGTGCAAATCCGTGTAACGACGCAACAATTATTAAAATCAACAGCAATATCTTTTTCATATTTCGGGTATTAATTCATACTCTTCGTATAAATTAAACAGGAGAATTAGGAGATTTATTGCATTGGGAAACTGTATTTGTAATGGAAGTCTTTAAAATCAACGCTATACGGCAGATAAAAAGGCTTGTAGAAACTTTGCCGCTTCAATGGCTTTATCTATGCCCGTGGTCCGGCCGTGTCAAATGGGAAGCATTGCGAATCAATTTTAGCCCATTTCGGGATCAGTTATATATCCAAAGTCACAGCCGTAACACTACTGTAAAACGATATACGAAAAAGTACCAATGGCATATTGAAATTTTGAACGTGAAAGGCCGAAGCGGCATTTTATTTCATCCGGCGAACAATGCGTAGAGGGGATTGAACGGCTGCATTACTCCGGTAACAAAGATTTCAGGTGCGGGTTTGGGACTTATGTCGCGAAAGGCTTGTGCGGCTTTGAAAACTTTGGTTTATAAAGCTATGACACAAAATGAAAAAGTAGTTTTAATTATCCAATCTTAAATTTATCGTTATGAATATCATCAACAGGGCGCAAGCGCCAACACCAAAATTTTTTAAAGTAATGCGGACCATCGGAATTGTGATGCTTGCCATTAGCGGCAGTGTACTTACGGCACCAGTTGCATTGCCAGCCGCTGTAATTACCGTAGCAGGATATGTTGCGATCGCCGGAGGCGTTTTATCGGCAGTAAGCCAGGTTACTGTGGAAGATGCGGCAAAATTGTTCCAGCGAACTGAAAATGACGCGCGCGATGGGAACTAACATTTCCTTGAAAGCGGGAACCGCTGCCGGAACGTTGTTGAGTATCTTGCCGAATGTAAGTTCGGAGGATTTTGTAAAAACTGTTATTCTTGCATTCCTTGGAGCAGTTGTAAGTTTTGGCGCAACACTATTATTGAAAACTCTTGTAAAAGCAAGAAAGAAATAGTCCGAGTTTGATTGGTAACCTTTTCGGATTATACTAAAAAAAGCCTGTTTCATTTTGAAGCAGGCTTTTTATTTTGTACACGCGACTGTTCTGGTCAGGTTTTATATTATTCAATCGTAAACTCTTTCTTTTCCCAGCATGTCCTTTATATTTTTAGAGTGACGCGTAACGATCTCATTATTTTCTCCATTTTTTACAGCTTGTTCAAGCAAATTTACTATTTCTCTTTTATTAGAATAATTTGCTAATGAACTTTCTGAGAGGATTTTTTCTACGACTTCTAAAACTCTTCCTGATTTTACTACAAAGGTATTATTTGGAACAAAATTAATTTCTTTAAGATCGCAGTCTCCATAAAACACGATAATAGAATAGAAAGGAACATTTTCGAACTGTCTAAGTTGTTTTTTTAAATCTTCGATATGTTTAGCATTTTGCAAAATAGGATTATAAAAATAATACCTGTCCCTTCCGTAATTTAATATCTGTGTCCATTGCGATTTATATCCAGTTCCAAAAATCCAACCGCTGTAATCTTTTACTTCAAATACAAGAATCCCTACTTTTGTAGCAATCACTAAGTCGATTTGTGAATAGTTTCCATAATATTTTTTCAAGTATAAGTCGTGAAAAATTGTTTGAGACGGGATTCCATATTGTGAAAGTTTTGAGACTAAAGCTCTTTCAGATCTTGTTCCTCTTTTTGATTCTGAATCATTATCTAATATAGTTTTGTGAAGCAACCGTCTATTAAGAAAACGATTCTGATTCGTTTCTGTTTGATCTATACTTTTTTTAATTAAAAAACTAAGAATCAGCACGGACATTACGATTATAAAATATTCCATAACGAATAAAATTCTATTGATGACGATTTTCCCAAAACTTGCCCATAACGTGTCGCGGCTTAAGCGAGGTTGCGATTCAAGCGGACTGAGTTTTCTCTGCCAAGATAAAACTTTCTTCGTGAAAACAAAATTTCCGGTTACCAAAAACCAGCAATCTCGCTTAGCCGCTGTTGTGCGTTCGGCTTTTGTCTAGTTGCATTTACATTCGTAATCAATAATGTATTTATGAAATTTTTCGCCAAATGTTTTTCCAATATCATAGTAGCCATTATAGAAATTATCCCAATTCAATTCAGGAATTCCGCAAAAGATATATTTTTTTGTACTTATAGACCATTCATCCTGCTTAACATACGCAATTACAATTATCGAATTTTGAATTGAATAAGCTTTAACTTCTTTTAGCCAAGATGAATTTATTAATTGTAGTGAATTTACGCCATCTTTTTCAAATCCATTTGTTTCTACATAATTTATTAAATTATCACATTGAATTTCTGCGGAATAATTTTTAGTTGGAGTTACGACTTCTCTACGATTTTGAACAGGTGGCGGAATATATTTCTAGTTGAATTGTCGTAGCTTAATTGTGCAAATACTGGAGAGAATGTAATTATTAAAAATGATGTCAGAATTAAGTAATGTTTCATAATTTGTGTTTAAACGGTTCGTTGAAGCTGACGCACAACGTTTTGCCTGTTAACCGCAGTCGCGGATCCAAGCGGACTGAGTTCTCTCTGCTAAGATATAATTTCTTCGTGAAAATGCAACTTCCGGTTACCAAAAACTCCGCGATTGCGGTTACAGGCTGTTGTAGGCAGTTTCTTGTTTATCTTCTGATAGAAACAACAGTAATGAAGCTAATAAAAGTAAATGTCGCATATAATATTCCCAGCAATACAAAAAGCTTTTTTTCTCTTGGATATTTCATATTGTAACGTGAAATTATCTTTTCATCATTTTTATCTTTTATAAAATAGTTTTTACAAAAACGGCTTGATGCAATAAAGATGGAAATGGACAAAACAATCGATACAAGTTTGAATTCTGTTGAGTTTTGAAATGTAATATCAAAGGTAAATATACATGCAATAATTAGCATTAAACTATTTATAAAAAGCAAAACTGAAAAAAATGAAGCTGCTAAATCTTCATCTCGAACTCCATTTCTCTTTATCAAATTGAATATTTTATATAAACTATAAAATAAAAAATCTACAATTTTCATGTTTTAGGTTTACAATTTTAATTTTTAGTTCAGATTTTCTGAAATTGCCTACAACTTATTTATATGCGAACAAATTATCGCTTACACCGCTAATATACATGTCTATCCGCAAACAATTACTTACAAACGATTATAATCGTTAGTAATATCTTTTATAGATAAAAGAGACCGCATCGCGGTCTTGAGTAATTAAAAAGAAAGTGTTATATTATTTAGGATTACGCATTTTTACTTTTTTCCGCTTCAAGCAGCCTTTCATAAAGCTTTTTATTTTCTTCATATGCCTGAATCAACTTGTCGAGAGGATTGAAATTTAAAGAACAATTATAGTTAATTGCAGATGAATTATCTTTAAAATCGGAAAAAGTATTGTTGATTATATTAATAACAGCTTCCTCAGAAAAATTCTTAATTGCCTCAGAAGTAACTCCAAGCGCTTTTGCCACCTCTTTCAATTTCTCTTCATCAATTGTCTCACTGTTTTCCATCATAGAAATCGCCTGTTGGTTTGTGCCCAGCGCTGTCGCCAAAGCTTCCTGTTTCATATCTTTTAATTCGCGGATGCGACTGATTTTTCGGCCTATATGGTTTTTGGATGGAGTGTTCATAATTCAAAAGTATTAATTGTGATTGAAACGCAGTAAATGTAAAAAACATAAATGAAAATGTAGGATACAGGGAAAAATGATTCGGTACATGAACCGGTCTTTTTTACTTGCAGCCATTAACAAAAATACAATTTTTCGAATATGTTTTACTTTAAATTTCAAAATTATGGACCATTACGTTTTACAACCAGAAAATCATCCGCAATCCCATTTGTTGGTGACAATTACAAATGAGCTTTTAGATTTTATTAATGCAGATTCCGTTTATTATTCTTTGAATAATACAAATGGCGGACCTGAAATCATTTTTTCCATTTTTATGCATCGGGACAGCATTCAGATCGAAGGTGACTTATTTGCTGTGGCAGACCGCGTATTCAAACCATATCCGGAAATCGGATACCAGATCTTGTCCTGCGACTATGCAGAAGATGCTTTGCGAAAAGGAAACCTTTTCCTTTTAAGACATTGTACCCTTGGCGAACTTGCCTACTCCAATCCTTCTGCAGATCACGCTTTTTATCCGGAAGAAGCTACTGTAAGCAAACTGGTACGGCGGGCTTCGAAGCACTTTAAAAAGCGCATGAACAAAGTTGATGTCTATCTACTGGATGTTCCGCGCTCTATCGAATATCAAAATTATCTTGAAGCCGCTTTTATCATCCATAAAGCGATGGAGCTGCTGTATAAAACTTCAACTAATTTCATTATGGGTAAGCAGTATGTTGCTAAGAGCATTGCTGCGCAGCAGCTGCATTTAAGTAAGTTCGCGCCGTCCTTGAGTAATCTTTTCCATATCGGGCAGGAAGCCGAAAGCGATTTGCTTGAAAAGTTAGACGCTTCCTATTGGAGTTATAAAAGAAAGCAGGTGCACAATGTGAAGTTGCCGAATCTCGACAAGCTTCAGGAAAAAGTGGAACGGCTGAAAAATGAGGTTACAAAATTGTTTGATCAGATGGTGGCCGAATGCACTGAAAAGATATCCGACAGGGAAGACATTGTAGAACCCGACGATGTAACGCCGTTGCAACCTACGCCAATAGAAAATACTGATGTTTTGACTGATGATCTGCAAGATATATGTAAAATCATTACTGATTATATTCCCACAGATGCCATTTACTGTTTTGGCAAAAAACAAACTGAGCATAGCGAAAACCTTGTGATAGGAGTTTCAAAAGAAAACATGCTGCAAACTCAATTGTATCTTTTAGTACTTACCACATCTACAAGAACCAATGCATCGGCGGACCTTAGCAGTATTATAAGCAGTAAAACATATCAACGCTTTTCCGCTACTTTGCTTGTGCACAAAACCGATTCATTAAAAAAGGCTGTAGGAGACCAGCTTTGTTTTTTCAGCAGCGTGGTCGCCAACGGTGAATTGGTCTACAAGAAAGAGGGTTTTCGGTGTCCTTTGAATTCAAATAATGCTGGAGCGCGCAACCTTTCATTTGCCGAAATATTTATGAACGAACGCAAAACGATTGGCAGCTGTTTTTTAGATGCTCATTTTGAAAGACTGTCACGCAATGTGTCCACCCTTGATCAGGTGATGCTAAACCTGGCGATAGAGCATACTTGCCTCGGTTTGACCAGGGTATTTTTGGGATATACGCCCAATTACTTTTCAATGGGTTTTCTTATCGATCTGTGTGGCTTTTTCACTTCACTGCCCAATCAGTTCTTCCCAAGAGTAAGCGAAGAGGACAAACGGCTTTTTCGGATGATCAGTACGCATCCAAGTTCGATGCGTTTTAATTATGAATGGGAAGTAAATTATACCGATATGGATTTTCTTTCGGGCAGGTGCGGCGAGTTTATGAGACTGGCAGGTGAACTTGCCGATAAGGAACTTGCTCGGCTGAAAAGTGAAGCCGTGCAAACTGTGAATGATAACAAATTACAAAATAACCTATCCTAAATTTTACAAGCCATGGAACATACGATCAAAATACCTGAAAACCATCCGGAACACGAACTTTTATTAAAAACGGTAACGACCTTATTGGAATTCCTTCCGCTACATTCAGTTTACATTTCTACGAACAGCGATTTGACAGATAAGACTATTGTTACGTTGTTTCTTTCGGAATACTTTCAAGAGGAGTCGGAAACCGTTTATCCTTTAGTCGCGAGGCTGTTTGAATCCCTGCCAAACTTTTCATTTACGCTTTTTGAGTATGGGTGGGCAGCCTGTCTTTGGAAAGAAGGCAGTCCGTTTTTTATGCGTCACGCCACAAACGATGAGCTTGTGTATTGTTCGGATCCCGAAAACAGGATTTTTAGTACCAAAGATCCCGACATCAAAAAGCGGCTCCGGAAAGCCACCGCATTTTACGACAACCAATATGTGGAAGCCTCCGGGTTTTTACGGCATGTCACCTTTTACAGCCGTTACGGAAAGCTTGCCGAAGCGGCGTTCCATCTGCACCAGACATTGCAGGCTACATATTTTATCGTGTCGTGGCTGACTACCGGTGATACTTTTACAAATGAAAGCCTGGCTGAACAACAGCAGCATGTTGCGGATTTTGCACCCTACTTTGGAAAACTGTTTGATCCTGAAAATGCGGAAGAATGGGAGGCGTTGATACAGCTGGACAATTCGTGTAAGGTGGTCCGTTACGACCACACGCATGAATTCACGGTGGAAGCAATTGCCCTTGCGACTGAAAAAACCGAACTGATGAGAAAGGAGGCTTATCAATTGTTTAAGGAAATTATTGCGAAGTTTAAGGCAAAAGGCAATACCGAAGCTACAGTAATAGCAGATGCACCAGACAGCAATGCTGAAAAAATGACAGATGATCCAAATGGTAGTGACCCTAATCCCAACGTTAAAAAATTCGCTGATGATTTGACAAGAACAGCTTATTTCCGGACTCTGAGGCCACACAATTGGAAGCCGGATATCTTCCAGGCTAAATTGGATTTTTACAACTATTCTAATTTAGGTTATAAAATCAGTAACCTGATGAAAATTGCCATGCACACGCTTTATAATGATGATTCACAGAATTCCGGCGAAATCAGGGAGCCAAGCATCCATGTGGTAAGCCTGTTAGAAATTATTGACCAGTTACTGCCGTTAACTGAATTTGAAATGCTGGATGGTTGCCATGAATTGTATCTTACGCTTAAGGCGGAGAAAGAGGCCAGGAATTTGCAACGGGAATCTGTGTAATCAGAAAAACGGGGTTATTACCCCTCTTATAAGGGATAGCTTACGAGCGCTTTTGTTCGACATAATTCACTGAAACGTTTTCAAAAAAACAGCGTTTTTCTGTATATTTGTTATGGTCAAACAACCGTTTACCGGACTTCACAATTTCAAACCCGAAAAATCTATGACAAAGGGAGTTGCCATACCACGGCAACACCGTAGCTATACCGCACCCATACCGTGTTTTGATTTGGTGTTGTTTTGGTTTTGTTTAGGTGTCCTTCGCAAAAAAGCATTTTTTGCGAAGGAAGGCAAAAGGAAACCAGATGGAAACCAGTCGATGCGGCTTGAGGCAATAAAGCGGAAATTACCTGGGGTAGGTAAAATCTTGCGGTTGTCAAGACTTAAATACAAATGAATAAATTCTATCAGTACTAGGAAGGGCGGTGATACGATTCGATATGATAATGACAAAACAAAACTTCAGGAATACTGGGGTTATAGTATCAAAGAAAGTCATGTGCTTTCCTATTTCGTGACCTCGGCTGGATTACAACGTAGTTTGCGTAGCCCAGTGTTTATAATGGTTTCGGAAGGTTAAATTTAGAAGGGGGTAATTATAGGGGTAAATTCAGAGTTCTAATGTTTAATTTCTCTACCTAGCCAAACCCCGTATTTTTTCCATTCTTCATAATGTACACACCATTCCGAAATCCAAGGTATTATTTTATACAATGGTATAAAGCCGAATTCCGGTTTATCAATTTTCGGATGATATAAGCAAAGGCTTAAATCCCCATATACATGAATATCGGCGTTATATTTTAAACCGATGTTAGTAATTTTAATGTGATCAAATCTCTTAATTATATCCTGAATGAACGGTGAATACTTAATTTCTACTTTATAGCTTTTTCCTCCGATTGTAAGTATACCATTTCCTTCCAAAATTTTTCCATTTATATTGAAAGTAATCCAATTAAATAATTTTTCGGAAAGATGTTTTTCAACTAACAGCATTTCAAAATAGTTTTTTTTATAATCAGCTATTCTGCATTCCGCCAAAATTGTGGTGAGGTTCATTCTTTATACCTTGGTTAGAATTAATTTGCCCTTTGGAATCAGTAAAAGCACTATTTCCCAAAATCAGTCCATTAGCCTTAGCAAATTCATTCGATGAAGAATTTGAAAAAGTTTTTATTTGTTCGGTCAGTGATTTTTTGTAAATGCCCTCCCCAAAAAGGAGGATAAATTCTTTATTACTGGTTTCAAAATCGAATTTCAGCATCTGCCATTTTTTATGGAAGTCTGCAATAAAATTAAAAAAGCTAGCATAATTTTCCGAAGTCCATGAGTCTGTAAAATCTTCATTTTCGTTCACGGGGTTTAATACCTTGAATCTAAGATTACTTTTCACTGTATTCAAATAACTATCTTTTATTTTTTGTGTAACATTATCTATTGTGTCGAAAATCGAATTTTCGCCGGCATAGAAACGCGCCATTAAAGTTGTCAAAACAATGCTCGACACAGGATGTTTCTTATCTTGATAATAAATATCTCTGTATCTTTTTATTAGCTGAACAGCTCGCTGTAGAGGAGTTTTCAAATAAAGCTCATCAGGAAGTGGTTCAGATTCGACTTTTGCTTCTAACAGGTCTCTAGTATATGTCCTAAGCATTGCAGATTGAACACTTTCAGCAATTTGCAAAAACCATTTTGCGAACCCCTTTGGATTTCCAATTGACCAAGACTGTAACAGTTTCTCTGGAATAGCAATTGTCTCTTTATCGTAAGGATTTGGCATACATGCCGGCAAAATATCCATATGGAAATCGCTCTTATAGTTCAATCTGATACATCTGTCTTTCTTTTCGTATATCGACTTATAGTAATCATTACTCTCAATGACTCTTACTAAGGCATTATAAATTTCAGTTGGAGTGTATTTTGAGTATAAATCGTAGATGTGCAATACAGTGTCCAAATCGAAATCTTGACCGTTAATGGGCTTTACAGTTGTTCCAATTCTTTTAGAACCTTGTGCATAAATTTCAACATCTAAATCTTCAAAAAAAGTTTCATCTTTTTTTAATAAATCGTATACTGCGTTATAAGCGCTTTCCATACGATCTAATCGCGTTTTGTCTAATTGTAATTCTTGAGCAATTCGGGCTAAAAGCTCCTCTCTCTGTAATCTGTAATTGTGAAATATATCAATCATTTTAGTCTTTGTTAATTGTTAATCTTGTGTGTTCTCCAATCCGAGCGATTTGTTTATTATTCCTAACGAATCTTAGTTGTTCAATGTCGTCGAAATTGACGATTGCATATCCTTTGGCTAGGTCAACTGACTCATCAGCTAATTCCGATAATTGCTTTTTCTGGGCTTCGTTAGGCATCAATTCTAAAACGTCATATATCAAAACTTCATAACATGAAAAATGATCACTCCATTTTAAATTTTTTGAAACACGTTTTACATGTTTATATTTAATGTATCCGAAAGCATGAGAATCTAAAATTCCAGGTTTTAGAAGTTCTTCGCAAAATTCGCGGTTAGCGCTGACCTCGCGTTCTTTTCCTTCTTCAAACCATTTAATAACATCAATAACGTGCTTCCCTTTTATTTTAAACCTTAAATCTTCTGAACTTTCCTCGTCTACGTCGAGACCATTTCTTTTATTGTCAGGCATATATCCCCATTTCTCAAAGAGTTTGTCATCTCCATATCGTTTATAAACACCCCCGACAGGCTGTAATTGATTATCTATTCGTCGATTTAAAACCAGTAGATATGAATTTGTATTAGGTATTCTTATTCGAAAAAGATAGCTAATAGAAAATCTTATTTCCTTATTTCGATACGTCCAAAACAGAGTCTTAAAATACAGCGATAGGGTGTTTTTATTTTCCCATAAGATTGACACTCCTTTTGCAAAAAAGGTTTTAAAAATTGCAGTTAATATTTCGGCCATTTGTATTTTTTAAATTAAAAAAAAGGGGCATTTCACCCCGCTTTGTTTTTAGTTTGATTTAGCCAATGCAGATAGGCCAAGAATGACAAATAACGTAAGCGCACCGTATGCCAAGATTTTGGCATTTTCGCCGGTAGCACTTACGCATGTGTCATTAATGCAAAAGCTGACATCGCCGTTTGATAGTAATTTTACAGTCATTACAACATTTTTTAATTAATAAATCTCCATTCAAGCGTGGAGTTACGCTTATTATACAATTGCAAGCATTGAAATTAAATTGTCAATGTTATTTTCTGTCGTCGAATCGGGATGTGTCCTCAAATATTTCATCGAACCCACAAGTTCTACATCGACAATAGCCCCAACGTCCCATTTTGCAGTAGAGTAATTCCATACAATTGTCCTTATAGCATTTCCTTGTTCAATTAACGCTACAACCGATGTTCGTGAATTTTTTTTACCTGCTTTAAATCCCGTTTCAGTAACAGGATGCAAAAGAACATCGGTAATTCTTTTATCTTTATCTTTCCAAACTCCAGTAATGTAATAGTCACACGCTTTACTCATTTTATTTTATTTTTAAGGTTTATGTTTATGTAGTTGTCGTGACAGCTACATTGTCTATATCGTTTTAGTCAACAATTGTGCCAAAGTAAATTTCATTGTATTCAATGTTAATTTTGTAATCTTAAATTTTGATTATATAAATAAAAAATTACATTTGTGCCTAATTTAGCTTTGTAAGTATCTATAAATGCAAAATTCCCTTAAGGAAATGTCAGATTTTAATTCTGTATTATATTCCATGTTAGGAGAGCGAATAAAAGACAGGAGAGAAGAATCCCGTTTAAGTCAACAGCAGCTTTCAGAAGCTGTGTCGAACGTTTATCCTTTGAAAAGAAGCTCCATTTCGAATATCGAAAGAGGACGACAGCAACCGCCAATACACGTACTTTATGCAATTTGTAATATCTTAAATTTTGATATACAAACAATTTTGCCAACATATTCCGAGGTTCAATTAAAATTAAAAAAAGATGAAAGATCAAGTGTCGAAGCGTATCTTAAGACTTTAGAAGTAGACGACACTACACGTGGATTAATAGAAAACATAATCAATAAGCCTAAAAAATGAAACCAAACTTTAATTACATTGAAGAAAAAGCAAGGGACATTTTAAAACGAAACAATTGTTATGTTCCAAACTTTGATATTAAAATTTTAGCAAAACAGCTAGGTATTAAGCTGGTTCCGAAAGAGTTGGGTGACGATGTGTCAGGTTTTTTTGTCATGACAGATAATGACCGTGTCATAACTTATAATAAGAGAAATAATTCAAATAGAAGGCGATTTACTATTGCTCATGAAATTGGGCATGCCATACTTCACTCAAAGGATCAGCCAATATTTATTGACAAAGCTCCTACGGTAATGTTTAGAAATACATTGTCTTCTACAGGAGAAGATTATCGTGAACGAGAAGCTAACGCTTTTGCAGCATCTTTGTTAATACCGAAAGAACTGTTAGAAGAAAATTTGTCAAATGCGCCGCATGACATAAATAAAGCGATTAAATTTTTAGCCGATTCATTTGGTGTTAGTGAGAACGCTATGGCGTTTAGACTTTCCAATTTAGGATATGGAGTTTAGATATGCGGTGGTTTCTACTAAAAGCTTCTCAAGTTTGATTCGATTGATTTTTATTTGGTCAGATTCATTGGAAAATGTAACAAAAGACTAACAACTATTTTAAGTGTTTCTAAGCAGCGAAATTTTATATGAACTAAACTTGCTCGGGATTTATAATATCGTTGATAAAACTAGCGTAAAATTAGGTTTCTAACCAAAGAGATATAAAAAATCGAAGTCATACTAAAAGTATTTGCTAGAGATTTTGACTACTTGACTCTAACGTGACTTGTAATATGACTGCGGTGATTTTTTCCCTAAAGGATGCCTTTCTCTTATATATACTCTATATGCTAGTTACCCTGATACATGGTATATGTTAGCTATATTATAATTCTCTTGATTTACGTTTCATTCTTTCAGCTTTTATGTTTACAGCTTGTATTACATGAGCTTTATAATCTGAAAGCCCTTCTACATTACAGCTTTTACATATTTCTATAATATTTTTTCTCTCTTGGCTTCGATGATTTCGGCGGAATTTGGCGTTAATTATGTTATTAAAAAATCTATACCCTGTTCTTTGGCCGACATTGCAAAACCATAGTTTATGAGTTCTTTTCGTGTCATAAATTCTTTCTTACTTTGAAGTTTTGTTTTTTAAATTTTAAATATTGTATTTTATTAAAAGAGTTATTCCAATAATCGATTAAGAAATCCCAATTTTCATCTATGCCGTAGTGTATTTATTTTGTCATGTAAAACAGTACCGCTCGGAGTTTTATTTTATTTCGAAGCGCATTACGAACAAAGATTTACATAGAATATCTCGAATCCTTTTGTTAGAGTTTTTATATTTAAACATTTCCATTAGCTTATCATAAACGATTGCCTCCCAATTTGTAGATTTAAAATACGTCGATTGCTCATTGTAATTGGTTTTATGCAATCTTGGGAATGAAACCATACTTGGGATAATAAAAGCATAATCTCGATGTAATTTAATATTTCCTCTATTTCCTCCAATTTTTCCTATGTAATAGAAGTTAGTGCTATAGAAAAACTTTGAAAATAGGAACAGGTTATTGAATACAATTAAACTTCATTAAAATCAGATACTTGGAAATTTTATTTAACAAAATTTAACATGTTAATATTAATTGTCACATTCAAACATCGGTTTCGAAGAGGAATTCGTAACAATGAATCCCCATTTCTTTTATGCCACTTTACTGGACTGGATATGGATATATGTTGTTAGGATCAGCTTACGAAAATTGCTTCCCTATAAACTTAGGTCAAGAATCGTTTTAAACGTGACGTGCATTGCTCTCCATTAATTCGTATTTTGCATTAGTGGGCCAGAGAGGCTTAATCAATCACATTATGTACAAATAGCAGAAAATTGATTTTAGAATAATCATTGCTACCATGCTGGTCGAGATTTACACCCATGCCGAACTGAAAACTTTTGTAGGCAGGACCATTACGAAACTGCTGGTAACATCTTATAATTTTTTGAAAATAATCATATTTGTCGCTTTGGAATTGTGCGAACATTTCCCAATTTTCAGAAATTGGTGTTTTCGCCTGAACCGTCATAATGTAATAATTACTGATGCTGTCTTAAAACACACAACCTGCGAATAAAATATTCGCTATTCGTTGTGCCGGGAACTTGTAACACGTACGATTTATCCTGTAAAAGTTTTTTTTAGAAGGATTAGATCTGAAGTGACAGTCAAATTTTTTTGTAATAATATCTGTAGCGAAAATAAAATCATACATCCTGTAAATTACTGATTATAAAGTAAAAAGGATAATTTTTTTCGACAAGTGATCGTTTTGCTTGTTTGCTCTTCCGCGGCATCGGTGAATTTTAAAAATTTAATACTATTTTCGCGCCGTCGTAATTAACTCCAATTACAAGCCCTTAATTAAGTAAGTTTCTAATCATGATAGCACTTTCAGAGTCACTTCACTATTTTTGGAAGATTTTGACCGTTGTAATTTTTATCGTTATAACAGCATTCTCACCATGCGAAAATGATATAATCCTGAAGCAGGAGCTAAATCAAGATTTGTCCACTTTAAAGAAAAACGCCAGCCCTCTGGCAAAAGTTAAAGAATCTTATCTAAACTTAACCCTTTCGCTAGTTAAGGGGGATTCGACACGATATGGAGAACATATAAAGATTTTAACAAATGACATCAAGAATGTAGAGGTATCGCGGCTCACAGCTGCTGGAAGGGCTGCAATGTTATCGTTCTCAAATGATCTTTTATCTGATCTACAAAATTATCCCAAACAAAATCTTAGAGCCCATTTTTTTTTAAACCCAATCCAGGCAAAACTTGATTCGATAATGGTTTGTGAAGGTCTGTTACAAGCTAATAGGATAAAGGGCAAAGTCGTGCTAGAGTTGTTAAAAGGAGGAAAGGTCAACACAGATATGGCCACAGCGCGTTCATACTATTTGATCGGTTTCTTCAACATGTTGAGTTATCAAAATTTTATAGCAAATAAATATTTTTTAAAAGCACTTGGAACCAAACATTCGTCTGAAGACGTTAAGTTTCGAATTGGCGCATTGATCAATTTAGGAATTACATATTTTGAGTTGGAAATGTACCCTAAGGCATATAGAGCTTATGGAGAAGTGTATGCTATAGCGAAACAAAATGATGATCTTAAAAGTATGGCCAAAGCACGGTTTGAGATGTCGATGCTCGAACTCAACAGTAAAAATTATCAGGAAGCAATCGAAATGGGAAAAGAGTCTTTAGAAATATTTCGAAAACAGAACGATTCTATTTTGACAGCCGTAAGTTTATTAAATCTCGCCAAAATTAGTTTAGAAGACGGGGACGGTGCTGCAGAAAACTGGGCAGTTCAGGCCTTGGATCGTTATTATAAAAATACCGACTTGCTTGGTGCTGCTCAAGCTATGGCATGCTTATCTAAAATTTATGCGAATAGGAACAATTTCCATAAGTCTAATGTCTATATACAACAGGCTCTTGGCTTGCAGGGGGTTGAAAATCATTCTTATACCGCGAACTGGTTGAAAATTCAGCAGGTAAGCAATTACATCCATCAGGACAAGTTAGACGATGTCCCGAAGATGTTGGAAAATGTTTTAAACGGATTAAAGAAATCGGAACAAAATTATACTTTACTGGGATTCTATTACGACACCAAGATGGATTATCTGGCAAGGATAGGAAATTTTACAGAATATAAGACAGCGAAAGAATTTAAAGATCAGATGCGCCTGGAAGTCGAAGCTACCAGGACAAAGAATATGCTGTCAGAGATTGTTGAGGAAAAAAAATGGAACAAAGGCATTGTGAGCAAATGGACTTACAAAACAACCATCGCTTTAATCTTGATGATCATAAGTATCGGAATCACTACTGTATTGCTGTATAATTTGCTTAAAGATTTTATCAGTAGAAAAGAGTCGGTAGAGGATTTTGAAAAAGATGACGATAGTTTAAGCGAAATTGGCGGTGAGATGAGCAATGGGCGTTCAAATGTCTCAGACGGAGACAAAAGTTTTGCTTTATTTCTTTCGATTGAGGAACAGGTAAGCAGCAATCTTCTTTTTTTAAACGCCAATCTTACGATTTCTGATTTGTCTAAATTATTGCAGACGAATGAAAAATATATTTCAGCGAGTATTAACACTTACGGCGGTACAAATTTTAATGTGTATGTCAATCGTTACAGAATAGAATTCGCCAAATGCCTTATCGAATCTGCTGAAGAAAATTTCTCGATAAAAGAAATTTCATTTAAGTCAGGATTTAACAACCATACTACTTTCTACCGACAATTCAAAGACCTTACCGGTTTCACACCTTCAGAATACTTACGGAAAAACAGCAAATTTTAAACGGTTTACTAGATTTGTAAACCTGTCTGAATTTGTAATAACCTCGATTTAATCAATTTATAAATGCTTGACAGTCAAATATCTTCTGAAGATGTAATCGTTTTTCCTATTCAGTAAGTATTATTATTTACGAACTAAGGGCTATCATACATAATTTTGTTTTAATCCCAAACAATTCAAACTCAGTATTGAATTCACATTATTGTTCAGCTACGCAAAATTAAAGCCAGTTGTGCCTAGATCAATGCACTTATTAAATTGATGTCTATTTTTTTTGGGATGTTTTATAAATTAATATAAAAAAACGTATGTCAAAATCAGTAAAAATCGATTACAGCAGAACCTATAATGCGATGATCATAGATTCCGATTTTGAATCTATTGTCAATTTACGAAAAGTCTTAGGAAAAGGTTTTGAAAATTTGTCAATCTCTCATGCTCTTAATTATGAGTCTGCGTTAAAGACCATTGAGAAAGAGCATTTTGACTTGGTATTCTTGAATATAGATAGTACAGATCGGGATTACGAACAAATACTTGAAAATATAACAGTGTTGATCCCCACTGTTATTATAATGAGCGCGGAAAGGGACAACGTGTTCAGGTTTTTAATGCGAAATGATGTTGGTTTTATAATAAAACCATTCTTTGACAGCAACATCTTGTCGGCCGTCACAAAGGCGCTCCAAAAAGTTGAATTGACGCTGCTTTACGAAAGATCCCAATCTGGCGCGGGGGTAAGTTCTTCACAGCCCGCGCAGGCAGTTGATTATATTGCCATCGGATCCGTGGGGAAAATTGACGTTATCAGAATCAGGGATATCATGTACTGCATGGCCGAAGGAAAATACACCTTCTTTTATACCACTCACGGAAAATATGTAGCCAGCAGAAACTTGGGCGACTATTCTAAAAACCTCGATCCCCAACATTTTTTTAGAGTACACCATTCTTATATAGTCAATATGCATTATGTTGTTAAAATAGAGCGCAAGGACGGAAGTTATTGTGTACTACAAAATGGAATTACTGTGCCTTTCTCAAAACGCAGACAGGAGGATTTTATAAAGTTTATAAAATTAAAGTCTTAAAACAAAGTGTTAATTTCAGTTAAAGCCACTTGTGTGCTTTTTGACCCCACTTATTACATTTCGATCTAAATATTGATAATCTATCACCAGTTTTGCAGCCAGTTTTTGCCTGTATATGAGGTATTTACAGGGTTGTTGAATTTATTATCATTTTATGGACTTAATGAAATATATAATTAGTGATTGTGGTGCGCCGCTACTGTTTAGCAAGGAAATTTTGCATAATCAGGTTTTGCAATCCGGAAGGTCAGCTGGATTTTTGTTCTTAAAGTTTGACTTAGCTAACCGAAAGGTAAAGGCCCATTGTTTTGGTCGTAGCACCACATTAAATCTTACCGCAAGTGCAAGAGAGGATCAAGTGATTATTGAAGCGTTTTTAAATAAGTAATTAATATAAATAGTAAAAAAATGAAATCTACAATTAGTAAAATCACGAAGGCGTCGCTTTGGATTGGGATGATTTTTCTCAATGCAATGCCGATGATGGCGCAAGATGATGATGGGCCGCCAGTATTTGACGAGGAGCCCGCCGATCTGCCCATAGACGATAATTTAATTTATCTAGGCATTGTGTGTGTTGCATTTGGAATATATGCGATAAAAAAGCAGCAGTCGCATCAAAATTAAACCAGTACGGATCAATTTAATGAAAAACAATTACACATTGAGAACAAATGCCTATATGACTTACAAATACTTACAGCCTAAATTTTTATTGTGGTTTGTATTTGTCATCACAATTAACCTACATGCGCAGGTGGCCAATCAAGGCCCACTTTACGTTCATGATTATGGCAGTGTATACCTGGACGGAACTTTTCATCTGAGTACGACGACAACCAAGACCTCACGGTCGCCTATTAATTATGGAAAAATCATCTTTGGATCTTCCGCAACGTGGTTAGGCGCTTCAAATACTGCCTTTATTGATGGATACGTACAGCGCGCTGTGAGCGGCGGATCATTTATCTATCCTTTGGGGCACGACGGTATTTATGCTCCGGTTAAAGTGACCCCAACAACTGCTGCGTCTATCACTTCATTGTATACGCACGTTGCACCAACAGGGAATCTGGATTTAAGTGTTGGTATCCTTTCAAGCGAGGGCTATTGGAAAATCTCGGGAGGCACTGCTACTTTCAGCCTTTCCTGGGGTTCTTCTACTAATATAGGGACACTGACAAATGGACAGTTGGCTAATCTCACGATCGTAGGTTACAACGGGAATGCATGGGTGCAAATTCCTTCAAACCCAGACAGCAACTCCATATTCGGGCAAAGCAGTACGATCGCCGCCGGTTCAATAACGACCACACAAGCTATTGATCTTTCCGCTTATACTATGTTCGGGCTAGCCTCTAAGGGTGGTTGTGCACCGCAGATTGTCGCTTCCGGTATAACCAAAACATGGAACGGGCAATCCTGGTCACCATCGTCACCTGCACTAGCTGACAACGCGGTAATTAACGGTCCGTTTTCCGGGACTTTACAATGTTACGACCTTACACTAAACGCAGACATCGATATTAATGATGGGCAAAACATTGAAATTGCCAACGCGGTTTATGGTACTGGTACCATCCGTATGTCCGGGCTTTCAAACGTGATGCAGCACAGCGCCACAGGACAGGCGCCGAAAATTGAACTATTAAAGGAGACCGGCAGTATGCGTCGATTTGATTATGCATTCATAACAAATCCAATTAACGATCCAGCTTCCTTTTTTACTCAAATATCGAGTCCGAATAATGTAGCCGTAAATGGCCTTTTCGGAACACAACCGCGATCTGCTTTCTCAGATTTTAAAACGTTGAATAGTGCTGGTGTTCCCGCGGCTATTACAACTGGAATTATCGGTAAAGGAATGCGGGCACTTGTGAGTAATCAGGCGCCATACAGCATAGTGGAAAGATACGATGTTTGGGCAGCTGTTACTGATCCTACGCAAAAGAAAACCATAGTCGCCAAAATAAAAGGTACAGCCAACAATGGTGACATTGCTGCGCCACTTCTGCCAACGGTTTACTCGTTTATCGGGAATCCATATCCGTCAGCTATTGATGGCGCAAAATTACTTGAGGCAGCAGGTGATGGCGTACGTCAAACCTTGTACTATTGGGCATATGCAACGCCGATGTCCGCAACTTATAAATACTCGAACAACGACTTTTCTACATGGACAAAAGCCGGAGGTGTTGCGGCTTGTGAGGGTTGTCCGGTTCCTGATGGAACCATCGGCACTATGCAGGGGGTTTATGTAAAAGGGAATGCAGCTGGTGCCAATAACTTTTCATTTACAAACTGTATGCGTATTGCATCAGGCGGAATGGAGTATTTGAGACAGGAAGCTTCAAAAGACCGATACTGGGTGAGCATGTTAAGCGATAGTGGTTCTTTTTCACAGGTGTTGACAGCTTACGACAAAGAAAGTAATGTTGAGTTTGACCATCTAGATGGTGCAAGAATCAATACGCTGGATGCGTCTGTAATGTCATCATTAATAGGGACAGGGCGTTATGCGATTCAATCCAGGGGTAATTTTAATGTGCTGGATGTTGTTCCGTTAAATATCGTTAGAAAAAACAATGATAATTTAACGATCAGCCTGACTAGAAAAGAGGGAATTTTTGAAGGAGATGAAATCAAAATATATATCCACGATAAAGAAATGAACATATACTTCGACCTTGCTCAGGGGAATTTCAGTACAAATGACGCTGCAGATGTTGATAATACCCGCTATGAGCTAGTTTATAGCGCCGGTGCTTTAAATACAATCGATCCTAAAAATGTTGGCGTAGCCGTATTCTCTACGATTAAAGATCAGAAGTTTATCGCAGAAGCATCAAAAGAAATGGCACATATCGATATTTATGATATGGCTGGCAGAAAAATTATGTCTTTCGATGCTCGGGATAAGAGTGTTCAGAAACCATTTAACTATGCACAGGGAATGTATGTTGCAAAAATCAAATTGGTTGATGGGACTGTCACTAGTAATAAACTAATCAACAAATAATGGAGCACTTATTTCACCAAAGATTTTTGACTACCCTGGCTTTGTTGTTAGTCGTAGCTTCAAACACTATGGCACAAGACGCGGCAGGCAGGACTGAGTCCGATTCGCTTTACAACAGGTGGTCGGTAGAAGGCGGTGCCGGTTTTACAAGGGCGACCAAACCCTTTTCTGAAGGGTATTACTCTTCTGCAACAGGTGTTGCAAATTTTGGACAACTGAAACACTTTGAATTCGGGGTCCGGTACATGCTAAGCACCCGTATCGGTTTGAAATTGGATGCCGCTGTCGACAAGATTACAAATATAAAGGGGAGTGGTTCATTACAGTTCGATACCAGAATGGCCCGTTTAGGAATCCAGGGTGTCGCAAATGTAGGCCAGATTCTGGATTTCAGCGATTTCACAGATAGGCTTGGCCTTTTAGGCCACGCCGGGCTACAATTTGCCTCTCTGAGCCCAAAACTTGGGAATAATAGCGGTAAGACGGAATACAACGGAGGGCTTATTTTAGGCCTTACGCCCCAATTTAAACTCTCAAAGCATTTTGCGCTTTGGGTTGATGTATCAATGCTGTCCAATTACCGCCAGCACTTAAACTGGGACGGGGAATATGCAGATCCATCTAACAATCTGACCGGACAGTTGATCAATATTTCAGGTGGGCTCACCTGGTATATCGGAAAACTCAGCCAGCATGCAGACTGGTTTACGAAACCGGCTATAATTATGGCTGTGGATGCACAGAGCAGGCAAAGGCTTGACGATATTGAAACGATGCTCAGCGACGCAGACAAAGATGGCGTTGCGGATTACCTGGATGTTCAGAACAATACCCCTGCAGGTTTAAAAGTAGATTCTAAAGGCCATTTTATTGATGACAATAAAAACGGTATTGCTGACGAACTTGAAACGCGAAGGGATATAGCCTCAAGACGAGATTCGAAAGACAATCTCGTTGGTACAGGCGATCCGGTTTTGTCTTTGATTCAGCAAGGGTATGTCAACATTTTCTTTGCAACCAATAAGGATCTACCGGACAGTGGATCGATGAACAGTATTTTGTATATCGTAAATTTCCTGAAGGAACGTCCAGAATTAAAAGCCACACTTTCCGGTTTTGCCGATATCAGCGGCAACGAAAAATACAACCGCGACTTGTCGGAAAGACGCGCTAAAAATATCGAAAAACTTTTGCTGTCAAGCGGCATTGAATCCAACAGGATTAACATTGTAGGCAGTGGGGAAGACAAACGATACCCTTCAGATTCCAAAACAAGCTTGGGGCTTGCCAGACGTGTATCTATAACAATTGAATAAGCCATCTTACAGTAATAATCCAAATCTTAATTGAATGAAAACTATGAAACACATTTTCCTCTTATTAATTGCCTTTACCGGTCTTGTTGCGTCTGCACAAGTGAAGATAGGCAACAACCCTACGGTCGTGACACCGGGCGCCTTGCTCGACCTCGAGAGTACCGATAAGGCACTGCTTCTTCCGAGGGTGGCTACTACATCGGCGATTGCCATACCGGTCGACGGGATGTTGGTTTACGATATTTCTTCGCATTGCGTCAAGTCTTATGAGAACAACGCCTGGTCTACTTGCCTAAGTTATGGTGAGGCCATTCCTCAGGGTATTGTTGTAAATTGTCCTACGTCTGCCCTCAACGGCAGCTACTATCAAAACGCCGCAACCGGATCGGGGACAACTTTTACATTGGTGTATATGAACAATTCCTTTACGCCGCAACAGATAAGTCCTGCTTCTACGGATATCACATTATCCGGAGCGTCAGCAGGACTTACGGTAGGTACGCCAAGTTCCACTTCATTTACCCTTGCCAGTGGAGCATCTTTTACAGTTACTTACCCTATTACGGGGACGCCTACTGGAGGTATCGCAAATGTTTTTACAGCAACTTTCGCCAAACTTAACCTATCGTGTGCTAAAACAGCCACTATCTTGGCCAACCCAACATCTGGGGGCTCTGCAAACATTACTTCTTTGACCTGTACTACCGCTTCAGCGGGCCAGCCTGTGGTTGGAGTATCCATTACCCCAGACACGGTTACCCAGACCTTTACGATCAATGCATCTATAGCGGGTAATTACAACATTACCCTGCCTACGGTAAATGGAATTACCTTTTCGTCTTCGGGTTCGCTAAATGCCGGTTCCAATCCCGGGATAGTCTTTAAAGCATCGGGTACGCCTACGGTTGCCGGGGCCAATAATTTTACGGTGCCTTATCCGCCAACAGCTACTCCCTGTG